>JGI12316J15310_10000002_pt3 | contig 982883 bp, 786 predicted proteins | sample MarCyaLeptolynsp_FD_15310 | JGI IMG/M metagenome (IMG submission 15310) | reverse complement strand
CCCCCGGAACAACCCCCGGAACAACCCCCGGAACAACCCCCGGAACAACCATCCAAACCACCGGAGAATGACCGCCACGATCCTTATGCCGCGTTTCGGGTGCCGGACTATCGCAAGTACTGCATTGGCGCGCTGATCGTTCTGATCGGTACGCAGATGCAGAGTGTTGCCTTGCAGTGGGAGATATACGAGCGCACGGAAGAAGCGATTTACCTGGGCCTGATCGGTCTGGTGCAGATCATTCCGGCGATCCTGTTTCTGTTGCCTTCCGGACATATTGCGGACACGTATGACCGCCGGCGTGTGGTTGCGCTGGGCATGGTCGGAACCACGCTGACCTCAATCGGCCTGTACGTCGCGTCGATCATGGTCGCGCCGGTTTATGTGATCTTTATTCTATTGTTCTTCGATGCTGTGTTCCTGGTGCTGGCAAGGCCGGCGCGCGCGGCCATGATGCCGTTGATCGTGCCGGAGAAAATATTCGGCAATGCCGTTGCGTGGAATACGAGTCTGTTTCAGGTTGCCCTAATGGCTGGCCCGGCGCTAGGTGGTGTGGTGGTCGGTCTGTACCTGCCGGCGGCATTCATCATCAGCGCCGTTGCGTCGGCGACGTTTGCCGTGCTGATCCTGATGATCACCATTCCGAAAAACACAGCCAAACGTGAGCCACTTTCGATTGAGCGCCTGCTTAGTGGCGCGAAGTTTGTCAAGGATTCAAAGCTGGTGCTGGGCGCGGTCGGGCTGGACATGTTTGCGGTATTGCTCGGTGGGGCGACATATCTGCTGCCGATCTACGCGAAAGACATTCTTCACGTGGATGAACGCGGGTTCGGCCTGCTGCGAGCGGCACCCGCGGTGGGCGCATTTGCCATGGCGATTCTGCTGGCGCATCGTCCGCCGATGCAGCGGGCAGGCCGCAACCTGCTTTGGGCGGTTGCCGGCTTCGGCCTGGCGACCATTGCCTTCGGATTGTCCGAGTGGTTCTGGCTGTCGTTTGTCATGCTCATGATGACCGGCGTGACGGACAACATCAGCATGGTAATTCGTCACACGCTGGTGCAACTGGCAACGCCCAACGAAATGCGCGGACGCGTTTCCGCGATCAACAGTGTGTTCATCGGGGTTTCAAATGAAATGGGTGGATTTGAGTCCGGCTTTGTTGCTCAGTACTTCGGTCCGATCGTTTCGGTTGTCAGCGGCGGCATCGGAACCTTATTCGTTGTCGCGGCAACTGCGATTGGTTTTCCACAACTTCGAAAGTTGGGCAGATTGGAAGACGTGGCGCCTGGAAAAGTAAACGAATCGCGGTAAGTGATATCAATACAGATTGTTAAAAATCTTGAAAACTCTGTGCGTCTGATTAACAAACATAATCAATCAATCCCGGGACATCAGGTGCTTAATTCTTATGAATTATTGCCACATTTTGCGGGCAATAGATTCGCAACCTGCGACGTTAGCTGACGTAAGGTTGGGTAGGGTCGGCGGCGGTCGTCGGCAATGTGATTCTGCGCTTAATCGTATACGACGCGGTATTTGCGAAAACGCTGAGATAACGTGTTGAAATAAAGCACCTTGCGGTCTATAGCTTAATCTGCATCTTGACGAAGGACCGGTTGCCCGTTAAAACAGCCGCTCGCTCGTATGCGTAAGTCTGTCACGCGATAACCCACCGATTCGACGAGCAAACTGAAGCATGATTCAAGCCATTATTAAGCACGTGTTCATCGCGGCTATCTTTGCCGCCACCTTTTTGCCCAACATCAACTCATTTGTTCACGCCAGCGAAGTCCATTTGTCAGATAAAGAGTACGCCCGGCTCGACAGTTTCGAGCAGCAGATTCTCAAGCGTGCGGACAAGGTCTTCAACGACGCGAAGAAGAAACTGGACGAAGCTGACTATCTTGCCCGGCACCGTCGTCACCTGGTGCAGGAGGAGTCGCAGAAACGTGACGAGGCCCATCGCATGTTCGCCCGTGCGGCGGCTGAGTACGAGTCCTTTATCGTTGAATTTGATCGTTCTTCTGCGGTGCCGTATGCCATTCTTCGCAAGGCGCGCAGCCTTCACCTGGCGGAGCGCCGTTTCAACGCGTTGAAGATTTACGACCAGGAGGTGCTTGACTTCTTCCCGGATGACGTGAAGTTTGCCGCCGCCGCCCTGTATTACATCGGCCTGTGCCACTGGCAGAACGGCGAGGTCGGCGAGGCCATGCGTGCCTGGAAGGAAATGGCTGAGGACGTCGACTACTCCAAGGAGCCGCTCGCAGCCGATGCGCTGAACCGGCTGGCGGACAATTTCGAAAAGCAGAACCAGGCTGAGCGGTCGGTCGCCTACTACATGCAGGTGGCGATCAATTTTCGCAAATCCAACGCAGACGCGGCACGTGCGGCCATGCGAAAGGTGATTCCTTACTACATCCGAACCAACCCACAGGAGCCGAAGCTGCGCGAGTTTTATCAGAAAGTGGACACGTTCCACCATCACCCGCGCAAAGCGCCCAAGGAAATTGTCAAGGACAAGGACTACTGGAACTTCCTGCGTCAGTACATTCGCGAGAACGGCAAGTTCAATGATCTGCAGGTCGATCTACGCAAGCGGTACTACCGCTACTGGGCCGATCAGTTTCAGGGTAAGTTTCCGGATTGGGACGACTTTCAAATTGATTTCATCAGCTATCGCCGCCAGCAGGAGGGCGATACCGCGAGATGGATCAGCCGCCTGGACAAACAGTTCAAGCAGTTTGAAAAGCCGGACGATCATGGGCGCATCGTTAAATGGATCCGCGCCTACGCCACCCACAAGCCGAAGGTGGAGGAGTATTACAACAAGCTCAACTTCGACAAGGTCCCGGAGCCGGCGCTTTACGACCTGACCCGTGTGTTTGTAGATCATGTCAAGAACTACGAGATGGCCGTCAATGTTGCTTCAAAGGTGAAGTGGGAAGACGTGGGCGACGGGCGGCTCTGGAACCCGTGGGTCTATCACTTGCGCAACTATCGCCATGACGCTCTGATTGAAGAATTGTGCCGCCACTTTGAAGATAGCGCGATGGGTCGCATGCATCTGACCGAGTACTACTTCCATTACCGCGGCAACATGGCGAAGGTGCTGGAAATCACCAAGGAACTGATCAACGAACCAAATTACGCGGCCAAAGCCGCCTACCTGCGGGGCGAAGCGCTGCGGCGCACCAGCAAGTTCGAAGAGGCGATCAAATTCTTCCGCCTGGCGGACAGCTACAGCCCGCCGAGCCCCAAGTTTCAGATCGCCGAATGCCAGCGCCGCCTGGGCAAGCTCAAGGCTGCTGTTGTCGAACTTCAGGAAATCGAAAACTTCTTTAAGGATCATGCGCCGGCCGCACGCTGGCAGATCGCCACGTTCTACAACGAGGCAGGTAATCAGAAACAGTACATCGCGAACCTGCGTGCGGTGTTAAAGCTGTATCCCAAGAGCAAGCAGGCAAGTGATGCGCACAACGCCCTGGAGAAACTGGGTGTACAAATCGGCGGAGGTACTGATGAGTAACAACTGGGTTCGTTTATCCGTCTGCGGATTGATCATGGCGGCAATGCTGATCGCCCTCGTGGAGCCGGCTGACGCCGCCCGACGGCGCGCTCGCTCGCGCAGCGCCGGCAGCCCGGCCGGTGATTCCGACTATGCGGCATTTCGTCTTGTCGACCGCGCCAACGACCTGCTCAAGGCAGGCGAATCAGAGCGCGGCGTCAAGATGCTCGAAACGGTACTCGATCAGTACCCGCAAAGCGATATTCGGTACAAGGTTTGGCTTCTGCTGGGCAAGCACTTTCTTGAAGAGCATCAGCACCTGCGTGCCATCAATTTCCTGCGCAACCTTCGCAAGCTCGATGACGGCGATACCGAACTCGAGGGCGACAAGAAAGATATGTACCTCGAAAGCCTGTACCTGACCGGGGTCGCCTACTTTCAGATGCGCCAGTATGGCTCGTCGTTTCCGGTGCTTCGCAAGATTACCAATGAATATCCCAATACGGTTTGGGCCAACCAGGCGTACTACTACATCGGTATGTGCCACTTCGCGCAGAAGAACTGGAACAAGGCGATCGAAGCCTTGTCTGTTGTCGGAACGTTTGTCGATCCGGAAAGCCCATCCATCCAGTACGTTGAGGCGGGCCGGCGTTTTTACGTGAAGGTTTCCGACCAGGATTTGCCCGTTCAGTTTCGCCTCGGGCAGGACGTCAAGCTCAAGATCAAAGCGACCAGTGGTGATGAGGAAGAAATCCGATGCATTCCGCTGACCGGTGAGAGTGAAATTTTCATCGGGTCGATCCCGACCGCATTGGGCCCGGCCAAACCTGCGGATGGCACGCTTCAGGTCATCGGTGGCGACAAGATTTCAACGCTTTACACGGATTCAAATACGCACGAAGGCAAATCCGATGTGCCGCGCGAATCAAACGTGCAGATTGTGTCTACCGCGGCGATCAATTTCACGTTGGGTGATTACGAATCAAAAGCAACGGCCGCTTTCATCGGCCAGCCCGTTTTCCTGACGCTCGATGATGCAGATCTCGATACGTCCAACAGTGCAGATTCCGTCTCCGTTCGCGTGACCAGCCGGTACAAAATGCAGGAAGAGTTTGACGACAACGAGCCTACCCGCGGCATCGACCTGGAGAAGCTGTTCCGCGACGATCGTGAGCAGTGGATCGTGCGTGACGAAATGGTGGTCAGCTTGAAAGAGTTGGGCGGGGGCAAGATTGTTCGCACGGGTCACTTTGGTGCGGAAGTGCCGATCGCCGGATACCGCCCGGACCTGCCGGTCGACAAGACCGACAATCAGCTGACTGTCGCTTTGGATGACGAAATCGTCGCCACGTTTATTGATGAGTTGCATATCACCGGCACGTCGCCACGCGAAATTTCGGAAAAGGTGACCGTTGTTAGTGAAATTGATGCCAAGCCGCGCGCAACGCAGTACGTGGTTTCCGATCCGATCGTGAAGGCGAAGAAGAATCTTGTTGAAGCCGAGGCCTATCTGGAGCTTGCCAAGATCTTCAAGAGCATGGGCCTGCTCAAAGGCACCAAGGAAAAAGCGGATGAAGGGCTGCAGCGCGTTGAACCGATCATTCGTTCGCGTCAGCCGATTCCGTCGGCTCTGACCGAACAGGGGTTCCAGTTGATGTGGGAGTTGTACCTGGTCAAGGACGATTTCCGCAACGCGATCCAGACGTGCCAGATGTTTAACCGCCTGTATCCCGAATCCCCATTCGTGGATCAGGCGCTGATGCGCATCGGCATGATCAAGCTGGAAAAGGAAGAGTATCGCGAGGCGATCGGCATCTTCCAGCAGATCCTGCGCCTGACCAAATCGCAGATCAAGGCTGAGGCGCAATTCCGCATTGCCGAGACCACGGAAATCATGGCCGAGAAAACCAGCCGCGGCAACAAGGAAGCGGCCATCGCCCAGTACAAGAAGTGTGCGGAGCAATTCCCGGACAGTGAGTATGCCGGCCTCTCGATTTCCAAGCTGGTTGATTACTACATCGAGACACGCGACTACGCACAGGCCGACGATCTGCTGGATCAGATTTTCCAGGACTACCCGGACGCTCAGTTCCTCGACAGCATGCTCCTGAAGTGGGTCATGGTGGCTTATCGCATGAGGAACTATCAGAAAGCCTATGACAAGTGTTCGCAGTTGCTTTTCGAATATCCGTCAAGCCAGTTCGCCGAACGGGCCAAGCAGATTCTTCCGAAGATCGAACAGCGTATCAGCGGCTAAAGGAGTTGGGCCGAATTGACCACGGTTGGCATTGATACACCCACGGGAACCATACCCATGAATTTTAAAACGTTGACACTGGTAGTAACCGCCGTTCTGTTGGCTTCGGGTTCCGCCTTTGCGCAGGACAAGAAGCAGGAAGACCCGAAGCTCAAGGCTTACGACGAACTGGTCGGCCTGATCCAAAAGGACCCGGCCGGCGCGACCGAAGCGCAGGTACGCAAACTGCTGGAACTGGGCAAGACCATCGGGCGGCCGTACACGACCAATCTGGCGGTCAAGGGCTATCTGGCCCGCAGCCTGAGCCCGGCGCCGGATGTGCTCGTACTCGCGGCCGACAACGCCATGCTTGCCGGCGACTATCGCACGGCAGTCGCGCGCTATAAGGCGTATCTTGGCAAGACGTCTCCGAGCAAGCGAAGCTCCGAAGCGGCCGGCAACCTCTTTGCCATTCTCGTTGACCACATCCGCGCGAAAGATGATGCGTTCGAGTCCATCAAGAAGTGGGGCGGTGACCATCGTGCGGATATCAGCGTGCGAAAGTACGACAAGTGGTTTCTCAATGAATGTACGCGGCGCAAGGATTACGTCGCCATGGCACAGCGGCTTGAGAAGGTCTTTGCCCAGAAGCTGCCGCTCGAGCAGGAGCGTTATTACTTCTGGGACTCGCTGGACTGGCTGATGCGTTCGCTCAGCCGCGGTGAATCAGGCATGTTCCCCGCGTTGCCGCATGCCAAAAAGATCGTTTCCATGGTTCGCGAAGACAACCGCCGGTCGAAGAAGTTCGCGTTGTTTATTTCCAAGCTGGAATACAACACCAACTACGTGGCCAAGGAAAAGGAAGCCATGGGCGCGGCGTTTACCACGGTAGTCAATGCCGGCAAGGCTTACTTTGATGCGCATCCGGATGTGGATGCAGTGAAGGACATCTGGGCTGTCTTCAGTGGCGGGTATGACACCGTCACCAGTCGCGATTTGAATGAAAACAACGACCAGAAGTACGGCCTATTTGCCCATATCTTTCCGAAGTTGTCCGAGGAGGATCGCAAAGAAGCAATCTCTTACAACTATCGAGGTTATCTGCAATATCAGTACATGGCCAGCCCGCAGGGATGGGTGGACCTGGCTTCCAAGCACCCGCAATTGTTCACGAGCATGCACTTTATCCAGCAGATGCCGTTCGACTATCGCTCCAATGATTTCGAGCAACACAAGCGACAGAGCGCTTTCTTAAAGGATGTGCCGTCTAACTATGCGGCGGTCGTCAATTCACTGGCGGCTGGCGGTGAGTTTTCCGATGCCATCAAACACCTGATGGAGAAGGAATCGTGGCACTTGACCCTGACCGAGCCGTACGGTTTGATTCGCAGCTACATATGGCCAAGCTATTCGCGTTTCAAGCGCCCGGATGACAAAAAGTTGCCTGGCGACTATTACCACAAGGCCATCTATCGGTTTGGCCGGGATTACGTCGCAAAGTCCCCAATGGCGTTGTTCGACGTTGCAGCCGCCACCGAATACATCAACTATACGTGGCATTACAGCGGAAAGGATGGCAACGACAAATCCAACGTGATCCCCGCGCTTCAGTCGCTGGACTGGGTGCCTTACGACGCCAAGACGCGAACAAAGGTATTCAAGCCGGCTTATGACCAGTTCAAACGCTGGACCGACAATTTACGAAAGAGCCATAAGGCCGATCCGAAGAAGGTGCCGGCGGAAGTGATGGCGCAGATATCGCCGCTTGAAGCCGCATTCAAGAAGGCGATGAACGTCAGCGTGACGGATGTCAGCAAGGCGCCGAACAATCAGTGCAAGTTACTCGCCCAATCGATCGTCGCGTCCAACCAGGCGCGGGCCAAGGACTACATGACCGCCATCACCGCGCTTTATGAAACGGTCAAGGATTGGGATGTTAAGCGCACGCCTTACGGACAGGGGCTGATCTGGGTCGTGCTGCAGCGCGGCCCGAAAGGGGCGGACGTTCATAAATTGCATTGCCGCGTGATTGCCGATCATCTCGCCCGCTGGACCCCGAAGATGAAGGGGGACTCGCTGTCGCCGATACAGTACGTCGTCAACACGTACATGGGGACCCGTTCCGGCTGGCGCTGGGGTGGAATTCCCGCAAAGGACAAGGCCGATGCCAGCGAACTGAACAAGGTGTTCGGTAATGCCATTCTCAAACTGGCTGAAAAAGACCAGTTCTCACCTGCCGTCTTTTACTGGTGGCGTATGTCGCGCTACGGCAGTGGTTGGAACGACTGGAACCTGGGTGTCGACGTTGCCCGTACGTTGTTCAAGAAGAAGCTGTTGATCCGGGAGGATCAGCGGTTTGTTTACAATTCAGCCGCGGCGTCCTGCATGTGGTTTGTCAATAACCAGGTGCCAGCCTTGAAGGAAGAGTTCCCGCAGAATTCCGCCTTTGATGATGATTATCTGGCTGAGTTCAAGGACACCGGCAAGTATGACTGGTCCTACTGGCACTACGGCCACGACAAGGACCACAAGATCTACGGTACAGTTGCCAAGCAGTTTGCCGGTTTCACCACGCTCCCATTCGGTTATGGCAAGTCCGAACGACTTTACTCGCGATCGGACTTTCACAACTGGCAGGGCCGGTTGTTCAATGCACCGAAGGAAATCCGCGATGCCATGATCAACAAAATCGAAACGACCTACAGCAAAAATCGTTTCGATGAATATGCCATGGGGCGTTCTTATTTTGGCTATCTGGCCGAGGTGAAATCGGATGAAGGGCACGCGGAGTTTTTCAACAGGCTCAAGCAGTATGTCGACCGGGCGGCTTCCCAGCCTGACCACGTCAATGTGCCGTACTTCGCGAATTGGAGTAGCGTTGACATCGAAAAACTGACCGACGAGCAGATCGATACGCTCGTTCGCATGATGGCTCAGACGCCACCTCGCACGTGGCATCGCGGCTGGCGATTCGAAGACTACGCCGCGCTGACGCACAAGGCTTTGGTCAGCAAAGAGCGCTTCCATGACTTATTGCCTTTGGTGCCGCAAATGTGGCGAATCGCCCGACAGGCGAACAACGCCACTTTCCTCCGGTCGATGGCGCAGATGATTCGTCACCTGGTCAACGGCGAAGAAGAAGCGCGGCAAGCCAACAAGAAGCACGAAGTTGATCCGGCTGCGGCAGACGTCGCGACCGTCTATGCCATTGTCGGTCTGGACATGATGGGCACCGAACTGCCGGAAGATGTTCGGACCAACCTGTTAAGCGTCAAGAGCAAGTCACTCAGTTCGATCGGCGGGGTGATTCCCGTTAACCGTGGTGATGCGCGCTGGCCGATCTTCAAATCTCAGGCTGACTTCCTGGCCGGACGCACACTCGAAGCATGGGATCAGTACCTGAGCCGTCAGGCCATGGTGCAGACCATGCTCAAGGATCTGGACCCGAACTATGTGATCTGGCTGATCCAGCAGAACACGGATACCAAGCGATTCGACGTAGCTGAAGAGCTAGGCAAAAAGATGCTCGAGTGGACCGAATCAACCCCCAACGGCTTTGAGCCGGAGATTCGCGCATCGCTCGGTGTGGCCTACGCCAGCATTGCCTTTGCCCGTCAGGAATTCCCGCGTGCCCGTGCATGGCTGGACCGTATTGCCGCCGCGCGCGAATTTGATGGTACGCGGTCGCAACATCGCGCGCAATTGAAGATCGCGGAAGTTGATCGCGTGACCAAGCAGTACGAAGCGGCCGTGACGCGCCTGGAGAATCTGACTCGCAATCGCGACCGTTCGCTACAGGCTGATGCGTATCATCAGCTGGCACTGGTTCGGTTCGACCAGGAAGAGTTCCTCGAAGCGCGTGATATGCTCAATGAAGTGTTCTCACGCACGCCCGGCCATGCTTCGGCGCGTATTCTTCAGGGCCAGCTGAATATCAAGCTGCGCAACCTGGAAGAGGCCCGCGAAGTGGCGGTTGGTCTGGCGTCCGACAAGCGGTTCATCGTCCCCGGCCGTCCGTTGAAGGTTTCACTGGAAGACCGCAACCTTGCGATTGTCAAGAGCGGCGGCAACATTGAAATCCGGGCATGGACGGATTCCGGCGACGATGAGTTGTTCACCCTGTTCCCCAAGGGTGATTCCAAAACCAAGTTCGAAGGCACACTCAATACGGTGCTTGGCCCGGTCAAGAAGGGCGATCGCACGTTGCAACTGCTCGGCAGTGACACCGTGTATTACAACTTCTCGCCACGTTTTATGGGCGACCGTGCAGACAAGAGTGAATTCCCGCCGATTGCTTTGGAAGTGGTGACGGACGCACAATTATTCGTTTCCTCCGGCCGCATTCTCACGTCTGAAGAGCTCGAAGAGCGTGCGTTGGAGAAGCTGGTACGCCAGCGCCTGCGCATTAACGCCGACCACCTTCAGAAGATGGTGTTGGATACCGAACGCGCGGATGATCAGATCAAGCCAGGCAACAAGATCAACGTACGCATCATTGATCCTGACCGAAGCTCAACCGCCAAGGCCGACAAGTTGCGCATTAATGTCACGACCTCCAGTGGCGACCGTATCAACGGCTTCGAGCTGACCGAAACAGACACGCATTCCGGTATCTTTGAAGGCGCGATTCCGACTTCAACGGGTCAGGCGACCGCCTACGCGTCTGATTCGGAAGAAGGACGCGACCCCAACTTCGCGATTTCCAGTTCTGATTTCCCCGCATGGGTCGGCCTGCCGGACAACCGGCGGCCCAAGACTTTCAGTGTCGACCTGAATGACAACGTGCAGCTTGCGAAGATGTCGATTCTTGCGGACACGCCCGGACGCAAGCTAAAAGACTTCCTCGTGCAGAAGTCGCTGAACGGTCGCGATTACCAGACCATCGGTCGCTGGCCCAGTGAGCACGTGCCGTGGGATGGGTCCTTGCGTATCGAGTTGGTCAAGTATGTGCGCGGCACCATTCCGTTGCGCACGCTAAATGACTATCACTCGTATATCGAGAAGGAATACCTCTCTGCCGGCGCGCCCAAGTTGGTGCTGGAGCCCAAACAGGTGGGCGCCAAGTGGAATCGTGACCTCAACGGCCATGCCAACAAGATGCAGCTCGGCTGGAGCGATTGGTACATTGCCCGTCTTTACGGCGCTTTTGAAGTGGAGCGTCCGGGTATTCGCACGTTCAAGATCGAGGATCATGGTGTCACCAAGAACATCCGTTACTACCTGACCATTAACGGCAAGCCCGCCGAACGAAACGGGAAGACGATCACCCGTTCATTAAGCAAGGGTGTGCATCGCATTGACGTGTACGTGTTTGCCTATCGTCATGCCAATCCCCACTTCCAGATCATGTGCGATTCGGATGAGCCGCCGTTCATGGTGCCTTGCCCGGTCGATATGTTCGATCCGAAAGCACATCCGAACATCAAGAAGGAAGTCTTTGTTGAGCCGGCCAAGGTGGTCGCCAACGAAGACAAAACCAAGTTTGATATCGAGTTTGCCAAGGGCGCCAATGGCCGCGTGGTGCGTCTGGTGCTGGCGGACTTCGAAACAGACGCGCCGGCCATCTCCAAGGTCACCCTTACTGACAGGGCGGATCGCGAGATACTTCCCACCAAGGAAGATTTCACCAAGCTGAAACAGAACGGCGTGCTGGAAATCGTTCCCGGTGATCGTCTGACCATCAGCTACGAAGATCCGAAGGTGATCGACACCGCCAAGAAATCGCTCAGTGCATTCATGTCCGCCACGTTCAGTAACGCGGAAGTGTCTGCCTGTTTCGTTGAGTACGACCTGGACCAGCGCGGCGAACGCGTGGCTCAATACATCCCAATGCGTCGCTTCAAGCCTGGCGACGCCATTAAGGTCTTTATTAATGACCCGGACGGCGATGTCTCCGAGAAGATGGACGTCATCGAAGTCACCGCTCGAACTGAGGGCGGCCAGCCGATCAAGGTCAAGGCGGTCGAAACCGATGAGCACACCGGTATCTTTGTCGGCACCGTGCTGCCAATCTCTGAAGCACCGCAACGCGATGGTGAATTGCAGGTCAAAGCTGGTGAGGACGTGCAGATCGGCTATTTCGACAAGGAAAACACTGACCCGGGTGTGCCGGTTTATCGATCTTATCGCGTCGAGCAGGCATTGGACGAAGCGCCGCATCTGCGCATATTATCCTTGACCTCTGAGCCGGTTGACGAGGACCAGCGCCTTACCAACACGAGTGGCGGTCAGAGTGATCGCCGCATCAATGAGTACATACCGGCCACACGCAACATCATCGCAACGCGCCCGACCAAGTCGGACCCGAAGGATGCTCCGGCAACCGTATTGGTTGATGGGCCGTTCATTGTTGAGTTGATTCATCCGTCCGTCGCCAAGTCGCCAAACAGCACGGCGTCGATCTACGTGCAGACGAGCACTGCTCGGGAACTGTACGGCCAGGAAATTCCGGAAGGGGTTTTTGACGTCAATGTGCCCGGCACCATCAAGATGACCCGTTCGCCTCGTGATCTGCTGCGGTACGATCCGCCACCGGGCTATCAGCGCGTCGTCATGCGCGGCGAGTCGCTCCTGGCCGAGCCACTCGAAGAAGGTCGGTTTACGTTCCTGCTGCCGGTTGAAATGGGTATCGTCCCGGATCAGACGTTGATTTATGAGGATGAAGAGTACCGCAACAGCGACGTTGAACGCACGCCGCTGTATATCCGTGGTAATGATGAAGTCTATGTCGGTTACGAGTACCAGGATGTCGAAGGCGGCACCAATTGGGTCACACAGACGATCAAACTGGCCGGCGACATTTCGTTCCACGGCATGGATCGGCGGTACCAGGAGTTGATTACCGGTTTGCACGTCGGTGAAACCGCTTACTTCCGCATTATCCATAAGACTATGGATACCACGGACGATAAGGACACATTGACCGTCCACCTGACGACGGCTAACGGACAGCAGAAACAGATTGAACTGTTCGAAACCTATGGTCACTCCGGCATCTTCAAGGGTTTTGTCCGGCTGGTCTTTGCCGGTGAGAATCGCGCGGAGGACCCGTCGGAACTGTCTGTCGTTTATGGCGACGTCATCACCGCCAGCTACACGCCGACCGGTGGCGACGCGCTTACCCACAAGCTGGATGTCTACAAGGGTAGCGATGGCGAAGTGCTGCCGTTTACCAAGCGGTTTAAGGACCCGGCGATTGCAGTGGAAACACAATTCACTGTTGCCGAGGCGTTCTTCGAACTGGCCAAGCGTCATCGCGAACTGGGCAAGGAAAGCCTCGCCCGCCGTGAAATCGCGCAAGGCAAGAAACTGCTCGAAGAAGCCATTCGTGACTTCCCGGATACAGCCGCTCAGGCGCAGGCCAACTACCTGTTGGCCAACCTTGCGTTTGAATTCGCCAAGGACGCCAAGAATGAGCAGTTACAGAAGGAACACTACGTCGAAGCAATTAATCGCTTCAGCGACATCGTGTCGTCTTACCCTGACAGCCCGTACGCGCCTAAGAGTCAGTACAAGAAGGCGCTCGTGCTGGAAAAGATGGGCGATATCGACGCGGCTTGTGAAGAATACGTCAAGCTCTCGTATCGGTATCCGGAGAACGAGCTGGTTGCCGAAACCATCGCTCGACTGGGCAACTACTTCCTGACCAAGGGTCGCGAGTTCAACGACCGGGCCGGCGAAACGGAAGACACCATTGAGCGCGAAAAGATCAAGCTCCAGGGCTTTACGATGTTCACCACCGCGGCCCAGGTTTTCAATCGGCTTGGAAAACGGTTCCCGAACCATCGGTTGGCCGGCAAGACGGCGGTCCTGTCTGCCCAGTGCTATATGCTGGCCGAGAAGTTTGAGAAGGCCATTGAGGGCTTTAAATCGGTATATACCGATCCCAAGGCAGACAACGATCTGGCGGCTGAAAGCATGTATTGGTGTGGCGACTGCCACATGAAGGCCAATCAGCTGACCGACGCGTATCAGGTCTTCAAAAAGCTGACGTGGGATTATCCAGAAAGCAAATGGGCCAAGTACGCCCGTGGCCGCCTGACGGACGACGCTTTGTTGCGGGTCGCCGAACAGGACGCCGACAACTGACATAAACTGGCTGGCATTGTAAATTGATGGGACAAGGATAAGTCAGGAGAACCGTCGGTTTCAGAGCGCAGGTGAGTTGTTGTTCAACTCCCAGGCTTGGAAGTTCTGCGACACCCTGAACCCGAACTCATATGCCAGCCGCTCGATCCAATCCGCAAACGCGTCCCGGCGTCACCGGCAAGTGGCGCCCGGAACACGAGCAACTGTTCCACGGCGTGGGCTGCGCGCCGCGCGATGTGCGGTTCTCGTTCCGCACCGGCACGTGGACAGACGTCGGCTCATGGTTCGGCAAACGTCCGGTCCATCTGGCCGTGACCGGCACCCGCCTGCTTGTCTGGGCAATGGGGCCACGGCCGTATTGTCAGGCTGTGCGGTTTTCTCAGGTTGCCGGTAGCTTCTACAATCCCATGACCGGCCAGTTGATATTGGCCCCGGTCGAAGACTTAAAGTTGAACGCACTGACCATGTCTCACGACAGGGCGGTTCAGGTGATCAAGTACATTCAGGAGAGAATCTGAAAGATGCTCCAATACATTGTCCAAGGTGGGCCATTGATGTTGCCGCTGCTGATCTGCAGCGTGCTGACCATAGCTGTCATCATTGACCGAGCCATCGCGTTTTATCGCAACGGCAAGACTGATACGCGAACCCTTCGTGCTAAGGTGCTTGAGTTGCTCGGTGAAGGCAAGATCAAGGAGGCTGCATTGCTTTGCGCTCACACGCCCGGCCCGGTGTCGGCTGTACTGCTTAGCGGTCTGCAGTCTTACGATCGCCACGAGGCAATTCAGAAGAATTCTGATTCCATCAAAATTGTTGTAGAGAAAGCGATGGAAGACTACACGCAGCACGCAATCAGCGCTGTTGAAAAACGTCTGAACATTCTGTCAAGCGTCGGCAATGTCGCACCGTTACTGGGAATGGCGGGTACGGTGACAGGCATGATTACCGCTTTTGCTTCTTTGGCCAAGGCCGGCGGTGTTGATGCCGGCCTCGTTGCCGCGGGCATCTCCGAAGCTTTGGTGACGACTGCCGCCGGGTTGCTGATCGCCATCGGCGCTGTCGTGCCTTATAGCTTCTTTTCCGCCCTGGTCGACAAAGTTGCGTTGGAGATCGAAGAAGCCAACAGTGAACTGATTGATTTTGTTGCCACTAACGCTGCACGCGGTGAGGACAGGACGGATAAGTCCTGAACGGAAATCATATTTGATGATCAAGCGTTTAAGGCCAAAACGAGAAGATGCGGAAGAGGTGCCGGTGGCGGCATTCTCCGATATCGCGTTTCTGTTGATCATTTTTTTCATTCTGGCCACCACGCTCGTTAAGCCGTACGGCATGACCACGGAACTGCCTGCCAGCGATAAAAGCCCGGCGCAGCAGACGGAGAAGAAGACCAACATCGTTCAATTAAATGAAGGCAAGATCACGTTTAACGACAGGACGTTGACCTTGGACAAGCTGCAAAAGCAGCTTGAAGTTCTTCAACTGAATAAGAAAACCGAAGACGCCGATCGAATTGTGCTGCTCGAGTCGACCGGTGCCGTGCCGTACCAGTTGTATTACGAGGTCATGCTCTCAATTACCAGGGCCGGTGGGGTAATAGCAATTATGCGCGAAGAGGAGAAGCAGTCGTGAGCGCATACGCCAAACGTCGCCGCAAACGCCGCAACGCCATTGCTCCGCCGGTCGCGTCAATGGGGGATATTGCATTTCTATTGATCATTTTTTTCATGATCTGCAGCAACTTTGCCAAGGAAGCAAATATTGAAGCCGAGCCTCCGCGGTCGCCAGATCTGGAACTGCTGGAACGGAGCATGATTTCTGTTTCGATAGACAAAGACGGTGTCATCTATTTGAACGGAAAGAAAGTACCGGACTCAGACGCAGTTGAATATGGTGTGAACGCGCTGATCGGTGACAAGGCGGAAGTCAAACAACGAACTGTCATGTTCAAATGCGATTACAAGGTGGATAGAAGAATTTACGAACCCGTGTTAGATGCCATCGCTACGGGCGGCGGCATCATTGCGGCACAAGGTGAACGCGGACTGCCGAAGTAGTGTGCGAGTCCCTGACACGCTACGCGTGGAGGTTTTGATGAGCAGTGAAATAGATCAGCTTTCTCCAGACGAACTGGTGGGCGGTTTCTCAAAAACCGGCATCATTAAGTTCCTGTTGATTTCCGTTTTGGTGCATGTCGTACTGTTTGGTGCGACTTCGACAGGTTATCTGTACGAAACCTATCTTTACTACTTTGATCGTCCGGCTTACGACGCCATGGTCGAGGCACAAGAGAAAGAGGCGCGGGAAGCCCAGAAGAAAGCACAGGCCGAAAAAGCGGGCGCCACCGCACCGGCCCAGACGCAGGTCGCAGCCGAAGCAAACAGCGAGGCGGCCAACGGCGAGTCAACCGAACCGGCCGATGCAACCGCGGATCCCAATATGGAAGGCATACCGGAAGACAAGCGGGACAACCCCGTGGTCCAGAAGCTTACGGAGGTGGCCAAGCCGGATGAGATTCCTGAGGCGCCCGGTGACGATCTGGGCATCAGCATCGACGAGACCAACCCGAACTGATTCGCGGTTGGCCGCAGTTTCATCGGCCGCACGCGCTGATATTGAATTTTGATGTTCTGTTTCCGTTCCCGCCTGGCACTGACGCATGAGTAAGTCCGCTAACAAGAGCCTTGCACCCGCGTTGATGAGCCTGTCACTGGGCTTGCTCGCCGGCGCTATGGAATGGTTCTACATATACGGCGCGGCCGTGTATGAGGCAGCGGTTGTTGACTTTCCTGCGTTACAGAGGAAATTTGCCGAACTGCTTGTGCCGGAGCAGGTTTCATTTTTGCAGAAGCTTGGCCTTGTTGCGGGCGTTGTCTTTCTGCTGGCAGCTTTGGCTGCGCCTGTTCGGATTAAAGCAACACTCAAGCTGCTGCGCGGCGCCTATTACGCCGCTTATCTGGTTGGCGCTTGGTACATCTTCAAGGTCTTCCAGATCACGGGACTCTTAATCGAGCACGAAATCAAGCTGCTCGGCAGTGACGTCACCGCGCTGGACCTGTTCGACTTGCGTGTGGCGTTCACCTGGCCGGTCTGGCTCGCGCTGGTGTGGGTCGCGTTCTGGCATACCTTCTCTTGGCGGCATCGCGTCATTGCGGAGTATCTGTCACTGCCCCCGCAGGGCGAAGCCGTCGGCGATCTGATTTTCGAGGACGTGCGCACGCACGGCAATGACCCGCGTCATCGTAAGAGTGTTTACGGCGCGGTCTTTCTGCATATCTTCGTGCTGTTCATTCTGCCGTGGATGCTTGAGATGTGGGGTTGTGTTGAGCCCTACAAAATTCCCAAGGGCAGCGGTAATCCGGTGGTTGCGCTGGTCAAGATCGTAAAGCCGAAGAAGAAGCCGAAGAAGAAGCTGGTTTCCAATCCGAACTCCGCGATTATTTTTGAGCAGCCGGACATTGACGACTCCGACATCCTGCAACAGGTGGAGATCGAGACACAGTTGATTCACGAGGCTGATACGCAGCGTGTGCATGGCAACCCGGGGCAGGGTGGTGGTAAGAAAGGCGGCTGGCCGGACGGCATGGAAGACGCTGAAGTACGTTTTATCTATCTGGAATACAACGGCAGCGGCTGGGATGATGGCTTGGGTGAAGGTGCTGTCAACGGTAACTCGGATGCTAATTTCCTTAAGGCCTTCACAAAGCTGACCGGCTTCAAGACGCGACGACGAGGTGAGAGCAATCGCATTCGCGATTTGAAGAAATATCCGCCTGGGCAAGGTCCGCCGTTCCTGTTCATGACGGGCGATGGCTCGATCAACATCAATCGCGCCGAAATGAAAATCCTGCGCGATTACCTGCTCGATGGCGGCATGCTCTTCGCCGATGCCGGTACGCGTCAGTGGGATCGCAGCTTCAAGTCATTTCTCACCGCATTGATGCCTGATCAGCGAATATTGCCGATCTCCAACGACGACCCAATTTTCCGGCAGCCTTATCCGTTCCCCAATGGCACGCCGTATGTCTCGCCACATGGCGGCACGCAGGCGAAAGGCATCAAGATTCGAGGCCGGTGGGTGGTCTACTATTCCCCCGTGGACCTCAACGATGCGTGGAAGGACGGATACCACGGGGTGGTTACCGGCAACCAGCAACAGTGCTATCAGATGGGCGTCAACATTATTTATTATGCATTCACCCATTACCTTATAGAAACGCGCAAGTATCGAAAATGATCACCAAGCTCTGGCTATATTTCGGAGTCATCGGCATTGCGTCCATCGTCGCGTGGGTCGCCGCATTGATCATTTTCATGCGCTATCTGTTCCATCCGTCGCGCACTGCCATGTATCGAATCGGTATGGGCCTCGTTGCCATCGCCTGGGTATTCGGAATCTGGAATTCGGCCAACGTCGATCTGATCCGCGAAGATGAAGACTCTGCCGGCTCCGCCGCCCAGTTGGAGCAGGAACGCCTGCGCGAACAGGCGCGTGACATACTCGAGGAGCAGGCCGCTCGCATCCGGTTCGCTGAAGATACCGATGACGATCGACTCGACCTTGGTGGCGTGGATACCAGCATCAACAGCAACATCTACGAACTGGCCGCGGCCGGCAAGGATGTTGAAGCCGAAGAGGAAGAAGACGTTCCCGCCTGGAAACGTGGCGGTCCCAGGACCCGCGACGCGTCGAAGAAGCAGGACGCGCCTGATGCAGATATCGCGGCCGGCACGGGCGCCGGCGGCGACGAACAGTACGCTGGAACCGAATCGGACGAAGATCCCAACATCCGCAAACTGCCGGCCGGCGATGTGGTGCGAGCCAACCTGACGGACCGTCTTAACCGCAGCGCGATTCGATACATGCTGCTGATTGGCTTGATCGCACTGGGGTTTGACTACCTTGTCCGATTCAACAGCACATTCGCAAGCGTGCTGCCGCTGCCGATCGCGTCGCGCCTGGTTGATGCGGTCGCCGAGAAGTCACACTCGGTCTATCTGCAAACAGGTGATTCCGATGTCATGCGCCGGTATCTGTTTACCGCGGTGCGCAAGGGGGAGAGTTTTGTTTACTTCGGCCACAACGATCCGATCGGCAGCGACCCGTTGCATCGTCTTGGAATTGGTCCGCTGCGCCTGTGCAAACTGCCCAAGATGGTTTACGAGCCAAAGGGCAAGGACTTCGACAGCAAGACTGTTTTCGATCTGGTCTGGCATGGCAGAAGCTGTGCGGTCGTCATCGGGCCGGATGACAGTGCGGTGCTGCTCGACGAAGTGATGGACATGTTACAGATCCGTCGAGTGCCCAAAGCCACCGCGTGGCGATCTGTCAGCCTCGTCTGGGACATGGGCGACCTGATTCCCGAAGAGTCCCTGTCCGAACTGGTGTGGTTGAGCGAAAAGGCCAACCTGCGCCTGGTCCTCGTCTCTCCGCAGCCGCTCTCACAGGAACTGGCCGACCTGTTCGATGAATACTACACGGCCTGAACAGGCTTCAGTTTCTATCCCGGCACAAATACACCAATGTTTAGCCGCCGTATGAAAACGCGGCGTTGGGACGCACTGCCGCCAACTTCAACAGCGGTAAATGGGCAATTCTCACATCCAGCCGCAACCGCATTTGATTCTCATGGGAATAACCACTGGTGCAAATCGATTGTATGACCGACAATTGGCACAACACGGAACCGCGCAACACAAGCGAGATTCACAATGCGAAAATATCTCTTTCTGCTCCCGCTCATAATCACCGCATGCACAGCCGTAGCAGAGCCGGTGCGCCATGAAAGTTTTGACGCCATCCTTAAGGCCACGGTGCGAAATGAACGCATCGACTACATGGCGGTACGAACCAAACACATGAGTGAGTTAAACGCTTACCTGTCGCGAATGGCACAAGTCGATGTGAATGGACTATCGCGCGACGAGCAGTTGGCGTATTACATCAATCTCTACAACGCCACCATGATCAAGGCAGTCGTCGAACGCTATAAACCTGGCTACAGTCCGGCAGATAATGACTTTACCGTCTTCAAGGAGAAGCTGGTGCATCTCAAGGGCAGTAAGGTCACGCTGGATCATCTGGAACATAAAATCATTCGACCAACGTTCAAGGACCCGCGCATCCACGCGGCTTTGGTATGCGGGGCGGTGTCCTGCCCGCCGCTGCTGAACCGTGTTTACCGCGCGGACGATCTGAATAAAGTCCTCGATAACAACATGAAAAAGTGGATCGCGAACGATTCATCGCGCAACAAGGTCGATCACCGAACACGAAATTTACACTTGTCTCAGATATTTAACTGGTTTGCGGAGGACTTTGGCGGCAAGGACAACGTTGCTAATTTCGTTAATCCGCACTTCGAGGAAGACGTCTCAGGTTACCGCGTGCAATTTCTGGAGTATGATTGGGCCTTGAACATCACACGGTAGTGAGATCACATGGCCAAACGCAGATCAACAGCAGACGTCGAAGCCCGCCGTTTGAAGCAGTCCGCCGCGCGCGAGGAAAACTGGAAGCGGTGGGGGACTTATCTTTCCGAACGCCAGTGGGGCACCGTGCGCGAGGACTACTCGTCCGATGGTAGCGTGTGGGATTACTTCTCGCACGAACAGTCGCGCAGCCGGGCTTACCGCTGGGGCGAGGACGGCCTGCTCGGGTGGACAGACCGCCAGTGCCGCATGTGTTTTTCGATCGCACTCTGGAACGGGAAGGACCACATCCTCAAGGAGCGCTTGTTCGGCCTGACCGGCAACCAGGGCAACCACGGCGAAGACGTCAAGGAACTGTATTACTACCTCGACGCCACGCCGACACATTCATATTGCAAAGGCTTATACAAATACCCGCAGGCCGCGTTCCCGTATGACGAACTGGTTCGCGTTAATCAGCAACACGGCATCCATAAAACCGAATACGAACTGCTCGACACCGGTGTCTTCGACGAAGACCGTTACTTTGATGTGCAAGTCGAATATGCCAAGGCGGGTCCGGACGATGTTCTTGTTCGAATCACCGCAACCAACCGCGGCCCGGAACGCGCGCCATTGCATCTGCTGCCCACATTCTGGTATCGCAACACCTGGGTCTGGGGCTGCACACACGAAGGCTGCTGGCTCAAACCTCGCATGCAGTTGGAAAAAGACGGGCGCGTGCTTGGCGATCACACCTCGCTCGGCCGGTTCATCATTGAAGTGGATGAAGAGCCGGGTGGTGGCCAACCGCCGCTGTTGTTTACGGACAATGAGACCAACGTGCCGCGCGTGTTTGGCGGTGAGCCACAGGGCGAGTACACCAAAGACGCGTTTCACGATTACGTCATCAGTGGTGATGCGGCCGCTGTGAACCCGGAACAGTTCGGCACGAAAATGGCCGCGCATTATCAGTTAGAGCTTGACCCACAACAGGCGGTCACGATTCGCTGCCGTTTTCGTCCGGAGGAACAGGCCAAGACCAAGCCGTTCGGCATCACGTTCAAGCGCGCCTTTCAGGATCGAATCGACGAAGCGGATCGTTTCTACCGAAAGCATCTGGTCAAACTGTCTGACCCGGATGAACGCGAGATTGCGCGCCAGTCTTTGGCTGGCCTGCTCTGGTCCAAGCAGTTTTATCACATGGTGGTCGAAGACTGGCTCGACGGCGATCCCAATCAACCAGCCCCGCCTGCGTCGCGCCAGAAGGGGCGCAACAACGACTGGCGGCATCTGTTCAATCGCGATGTGATCTCCATGCCGGACAAGTGGGAGTACCCGTGGTATGCCGCGTGGGATCTGGCATTTCACGTCATTCCCATCGCGCGCATTGACCCGGATTTTGCCAAGAAGCAGTTGCTGTTGATGCTGCGCGAATGGTACATGCATCCGAATGGACAGATACCCGCTTACGAGTTCGCATTCGGTGATGTGAATCCGCCGGTTCACGCGTGGGCGTGCTGGCGCATCTACAAAATGACCGCGCCGCGCGGCCAGCGCGATATCCAGTTCCTCGAACAGGCGTTCCACAAGCTGCTCATCAACTTCACCTGGTGGGTCAATCGCAAGGACTTGACCGGTCGGCACGTATTCTCCGGCGGGTTCCTCGGCATGGACAACATCGGCGTGTTCGACCGCAGCCAGCCGCTGCCAGATGGGCGCGAGTTGGACCAGGCCGACGGCACCGCGTGGGTCGCGTTCTTCTGCGGAACCATGCTGTCAATTGCTTTGGAGTTGGCCGGCCACAATCGTGCCTACAGTGACGTGGCCTCCAAATTCTTCGAGCACTTCGTGGCCATTTGCGACGCGATGAACACCCTCGGCGGGACGGGCCTGTGGGATGAGGATGAAGGTTTTTACTACGACCAGATTCGTTGTGAGGGTCACGTTGAGCCGATGCGCGTTCGTTCCATGGTGGGGCTGCTGCCGATCATCGCGGCGGAAATTCTGGAAGAAAAACGTATCAATAAGCTTCCCGGTTTCAAAAAACGCATGGACTGGTTCCTTAAGAATCGGCAGGACCTGGCAAAACACGTGTCGTACATGTGCCGCATGGAACGAGCGCACGACTGTCGGTTGCTGCTGGCCATTCCATCCGAAGACCGTTTACGCCGCGTGTTAAAGTACATGCTGGACGAAAACGAGTTCCTGTCCCCGTTCGGCGTCCGTTCCCTGTCAAAGTATCACGAGGCGAATCCGTACGAGCTGCACCTGAACGGCACCAGCAGCGAGGTGCGCTATCAGCCCGGCGAATCAGACACGTCCATGTTCGGCGGCAACTCCAACTGGCGCGGCCCGATCTGGTTTCCAGTCAACTTCCTGCTGATCGAAGCACTTGAACGCTATCACCACTTCTACGGCAATGATTTCAAGATCGAATTCCCTACCGGCTCCGGCAAGGCGTTGACACTTAAACAAATCGCCAGACTATTGTCGCAGCGATTAAGCAGACTTTTCATGCCCGGCAGTGATGGGCGGCGGCCCGCGCACGGCGAAGCGGACCGTTATGCCAGTGACCCTGCTTTCAAGGACCTCATGCTCTTCTACGAGTATTTCCACGGCGATACAGGTGAGGGCCTCGGCGCAAGCCACCAGACCGGTTGGACATCCCTGGTGTACGAATGCCTGCGAAGATGCGGAAAGAAATGACGATTGTCGTCCGAAGAACGACACCCTGTTAGCCGGATCGCGACGCGATCCAGGTAGATTTGTTGTCATTGATTGCCGCGTTGCGTAAGCAGAAGTTGACATTACGTCGAATTGACGCGTGCTTCATGCAGTCGATCGCGTACCTGTTTTGCAGTATCGCGCACGAGATCAGGTTGAGAAGGATCAGCCGTCAATTCCTGGATACGTTTACCTAGAGCATCGTCTTCATGACTATACAGATAATTACCAGCCGCAATCAGCGCGTTGCGTTTGAGCATATCCAGCTTGATGCGTTTCAGTGCGGACCCCTGAAATGTCGTTTGCCGATCTTCCGCTTCCCAGTTCAACAGTTCCAACAGATTCAGGCCGTGCGCATATGAACGCGGCTGATAAACCGGTAGCGGCATCCCGTCTATACCTGATGTGTTATGTGGGCAAACCTCCTGACACACGTCACAGCCGGCGACCCAATCGCCCATCTGCTGCTGCAGGTCCTCATCTATCAGTTCGCGATGTTCGATCGTCAGGTAACTGATACATCGCGACGCATCCAGTTTGTATGGCTCGATGCAGTCTGTCGGACATGCGTCAATACAGCGCGTGCATGTGCCGCAATGATCGGTGATAGCCGTTTGCTTTTCATCCGGCTCAACGGGCAGGGTTGTCACAATCGCCCCGAGCAACAGCCACGAACCCAGCGCCGGGTGAATCAACAGCGTATGTTTGCCGATCCAACCCAGCCCGGCTCGTTCGGCATGTTCGCGTTCCAGAAGCGGGGCGGTATCCACAACCGTTTTGAACTGTTCATCCGGAAACTGTTCACGCAGTTGGTCCGCTATCTGAAACAGCCGCTTCTTGATCACCTTATGATAGTCATCGCCCCATGCATAACGGGCAATGCGCCCGAAGGGCTCCTGAGTTGGTTGGTTTTCAGGTGCCGCATGCGCGTATTGATCGGCTACGCAGATGATGGCTCGCGAATCAGGAAGCAGTTGGGCGGGGTCCAGGCGCACTGGCAGGTTGTTCGCCATGTAGTGCATCTGCCCGTGCTTGCCGTCGTTGAGCCACTGGACGATGTATTCGCCGCGCTCGGTACGTTGGATTGGTGCAAAACCGGCCAACGCGAAACCAAGGCCTTCTGCCATTTCGCGAATCTGTTGGGCGAGGGAAAGGGGCATACGACAGTATTCTAAGCCCAATAGTCACCAGACATAAAAATAAAGGCGGGGGTTCTTAAGAACCCCCGCCAGAACGTTCAACTATTCCGTTTTATCGCTATGCGATCAATCAGACCGCCGCCGTCTTCGTCGACTTCGCGATCAGATCCTGCAGCAACTGATCATACGCATCACGATCAGACGGCAGGTCAACCGGCTTGCCCGTCAGCCCCGACTGAATCATCGCGTTGGCGATTTCAACCGAGTACAGACCTTCCGTTGCCGGCGCCACGAGCGGCTCGTCATCCAGAATCGCTGCCACAAAGTTCTCGTGAATCGCACCATGTCCGCCCCCCTGCGGCGTCGTGATTTCAATCTGCGTCGGAGCCGGCACACCCATGCGAATGTCCGTGCTATGGCAGAATTCCTTGGCCGAATAGCCCAGATCGACGTGCTCCAGAAAATCGCCACGTTTGGCATTGCACGTGAGTTTGCCACGGTCGCCGACGATTTCCAGGAAGTTGGTGCCTGGCGCTTCACCGGTCGAGGCGATGAAAACGCCTGTCGCGCCGTTTGGATAGTCCAGGAACGCCGTCACATCGTCTTCCACTTCAATGTCGTGATACTTGCCCAGCGAGATGTTGGCCGTAATGCGACTCGGCGCGCCGGCCAACCAGTAGAGCATGTCCAGGTTGTGAGGGCATTGATTGAGCAGCACGCCGCCGCCTTCGCCTTTCCAGGTGGCGCGCCATCCGCCGGAGTTGTAATAGGCTTGCGTGCGGAACCAGTCGGTCGCGGTCCATTGGATGCGAACCAGTTCACCAAGCTGGCCACTGTCAATAATCTGCTTGATGCGCTTCCAGCGTGGCAGCGTGCGAAGCTGGAACATGGCGGCATACTTCAGGTGCGGCTTCTTCGCGTGTGCCTCGTTGACTTCCTGTGCTGCTTTGGCGGTCACCGACACCGGTTTTTCTGTCAGCACATGAACATCGCGTTCGAACGCCGCCAGTGAATAGGTCGGGTGGAAGTAGTGCGGCGTAGCGATCAGCACGGCATCGACCTCGCCGGAGTCGAGCAGTTCTTCGCCGGTTTCAAAGCCCTTGACGTCGTACTCTTCAACAACCATGTTGAGGTTGTCCGCAAAGCTGTCACTGGCAGCGGTAAATTTCAGGCGCGGCACATTGGCGAACTGCCGCATGTGTGATCGGCCCATGCCGCCGCATCCAATCACGCCCAGTCTGACTTCGTCCATCGCAAAAATTCTCCAGATTTACCCCACTTTATTAGAGGCGAGGCTGTTGTTCGTAGAACGAACCAGTGTAGCGACCTGACTAATCAACGGCAAAGATGTAAGTCGTTATCGCTATCCTGGGGGCGATGCGCTCCTCGCCCGCTCGGCTGGAGCGGCCTGCGGTGCTGAGCCGCCCCCAGACCCCCTGAAAGACAAAAGTAGAAAAAGGAATTAAAGATGATATGAGTCGGGGCTTAAGGCCAGCCCCGAGCCCTGGCCTCTCCCCCCGGAAGGGCTTGTGGTCTGTGTGCCGAGCGCGTTATTGCGGTGATACAGTTCAAGGATCTCGTGCGTAGAACGATTGCGCATATTCGTCGCCCAATGAGCCCTTCCGGCGGGGCAGACAGGGTGTGGGGCCGGCTGTGGAGGCCCCACTGGAATGTTGTCTTCTATTCCTTTTCTCACGGGGGCTGGGGGCGGCCCAGCACCGCAGCTTGCTTGCCCTGAAGCAGGCGAGGAGCGCATCGCCCCCAGGCAGCAGACACTCAATCAATTACAAGCAAACCTTCCCAACTTTTCTTATTCCGCACGTTTGCTATCCTCTTGCGTCTGCCGCGGAGAAACCGCTCTCGAAAGGGTAGAACGGCATGTTTGAAACCATTGAAATGGCACCGCCAGATCCAATCCTTGGCTTGACCGAGGCGTTCAATAAGGACACCAACGGCCAGAAAGTCAATCTGGGCGTGGGCGTCTATAAGGATGCTGCCGGCAAAACGCCGGTGCTCGCCAGTGTGAAGGAAGCGGAAAAACGCATCCTCGCGGAGGAGGCGACCAAAGGCTACAAGCCGATCAACGGCGCGCCGGAATATGCCAAGGCCGTCCAGGAACTGCTCTTCGGAGCGGGTCATGAGATTATTACCTCCGGCCGCGCGGCAACCGCCCATTCGCCGGGCGGCACCGGTGCGCTGCGCAATACCGGTGAATACCTGTCGCGCAAGCATCCGGATGCCACGCTTTGGATGAGCAGTCCGACCTGGGCGAACCACAAAAACATTTTCGCCGCTGCGGGGGTGAAGATCAGCCAGTATGGCTACTTCGATGCGGACGCCAATGCATTGGACTTCGATCAGATGATTGAAGACCTGTCCAAGGTCAACGCGGGCGATGCAGTCCTGCTGCATGGCTGTTGCCACAACCCGACCGGTGTAGACCCAACCGCGGAACAATGGGCAAAGATTGCCAAGTTGTTGAAGGAACGCGGGGCACTCCCGATTCTCGACTTTGCTTATCAGGGCTTTGCCGAGGGGCTGACAGAGGATGCGGTCGGCCTGCGTGCCTTGGCTCAGCCGGGCGCGGAGTTGCTGATCTGCTCCAGCTTCTCCAAGAACTTCGGCTTGTACAACGAACGTGTCGGTGCGCTGACCGTTGTGGCCGGCACCAGTGCTGCGGCGGATTCCGTGATGAGTCACATCAAGGCTGCTATTCGCGCCAACTACTCCAACCCGCCGGCCCACGGCGCCAGCATCGTTACGACCATCCTCGGCGATGGCGCGCTTCGCAAGCAGTGGGAAGGCGAACTGACGGACATGCGCAACCGCATCAACGGCATGCGGCAGCTGTTTGTCGATACGCTCAAGGCAAAAGGCGCGTCTGGTGATTTCTCGTTTATTACCAGCCAGCGCGGCATGTTCAGCTTTTCCGGCCTGTCACCGCAGCAAGTTGATACACTGCGTAAGAAGTATTCGATTTACATTGTCGGCAGCGGGCGAATCAACGTCGCCGGCATGACCGAAGGCAACATGGATACGCTCTGCGAAGCGATTGTGAGTGTGCTTTAATGCGAGAAAACCTCATTGGCGTCTTAAAAGACCTCGAGGCGCGGGTTGTAACGATCCGCGACTCTCTTTAACTGCGACCAGAAGCTCGCTCGGTTAAAAGAACTCGAAGAGATCATGTCCGCGCCCACGTTCTGGGACGATCAGGACAAAGCCAACAAGATCGTTTCCGAATTAAAGTCCACCAAGGCTTCGATCGAACCGGTTGAAGCGGCCAAGGCCAAGATCGACGACGCTCTGGTGCTCTGGGAGATGGCCGAAGAAGCCGATGATCAGGATACGCGCGAAGAAGTTGATGATCTGATTGACCCGCTCTTGAAAGACCTTGATCGTCTCGAAACGCTGTCGCTGCTGTCCGGCAAGTACGACGACCGTAATTGTTACTTGTCCATCTACTCGCGCGAAGGCGGCACCGAGGCCCAGGACTGGACCGAGATGCTCATGCGCATGTACGTCTATTACTGCGAGTCCATGGACTGGGACATATCAGAGGTCGACAAAACGATCGGCGAAGAGGCCGGCCTCAAGGATGTCACGCTCTTTATCAAGGGACCGATGGCGTACGGCTATCTCTCCACAGAACGCGGCACGCACCGTCTGGCTCGCGTTTCGCCCTTCAATGCGCAGGGCAAGCGTCAGACCAGTTTCGCAGCCGTTGACATCGTGCCGGAGTTTGATGACGACGGCGCTTTTGAGATCGACGAAGACGATCTGGAAATCACCGCGTTTGCCCGATCGTCCGGCCCGGGCGGTCAGAACGTCAATAAGGTTGCTTCGGCGGTCCGCTTGGTGCACAAGCCGTCCGGCATCATGGTCGTTTGTTCAGTTGAACGATCGCAGGAGCAGAACCGCCGGCGCGCCATGTCGATTCTCAAAGGCAAGCTCGAACTGCTCGAACAGGAACGCCGCGACGCCGAACAACTCGCCGAAGCGGGCGGCAAGCTGGACATGGGCTGGGGTACGCAGATTCGCAGTTATGTCTTTTACGACAACCGTGTGAAAGACCATCGCAACGGATTCGAAATGGGCAATCCCCAGCGCGTCATGGACGGCGACATTCAGGGCTTCATCGACGCGGAACTCGCGCGGCGCGCGAAGGAACGAACTGCGGCGAACAAATAACGCAGTCGTTTCATATACACCTCCCAATATTCAGCCGTCTAACCGTTACAAACCTGTGACGCGCGATTCCTTTGCTTGTCTGTAGCATGTTGTCAGAGAGAGCACTTCATTGGGGGGCGACATCATGGGAAGCAGAGCATTTACCTTAGTCGAGGCAATTGTTCTTATCACGATTGTTGTGGTGGGGATTGTTGTTGCGTTGTGGTTGCCCGGGAGAATGAGGCATGGCTGTGGCCGTCAGATGCAGAATTCCTCACAAGTTCGAGGTATCCATTCAGGTATGGTCCTTTACGCCGCTGGGAATAATGGCTACTACCCCGGCCTAGATGCGTATGGCGGCCCGGGTGAATCAGCCAATAATGATTCCGCTTTAACAGTGGAAAACCGTTTTCGATTGCTGCTCGAAGACAACTACTTTGACCCTGGATACATCATTAGCCCCGACGAGAAAAAGGCCGTTTATGACGGTATCGGCATGCTGACAAGGCACAACTATTCCTATGCACTGTCGGTACTCACTGGTAGCGGGGAGCGGATCAATGAATGGCGCGATACGACGAATTCTGAAGCAGTCGTCATCAGTGATCGCGCTATCAGCACAAAGTATGGATTGAGGTCCATTCACACGCGTAACGCCGCAGAGGGCGATTCCTGGCGCGGATCGGTCGGCTTTAATGACAATCATGTGCAGTTTGAGGCAGATGAAGTCCTGCCCACGAATTATGGTGGGGTGATCAATGAATTTGACAGCCTGTTCGAGGTCGCAGGGCAAGATGACGCCGCGATGGCGTGTCAGGGAACGGATGATTTGATCGACTGATCGTTACAAAGATGTGATGCGCAGATGCCACTGCCAACTTTAAATGGTGTTCGAAGAGAGAACTTTTAACTGGGTATTTATTGAAATGGGAACAAGAGCATTTACCTTGATGGAGCTGGTCGTCGTTATCGCCGTCTTGGCCGTGGGAATCTTTCTTGTTCTCTTGCTTCTGCCCGAATTAAGTAATAATAGACGTTCTCCCCTGTCAATGCAGAATTCTACGCAGGTGCGCGCGATCCATTCCGGCTTGGTTCTTTATGCCCAGGACAACAACGCTTATTACCCTGGCTTTAACAGTCAGGGCGCCCTTGGCCAATCGGTCAATGGCGGCTCTGCTTTGACTGTTGAAAACCGCTTGAGAATGTTGCTCGAAGCCAACTATATGGGGCCTGAATACATCATCAGCCCTTATGAAACGAAAGATGCTTTTGACGGGAAGGGAATGTTAACGAAGCATAATTATTCGTTCGCCCTACTGGCACTGAATGGTTCCGGCGAACGTCTAAAGGAGTGGCGGGAAACAGCAAATTCCGAGTCGGTTATCGTCAGTGATCGAGCAATCAGTACCAAGTACGGCTTGCGATCTGTGCATCAACGCGAATCAGGCGAGGAAGGCTTCTGGCGCGGCTCTGTCGCTTGGAATGACAACCACGTTACGTTCGAATTAACTGAAGTGTTACGAACGAAGTACGGCGAAACAGTAAATGAATTCGACAATCTATTCGGCGCGGCAGGTAATGATGACGCCGCAATGGCGTGTCAGGGGACGGATGATTTGATCGACTGATTGTTACAAAGCTGTGTCATGACCGATGCCGTGGTGAGCTGTAAGATGGTATCTGAAGAGAGAGCACTTAAACTTTACTGGGGATTCACATCATGGAAAGAAGAGCATTTACTGCCATCGAATTGATTGTCGTGTTGACTGTTGTTGTAGTGGGACTTGTCGTTGTTGGACTGGTTTTACCTTTGCTCGGACGCCCCCGCGGGCACGCCCGGAGCATGCAGAATTCCACACAGGTTCGCGGTATCCACTCAGGCCTGGTCCTGTTCGCTCAAGGCAACAACACCTACTATCCCGGCTTAGGTCCTGAAGGTGGTTCGGGCGAATCGGTGAATGGTGATTCTGCTTTGACCGTCGAAAACCGGATGCGACTACTTATAGAAGACAACTATTTCACCGGCGAATACATCATCAGCCCGAGCGAAACGAAGCCTGAGTATGACGGTACTGGCAGGCTGGCAAAAGAGAACAATTCATACGCTCTATTGGCATTGACCGGCGAAGGTGAACGCGTCAAGGAGTGGCGAGAGACATCAAACTCAGAATCAGTTGTGGTTGCCGATCGAGCGATCAGTACCGAACACGGTCTGGTGTCCGTTCATACTCGGAAGGCTGGCGAGGTCGATCTCTGGCGCGGGTCTGTCGGTTTCAATGACAACCATGTTGAGTTCCGTTCGACTGTCGTTTTGCCGACGAAGTATGGCGCCGCCACGAACGAATTCGACAATCTGTTCGAAGCCGCGGGCAACGACGATGCCGCTATGGCATATCACGGCACGGATGATTTGATCGAATAATCAAGACTTCTATAAGGGGGCACATCATGCGCCGGCATGGGTTAACTTTGGTCGAGCTGATAGTAGTAATTTCCATTGTTGTATTCTTGATTGGGGTTATGTTGCCTGTACTCAGTTCCGCGAGAGAAAGGCCACGCACTTATCCGCGAATGACACAGACACGTGGCATCCATTCCGGTTTGGTTCTCTTTGCCCAAGGCAACAATGGCTATTACCCCGGGCTGAACGCTTATGGTGAGCCAGCTATCTCTGTCAATGGTGACGGACCATTCACAACAGCCAATCGTTTGCGTGAGTTATTGGATGACAACTATTTTACCGGCGAATACATCATCAGCCCGTCGGAAACCAAAACAGCGTTCACCGGCGAAGGGAATCTGACGGTCGATCATTATTCTTATGCGCTATTGGCCATTGACGGGAGCGGGGCTCGGCGGAGCGAATGGCGTGAAACAACCAACGCGCAGGCGCCAATAATCAGTGATCGAGCGATTCTGAACGGATCGATTCTCCAGTCCGTCCACACGATTGCCGCTGGCAAGAATGAGCCATGGCGCGGCAATGTCGCCTGGAACGACAATCATGTCACTTTCGAGTCAACCACTCGGCTTGACACCAGTTTGGACACGTCGTCATTCATTGATGATCACCTGTTCGTTGCCGCGTCACCTGACGATGCGGCGATGACATACAATGGTACGAATGATTACATTGATTGAAACTTGAGAATATGGGGTCCATGTCGTGTATTCAGACACAAGTTTCAATCGATTATTGAGCCTATTTCCTCTTGCTGTTGTGGTAATCACGCTCGCATACTCCACCAGCTTGTTGGCGCTCTCGCGCGATCGTGACAACCAAACACTGATAAAGCAGCATGTCGACACACAGACTCAATGTGTGAGTAAGCGGATGGTGCGCGCGATTCTGAACATTAAGCCGGTTTCGAATAAACCTGTAGGAGGTCGGGGTGAATGGCGGGGCGGTTGTGGATTCGACGACGATAACGTCAAGTTTGAAAGCGACGTCGCACCGGCACAACGCGACGACAATCTTTTTAAACCTGCAACACCCGATGCTGCTAAAAAGAACGACAGATGATGAGCGCAACGTCGGGTTTTGACGAGAAGCTGCCGGACATTTCGTCGCCTTCAAGCCGGGTTCTGAGCCTGTGAAGACCCGGATCGATCACGCGTGACACATAAACATTTTGCCCGACGGCAACTGAACCCTGATCATACGCAATGATTGCCGCGCCAACACGCCTCTCAAACCGCCTATAAACCCATTACTAACACCTGCTTGTATTTCTCTTATCGGTCGTTGAGTTGACGCAATCACCGCTCACAAATCACAGGCATAGAAATTACAGGACCTTAGGCCGATTGGACGATATGTCAAAACGTCAAAGCGTCTAACTGTCCAAGCGTCAAATCGGGCAGTCGGGCGTAAAGGTGGGAAGCTCTGTTATGGACGGTTGGTTGTGCCACCGGGTGCAACCAAGAGGATTTATTGAGCGGGGATGCTGCGCGCATGACACAGTCTGGTTCGATCGCTGGTTCCGTCACTTCCAGCCGCAAGACGCGGCCGCCTCGTCGCTATCGCATTGGCGACCTGGTGCAGCACTCAGGCCTGAGTCGTCAAACGATTCACAACTACACGCGCTGGGGATTGATCCAGGAGGTCGAATGGACGGCTGGCGGACATCGGCTCTACGACGAGCGCGCGTTCGATCGGCTCAGTGTCATTCTTGAAATGAAACGCACCAGCACGATCGATCAGATTCGGAGCAAGCTTAACGAAACGCTTGCTGTAGATGGCGGATAAGAGATGGCAGAGCAGGAACAGGCACAACCCGATCTGTCGCCACACTGGACGGCTAACTGGCAGATGCCGGCGCTGATTGCAGGCATTTTCCTGTTTACGTTTGGCGTGTGGCTGGCTATTTCTCCGCCCGAAAAGAACGACTTCGACGGCAAGCTCGACTCCATTGAGCAATACCTTGTAGCGCAGAATCTGGAAATGGCTCAGAAGCTGCTCGAAGAAGTCGCCGTGCACATCAATCAGGCGCCGCAGTCAGCTCAGGCGCGTTTTCAGGTACTGGCCGGCGATCGCGTCTACTTGTTCCAGGAATTGCAGAATGTTCGCAACGATGAAACCGCTACCGCGATTCACACGCGATACAGCAACGCCGACGAACTCGAGCACGCGTTCTCTGATGAGCGGCTGCGTCGTTGGGCGTTGACCCTTGTTGCCCTTGATCGGCCTGATGAAGCTTTCCAGGTTCTCGACCGAATCGGCAAAGAATCGGCCGCCGCACGTTATGCCATCGTGCGTGAAATGATCGAGCGACGCATGGCACGGGCTGATCGCGATCCATCGTCTGTCGCGCCGCTGCTCGATAAGTACTTCGAGCAGGTGTCATTTGAGACCGATCCTGCCAAGCTTCGCACGGCACGTCTTTGGGGCACGCAGGTAAGAGCGCAGATGTTACTCGACGCCAACCAGCCCGGGCGCATGATCGATTACCTGAATCCGGCCTATGCGCGGTTCAGCGATCAGGCGGGTGACGATGACCTGGCGCCACTGATGGTCAAGTATGCTCAGGCATATTTCATGACCCGCCGATACTCAGAATCCGGCCGGTGGTATCAGCGAGCTCAGCGCAAGCTGAAACAGGAAGATCCGCTGAATGCGAAGATTCTCGTCGGCTTGGCACGTATTGCCATGATCGAGGCAAACGATATTCGTCAGGCGCTCGAGTACTTTTCCGGAGCGCAGACGCGTTATCCCGACACGCCGTCGTACCTGGACGCGCTGATTGGTCGAGCCGACTGTGAAGCACGTCTCGGCGCGGATGTTCAGGCGATTGACGTGCTGACCCGCGCGGTTGCGGAACTGCTTAAAAGTCCCGAACGCATGCCAACGATGGCGCCGGAGATTACCGACGTGGTGCGATCGCACTACGAGCAGCACTTTAGCGAAAAGAATACCGATGTTGCGCTGCAGTACCTGACGGTGCTGGTGCCGCTTTATGGCGATCGTTTGCCAACCAACGTTCTGGCTGACTTTGCTTTGACTCACGAACAGATCGCCCGTACTCGAGAGGAAGAAGCCAAGAAGACCAGCATGACCCGCTTTGCTGACAAGGAGGAAGCAGATCGTGCGGTCGCGGCGGTCAAGCTGGGTTACAAGGAAGCTGCTATTCATTACGGCAAGGCGGCCGACTACTTCTACAGGCACGCCGAGCGCGTCACGATCACCAACAACGAAGCACACGGCGACAGCTTATGGCAAGCGGCCACGCTCTATGAAAAAGCACAGATGTGGACGCGCGCGATCGAAGCGTTTGGCGATTTCGTTCGCGGCCGGCCCAACGATCCGCGCCACCTGATGGCCAACAGCCACCTGGGTTTGGCATACATGGCCGACGGTCAGTTCGTTGCTGCAAACGATCTGTTTGAGAAGCTGATCGATCGCCATCCAAAGAGCGCTGCGGCTCACAACAGCCACGTACCGTATGCCCGCTGCTTTATTGCCATGGGTGAGTTCGATCGCGCTCAGCAGGTATTGGAACATGTTGTCTCAAACCATCCGGGTATTACGCCGGAAGCAAAGCCATACCGCGAAGCGCTGATTGAACTCGGCAAGCTGTATTACCAGCAGGAAGATTACGAACGCGGCATCGAGAAACTTGAAGAAGCCATCGACGAGCGACGGTTTGGCGAAACGGAAGAGGGGCCGGCGCTGCGTTTCCGTCTGGCGGATGCTTATCGCCAAAGCGTGTCCGGCATCGCGACGACGTTGTCCGATCCACTGCCGCAGTCCCGCAAGGTGTCGCTGAACCAGGAACGCTCGAGGCGCCTGGAGCGGGCACAGGTGCTTTTCAGCCAGGTGATCAGCGCGTTCGAAGCACGTCCGGAGGAGATACTGACACCGCTGGAACGGACGTTCTATCGAAACGCCTATTTTTACAGAGCGGACTGTGCATACGACCTGGGACGATTTGAACAGGCCCGCAGCCTGTACGACCTGGCAGCCAAGCGATGGGAGGATCATCCCGCGTCGCTGGTCGCACTGGTGCAGATTGTGAATACCTACTGTGAAGAAGGCGCGATCAAGGAAGCTCGCGTTGCAAACGACCGTGCTCGTTTTCAGTTGAAACGTATTCCGGATGAAGCGTTCGACGATCCCACTTTGCCGATGAATCGGCAGCACTGGGAGGACTGGTTGCGCTGGACAAGTGAGTTGAACCTGTTCAGCAAGAACACAGACGGATGATCGAAGTCCGTGAGCAAGGAGGCTCGCGTATGCAAGGGTCACGGAGGACCGCACAAACAGGCGCGACTGAGAATCAACCGGCAGGGTTGATCGATCTGCTTACCCAGCAGCAGTCGTTATACGAAAAGCTCACGATCTTAAGTGAGCAACAGCGATCAATGGTGGAAACCGGCGACGCTGAAAATCTGCTTGGTGTGTTGGCCGCACGTCAGAAGGTCATCGACCAACTGACAAAGTTGAACCAGGCCATCACGCCGTACCGTGAAAACTGGGCAAGTGTGCAGCAGCAGCTTTCTGCGGATCAGCGCAGCAAGGTGCAGGTGCTGGTCGCGGAAGTGGAGAAGATGCTTGCCGCCATCATCGAGCGCGACGAGCAGGATCGTGGCAGCCTCGCCACCGCGCGCGATCGCGTCAGCGGTGAGTTGAATCACGCCGGCAAGGCAGTCGCTGCGATCAACGCCTATCGGCCCAAGCCTTCATCTGTTGCGGCACGCTATACGAATCAACAGGGATAAACATCAGGCTGTATGACCACATCGACCGTACCAACTGAATTACCCGACGTTTCGCCGCCCGCCGAGCGGTTGGACGATCTTGCGCAGATTATTGCTGCGTACAACGACGTCACGGAGAAGCTGCAGTCCAGTCACGAATCGCTCAGCCGCGAAGTCGTTCGGCTGCAGCGCGAACTGGCCAGCACCGACGCGCAATTGCAGCGCTCCAAGCGGCTGGCCGCACTTGGTGAAATGGCCGCGGGCATTGCCCACGAGATTCGCAACCCGCTTGCAGCCATTCAGCTGTACCTGGACATGTTGCGAAAAGACCTGCCCGAACAGACGTCCGAAGCAGATCTGGTTCGCAAAGTCATCTCTGCCGCAAGAGGGATGGAAGGCATTGTGACGGATGTACTGACGTTTGCCCGCGAATTGCATCCTGATCGACGACGACTAGTGGCGGCCGACTTGCTCGAGCGCGTCATTGACTCGCATCGCCCGATCGCTGAGTCGCGACAGGTTTCGTTTGAAATTGACGGCGATACGAACATTGGTCTGTTTGCCGATTCGGACCTGCTGTACCGGGCGTTACTCAACGTTATTCGTAACGCGGTCGAAGCCGTGCCGGAGAAGGCCGGTATCGTCAACCTGCATGTCAGCCGCAATGACAGCGCGGTAAGCATCCGCGTGCGCGACAACGGTTGCGGTATTGATGAACAGGACATCGATCGCATTTTCAATCCTTTTTTTACAACACGAAATACGGGAACCGGGTTGGGACTGGCCATTGTGCACCGCATCGTCGATGCGCACGGCGGAACGATCACCGCGGTAAACAATCCGAGCGGAGGCGCGGTCTTCGAACTGTCAATCCCACATGCAGATGACACGGGAGCGGACGTATGAGTATCAAGGTATTGGTAGTGGACGACAAGCAGATCATGCGCGACAGCGTCGGCGCGACGTTGCAGCGCGCGGGCTTTACCGTCGTGTCCGCGCAGGACGGCGAATCGGGTTTGAGCATGCTGGCCCGCCATCGCCCGGCTGCAGTGATCACGGATCTGAAGATGCCCAATATGACCGGCATCGAGCTGCTGTCGCGAATTCGCGCAACGGACGATCAACTCCCCGTCGTGCTCATGACTGCGTACGGCACGATCGATACTGCCGTGCAGGCAATGAAGGACGGTGCGTTTGACTTTGTGCAGAAGCCTTTCGAAGGCGACCAGTTGGTTATGACCGTCCGCCGCGCGGTCGAACATCGCCGGCTGCTTCAGGAGAACGCCGCACTTCGCTCCAATGCCCAGGTTTACGAAGACGCGCCGTGTCTGGTCGGCCGGTCACCGGTCATGCGGCAGTTGGCTCATCAGATTCAACAGATCGCTCACAGCCATGGCACGGTTTTGATCTCTGGTGAATCAGGCGTTGGTAAGGAAGTCGTTGCCCGCACCATCCATGCGCACAGCCAGCGGCGCGATCGTATTATGCTCTGCGTCAATTGTGCCGCATTGTCCAGCAGCTTGTTGGAAAGCGAGCTGTTCGGCCACGAGAAAGGCGCATTCACCGGCGCCGAGCAACTGCGCAAGGGGCGTTTTGAACTGGCTGACGCCGGCACACTGCTGCTGGACGAAATCAGCGAGATTTCACCGGAGTTGCAGGCCAAGTTGCTTCGCGTGTTGCAGGAAGGGCAGTTTGAGCGCGTGGGCTCAAGCCTGACCATGCAGGTGGATGTCCGCGTCATTGCGACGACCAACCGCGATCTTGGCAAATGTGTTGCCGACGAGTCGTTCCGGCAGGACTTGTACTACCGTTTGAACGTGCTGCCGATCCACGTGCCGCCGATGCGTGCCAGGCTCGAAGACGTGCCGCTGCTGGCGGATCACTTTTTGACCAAAGTTGCTCTGCGGGAAGGCCGCGAAGCCAAAAAATTCTCCGACGGTGCGGCAGAGATCATGCAGCAGTATCACTGGCCGGGCAACGTGCGTGAACTGCAGAACATCTGCGAACGGGCCAGCGTGCTCTCGCGAAGTCACAGCATCAGCGCGGACCTTGTTCGCCCTTGGCTGAATTGCTCGATCCCACTGCCTGAGGAACCGGAACAGCAGGAACTGATACCCGAGCCCGAGACGCTGGAAGACTTCGAGCGGCAGAAGATTCTGGTCACCTTGGACAAGCACAACGGCAATCGTCAGGCAACCGCGCGCACACTGGGGATCGGTGTTCGCACGTTGGGCTTGAAGCTCAAACGCTGGAAGGAACAGAACCTTGTCGCACAGACGGTGTAATTCGATTCGAATCAGCGCATGGCGCAGATATTGCCGGGGTGCCGCGCAATTTTTGCGCGGTTCGGCTGCGCCTGATTCCCAGGATGTTGCGACTTTGCCGGGAAATCGGCACCGCGCCGCTTTGGCACCGAACTTGCCGCATGTCTTGATAACCCTGCGCGTCGCAGGGGAGGTGTTCGCATGATCGATGGCATGCTTGATAGTGGTGCGATTCCCGTACTCCAGCGACTGGTGCAGTTTACCGGTGCGCGCCATAAGGTCTTGACGCATAATATTTCCAATCTGTCCACGCCGTACTTCAAGCCGCGCGATCTGGACCCGAACGCCTTTCAGGAGGAGTTGGGCGAAGCGATTGACCGTCGTCGTCGCACGGCTAACCCGCAAATGGGCGATTTGGACATGGACGACACCCGGCAGGTTCATTTTTCTCGTGATGGCAGCATCCACGTCAAACCGGAACCGATCCACGAGAACATCCTGTATCACGACCAGAACAACCGCGACCTGGAACGCACCATGCAGCGTCTGGCGGAAAACACCTTGACCCATCAAGCGGGGATTGAACTGTTAAAGAATGAGTTTGACTTGCTTCGCATTGCGATTCGCGAACGGTTTTAAGCCTTAGGAGTTAAGCCTTGTTTGGCGCATTAGATACATCCACATCCGGACTTGTTGCACAGCGAACACGCATGCACGTCATTTCGGCAAACCTGGCCAACCGGTCAGCGATTCTTGATGCGGACGGCAATTATGCCCCGTATAAACGCCGGTTCGCGGTGATGGCGCCCGGCGACCCATCCACCGGCTCGTCGACCGGCACGCATGTCGCGAAGGTTATGCTTGACAACGCGCCGCTACGAAAGGTGTACGAGCCGGGCAGCCCTTACGCGGATGCACAGGGCTATGTTCAGTATCCGAATGTTGACCCGTCGATCGAACTGGTCAATGCAATTGAAGCGTCGCGCGCGTATGAAGCAAATATCACCGCGGCGGAAGCGACAAAGTCCATGCTGCAGACCAGTCTGCGGCTGTTGGCGTAATAGATATTCATCAGCCAGATAACGGCTGAAATAGACGGAGAGCGATCAGATAATGGCTGATCCACTGGGACTGATCAACACGCAACAGGCTTACGGCAACCCCGTTGCGCCCAAAGGGCCTCAGACCGCGGAAGAAGCAGGCCCGAGCTTCAAAGACGTGCTCATGAAGAACATTGAGCAGGTCAACAAGCTGCAACAGGATGCCGAGTCCGCCATTGAAGATCTGGCGGCCGGCCGTCGCGATGACGTTGATCAGGTGATGATGGCAAAACAGAAAGCGGATCTGGCGTTCCAGATGTTGTTGCAGGTGCGCAACAAGTTGATGGATGCCTATGACGAAGTGAAGCAGATGCGCGTGTAATCAGTTAACCGGCAGGCAGGAGGCCACTGGTGACTGATTAGGACAGTAGTCGGGTTTGGCCGGATTGGTATCAGCCAAAAAACGTGGCATGGAGGCCTCGTGATGGAATTTTTAAGAAAAACTTGGTTGCAGGCTCGGGCTCTGCGCGAGCGACTAACGCCCACTCAGTCATTTCTGATTCTGGCGGTTGTCATCATCATGATCCTATTGATCATGGTGATTCTGCCATATGCCACTAGCCAGGAGATGGTGGCGATGCCGCAATTCGCACGCAGCGAGGCGGAAGCATTGCAGCGTCTCGAAACGCGCGGCATCAAAGCGGAAGTTCGTTCCGGGCACATCTGGGTATCCAAGGACAAACAGATCGAAGCGATTGCTGTGCTGCAGCAGTCCGACCTGATGAGTGCGGACACGTCGGCTGCGTTCGATCAGCTCATCTCGCAGCAATCCCCGTGGATGACGAATACACAGAACCGGCAGGCATTTAACCTTGCGCTTCGCAAAACACTCGGTCAGATCATCGCCAAGATGAACAATGTCAAGTCCGCCGATGTCTTTCTGTCCGTTCCGGAAAAGAAGGGGTTTGGCGAAACGCACGTTCGTCCGACCGCGTCAGTCAATGTTGTGATGAAGTCGCGGCACAACGTCAACAAACGCCTGACGGAGGCCATCGCCGGCCTGGTCAGTGGGGCGGTTGCCGAAATGCAGCCGCGCGATGTTGTTGTTGTTGATGCGAACAATGGCCAGCAGTTCACAATCGGAAATGAAGACGAGATGGCTCCCGGTGAGTCGATGGAATTGCTCGTCGCACAGGAGAACCGTTATCGCCGCAAAATTGAGCAGGTGCTCAACTACATTCCGGGCGTGAAAATCGCGGTGAATGTCAAAGCTGACGCGGTGATGCGTAAAGACATTCAGGAATTCGAATACGGTAAGACCGAGCCGCTCCTCATGCAGGAGTCCAAGGAGATCGAGCGCAAGAGCACATCGGAGGCCGGCGCTGCGGGCGTTCGTCCCAACACGCAGTTGACCATCCCCGGCAGCGCACAGAACGGTATGGAGGAGACGATTACCGAATCGCGCAGCGAGTTTGGGGCTAAGAACCTGACCAAGAAAACGCAAGCACGCGAGGTCGGACACACGACGCAGAAAGTCAGCGTGACGGTCAACATCCCCCGGTCCTACTTCATTGGCATGCTGATGCAGAATGGCGACCAGACCGAAAAGCCCACGCCGGAACAGATTGAAGAAGCCGCCCAGAAAGAGTTGCCTCGCATTGAAGCGCAGGTCGAGCCATTGATTGATGCGGAAGACAAGGGTGTGGTTCGCGCTCACATGATTCCCGATCCGGAAGTACTCATCGCCATGCTTGGAGGTGGTCCACAGGAACCAAGTGGTTTACTGGCGATGCTTCAGTCCCCTCTGGCCAAGCCGCTGGGGATGGGGCTGCTCGCGGCATTCAGCCTGGCGCTGATGGGATACATGGTGCGTAAGTCGCTACAGCAACCGCCGCTGCCGTCCGTGGAAGAACTGGCCGGCGTCCCGCCACCACTGCCGACCGAGGACGACCTCATCGGCGAGGTTGCAGAAGACGAAGGCGCGATGGCTGGCGTGGAAGTCGACGAAGAAGAAATACGCGCTCGCAAGATTGCCGAGCAGATCAGCGAGATGGTCAAAGCCAATCCGGAAGAGGCTGGTTCGTTGTTCAACCGCTGGGTCGAGGCGGACGATTGATTCGCCGGTATGCGTGGTTGTTGGTTAATTACAGGAGCCTGATGTGGGTTTCGGTCCTCAGTTAGAACCTTACGAAGAGATGGGCGGGTTGCGCAAGGCAGCTGTACTGCTGCTGGCGCTCGACAATGAAGCCGCATCCGCGCTGCTGAAGACGATGGACGCGAAGATCGTCGAAGATGTCACACGCGAGGTGGCCAGCCTCGGTAACATTCCGCAGGACACGCGCGACAAGGTTCTTGACGAGTTTTACGACATGGCCATCGCTCAGCGATGGGCTTCTGAGGGTGGTCTGGACTACGCCAAGATGCTGCTGATGCAGTCCATGGACCCAAGTCAGGCGCAGAAGATTCTCGCGCAGATCAGTACTCAGGTTCGCAAGACACCATTTGCCTTTCTGCAGAAAGCGGAATCGCAGAACCTGTTGACCTTTATTCAGGATGAGCATCCACAGACGATCGCATTGATCATCAGCCACCTGCCGTTCCACAAGTCAGCTGAAATTCTTGCCGGACTGCCCGGTCCTAAACAGATCGAGGTCGTCAAGCGTGTGGCCAACATGGAACAGACCAACCCGGAAGTCGTCACGGAAGTCGAACGCGGCCTCGAAGCGCGATTGTCTAACATGCTCAGCCAGTCGTTCGAACAGATCGGCGGCGTCGGCACGGTCGCGGAAATGCTCAACCTCGTCGATCGAACGACGGAGAAGGGCATCATGGAAGGCCTCGAATCCGAAGACCCGGATCTGGTCGAAGAGATTCGTCGCCTGATGTTCGTTTTCGAAGACATCCTGCTGGTCAACGACAAGGGGATTCAGGCAGTGCTCAAGGAGGTCGACAACGACGAGCTGGCACTGGCCCTCAAGACCGCCAGCGAGGAATTGCGCGAGAAGATTTTCGGCAACATGTCCGAACGCGCTTCGGAACTGATCCGCGAAGACATGGAATACATGGGCCCGGTTCGCGTCAGCGACGTCGAGGCCGCACAGCAGCGCATTGTCGATATTGTCCGCCGATTGGAAGACGCGGGCGAAATTATTGTTTCCGGTCGTGGTGGCGAAAAGGACTTGATCGTGTAGCGGTTGGCGGTCAGGGTGCGCGGCACGGAAGCCAACGCCCGACCGTCACCGTTTTAACTCGCAGGGAAGTAACGTATGCCCGTTGTAAAATCACAAGCTGCCCGCCCGCTGATCAAGGACGCGCTTGTACTCGATTTGAGCGACGTCGCCCAGCAGGCCGCGCGCATCAAGGAAGATGCGCTGCTCAAGGCCAAGCAGATCATCGACAAAGCCAAGACCGAAGCGCAGGCTGTGTCTCAGACTACAACGCAGCGGGCCTACGAGGAAGGCAAAACTGCCGGCTACGAAGCGGGTCACAAAAAAGGTTACGACGAGGGCGTCGAAAAGGGATACGAGGAGGCGTTCGAAAAAACGCGCGAAACACTTGCCGCGCTCGAGCAGCCCTGGATTGAGTCCGCGAAGCAGTGGGATCAATACCGCACGGATGTGGATGAACAGACGCGCGAGGCCGTGCTCGAACTCTCGCTTCGATTGGCGGACAAGATTATTCAAAGAACCATCGAGCTGGACCCGTCCATCGTGGCCGACCAACTCACGATCGCGTTGCGGCAGGTGACCGGCGTTACCGCCATTCAAGTGCACATCTGCCCCGACGATCGCCCGTTGCTCGAAGAGGTGATGCCCACGCTGCTGCGCAAGTTTGCTGAGTTCGAGCACATCGAACTGGTGGAAGACGCGAACATCGGGAGGGGCGGATGCATTGTGAAGCATGAATCCGGTAGTGTCGACGTCTCTATTGAAACGCAGTTGCGGCGCGTGGTCGAACTGTTGCTGCCGTCAGAATCAACGTCGCCACAGGCCGAGGCGCCGCCTGAGTCGGTTGAAGCCGAGCATCCACCACCGGTGGTGGATCAGCAAATTGACCCGCCAGCTGAAACGCAGGAGTCACCTGAGCCGGAAGAGCCACCATCGGATGATGCGCAACCCGACGAAATAACAGAGGACAAACCTGACAACACATGAAGCTGTTTGACGAACAACTTGCATTGCTGAATGACGCGCTGCTGTACGACCTGCAGGGGACGGTACGGGAAGTGCGCGGCATGGCAATCCGTGTTGAGGGGCTTCATGTTCCGATTGGCGCGATGGTCAGCATTGAGCCGCGATGCAGCCCGGGTGTATCGATTGAGGGTGAAGTTGTCGGCTTTCAGGGACAACAAACCATCATCATGCTGTTCGGCACCACATCCGGGATTCGCGCAGGTGATCCTGTTCATGCTCAACAGTTTTCGCAGACCGTCGCCGTCGGTGATGAACTGCTCGGCCGCGTTCTCGACGGGCTTGGCAGGCCGATAGACGGGAAAGGTTCGTTGCGCGCCAATCACATTCGCCCGTTGCAGCCGGACCCGGTTGATCCCATGATCCGGCCGTTGATTGACGAGCCTCTGGCAACCGGTGTGCGCGCCATTGATACGTTGACAAGCGTCGGTCGCGGGCAGCGCATCGGCGCGTTTGCACCACCGGGCGTCGGCAAAAGTACCCTCATGGGCATGATGGCTCGCGGTACCGCGGCGGATGTCTCGGTCGTTGCGCTGGTCGGCGAACGTGGCCGCGAAGTACGCGATTTTATCGATAACCAGCTTGGCCCCGAGGGCATGCAACACACCGTTGTTGTATGCGCCACCGGCGATGAGTCGCCGTTGCTTCGCATTCGTGCGGCGTGGGTGGCGACGACCGTCGCAGAATACTTCCGGGACCGGGGCAAAGATGTCCTGCTCATCATGGACTCGTTGACGCGTTTCTGTCAGGCCCAGCGACAGGTTGGTTTAGCCACCGGCGAGCCGCCGACGACCAAGGGCTACACGCCGAGTGTCTTTTCAATGTTACCGACACTGCTGGAGCGTTCCGGCCGGACGCCGACCGGATCCATCACGGGTTTCTATGCAGTGCTGGTGGAAGGTGAAGAGATCGATGACCCGATCGCGGATGCGGCTCGCGGCGTGTTGGATGGCCATATCGGCTTAAGTCGCGACCTGGCACACAAGGGGCATTGGCCCGCGGTGGATGTCGTCAAGTCGATCAGTCGTGTGGCGGACGATGTCACTACCCCGGCGCATCAGGTTGCAGCGGCAACGATTCGGCGCCTGGTCAGCGCGTACGAACAGGTGGAAGACCTGTTGAATATCGGCGCATATACGTCAGGCAGTAATCCAGATTTTGATCTGGCGATTGCCTGCAAGCCGGCAATCGACCAACTGTTGCAGCAGAGCCGCGCGGAGGCCGGGGCTCTCAGCGATTTTGAGCGAACCAGCAAGCAGTTATTCGCTCTGACTCAGAACATCAAGACGGTCCGTCAACGTCTTGAGCAACCGGCAGGCCGTGCGGCAAGAGGCCCGGCCGCCAGTAGTTGACGCAGTGAAGAAGGGATAGCAAAGGATGGCTCAATTCCGCTTCAAATATGAATCCGTTCTGCGTCGCAGGCAGATCGAAGAAGATGAATGTCAGCGCCTACTCGCCAAGGAGTTGCGCCACCGCATGATTTTCCGGAATCAACTGATATCCATGCAGTCAACACTCAGTTCATCCAAGCATGACATGGCTCAGAGCTTGCAAGGCAAGGTCGACATGGATGATGTGACCCAGTTCGCGCGATACAGCGGGCAGGTAACCGCTCGGGCCCAGACAATTGTCCACAAGCTGGCGGCTGTCGAAAAACGAATTGAAGCGGCGCAGAAAGCGCTCAGTGAAGCAATGCGCGATCGTAAGGCAATGGAACTGCTGCGTGATCGGTACAAGGCGGAATTCAAACGTCAGGAGAACCGCAGGCAGACGCTGTTTCTGGATGAAGTCGCGATGCAGGCTTACGTGCGTAAGCTGCAGGAGACCGGTACATGAAGTCGCTCTGGTACGGCATTGTGTTTCTGTTGGTCCTTCACGCGCTTGCCGCGATCGGGTTGGTCGCCTGGCTGGGCGCGTCCGGGCGCATTAATCGCGAGCGCGTTGACAAGGTCACGGAAGTGTTCGCGCTGACGCTCAAGCAGGAAGAGGAGAAAGCTGCCGAGGAAGCCAAAGACGCAGAAAAGGCAAAGCAGAACGCCGAAGAGCTTGCCCGGCTCGAAGGTGCATCAGAAGGCCCGGTCACTGTGGCAGACCGCCTGCGCGACGATCAGCAGGCACGAGAGTTAACGCTTCGCAAAATCGAAAGGCTTAAGTCAGAACTTGAGGCGCTGCAAAGAAACCTCAGGTTCACCCGCGATCAGTTGTCGTCTGCAAAGAAGCGTTTTGAAGAAGAACGCAAGGCATTCGAGCAGTTTCGACAGCGTGAACTTGGGTTGGCAAAAGACGAAAGCTTCAAGGAAGCCGTACGAACGTATGAGAACCTCAAGCCCAAACAGACCAAGGCCATTTTTCAGCAGATGCTTGCTCTGGGCAAACACGATGAAGTGGTCGAACTGCTCGTGAGTATGCAGCTGCGCAAACGCGCAGCAGTGCTTGATGCGTTCAAGGAAGATGAAGAAGTGGCGCAGGCAACCGATTTGATCGAACGTTTGCGCATAAGAGGGGCCGAGATGACCAGTGCGGCCCCAACGCAAGGACAAGGAACATGACCGATATCGCGGCCACATTTTCGCTGTTTAACCGTTCGACCCAGTCGACCTCGTCTCGTCTGGGTCAGGCTGAATCGCAAGGACGATTCAGTGACGCATTGGTTCGCGCCGATCAGTCCGGCTCGTCTGACCTGTCGCGCCCGGTTGCGGACCAGGCATACAACATCGAAAACGACACCGAACTCGTTGACAAGCCTGAGTCAGACGCTGAAGAATCACAAACAGCCGATACTGACACAGAAGAGCAGGGGACATCCGATGAACCGGCGGCTCAGGACGACACGGCCGATGTCGAGCCAAACGAAGCCGTTGGAAGCGCACAGGTACAGAAGTCAGCCGAATCAGAAAAAAGTGGGGGTACCTATTCAGCAGACCAGTTCGTGACAGACCTGGACGCGCAGCTGACGGAAGAACCTGAATCGCAGCCATCGCAATCCCAGCAGCTACAGCCCGTTGTGAAGGTCGGTGAAGCAACGGTGCAGCCGACGGAATCAAAACAGGTCGCATCCGTCGGACAAACGCAGCCATTGGGCCCAACGGTTGCGACAAATGGGGGAGGGATTGATATTTCCGCGCTGGCTGTCTCGTCGATTGCCAATGGCTCGTCGTCTGACGCTTCATCCCAGGAACAGGCCCAGACGTTGATGCAACAGATGGCCCAGCCGCGGGCTGCAGCGGACGACTCACAGCAGAGTAATCTTAACATTGCTCGCATTGCCCGCGCCTTGCGTAACGGCGTGCAGCAGAATGGCGGCACCATCAACATCCGCATGACGCCGCCGGACTTGGGAATGGTCCGTGTGACGATGAACTTGCGTAACGGCGTAGTCAGCGCTTCGTTTGTCGCTGAGAACAATTCCGTTTCGGACATGCTTTCCAATCAGATGGGGCATTTACGAAACGCCTTACAGTCGCACGGTCTGACGATCGACCGTATTGATGTCAATACGCGGACGCAGAGCACAACCTTCTCCAATGCGCAGCAACAGTTCGAAGACGCGACCTCCGATGGTCGCAGTCGTGGTCAATATGAACGACAGAATCAGTCAGGACGGCAATCGTCACCTGACGAGGCATGGCAACAGGTCATTGAGGACTTTGCCCAACAGTTATAGGAGCGAGTAAATGTCAACAGGTGCAATTGGTGGGACAAGCAGCGCCGCAACAACCAGCAACGCGTTTGCAGAGCTAAGTAGTGAGGAGTTCATTAACATCCTCGTTGCCGAACTATCGAATCAGGACCCTCTGGAGCCGCAGGACTCTTCTGCACTGCTTGAGCAGTTGTCGAGCCTGCGCAATATCGAGTCGCAGATGTCATTACAGGACCAGCTTGAAGACCTGGTCAATCAAAATCAACTGGCGATGGCAGGCGGCATGATCGGCAAGATGGTTTCCGGTCGCGATTCGTTCAACCAGGAGGTCGAGGGGATTGTTACGGCGATCCGCGTGGAAGATGGCAAGGCGATTCTTGAGCTGGATTCGGCCAAGACAATGCCGATTGACAACGTCCTGCGTGTTACGGACGTGAACGAGTAATCGGAGTAACGGTTTGGCCAACGAGGGAATGCTTCTGCGCCTGCTTGAGCCAATCGTCCGTCCGGACGGTTTGCCCAGTCGCAGTACGCCCACGCCGGCTCAGCCGTTTGAAGCCCGCTCTTTTGAATCATTTATGCAGGAAGCCCGATCGATCTCAGTTGATGAAGCCAACGGCGACGCGATCGATCAAACAACGCAGTCACCAGCGAAGGATGCGTCACTGAACGCACTTTCCGGAGTCGACCGGATCGAAAACGCTGCGTTACGCAACATTGTTCAGACACAATCAGACCGTCAGTCGCCGAACGCCTGACGGTAGAACTTTTGGAGGTTACACAATATGGGGTTGACCACCTCGCTTTACACCGCATTGACAGGCCTGAACGCCAACTCTCAGGCCATCAGCATTGCCGGTAACAACATTGCCAATGCCAATACAACCGGGTTCAAAGGCTCACGTGCCGACTTTGACACGCAGATTCTTCAGAACTTCGGGAACGGTACCGCGCCGACCGCCGAACGCGGTGGATCAAACCCCGTGCAGATCGGCTTGGGCACGCGCCTGGCTGGCACCACGCGCAACCTCCAGAACGGCACGATTCAGTTAACCGGCATCAATACCGATCTGTCGGTCGAAGGTGGCGGTTTCTTCGTGTTGGATCTCGATGGCAACCGCTTCTATACACGCGATGGCTCATTTGGGCTCGACACCGATCAGAAACTGGTGAATGCCGCGGGCGGGCGTGTGCAGGGATATGGCATCGATAGTGACTTTAATGTCGTGGAGGGTGTGTTGTCTGACATCTCCATTCCGCTTGGCACATTAACGATCGCGGAAGCCACCTCACAGGCAAACTTCACCGGCAACCTCAACGCGGGCGGTGATGCCGCGACCGTTGGCTCGCTGATCAACTCGGGCGTGCTCTTTTCCGATGCTGGTGGCGTGAATCAGGCGCTCGCGGGCGACCTGCTGTCGTCCATTTTCAACGGTTCCGGCACGCAGTTGTTCAGTGACGGCGACATTATCACGATCTCAGGCGTCACCAAAGGCGGTGCAACCCTGCCTGACAAGACGTTTGAAGTTGGTGCGGCCAACACGACCGGCAGTGATGACAACGGTGAAACCATGCAGGACTTTTTCGATTTCCTGGAAGATGCCTTCGGCATTGACACATCTGTGGGTGGCGGCGTGTCTTTAAACGGCGGGCAACTGACGATCGAAGGCAACACCGGGGTCGTAAACGACCTGGTGATTGACAGCGATAACATCATTGTCAATCAGACCACCAACCCCACTTTGCCATTTACCCTCGACAAGACGCAGGATGCTGACGGCGAATCAGTCCGAACCACATTTGTTCTGTATGACAGTCTGGGTGTGGAGATGGTGGTGGACATGTCTATCGTGCTCGAAGGTAAATCCAACTCAGGGACACAGTGGCGCTTTTATGCACAGAGCGAAGATGACAGCGACCTGGATCGTGTGCTGGGTAACGGCACACTCAGCTTCGACACCAGCGGGCGCTTTCTGTCAGCGACGGACACGTCTCTTACGATCGACCGTGAAGGCACCGGTGCTTTGACGCCGCAGGCGATCAATTTTTCATTTGATGCGCCGGAGCAGTCGGTATCCGCATTGGCTGATGACGAGAGCGAAATAACGATGTCCAGCCAGGATGGCACGCCGATCGGAACGCTGGACGATTTCAGTGTGACGGAGAGCGGCATGATTGTCGGCGTGTTCTCGAACGGGCTGCTGCGCAATCTGGGCCAGGTCGTGCTCGCCAACTTTGTGAACCCGGAAGGCTTGAGTGAATCGGCCGGTAACCTGTTCGAGGAAACCTCCTCCAGCGGCAACGCCGCGATTCACACCCCCGGCGGCGGCGGTACCGGCCGAATCATCGGTCAGTCGCTGGAACTGTCCAACGTGGATCTGTCGCAGGAATTTATCAACCTGATTACCGCGACAACAGGCTTTACCGCCAATTCGCGTGTATTTACCACCAGCGACCGACTCGTGCAGGAACTGCTCTCTTCGCTTCGGTAATGTCGCAGGCGCATAAGAAGACACCATGATCAGTGTGACACGTTTGAATAACAAGAAGTTTGTGCTCAACGCGGAACTGATTCGCACTGTTGAGGCGAATCCTGACACCATTATTACGCTGGTGAACGGCGATCATTTTATTGTGAAAGAATCCATGCAGGACGTTGTTGATCTGGCCGTGGAATATGGCCGATCGTTGCGAAAATTGCTGCCGCCGAGTTGACCGGTTCCTTTAAAAGTTTTTCAACCGTAACGGCCGATAAATCCAATTACGGAGTAAGTATGCGCCGTAAATAGGTGAAGCCATGGACTTGGGAACACTTTTCGGATTGCTGGGCACGTGGGTACTGATCCTCTGGGCCATGATTTCAGGTGGTGGCTTGGGGATTTTTATCGATGTGCCGTCCGTGATCATGGTCATTGGCGGTTCGACCACCGTTATTTTTCTCTGCTTTCCAATTGGTTATGTCAAGAAGATGGGGTCTGTGCTCAAGAAGGGCTTCTTTGCTGAAAGTCGTTCACTTGAAAAACTGATCGAGGACATGGTCTCTTACGCCGAAATCGCCCGGCGTGACGGAATTTTGAGTCTCGAGAACACGACCAAGGATATTGACGATCCGTTCATCGTGCGCGGCATTCAGATGGCTGTCGACGGAACGGACCCGGAACTGATCGAGCAGATCATGGCCACGGAGTTGGAAAACCTCGAAGACCGTCACGCGACCGGTAAAGCGCTGTTTGACGCGCTCGGCAAATACTCACCGGCCTTCGGCATGATCGGTACCCTCGTCGGTCTGGTCATCATGCTCCAGAACATGGACGATCCATCCAAGATCGGCCCTGGTATGGCTGTCGCTCTGCTGACCACGTTGTACGGCGCGATTGTGGCCAATGCGTTTGCACTGCCGATGGCAGACCGGCTGGCCCGCCGCTCGGTCGAAGAAGCGCTTTACAAGACGATTATCGTGAAAGGCGTTATGGCGATTCAAAGCGGTGACAACCCGCGCATTGTTGAGCAGAAGCTCAAGACATTCCTGCCACCGTCCGTGCAGGCGCAGATGGAAACCCAGGAAGAGGCAGCTTAGTGGATTCGCTGGAATTGATTGAAGGTGCGGGATGACCCGCGTGAACCATGGGAAAGAAGTGCAAATGTCCACCAGAAGGCGCGCCCGAATGGGTCATGACCTATGGCGACATGATGTCACTGCTGCTGTGCTTCTTCATCATTCTTGTAGCGCTGTCGGAAATCAAAAAGGAAGATCAGTACAAGGCAATCGTTGTTGAAGTGAAAAAAGCGTTTGGGATGAAGGGCGGTGGTGGCACGATGCCGACCCGTCAGAATCCTGAAATGAGCCTGGTCGAGCGGCTCGAAGAAATGCAGATGCAGCAGAAGAAGGAGCCGGAGAAGTCCAATGCGGACGATCCGGGCATTGATGGCAAGGAAGCCACGGTAACGCGCGTTCGTGAAGGTGATCGTTTTGCGGTCGGCGGGCGAATCACGTTTGAGCCGGGCAGTGCGGAGCTCAACGACGTCGCTCGCAGGGGCCTGTTGAAGTCAGTGGAGCAGTTACAGGGCCTTGAAAACAAGATCGAAATCGTCGGCCATGCCGCGTCAATGGAAGTTCGTACCGGGTCGGACTATTCAGATCTCTGGACGCTCAGCTACGCTCGCGCCAAGGCCGTAATGGAGTTTCTGACCAGCGAAGATATCGGCATCCGTAAGGAGCGAATTCGATTGATCACCAGTGCTGACAATGAGCCGGTTCGCCAGAAGGTGTTTACCTGGGCGACTCAGGAACCGAATCGGCGTGTTGAGATATATATGGTTGAATCATTGGTCGATGACTTTACAAAGTCGGAGTCGAAGTGATATGGCAGAGCAGGAGCAGGCAGAACAACCGAAAAAAGGCTTACCGGTGAAGATGATCGGCATTCTCGCAGCCGTTCTTCTGATTGAAGGACTGGCCATCACGGGTGCATTCATGCTGTCCGGCGGTCCGGCGGAAGTGGAGGCCGATCCGAACGCGATGGATGAAGAAACGCTGATGAACCAGCAGATTGAAGAGCTGGTCGTCAGTGAGAAGTTCCAGAACGCGCGCACGGGTCGAACCTATCTCTACGACACGGAGATATACATTCTCGTTCGCCGCAAACATCAGATGACTGTTCAGACCAAACTTCAGGACATGTCCGCGCGCATCACCACGGAGATCGCTACAATCTTCCGGCGCGCCGAGCCGGCTCATTTGGATGAAGCGACTCTTTCAACGATTACACGGCAGGTGCAGGCTGCGTTGGATGAAATGATCGGAACAGACGTTGAAAGCGGCCAGGCGATTGTGGAGAAGGTCCTGATTCGCAAGTGCGTGAAGTTCCGTTCGGACTATTGATCAACTGAAAGGCCGTTGGTAACCGCCATGGCAGAAGAGAACGAAGAGCAACAACCTGAAACTGAGACCGAGCAAGCGGATGCTGACGCTGAGCAGGCTGCCAGTGACGCAGCTGATGAGATGATGCTCAAGGCGCTGGAAGACGCGCAGAAGTCCGTTGGTGAGTTGAATGAATTGGCCGAAGATCAGGCGATCGACGGCAACGTCTTCAATGACGACGGCCCGGAGCGTCTGCTTGCCGAAGCGCCCGGCATCGATATGCTTGCCGACGTTGATCTGGATGTGTCGATCGAGCTCGGCCGCACACGCATGCTGGTGGAAGACGTCCTCAAGCTCGACGGTGGGAGTGTTGTTGAATTGGATAAACTCGCCGGCGACCCGGTTGACGTGTACGTCAACAATCGGCTGGTCGCGCGCGGCGAGGTGTTGGTGTTAAACGACAACTTCTGTATCCGTGTCAGTGAAATCGTCGCGGATCTGGAAGAGGAGGCAGAAGAGGCTGCCCGCCAACAGGAGGCAGCGACGGACTGACAAACAGGTAACCGACAGGACGCGCCGGAGGCGCGACCCTGACAACATCGGATGATGTTGTGAACCGGCCAGGATGGCCCATGAACGTTCGGTTTTTCATTTCAGTTGCCCTGTGGCTGAGCACGATTTTCGTGCTGGCTGTCGATGCGCGGATCGCGTTGGCAGAGGATGCGGATCGCCTGGTCGAACTGGCCAAACGCATGTCCATTCATGATGAACGGCCCGCGACGTCCGGTACACAGCCCGATACTTCAGCTGCCAGCACCAAAGAGAACGACACCACGTCGGCTGTCGAAGAGATTTCCCTTTCCCGGTCGCCCAAGGAGTCCTTGCCGCTGGGCTTCTCCGGTGATGCAAAGCGCGACGTCGGCAAGCAGAGCGGTGAAGAGTCCGGCGGCGGCTGGATGCTTAATACATTCACCGCGCTTGGACTGGTGCTGCTGCTGATCTGGGGATTGCGCTCGCTGCTGCTTAAGGCTTCGGGCCGACCAGTGGCGTCATCAGTAAACCCAACTGTTCAGGTTCTTTCACGCGTCAGCATTGCACCGCGAAACCATGTTGTGCTGCTCAAACTCGGTCAGCGCGTGCTCGTGGTTGGCGATTCAACTGCCGGACTGCAACCGATTGCGGAGATCACTGAGCCGGATGAGATTGCAGACATTCTCACCACTGTTGCCAGCAGCAAGCCAAACAGCATCAGCCAGAGTTTCTCGCAATTACTTAACCGGGCGAACAACGACTACGAAGGCGAATCGGATATTGCTACGGAAGGGGCGGACGACCACGAGTTTACCATTGACCGGGCGCGCGATCGGGTGTCCGGCCTCCTGTCGCGCATGCGCAGCCTCACAAAGCGAGGTGAAGCATGAATCATGTCGCTCCACTGGTATTGCTTCTTTCGGTGACGCTGAGTCTGCCTGCGTTTGCCCAAACCAGTACCGTTGACCGATCGGGCAGTTCAAATAATGAGCGGTCCGAATCCCGCGGCGTGGACTTAACCAACCCGGTTTCCATCCTTGCGGAAGCCGGCAAGGCGATTCCGGTCACCGGCGCGGATGCGCCGACGGAAAAAGAGCCGACTAACCTGTCAGCCCCGTTGTCGATTATCGTTCTTTTGACGGTGCTCTCGATCGCACCCGCATTGTTGGTCATGACCACCAGCTTTACGCGCACTGTGGTGGTGCTCGCGCTGCTGCGTCAGGCGATTGGTACCCAGTCGCTCCCACCGAGCCAGGTGATTGTCGGCTTAAGTCTGTTCATGACGTTTCTGATCATGGCGCCGACATTTGAAAGAATCAACACCGAGGCCATCGTTCCTTTAAACGAAGGGCACATCGGACAGATCGAAGCATGGTCACTGGCCAAGCAGCCGCTTCGCGATTTCATGTTCGATCAGATCGACTATGCCGGCAACTGGGGCGACGTGTACATGATCCTCAAGTACCGCGGCGTTGACGTGTCGCAGCCTGACAAACTGGTCCGCGCTGATGTTGACATGCTGACACTGATACCAGCATTCATTCTCAGCGAATTGAAAGTGGCATTTCTGATCGGCTTTCGGCTCTATTTACCGTTCCTGATCATTGACATGGTGGTAGCCAGCGTGCTGATCAGCATGGGCATGCTCATGTTGCCGCCGGTCATGATCAGTCTGCCGTTCAAGTTGTTGTTGTTCGTGTTGGTGGATGGTTGGCAGTTGGTGGCCGGCAACCTGTTGAACAGTTTTGCCGTGCCAGGGGTCACAACGTAGCTGGGTGAAGGAAGGAAGTTCGAGATGTCATTCGATCAGGCAGTGGATATTGTTCGCGAATCATTGACCATCATGTTGTTGATCAGTGCACCTATTCTGGCTGCCGCGCTGATCATCGGCTTGGCCATCAGCATCTTCCAGGCCATGACGCAGATTCAGGAGCAGACACTCAGTTTCGTACCAAAGATTGTCGGCATGGGTGTGGTCACGATTCTGATCACGCCCTGGATCGCCCGGGCCATTCTGGAATTTTCTGAACGGATGTTCACCGGCGGTTACTGAAATTGTATTGCAGGCATACACCTGTGTTGAAAAGGAACTGAATCTTGCCAGTCACGCTTGAACCATTGCTGAATCACCTGCCGGCCTGGCTGCTGGTATTGTTTCGGCTGGCCGGCATCTTCATGTTCGGGCCAATCTTCGGCAGCATCACGATTCCCATGCGAATCAAGGTTCTGCTTGCGTTGGGGTTGAGCTTCTGTGTTTACCCGATGCTTCTGTCTCCCGGCTCACCGGCTGCGGCGAATGTTCTACCAGTTATCGAAAACGGTTTGTCACTCTGGACGGTGGCCATGATGGTGGCAATGGAACTGCTCATCGGGCTGATCATCGGCTACGGCGCCAGCCTGCCGCTGTTTGGCATGCAGATCGGCGGTTACGTTGTCGATCAGCAGATGGGCTTGGGGATTGCCGGCGTGTTCAACCCGGAGCTTGGCGAAACCACCGGTATCATCAGTGAATTCTATTTCATGCTCGCCATGACGCTGTTCATCATCATGGGCGGCCATCGTGTGATGCTGACCTCACTGGTTGGCAGCTTCGGCAGTGTGCCACTTGGCGGATTCACGCCTTCATCAGAGATGTTGGGATTGATCATCGGCCTGCTCAATTCAATGGTGCAGATTGCCATGCGAATTGCGGCGCCGATTCTGTGCCTGATCTTCTTGGAAACTGTTGCGATGGGGTTCATCATGCGCACCGTACCGCAGCTGAACATTCTAAGCATCGGTTTTGCCCTTCGAATCCTGGCGGGCACATCGCTACTGGTCGCAGCCATCGTCATCGAAGCAGAGGTGTATCACGGGTATGTGTTGAACACGATGCGTGAGATTACGCATTTCTTCATGTATTAAAGGGTTTTTAGCCATTTTGCTAATCAGTTATGGGTGAATCAGCCAACGAAAGAACGGAAGCCCCAACAGCGCGAAGGCGCCAGGAAGCACGCGAGGAAGGCAACGTTGCCCGCAGCACCGACCTGACGGCTGCGGTATCGCTGCTCGCGGCGGTTCTGCTGTTGGAGGTGTTTGGTTTTCGTCTGCTGATGGGTATGAAGATGATCGTCACCGGCATGATGACGAGCAGCCTAGGGGCGAATCCGACACGCGCGGACGATCTGGCCGCGATTCCGTCCTATATGTTGCAGTTACTGGTTACATCGCTGGTACCGTTTGTGCTTGGAGTTTCGCTGGTTGGTTTGGTGATGACGGTCAGCCAGGTTGGTTTTTACGTTTCCACCAAGCCGTTGGAGTTCGACCTGACCAAGCTGTCACCGCTCAAGGGCGTAAAGAACCTGTTCGGCATCAAGGGCATGGCGCGACTGGGCTTCAGCCTTGGCAAGGTCGCGATCATCGGCTTCGTAGGCATGCTTGCGATTCATCAACTGTTGCCTCAGATAGTCCGCCTGACAGAGCTGGAAGTCATGCCGATGCTCGGTGTCGCGTGTGACCTGGTGTTCCTTGTGGCGATTAAGCTTTCCATCGTCCTGCTGCTGCTGGCGCTGCTCGACTACGCTTATCAGCGTTGGCAGCGCGAGAAAGACCTGATGATGACCAAGCAGGAAGTCAAGGAAGAAATGAAGCGCATGGAAGGTGATCCGATGATCAAGCAGCGCCGCGCACGTGTCGCGCGCCAGCTTGCCATGCAACGCACTGCCCAGGCAGTGCCGAACGCGGACGTCATCGTCACCAACCCAACGCACTTTGCGGTCGCCCTGAAGTATGACAGCAAGCAGATGCGCTCGCCGCGCGTAATCGCCAAGGGGGCGGACTTCATGGCCCTGCGCATTCGACAGATTGCCTTACGGCACGGTGTGCCGCTGGTCGAACGAAAAGAAATCGCGCGCGGCCTGTACCACGGCGTGGAAGTAGGACAGGAAATTCCACCACAGTTTTACTCCGCGGTCGCGGAAATTCTGGCGTATGTCTATCGCCTGGGCGGAAAGAAAACGGCGTAGAACGGACTGACTGAACAGAACAATGGCAAAACTTACAAACAGTTTGATGATCCCGGAATGGGTCAACCAGATCAATCGGTTGCGCCCGTTCCTGGTGCCATTGGGCTTTGTCGGCCTGATTACTGTCATTGTTATTCCGATGAATCCGGTGGTGATGGATATCCTCATTGCCGCGAACATCGCGCTGGCTGCGCTGATTCTGCTCACGACGATTTACGTCGAAACACCGCTGGACTTTTCGGTCTTCCCGTCATTGTTGTTGGCGACGACGTTGTTGCGCCTGGTGTTGAATATTGCCACCACGCGCCTAATTCTTTCTGCTGATACGGATAGTCCGGATCAGGCAACCGCTGTTGCCGGAAAAGTGATTGAGTCGTTTGCATCGTTCGTTGCGGGCAACTCACTGGTCGTCGGCCTGATCCTGTTCATCATTCTGATCATCGTGCAGTTCGTGGTGATCACCAAGGGTGCCACGCGTATCTCTGAAGTGGCTGCACGATTCACCTTGGACGGCATGCCCGGTAAGCAGATGGCCATTGATGCTGATTTGAACGCCGGCCTGATCGATGAAGCCGAAGCCCGCCGCCGTCGTGACAACATCACGCAGGAAGCGGACTTTTACGGTGCCATGGACGGTGCTGCCAAGTTCGTACGCGGCGATGCCATTGCCGGCATCATCATCACGCTCGTCAACATCATTGGCGGTTTTGCGGTCGGTGTGTTTGAAAAGGACTGGGACTGGTCGCAGTCATTGGATGTCTTTACGCGGCTGACAATCGGCGACGGTCTGGTCAGCCAGATGCCGGCGTTTGTCATTTCAATCGCAGCCGGTTTGATTGTGACTCGGTCCAGCAGCCGGCAGGACCTCGGCTCTGAACTGACCGGGCAGTTGACCAAGCGATGGGCGGCGATCGCCATCACCTCCGGGTTCCTTGTTCTGATGGCATTCACCGGCTTGCCCGCCACACCGATGCTGACACTTGCCGCAGTGCTTGGCGGTTTGGCATGGTATACCCAACGTGAAGAGAAGAAGGCTGTCATGCGCGAGGCGCAGCAGCAAGCCGAGCAACAGGCCACGACAGACAAGGACGCGCCGATCGAGCAGGTGCTGGCTGTCGATACGCTCGAACTGGAAGTTGGTTATGGCTTGGTCCGCCTGGTTGATGCCGGGCAGGGCGGTGATCTGCTCGATCGCATCAGTATGATCCGTCGACAATTGGCCGCCGAGATGGGCTTTGTCATGCCGCCGGTGCGTATTCGCGACAACATGCAATTGCAGCCGAATGACTACCACATCAAGATTCGCGGCAATTCCGTTGCCACCGGCGCGGTCTACCCGGGACAGTTCCTCGCGATGGACAGCGGCCTGGCGTCAACGCCGTTGCAGGGAATCCGCACGCGCGAACCCGCCTTCGGTCTGGACGCGGTCTGGGTTGAAGCCGGCCAGAAAGATCGCGCCGAATCTCTCAATTACACTGTCGTTGATGCAACGAGCGTGTTGGCAACGCACCTGACCGAGGTCGTCAAGAACCACGCGCACGAACTGCTTACGCGTGAAGAAACCAATAACCTGATCACGCAGCTCAAGTCCCGTTCACCGAAGCTGGCAGAAGAAGTCCTCGATGGCGAAACGCCACTGGTCAAACCCAGCGAATTGCAGAAGGTGTTGCAGAATCTGTTGCGCGAACGCGTTCCAATTCGCGATATGGAATCAATTATTGAAACACTCGGCGACTGGGCGCCGCGCAGCAAGGACCTTGAAGTATTGACCGAGTACGTCCGCAACACGCTTCGCCGTACGATTTGCAACCAGTACGTCGAAGTGCCGCCAAGCGATTCATTCACTGACGATGATGACCGGGCGCAGCCCAAGCTGTATTGCATCAGCCTTGACCCGGCGTTGGAGGATCAGGTGGTGAGCTTTATTGATCGGTCCGGCGAGGGCACCACGTTGACCATGCCGCCGGCTATTGCCAATCGTGTGACGACGGCCATTGTCGGAGAGCTACATCGTCTCATTCAGGCCGGCCATCAGCCGGTCGTGCTTGCTTCGCCACAGGTACGGGGGTCGATTCGTCGGCTGCTTGAGCCGCATCTGCCCAACGTGGCGGTGCTGGGCTACAACGAAGTAAGCAAGGGGGTTGAAGTTGAATCAATCGGTGTTGCGCAATTGAGCGAAGCCGAAGCGCAACCTGAAATGCAAGGGGCACTGAGTTGAGCATGAAAACCATTACAGGACGAAGTATGGCTGAAGCGCTGGCACTCGTTCGTCGAGAGCTGGGTGCGGACGCGGTTATTCTCCATACCAGAACTTACAAACGCGGCGGTTTTCTCGGCCTTGGTGGACACACCATGGTTGAAATCACGGCGACAGATGAGTCGCAGGCGCGTCCACGGGTCCGGCGCAAACCGGCAAAACGGCCGGAACCCAAGCCGCATGAAACGGTGCCCCAGAGTCCTCAGCAGCCGTCAGAACCGCAGGTCGACATGATGGATCACAATGCAGGTGATTTGATTCGTCGCACTTATCAGCTTGCCCGCGAAGAAGCGATAAAGCAGCGCCGGACCGATACGGCTGTCGCCCAGGCTGCATCGTCAGCCCCCGCAGCCACGACTGTCACGGCCGCCACGCCGCTCGCCGACGAGATGCGGGCCGTTCGCTGCATGGTTGAGAAGATGATGACGCAACAGAAGTCTGTGTCATTCAAGGAGAATCTACCAAAGTCGCTGTTTGATCAATACCTGGCACTGATTGAACAGGAAGTCACCGAGGAATTGGCGCAGAAGGTGATCAGTGAAGTAAGCGAGAAACTCGATGCGAAACAATGTTCCAACAAGCGACTGGTTAAGCAGGCGGTTGCCAAATCAATTTCGCAGTACATCCCTGTCAGTTCCGCGAAGCAGGATATTGAGTTAACACCGACCGGTGACGATCGCCCCAGAACAATCGCATTAATTGGTCCAACGGGTGTCGGCAAGACGACGACCGTCGCCAAGCTGGCGGCAACGTTCAAACTCAAGCAGGGCAAAAACGTCGGCTTAATCACGTTGGATACGTACCGCATCGCGGCAGTCGAACAGTTGCGCACCTACGCGGACATCATCGGCCTGCCACTTCATGTGGTGAACACCCCTGAGGAACTTCGCCGGGCGGTTCACAAGTGTCGCGGTTGTGACGTGGTTCTGATCGATACAGCCGGCCGAAGCCAGCGGGACGATCCAAGACTCCAGCAACTCGGTCAGTTCGTTGATGCGGCCAATCCGCACGAAGTCCACCTTGTGTTGTCGTCGACGAGCACACAGAAAGTGATGATGCAGGCGGTTGAGCGGTTCAGTGCCATTCGGGCCGACCGCATTATCTTTACAAAGCTCGATGAAGCAGTGACTTTTGGCGTGTTGGTCAACGTGATTCGAGCGGTGGGCAAGGAACTCAGTTATGTCACCACCGGTCAGGAAGTGCCACACCAGATCGAGTGTGGCCAGGCGGCAAAGCTGGCAGAAATGGTCTTGGAAGGGGAGTGCATTTAATGATTGTGGACCAGGCACAAGCATTACGCTCCCTTGTGGAGCAGTCGGGATATGACGAGCAGGCGGAAGTATCTGATGAAGTGGCTGAACGGACGGGTGCGCATGTCATTGCCGTGACCAGTGGCAAAGGTGGCGTCGGGAAAAGCAACGTGGCGGTCAACCTTTCGATTGCGCTGGCTCAGCGCGGCAAGCAGGTTGTGCTGCTGGATGCGGATCTGGGTACCGCCAATATTGATGTGCTCTGCAATATTGAACCGCGTGCAACGTTGTCGCACGTCGTGTCCGGTCGCAGTCGGCTTGAAGACGCCTTGATTCAGACGCCGGGGGGGTTCGGGCTGGTTGCCGGCGCGTCGGGTCTTGCGCAGATCGCTGAAATGACTCGTGCCGAGCGAGACCGGTTGATCGAGCAATTGCACATGATGGAAGTCGAGACGGACTACATCATCATTGACACGGGTGCGGGTGTCAGTTCCAACGTACTGGGTTTTGCACTTGGTGCGGATGAGATTCTGGTCGTCACGACGCCGGAGCCGACAGCGGTGACGGATGCTTACGCGGTGATGAAAACACTCGCCAAGCGAACAACGGAACTGAACATTCGCGTGCTGATCAACATGGCGCGCAATGAAGCGGAGGGAAAACAGGTATTTGATCGGATCGATATGGTTTCCCGTCGGTTTCTTGACCTGGAGCCGGCGTATGCCGGCTGTCTGCCTTACGACTCGGCTGTTTCAGCGTCCGTGCGGGCGCGAGTGCCGTTCATGCTGCGTGCGGGAAACAGTCAGGTCGCCAAAGGCGTTGTTCGCCTGGCAAGTCAGTTTGATCGAGTGCGGCGAGGGCCAAGTCAGTGCGGGTTATTCGGACGCATGGCATCGTGGTTGTCACTTAAGTGATCCCCAATATTTAGTGGGTGAAAATCGTGAACACTGATCGCGCGCATGAGCTCCAAAAATTAATGCAAAATTTTTTAAATTAAGGACTTCACAGCGCGCGCGATTTAGTTAATATGCGGATTAACGGATTGGTCATTCATTTGATGAGTCAAGGAGGGCTCTACCAATTCCTTCGAAGATCCTGGCATCTTGTTTTGCGATAGTTAGCTTCGTCGCCACGGTTGTGGTCGGTACGGTTTCTGATGTGCCGGCGACTTCCATCGTGTATCGCGCAATGGTTGTCATGGGTTTCTGTTTTGTGGTCGGCTTGGGTCTTGGCACCTTGACGCAATGGGTCATCGATTCGCAAATCAAATCTTATAAAGATGCAAATCCAATTCCGGAAGACTTCACCGAGCAGATGCTCGCTGCGGAAGTTGTAGATGACGATGAAGAGGACACACGAGACGAAGTGCTGACGCAGGAGGCCGACGCAGTTCGTGACCGGGGATCTGTCGTTGTAGAAGTAGGAGACGAAGATCAGCCATCCAGCGCAGCTGCGTAAGTTACAGAGCAGGGGCAAGCACCTCAGTTCCACTGAGCAGGGGATTCGCCTGGCACGGAAGCTAGTCGTTGGTCAAGGAGTGGACGATGGCGAAAAAGGACGGTAACCCAGACGAAATCAATGGAAAACCCATCATGGAAGTATGGGCGGGCTACAAGAAGAAAGCGACCGAAGAGGTTCGCAATCTTCTGGTTGAACGCTATCTCCCGCTGGTGAAGTACAACGCGGAGCGTATCCATACCAAGCTGCCTGATGAGGTCGATGTTGAAGACCTCATGAGTGCCGGCATCTTTGGTTTGATGGATGCGATCGACGCATTTGATCTTGAACGCGGTGTCAAGTTTGAAACGTATTGTGCGCCACGTATCCGTGGTGCGATTCTTGATGAGTTGCGATCCATGGACTGGGTGCCGCGTCTGGTGCGGTCACGTTCAAGCCAGGTTGATCAGGCCCGCAAGTCGCTTGAGAAAGAAAAGGGTCGTAAGCCCACCGATCCTGAAATCGCTGAGAAGCTGCAGATGTCGGACGAGGAATACGCCAAGATTCGCAAGGACGCTGGCGCCGTCGGCGTGGTCAGCCTGAATCGCAAGTGGTTTGAGACGGATTCCAACAAAGATGTCCGTGAGATCGACGTTTTTGAAGATGCGCGTCAGGTCAACCCGTTTACGGCCGTGCAGCAGCGCGACCTGAAGGACCTGATCACTCAGGGGCTCTCACGTGCCGAGCGCCTGATTCTGATTCTGTACTACTACGAAGAAATGACCATGAAAGAGATCGGCGTCACGCTGGATCTTTCCGAATCACGCGTCAGCCAGATGCATAGCTCCATTCTGGCCCGCCTCAAGGCACAACTGCAGTTCCGCGATAAGGAACTGACCAATACCGACGCGTAATCATTTCGTTAATCTCTGTTGTTTTATGACGGAACCCGGGGGGCAATCGGCTGAACGATTTTCTTGCGTTCATCTGTCAGGCGGTCGAGCAATTCGTCCGATGGAATGTAGCCGAATCGGGTATTGCCCCAGGATGGCCCATAGCGATACACCATGATGCGGCGTTCTCCATCATTCACGCGCGCCGCTGAGCCGTGGCAAATGCTGTCGACAAACAGGATGGCGTCGCCTGCTTTCATGTGGACTTCGATCGCGCCCAGTGTGCCGTCTGCGCTTTCGCCCACAACTTCCTGGTAGTCGCGATCGAGCGCGGGATGCACCATGTTGGATTTGTGGCTTCCAGGCACCACCATGGTTGCGCCATCACCCGGGCCGATATCAGTCAATGCGATCAGTACATTGATCTGCCCGCAGTGAAATTGACCGTCGTGATAGCGAAACTGTGTGCGAATCTTGCGATCCGCACCGCCGCTGTGAATGTTGATTGACTGCCCCGGCCCGCGAATGTTGGCAAAGTTCTCGTCAATGTACAGCCCGTCAATCCCGCCAACGTATTTTTTGATCAGGCCGATCCAGGACGGATGGTCGATGATTTCTTCGAACGGCTCACCGCCCTCATAAATCTGTTGAAGGTTCAACCCCCGGGCGGCGCTATGGTCCTGCACATGAACGCGCCCGATCCAGCCACCGGGTGTTGCCTGGTCGCGCATCTGGTCGAGCGACTGATTGATGCGGCCGACATGGTCTGCGGACAATGCGCCATCAAGACAAAGATATCCCTGCAGGTCGAACAGGTAGTCGAGCGTCTTCTCGTCGTATGTGTTGTTCATGGCAGATGAGGCGCTCTTAGTCTTCCTTCTTTTCGCCTGGAACGAGCACTTCGTCAACCAAGCCATACTCCTTGGCTTCAGCCGCGGAGAAGTAGTGGTCGCGCTCCGAATCTTCCTGAACCTGTTCAGGTGTCTTGCCGGTGTGTTTGGCAAGCAGTTCATTGATGTTCTGCTTGGACTTTAAGATTTCCTCTGCCTGAATCAGCACATCGGATGCTTGGCCGGTCACGCCGCCGTATGGCTGGTGAATCATTACCTTGGCATGGGGCAGAATGTACCGCTTGCCTTCCGCGCCGGAAGCCAGAATGATGGCGCCGCCGGACTGCGCCCGCCCGATGCAATAGGTTGCGACGGGGCAGGAAAGAAACTGCATGGTGTCGTAAATCGCCAGCGTGTCATCGACGCCGCCGCCGTGCGAGTTGATGTACAGGTTGATGTCCGCATCCTTCTTTTGATTCTGAAGGTGCAGCATGCGCATGATGATCGAGGTGGCGGAGCTGTAATTGATCTCGCCGACGAGGAAAATCACTCGGTTTTCCAGCAGCAACTCGTCGATCGTCATTTCGCGATAGCGATGCATCGCCGGCGCGGTTGAAGCAGCGCCCATTGCATTGTGTGGCATGCCTGCCAGGTGGGCGTATGGATCGATCGACGGGGCGGTTGAGTTTGTCATGGATTGTTCCGGCAGATATTGCATTGCGAAGCCTCGGTAAGTCACGTTCAGTCCGTTGAAACGTCCAGCGTATGATAGCGGCCTAACTTCGCGGGGAAAAACGAGCGTTCTCGAAAATCAATCTTCCGGCTTTTCGCCGTCCGGGGCCATTTTTACCAGACGCGGGTCGAATCTAGCGATTACATCGACCAGATCGACCTGTTGCGCCATGACCCGATCGATCTTTTTATAGACGAACGGCACCTCATCCAGGCCGGCACTGATGACGGTGACGCCTTGTTTTTGCAGGTGATCGCGAACCTCTGCCCAATTATAGGTCTGCCGTGCCTTGCGTCGCGACATCACGCGCCCGGCTCCGTGTGATGCAGACCGCAGAGATGCCTCATTTCCCTTGCCACGGACCACGTAGCCGGGGCTGGCCATGGAACCGGGAATGATACCCAACACGTCCTTGCCGGCGGGCGTCGCGCCTTTGCGATGGACCACCACTTGTTTGCCGTCGTGCTCCTCCAGCCAGGCGAAGTTGTGATGGTTTTCCACGTCGGCCAGCACTTCCGCGCCGAGGAACCCGACGATATGTTTATGGATCATGGCGTGATTGGCAGCCGCATATTCGCCCATCAACTGCATGGCCTGCCAGTATTCCTGTCCTTCATATGAATCCATATCCAGCCAGGCCAGGTGCTGCATTTGTTTGGGCAGCTTCGGGTGAAGCATCATGGCCAGTTCGGAGTAATGCTTGCACACCTGAGCGCCTGTGCCACGGCTGCCCGAGTGCGACAGCAGTGCCAGATACGTCCCCGGTTCAAGGCCGATGTCCGGCTGTTCCAGTGTTAATGTGCCGAACTCCACAAAGTGGTTACCGGAACCGCTCGTGCCGAGTTGGCGATGGGCCTTGTCTTTGTTCGCACTGGTGATCGGACTGACTGACCAGTCTGCATCCATCACGTCGTGGTCGCGCAGCTTGTCATTCTCAAACTGTGCGCCCATTCCGAAGCGGGTTTCGCTTTCGATCGCGGCGGTCAGCAGATCGGGGCGATCCTGCAAAGTCTGTGTCGGAAGGTCCAGCACGGTTAGTTTCATACGGCATGCAATGTCGACGCCAACCGCATACGGGATGACCGCATTCTGTGTGGCAAGCACGCCGCCAATCGGCAGGCCGTAGCCGAGATGCGCATCGGGCATCAGTGCTGCCCGTTCGGCCACCGGCAGCCGGCGCGCGACTTGCATTTGTTGCATTGCCTGTTCTTCAAGGTCCTCCCCCCAGATTTCGCAGGGGACCGCCTCGGTGCGTTCGGTTGGCTCTGCGGTATTGACCTGAGCCTGCTGGTGGATCGCAATCATTTTTGCGATAGACCCGAAGTACGGGTCATCGCGAAATGCCGCCGGATTCTCGACCATGGCTTTGATGCGGCTCTTCACTTCATCCGCGGACAGCCCATCCTGCCGCGCAATCTGAGCCTGCCACTTGGTTGCCCGCGCCAGGTCGCCAGTGGGAATGCCGAGTTTTTGAAGTTGCTTCGCTTTCATCGTTTTGAAACCGCTACTATTTTATCAGTAACGGGAAGTCCCATCTCAAAGAGGGCGGCTCATTGCCACTGTTGATTGATTGTTACAACCTGCTTCACGCGACCATGCCGCCATCCCTGGCGGGCCTTGAAGAAGAACGCTTGTGTGAGTTGCTGGCCGTCAGTGAATGGGCGGGCGAGGGAATCAGTGTCGTGTGTGATGGTGTGGTCAAGCCACTTGGTCTGACCACATCGCCTGTCGATGAGGTGGAGTTGATTTACTCCGGTCCGAACCGTTCGGCCGATGACGTCATCATTCAGATGATCGACGCTGACAGCGCTCCCAAGCGGCTGACGGTGGTCTCAACAGACAGAGAGATTCGAGCAGCAACTCGCCGTCGGCGGGCCCGGGTGATTATTTCAGCTGAATTCGTATCCATTTTAGGTAGCCTGGTGGGACGCCTGAACCGACCGTCCGGCGAGCCGGAACCCGTGCCCGAGGTACTTCCGGAAGACCAGGTTGACGGCTGGCTCGAAGAGTTCGGCGTGGACGGCGATGATCCGCTGGATGACGGCAAGCCGCCATGGTGGCAGCCATAGCAGCTTGGATCGATTCAAAACCCGCTAAAGCGCCTCTATATCCGGTGGTTGCCGACTGTCTGACTTGACGAAACACCTGATGCACCTTCAAATTACATAAATTCGTGCAGTATCAGGATGACACAGGTGACCACCTCTCAACAGCAGACGGACAGCAGCAGTACGACCGGAAAGTCGAAGTATCGGCGTGTATTGCTGAAAATCAGCGGCGAAGCATTTTGCAAGCCGGGTGGATTCGGTATCGACCCGGATGAGCTGCGCCTGATTACCCGTGAAATAGCGCTTGCTCACGACACGGGTGTCCAATTGGCTGTGGTGGTTGGTGGTGGCAACATTATTCGCGGGGCAAAACTAGCGGCAGATGGCCTGATCGCACAGGCAACCGCCGACTACATGGGCATGCTTGGCACGGTCCTCAACGGCCTGGCGCTCAAGGAGTCATTGGACACCATCGGCCATCCGGCTCGTGTGGTTTCAGCAATGAACCTGACTTCTGTTGCAGAGAACTTTATTCGTGGCCGTGCAATTCGCCACTTGGAAAAAGGCAGGATTGTGATTTTCGCCGCCGGCACCGGCAATCCGTACTTCACAACCGACACCGCCGCGACGCTGCGCGCCACAGAGATCGGCGCGGAGGTGGTGCTCAAGGCAACCAAAGTGGATGGGATCTACGACAAAGATCCCGAGAAGCATTCAGATGCCGTGCGATACGATCATCTGACATTCAAGGAAGCAATCGACAAACAATTGAAGGTCATGGACCTCACAGCTTTCAGCATGTGTATGGAACGCGATCTACCGGTGATCGTGTTTAACATGAAGCAACCCGGGCATATTGCTGAAGTGATCAGTGGTGCACCGCATGGCACACGCGTGCAGCGGGACTGATACGCACGCTGGGACGAAAGGATGGATGAGTCATGGACATCGATGAAGCCCTATTGACCGCTGAAGAAGCGATGGAGAAAGGCGTCGAATATCTCAAGAACGAACTGCGCGGCGTGCGCACCGGCCGCGCCTCAACCGGGCTGGTTGAATATATCAAGATAGACTACTTTGGCTCTCAGACCGATCTTCGCCAGTTGGCAATGATCACCGTGCCCGAGCCCACGCAGATTCTGATTAAACCTTTTGATGCATCGAGCCTGCAGACAATCTCCAAGTCAATTCAGGCAGCCGGCCTGGGGCTTAACCCCATGGCTGAAGGCAAACAGATTCGTATCAACCTGCCGGCGCTGTCCGGTGAGCGGCGAAACCAGTTGATCGGCACTGTCAAACAGATGGGCGAACAAGCCAAAATCACCATCCGCAATGCGCGGCGTGACGGCAATAAGCACATCGATCAGGCCGGCAAAGACAAATCGTTAGGTCTCAGTGAGGACGATGTCGAAAGCTCAAAAAACGAACTACAGGATGTGGTCAAGAAATACGAGCACGAAGTCGATGACTTGATTTCCTCCAAAACGAAGGAAATTCAGGAAGTCTGATCGGCAAGCGTGTAATATATAAAGGTGCAAAGTCATGGGGGGCCAAACGTCCGGGGGGCCGGGGATGACGTTTTCGGGGGCTTCCGGGGGCAACTACCCGGGGGTGGTTTCCAAGGGGTGTTTGATAGCCAGCGAACACGGGAGTTCATACATGCTGCAACGACGTGATCGGTCAATCGTAACGAGATTGATTGGATACTGCGTTGTATTGGTGTGGCTGATCAGTCCTGTGGGTGTGTTGGCTCAGGACGCCGCCGAATCAGCCGGCAAATCAGAAGGTGATACCAAGCCGACAGCTGAGGAACGTCTCGCGGCAGAGAAAGAAGCGCGTCAGGCCCGTATCGAGGAGCGGAAAGCCGAAGCGCTTGAACGCCGCGAACGAAAGGATCGATTGCGCAAGGCAGTCGCTAAACTCAAGGCTGAAGCCAAGCAATTGGACCAGTACAAGAGTCCTACCGTTCCTCCAGTATTTAAACGCCCACATCCCGCGATCAATGCCATGAACAGCGGCGATGCCATCGCGGTGCTTGGCCATATGACATCCGGCTTTACCGGTAACAAATATCTTGATACCTACATCAACTGGCATTTGATCAAGGTTGTCCAGCAGGGCAAGCAGTCTGATCGTGAAGAAATGGGACGCCAGTTGATCAAGCTCGTTCAATCAATGCCGGGCTCAATTTCGATTCCCATGAAGACGGAGTACACGCACGAACCGCCTGAGGCTCACCGGGAATGGGCCAAGCGGTACTATTCACTGCGTAAGGTCACTGGCTACCCGCCATATCAGAAGTATGTCAATCCACCTGCATCATTGGAACTGATGAACGCGGCGGAACGCGCGCAGGCAAATAAGACGTGGGCCGAAGCACTGGAATGGCGCAAGAAGTTCGAGACCATTTACGACAAGGAAGCCAAGGCATTTAATGATCGAATTCGATTCATGAATCACGCCTTGCGCGAGTATCGCGGTGAGTTGATCTACGAGATTCTGCGTACCGGCGATCCGGCCATGCTCGAACTGGTCGTGAGCACCATGGACCGTCAGGCCAAAGCCAAGACGGGAATTCAGTTCGACCTGCTGAACTACATGTACCTTGCGGCATTTGATGGTGTGTTAAATCTCTACAGCAAGGAAGATCTGAAGAAAGCCGGCACCGCCCTTGAAAAAAGCGCTCGCGCCCACGAGGCATGGGTCGTGTACGGCAGGGTCAAGCGAAACTACGCGGACTATGCGTTTCATATGGTTCACATGTTGCGCGATGGTGAAGGCTTTATTGATCCTCGCGAATTGAAGGATGACGATTCACGCAAAAAGCGTCGACGACGGCTTTCGTTCTGACTGGAGAAGTGAAGCGGCCTTGCCGCGGCATTGAGATTTTATGGCTGGACGGAATGACAAATTGATTGGCTTTCAGTTGGGCCGCGCGGTGATGGCAGTAGCGGTCCTTCTCGCACTGCTCGGTGTACAGGTTAGCGCCGCGCCCACGTCCGCCAAACGATTTTCGGCGGACACATTGACTGTTGAACAGATCGAAACCGCGGTTGACGCCGCGATCGAGGCAGTCTACACGCAATCCCGATTGCAGCCTCGCTACACGCCGGTACCGGAATACGTTTTCAGAACGTCTTCCTTCCACGTGCCGCAGGAAATCCGCAATATGATGGGCAACAATGCCCTGATCAGTTGGGCGCTGCTGGCTTGTGGTGAAAGCTATCAGAATCCGAGGATTTACAAGCGAATCAACTGGGTGCTCGCGTCCGACCAGCCGCAGGTGTATGGCCGATCAATGCGTCTGCAAATGCTTGCCGAACTGCCCCGTGCGCGCTGGCGCGCCTGGAGCCATCGTGATTCAATCTGGCTCAACGGTGCGATTACCGACAAGGGCAACTTCGGCGATATTTATTATGGCATTCCTCTTAAGGGATACGGCGACAATGCCAATGGGCAGTATGGCGTGCTTGGCCTGTGGGGCAGTGCCCGTGCCGGCAACGTGGTAAAGGCCGACACCTGGAAACAGATCGAAAAATATTGGGTCGCTGCCCAGGAGAAAGCGACCGGCAACGAGCCGGCCGGCTGGGCGGTTTACAGTTTTGACGCCAAAGCCGACGGCGGTACGGAGAATACGTTCAACCGTCGTGTCTCCGGGCCGATGACGGCAGGTGGCGTGGCTGTTCTGTGCCTGACCGAGCGGTTCTTGCGCGGGCCGCGAATGATCACGCCGGGCGAACAGCACGTCTCCGAGCCGCTGCGCCGTGGTATCCGCTGGCTGGACAACAGTTTTTCGTTGACTGATAAGGCGGAAGAAACGGACCGCTACTATTACTTCTGGACTACGCAACGCGTCGGTCACGCGACGGGCTATAAGTCTTTCAACGGCGTCGATCTGTTCCGCGACATCGCCGCGACCATGCTCAACGAGCAGCGTGCTGATGGTACGTGGTCCGGCCCCAAGGGGCAGCTGTTGTCCACAGCCTTTGCGCTTCTGTACTTATCCCGTGCCTACGACCCGCTGGCCATCAGCAAAATTCGTTACGAAACCAAGGACAACAAGGGCGACAAGATCGCCGGCGCCTGGAACAACCGTCCGCATGACTTGTGGAACTTCGTTGATTACATCTCCGACCAGTATGAATACACGACCAGTTGGCAGATTGTTGAACTGGACCTTTCGCCTTACTCGCTGATTGAGAGCCCACTGCTCTGGCTGGCAACCCATGATGGCTTCAGCTTCACCGATCAGCAGATCACCAATCTGCGTGACTACATCAACGCCGGTGGTATGTTGGTTTTCAACCCCGATCGCGTCTCGCCGGGAACGGGTAAAAGCATTACCGCGCTGGCAGCCAAGCTGTATCCGGATTTGAAATTTGAGAAAGTTCGACCGGATCATGGCTTTTACAAGATTCATCAGAGGATCAAGAGCCCGATCCCCATGCAGATGGTGCACAATGGCATCCGTCCGTTGATTGTCCAGTTCAATCGCGACATCGGGCGCGGGCTACAGGAAAACGATGTGGTCACCAGTGACAGCTTCCGCATGTTGTCGAACATTTATCTGTACGCCGTGGGCATGAACTATCGTCGTGCTCGGCTGATCAACAGCCACATCCCGCGAATTAACAAGAGCCCGTCTCGTAATGTGTCCGCTGCCCGCCTGAAACATTCCGGCAACTTCGATCCGGAGCCCGGCGCGCTCGCACAGATGCAGAATCTCATGGCCAACAAGCACAACATGAATCTGCAGGTGGAGGTCATTGATGGCAAGGCGCTGAGCAGTCAGAGTATCGCGTTCCTGACAACCAACGGAACCGGCACGCTAAATGATGCTGATGCGGCTGCGATCAAAAAATGGGTCGAAGGTGGCGGGCTGCTCGTTATTGACGCGGCGTCCGGCCTGACCGATGCTGCCAAGAACGCGGAGCGACTGCTTAAGCAGATTTTCCCCGATCAGCCAAACATGCCGTTGGCGTCGGACCACCCCGTGCTTTCGGCGGATGGCATCATGGATGGCTATGACTGCCGCTGGGTACAGTTCCGCAACTTTGCCCTTCGCACCATGGGGCCAGTCAATCGGCCGCGCGTGCAGGGTGTTGAAGTCAACGGCCGTATCGGCGTGATTTATTCCACCGAGGATCTCACCTGCGGCATGGCAGGCCTCGATCACTGGGACATCTTCGGCTATACCCCCGACTTTTCCCGCAAGATTGCGGCCAACGCGATTCTGCTGAGCGCTCAGATTCGCTGATACTCGCCGATCCGGACTCCTGTTCTCGATAGCAGTCACGGCCTTTGAACTCGCTACAATACCTACATGTCAGCCAAGTTTGCTTATATCGACTCAGTTGTTGACGGTACGGGCCGATTGTCGCCGGATGATGCTCTGGACCTGTATCACAACGCTTCATTGCACGACCTGGGCAAGTGGGCCAGTGCGGTCTGCGAGCGCGTCCACGGCCCAAAGATTCGTACGTACGTCATTGACCGAAATATCAACTACACCAATGTCTGTTCCGCCCACTGCACGTTTTGCGCCTTCCGCCGCGATGAAGATGACAACGATGCATACACGCTGAGTATGCAACAGCTGCGCGAAAAGACACAGGAACTGCTCAACATCGGTGGCACACAACTGCTTCTGCAGGGGGGCATGCATCCTGATCTACCGATTACCTTCTACGAACAGATGCTCGGCGAACTGAAAAGCGCATTTCCGGATGTTCATCTGCATGCCTTCAGCCCGCCGGAGTTCGTTGAGTTTGTTGCGGTATTTGAAATTGAAGGTTTCCCAACAGCTGATCCGGGCAAAAGCCATACCTTGCCGGCTGATGTCTGGCGGGCCAAGCTCGAAGCCATTATGCGCCGACTGATGTCCGTTGGGCTCGATTCCATCCCTGGCGGCGGCGGTGAAATCTTCTCTGAACCGATCCGCAAACGAATTGGCTTGGGCAAGGCAACCGCCGAACAGTGGTTGGATGTGATGCGATGCGCTCATCGCCTCGGTATGCGCACGAGCGCGACAATGATGTTCGGGCACATTGAGTCGATTGCCGACCGGATCGATCACATGTTGCGCGTGCGCGATGCACAGGACGAGGCGAAGCAGAACAACTGGCCGGGCGAATACGTCAGCTTTATTGCCTGGCCATTCCAACGCGAAAACACACCATTGGGCAGATTGCCCAACTGGGATCGCGAGTCTGGCGAGCCGTTCCCCGGTGAAAACGTCAATCATCCGAAGTATGCAAAGGTGGTTCGCATGGCAGGCGCATCAGAGTATCTTCGGATGCAGGCGATTTCCCGGCTGTTCATGGATAACATTCACTCGATCGGCAGTTCGTGGGTGACCATGGGACCACATATCGGGCAGTTGGCCCTCTACTTTGGCGCCAATGACATGGGCAGTGTCATGATGGAAGAAAACGTCGTCAGCGCGGCGGGTACGACTTACTGCCTGAACGAAGAATTGCTTTGCCATCTGATAAGGGATGCAGGCTTTACGCCGGCCCAACGTGACAATGCTTATAACGTTTTGAAGCTGTATGAGGACGACGGCCCGGATTTGCGCGTGAATGACTGGTCGGCGCATCGTGTTGAGCAACTGCATCAGGAAACCGTACCATTGACGGTTGGTACTGATCAGTCGTCGTCATAATAGTGAGTGTTTTCTTGTGCGTGGGCAGTTGATCGTGGAGACAGATCGTTATGTCGCTTCAGGATGACAGAGCGTTTTTCAATGAGAACGGTTACCTGGTAATCGAAGATCTGCTGTCTGGTCAGCAGCTCCAAACCTGTCGGGACGAGATTGAGCGACTGCACCACGTAGCGGATGATCTGGAGAAACAGGGTGATGCCGATCTGAAACACTTCCAGCGCGAGCCGTACGCTCAAGGCAGTAATCGCGATGACGGCCTGCCCGTTCTTCGGAAGATTGAAGAGACAGGCAAGTTCTCACCGCTATTCCGTGATCTGGCAAAGACGCCGCGCCTGATCAGCACATTGCAAGCGCTGCTTTGCGATGATCTGTTGCAGTTCCGCAGCACGCTGATGCTCAAGCCTGCATTTCACGGCTCTGCCCACGCGTACCATCAGGACTCGAGCTATTGGCCGATCGATCCGCCAGACCTGATCACCGTGAGTATCGCTTTGACGGACGCGACGCCGCAGAACGGGTGTATCCGCGTCATCCCCGGCAGTCACAAGTGGGGCCTGCTCGACTGGGGCCGCATTTCGCTGAAGAAGGATGAGTCGATTGACAATGTGGACTTCGATACGTCCAAAGCGATCGAGTTGCCGCTTAAAGCGGGGAGCGCGCTTTTGTTCCACAGCCTGACGGTGCATGGCTCGGGCCCGAACGATTCGCCTGACCCGCGCAACACCGCGCTATACGCATATTTCTCGCCACACGTTGCACTAAAACAATCCGAAGGGGGGCCGTCGCAGCGGTCATTTCGCGTTGTGGCCGGACTGAACGGTGCGGGAGAGCATCAGTTGACCTGCGTGGCGGGGTCTGATGGATGAGCGTTTAAAGAACTGGGTCATCATCAGTGTCACGGCCGCGCTTGCGGTGGCGACTTACTATCTGCTGCCCTCGGACCTCAATGAACTGGCGCGCCGCACGGCGACAATTTTTATCGTTGCGGCGGTCTTCTGGGCCACGGAGGTGCTGCCACTCTATGCGACGTCACTGTGTGTCCTTGGGCTTCAGATTATCTTTCTGGCGGATGCGGGTGGCCTGGCGGATTCACTGTCACCCATTAGTGGCTGGCCTGCGGACGACGCAGGGCAACGCCTCAGCCTCAGCTATAAGTCGTTTCTTACGTCCTTTGCTTCACCCGTCATCATCCTTTTCATGGGTGGCTTTTTGCTTTCCGCTGCGGTCACAAAACACGGGCTGGACCGGGTGATCGCCGGCAAACTACTCCGCCCATTTACCAACAGCCCGATGCGGCTCGTGTTTGCGGTTGCGTTCATTACCGCGTTCTTCTCCATGTGGATGAGCAACACGGCGACAACCGCCATGATGATTGCGATCATCGCGCCGCTGATCAAGCAGTTTCCGTCGGAGGATCGGTTTCACCGCTGCATCATCCTGGCTGTTCCGTTCGGTGCGAATATCGGCGGCATCGGGACACCTATCGGCACGCCGCCCAATGCCGTGGCGTTGGCTGCGCTGCGCAAGGCCGGTACCTACGTTGGTTTTCTCGATTGGATGATACTGGCCGTTCCGCTGGCGATCGGTATGTTGATCGTCGCGATTGTGCTGCTCTACCTGACGTTTCCACCTCAGAAAGGGATGAAGCTGCCGACCATCGAAGCGGCCGGTAAGATCAGTTCATCGGGCCGAATGACCTTGGGCATCCTGCTGCTCACTATTGGATTGTGGCTGACTTCTCAATGGACCGGCCTGTCAGACGCCGCAGTCGCATTGCTTGCCGCTGCGGCGCTGACCGCGCTACAGGTGCTTGATCGGCACGACGTTGATTCAATTGACTGGAACGTGTTGATTCTGATGTGGGGCGGCCTGTCCTTGGGAACAACCATGCAAACCAGCGGCCTGATTGACTATATCGTCAGCCTGCCACTGTTCACGCAGATTCAGAACCTGCCACCAACCGTATCCGGCCTGGTCTTCGCGATTGCTGTCGTGCTGCTGAGCCTGGTGCTTTCCACGTTCATGAGCAATACGGCCGCGGCCGCGCTGATCGTCCCAATGGCAATGGGTTTCAGCCCGGATCAGGCGACCCAGATGGCAATCCTGACCGCCCTGGCCTGCTCCTTCGCCATGGCCATGCCGGTTTCTACACCGCCCAACGCCATTGCGTTCGCCACAGGGCAGATTCCTGTCTCATCCATGATGCGCGTTGGCGGGCTGGTGTCAGTGATTTCCGTCATATCGCTCCTCCTTTTTTACCAATTCATCTTCCCGTTCATATTTGCAGGTTGAGACAGCACGGCAGCAGTTCTTTGGTTACGAATTTATGCCGGTATCTGTCGCCAAGTTGCCTTCGGTTTGGCCAAAATCACTTTTACTTTCTAGGCTGATTTCGGACACACACAGGTATTCGGAGACAGGGCATGCTGGAAGTCGGCGCATCATCCATCGTCATCAACAACGACATCGGCACACAGGTGCAGGGGGCATCGGTTGCCCAGGTGGCCGAGTACATCCGCGATGATCTTGAAGCCAACCTTCTGTTTGTCCGATCAAACGATGCGGCGGTGTTGCTCATCAGTTGTGATGTAGCGGCGCTTGAAACACACTATATGGATCAGTATCGACAGGCGATCGCTCAGCGTACGCAGCTCGATATCAAAGATGTATTGATCACTTGTACGCATACCCATGCGGGGCCTTGTGTTTTAGAGACCAGTTATTTTAAGAAAGCGGACCAGGCATACCTGGAACGATTGGGTGGTTGGCTCACAGACGCTGCCGCACAGGCAGTTGCATCTGCCAGGCTCGCGCAGTTGCGAATGGCCAAAGGCGAATTGGCGCTTGGTTTTAACCGCCGCACATGTTGGGCCAATGGTGAGCACAATATGGGGCGCAAAGGCAACGGCCATGCTTTTACCGGTACAGAAGGGCCGACAGATGCAACGCATATTGCGATGATCGCACAGGACGAATCAGGCCAGCCGATTGTGGTTTTTCACAGCAACTCAGCGCACCCGACCATGTTTTACGGTGCGAACTATTACTCCGCGGAGTATCCCGGGGAAGCAAGGGCAATCATTCGTAACGCCCTCGGTGAATTGCCTGTGCTTTATATCAACGGCCCGTTTGGTGATATCAGCCCGGTCGACGTGCTGGCTGGAACCAGGCTCAGCGGAGAACAGCATGTCAAGATGATGGGCAGTCGCGTTGCTGGCAAGACGCTGGATTTGCTTGCATCAGCCCCGCTACAGGAATCCATTCAGGTTGGCCATCGTAGCGAGATACTGCAGATTCCAATTCGACTTCCGACCGATGAGGAAGTGGCAAAAGGGCGTGCACTGCTCGCACGCGTGGACGCCGGCGAGGAAATCGCTGCATGGGAGACCATGTGGGCTCATGGCCGAGTGCGTGCGCATGACCAGTTGGCCGATTCAGAACACGAAAATATTCCTGTTCATGTTGTCCGTATTGGCGATCTGGCGCTGGCGACCCATCCGGTGGAGCTGTACTGCCAGTTCGGCATCGATCTGAGGCGGCGTAGTCCTGCACCGATGACATCCATCGCGGATTTGACCAATGGCTTTAGCGGCTACTGCCCAACCTATGGCGGATACCTGGGCGGCGGTTATTCTGGCGCGACACTCTGGTGGACGAGACTTGCGCCGGAAGCAGGCTATCGCATCGTTGATGAGGCCGCCCGTATGCTCTACGAACTCTGGTCAACGGACTGAATCGTGTTACTGCGTCAGCAGAATCTCGCCGGCCGCAACGCTGCCCGCCACATCGTCGCCGACGTTGCGCGCGTGCCTGTCAACAAAGAGCATGTTGGACGATCCGCCGGGATGAGGTGAGATAATGGAATTGGTGGAACCGAGATAGCCGGTTCGGTGTCCGGTGACACTGAACACTTCTGCAACCATCGCCTGTTGTTGTGTGTTCAGGACGTCCTGTTCGCGTTTCATGTCATAGGTGCCGCCACCTGTTGCGGACTGAGTGCCGAAGCCGAAGAAAGCAATGGCATGGTAGTTCACCGCCTTTGCGCCATCAGAGATGTACGCCACGGTTCGTACTTCCGCCGGGCTGGGTGACGTAATCTTTTCCTGGCCCGGGCACAGCAGATAATTTTCTTCCGGCACACCGGTGGTGTAATGCATGTTGGTGTTCGTCGCCAGATTGCCCAGGTAAGGCTGCATTTGATTGACCCAGGTAAAAAAGTTGTCGTCCAGAACGACTGGGGTGCCGAGGAAGCCTCCCCAGGCCCGGTCGGCTGGAAACCAGTCCTTGTAATCCTGCTGGTACATATAGGTGTACGTGCCGAACGATTTCATGCGCGTCAGACATTCCACGGATCTGGCGGCCTGACGCGCGGACGAGAGTGCCGGCAACAGGATCGATATCAGCAGTGAGATGATGCTGATCACGACCAGCAGTTCGATCAGCGTAAATGCGAATGGATGGCTTATTCGGCGGTGTGATGGCATGAGGTGACTCCTCGGTCCAGACGAAAGACGGGTGCTTGCCGCTAATAAGGTTATCGAGGGCTCGCCAAGCGGTCAATATAAATTTCAAATTTATATTGCATAATATTAAAATTTATCAATAAATTAAGAATATAATAATCTGAAATTTCAAATATAAATGTTGAAACAATTGGTCGGCACGGTAGAATAGGGCCGTGGCAAAATCCCGAACATCTGACACAAAAGTTCGTCTTGCTGATGTGGCGAAGCAGGCTGATTTGTCCGTTGCGACGGTGTCAATGGCGTTGGCGGACCACCCGCATATCAGCTTGCAGACCCGCCGCAGGGTCCAGCGTCTGTCGGAGCGGCTCGGATATCGCCGGCGCAGCCCCAAACGCACCGAGGATGGCCGGTGGAAGGGATTGGCCGGCAAACGCTTGGGTATGTTCTTTGTCGGCAGCCCAGTGCATGACTCGATCATCGTGCATCAGGTCACGCTTCAGTCGCAAATAGCGCGTGCCAGCTTGCAGATGGCCGCAGTCGAAAGCAGGGATCCGCTGGACGCGGTTGCGCCGTTTGTTGACTTTGCGTCAGACCTGGATGGCGTCATTCTGACCGGATACATCGGGTATGAACTGCTTGCCAGGGCAAAGCAGATGCAGGTGCCGTGCGTGCTGTTCGGTTCGATGTTGCAATCGTCGCCGCATCGTCCGCGACCGTACGGTCACACGATCAATGGTGACTATCTCAATATGGCTCGAATGGCAGTTGACTGGCTTTTTTCGGATGGACACGAGCGCATCGGGTTTGTCGGCGGGCGTGCACCGGCCGGTCTTTGGATTGATCAGTGGCTTTCCGGTTATCAGCTCGCGCTGCTTCAGTCGAAACTTCGGGTGGAAGATTCGTACGTATTGCTTTCCGGCGCGGACGACAGTTGGGGTGAAGGTCTTGCTGATCAGATGATGGCAATGAAGGATCAGCCAACAGCGTTCGTCATTCCTGAACCGAGATTGGCAGAGTCATTCCTGAATCGCTTGAGGCAACATGGGGTCGAACTGCCACAGCGTGCGGTCGTGCTCGGGAAAGATCCTGTCAAAGCGCGTGTCCCGGGCTTGGCGGATCTGCCCGCGATCTTTGTTGAGAGTCAGCGTATGACCGATGTGACATTTGAAACACTTGGTCGCGCGATGGCTCGTGAGTTGATTGAGAACACGGACGTGGTTGTTGGCCCATCCCTTCGAAACCCGCCGTCAAGACGGCAAGAGAGTTAATTCCCAATGAATACGGATGGACTGTATGCCGATCTGCAGCCAGGCACGCACCTGCTGCTGGATGAAAACGTCATTGCGGATATGTACAAGCTGCGCCGCAGCATCCACTCTCCGCGCAAGGATCCTTGCGAGCCGGTGATGTCGCCCGATCAGCCTTGGGAAGATCAACGGATTGAGCCGGCTTACATCTGCTATGACAGCGACACAGAACGCTGGCGCATGTGGTATCGCGTTCATCATGCCGGGATAGCAGCTGAGCGTAAAAAGCTTGGTAATAGCGTCAATGGCAATGTCGGTTCGCCACAGCCGCTCTACACCTGCTACTGCGAGAGTGATGACGGGGTTCACTGGGACAAGCGTCCACTTGGCATCGTGGACAACATGGATGGGCAGACGAATATCGTCTTCAAGGGGTTCAGTGAAGCAAGCGGTGGCATTCTCGACCTGCCCGGAAAAGAAGGGCATGGGCGATTCGTGTTTTTCAACTGCGAGTGGTTTGAAAACGCCTATGGCCGAGGCGGCATTACGCTCGCCCACAGCGAAGATGGATTGAACTGGAAGTATCTGCATCCCGATCCGCTCATTCACGGCGACAGCGATACATTTAATAACGCGATCTATGATGCCAGGCGCGATCGTTATGTCGTCTATATGCGTGGCTGGCATGCCTCTGTTGTTGACCGGAATGCCGATTGGATTGCCGGCCCCGGTTATGCCCCCGGACATCAGCGCAATACGCGTCGGCGCGTCGGGTGTGCGATCAGTGAGGATCTGCTCAATTGGTCCGAGCCACAGATCGTACATTTTCCGGATGAGTTGCAAACCAACGATATCTACGGCCTGCATGTCTTTGAAGCGGGCGGTTACTTTCTTGGTCAGGCATTGGTTTATGACGACGACGCGTTTGAAACGATCCATGTCGAGTTGGTTTACAGCCGCGACGGCATTCGTTGGCAGCATTTCCCGGACAGGCAGCCATTTATTGCAACAAGCGAGCGTGATCAGCCGGAAGGCTACATGGTGTATCCCGCTCAGACACCGACGACGCATGGCGATCAGGTCGTCCACTATTGGGCGGGTCTTGATCAGCCGCACGATCTGATCGAGTCGCGAAGCACAATCTATCGTGGTGTGCTTCGTAAGGATGGTTACGTTTCACTTGATGCATCGCGGCAACTGGCCGGCCTGATTCTTCGTCCGTTTACATTGCAAAACGATCAGATCACTATCAACGCGGCAACGCAGGGCGGGCGTATTGATTTTGAATTGGTCGAGCCGTGGGCGTTTGAGGCACAAGGCAAGGTGATTGACGGCTTCACGTTTGATGATTGCGACAGCTTCACCGGTAACAGCACCGAACACGTGTTGAGTTGGAAGGGCCGGTCTGATCTTTCGCAACTTATGGGTCGGCGCCTGATGCTGCGCATGCGCATGTATCACAGTCAGATTTACAGCGTGACTTTATAGCGCCAGTTTTAGGTCACACGACTTGGAGCGTTTCTCCTTCAAGCCGTGGCCTAAGCGACGTCAGGAATGAAGACGCGGATCACTCGCGCGTCTATTTGCGTCGCCAATCAGCCTCCAAGTCCACCCCATGCGCTATCATTTCATTTTCAGACCAATTTGGATCATGACCTTCTGACGGGCTTCGGCGGATTTCGTAATTTCTTTAAAAAAATCGACTTAAACAAATAAAAAAGTGAAATGAAAACTTTATAGGCGAGCATACCAATTTGGCCTAAAATCGGACATATCCCTGAGGGACTGCGCATGGCCAAACTGGTAGAACGCATACGAGAGCGGATTCGAAGCCGATATTGCGTGGCCTCCGAATATGGTGCGAGGCTGCCATCCGAGCGGCAATTGGTTCGAGAATTAGGTGTCAGCCGCGCAACGCTCCGTAGCGCGATGGGGGACCTGGTGCGGCAGGGGCATCTGCGCCGATACCGCGGACGCGGCACGTTTGTGGCCGATCCATCCAGCCGCATCCCGCCATCACAGACACGTGGTGCGACGATTGGTGTCGTTATCCGTGGCCTGTCTTCCGAACTGAGCGCCAAGTTCACACATGATCTGCTTGACGCGCTGCATCAGCACGGCGCGGCCACACTCATCAGCATGGCCGAGGAAGATCCACTTCGTGAACTTGCCGATCTGCAGCAGGCAGTTGACCGCAATGTGGACGGCATTCTGCTTCAACCGCTGTTGCATCGTGTACTGGACAGCAAAACCTATCAGGCGCGGCTGCGCCAACTTGAACTCGGCGTGCGCACGCCTTGTGTCCTGATGGGCGAGTCGAATGTCTACGAAGACTGCACAAGTGTCTGGTTCGACGACGAGCAGGTCGGCTACATGGCGACGAAACACCTGATTGAACAGGGCCATAAGAAGATCGCTCATATCAGCCTTCTGCGCACGCCGACCGTTGCCCGCCGCGCAGCCGGTTACTGTCGCGCGATGGAGGAAGCGGGCTTGCCGATTCCTGATGGTTACATGCTCGACATTGGCGCCGTGCCGCGTGATCCGATCAGTTGGCGCATGGGGAGTAATGCGGCCAAAATTCTGTTTTCGCTGGCCGATCCGCCGACCGCAGTATTCGCTTACTGGGCGGAAGCGGCCGCCGGCATGATGATCGAAGCCCATCGGCGCGGCATGAAACCCGGTGTCGACTTTGCTGCTATTGGTGTTGCGCATGTCGAGCCGAGTACCCAATACGTTCTGCCCTGCACCATGAGCACCGTCTGGTACGACCTTGGTGAGTTGGCTCGCCGCAGTGTTGAAGAGTTGTTCCGCGAGGTTGAAGGCGAGTCGTGCGGCAGACGGATCGAATTGCAGACAGAGATTCGTCCCGGGGAATCCACGATGGGGAAGAAGGCTGGTTTTGCCCCGATTCGAAGAAGACGATTGAGCACCACTCGAAAGGATTGATGCATGAAGTTATCTATCGCGCTGGCATTAATGAGCACACTCGCGTTAATGGTTCCCACGACGAACCTGTTCGGGCAGTCAACGGGTGAGCAAGCCCACGCGGTCGTGGTGGCTTGGCAGTCCGACATGAAGTCACGCAACAACGCGATGGATTCTGCCAAGGAAGTTGCCAAACGTCTCTCCGCCGTGATCGGCAAGGAAGTGCCGGTTGCCAAATGGACTGAGAAAACCCCCGATGCAAAACTCACGCTGCTGATCAGCAACGCTCAGCAAATCGGCGGCGACGTTGCCAAGTCGCTTGAAAATGCGAAGCTGGACGCATTCACCATTCGTTATCCATATGAAGTGGATGGCAGAACGGTCTGCCTGCTCAGTTCGCGCGATGATCGGGCTGAGGACTACCCCGGTTACTACTTCCTGAAGAAGTTTGTGGATGTGCACTACGTCGGGCCCGGTGAATTGGGCGTTGTCTGGAACGAACAGCCGAACTGGAAGCTGCCCGACCAGATCAACATTGTTGAAGATCCGGACTTTCAGATGCGCCTCTGGACTGGCGAGAGTTTTAGCAGCCGCCCCTGGCTGGCGCGGTCAGGCCGCATGGGTTTTCACCATGCCCTGGGCTACATCTTCAGTCCTGCAAAGCATGGTGACAAACCGGATGTGTATCCGCTGATCAATGGAAAGCGATTCATTCCCGGTAAAGACAAACATTCAAAGAGTGCCGGCTGGCAGCCATGTGTTTCTGACCCGCTTTCGATCGAGATCGCGAAGAATCATGTGTTGGAGCATCTAGAGAAAAACCCACACATTCTCAGCGTCAGCCTTTCGGTGAATGATGGTGCCGGCAATATGTGCGAATGCGAAGAGTGTGTCGCGCTCGACTTGAAACCGGAAGATCGGCGATACAGTCGCGATTATGCCAATCGTTTTTTCTGGTTTTACAACAAGGTGATGGCGGAGGTCGAAAAAGTAAACCCCGACGCCTACATCGCTGTTCTGTCATACGGCCCGTGCAACATGCCGCCGGTCGGATTTAAGGTACATCCTCGCGTACTTGTCTTTCAAGTAAACCCAACACCTGAAAAGCTAGCTGCATGGCACAATGCGGGGGCGACGCCGAACCTTTACCTCTGGCTGTGGGAAGGCGGTTTCATGACCGTACGCCCGGATCAGCAGTCACTCGAAGAGGTGGTCAAGCAATCCCGTGACTATGGTGGTTTAGGCGTCTACAGCGAGATTATTGCCCAATGGGGGATCAGTGCACCGAAGTTTTATGTGCTTGCTCATTTGCTCTGGGATGCTGACCGAAGTGCCGATCAGCTGCTCGGCGAGTACTGCGACCTCGCGTACGGAACCGATGCCGGTCCAATGGTCAAGCAATGGTTTGAACACTGGCATGCCATCCACCGACGATTTGAGAAACCTTTTGACTATCACATCGGGTGGCGACAGACGGCTCAATTCCAGAATCTACGCCGTTCTGACATCGTGGTTTTGCAAGAATCGCTTGATCGAGCTTCCAAACAGCCGATGAGTGAATCGCAGCGCAATCGATTTGAAATCATTGCCGCTCATCATGAACTGATGGCCGCCAATGCGGACCAGTACCTGTCCAGCCTCGAGTTTAATGACCCTGCATGGCTCGAGCAGCGAACCAATGAGCAGATCCTTGCCAATCTGGAATTGTCGACCAACCTGACTGCTCGCGTGAATGCGGTTTGGGATAAGTATTTCGCCACCGACGAAGAAGGCTGGTTCGTTGACCCCAAGCATGGTGACAAGCCGCAGGACTTCTGGAACAAATGGTACGTACAAGTCCGAACGATCGTTGAATCGCAACAGGAATCAGCCATCTTTGATGGCATCGGATTTATCAATGATCGTCTTAGTGGCTCTGCCGCAGAAAAGAGCAACTACTGGAAAGCACAATTAGCTGCTCGTTCGGCACTGGCCCCGTGGATCAACAGCCAGATTCGCAGCCTTAGTGGCCAGAGCGCCCCGAGTGTGGTGACCAACGGTAACTTCGAAGATGCGGCAGCAGGGCCGACGCCGCAAGTGCCCGACGTTACTGGCTGGCAGGTCTATCAGCAGTATGGCAGTGTAAAAGCGTCGCGCAATATCTACTCCGTCGAAACCGGGACGGGTCACGATGGTGGTAGGGCGTTTGGCATTGGTGAGGGACTGTACGGCGAATTGCGCACGTTCTTTAACCTGGAGGCCGACAAACGATATACCTTGTCTTTCTGGTACAAGACCGAGAACCGGACAAGCAAGTCCGCCTTCTGGATATATGGTTACGAGCAGGCATCCGGGGATGAGAAGCCGAAGATTTCGCGTTTTTACCGATTGAACCTTGAGCCAACCGATGGGAAGTGGGTGCACGTGCAACGTACCTTTGTTGCCAATCGTACTGGTACGTATATGACTCAGTTTTCGTCATATCGGCATAAGAAGGACGAATGGTCCTGGTTCGATGATTTTGAAATCAGGCAACGGTAATAACGGCCGCATATGAATCATTCCGCGAAGCCGATTTTGTGTGCGCTGTTGTGTGTGCTGTTGTCCGTCTGTAATTTCGCGCGCGGCGGCACGGTCGAACTGGCGCGTGATTCGAAGATCGTCATTGAAGAAGTCGGTGCGTTCGGCAATGCTCAGGGCGTGCTGACTGAATTGCTGGAAGGCTACATCAAGAAGGTACTGGTTCGCCGGCATCTGGCAGGGCCCGGTCCTGTCTTCAAGATTGTCGTTGAGTCCGGTGCGGAGCATTGGACGGATCTGAATGTCGATCAGCTTCAGTCTGTCGCTGATATTGATTCGTACGAAATCACCGTTTCCGATCAGCCGGAGCCAACCGTACACATTCGCGGCAATACGTTAATGGCGGCCGGCTTCGGTGTGATGGAGTTCATACAGTCAGAACTGGGGGTTCGATTTTTGTTTCCCGGCGATCTGGGGACACACATTCCTCAGGCAAAGCGCCTCTCGATTCAGACTGGCAGTCGTAAGCGAACACCGGAATTTTTCAGCCGCATGTTTTCCGGCATGGTGTATTCGAGCGACGAATTGCGTTTAAAGCACAAAGTGTACGCCGGAGCACTGGCTCGTTCCTCCTTGTTTTTTAAGAGTCATGACTATTTCAAAACGCTTCGCCTGCATCATACTGCCGCGACTTCGCACAACTTCATGCATATTTATCCGTATAAAGAGTTGCGCAACGATCATCCCGACATATTCCCGATAAAAAAGGGCAAACGGCTAAGTCTGCATCGGCTCAGCCGTGAAACCGGACAGACCGATGCGTGGCAGCCCTGTTATGCCCATCCGGAAACATATTCGCGTGCCGTTGCCAAGGCGACGGCCGCGTTTGAGTCCAAGGGAGGCCTGACCTATTCCATGGGCGTGAATGATGGCCGTAATGTCCTGTGCGAATGCGAACGCTGTATGGCCATTGGGCATCCTCAGAATTACTTTAATCTGGTGTCACATGTGGCCAATTCGGTTCGCTCGTACTACCCGCCGCGCATGATCGGCTTTATTGCCTACGGCAGCGCCAGTACGCCGACGCCTGATCTGAAGTTGCCGGAAAATGTATTGGTCACCATCACAGGCGGCAGAATGCATCAGTTCGAAAAGTGGAGCCGGCACGCAAGCCACATTTCAGCCTACGAGTACCTGTACGGCTTCTGGTTTTCGATTCCCAACCTGCCGTTCAAATCCATGACGAACAACGCGCTGATTTATGACAAGCTGAATGTCGGCGGTATCTACGCAGAGGTCTATCCGCTTTGGGCATTTGATGGCCCGAAGGTTTACATCCGTTCGCGCCTGATGTGGGACAGGCATGCCGACGTGGACGCGCTGTTGAAGGAATACTGTGATGCTGCGTTTGGCAACGGCAGCGAACCGATGGTGAGGCTTTACGAGCACTGGTCAACCAAGCGGGATCAGGATCATGTTGCAGATGGCATTACCCCGATGACGCCGATGCGAATCCGTCAGGATCCCAAAGGGCAGTTTGCCCGATGCACTGCGCAAGATTATGAGCTGACCCGTAAGCTGATCGGCCAGGCTGCGTCGCAGGCAACTGACAGATCATCCAGGGCTCGCGTTGAAATGGTGCGCACTTTTTTCGAATACAGCAATGCTCTGTTCAACTTGTATCAGCGACACGGTGCGGGGTTGACAACGGATGCGACGTTCGATGTGCCACAGTACATTGCTGAGATTGATGCACTGCTAAAGAGGCGAAGCGACCTGTTCGGGCAGATGTGTGAACGGCCGCAATGGTTTACGGGTAGTTCCGTTCAGGCGGAGGATATTCAGGGGCCCAGGTGGGAGGGCGCGTGGGGGCTGGAAGATCAACTAAGCACGGCCATGAAGTCAGCCATCTATAACCGCGCACTGCGGGACACGACATTTGCTGACAAGCTGCCAAAGACACTACCGGCTGATCTCGTGCGTTACGCGAAGCCGGGTAAAACAATCATACCACGCGTGAATAGTCGCGATACCCATCCGTGGTATCCGTCACCGCGCTATCAGTTCATGAAGGTGGAGAAAAAGAAGGATCACTGGCGATTTACAGCGAAGCCAAACCAGCAGAACGAATCCGGTGAAATTCGACCGCAGTGGATTGCGCCCTTGTTGGTTGGCGAGCCGATTGATGGCAAGAGTTGTCATCTGATTGAGTTGGAAGTGGAGGCGTCCGACGGAAAACTGAGTTGGGCCGTGCATAGCGGCCACAACAATCGCAATCGGGCGCTGGTTAATGCAATCGAAGTGTTCGACGAGCAGGGTGGCGTGGTGCGCCGGCGGGCCGCTGCCGAGATGGTTCGTCTGGACGGGCGCACCGGCGAGGTGTTGCCGGTCGTCCCGGGACAGACGCCATCGAAGGGCAATATGAACATTTACATCGTCTGGCGACCAGAGGCGATGAAATCGCGTTTAACCGGTGCGCTCTCGATAAAACGCATTTCGCTTGACGCAGTGACAGTAGAGTCCGCCATTCCGGAAGAACCTGACTTTGGCTTCTAGGGTCACGGGCCAACCATCAATTCGACAGCACTACTGATGTTGGACGTGGTCACTTTGAATGGCCGATAAGCAATGTGATCACATGTATGTCCTAGGAGGCCGTCATGGCTGACATTGCTCAACTGGTCAATCAGATGCAGCCTGTTTTTGTCGTTGCCCCGACGGCCAGGAATGGCGTGACCCTTGTTCAGCGGCTGCTGAATTCGTCAAGGCAGATTGTCGTCTATGGTGAGAATCTGGACTTCATGGATCGCATGCCCAAGCTCGTGCATTCGACCGTACAGACGCACACGACCAACGGCCCGCACATTGCCGAGGCACGCCAGAAGTTTCTGAAACAAACGACCGAGTTCTGGACGTCCAACCTCTGGCCGGACACGCAGACGTTTATGATGATCGCGTTTGAAGCGTTCTACAAAGCAGCATTGCTTTACCAGCAGCAGACGCAGCAGGACGGCATCAGCCGGTGGGGCGTGAAGAACCCGCTGACAGAGCCGCAGATGATCGAGCGACTGACCGTGTTGATGAAAGGCGCGAAGTTCGTTTTCATCTATCGCAGCCTGTTCGACGTGGCTCGTTCCGCCAAGGCCAGGCAGTTCATTAAGAACGAAACCGAGTTGCGAAACTACGGTGTGCAGTGGGCGCACAACCTGACCACGGTGCTCAATGCAAAGTGGGGACATGTGCAGATCATTCGATACGAGGACTTGTTGTCCGAGCCGGACGCGCACATTCAGCAACTCGAACAGTTTGCCGGCATCAGTGGCATCGACCGGAGCGTGATGGATCGTAAGATTAACACGTTCACCGGCCAGACGGAAAACGGCATGTCGCCGACTGGCTATATCCCACCTGCTGATCTGACGTCAAAAGAACAAACCATTCTTCGTGAGGCGGCGGGGTCGGCGCTACAGTTGGGTGGCTATGCGGAAGACTCGAAGTCGGCTGCTTAAAAAGCCGAGTTGATCCGTGCCTATTCTTCTTCGTCCTCTTCTTCCCACTTGTCCGTTTCGCGGAATTCTTCGAAGAGACGTTTGTCGAACGCCTTCATGAATGCATCTTCGCCGGAAATGACGCCCTCCTTGAACAGCTTCATAAGGCCCTGATCCATCAGTTGCATGCCGTCCTGTTTGCCGATTTCGATCATGGACGCAATCTTGTTGATCGCGCCTTCGCGGATCATGTTGCTCAAGCCTTCGCGGCGAATAAGAATTTCGTGACACGCGGTGCGCCCGCCTTCGCGCTTCTTGAGCAGCAATTGCGAGACGATCGCCTGAATCGACTCACTGAGCATGGTACGAATCATCGGCTGGCGACCGGCGGGAAACACGTCAATCACGCGGTCGATCGTCTTGGCGGCACTATTGGTGTGCAGTGTGCCGAACACGAGCAGGCCCAGTTCGGCGGCGGTCAGCGCCAGGCTGATGGTTTCCAGGTCACGCATTTCGCCGACAAGGATCACGTCCGGGTCCTCTCGCACGGCTGCTTTGAGCGCTGAAGCAAAGCTGTCACTGTGCTGGCCTACTTCGCGTTGGGTGATCACCGACTTTTCGTTTTCGTGTACGAATTCGATCGGATCCTCGATGGTGATGATGTGCCTTTTGTAGCTCCGATTGATCAGGTTGATAATCGCCGCCAGCGTTGTTGATTTACCGGAGCCGGTCGGCCCCGTAACGAGCACCAGCCCGCTGCGCAAATGTGCCAGGTTAGATACTGCATCCGGCAGGCCCAGATCTTCCGTGGTCAGAATCTTGTCGGGAATCTGTCGAAACACGGCGCCGCGCCCCAGAACCTGGCGCAGATAGTTGCAACGAAAACGAGCCACGCCTTCCAGGCCGTAGGCGAAGTCCAGATCGCCAGTGTCTTCGTAGGAATTCCATTGCTTGGATGTGGTGATTTCCTGTAGATATTCCTTGAGCGATTCATTGGTCAGCACTTCGTGGCCGTCCACGACAGACAGTTCGCCATGGATGCGCATTTTCGGCGGTAGCCCCTCGAGCATGTGAAGGTCGCTCGCTCCCTTTTCTTTGACTGCGCGAAATAGTGTGTCAATCTTGGCCATGGCTGTTTACTTAAACCGCTTGGGATTCTCCGCAACTTTGATTGCTTCTTCCTTGGTGATCTTGTCCGCATCGATCAGAGCCTGGAGCGAATCGTCCATCATGATCTGTCCCTGCTTGCGCCCGGTCTGCATCAGCGACGGCAGCTGGAACGTCTTTGCGTCGCGGATCAGGTTCGAAACGCTGGACACCACGTTAAGCACTTCGATGGCGGGCACGCGGCCCTTGCCGTTTTTCAGCGGAACGAGTTGTTGCGACACGATGCCGCGCAATGATTCACTGAGCATCGCGCGAATCTGCGCCTGTTGATCTTCCGGGAACACGTCGATGACACGGTCGATGGTTCGAGCGGCGGACTTGGTTTGCAGCGTGCCGATGACGAGGTGACCTGTTTCGGCTGCACGAATCGCGAGCGAAACGGTTTCCAGATCGCGCATTTCGCCAATCATGATCACATCCGGGTCTTCACGCAATGCGGCCTTGAGCGCGGCTGCAAATGAAAGTGTGTGGGTTGGTACCTGCCGCTGGGTCACGTTGCAGTTCTTGGAAACGTGCATGAACTCAACGGGGTCTTCCACGGTGATCACGTGGTCGTGCCGACTTTCGTTGACCAGGTCCACCAGCGCGGCAGCCGTGGTGGTTTTGCCGCAGCCGGCCGGGCCGGTCAGCAAGACCAGCCCCTGATGGTATTCGGTATAGCGCGCGATCGAGTTGGGTAGTCCGAGTTGTTCGAGCGTCGGGATTTTGGTCGGAATCACGCGGAAAATGATTGCCGGCCCGCGAAACTGCTCCAGCGCGTTGACGCGAAATCGGCCCAGGTTCGGCTCATCGAGAGAAAAGTCGATGTCATGCGTATGCAGAAACTGCTGCTGCTGCTTGTCGTCCATGAAGCCCAGTGCCATCGCGCGCGCCTGATCCGGTGTGAGCGCGGGCAGATCGGTAAATGCCAGCGTGCCATGCAGGCGGAAGAAGGGCGATGAGCCGGACGACAAGTGGACGTCACTCGCTCCGAGTTGGACTGCTTTCTGTAACAGCTTCACCGCCAGCGGGTCGTATTGCTTAGGGGCCACGCCGGATTCGATGTGTTCCGCTTCGGGGTAACCGGCGGCACTATCCGTTGACTCGGCTTCGTCAGCAGATGCGGCTAATTTTGCCGAACCAGGTTTGGCGGCGGGCTCGCTGTGTTTGCCCATGCCGATTCGCCCGGACGAGCCTTTGACGATGTCGTGGTGCTCGACTTCCTCGGGCATTTCAATCTGGATGCTATCGTCGTCGGCTTCACGCCAGTCGGATTCGTTGTCAGCACTTTGAGAAGCGGTATCGACCCATCCCAACTCGTCGGGTTTGTTCAGTGCATCGTCGCCGTCGCCACCGAAGTCCAGCGGAATCTCGCCGGAGCCGTCCATGTCGAAGACTTCTTCGTCTTCGTCAGGCAGTGGAATCGGCTCTTCGTCATCATCATCGTCATCGTCGGCGCTAGGCGTAGGCGCAGCAGGTTTGGGCGGCGCTTTGGTCGCCGTGGCTGCGGGCGCTTCACCACCGGCCGCTTTGGCTTTTTCTTTTTCGTATTTTTTGAGGTAGACCGCTTTGACTTTGTCGGCAACGTCCTGGCCGAACATGTTGCTGGCCACCATGCGGTCCAAGGCCTGTACCGGATCGTCGCAGTCTTCCAGATAAAAGTTCAGATCACTCTCCGACATCAGTTTGTTGTGGAGAATAATCAGCTTGAAGACTTTTTTAGCCAGACTTGCCATGTGCGTTAATACTTTACTGGCGGCAAGGTTGTGTCACAAGGGGAAATCCAGCCGGGACCTGATCCGAAGTTGGGAATTAACGGGACTGATGCGTATACAACTCATAATACAGCGGGCTCTGTTCGATTAGCTCGTTGTGAGGACCGGAGGCGGAGATCTTTCCATCTTCGACTATGAATATCTCGTCAGCCTGTTTTACCGTGGCGATCCGGTGGGCCACGACAAGCGTGGTTCGCCCGGCCATGAGTTTTTGCATGGCTGTCTGAACCAGTTTTTCACTGATCGAATCCAAAGCGCTGGTCGCTTCATCAAAGATGACGATCGGCGGGTCCTTCAGAAACACACGCGCGATGGATAGCCGCTGCTTCTGGCCGCCTGACAGGCGCGCCCCGCGCTCGCCGATCACCGTTTCCAGCTGATCCGGGAAGTCCTGAACGAACGACCAGGCATTGGCGCTTTGCAGTGCTTCTACCATTTGCTGACGCGTTGCATCCGGTTTTACAAACCGAAGATTCTGCGCGATGGTTCCGGAGAAGAAAACACTCTCCTGCATGACCATGCCGATTGACGCGCGTAGTGACGCCTGAGAGATTTGGCGTACATTCTGTCCGTCAATCCGGACATGGCCGGACAGCGGATCATAGAATCGCATGACCAACTGAAGAATCGTTGACTTGCCCGCCCCGGACGGACCGACGAAAGCGGCGGTATGACCGGCAGGAATCTCAAAACTCACGCCGTTCAGGACGCTCTGATCCGAATCAGTCGGATAGTTGAAGTGAACCTGGTCAAACGTGACGCGACCTTTGACGTTCTGTAATGCCGCAGCCAGCGGGTCGTCCTGAATCAAGGGTTCTTCGTCAAGGAACTCGTAGACACGCTCGATGGATGCCAAGCCGGTCGTGAAGGTCGTCACCGTTCCGAGGAAGGCATGCATCATGCCGCCCATGATCAGCCAGTAGCTCCAGTAGGCAACCAGATCACCCACGGTGAGCTTCTGCTGTGTGATCAGCCAGCCTGCAGTGAAAAGCAATATGAATGGGCCGATGAATGCCATCAGGGCTTGCAGCGAATCGGCAAAAATCGATGTCTGCCACGCGAGACGTTCCGCCTGCTTGCGCGAATCGTCGATGTGTTGCTCGACGCGCCGGGTTGCGAGGCGCTCGCCGCTGAAACTTCTGATCAGTTCGTGAATACCCAAGAGCTCGGTGATCGTGGCATTGGCTTGTCCGACCGCGTTGCGATATTCCCGGCTCAGCCGCTTGATGCGCGGCAGGTACAGCCGGGCGATAATGACCATCACGATCATCAGCACAATGAAGACAGGCGTCAGTCGCCAACTGATCCAGAACATCATACTCACGCTCATGATTAGCATCACGGATTTATAAAGCAGGCCGCCGATGGAGGAGAGGGAGAGTCGAATGGCTTCTACATCGCCGCCGGTGCGCGCAGCGATTTCGCCGACACGGTGCCGCTGAAAGAAATCGGCTGAGAGCCTCTGGACATGCTGATAAAGACGCTGTTGTAGATCGCGAGCGAAGCGCACAAGGCTGATCTGTCGCAAGACGTGCGACATCAGGGCGGATACAAAGAACACACAAGTCAGCAGGGCGGCGATACCCACGGATATCCAGATGGCGCCGCTGTTGAAGTAGTTATCAGCGTCGGTTTCCAGATGGTTGACGACTGAACGAAAGACCATCGGAACACATGCCTGCGTCGCGGCGTCGGCGGCCGCCATGATTGTCCCGATGATGTAAGGCCGTTTGTGTTTGCCAAGGTGATCCCAGAGGCGGCGCAACGGCATTGCATGATATTTACGTAAATTTTTGGGATTATTAACGCTCGACATGCCCATGGCATCCATCTTAGTTCAGGTGCTTTGATTGGCCGGTGACGTGATATCCAGCCTACCGGTTGCCCATTACCACTGCCAGCAGCCCCTTCTGGGCGTGCAGGCGGTTGTGAGCTTCCGGGAATACCCGGCTCTGTGGCCCGTCCATGATGTCATCCGTGATTTCCTCGCCACGGTGGGCTGGCAGGCAATGCATCACGATGGCGTGTTTCGGTGCGCGGGCGACCAGTTCGGCGTTTACCTGAAAGCCATGAAACGCCTTGATCTTGCCCTCGGCTTCCTTTTCCTGGCCCATGGAGACCCATGTGTCGGTGTAGATCACGTCTGCGTCGCGCACTGCATCGACCGGGTCGCGAACAAGATCAAAAGCCATGTTGGGCACCTGTGACATGATGCGATCGATAAATGTCTGTTCCAGTTCGTAGCCGGGCGGGCTGGAAAGGATAAAACGCATGCCCAGTTTGCCGCAGATCGTCGCGAGGCTGCGGGCAACGTTGTTGCCGTCGCCGACGAATGTAACGGTGCGCCCCTTCAGGTTGGAGCCGAACTCATCCATGACGGTCATCACATCTGCCAGCGCCTGGCAGGGGTGCGAATAGTCAGACAGCGCATTGACGACCGGCAGGCCGCTGTATTTGGCAAGCACGTTTAGCCGCTCATGATCAAAGACGCGCGCGGCAATGCCATGTACCATGCCGGCCAGCACGCGCGCGATGTCTGGCGCGGATTCGCGTTTACCCATACCGATCTCGGCCTGGCCGAGGACGATTGCGTGACCGCCCAGTTCGTTCATGGCCTGTTCAAAGCTGACCCGGGTGCGCAGGCTGGGCTTTTCAAAGATCAGGGCCAACGTCTTGCCTTTGAGCACATCCGTCTGCGGCTCGTTGTTTTCCCGCTTGCCGCGAAGCTCATACGCCACATCGAATACGTGGCCCAGCCATGCCGGGTCTGATTCTGCGATGGAAATGAAGCTTTTCATGGTCGGATCACTTTCGGGTCCGGTGGCGACTACAGCACCATTTCAGTGCCGACGCCGCCCGTGGTGTAGATTTCAAGCAGCAATGAGTGGGGAATACGTCCGTCAATAATGTGGACCTTATTGACGCCAGCTTCCAGCGCGGTGATGGCAGCTTCGACTTTCGGCAGCATGCCTGCGGCGATAATGCCTTTTTCGATCAACTGCTCAATCTGTTGACGGTCCAGGTGCGATGCCAGGCTGTCCGCATCTTCCGACGTGCGAATGCCGTGCGTGTCGGAGACCAGGACAAGCTTCTCTGCCTTGATCGCGGCGGCAACGTGTCCGGCCACACTGTCCGCATTGATGTTCAGCTTGCCGCCTGCTTTGTCGCGTGCGATTGGCGCGATGACGGGTACGGTGTCTGAACCAGTTAACGAATCGAGCAACTCGCCGTTAATCCAGTTCACTTCGCCGACCGAACCGATGTCGACCTTGCGCGTCTTGGTGCCATCGTTTTCGTCCGGCACCTGAAGGAACAACCGTTCCCCAAAGACGGCACAACTGGCCAGGCTGTGCAAACCCATGGCCTTGTGTCCGTTCTCCCGTACCTGCTCGGCGATCGAATTGTTGATCTGCGTGACCAGAACGTGTTCAGCAATGGCCAGCGTTCGTTCGTCGGTGTATCGGCGGCCCTGTACAAAATGAGCCTCCAGCCCCGCGTTGTTCATCGCCTCGGTAATGCTCTTGCCCCCGCCGTGAACGATGATCGGGCGCATGCCCACCGCCGCCATGAAGCAGATGTCGTTGATGAGGCTCGCCAGGGCGGCCGGTTCGTCCATAATGGATCCGCCGACCTTCACGACCACGACCTTTCCCGCGAAGGAACGGATGTATTGGTGTGCCTCAACCAGCGAGGCCGCTTTGTTTATGGCTTCCTGCATCTGACCCATCCTCTTAAGAGGCCCCATCGGGCCGCATAGGGGGAAACGGACAATGGTACTTTTGCAAGGCGGGCGCTGCAATTGACGCGATGAGGCCCCCGATTTTCGCTTTTGTCCGTTTGGCCTTGAACCATCGACCCGCTATCATTACGCGGGCTTTAAACGAAGGGATTCGACCCATGAGCGTAACGGCACCGACAGCGACAAATCAGCGGGAAGAAGGCTATTTCCGCAATATCTATACGACGGTCAAGTCGATCGCGACCGGCATGCGCATCACGCTCAAGTACATGTTCAGCCGACCGGTTACGATCAAATATCCGTTTGAGAAGCTGGCATTCGCTCCTCGCTATCGCGGCATCCACGAGTTTGAGGCGGACAAATGTATCGCCTGCGACATGTGTGCCAAGGCCTGTCCGGTGGACTGCATCTACATTGACAAGTCCGCACCGCGCAAGATCGACAAGAACACGGGCAAAGCCACGGGCGGCGAACTGCTGCGTTATGCCATCGATTATCAGAAGTGCATGTTCTGCGCTCTTTGCACTGAGCCTTGCCCGACCGATTGCATCCACATGGGTAAGAATCACGACCTTTCGAGTTATTCACGAAACGAGATGATCGTGGAGTTCTCGGAAATCGATAAGCAGGGACTTCGCACGCCGCTGCCGCTGTGGGCGGATCGAAATGCGGACAAGATTCCTTGGGTCGCCAAGGAAAAAGAGCGCATTGAAAAGGGCGAGTTGGCAACCAAGGCCGCCGACATCCCGGCTGTTTAACTTAACCTGTTCATTTATCGGACAGGTTATCATTTCTATTCTTTTTCGATGCCGATTGTGCCAAAGTAGCCTTCCTGCGTTTCCGATAGTACATATTGGATAGGGGATAGGTCCGCGGTTCGCATGGGGTTAAGCCATGGCGATCCGTAATGACGGTGATCAAGTGCTCGATTCGTTGCGCTTGTCCGACAAAGAACATGCTGACATTGTCAGCCGAATGAATCGCAACGAAGCGCTGCGCGGTGTCGGCGAAGAAGACGGTCGCGGCGAGCAGCGCATGCCCTATTCACCGGCTGGCGGCCTTCGCATGAAGTTGCTGTCGGAGATGGGCACACCTAAGAGTTATCTTGTTCGACCGCGTAATATCAGCCCACACGGCATGTCCGTTTTACACGGCGTTTTCATTTACAATGGCTCGGCTTGTCAACTGCATTTGACCACCACGGACAATGAGTCGGTTTACGTGATGGGCAAGGTTGTATTCTGTCAGCACATCCAGGGAAAGATTCACGAAGTTGGTATTCGATTCGACAAGCCCATTGACGTCAGCATGTTTGTCGATCTGGGTGGGACTTCCTCTGAATCCGAGAGCGAAGAGACTGGTGACAAGCTTCATGGCACGGTGCTCTATGTCGAAGACTCTGTCATTGACCGCGAATTGCTTAACTATCGCCTCAAAGAATTGGGCGTTTGGATGCTGGCCGCGGAAAATGGCGATGACGCCGTCAAGCAACTGAAAAACAATCCGCAACTCGACCTGGTCATCATGGACATCTGGCTACCCGGTGAGACTGGATTTGAGATTCTTCAGCGCATGCGCGAAAACGGGTATACGGGCCCCATCGTGATGGTGTCCGCCGACGATACGGAAGAGAACCGGAACATGGCCCAGGAAGTGGGCTGTCCGGAATTCCTCGAGAAGCCCTTCAAGGTGCCACAGTTGATGGCCATGCTTTCGAAATACCTCGGCAGCGGCGAGGGGGAAGCAGCTGACGGCGATGTGCTCCTGAGCGACTTCTGGTCTGACACCAGCATGCGTCCGTTGATTATCAAGTTTCTCAATCAGCTCGATGATGGTGTGAACCAGCTTGTCGAGGCGATCGACAATTCAAACCTGGCTCTGGCGCAGCAAGTGTGTCAGAGTATCAAGGGGTCGGCCGGCAATTACGGCTTTGATTCGATCAGCAACGTTGCCGGTCAATTGCGGGCAGCGATCACCGACTCTGGCGCGGATGACTCGCTTGACGCAGTGCTCGACGAACTTGGCGAGTTGCGATCGCGTGCCTGCAAGGTTCTGTCCGAAGCACCGGAATAGCCACGATCTTGAAAATGACAAAGCACCCCACGTGGAGTGCTTTGTCTTTCGGGCGCCGATTGACGCGATGCATTCAGTTACCTTACCCATCCCCGCCGGAAGGGCTCGACAGCACATTGTCCTTTCTGTCATCTGTGCTGCACCTCGCATCACGGCAGATCGACTTGCCGTCGTTTATCAGTAGAGCATGCTTCAGATAGTTGTCGGTTGATTTTCGTGTGAGCCAGCCGAGGTTATGCCGAAACCGCTGGACCAGCTTGTAGGCTCGGTGTGTCAGTGGTCTGAATATCGGCTTGGCAAGTCGTAGCGACAACTCACGCGTCGGCCTCAATGCCCAGAAGATTATCAGCCAGGCATTGTCGTTACGGTACACGCCGCCATTGTCAGTGATTGCAATCAGCTGGCTGGCATCGCGGGCCGGAGCCAGCAAGCGCCCGAAGAGTTTTTCAGCGCGTTTACTCTGTTGCGCGAGGAATGCCACTGGCACGTAGGCCGGTTGTTGCGTGACCCAGTCGCGACAGTTGCGGCAGAATTCACAATCGGCGTCGTAGAGCACGTAAAGCGATCTCATTGCTATGCCTCCTTGGCTGGTTTGAAGATTTCTTCCGGCTCAACCGGCGGGGGAGCAGCTTCCAGCGTGGCGCGCGCTCTTACCTTGTTGAAGAGGTAAAGATTGAAAAAATGCGCTGCCGCGAGTACGACCATGGCCAGGCCGACCTTGCTGCACAGAAATTCAAACAGCGCTACCAGGTCAGTCGGTTCGTTTGCATGGCGCACCGCCAGCGTGATGAACCCGAGGTTGATCAGATAGAAGCCGACGACCAGGAGGTGGTTGATGGAGTCTGCCAGCTTTTCGTTGCCGTGAAACGAGGTAATCAGAAAGTGTCGGCCGTTGTGGGATAGCGTTCGAGCCACCCATACGGTCATTCCGATGCTGATCGCCAGGTAGACCAGATAAGCCCCGATCATGAAAGACGGTTCAGCGACTGCGATGGTTTTAAGGACTTGCATGGCAAGCCTCCCTTCTGTGACCGATCCGATCAATACCGGCCGGCTGACGAGGCCACGCACCTTTTGGGCCGACCGGTCGGATCGTTTTATCTGATAAATCAGTTATTTCTGTATTAACAGAAATTTGGATCCAAAAAATAATGGATCTTTCAGTCGCAGGTGAAAGAACCGATGGTGAATTGCGTGCACCACGGCTTACCGGGATGGGCACTATTCGACCAGAAACTTGCGGTGAGTCATGTCGCATCAGTTGATCCCCAGCACTTTGATCATCCGGCCACCCGCCTTTACAAACTTCGCCATGCCGCTGGAAGGCAGCTTGCGAAGCTGGCTGTACCAGCCGTCGACCGATTCGAAAAAATCAACCAGGGCTTCAAGCCGGCGGCGGACGTGCTCGTCCGCTTTTCTGCCGGTATTGGTTTGGGTCATGCATTCGCGCAGCATGTCTAGCGTCGGGTCAATTTCACGTCGCTTTCGTTCGTCCAGCACGCAACGGAACATGTCCCACACGTCAGTCTTGGTTTCAAAGTGATCCCGCCGGTCACCAAGCACGTGCGTGACACGCACGATGTTGAACGTCTGCAATTCCTTGAGGCTGGTGCTGACGTTGGACCGGGCGACAGATAAAACCTGCGCGATCTGCTCGGCGTTGAGTGGCTCTGGTGAGATGTACAGCAGGGCGTGGATCTGAGCCACCGTCCGGTTGATACCCCAGCGGGTGCCCATTTCCCCCCAGTGGAGGATGAATTTCTCGGCGGCTGGTGTCAGTTCCATGGTGTTTCTCTTATTTCAGTATTTACAGAAATTATTGTCATTATTGTTTGTCTGGTCAAGTCAAACCTTCGTTCAACTCAGAGAAATGTTGATTTTTCCATTGACAGAACGCTTCGATTTTTATTGACTATCAATGTATATCAGGTATACTTAATAGTAGTTTATTGGCTTGGGCCGACTATGCGACAGGGCTACACTTGGGTTCGAAGAGAGATTGAATTCGGTATTCGCTTCATCTCTGTTGGCGTTTGCCGAATGACCAGAACGGAGAAGCAACAATGACCAATCGTCCCGCTTCACGCCGCAACGCCTTTACCCTGATCGAACTGCTTGTTGTGATTTCGATCATCAGCCTTTTGGTATCCATTCTGCTGCCGGCCTTGGCCAGCGCGCGTCTGGCTGCCGAGTCCGTTCGGTGTGGCTCGAATCTGCATCAACTGATGATTGCTCATTCGATGTACTCAACGGACAACGTTGACATCATTATCCCCGCCGAGATTTATGGTTTAACGAGTAACCCGTGGGCGCTGGCAGGTTGGATTACGACCCAGACTTCCGTGACCTTCGGCCTGAACAACGGCAAGTACATTCCCGGTCGCTATCCATTGCTGACCCGCTGTCCGACGAGTCCGCTTGAACCGGTGACATTGGGGGTGCCCACGCAGTACATGGTCAACTCTGCCATCTCAACGATTCAGATCGATCATCCGAATCCAGTTGTGGCTGCCGGCAAGGTGCCTAAGAAGTTGACCGAAGTGAAACGCCAGCCCAGCACACTTGTTGCGATTAGCGATGCCGGCAAAGAGGGCGCGAACGTTACACTGCAGATTTGGTACCCATTCACAGATACACCCGGTACGGTAGTGGAAGCCAACGAATACGCAGAATCTCGCGTCTCGAAAGTCGGCTACTGGCACTTAAACGAGTCAGCCAATATCGCGGCACTGGACGGGCATGTCAGCACCGCCAGGCTGGAAGACGCCAATCCGGTTAACGCGGCGGCGATCGCCTGGTGGCCACATTTTGAAGATGCGGGTCTTAGCTTCTCCATCGACTGATTTCGAAAATACATCGTTTGTGCCTGTTTTTTCGATAAGTTTTTTCAATCGCATGGTCGCGAGTCGGTTGCCAATCGCGCCGATTGCTGTAACCTGCTGGCCCGAATTCACTCCGCACACACGCAACAGGCGGGAGCCGGCAGATGCCAATCCTAAAAAACGGCGCGTTCGTCACTGTCCAACAGCACATCCTCGAGCAACAGCGAAGGCATCCGACCGCCAGTGGCCAGTTCAGTTGGCTGCTCAGTGCGATTACGCTTTCAACCAAAATTATTGCGTCGTATGTCCGGCGGGCTGGCCTTGTGAATGTGTGGGGTGATGATGACGACAGCGACCTGAACGTGCAGGGCGAAGTGGTACAGAAGCTTGACGTGATCGCCAACAACACACTCAAACACGCGCTGGGCTACCGCGACAATGTCGGTATTGTCGCCAGCGAAGAAGATGACGACCCACGCGTGTTGCAGGAGATTGGTTCGGGCGGACACTACATCGTGATGTTCGATCCGCTGGATGGTTCGTCTAATATTGACGCCAATGTCTCCGTTGGCACGATCTTCACTGTTCTTGGTAATCCACCGCAAGCGACCGAAACGGAGCAGGCAGTGCTACAGCCCGGCGTGCGCCAGTTGGCCGCCGGTTACGTGGTGTACGGTTCCAGCACGGTTCTTGTCTACACCACCGGCGAAGGCGTACACATGTTCACGCTCGACCCGCAGTTCGGCGCGTATCTGTTGACCCGTGAAAACATTCAGATGCCCGAGCATTCACCACAGTACAGTGTGAATGAGGCATACGCCGCGACGTTTCCAAAGGGCTATCAGGATTACCTGCAATGGGCCAAGGCGCCGGAGGATGGCGGTACTTACAGCATGCGATATATCGGCTCACTGGTGGCCGACTTTCATCGTATTCTGATCAAGGGCGGGGTGTTCATGTATCCGCCGACGCAGAAAAGCCCGGATGGCAAGCTGCGACTGATGTATGAAGCAAACCCGTTGGCGTTCCTTGCCGAGCAAGCCGGCGGGGCTGCGACCAATGGTGAGCAACGCATTCTGGATGTTCAACCCCAGTCGCTGCACGAGCGAACGCCACTGGTCATCGGCGGTAAGCAAAATGTGGAAGACGTGATGCGACATGTCACCGGCGCTTAGCGGCGGCTCGAAGAGCCGTGTTACTCTTCACCAGGGGTTGCCGGCATCCTTACCGCTGGATCCATTGCCAGCACCTGCTGCAATGGCTGATCGAGCAATGTGCTTTCAATTGCGGCCATCGCGCCGCCGATCCCAACGCTCCAGGGATTCAAACGCGAACAGACAAGCCGGGTCTCGCGATCAGCAATGGGAATAAGCTTTTCGCTTAGTTCCGCGTTGACGGCATGAACAAACGCTGCGTTGCGCAGCGGCGTACTGGCACTGAGAACGACAAGACTTGTATCCAACAGGTTGACGACGTGGCCTACTGAATGCGCCAGACGCTTGGCAAGCTCGCTGAGCATGTCGGTGAGCGGGGCCTCTTCATCAGTCAGGCAGTCGAGGTCCTTCTGCGTTCCGTTCGGCACGCCAAGCGGCGCCATACCACTGTCCATTTCACCGGCGGCACTGTGTACACCGCGATACAGTCGGCCGTCCAAGAACAGGGCGGCGCCAAATGCACCGAATCGAACAACCTCGCCTTCGATAGAAGGATTCATCACGATTTGGACAAAGTGACTGTGTTCTCTTGCCGCGCCGACGCGATTTTCTGCCAGCGCTGCCAGGTTCGCATTGTGGTCGACCAGAATCGGAACGCCAATCGCCTCATGGAATATGCCGGCCAGATCCAGATCGGCTGAATCAAACATCGTGGAACGCACCAGCCGGCCGCGCGGCGCATCGACAATGCCTGAAATACCGATCCCGATGCCGAGCAACTGATCCGTATCGCGTTGAATCTGTTGAGCGAGGCTTGGTAGAAACGCATGCAGCATCTGTGGAAGTTCCTCGAGCGCACGCCAGTCGGACAGTTCGGCGGTGCCGAGTTGCTGTCCGGATGCGTCGATGGCGATCAGCCTTGCCTTGCCACGCGTGAGTTCCATCCCGATCGCCCAGCCGAAATTCGGATTGATCTGCAGAAATCGCTGCTTTTTGCCGACTGTTTTACTGGGGCGTTGCCCGCCATCAATGACGATGTCGGCCGCAAGCAGTTCGCGCGTGATGTAACTGAGTGTTGAACCACGTAATCCGGTCAATTCAGTTAACTGACTTTGCGAAAGTGGCCCCATTCGGCGCAGCAACTCAATAACAAGTCGTCGATTGCTCGCTGCTGCAGTCTGCTGATTGTTGCGTTGATGTCGATTCATTCGAAACCTGTCATCCGTTTATACATCACGGCTGATCAAAGCGGACCCATTGAAGTGGAATATCATCGGGCTGTGCCGTTTCAACGTGCGTATCCAGAAACGCAATGTTGCCGGCATTGTTATGCCGCGGCTGAGGCAGGCGGCTGGACCAGCTGTCGCGACTGAACACCCAGCCGGTAACGGAACTCGAAACGAGTGGGGCGGTCGAGTCCCATAGAATCGTGTACTTGCCTGGCGTCAGCACCTGCTTGATTGGTCGGCCGAGCCCCTTGGCAGAAATCTGATCACCGGAGCCGTAGCTGTTCACATCATTGTTGAATCCGAAGCCGCCGCCATATTCCCATTTGGCAGCCGCCGGGTTGGTCGTTTCGGCGGTCTCGGTGGGGCAGAGGAAGACTTCATGGGACTTCTTGCCCCATTGCATGAAATTGCCCAGATAGTGCGTCCACCGAAACGCCACACCGTCACTGAAGCGAAGCCAGTGGCCGTCGTGCTCTTCGGCGAACATGAAGCCTGCAATTCCCAGCTGTCGCAGATTGTTCTGGCAGGTGGAGGTGCGGCCTGCCTCGCGTGCGGAACTGAGTGCCGGCAGCAGAATCGCGATCAAAAGGACGATCAGACTGATGACGACCAGTAGTTCAATCAGCGTAAAACCATTTTGTCGCAGCGGTTGAGTTGAGCAAAAGGACAGCGCGGAACGGTCACGATCGATTAGATATGTGCTGTTCATACAGACAATATAGCCTCTTGTATTTCAAAAGGCAATATTTTTTCATTCAATGAACAAAAATATTGACACGTGGTTTTTCGGTGGTATTCTTCCGGTATGAATACAAACCTCATCTCAATTGACCGCTTGTTTGGCCACGTTGTCCCAATGCTCGCCTTGGCAGGCATTTTCTTGTCAGTCATTGGACCGTCGGCCACACTGGCATCCGACGATACGGCTGCTTCTGCGAAGGCCAAACCCTTCACCGGTATGTGGCTCTGGCGATCCAGTTCCATTGAGACTTCCGAAGCCCGGCAGCGGCTCTGGCAGTTTTGCAGCGAATATGGATTCGACCGCGTGCTTGTTCAGATTCACTGCCAAGGCAAAGGGCAAGCGGTTCGTCTTAGACATCCTGAGTCTTATGCAGCGCTGTTGCGCGAGGCGGCGGAGCAGAACGTGGTGATCGAAGCGCTCGAAGGCGAAAAAGACATGGCCCAGCCGGACAAGGTGGGGCAGACGCTCGCACGCCTGGATGCCATTCTTGCTTTCAACCGGTCTTTGCCCGTGGGGCATCGATTTGCCGGCGTCCATTACGACATTGAGCCTTACTTGATGAAGGAGCTGTGGGAGTCGGACGAGCGGCAGAGCGTCATGCGCAACTACCTGGACTTCCTGGCCACCGCGCGCAAGAGGCTGACAGATGACGGCAGCGGCTTGATACTCTCTGTCGACATTCCATTCTGGTATGACCACAAAACAGAGCCTGGGGACAGCTGCGTACTCGAATACAACGGCAGCACGAAGAATCTGCACGAGCATGTGCAGGACCTGACGGACTATATCGGCATCATGTCATACCGCCGTTTCGCGGCGGGGCGTAACGGTGTTCTTTATCACTGCCGGAACGAACTGGCCTATGGCCGCCAGATCGGCAAGCACGTGGCGCCTGCTATTGAAGTTGGGCCAAGCCGCGATGTCGCGCCGATCAGTTTCCACGGCCTGCCGCCCGCAACGTTCTGGCAGGAACTGAATGTCATCCGAACCAAACTGGCCGATGACGCAGCTTATGCAGGTGTATTTGTTCACTGTTACGAGCACCTGCTCGACTATCTGGGTGACAAGAATCAGTCTGCGCCCAAGGAGTGAAATGCGGCTCTGCAGCGGTGGGTCGAAGTGACGGACGGCGTATTACTCGTCAGTCGTTACGTCCTGCACATGCACGTTTCCATCATCATCGACCGTGGCGATTTCCAGTTCATATAGCGCCTTGAGTGCAGCCTGCTGCTCTGCTTCTTTCTTGTTCTTCGCCCATGCAGAGGGAAACCGCTTGCCGTCTACTTCTACGCAGACTTCAAAGCACTTCGCGTGGTCCGGCCCTTTTTCATCCAGCAGGACGTAACTCGGGGTTGATGGCATGACACGCTGGGTGTAATGCTGAAGCACACTTTTGAAGTTCTGCTGGTGGGTGGATTCGGCTGTGTGATTGATGATGTCGCGGAGCTGATCGAGGATGAATTTGCGCGTTGGCTCCATGCCGCCGTCCAGATAGACCGCCGCGATGATCGATTCGAACACCGCCGCCTGCACGCTCAGCGGCAATGCTCGTCCCTGTCCCATGCCTTTGCCGAGGTTCATTGCGCCCTGCAATCCCAGGTTGGTGGCCACTTCGGCGCAGACGCGCCGGCTGACGACCGCGCTTTTGATTTTGGTCATCTCGCCTTCAAGCAGTTCGGGGAAGCTGTGATAAAGATATTCGCAAACTACATAGCCTAGAATGGAATCACCGAGGAACTCCATGCGTTCATTACTGTTGAGCCGGCTGTCGGCGCTCGAGGCGTGCGTCAGTGCCTCTTCGAGGAGGCGTCCGTTCTCGAACTGGTAACCAATTGCATTCTGTAGTTCTTCGGGCATGCAGATTCAGTTTAATGGAATGAGTCGGATCGTCAGGAACTTTCATATGTCCCGTAAAAGCGGCAATGTACTAAGTATACAACGAGAATGTCATCTGAGAACCAGCTTGTCAATCACTTCTTTGCCGATTACCTTGCGATGCATGAATCACCGGTTTCCTGCCGTCGCAACAGCGTTTCGTACGACTTTTGTTCTGTCGTTGTTGCTGACCTCGCTGCTTTGCTGCCTACCCCACACTGCTGAAGCCGCTCAATCAGCGCCAATCCTGCCGTTAAATGACGTTCGGATCGGTATGAAGGGGTATGGGTTAACCGTCTTTCAGGGGGTGGATGTTGAGTCTTTTCCCGTGGAAGTGGTGAGCGTCGTACACGACAGCGAGCCCGGTCGCGGGGCGATCTGGATTCGGTGTACCGATGAACGCATGGCAACGAACGGCCTGGTTCAGGGGATGAGCGGATCACCGATTTATCTCTGGGCCAAAGGTGAGCCGCAGGTGCTGGGCAAGGGTGGCAAACTGATCGGGGCGTTTGCGTTTGGTTTTATCAATATGAAGGTAACGATCGTCGGCGTTCAGCCGATCGAGCACATGCGCGAAGTCGGGGAACGCGCGTTGACTCAAAAACCAAGAGCGCACGCCAGACTTAAAGCTTCTCATAAGACGCAGCAAATGCTGACTCGCATGATTCAGATGGGGCAGCAGCGGTCCGCTGATACGTTGTCGCTGGCCCAGGCAAACATCATGCGCAAGCTGATGCTTGGCAACCGACAGCAGCAGAGCAATCTTGCGGCTGGTTCTCAACACGAATGGTTGGCGCCGCCGAGCGGGATGGCTGGTCAGGCAGTGCAGCTGCGCATGCCTGTTACTGTGCAGAGCCCGGTCGTCGCCGCACTGTTAAATCCGCTCTTAGAACCGATGGGCATGACAGCGGTCTCCGGCATTGCAACCAGCAAGGCGCCCGCGTGGATCGACCTTGAGAAGATCAAGTTTGCGCCGGGCAGCGTGTTAGCGATTCCGTTGGCGTGGGGTGATCTGGATCTGTCTGCTTCCGGCACTGTCACGGATGTGCTTCCCGATGGCCGCGTGATTGCATTTGGTCACGCGTTATCGGGTGGCGGCAAGCTGGGTGAGGGGCCATCGACCCTGCCCATTGCCACCGGTTACGTGCACTCGGTTATTCCTCGCAATGACATCAGCTTCAAGATGGGCGGTTCCGGCGTTATTCACGGCACGCTTGTTCGAGAAGAGAACGCAGCCGTCGTCGGCGTCGTCGGGAAGAACGAATACTCTGCGGCGGACGTCAATGTCGCCGTTCATATGCCGGATCAACCGGCCCGTAAGTACAACTATAAGGTCGTGCGCGATCCTTCGAGCACGCCACTGATCAGCGCCATCGTTGCCCTGCAGAGTCTTCAGGCGTTGCAGGGGCCGCCGATGGACAGCACGTTACGAATCGAATCGGAAATGACATTCGATGATGGTCATGTGCTCAAGACCAGCAGTATCAGCCCGAACGCGATGGCGCTGGACATCCTGCTGGCGATCGCGCCGCCGATTTCGACCATGGGGCACAATCAGCATGGCTCGACCTTCCTGAAGAATCTGTCCGTGAAAATGAGCGTCGAACCCCGGCTGATGACCGGCGTGTTGACACAAGCCCGTCTCGATTCAGGTGAAGTGTCACCCGGCGATGATCTGCATTTGACGTTGCGTGTGCAGCCGTATGGTGGGGACGCTTACGAGAAGCGTGTCAGCCTGACGGTCCCGTCGGATACACCGGAAGGCGCGTACGCCCTGACGATCTGCGATGCGCGGACCTATGTGCCGCTGCTGATTACCAATCGCCCGCATCTGCTGGCAACCGACAGCCTGGATGCGTTGTTCAATATCCTTCAGCGAATCGTTGGCGTGCCCAATGACAACCTGTTCGTCATCTTACAACTGAAGAAGAAGGGGCTGGCGATTGGCCAACAGGAACTGGCCGACCTGCCAAGCAGTCGCAAAGCGTTGATTGCGACGTCGACCAGCACGATTGCTACGCCCTACAACGACTGGGTTGAAACGCGAATTGATAACGATCTGGTCATCCCGGTGAATCTGAATTTTGCTGTAACGGTGAAAGAAGCGCCGGCCGGTGAATGAAGAAACAGAAGTAAACTGTGGGTGTTGCAGTTACGCAGTATCCGCGTTGAGGAAAGAACCGCTAATGAATCGTGAATTGCTAAGCCATACAGTCATGACGCGCTTTGGCGTCTGTGCTCTGGTCGTACTGTTGTTTGTTGCAAACGCGGCCATGGCGATTCAGCCGAAGAAATGGGTCCACACCACTGAAGCTGATTTCGAGCCGGGCGAGTCTGAGAACACCTTGGTGACCAATCTCGGCGATATCAAACTTGCCGCAGGTACCAGGATAATTGGTGAGATGCCCGAGCAGGCGAGTGTGGTGTTTGATCTGCAACATCTACCGGACGGATCGCTTTATATTGCGGCCGGTCCGGAGGCGAAGCTGCTCAAACGCAATGGTGACAAGATCGATACTGTCCTCAGCCTTGACAGCGAACAGATTTTCAGCCTTGACGTGACGGCGGACGGTAAACTTCTGCTCGGCCTGAGCGGTGAGAACAGCCGACTTGCGGTTCTGGAAGGTGACGACCTTAAAGATTTAGTAGTTCTGGAAGGTGTTCGTTACATCTGGGACATGATTGTCGACGGCAAGTCGATTTATCTTGCGACGGGCACCGAAGGCAAGCTACTTCGCATTGATCTGGACAAGGAAGATGACCAGAAACGCAAGCCCGGCATTACAGAACTACTCGATTCGGAACAAACCAACCTGCTGTGCATCGGCCGGGACGAGAAGGGACGAATCTACGCCGGCACGGATACGGATGGCCTGGTTTACCGCGTCAGTTTCAAGGAAGACGGCACGCCTCAGCCGTTTGTGCTTTACGACGCTCCGGAACCTGAAATCGGGGCACTATTGGTGCTGCCCAATGGCACTGTCTATGCGGGCACCGCTGATGCGAATCAGGCCCGGCCGGGTCGGCTGTCCAAGGCATCGAAAATACAATCAGGTCGGCCGGAGGTAAAAGATGCGGCGCCGGCAAAGCCTGATGTCAAGGATTTGCCTGGCGCGAAACCTGACCCGGAACCGGCCAAAGATGCACCGAAGCAGGCGGCGCCTGCGAAAGCCGAGCCGACTGCGAAACCAGTTGAACCTGCGCCACAGCAAGTGCCTGAGGCCAAGCCACAACAGCAGCAGGGCGGTGCCCCAGCGGCGCCGAGCATGTGGAGCGGTCTTGATCCGGTTGACCTGCTTGCACAAGTCGGCATCGACAGCAAGCCGATCTTTCTGGCGGACAATCAGAAGAATGAATCAAAGAACGGCAAGGCGACGCCGGAACAGAAGGAATCGGCAGCCACCACCGCGCAGCAGCGCGACGAATTGCGTGCCATCATTCGTGCCCGTTTGGAAAAGGCGCGAGAAGGTGGAACATTGCAGGCTTCGCCCGGCGGATTCCAGCGACAGACCCCCAAGCCCAGCGCAACCGGTCGGCGAGCCATCGCCATCAAACCCAAAGCTGCGAAGACAAAAGGCAACGCCATCTATCGGATCTCGCCGCAAGGTTTTGTCGGCGAAGTCTTTCGTGAATCGGTCATGATTCTGAAGATCACGCTGGATGGAAAGAAACTGGTAGTGGCAACGGGGAACGAAGGTCAGATATTCCGGGTCGATCCATTTGCGCAGGAAACGACGACGCTCGCCGAACTGGAGCCGCAGCAGATTACCACCATGTTGCGAACGCCGAATGGCGATTTGTTGCTTGGAACAGCCAATCCCGCAACTCTGGTGCAACTCGATTCCGGCTTTGCGGAAGAGGGGACTTATCTCAGTCCGGTCCTTGATGCGAAACAGATCAGCTTGTGGGGCGCGTTGCATATCGTTGCCGATGTGCCCAAAGGCACCACGGTTGCCATTGAAACCCGCAGCGGCAACGTGGAAGACCCGGAGAAGGCACCATGGTCCGACTGGTCCCGTCGCCAGCAGGTGATTCACGACGAGAAGGCCAAGCCCATGGCGCCGAATGAGGGCAAGGTGTCCAGCCCGCCCGCCAGGTTCCTGCAATACCGTCTGATCTTCAATGGCAACAAGGGAGCCACTGCAACAGTCGACAAGATCGATATCGCATACGTGACGCCGAACCTGCGCCCGAGTGTCAGAGCGATCACCGCGACGTATGGCAAGGCCGCACCGTCCTCTTCCAAGTCATCATCCGCCGGCGCTAAGGCAGAGCCAAAGCATCAGTCAGTACTGAATCTGACTTGGAAGGCGGTTGACCCCAATGGCGACAGATTGACCTATCGTGTTGAGTACCAGTTTGCCAAGTCGGATAAATGGATCGAACTGGCCAGGGACCTGGACAAAAATCGCTACGAATGGGAGACGCGGCGTGTGCCGGATGGCCGGTACCTTGTGCGCGTGATCGCGTCTGACGTGGCCGACAATCCGCCCGGATCGGAACTGACCAACAGCCGAAAGAGTGATCCGATTCTGGTGGACAATACGCCGCCGGTTTTTGTGGGCCTCAAAGGTGCACGCAAAGATGGTCTGGTACTGATCGAGGGCAAGGTATCTGATGCCCTATCTACTGTAAAATCAGTATCTTACACGGTTGACGCGGCAGATGACTGGGTGCTGGTGCTGCCCAAGGATGCAATCTTCGACTCGACAAGCGAATCGCTATTGATTAAGATTGCCGATCTTGCGCCAGGCCCGCATGTCATCACCTTGCGAGCCGTGGACGACGTGAATAACGCCGCATACAAAGCGGTACTGGTAAACGAGTAATCGCCCCGGGGGCCGAACAGCGGGGCGGATGGGAAGCAAGGAACGATTGAGCCATGAGCACGCATTACCCCAAGCGACGCAGCCGTATCAAGCGAGCCCGTAAGCATGGCTTCCGCGCACGGATGCGCACCAGCAATGGTCGTAAGATGGTCAACCGCAAGCGCCGTGTCGGCCGATCGGTTAACGTCCGTCACAACTTCTAAGCTTTGCGTGTCGCCGTGATACCGAGCCGGGCATGAGCGATTCAGCTACGAAATCGCCGAACGATCACGAAGCCGCGCCACCAGCAGATAAACAGTCAAAACCAGCCAAACGCCTGTGGCGATGGTTGCGCTATTTGCTCATCCTGTTCGTGTTGGCGGAGTTGTTCGCACGCTTCGGCTTGGGGCTCGGTCGGCCCCCGCTGATGATGAATGATCCGGATGTTGAGTACTGCTATCAGCCCAACCAGGATTTGTACCGTTTTCACAATCACGTGAAGTTCAACGCGTACTGCATGCGCAGTGACGACTTCCCTCGGAAGAAGCAGAACCCCGATGAGCTGCGCATTTTGGTATTGGGTGACAGCATCATCAACGGCGGCATGCGCCTCGATCAATCTGAACTGGCAACACAGATTCTCCAACAGACCTTGCGCGAAAAACTCGGGCGCCCGGTGGTCGTCGGTAATGTCTCTGCCGGTAGCTGGGGGCCGCCAAACCTGCTCGCATATGTGAATAAGTATGGTTGGTTTGATGCGGACGTCGTGATTCTGGTTTTAAACAGTGAGGACGCAACGGATATTTTAGGTCACAGCAAGCCGGTAGGGACACGAGCGGACATGCCCGACCGCAATCCGCCGTTGGCGACCTGGGAGGCCCACAATCGCTATCTTCGCCGATATCTGCCGACTTGGTTGGGGGGTTATCCCAAGCCAGTGAAGAAGCCGGCGCCGGCTCAAGCGTCGGCGGATGACAACACGTCCGGCGATCCAGAGATCAGGGAAGTGCATGATGCAATCGTGCAGTTGGTCGGCCAGGCGCGTGACAATGGGGCCAGGGTGATCGCTATCCAGCACATGACGCGGCGGGAGTTAAAGAATGGCCCTGATGCTGGCCATGTCCTTATTCAGAAGACTTTGTCATCGGTACAACTCGCGCCGATGCAACTGGAACCGACATTGCGCGAATCCATTGACGCAGACCGTTCACCATATCTTGACAACACCCATTTCAACGAATTGGGGCAGCGCATTATGGCGGATGTAATGACTGACGCGGTGATAAAATCGCTAGACACACCATCCAATTAGTTTGCCACCGTCAACCGAAAGCCCACGGCCTCCGGCCGTGGGACCCATCCCCAGTTACCCAATAAGTAAAAAACGGTTGACAAGAGTATACTGCCACATATACTATGTAACACATAGTAAACAGGTGGGCCACTACATGAGCAAAATCGAACGCGAACTTCTCCGTGGCGCAGGACCTTTGGCCGTCATGAAACTCCTCCAAAGCGGCGAAATGTACGGCTACCAACTCGTCACAGCGCTATCCCAGCGTACTGACAACGTGCTGGCCATGGGCCAGTCCACGCTTTACCCCTTGCTTTACAACCTCGAAGCCAAGGGGCTGGTCAAGTCGCGCATCGATCGGCAGGGAACCCGCCCGCGCCGGTACTACCGTCTGACCGACAAGGGTAAGAAGCAGTTGGCCCGTGACACCGAACAGTGGCAAAGCCTTTCGGCCGCCATGGATGCATTGGGACTGACCGTGGCCGGCGTATGAGGCTCCGTCCGCGGGGAAATAGATGGCTCAGAGAATCACGACAACTGACACACGATTCAGTCGTTTGATAGTGGCACCGTTGACGAAATTGTTCTTTGTGCGAATCGGCGGGCGAAAGCACATCAATGACTTGATCGATACCGAAGCCCTTCCGGGGTTCATTTCAGATTTGATTCGCAACGTGGTTCGCCGCACAAAGCTCTGGCCGCGCGAGAAGCTGGATGTCGCAGAAGAATTAATCGCGCATTTTGCTGACGGGCTGGAGGCAGGTCACACCGCTGAAGAGTTGGTCAGGGACTTCGGTAACCAGAAACACGCCGCGAAATTGATTCGACGGGGAAAACTTCGCAATCGTCCGATTTGGTGGCAATTGCAGAAACGATGTCGGCAAGTGTTACTGATTCTTACCGGCTTGTATGTTCTGGCAGGTGTTTGGCTGATGGATGCAAAGCTAACAGTCTCGGTGGATTATCTTGAAGAAGTGAATCCTGTTGCCGTGCCCGGGGATGACGCAGAGGTTGCTTGGCCGCTATATCGCAAAGCATTCATTGCAGCGGGCTATGTGACGCTCAGCGATCTGAGTGACTCTGAGGTGGCTAAGTTGGTCGAGATTCAGCGGAAGATCACCGATGGTGACGAATCGGAATGGTCGACCGCAAAGACACTTTTGGATCGGAATCGACTATTTTTAGAGCAAGTTCGAATCGCATCAGGTCGTCGCAAACTGGGCTTCATCGTTCGGAGCAATTATCGCGACTACTCGCGTGAAGATATTGGTTTTCTGTATCTGCGGGACTTTCAACATCATTCGGTTCCTGTGGAAGTCCGGGAGAAGTTCGCGCTGATCAGAGACTCCGTCGCTCTGATGAAGTTACGCCACTGCCATGCGCTGTTTTATGCCGCGCAGGTCATCTCGCTGGATATTCGCTACGCGGGTGAACAGGGTGACGTGGCTCGTATATTCAAAAACTGCGAAGCCATGTTCGGATTGGCGCGGCACTTGCGCGAACACTTAACGGTGATTAACGAAGCGTATGCCCACGATGTGATGCGTGTCGCTCTTATGGAGCTTGGGCATGTGGTCGCGGCAAGTCCGGATATTTTCTCGCCTGAACAGTTGCAGCAGTTGGCCCGCAAAATTGAGATCGTCGATGAATTATCAGCACCGATGGTCGAAGGATTGCGCGCGTGTATTCTGGATATCTTGCAGCGGTCATACGATGAAAGTGGGCGTTTGACGTCTAATGCCATCAGATGGTGCCAATTCCATGATGCTGAGTCGAGTCGCTTTTTGTTTGACAGTTCCGGCTCAGGGTTGGTGGCTGCCAAGGAAAGGATATACCTGTTGGCAATGGTACCGGCAGCCAATGTTCTCGGCCCATCACGCAGCCAACTGGCCGACGAATACTTGCGCGCGCTGGACCGCCAGGCATACCTGCTTTCTCGTCCACTTTGGGAAACGTTGCATCAGAAGAGCCCGATCGCATTACAAATGGAAGAGTGGCAGCGGTCCGGGAAAAGTCGATTTAATCCGCTGGCGTCGGATCATGGTAGCGATACGACTTTCTGGCAACGCACAAAGTCTACTATTGCGTTGAGAGATGCAACGCAAGTTGCGATTGCACTGACGTGTTACAAACGCGCGCATGGCGAGTACCCCAAGTCGCTTGACGATTTGACGCCACGATTTCTTCCAACACCCGCGATCGATCACTCAACCGGCAAGCCGCTGCTCTACAAGCTGGTTGACGACCAGCCATGCCTCTACGGTCGTGGCTACGACGGTGATGATGACGGCGGTCTTATTTATGGTCGTGCCAGTCGTTTCTGGTGGCCTGTAATCTGGATGAGCACAGATGGGGACTGGGTGCTATGGCCGAAACCGGCCAACGTGGGAGCTGGAAAAAATCGTTAGCGGTAATCGGAGTTGAGGGTCGGATGGCAACTCGAACATCAAAGAAGCAATCTCGCGTTGTGCGTCTCATGACCACACCACTGTCGTTGCTTCTTCGAGGTCAAATTCCAGGTCGTCGCACGGCAAATGATTTGATCGAATCTGCAGCCTTTCCGGAATTGGTCTCGAGCCTGATTCGCAACGTGGTTCGCCGGACAAAGCTTTGGCCACGCGAGAAATTGGATGTGGCGGAGGAGTTGATCGCGCATTTTTCCGATGGTTTGGAGGCAGGTCACACGCCAGCGGATCTGGTTGATAGTTTTGGCGACGCATCTCAAGCAGCCAAGCTGATCCGCCGCGCAAAATCGCGTAATCGCCCTTGGTGGTGGCATATGCAGAGGCGATGCAGACTGGCGCTATTGATACTGTTTGGTGTATATGTGTTGATGGGGCTGTGGCTCATGATGGGCAAGCCTGCTATTTCGGTTGACTACGTAGCAAAGCTTAACCAGCGAGTGTCACGGTCAGATCTCGCTGATCGTGCTTGGCCGGTCTATCGTGAAGCTTGGCTCAATATTGGTTACCAGCCGGGTGACTTGGATAAGGACAGTTTTGCTGTCCGAGTGTCTTCAATCTATGGCGAGATGCGAGAAGGTAATGATGTGCGATGGTCCGAGGCTGTCGAATTGATTAGAGAGAATCAAGTATTTCTACAGGAAATCAGGCGAGGTGCTGACTACAAGGTGCTTGGACTAAGGCTTCACACGTGGATTCTTGATTATGACAAGCGAGATCGTCAACTTTTCTTTAGTGAATCCGAGGTAAAAGCCGCAACGACGATTATTGCTGGGGACCCTGATGGTGTCATTCAGTTGGCTAATTGGGAACCGATGGTTTCTGTGCGAATGGATTACCTGCCGATCATGAAATGGATGATATATGTCCTATGTCTGGACATGCGACTTGCGGCAGAGGAAGGCGACGGCGCGAGGATTGTGGCCGACTATCGCGCGATATTGGGCATCTCCAGGCAATGTCGAGAACATCAATTGATCATATGCGATCTTTTCGCCCAAGCGTTTGCATGTTGGGGATTGGAAGTAGTGGGGGATATTCTTTTGAAGCACCGTTCATCATTGAGTGATGGTGACTTGCTTCGATTGGCGCACCTGTCCGTAGTGATCGATGACTATGGCTCTCCAGATTATGCAACCGAGCGCTTGATGGTCTTGGATTACATGCAACGCATTTATGGTAAGCATGGCCAACTGACTGTTGATGGTGTGCATCTTCGTAAGCAAATTGAAGCGGACACGGTATATGCGTCGGTAACTGAAACGGGATACCGTAGCGGTGAATTGTGGGGAGATTTGCAGGTGGGTGTGACTCTACCGATAGCGAATCTAGTTATGGCTGATCGTGATCAAATGTTGGAGGAATATGATCGCCTAGTCGCGCTTGGACGGGATCATGTCTCCAAGCCGTTGTGGGAGTTACTCAAGAATGCTCCGTCATTTGATCAAATGCTGTCGGTGCGGATGAGGCCACTTCGTGAGCAATTGCGATACGGCATGGTTCTGAGTTGGGTTCCTGCGTTCTCTTATGGTGGGCGTATGGCAAAGTCCACGATCGCATTGCGCGATGCACTTCAGGTAGCGATTGCTATAGAGTTGCATTGTCGCGAACATGATTCATATCCGGATTCACTTGACGTGTTGACGCCGAGATATTTTCCGAACCAACCGATAGATCATTCCACGGGCAGGCCGTTGTTGTACAAAATTTTGGATGGGCGACCATTGTTGTATGGTCGTGGTCATGATGGCGATGATGATGGTGGGGTTCCGATCGATCGCCAGCAGCAAGAGCCGTGGCCGACAATCGTGATGGGTGTTGACGGTGATTGGGTGCTATGGCCGAAACCTGCCAACGTGGGAACTGGAAGCACTCATTAGCAGAACCGGAGTTGAGAATCGGATGACACCTCAAGCATCAAAGGAGCAATCACGCGTTGTGCGTCTTATGACACCGCTGTTGTTTCTTTTTTGCTGGCGAAACGCCGGCCGCCAATCGACAAACGACTTGATTGACGCCGCAACCCTGCCGGTACTCATTTCGGAGTTGATTCGCAATGTGATTCGCCACACAAAGCTCTGGTCACGCGAGAAATTAGATGTGGCGGAGGAGTTGATCGCGCATTTTTCCGATGGTTTGGAGGCAGGTCACACGCCTGCTGAGTTGCTCAAGGACTTCGGTGATCAAAAGCAAGCTTCGAAGTTGATCCGGCGGGCCAAGTTGCGCAATCGTCCAGTTTGGTGGAAGGTGCAGAAGCAGTGTTTGTTGGCATTGCTGTTCATGACAAGTGTTTACATTTTGATAGCGATTTGGCTGATGACGGAGAAGTTGAATGTTTCGGTTAACTATGTCGAAGTTCTGAATGAACCTGCACGTTCCGTCGGAGAATCAGATCGTGCATGGCCAATCTATCGTGAAGCTTGGTCACATTTTGTCAGCCGGTCGGGTAATCGGTTTGATAAAACAGCCGAACGTCTGTTGGGTGCAATTCGTGCCGGCGATACCACTACTTGGAATGAGGCGTACGCGGTTATCGAAACGAATAAGGTATTTCTTGAAAAGATTCGAGACGGTTCCAAGAAGAGGCAGTTGGGCTTTGTCGTGGCGGCACAGCATTGGGAATTCGCACCGGAGGATGTTCATTTTCTATATGGGAACGCTTACGAAGATCGGCGCCCGGGGGAACAAGCAGAGAGCTTTAAGGCACAATCGGCTCTCAGCAACGAACCAGTGATTTCAGTGTTTTTGCCGCACCTAAGCTATATGCGAGTGATGGCCAGATACTTGGCGCTGGATATGAGGGTGGCCGCCAGGCAGAAGGATTCACAGCGTTTTCTGTCTGATTTACGAGCGCTTTACGGCCTTGCAAATCAGTGCAGGGGTCATTCGGTCAGGATTTGTGAACTTGTGGCTCTCAGCATTGTACGGTTGGCTAACGAGCAGGTTGGAGAAGTCTTATTCGAAGAATCAAATGCATTGAGCGATGCAGACCTGCAGTTCTTAATAAAAACTATGACCGAGCTCGATAGCTATGACACGTTACAAATTGCATTTGAGCGTGAGATAACACTTGACCTGTTACAGCGCATTTACAGCAGCAATGGCAGTGTTACCGTAGAAGGGTTCAAATTTTATACGAGCGTTGAGAGTCTCTTTTTTCATGACGCCTACCCAGAAGTTTGGATGCCACGTGGAAGTGTCTGGGATGAGGTCGGTTTGCGTGCAATGTTGCCGATGGTCAACTTTTTCGCACCTGACAGGCATGCTGCTGAGTCCGAGTACCATCGATTAATGGACTTGGGGGAAGAACATGCATCACAACCGTTATGGCAGCAGCTTCATGGTCCGAGCGACTTGGCGCAGGCACTCCAGGAGCACGAGCAGTCAAGGTTGGATCGAGTTCGTTTTAGGTTACTTTTTCACATATTGCCTGAATTTATGGACATCGGTCTAGCCATGAAGTCAACAATTGCACATCGAGATGCAGTATGCGTTGCGATTGCAATCGAGTTATACCGTCGTGAATGTGGTCATTATCCAGCTTCACTTGAACATTTGGTGCCCGTATATCTTAATGACCGGCCGTTGGATCATTCGACCGGGAAGTCGTTGTTATACAAGTTGGTCGACGGTCGTCCGCTCTTGTACGGGCGCGGCATTGACGGCGATGATGATAGTGGTCTACCTGTAAAGGTGACGGAAGAAAGTGGATGGCCCATCGTCCCAACTGAGGGAGATGGCGATTGGGTTCTGTGGCCTAGGCGAACATTTACGAATGGTCGCAGTTGATGTGATTCTGATTGATATGCGTGTTGGGACTTGATGGTTCCATGGTCGGAGACCATGGGCTTTCGAATATGTTTACTGCTTGATTAGCACCCACTTCTGATCGTTGTTCTGCACACGGTCTCCACATGATGGACATTTTTCTTGCGATGGTTTCATTGATCGGTAACACTGTTGCGTCGCCTGTCTGGTGGGATTGGCTACCGCAGCAACCATGAGCAATCGATTCTGTGGGACAATTTCCGGGGGGAGGGCGCATAAAAATTCCCTCCCGGGTGGTGGGGTCCCGAGAGGGAGGAGGGAGAAGGAAGCGGTTTATATGCCGGACCGTTGCGGGTGGGATCGCTCGGGTCGGCGTTGGCAGTTCTCCGTAACGCCCAGTTCTTCCTTGCCGCTTCCCTTCCTGGGTGTCCGTTCAGGTCGATGAACCTGAACGGAAGAAGGCAAATCGGTTTGTCTTGTCATTCGCCCGTCGCGACATCCTTGTCGCGTCGGACGATGACTTTATGAATCGCTCTTAACTACACCCCATCGAATTGCCGCAGTTGAGGCACTTGTAGCAGGTGCCGCTGCGAACCGTGATGGTGCCGCACACATCGCATGCCGGAGCGTCCGCCTGCATCTGACTCATCTGGGTGGTCAGTGTGCTGCTGGCGGTGCCGCTGTCGGATGCATCGCTGCCGATTTTCACGGGAATGGTCTGGTCGCCGGCGGTGAGCAATTCATCCGTCTGCTCTGCCTGCCGTTTGCGGCGATCCTTGTCCACGCCGTCATTTGATGCCCGGGCAACAGACTGAGCCTTGTCGCGAGCACCATTTCCGTTTCCATTACCGTTACCGCCATTGCCATTGTCGGCCTTGGGCTTTGTTTCTGTTGGCTTACTCGTGGCAGCCGATTGCTTCTTCCGCGAACTACGCTGCGGCGCGTTGGCGGCGCGGTAGCCGGGAATGAATTCCATCCCCATCCAGCGGAAGATGTAATCCACAAGGCTCTTGGCAAACGGGATGTCCGAGTTGTGCGTCATGCCCGCCGGCTCGAATCGCTGATGGGTGAACTTGGTCACCAGCGAATCAACCGGCACGCCATATTGCAGGGCGATGCTGATCGCTGTGCCAAGGCTGTCCATCAGGCCGCCGATGGTCGAACCTTCCTTGGCCATGGTGATGAACAGTTCGCCCGGGAACCCGTCGTCGTACAGGCCGACGGTGATGTAGCCTTCATGGCCGGCCACATTGAACTTGTGCGTCAGCGAACGTCGCGTGTCTGGCAGACGACGACGCATCGGCCGCTCGATGATGCGTTCGACGATCTTTTCAACCGGAGCGCGATCGACTTCCGCCGCCACGGGTTCCGTGTCTGCAACCTGCTTGGCGACCTTGATCACATCATCAGCCACTTCCTGCTGGCCGGCTTCGATGTTCTCTTCGTCGTCAATCTCTTCGTCAGCATCCACCTTATTGTTCAGCGGCTGACTGAGCTTGCATCCATCGCGATAGAGTGCGTTGGCCTTGAGGCACAATTCCCACGACAGCCGGTAGCTGTTGGTAATGTCCTCGACCGTCGCCGAGTTCGGCAGGTTGATGGTCTTGCTGATCGCGCCGGAGATGAACGGCTGAGCCGCGGCCATCATGCGGATGTGTCCTTCAACCGCGATGAACCGTTCGCCGTTGGGGCCGCACGTGTTGGCACAGTCGAATACCGGCAGTTGTTCTTCCTTCAGATGCGGGGCGCCTTCGATCATTTGCGTACCGCAAATGACCTGGTTCAGAGCCGTGATCTGTTTCCTGGAAAGACCCAGTGCCTTGAGCAGGTTGAAGTTCATGTCCTTGGCCTGCTCGGTAAAGCCAAGACGATCGATTGTTTCCTGACCGAGCGTGAACGAGTTGAACGCGTAAGGCAGTTCAAACACGGTCGGCAGGGCGTCCGTCACCTTGCGCAGGTCTTCACTGGTAAAGCCGATCTGCTTCAGGAAGTCAGCGAAGGACATTTCCTTTTCAGCTTCCGGCATCGGAACGTCCAGATGCAGCGTTCCCATGACGTAAGCGAGGATGTCCCGAACCTGCTGCTCGTCATAGCCCAGCGACTTAAGCGCCGGCTTGAGCGACTGATTTGCAATCTTGAAGTAACCACCGCCTGCCAGTTTCTTGAACTTCACCAAGGCGAAGTCAGGCTCAACACCGGTTGTATCACAATCCATCAGCAGACCAATGGTGCCGGTCGGCGCGATAACAGTTGCCTGAGCGTTGCGATAGCCGTGCTGCTCGCCAAGCGCCAAAGCATCGTCCCATGCCCGGCGGGCGCGGGTGAGCAGATCTTCCGAGTTGTCAAAGCTCGGGTACTGCGAGTCTGAACCACTGAGGAATTTTGAGTCGATCGGAACCGGCGGAATTTCTACCGCCTCGTAGTTGCCCAGGTTATGCTGCTGGGCTTCTTCCGAGTCACGCGGCACACTATAAGCAGCACGCCGGTGGTTACGGATGACGCGAAGCATATGGTCCTTGTTCTTGAAGTACGCCGGGAACGGCCCAAGTTCGCCAGCCATTTCCGCGCTGGTCGCATAACTGCGCCCGGTGAGAATGGCGGTCAGCCCGCCGCAGATCGCGCGGGCTTCTTCGCTGTCGTAAGGGATACCGGCCTGCATCAGCACGGCGCCGATATTGGCGTAGCCCAGGCCCAGCGTGCGGAACTCGTAGCTTAAGCGGGCAATCTCCCGGCTGGGGAAAGCAGCCATCAACACGCTGATTTCCAGCACGATTGTCCAGAGGCGGATGCCGTGCTCGTACGCTTCCAGATCAAACTCGCGTTTTTCGGCGTCGTAGAACTTCAGCAAGTTGAACGAGGCCAGGTTGCACGCCGTGTTGTCCAGGAACATGTACTCACTGCACGGATTGGACGCGTTGATCCGACCGGAATCCGGGCAGGTGTGCCACTCATTGATGGTCGAGTCGAACTGCACCCCCGGGTCGGCACATCGCCATGCGGCATAGCCGATCTGCTTCCAGAGTTGGCGGGCCTTGATGGTCTTGATCGTTTCGTCGGTCGTGCGGGCGGTCAGATCCCACTCGCCGTCTTCATCCACGCGCTTGAAGAACTCGTTGGGAATACGAACCGAGTTGTTGGAATTCTGCCCGGAAACGGTCTGATAGGCTTCGCCGTTGAAGTCATAGTCCAGCGTGAGGTCCAGTTGATCAGCCGCTTCGCCAATGGTCATCGGGTCGGACGGGCTGGCCTTTTGCTCGCGAATATGTTTGAGGCCTTCAACGAGGGCTGCAACTTTGATTTCTTCGCGCACCTTCCAGTTGGTGAACGATTCAATGTCGGGGTGGTCCAGGTCCAGGCAGACCATCTTGGCAGCCCGGCGGGTCGTGCCGCCGGACTTGATGGCGCCGGCGGCACGATCTCCGATCTTCAACCAGCTCATGAGGCCGGAACTTTTCCCGCCGCCCGAAAGCGACTCGTTTTCAGCTCGGAGCTTGCTGAAGTTTGTTCCGGTCCCGGAGCCATACTTGAACAGGCGCGCTTCACGTACCCAAAGGTCCATGATCCCGCCGGGGTTTACCAAGTCGTCGTCGATCGATTGGATAAAGCAGGCATGCGGCTGCGGATGGCCGTAGGCGTCTTCTGCCAGCTTTGTTTCCCCGGTCTTTGGATCGGTGTACCAGTGGCCTTGTGCCGGGCCATTGATGTCATAAGCCCAGTTCAACCCGGTGTTGAACCACTGCGGACTGTTCGGTGCGCACATCTGGTGGACCATCATGTGCGCGATTTCGTCGTAAAAAGCCTGGGCGTCATCCGGCGTGTCGAAGTAGCCGTGCGACTCGCCCCAGTATCGCCAGCAACCGGCCAGACGATGAATGACCTGGCGTGCGGAACGTTCCGGGCCGGTGACGACCTTGCCGTTCTCATCGCGTTGGACTTCACCGTTCTCGTCGAACTGCGGAACACCCGCTTTGCGGAAATACTTACTCACCATGATGTCGGTCGACAGTTGCGACCAACCCTTTGGAACTTCCGCATCGTTCATCTCGAAAACGGTGGACCCGTCGAGATTAGAGATTCGGCTTGCTCGCGTGGTCCATTCGACCGTCGAGAAAACATCGGTTCCTTCCGTGGTGAATTTCCGGTCAATCCTCATATGAATTCATGCCTTTGAACAAAACGTTTATGAATAGTCCTGTCAGCGTCCGTACCGGCAGGGGGATATCGCCTTACTAATCTTATGCCTCGTCAAAACCGACGAGGACCTCAGAGTCGAGCAAGTTGAAAGTAGCGGTGACGGCAAGTTTCCTGATTCCTGATGAAAGTCGCCGATTCAAAATCACCCGTACGACACATCAGCGCAGCGCGAATGGCTGCGCGATTAATCAACCTTCGGCAGTGTCAGTCCCGCCTGGTCCTGATACTTGCCGCTTTTGTCCGCGTAGCTCACGGCGCAGACGCGCTCCGCCTTGAGGAACAGCATTTGCGCAATGCCTTCGTTGGCGTAAATCTTGGCGGGCAGCGGTGTGGTGTTTGAGATTTCCAATGTGACCTTGCCACGCCATTCCGGCTCCAGCGGTGTAACGTTCACAATAATGCCGCAACGCGCGTAAGTGCTCTTGCCAACGCAGACCGCCAGCACGTCGCGCGGCACTTCAATCGTTTCGACCGTTTCGGCCAGCGCGAAACTGTTCGGCGGAATAATGACGTGATCGCGACCGGTTTCTGCCGTGTCGACCGTCACAAACATGTCGTCAGTGAAATGCTTGGGATCGACAATCGCCTGGCCGCCGTGAGGCGTCACGTCGGTGAAGATTTTGAAGACAGTTCCGACGCGAAAGTCGTAGCCATAGCTGGACACGCCGAAAGAGATTTTTCCGGGCCGTTTTTCGTTGTCCGCGAATGGTTCGATTGGGATCAGTTCGCGAATTTGAGAATCACATAAGACGGGCATGTTTTTCTTTCCCCTGACAGAGGCAGTCGCACCGGGGTGCTGCTGCGGAAAACCAGAACTACTCAAGGGCGGTTTTTGGCTCCCGGCGAGTGCCGAGTCCATCGCAGCATTCCGACTGCTGTTCCGTTTCAGCGGCCAATGTCAGTAGCTGAAGTGCCCACCTGATCCTGCCGAAACGAATAACCCACCCGATTGTCCCCTCCGGTCGACCTGTTACTAATTGCCTTCCTGGTCGCCGGAATGAAACCAACTGTTGCTACGCAATCGCCTTCTGGCTCAAACGTCCAAAATGGAATTTGAGCCTTCCACCGTCCACAGGCTCCCCGCAGCCTTCGTCGATGCGATGAGGGTAATTGCCTACCCCAATCGCATCATCACCTTTGCCCATACGACCCCTCCAGGCATCCATACCGTATCGCCTGGACTGCCTTAAAATGAACTTTGTTCGAAACTTATGCCGGTTGCGGTACGTGTCTCTTCCACCTCTTGGCCTTGGCAACCAGCCGCTGTTCTGTTCATTTAAGGCGTCGGCCATATTACCCCTATATCTTGTATCTTCAACTGAAAACTTCACCAAATCTTGAGGTTTTTCGCCAATATTTCTTTAAGCATGGCCAAAACCGTTTCTTAACAATGACAGATTTTTTTTGACTTGTCTGCCCCATTTACCAGAGCCGACACCCGAGGACAGGTTTTCCACAGCGCATTTCTCTTGTCAAATTGCCATCGCAACTGCTTGATTAGATTTAAATTGTTTATTTTTAATAGTTTGTGTTGAATTGAGGCGAGGAGACATCTTAATCGCGTAAGCGAGGATATAGCTTTAGTAATAGCCTGGGATGTTGGCGATTGGGCCGCGTGCTTTTCACGCAGATGCCAGCGACGCTTTTTCGATTGCCGCGATTACTTGCGCCACCGTCTCTTCAAGCTCACCGTCGACTTTTGCGCCAGCTGCGCGGGCGTGGCCGCCGCCGCCGAACTGCTGAGCCAACTCGGCGACGTTTAACGCGCTGGTCCCGGGCTTGGAGCGGAAGCTGATACGGATGGGCTCGCCGTCCTGTATCGACTCGCATACCAATACCACCGTCTGAACGCTCTGCACGACCTGCGGGACATCGACGAATCGCTCCGTCTCCTCCGCCAGCGCTCCGGTCTGTGCAAAGTCCTGGCGACGCAGCACCATGACGGCTGCACTCTCGTTGGCCACCAGTTGCAGGCTCGTCAGGGCGCGGATGAGTAGTTGCAGTTTTTCTGCTCGTTCTGCCTGCTCTGATTGCAGATACAGCAGGGCGTGGTCGACATCGTGCGACAGCAGCTTGGCAGCCAGTTGGTGCGTCTGTGGCCGTGTGTTGGAGAAACGGAACCAGCCGGTGTCTGATGCAATACCGATGTAAAGCGACTCAGCAATCAACGCATCGGATAACAGATCCTTGTCCGGCTCAAGTCGATCAACGACTTGGGCAATCAGTTCGCAACACGCGGCAGCTTTTTCATCGACGTATTTGCCGGCAGCCGGGACATCTCCGTTAAGGTGATGGTCGATGATCAGCATTTTGTCGGTCAATGGTTCCAGTTCCGATCGCATCGGCGCCAACTGCGACCATGCGCCGGTGTCCACAATCACCACGAGATCAACATCCGGGAGTTTTTCGCCTGCGCTGTGGAGCGTTGCAACGTCGCCGCCTTTGAGCAGCCGCAGAAAGCGGGGCACCGGTGGCATCAACAGGCCGTGCGCTTCCTTGCCGATGTCGCGCAATGCCTGGGTCAGCGCTACCACTGAGCCATATGCGTCGCCGTCCGGCTTGGCGTGCGTTGTTACGAGCAATGACTTTGCGTTGCACAGTCGCTCGACGACCTGGTCGAGATCAAGGTTGGATGCATAGGTGTTCATGCGGAACGTCTTTCTCCTGACTCTTCCCTAATAAATCGCTGCGTTGCCGCAATGTCTCGCCGCAGTTGCGCGGTTAATGCGTCGACCGACGAAAACGGTTGCTGGTCTCGCAGCCATCGGCTGAACCGCAGCGTCATCCGGCGATCATACACATTTGAATCAAAGTCGAGCAGATGGGCTTCGACGACCAGTCCCTGCCCGTCGAAGGTCGGCTTGTTGCCGACGCTGATCGCAGCCGCGTAAATATGATCCGGATCATCCGTCATGCTTGCGGTTCCCGCGTACACGCCCGACGCCGGCAGGGTCATCTCAGATAACGAGGCCATATCCAGATTGGCTGTTGGGATGCCGATCGTGCGGCCGCGTTGTTCGCCTTTGATGATTGGGGCGGTGAGCGCAAAGTCCTGTCCAAGGCAGCGTCGCACGTCCGCAACACGACCGAGTTTCAGCAGCCAGCGAATCAACGAACTGCGCACCACAACCTGCAATTGATCGTGCAGTATGACCTCGACCGGCTGAACAACCTCGACGTCAAAGCCCAGCGAAGGCCCCAGTTCTATCAGCGTGTTGATACTGCCGCCTCGATCCTTGCCGAAATGAAAGTCTTCCCCCTCTACGAATACGACCGGGCGGTACTGCTCCTTGAGTTTCTCGATGAACTGAACCGCTGACAGGTTCAGAAGCTCAGGCTCCGGTCGAAGCAGGATCACTTCATCCACCCCTGCCTCGCGAAGCGTCTTGACACGGCGCTCGCCTGACATCAGTCGCTTGGGCACATTGTTCGGCGCCAGGACGGTGGCGGGATGTGGGTCAAATGTCAGCGCGACTGTTCTGGCGTGGTGTTGCTCGGCGAGTTGTTTGGCGCGCGCAACGATCGCGCGGTGTCCGAGGTGGACGCCGTCAAAGTTGCCGATCGTCAGTACGCTGGGGGGCGACATAGTCGACTAAGGATAAGGGATTTCGCCATGCCCGGCAGGCGCATGTCACCTTGTGACCCTGGCCGATTCAACGCGCATAACAACGCCACGGTGGTCGAGCCACCATGGCGGGAATGGTTGTTCAATTGTCGCCAGACGCCCGGAGTGAACTACTCGTCAGCAGCCACTGTCTCGGCCAGTTCTTTTTCGGCCTCGATCCAGTTGTCTTCATCGCAACCGGTCGGACGCCCCTTCTTGAGCCATATGTGATACGCGCGTTCAGCGATCTGATCGTGCGACATCATCATGATGACCTTCGGCTCAGCCTTGGGGGCCTCCTTCTTCGCGGTCGCCGTCCGACGTACGGCTGTTGCGCGACTTGCCGGCTTGCGTGTCGATTTGGCAGCTGACGCTCGGCCGTTCGACTTCGTGGCAGTCTTGGTTCGTGTGGCTTTGGTTTTGGTACTACTACGTTTCGCCATGGGAGATTCCCTTCTCATACCGCCCGCAGGCGCACGGGCATTGACTGGACTCTATTCATCGGGTCGCACGAAATCTACAGTTTCGTTTTCAAACGCGAGCAAATAGCACGTTAGTGTTCGACTAAATCGTGTATGCGCGCACTTCTGATAGGAACTTAGCAAACCTCGTGCCATAACGCCTTTCCCCGAATCGATTGACGCATCCAAGGCAACCGTGCCTATTGTAACAGCAGCGTCTAACTTTCTGCATAGCTAGTGTGCACAGAATCTCGAAATTATTCATAAGCGCTTTTGTTGACCTGCAGATCAACATATGTCTTTGAGCAAGGCAAACTTGTTCCGTGCTTGGCCAGCCTGCGTTGTGTTCAGTATGTCAATCAGTTGCGTGCGTGTCAGTATTGCTTAGGTGATACGGATGACAAGAAAAATCGGCGAGAGGGTGCGAGGCGTACAGCCTTCTCCTGACTGATTCGCGCATAGGGTTACCTGTTTCGTGTTGGATTAACGCGCTTATCCGGCTAGACGTGATCTATCTAACGCGCGTCCAAACGTTGCCGTTCGCTGCAGTGCGTTCGTACAAGGTAACCGCACGGTACCGGCCAACCACGGTCGATGTTTCATAGCTGTACCAGTTCTCGTTTCTTGCGGTGCTGTCGGGTTCAAACGAGGGCAGCCAGAAGCCTTCGTACTTGACAGGGCCGACATGCATATCGCTGTACAAAACGTTCTTGGCCGTGTTGCCCGCATGCAGGAACGGTGGAAGGCTGTTGTTGAATGACGAGGTCGTAAAGTAGGGTGAGTTAGCAGTACCTGCCCATCCTGTATTGTTCTGATTGAAGATGCGGAAAAATGTCGGATCACTTCTCGTCCCGGCATTGTTTTGTTCGATCAGAAAGAAAGTGTACGAGGGGGTCTTGTATAGTTCGGGTCTACTCATCAGCGCGTAGTATCCACCTCCTGAAGCGCGATAGCCCTGCCCGCCAGTGCCGAAGTAATTATTTGTTGAGTAGTTGCCTGCGTGATAAAGGCCGGAGTTGGGGTAGTAGGAAAGCGGGAACTGGTGTGACTCCGGCTCAGAAGGGCATGTGTAAGCTGTAACTGCATTCCCGCGACGTTTTGTGTTTGTTGCCGTCCAGCCATAAACGTCGACGTCGCCGAAGTATCCCATCGCAGTCAGTTTGTTGGAATACTGGCGATAGGCCGTCCCTGACTGCTCCCATTGCTTGCTGCTGTTGAGTGATGTGGTCGGGTCAACCGTCCAGCCTGCGTTGTCGGAGATGTAGGTCCAGTAGGCCATTCCGATCTGGTGCAGGTTGTTTCCGCATTGAATACTGCGCGCTGCTTCACGGGCGCTTGCCAGGGCCGGCAGAAGAATCGAGATCAACAGGCTGATCAGGCTGATGACGACCAGCAGTTCGATCAGCGTGAAGCCTCGCGATGACTTGACTGAGTCAGACATGGTTCCAAGCCTCCATGATAGGGCATGAATTGCAGTCAATTAAAATCTAGTTTTATTTTATTGTCCGCGATGTCTCTGGCAAGCATTATTTTTCAGATTGAAAGAAAATGTGCTTTTTTGCGGCCAAAAAGCTCGCCCTCGGTCCCGCTTTACGCCTCAGCGATCGCGGTGAGTACTGCTTTCTCGTGATCCGCGACTTTCACCTTGTCCCATCGTTGGACCACTTTGCCGTTCGGGTCGATCAGATAGGTGGTGCGTACCACGCCCATGTATTTGCGGCCGTACATGCTCTTTTCCTGCCATACGCCGTATTTTTCGAGTGCTTTCTTTTCCGGGTCGGCCAGCAATGTGAAAGGCAGATCGAATTTTTCGACGAACTTCGCATGTGACTTTTCGTCGTCGGGGCTGACGCCCAGAACGACTGCTTTTGCCTTGTCATACTTGGACTTGGCGTCGCGGAACTGGCAGGCCTGCTTGGTGCAGCCGGAGGTGTTGTCCTTGGGGTAGAAGTACAGAACGACCCATTTCCCCTTGTAATCAGAGAGCTTGTGGGCCTTTCCGGACTGATCCTTCAGGTTGAAAGCGGGGGCCTTCTTGCCCGGCTCGATCAGTTGGCTGTTGGATTGCTTGGCCGGCATATTCGAACTCCTTGCGGGCGGGTATTTAACACTTGATCAGGCGAAAGATTGTAGACATCTCGATCCGGCTTACAATCATCACTGATCCATGAACTGGTGGCTTTTTCATTTCGCGAGCCCCCAATGGCTCTGGGCAGTCCCCGTTGCCGTTGCGACGCCATTAATCGTTCACCTGCTCAGTCGCGGGATTGGGCGGATGGTGGTCTTTCCGACGATTCAGTTCCTTGAGAAGGCGTCAGCGGACAGCCGCCGGTGGAGTTGGCCGCGAAGCCTGTTGCTGCTGATCATCCGGACATTGGCGCTGACGGCCATTGCCTTGGCATTCACCATGCCGCGATGGGAACCGGAGCATCCGATTGTCCTGCCGCAGGCCGCTCGTAACGTGGTCCTGCTGGTCGATGCTTCAGCATCGATGCAGCGCAGTGAATCACAGATGCAGCTGTTCGAATCCGCCCGGGAGCAGGCGTTGGCGGTTCTCAGTGAACTGGACCCGCGCCATGACCATGCAGCGGTTGTGTTGATGGATCGCACATCGCGGTCATTGCTGCCGGAGATATCGGGCAACCTGTCGAGACTCAAGGAGTTGTTGCGCCGCGCGAAACCGACGGATGAGTCTGCGGATGTTTCCGCTGCACTGAAGCAGGCTGATTCGCTTAGCCAGTCGTCGCATCGGGCTGCTGTGCTGGACATCATTGCGTTCACAGACATGCAGACCAGCCAGTGGCGTGAGGCTACGCTCGATGACGTGCGTACGGCGTCGGTTCGGCTTGAGATGAAAAATCTGGGGAATACGGTTGGCAAGGCAAATTGTTCAATCACCAACATGACGACCACGCCGGCGATTCCGATCGTCAATCAAACGCTGATTGCCGGTGCGGTTGTCACCAATCACGGCAACCAGCTCATCCAGGCGTCGGTGACGCTCAGCGGTTCGAGCATTCGTTCACAAACCATTTCAGTACAACTCAAGCCCGGTACATCGCAGCCGGTTCGAATTCCTTGCCAACTGGCAGATGTGTCGCCGGCTTATCTGGAATTGACGGTCAATGCCGAAGATGATGTGCTGGCAGTGGATGATCGTGTCGGATTATTTGTCGAGCCAAGAACCGCGCGCCAGGTAATGTTGATGACTGCTGACAACATGGACGAGCCGACCAGCGGTGCTTACTTCGTTCGTCGCGCTTTATTGCCGGACGATTCCAACGAGACGGACATTGAGCTTCAGGTCATCAATGCGCAAGAGGCGATCTCGCCGATGCGAATGGCCGACGCGGTGGTCATTGTTTCCGCTGGCCGAGTGCCGGATGCCATACAGCATCGGTTGCTCCGTTATCTGCACAGTGGGGGGGCAGTACTCTGGATTGTCGATTCGCAGGAGGCGGTTGAAGGGCTGGCCGCGTTTAATCAGGTTCTACCAAATGATATTGACGTGCCGATCGTGCCCGCTGTCGCATCGTCGTGGGGCTCCGCCGCGGCTGATCGGACGGTCGTCGCACGATTTGAAGACCCGCTGCTCTCGGCATTTGAGGGAGCCAGCCGAAGCGCGTTTGGCGAACTGCATTTCTCTACCGTCATGCGCGGCAGGACAGCCTCTGAAGCGACGAACCTGCTGACTTTTAACGACGGACAACCGTTGCTGGCCCATCAATGGATCGGACGCGGCCGACTGGCCGTGCTCGCCACGTCAATTGCGCCGGCCCACAGCGATCTGGTTAAGCGACCCCTGTTTGTGGCCATGCTGCACGAGTTGGTACGAAATCTCGCACCCGGTCCGGGCGGCGTGATCAGCCCGACGGTGGGTTCCCACGTCAGCATCAACGTCAATCATGAGTTGACTTCGGATATGGTTGTCGCGACCGGCCCTGATGGCGCCCCGCTGGATGTTCTGACGATTGAGCCGCACGAAGATCGTTCAGTCATCCATCTCGGTCGGCAATCGAAAGTCGGCAGATATGAATTGCGGCACAGCGCGACCAACGATCTTTTAGGCGGAACATTTGTCGAAGCAGACCCGCGCGAGAGCAACCTGACCGCGACCAAGCCGCGCACGCTCAAGCGACATTATTCGATCAGCTCGCGCTGGCGTACGGATCAGCGCATCAAGCGCATACTGGCGCAGCGCATAGAGTTGTGGCCGTGGTTGACGCTACTGGCTGTTGTGTTTCTGGTACTTGAGTCTTTGCTGATGGGGCGCTTTGATCAGAGCCGGGGTTCGAAATCACTTTCGGAGGCCGTAGTGAACTGATGCCCTGGCAAGTCGACCAGTTCGATTTTCCGATTCAGACCGGCACATGGTTGTTGCTGTCGTTTATTGCGGTTTCGCTCGGCGCGTGGCTTTACCTTCGTCGCCCGATCGGATTGACGACTGGCCAGACGGTGACCTGCCTGGTGATGCGCTTGTGTACGGTCGGCATGGTGGCGTGGGTGCTGGCCGGGCCCAGCCGTATCCTGCCTGTGCCGCCACGCGAGGACAAGGTGCCGGTGCTCATGTTGGCTGATACGTCACGCAGTATGGCTGAATGTGATGTGCCACAGCCGGGCGGCAAGGACCTGACCCGATGGGAAGCCATCGCGAATCACTGGTTTGACGCGAATTTGCATGAGCAGATGTCGCGTGTCGGCCGACCGATCGTGATGCAGTTTGACGACGCGGTGCAGCCGGTTGCACTTGGTGCGATCAGCCAGACACGGCCAACTGGTGAAGTGACGCGCCTGTACGACGCGATTACCCAGGGCATTGCCCGGTCGGGTCAATCGGATCAGGCCGGCATCATCGTGCTGTTGTCGGACGGCAACGACACGCAGCGCGGATATGACCGTTCGATGGCGGCCAGCCTCAGTGCGGCCGGTTGGCGCGTTTTTTCCGTGCCTGTTGGCCAACTCCAGCCGATGCGCGACGTGTCGTTGAGCGCCTGGGCAGACTCCGATTTTCTGTACGTCGATCAGACCGCAACGCTTCACGTGGATGTACGGCAGTCAGGGCTGGAGGGGCAGGCCGTTTCCGTGAAGCTGTACCACGAGGAGAATCTGATCCAGGCACACAAGGTGGTGTTTGATGAGACCGCCTCGGCAAGATTGAAGCTGAAAGTGACCCCGCCGGCAGACAAGTCCGTGCCGCTTTCGGTGCATGGCTATCGTGTCGTGGCCGAGCCGCTGGCCATGGAGCAGCGTCGGGATAACAACAGCCAATGGGTCTTTGTGCAGGTCTCTAATCAGCATGTTCGTGTCCTGCTGTTAGAGGGCGATCCCTACTGGGACACGCGATTCCTGGCCCGTGTGGTGCAGGACGATCCGCAGATGCAGATTTGGGCTGCGCACGCGATTGCGGACAAACGAATCACCATTCAGAAGCCACAACTTGGCGAGGAAGATGACATCCGGGTTCAGTTTCCATTGAAGCGCGAATTGATCCGGCAGTTCGACGTGGTCGTGCTCGGCCGATCGCTTGAAAGGCTGCTCCCCGACGAACAGGCTCAATTGCTCGTTGACTACGTGATGCAGGACGGTGGGGCGGTGGTATTTGCTCGCGGCAACCCATATACCAGCGAAAGCAATGCGGACAAGCTCATCGCCCCTATCAGTCCGGTCACCTGGTCGCCGCAGCGTCTGAAGCAATTGGTGGCCGTTACAACGCCGGAAGGCAGAAGCAGCCCTTTACTGGAACTGCCTGCGACGCATGACACAGGCGATGCACTGATCCAGATGCCGGACTTGCTGGCGGCAACAAGAGTGAAGTCAGAGAAGGCGGCTGCGGTCGTGTTGTTACGCCAGCAGCCGCGTGAAGGGGATGTGCCCGCGATCGCGGCGATTGCTCACCATCAGGTCGGAGCCGGCCGCACGCTGGCGGTGATGAGCGACGGCATGTGGCAGTGGGCCACACTTCCCACTTCGCTTCGGGACTATGACACGCTGTACCAACAGTTCTGGTCGCGCACGATACGCTGGCTCGCATATGGCGGTGATTTTCTGCCCGGCCAGGCGGCGTCATTGCGCTTAAGCAAGCTGACCACGCGCCCAGACGAGCCGGTTGGGGCCACGTTGCATTTACGCGATATGCCCGACCGTCCGATACAGCCGGTGTTGACGATCACCGATCCATCCGGCAAATCGCGCCGCTTGACCATGACGCGCCAGCGCGATCAGAGCACGCGTTTTGTTGCGTCGGTCTCCGGCCCGGATCCCGGCGTCTATCAGATTCAGCTCCAACCCATTGAAGGCGTGGAGCATCCGGCCAGCTCCAGACTTGCCGTCACACGGCAGACACCGGAACTGGTCGACCTGTCGGCCAAGCCGATCGGCATGATCGAGTTGGCCCAGATGACAGGCGGCAAGGTATTCCGCTACGACGAACCAGAGCGTCTTCTGGATGAATTAGGTGAAGTCGCGACTGCCCGGCGAACGGATGAACAACTGCAATACGATTTTAATCGACCGATCGTGTTTGCGGTTGTGTTGCTGGCACTTGCGCTGGAATGGTTGTTACGCAGACGGGCAGGGTTGCTTTAGTACGCACAACAATGGCAAAAGCTTCAAACGACAATCCGCTGTTACACCTGCTTGGGTCGCTGGTCGCCGAGCGTCAGCGCATCGGCCGGTGGTCTGACTTGATGTATGGCGCGCGTGTGTTTCTAGCCGCCACGCTGCTGATTATCGTGGTGGACGCCGTGTCGCCGTTGCCCGCAATACTTCGGGGAATTCTTGGCGTCATGATTCTTATTCCGCCGCTGCAGGCGCTGTGGCGAGTTCTGCGTCGGCGTTTGGATAGAGATCGTGCCATGCGGGCGGAGGCGCAGCGTTTGGATGGCCTGCAGGAAGAAACGCGCAACTTGTTTATTAATGGCTTGTGGTTCGCAAAGTCAGAAGCGGAAAAGAACCAGTTCACCGAATCACTACGTGACCGTGTTATTCAGCAGGCCATGACGCAAAGCGAGCAGGTCGATGTGCAGAAGACAATCGATCCTGCGCCGTTTAATCGTCAGGGTTTTGCGTTGGCTGCCCTTGTCGGCATGTGGGTGATCCTCATGATTCTCCACCACCCACTGCTGATCGGCGGGCTCGGCCGAATCTTCATGCCTTGGGACGATTCGCCACCATACGGCCTGACACAGTTTGATGTTACTGTCACGCCAAACCCGTTCCCCGAAGGCAAGGATGTGCAGGTCGTCGCCACTGTTTCCGGTGTGTTTCCGAATACGGCAAGAATCATCGAACGCGATGGCGCACGGCGTAGCTGGGAAATGTCGCCGATCGGTTTCGGTGGTTTCTCGAAGACACTCTGGCAGATGCAGTCACCGATGGAGATTCGTATCGAGTCCAGCACCGGGGCTTCGCGATGGATCAAGCTTCGGCCGCGCAACGCTGGTGACAATGTCATGCCCGACTACTCGGACAGTGGCGGTCCGGAGTCGGCTCAGAACGCGGCCCGTCCGATTGATCGCCGGCCGCCGGATCAACTGGTCATGCGTCTGTATGAATCGCTGGATAATCTGAAACGCCAGGCCCAGAACGTCCATATCAGTGGCGCCAACAGCGACAAAGTGGACAAACTGGCATCCGATCGTGAAGCCGTCCTTGGGCTTGCCGATGATGCGATGGAGTCGATGATGCAATCGGCGTCTAGTGATTCGCCGACCACGCGCAACCTGGTGGAATCACTCAAGCAGATGCGCCTGCGGCAGGCGACGCGCCCGAGCGACAAGTCACAGGAGCCCAAGTGGCCCAAATCGCTGGCAGAAGCGGCATCAGACGATATGCAGGCATTAAAAGCCGCCGGTGACTCGATGCTCGAACAGGAGTCCGGATCGGCTTCCGCGACGGGCGACGTGCAACGGCAGCAATTGGCGATTCCACAGATTTCGGGTATTGCCACGCATGACCAAACGCCGATAACGGATACAATAAAACCGACTGATGCGGCTTCGCTTCATCACGCTCCCGCCGCGTATCGCGACCTGACCGCACGTTACTTTAAGCGACTTGCGGAGGATCAGAGCAATGAATCTCGTTGAATTTTGTAGAGCCGGTTTGCTTATTCTGCTGATCGGTCTGGCGGGAGCGGTTTCGTCTGACGTCAGGGCAGAGGCTCAAACCGATCCGACACTTGTACAGATTGGTCAACTGGTCTACGCCGATGGCCGAACGGGTAAGTGTTTTTCCATGGGCTTTCTGGATGTGCTTGCACGGCACACCAATATTCGTGTGGCGCGTGATGCCAGGTCTGTAACGCTTGGCAAGGACGAACTGTCTGTCTTTCCTTTTGTGATCATGACCGGCGAAGGAAAGTTTGAACTGACTGATGAAGAGGTCAACGCGCTGCAGAGCTATCTGCGCCGCGGTGGATTCGTGCTGGCATCTGCCGGCTGTTCTAACGACTCATGGGCCAGAAGCTTCAACAAGCAGATGAAGCGCGTGCTGCCCAAAGGTCGGTTCACGCCTCTCAAGATGGAGCATGGCCTGTTCCACACCGTCTTTGACGTAACCAGCCTCAGAGCCAAAAAAGGTAAAGCCAAGCAGAAACTTCTCGGATTGGAATTGGACGGCCGATTAGCGGTCGTGTTTTCACCGTTGGGGCTTAATGACACTGACAACGCCGGTGTCGGTTGCTGTTGCTGTGGCGGTAATGAGTTGCGCGATGCGCATCTGTTGAATGCGAATATTCTGGCTTATGCGTTGACGCATTGAGGGCAGTCGTCACCGATAATCGACCGTTACCGACTGCATGTCGAAAATCAGTGACCTGAACAGGTCGGTCCGTATAATTGATTCATTGGTTCAGTCAATCATGGGGCATATCGCTCAACTGCCAATAATTACTCAACTTCTGTCTGATTCTGGCCGACGATAAGGAAGCAATCCCCCGATTGGAGGCACCGACGCATGGCCACGCCCGTCAATCCCAAACGTGCATTGATTACCGGTATTACCGGACAGGACGGCTCATACCTGGCGGAACTGCTCCTGAGCAAGGGCTATGACGTGCATGGCGTGGTGCGTCGTTCCAGCACATTTACCACCGATCGCATCGATCACATCTATCAGGACCCGCATGAATCGGGTGCCCGGCTGCATCTGCATTACGGAGATCTGACGGACGGCAACGGCTTTGATCGCCTGATGGCCGAGATCAAGCCTACTGAGGTTTACAACCTCGGCGCTCAAAGCCATGTGCGTGTCAGTTTTGATCAGCCGATCTACACGTCGGATGCGACCGGCGTTGGCGCGCTAAAGGTGCTTGAAGCGGTTCGCAGCTACCAGGACATGAGCGGCTATCAGATTCGGTTCTACCAGGCGTCCAGTTCCGAGATGTATGGCAAGGTGGCCGAGACGCCTCAGAAGGAAACCACGCCGTTTCATCCCCGGTCGCCTTACGGGGCAGCAAAGGTGTACGCCTACTGGATCACGGTGAACTACCGTGAGAGCTATGGCCTGCACGCCTCCAATGGCATCCTGTTCAACCACGAATCACCACGACGTGGTGAGACGTTTGTGACGCGTAAGATCACACGCGCGATTGGCCGCATCAAGCTCGGCTTGCAACGCAAGCTTTACCTGGGCAATCTGGACGCCAAACGCGACTGGGGTTTTGCCGGCGACTATGTCGAAGCCATGTGGTTGATGCTGCAACAGGACACGCCGGACGATTACGTGGTCGCCACGGGCGAAACCTACTCTGTTCGCGAGTTCTGCGAAAAGGCTTTTGGTCATGTTGGCCTGGACTATCGTGACTTCGTTGAAATCGATCCGCGCTATTACCGCCCGGCGGAAGTCGATCTGTTGCTCGGCGACCCAGCCAAGGCGAAGACGATTCTTAAGTGGGAGCCGAAGGTCAGCTTTGATCAGTTGGTGATTATGATGACTGAGCACGACCTTGAAATGGCCCGGCGTGAGAAGACGCTTGTCGATGCCGGGCATGACGTGTCCGTCTCAACCGGCGAGTGAGTTTCAATAGCCGACGGAAGATCCACCCCACAGAATCCCGAACAGCAAGATTCCCAGAATCAGAATCACGCCGACGACGCGAAGTATGGCCGATTCACTAGGTGAGCGAACCTTGCGCCACAGGTTCCTCCAGAACGTGAATTCCCATTGGATGCTGACGTAAGGGATGTACGGCGTGAGTTGTCCCACGGGCGCACCGCACTCTTTGCAGTAGTGCGCCAGCGGATGAACCTGCTCCATGCAGCTCAAGCAGATAGGAACTTCATCATACTCTTCAACTCCCGGTGCCAGATCGGATGACCCCGTTTCCATCGTCCGTCCTCCGGATGAAAGGATTATGACTGCTGGTGTATTTATTATAGCGTCAACATTTACAGGTCATCACATTAACTGTTGAGCGAGGCCTGCTCCAGCAAGTGGCGAATTCTGCCGATGATTGGCAGTATACCGTGATGGCCGATAATGTTTGTTGACTGGCAAGGAGCGCACTGAATGGATTGGAAGAGCGTACGTGTTTGTGTCACCGGCGGGGCGGGGTTTCTCGGCCGCGTGGTCTGTGACAAGCTACGGGAGCGCGGGGTCAGCGATGATCGCCTGCTGGTACCGCGCAGCGCGGTATACGACCTGACGTGCGAGGCTGACGTGGTACGCATGTACGACGAGATGAAGCCCGATGTGGTCATTCACCTGGCAGCAGAGGTCGGCGGCATTGGCGCCAACCGCGAACATCCCGGCCGATTCTTCTTTGCCAATATGGCGATGGGCCTGCATCTGATCGAGCACGGCCGAACGCGCAGCCTGAAAAAATTCGTCCAGACCGGCACCGTCTGCGCCTATCCGAAATTTGCGCCTGTTCCGTTCAAGGAGGATGATCTCTGGAACGGTTACCCGGAAGAGACCAACGCGCCGTACGGTGTGGCAAAGAAAGCCTTGTTCGTCATGCTCGACGGTTACAAACGTGAATATGGCTTGAACAGTTCCGTCGTCGTGCCTGTCAATCTGTATGGGCCGCACGACAACTTTGACCTGCAGACCAGCCATGTGATTCCCGCGCTCATTCGCAAGTGTGAGGAAGCACGCACGCGAGGCGAGGACAAGATTGTCTGCTGGGGAACCGGTTCCGCGTCCCGTGAATTTCTGTACGTCGATGATGCGGCTGAGGGTATTCTTCGCGCAACGGAAGTAATGGACGATCCCACGCCGATCAATCTGGGGACGGGTAATGAGATCAGGATCAAGGACCTGGTCGAACTGATTGCACGGTTATGCGACTTCAAGGGTGCCATTGAGTGGGACACCACCAAGCCTGACGGCCAGCCTCGCCGACAGCTTGATACGACCAAGGCCGGCCAACTTCTCGATTGGCAGGCGAAGGTTTCTTTCGAAGATGGTTTGCGCACAACGATCGACTGGTGGCGCGAACACCAGAAGAACTGAATGATCGATTGGCCCTGTCTGGAAGCTTAGCTGGCGATCGCCCAACTACGGCTGTAGATCCCATGCATCGCGCGTGTCGTCGGCCGGGGAGCGGTTACTGATTTTGAAATGGTTACGTCCGGACGTTGTGTGCCAGGTGGGAATTCAGGGCGTTTTGACGGCAGCACGAAGGGCCGTCCCTGTTCTGTCTTTCGGCGCTCGAGCCGTTCCTGTTGCTCTTTGACAGATTGCTCCAGAGCGGCTTCATGCTCACCCCAGACCTGCTCCACGCCGGCGGTGATCCATTCGGATGCCATGTCTTCCAGTTCATGCTGCTTGGCTTCAGCAACTGTCATTCTGCCACACGATCGGCACTTGATGGTTGTACCGAGCTGCGAGCGTGGTATTTCAATGAGTACGTGGCAGGTCGGGCACTCGACTTCGCAAACGTCCAGTTCGTCAAGGATGCTGAGGGGTTGCATTGACCTTCTCCCGAAGTAATGAAGACACGATATGGCCCAGATGAAACTAACGATATGGCGGGCAGGCAATGCAAGTAATCGGACGTTATATTTTTCAATCGCTTTTTGAGCAGGAACGGGTCCGAGTAGCAATGAAAAAACCGCGCCGTTTGGCGCGGTTGTAGGGTTTAGGAAGTATTGCGGAATGCCTGCTTATGCAGCCTTGGCGGTGCGACGCTTGCGCCCCACGGTCCGCTGATCCTGCGTCATGCGGCGTTCCGGGTTCTCGGCCATCTCGATGACCAGTTCTTCCGGCGTATTCGCCCACAGGTCCGCACCGATCTCTTCGGCCAGGCCTTCAGCCCGGTTGAACACGCCGCCGCCAACGATGATCTGCAGCTTGGTGCAGGCGCCGATGTCGTGCAGGTGATCGATGAGCAGACGCGTGTGAGGCACTGTGCTGGGCACGGCACCGAAGACGACCAGCTTGTCAGCCTGCATCTGGCCGAGCTGGGCGACAATTTCGTCGTTCGCCACGCCACCGCCGATGAAGTAGGTGTCGTAACCATCGGCTTCCAGCAGGTCCGCCACGATCTGGCTGGCCAGTTCTTCCGACTCCTCGGGACCACACATGACCAGAACCGTCTTATTGCGACGATCGGCCTGCGCCAGACGCATCTGCATCTGATCCACAATGTTGCGGAGCAGACGGGTTGAGAAGTGGTGGGCAATGGCGGTCATCTGGTCGTTGCGATAAAGGTTCTGGATGTGCTCCAGAGTCGGCCAGATCAGGCGGTTAATGATCTTTTCCGCATCGCAATCTGCCTCGATGAGCTGGTCGATCACCTCGCGGGAGGCGCTGCGGTCGCCACTGATCAGGGCCGTGAAGAATTGTTCCATCAGAACGTCGCGTTGCATAGGTCTCTCCTAATGCATCTCTTGCAATGCGGGTATGTCTTCCATGCACCACGCCGCGATACGAGCTTTCCTGCTATCAATCAGCCGGTCCTTCGACTGATTTGTCCGGCAACACGCCGGTTTCTTCCCTGCTGATCTATTCTTCGGATACAACCCGTGTTTTCCTTAGCGATCGGTATAACCCGCAGAGCTTAACCCCGATAAATTTTTGGTTTGCTGGACTTTGTCCCATAGAGTCCGAATAACAGGTTAGGTGAGTAGGTAGTGTTCAACTCGATGACAGATGGACGTGAATGAGGTGTTCAGATGGCGGGGCGGGCCAGTCCGATAAGCGATATGACCGATCCAATATCAGCATTGGATATCGCGCCGGACCTGCAATTTGATCATATTAGCCGGGCGGCGACGCCGCCCCGGTGGCCATCGCTGTGTTCTCACTTCAGAAACAGACCACACAACAAATCCACCGCGCGTGCGTCGCACGCGGGCTAAAATCGCCTCTATTCTCACATTTCCGGCGGTAAAGCTGATGCATCCTCCACTTCGATTATCATGTATGGACTGATAAGCCCGCCTGGGAGGTAGAAAATGAGACGTTTCGCATATCTGTTGGTGATTTGCCTGTTATTGGCCGGCCCGATGGTCGGCTGCACCACGAATCCCGCGACCGGCCAATCGCAGCTGAACTTTATGAGTACCCAGCAGGAGATTTCGCTGGGCGAAAAGTCCGCTCCGGAATTCCTGCAGGCCTATGGTGGGCCGGTGCCGTCTGGTTCGATTAACAGCTTTGTCAATGATCTGGGCCAGCGGCTGGCGTCTGCCAGCGAGCGGCCCGATCTGCCCTGGGAATTTCACGTGGTGGACTCGCAGGTCATCAACGCCTTTGCACTGCCGGGCGGCAAGGTCTTCATGTCGCGCGGCCTGATGGCCAAGATGACCAATGAAGCACAACTGGCAGGCGTGCTGGGCCACGAGGTCGGTCATGTCACTGCCCAGCACATTGGACAGCAGATGTCTCGCGCCCAATTGATTCAGATCGGCGCCGCAGCACTGGCTGTCGGTGGGCAGGTTTCAGACAATCAGTGGCTGACCGCCATCGGTGTCGGCACGCAGGTCGGCGGCACCGTTTACCTGTTGAAGTTTGGCCGAGACCAGGAAAGCCAAGCTGACTCGCTCGGCCTGCGATACATGTCGCGTCTTGGCTACAACCCGGCTGCCCAGTTACAGGTCATGCAGATTCTTGGTCAGGCGTCTGCTGGCGGGGCGCGCCAGCCTGAAATATTCGCAACGCATCCGTATCCCGAGACGCGCATTAAGCGTATCAAAGAAGAGCTGGCCAAAAACTATCCCAATTACATGAGCCCCACGGCGTACAGCTACCACGAGGAACGGTTTCGTTCACAGATATTGAACGTCCTGGCCACGCTGCCACCGGCGCGACATACAGGACAGGAACAGCAGCAGGCGTCGGCCAACATTCCGGCATACACCTGCCTGAACTGCTACTATTCGCAGCCTCATGCCAACGCCCACACACATGCCGGTCGATAGCGCCTGGGCCGACGGTGACCTTGCCGATCCCCATTCGGTAGAAGATAAGGCGCGCCGGGTCGAGGCGATGTTTGCTGCCATCGCCGAAAGCTATGACATCAACAATCGTGTCCATTCGCTCTGGCGCGATCAGGCATGGCGCCGTGCGGCGGTGAAAGCAGCCCAACTGCAGGGTCGGGAGACAGTCGTCGATGTGGCATGTGGCACGGGTGATCTGTCATTGGCCTTTTCGCAGGCCGGTGCGAGTCGCGTGCTTGGTGTAGATTTCACCGTCAATATGCTGCGCTGTGCCCAGTTGAAGCCTGCTCAGCAGAAACAAGTGATTCCATCCTGGCATGCCGGCGACGCGATGCAACTACCGTTTGCGGACCAGACGGCCGATGTGGTGAGCATTGCTTTTGGCATCCGCAACGTGTCGACCCCGGCAAAGGCGATTGCGGAGTTTTACCGGGTGCTAAAACCCGGAGGACGCCTGATCATCCTCGAATTCAGCCTGCCGACCAATCCGATCCTGCGCGGCCTGTACAACTTCTATTTCAAACACATCATGCCGCGCACGGCTACGCTGATCGCCCGCGACAAGAGCGGGGCGTATAAGTACCTGCCACAGAGTGTGAACACGTTTATCGGCCGGCCAAAGATGATTGAACTGATGGAGACTGCGGGCTTTGAGGATGTCACGCTCAAGCCGTTGACCTTCGGTATCGCCATCGTTTACCGAGGTGTAAAAAAATAGACGCGGCGTCCCTACTCTTCCCGCAGCGATTCGATCACGTTTCGCCGCATTGCCAGGCTGGCCGCGAGCCAGACCCACAACAGCCCGAAGATGACCATGCCGATGACGGTGATTGCGGTGATGATCAGCGTCGCGGTTTCGACTCGATGTTGCAATACGGGCCAGACGGCAATCAACGCACACGCGGTGCCGACGAACAGTCCCAGCTTTAACAGCAGACCATGTTCCCACAACGCCAGGAATCGCAACTGTGATCGGCTGTAGCCCACTGCGGCGAGAACTGCTAGTTCCGTTCGTCGCTCCTGCAGGTTTCGCAGCACGACCATCCCCAGCCCGACACTACCCAAGGCAAGGCCCAGTCCGCCGAGCACCTGGAAAATGCTCAGGTACGTGTTTTCCACTGCGCCGAACATACGCAGCCGATCAACCGTGCGCGTGACTTCCAGCCCGTGGTCGGAGAGGGCCTGTGTCAGTTCGCTGGAAACGTTAGCAGCGTGTTCTGCCGGCGCATCAATGAGAAAGACCCGGTACCCACTTTCCGAGGGAAACAGCTTTTCGAAGTTTGTTTCGCTGATGATCAGTGAACCTTGCAGGATACTGTTGCCGACGGTTCCAATAATACGAAGCTTGAGCGGTCGGCCGAACTCATCGACGTAGTCAACCGTGTCACCGACACCTTTGCCCAAGGCCCACTTGACCGTCGCGTCATCACCAATGGCTGCGATGGCGCCATCATCCTGTGCAAGGTTCAGAAGATCCCACCGGGCTTTCTTGTAGACGTCCTCGACGCCTGCAACAAAATCGAACGAGTTGCGAAGATTCAGATCAGCCGGTCGAACGCCCAGCAGGCGCGGCTGCTGGGCCCGATTAAGGTTCAGGCAACTCGCATCGTCGCCATCGCGAACGCGCAGCGTGACAAAAGAAACGCCGTCCATGAAGTCACCAAACAGGTTCAGATTTTCGCGCGCTGCCGGGTCATTCAGGTCTTCAAGCACGGGCAGTACGCTTTGAGCGTAAAGGGCAAATCCGCCGGAACCGCTGGCACGCTGGTCGGCATTGGCGGCCGGATCGTGGCGGTTGATTCCAACGGCCGTCACGAGAAAACAGCCGCACGCGAGCATGGCGACTGTTGCGAGGCTTCTGCCGCGCCGCCGGGCCGTGTTGCGCATGGCCAACTGTTTGGCAGTGCGCACGGGTTTGCCTGTCTGTCGAATGGAGAAGAACCATTGGCACCAAGCCAATAAGCTGATCAGCAATAGTGAGCCGATGCCGAAGAAGGCGCCGGCTGCCTGCTTCTGCGTGTCTGACGTAGCGGCGATGACGATTGCGCCAATCGCACAGACGACCGCCAACGCCATGCCTTTGCTGCCGCCGGTCGCCAATCGTTTGTCACTTTGCGATCCCGAAGACAGCAGATCCTTGATGGTGCGCCGACTCTGACTTCGAGCGGCAAGCCACATGGCCAGCAGGGCGGTCAGCGTGCCGCTGATCCAGCCGATGGCCAACGTGGCCGGCGTGGCGTGGTACTGAATGGCAGCAGAGGCGACGGCGTCCTGCCAGTTGTCATTCAACGCGATCAGGATGACGCGCGTGTAACCCATGCCCAGGAACATGCCGATTACGCTGCCGATCAATGCCAGAATAAAACCTTCCGCCATGAGCAGGCGCATGATCTTTCGCGGCGTGAAGCCGACTGCTAATAACGTGCCGATCTGTTCCGCTCGTTGCTCCACGCCGAACACAAAGCCCATGGCAGTGAGCAGCAGGGCGGCGATCATCAGGAAGAAGCTCAAGCCGAGGAACAGTTGGCCGAAATCGAATGACGCGGAACTGGCCGACAGCGCGGGGCTGCGAATGTCCGTGAAATACAACCCGATCGACGCTGGGGACAGAGACGACAGCAGGGCGTTCGGCTCAGTTTTTGTATCAGCAATACGAATCGCGGTCAGCTTGCCGAACCGGTTTTCCCAAAGGCGTTGGCCGGCAGCCAGGCTGATAAACGCCTTGGGAGTGCCGCGGTAGTCGTCCCAGTATTTCTCGTCTTTGTCGCGAATGCGATCCAGATCAACGGGAATGCCCGGCGTCCAGTCGCGGCAGTTGTCGTGTTCGGCCAGACCCGGGAAAGCCGGCATCAGCATCTGGTCAGCGGCCGGGTCATTCATGGGAATGATCTTGCGAATCGTGAACGATGCGGACTTTTCGATCAGTTTGCGCCCCGGGCCGACGACGAAGTAACTCATTGTCAACTGGTCGCCGATCTTGGCGCCTCGATCATCGGCCAACCACTGCGTGATGGCTGCTTCATCGTCCTTTAGATCATCCGTAACTGCCAGGCCGGAAGCGGCAGTGACCATGGAGTAGGGGGTGCCTTGGTCGCCGACTTTCAGGTCGTTCACGAAGTACGTCAGAATGGTCTGTCGCACATCGAACGCGTCGCTGACGGCATCAATCACTGGTTCGTCGAGAAACACACGCCCGGTTTCGATCTGTCGTAGCGGCTGGTTTTCCAGGTCGGCGATCGTCAGATCCGCATCTTCGAGGTTCCAGGTTTCCTTCAGATGCCTGTCCACCCGCGTCGCACCATTATCAAATCTGGTTGTCAAAAACAGGTTGGCCTTGGCGGGAACTTCCAGTTGCTCACCCAGCCAGTTCAGCGAGACAAAGGCGTTAAACGGCGGTGTCTGCTCCGCGCGCAGACTGAATCTGCCGAACTGATCGTCGCCAATCACTTCGTTGACCGTTACGCTCAGTGCAACGGTTGTATCTTCGTCCGACGCCAGCGGCATGTCGCGCGGTAGTGCACTGGGCTTACTGACGCGCAGTACGATGCGGTCGCCTTTTGCCACGTTCAGCTGGTGAGCCAGTGATTGATTAAGGATGACGCCTTCAGCGTCAGGTGCGGCCGGGCCGCCGCCTGTTGGTGATAGGGCGAAGAACCGATCGTCAACACCGACCACTTGTACATGATTGGCGCGTGCATCGTTCTCGGGTGTCGTGGCAATCCCTTGTACCATCAGGACGGGCGCAATCGTGAATTCGTCAATCGCCTTTTGCTGCAACTCGTTATATTGCAATTTGATGGCGGTTGAATATTCTTCCGCCCTTATCTTTGATTGTAGTTCTTCCGCCAGCGCCGTTCGTACAAAGCGGTCATTCCCAATCATCGCCAGATCCGCATCGCCGATACGGGCCAGTGCCATTTGCCGCAGCGTGTATCGCACACAGTCACCGACGATCAAAGCGCCGGTCAGGACGGCCGCGCCGACTGCTGTCGCCAGCAGAACGCCCAGTTGCGTTCGCCGGTAGTGCCACAGACTCCGAAGAATCAGACGCAGGCCGGACATGATTTAAACTCCTGCCTGTAATCGACCGTCGACCAGATGCATCGTTTGTTGCATATGCTGCGACAGGTCGCGCTCGTGGGTGACGAGGATTACCGTTACGCCGTGCTCGCTGTTGAGCTGGCAGAGTAACTCGGCCAGTTCATCGGAGTTTGCGGTGTCCAACGCGCCAGTTGGTTCGTCGGCTAATAGCAGTTTGGGTTGATTGATCAGCGACCGAACCACGGCCACGCGCTGACGCTGCCCGCCAGACAGTTGGCCGGGGCGATGCGCCAGATGGTCGCCGAGGCCAACCCTTTTGAGCAGTTCCATGGCTCGCTGTTCCGCAGTGCTGTCTTTTTCTCCGATCAGTGTCGGCGTCAGAACATTTTCCAGCGCGGTGCATTGCGGCAGCAGATGATGTTGCTGAAAGACGAACCCGATCTGCCGATTGCGAAACGCGGCCAGTTGCGTGTCATTAAGTGTGGCAAGATTCGTCCCGTCAAAGAGAATCTCTCCCTCGGTCGGCCGATCCAGCGCACCGATCAGATTCAGAAGCGTACTCTTGCCGCTACCACTGGGTCCCATGATGGCCAACGTCGTGCCGGTTGGTACATCAAGGTTGATGTCGTGCAGAACGGTCGCGGCCGGTCCGCCATCTACCGCTTGAAACGATTTACTCACATTCACCAGTCGAAGCAGGGCGGCTTGGTCGTTCACATTCGTATCCATCGTTTGGCTTTCAATTCAAATCGCGGCAACTCGCCGGTTTGAGCCGGCTGCACGGGGATACGTAGATTAAATGCGTCTCGCAGCGACTGTTCAAGCTGGACGCATAGAGCGCTCATATCCACCTCATTGTCATTCGGCTCGATCACCAGATGCAATTGCGTCATTTCGCCGCGCTCATCGACATGCACCTGGTACTCGCTGATCTGGGCGTACCGGCGGACCACCTCATCAACGGCGGAGGGAAACACGTTGACGCCGCGCACCTGAATCATGTCGTCCGCGCGCGAGAGGATGCCGCCTTCCAGAATGAATCGATCGTCGTCGTCCGCCTGCCTGACCAGATCACCCGTGCGGTATCTCAGTAAGGGGCTGCCGATGCGCCCAAGTGTGGTCAGGATCAGCTCGCCGGTCTGGCCGCGTTCGACCGGTTCAAGCGTATCCGGATCAATCACTTCCGCGATATAGGCGGTTTCGATGATTTGGAGGCTGTCCGGCATGTCTTTGAGTTGGAAGCTGACCGGGCCGACTTCCGTCATGCCGTGGTGATCGTAGACATGTGCGTCCGGCCAGGCGCGTTCGATTTGCGATCGCATTGTGGGCAGGCTTCCGCCCGGCTCGCCGCCGACAATGATCGCGCGCACGGATGACGCGGACAGATCAATATTGTTCTGCATGGCGGCACGACCCAGATGGGCCGCGTAGGTCGGCGTGCAGCAAAGAACGGTGACGTGGTTGTCGAGAATGGTCTGTAGTCGGGTGACACTGCTCATCCCGCCACCGGGAATGCAGAGACAGTTCAACTGCACCGCGGCTTCGAACGCAGACCAGAACCCGAGGAACGGCCCAAAGCTGAACGCGCAGAAAACTGTATCGCTGTGTGAAACATCAGCCGCTTGAAAGACCTGCTTCCAACTGTCCAGCATCCATTGCCAACTGATCGGCGTGTCGAGCCATCGCATCGGGGTGCCGGTGGTGCCGCTGGTCTGGCAGTATCGCGAGTAGTGCGAAAGCTGGTGTGTCAGGTTGGTACCGTAGGGCGGGTTGGCCAGTTGATCGGCGATCAGTTCCTGTTTGGTGGTCAGCGGCATGCGTTGTTTGAACAGGTCAATGGAAGGCAGTTCTTCGTCAAGCCGGGCGCCGACCAGGCGCGGCGCATAGAACTTGTTGCCCCTGATGACCTGGGCCAACAGGTGATTGAGCTTTTCCAGTTGGGCGTCCTGCAACTCTGCCATGTTCTACTGTTGCGTCGAAGGAGGTGTTGATTCGATGTCGCTTTGCACCTGAGCGGGGGCCGGTTTGGGGACAGCACCCGGCTTGGGGCGATACAGCGAAACCAGGCAGCCACCGATGGCGGCCAGGATGATGCCGAGCACGAACGGAAACCGAATTGCCGAGAAGCCGCCTTCCGGCGGATGCAATGCGATGGCTACGACCGCATTCACGATTGGGGCGCCGGCAAAGACGATGGACATCACCACGGGCGGTGAGCCTTTAGCGCCGAATGCGAGCAGTACACCAAATGCGCCGATCGCACCCACGGTGCCAGCCGCCAATGACAGGCCGATGCCCTTGCCGGGCATGGACCAGTCCGCACCTTTTAAGAGTAGAACCAGTGCGGGGGCGAGCACGGCCGTGATGAAGTACGCCACGCCGACCCAGAGAAACGCCTTGTATCGGCCGACGCTGACATCACCCATGGCGCCCTGGCCGGCATGCAGCAGTACGCCGTAAACGCCCCAACTGGCGACGGTCAGGATGACGAAAGAAAGCCAGGTAAATGATTGTCCCGAAGCTTGTGCGAGCATTTGGTCGTGTCCTCTGTGGTGAGCCGTCTTACTTCATTGCCTCGCGCAGTTTGGCGGCGAAGCGTTCTGGAATGGCCGTTGCTTTCATCGGGCCGCCGTTGTTTGGCTTGACGGCATAGATGATGCCGAACCGGCCGGTGGCGATGGTCTTGCCGTCTTTTACAAAGTCAAAGCGGTAATCGATCGTCTTCTCTTCCAGTTTTTCGATGGTCACTTGCACCTCGAAGACCTCTTCAAAGCGCAAGGGGTGTTGATATTCGCAACTGGTGTTCAACCTGGGCCAGCCGCCTTTGCCGTTCTCATCGTGTTCATTGCCGAATACGGAGAAACCCAGGGACCGGTAGAACGCGTGCTCTGTTTCTTCCATGTAGCGGAAGAAAGCCGAGAAGTGCATGATGCCGGCAGCATCGGTATCCGCAAACTGCACACGGTGTTGTTGTGAAAAGTGATAAGCCATGGAGTCGTTCAGCTTGTCAATTGCTCGCAGTGATTTCTGACCTGTTGAGCCATGTGTTCGTGTGTAAACCGTTCGAAAACAGCCTGCCGTCCTGCTTCGGCAAGTTGCTGGCGGCGCGATTCGTCGGCAAGCAATTGCGCCAGCGAATCAGCCAGCGAAACGGGATCATCCGGCTGGCAGAGAATACCCCCGCCGGTGGCTTCCAACAACTCGCCAAACGCGCCGTGGTCGGGCTGTACGACCGGCACGCCGCATGCCATGGCTTCCAGCAGGTAGAGGCCGAATGCTTCGCCGTAAGTTGCTGGAACAGATAAAACTGAAAGTGATTTGAGAAACGCGCGCTTGCGCTCCGCTGAAATATTCGCTTCAAACGTTGCCTGGCTGGATAGACCCGCATCCTGCAGTTTCTTTTTCTGCTCGGCGACGTACGGTTCATCGATGTCTGTCACTGCTCCGACGACGTGCAGTATGGCTTGGGACTTCGGGTCCGCTTTTCTTAAATGGATGAACGCGTCGACCAGCGTATGCAGGCCCTTGGGGTGACATTGACGTGCGAGGTAGCCGATCACCGGTGGCCCACTGCCCGGCTTGGCAGGTTCATAACCCGCAGTGTCGATTCCATTGTGCACCACGCGCAGCTTTTCCCGCGGGATCGACAGGCGTTCGTGCATCACGTCCGCATAGTACTGACTGACCGGGATGAACAAATCGACATCGTTGCACTTCTGCGTCAGCGTTGTCCACGCGGTGTCGCGGTACTCCGGCGGCAGTGAGTCGAGAAACCCGTCTTCGCCGTGCATGGTGCAGAGCACCGGCACATTCAGACGGTGTTTGATTCGTTTTGCCATGCCGACCAGCATCACGTTGGAGAGCATGATGACATCGGGGCGGTTGTCTTTCTCCAGCGCGTCGATCAGGCGGTTCAGTTCCTTGATCTGCCGGCCCTGTTCGCCCTGAAGCATGGAGAGGGTCATCTCACCCAGTTCGGAGGCCTTGGTCATGCCGGCGCGCTTTGATGCCATGTTCAGCAGCCAGTTGGCGTCGAACAGGCGATCCAGCCATCGCGGCGTGTGGCGAAACAGTTTCAGTTTGTGCTGCAGGTAGACATTGATGCCGCCGAAGTAAACGGACTTCGGCGCTTCGGCCGGCTCGTCCAGCACATGCGGCAGATACATGGCCATCATCAGCGCGTCATCGCCTTGCTTGCGCAGGGCGCTGACCAGTGCATGATCGCGCAGACAACTGCCGCAGTGAAAGTTGCCAGTGCCGGGAGTGAGCTGAATAATTCTCATGAGGGAGCGGACACAGGCGTCCCGTGTTCAAGCGGTGAAGGCACTTCCACGAACTCGGCAATCGCGTTAAATAGCGGATCGAAATCACGTTCGAGGTTGCCGATCAGGCAGTCGGTCAGGTCGTGATGCAGATGGGGGTACTTCTTCAACAGTTTGCCGAAACTGAAGTTCTCTTCGTAAAAGACGTAGACCAGTTTGCGCATGGCTTCGATGCCGTTGCATAGTCGTTCGCCGTAGTCAGCAAAGGCTGCGGCCGAGACATCGCCGGACTTCAGCGCATCATGTGCCGCGTCGCCGGCCATGACGCCGCTTTGCAGTGCGAGGAACACGCCTGAGCTGAATACCGGATCCAGGAATGCAAACGCATCGCCGGCCAGGACCAGGCCGTCAGCAGCACAGTAGCGGGAACGGTACGAATAGTCGCCAGTCACCTGGGCTGGCTGCATCTTGCAGGCCGACGCCACATGCTCGGCAATCCAGGGCTGTTTAGCGATTTCACGCTCGAGAATGGCGTCCGGATCGCGCGGGCCGTCATACAGGTAGTCACGCTCCGCAACCACGCCGACACTGACCACGTTGTCCGGCAGGGGGATGTACCAGAACCATCCCTTGTCAGGCACGTAGGCAACGGTCGTTGCGCCTTCGTCAATGCCGGGATCGCGCACTGCGCCCATGAAATATGTCCAGATGGCGATCTTGCGCAGCTTCGGGTCATTCACGCGCCAGTCGTTGCGGGTGACCGCAAACAGGTCGCGGCCGCTGGCGTCAACGGTGATCGGCGCGTGTAATTGATGCACATTGTCATGCTCATCCACTGCTTCAACGCCGACGACTTTGTCGCCTTCGCGCAACAGTTCGCGCGCGTTCATCGGCATCATCACCTTGGCGCCTTTTTCCACGGCGTTGTCCATGAGCATCTGATCGAACTCGCTACGCACCACCTGCCAGGTGCGCGAGCAGTCGTGATCGGTGTGCTTCATGAAGTAGAAAGGTGCTGAAATCCTGCCTTCCAGGTTGACGAATTGCACGCTGTACTTCTTGACGAAGTGAGACGCGTCGAGTTTCTCGATCATGCCCAGTCGATTCAGTGGGAACCAACAGTAGGGGATCAGCGATTCACCAATGCGGTATCGCGGGAAGCCGGCGCGCTCAAGAATGACAACGTTATGCCCTCGCTCTGCCAGGACGGTTGCGGCGGATGAGCCGGTTGGGCCGCCGCCGACAATAATGGCGTCGAATGTGTTCATGCTTGTGTCTCCGACTGCTTTGCTGCAACAGGCGGGAGAATCTCCACGACATCCGCCAGAACGCCTCCATCCGGCAGCGTCAGGCCGTTACGCCGCCCGTAGAGTGTCGTGCCCGCATCGATGCGTAGCGCATCGGCAATAATGTCATCCGCGGTCAGCTTGAGGTACGCGGACGGATTGCATTGGTGATCGATTCCAAACTTGCCGAGAATGGTTCCCAGTGGGGTGTGGCAGCCGACCACTTCCTCGCGTGCTGTCGGAGAGAACACCTTGAGCACGATGCGGATCGCGCCGAACTCAATGGCCTGTTCTTCATCCTCGCTCTGTAAAACGACGGTTCGTCGCAGTATTCCGTCTTCGCGCCAAACCTGTAGCGGGCGCAACACCAAGCTGAGTTTGTGGTACGACTCGAGCGTCGGCGTCATGTCCTTCTCATGGACCAACAACTCACGATGTGGTTGCGGCATGTCGTCGGGCTGAACCTGTTCACAATCAGGCAGCCTATGCTCCCGCGCTGCGTAGTAGGCGGCCAGTGGTTCGAGCAATGAATCAGGCATAACGCGCATCCCGATGCTGTGGCAGGAAGAAGCCGTGTAGATGTTTGTCCACCTCGAGCAATCCCTGTCTTGTGAATGTGATGCGGTCATTGTCGATGTTGATTACGCCGTCGCCCGTCAGCGTGTTCAAATGATCGGAAAAGTGTTGTGTGACCTCCACGCCGAACTTTTCGCGGAAGCGGTCCAGGCGTACCGAGCCGAGTTTCAGTTGCAGGACGAACTCACGGACCAAGCGTTCTTCGTCGTCGATCTTTAATGCACGATAAATCGGCAGGTCGCCGGCTTCGACCGCTTCCAGATACGGGTCGTAGTTGTGCTGATTCTGAAAGTGTGTTGCGTTGACATGGCTGAAGCTCGACACGCCAAGACCCAGCATATCCGCACCGGTCCAGAGCGCATCGCGATAAAGAAACTTGGTATTGTCCGGGTCTTTGATAGCCGTGTAGGCGCTACCGATGGTGTAGCCGGCCTTTTCCAGTTCGCCGAACGCTTCGCTGACCCAACGGCGTTTGGTCGGCCAGTCGGCCACCGGCGCCACGGACTTCCCTGACTCGCGCATCTGTTTGTAGATGGTCGTGTTGTACGGAATTTCCATCTGGTAGATGGTGATACAGTCCGGCTTCATGTCGATCGCCTGCTGAACGCACTCCTGCCAGTTGTCTTCCGTTTCGCCGAGCATGCCGGCGATCAGGTCGATATTGATCTGCGGGAAACCGACTTCGCGGGCGGTGTTGTACGCCTTCATCACCGCGTCCTGCCGATGGGCCCGATTGTTCAGTTCGAGGATCTGGTCATCGAAGTTTTCAATGCCGAGGCTCAGACGCGTGATGCCGATGTCGACCAATGCCTTGAGTTTCTTTTCATTGAGCGTGCCCGGTTCACATTCAAATGCGACTTCTTCCGCTTCGTCCCAGGGGAACGCTTTCTTCAAGCCATCCGTCAGGTATTGCAGTTGTTCTGCGGAAAGGTAGGAAGGGGTGCCGCCACCGAAGTAAACAAATTTGGCTTTGCGTCCGCCGACGAAGGCGCGCTGTGCGTAACGGTTTGCTTCAGCAATCACGGCATCCATGTACCGCTGAATCTCTTTGGCGTTTTTATCTGTGTACACACGGAAATAACAGAAGTGGCATCGCTTGCGACAGAACGGAATGTGCACGTACACGCCCAGCGTCGTGTCATCGCCGGGTGGGCTGTCGAGCGCTGCCTGGGCTTCGTTGACGCGTTGCGGTGTCCAGAAGGAGAAGGGCGGGTAGTTGGCAACGAAATAATTGCCGGCCGTCGTTTTCTGTTCGGCCTTTTGATCGCCGCCGGGCTGCATCACCGGCAGCGATTGTGTTGTTGTGTTCGCCTTGGTTTGCTTGTCGGTCATTGCTTGCTCCCAAAAGCGTAGACACGCCCATCTTCTGCCGCGACGTAGAACTTGCCATCCGCCACCGCCGGGCTGGCGGAAATCGCCTTGCCGATATCATACGACCATACCTGCTTTCCGGTGGACAGGTCGAGCAGGTAGACGCGGCCGTCAGTTGAACAGGTCAGCACGCGGTCACCAACGATCACCGGCGAACTGTCAACTTTGCCTCTGGTCTGAAAAACCCACTTGCGCTCACCGTTATTCCGCAGCACGCAATGCACGCGCCGGTCCCGTCCGCCGAAAACGACCAGCTCATCTGTTACCGACGGCGAGGCGAAATAGGGGAATTTTCTGTCACGGTATGACCAGACGATTTCTTCGATGGCGTGATTCACCGCGACGAACTTGTTGCCGTAGTGGCCCACGTACGCCATTTCATCCACGATCGCGACACAACCTGCGACGTATGCTTCCAGGTCAACCTTGCCGAGTGGCTGGCCGCTATGCGCATCAACGAGGTGCAGTAGTCCGTCACAGCCGCCGAAGATCACGCGCTCATCGACAACCGCGGGAGAGCCGTTGATGTAGTTTTCGGTTTCGTATTTCCAGATCGGCTTGCCGTCCTTCGCGCTGATGCAGTGGAGGTGATAGTCATAGCTGCCGAAGACAAGCCACTCGCTCTTGCCGTCCGGGGCGATAAGCCAGTTGGCGCTGCCGAGAATTTTGTCGTCGGTTAAGTACTTCCATATCTGCTCGCCTGATGCGGCCGAGAGGGCGTACATGTGACCATCGGTTGAGCCGATGTAGACGACCCCGTGGCGCACCAGTGGCGGCGCTTCGACCGGCGCCTCGGTGGCGAACTTCCATTTTTCCTTGCCGGTGTTGACGTCGATGGCGTGGACGTGGTTGTCGGTCGATCCGACGAAGAGCATGCCATTGGCGACAACGGGGGAGGATTTGATTGCTTCCTCGGCGGCGAACTCCCAGAGCAGTTTGGGGGCGTCAGGGATTGAGCCGGTGGCGGTCCCGCGCATGGTTTGGTCGCCACGGAAGGCGGGCCAGTCTGCTGCGCTGAGTGGGGCGATCAGGCAGAGGAGGAGGGTTGCGGGATGGATGGGGGGGCGGATCATTGTTTAGTGTGTCTGCGCTTTTTTTGTCCCAGGCTCGGAGAGCCTGGGCTTTCGGGTTTTATTGATGCAAGTATAGCGCTTTGGGGGCGCGATCTCTATTCTTATGATTTTGTCAGAACGGGACCGTAAAGTGCGACAAAATCATCTTTTTTGATGGGCCTTGGATTGAACTGCGCGGTCCACTGCCCGGCGGCTTCGTTGGCGAGCAAATCTGTGTATTGGGGGATGTCTTCTGACACCGTAACGGTTCGAGACATGCTTAGCGCGTCCAACAACGATTCGAGTTGATCGGCCAGTTCGCTGCTGCTTCTTCCAGTCACAGCCTGGTAGTGTGCGTCAATATCAGGGTCGTTCCCATTGAAGCGGACAACGTGCGGCAGCATGATGCCAACCGCGTGGCCATGCGTTACGCCCTCGTGGGCGGTGAGTGGGTTGGCGGCGGAGTGAGCGGCGCCGAGCATGCTGTTTTCAATGGCCAGCCCGGCGGTTGCCGCGCCCAGCAGCATAGCACTGCGAGCCTTCAAATCGTCTGGGTTTTCGATCACCTGTTGTAGGTGACTGAAAGTCAATTCGAACGCAAGGGTTGAAAGGGCGACGGACAGTTCATTTCGTTTTGTGCAGACGCCGGTTTCGACGGCGTGTGCAATCGCGTCAACGCCTGTGCACGCAGTGACGCTGGTCGGCTGCGTGGTCGTCAGCGTCGGATCGAGCAGGGCGATGGCGGCAGACGCCTTGGGGTCACCACACGCCATCTTCTGGTGGGTTGTCTCGTCGGCGATCAGCGCGAAGGATTGCATTTCACTGCCGGTGCCGGCGGTTGTGGGCACGGCGATCAATGGCAGCATTGGTTTGGTTGCCTTGCCGATGCCCCAGTAGTCTTTCATTTGGCCGCCATTGGTCAGCAGGAAGTTGCAGCCTTTGGTGGTGTCCATGGATGAGCCGCCGCCCAGGCCGATCAGCAGGTCGATGTCCAACTGTTTTGCAACGGAGAGACATTCATCCACATCGCGCGTGGTTGGGTTTTCGTGCACGTTGTCGAAGATGGTGTTTCGAATGCCGGCCGCGTCCAAAGACTGTATCGCGCGATCCACATGGCCGACTTTTCGTACGCCCTGGTCCGTGACAACAAGGGCGTGGCTTGCATTCAAAGAGGCTGCCAGCTCGCCAATCGACTCAATCGCATTTTCAGCGAAGACCAGTCGGGTGCGCGGCTCGTGTTGATGCTCGGCGAGTAATTGCGCCAGTGGATTCTCATCAGGCATATGCAATGGCTCGTCGACGGTACAGAAACTCAAACAGGTTGCCTTCGTGCGGCTGATCCCAGTCCACGCGGCAGGTTGGCATGCGGCCGATGTTCAGCCGATCGATCAGCGGGCAGGCCAATAAGCTATCAATGAATTGTTTGTCTTCAGTTATAGCGCTGACGACCAGGCTGTGCCCGATCTGATCGAGCATCTGATCCTGCGGCACTTCCACGACTGATGCGAAAGGAAAGAGGAACTCGGTGTTTGCCAACGGATGATCCATTGCCTGGCAGCGAATCAGTGTGGGGCGCAGAAACGTCCAGTCGTCCAATGTGGTCTTGCGCACGTCGGTGCGGTAGCGAGCAGTGATGTCTTCCGCGCCCGGGGTTTGAAGACCGTCTTCAATCGCGCCGTCGATGTATTCGGCGAATGCGGGATTGGCGAACGCGGACAGCTGTGACTGCTCATCGTCAGCAGGACGCGGCTCGATCTTTGCCAGATGCTGGGCCAAGGCATCTGCGATTGCGTCGCCATGGCGCGGCACCATGATGCAAGACGCGTTGATGCAGCTTCGCCCGCCGTTCTCCGCGATGGATGAGACGAGCAGGTCCAAGAGGCTTTCCCAGTCATCGATCACGTCTTCACCGATCAGCACCTTGCTGCGCCCGGTGCCGTGCAGGTTGATGGCCGGGTTGCCGGCGTATCGCTTCAGTGTCTTGTCGTCGCCAAAGATGATGGCCCGGCCGCAGTTGGTCATGATCGCGTCCGCGCCTTCGTGGTCTGTCGGGTAGAAGCCGAAAGCTTCGCGCGGGCAGCCTGCCTTGACCATGGCCGCGATCATGCGAAGTGGTGTCCATGGCTCTTCACGTCCCGGCTTGAGAATGACCGGCGTCTTGAGCGCCACGGACGGCAGCCAGATGGAATTCACGCCAGGCGAATTGCTCGGCAGCACGACGCCCAGCGCGTCGGTCGTCGCGTGATAACAGACCGGCACACCATCGTGTTCCCCCATGCCATCGTCGAGCACGGTGTTGCTCAGGCCGCGCGTCAGGCCGCGCACGATGGTTTCCATGCTCTGCATGACGGTCTGGATCTTGCCCATGTTCCGCCTGCACAGCACGTGCGGCAGGCCGCTGGTTGTGGAGAGCTGCTCCACGTATTGTTGCGGCGATTGCGTCAGACCCGGCGCCAGTTCCAGATCGTCGGACATGAAATGTTCGGCTGCTTTGGAACAGATGTTGAAATATGTTTGCGACGGAATTGCTCGCAGTACGTCGGCCGCGTCAACCGCTTTGCGAACGTCGCGGCGGACCAATCCCGCGTTGGCCATGCCGATGTTTGCGATCGGGTTGCCGTTGCGCGGATCGCGCAATGTGGTCGTATCCAGACTTTCGTATGGTTTGCCGAATCGCAGAATGGGGATGGTCGGTAAAGTCATTTATGCTGGAAAACTAATACACGCCTTCAATGGTTTTTTTCGTTTCAAAGCCGAATGGCCGGACATTGCCCACGCCGTCCCACGCGAAACGGCCGAACGGCTTACGCCGAATCGCTTCGTCACGCTCCAGGAAACGCGGCATGAACAGTTCCTTTGTTAATGTGGTCAACTCTACGCGTCCCCACTGGTCGTAGTCCACTGTCTGGGTTGGTTTATCTGGATCAACGACCCGCAGCACCGCGCGCGGCTGTGGGGCGTAATAGGTCAGGTCGTAGCCCACCTCGGCGTTTACCGGCCTGCCGACGGCCAGACCCATCAACGTGTTGCCGTAAGTCGGCACCAGTGTTGCCTGGTTTTCCAGAACCTCTTCGACCAAAAAGCGAATGACCTGTGGGGTCATGCTGGTGCCGCCGCAGAACACGCCACGGATGCCGGCGTTTGGCACGTTGATCCGATCGCCCAATGATTCAAGCAGGCGCGGCGTGGTGAACAGGCATTGCACGTTGCGGAACTTTAATACATCCAGCGCCTGGTCAATCACGTGGTCTTGGTATTGCCTTGCGTGGGCGACATCGCCTTCGGCGAGAATCTTTTTCACCCATCGCGGGTCAAGATCAACGAAATAGCAACTGCCGCCGCGCACATTGGCCAGGTGTTCGATGGCCAGACGCAGGCGGCGCGGCCCGGTCGGGCCGAGCATCAGCCAGTTGGCGCCTTGGGGGAACGCGTCGTCACTCAGGCCGTTGGAGAACTCGGAGTAGTCGGTCAGATGGTCTTCCCAACTGATGCGCTGTTTGGGCCGCCCGGTGGTGCCGCCTGTTTCAAAGATGCGAAACGGTTTGCCGGTGTAAGCCTTGGGAATCCACATCTCATGCGGCTGGTTGCGCATGACTTCGTCGTCGAACAGATCAAACCGCATCAGATCGGCGAATGTCTGCACGTCGTTCAACGGATCCCAGTCCGCACTTTGGGCATACTGCAGCCAGTAGGGCGTGCCTGTATCCGGGGAGAAGTGCCACTTCACCGTCTCACGAACGTGGATATCCAATTGGGCGGTAGCTTCGTCTGGCGTCATATTTTTTAGTTGCATGCGGCCTGACCTTGCGCGTCAGGCTTGTTGGGGAAAAAATTTTCAATCGTTTCGGGCTTTGGTGGCTTGGTCATCAGCGATACGACGACCAGCGTGATGGCACACACCGCGAAGATTGCGGCGACGGGCATGATACCGTCTTCGTGGCCGTGCTTGCTTAGCGTTTCCGTCAGCAGCAGCCATTCACCACCGTAGCCGGACTGTGCGAAGAAGTACAGCCATGTGATTGACGTCGTGATAATGGCGGCGATGATGCCTGCCTTTGTAGTTCGTCTCCAGTAGACCGCGGCAAACACGAGCGGGAACAGCGCGCCGTAGCCGCTGAAGCACCAGACGCCCAGATCGAAGATGCCTCTGGTGGAGACCAGTGAGATCAGGTAGGTCACGGTGACGATCGCGCATACAAATGATCGGCCGAGCCAGAGCTTCTGTCGGTCGGTGAAGCGTTCGGGGCCGCCGAGGCGGACGACAATGTCCTGCGTGAACATTGTGCCCATGCACATGAATTGTGAATCAAGTGAGGACATGATGGCTGCGAGGATGCCCGCGGTGAGCAGCCCGCTGATCAGGTCGTTGCGCACTAATTGTCCGACCATCTTGCCGAGGATTGCGTTGGCGTTGCCGCCTGGCGCGACGATGCCGTGGCCGGCCGCCCAGATGCCGATCAGAATGCACGGCACCCAGACGATCATAATGCACAGCGGGTGAGCGATGACGGTTAGGCGGAACGTTCTGGCGCTGCGCGCGGTGAGCCAGTGTTGAAACAGATGCGGGAACATGCCCACACTTAATGGCACAAACAGATACGAGAAGAATTGCCACTTGCCGATCATACCTTCACGTGCCGCATGTTCGGGTGAGGCTTCGAGTACTTTTTCTGATGCCGCAGCCGGCCCGCCGAGCGCCTTGGCGATCATCCAGAAAGCCACGATGCCCATCACCATGAACACGAGGGTCTGAAACGTATTGGCCCAAGCGGTGCTGCGCACGCCGCCGAAGAAAACGTAGACAAGCACGACGGAGCAGATCACCAAGCCAGTGAGCCATGGCGGAATCGCACCGACAAAGAGCATGACGCCTTCCTTGGTCGGATGTGGCATGCCTGGGAACAGGTCGGGCAGCATGCCGACCGTCAGGCCGCGCATCACGGCGCCTGCACCGAGAATCCCGATCAGCAGGTAGGGAACGATCAGCGCAACCAGGATCGGAAACAGCAGATACCCGACTGCGGGGGATTCAAATCGATCGCGAAAGTACTGGCACTGCGTCATGTAGCCATAACGCTTGCCTACGGCCCAGAGCCGAATGCCGACGAGAAAGAAAACAGCGGAGTGAATCAACCCGGACCATGACGCCATCAGGCCGTATACCCCGATGCCGGCGGAGTACGCCTTGCCGGTTGAGCCGACCAGGGCGAACGCGGTCATGGTCGTGCCGAACACGCTCATCAGCAGCATGAACGGTCCAATGGATCGGCTGGCCACGAAGAAGTCGGCGCTTGTGCCGCGGAAAAAGTGATGACTGACCACGCCGAGCATCAGCAGCAATGCCAGATAGGCGCAAATCACATACAGCGGCACCAGTGATGCCGACTCAGCCGTTTCTTGTGCGAGTGTGAGCAGCGGAAGAACTTGCATCAGTCGTTGGTTTCCTCCGCCTGTTCACTACTTGCCCAGCTTTCAATTTCAGTCGGCCAGGCATACCTGACCGCCAGCAGCCAGACGCCGCCTGCGAGAATGGAAAACAGGGCGTGATACGCCAGTCCGATTGGAATGAACCCGAACACCAGCGTGCGGTTATCCCAGTTCCAGAAGTCCTGATGCAGTATTCCCAGGACGATCGCAGCTGTCCAGACAATCCACCGCATGGGGCATTTGTGTTTGCAGTCGCTCACTTGCCAGTCTCTATCGCGTACAGGTGTGACTGTGTTGCAACGTAGAGTACCCCGTTTGCGGCAACAGCGGAACTGTAAATCGGCGCGTGAAATTCAATCTCGTTAAGGAGTTTCTTTTCTTTGCCGGCCTGCATGATCAGCAGGTAGCCGTCTTCGTTGCCGAGATACACCTTGCCATCCGCGACCAGTGTGGAGGCCCAGATGTGGCCCTGCGTGTCGTGCATCCAATATTGCTTGCCGGTATCCGCATCGAGGCAGAACAGGCGGCCCGTGTAGTCTGCCACATAAACCAGGCCATCCGCGATGGAGGCGGTTGAGATGGTTCTGTCGATATCGGCCTCCCAAATCTTGCCGGTCTTGGTGATGTCGCCGGTCTTGGTCGGGTCCACGCAGGAGAACAGGCCGACGCCGTCACCGTGTTCCGGGTCCTGCCCGATACCGATATAGACACGGTTGTTGTAGACCACCGCGGTGGCAATGCATTCACTCGGCCCTTTGTATGAGGCGTAAGCACGTGGCTTGCCGTTCTCGTCGACGCGAAAGGACGGCTTGTTCAGGTCGTATCGAAACAGTTCGTTGAGATACGGCAGGTCGTCATCCACCTTTGGCTTGGCATCGTAACCGTATAGAAATCCGTCGCCCGCGCCGAAGAAGATCATTTTCTTGCCATTGATGATGCCGGCTGCCGGGCTGGACCAGTTGCAGTGCAAGGTGCGCGAGCTGATTCCGGAGATTTCCTCACCAACCAGTTCGCCGGTTTTCTTATCAAGGGCGATCAGCGCGGGGGCGCGTTCGTTGGCAATGTTCTTGTGTGACCAATCCACACCGTTGGACGTGGAAACGTAGATGCGGTCGTCGAAGATCAAAGCGCTGCTGGACGTGATGTTGTGCGGGAACACACCCAGCTCGCTCATGTCAAAGCGCCAGATAATGTCCGCATCTGTTTCAGTTGGCTTCACCGGCGGCTTGCCCGGGCCAACGAAGTACTGGCCTTCGTCCTGAAACTCACCGTCGTTGCCGTTGGCCATGCCGTTGACGTCGAGGCAGACGACTTCGCAACGATTGGTAACCACGTAGACGCGGTCACCCTCAATTGCCGGGCTCGAGCACATGCCGAGGTACTCCCAGTCACTGACTTTTCCTGCGCCGAGCTTGGGAGCCGTAAACTGCCAGAGCAGTGAGCCGTCTTCTTCTGACAGGCAATAGACCAGGCAGTAGTCGCCTTTGAATCGCTTGTCGCGCGGCGAGTTGTTGTTCGTGCCGACATAAACGCGCCCGTCGGCGATGGTCATGTTGCCGTATGACTGCGATCCCAGCTTGGCGACCCACTTGATGTTCTTTGTGGTTTTCATGTCGACCATGTCGGTGTCGAAGTCGACCTCACCGGGGTTGAAATCGACGGGCATGTTCTTCTCGTTGGCTACCATGTTGCGCGATATGTCGCGACCCCACTTGGGCCAGTCCTCCGCGAAGGATGTGGCAGCCAGTAAACAAATAAGAAGGCAATAAGTCAGTTGAGCGTATTTCATGCTGTTGGTCTCCGGCGGCGGCCGTTGATAGTTCGTTACCCCAGGTTCTTCTTTACAGGTTTACTTTCCAGTGGGCGTTACGCTGATGTTGTCCACGTACACACGGAACTTGCTTTGCGGCGAGAAGCCGAAGATGCCCGGTGAGCCCTGGCGGTGGCCGCCTTCGTGAACGTGGGTAATCAGCCATTCATCTGGTTCCGCTTCGCCACGCGGCCAGGCTTTGCCCAGCACGCGCACGGTGTTGTCATCATTGTGTTCGACAGCCGCTTTGATCGTATACCAACTGCCTGGTTTCCATTTGAACCGCACGTCGACGTCGACGCGGTCGTAGTTAGATACAATCTTGAGCCGCTGCTGGTTGCCGTCGAGCATGATGATATATCGCTGATTAATCAGGCCGGCACTGGACATGGCCCGGCGGTTGCCGTCTGACATGATGTCGGCCTGAATGGTGTACCCGGTATCGTCGGGATGGCCCATGAAGATCATCGAGCGCATGAACAGAATGCGATCGAGTGTTTTTGCCAACACCTTGTTGCCATCGACTTCGCGGATGTCCCACTTCAATCGGGCGCCGATCCATGGGAGGGGTGGGAAGGCAAACGGGGTGCCTGCCTTGTCCTTCGCCTTTAACGCGAACGATTCGAAGTTCTCACTGTAGGGCGGTGATGGGAGAATTCGCCCGCGCGTGGAGCCGGAGATGTTGCCGTTCACTGCGCGAATCGCGCCGGCGGAGATTTTTGCATCTTCGCCGACTTTGATCGTCCCACTGTCATCAATGGTCGCGTCGAGCTTCACTTTCACCTTTGCCGTGGGCGGTATCCATTTCGCCCATTGCGTGCTCTGGCCCGGCATGTCTACATCATTGCCATACTGGTCGACTGCCTTTGCATCCAGTTCGAGCGTTTCGCCCGGGCGCAACAGCACCTCTTTGGGAGAAACCATGACCTGGGATGCAACGCCGGTCCGGCTCGACGGCCTCGGTAATTCCCATCGGACGGGAGGCGCCAGTGTTCTGTCCGGCTTGCCAAAGCAGTACAGCTTCTGGGTTGTGTGCACGTAAAGCTGACCATTCCAAACGGTCGGCGAGCCAATACAGGTGCCGGCCAGTTCCACGTTTTGAATGATTTCACCGCGGTTTGCGTGCGGTTTGATAATGTAAAACCCGTCATGCCACATCGGCACGTAGAGTTTGCCATCCGCGTAAAGCGGCGAGGCGTGCAACTGATCCGCACCGAGTTTCAGGTGCCATTTCGTGACGCCGGTCGCGGCATCGACGCAGTGCAACTCACCTTTGATATCGCACTGGTAGACATTGCCGTCGACGAGTGTCGGGCTGCTGGTGAACATGGAGATGTCATCGTTGCGCCATATTTCGGCGCCGGTGCCTAAAGCCAACGGCCTTGGGGCGCCGTCAGGAATTGAAAGGTCCAGCCGCAAGGCCACCATGCGCCCACGGCCGCTGTCGCCAACATTCTCCTTTCCGTGCACGACGATGAGTGAATTCTTGTACAGCACGACGGATGAATTGACGCCGCCTCTGGCAAACTGATATCGCCAGATCGGATCACCGGTCTTCGCGTTGACGCACACCACGTTGCCGTCACCGAGTGTGGCGTAGAAAACCCGTTTACCGTTGCGCCATTCAAACACGGGCGTACTGAATGAACTATCCTTGAGATATGGCGGGCCAATGCCGGGATTGGAAGACCAGACCAACTGACCATCCAGTTTGTTAAACGCATAGAAACGATTTCGGGCAGGTCCTTCGCTGCCCCAGTTGGTTGTGATGGCGTTGACAATGACGAGGTCACCATCAATGGCAGGCGAGCCGGTACGTCCATTTGGGAACGTCAGACGCCCGTACTGTTCCATCATCGAAATCTGCCAGAGAATGCGGCCGCCCGGGCTGACGCAGACGAGCAGGCCCGGCGAGGTCTGTGCGTAGATGTTGCCGGTTTCCGGATCGACAGATGGCGCGCCGATCGAGTAGCGGTTGTAGATGATGTCACTGATGAAGTCGCGGAATTTATGCTGCCAGATCAGATTGCCGGTTCGGGTGTCCAGGCAGGCGAGTACTTCATACAGGTCGTCTGTTTCACCAACGTATCCCATTACATAGGCTCGGTTACCGTTTGTGACAACGGAGCCACGTCCCTGCAGGTCGTATGTCCAGAGCAAGTTGGGCCCGTCCGGCGAGCAGTCTTCCGGAAGATTGGTCTCCAGGCTCACGCCATTCTGTTTCGGGCCGCGCCATTCGAGCCAGCCGTTGGCATGTCTGCTGAATGTTGGAACCACCGCCCTGATGAAGTTGGATCGTGCGGTGTGTTGCGTGGGGCCGGAATCAGAGGTGCAGCCGAACTGGGCGATGAGTATTGTGATGCTAAGTGGCAGTGCGAACAGAAGACGAGATTGCATGAGCATAGTCCTCGCATGCGGCGGAGGGTGAGAATTCAATTCGGTGATGTTACATCGCGCGACAACATGCTTGGGTCATCACCGGTATGTCGAATCAACTACACAAAACCAGGTAGTTGCCAATTATTCCATTCCGGACGACAGCCGGATTAGAGTGTTGTTAGATTCTACTCGCTAAAAGCGGTTCATGGCGAAGGCGCGTCGGCCGGATCGCCGGATTGTGCATGATCAGCGGTTACAAAAATCTCATCGAGGCGGGCCAGTGTGTTGGCCATGTTAGGAAACGAAGCGTTGTGCGCTTCCTGTATCGAAAACCATTGGCCTTTGTTATCGACTCTCTGTACGTGTCCATCGCGGTAAAGGATATTCACATCTTCTGCGTTGTGATTGGTGCGATTGAACTGGGGGTTGTCGTCAACGTTGTTCGCGTCGAGGACCAATGCTCTTGCTTCCTCGCCGGCGGTATTGTTACCAAGCCATTCGAGCTTGTCGTCAGACGTCTGGTCGAGTTGCCGGTAGAAGAACGAGCTGAATGCACTTGCCCCAGGTCCGGTGCCACGAACATTGAACTTTTCCAGTTCTTCCACTGGGTCCTGAGAGTCATCGCTGGGGCAGAACAGCGCCTTGGGGTTCTCCAGATAGTTGTCGACCAGCATGCCAAGTCCCAGCAGCATCCCATTGGGGGCCACGCCGGTGAGATTGGAAAGACCCGGGCTGACCCACGTCTGATTCGTGGCGAGCTGGTTCCATTTGATGCCGGACCAATTAGCGCCGATGGCACTGTAGAGCGTCAAAGGGCTGTCCGGGCCGTACGGGATGCGTCCGTCATAGTCAGCGGCATAGGCGGCTGTTGCAATACCAATATGGTGGAGATTACTGCTACAGGCCGCGTGATAAGCGGCGTTGCGAGCAGAAGCCAGCGCCGGCAACAGAATGCCGATCAGGATCGCAATAATGGAAATGACGACCAACAACTCGATGAGCGTAAAGCCGGCATGTCGAACTGGGCGGACAGCACACAACATAAAAATCTCCCAGTCAGTTCTAATTTCTCAGGAAGTGTAGCCATCAATTCGGCGATGGCTACTAGAACGCCGGAGAAAGGCGCGTTTCGCCCGGCGCTGGCGGAGTCCAGTCTCCGCCGACGCAGTATAGGGTCTTCAAGCCGCGAAGGTACATTCGATCGCGTGAGAAGACAGGCGATGCGCGGTGCGGCTCCAGCAGGTTTTCCGTGACCAGCTTGGGTTTGCCGCCGGACGGATCCAATACGAGCATCTTGCCACTCTCATCACCGACATACAGCCACTTGCCGCCGACCGTGATGCTCGGCGATACGCGTCCGCCAACTTTCAGCTTCTCCTGATGGATGATCTCGCCACTTTGAGCGTCGATGGACGTGAGCTGGCCTGCTTGCGTGACGGCGTAGACCACACCGCGGTGGTAAACCGGTGAAGAACAGTAACGGTCTTTGGGCAGTTCAACCGTCCAGAGACGCTTCGGTTCGATCTGATCACCGCCGTGCGACGGCAGTTGCAGTGCGGTGGCCGTGGTATCGATGTACATCAGCAGATTATCGTGAATGATCGGCGTGCTGAATGTGGTGTTGCCCAGGCCGCGCGACACGATTTTGCCGTTCTGGCCTGAAATGGCGTCGCCACTTGGCGTGAAAATTACCGACTGATCACCAATTTTCGCCGCCACGGGTGTCCCGAATCGCTGTTCTGACTCGGCACGCCAGAGTTCGGCTCCGCTTTGAAGATCCAAGGCAATCACTTCATTAATGTGAACGATCAGTTTGCCGTCGACAATGATCGGGCTGGCGGTCTGGCCGTGCGGGCTGTCCGGGCGTTGAACCAGCTTGATCCACTTGCGATTACCGTCCAGGTCGTAGCAGGCGACAATACCAGTTCCGAAGAGGACATAAACATGCTTACCGTCACTGGCGGGCGTGGGCGATGTGTAGCCCAGGTCGCTATGTGCCGGTGGTTTGGAGTACTTGAAGTTCGGCCCGAGCTTCACGCGCACTTCGTCGATCTGCTCTTCCAACGCAGCCATCTGCTGCATGGTTTTTTCGCTTGGCTTCATTTGCTGAGCCATGCGCAGATTAAAGAACTGGCCGGTTAGTTGATTGAACTGATCGACCAGTTTTTTCTGGCCTTCCAGTGAATTCTCAATGTCACCCCACTGACTTTCACCGACAACGACGGTGTAGTCATTGGCATGCTGCCAGAGAATATCACCTGTAAAACAGTCGACTGCGGCGATGGTGTCCGGCTCAGCGCACAGGAAAATGCGATCCTTCACCAGAATCGGCGTGGCGTTGCCACTTTCCGGCATGGGGCTAGCCCAGACCTGATTGTGCATGTCCGTCCAGTGAGCACTCGGAGCAGCGTCGGAATACTTACCGCTGCCGTCGGTTCGCCAACCGACCGGCTCGTCTTCGGTTTGTGCTGTCAAGGGTTGCCAACTGGTTACCGCGCCCAACATAAACGTCAGCGTGCATACCCAAATCGGATTTCTTCCCACGTGTACGGTCCTTCGCATTGCTGAAAGGTCTGTCCCTCAAGGTGATTATAACAATACCCGGTTACGGGGTATTGAACCAGCCCGCCGCGCCAAGTCAGCGCACCGGTGGACTGGTCATCCATCCTGCGACAATCCAATACACCATAGCGACTTGAGCGTACGAATGTACATGCGATTTGCCGAAAAAACCGGAGACGCTCGAAAATTCTCTAAACTGCTCGCGGAGACTTGTTTATATTCCCGTCCGGGCTCAATAACGACCGTCGTTCCGCGATCACTGCTGATGAAGATGTGCGTTCCGCCAAGCGTAATGCTCGGATAGGCGGTTGGTCCGCCCAGGCTCTTCACGGCCTGTTCATAAACCAGCTTGCCGGTGTCGGCTTCCAAAACACTTAAGTGACAGTGTTGGGTAATTGCATAAATCAGCCCGTCGTGAACCAGTGCTGACGCGTAGTATCGATCATTCTTGATCGAGGTTTTCCAAAGCTGTTCCGGTTTGAGTTGGTCGGATGCTTCCGTCGGGACGCGATACGCCGCGGACGTACCATTGATAAAGTAAAACACATCGCCTTCCAGTACGGGTGTGTTGAACTGCAAGTCGCCGAGGTTGGTCGCCAGTACTTCGCCATCCGTTATGCGGACGATTTCACCGCCGGGCATCACGACCATTGGGACACTACCGATCATGATCGGCAGGGGGGTACCCCATCGTGCGCGGATGGTGGCGGTCCAGATTTTTTTGCCGGTCAGAGGGTCCAATGCATTGAGGTGTTTGAGCGTGACCAGCAGCTTGCCGTCCACGATCATTGGCGAGGCACTGTGTCCGTATTTCTGTGGAGGGCGCTCGATGTATAGTCGCCAGATGACTTCGCCTTGCATGTTGCAGCAAACGACGATTCCCGTGCCAAAGCATGCCCAGATGTGTTTGCCGTCGGTAACGGGTGTTGAGGAGGTATACCCCGTCAGGGAGTGGCATGGCGGATTACGCCATTTGATCAGCGGCGCTTGTTTCTTGCGCAGTTCATTGATTTGTTTGCTCAGTTCCTTCGATTCTTTTGTAAGCGCTTCTGTATCGATAGCGTCTTTGATTTTCTTACGCGAGTCAGCGGCTTTCTTCTCAAGGGCTGCCAGGTCTTTCGCCAGCTTTTCGTTACCCTCATCCTCTTCAAGCTGTTGTTTCAGTTCGACAATCTGCTTTTCCAGATCGGCGACGACTTTCTTGTACTTCTCACTTTCAGCCTGCTGTTTGACCTGTTTGCGAATCTGATTGAGCTTGCTGTTAAGCGGATTGATCTGTTTGTCCAATTCATTCGCAGCAGCAAGGTCGGCCCTGGCCTTTGCCGCCTCGTCATCCGTCATCAGATCGAAGTAGGTGGTGGTTGTTTTCCAGAGAATTTTGCCATCGACCGCACTGGTGCAAACGATCGTTCCCGGCTCAGCGCACATATACAGTCGGTCACCGACGAGCAGCGGCGTTGCATTACTCGAAGCCGGCATCTTGCTGTGCCATAGGACATTCTTGTCCTTGGCCCATGAGAGTACCGGCGTGGCTTGCGGATACTTACCGGTGCCGTCGGTTCGCCAGCCGATGATATCCTGTGCCACGAGCGGGCTGGTGAGGATTGAGATGAGGACCCCGAATGCGCAAATCAGTTTCATGTGTCGAGCCAGCTATTCTGAGTTGGATGCCTGAGCCGTATCTGCAATACAGTATAGATTGCGGTGAGTACGAATGAACATCCGGTTGCCCGAAAAGAAAGGGGTGCTGCGGAAGCCGTCCAGTTTGTTTTTCGCGACCTGTTTGTATTCGCGCCCGGGCTCAATCACAACGGTGGTGCCGTTATCGATACTGATGAAAATGTGATTGCCTGCCTTGGTCGCGCTCGGATAAACCGTGCCGCCACCCAGTTCAGAGATGCGGCGTGTATAGACTTCCTTGCCGGTTGCGGCCTCGAGCACGCGTAACTCACCGCCCTGGTCAATACCATATAGAAGGCCGTCCACGAGCAGGGGCGATCCATAATACCGCTTGTTCGACAGACGCCCGTTCCATGACCGGCTTTCCGCAATTTTGCCATTGGCGTTCTTTAACTCGTGAGCTGACGCTTTGGCCTGCACGAAGTAAATCTTGTTGTCGACCACCAGTGCGGAGTTGTAGTCCAATGAGTTCAGCGGGCCGGCGACGACCTGACCATCTGATACGCGAACGACCTTGCCATCCGCAACCACGGCCAGCGACTCACCGCCTACTTTCATTCCCAGCGGCGAACCCCAACGCGTTCTGCTGCTGACTTTCCAGAGCTGCTTGCCGGTTGCAGCATCAATGCCGTGAATGTCGTTGATGTGCATGACGAGTATGCCGTCCATCAACAGGGGTGAAGAGCATTGGCCGAACCGGTGGCTCGAACGTTCTACTAATGTGATCCACTTTCGATTGCCATCCAGGTCGTAACAGGCGGCCATGCCGGTGCCGTAAAGCACGTAGACGTACTTTCCATCGCTGGTTGGCGTCGGTGAGCTGTAGCCGTTCGCATTGTGCGTGGGGGGCATCTGAAGCGGGTTGGCTTGCCCCATCTGTTGATTAACTTTCTCAAGTTCCTGGTTGATAGGCTTTACTTCCCGCCGAAAGTCTGGTGATCGCCAGTTTCTGCCGTGCTTGTTGACCAGTTCCTTCTTCTGCTTGTCGAGTTCTCTCTTCCTTGCTTGCAATTCCTTGATCTTCTTCTCATCGCGCGGGCTTGCCGACTTGTCCTGAATCTGGTCATAGCCGTTGTCGCGCTGCCAAAGAATTTTTCCATTATCCGCATCAACACAAATCAGCGTGCTTGGTTCAGCATTCACAAACAGCCGGTTGCCGACCAGAATCGGGCAGGCATTGCTTTCAGCCGGCATCTTTGTGGACCAGACGACGTTCTGCGAGGTGGACCACTTCAGCGGCGGGTTGGCTGCCTCGTAAACACCTTGTCCGTTCTGTCGCCAGCCGACAGTTGACGGATCCGCTTCGACGAATTGATTGGTACTGATCGCTACAACGAATGACAATAGTCCGATGAGGAGCGTTCGATTCATCTTTTCGTGATATCCCTTGTTAGTAGTGGCTTGCCGGATGAAATTGCTACTTACTGACGTCGACGCATACCAGTTCACCTCCGGGTGCACGACAGTATATCCGGCCGTGACTGAGGACAGGAACGGTCCATACGCCGCGAGCGTTGAACACCTGCATACGGGTTGTCGGGCTGAACGACTCGTCTGATGCAGGAGCGATTAACAGTTCGCCTTTCTCGCTCAATACGATGATTTTTCCGTCGGCTGCCATCAGTGAGCCTTTGCCAAGGCCCCGTTGCGCCCAGTGCTGACGGCCGGTCCGGAAGTCCACGCATTTAAGCTGCGCATTGTCGAAACCATAGAGTTTGCCATTGATCAGCACGCTGCTGTTCATATGGTTCCGCATGACCTTGTTCTGCCACACAGTGGTCAGGCCGCGATTATCCAGCCGGAACACGCCGCCGCCCACGTCGTAGTTGGACGACACGAAGATGGAATTGCCCAGAATGACCGGTGTTGCGGCATTCACGTTGTAGCTCGTCTTCCATCGCCTTTGCGCGACCTCTCGACCACTGTTCGCATCCAGCACGACAAGGCCATGAGCTGGGAACGACGCGAGCAGCTTTCTTCTGCCCAAAGAGAATGGTGCCGGCGTTGAGTAGCCGGTGCCGTAATCGCGTGTGGCCCAGATTTCCTTGCCGGTCTTCTTGTCGAATGCGATGATCTTTCCCGCGTCGATGATGATTGCATTGCCCCAAGCGATCGCCGAGCCGGTAAAGCCCCAATCGCCTTCGCGCACGCCGTACTGACGTGCCAGATCTTTCTTCCAGATTTCTTTGCCGCTGCTTGCGTCCAGGCAGCGCAACTGCATGTTCCGGCTGCCGACGTAGATGCGGCCTTCATGGACCAGCGGGGTCGATCCCGGGCCGCCATTGTGCATGTTCGCATACTGCTGGATGCGATAGCTGTGCTTCCAGATCTCCTTGCCGGTCTGAGCGTCCAGCGCGTAAATATGGTCCTGCCCGTTGCGCCAGCCCGCGGCATAGACCGTTGAACCTTGTACAGCGACGGAGCTATAACCAATACCGATATTTGTCCGCCAGCTGACTTGCGGCTGACCGCCGCCAAAATCGCTTCGCCAGCCTGTTTCCTTACTGATGCCGTCCCAGTTCGGCCCCCGATAGTTGGGCCAATCTTCACCGGCCGCCATCACGTGGGATGTTCCGGAAACCGCAAAGAGACTGCAACAGATAGCGACCGTGCACACGCGAAGGGCCATTGGCGAGCAAAAAGACATTGTTGTCTCCGGATGAACTGAGGTATCAGTAAACGCCTGAGGACTTTGCGTTCCGACGGCCACCGTAATAACGCGTCGAAGCGGCTAACTATTTCCAAGTCACAGAATCATAGCAGACAAAGCCGGATGGCAAGGACTTTCTGTTAATTGAGGGTTACAAGATCGCCTGCGATACCAGTCATATCTCGTCAATGCAGGGTATTTGCGACACCGAAGCCATCTTCAGTGTCAATTGCCCCTTGTTCGCTGAATGATTGGTACACTTTGCACTCCATGCTTGCACAGGTGCACAGTTTTTACAGCCAGGGCATCGAGCCGGGGTTGTGCGAAGTAGAGGTGGATATCGGCGAAAGTGGTATGCCCAAGACCACGATCGTCGGCCTGCCGGATGCGGCAGTCAAAGAGTCCGTCGAGCGCGTCCGGTCTGCCATCGTCAACAGCGGTTATCCGTTTCCCATGTCGCGCCTGCTGGTCAATCTGGCGCCGGCCCATTTGCGCAAGGAAGGGCCCGTCTACGATCTGCCCATCGCGGTTGGTCTGCTGATCGCCGGTCAGGTGATTCAAAGCGTCAAACAGCAGAAGCTGCTCTTTGCTGGTGAACTGGCGCTGGACGGGCGGCTGCGACCTGTCAGCGGTGTAATCAATCTCGCACTGCTTGCCAAGCGCGAAAAGATGCGCGGTGTGATCGTCCCGATGGACAACGCGGATGAGGCGGCCACTGTCGGTGACATTGACGTGATCCCGGCTGACTCGCTGTCGAGCGTTGTCGCGTACCTCAATGACCGGTTGGAAATCGAGCCACACCCGCCGATTGATGTGGAAGGATTGCTCTCTCGGCAGGTCCCGCCGATCGACTATGCGGATATCCGGGGGCAGGAGGCGCCAAAGCGCGCCATGTTGATTGCGGCTGCCGGCGCGCACAACATTGTCATGGTCGGGCCGCAAGGCACTGGCAAGACAATGCTCGCTAAGGCATTGCCGGGCATTTTGCCGCCGATGTCGCGCGAAGAGGCGTTAGAAGTCACGCGCATTTTTTCCAGTGTCGGCCAAATCCCGCCGGGCCAGGCATTGATCACCACGCGCCCGGTGCGCACGCCGCACCATACAGCCAGCAGTGCAGCCATCATCGGTGGCGGGCCGATCCCGCGCCCCGGTGAAGTGTCGCTTGCCCATCACGGCATCCTGTTTATGGATGAGATACCCGAGTTCCCGCGCCCGGTGCTTGAGACATTACGTCAACCGCTGGAAGACGGCGCAGTCACCATCGCCCGTTCGCATAGCAGCCTGCGGTTTCCCGCTCGTTTTATGCTTGTTGCCGCAATGAATCCCACGCCGAAAGGGTCGAAACCCACGGATGAGGTAAGTCAGCGGCAGATGGAGAAGTATTTGTCGAAACTCAGTGGGCCACTGATCGATCGTATTGATGTGCATGTGGAAGTACCCAATGTGCCTTATAAGCAGTTGACTGGTCCCGCGAAGGGAACCGATTCCACCACACTGCGCGAGCAGGTGCAACAGGCACGAGGGCGTCAGGTCGCGCGCAATGGCGGGCCGACGCGTCCGAACAGCACACTATCGGGTCGGGAGTTGGATAACTTTGCCAAGCTCGATGCCGACGGCGCGGAGTTGTTACGCCAGGCAATGAACGAATTGGGGCTCAGTGCCCGGGCGTACGACAAAGTGCGTCGTGTTGCGCGAACGATTGCGGATGTTGAAGCTGTTGAAGACATTCGGATGCAGCATGTTGCCGAGGCGATTCAGTATCGTTTATTGGATCGCGTACTTTAAAGCATTATTTTGGTAATACAGTTCTACTGAGGGCAATGTATCTGCTGTAATCCTCCTCCCAATCTTTGTGCCACCTGAATGTAAGAGAATTGGTTTGGGTTGGTTTGCCCCCGACTTTATTTTCGACGCAATGGGATGAGTCCATGTCAGGTAACGACGGGTAGGATTACGCGTGAGGCGTGGGCAGCATCGTGATAGACAGACTGTTCCGCCGATTGGGATTGATGCGGATTAAGGTCGAATCGCGGAAAGTTGCTGCTGCTGATATCCAGGCGCAGGCGATGACCTGGGGCGATGTCGCAGGCAGTGGGAAATAGCGACAGTGTCACCAACTCTACTTGGCCGGGAATCAACGGCTCGGGGCGTTCGAAGCTTTTGCGATAGCGCGCACGCATGATGCCGTCGGTCAGGTTGATTGCCAGACCGTCGGGATCGTCGTCGGTGGGCGGGTAGATTTCCACCAGCTTGGCGGTGAAATCGGTATCGGTAACCGATGAAGCGATGAATAGCTCGACGGTGACCGGTCCGACAATGCGCATCGACGCGGCCAGTGGTTCAGTCTGGAAACACAGCACATCCGCGCGGCGGGCCAGGGGCTCGTTGCCTTGACAGGCGAACCAGTCGGCACGCTCGCGCTGATCATAGCCGCCGGGCTTGAGCACTGTCGGGCCGGCGGAAACACAGCCGCCGATGGTCGGCACGGGCTTGTCGGGGTCGAAGGTGAATTGGCTGGGCGCAGTGGTGCCTTGCGGTTTGCCAGGCTTAAGGCTGTTGCGAGCATGCAGGTAGTACGGTTGGTGTTGTACGGCGGCAGGGGGGTATGCGGCTGCTTCGATCCACGTACCGCCACGATCAATTCGGCTGGCCGCTGTACGCCGACCGCTGCCCCTGCCCATGACAAACAGTTGTGCATCGGGCCAATCGTCTGCGACAGTGGGCTGATCCTTGAGATAGCGGTCGAGCCAGGCGAGGCGCAATTCGTTCTGTAGCCGCACGGCGTTGGCGCCGAAGTCCAGTTCTCCGGCCGCGCGATCTTCCAGTGCGGCGTGTTCCCACGGCCCCATGATCAGACACTGCCGTGAACGTTTGACGGCCCGCAACTGCGTGAAGGCATCGCAAGTCGCGCCGGCGTAAGAGTCGTACCATCCGCCGATGTGCAGGGTGGGTACGTCGGCGAATTCTTCAGCGTACGCAAGTGGCGCAAAGCAACGCTGCCGCCAGAATTCATCGCGCTCGGTATGGTTCAGCACATCAAGCAGCCAGCGCTCATAGTGAGGCAACAGGCGCAACGGCGTTCGCCCGGGCTCGCGTGGCAGGTGGCGCAGCGATGGCTCGACCTGCTGCGCGATTTGCTGTAACTCCTGGCGGAGTGCCATGTCGGCTATCGCTTCCTTGCTGGTTAAAGCCATGTTGAAGATGAAACTGACCCAGCGCAGTTCCATCGCGCCGCCGTGTCGCATGGTGGCCTGATACGAATCGGCGGCGGCGGTTGTCACTACCATCGCACTCAGGGCCGGTGGGTTCAGCGTCGCCGTGCCCGCCTGCACGGTTCCGGCATAGGAAGCGCCGAGGGTGCCTACTTTCCCGTTGCACCACGGCTGTTGCGCTAGCCATTGAATCGTGTCATAACCGTCTTCGGGATCGCTTAGAAAGGGTTGCCATTGACCTTCGCTTTCGAAGCGGCCGCGCACGTCCTGCACGGCGACTGCATAGCCGCGCGAGGCGAAAAACTGAGCGTCCAGCGCTCGCTGCGGCATGTCGCGCCCATACGGCGTTCGCTCCAGCAATACGGGGAGAGGTTTCGCCGCTTCTTGTCCCGCGTTTGCAGGTAAATAAAGGTCTGTCGCCAGTTTTACGTCGTCGCGCATGGACACGGAGACGCCGCGCCGGCAAGTAAAGCTGGTCATTGGTCGGATTGGGTGTTCACGGTCGTTCATATCTTGCGGAAGCGGGCCTGTGTTCATCCAGGGCTTTCGTAAAGTCGGGATACTATGGGCGCGTCATTGCCTTTTCAAGATTGCCATCGAGGATCAGCGGCTGCATGGTTCGCACCGTAAGCCACATCTTCCAAGCATCGTACTTGCACCGTTCATGTGAATATCAGTTTGCCGAAAACCGAATATCGCACTATTTCAGAAGAAGAATATTGCTGTCGACAGGTCCTTGCAGCAACGTGTCGACTTGTCGTCGATGGAATAGTTCTTAGTCTGTCCTGCAATTTGATTGGTCTGCCAGGAAGAGACTGGAGCAGATCGCTACCGCTTTTCAGTGATTAATTTTCAGGCTGATTACAGAGTGACGTTGGTGTCATTCCCTGGCAAAAAGAAGGACCGTTCATGAAGGTTTACGTGCTAAGTGATATGGAGTGTGTTGCCGGTATAGTGAATTTTGTTGACTACTGTCGACCGGAATCGAGTCGGTATTATGATCATGGCTGTAAGCTTGCTACCGCCGAAGTCAACGCTGCAATCGAAGGACTGTTGGAAGCGGGGGCGACCGAAATAGTTGTACGCGATGGTCACGGCCCCGGGGGGCTCAACCCGTCACTCTTGCACCCGGAAGCACGAATTGCGACCGGCAGACCCATGGACTATCCACACTTCCTTGATGATTCATTTGACGCGATGATCATTGTTGGCCAGCACGCGAAGGCAAATGCTGATGGTGGCCATCTTTGCCATTCAGGAAGTTTCGACCGTGAAGACTGGTTGCTCAATGGTGAGTCGGTTGGTGAGATTGCGCTGAATGTATTGACAGCGTCGTACTTTGATGTACCGACCGTCATGCTTAGCGGTGACCAGGCTGCATGTGATGAAATTGAGGCGTTGGTTTCTCCGATTGAGACAGTCGCTGTCATTGAAGGTCAGAAGCGAGGTTCTACGGCCGGCATGACTGTCGAACAATGCAAAGCGTATAACTGCGCTGCTGTACATCTGGCTCCCGCGAGAGCGCAGTCGCTGATTCGCGAAGCGGCCAGGCGTTGTTTGGACTTGCGCGACAAGGCAAGTCTTTACTCGCTGGAGCCGCCGTATGAGATGATTCGAGTTCGGCGCCATCGTGAGAATGGCGGCGGAGAACGCGCTGTCAGCCAGGCTGATGATTTTCTTGAACTGCTTGCCATGCCAGCCAAATACGTTTAAGCCCGCTTTAATGAAGTGCCGAAATCGCTCTGATCCCCAAGTATCGACGAATTCTCTTTCGGACTCACTCTCCACTACTTAGGTGCCGATATCACGGCAGTATTCATTTCTTACGCATGTGACGTGGCTTCTCTGCCCATTCAGCCTGTTTCGGATGCTTGCTGATCGCTCGGCGAATTTGGTTGGACAGCTATCTGTCAAGCGATTAGTATTAGGCAAGTAGGCAACTTTTTCGGGTGTGACAGGAAATAGTCCATATGACGAGCTCTGGTAGGGAAACAGGCAGTTCGCCCGCCATGTACAGGCGGGTCGATACCGCCGTACTGATGGCCAAGCCGGAGCGTCAAGAGGCGGTGAAGACTCACGTCCGGTGGCTTGTTCTACCACTGGCGATTGTGCTTTGTGTTCTGCAGGTGGCAGTGACGCTTTTTGCAGAGACTTTTGTCGAACTCTACCCAACTGCGACGTTGATCACAGTCCTGGGATTGGTCGCGATCCTCGCGATCGTTTTGACAGTGAACGGATTTTTGTCGCTGACGGGGCTGGGCAAGCTGGTGCGACCTTTGTCTCGCGCAGAACTGGCGTGTGTCGCCGGCGCTTTGATCATCACTGCGGGCATTCCGACCTTTGGGCTTGCTGATGCGCTCGTGCCGATCATTGCAGCGCCCTGGAATCCTGAATGGAATACGCCTCAGCGCGGTTGGGATACACAGCTTCATCCGCATCTGAACGAGTCGCTGTACATCACCGATTCTGAAGTTATTACCCAGTATCGTGAAGGCATTGGTGGCATGCCTCTTGAAGACGCCGGTTGGTCGCAGTGGCTGTCGTTTTACGCTGAAGCGGCAGCGACAGTTCCGTGGAAGGCGTGGCTGGTGCCATTGGCATGGTGGATGTTATTTGTAGCCGCCTGCTACGCTGCTTTTTTCTTTCTATCGTCGATTGTTTTGTGCGAATGGTCGGAGCGTGAGAAACTTTCCTTTCCGCTTGCGAAATTGCCCGAAGCGCTGCTGCCGGAGGGAGGAAATGGCTCAGTGTTGCCTGTGATCGTGTGTGCCCCCTTGTTCTGGTGGGGGTTTGCTTTCAGTTTTCTTGTTACTGGTTACAACGCTCTGGCTGTCGGTGATCTGATCCCGCTCGAGAAAGTTCCACTTGGAATGTCCGGCATCAACTTCATGTTGATGGTGAAGTACTCGTTATTTGAAGGGCTTGGAGCAGTCAGCTTCCTGATTATCTTTACCGCGATTGGTCTTGCGTTCCTGCTGGCAAAGGATGTGAGTTTTTCCGTTTGGTTCTACTTTTGCGTGGGGCTGATGCTGAAACTGATCCTTTGGAACATGGGTTACCGTAGCTTTTCCAGCGATTGGACATGGAACCAATCCCCGGTGGAAACTCTGGGAATGGGGGGCATTCTCTTTTTTGCAGGCATTACGCTTTCGCGCGTGCTCAAACATATGTTCCAGGAGCTCCGAAGTGAACGAAATAATGGCCATCGGCGGATTTCAGGGCCGGTAGTGGGCCTGGCGATAAGTTTGACTGTGATCATCGGCTGGATTTGCTGGAACAAGGTGCCTTTTGGCTGGGCTATTGTATTCACGCTTTTTCTGTTGCTGATCACAGTTGGGTTTATGCGTATTGTTGCCGAGACTGGAATCTTTTGGCTGCAGTCGAATGCGAGTTTCTTTCATTTCTACAAAATGCTTGGCTTAGGTCGTTTCTTCCCGCCAGTACTCCTTGCGCCGTTAATCCCGATCTATGCGATCCTTTTCTTTGACATCAAGACCTTTATCGCGCCGAACATCTTGAATGCGGAGAAACTCCGCGAGGATGCGGGCGCGAGTCGATTTCGATACCACATCATTCTGCTTTCATCTTTGTTGGCCTCGATTGTCTCTGCGGTGGCCGGGTCAATTGTGCTTGCCTATGCTCGTGGCGCCCGGGTCATGAATCAGTGGTTTTACAACGCGGCTCCGCTTCGATATCTGGATAGCGCCAACAGTGCGACGACCATGTCGTTCCCATTTCAATGGGGCACATTTGGTTGGTTTTGTGCTGGTGCGGGATGGGTCTATTTCAGCATGATGATTCGCCAGTCTGTCTTTTGGTTTCCGCATCCAATCGGATTTCTGATGAACATCAATCCATTGGTCGGTCTTTTGTGGTTTAGTTTTTTTATCGGTTGGTTGCTGAAGAAACTGGCGGTGCGATATGGCGGTAAGTGGACCTATGACCGCATGAGGCTGGTGATGATCGGCTTGATCATGGGGGAGTTGGTTGTCATTGCGATCGCCAGTGTTGTGACGATGCTGCCGTTTGGGATTCAGATCAACGGTATAGACCTGAATCGGTATGGCCCGTGATGTCTGGCATTTTCGTCTCATTTTTTCTGATGTTCGCTATTGCGTTCTGAATGCAAGCCGCTAAAATCATGTATGTAGCAAGTAGGCATCTTTTTGGGAGAGCCATGCCTGATTCCATTCCACAGTATGTTCGCCTGCAGCAGGAACTAAGAGAGCGGATTCTCGACCGGCAGTTCAAGCCGGGGTCTCGGATTCCAAGCAGAAACGAGATCATGGAGAAGTTTGGGTACGCTCGTGTCACCGTGGATCGGGCGATTTCCGGCCTGATGAAGGAAGGCTATCTACGCGGCGAACGAGGTAGTGGCACGTATGTCGTCGACGTCGACAATCACGCGAAAACACGGACGACGGTGTATGTCGTCCAGCACCGGCCTGCTGCGTTTACCGAAACAGCGATCGGCCCGATGCTTGAGCGAATTACCCGCGACTTTGATCTGCCCTATGAGTTGGAGTTTGTCGCTATTGGGGATCTTTGTCGTTCCCCTGACAGATTTGTCAGTAATGCAAGGGCAGCTCTGTTCTGTCAGCTTGACCCTCGCTATCTCGATTTTGTCGAGTACTTGAAGGATCAGCATTGTCCGGTGCTGCTGATCAATCGTCGGGACCAGGGCTACGACTACGTTGCCAACGATGTGCTGGGGGGTATGCGTTTGGCACTTGATAATCCTTCGATCAAACGTGTCGGGATCATCGCAGAGCGACCCCGGTTGCAGAAACCCTATCAGCAGGAATACATCAGCTGCTTCTATCAGGCTGCGGCAGTGGCTGGGCTTGAAACACGGATGGACTGGCACTTTGAGATTGAGTCATCTCGAGTCGTTGAAAGCGTCGACGGAATGCTTGCCTTGCTGCGCATGGACGACCGCCCGGACACGTTCTATACATCTGCTTACGCAATTCCATATCTCATTTCCTCAATTTGCGCCGCAGGTTTGGAACTGGGTAAAGACATTCGAATGTTCCACTATGACTCGGTGCCCGAAACAAACAACCGTTTGGGAGTCACGTCCATGACGCAGGACTTCGAGCGCATGGGGGTCGAGGCCTTGAACTGGTTGCGTCGAATAGATGCGGGGGAAAGCAAGGAGCCTTTTCAGGTTCTTGTGCCACCAATCATTGATTCAGACTACGCGAATCAGCCTTGCGCATGACTGTGAATTGAAGGACGAACAGTTCAGAAGGAGAGTCACCATGAAGCCCTGGAAGAAAGCATTTACGCTGATAGAACTATTGGTTGTGATAAGCATTATTTCCCTTCTGATCTCGATTTTGCTGCCGACACTTTCCTCCGCACGCGCTGCTGGCAGGCAGGTTCAGTGCCTGAGTAATATTCGCCAAATTGGGTTTGGCGTAAACGTTTATACGGATGATCATCACGAGTATTTTCCGCCTGGAATCTGGGCCGCGAGTTACTTCACGACATATGCAGAACTGGTCAGCCCATACATGGGTATCGGTGAAGGCTTATCGCCACAGAGTACCGTCAGCACCACGCCGAACTATCAGCATGGCACGTGGGAGAACGCATTGTGGTACTGCCCGGTGAAAGGCAGGATGAACGATTGGGAATCCGATTCGAGCTACAGCGGCCATTCCAGATCGTATGGGGCGTATGGCGCCAACTCGATGCTCATGCCGTTCTGGGATACAGACCATTGGTACTTTGCATCGCATGGTGTTAAAGACTTCGGTCGTCGGACGGATCAAAAGAATATCCCTGATCCCAGTAAGACCATTCAGAACATGGATCATTACAGCATGACCCTTGCGCCGCAGGCGCGTTACTGGAATGATGCGACAACCACTTTCAAGTTTCGGCATATGGGTACCGTAGATACCGACCAGGTTGCGTATACCGTTCCGGATACCGGCAATGCCTCCACTGTATTTGTTGATGGACATGCGGAGTTGCTCTCGGCTTCCGATGTGCCGACCACGAAGGCGAATAAAAACTGGATTCTTGATTGAGCTGCGAATTATCAAGGTCAAGTCATTGATATGGGACTGCCCAGGAATAAAGCCGGCGTTGTTCTTTCAGGTTGTATTTTGCTTCTTGCCATCGTTATATGGCTGGTAAGCGCATCCCGCCAGCAAAAGCCCTTGCCCGATTCTGTGTATGTTTACGATGTTTCTACCGGTCTTCTATCGTCAATCGCTGCTTCTGAAAATCCATCCGACGGAAAGTATCGTGCCTATGTCTTTAGTTGTGGCAGTTGTTCTCCAGACGAGTGGCGTGTGACGTATATCACGGACCTGCAATCCGCGACTGGTTCAGGCGTATCGGAGAGTTCCTCGGTTTATGCCGTAGGCGCGAATCGCTCACATCGAATTGCGCAGCCTCCTCCTGCGGGTGGGCAGCCGAAATGGCTGCCGAGCGATGACATGGAGGCTCAGAAGTTGACGACGAATTACCTGCGAATGTGCGATGGCAATCGCGCAACTCAATGTACACCCTGATTTGAATTGCGCAGCAGAATCTTCTTGGATGTCCGACACCTATTCCTCTGCCTAGTTTCACCAGCCCAAAAGGAAGACGTAATGAAGTTCAGTCGCATTCTAAAACTACCCATGATTGGCATCGTTCTCCTTGCAGTTGTCGTTCTCGAAAATGTCTCCCTCGCGAGTGGGCGATTTTATCCTGTCTTCCAGGCAGCTGATGCGATCCAGATTGATGGCAAGTTGGCCGAACGATCCTGGCAGGGTGCTCCGCAGGCAGGGGATTTTCATTCGCTGTATCCCGACAGTGCAATTCAGAAGACTACTTTCTACGTCCTGCATGATGACCGAAATATTTACTTTGGAATTATTGCTTACGAAGCAAGTTTGGATAGTCAGGTGCTTCAGCGCTTTGAGAAGGAGGCAGTCTGGACAGATGATTCAATTGAATTTTTCTTGAAGACCTCGCCTCGTAAATACATCCGTTTTGCTGTCAATGCGAAAGGTATTCGGTCTGATACGAGAGTAGAAGCGGCCGTCACGCGCCATGATGACCGTTACGTTGTCGAACTGCGTGTGCCGTACACCATGCTTGATTCTGCACCCCAAAGCGGTCAGGTTTTCACGGGTAACGTTTGTCGAAACACCATGACCGGCGTCAAGCCAAGGCTCAGTAGCTGGGCATTGTTGGATGAAACTTTCCATGAGCCGAATAACTTTGCTTCATTTCTGATTCTGCCAGGATCAAGTACTGCTCCTGCCATCAATGCGATTCAGAATTTTGTCAATACCGATTTGAGCCCCCGGATTATTTATGGGCTAAGACAGGCCTCCGGAAAAGATTCGCAGGACGAGATAGTGACGTATCTGAAGTATGTCGATTTGCTGGCCGACCGTCGGCGTGTCCCTCGTTTCTGGAAGCAGGCACATGATTTATCACTCCCTGCCATAGACTGCCCGTCAGCGACCAGAATGCCTAAAGGCGCGCCGCCGCCCGGCGTGCTGGCGGGTGAAAAGCGTGATCCGAATGCAATCGTGGTCGATGTTGGACCGCAGATTTTGCAGCCGTCCGAGCAAGTTGTAACACCTCATATTCGGTGGGCGCGCCCTTTGGCAGGTGGTCCGCTTCGTGTGATGTTCCTTGATCGGGCGGTGAATATGCGTGAAGTTGTTGAGTTTGCGCAGCGGCTGGATATTGAATATACGTTTGTGCCCACCCGTGCTTCTGGCGGGAGCATGTTCAATACGAGCTACTTCCGTGGCGGCTACTACCTTGGCGATGAACCGGGCGACAAACTGCGGCTGTTGATGGACGCGCTTGCGAAACCGCATGACATTATTGTCATTGGCAATGTCACTTGGACAAGCATTCCAGATTGGGCGCGGCAGGATATCTTGAATCACGTTCGAACGGGTACGAGCCTGATCCGTATGGGATCTGGCCATGTTGGCTACCGTGAAGACGAATTACTCAAATCGATGCGTGAAAATTCAGTTACGCTGAATCCGGACACGCTTTCCGGCGTTCCGTGGCAAGCGCTTCCCGTGTTTTCCCATTATGACAATTCAGCTGACCTGCTTGAGAAGACATTTGATGCCTTCCAATTTGGTAAAGGCTTGTTTCTGGAAATCGTCGGCTATAAACCCGCTGATCGTCAGATCATCAGTCCGGGTTTTGTTCCCGATCCACTGTGGCACAAATGGGCGGATCTTTGGTGGGTGAGTCGTAAGCTTTACAAGAAGCCGCGCCCTGACATCGAGCTGCCAATCACGCAGATTAAACCGCTTGACTATGACTACAACTTGGCATTACTGATTCGCGTGATGTTGGAAACGGCAGGTCGCCAGCCATCAGTGATCGTGCAGACCGATGGCAAGTGGGAAACTTTTGAACGAGAGGCGCTTTCTTCCCTCAAGTTCGACCTTCAAGTTGATCAACTCAAGAGCGACGCAGTTGAGATGCATTTCGTTCTGAGGGACCGTGACAATGCGATCCTTCAAGAAGTTCGACAAAGTCGGCCTTTGCAAGAACCAGTTTCATCTGTCTCCATTCCGATTAAGAACATTCCTGCTGGGGCGTATTTCGCGGATATGATTATCCGTCAAGATGGGAAAGTGCTCGGCTTTGGCAGTCGCGCATTGAAGATTACCAGCCGGACACGCATTACTCATTTATCTTCTACAAGAACGTCATTCAGGTGCGACGAGCCGACCGAGGTCAAGTTGTCAGTTGATCCCGGTGGCCGTGAACTTGAAGACTTGTCGCTATTGGTCGAACAGCGTGACGGTCATGACAGGCTTGTTCGACGAGAGACGTTTCCGATTACAGACCGGAAGTTTGTATTGAGCTTACCGCCGCGCAGCCGACCGCTGACTGTTTGGCAGCATTTTCAGTTTCAGCTACTCGATGCAAGTGTTGCTTGCGATCGTCAAAAACTTTCAACGACTGTTTCAGATCTTTATCTGGAGGATACGATTCGGATCGGCGCCTGGGAATGGCCCCGTATGTCGTACATTCAGTTCCACCAGTATGAGCGCATGTATGACGTTGGTTTCGATTGTACTGGCGTCTTCCAGACAATCAGTCGAGCCAAGAATGACTATTACGGATTGGGTCCTCATTCGATCTTCATCACTGGGCGGTGGGAGATGGCAACATTGGCGAACCTGCGATTTATGCCTTCGCTTGCACGTGTTGCGGACGCGGGAATCGGTGAGTGGGGCAAGCAGACGTATCTTGACCATCTGAAGAAAGAGAAACTCCAGATCAAAGACCACATTCGTTACCCCTGCATCAATGAGCCGAAGTATCTGGCGGCGATGGGTAAACGGGTTGATGATGTCGTTGATCATTACGGACCGCATGCCACCAGAGAATACTTCTTTGACCAGGAACCGTGCTATACGCAGCCATTTCATCGTGACTACAAGGATGTCTGCCTGTGTCCGCTCTGCCAGAAGTACTTTCATCAGTTTCTTCGGCGAACATATGGCGACATTTCGAAAGTAAATCTGCAGTATCAAACGACGTATGAATCGATCAGGCAGGTTCCAGCGATAACACTGGAAATGGCAAAAGCGGACCGTTCCCTTGGCCCGATGTGGGTCGATTATCGCTTGGCAATGATGGAGAGCTTTGACGCCTTCTATAAACGGTTCAATGACCAGATTCAGGGGCGAATTGCATCGGCGCGGGTTGGGACGGCTGCGCCGATCTATGACGGTTTCCGATCCGGCGATGCCGTTGATCTCTGGAAGTTCAGTCGATGGATGAAATTGGCCAATCCGTACCCTGCGGCCAACGAACAGATTCGTGCAGACTTTGCGCTGGACGGAGCGCTTATGAATCGAGGCGTGTGGTGGGGGCCTGCCAGATCACGTAGCCAGGCGTTTGCAAAGTGGCATCCCTGGAATGACCTCTTTGAGGGCTCGAACTTCTGGTATTCGTACTATGGCGATACCGGCTCGACGTTGGCCAATGATTTGAGCATGTTCAAAGACTTTGCGCCGCGTATGGCGCAGTTCAATGAAATCAAGTCCGGGATCGGCCAACTGATCCACGATGCCAAGCGTGGCGACAGTGGTGTTGCTGTTCTTTATTCTCCCGCCAGTGCGCACCAGTGGACGCTTACCGAAGCTTGGGGCGATATCAACTCTGGCAAGAAGCGCTATGGCCGGCTTGCTTCTTCCGCATTTGGTGACAATCACACGGCATGGGCCAAGTTGCTCAGTGACGTGATTGGTCCATTCACGAATGTCTCATACGAACAACTTGAGAATGGCGTGCTGGATAGAGGGTCTTTCCAACTGCTGATTCTGCCTTATTCTCAAGCGCTGTCTCAGAAACAGGCCAAGGCGATCCAGGGCTTCGTTGCCTCGGGCGGTGCTGTGATTGCAGATGTTCGTCCGGGCGTCAGTGACGACCATGGAAAGCCTTTCGATTCATCTCCGCTGGATTCTTTGTTTGGTGTGAAACAGGACACTCATAAGGCAGTCTTAAGGTCAGCTGTTGTTCGATCAGGTGTCGCATCGCATTTCGACAGTCACGTCGACCATTCGCTTCAGGTTGGGCGTGGCATCGCTCATGCAACAGCAGGTGACATACCGATTCTCGTTCGCAATCGCTACGAGAAGGGACGAGCACTATTGCTCAATTTCAGTGTTATCGATTACGTCGAAGTCGAATCCGGCAATGCAGAAAGATTGGCGCTGAAGCAGATTATCGAAGCCGAGTTAGAGAACATGTCAGTCAGGCCACGCATTGACATCGGCAATGTGCCGGAAGGTTTCAGGCGATACTACTTCGTTAGTGGTGATCTGGGATACATCGGGCTGCTACCTGATCTTCCCGAGCCGATTCAGTACTACGCAGGTGGTGTTGCCAAGCCGCTGAAAACGTTTAGTACTCAGTTAAATCTCCCGACGATACAGCATTGTTACGACATCCGTTCGGGAGAATACCTTGACCATACGAAACAACTTGAGGTCAAGGTCAAAGAAGGTCATGCGCGCCTGCTCGCAACACTGCCCTACAAGGTCGAGAAGATCGATTTGGCTGCTCCAGCCCAAGTCGTGCAAGGCGGCTCAATGACTTGTCAGGCGAACATCCGCGCAACCGCCCCGGTACAACGGCATATGTTGCGCATTAGCCTGCGGGATGCCACTGGGAATTCGATTCGACACTACACAAAGGTATTGCCTTCCGAATCAGGTTTGGTGAAGACGACTTTTGAACTTGCTCTAAATGAAAAGCCGGGCCGATATGTGCTGGTTGCGGAGGATATCGCGACAGGCGTCGAGTCGCGAAAAACGATTGAGGTGACTACCCAGCCATAATGCGGCCATGGAGCTTTTGGTATGAATCGGTTCAAGTCAGTTTTCAATGACGACGCGACAATGTTGATGGACGTGCAGCCGGGGCGAGCGCGCGAATCGCTGGTCGAATTGATCGATCGCATCATCGACAATGTGCCCGTTGATATTTACGCGATTGAATGCGCACTGCCGGATATATGCGAGTATGAAACCAAGGTCGGTGAAGTGCGTGGCCGTCGGATGTCACAATCGCAGAAGGATAAGCGGCTGCTGGCCATTGATGCACTTCGCGACGAAGGGACGGATCATCTGACCGTCTATCTGGAACGACTACACGAACGTGGAATTGAATGTCTCGCGGAGGTGCGAATGAACGATACGCATCACCATACGCTGGACCCGGAGGTCAGCAGTTGCTCGATGTTCGCAATTGAGCATCCGCAGTGGGTCATACGCAGGCATGATGGTGTATCTGAAACCGCACTTGACTACAGTTTTTCTGAGGTGCGAGAACATCGCCTGTCAATCATTCATGAACTCGTCAACGAGTACGACATTGATGGCCTGGAACTGAACTTCAACCGATGGGCAAAGCACTTTGAACGCGGTAAGGGGCGAGAGAAAGCCCCAATCATGACGGAATTCGTCGGCCAGGTGCGCGCTCTTCTCGATGAGGCTGCTCGGCGTCGGAATCGGGACTGCTTGCGTCTGATGGTATGGATGCCAAGTACCATTGACGAATGCTGCGAAGCAGGGTGTGACGTGCGCAGCTGGGTTGAGAAAGGTTGGGTCAACGATGTCGTGGTAGCAGAATACAATAATACCTGGCCCGGTACGCAGGTCGATCAATTTGCTGAGTTCTGCAATGGACGATGTAATCTTTACGTGCAAATGTCGAACCAGTGTGGTGCGATTCAGCGTGAGCCAAGACCACGTATCACAGGACGCGGCCCCTATCAGTCTTCCAAACGAGGTGAGGGTTACAACGGGATGCTTCTGATGCCCGATGAGGCGCGCGGAGCGGCTGCCAATTACTACGCATGGGGTGCAGATGGCATTGCATTTTGGAATATCGCATGTACCACCGGCGATAGTTCACGAAGCGAAGGCGGCCAGGCTCATCGGTCACGCATGTTTGACTGGATGAATCAGGTGCTCGACCCGAAGACGATCGATTCCGGCCCGCGACGCTATCACTACATTCCAATTTACAAAGGGATCGGAGCATTACCGGCTCGTAATTACGCGTTTCAAGCCGAAGGTCACAGCCCGGCCGGGGCTTGTAAAGGACAAGTCATCTCTTTTGATTGTTCAACAATCGGCAAAAGACAGGCGTTCGCGTTCCGAATGGCAGATGGTCGCGACGGAAGTTCTGTGCAAGGGCGTTTACGTTTTCGAACCTTTCAAATTCTGGAGCCTAGGCAACTGGAAGTGGACATAAATGGCCGACTTGTTGATGATTCATTTCTGGAGGTTCAGAGTGATTCAGAGAATATCGAAATGGAATCGATGTGGTGGTCGATTGAACTGAATTCGGAATTTAGTTTTCAAGGCGATAATGAACTTGGGCTTACCTGGAGGGGCACCGCCTGCGACACAGATCCATATATGGAAGAGTTGGATATTGTCATCTCGTAGGGTCCAGTTATGCAGTTGGTATCGTAGAAAACGCAGGTAGATTTCATGTGAGCGAACCCGTTTGGCGGCGTTGCTGCTGTAGTGATGGCGAATCCCGATCGACTTTACTTCGTCAGCCCACAGGAAGCTGACAGGATTCTGGCCATTGGTGGTATTACTTTCCCGAGCCTCGATACGGCAATTATCTCATGACGCTTGAAAACTTCGGTGCCAAAATACCGGAGCGACAGACAGCCAACCAACAGATTGAAAACCAAATGTCTCTACTTTAATACGCTCGGACAATGGAGAAGGTTACGGGTTTGATTATCCACCCCAGCCGTTGTGCTGGTTTATGTTGAAGCAGGGCGAGATCCACCCTTCAGGGCTGCGTCAATCACCTGAACCACCTTTCCTCTCGATGGAACTCTTTACCTTTATTTAAGTGTTTCCCATTGATTGAAAAGGTTGCATCCTTTTTATGCCCGTGTTTGCGGAATAACCGCGACCGATTTTCAGAATTTATATGTGATTGTTCCAAATCTGCCTCAAAAATCCTTGACGATGATAGTTTTATTAGTATTGTGTTAATAAAATATATTATTGTCTTTATATATTTTGTGTTGAGGTTGACGTTATGCAGGATGGAATGGGTCGAGGCATCGGTTATCTGCGTCTTTCTGTGACGCGAGAATGCCCGATGCGTTGCATCTATTGCAGACCGGCCCACCTCCGTATGTTCAGTAATAAGCATGATTTGACCGCAGATGAAATCGTCATGCTGGTTCAACACCTCGCCCACCGTCATGGGGTCAAAAAAGTCCGTCTTACCGGTGGTGAGCCGACGGCCCGCCGCGACCTGGTAACGATCATTAAGCGGCTGGCTGCCATTGATCAAATCGATGAACTGGCCATGACCACTAACGGCCTGACGCTTTCACGCGATGCTGCCCGGTTCGTGGACGCTGGGCTTGGCCGTGTCAATGTGAGCCTGGATTCGCTCGACCCCGTTCGATTCAAGCGGCTGACGGGTGTCGATGGCTTGTCACGTTTGTTGGCAGGCATTGCCGCGGCCCAGGCAGCGGGGCTGACGCCGATACGGATCAACACGGTCGTCGTGGCCGGTGAAAACGATCAGGAACTGGGAGACCTGGTTGAATTTGCCGCCTCACATCAATGTGAAATTCGGTTTATCGAATTAATGCCGATGGGCCCACTGGCTGACCAGTGGCAGGATCGGTACGTATCGGAATCACAGATGCGCAAAAGCCTTTCGACGACGGTTGAGTCGTGGGAGGCTTTGTCGTCGGGCGCGGCTTCAGCGCGGCGGTACCGGGCGCGCCTGATGAATGGTCAAACCGCATGTGTCGGATTCATCAGCGCGATGAGTTGCTGTTTCTGTGATCGGTGTGATCGCATTCGTATTGGTGCCGACGGCACGTTGTATCCCTGTCTTATGGATGAGCCACGCGGCAATGTTCGTGCCGCGCTGCGCCCAAAGTTCGATCCGCATACGTTGGATCATGTGTTACGCGAAGGTCTGGCCTGCAAAGCAAAGGAACACCCGGCAATGGGTGCGGCGGTCATGACCCATGTCGGCGGTTGAGGACAACATTCGTGCTTGTCGTGTCGTTTCAGGAAAAATAATGCCTGATGACAAAGCAATTCAGGTTCGTGTCCCGGATGAGGACTACTGGCGCAGCCAGATCAAGTGCCAGGAAGCTTGTCCGGTGCATACTGATGCGCGTGGCTACGTGCGTGCGATCGCGGCTGGGGATTTCGAGTCGGCATATCTGATAGCGAGAGGCCCGAACCCGTTGGCGAGCATTTGCGGGCGGGTCTGTGGTGCGCCGTGTGAGGCTGCGTGTCGGCGTGGGGATGTGGATCAGCCGATTTCGATTCGGGCGCTCAAGCGTTTCGTTACGGAACAGTTCGGTGCTGAGTCTCGCCGGATACAACCACTGGAATTGCTATCAAACGTGCTTGGCGATCGCAGTCGACGGCAATGTCGTGCGGAGGAAGAACTGGCAGGGCTGCGCCGGATGCTGCAGAAGCTTGAACCGCAGCCGTCCAATGCCGAAACAACCGAGCGTGGCAAAGTCGCGATCATCGGATCGGGCCCGGCAGGTTTGGGAGCAGCGCATGACCTGGCATTGCTGGGTGTATCAGTAACGGTCTTCGAGATGGAGCCGGTGCCCGCGGGCATGCTTGCGGTGGGGATTCCATCATATCGGCTGCCGCGCGACTTGATCCGGGCGGAGGTTGAGGTCATTGAGGCGTTGGGTGTGACATTCCGGTGCAATACGCAGGTAGGTAAGGACATTACATTCGACGAGATTCGCAGCGCGTTCGACGCAACAATCATCGCGGTGGGCGCGAAGCGATCGCGTCGATTGCCGATCGAAGGTGGGGGGGACGATGTGCTGGGGGGCGTTGAGTTTCTGCGCGATGTGGCGCTGGGCCGGCCGGTCGAGCTTGGTCAGCGCGTGATTGTCATTGGTGGCGGCAACGTGGCTTACGACGTGTCGCGATCAGTCATTCGGCAGGCGGGGATGGACATTTCGCGCAGCGCGCTTCGAGCAGCGGGCGTGCGCGAAGTGCACATGGTATCGCTGGAGAGCCTAGACGAACTGCCGGCGGACGACCTTGAGATTATTGAAGGCGACGAAGAGGGCGTCATTCGTCATCACCGTCTGGGGCCGAAGCGCATCGAACGCGATGAGGCGGGCAAGATTACAGGCGTGCAGTTTCAGCGTGTGTTGCGTGTTTTTGATGAGAACGGCCGATTCGCACCGCAGTTTGATGAAAGCGACACGGTCACAATTCCGGCGGATACGGTCTTATGGTCGATCGGTCAGCAGGCCGACATCAGTTTTGTGCCGGATGCAGGCGACGTCCGTCGCAACGAGCGAGGCCTGATCGAATGTGACGCGGAACGCAACACCACCAGCGCCCCGGACGTGTTCGTTGCGGGCGACATTTCGTACGGTCCACGTCTGCTGATTCACGCGGTGGCGAGTGGCAAACAGGCCGCACGTCACGTTTTTCAGTACATCACCGGGAAGAAGATCGCGCCTGAGCAGGTCATGCTGCATCTGCCGATTCTGGATTACCGGCGCGAGACAGATTACGAGAAGCAGCCGCGGGTCGAGATTCCGGCGCTTTCGCCTGAAGAAAGACGGCGATCACAGGATACGGTTGTCGAGAACGGCTACGACCGCAACCAGGCGATGTGTGAAGCAGGCCGATGCTTTGACTGCGGGGTCAACACGATTTTTGACTCGGACAAGTGCATTCTGTGTGGCGGCTGCGCGGATGTGTGTCCGGAATTGTGTCTGCGGCTGGTGTCAGTGTCGTCGCTGGGAACGACGGACGAACTGGAGCAGGTGCTGGGTCAACGGTACGACCCGTCAGAGTTGGCCGACGCGTCGGCGATTATCAAAGACGAAACAAACTGCATTCGCTGCGCCCTATGTGCGCAGCGTTGTCCGGTCGGCGCGATCACGATGGAGCGCATGACCTTCAAGGAATCCTGGGTGGAGACCGGCACATGAGCGAATCGCCTCAGACACATGAACAGCAGGCGTTGGAAGAGAGTTCGCGTTTCGCACCACCACCAACGCGGCGCGACTTTCTCGGGATGGCGGCGATCTGGTCCAGCGTAGTGGCGTTTGCCGGGGCGCTTATCGGGTCGATGCGTCTGCCCATGCCGTCGGTTTTTCCGGAGTCGAATGCCTCGGTAAAGATCGGGCCGGCCGAGGCGTTTGCGATAGATTCGGCGACACATCTTGCCTCCTTGAAGTTGTGGGTGTTTCGGGACTCGGAAGGGATCTACGCGGTTTCTAGTGTTTGCACGCACTTGGGCTGCATCGCCGGCAGGGATGCGGAGACGGGCAGCTTCTTATGCCCTTGCCACGGCTCTGTATTTAAGGCGGACGGCAGCGTGGTCGCCGGGCCCGCGCCGTCGGGTCTGCCATGGCTGGCGCTGAGTATCGCGCCCGACGGGCAGATTGTGGTCGATCAGCGTCGTAGCGTGTCGGCTGGAACAAAGTTGAAGGTGTAGGAGACGGCAATGGCGTCAACATCAACAAAACCACCAGCCAGGAAACCACCCGACCATCGTCGCGCGGGGGAGCCGGGCGCGATCCGTGCTTACCTTAAAAATCTGCGCAACGTTCCGGCAGCTTTCAAGGCATCACTGGTTCGTCACGGTAAGCCCACGTCGGATCGCACCAAGTCGCAGGCCATATTCAACAATTTCTTCCTGCATGTGCTGTCGACGCGCATTCATCTTCGCTCGCTGCGCTTCAGCACAACGTTGGGGCTCGGCGTGATATGTCTTGTTCAGTTCGCTCTGCTGGTAATTACCGGCGTGCTGCTGATGGTGTATTACAAGCCTGCCGTTGATCAAGCATATGACTCAATGAAAGATATCACATACGTCGTACCGACGGGGCGATTCATTCGCAACATTCACCGCTGGTCCGCACACGGCATGGTGGCGTGTGTAATTCTGCACATGGCTCGGGTGTTCTACACGTCGGCGTATAAAGGCCCACGTCAGTTCAACTGGGTCGCCGGTATGTTGCTGTTTGTGCTGACATTGGGGCTGAGCTTCACAGGCTATCTGCTGCCGTGGGATCAGTTGGCATTCTGGGCGATTACGATCGGTGCGAACATCGCGCAGTCGCCGCGAGAGATTACTGACGCAATGGGTATGACGGCGGTATTTGATCCGGGCGGAATGCAGAAAGAGCTTTTGCTCGGGGCGCATTATGTGGGGCAGGAAGCGCTCACACGTTTTTACGTACTGCACGTGATGGTGCTGCCGCTGGCGCTGAGCGCTTTGCTGGGTATTCACTTCTGGCGCATCCGTAAGGACGGCGGGCTGGCCAAACCGGCCGAACCAATCGCACCTCGGCCGGGCGATGCGAAGGAAGGATCGACCAAGACCTGGGGCTTGATGTGCCTGGTGAAGGGGCGCACGCCGGCAGTGGATCGCGAGTTGGCGAATACGGTGCCGGCATACCCGTCGGCGCTTTACGCCATGGCGTCACTGGCGATGCTGACTGTGGCGGTCATGCTGGCGCTGGGTTATTTCTTCGACGCGCCGCTGTCAGAAATGGCCAACCCCTCGGTACCTGAAAATCCCGCGAAGGCGCCATGGTATTTCCTGGGCCTTCAAGAGATGGTCAGCTACTCCGCCTTCATGGGCGGCGTTGGAATTCCGGCGATCGTCGTCATCGGACTTGCGTTGATTCCCTATCTCGACCGCGAAGAAGAAGAACTCGGCGTCTGGTTCAGCGGCCGGCGTGGCCGCCGGGTCGCGCTGGCCAGCGCGGTATTCACCATCATCGTCACGATCGGCATGCTGGTGTTCACCGTCACACAGGGTTGGCTGCGCAACTGGTATCCGCAGATCCCGCAGATCGTGATCACGTTCATAAACCCAGGCACGGTACTTGTCGCGTTGTTCGCTGCTTGGTCGGTGATCACAGTGCGCGTGACGAACTCGACGCGCATGGGCGCAATCGCGCTGTTTACTAATTTCCTCATTGCATTTGTGATTCTGACGTGGTTTGCCACCGTTCATCGTGGCCCGAACTGGGACTTTTTCTGGTGGCCTAGCCAATGGCCGGCGCATTGATTGCAGCTTGATAAACGGATAACGATATGACCGAACCCGATGAGAACGTCGATGTCCAGCGACTGAAATGGCTGCTGTTGGTTTCGTCCGTTGTGTCGATCTTCTTTCTATTGCTCGCGGCATTTGATGAGAACCTGTCGAGTCAGTGGCGGCAGTACCAGGTTGATTACCGGGTTTCGCTGATCGAACAGGCCGACAGCGAACAGGCCCGCCAGGCTGCGGCGAATATGGAGATTGGCTTCAAGCAACTCTTTCTACCCGAACTGGGGCGTGTTGATCGATGTGTCACGTGTCATGTGGGGATTGATAATCCGAGTCAGACAGAGGCGCCCCAACCATTGTGCGCTCATCCGGACAAGCCGGCGGGCCTGCTCGCGCACCACCCATTCGATAAGTTCGGCTGCACGGTTTGCCACGATGGCCAGTCGAGAGCGACGGAGGTTGATGCCGCCCATGGTGATGTCGCTCATTGGCCGAGTCCGCTGCTGCGCGGAGAACGGGTGTACACCAGTTGTGGTCGATGTCACTACGAGGTAGATGCATATGGGGCGGCGGATGATTTATATGCCAGCGGTAAGCCGAATCGGCCTTTGATGCGGCAGGAGCTTGAGGCCCGGATGCCCGGCGCCGATTCAATCGGGCGCGGCAAGCAGTTGTTGGTTGATTCCGGTTGTCTGGGGTGCCACGTGTATCGCAGTCGAGGTGGCACGCTTGGCCCGGACATCACTTACGCCGGCGACAAGAACAAGCATGGCTACGACTTCAAGCACATTCACGGCGAGCATACGGTTGAGAATTGGCTGTTTCAGCACTTTAAGAACCCGGCCGCAGTTTCACCGGGCAGCCTGATGCCGGACATGGGGCTTAGCGACGATCAGGCGCGCGATCTGACGCAGTACATGCTTTCACTTCGCCGCAAGAACATGCCCGCTGCATATACGCCGGTGCCAATGCAGCGTGTTGATGACGAACCGGCGACTGGTGCACAGTTGTACAACCTGTACTGCTTGTCCTGCCATGGCCCGGACGGGAAGGGCAGCACCGTGCGCATGGGCAACGTGCCGCTGGCCGCTGACGCGCCGCGGCAGTTGATGGTGCCGTCGATTAATCATGAGGACACGCTTGGCACGGCAAGTGACGCGTATCTGCGAACCATCATCGCACACGGCCGGCCGGGCACGAACATGATCAACTGGCAGGGCGCCAACGGTGGCGGGTTGCGTGGCGAAGAAGTGGATCGGCTGGTTGATCATATTCGCGCGTGGCAGACGGAAGGGCCCGCGCCAGGGACAGTCAGTGCGGAACGGGGCGATGCACGGATCGGCAGGGCGATCTATACCGCCAGTTGCGCAGCGTGTCACGGTGCGATGGGTGCGGGTGGCATCGGTCCGTCCCTCAACACGCCAACATTTCTAGGGATCGCATCTGACCAGTATCTGGCTCGTACGATTCTCAATGGCCGACCGAATACAGCGATGACCGGCTATCGACACTTTGACGCACAGCAACTAAGCGATCTGGTTGCGTTCATGCGAAGTTGGCATCCATTACGGCACGACCGAAAACAGACCGCGCAACTCATCAGTGATGCGGACAGTCCAGAGGCGTCGGTTGCGATTGGGCGAACGCTGTATCAGAGCAACTGCGTGACATGTCACGGTCAAAACGGGCAAGGCGATCTCGGTCCATCGCTGAACACAAATGAGTTCCTGACCATCGTGGACAACGACTTCCTGTACGACGCCATCAGCAGCGGCCGGCCGGGTACGGGAATGCCCGCGTGGCGCCATCTTTCGTCGCGCGATGTTGCATCGTTGATTAAGTTCATGCGGACGTGGCAGACCGCACCGGCAAGGCAACTGGCCTCTCACCGCGCCGCAGGCGATGCGGAAATCGGCAAGCTGATCTACGAGCGTGCCTGTGCCGCGTGCCACGGTATCGAAGCACAAGGAGCGCTGGGCACACAACTGCGCAATGCTGTATTCCTGCGCAGCGCTTCGGATGAGATGCTGCGAGAGTGGATTGCATACGGCAAGAGCGGCACGCAAATGCTCGGTTTTCTTAAAGGTCAACAGGGGCCGGTGGAACTGTCGGCCAGCCAGATCGACGATGTGATCCGATACTTGCGCACCTTGGAAGCCGAGCCGGGCACGATGGTCGCGATGAATCCGAACGGGCGTCCTGAGCTCGGGGAGCAGTGGTATATGAACGCGTGTGCGTCCTGTCACGGAGAGCGTGGCGAGGGTGCAAGTGGACCGTCACTATCAAACCCGGCTTTTCTCGAATCCGTCAGTGACGGCTTTTTACTGGCGACGCTCGCCCTGGGCCGGGATGGAACGGAGATGCGACCGGTCAAGAAGAGCCCGCAGTCGATCCTTTCGTTATCCAGTGATCAGGTTAACGACATCGTCACGTTTATCCGTTCGTGGCAGGTCGATCCACCTTATGTCGTGGGCCATGACGTACCGCACAACTTTGTGATTCCGTGGGACCTGGCGCGCGGTAGGGCCTTATATACATCTCATTGTGCCGGTTGCCACGGCGTTAACGGCATGGCGGAAAAGATCGATCCGGAACTCAGCGCGTGGGCGCCGCAGTTGAACAACGAAGGATTCCTTCGCGCTGCGACGGACGGCTACCTCCAGGCAACGATCATCCGTGGCCGACACGGCACAGCCATGCGACCCTTCGGCAAGGGGATGCAGGGCGTGGCTGAACTGAGCGGCGAGGAGATTGACGACATCGTGGCATATATCCGGCAATGGGCGAAGGATCCGGCCTCGCCAATGACGATTCCGGCAGAACGAAGTATTGAACCACCAACAGAAGTCGCTTCATCAGGAGACTGAATCATGGCACGTCAACGCGGACCAATCAATTTCAATCGTCGTGAGTTCATGGAAATGGCGTCCGGCGCGGGAATCGCCTGCGCAGCAACGAGCATGATGTCTGAAGAGTTTGTCGAAGCGACAGTCGCGGCGCCGACGGTCAAGCCGAAAGGCATCGAACTGCTGCAGGCGGCGTGCCCTTATTGCGGCGTCGGATGCGGCACACTCATCAAGGTGCAGGACGGCAAGGTTGTCGGCATGGTGCCGGACAAGAAGCATCCGACTAACCGCGGCATTCAGTGCATCAAAGGGCTCAATGCTCACGAGCCGATCTACCGCGATCGGCTGACGAAGGTGCTGGTACGCAAAGACATGAGCGATCCCTTGACTGGACACGTCTCTGCCACCAAGGGACGGTTCGATGATGACGTCTTTGAAGAGATGAGCTACGAAGAGGCGGAGCATCTGGTTGCTGAGAAGATCGCTGCGATCATCAAGGCGAAAGGCCCAAATACCATCGGGCTCAATGGATCAGGCCAGCTCACGATGGAGGCACAGTGGATTGAGAACGTACTGATGAAAGGTGTGATCGGTTCGAACTCCATCGAGGCAAACGCACGAATGTGCATGACCAGCGCTGTGACGGGCTACTTCCATTCCTACGGCTCGGACGCGCCGCCGACGAGTTACGAGGACATCGAAGAAGCTGACATGATCACCTTCTGGGGTCACAACGCGCGCGAAGCGCATCCGATTCTCTTCTGGCGTGTGGCTGACCATAAGAAACGAGTCGATATTCCGACACTCGTCAGCGATCCGCGCCGCACCGGCACGGTGGCCGGCCTTGAGGCGATCAATCCGCGAAATAGCTACCACCTTCAAACGCTTAATGGCGATATCAGCTATCACAACGCTATCGCGCACGTGTTGCTGACGAAGTATCCGCAGGCGTGTATGGATGAGAAGTGGCTGGCGGCAAACACGAATGGGTGGCGTGAATATGTTGAGGGCGTGAAAGCACGCTATTCGCCGGAGCAGGTGGTTGAGCGGCTGAAGATGCTCGATCGTGGGCGCGTTACTGTTGAGGCGATCGAAAAGATCGCAGAGCAGTGGGCCGCGGCGAGCATTAAGGGACGCCAGCGCGGACGCGGCGGCGTGCTGACCTTCTGGGGCATCGGTTACAACCAGATGCTGCACGGCCAGCATAACACCATCGGCCTGATCAACCTGCATCTGCTGACTGGCAACGTTGGTCGGCCGGGTTGCGGCTCACACTCACAAACCGGTCAGCCCAACGCTATGAGTGAACGCCTGATGGGTGGCTTGACCGGGCGCCTGCCGTTCAATCAGCCGTTGAAGAATGACGTTTGGCGCGACCACATCGCCGACTGCTGGCGCATCGACAAGAATCGACTCAAGCAGACTTCCGTGCTGCCGAACGACGGCATGGTGGTGGGCATGATGGAGCGTGCGCTTAAGGACGATCTGCTGGCAATGTTCTGGATGTATACCACGCACGTACACATGCCGGATGTGGAAACCCTCGTGCGCCCGGCGCTGACAAAAATGTTCGTGGTCGTGCAGGACATCTATCGACACGCTCCGAACAACCTTTACGCCGATATCGTCTTTCCCGCGGCAACATGGGGCGAATGGACCGGCGGCACGTATATTCAATCAGAACGCAGATTGTACGTTTGTGACGGCACGGTCAATCCACCTGCGAACTGCCGGCCGGACATGGACATGGCCATTGACAAGGGTAAGACGTTGGCCAAACTGCTCGGGCTCGATGCCGATCGTATCTTCCCATACAAGAAAACGATCAAGATGGGCAACGGTTTGATGGCGTATGACCCTGAGGATGTGTTCCGCGATATTATCGCTGCGTCGAAGGGTTCCGACGCAGACCTGACCGGCATGCTGGAAGTTGAGAAGACGGACGGCGTGTCTCTCTACGATCAGCTTCGCCGATTGCGCGGCGTTCAGTGGCCGGCGCCGTCAATTGACATCGCGCGCCAGGGCGGCACGCCGCGCCGCTACCTCGGACAGGAAGGCTGGGCGGGTAAGCCTTATGGCGAGTTCCGACATAAGGACGGCAAGGCGAAGTTCAAGCTGTGCGAGCAGGATTATTCGCGGATCAAGGAGATCACCGACAAGCTGATGACGTACGGGCATCGCAGCACGCCCGGCGCCGGCCCGTTCATCATTGACGACATCGCGCAGGCGAAGAAAGAAGGACGCAAATCACTCATTGTTGAGGCGCGCGACATGGCGCTGCCACCTGAGCTGCCTGATCTTGAAATCTACGAAGATCAGGACAAGACATTGGCCGATCACAAGAAGGATGACACGTTCCCATTCTGGCTGAGCCTGGGAATCGTGTACGAACATTTCCATACAGCCAAGACCATTCGCAGCGCAACGTCACTGAAGCTCGTGCCCGAGCAGTATGTTGAGGTGAGTGAAGACGATGCGAAACGGTTCGGCCTGCGCGACGGACAGAAGGTTCGCGTGCAGACCCGTCGTGGCCATTACGAAGCGCGTGTCAGTGTGGGAACGCAATCGCTGGTGCGCCCGGCGCGTAGCGAAGTACCGGCGGGATTGATATTCAGCCCTTGGAACCTGTCGGTTGCGGACAGCGCTGATCCGAAGAAGAACCGATGGCTGGTCAACGCAACGAGTCACCGTGCCTGGGACCCGGTCAGCGGGCAGGTTGATTACAAGAAACTGGCGGCACGTATCGAATTGATCTGACGCGATCGTCTTCGATTTGGACTGGAAAGCTATGGACCGCCGCAATTTTATCCGCAACACACTGGCTACCGCCGCGACGGTCGGTTGCGGTGCGGCTCTGGGACCATTGTCGCCGGACAATGCCACGGCTTCGGAAGCACCGCTGCGCCCACCCGGCGCGCTGCCGGAGGATGAGTTCCTTTCACGCTGTATCCGCTGCATGAAATGCGTTGACGCGTGTCCGAACCAGGCAATCCAGTCGCTCGATGACGTATTTGGTCCGCATCGCCGATCAACACCGGCCATCAAGCCGCGCCGTCAGGCATGTATGTTGTGCAACAAGATCGAAGGCGACTACCTCAAGTGCACCGAAGTGTGTCCCAGCGGCGCGCTGCAACCGGTGCGTAAGACCGTTCAGGACATTAAAGACAACGTAAAAATCGGCGAAGCAGAAATCGATTTTTCGTTGTGCTATTCCTACAACGACTGGAGTTGTGGCGCGTGCTATCGCGCCTGTCCATTGCCGGGCCAAGCAATGACACTGGGCATGTGGGAGCGTCCGGAAGTTCATGCTGAAGCGTGCATCGGGTGCGGGTTGTGTGAGCGCGCATGTATTCGCTATCCGCAAGCGATTCGCGTTAAGTCGAAGAGTTGAACCATCATGGTTACGCGACGAGACATGTTGAAAAAAACGGCCGGGACCGCGGTGGCTGTCGGTGCGGCAATTGCGGCCGGACATGAATTACTGCAGTGGGATAGGAATCGATACCCATCCATTCCAGGGCCGTATCGGGATAGAGGCATTCGACTGATTCGTCCGCCCGGTGCGGTGGAAGAATCTGCATTTCTCGCAGGCTGTATCCGGTGCTACAAATGCCAGGACGCCTGCGATCCCGGCGCAATTCAGTTCTTCACGGAATCCGACGGTGAGGTATATCACACACCTTATATCGATCCGTCGATGCGCGCGTGCACACTGTGTATGAAATGCACGCAGGTCTGCCCGACGAACGTACTCGTTCCGACCGAGCCGGAAGATCGCGCGGATGTTGACATGGCGACTGTGGAACTGCGCGAAGACCTTTGCCTTTCCTACAAGGCAAAGCGCATTCGCGACGAACAGGCCATGCTGATGGAATTGGGCCGGGAGGCAACAGAGGCGACGGCCGTATATGAACGGCGCGGTCCCTGTGGCGAGTGCTACATGGTCTGTCCGGTACGTGAGCGAGCCATCACACTTGAGCCAGGCGCGTTTTTGGCGCCGATCGTCCATGCTGATCAATGCGTCGGGTGCGGCTTGTGCGAGGAGATTTGTCGTGTGATGGTGCGGGGCGATCAGCCGGCGATCCGTGTGGTATCCAAACGAGGGCATGTGTCATGACGCTGCATCAAGCGCGACATCTTGCTCTGCAGGCTCTTCGGCACACGATGCAACTCGCGGTGTTGCTGCTGGTCTTTACGCTCGTTTATCTGAGTCTTTACGCGCACTATCGCGCGTCACGCGCGATAGAGGACGAGCAGTTTCTGCGCGACTTTAATGGCAAAGTGCTGGTGCGCATTGACGGCATGGTATCGGCGATGGACGATCCGGAGGCATTTCTTGATGGGTATAAAGGAACACTCTGGTCGATGCGCGTCGGTGGCATGGACCTGACCGATCCACTTGCAGCAGTTGAGATGACGGCGGCCAGCAAGACGGTTCATTGGCCGCTGATGCTGTCGATTCTGATTCCAGTGGTCGTGACGATACTGCTGGGACGAGTGTTCTGTAGCTGGATGTGTCCGGCTGGGCTGCTGTTTGAACTGACGGACCGCTTGCGCAAGTTGTTACGTTTCGCGGAGATTCGACCCGGCGAAGTGGCGTTCTCAAAACGAAACAAGTACATCGTACTGATCGTCGGGTGTATTGCGGCCGCTGCATTTGCCTTACCGATTTTCGCGCTGATCTATCCACCCGCCGTGATCAGTCGCATGGCGCACGCCATTGTCTTTGGCACATCCATTGTCGGGGCGTTGACGATTCTGGGGATCATGATCACGTTCGAAGTGTTCGTGTCGCCGCGATGGTGGTGCCGAACGATGTGTCCGGGCGGCGCGTTGTACGGCCTGTTTGGCTGGAAGCGGCTCCTGCGAGTGAAGCTGAACGCGCCGGCATGTACTGGTTGTCGCGATTGCGAGCCGGTTTGCCCCATGGGGCTCTACCCGGTGAAAGAGTCGGCGACGATCGAATGCGATAACTGCGGCGTATGTCTGCGCCATTGCCCGACCGAGGCGCTCTATTTCACCGTCAGCGTCTCGGCAAAGCCAAGAAAACGGGTTGGTGCAAAGGTTGCCGCCGCCGCGGTGGTGGCGGTGATGTTGATGTTGCCCGTAGATGTCTCGGCCCACCACATTCTGGGATTGCCGCACTACTCGTACAAAGAGAACTACCCGCAGGCACCCACGCTCGAGTACCCTGCGACGACCGGCCCCTACGACGTGCTGATGACCAGCTATCCCGGCAAGCCGATACCCGGCGAGTCGGCGAACGTCACGTTCTATATCAAGGATAGAACCACGAACACGGTATATCAGCAGCCGGTCAAAGTCCGTGTTCTAAAAACTGCCACGTTTGGCGCCAATGACATCATCCATCCGGAGACGGACGTGGAGCAATTCGATCAGACGCACAAAGTGTCAGTGGTGTTTCCGGCAGATGGCGAATACATCGTGGAACTGTCGATGCTCGTGGAGGGGCAGATCGAAGTAATTCCGTTTCTGATGGTGGCGGGGGAGCCAACCGCACGGGGGTCGATTCTTGTGGCAATAGGTGTCGCGCTAGTCATCTTTCTGGTCGTAGTGCGCGCGATTCGCATCAAACGCGCCCGAAGGCGGACGGAGGTTCAACCATGCGCCGTCTGAATCTTACCTTTCCATATTTACTGTTCGCATTGATGGCAGGGTTGGTCGTCTGGTCAAACTATCGCGGCGGCAATGTATCCGGACAGGATACTGAGAACGTTGCGCAGGTTGATCCAGTTTGCCACATGGAAGTCAATCCGAATTGGAATATTCATCACACACATGCGGGCGTTACATTTCATTTCTGTACGGAACATTGTCGCAAGTTGTTCACGGCTGATCCGTCACAATACATTGCTGACCGGTGTACGGTCTGTCACGATCCGATTGATACCGTGACAGCGATGACGGCCACATACATGGACAAAACATGGCGGCTGTGCGATGAGTCATGCCGTCGCGCGTTCAAGAGCGACCCGGCCGCCTACTTCATGCACACGATGTGGGGCATTCCGGATTGGCTTTACTACGTTTCCATTGCACTGGTTCTGCTGGCGTCGTTTTTGATGTTTGAAGGCAAAGCGGCGCTTCGCCCCGGAACGGCCGGCCGATCGCAGCGGTCGCAACGGCAGCGGGGTTCGGTGCTGGTCAGCCTGCCGGTTTTGAATGCTGGTGATGCGCCATCGAAAGATCGTGTGAATCTGATGCGTATCGGCGTCATTCGGCGATTTCTGCTCTCGCGACCAGCGCGATTTGTCGCGCAATTCTCGATGGCAGTCGCATTCATTCTCGTCATCGTCGCGGGACTGTTCGGCCATCAGAACCCCGCACTGAATATCGCGCCATTGTTAACCTGGACGATCTGGTGGTGTGGACTGGTGGTTCTGATCATGTTCGCGGGCAAAGCCTGGTGTTGGATGTGCCCGTGGGATGCGATCGCGACATGGGTGGAAAAGTTCCGGCTATGGAAAAAGGCCGATGAGGGTATGGGGCTGGACCTCAAATGGCCGCGCGTGCTGCGTAACATCTGGCTTGCCACGGCGTTGTTTGTCGGCCTGACCTGGATTGAAATCGGCTTCGGCGTTACGACCCGGCCGGCTGCGACGGCTTGGCTTGCCATCGCCATGCTCGGTATGACGCTGGCCTGTGCATTTCTTTTCGAACGTAAAAGTTTCTGTCGTTATGGTTGTCTTGTCGGCCGTGTCAGTGGGCTCTATGCCATGTTCGCGGGCGTCGAGGTGCGGCATATTGATGATGATGTCTGTCAAACATGCAAAGGCAAGCCGTGTGTGACCGGTTCGCCGTCCGCTTACGGCTGTCCGACCTTTGAGTATCCCGGGCGCATGCAGACGAATACCTACTGCATTCAGTGCACGGAATGTCTGCAAGCCTGCCCGCATGACAACATGGCTGTGAACGTTCGGCCGTGGGGCGCTGACCTCGCTGTGGAAGCGAAGCCGCGCAGTGATGAGGCTTATCTCGCGTTGCTCATGCTTGCGATCAGTGGATTTCACGGCTTGACCATGACACCGGTGTGGGGGGAGATCACGAAGGCACTGCCCGGTCCTGCCATGTTTTCCTTCTCGTTGGGTATGACGTTGTTAATGCTGGCGCCAATCGCGGTCTACGCGATACTGATCGCCGCGTCGTATCGCATCGCAACGGCTACGTCGCCAGCGCTGGCTGAACGGGTCAGTTACCGCGACTACTTCATTCGCTACGCCTATTGCGTGTTGCCGATTGCCTTGTTTTATCATCTGGCGCACAACCTCGAACACCTGTTGATGGAAGGTCCGAAGATTGTCTCGCTCATCAGTGATCCCGCGGGCCGGGGATGGAACCTTCTGGGCACGGCGGGCTGGCATGTGCCGCCGCTGGTGTCGTTAGATGTATTGTGGATTTTGCAGGTTGTCCTGGTCGGTATTGGCCATGTCTACAGCCTGTGGGCGGCGCGAAACATCAGTCGGCGGACGTTTGGTGATGCATCAGCGGCGGCACGATCGCAGTGGCCGCTACTGGTAGGCATGATCGTGTTCAGTATTTTCAGTCTCTGGTTGCTCAAGCAGCCGATGGAAATGCGCGCAAGCGCGATGTAGGAGACGTCTATTTGTCGGACGACTACACAAGGCGGCAGTTTTTCGGGTGCCTGGTTGAGGCCATGGAGCAGCGCGTGCGACGGATGGCCGCCCAAGCCGTAGCTGCCGGTGTGGAACAGAAGGCAGCGCCTTCACCGCAATTTCTTCGTCCGCCTGGTGCGCTTAATGAATCGGCGTTCTTGAAAACCTGCACCCGTTGCACCGATTGTATTGAAGCGTGTCCCTATGACAGCATCCGCCGTCTCGGCGATGAGTTCGGCAATGCTGCCGGCACGCCCGCGATCATTCCCGATCAGTCGCCGTGCTACCTTTGTGAGGACATGCCTTGTGTCAAGGCCTGCCCGGCAGACGCGCTCATTCCCACAATGCGAAACGACGTACGAATGGCGACCGCTGCTATTGATCGCGAACGGTGTTATCAGGCAATGGGGCAGCCTTGCGATTATTGTGTGACCCGCTGCCCCTTGAAATCTGAGGCGATTATGTTTGGCGACGACAATGTCCCCGTAATCAATGCTGAGTATTGCACGGGTTGTGCCACGTGTGCCTATTTGTGTCCTGCCGAAGCCGTCCGTCTGGCGCCTGTAAAAGCTGAGCGGTACCTTACTGCGTAGCCGAGCGCCGAAGCAGGGCCGTCTATGAACTGCGTGTGGCGTGAGGTTATTGATGTTGCGAGACGGTCAGGTACGGTGCGAACGTACCGAGCAACGACTACTACGCTGGAACGCAGCCGCAAGATGCCCGATGTGGTTACGTAGATAACCACGTTCTTCGCCAATCCGGGCTAGTTACAGCTAACGCCTTCAGACGCAGGCGACTGGCCTCACTCAATCGCCATTAACGCAGGGCTGCCTCAATCATCTGGACCATCTTTCCTCTCGACTGATGCTCGTCTCGCTCCCAGCCCCTAATGCTGTCAGGCGATACCCTTAATTGCTTGGCAAGTTCCCTCTGAGTCACTCCATGGATCACGCGGTAGCGCTTCAGGCGCTCGCCAAATGTCTTGGGTTTAGGGAAAGGGTCATATCCCGGAAATGCAATGACTTCGGGCATGTCCCTGTGACTGGGATTGGTACGATTGGCCTCCCAATTTCGGATGGTTTGGTTGTCGACACCCAGCTTTTGTGCCAGTTGACGCTGAAGCAGGTCGAGATCCATCCGGTGCTTGCGAATATGCTCTCCCAGCGTTGTTGGGTTAGCCGGATATCCGTAAGGCACTGGTTTCTTACAACTTAGTGATAAACAGCAAAGAGGCAATGAATCCCACGCCCAAAGGATCAAAACCGACGGACGAGGTGTCGCAGCGTCAGATGGAGAAGTATCTATCGAAGCTCAGTGGGCCATTGATTGATCGCATTGATGTACACGTCGAAGTGCCGAATGTGCCCTACAAGCAATTAACAGGCCCGGCGAAGGGAACCGATTCCGCCACATTGCGCGAGCAGGTACAACGGGCCAGAGTGCGGCAGATCACGCGTAACGGCGGCCCGACGCGGCCGAACAGTACGCTATCCGGTCGCGAACTGGATAACTTTGCCAAGCTCGACGTCGGTGGCGCGGAACTTTTACGTCAGGCAATGAACGAGTTGGGGCTTAGCGCCCGGGCATATGACAAGGTCCGGCGCGTCGCTCGGACGATTGCGGACGTTGAGGGGACTGAAGACATTCAGTTACAACATGTCGCCGAAGCGATTCAGTATCGACTGCTGGATCGCGTGCTTTAGCGCTTTGTTTTTATCAACTCAAATTCAGAATGCGGGAATCGCCTCCACTGTGGAAGTCGTTCCGTCCATGAGCTTTCGGGAACGACGCCATCTGTTGCTTGAATAAAGTTATATATTTGTTATATTTTTATGGTGGTGTAAATGAAAAATTATGCAATATTGTATGCATTTGAGGTGCATATTCTGAAACGATAAGTGTAGGTGGTTGGCGGGTTTGAAACGTGTGGAGGTCGGGTATGCCTGGCTTTGTCGGCAGGATATCTGGAAATCCCAGGGCCGCGATCGGGGTGGCGTTGATCATTCTGGCGGGGTCATTGGGGGTGATTCTTAAGTTAGTTGTTCCTCATTCTCAAGCCGGTCCGGTAGACGCCTATTTTTACGACGTCGGGTCGGGTGAACTGTTTACGGCTTCTAATGGCAATGTTCCGCCGATTGAGGCTCCTTCGGGAAAAGAGGGTGTAAAAGCCCATGTTTTCAGCTGTGGTGACTGCGGTGATCCTGATCAGAGATTCATCGCATATCTTGAAAAATACACTGCTGAGTACAAGCAAAAGCTTCGCGAAGAGCAGCTTGTGCCGGCCTCGCTTCAAGGCGAAAGTCTGCTGCGCGGGTCGCCCGGTGGCAGGCAGTGGTATCAGGCGGCAAGCCGGGGGAGTGTTCGGATGATGGCTGCTGTGCGTGATCGATGCGGTAAACAGGGCAAGCTGACGAGGTGTTATCCGTGACGGGCTGGGTGGAGTTTGTGCCTCGGAAATTTATTTTCTAATGCCACTTGATAAGTGTTATATATTCATTATACTCAGGTGGTGGTTTTGTGTTTTTCCGTGTTTAGATTGTTCAGGAGTCGTAATGCCTCAGTTTCTTGATAAGCGTGGCCGGGCGGGCTTGGAGGCTGATTTGATGCAGCGTATTCAGTCAGGGCTGCTCGGGCCGGGCGAGAAGCTGGTTTCGACCCGTCAGTTGGCGATCGACTATGGCATTTCTCTGGTGACTGCCCATCAGGCGACACGCAAGCTTGTGGAAATGGGATTGCTTGAGCGGCGGCCCGGCAGTGGAACTTATGTCAAAGATATTGGTGTTCAGCGCGTCCGCCGCGTTGGGCTGGTGATTCCGACGAGCGGCCATCTCTGGGGTGATTTTTCCGCGACCATGGTTGAGTTGCTTCAGAGCAAGGGGATTACGACTGTTCCGATCGGGACGTCGATGCTCAAAGGGGAGTGGCGTCTTTCCGAGGTGCAGGCCCTGTCGGTGTTGCTGGACCAGCATCCGGAAGCAATTGTGTTTCGCAACGGACATCCCGAGGCGAGTTGGCTGCTGGACGCGCGAAGGAAATGCGATCACTGGATCAGTATTGATGCACAAGATGTTTCCGGATTGCCGGTGGACTGTGTCTCGCCGGATTTTGAACTTGGCGCTGCGATGACGGTCAGGCATCTGGCCAAACTCGGACATCGTCGCATCGGACTGCTGATGCCTCAGATGCCGTCGGATGGCGATGTCGACGGCACTTTGTCAAAAGGATTTGAGGCCGCGATTGCCGAGCATGGGATTGATGAGGCGTCGCGGGTTTATCAGATCCCATCGGGTGCCGGTGGTCGCGATGCCTATATTAAGTACATTAAGTCGATTCTTTCGAAGCGGGATCATCCGACGGCCATGTTCACCTACCAGGATTCGCGGGCGGTTGAGTTGGTATTGGCCGCGCGCGAGCTGGGCATGAAAGTGCCGGAGGACGTCGCGATTGTCGGTGCATTCAATACGCCCTGGTCGGAAAGCTACGGCCTGACAAGTATCGACTTTCGATACGACGATATCGCGCGCCGGTGCGTGGACATGATTGTTGCCGAGGACGTCGCCTCGGAAGACACGGGTTATCAGAAGCGATTTTTCTATGAGCCTCGCCTGGTTGTTCGCGACAGTTGCGGGGCTTCAGCGACCAATTGACCGTCGATCATCTCTCTTCGAGAAGGAGCACCCTGATGAAACGTCAAGCCGGCTTTACTCTGATCGAGTTGCTCGTTGTGATTTCAATCATTTCGGTTCTCATCTCCATTTTGCTTCCTGCACTATCCGCGACAAGACGTGTGGCCTGGCGCACGTCCTGCCTTGCCAACATGCGTCAAATGGGGGTCGCGATACAGATGTATGGCGATGACAACGATGGATTTTATCCTGCTTTGGATCCTTTAAACGGTTTCGCGCAGTCCGAAGTCTGGCGCTGGGCGGGAACGTTGTTGTTCGACGTGGGGATCAGCGAAACGAGTCGGCCGTTGAACACTTACCTGGGGATTACACAAACCGTTAATGCGAGTTCCGGGAAGTTGCCATCTGCCAAGTCTGTTACCCGTTGCCCGGCCGATCTGGCAACCATATTTGGAGCGCCGGTTGGTACTGCCTACGAAAAACATGGGACTAGTTACCTGTTCAATGGGTGGGGTCGCAGCCCGTTCATTCTGGATGGTCTGAAAACAAAACGGTTTGACGACCTGACCAAGCCGAGCCGTGTGGTTGCCTCTTATGAGTACGGCATCTTTTACACGTTCAACCCCGGAGACCCTTCTGTTGACATCTATAAGGGGCCTCACGAACCCACGCTGAGTCCGGCGGGCAACTTCCTGTTTGCCGACGGCCATGCCGCTGCCAGCGACTATGAGCCGCTCGATGCATTGATCCACTACTGGGAAGGGGAGACATGGACTTTTATCGCGCAATAGTCGTCGGTGCGTTTGCGGCGTGGAAACAGTTATGAGCTTGGCTGGACGAATCGAACCTGGATTGGCATCTCTTGCAGAGGGAAAAATAATGAAGCGCCGAACCGGCTTTACACTTATTGAATTACTTGTCGTGATTTCGATCATTGCGTTGCTGATCGGAATTCTTCTGCCCGCGCTGAGTAAAGCGCGTGCTGCTGCTGATAACACATCCTGTTTGAGCAATCTTCGTCAGCTGGCTCTGGGGTGCGTCAGCTATGCCACTGACAACAAGGGATGGGCGCCGGACAACGACAATCTCGGCTCACTGTTCACGCTGGATGAAATCTGGAAGGGAACGTTGGGCCCGAACCGTTGGCTAGGCCACGGCAAACTCTACGGCGGCGACTATGTCACGACTGCTGACTTGTTCTTTTGCCCGATCACCAACAAGACCACGCCGGTGTTCAGTCAATCGCAGAATATTTCCAAGTGGGGCGTGACTGGTCAGGACGTGAACAGTGGTTATGAGATACGCGGCTATCCCCGCTACAAAATGGAAGACCCGAAGATATTCCTGCCGACGGCGTTGGTTTACGACACCACGCCGACGGTATTTGGTTTCCTGATGGATTCTTCGCGCGGCACGGACTATTCCGGGCATGCGGATGATCCAGGTCCTAATTCGAATACGGGTGGCAGCAATGTGTACAACGCAGCCACTGGTGGTGGCTGGAATGTGGCGTACACCGATGGCCATGTGACGTGGCTGGCCGCTGGCGTCGTTGATGTCGGCGCGTCGGCCAATATTTTTCTGTTCTGGCTGGATTTTGATGTGTTGGCATCACCCTGACTGACTGAACTGAGTTGCGTGCATTTAAGACGGCGGTGGTTATCCACGCTCATGTGGACTGCGATATGAGTGCGCGCAATGAACGACTGTTTACTGAAGCGTATTTGGGAAAAAAGGATTCGTATGAAAATCAAATTCCATATATTGGCAACACTGCTGGCGCTTGGTGGAGCAACTTTGTGCAACGGCCATACCAGCCCGCTGCGGCTGGTAAAGGACGGACGATCTCGGGCCTATATTCTGCTCAGTCAAGACCCGTCTGAGCAAGCGGTCTTTGCGGCTGACCAACTGAATGAATATCTGCGAAAGATGACGGGGGCCGAGTTGTCCATTTTTCGGATGGGTCAGAAAGGACAGCCGGACTCGATGCCGGCCGTGCTGATTGGTTCCGTTCAGTCTCATCCGGCCATCGCGCAACTGATTGCGGACAAAAAAATCACCATCAATATCACGGAACTCGGCGATGAGGGTTTTCTCTTAAAGACCGTCGCCTGGAACGGTCGGCGCAGCTTTGTTGTGGCCGGGATGAGTGAAGTCGCCACGGTGTATGCGGTGTACGACGTGTTGGAGCGATTCGGACGCGTCGGGTTTTTCCGCCACGAAGAGCATGTGCCCAAGCGTAGTGACTTTGCCATACCGGCATGCGACATTCGTGAAAAGCCTTACTTCAAGACGCGCATGCACGGCGGCCAATATCACTACTTCGGCATTCAGTTTTACAGTGAGGCACAATGGCAGGATGAGATGCGCTGGTTCGCAAAGAACCGCCTTAATCGGATCAACTACATCCCGGGACCGCCGCTCGGGGAGCAGGCCATGGCGAACGTTTGGCGGCGCATCGGCGTGGAGCCGAAGGGTGTGTCGTCTTCGTCACAATCGAACCTGGAAATGTCACAACGCCTGTCAAAATACGGGCTGACGCTTGGCGTTCATGCGCCATATGCAACGTCTGACGGCTCATTACCGCCGTCGGTGGCTGAATCATTTAAGGAAAGATATCCCAACGTCCAGTATCTCAAGATGGAGAAAGGTGGTTCATTTATACATCCCGATGATCCGATGTGGCTGAAGCTGAACCAGGCATACCTGCGCGGTTTCGCGGAGCAGTTCGGCGAGGGCAAGGTGTTCGGCCTGCCTACTCCCTATCCTGAAACCTCGCCCGGTGAGACTTTTGAGGAACAGGAAGCGATCGTTAACTCGTTCGCCAATGCGGTAGGGAGGCTCGCGACGTGGGCAGAGAGCGAGTACCCCGGCGCCGAGTGGACATGGGATGCCTGGGTATTTGCCAACAAAGCGTACTGGCAGCCTCGGCGCGTCAAGCGATTGTTTGAGGCACTGCCGCCGGAACTCAACATGATCGTCTGGGATTACCCGGCTGAAGACGAACCCACTTATGAATTGCAGAACTATTGGCACGGTCGACCGTGGGCGTTCATTGTGTTTCATTCTTCGGCCGGCAACACAGCTGTGCACGGCGACGTCAACGGCCTGATGGGCAATGTGTTTCGCGTGCTGGCCGATTTGCGCACAACCAAAAACTTTGACGGTTTCGGCCATTACACCGAGGCTCGCGACTACGTGCCGTTCTATAAAGATCTGGTCCAGCGCATGTCCTGGAACCCGTTCCTGAACATTGACGACTTCACGACGGATTACTGCGAGCGCCGCTACAAGCCCGAATCAGTGGCCAAAATGGTTGCCTGTTATCAGAACCTTATAAAGACTGTGTATGGGCCTCAAAGCGACACGCACATGACCCACGGCTTTAGAACCGTTCGGCTGCAGGATCCGGTCTACTGGTTCCAGCTCGGCGCCAATTGGGTTCCATTTGATGATCTTCAGCATCGCATGCTTGTTGGTCGAAAGCATTGGGGGCCGAAGCTTCAGCAGGCTCTGGTCGACGCATTCTCTGTTTATGAAGATGAAAAGGACAATCCCGCCTATGTGCGCGATCTGGTTGACATCATGCGGTCTTATGTGCATGTGAAGATCAATCAGGCGATCTGGGACACGTTTGCCGCCGCTCGCCGTGGTGATCGCGATTCTTTCGATAAGCACCATGCGCATGTGCAAAGGCTTTTCGACTACCAACTGAAAGCGATCAATCTGGTCGCACACCGTTGGGAGTTTGGTGTCAACGCCTTGATTGAAGATTTCAAGGATAACCCGGTCAGTCGAACACCGAGCGAGATTCGCCATCATCTTTATTACGTCACGTTCAGTGGAGATGGTTTTCATGACTACTTCCGAACGGACCGCTATGAAATGATTCGCGATATCTATCGTCCCCTCACGATGGCGGCCTTGGACGGCCTTCGCGAAAAGCTTGACGAGAAGAAGGGCGGCGCGACCCTTGAGCCTGTGATCACGAAGGGATACGCGTCGCTGATGGACGCTGTACGGGAAGAGGCGCATGTCGCCGCTTCGTCACAGCAGCGCGCGATCGTCGACAAGTTCATTGAAGGACCTTGCGATGCTCCGCCGGCTGCACCTGATGCGGCCGATGTTGTCAGTGAGTTTCTCGCGGCGATTGATCGGGGTGACCTTTAGTTTGGAACCAACCATGACCACGCTTATCAAACCAATGCCGCGAACGACGATTCTCAGTTTGTTGGAATCCGCTTCGTCGTCAGGACAGATTCGCCAGCGCGCGCAGCGTGATATCGACTTGCGTTTTCAAGAGGTGGATCAGCGATTTGTCTGGATCACCGACCGCGAGGTTCGTATCGGTCTTGTCGACAGGGAATATGCCACGCTGGAATGGATCGCGCCGCATCCCGGCGTTGCGCCAATGCGACCGGCCGAGATACCGGCTGACTATCACGCGCCAACGTATCAAGGCGGCCGCATCGTGCTTCAATGGTGGGTTGATCATGGAGAAGGTGTACGCCGCGACGCAGCGGAACCGCTGCCGGAGCCGATCGGAGTGCTCAAGATACATCCCCAGTCACGCCGGCCGCGCACGGCTTTTACGTTTGAGACGGCGCGCGGTGAAGAGCTCTTCCTGCACGCAACACACCACTACGAGGGGGATGATCGAATCATCGGCACGCATCATGTGACGATCCGTTACGACCCGATGATCGACAGCTATGTTGCCGAAGTTGAAGCAACACTGGAAGCACCCGATCCGTACTTCGCTGAGTTCTGTAATTTCTACGCCGGCGGCGTCTATGACAACCGGCCTTCAAGCAAGCGGCGTCAGTGTACGGTCTGGCAACACCCTGACGGCCGATTCGTGAGATGGAGTCACAATCCGGTCGGCTACCTGACGCCGGGCATGAATGATATTCACGGCGAACGGCGTATCGCGGATGGTGGGTTTCTTGGTTACTTCAGTGATCCGTACACGAACCCGGTTGTGGAAGTGATGAGGGCCAGCCCGCCGGCTTTCGGCGCAACGTGCTGCAACATTTATGATGAACACTTGTGTTGCCTCCCGCCGACGCAGCGCGAAGGCGAGAACTATCACTGGCATGCGCGGTATCGCTTTTTCAGCGTGCACCCGCCGACGGCTCAGCAAGTGGTCCTGCAATCGCAGGCCGTTCGTCTGAACGTGGATTCGGATCGCTATGACGCAGTGCGCAACGAGCCGGATCGAACGGATTGGGACCTGGGTCGGTATCTGGTTTATGACCCACAGTTTCCCGGCTTCTACTATGGGCGCGTCAACGATTTTGAGCAGCCGATTCCTCATGACCGCACCGTGGTCGGCAACCTGATCTGGGCATCGAACTGTCCGGACAGTCCGGTCTACTGGGATGATGACTGCGGGCACAGCGGCCATCGATCGATTCGTCTGCAAAACGAAGAATCTGAACAGGTCGTCAGCACGCGAATCGCCGGCGGGCCTACACCTCATATTGATGCGAACCAACGCTATCGACTCAGCGGATGGATTCGCTGTGAACAGGTGCGCGGCCGCGGAGCAGTGATCCGTTTTGATGAGATTGGACACCGGACTCGTGACGGCATTCAGGCGGAACACGCCACCGACCCGATCATCGGCACGACCGATTGGACCTACGTTGAACATATTTTCACGGCAAGCCCCACAGGCCAGTGTGCCTGGTTGCATCTGGAACTGGATGGCGTGGGGCGTGCGTGGTTCGACGATATTGCGATAGAAACATGCTGACGACATCGACTATTACCATTGAACAGCAGGCCCGACAGCGCGCTGAGTTATATGCCATTCACCGGAACAGCCACCGCGATCATTTTTCTGATGACGGTGCGTGGCAAGGTCCGTTGAAGCGCGACGGCGTCAACTATGCGCGCGAGTGGTTGTGGCATGCGTTCGCTTTTCTGGCCGGCGATGAAGACGATCAGCGGCTTGGTAATGCGATTGTGAGCGCGACGCCGAACCTTGGAAATCATTTCAATCCGATCGCCGCGGCGCAACTGATGCTTCACTATCAGGATGTGCTTGAACCCCGTGCAGCCGAACACCTGATCCGGATTATCAACGATGGCTTTGCTGAAGCGGTTGACTACTCATTGGCGATCACGGGCGTTAATAATTTTTCGTGCATGCGCGCTTTTTTCTTTCTCGCCGCGTCCCAGATTATTGAAACGTATGAGGTCTCCTACGCGCACCGCTCAATGCCGGAAGTTTACAATCGGTTTCGCATGCGTCAGTTTGGACGAAACGTGCTTGAGCTACTCGAAGCACAACTGGTGCGAACGGATTTGTCTGAAGAGTTCAACAGCCCGAACTATTCGCCGATCTCCCTGCTCGCCATGGCTGAGATCGTCAATCTGATTGAAGATGAGCCGGCACGCGAAGCGGCGGCGCGGATCGAGCGACGGCTCTGGCAGGAGATGCTCTGCTTTCATCATCCCCGGCTCGGCGGATTGTCCGGACCTTATTCGCGCGGTTACCTGACTGATACAGTCGGTCATGCGTCCAACTGGAAAATTCTGTGTTGTTTTCTGGGGATAGACAGTGATCCAGCGGTGGTAGATTTGGTCTACGCGCCCAAAGCCGGACAGGTCGTAATTCCCGATGGCGACATTGCAGGCGTCCAGTCGTTTGTAAGCTGGCTGACTCGTCCGGACTATCACGTTCCTGACGACATACAACTGGCATTTGAAGAACGCCGATTCCCTTATACCTATCGCGGCACGTATCAGTGGCCAGGCATGGGGTTTCAGCGTGCGAATGGCAAGGTCTTTCTGAACGTCGAAGGCGATTGGCGAACACCCGGCGGCCGTGGCGTGGCGCAATGTTATCAGGATGAACGGTTTTCCATCGGTTCCATGACGCAGACCTACACGCCTCAGAATCACGCCTGCCAGGTGATCTATCGACTTAGTGAAAATGAAAACGGACTGGGCGCGACGCGTACTGCCACACTCGCCATGACCGTGGAGCAACCCAAGGATGGGATGACGGATCGTTGCGGCAAAACTCACATGGTTTCCAACTACGGCTGCTTCCAGACGAAACAGAAATATAATGTTGTCAGTGGTTCTGCGGTTCCACACCACTGGGCGATGCAGTCCATGCAAACAGGCGGCGATATCGAGATCGGATTCAACCTGCTGGTCAGTGAGCACCTGCCTGCGGAAGCGTTGGTGGAATCGGTCTGCCTGAACGATCAATGTTTCCCCGACGAACCGCTGACCGTGCAGGACCGGCACGGACAGTTCCAGATTGAAGATGGCGGCGTATCAATCACGTGCAGCTTTGCATGCGAAGACCCGATGCGCATACGCATCACACGCAGTGACGGTTTTTTACGTTGTGCCGTGGTTCTTTATGAAGGTCCTGTCAGAACTTTTACGCCCGATGAGTTGGCCTGCCTCTGCGTCAATTTCACGTTGAGCGTGCAGTGTCGTTAAACGTGCAAAGAGAGATGCAACCATGGCAAAAATCACTTTTCTTGGCGGCGGCGCTTTACGTCTGCTGGGTGTGGTGGACGAGATTCTTAAGTCCCGCAAGGTCTTTTCAAAGCCGGACCTGTTCTTCATGGACACTGATCTGGCTCGAGCCCAGACCGTGGCGATGTTGTCTACAAAGTTACCGGCCGCGGCTGACAACATGCCGATCGCGCGGGCAACGGATGATCTGGGTGAGGCGCTGGAAGGAGCCGACTTCGTTTACTGCTGCATCCGCGTTGGCGGCGTGCACAGTTTGGAACGCGACAAGCGTATTGCCGCGTCGCACGGCTTTAATGGGCATGACGACTTCGGTCCAAGCGCGGTCATGCTTGCTGCCCGAACGATTCCGGTTGTGCTTGACATCGCGGCACAAATGCAATGGCGATGCCCGGATGCCTGGCTGTTGATCTTCACCAATCCGATCACACTGCTTGCCGATGCAGTTGCTCGTCACAGTCGCATTCGTTGCGTGGGGCTTTGCGCCGGTGTCTACAACTTCGCCTACGACATGGACCATTTATTTGATATCGGCGTCCCTTGCGATGGGCTGACGTATCGCGGCGGCGGGTTGAACCACCTGTCGTGGGTGAGCAATACGGCCACATTTCAGGGTGAGCCGATCATGCGCATGGTGCGCCGTTCCTTTGACGATCTTGCTGATCGACCAGGCGCCGAGCGAGCCGGCTGGGAGCGACTTGCACCGCTTGTTGATCTTTACGACGCGATGTTCATGAACAATGGCCATCAACATCATTTCTTTTATCACGAAGAACTGGCACGCGAAACGGCTGAGCGCTACGTGAATGCATCGCCTGACGGTTTACGTTCTGTCGAACAGGAGCGCGCGGCTGATCAGGCAAGAGCGCTGGCGCAACAATCGGTCATCGAAGATTTCTGGCAACAGCCGCCGTTTCGTAATTGCGCCGCTGGCGCAATGGGCGACCTTGGCGCGCAGTTCATGTCGTCAGTTATTCAGGACGCGGGGTTGGAGCTGGGCATCAACATCCCCAATCGTGGCCACATCCTGGGACTACCTGACGACACGCTGGTCGAAGCCCATTCACGCGTGTGGAAAGATCGTCTCGAACCGTTGGCGCTGGACCCCGTGCCGAATGAACTAAAAGGACTTTGCTGCCACCTGGCTCACCATCAGCGACTGGTGACAGAGGCATCGATCAAGTCTGATCGGGATGCGTTGTTGCGCGCATTGCTGGCCGAACCCACGATCAACTGCTATCGGCGGGCAAAGCGTGCGTTCGACGAATTGTGGTCAGCCGGGGAGGCTCAGATCAACGAAGCCGTGTCGACTGTGAGAACGCCATGACAGAGCTAGCTGAAAGTCGATGGCCGTTGGCGGTCAGGTTGGAACTGTTGCCGGGCCGTAACCTGACCGACCGGTTTGAACTGGCCGCTCGTTGCGGCTTTGATGCGGTTGAGCTGCCGGGGCGCACACTGGCGCAATACCGCGATGAATTGCTTTCGGTAAAGGATCGGTTGCCGCTTCCTGTTTCCAGTATTTCCCTTGGATTTCGCGGTTCACTGCTGAGTATCGACAGGGCGGTGCGCCAACAGTGTCGGCAGGACATCATGATGTTGTTCGACCTGTGTGCTCAACTGAATGCTGTGGGGCTGGTGATGCCGCCTGCTTTGAAACAGGACTGTAACACGTTACTACACGACGCTGGGTCGACACCTGATGTTCAGGCCGCACGCGACGAACTATTGCTGGTTCAGTTGCCGGAGCTTGCCGCCGCTGCGGCCGATCGCGGCGTGTGTCTGTTTCTTGAGCCGGTCAATCGAAGTGAGACGGACTATATATACACCGTCGAACACGCGGCGAGTCTTTGCGAGCAGATCGATCACCCGGGGCTCGGCATCACCATCGACCTGCACCACATGCGGCTTGGTTCAGAAGACATTCCCGAAACGATCCGTCATGCGGCGCGGTGGATTCGTCACGTCCACCTGGCGGACGGTCAACGATGCGAGCCGCGCGCAGGCGTCGAGGATGATGCTTCGGTTCTTCTTGCGCTTTATGAGGCCGGCTACGAAGGATATTGGGTTATCGAAGCGCGCCAGCTGACAGGCGTTGCCGATGTGGTTCTCCGCCGTGCGGCTCAGTATTTGCGTCGACTGATGAATCAGATCACGGCACCTGTGCGCTCGACGAACTGCCCAGATTAAAGGATGAAGCAAGTTGTATGGTAAACGTCAATCATGGATGTGGGAGCACCTGACCTGGCCGGAACTTCGTGACCGCGTCGAGGATCAGCCAGTGGTTGTGCTGAGTATTGCTTCCGTGGAAGACCATGGCCGGCATCTGCCGATGGATGTCGATAATTTTTTGATTCGAAGTATCTGTGAAGCCGTTGGTGAACGCATCCCTGATCAGATGCTGCTGCTGCCTCACTTGCCGTACGGGTTCGAGACGCACCACATGGACTACCCAGGCACGATCGACATCGCAGCCGATCACCTGGTCAACATGGTCGCGGACATCGGGCTTAGTGTGGTCCGCCACGGGTTCAGGCGAATTCTCATCGCAAACGGGCATGGCTCCAATGTGCCCGTGCTGGACCTTGCGGCTCGCAAGATCAATAACCAGTCAGAGGACGCGCTCTGTGCCTCATTCATATGGCCGAGTCTGATTCTCGATACGCTCCGCGAGACGCGCCAGTCTAAGTATCCGGGCGGCATGGCGCATGCTGGTGAACTGGAAACAGCAGTCTATCTGCACTTAAACGGTGAGGCAGTCAGGATGGACCTGGCCGAAGCCGATTTGAGTTTTCCGCCGTCGCAATTCATCTACCACGACCTTTGCGGGATGGGGCCGGTCAATTTCGCGCCGTGGCACAGCCAGATCAGCCGCGATGGGGTGGTGGGCGACCCCACGGTCGCCACTGCCGACAACGGCGAGTTGTGGTTTGAGACATGCGTGCAGCGCATGAGCCAGTTGGTGTGCGAGTTTCGGGATTGGCAAGCGCGACCGCGCACGGATCATCATTGAGTCAATGTGATAAGAGCATTATGAGCCAGTCTGTTCCTCAGCAACATCTTGTCGCGATTATTACCGGCGCCGCTTCGGGCATCGGGTGGGCGACCGCGGAGCTTCTGGTTCAGCGGGGCGTGACGGTTGTTGGGATTGATAGGCAGGCTGCCATGCCTCAGGCGGTTCGACCTTTTATATGCGACCTGACTGACCACCAGGCGCTTCAGCGCTGCATTGCTGAAACGATCGAGCACTATCAGCGTATCGATATTCTGATCAACAACGCCGGGTTTCAGTACACCGCGCATCACTGTCAAAGCACGCTTGAACAGTGGCGCCATACGCAGGCCGTGAATCTTGAAGCGATGTACGTATTGGCCAAGCTGGTGACGCCTCACATGATTGAGCAGCAGTTCGGCCGGATCGTAAACGTCGGCTCGGTGCAGGCGCTGGCCGCGGGGGCTGATGCTGGTGCTTACGCGGCAGCCAAGGGCGGTGTCCACGCCTGGACGCGCAGCCTTGCCGTGGATTTAGCCAGGTATGGCATCCTTGTTAATGCAGTGGCGCCGGGCGCGATCGATACACCCATGAGCATCGTTGACGGTGTCGATGTGAAAAAGACCCCGGAATTTGATGCCTGGTATATCGAACAGCGCAAGATCCCACTTGCCCGTGTGGGTAAACCATGCGAGATCGCCAAGGCAGTCGCATTTTTGTGCGGCGACGAGTGCACTTACATCACCGGCCACACGCTGGTCGTCGATGGGGGGCTGGATATCACCTTCTGATGAAGCAGCACCAGCCCATCCAGGTAAATCCGCAGACGGTAAGCACGCTTGGGCAGTGGCTCGATCACCCCGAGGGCGTTGCGATCGGTACGGACGGTGCTGTCTACGCGGGTGGTGAAGCAGGACAGTTATATCGCTTCAATGCAGATAGAAGCGTTCACGAAATGGCCAATACCGGCGGCTTTGTACTCGGCCTGGCACTTGATGCGAATGCAAACATTCACGCCTGCGACCTGAGGCGCCGGGCGGTGCTGCGCATTGCACCTGACGGCAAAATTGCAGAGCGCTCGCGAGGCACGAATGATATGCCGTTCACCTGCCCGAACTGGCCGGCGTTCGATGCGGCAGGCAACCTTTACGTCTCAGACTCAGGCGATTTCTGGAGTCAAGCGGGTTCCAGCCGCATTTTCGTCATTCGCCCGGACGATACGACCGAGCTGTTTCATGCAGGTCCGCTCCATTTCGCCAACGGCATGGCGATCGACCCGACGGATCAATGGCTCTATGTCGTTGAGAGCACAGCAGCGCGAATCGTGCGCGTTGCACTGCATGAACCGAACGGTCCAATCGAGGTGACCCATCAGTTGCCTGAAAACACCGTGCCCGACGGGATCGCGTTTACGCACGATAGTCGCATCGTCATCGCATGCTATCGGCCGGACATGCTCTACATGGGCCACCCGGGCGGCAGCGTTGAAATTCTGGCCCAAGACCATACGGGTCAGTTATTGCGCCGGCCGACCAACGTTGCTGTCGCGCACAACAAACTGATCGTTGCCAACTTGGGTGGCCATCACCTGACAGAAATCGAGTGCGACGTACGGCCGCGCATGCTACACCGTCCCCAACTTGGATAGGAATCCCATGAAGATTACCGATGTTATCTGCCACGTTCTGATCGACCCCGGCGCGAACCCGAACTCAACCAGCTCTGCGCTGGACGACCTTGTGGTCGAAATCCACACGGACGAAGGACTGGTTGGTATCGGCGAGACCGATACCAACCCGTGGGTGGCTCGCGCGTTCATCGAAACGATCGGCACGCACACGATGGGTTTGGGCTTAAGAGAAATGCTCATTGGTGCCGACCCGCTGGATACAGACACCCTCTGGCAGCGCATGTATATCGGAAGCTGCATGTCCGGGCGCCGTGGGGCGGGTGTATGCGCGATCGGCGCAATCGACATGGCGCTGTGGGACATCAAGGGCAAGGCTGCGGGCAAGCCGTGCTGGCAGTTACTTGGTGATCCGGCGCAAGGAGCCATCACGCCGTACGCATCGCTGCAACCTGAGGGTAACGATACGGCGTCATATACCCGTTCACTCCAGAATTGGGTTGTGAAGGCAAAAGAAATCGGATTCACCGCGGCTAAGCTTGAAGTGACGCCCTTCGGACCTTACGCCCATGAGCAACTGAGCGGCGACGATGACACGGTGTATGAAATCGTTGCGGCTTGTCGCGACGCGGCCGGCGCTGATTTCACGCTGATGGTTGATGTTCAATATGCATGGTCCGATGTACATCGCGCGCTGCGCGCCTTGAAGCGACTTGAGCCGCTGGATCTATTCTTCGTTGAGACGCCGCTGTGGATCGACGACCTTGATGGCTACGCGTACCTTCACGACCATCTGGATATCCGAATCGCTGTCGGCGAATGGCAGAACACACGGTTTGAGTTTGCTGATCTGATGGATCGAGGCAAGGTCGACGTGGCGCAGCCGGACGTCGGACGTGTCGGTGGGCTGACCGAAGCCATGAAGGTCTGCCACATGGCCGTCGATCGTGAGCGCTTGATTGTGCCACACTGTTGGAAGACTGCTATCGGCATCGCCGCTTCAGTTCATATGGCAGCAACGACTCCCAATTGCCCATTCGTTGAGTTTCTGCCTGCCAACCTCTGTGACTCTGCGCTGCGCAGGGAACTGGTTGTACAGGACCTGCCCATGGTCGACGGCAGGATACCCCTGCCGCAGAAACCAGGGTTGGGGATCGAACTGGACCGTGATGCATTAGCCAGGTTCAGTTCCAATGACCAGGCGGCGCGCCCGACGGTTCACGCAGGAGATTCGGAATGACTGATCTGTCGTGGCACATCGAATCGACGTTGTTATGCGATACACATGAGCACATGTGGAAGGAGGCACTTTATCTGAAGGAGAAGCCGGACATTCTTCAATGTCTGTTCGACAATTATGCGCAGGCTGATCTACGGTCCGCCGGCCTGCCGGAAGATGGACTGGCAGCCATGATGGACTGCTCCAACGATGACGTCCACGGACGTTTCGATATCGCGTACAAGTATTGGCAGGCAGCACAACACACTGGTTACTGCGAAGCTGTTCGGCTAACGGCGAAGAATGTTTACCAGGTTGATGAACTGACGCCGGACAGCGTGGCCGGTGCAGCTACGAAACATGCTGAGTTGATTCAACCCGGCCAGCGGTTGCACCTGTTGCGTGACGTGGCCAGACTCGACCACGTTCAGACCGACGATGGCTGTTGGCCCTGTTTGCCGGACGAGTCCGGGCGGGATTTCTTTTTCTATGACCTGTCATGGTGGAGCTTTTGCAATGGAACCCCCGAGTTGCAGCTGTTGGCTGAGGAAACCGGTATCGAAGTGATTGATCTGAAGGCGTTGGGCGCAGCCATGGACCGGCTATTTGAGAAATACGGCCCAGTTGCGGTCGCCGTCAAGTCGCAACACGCTTACCACCGGACGCTCGCGTGGCAGGAACGCACTGACGCTGACGCGGAAAGAGCCCTTTCGGTCTATCTCAAAGACCCAAAGCACGTTGATGAAGCGACCCGTTTATGTCTTGGCGATTGGTGCTGGGCACGCGGTGCTGAGATGTGTGCAGCGTATGACTTACCTTTCAAAGTCCACACGGGCTATATCGCCGGTAACAATCGGATGTCTTCGCTTGATTCCGTGCGTGCCGGTCATATGTGCGGCCTGCTTAAGAAGTATTCAGATACGCGGTGGGTCCTGATGCACATTGCATACCCGTATCACGATGAACTCACCGCCATCGCGAAGCATTACCCCAGTGTTTACATCGATATGTGTTGGGCCTGGTCGATCAACCCATACGCAGCTGCCGAATTTCTCCGGCATTACATTCACGCGGTGCCGGCCAATAAACTATTTGTCTTTGGCGGTGACACCCGTCGACCCATGGGTGCTGTTGGTTATGCCATGCAGGCTCGAGCCGGCCTCAACAGGGCACTGCAGGCTGAAATTGATGATGACCTATTGACTGAACGGCAGGCGATCAACTACGCCACTGCCGTTATGTGTTTAAATCAGCACGATTGTTTTCAGATCGACGCCAAGCGTGAAGCGGTTAAGAAGTAATTATTGTTTGAACGCCATGTCCTTTCGGATATCGGGGGAGTTGGCGACATTCAGATGCGGCACATTGCCGAAGCGATTCAGCATCGCTTATTGGATCGAACCTTGTAAGAATGCCGTGCCTGTTGGTGTGCGCTGCTGTTAGTGTGCTGGTTGATTAGGTCGAGAGCGCATCAAGCGATGGTTGGTTTGATTGCGCTCGCTTTCGCAGTCTGCGATGCAACGGCGCGGCGATGAGCCGAACGATCCTCAAATCGATTGGATGAGCACCAGTTCGACTTGGCGATAGTTGGCTTAGCGACAGAACACGCACGGTGACAGATGGGTTACTTCGTGCAAGTAATAACTAATGCTTGCTCAGGGTAGCTTGCCTGTTTTCTGAATTTATGCCAAATTCATTTGTTGCCCATTGATCAACGGGCAGCCTTGTTATAAGATGTCTAACTATACTATTTGTTGTGAAATCCAATTTTGTGATTTCTAACAAATCCGGGTCGCTGATCGGGGATATCAAAAATTTTATTTATATATAATTTTATAATTTCAATGCAGAGAAAATATCTGTAATTGAATCAAGATGGGTTGTTGTTTTTGTTGTTAAGAAATTGAAATCAGTCTTTGCTGCTGATGGCGAATGCGGCATGATTGTCTTGGGGGTATATTCAGGCAGGGTGAGAAAAACTTGTAAAATTGGTGGATTAGCTTGAAATGCTGTTGATTTAATAATCAGATAGATATATATTTTTATCAAGATCAGGGGCAAGTGAAGTTTACGCGGGGATTTTTAAAGCTACTTAACAGAATTCCGGTCATTCCTAGTTTGCCCGATTGAGAATTTTCGCCCGCAAACGCAAGTGTTTGTGTCGGGGTGGTTGAAGTATTTGTGTGTCATTGTGACGCAGGCGCGGTAAGTATGTTTGTATCGCTCTGTCAGTATGTTGGATCAGTTTTCTCTATTTCGAGGGCCATTTCTGTGTTGTGGTCGTGCCGGCACAACATACAAGAGCCCTCAACATCCAAATTTCAGATTAAACGATATGGCAAGCCTCGACTCGTCGCGGCTTTAGTGATTCTGTCAACCTATTCTGCAGGGGGTATCTGATGATCCCGTCAAGTTATAGCTGGAAACAAGCAGTGTCAGCTCTGAGGCGCCGTTGTTTTACTTTGCTCGCCTGTTTTGTTGTGTGTGGCTTGTTAGCGGTGAATATCACTTATGCGGCTGAACCCACGCCGATCAATTTTAATTCGCCCACTGTTATTGAGAAGTATAATCCGCAAGAAGATCAGGATGGCCAATTCGTTATTGAGGACAATGGCGCAACGTTATATATCTACAACAACACATGGAAGCGAATTGACATTGCCGGCGGGCCTTACACGGTCACTGCCAATACCATTCTCGAATTTGATTTCAGCAGCACCAAGGAAGGTGAAGTCCAAGGAATCGGATTTGATAAGGATACTGAAAAAAATAATAACTGGTTCTTCCAGGCATTTGGAACGCAGGATTGGACAGCTCCGAACTATAGCAACCCCTACCTGGTGGTTTGGGCGCAGGACACGGGCGCATCACCGTCATCACATGTGAACGCTGTGGCAACCGGCGAGAAGATCTACAGCGTCTCTGACACAATCGATATGAGTAACGTGCGAAGTGGTCTGTCGCAATCATTGTTCCAGAAGGAACGCTGGGCGGCCAACCAGGTCGTGATGGAGTGGGATTTTGCGGTAACACCGGGTGAGTATGAAGTCCGTTTGTATTTCGCCGAGCTGTACCACTCAGATGTCAATTTACGTGTCATGGATGTGCGGATCGAGGGCGTGACAGAGCTGAATGATTATGACCAGTACGCAGATGCGGGCGCCCGATTCAAAGCGATTGAGAAGACATTCGATGTGACATCGGATGCAAATCTGGACATCGATCTTGATGCGTCTGTGAATAATCCAAGTATCAAAGGCATCGAGATTATTGAGAAGGCCACGGGAGAAGTGAAGTATGCCGTGAATGCGGGCGGCAGCGGATTTACAGACACGGCCAGTGGTCAGTGGCGTCACTACCGGATTCGTGTTGGCGATTACTTCAAAAGTAGTGATTTAGGTGTAGGAGACATGATCTACTTGATCTTTCTGAATGATCATGATGCTGATCCGCGAATTTCAAACAGTAGGTTCAGGAACGTCAAACTATACGAAGAAGGGCAGGACGTGCCGGGCGAAGCGACTTCGTCACCGCTGGTCGAAGTGGATTTTGGCTCAGCAACTATTGCAGGGTTCAATTCGTCTGACAACGTTAGCAACGACCATACGTTGGAAGACAATGATACGACGCTTAAGCTCTCGGGAAACACTTGGAAAAAAATCCAGATTCCCGGCGACCCCTACCACGTCACCGCCAATACGGTTCTTGAGTTTGATTTTAAGAGCACATCAGAAGGGGAGGTACACGGTCTGGGGCTGGACCAGGACGAGGCAACGCCGACCCTGAGTCCGGAGTGGTTCTTCAGCGTATTTGGTACCGAGGTATGGGGTAACCCCAAGTTTGACGATCGATACGAAACGCACTGGCTGAGCGACGAATCGACATCGCCTTCGGAATACGTTAACGCGACGCAGACCGGTAACCGTACCTATTCGATTGCGCGAACGATTGACTTGACGCATGCTTCAGTTCCCGGTGGCACGCCGCAGGATATTTTCCAGATTGAACGATGGGCTGAAGCGCCGGTTCCACCTGCAACAGAGGCCCCCTTGCAATGGGCATTTCCGGTGCATCCGGGCGACTATCTCGTTCGGCTCTACTTCGCGGAGATTTATAACGGCATTACTGCCGCCGGCCAGCGCACCTTCGATGTCAAGATTGAGGGGGTGCTGAAGCTGAATGATTATGACGTTTACAACGAGGTAGGGGGGGACAAGGGAATTGTCGAGAGCTTTACGGTCACATCGGACGGCACCCTCAACATTGACTTGTATCACGAGGTGAATCACCCGGCTATCAAAGCAATTGAAATTCTCAATTCTTCGACGATGAAGGTAATCCATGCTGTCAATGCCGGTGGCGCGGCTCTGAAGAACGACCCCTCCGGCGATTGGCGCTCGTATCGCATCAACGTTGGCGATTACTTCACCAGCGGCGCTCCCGGAGCAGGGCCGATGGATTACTTCGTGTTTGGTGTGGACCACGACATCGTCAGTCCGGATGGCAACAGCTACTTCCGGAATGTCAAGCTGTTCGAACAGGACACCCACGTTATCTGGGTTGGCGGAACCAGCTCGTCGTGGAACACCGCAACCAACTGGTCGCCGCAGACAGTTCCGGGGCCGGGTGAAGTGGCGGTATTCAATTCAAGTTCATCCGCTAACTGCAGCATTGATACGAATGTCAACGTGCGCGGCATCTGGATAACCGGATACACCGGCACGCTGACGCAGGGCGGTACCGAAACGATCACAGTCGGTTCTGCCGGCGTCAAGCAGACATCCGGCACCTTTACAGGAGATGATGAAGCCATCACGATCAGTGGCGACTTTGCGTTGTTCGGCGGGCAGTGGACAAGCACATCCGCCACCATGAGCGTTGGTGGTGATTTCACTTTTTCCGGCGGCACCTTTACGCACAACAGCGGTGAAGTGGACCTGACCGGCTCCTATCAGCGTGTTGCTGGTGACATCAGTTTCTGGGATCTCACCAAAACAGAGTCGATCAGCGCTACGGTGATTTTTGCGGCTGGTGACACAGTCACGGTTCTGAACGATGCCACGTTGGAAGGAGATGCCGGGGAGCCGTTACTTCTGCTCAGCGATACGGAGGGACAGCAGTGGAACTTGGATATCCAGGGAACGTATTCCGCCAAATATCTGGAAGTGCGCGACAGCGACTACGTCGGCACTGGTTCAATCACCGCAGGGCTCAGTACCGGGCTTGGCAACAATACGAGTTGGGTGGTTGAGAGTAAGCCTGTTGTGGTTCTGGCCGATCCGTCGGCGTCCGGAACAATCAATCTGCAGCAGGGTGAAGGCATCCAGTTGTCCGCGACTGTTTCGACACTTGCGCCCATCGCGAAGGTGCAGTTCCTGGTGGACGATGTGTTGATCGATGAAGACGTATTGGCTGCCTATGCAATAACCTGGACGCCGCAGAGCGATGGTAGTCAGACGCTCAAGGCGGTGGCAATTGACACGCTTGGCCGTACGTCGGACCCATCGACTGTTGTTGTGGATATCAACGATCTGCCGACGGTGGCGATCACGTCGCCTGATACCAGTCAAGGATTTGCAACGAGTGTTGCGTCGATCGTTATTGATGTCGATGCAGCAGATGCTGATGGCATTTCCAGTGTTGAAGTATTTCGCCAAACGCACGGCGAGACAACATTGACATCGATCGGAAGCGATACGGTTACGCCGTATAGCGTGACATGGAGCAGTCCACCGGACGGTCGTTACGATCTGATCGCCGTTGCGACGGATGCGAATGACGGGGAGACGACCAGTACGCCTGTATCGATTTATGTTGGCGATTATCCGAGTGCATCCGGGGTTCGCGTCATCGCCAGTGACGGAGCAGGTAGCGATTACTTCGGACAGGGTGTGGCGGTATCGGACACGCAATTGTTTGTTGGTGCGCATCGGGAAGACGATGGTGGGGCAGATGCCGGCAAGGTCTATATATATGAGCCGCTGGGTGATGGTTGGCAGGAAGTCGGGCAACTGATCTCATCGGACATTCGAGCAGATGACTATTTCGGATACTCACTGGCGGTAGATGGTCAATGGTTAGTTGTTGGTGCGCACAGGGCGGATGGAAATGGCGGACAATGTGGCGCTGCTTATGTATTTCGACAAGAGAACGGACAATGGACTGAGTGGGCGAAGCTGACCGCCGATGATCAGCAAGCCGGTGACTTCTTCGGCTATTCGGTAGATGTTTCTGGTAATAGGATTGTTGTTGGGGCGTATCTGGAAGATCGGCCTACGCTCACCAATGCCGGCGCTGCTTACGTTTATGATTTCAATGTTACATCCCAGCAATGGGAGCAAACCGTTAAGTTGCTGGATGCCAACGCTGACGGGGGTGATTACTTTGGATGGACCGTGGCCTGTAGCGGTGATGATGTAATTGTTGGTTCGCCGTTGGACGATACGCCTTCAACTTCAGCAGGTTCTATTCATCACTTCAGATGGAACGGCACCAGTTGGGATCAACATACGCTCAACGGAGCAAATGGTGGCGATGAATTCGGCACCGCTGTTGACATCCGTGGTGACTATCTTCTGGTCGGCGCGCACAAGTATCACGGCGCGGCTGCAGATTCAGGTAGTGCCTTTCTTTATCGGCGAAGCGGTGCTTGGAATGCGTGGGGAACGCCTAAGACGCTTGAACGAACGGGTGCAGATACGAATCATTATCTTGGCTACTCGGTGGCACTAAGTGATGATTACGCGGTGCTGGGCGCCTATAACGCTAATCCCTCAAGTGTGACAGGTGCCGGTCTGGCGTGTCTGTACAACCTTGACGACTTCGATCAAGTGGGAATTCAGTACGAAATTGATGTGCTGAATCCGACAACACCGGTGGGCGGTGCTAATATGGGTCACGCCGTGGCCATCTCTGCGCAGTATGTCACTGCGGGAGCGTATAAGGATCATGCTCCGGATTCGGACTCCGGTTCAGCCTATGTCTTCCCGTTGGAATCGCTTGACCGCAATCCCACGGTGGCGATCACGTCACCGACGAACAACGCGATGATTTCGCGCAGCAGCGCAACGGAAATCAGTATCGATGCGTCAAGCTGGGCTGATTCAATCGATGTTGTGAATGTTCTGGTTAACGGCGTGAAGATCGGGCAGGCGGAACAGCAAGGCGCCCCGGACACGTACAAGTTCAACTGGCTTCCTGACCGTGATGGCTATCACGAAATTGTAGTTGAGGCGGCCGACACACAAGGTCGCACCACACGGTCGGCAGCCACAACGGTTCATGCCTTTGCGTCCATGCCGTATACGTCAAATATGGCGTTCTGGCTGATTGCTGATTTGGCGGAGTTTGATGAGCAAACGGGTCAGATTACCAGTTGGGATGATATTTCGGGAAATGGACTAACGGTGACATTCGGGGTCTACCCGGATCGGGTCGGCGATGTCGTTCAAGGTAAGGCAGTCGCACGATTTGACGGCGTTAGTGATTACCTGCGATACGACGTCAGTCCCGATCAGACTTATAACGATAATACCATATTCGTTGTATTTCGCGTCAATGATGAGCAGCCTACGCCCTTTAGTGCTGTCTTCGGAACCAGTAGTTACCCGGATGTTCCGGATTCGTGGCAGATAGAGGCGGATAGTAATAAGCCTCGAAATTTAGTACTTCGTACCGATTCTCATAATGACAATGATCGTCACGAACTATTTCCGATATCAACGGAAGATTTCGTCATCGTTGGAACTGTCTTAGACAGTGGTTCCCTTTCGCGATATTTGAATGGCAGTTTAATCGGTCAGCCTCTTACCTTACCGTCTGGCCAGGCAACTTCTCATCGATATTATGGGTTGGGTATAACCTATACCAACAACTTCCCAATGGCCTGTGACATCGCGGAAGTCATGGTGTTCACAGAGGCTTTAAGTCCGGCCGACCGCCAGAGCGTTGAGGCATACCTCAAAGCCCGATACATGCCGATCATGTTTACGGAATTAACTTCCGGTCAAATTCTTGAGCAGGATCAGGAAAAATCGATTCTGGTTGATGTAACGAACTGTGTAGGCGATGTGGCTGAAGTATCCGCCTTTGTTGACGGGCAGTGGGTCGATACCGCCAGAGAAGCACCGTTTACCACGAGATGGACGCCGAAGACGGAAGGTGACAAAATTCTGAAGGCGGTTGCGCGTGACGCGGCCGGCAACGTGCTTGGTGATGTCCGTATTTCGGTGACCGTTAACAGCAGGGCGATTCCGCATCAGGACTTGGCTATTTGGCTGCGTGCGGATCGTGGTGTCACTCTAGAAAGTGGGGCTGTATCGCGATGGTTGGATCAGGCCGATCACATTCGTGAATTTAAGCAAGACACTGTCGCCAGCCGCCCTGTGTTGATTCAAGATCATGTAAACGGTAACCCGGTGATCCGGTTCGATGGCTCCGATGACTACATGGATTACGACGAAAACGCCACGCTGGACTATACAGGCGACAGTACCGTTTTTGTGGTGTTCAGGGTTGGCGATAGCGTCTTGGCGGAGGGTGATACTGTCTTTACTTCAAGTAATTCAGCCGTCGATATGGTTCGGATTGATGTCGACAACAGTACGCCCAAGCGACTGCGGCTGAATTGTGATGCAAGCAATAGATACGACTTGTTTGAAGTGCCGACTGATCAGTTTGTATTGGTGACGGTGAAGGTTGATGACAGCACCATCTCGCTATTCGAGAACGGCAATCAAATAGGTTCCACAGTTACAAGCACCGGTACACTCGGAACCAAACATACTTACTATCGCTTAGGAGTCGGTACAAATCATTTTCATTTTATCGAATGTGACGTAGCGGAGTTATTGGTTTATCACGATGGTCTGGCCAACACCGATCGCGAAGCAGTCGAGAAGTATCTGACCGGTAAGTACAACCTTGGCTCGTCGATAGCCATCACTTCACCGACGCAGGACCAGGTCTTCGAAACATTCGATCCGACCAGTCAAAATATCACCATTGCCATGACGGTCACCGATGCGGTGGAACCGCTTGACAAAGTGGTGATCTACGACGGCACCTCCATTGTTACCGAAATAGATAACCCCACTTTGGGTGGCGGCGGATCGCTGAATTACGTTTGGAGCGGTTTGGAACTGGGCCCACATCACCTGTCAGCTCACATGATCGACGCCAACGGCAACGTCTTTCGTTCTGGCGTGGTCGATATTCTTGTGACCAGCGCTTCGTCCATCGGCACGCCGGTTCTGGTAGGGGCGGGAAGTGGTAATGATCACGCGCCGACGGTGAATGCGGTTTACCCGGCGGACGGCAGCACCATTGCCGCAGCCAACGGCTCTGTCAGCATCGTTGCGCTCTACAGCGATGAGGACGGCACGCCTATTTCGTTGGTCGAATTACGCCGTGTCATGCCGGACGGGGTTGGCGAAGACATATTGGGTAGTCAACTGATTACTCAGACGGATTCGTCGTTTGCAATCAACATTGGTGGACTCACCAGCGGGGCTTACACCTACAAACTCATTCTGCAGGACGCAGACAGTCATCTGACCGAGTACGAGTTTGATTTTACAGTGGATGCGATCAGTCCGGTCGTGGGGGCGATTGATGCAAACGAAGCTGCGATTGACAGCGGCATTTATCCGAATGCTTTCAATCTCTACCTCCAGTCAACGGAAGCCGGCACGATCTATTACTCGACCGATGGCTACCCACCATCCGTTGGCGGCGGCAACACCACGGCGGTCGCGGTGGACAACACCTCGACGCCTGATTTTGTCACGAGCGCCATTTCGGTTGACGCAAACAAGGTCATTCAAGCTTTCGCGGTTGATAGTGCGGGTAACGTAGGCACGACACAGGTGTGGCACTATCAGTTGAATAGCACGGTCGATCCCCTGGCAGCCAATCCAACTGTGAATTTCCTGACAGGAACGACACAAGTTCAGGTCAGCTGGACTGCCGTCGCCGGCGTGGACGGATATCACGTTTATCAGGCCATTAATAAGTTTGATCAATCATTGCTATCCCAGAGTCGGCAGGGTGGATACCCGGCGCCGACGCCGTTGCGCGTGCAGTCAACGACCGGTACTTCGGTGACACTGGACGTTACTCGCGGCAATGAAGTGGCGTACGCGGTTTCCGCTTATGTCACTAACGTTGGTGAAAGCACCATCTCTGAACTGGTGTTGGTTGATCAGGTCCATACAACGCCGGTGGCTGCGGCTAACAGCGCTGAAGCCATCGCGCGATCGCTACAGTGGACATTGGCCAATCAGCAGGCGACGGGCGTGTGGTCGGCAGATGGCGTCGATTCACATGCGGTAACCGCCGCGGTGCTGGAGATGCTGGCGGATGCGGACGGCGCCAGCCTGCTGCAGAGTCACCATGCGGCCCGTTTGTATGCACGGGGCATTCAGGAAGCGATCTTCGCGCTACGCGCCCAAGTGCCGGATAACAACGACTCACTCGCGCGCGGCATCCTTGCGTTGGATCGGTTCGGCCATGACGCGTCTGCTGCGATTGCCATCCTGGTTGCGAAAGCAGAGTTGGAAGCGGTGACCGTTCAAGGTTGGGGATTGCAGAATCGCTACCAGCCGGACCCGATCAGCACTGCATTAGGAATCGGCGTGGTCGACAACGTTGCCTCCGTGTGGACCGGCGTCGACGTGTCGTCCGCCAGAACGAAATTAACGAGTGACCTGAAAGCATCTCATGCAACGGACACCCGCTATGGCTGGGTACCGGGTGGCAACAGCGAAATCTATGCCAGTCTGCTCGTCAAGCATTTCGGGTCAACATCGATTACCGAAACATGGATATACAACGCGCAGGTGAACACCGCGCAAGATGGAGCGTTTAACGATCGCTTACTGGATACGGCCGCGGCGCTGCTGTGGCTTGGCATGACGGATCAAACACGAATTGATAACGCAATCGGCTACCTGTTGCGAGAGCAGCAGGAAGACGGCAGTTGGTCGCAGAATGCGTACCTGACTGCAATCTGTGCGGCCGCGTTGATCAAACATGAGTAATCCGTCAGCAACTTTGGCTTGACTCGTTAGCGCTTATTCAGATCGGGGACCTTCGACTTAAAGGTATTGAAAGATGGCACGTTACTTTGCTTATTTTCTGGCTCTGACCACTGTTTGTGCAGGTATTCTGCCCGCTACCGCTGCGGAGGGGCCGGTCCTCAGCAGCACCGATCGGCAGGCGCCGAGTTACAGCGGGACATTTCCGTTTAACGGTGTCAGCTACGCGAGTTTCCAGGCCCTGCTAGATAACCCCGGCGACGATACGGACAGCGACGGCTTCACCGATCTTCAGGAGTTCCTGGCAGGTTCCGATGACGCCGATGCGCAAAGTGTGCCGGAGCCGCTGATCGAAGTCGATGTCAATGGATATCCAACGTTGCCGGCAGGTAGCCCCGATTTGGCGTTCCTTTCCCCAACGCTTGAAGTGACGTTCACGAAGGAACTGGCCGCGCTTGCCGCGGAACTGGAGTACAACCCCGCGAAGATTTATCACTGGGTCTATCAGAACATCACATTTGAAGACTACACCTTATCGCGCAAGACCGCTCAAACCGTCTTTCGAACAAAACGCGGCAACGAATGGGACCAGTGCACGTTGTTGATCACGTTGTTGCGCATGTCCGGCATTCCATCGTCGTATGTTTGGGGACCGGATTATCAGGAAAGGCAATTGACGGATTCCAGTTGGGCTAAGGGCCGATTCGTCTGCGTCAACGCGTGGGTGGACGCGGCAATCTACAGAGGTGCGGCCAGCCAACGCGATATTGAGGTCGGCGATTGGTTTCCGCTGGTGCCATGGTTCAAGTCGATCAAGTTTGAGCAGGGGATCGATCTGTTTCCTGTTTCCGATGAAACGCAGTGGAAGCATTACGAAATTCCGGCTGGGACTTTCTTTACCGGTGACATGCATTACCTGGTCTTCGGCGCGGATGACGATGCAAATTCACCCGGCGTGGCTGATACGCAGGTTCGTGATGTAAGAATCTCCGGTGGACGTAACGTCACCTTGCCTGCTACTGGTGTCCAGCCTTACACGGTGTACGACACCGGTGGCGAGGCCTTTGTGGAGAACGATGGCAAATCGTTGCGCTTGGAAGGAAATGCCTTTAAGAAGATCGCCTTTGACTACAAAGTCACTGCCAACACGGTGATCGAATTCGACTTTAAGAGTACCAATGAAGGAGAATCGCACGGCATCGGTTTCGAAAAAGACGATGCGCTGACTTGGGGATATCTATTTGAACTTTACGGCACACGCCGAAATGGTAGCGAGAACAAGCAGTATCTGAACTATGCACCGACCGGCGACAATGGGGATGGCTGGAAGCATTACCGTATCGAGGTGGGGTCTGCCGCATATGCAGGAATCGGCGAAACCATGACCCACCTGACGTTCGTCCTCGACGACGATGCGGTTGGCGAGGACGGCCACAGTGAGTACGCGAACATTCGTGTGTACGAGTCGGACGTTGATGATGTTACGATCGATTTTTCAGTAACGCCGCCAACCAACCACGAGGGCGCTAGCCAGAACCCATCCGGCACCGTCGAAGTTAAGGATGGTGGTCGAACGATTCATCTGAACGGCAGCAGGTGGCAGCGCATTGATCTGCCAGTTGGTTTTACAGTGACGGAGAACACTGTTCTGGAATTCGACTTCAGAAGTGACAGCAAGGTTGAAGTCCACGGTGTTGGTTTCGACACCAATGCAGACAATAATCTGAGTTCCGAATACTTCTTCAAAGTCTATGGTACGCAGGATTGGGGCATTAAAGACTACGAGGACTATGCGCAGAAGTCGATCGACATTCCCGAAGAACTCGATCTGCGAGAAGAATACCTGTCGCCCACGGCTCCCGGCGACGATCAGGATCCTGACTATGAGGAAAATCTCGCGGCATTCGATGCCCACACGCAGAAGACTTCGGTTGAGCTATTTCAGGATAAAATGATTGACTATCTCAAGAAGTACCATCCCGGAAAGAGCATCAGCGATGTCGGCTTTACCGAGCGCATCGTGGGACGGTCGAGTATGTACCTGCCGTCGTCTTTCCCGTCCGATCTTGTCCTGGTTGATAGTGGTACGCACACGGTAACGAGCAACTACGACGTCGAGCGCCGGATTCCTGAAGCACAGCGCCGTTATGTCGATCTGCAGTTCAAGCTGTTTCCGCCGCAGTCGTTGTTGGGCCGATGGCGATATGACGAAGATGGAAGCCAGACTTCAAAGGATACCGGCAGGCATCTTAACCATGTAAACCGCAAGGAAGATACCGTTAAATTTGCCACGTTGGACAACACCAATCAGAAGGTCGGCAACGGTTGTCATTACTACGATGGCGATGCCGTCACAGTCGCGTGGGATCACTCAAGCTTCACCGAACGCACGGTGATGCTCTGGTTCAAGCGGACGGAGAGTGGCAGCGGGATCAAAATGTTGTATGAGGCGGGTAAGTTGAGTCAGGGGATGGCAATCTGGTTAGAGGATACGGGTGCTACAGAAACGGTCTCAATGAAGGTATATGGTGGACCGGGTCAATCAGCTGATACCACAACGATGACGTTGCAGACATCCGCAGATGGTTGGCATCATGTTGCAGCCGTTTACAAGCCCGATCCAGATGATCCTGATAAAGGCGTCATGCAGCTGTTTCTCGATGGCGTTGCTGGAGAGGTAGAAAAACGTGCGACAGGCTTGACGGTATTGACCCACGACTATGGAGCAGTTGGTGCTGCTCGAAAGGGTAGCGTCTATGCAAATACCGATGGACAGCTTGTCTTTTATGGTTTCACCGGCTACATCGACGAAGTCCGCATCTACGACGAAGCCTTGTCCGAAGAATCCATCAAGTATTTCGCGATTGATATTCCGGAAGAAGACTACAACACCAAGCTGGATTCGCCGGCAACTCACAATTCGTATCCAACCCAGGTCTCGAAGTATCTTTTCCCTGAAAAGACAGTCTATTTCGCACAGATTTCCGGCAGGCGGCTTGCCCTTGAATTCCGCGATAGCCAGTATCAGTTGTCTGACAGCACGCTCATTGACTCCAAGCGCCCAATGCTGACGGTCGACGGCACGACCATTCTGGCACAGGGAACGGTCGATGTGAATGGTTATGTCGATCAATATCTGGGCAGCCATGATGGTTTTGAAACGCGTTACAAACATACCAACTGGGGTGCATACAAAAGCCGCCCCGAAATTCGTGTTGGCGCTCATCTGAATCTGAACTTTGACCCACTGGCCGCCTCCCATGAGCAGGTCGTGGAGCATGAGAAGGCGCTTGTGAATGCGACGACCCGCCTTGCCTTCTCCGATAACGAGGAAGAGCAGGAGCAGTTCTTCGGCCAGTATGCGGCGTTAATGTCCTCTAACTATCTTTATCGAGCGAGACAGGCGCGCGATTTGGTGGCCCCACTGATGGGTATTCGAGTCGGCGATGAAAATACCACGTTTTCGGTTCTCATGTGGACGTATCCGGACGATGCGGCTGGAAAGTATTCTTCAACGGTCAGTACATTTCTGCTGATGAACAATTGGCGCATTGATGCAATCAGCGCCAGTACGAGTTGGTACAAGGCAGGCACATTACCTGTCGTCGATATCAGCCTTGACGACTCCAGCAACTTTATAGGTCGGCTTATTGGAGACGTGCATTCCGTTCAAGAGTCGGAAGTTTTCGAAGATTGGCAGCAGACGCCGAGCTTGAGCACGGTAGCCGCGATTTTTGCCGCCGTGAAGGAAGGCGTTTCCGTCGTTCGGCTGACGGCCGAGAATGTCGATGGTGATCGCGTCTGGTATCTGGACTCAAACGGAACGCAGAAGTATCTGGACGAGGAAGACGAAGCGTTCAGGTACAGCCTCAGTTTTATTGCGGGTGTAAAGAAGGATCTGGAAGAAGGCAAGATTGTGACATTGCCGGTACAGACCGTGCCGATCAAATTCCCCGGAACGGAAGATGTCGCCATTTCAGCTGACGTCAAGCTTGTTGAAGAAGACGGCGAAATCAGTTGGGCATTTAATCAGTTTAATGGTGGTGGTTCGTCAAATTATGTCAGCCAGACAGCACAGTCAGCCAGTGTATACCACAAGATATTTTCAGCCGCTGCTAATTCCTACTCAACTAACAACAAGGTTGACAATGGTTCTGTATCCATATTCTCATGGATGAGGCCGAGGTGGAATGAAAGAGCGAAGATTGGCGTCGGCGATCCGGTGGATATCGTGACCGGTGAGTTCTATCACGAGGAACTGCCCGACATCAGCATCCCCAGCAGGGGCCTTGCGCTCGAGGTACGCCGTACTTATAAGAACCAGCTCAATTATGACGGTATTTTCGGCATCGGCTGGACATGGAACCATGCCGAGGAAATCATCGTCGGCGGTGAGCCGGACGACGAAGGCGAACTCCCCACCGGTTCATTTACTTACTATGACGCCGAACGTCGGCGGTACGATATCAAGCCCGACGGTGGCAACTACAGCTACCCGGCCGGCACCACGTTTAAGCTGGAAATCAGCGGCACGGTTGGCAGCGGATCGGAAGAGTATCACATCATCCACAAGAATCAGATTCGCTTCATCTTCGATGATGCAGGAAAACTGATTCGCAAGCAGGACACGTTCGGCAACTTCATCGAGTTTGACTATGACCAGGACGATCGCATGACTGCCTTCCGCGACGCGCTTGGTCAGCAGATCACACTGAATTACACCGGCAATGCCGAGCAGGTGTCAAGTATTTCGGACTTCCTCGGTCGCTCGGTGACATACACCTATGAAGACACGGTATTCAAGGAAGCGGTGGATGATGACCTGCTGGGTGACGTGAATGTCGAGTTGGATGCGGGATACGACACGCTCACACTGAAGGGGAATCGCTGGCAGAAGATGGCCGTATCTCAAGTTGTGTCGGCCACTACGCAAATTTACTTCCAGTTCCGTGGCGATAGTGATAAGGAGGGCGACCTTCACGGTATTGGCTTAGCGACCGGCGATGACCTTGAGTCATCGCAATTCATTAAGGTATTTGGTCAGCAGGAGTGGGGTGGAGCCAGTGTTACCCAACATTCGGGTAATGGTATTACGTGGACACCTTATCAGGTATATGCCAAGGACTATGTCCCGATCGGCCAGACAATCACTGGATTGGTCTTTGCTGTCGATGGAGACGGCGTGTACTCACAGGCACAGAGTGAGTTCCGGATTGTCAGAATCCTTGAAGGTGGTACAACCGAATTCGATCTGTCAGCGGAACCCCTCACCAACTACACCACCACCCACGAAGAAATCATCGCCAAGGACCTGATCAAAGTCACCGATCTGGAAGGCAACGACACCACCTACACCTATTACAAGGATCAGGAGAACCCCAACAATAACCACAACATCAAACGCGTTACGCTGAACAACGGCGACTACCTCGACGTGTTCTACTACAAGAACGACAAGGTGTCGCATCACACCAACAAGCTTGGCAAGACCTTCCATTTCCAGTTCAGCGACACCAATCGCTACGCCGAAACATGGAACGAGGAAGGCTACTACTACAAGGCGTTCTGGAACGACAACGGCGACGTCATTCGCATTGAGAACGAAGCCGGCGAGGTGACCCGCCGCACGTTCGATGACGAACACAACATGATCGAAGAGATCGACGGCAACGGGAACAAGCGGCTGTTTGAATACGATACCGCTCGAAACCTGACCAAACGCACCGTCGTGCTGGGTGAGGTTGATGCGTTCGCAACCGATCCGGCTGATCCTGCCGACCTCGTATGGGACTATGAGTACGACAGCACGTTCAACGAAGTGACCAAGGCCACGGACCCGCGCGGGACGGTCACCGAGTCTGATCTTGATTCACAGACCGGCTCGTTACTAGAGGTGCGCGCCGCGGCAGCGCTGGGCGCCGGCGTGCCCGAAACCGCGACACGTGTCACCCGGTTTGAATACGATGCGCACGGCAATCTGATCACCAAAACAGAATCGCCTGAACTGGCAGAAGCCCGCGCAACACGCTACGGCTATGACCATCTCGGCATTCACCAGACATCCGTTCAGAATCCGGCCAATGGCCCCAATGAACTGGTTCAAATGGTCTATGACGACGCCGGTCGGCAGATTCGCCTGATCGATCGCGAGGGCAATGTCGAGGCTTTCGCTTATAACGAATATAACCAGGTCACGAAGCAGACCAATGCGCTCGGCCACACGACCACCAACCAATACGATGCGCTTCGCCGCATTACCGATGTCATTGCGCCCGACGGCGCAACGCTCCACACGGACTACCAGACCGCACGCGATCTGGTTGACAATGCCCTAGTCAGTGCGGTCACGGACCCGCTCGGCGAAGTTGCGCGCCAGGAATACGATGCCGTCGGCAACGTTATCCGCAGAACCGACAAACGCGGCTACGTCACTGAAATCCGCTACGATGGACTGCAACGCCCGATCGAAATGATCGACGCCAATGGCGATTCGATTCACTACAAATACGATCAGGCCGGCAACCAGATCGCCGTCACCGATCGGCGCGGCAATACCAAGACTATGGAATACGACGACGCCAATCGGCTGATCAAGGAAGTCGATCCGGCCGGCAAGACGTCGCGCTATCTGTATGACGCCAATTCCAACCGAACCCACATTATTCAGGAAATTACCGGTAACGAGAACTATTACGTCGAGCGCTACGAATACGACGGACATAACCAGCTCGTACGCACGATCCTCGGCGCGGCTTCTCCCGGCTCAATCGACGACCCCGAAGACGCGCGCATCACCGAGTACTTCTACGACAGCCTCGGCCAGCTGGTGCGCGTGCGCGATGCCCTCGACAACGAAGTGCGAAGCACGTTTGACGGCAACGGCAACAAGACCTCTGAAAAATTCTACGACGCCGACGACCAGTTGCTCAAGACCATTACCTACGAATACAACGCCCGCGATCAGTTGATCAAGATGACCGACGCTCGCGGCAAGGTGTGGCAGTATGAATACGATGCAGCCGGTCGCCAGACGGCTCAGGTCAACCCGCTCGGCCATCGCGTTGAAACGGATTACGATTCGCGCAACAACGTCATTCAGGTCGCCACGCGCGTCAACGGCACCATCATCCGCCGCACGCGCCATACCTATAACAAGCGCAACGAAAAGATTTCCGATACAGACGCCCTGGGACACGTCTGGGGTTGCGAGTATGACGAGGACGGGCGAAAGATCACCGCGATCGACCCACAGGCCAACGAAACGCGCACGTTCTACGATGCGCTCGGCCGCCGCATCGGCTCACAGGACGCGCTCGGTAATACAGTTACGTGGGACTACGACGCCGAAGGCAACCTCCTCGGCGAAACCACCCCCAAGGGGGAACGTACGCGCTACTTCTACGACGTGCGCAACCTGCTGACGCAGAAGACCAACGCCCTGAACGATGATTGGACGTACGACTACGACATCCTCGGGCGCCAGATCGGCGTGACCGATGCGCTCAACTTCGAAAGCACCATCGTTTACAACCGGTTTGATGAAGTGATCGAAACAATCGACCCGGTCAGTAACTCGGCAAAGAGCATTTACGACAAGCTCGGGCGCGTGATTGAAGCCATCGACGCCCGAGGTGTGCGCGTGCTGACCGAGTACGACGCGCTGGGCCGTGTCATTGAAACTATCGTGGCGCCGGGTGAGGCCGAGCAGGTCATCACGCGCTACAGCTACGATCCGAACGACAACCTCACCGAGCAGATCGAAGCCTACGGCGAAGCCGAACAGCTCACCACCCAGTACACCTACGACGACCTGAACCGTCTGACGCAGACGACTGTCGGCATGGAACTGCTCGTTGCCGATCGTCTCGTATCGACCGTTCAGTACGACGATGAAAACCGCGAGATCGTCACCACCGACGCCCACGGCGTCGAAACCACCGTGGCCTACGACCTGATCGGCCAGAAGGTTTCCGAAACGAATAGTGACAACAAGACCCACACTTGGACCTACGACAGCCGGCGACTGGTCACCAAGATCACCCCGCCGGCGGACGGCGGCTTGGAAGATTCCCCGATTGAATACCAGTACGACGCGGCCGGCCGCCTCACGCTGACCAAGCAGGGGGTGGACGAACGCTCTACTGAATATGACGCCAACAGTCGCGTCTCCAAGGAGTACGACTTCCTTGCTGTCGAGACCACGTACGACTACGACAAGCTCGGCCGCCTTGTCAAAACCATCGAAGGCGCGAACAACAACGTCGGCGATGCGGACTACGCCCAGACGCTCTACGAATACGACGCGGTTAGTAGCCTGACCAAGATCACCAACGCCAACGGCAATGCCGTCACCTATGAATACGACGGCCTGCGCCGGCGCACCAAGGAGATCGACGCGGACGGCGTGACCTATCAACAGGTCCTCGCCTATGACCCGAACAGCAATATCCAGTCGCTGCGTCTGCGCGACGGCAAGGTCATTGACTACACCTACGACCTGCTTGACCGTGTAACCGAGGTGCGCGCTGGCGGCACGCTCCAGCAGACGTTCCGGTATGACACCCTTTCGCGCATGACGCTCGCGGTGGACCACAACGCCGACGGGCGCATGTCCAGCTCCGCGAAGACCTACGCTGTTGAATACAAGTACGACCTGTTCGGCCGAACCACGGAAGAATCGCTCAGTGATTCCGACACACTCGACGGGCAGGGCCACTTGAGCAGCGCGCTGACCAGCACGCTTACTTATGAAGATCATCCCGTGACCGCCGGCATCAGCCGTCGCACGACCGCTGCGTTTGCCGGCGGGCGCCGCGTTGAGCGCGAGTGGGATGATGTCGGCCGCCTGTCGGCGGTCAAAGACCCCGACGCTTCTCGAACACACGCGTCTTACACGTATCTTGCGAACGACCGGATCAAAAGCTGCACGCTGGGCCCGACCGGGGGTGGCAACGTCGATACGGTCCTGTCACATACATACGACTCCCGCGGGCGCGAAGACCAACGCGAGTACAAGCGCAGCGGCACGACGGTGCTGTATAAATTGGATACGGTTTGCGACGCACAGAGCCGCGTGATCGATGAAGACAACAGCGGCACGGCCGTGCACGACCCATTCAATCGTGGCTATTCCTATGACGATCTGAACCGTCTGCTTGCGCGTGACGAAGACGACAACGCCACGGACGACATCACCTGGTCGTACGACAAGGTGGGCAACTGGACCGGCAGCAACCAGAACACGGGCATCGGCGGCGCAACCGAGACGTTTACATCCAATGAAGACAACGAATACACGGCGGCCGGCAGCCTGACGGACCTCGCGTACGACGATCTGGGCAACCTGATCGAAGCGACGGACGATGACGGCCAGTGGCGTTACGTGTACGACTGGTCGAACCGTCTGGTTGAAGTTCACCGTCGCGACAGCCAGGTGGGCTATTGGCAATTACATGCCAGTTACTACTACGACGCGGTGAATCGCCGTGTCGAGAAGTCTGTCGGCAGTATCAACCCGGTATCGACGTGGTACATCTGCTTGGGCTCACAGGTAGTTGAGGAACGCGCGGGCATCAGTCTTCTGATTTCCGACGTACTCCGCAGCTTCGTGTACGGCCAGTCGGCCGACGACGTGATCTGCATGGTCGCGGAAGCTTCCGGTGGCGGCGGTTCCGGGGGGACGTTCTATTACTACCTGTTGGACCGCATCGGCAGCGTGGTCGGCCTGCTGTCCGACAGCGGCTCGGTTCTTGAGAAGTACGATTACAGCGAATTCGGGTCGATGACGATCCGCGACAGTGGTGGTGTGGTTCGCCACGGTGGTAGTCAGTACGGGAACCCATACGGCTACACGGGTCGGCGGTACGACGCAGAGACGGGTCTCTGGTATTACCGCAACCGCATGTACGACGCGCGGATGGGGCGTTTCCTGCAACGTGACCCAGCAGGTTACGTGGATGGCGTGAACCTGTACGCGTACGTGAGCAACAGTCCGTTGGTGTTTAATGATCCCAGTGGATTGACGGCAAGAAGTCCTCAGAGATCCGGCAATTCCACCATTAATGATTTTGGCTTGCGAAGCCAGAGCTTCAATCAGTCCCTTGCAGCTAGTGGCAGTGCGCTGATTCACGGATCGAACGCCCTTTATGCTGCGTCAAATCCACTCGGCGCCTATTCCATGGGCATTGCCGCCGAACGACTTGCGCGTTCCCAGCGCTATGCGGTGGGCGACTACCGGACAGATGAAGAGGTGGCGGATGAAATCCACCGTCGTATTTCGTACCAAATTCAGATTCGGGAGAAATACGCTCAAGAAGCCATTGGTGAGCATATCAATCGTCTTGGTTCCGGGTTCCTTGCGTTGGGTAACCAAGCACAGATTAAGCAAATCAGCGATATTCGTCTTATGTATGGTCTGGCGCCGAAGCGACACCTGTCGCCGATCATGGAAACGAATCAGACGGCCATGACCATTGCGTACACAATCGCACATGCGGATGCCCGTGTTACTTCGATGGCAAAGACTGTCCACCTGTATGGTCGTGCGGCGACGGGTGATACGCGTGCTTTGCGTGAGGTCGGTAGTAGGTGGAGCCAGCACATTGACGACGTTGACAGGATTCATCAGCGTGACGGCTTGTTGTCAGCCTTTGGTTACGCTGCGACATCCTGGATTGGTTTGGATGCTGGTTATAATGCAATCACCGGTCGTGATTGGGTCTCTCAACGGTCTTTGGATGGATATGAGCAGTGGGGGGCAGCTTTCCAGACGTTCGGCACGGTAGGCTCAGTCGTCGCTGGTGGATCGATCGTTGCAGGGGCGAGCGGTGCGACGAGTGCAGTTGGCACAGGTATCACCCGAGCAGGGATGTATGGTGCGGCAAGGTCTTTTGCTGCGGAGCAAGTTGGGCTTGGGGGAAGTGGAGCCACAAGGGGGGGGCTACCGCAAGGAATCACGTTTGAAGGAACCGTGCATCGGGCTGTAAACCCGAAATATGCAGATAGTGCTTTTGACTTTCATGCGCCAAGCAATTTGGCAGCCAATCATCGTTATAGTGGTATCGGGCGTGGAGGCATTTACTCTGGGACGTCTAGAGAAGCAGTTTTGGGCGAACTAGCGCATTATAAGATAGACCCTAATAATGTCGCATGGGTGACGAAGGATATTCGGATATCTAATGTTCTGGATTTAACTAATCCGGCGGTTCGAAAACAGCTTGGCGTTTCCCTGAAGGACATTACCGGAGACAGCTACTTATACACTCAAGGCATTGGTGACCTTGTTAGATCACGAGGATACAATGGCATTCTGTTCCCTGCAGCCAGAGCCCGCGGAACTACGAACTTTGTGGAGCTAGTTAATCATGCCGATTAAATACGTGTCATTTCATGGTTTACCAGATGGACTCAAAGAAAGAGTAAGCAAAATTGCTGCTCCAAACGAAGAAAGTTGGGTAAAGGAATCGATTCCGGCATTGGATGGTAAGACGTTCTTAGAGCAAATCAATGAAGAGGATGGTTACGAAAAAGTTTGCCAGTACTTAACAAAAGTTGAAGGTTATTTGGGTTAATTGCTACAAGCGCCGAGAAGAAAAGGTGTCAGAAATGCCGTGTCGAAAACCTCTCGGGTGACTGATGGATTCGATTCTGAAGCGCAATATCGGGTATGAATGAAGAAACATCGAATCCAAAGATTGGCTAAATTCAAATGACGTGTTGAGCGCGAGTGGGACGATATCGGTCGTCTCAAGACGGTTGAAGATCCTGATGCCTCTCGAACACACGCGTCTTACACGTATCTTGCGAACGACCGCATCAAAACCTGCACGCTGGGCCCGACGGGCGCCGGCAACGTCGACACGGTCCTGTCACACACGTACGACTTCCGTGGCCGCGAAGACCAGCGCGAGTACAAGCGCAGCGGTACGACTGTGCTGTATAAATTGGATACGGTTTGCGACGCACAGAGCCGCGTGATTGATGAAGACAACAGCGGCACGGCAGTACATGATCCATTTAATCGCGGCTATTCCTATGACGATCTGAACCGTCTGCTTGCTCGTGACGAAGACGACAACGCCACGGACGACATCACGTGGTCGTACGACAAGGTCGGCAACTGGACCGGCAGCAATCAGAACACGGGCATCGGCGGCGCGACGCAGACGTTTACGTCCAATGAAGACAACGAATACACAGCCGCCGGAAGCCTGACGGACCTCGCGTACGACGATCTGGGCAATCTGATCGAGGCAACGGACGATGATGGTTTGTGGCGTTACGTTTATGACTGGTCGAACCGCCTGATTGAGGTTCACCGTCGCGACAGCCAGGTTGGTTACTGGCAGCTACATGCCAGTTATTACTACGACGCGGTGAATCGCCGTGTTGAAAAATCGGTCGGCAGCATCAATCCGGTATCCACGTGGTACCTCTGCCTGGGCTCTCAGGTGGTCGAGGAACGCGCGGGCATCAGTCTTCTGATTTCCGACGTGCTCCGCAGCTTTGTGTACGGTCAGTCGGCAGATGACGTGATCGCAATGGTCGATGAGACTTCCGGCGCTAGCGGTGCTTTCTACTACTACCTCTTAGATCGCATTGGCAGCGTTGTCGGCCTGCTGTCCGACAGCGGTTCTGTTCTCGAGAAGTACGACTACAGCGAATTCGGTTCGATGACGATCCGCGACAGTGGTGGTGTGATCCGCCACGGTGGTAGTCAGTACGGGAACCCGTACGGCTACACGGGTCGGCGGTACGACGCCGAAACAGGCTTGTGGTACTACCGTAACCGCATGTATGACAGTCGAATGGGTCGCTTCTTACAGCGTGACCCGGCGGGTTATGTGGACGGCGTGAATCTGTATGCGTACGTGAGCAACAGTCCGCTGGTGTTTAATGATCCAAGTGGATTGACTGCCCGAAGATCGTTTAACAGTTCCGCTTCAAGTGGCAGCACGTTCGGGCTGTCGTCCAGTAGCTTTGGTGTAAGTTCGCTGTTTGCGGCTGCTGAAAGGGAGCATACCCAGCGGTTTGCATGTGGGATATTCACAGCTTCACCTACGCCGCTTGAGCCGTTAAGTGTTTTAGAGCGTATCGGTAGTGCGCTTAGCAGCACGATCAATACGAGTGTGCGGGCGCTAAAGACGGCGCATGAGTTCAATGTACGGACGAAGGCAGAACTCTACGGACATTATTCGGACAGCGTCGCTGAATTCCGCGCGTTGAACGGTGAGGTTGTCGGATGGGTCGGTAACCGAGCGGTTTCTGGCGCAAATCGTATCGGTACAAGTGTTGCAGGCCCTGCCGGTGGTGCGTTCTTTGAAACAGCAACGCGCGAAACATATGGCCGTTTAACGGGCCTATCCGATCCTTATGCGGTCGGCGAGGCACTTGTTGGGAATGTTCGCCGGGTGAGGGCAGAGGCGAATTACCTGTATGACATCCGTGTGAACAGCGGAATGGTTGATTCGTATTCGCCGCTACGTGCGGCTTATGAATCGGGTGCATTTGCGGTTGCGAGTCTGTTCCCCGGCGTTCGTTCCGGTTATGAGGCGATCGACGACTCGGACACGATCACGCAGCAGCGTTTTAATCGAACGCCGCTGGAGCGGGCGACTGCGGTTGCGAACAGTGTTGAGGCGGGCACTGCTACGACAGCTGGTATTTTTGCTCCGTTCAAGCTTGTCGGCGGTAAACCTGCCCCACGTGGTCCGTCAACAGGCCGCAGTCCAACGCCTGTGACGTCCAAGCCGATCGTGAATGCGAAGCCCAAGCCGGTGAAGCGGCCTAGTGGTGGTGGGGTTGGTCCGGGGTTGTTTCATCCTGACCTAGGGGGAGCGAATCAGGGGTGGGGTCAGGTTACTCCAAAAAGTTTGCCTGACTTAAGCACTCCAGCATTAGATACGATTCCAGCAGGGAAAAGAATTTCGTTATTTGATGGTGAGCGAGCTGCTCGTATGCTCTTAGGGCACGATCCGGTTACTCCGGCAGGTCGGCAAATTAACTTTCATGCAGCTGATCGTATGGTCAATCCTCCACGAGGGCGTGTACCGCTCACTGTTGCAGAACTTGACAATTTGATTGATACGGCTGATAAAATCAGAAAGATTTCACGGCATCCCTTGGGTGATACGGTTACTCTGCAAAATACCAAGCTTCCTGGCAAGCCTCAGGTCGTTGTTGATGCGGAAACAGGTAAGCGGGTAATAACGGTTATTAATCCAAAGGTTAAGAAATGAGAACTGATAAGATTGTTGGCTTGCTAAAGAAATTTGAGTGTGGTGCTGACCGATCCGTTGATTGGGCAAAGGCTGTTGAAGCGGAAATCGACGATGCGGGTTTTAGTGATGATCCACGTTTTGAAGAATTATGTGAGTGTCTGGCATCATATAGGCCAGGAGGAGGTGATTATTTGTATGGTGAAGACGAAATGTTGAGGGTTTGCCGAAGTTCCTTGGCGCTGATTACGCGAGTTGATAGTTAAGTATTGTACGGGTGAGGGTGAAGAAAAAGGCCTCAGGAATGTATCGTATAAAGCCCTATTTATACAGATAATTAGGTCATCATGTTATGCGTTTCGGTACACGACTTGGCATCTATGGTACCGATCAGGAATGAATTACGAAGAGCTAACGCTAATAAATTTTGAAGACTTCCTTAGCCGCTTTAATCGCTGTTTTGACGGACTTATTGAAGAAGTGTTAATAAGCTACCCTGACGGTGCTAGGTGGCCTGAAGTCAGCATATCGATTCAGACTCAGGATGAGCAGTCTGAAGATGAGTGGGCGATACTGCATCTGCGTTTGAAAAAAGTTACGAATCTTCGAATGACGGAAGGAAAAGTATCTTATCGGGTTCTTTCTGATGGATTGGTATTGAAGCGGTTTGACGCGAGTTGGGGGATCGGCTTTGATGAGGATCAAGAGTCTAGCGAAAGCGCTGAAGCTTTTGCAAGCTCTCCTTTTGGCTTCATTGCAGAAAAAGTCGAATGGGCGACGTCATAAATGAATCACTCAAAATCAATTCCTTACGATGGATGGTGTCTGCTGCGGCAAACTTGGGAGTCCCTGTGAGGCGGCCTGTTGGAGACCCCCCTTTCGGTAAGGGAAGCATACATAAGAGACTCTCTGCACGAAGCACATACCGGTCTCGCGCCGATCTTAAGAGGCGAAGCGTATAAGTATTTTAACCGTGACATTAGAGGAGGCGATCGTGTGCACTCGAGTGCCATGGATTCGTTTGATGGTCCTTTTGTTCATCCTCGAATTTCCATAACTAGAAAAAATGAGGTGATCCGTGAAGAGTAGATTCGTAAGTGTATATATAAATTTATATGTGATAACTGTTTTTATGATATTGTCCGGGTGTGATTGGTACCCGGATGAGCGAGCGACATTTTTGAATGCGGTTACGAGTGATGATAGAGCGACGGTGAAGAGAATACTTGGTAATAATCCAAAGTATTTGAATGTCAGGTCCGGTACTGGAGAGTCGGCGATTCACTTTGCTTGTTCTTATGTTCGCCCTACTATGGTGGAAATTTTGTTGTCATATGGCGCGAGCGTGAATGATGTGGACGCTAGTGGGTATAAGCCAATTCACTCCGCGATAGCACATATAGGTAATGATTACGAGGGGCTTGAAGATGAACAAATTAAAATTATTAAAGTACTTATTAAAAATGGTGCTTCTGTAAATGATGTAGTCAATGGCTTGGATCGTGAGTTCCCGTTGCATATGGCTGTTCGGCTTCGGAATCGAAAAATCGTCAAGTTGCTGTTGGAAAATGGAGCCGATCAAAACTTGAAGGATGGTCACGGTTTAACGCCGATTGAGCTTGCGCAGAAAATGGGTATTGAGGGGATGTGTGATTTACTTGACTGTAAGTAGTAGGTCCATTTGCTTGTTGGATTCAATTCCGAAGCGCAACATCGGGTAACGTGAAGTGGGGCGAGACAGAGCCGCTGAGAAGAAAAAGAAGAAAAGGTGTCAGGAATGCTCTGTATGGAACCTTCCGAATCATGAGTATAGCTATGTTGTGCGTCAGCACCGCTAAGGCCATCTCGCGCATCTGTGGCCAGTAGCTTTGCGCATTGATCGTGTCACCCTGATTCCGTTTGATCATTGAGTTAATGGTCTCGATCTGCCAGCGTTGGTGATAGTCCTGTTTGCGAAGGCCAAAGGTCTGCCGCATCTGACGACGGTACTTCCCCGTCGGCGGCTTGCCAGAGTGTCTGCCTGCTGTGGCAGGGATGGTCGTGAGAATGCCATGCATCTGCCGCGCGTAACGGTGGTTGAACTCGGAATCAAACCCAGCATCCGCGTACACGTGATGAATCGGCACGTTGGACTGAACGTCATCGAGCAGATAACAGAATTCACTCACATCCGGCTTGGGACCATAGCCCAAATGCATGCTCAGAACCATGTGGGTATCGATATCACCCAACATTGTTGCCTTGGGGAAGCGTCGGTACGGCACGCGTTCGCCGCTTTGCCTGCGGCGTTTGGTGTAGTACGAACTGCGATGGCCAGCCTGCATCCCTGTTCCGTCTGCTGCTGTTCTACGGCCGTTGCCTCGTGGCTGATGTGTTGCATCAAATAATTCATTGCTTGCCAGCAGCAGTTGACGCGAGCGTGGCGCGTTAAGCAGCCGACTTTCAGCCTGTTGCAGTGTTGTGAAGTGCGGCACCTTCTTCAAACGGATGTCCGCACACAATGCAGGCATGTCGATCAGGATGGCCTGGATGCCACGATAGCTGGTTTTGAAAAATCGTTTGAGGACCAGACAAATAAACAGTTGGTGTTCGGTGAACGTCTTGGGCGCATACTTGTGGGCATACAACGGCAAGGCTTGCATCGCGACCTGCATGGCCACCTTCGCCACCCTCCGTGGTGACTTGCTGGATTGGCTCATAGTAGTGGACACTATGATGCGAACTGGGTTCAATCAAGCAGGCTGAGAAGGTTCCATACAGAGCAGGCGCAGCTCATTTTGACGTGCCAAACTAATGAAACTTGATGAATTAACATTGGCAGATGGTCATGTAGATGGAATTCGCTCATCATTGTCTGAAGTCATTATTGACTTTACCGACTGGGAAGAACGACGATGGGAAATCGTATTTGAAAATGTGATCGGCCTCGAAGCTTTCGGGATTGAGGGCGAAGAACTCGACAGAGTTGAAGAGCGAGAAGACAAAGCTCTGATGGAGCGATCCAGAAAGATCGCTCAAGAGCCAGATACACCAATGAGGTGTTATTCATTTTATTCACCATGGCGTGATGATTGTCTTCTTACGATCGTTGCATCGTCCTGTGTGGTTCGTCGCGCAAAATCAGAAGGGGCGGAGCCTCACTAGTCATTAGTGGACAGAACTGGGGCGAATTCAAGTCAGATCCGTCGCAACAATGAATATTATTGAAATCACAACTCGAATCAGGTTGGCAGAAGATTCTCAAAAGTTGGATCGTGCCATATTAAACGCTTCGGATTTTATCGAATGTGGCGAAGGTGATGAGAATGAAATTCGTACTTTGTTTCAGTCAGTCATTGAGCGAATTGGACGAGTAGGAGATCGAGAAGAGGCATTGAATTGTCTTTCAAAATGTGCGATTGGACTGGGAAGTGTTCGAGAAAGTGACCTTGCAAATCTGATATCTTTGATGGAGGAATTTGAGAAGGGGGAATTGTTGTTATTTATCAATATCTTATCCAACGCTGATCAAGCAAAGTACTTGGATGTACTACGGCGACTGGCTGAAAATTCAGACAAAGAGATATCGGCTGAAGCCATACAAGCGATGGAAGAGTTGAGGTGGCGAGTGTCGAAACGGGGTACTGAATCCAAAGATTGACTAAATTTAAGTTTCGTGTGTTGTTTGTGGGCATAGTATGCCTGACATCCTTTTCTCGTCAGTCGTCGGGCTACGTGACCTGCACAGTGGATGAGACTTCCGGGGGCGTTCCATTACCACCTGCTGGACCGATCGCCCTCGCGGTTCATTTGAATGAGAATCCGTGAGGGAAATCGCGATTGCTGCTGAATGCCTTGCTCGCTTGAGGCGTTAAACGCCGTAGCGGGCCAGCCACGTCTATTGGGTGGGTGAATTTAAATCGATTCTTGAAAGATGCTTACAGGAAAAAAAGTCTTGTATTGACGCGCTGTGGATAATGGCTTAATCTTATCACTGTTTAATATTTTTTATAACGATATAAAATAAGAAATAAATGTAATAAGAATTGTCCTCGGTCCATATGTAAGTTCCCGCTCACGACTGCGTACTTGAATGACTTCAGCAACACCCACTTTGTTTACTGAACGTTCCCGGCTTCATTTCTGCACCGCTGTACGTCGTCGCCTGTCACGGATTTTCCATTTCATTTCTTTTGAGGAGTTGCGGCATGTCTCACCGTCGCCCGATGATTTATCTGCTTGTCAGTTTTCCTCTGCTGTCTGTGCTGCTTCTGAACGTGTCCGTTATCCGGGGGGTGCCCGTTGATGATCCGGCATTGCCGTCAGCGTTTGATTCATTTGATCCCGGTCAGCAGATTCCGTCGTTTGTCACAGGAGCGCCTGTTTTTGCGGAATGGATTCGTACGGCCGGCCGTGGCGATACGGTCGCGGCGACAGGTGAATCGTTCAGTAACTTCGTGGGGAGTGACGCGGGCAAGGATGCGCGCGTCATTGTCTTCGGGCAGAGCGGTTCGAACCCGGGTGTATTTCAAGATGCGTTGATTCAACGTCTGGATGATCAGAAGATTGCTTTCACCATCGGCGATGGTTTACCCAATGAGTCGATGTATCTGGTGTGGGCGCAGAATAGCACTGGTTACAGCAGTCCGATCAAGATCAATCACACAGAGGCCTGGTGGCTTGGTCCCGAGCGTGTGACGCGCGGCGATACGGTTTGCGTTTATGGCCGCAACCTCTCGCACGACCAGGGAACTGAGTCGTCCTGGGTCTACATTCAGCCCGAAACCGGTCAGGGACAGTGGGCGACTGTCACGGGCGTCAATCCGTATAAGGTTGATTTTGTCGTGCCGTCCGGGCTTACCAATGGCAACTACGAAATCTGGGTGCATAACGGACATGGCGGCTCGTACGGCTGGAGCTCGCCAGTCACCATGGTTGTCGATGACGGCTTGTCGTGGACGGGTGGCACTTATGATGTCACCAGCTACGGCGCGGTTGGTGATGGTGTGGCGGATGATGCAGCGGCAATCGAAGCGGCCAAGAATGCCGCGGCAAGTGATCCTTATTCGACGATCTATTTCCCGGCCGGCACGTATTCGATCGGGTTTGGTTTTCTGCCGCCGGCCAATGTGCGATGGCAGGGGGCGGGGATCGATCAGACATTCATTCAACTGAACAACAAGTTTGTGAAGCCGTCGTTTTTCTTTAATGGATTGATCGACGATGCGCGTGTTTACAACAGCGTTCTGTCGTCGTCACAGATCACCACCCTCGGCACACAGGCCGGTCAGAATGTTCCCGGCGCTACGCCGGCTTCGCACTGGAACTGGGAAGGCGACGCAAATGATTCGGCTGGCATCAACAACGGAACGATCAGCGAAGGCGCTGGCGCGACTTCACCTGCTACTTTCACCTCGGGCACGGATGGGCAGGCGATCAGCCTTGACGGCTTCAATGACTATGTCGACTTTGGCGACGTGCTGGACCCCGCCGGCGCGGGACAGACCATTGGCGTCTGGTTTCAGCGCAGCAATGACTACAACCCCAAGAATCAATGGATTGTCAGCAAGGGCAATTACGCAGCGACCGACGTCGGATGGTCGGTCTTTATTTCTCCCGAGGGTGAGCTTGTTGTCCGATGCAGCGACGGGACGAATGTTGCGGCGCAGACCGGACCAACGATTACCGATCACAACTGGCATCACGTGACGTTGGTTCTGGATCTGAGTGGCAACCAGATTCGCGGCTATTTTGACGGCTCATCCAGCGGATGGAGCAACGGCGGGGGTGGTGCGAGTTCGGACAGCCTCAGCGGTTTCGGTTCCCTGGCCAATTCGGATGAGTTGGTGATTGGCATTGTTCGGGACGCTGCCGCGATTCCTTCGTCGTACGACAATCGTTATTTGTCGATTCTCTTTGCCGGTGGTGACAACATCGCGGTTGAGGATCTGACGCTCGACACCAACAACAATCTGAATGGCTATCTGGGGCTGCTGATGCAGCGCCGAAATCTGACGGATACCCGTTTTACGCGCGTCCGGTTTGATGCGCGCAACTATCGTTACTTTGATCTGCACGGGTCTGATCGAGTCTTCTTCAAAGATTCGATCGTGATCGGCGGCGGCTGTTTCCTGGGAACGTGCGATCAGGTTTTCGTTAAAGGCACAGACTTTTACGGCACCAATGACGCGAACGTGCTGTTTGAGTTCTGGGGCGCGACACGGGTCAGCATGACCTATTGCACTGCCCAGGATCTGGACAACAGCGATGTGAATTCCGGCGCGGGTTGGGCCCAGGGGCGTTTCTTCTACGGGAACAATATCTGGGCGAGTAATCGCAACATCTATGTCGGGCACAGCACAACTACCGACCTGAGTGTGCGGCCGGGCTTCTGGAACCAGAACTCCGGTGAACAGATTCTGTTTGAAGGCGGTGACGGCCGGCTCGGTGCAACCGTTTCATCAGGTGCGGCGGACACCATCACACTTAACGGTGTAACGAATCCTGTCTACGGCGATGGGCGTTACATGCTTTCCGTCACGAGCGGAAAAGGCCTTGGACAAACGCGACGATTGGTTGCGTATGACGAAATTTCGGGTGCTTACTCGGTTGAGCCGGATTGGAACGTTGTTCCAGCCAGTACCAGTACCGTGGCTCTGGGCTTATATACCGCGCGCTTTGTGGCCTACGACAATGATCTGGATGGGAAGGCGTATGTTGTCACCAATCCAACCCATATTGCTGCCGCGGGGGTGAGTATTTACGGGGCAGCAGCTGATGTTGTCGTCGCGCAAAACCGAATTACGCAGTTACGCCAGGGGCTGGCCAGTTGGGGACTTGGCGATAAGGCCAGCGTATCGGAACCGCTTCGGATCGGGCCGAATTACTTTACGCTTTTCGTCGACAATGATTTCGCAGATGTCCATACGGGCATCGTGACGATTCCCGCGTTTTATAACGCGCCTGGTGAATCGTCCGGAGCCGCATTACTGGGCAACGTGTTTCGGGGTAATGCATTCGATGACGTATCGGTGTTGGGCGTCAAGCACTATGTCAGTTGGAATGGCGACGATACGCCTCTGGATCTGACAGTTTACGAACAGAACGTGTTTGTAAATCTTCCATTTGGCTTTGAAACCACCGCGCTGAACACCGGCGACAAGTCACACAATGCGATTCTGCTGAACAACCTGTTTGATTTGGGAACAGCGACATACAGCGGGTCAGTCGGGCTGGAAACCGAGGCGGATCAGAAGTTGGCCCTTGGAAGCAACGAATGGATTGGTTTTCAAACCACCTATGACAGCACCTTGGGTGAAGTGCTGGAAGTGCCGCGCCGTGTTTTTGATACGACCCTGGCGACCGGGCAACTGGGAATCGACACTTTATTGGTGTGGAACGCGGGCACCAGTTCGCTCAGCTGGCAACTGAGTGACGATGCAAGCTGGCTCAGCCTGTCGTCGACCAGTGGAAGTGTGGTTGATGAAGCGGATCAGGCGCCGGTGTTTCTGAGCATTGACCCGTATGCATTGTCGCCGGGCGCCCATACTGCAACGCTGACGGCGACCGCCGGCTCGCAGGTCCAGAAGGGAACTGTCACGCTGAATCTCGTGTCACCCGCTGGTTACCTGGACAATTTTGTGCGGGCTTTTCCAAATCCCGGCTTTGAGACGCAGGGCATGGGCGTCACCGACGCGGACGTGTGGTTGGAATACAACGGTGCCGTGCGCGACACGATCAATCCTGATGTTGGATCGGCCGCCATGTTTCTTGACGGCACTTCATCATCCATCGCTGAAGCACGCTACTCGCCCGGCTGGGGGACTTGGGCGCATGGCTGGACAGCGGATACGACAAACGCAGATGTCAACGCACGTCCCGGGACGGTGTATGCATTTTATTTCCGAGCTGCCAATGACTCGTCGGGCACTTCGAAGATCACCTTGTTGCCGACCACGACCGGACTGGGTGGGCAACTTTACGGGATCAATAACGAAACGGTCACAAGCCTGGCATACGAAACGATTGAGGTTGCGGGGCGGCGGACAACGAGCATGGTCGGCGCCTGGAACACAACCCTAGCGTTTCGGATGTATAGCGCATCAAAGGTATATGTTGATGAACTCAGCGACATTCGCTGGATACGGCCGGAACTGCAGGTCAGCGACATTTCGCATTTCAATCTCGGTGTTGTCGCACCCAGTACGGTGGTCGATTCAGAAGCTCGGGATATCACCAACGCCCAGATGTTGACTGGCAGCGATACGGGTTCGGGATCGGTGGCGACCGTTCTTTACGGCACGGCGAACGTCAGCTCGGACACAGGATCGACCGACCATGTTGGCGCGACGATCATCGGTGCGCAAGCGTTCATGTTTGAGTTCGTGACAACGCACGCCGGCGCGAACGCTCGTGAATTGAAGTTGGTCGGCGCCGATGGCGTTGACGGCTTGACGGGTGGTCTGTCGCCCGAAGTGGAACCTTTGCAGGTGCGGTTTCTTGGCACCGCGACCGCGGGTACGTATGAAGCGACGGTGCGCGTGGTGACGTCGGCGGACAATCAGGGAACGGTTTCAACTGGCGCCGGTGGTGACCCCCTTGTGGGGCTGCGATACCTGGATTTGCCAATTCGTGTGATTGTGGAGTGACGATCTGCCGGGTGTCAGTCGACATTGCCAGACATTAGTGAACAGGACTTTTGATGAATGCATTGCGTGTGATTTTTCTTATTTGTTTGTGGGGATGTTTCGTTTTTGGCGCGCCGGTTCTGGCGGGCGCTTTGGCCGATGCAAAGCCGGGTATGGCGGTTGAAAAAGTCACCAATCAAAAGCTGCTGATACGCCTTGTCAACATGGTTGGTGAGACCAGAACGTGGTCGGCGTCGCTCAAGCCAATGATTGGCGAGGTGGTATTGGCCGAACAGACGGGTTACCAGTTTGGCGAGAATGGTGAGGCGTTTAACCTGCCCAAACTTGACGGCGGCCAGTACCGGCTGGAACTGGTTTGCGAAGATGGCTTGAATACCTATCGGTTCAGCCGCCACATCATTGTCGATCTTCAGGGTGTTGTTTGGGCGGACATTGACGTGAAGTTTCTCTTCACTGCTGTCAAGGGAAAGCGCGTGATCAAACTGGTGTCGCTGGTCGCGCCGCCTGAATATACGCAGTGGCGTTTGTCGTTCCGGAAGATGGGCGAGGCTCAGAAGATCATCAACGACGCCGGCCCCTTGCCGTTCAAACCAAAAGGCAGATGGGCAACTACCTATGACTTGCCGGAGTTGGCGCTTGGTCAGTATCTGGTGGAGATTCAGCTGGATGGTGCTGGTGATTCGATCGCGATCCAAACCGTGGTGAAGGCTGAGATCGATTTTCGCTACGCCTATTTCCCTTCCCGAAATATGTTGCGCGCTTATCTTCCGGATCAGCCCGGGCTGGCTGGGAGAACCCATTGGAAACTGACGCTCAAACCGCATCAGCAGGAGACGGTGCTGGTTGAGCGTATGGGCACGCTACCATTTCCAGATCGTGGTGAATCGATTCCCGCGCCCAAGCTGCCGCTTGGTGATTACGATTTGACCTTCACGGTAACGGGGGAGGGTGAGCCGATGGTCATTAATCGTCGGATCAGCCGCCTCAAGCACGATTGGGAATCGCTGGGCGCCGACTTGGGCACGGATGACATTGTCATTCCGCCGTTCACACCGCTACAGGTGACATCGGACACGCGACAGGTAGATTGTGTGTTGCGCACCCATACCATGGCGCAAACCGGGCTTTGGGATCAGGTGGTCAGCCGATCGCAGTCTTTGCTGGTTGAGCCGATCCAACTGGAAGCGTCGGTTTCAGGAACCAAGTCTGTTGCGTCCGGTTCCCGTTTGTCGTTTCTGACACAAACGCCGACGCGTGTGGCTGGAACGGCTGCATGGAAGGCGGGTACGCTTGGTGGATCAACGTCGTTTGAGTTCGACTACGACGGGTTGATGAAGGTCACCCTCGACATTGAGCCCTGCGATCAGGTCATTGATTCTTTCAAACTCAGAATTCCGATGCAGCCGGACGTGGCCAAATTGATTCATCCTGTGACGGTCGGTTTGCGCAATCACTACGCCGGCCGAATCCCGGCCGGAGCCGGCAAGGTGTGGGATTCGTTGACGGTGGATCGCCAGGGGCTTACAAAGCCATTTGTTCCATACATCCTGATCGGCAATATCGAGCGAGGCATCTGCTGGCTTGCGGAAAATGATCGCGGTTGGGTGTTGGACGCAAGCAAGCCTGCCATGGAAATTCATCGTGATGATGATTCGGTGGACCTGGTCCTCAACTTGTTCATGAAGCCGACGAAGGTCGAAACCAGTCGGCAGATTGTGTTTTATCTTCAAGCGACGCCGACCAAGCCGATGCCACAGAAGCCATATCCCTGGCGATCCTGGTACACAAACGTCCCGGGCTTTCTCAGGGGTGGTCTGGTCAGCCTGAACATGTGGGGCGGCACACAGTACTGGGGCGCGCGCCACATGGTGCAGGACTATTTCCCCGCGGAGCACGATTACCGCTTCTTCGATGAACTGCGCAAAGGACGGTCCACCGGTAAATTGGATTCGGCCTACCTGGAGCAGAGACTCACGCCTTATAAGGATGACATTGACTTTGCGCACCTAAAATCTCATTGGAAAGCGGGGCTGGGGTTTGCGGCTTACACGCCGTTTGCAGACCCTTCTAGGGATGGGCGATACAACGCGGTCATGCCATACACCAGTCCGCGAAGCTGCGGATTTACCAATGATGGATTTCGATCCACTTATGTTGATGAATGGTCGCAGGTGGACGTGGCGGATCCAAGCTGGAACGCGCTGCCGCGCGCGACGCGAGAGCGGTGGCGTGGCATCTGGTACAACCTTGAGCCGATACAGAGCTATGCGGATATGGCGTTGTACTACCAGAAGAAGATGCTTGAGACTTTTGCCGACGGCCTCTACTGGGACAACATCTTTTTGCAGCCGGTTTACATCCCGGCAGAGGCTGGCGGTCCGGGCTACGTTGATGATGACGGAAATCTCAGGCCGGGTGTGAACATTCTCGCATTTCGTAATCTGGCCAAACGCGCTGCGATCATGATGCATCAGATGGGTAAGCCCCCGATGATCTGGATGCATATGACGAATTTCAACGTGGTTCCGATTCTTTCATTTGCAACTGTGAATTACGATTGGGAGTGGCGCGACCTGGGGCCATGGGCAGTGCGGGACGCTCAGGATCGGCTTGGCAAGACTGCTGACAGCGCGATTGACCTGATTCATATCATGAGCACCGGCATCCACAGCGGCAATGTTTCCGTTGCCTGCGATCGATTTGCGAACGCCAAGTACAAGGGGGTGACAGCGACAAAAGAGTGGCTGGTCAGAACGGCCATGGCGACGGCATTGCCGCATGAAATCAAGTTGTCGTCCAACACCAGAACACTCGCGTATGGCGTGGTGCCCATGATGCATCAGTTCGGATACGGAAAGCCACATTGCCGGGTATACCGATACTGGGACGAGAATTATCCGGTGACGACAAGTGGCGCACCGGTCAAGACGCTGACGCTGCATAATCGCGGCCGCCTTCTGATTGTGGTCGGCAGTTTTGGGGAAGGTGGGCCCGTTCAGATCAAACTGGATCGCTCCGCGTTGGGGTTGTCTTCCGATCTTTCCGCGGTGGATGCGGAACTGAACTACTGGACGAAGTTCTGGAAAAAGCGCAATCAGCCCGCGCGGGTTCAGGAACACATGGCATATGAGCTTGATATTGATTCGCCAGAGCCTGGCGTTTTCGTGTTTGACATAAAGAAGCACAACGTCGCGTTTTTATTGATCGAGTGAATCAGTGCGTTTTTGCTGTTAGCGATGAATACCTGGAGTTTGTCATGAGAACTGATGAAGTAATTGAGATGTTTGAATCACTGAATGCGGCCGCAGTCGACTATTACGAGCGTAACGGGTTTGTTGTGATCCGGCAGATGCTTTCAGAACAGCTGATTCAGCGCATGCTTGAACGTGTTGACGGGATGCTGGAAGGGCGTTGCGATCCGGTCGGCGTGACCCATCTTGGTGCGGGATCGGATCAGTCTAATAATGATCCGGGCAGGCTGAACAAGCAGATTATTGTCAGGGAATTTCCTGCTTTGGATGATGTCTTTCGCAGTTTTGTTGACGATGGATCAATGGTCGGCGCTGCTTGTCGGCTGGTTGAGTCTGATGAGATTACCTGTTTTCAGATGCAGGCCATGGTCAAGGAGCCGGGTTGCACCAACCCGACGCCGTGGCACCAGGACAATACATACTGGCGGTTTGATGACGATTCCGTTCGTGGCGTGACCGCCTGGGCCCCGTTGACCAGCACACGCGCGGACGACGGAACCATGTGGCTGTTGCCGGGAAGCCATCGTGGTGAACTACTGCACCACGGGGCAGCGGGTGGTGTCAGTAAATATCAGGCCATTCAAGAAACGATCGATGAAGAGAAGTTGCTGCCGCTTGAACTGGCGCCCGGGGACGTCAGTTTCCATCACATGAATACCATTCACGGGGCGTACCCGAACGGCGGACATAATCGCCGCGTTGCGATTGCCACGCACTTCCATAACAGGACTGAGCAGCCGCAACTCGCGTCGCCGTAAGTCCCTTTATTCAGATGTGTGCTGCTGCTGCTGGTTCCGGAGCACCTTCGTTGAAGACATCGGGTCTGGCGATCGATTCGCCATCGGCGCACAACTCGTGGGTATTGAAGTCAGCGGTGATTTGAGTGCCGTCTTCAAACTGGCTTTCGTAAGTATTGTCCGCGACGCGCTCGTGGCGGATGATCGCTTGTGTTTGCAGACGGCCGAAACGCTTGAGCACCAGATCATGGATGGCCTTGAGACGTCCGATCAGCCGGTCGTCCAGAACCGGCATTACGCCGGGCTGCGCGGACCATTGCGTTCGGGGATGACTCGCCAGCAAAAGCGTGCGCATGACAGCGGGCCAGTCGTGGCCTTGGGATTCGAGCATCGTCAGTCCGTGCATTGCCAGTTGCCAGAGTGGCACGCGCTGATCCATAAGCCGGGTGATGGGCCATTGTGGTCGGCACAGTTGCATGTGCCACGCTTCACCGGCCGTGACAATGTAGTCCGCATCAATACTGTTGTATAAGAAGCCGCACTCAACCCCCGCGGCGCCGTAGACATGGCGCGCCGCTTTGATCAGCCGCACAATGCCCTGGGCATAGTCCAGGCGCGTGGATCGGTGTTTCGCGTGATAATCCCGGTACAGGGGGTTGCCGATGGCATCCAGGTACGCCGCGCCGGTCAGGCCCAACGACTTGACCTGGCACATCTGATTGATGAACCAGTCGTCATCGCGGCAGGCGACATTCAGCACATGGCCGATCCCGCCGCCCCATTGGCCCAGGCCCATCGGTTGCAGCCACATGTCGTGGATGACGTCGTCACCAGGAAAGTCCGGGCTGCTCGGATACACGTCCCGGTGGTTGTCGTGAACGTTCATCTGAAAGCCCAGATGGTTGGCATGGCGGATCAGATCGCGAAAGCCGACTTCCCCACCCAGGCGATCGTCGATTGGCCAACGGGTCGGCCACAAGCCGTCGTGTCCACGTGGATTCCACCCGACGCAGTGGACGAGGCTACGATCGATACCGGCCTGGTGGATCTTATTCAGCAGCGTCTTGCATTGCGCGAAAGTCATGACGCGCTGAAAACTGATGGGGTTGTCGTCGGCCTTGCTGGTGGGCATGGCGCCGCCGTGCTCCACCGCGAAGAAGACTTTCATGGTGTAAGCGTTCAGCCAGTAGGCCAGTTGGGGCGACTCCTCGGCCCGCTGCTTAAGGGTGGGTTTGCCCAGGTCCTCAATCACGTGGCGGCGCAGTCGCTGTGCCGTGGTGTGCAACAGATCTGCTTGCGCTTCGATAGGTTGATACACCACTTCACGCGTTTGGAACGAGACGGGGTCGGGCCAGTTCTGTCGTAATGTGAAACCCATTGTCAGGTATCCGTTGGCCTGCCCGTCTGTCTCGACCATGCACTCGGTTTCGCCGGCCGCCTGTTTGGCCATGGCGATGAATCCACCTTCAGCGCTGTTTGCCGCGCAGATCGGAAGCGTCGGCATGAGTTCCCATCGGGGTTGCTCGCCGTAGATCATGAACCGGTCGCTCAGCGCGGGTTTGTCCGATGGGTCGCACAGGATGCCGGTGTTCAATGGCAGAAGCATCCTGCCACCGTTGGCGGCTTGGATCAGGCGGGGCAGCAGCAATACGCTGAACAGCCGATGGGTTGCGGCTTTGTCCTCATACACCTCCGCCATGGGCATGGAAATGGACAGTTCGCCACGGTTGATCCGAAGCCATAAGCCGATACGGATTCCTGCGCTGGCCACACCGAGGCTCAGGTGAACGCCATTTTCCAGCTCTTCAATTTCGTCGATTCGATACTCGCTGAATTGATCAATCCTGAACTCCGCCTTGGTATAGACCTCCAGGGTCAGGAGTGGTACGCGACAGCAGAAATCGCCATGAGCTCGAGCTTTCAACTGAAGATCAAAACGGTCCGCTGCTCGAAACAGTGTCCCGGTCAGGGTCGAGTCGCCAAAAGTCCGCTCAGAAGCCATGGCATGTTCCTTCACTTTGCCCAATAAAAGGGATTGACAGTGGTCTTGTACACTAATATCATTCTTATCACTGTTTAAGTGTTAATTATAACGAACTAAGGTGATGGGTGCTAGTTGGCGTGCCTGGTCGGCCAGCGAAGACTTTTTGAACCGAGTAAAAGGAAAGCAAATGTTGCCATCTCAGTACAGGCTTGCGGGTGTAATCGGTTTCTTGTGGATCGTTGCATCTGCGCATTTGGGGGCGGTTGCCGCGATATCAGACGACGGACCACCTCAAGCCCGTATGCCGCTGATGAAGCAGGCTCCCAAAATTGATGGCGTCATCCACGAAGCGGAATGGCAGGACGCCGTTCGCAATGAGGGGTTTGTTGATCTGTCGTCCAGAGTCAAGAGCCCGCGGCGCGGCCGATTCTGGGTAGGCGCTGACAAGACGAATCTGTATGTGGCAGTGAAGACGGAAGCGCCGCATTCAATCCTCGCCAAAGCGACCCCACAGGGCAACGGCGACGTTCGTCAGGCACTTGACGATGACACCATCGAACTGGTGATTGATCCCAAACGCGGTCGAGCCGGCGGTGATCGAACGTTCTACCACATGATTTTTAACGCCAACGGCGCACTTTATGATCGAGCGGTGAATCCGGATGACTCCGGTAACCCGATTCAGCTGTTCTGGCGTATCGAGAACTGGACTCTCAAGAACGGCATCCACGATAAGTGGTGGCACGTGGAGATTGCCATTCCCTTTTCCAGTCTTGGAGTTGTCGCGGACGACTTGAAGCACCCGTGGGGAATTCAGATTGCTCGCAACTGGCAGAGGCCGGCCAGGCAGTCGCAATGGTCCAGTTCGGTTCACGCTTACATTGATCAGGCATCCATGCCCGTGGTGACATGGGATTCGAAGGCGCCCGTGGTGCAGGTGCTGTCGTTGTTTGATAAACCCGAACAGTCACAGGTCACCGTTTCAATTCGCAACCCACACGATCATCCGTTGACTGTTCTGTCGTATCTTTCTGATGCCTGGCACAGTGATCAGCCCAAGGAATCGGAAGAGCGCGTCACGCTAAAACCCGGCCAGACCAGGACGGTGAACGTATCAGCGGTGGATCATGGCGAAGCGGGCAATCATCGAACGCGCATTCGCGTGACGAGCGAGGATGGTGGCAAGGTTTACTATGATCGGCACTACGACTGGACGCCTCATTTACGGGGTGCGAAACCCTGGCGCATTCAGGCGGAAGACAAACAGGACCTGGCTTTCAAGTTCAAGTATTACCCCTATCACAACAAGATTCGGTTGCGTGTGGATTTGCGCGGTGCGGCCTTTAGAAAAGACATTGAACAGGTGGTTGCCGAGATTCGGGGCCTGGATCGTTTGGGTGATGTCCAGAAGCTGACGCTTTGGCAGAAGACGCTCGCGTTTGAAAAATTCGTCAGTGAAGACATTTACGACGTTCCGGATTTCAATGACGGAAAGTACCGGCTGTTTTTGCGCCCTGTTCTGAAAGACGGGAAAGAGGTTGCGGTCGCCACCGAGGACTTCACGCGCATCCACTTTGACTGGGAGCGCAACCAACTGGGGATCAGTGACCGGGTCATGCCGCCATTCACGCCGTTGCAGGTGCGTGACACCACGGTTCACAGTGTTTTGCGAGAACACACACATGGCAGTTCGGGACTTTGGAGCCAGGTGGTCAGTCAGGGCGAACCGTTGTTGGCCGCGCCGATGCGGTGGGAAGTTGAAGCTTCGGGCGCCAATCAAGCCAGTCGCAGGCAGGCGGTCGTATCGGAAAGCTGGCGACTGGTTTCTCGCAAACCAACGCAGGTCATCGGCCAGGCAAAATGGTCAGCCGGGCCGCTGCGCGCGGATGTGCAAACAACTTACGACTATGACGGAATGATGCTGGTCACATTGAAGCTTGAACCGACCGGCGAGTCGGAGGTTCACCGTCTCTCGCTTTCGATTCCGATTGATGACGCGCAGGCCCCATTCATGCACGCGGTTGCCGATGGCTTGCGGCACCACTATTCCGGAAGGGTGCCTGCAGGGGACGGCAAGGTGTGGGACAGCACCAAGGCCAACCGGATTGAACTTGTCGGCACGTTTTACCCTTACCTTTGGGTGGGTGACGGCGAGCGCGGCCTGTGCTGGTTTGCGGATACGGACAAGGATTGGGTGCTGGATGACACGACACCGGTCATTGAATTGGTGCGCACAGATGGCCAGCTGTTAATGCGGATCAACCTGATTACCAAACCATCCGTGTTGGAGCGTCAACACGAAATTGTATTCGGTTTGCAGGCCACACCCACCAAACCGATGCCCGAGGGGTGGCGCCGATGGGTCGGTAACCGGCGTACGCCGGGCGGCCGTACCGTCAGCTGGATCGGAATGGCTTATTACTGGGGCGCGGCCAGTTATGACGTGGTGCCTTTGAGCAATCGTTTTGAGATATACGATGAATTTGCCCGCCTGCGTCGCGGCGGCAAGCCGAATCCGACATATGTGGATCAATGGATGACACATGTTCAGCAGATCGCTGACAAGGATTCCAGGTATTACAAGATGATCAAGCGGCATATCACCGCTGGTTACGGCATGCTCGGCCATCATGATTGGGACCAGGGCGGCCGGCTGTTTGTTTACACCAACGCGCGCGGCAGCGGCTTCAGGGTTGCAGAATTTGAGACCTTTCAGGACGAGTGGATGCGCTTCGACTGGTTCCATCGCCGTTGGCGGGGCGGAGCCACCTTGTACGACGTCAGTCCCTCTGAAAGTTACGTGGATTACGCGGTGTGGAGCTACCAGCGCATGCTGACCTGTTTTGACGGCGTGTATTGGGACAACATTTACCCGTCGGCTCATTTTGATCCAGTGGTTGGCTCTGCGTGGAAAGATGAAAAGGGCGTCATGCATCCGGGACTGGGGCTGATGCATTTACGGAACCTGATCAAGCGCACGGCCGTCATGCACTGGTTGGCCAGTGAACGCGACGGCATCGCGCCCTCGCGCCTGCCGTTCATTCAGCTGTCGCATATGACCAATACCATGGTCGCCCCGATTTTGTCTTTCGGGAATTGCAACATGGATTGGGAGTGGCGTTATGGCTGGAAGAACTTCCAGGATCGCGTGTCGTCTGATCAGGCGATCACACAAACACTCGGGCGGCAGGTCGGGGCGTGGGGTACGATTCTGCCGGATCATTGGCCGGCCAAAGATCCACGCACGCCGTGGATGAAACGCAACCGACTGGGCGTGTGTCTGGTGCATGAAATTCATCATTTCGATTTTCAATCAAAGATCGACCAGGAGATTTATGCCAAGCTCTTTGAGTTTGGATATGGCGATCCGGACTGTCGTGTTTTCAACTATTGGCAGAAGGATCATCCGGTTTCTGTATCCAGTCAAAGTCTGGATGCCAAGACACTGGTCATTGCCAAGCCCGGCCGGGTTCTGATTGTGGTCACGGATTACGGCGAAGGTGGAAGTGGCGTCGTGGATCTGAATATGAAGGCGCTGAGTCTGAAACCAAGTGCCACGGCAGTCGATTTCGAAACCGGCGATGCGGTGCCTCTCGTCGGTGCCGGTCGATTCAAAATATCTTTGGCCAAACACGATTTTCAGATTCTGAAGATTGAGTAGACGGTATCTGTTCATCTGATTGCTAATAAAAGAGCTTAAGTGTGTATGGAAAATGAGTTACGGAATGCCCGACCGTTGAATAAAGGTTGACAAAAACCCATTTATATATATACTTATCACGGTATTAATCAATCAATAATAGATATAAGAGAATTTGGGGTTTGATCTGATATGGGCAGACGCTCTTCTCCAAAACGTGACAAGGTCGTATCGCTTCTGCGTGAGCAGATTGTCAAAGGGCACTTTCAGCCGGACAGTCGCCTTCCGACCCGAGCGGAACTGGAACAGCAGTTGGACGTGGGTTGGTTGACGATTCAACAGAGCTTTGAGGAATTGACGCGCGATGGCTTTGTAGTCCCTCGTGGTACGTTGGGCACATTTGTCGCGGACAATCCGCCTTGCTTTGCCAACTATGGGTTGGTTTTTCCGGCTCATCCCGGTCCCCGGGCCAGAACACATTGGTCGCGGTTCTACACCGTTCTGATCGAACAGGCTGAACTTCTGTCGCGATCGACAAACAAGACAATGTCGATTTATGAAGGTGTGGAACAGCACGATGGCCAGGAAGAGCGGCAACGGCTATGGCGCGATGCGATGGCGCAGCGACTGGCCGGAATGATTACGTTCGGCACCGAGTCTTTGACTACGGAGTTACAAGCCAGAAAGAAAGAGAAGCCGCATCCTCATCAGATACCACCTTGTGTGCTTTTTCAGGACACACCTGGACCACTGCCGACGGTTTGCGTGGACTATGTTGGATTCCTTGATAAGGCGCTTGCGTACCTGAAGAGCAAGGGGCGCCGTCGTATTGCCATCGTCGCGTACAACAACCTGTTGTACCTGCGCGAGCAGTTTGCGCAGCTACTTGCCAAACACGGCCAGCAATGCCCACCTTACTGGATGCATATTCTCAGTCCATGGGAGCCGGAGGGCGTGTGCAATTGCGTGCACCTGCTGATGCGCGAACAGCAGGCGGATCGTCCTGATGGACTGATCATCGCTGACGATCACTACGTCGAGCCCACGATTGCCGGCCTGATTGCGGCGGGTGTTCAGGCAGACAGCGATCTGGACATCGTATCGTTCAGCACATTTCCATCGCCGCCCCGTGCGTTGTTGCCGGTCAAGTGGCTTGGCTTCGATGTTCGGGAAATTCTGCGTGTCTGCGTGTCGAACATTGATGCGCAGCGCCGCGGTGAATCAGTGCCGGCGAAGTCGGTCCTTTCAGCCGTATTTGAAGAAGAAGTCAGCGAATCCACGCAGCCTGGCTTTTCAGTAGATCAGTCGGTTACCTACTAGAAACGGACAGTATTCAGACGAAGAAAGGTGACAACATGACTAACGACTTACCGCTTGCCGTTTTGCATCTCGGCAAAAGATCAAATCCTCGCCCCAATAAAAAAAGTGGTTTCACATTGATAGAGTTGTTGGTTGTCATCAGCATCATTTCCTTGCTGATTGCAATGCTTCTGCCTGCGTTGCAGAAATCCAGACAGGCCGCACGCTTGATCGCATGTGGCTCTCAAATCCATTCGATAGGCCAGGCGCTTCACATATATATCATCGACAACAATCAGGCCTTGCCTTCGTCAGCGGGTGCCTCTCGCGAGCCCACCTGTAATGTCCTGTCGTTCTTTACCAGGGTTCCAAATGGATTTGGGCTGCTTTATGCACAGGATTACCAGCCGTCGCCCAAGACATTCTTCTGTCCTGACGCCCAGGCATGGGAGGGTGTGAACAACTGGGGGGCACCGGAAGCCGCGCGTCGAGGAATGATGACGAACTTTGCGGCGTGGTTTGAAGCAGGCGGAGGCCCGTATACGCACAGCATGCGCATCGACTACGTTCTGGGGTGGTGGAGCACGGCAACGACAAATCTTCAGCCGACCTCAATCAATCCGAACTTTGGTAACAACGGCCCGGTGCTTGAAGACTACTCAAACAGCAGGTCCGTTTGGATCGCGGACGGTCACACTTCCTTTTCAGTCATTCCGTATCACATTCAAACGCACAATGCATTCTCGCAGCAGAACGTTGGCCGCGTGGACGGTTCCGTTGGAGTGATTAAAGATATTGTTTCTGAAGAGAATATGAACAAGTTACAGAACGTTTTCGTATTGCCTAATCGACGTCCGAACAACGATATGCCCGACTTGTCATGGTGGAATTATTACGGCGACGGGACAGACGTTTATTAACAAAATGCACTCGCACGGAAGCGTGTGGCTGTAAGGATCATTGCCTGGCGCCGCTGTCCATATTGTGCGTTCACTGAAAGCTGTGTGTGCGAGAGCTCCGGACTGAAATTCTAATCGTTGGTGGCGGTGTTGGTGGTGTGGCAGCTGCCATGGCCGCGACCGCCTTGGGTAAACGGGTGATTATGACAGAGCCGACCGGTTGGGTCGGTGGCCAATTCACCTCGCAGGCCGTGCCCGCGGACGAGCATCCCTGGATCGAGCGATTCGGCTGCACGCGACGGTATCGTTCGTTCCGCAACGGTGTGCGACAGTATTACCGAGAACATTACCCGCTTAAGTACGAATCACGTCTGGATAGTGAGCTGAATCCCGGATTGGGATTTGTCGGTTCGTTATGCCATGAACCGCGCGTGTCGCATGCTGTGATGGAGCAAATGTTGGCTTATGCCAGAGCCTGTGGCCTGCTGGATATCCGGCTATTTCATCGACCAATCTCAGCAAACGTGGACGGGGATCGCATACACGCGGTGACGTTTGAGAATGTTCTCAATGAGCAGGATGTCCATATCGCCGCGGACTATGTGCTTGATGCCACTGAACTGGGCGACTTGCTGCCGTTAGCCGGTGTTGAATACGTCACGGGTCGTGAGTCGCAAAAGGATACGCAGGAACCTCACGCCTTGAGCGGACCAGCCGAGCCGGACAATATTCAGGCGTTTACCTGGTGTTTTGCACTTGCGTACGATCCGGAACGAGGTGCGGACCATACGATTGAAAAACCTTCGCAGTATGAACGTTGGCGCGACTACGAGCCTGACCTGAATCCACCATGGTCCGGCAGGCTGTTGAGTTTTACCCAATACAATCCGCACTTGAAAAAGGCCTGGGATGTCACCTTGTTTCCACCTGTTGCGGGTGTATCGGAACATGCCTTACACCCGCGCTGGTTATATCGGCGGCTGCTTGCACGAGACCATTTCGAACCCCGTCATGCGCCTCATGAAATCAGCCTGATCAACTGGCATCAGAATGATTACTTTCCTGGGTCCATTATTGATCAGCCTTCAGAAGTTGTGCAGGCGAGGTTGGAAGAGTCCCGTCAGTTGTCACTGAGCCTCTGCTACTGGCTCCAAACAGAAGCCCCTCGGCCTGAAGGCGGCTATGGATATCCGGGGCTCTATTTGCGGCCGGACGTTACCGGAACGGAAGATGGATTGGCGATGGCCCCATACATTCGCGAATCGAGGCGCATTGTACCGGTATTTCGTGTGACAGAAAACCACGTTGGCACGGAAGCGCGCGATGAACCGCATGCCGAGCGTTTTTCAGACAGTGTGGGAGTTGGTGCTTACAGAATGGACCGCCACGCGACAACTGGCGGTGAAAATTGCCTCAACCTGTCTGCCTTGCCATTTCAGATTCCGTTGGGCGCCTTGCTTCCGGTTCGTATGAAGAATCTTCTGGCAGCGGGAAAGAACCTGGGTGTGACTCATCTGACCAACAGCTGTTTCCGTTTGCATCCGGTTGAGTGGAATGTTGGTGAGTCGGCAGGACTGCTTGCCGCATGGTGCCTGGAAAACAAGACGGCACCTCACGCGGTGAGAGAATCTCCCCATCAACTGTCTGATTTTCAGTCGCTACTGAACCGTCAAGGCGTTGAGATCGAAATGGATTGGGCGGCGATTCGGCCGCTGTAAGAAACAATGTCTATACAGCTTTCACTCAGCCAGTACGCCGTGTAAGTCGTTCTACTGGTCATATGTCTGATAAACCCATGTCCAGAACATCCGAGCGAGCTGCGCATTATAGTTATGACTAAACCCATGCAGCCCCACCTGTCAGAATCAGGGCGCTTGGAAGTCTTGTCGTACTTCACTATTCTGCGCTGCCGTCGTATACAACGACTGTGAAACCTTCTGCTTCGTGAGCGTTGTAATCGCCGTGGACGCGGGAGTAGCCGCCGCCCCCAATATCGGCGCTGGGTAGCTCCACCAGTTGCTATCGATGCTGTAGTGGCTCTAAATTTCCTGAGAGCGTTCAGTCATTCTGCAAGGCCGTTTGAGGAACGGGCAACTCCACGATTCGCTGCTCATTGGCGGACTGCTCGGCGGCATCGACGAGATGCATGGTTTGCAACGCATCTCTTGCCGGCGTCATCGGAGGCAGTCCTTCAACGACGCGGCGGACGATATCCAACGACTGATCCAGCGTGTTATGGAAGTAGCGGTGGTCGTCTTTCTGTTCCCACGTGAGGCGCTCGACGATTTTACTGGTCATGCATTCGTCCGAATCACCGAATTCCCAGCGCTTAATTGTTCTTCTGAAGACATCGGTTTCAACCGCGCCTTTTGTACCGGTGATGAGGTATCGCAGTTCGTGGCCGTCGTCTTTTTGGCGATCGAGGTGATCGCCCAGCGGGTCACCATCGAACGTCTCACCTAAATGCATGACGAAAGTCAGCGCGCTGACAGCACCGTTCTGAAAACGATAGACGCAATGATAGTTGTCCCGTACCTCGTAGTAAGGGACAGTATTGGGCGCACACGCAGTGTAAACATCCTTTACCGGCTGATCGATCCACCAGCGTGGCAAATCGACGTAGTGGGACAGCTTTTCGCCGAACATGCCGCCACATGTTGATAATCTGTTGCGCCAAGAGCCCTTGTGGTGAAACTCGGAGCAGATGTATTTGCAGTGGGTGTTGACGACTTTGCCGAGCAGCCCTTGGTCGATCCAATCCTTGACCTGCTTGTAAAGCAGTGAGTAGCGCAGTTCGAAACCGATCTGCAAAAAGGCTCCCAGCCGTTCCGCTTCTTCGACAACCCTCTTCGAATCCTCGATCGTTGCGGCAATCGGCTTCTCACACATGACCGCCTTCCCCGCGCGCAAGGCGGCAACGGTCAAGTCACAGTGGGCCGCGTTGGATGCGGTGACGAAGGCGACTTTGATGTCTGTATTGTTGAGAATGACATTAAGATCATCCGTCGTCTGAATCTGGCACTTCTCTTGGGCTAGTGTGCGGGCGTTATCGTCAATGTCATAGCCGACAATGCGATTGACATGATCCGAATGCTTGAGGTGGCTTATGACGGTCCTACCCATTGCGCCCGTGCCGAGTATTGCGACATCTGTTTTCTTCATTGTGTTGTCCTGCCGTTCTTATTCAGTTTGTAAGTTAGTGAGGCATCGCCCTTAGGATACATCCAGCGCCGGATGAAATCGCCCGTGCCAACTGAAATCGACCTGGGGCGTTTCTGAGCCGAACAATCTGACACGCTGCGGGGCCTGATTCTTATCAAGCACCGCATTGACTGATATCTCCAGCAGCCAGGGCAGCGACTCGGGGGCCGTCCCCAGCGCTTTGAGCGGGATCAGTGCTCGTAACTCGTAGCCAACTTCTATCGGTTCGCATTTTGCAGCCGCACCATGGATCGCTTGATCACACCAGTTCTTCTGGAACACCAGATTGACCGAGCCATCCCGCTGAGGCGACAGGCCTACCTGCGTGAAGCCGTCGGCTTCGTCTTTTCCGAACAGTTCAATGCACGAGCCTTGCCACCACGTTTCGCCGGTTTTCGGTTGCCAGTCCTTATCGCATATGCGTGCGACGATTGCCAGATGCTCACCCGATCGTGCGAGACGAATGTCACCATTGTCCGCGGTCCAGTGTGGGGCTGTTAACGGTTCAATCTGCTGCATACGTTCGGGTAGCAAGTCGACTTCATCCGCTGGCTGGATGGATGACAGATCATGGTGTGTCTGCCGTGCGCACCACATCTGCATAAGGCTGCTGTTTTCAGCCGGGTCAACAACACTTAGAACAAATGTCGACAAATCTCTTTGGAATTGGAGGGTGGCGGCCTGGTCGATCGCGTCGCCTTCTTTGGGAAGCTCATAATGGATATCAACGAAGGATTTGCCGTTTACCGTTGCGGTTTCAGGTGGACTGACAGCCAGTCTTACTGTTCCTTTGCCGGCTCGCGTGCTCCGATTGATGAGACGAAGTGAGTATTTCAGCTCTCCACCGTTGGCTGACCGTTTTGAATCACTCTCCACAGTCTTCACTTGCAGTTCCACAAATGGCTTTTTGCTTTTATCACGCGGGCGATCGCGCCAAAGTGATAGTTCATCCCGCTGACAGAAAGACAGTGATTCCGGCGAATGCTGATTGTCCACGCAGGTCACGCAATCGCTGATCGCTGTGGGTGTTTGCTTTGAGCACCACATGCCACCAAAGCTTTGATTTGCGCGAATGATGGTTTCCAACGGTGGGATGGGTGTGCCGATTTGCGCCATCCCGTGAACTCGTTTCAGAATTGGATAGCGTTCTGAATAGGGTGGCTCAGTCGGGTTGATGGCAGCCAGTCGGTCTCGCAGGATATCGCTCAGGCCACTTAAAGTACCTCGGGTGTCCAGATGGAGTGCCGGATCACAATCGAAGAAGAGATTGTTAACAGCCTGATTACAGATGCCGCCGCCTGAATAGACAGCTTGGCGCAGCGATTCGAACACATTGCCTCGAATCAGTTGGCCGCTGGCACAGTCGTCGGCATAACAGCCCATGGTGCCGAAGCTGGACCCTCGGCCATTGTGGTGAATGTAGTTGCCTTCAATGCGATTGCCTTGCGCTGAAAAGTCTCTCCCCGTGTAGGTCGCGCCGGCATCGGTCGTTTCAGTGCAAACGCGGTAGATCTCATTGTCAATGATCTGGTGCTCATTTCCCCAGTAGAGCACACCGACGTGCGGCGCGTCATGGATACAGCACTCCGCAACGGTGGTGCCGACGCCTGTGATACTCACTGCGCCCTGGTAGGTCGGGGAGAGCCGGGCATAGTGATGAATTTCGCAGCCGCGAACCTGGTGATTACAACGTTCGAGCGTGGTTCGATCGCCGGCCTGAACATCCACTCCCGAGTAGCCGACGTGACTGATTTCACAATTCGAGATGGTGTTGTTACTTCCCTGACGAATTGCAATCCCGTGTTGCCCGGAACCGTAGACCCGGCAGCCGTCGATGGTGATTTTTTGACAATCATCAATCTGCAAAGCCGAGGCACAACCGCCGATGATTTCCAGCCCCGCAATCTCGATGTTTCTGCAATTGGAAAGGTGTAGTACCGGTTGGGTCAGACTGCTGTAGCAAATCGGACCGTCAAACGCTGGCGGATATAGCAATAGCCGGCCGCCCGAATGATCAAGGAAATACTCACCCGGCTCACTTAGCTCCTCTATCGTATTCAGCCAGCGAATCAGCCCGCCACTTCGCCAACCGTAGTGGGATGCCGGTGGTTTTATATGGATGAGTTTGTTCTTCGGATCAATGCAGTCGACCGGATTCATGGCATCCGCCCATGCCGTGCCGAAATAGCCCTGCACCCAGAGTTGTTTTCCAGACCAGCTTGCCGGACGACTGCTTTCCAAACCGAATCCTTCTTCACTCGGCCAGGACTGGTCACTTGTATGTCGTCCGGTGAGTGGGCGTGAGCCAATCTGGTCGAATCCCGACTTCGGCCATCGTGCGAGTTGTAGCAGACGATCATCCGCGAACAGTTGGGTGTGACCCATGAATATGTCTGACCCGAAGCGGTGCGGCTGAATGGGTTGTAACGCTTCCGCGAGTTTGTATTGCCTGACGATATCACGGACCTGGGGGGCCAGATAATCGCGTAAGTCTCGGTCGACTGTTTTACCTGGCCCGAGTGGTTTCATGGCCAGAAGCCTGGTGTCCGCCGGTTTATCCGGCCGAATGACAACCTTCGTGTTGTCCGGCGCGCGCACACCTGACAGACAGATCGATTCAGAAATGAAATGATCACCTTGAGGCAGAATGATTGTCAGTGGCTGCCCCCGCTGTACTCGGGAGAAGTGGTCGGCGATTCGGGAAGGAAGCTGTCGAATCGAGTGGAGTTCTATTGCAGGATGGTCAAACATGGAAAATAGTGCGACTCAAACAGAATTTGAGTATGCCATGACGGAAGGATTAAGAAGGGGGGTTACAAACGCGCGCAGCTTGTCAGACGATCGTGTTACGGAATTCTCCGTTGATCATGTTCGAGTAAAAGTCATTCACTCCAAACCTCGCCAGTTGCCTCTTTCGTCCAGCGCATCCAGTTCATCGACATTCAACGATGAAGCGTGACCATCAACGAAAGAGACGTTGGTGTTGCCGCGGTCAAGGTGGGCCAGGCGGTTATAGCCCCGAGGCCCGCCGGCCGCCCAGCGGTTCCAGCGCACGGTATACGCGAAAGCAAGTGAATGCATTGTGCCCGTGTTGAGGTAGCGCGTTGCGACGGCGTTATTCGGAGACGCCCAGCCGAACTGCTTTTCGCCCATAAACATCAGCGCGGACGGCCTTGGCGCGAGATTGGGGCGCGTGTGCAGATACGCCCCGTGGGCCAGGTAGTTGGTTCGCCAGCTTGTTGGCGTGGCCCACGATGGCACATTGACGGTGCTGCCACCGGGGAAATCGTGGTTCTCCAGGTACCACAACATGCCGTTTAAGCCGTAGTGACTACCCATCCAGTACATACCGCTTGGATTGATCGGCCAGGTCGTGTTGTTGGTATCGCCCGCCCAGTTGTTGTTGAGAACCTGATAGTTGTTGTATCCGATCATGTCGATGTCATAGCTGTGCTCTTCTGAAGGGCACACGCTAATGTCTTCCGCAGGATACAGATTGGCTGAAAGCATCACGCCGCTGGAGTTAAGCGGATAAGTGCTGATGTTTAAGCCCGGAAGAAGCTTCGGCAATGGCAGATAGCCGCGCCCCTGCAGGACCAGCGGTACAGCGCCCAAGTCGTTGTACCCCGTGGCGCCACCGAGCCAGCCATTGTGATCCGCCATGTATGCGGCGTACGCAATCCCGTGTTGCCGCATGTTGCTCAGACAGATCGACAGGCGCGAGGCTTCTCGAGCACTTGCCAGGGCAGGTAGCAGCAGAGAAATCAGCAGCGAGATAATGCTGATGACAACGAGAAGCTCAATCAATGTAAAACCGCGGCGCGGGTTCTGTCGAGACATGAAAGCTCCTTTATTTTCCGAAACTGTATCGTTACAGTATTATAATTCACGCCCAGTTGGCGTCAAGGAAAATGTGAATTTTGATTAGTGCATCAAAACGCTTGAGTTGGGAAGCACGCAGTCGTTGTCAAATGGTGGTAAAGCATGAAGACTGGTCGTAGAATCGATGAAATGGGCAGAAGAAGCCGTCATAGCGGGGGCGGTCGACGCCAATCCCGCCGCATCACGATGGGTGATATTGCCGACCGTTGCGGCGTCAGCCGCATCACTGTCTCGTATGCATTGCGGGAAGACCGAAAATACGTCAGCCAGGCGAGGATTGACGAGATCAAGCGCGTCGCGGCCGAGATGGGATACGACATGACGCTGGCGCACGCGGCACGTCGCCTGCGCTATCAGAATTCCGACGAACGTGTCATCAATCACCTTGTGGCCCTTTTTTTTCCCTTTGACGATTTCAAACATCGATACTGGTCGACGATATTCGGCGCACTCCAGAGTCATCTACAGCAGTCCGGCTATGCCGTGGTTTGTTGTACGCCTGGTAAAAGGGAAGAGAGTACCTTTCCGACCTTTCCCAGCGTCTTTCGTCGGGGCGATGTGGATGGCGTCGTCATGTTTCCAACCGAGGACATTCGCGAAGAAGTGATCGAAAGCCTGCGAAAAGAGCCGGGCTTCAGCCGGCGGCCGGTTGTTTCATTGATCGAGAGCTTTGCGGATTGCATGTCCGTCGTAATAGATGATGTGCAGGTGGGTGAATTGGCTGCGGGGCACTTGTTGGATCTTGGTCATCGACATCTGATGGCCTTCCGTAGCCGTCGTTTCGAGAATGATATGGTGATCGATCGTCTTGAGGGATTTACTCGTGCATACAGGGCGCGCGGTTTAGACCCTGACAAGTACTTGCATGTGGCAGATTGGTTGTGGGATGTCCCGATGGATCTGTCGGGCGACTTTCGCAAACGCTGGAAAAAGTGGCCGATGGTGACTGGTGTGCTCTGCCCGAACGATGGCATGGGCGTGGCCCTTGCACGAGCTCTGCGCGAAGAGGGTGTCGTCATTCCCCAGGACCTGAGCTTCATCGGCGTTGATGACTGTGAACAACTGCCCTCTGTCGAGCATGAAAACATCTGGACGACCGTTCGCTTACCGCTGGAAAAGATCGGCAAAGAAGCTGCCGATATGCTGATTCGGATGATTGAGGAGCCGGAATCCGAAGTCGAATCGAAGAAACTCCCCGTGAGCCTGGCAGTACGACATAGCACGCAGGCTGTTCAGGTTGCGGAATGAACGCTTGTGAGGATGTTCTGCTTGTCGTTGATGATTCTCAGTGAAGTACGTCCGGCTCAGTTTCCTCTGTGTGATAACCCAACCAGCGACAAGCACGAATCTGAGTTTCCGTTCGGGTATCACGTGGTCGCGGCGAACAGTTGACTTGCGCCTCGGCGCACCGTTCGACGAGGCGATTATGTAGTGACTGGCATAATTCGCGATTTGCCGATTCTCCAGCCAGGTTTTTGAGTTCATTGGGATCTTCGGACAGATTAAAGAGCTGTGTCTGGTCGCCTTCGGGATAGTAAATGTATTTCCAGCGGCCATCAGTAATCGCCATGTAGTCAAGTGCCGGCGCATCACTTGCGAGAACGCCAAATTGATGCGCTCGTCCTTCGTTCTTCTTCTGCTCGACGGCAATGATGTCCCGGCCGTCACAGCCATCTGCTCGGCCGCCTGCTGCGCAGACCATTGTCGGCAGAATGTCCGAGCCGGTGACGAGTTGATCGCTTACGCTGCCTCGCTCGAGCCGTTCATCGCCGCATGGTAGTCGCAAGATGAACGGCACGCGACAGACGGCCTCGTGAAACGGCCCTTTGTTGATGCCTTTATGATCACCGAGATATTCGCCGTGATCACTGGTGAAGAGAATCAGTGTTTCATTCAGGATGCCCGCATCCACGAGGCCGGCAAAGATTCGTCCGATGTTGTAATCAATCTGCGTGCACAAGCCGTAGTAAGCAACCTGAATGGCGCGAAGCTGATCTGCATCGAAGAGGTCACCGCCACAATTGATTCGGTGGGCGCGTAGAAAAGAGGGTTCATCCGGTTGGCCTGCCCAGTTGCCGATCTGTGGTTCGGGAATAGGGCTGTTTTGATACATCGAGTAGTACGGCTCCGGTGGGTCCAGCGGTGGGTGTGGTTTGCCAAACGAAGCCCATAGGAAGAATGGCCTGGTCGGATCGCGACGTTCCATGACGTAGTCGCGAGCCTGATCGGCGATCCATGCCGTCTGTGTGAACGCCTCCGGAACAGTGCTCAGTCCGGGCAGGTGTTCGTTCTGACCAAGTCCGTGATGTAGCGCGAGATTCGCCTGGCTTTGAGTTGACGACTGTCGGAAGTAGTCCCGCGAGATCGTCATTTCGTCGAATCCATGCCGATTGCGCCGCGGCGTGAAATGCATCTTCCCAATGGCAGCAGTGTGGTATCCGAGGTCGTGCAGTCGGGCAGGCAGTGTTTCTTTCGCGCTCATATGCTGATTCGTCGGACCGTTGGCGAGCATGCCGTGGGTCAGCGGGTGACAGCCGGTCATGATCGTGGTTCGCGATGCGACACAGACCGGACACTCGACGCGCGCCTGCTCGAAACTTGTGCCCTCCGCGGCAAGCTGGCTCAGATGCGGCATGCGCAGCCATGTCGGCTTTTGTGAGCCGAGCGTATCGGCGCGCTGCTGGTCCGTCGTGATAAGCAGGATATTGGGTTGTCGGCGCGTCGGCATCTCGTTCATTCCTCGAAGCGCAGGATCGCGAAGTCCGATGGATTGGAATTGAAGCCGCCAAAGTTGGCATTTAGCTTCTGATTCTCGTTGCCCTTTGTGCCGTCCGGGAAGGTGCGATCAGCCATTCGATTGCGGCACAGCTGAACCATCCACTGTGTGCCGGTGGCGCCGGGTTTGGCGTCGGGCATGTCGGTGTAGGAGATCAACACCTCCATAAACCATTTGCCGTTACCCGTCGAGGAGGCGAACTTCAAGCCCCTTGGATTCCATGTTGTGTCGTGGCCCTTTGCCTCAAAACTTGCGCCGCCTGCTGTGAGGATGAGATGGTACGGCTTACCGGTATTGACACCGGTAGGCTCTAGCATGATCTCCACACAATCCTGCCAATACAGCGTGCCGTCATCGCGTGTGAGATTGTCCTTCTTAAGCGATTCGGCCCGAGGCTCCGTCATCGTAAAGCCCAAACTGATCCCCTCGCCCGTCCAGACAGCTCGGACCTCCGTTGGGAAGACCGGACTAACAGGTGTTTGGTTTTTGGGATCGAACTTCTGAAAGCCAAGTGCCGATGCACGCTGCCAGAGTGATTCGTCCAGTTTGCCGTCGATCTTTGGATTCTCACCAACTTTCTTTGCAACCAGTGGCCGAATGCCGGCCCCTTCAACGATCAGTTTGTATTCCTTCTCAAATTCTGCGAAGGGCGCCTCGTAATAGTCGAGCCTCTTGTTCAGGAGTGGATCTTCGCCGACCTGTGCCCGGGCGGTCGTCAGCAGTTGCCGCATTCTGGCAAATGTTATGGGTGGATAGCTTTTCCCGTAGATCGCTCCGGGTGAGAGTGTTGCTTCCTTCCAGCGGCTGTCTTCCCAGCCCTTGATCTGTAAGTCAACAAGCTGCCGCATGGTCGACGAAGCGGGGCCGAACATGCGCTGACAGAAGTTGCTCAGTACGGCTTCTACGCTGAAGTGCGGGTTCCACATTGACTTCATCCAGATGACCTGGCTGATGTGCTGTCGCGGCCAGTGATCGCTGGTGCCGTTGATGAAGGTTCCAATTAACAGGTTTTCCTCTTGCGCCTGACGGTAATAGCGATTGACCACATTGGGGTAGTGGTATGGCGCGGCTGTGCGATCTTCCGGCCAACAGTTGTAATGCCATGTCTGCACAGGCCGGCCTGATATCCGCTTCCAGGCGCGAAGGTTTTCAAATTCCGCTTCCCAGAGTTTTGGCTCCTTGTACATTGCCATGCCGGGCATGCCGCAGATTTGAACTTCCACATTATCGGGAAATGTGACGCCTTGCGGTGCAAGGGTGTAGTTGAGATAGGGCAGGTAAATGATTGTGGCGTCAGGCCATTGCTGCTTTACTGCCACACCAAGGGCGCTGACAAACTCTGCCATTAACTTCGACGCATCGCCACCATTGCCCATGTGCGGCTCGTACTTTGGCTTGCAGTATTCGCAGTAGCAACGCACCTCCGCGTCCCATGGTGAAACGGTGATCGCCTTGCCGCGTATCGCGATTCGATTTGCATCGACCTTTTCGCCGTCGTCGAAGACGCGGGAGATCTCCTTCAAGTGAAGCGCCAATGTCTTCGGGTGGCTGTAGCAGATCATCATGTCATCGCGGTCGCCGTTGGCGCGCATCTGCATGGATTCGGGATACTGATCAACCCACCCCGGAACGCGCCCCCAGCGCGGTGCATGTACGATCAGGTTGATCGGCCATGAGTTGTTCGAACGTAGCGCACCATGCAGCCCTTTTAGGGGACCGGTGGTAGGCCAAATGTCGCGCTGACGAAAGACAGGGGAATCTTGATACGCCACGGGCTGAATCGATAGTGTCCTGGTAGACACGACAGTACGTCCGCCATGTTCAGCGGGCCAGTACCAACGCACGCCGACAAGTCGCTCAAGTACATCATAGATGCCCCAGGCTGACCCGTAGCTTCCCTCCTGGTGGTTGTCGCGCCCGATGATGTAGAGGGCATCAGCGGTCGATCGAACAACGAAGCCTTCGACTGACAATGGGGGCTTGTCGACCAATCCCAATTCTACCGCTTGCGCTTGCTCAAGAATGACAATTCCGGGCTTGGTGATCTTGCCTTTCGCGACTGGAATGTTGACGCCCGTTGTTTGGGCAATTGCGTCAACCAACTCTGTCACCGCGAGATTGATCGCAGGCAGTGGCGGCGTCATATAGCTGATGGTGGCTTTCGCTTTACCGTCGTCGACAAGCAGAAGGGGCGCATGATTATTCACCTTCAACTGCTCAACGGGCGAAAGATCCGATGCGCCTTTCGATGTTGCACCATAAAGCAAAGGTGCTGTGCAAAGCAGAATCGCGATCAGGATTTTGATGGAGAAGTTCATCCATAGTCTCTTCAAAGGTTTGTCCGTCATTTGAAGCTATTTTGTTGACATCGGCGTCATGGCATTCATGCAGGCGTTGATCGAGTCGGCCACCGCTTGCGCCAGAACCGTATTGCCGAACTCATTCATATGGACACCATCGGCATTCATACATGTGTCATGACCGTGCCGTGTGATGACGCCATGCAAATCATTCACCTGTATGTTCTCTCGATGCACGATTTCTAACGCAGCGTGATTGTATTCGTCGAGCCTTGCAGAAACCTTGCGTGGCCAATTCTGCATTGGCACATCGGGCTGCGGTTCAAACAAGGGTGTCGTTGTTGCCCAAATCAGTCGAATACCATCCAGGCGACGAATCCTGTCGATGATGCGTTGCAGAGACAGCGCGTATTGAGGCAAGAGAATCTGATGGACACCGTCTTCGCGTGGGTTTGCATCATGAATGCCGAAGTTCATATGCACGATGTCAGGTTCCTGGCGGGCAACCCATTGCTCAAAGTGTTCGAGCACCCACAGGCTGTGCCGACAGTTCTCTTGCGGCCCCCAAACGGTGGGCTCAGGAAGTAAATCTGAAACGAGCGGCTGGTAGCCCATGCGAATCGAATCGCCCAAAAGAACTATCTTCATGTCATACCTCGTCACCCGAGATCAGAGCCAGAATATCAAACTTTCATTTGACAAATGAACGCGAACACAACTAAACTGTATCGTTACAGTTTCGATGAATTTTAGCAATTGCGACTGTTTGGTCAATGGTTTTGTCGGTGCTGTTGAAACATTATGCAATTAGCGTTTTCGTGGCTTGACGCGATTTGTGACGACTTTTACCGCCACAGGAGATGCCGTTGAGCCACCCGCCAGGCAAGCTGTTCGTCATGCGTCAGATATCAAACGTCTGCCTTGTGTTTGTGTTTGTTTTTGTGTGCCTGTCCCCGCAGCACGATGCCAACGCGGTCGAGCTGGTATCAGATGGCAAGCCGAACGCGCTGATTGTGCATCAAGGCGACGCGGCACCCGGGGAAGTTCTTCAACATTATGTGAAAGCGATGACGGGCGCAAAGCTCAAGTTAACTGCCAATGCACCTGAACGCCCGGACATGCCGACGGTTGAGTTGGAACTGGTCGATCAGGTTCAAGGAAGTAGTGATAGACCGACTGCACAACAGGCGTACCGTCTCTACACAGATGACAACGTATTGCGATTGCAGGCTTCAAGTGAGCGTGGCCTGCTTTATGCGGCCTATGGTCTGCTCGAAGATCATTGCGGCATACGCTTTTTTTCTCCTGACTGTGAACTTATACCGCATCGTCGAAGTTTGACCCTGCCAGAACTGAATGAAACGTGCGAGCCAGCATTTCAAGTGCGCTCGACCTTCATGTCGCTCAATAAATCGGACCCGTGGGAAATCCGTAACCGCGGCGGTGGACTCCCCCAAGACATCCTTGTTTCAAGCCATGGTTTCTATGACTGGCTGCCACCATCGAAGTATCTGGTGGATCATCCCAAGTGGTATCCGTTGATCAACGGCAAGCGTCAGGATCACTGGTTGCATGGATTGTGCTACAGCAATCCCGACGTTGCGCGTCAGTTGGCAAAGAACATCATGGAACGTATCAGATCGCGCAACCTGCCGGCCGGCATACCCATTCGCGTCGGACAGGGCGATGGTTTCGTCAAGTGCGAATGTGACACCTGTCGCACAGTAGCGTCGGAACAGGTGAGCGAAGCTGGTCCGGTCATACTCATGTTGAATCGTGTGCTGGAAGAGATGGCCGCGAATTATCCAGACCATCCGCTGATTACATTTGCCTATGCAGGGACGTTGCAACCACCGGCGAATCTGGTTCCTCACCCAAATCTTTGGATCAATGTTGTATCAAGCGGCAGTGGCGGGTCCGGCTATGGCCCAATGTCCGGCGGCGACATGCTTGGGCCCATTCGCCACAACTCACACAATGCCGCGTATGCTGCCGCCTTGAAAAACTGGCCGAAGGTCGCCCCCGGGCGCGTTTCTGTCTGGCATTGGGCAAGCGGGTTTAATGATCCGACGGTTGAATGGCCAAACCTTTTCACAACGGCGGATAACATTCGGCTGTGGCGGCAATGGAATGTTTCCGCCGTCGCGTTACAGACAACTGGCGGAAATGGGAACTGGGGCTGGCTGAAACACTGGGTTTGGCTCAAGTTACTCTGGAACCCGGACGCTGACGTAGAAGCTCTGACCCGTGAGTTTCTAGGGGGATACTACGGCTCACAAGCGGCGCCGTATCTCTGGCAATACCAGCAATTGATTGAACAGGTCCGCCAGGACACCGGCTACAGTGCCAATGCCTGCAGTAGCGCTGCCAACGGCTTCGAGTTGAACAAGCACATGTTTCGTCCCGATGTACTTGCACAGATGGATGCCCTGCTGTCACGCGCAGCGGATGCAGCCCGGGGATCGAAGAATCCAATCCACACCGAAAGAATTCGCCACGCGCAGGCAACTTCAGTTGATCAATTGAAGCTGATCGAAGCGGCAGGCATTGCAACGCATCCGGGGGGATTCTTTTACCCACCAGAAAGAGTCAAACTACACCGGGTTCAAGACCCGCGCGATGGTAGCGACTGGCTCGTTCCAGGCAGTACAACCGATATCCCGGCACGTGTCGAGCGAATCGACAAGTCACGCAAGATTACAGGTGCTCATGATGCAGCGGCTGCGTATGTTTTTCGATTCTGGTTTCAGCGCGGTGTTGGTGGAAAGCTGGTGCGCATGCACAGTAACTCTATTGCACTGGAAGTCTGTCCGAACCTGCTGGGCACCATAACGAGTCTTGTTCACCGACCCACCGGCAAACAGTTACTCTCTGGTCGTTTCCCATTGATCGAATGGCATAGCGGTATGCAGTCAATGGAGTGGTTCCTGCCGGAAATTCAGCCAGGACGGCTGGTCATGGAACAGTGGATCCAGACGGACAGCTGGTTCTACATGAAGGACAAGCAACGCTTTTATCGAACCCTGACGCTTGATGAAAACGCACCGATCCTGCAAATTCGCCGACATTTCGAAGGGAAATTGCTGGCAAATGAACCGGGCATGCCGGCCAACACATCGTTCCCGAGTACGTGGCAATTGTTGGTCCCGGCCCCCGGAAAAGCGTCACTTCGTGTCAACGTTGGTAATCGGGCAACTGAGATTCAGTTGTCAGCCAGCGACAAGACAGAAATTCAAATCGCCAAACCGCCTGAATTGGTGATGAGCAATCCTGCACAGCAGAGCGTCGAAGCGGACCCGCTCTTTGATGAAATCATTCAAGAGGATGAAGCTGAAGAAGTCGAAGTCGTACTGCATCGTGGCGACGGGCTCGTCATCCAAATGAAGACGCCGGCAAAGGGTTGGCTGAAGCTGATTGTTCAACCGGTTCCGAATGAGAATCGACTGGTATTAACTTTTCATGGTGAATCGATACGGATGAGCCGCGCGAAACACAAGCTTGAACTACCTGACATTTCCTTGCAAGTCATCGAGAAGTAGCCCGGCCGCCTCTGTTTCCCGTTCCAATCAATGAAGCTGAAGCGATCTCTGCTCCGTTTGTCGATGCTGGCGACAGCCATCACTGAACCGACAAGGTGAGCCTGCTGGCCGAGTTTGATATTCGACCGGGTGAGATTTCCTTTTCTATGACCTGTCATGGCGGCGTTTTTGTAATGGAACCCCCGAGTTGTTGCCGTTGGCTGAGTAAACCAGTATCAGATCGACGCCAAACGTGAGGCGGTCCGGAAGTAATGATTGTTTGAGCGACATGCTCTTGCCCTTGTCTTTGGTCCACTTCAAGTGCTTCCTTTTGAATGATAAGTATGCCTGCCTTACACACTTTCGGCGATAAGGAAATGTTCGTGCGACATCGCTTGTGGCGTGGTCGTGAAGGGCCTTAGCAAAATTTGTCTGGAAACTTTATCGCGCCTGTCGGATTGGATCTGCTCGATCAGCAGGTTCATGGCAGCTTGTCCAATCGCCTGGGTTGGCTGTTGAACAACTGCGATGCACCAGTCGGGTTCTGACAGCAGGCGCGGCTGGTCGAAACAGGCAACTTTTGGCTGCTCACCGCGTCGTGAATGGATTGTTTGAAAGAGCCCAACCGTGGTGGATTCGTTGGCTGAAAACACAGCGTCGATCTGATGCTTGTCAAGAAAAGCGTTCAAGACCGCGGCGCCGCTGCCGTCAATGAAGTTCGCCTCCAGTATCAGTTCCGGTTGGTAGTCGATGCCAGCCTCCATTAGCGCCTCCTGGTATCCGAAGAAGCGCTGTCGCGTGGAAGGCGCCTGCAGGCGCGTGCAGAGGAATGCAATGCGCTTTGCGCCCGCTTCAATCAGTGAGCGTGTGCCCAGGTGTCCGCCATACTGGTGATCGCAGGTAACGGTGTCCGCTTCGATACTGGGCATTACGGCACCGGCCAGCACGTATGGGATGTTTCTGGCTTTGAGTGTCTGGTAATAGTTGTTTTCATGAGACCGGTGACCGGGGCAGATAATCAGGCCGTGGCATGGTTGGTCCGCGAAGGTTTTCATATATGCTGCTTCGCGTTGCGGGTCGCTGTCATAATTGCCCAGCGTCATGCGGATGTTGTGTGCGTGGCAGAATTGTTCGATGCCTCGAATCAGGCCCGAGTAAAGAGAAAGCGTGACGCAGGGGACGATTACGCCGATGCACATGTCGTTGGGGCCGGACATGTCATCCGGGTCGTTGTTCATGTCGCGTACAAAGGTACCGCGTCCCGGCACACGTTCGAGATGGTTGTCCTCTTCAAGTTTCGCAAGGGCGCGTCGAAGGGTCATGCGACTGACGTTGTATTCCTTCGAGAGTTCCGGCTCAGGGGGCAGCCTGTCGCCGGGGACCAGTACGCCATCGTTAATCTTTTGCAGTAGATCGGATCGGATTTGCTGGTAAACAGGGGGACTTTGACGCGACATGCATGGCCTCCACGATTCTTAAGCCGCCTTAACCGAAGTAATAATGAGGGCCTTCTTCAGGTAATAGGGCATTATGTCTACTTCAGTTGGGCTTTTCATTCTAATCACTCATTCATCAATCAATGTTGGGTGATTCTCGTATTGCATTGATTTTACTTAACTTAAGTGTATTTTCGGATCTCGATGTCAGAGATTTTCATATCTGTACCTAGTATATGTCGACAATTTGTTGACTACAAATATTTTAATATTACGATCCTTCTGATTGTGCGGTGTTTTTCTGTGGAGGTCGGGGTGGGCAATCTCAGTCTGTCGTCGTCACGGGTGGTCAATGTTGCGGTCATCGGGCTGGGTGCCTTTATGGGGGAGAAACAACTGCCCCGGCTGATCCGGTCGCCTGGTGTCACGCTGCACACGATATGTGATCGGAATGAGCAACGCCTGGCTGATCGTGCAGCTCAATACCGGCCGGCCCGTTCGGTGACGAACAGTGAAGCGGTCTTTGATGACCCCGCCATTGATGCGGTGATTGTGGGGACGCGGCACGATCAGCATGCGCCAATGATCGAATCCGCGGTATTGTCCGGCAAGCATATTCTGGTCGAAAAGCCGATGACCTGTACGCTGGAAGAGTCGCGCCATGTGCTGGACCTGGCCGGGCGTCATCCGGGCGTACAAGTCGGGGTTGGTTTTAATCGTCGCTTCGCGCCGGCCATGATTGCGGCCAAACGTGCGTATCGTTCGGTCCGAAGCGGCCCCTCCAATATTGTTTACCGCATTGTTGACGATCATCATCTGCGGCCGCGCTACATCTTTGACATGGACGATGGTGGCGGACACCTGCTTCTGGAAGGGTGCCATATATTCGATCTTTTAGCGTGGTTTCTGGAAGAAGAGCCGGTCGAGGTATACGCGAAAGGTCCACTCGCAACTGACAATGTGGTTCTGATCACATTCTCCGATGGTTCGATTGCGACCATCGTGTGTGGCGGCAAAGGTGGGGCGTGTTATCCCAAGGAATGTATGGAAGTCTTCAACAACCGTACAACGATTGCGGTTGACCAGTTCTTCGAGCTTCGCATCGATGGTCCGTCGGGAAATGAGATCAGTCACTTTCAGGTGGAGTCAGATGCCGGAACTGATTTACCGATACATAACATGAGCGAATTCTATTCGCATTCGTTCTCGCAGCGGCCGGCAGGTGAAGACGTAACGAAGCAGACCCTGCACGATTCGCTTCGCTTGGCGCCGGACAAAGGCCATGCCGGATTGATCGACGCGTTTATCAGCGCGATCGTCCGTCGTGACACATTTTCCATCGGTCCGGTTGATGGTGCTCGGGCAACGATGTGTGCGCTCATGGGTTACGAGTCGATCCGTCGACAGGCGCCGGTCGAAATCGATCCGGGGCTGTATCAGGTCAGCGCATCTCGCTAACTTTCGACATGTATACAAATGGTTTATTTGTATACTCAAAATAGAGACAATATGCTTGACAAGTCTCGGTGTGCTTTTAGAATTGAACAAGTCGTCATTTGTTGCTCATCCCTTACGGTCAGATTCATCACGGGAGCCGGAACAACATGAACCACTCAATTCAGCCGGTCACATCTGCACAGAAGACGGGATTCACGCTCATCGAATTACTTGTCGTCATCAGCATCATTTCGCTGTTGATTTCGATCCTGCTTCCGGCCCTGAGCAAAGCGCGCGAGGCGAGTCAGACTGTTCAGTGTTTGAGCAACTTGCGCCAGTTGATGACATTGACCTTTTCGTACGCCGCGGATAACGACGACTTTGGTCCGCCGGTTTACACGACGGCGTATGGCCAAGCGAAATGGCAGAGCACCTGGATGAATGTATTAGGGCGCGAGGTAGTTGGCGGTGATTTCCCAAGCCGCTACACCTTTGTGAAATGGTTGCCGGGCACGATGTGGCACTGTCCATCAAATGATCTTGAGACCCGGGCGAATTACGGCGCACTGACAACAAATACCACTGATCAAAATCTGCTCCCGTTACGGATGTACGACACGCCCACGCCGGTCAACGGCTACTCCGGCAGCTACAAGCGAATGAGCCAGGTGCACGCGGATTCGATTCTGTATGCCGACTCCAATTACACGGGCGGGACACCCAGCATTTATCAGCCAACGCTGAGAGCATGGGCCACGCAGCCGCTGGATGGGTTTGGCACTTCAAAGCTCACCAGCTACTACGACTGGACCCGTCATAACGATGCGACGGCCAATTTCGTCTTTTTCGATGGCAGCGGCAGCACGTATGCGTGGGGCATCCTGACGCGAACCCGACACACCTGGATCAAAGATTGATCCGAACCAGCGTCTGCTTTGTAATTGGAAAAGAGGTTACTCATTCCATGTGTTATCGCTTCGTCACCTGCCTGCTGATCGCGTGTTGTTACTTGACGGGATGGGCGGGAGAACTCGACGCTTCATCTGATCTGGATCAGTTTGAACTTTCCGACCCGCCGAAGGTTGTCTTTTACGTGCCGTTCGAGAACAGTTCGGATGGGTTGGGGCGCAAGTTCACCTATCCCGACATTTTTCGTTTAAGTGGCATCACGCCGATTCATACGCCGTTGCAGTATGACAAGGGCATTGTGGGGCAGGGGGCTTACTTCCCGTTTGTGCCGGCCACCGGGCACAGCGGCGTGCAGTATCCGATCAACGACATTTTCCCCGGCGAGAAAGGAACGGCATCTGTCTGGATCAAACAGGATGCCGATTCGATGTCGCTGGTGATGCCCGGCTCCAGCGCGGACTCGGTTGCGTGTCTGACGCTGTGGCAACTGAGATTCAAAAAAATCGTGGGTGACGGCAAGTGGCATCACCTTGTTTATACGTGGAACGTCAAACAGGGAGAAAAGCGTCAGTATGTTGATGGCGTGCTTGTTAATAAGCAACCTTATAAAGAGCCATTCGAGGGGCCCCGTTTTGTTTTCGGCATGCAGCTTAAGAACCGGCTCGATGAGTTGGTGATCTTGGATCAGCCATTTGATAAGAAGGAGGTCGTGGCACTTTATCGAGCGTATCGTTCGGGTAAGGAGCCGTTCGAGTCGCTTCCAGCCGGTGGACCGCGCTACTATCCGCTTGACCTGTCCGGCTCGAATCTGTCGCGCCCGGATCATCCTCAGTGGGTTCAATGGGATTTAAACCAGCCGACTTTTGATAACGGTTATCGCACGCAATATCAGCTCGACGGCTTCTGGCGATTTCAGCCAATGCCGATCGGTGCCAGAACGGTCGACCCGAACGCATGGTATTACGCGCCGGTGCCGGGGAATTGGGTTGGCCAGCGTTCGAAGCCGGTTCTGAATACGCACAAAGAATCCGTGTCAACGTTAAACGATAGAGCTTTTGCCAAACACGGCGCTATCGTGCTGGAGCGTGATATTGTCCTTCCTTCGGAAGCTCTGGGACAGCAGGTTCTGTTGTTCCTGGAGCAAATCAACGCGGATTTCTCCTTTTACCCGACGACCATCTACGTTAATCAGAATGAAGTTGGTGAAATTCTTTTTCTTGACCGCAACTATTACGACCTGACGCCTCATATCAAGTTTGGCGAGTCGAATTGCATCACGTTAATCCATGGCTACCCCAATGACAGTCTGTGGGATGTCGCGATTCATAAAGCTCCGATTCTGGAACTTCGCAAGTCCCCAAACATTTCACTCGATGAACCCCTGATCGTTCCATCAGTCCGCCGAAAGTCGCTCACCCTGGAACTTCCGGTTTCAAATCGAGACGCTACGCCTGCAAACCTGTTGGCTCGAGCGACCGTCTTCGATCAGAAGCTTGAACGTATCGTTGAAACGACCGGCTCGCGGCCGCTCCAATTGGAAGCCGGCTTCGATGGCTATCGCGAGGTGGAGCTACCAGTTACGAAGTTAGCATACTGGTCGCCGGCGTCGCCTGTTCTGTACAACCTCGTTGTTGAATTACTTGACCCGCGAACGAACAAGGTCGTTGACAAAACACCGCCAGTCAGATTCGGCTATCGCGAAGTATGGACCGAAGGTGGCGACGTCATTCTAAACGGCGAACGCATCTCCATTCGCGGTGGCTCGCACAATCTGCTGTACCACTCGCCATTCATTGCTTCGGAGATGCGGCTGCAAAAAGAGTTGGGCATCTCTGCCGATCGAACGACGTATCCCTATCGTGCGGACATCATCGACAGCTTGCACGTTGCGGACGAGCATGGCTGGCTGGTGACTTACCAGGTATCGGGTGTTTATCCCGACTGGCCGAACGTGTCAGTTGATTGGTTTCGTCGCATTCTTCGCATGGTCGGCAATCATCCGTCTGTCATTGCGTGGCAGTTATGGACGCCCGGCCACTATTACAACGGCCCGCACGGCCACCCGATGCAGATCGGTGGCACGGTTCCGGATGAAGTCAAACAGACCGAGCCTGCCTATCGTCGCTCCGGGTTTCTCAGCCAGATCGATCCGACCCATCGTCCTACTTTTTATTACGTCTCTGGAACGGGCGGCGACATTCGAGGCATCATGACCTCGATGAGTTACGGCATGCCGATTCAGGAAATGGAAGAATGGATTTCCGATTGGGCGAAGAACAAACCGCAACCGTTCATTCCGACCGAGCAGCAGATTTTTTCCCGGCCGGACTATTTCTTTCAACGCGGGAGCGACGAGTCTGTTGTGGCCGAGCATTACGCTCGTTACTTCGGCGAGCGCGCATATGAACAGATGACCGGAGAGCTGGTTGATTCGTGGCAGAAGATACGGCACAAGTGGGCGACGCGACCCTACTGGATGGACATGTACAACATGGCCTACGAACGGGTTCTGCGATCGTGGCGGACCTATGGCATCAGCGGTTACCTGTTTCATGCCAGTTTTCACATGCAAAATCTGTTCGAGGGCGGGCGCAAGGGGGGACCGTTGACGCCATTTGGCAAGGCAATCAAGCGGGTGAACGCGCCGGTCATTGCCTACGTCGGCGGGCCGCGCGAAAACTTCGTGGAAAAAGGCCACAACTACTTTGCGGGTGAGGCTGTTCAAAAAAGTGCGATCGTTATAAACGATTCGTTCGCTGACATTCCCGGCACCTTGTTGTGGTCGGTGACGGATGCATCCGGCAAAGTCATCGCTCGCAAGCGCGTGACTCAAACGGTTAAGCGCAACGAGGTGCTTTTCCATCCCATTCACTTTGATGCGCCAAACGTGACAGCAAAGAGCGAGTTCACCATTTCGATGTCATTTGAAGGCCAGGGTATTGAGCCTTTGAATGAATCCCTGGTTCTTTCGATCTTTCCAGAACCGCACAAGCCCGTCGTGAACGGTCGCGTTGTTCTGATCGACCAAACCGGCGAGACAAAGCGTGTGCTCGAGTTGGCCGGCGTCCAGTACGAGGCACTTGAGAATAAGACACAGGCGATGCTGTTGGACAAAGCCCGCCTGCTGATCGTCGGCAAGAACAGTTACGCGAAGATGGTTGATTTGGCATCGCAAGGGCTCGACTTTGACGCCGCGATCGATCGTGGGATGAATCTGATCGTGTTGGAGCAGATGCATCGCAACGTGGCCGGCCTGACGGTGGAGAATTTCAAAAGCCGGCGCGTATTTGTGTGCGATCAGGATGCTGAATTGTTGGCCGGATTCAGCCATGACGATTTCACCGACTGGCGCGGTGAGAGTCGCATGCTCAAACCCTATCAGTCATGGAACCCGCGAAGTAACTGGCAGGAATACTTCGCGAGCAAGCACGGCCAGAAAAACGCCTTTAACCAGGGTCGATTCTGGCATTGGACCAATAAGGGCATGGTGGCGACTTTCTGCTATCAGAAACCACAGCGCGGTAACTATCGCGTTTTATTGCACAATGGGTTTGATCTGCTGTTCACGCCGCTGGTTGAGTATCGGGTGGGGCGCGGCCGCGCTTTGTTTTCATCATTGGATCTGATTGATCACTACGGCCGTGAGCCGGTCGCCACTATCCTTTTGCATCGAATGATCCAACAGTATTCAGATAAACCGAATCCATCGGCGGCAGTGAATGTTTTCGCGTTCGATGAGTTCGCGACGAAGTTGTCCGAGTCGATTGGATTCACAACTCAGACTGATCTCGCAAAATGTGACGTGGCAGTTGCGAGCCTGTCCCGGGACACCGATGAACAACAGTTACAGTCGCTTCTGGATCGTGGCGGCACGGCGGTCGTGTTGATACCGGAACAATCGTTGGTAAAGAAGCTCCCGATTGAAGCGACTGTTGAAGATGGCGAGTACTTCAACAGTCGGGTGCCTGATCATGCGTTGTTTGCAGGTCTGTCCATGAGTGACCTGTATTATCGCAAGGTCACCACGCTGCCATTGGTTCAGCAATCCGCAGACGATCGGGCCAACTCACCCGTCATCGGCGTGCTTCCGGGCGGCAAGGGCAGGATTGTTTATATCCAACTCGATCCGGATGATTTTGAAGACCCCTGGCAGCGCACCAAAGTGTTGCGCATCTACGCAACGGTTCTATCGAACTTGAAAGCATCGTTTGCAGCCCGGCCGAACTTCAGCCTGATCGGTGGCTATGGCAGTGAAAACGAGTGGCTGCCCGGCTACTTCGTGGATGTGCCGAACCTTGAAAAAGCACCGAAGGTTGAAGAAAGCCCGGTCTACGCTGTCCCCGCTTTGGATTTTGATCCGAACGCACACTATGTCTGGTAACCCCGTATTGACGTCCAATGATCAGGATTTTGTCATGATAAGAAATTGCGCCTTTTTTTTGACGCTATTGATTACGACCTCGTTCAGCTTTGCTGCCGATGACGCGCAGATTATTTTCTATCTTCCATTTGAAGGCAACAGCATTGCACAAACGCCGGAGCGCGAATTCGAACCTGAAGCCGGCGAACACATGTTTAGGAAAGATGCGTTTGTTTCAGGCGTGAGTGGTGGGCAGGCTGCACGCATCGGCAAGCCGCTGCGGAACTATGCGGACTGGAGCAAGAACACGCTGACCTACGATGCGCATTGGCTTAAGGATCAACAGGAAGGCACGATTGTGCTCTGGTACAAAGATCCTGAGTGGGCCGTGCAGACGTGGCGAATCCCCGCGATGTTGACGACCGCGCAGTCCACCCGGTCCAAGCCTTCCGCATGGCAGCACCCACTTTCCTGGTGGATCTTTGATCGCCTTACGTCGCCACCGGAACTGGGGGACAGCAAATGGTTTCACTGGACGTTCGGCAACAAAAAGGACGGCACATTCGAACATACGCGAAACATGCGTCCGCGCACGGAACACGACAACCAGTGGCATCTCTGGGCCATGCGCTGGGACCGGAAGACGAACCTGCTGGAAATTATCGATGACAATAAGGTGCGCGATATCAGCAACTATGAATCGCTGATTGAGCCCGGCAAGGACCATTGGATCGAAACGTATTCCGCGTATGGCCGCGCGCCGGGCGGCGGCGTGTCCACGGTCTATGAAGATGTTGGGCATATCAAGTTAGACGAGATATTCCTCGGCAAGCTGCATCTGGCGCGTTACGTTCGGGTCACGCTGGATGAAGTCGCGGTCTGGAACAAGGCGCTGCCGCGGGAATCAATCTTTGAAGCATATCGCCGCGGGGCGGAGGGCAAACCGGTTTGGAACGATGACGACCTGCCGAAACCCAAACGTCGCATCGCGCGCCTGATGGACCTGACGTCGTTGCCGCAGGACAGGGCCGCGCTGCCGAAGCAGGTGAAGTGGCAGAGCCCGGCTGTGTTCAAACCTGTCACGAAAACACGGTGGGAGCACAAGCTGGACGGGTTCTGGCGGTTTCAGCCGGTGGAGGACATTTCCGCCTCTTACGCATCCGACGGGTGGGGCTATATACAAATGCCCATCAATGGGACTTACCACGAGTACCGCTTTGTGAATGCGACCTTGTTTGATCCGGCGTTCAAGCATGTAAAGGCCACGGGTAAGTGGCAATACACGTGGAACGACAAGCGGCTCCCCGCGGATTATCAGAAAATTTACTTTGAACGTGACGTTGCAATCCCGAAGGACTTGAATGGCCATCGCTTCTTTTTCCGCTTTGACCATTTCGTCCAGTCAATGGCCACGCGCAGCGGTTTCGATCTGTTTATCAACGGCAGTCACGTGCGGCACATCGATGACTTCGGCCCCGGGCACGTGGACATCACCAAATGGATCAGGTCGGGACAGCCGAATCGGCTGACGCTGTCCACCGAGGACAACTTTCACATGCTCCGATGGGACCTGACGCTGGAGGCATACGCGCCGGCGGCTGTCACTGCGCACTATCCATATGTCATACCGGAATACAGAAAACAGGGTGTTCGCATTCAGGTGGAACTGGAAAATCATACGGATCAGCCACAGGACGTGACTTGTCGCGCTACCTTCATTGATGCGGACGGTAAACAGATTCACACGATTGAAAGTGAATCATTTCATGTTCCCGCGAAGAAGAACATCACCACGTTCATTGAAGGCAAATGGCTCAATCCCATTCCGTGGCGCCCGGACGCCCCGTATCTGTACACGTGTGTGGTGGAAACATTGTCGTCAAGCAAAGTCGTGGACAGCGCGCCGCCGGTTCGATTCGGCTACCGGGAAATCTGGACCGACAACGGCGACATTCTTCTTAATGGCAAGCGGCTTCTGGTGGTCGGCAAGTCGCACAACGGATTTCCTGTTCGGCTTTCGAAGATCGATCTGCACCAGCGCACCAACCAGAACACGGACCGGACGCAATACCCTGACGCGGCCGGCATCGACGGTCTGAAGATCACCGACGAGCAGGGCTGGTGCATGATCTACAACCTCGGCGATGATTTTCCTGACCTGAATGATCCGGAACCTTATAAGCAGTACATTCGCGGACTGCTGCGGTTGATCGGCAATCATCCGTCAGTGATAGGGTTTGACCACCAGGGCCCACGATTCGGTTTCAGCAACGGCCCACATGGCCATCCCATGCAGATCGGCAGTGTCGTTTCGCAGAAAGACATCGAATCATCCGAAAGCTATCGTGTCAGCCGGTTGCTGGATGAACTCGACCCGGGCCATCACTTCGATCTTTTCTACATCTGCGGCTCCGGCGGGCAGGTGCGCGGCATCATGCATTCAATGAGCTACGGCATGCCGATTCAGGAAATGGAAGAATGGATTTCCTACTGGGCAAGCACAAGGCAGGACCCGTTCCTGCCGATGGAGCAGCAGATATTCTCGCGCCCCGATTACTTCTGGCAGCGCGGCAGCAAGTCATCCGTCATCCTTGAACATCATGCTCGCTTTTTCGGCGATGCGTCATACACCAAAGCCACCCGGGAACTGGTGGACATGTGGCAATCCGTGACAAGGCGCTGGGCAACGCCGTCGTACTATGAGGACATGTACAGCCTGGCGTTCGGCCGTGTCATTAAGGCATGGCGAACGTACGGCATCAGTGGCTATCTGTGGCATGTCACTTACAAACAGGAGTTGCTCTACGAAAACGGCCGAGGCCCGGCCATGACACCGTTCGGCACGGTCGTGACACGAATAAACGCGCCAATCCTGTCTTACATCGCTGGGCCGGAGGCAGACTTCGTCGCCAAAGGACACAACTATTTTTCCGGTGAAAAGATCACGAAGAGTGTCGTCACTCTCAATGATTCATTTGAAGACGTCAAAGGTTTGGTGAGTTGGAAAGCGACCGACGAAGACGGATCAGTGATTGCGGAAGACGCGGCAAACATCACCATCAAGCAGGGGACGCGGCACTTTCAGCCGATTGAGTTTGTATGTCCCCCAACTCAGTCCCGATCGCGTGTGACGATTGTCAGCCGCTTTAAACCAACGGGTCAGGATGCCGAGCGTGAAGACAAGTACAACATTACGGCTTTCGCGCCGTTAAAACCATTGCCATCACAGAAAGTGATCGCCGTGATCGATGACACCGGTGAAACACAGGCAGTGCTGTCAAAGATCGGCATACCATTCCTTAATTTCGATGATACGGCCATCCTTCAAGGCGCGACGTCCTTCAGCAACTTTCACATGCTGATCATCGGACAGAACAGTTATTCGCGCGCTGCCAAAGTATTTTCCAAAGCCATTCCATTTAAGAACCAGGTAAAGGAAGGACTCAATGTCCTCGTTCTGCCGCAGGCCAATCGGAATGTTGCGGGCCTGACCGTTGAGAATCTCAAGACGCATCGGGCGTTCATCCGCGAGCGTAACTCGCCATTGCTGCAAGGATTCAAAAGCGAGGACTTTATCGAATGGCGCGGTGAAAGCAGGTTGCTACCGCCGTACCGCTCGTGGAATGTGGACAGCAAGTGGCGAACGTTCGGAGCAGTGGACAGCAAAAATGGCCAAGAGAATTCGTTCGGCCAGCGCCGGTTCTGGCACTGGTCCAACAAGGGTATGGTGGCCACGTATTGTTTCCAGAAGCCGCAGCGTGGCAATTTCAACGTTCTGATGGATAACGGATTCGATCTTCTGTACACGCCGCTTGTTGAGTTCTATGAAGGCAAGGGGCGGGTGTTGTTCTGCCAACTCGAGCTTATCGATCAGTACGACGCGGAGCCGGTCGCGAAGCGCTTGCTGAACCGGATCATCGCAAACTACAACGCCGCAGGTGAGGGGGAATACAAAACAATTGGATACCTCGGCGGTTCAAACGGTAAAGCGCTACTCGACCGTCTCGGGATTGATTATCGAAATGGACTACGACGTAAATCAATCGCGTTTGTGTCCTTGTCTGAAGTTGATGATGGTGACGACATTGCCCGTTTCGTGGAGAAGGGCGGGACGATCGTGGTATCGATCGACGATCAAAACGCGGCTGATTTACTGCCGGTGAAATTGACAATCACGTCGTCTGAATATTTCAAAACAGATGCGCCCGGCTCCCCGGTTTTTGCCGGCATCGGTCCGAGTGACCTGTACTTTCGGCAGGTACTTGAAGATTGGCCGCTCGTTACTGCCGTTGATGGCAAGCAGGTTGAGAACGGCATGTTGGGCGTTGTCCCGTACGGCAAAGGCCGTATCATTTATGTACAGCTTGACCCCGAGTTATTTGATGATGCATGGCATACCACCAAGGTGCTGCGTATATTCAACACGGTGATGACCAATATCGGCGTGCGGAGCAAGGCGAAGCTGAACTTCACAACCGTCGCCGGCTACGGCTCTGCCGAAGAATGGTTGCCAGGATATGCCGACAAGGTTGAAGCATTGGATCAGCGGCCGATGGTTTCCGAGTCGCCGCTTTATGACGTCGAGGCATTGGACTTCGATCCCAATCAGCACATTGTGTGGTAGTGGGAGCTAGTCCATGCCTGAGTTGCCTTATCGTCGCGTCGCGCTGTCGCGGCGAGTGGAAGCAGATGCAGAAAGTGCGCCCGCTCCGCGCATGCGTTTTCGATGGGTGATATTGCTTCTGTCGAGTTTACTGTGTTCGGTACAGGCGGTGCTCACCATTACAGCGAGTAACGTCGCTTCGCAGTATCCGACCTCTACCCTGATTACCGTCATCGGCTTTGGCTTTCTGATGCTGCTGGCTGTACTGATCAACCCACTGGTGAAGTTCATCTTCAGGGGATTGATCAAGCCGTTGAGCCGGGCGGAACTGATGGGCGTGATCGCGTCACTGATGGTCACCGCCGGCATCTCGACGTTTGGCCTGTCTGATGTACTGGTGCCGGTCATCACCGCGCCGTGGAATCCGGAATGGAACACGCCTCAGCGCGGGTGGGACATGCAACTGCATCCACATCTGCGCAAGGAACTCTATATCACTGATCCTCAAGCCATTCGCCTCTTTCGCGAAGGCATCTCCGGTCAGCCGACACAGGATGCTCCCATCGGTGAATGGGGGCAGTTCTACCTGAAGGTGCTTGGGCAGATTCCATGGTTGCTGTGGCTTAAGCCACTGGGCTGCTGGATGATCTTTGTTGCCGGCTGCTACGGCCTGTTCTGGTCGCTTTCTTATCTGGTGCTGGATCTATGGGCCAAACGAGAGAAGTTAATTTTCCCGTTGGCGCAACTTCCTGAAGCGCTGCTACCCCCGGAATCCCCGGAATCTTCAGAAGACGGCACCCAGTCGATTCTGCCAACAATTGTACGAGAGCCATTGTTCTGGACCGGGTTCGCCCTTAGTTTCCTGGTGTTGTGCTACAACGCCGCGGCCATTTCAAACTGGATTCCCATGGCGAAGTTGGCACTGGGCATGGGCCGGTTCGACTTTAATGTATTGGTCGACGGTTCGTTTCTGTCCGGCCTGGCAGGGGGCGTGACCTTTCTAATCATCTTCACCTGCATCGGCATTGCGTTTCTGCTGCCGTTGGAGATCAGCTTTTCCGTGTGGTTTTACTTCTGTCTGGGGCGCTTTTTGATCCTTGTCATGGTCAGGCAGGGCTACGGCCAGGATTTCCGTGACTTTCCCAGCGACTGGACGTGGACGCAGAATCCGATCGCCGCATTGGGAATGGGCGGCATCCTCTTTTTCAGTGGGGTCACGCTGTTTCGCGCGCTGCGTGATATCAGTCAGCAGTCGGGGAAAGCCGAAACGATCGTGCGCTCGCGCCGCCGTCTACCTCTGATCGGCTTTGCGGTCAGTATTCTGGTCGTCATCGCATGGCTCAGTTGGAACCGTCTGCCCGTCATCTGGGCGATTGTTATCGCGATCTTCCTGGTGCTGATCACCCTGGGACTGATGCGCATCGTTGCGGAGTCTGGCGTGTTCTGGATTCAATCCAATGCCGGATTCTTTCATCTGTATAAGATGCTGGGGCTGAGCCACGTGTTGGCGCCGGTGTTCGTTGCGCCATTGATTCCAATCTACGCGATTCTGTTCTTTGACATCAAGACGTTCATCGCGCCCAACATTCTCAATGCCGCCAAGATGCATGAGAATGTTGGAGGGGATCGGTTTCGGTTTCATCTGAACATGGCATTGAGTGTGATTACCTCGATCGTCACCGCCATCGGCTACTCGATTCTGCTGGCGTACGGCCGCGGCGCGCGCCAGATGAACACATGGTTCTATTCCAACGGCCCACGTCGCTACTTCGAACAGGCCACGCAGGCGACCACAACTGCTTTTCCGTTTGAGCCGACGACGTTCGGCTGGTTCCTCACTGGTGGGGCATGGGTGGCGCTGACGATCTTCCTGCGCCAGACGTTATTCTGGTTCCCCCACCCGGTGGGCTTCATCATGAACATCAATCCGCTGATGCAGTACCTGTGGTTCAGCTTTTTCATTGGGTGGGCCATCAAAAAGCTGACGATCAAGTATGGCGGCCAGGCGAGTTTTCAGGTTGTGCGTCAGCTCATGATCGGCCTGATCTTCGGCGAACTGTTTGCGATCTTCGTCACGGCTGCGATGAATCTGTTTTTACTGGAGTCGAACATCCGGGGGATCGATCTGAATCGGTACGGGCCATGACGAGTGTGGAACAGTCTCGGCAGATGTCGTCAATCCATATGAGTCAGATTGTTGAGCGCAAACCGGATGCTTAACCGGAATTCGCCACCGACTTCAAATCCGCACGGCTGTCGCTGTAGTCGATGTTGAAACCGAGTGTCGCCGGGTCCGGCTCGATGGCCCAGAACTCGCACGCCTGCTTGTAAATCGCCGGCCACCAGTTCTGGTGTTCGGTTAAACCCTGGTCTTTCACATCCTGCCAATTACTCAGCACCTTGGACCAGGCTTTGTCGCCCGCTTCCAGCGCCGCTTTCTTATCGCCGAACTGCGATACAAGCCACTCGCGACCGATTGCCGCGTGCAGCACTTCGTCTGCCCAGTCGTAGTCCTGGAACAGCGCGACCAATGGATTGCCGCTGTCACGGCCAACCTCAAATTCGTAACGCTTGCCGTCCTTGCCCATCAGCCCTTGTTCGATGAACCAGAGCACCGCATGCGCGTCTTCCGCCGGCACTTCGGTATTCAGTCGTAACGACCAGTTGTGTGTGATGCGGGCTTGTGTCCAGTCTACGCCCATCGCCGCGAAGCCGACTTCGCCGATCATCGCGTGCCGTGCTTCGTCCCACAGCTGGCGGCTCATGTCGCGATAGTATTTCCATGGCTTGTCGTTGGTTTCGTGGATGATTCGCGCCATCATCTCCGGTACGTCGATCTCTCGTATACGCTTAAACAGCAGCATCAGGTTCTTGACGCGCGGCTCTGTATTCGGGTCGTGGATCATCGCTTCCGCGTTGACGCCCTGATTAAACAAGTCGCTGAAACGCTCATCGCGCTTCGGCACCGGGTCGTATTCGTACTCGTGAACGGAGAACTTTCGTTCGCCCGGCGCGGACGTGGGTTCTTCAACACCATCCAGCGCGCCTGCTGCGGACAGATACTCATCGAGCAATTCAAGCCAATCGCTCATTTCATCGCGCTGTGCCTGCTCGACAACGCATGGAATCGCTTTCTCGCCCCAGCGGAGCATGTCTCCGACTTCGATCAATGCAAACCGACAGACGCGCACGGAAGGCGCGTCGGCAAGCGGGTTGGTGTCTTTCAAGTGACGGTGCAACGCTGTTTCCAGCGCGGGCAGCGCCTTCTCGTACACGCCGACCAACAGGTGAGCCGCATCCGGCGAACTGAGTATTTCGTCGAAAAATATTTCCAGATTTTCATCCGGCACCACGTCCAGCCCAAGCGGCGGCTCGCGCATCTCCGCGACGCGCGCCCGCATTGCCATCACGTGTTCGGAACACAGATAGGAATGATGACTGAACGCCATCTTCAGTTCGTAGATTGGTTCAGCCGTGATGCGGGCAGTGAGAATCTGGTGAAGTCGTTTGAATGCGTAGTGGTATCGTTTCAGCCGTTTGACGCAGTCCTCAATCAGCAACCCGGGGCCGGCCGCCTCTGTCATCGACGCGATCCCCGCGATCGGGGGTAGCGAGCGATAGCCTTTGTATTGCGCAAGATGTTCCGTCGCGACCTTTTCCGGCGTATTCATTTCTGATATTCCTCGAAAAAGAAATGATCCATTCATGATAACGGATCGCGTCGGGGATGTATTGGATTTTCTTATTCACGAAATGGCTGTTTACTGCCCGTTATCGTCGATTGCATCAACGTCGCTAACGCTTGGCCGCCGACTGTCGAGCGACACATCCACATTGCGTATTCGCGTCTGGCCCGGGTGTGGCGGCTAGTCATTTCGATACGCCGCTTTTTCAGGACCGAAATGCTTCAGATATGCCTGGCCCAGGGCGATGATGCGTGAGATCGTCTGTGACAGAGACTGGTTGCCGCTCGCGCATGCGCGCAATTCCTGGTTGATGATGTTCGTATACAGGTACGCTTCCTGATGACTGCTGATGGCCAGGTGATGCAATTTCTTGAGCGCACCGGGTATCCATTCCGTTGTCTTCGTTCCCGATGAGAACAGGCGACGTGCTTCTTCCGGCCCGGGTGAAATGCGCACCAGGTCGTGTTCGACCAGGCTCTTCTGGACGGCGTCACTGCGAAGGTGTTCGATAAAGCGGATGCAATCCATGGGCGCGGTCGTATCACGATTAACGCCCACATCGACCTGCAGCGCACTGATTCGATTGTCAGCTGCAATCAAGGGATAGGCAGCCCATTGGAACGAAGGCTTCTGATGGCGCAGGGCGCCGACGAGGTAGCTCCAGGTCAACAGAATCGGCGTCTGGCGACGGACAAATCGAACGAGCGGATCGCCGGTTGGGAACTGCATGATTGCCCGAAATACCGGCAGGAGTTGCAGTGCCAGCCGGTCCAACTGTGATATTTCAATCGTTGCTTCTGTATCGTCGGGGCAGGCGATCATATGCATGAGTTGTTCGTTGTACGACCCAAGCCAGATGGCCGGCTGAATATTTGACCCCACCACGCGTCGTTGCGGCGATTCATAGTCAGTCAGTTGTTCGATGTATGCCATCTGACTTGTAAAATCGTGATACGAAGGTGCCGGCAATCGCATGGTCTTGAGCCAGTCCAGATTCACGAGCATGCACGGCATGGTCTGGTGACAGGGAACGAAGTAAGGGCATCGTTCCAATTCCGTTTGGATCGAGGCGTTTGTTGTGGTCGGCAGGAGAAAGTCTCGAAGATCCAGCCAGGGGATCACATCGTGTGACTCACGCAGCCAGTGGTGCGGAACTGTCTCGACGATATCAGGCGGTAGATCCTCTTCGTTATCGCGCCAGCAAATCTTAATCTGTGGATGGTCTTGTTCGTAGCTTGCGGCAACGGCATCCCAGAATGCTGTTTGAAATGGATAGACGCGCGCGCACTGAATGCGTAACTGTCTGACGACCGGCGCCAACGGCACCAATGCATCGCCACTGGTATCGCGCGTGGTATCGCCGATGTAGACACCGGAGCCCGGGCGCGAATCGAGAATGTTCTCCTGGCACAGTTCGGCAACGGCGCGCTGGACCGGCGTTAGTGCGACGTCAAACAATTGACTGAGCGTGCGGATTGGCGGGAGGCGCGTGCCGGCCGGATAGCGGCTGGCGATCTGTGACAGATGGCGTTTGATCTGATCGTACTTGCGCGCTGTCGGCCGATCCGACCGGATGGGCGGAAGCTGGCGGATCTCCTCGGAAATCGGATCAGGTACAGCCATTGGATACAATTGTACTAAAACAATTGGGACTGTCAATCGCTGGGCCAGACATCAAAAATATGCCTTTTTCATCCAAAAATAGCGATTTTTGAAGACTTTTATTTTCCTTGAATCAAATCTGAAGCCAACCCATACAATTCAGTCCAGTCATTAGTACTGATACGATTCCTGTGCTCCTGTATGGGCACGACAAAGTGCTTGTACCTGACAGAAAGGAGAGTTGCATGCTTCATCTTCAGCCGGCGACGGACCGACGCGCTTTTACGCTGATTGAGTTATTGGTGGTTATCAGCATCATCACACTTTTGATCGGGATTCTCCTGCCCGCGCTGGCTTCGGCACGTGGCGCCGCGATCAAAACGCAATGTCTTTCTTCCATGCGGCAAACCGGATCAGCCCTGGTCGGCTACACCTTGGAACAGGACGACTATCTTCCACCTCTGCAAAACTTCTGGAACGAAAGCAGCGGGGTCGGCTACAAGTCGTTCGGCTCGCTGAAGCTGACACTCTGGTTCCATATGATCGGCCGACATCTCGATTCAGAGATTGAAGACACAAGCGGCGGCTCGGTCATCTACGAATGTCCGGCGGTACTTGATCCACGATACAACGGATTCATTTCTTACGGCTACAACTACACGATCATGACGCCGGCCGGCGGCCCGAAGATCGAAATGGACATCGACAAAATTTTCCGTCGGGATGAGATACGAGATCCATCTGCAACGACCATGGTCATGGACGCCGGCAGGATCACTGCGGCAACGTACACACTGGACCCCGATCGATGGGCGCCCATGAACGACAACGCGGGCAAGGGCGATCTGATGATGCCTGGCATTCCTGGCAAGTGGGTTACCTTCCCGGGTGGATCTGCGCCGTCCGATGCCGTGCCGATGGGACGTCATCCCAGCGGGTCTGTCAATGCAGCCTTTCTTGACGGCCATGCGGCCAATATTGCTGTGAAAGATCTGCTTACGCCTTCGCGCGGTTCCAGCGACTGTCTTTACGACTCGGAGTAAGCAACGTGACGACGTCAGTATCTCGTCCAATTTCTCGATCTATCGTTGTCGACTCAATTTCGGAACGCAATCGGCTGCTGATGCAGAGTGCCATTCGTGCAGCCGAACCGCGATTCGACGACGACCTGGCGCTGGTGCGCTATACCGACCAGGCCGGCAAGCGTGACGGCGGGCACGTGGCGCAAGAGTCGCTCGAATACGCGGTTGCGCTGGCTGAACTTGATCTGCAGCCGAATCGCGTTCGGCGCATCGTCGCGGCAACGCTGAAATACCAGGATCAACGGCGTCAGTCGTTGACCTTCGGCAACTGGCGGTGGATGCACAACTGGGAGTGCGTGGGGGATGTCAACGCGGCCAGCTTCATGGTGCCGAACTATTGGTGTCTGCTGACACGCCATCAGTCCTTGCTCGGCGAGTCTCTGGCGCAACAGGTTCTTGACGCATTGCGTCTCGCTGCTCATGCGCTGCTTGCTCACCGCTCCCAGTGGGCTTGCGGCAACATCTTTCTTCTGAACATACTTGGCAAATTACAGATCGCGCAGGTTACCCGCGACGACCGTTTGCGCGACATCGCGTATTGGGATTACCAGGAGTGGCTTTCCTATACCAATCGTTTCGGCATTATTGAGTTCAACAGCCCTAACTACACGGCCGTTCAGATTTCCGCGCTTGAGGGCATGCTGGACGTCTGTTCTCACGAGGGCATGCGGCACAGTATTGAAGTGGTGCTGAGGTTTTATTACACGGAGCTGTTTTCTCATTTTCATTCGGCGACAGGGCGGTTTGCCGGACCCAAGAGTCGACAACTCGACGAACTGATTCGTGACGGTGGCGGACATAGTGACGCGCTGCTTTTTCGACAGACAGGCTTCGAATGTCTTAAGGATTCACCTTACAACGCGCGCTATGCGTTGAGCACCTACGTTGCGCCGCGTACCGCGCGATCGCTCGTTTCGGATCGAAGGCTTCCAGCGATCGTTCGCGGCAATTCGCCGTACCACGGCCTTTTACGTTATACGTACCTGACAGACCAGTTTGCGCTCGGCAGCATGAGTGGTGGTCGGCACGCGGGAAGTGATGTGCCGATTGAGTTGCTTTACGGCACGCGTGACCGTGCGCATTGCGTTGCACTTCGTGGGAAGCCACACGTGTTTACGGTCTTTGCGAAACAGCAACGCAACTTCATCGTGGCGGGGTTGCGTTGGCGCTTTCGGCCGAAAGATGAACGCAATACACTTGCCGCGCCCGTTGCGCTGCTCGGAAGCAACATCGTTGGCAGCGACGGATATGTTTCCGATGACCATACCCAGCCGGAAGCAACATTTTCTTTCGCCGAAATGTCGACCGGGCCAACGGTGTGGATTGGTGATGACCGTTGGGGCGGCGAGGACTGTCCGCTTCCAGTGGATACGCCGTTGGTCGTGCGTGTCGGGACAGTCGCGATCGGTTATCGCGCGAGCGGTCCGTGCGGACAGCGGCTGGCATGGGAAGACGATCGGCTTGTATTAACCATCACGGCGTCTGCGCCAGGGATGGAACCGTGGATGGGTATTCATTCTTTTGCCCTGGCCGTCGTGCCCGTATCAGACGAATCGACAGAGAATGATTTTATTGAAGCGTGGCGTTGTTCAACGCTGCATTGTGAAACACACGGTCAATCATTGCGTTTGAACGCCGAAATGAATGACAACCGTGTGACGACCAATGTTCCATTGGAGCCGACACATTTGTTTGAGGCGGGGCCATTTGTGTTGCCTCAAGGTCGTCTGACGTCTGCGGCGTGGCGCGAACCTGCACAGCCACTTTGGAGACGCTTCTAAGTTGTATTGCGGACGTTTTGAACGTTCATTCCTGGAGACACCGAATCAATGATTAAGCAGATGTCTCAATCCGTCACCGCGCCCATGCTGGCTGCCTTTCTCGGTTCGCCGCATGATCCGTATACGCCTCACCTGTCGTTGGTGCGCCATGACGAACGTTTTGTCTGGGTTTGCGACAACGGCGTTCGAATTGGCCTGATCGACCAACAGTGGGCATCGATCGAGTGGCTTGCGCCGCATCCCGGTGAGCCGTCAATCAGGCCGGCCGAAATGCCGCCGCTTTATCACGCGCCCACGTTTCAGGGGGGACGACTTATCTGTCAGTGGTGGCTGACGAATTACGGCGGATGGCGCACCGAACCCAATGAGCCACTTGCGCCGCCAGTTGGTGTCATTCAAAACTCGCGCACCAAACTTCGGCCGCAATGTGAATGGCAATGGTTGACTCAGGAAGGTAAGGAACTGCGGTTCATCATTGATCAGTCTTTTGCTGAGGATGCTTCCGTTCGCGGTCAGCATGATGTGACGTTGCGTTACGACCCGGCCACAAACAGTTATGTGGCGGATGTCGAGATGGTGTTGGATGCAGCGGAACCTTATTACGCTGAAGCACTCAATCTCTACACGGCCGGTCTTTACGACACGCGCCCCGAAAGGAAGCGATATCAGTGGACCTGCTGGTCGCACCCATCAGGCAGGCAACTGCGTTTTGCCCACTCGCCGGTTCATGTGCTGACGCCGGGCCTTAACGACAGCCGCGGTGTGAGGCGGATCGCTTCGCCGGGATTTATTGGCTTCTATTCAGACCCGCATTCAAATCCCACGCTTCAGATTCATGAAGCGAATTGCAAATTGTCAGCCGCTACCTGTTGCAATCTGTATGACGAGCATCTGGTCTGTCTGCCTTCATCCGAGAAGCCATCTCAATACAAGTTGAGATGTCGGTTTGGCAGTTTACCGGCGATGGTGGCGCAGAAACTGGTAGAGGATGCCGTCGATATTGACCTGGGGACTGATTTTGATCGGCGCGATGTTTTTCTAAATGACGCCGAAGCATCTGATGATGATCTTGGTTTGCGCATTGTTCACTCGCCGAGTTTTCCGTCGTTTCGCACTGAATGTGTCAATGATTTTGAAGAACCGATTCGAGCAGGTGAATTATTTGCAGGTGCCTATATCTTTGCTTCCCAATCGCCACAACATCTTGTCTACTGGGATACTCAGATCGGCTATTCCGGGGGCCGATCGATCAGATTGCGCAGCGATGGCGGCATTACCGAAACGCGCAATCACGGGCCAACCCCACACGTCGAACCCGACACCCATTACACGTTGAAGTGCTACATCCGCTGTCGCAACTTGCGCGGCAAGGGCGCGATGGTTGCGCTCGATCAGATTGGAACAAAACGACAGGAAGCACAGCTTCGTCATATCGCAGGGCCGGTTCGCGGCGATTGTGATTGGACATGTGTCGAAACATCGTTTCGCACCGCGAGCGATACCCATCTGGTCTGGCTTCGACTTGTGCTTGATGGTGTGGGCGAGGCGTGGTTCGACGATTTGTCGCTGATGTCCAGTGCGGCGCCATTGGCAGATGTCGACGGGAGCAACGGATGACCAGGGAGCGTTGTATTTTTGATCTGCGCGCGGGAAGGACGGGCAGTAAGAAGTCCGTTGCGCGACTGTACCCACAGCAGCAGCGCGATGCAGTATTGCCGCGTCTGACCTGGAATACGAATTTGCACAAGGGCGTGGAATGTCTCGATATCGTCTTTGAATGTGAGGCCGGCCACTATCTTCTGCAAATCGATCAATTGGAGAATCATCTCCGGCGCGTTCGGTCAGGATCTAATCTGCGATGGGACGGCCTGTCGCAACGCGGCTCCGGCAAGGACGCGCGTATGTACGACCTTCAGGACGATCTGATTCGCAAGTGGATCAGTCTGAATGAGGCCCATAAAAAGGCTGGGCCGATCCCACCGTGCCCGCTTGGTTTTTATGACGTCGATCAGATGGCCAATCAGCCCATGACGTCGCTTTGCACGGTATTGCTTGATGGTCGTGAAGCCGGAATGTTCGCCGAGCGCTTTCCCCATTACACGCTGACTGGCACGGACAAATATCGTGTGCGGCAGGTCGATCTGCCACTCCTGATTGATCGGCCTGGCGCGCACCTCTTGCAGATCAAGCCGCATCATCTGACGTATCCCAGTAATCCGGATGCGGTGTGGGCACGCTACAGTTCACAGCGCGTCGAATTACACCGCGCCCGTTTAGCGCCGTGCCCTGCGCCATTACCCGAACACCCGCTCAGGCGCGGTCAAGTGCGTGGCTTTCCACTTGACTTCTGGGGGTGGCAAGCGCCGTTGTTCTATCAGCGGTATGACGCAAGTGGCGTTACGCTCGAACAGCTTCGCGATGTCTTTGCTGAAAGTTTTCTGCACGGCGCCAACTTCGTCAATATTTATCTGACGGATTGCAGCCACACCGTGCATGATGGATACGCGGGGATCATTCCCTGGCCGGACGAACTGAATATCGATGGTAAAGCTGAGCACCAGTTCAACGGTACGACCGCGTGGACACCCGAACGTCTTCGGAAAATGAACCGCGCCGCTCATCGTTGCGGTCTGGCAATCAGCTGGTACATGCACGTGCCGCACGCGCCGCTTCACTGGGATGTCCCGCCGGGGTGGCTGGAAAACTATACGCAGGTTGTGTTGGCGCAATTTGCTGCACAGCGTGGCGATCAAGGTTTTGACGGCTTACTTTATGAGACAGCGGGCTTCGGGGTTGATGCCGATATCTTGCGTTTGCATGAAAGAGTTTGGTCTGCCGACCCACGGCTCTTCTTCTGCGAGAGCGAAACATACATGTTGCGTACCACGCCGGGCTTGTCGGCCGCGCGCCTGCATTACTTTACGTGCATGGGCCGGGCACGCGAGGACAAGGACAATGACGTTGCCCATTTTGACAAGCGATGGGCTGAATCACGATACGGCGTTGCGACGTACTTCGGGCAGATGAACTGTCGTGACCGCAAATACAGCGCCCACTACGGCGACGTTGGACAGGATGCGATCGTCAAGCAGGTCAACGATTTTGTGCGCATTCATGGTGACGACTCACCGTGGCCGGGTCCCGCCAGTGGTTTTGAATGGCTTGGTGAGCCGGCGGAAGTCGTGTCGGATGACGCGCGACAGATGGTTTACGCCGTTAGTGCCGACCCGGTGGTTGGCGCCTTGGCCGGACGTATGGAAACCTACGGCCGTGGTGGGCAATATGACCAGACGCAACGGCGCCGACAGCCATTCTGGTATCGCGACAGACTGGGTGAGGATGTCGACGCGCGTGATGTGTTCCTGCAAAACAACTACCTTCGAATCTACATCCGGGATCGGGGTAACGCGAACCAGTGTGTCTTTGACACGTCCGTTACCGCGCACTTTGACAGTGATGCGCCGACGCTGAATCTCTCCCGCTCGTTGCTGACGACAGCCAGCGATGGTTCCATTCGTGTCAACGAGAAGAAAATCGTCATTGACGAACGCGGTCCCTATCGCGCGCGAGTTGTTGAAAACGTTCATTTCACGACAAATGAACCGGTCGGTACTGATCTATCCACGTGTGGCGGTGTCAGTGAGACGCGCACTTACACTTGCACAAGTGATGCACCTTATGTCCATATGGATATTGCTCGTCAGTTCCGAGGCTCACAGCCTGATATGGCGACTGACATCGAACTGAGTGGCTATGACCGTCTGGTTTGCAATAAGAAGCGTGTTGGGAGCGATCGCTGGGCAATCGACTTCCCGTTCGAGCCGTCGGCGTTTCTGCTGGAAGATTCGTCCGGTTTACGTCCGCCGCTGTGCCTGGTTGCGAATGTGAGTGACGGGCGCGGTCCTGATTTTGTGCGATGGCAGCCGGGCAAGGGCATGGCGTTCTGGTGGCGCAATCCCAAACGTGCGAAGTTCAGCATCGGTGATAAGGAACATTGTCCACCTGCGGATCGCCGTCAGGGGCTATCTATCGATCTGGTGGTGCTTGGGCCGCTCTATCGCAAAGCTGATGTACCACATTTGAGCAAGCTGCGGCATCATGCAACGAGTGATTCACCGATCAACCGATCGGCGATGCCGATTGTCAGGCCCGTGTCGGTTTCCGGCAATCGCAAGTTGCCGGTGATGGTGAATGAAGATGGCTGGTGGCGGTTTCGAGGGGTTCAACGCGTCAAAGGTGGGGAGATCGTCAAGACGTATCTGAAGCCAGGCGGACGCGCGAAGATCATGCGGTGGGGCCTTATTAACGATCTTGTTCGACAAGGGCCGGGAAGCCAGTACATGGTGGATATACGCGATGTGCGCGGCTCCTCAAAGAATGCAACATTGAAAGTGCGCGTCAAGGCAGAATCACCCGCGGTGCTGCCTCGCCTGGAGATGGCGCATGGCGTCGCGGAAGTCAGGATCAATGACAAACCCTGGCCATGCTTCGACGACCGCACCATTTATCTTCCCAAGCACGCGGCGGTCTATGACGTGAAGGTTTGCTTCGGCACGCCAGATATGCCGCGACTGCTGGGAACGCACGCGGCATTGAGCAACATGCAGTGGAACGGGCGCCGTCTTCGATTCGATGCCGGGTTGCCTGTTTATACCAAGCGCCTGCCGCGCAGCCTCTACTTCTATGTGGCGATCAATACCGCCGACCGCGCGATTGAACGCATTTCAGGGGCTAAACAGGTGAAACGCGAAAACGACATCGTAACGATCCGGTTCAAGACCGGCACAGTGGAGGTGACTTTTGCAAACGATTGAATCAGTAGCGACGCGGGTGCAACAGGTAACGCAGGGACCGTTGCATCATTTCTTCGGCTACTACGACAAGTGCCCTTGGAGCCAGGATGGAAATTACATGCTGGCAATGCGCAACACATTTATGGATCGCAACCCGACGAAAGATGATGCATTAACCGTTGGCCTGATCGATATGCAGCAGCCGGACACGCCTTTCATTCCTGTGAGTGATACGCGCGCGTGGAACTGGCAGCAGGGCTGTATGCTCCGATGGCTGCCGCCGCACGAGCAGGACATGCTGGTTTTCAACGATCGTGAGGGCGACAGATATGTCGGTCACATTCACGATTTTGAGGGGCATCGCGTTCGCACGCTGCCTTACGCGTTATATGACATTGCGCCGGCCGGTGACATTGCCGCGACATTTTCATTTGAACGCATCACCGATACGCGTCCGGGTTACGGCTATTTCGGTCTTCCGGACCCGCGATCAACCGAACTGCAGCCGGATGACGACGGGCTTTACACCGTCGACATGAAAACGGGCGACCGCAAATTGATTTTCAGTATCGCGCAGGCGGGACAGTATGGCGAGGTGCGACCGAACGCAACGGACAAAGCGTGGTTCAACCACGCCAAGTTCAATCCCACTGGTTCGCGCCTGCTGTTTCTTCATCGCTGGGCGCGGGAAGCGGTGCCTGGCCATCGCGGATTTCAGACGCGATTGTTCACCATCAATCCGGATGGGTCGGACCCGGTGTGCCTGATCGAAGATTCTGGCGTATCGCATTTCGACTGGCTGGACAGAACGCATGTTGTCGTCTGGGTTTACCAGCAGGCAGAAGATGAAACGCAGACCGGCTACTTCGCACTCGTTGATGACCTGACCGGCGGGCGCAACGATTTTTGTGAGGGCCTGTTCCAGCACGATGGCCACTGCAATTTCAGTCCGGATCGCGAATGGATGCTGACGGATACCTATCCGCAGGGGCCGCGCCAGGAACAGTCGTTAATGCTGTTTCATCCGAAGTCACATGAACGGATCGACATCGCTGCGTTTGCGGCTGTGAGCGTGGCCGATCCATCATGGCGATGCGACCTGCACCCGCGCTGGAATCGCGATGGCACAAAGGTATGCATCGACTCCACGCATGACGGGTCAAGACAGATGTACGTGGTGGACGTTGAAGAAATCTGTGGCCGCGATGAATCCGACAGGAGAAACAACCAATGACTGTGGAGCAATCACAACCGAACGTGATATGCCAGTTTCCGATTTCCCATTCCGTTGAGGGAGCGTCGTGTTATTCGCGCATGCGGGACGCCGGGATCGACCGGGCGATTTTCTGCTCGATGATCTATGCGCCGTATCGATTTGTGATGCCGCGCTATGCGAACAAGGGTATCTGCAATCTAGAAGAGGGGCGTTACTACTATCAGCCGCAGGCTGAGCGGTATAGCGACCTGCCGATCAGCCCGGAACCGACGCAGGATTTCGCTGGTCGCGATCTACTTGATGAGATGACGGCCGGAGCCGCTGCCGCAGGGGTTCAACCTGCTGCATGGCTGACGCTTTTTGCCAACGGGGCGATGGCCAAACAACGCCCCGAGTTTGCGGTTGCGAATCTGTATGACTCACGCGACCGTCTGTTTCTCTGTTTCAACAACCCGGCTGTTCGTGAATACTCGCTGCGCATTTGTGAGGAACTCGTGGAGCGATATCCGATTGACGAGTTGATGCTCGACAAGATTCCGCAGACGTGCCTGGAACAGCAGACGCTTGATATACACATCGATCCGGTGTTGCGAGTCTTAGGGTCATTCTGTTTTTGCAAGCACTGTACCGCGCAGGCAGCCGAAGATGGCTTTGATCTTGACGAACTCAAAGCCAAGTCGCTTCATCTCGCCGCCGAGTCGTTGGCGATCCCACCGCACGTCGTGCATCGTCAGTCTGCTGAGTTGCGGGGCGATATGGAAGCGCCACTATTGATGCTCGACCATCCGTGGGTTACGAAAATCCTGGCGTGGCGTATTGACTGTATTCGTCGTTTTCTGGCAGAGGCTCGCCAGCGAATGGATGCCCGGCGAAAGGGCGTTGAACTCAGTGTGGCGTTCGTGCCGCCGGTGCAGGTCGGCCACGACTCGGTCAGCCCCCGGGCGTGGCTGGCTGCACAGAGTTACGCCGCGTACCGGGATAGCGCTGCTGATCGTATCCATTGTGTGATCCATTGGGATCGGCATGTGGTTGAATACAACACGCGCCGCGCGGTGAATGCCGTTGCCGATGGACATGTGAAGATCACAACCCACGTTCGCGCGTACGGGTCGACTGATCCGCAGGAGCTTCCGGAGCTTGTCTCCGCGGCGCAGCGGGGCGGGAGCGATGGCGTTGCGTACTTCTGTTACGACCTGATGACCAATGACATGATTGATGCGGTTGGCCGGTGTACCAATTCTTCGATGCAGCCGGCCATGTCTGCGCTGTAATTGCAGGAATCGACTTTATACTGAGGTAAATACAATGCGAGAATTCATTTTATCCCTGTGCGTCCTGTTGGTCGGCTCAACGTTAGCAGCTGACGTTGATGTGACCATCGATGTCCCAACAGCAGGCCCCACCAGTATCGCGATCTACAACGCGCAGGATCGGCTTGTCCGAACGCTCGCCAATGCCGCGAACTATGAAGCGGGTCAGTCAAAAGTGGCTTGGGACCTGCGCGATAATGACGGTCAGCCCGTGCAGCCGGGCGCATACATCTACCGCACTGCCAACGGCACAGCGCTGAAGCCGCAGTACGTCGCGACCGTGGCCAATGGACGTCACCCACAGGTGAAGGGCGACCTTGGCAACGTCGAAGGCATGGCGCTGTTTGAAATCAAGATCGACACCGATGGCACGATCTACACCTCCGGCGGCGGCCATGGCAAACGCGTACAGAAAATCACGCCGGATGGACGCGTCGGCAAAGCCGGCGTCAACATCAGCGTCGTCGAGGTGGTGTCCGCGATAGCGCTGAACGATCAATATGTATTCGCCATTGGCGATCGCGGTTTCTATCGGCTCGACAAGAAGACGATGAAAGTCGTCCCGTGGCCCAGTGGTGACGTGGCCACGTTATACGAACAGAAGCCCAAGTGGTATCCCGCCGGTGGCAAGTGGGACCAGTATGAAGTGCTGCGACAGGAAGCGAAAGATTCACTGGATAATGAGGCCGGATCCGATGACCCGCGCCGCTTCGGCTGGCGAGGCATTATGCGGCACCCACAATGGTTCTACGAAGCCGACCGCGCGCGGGGTGCGGACATCTGGGGTGGCCGTCTGCTGGTCAGTGACAACCACTACAACCTCATTCGTGTTCACGACGCGGCCACGGGCAAATTTATAGAAGCATGGGAGGGCTTTGAGAATCCCAATGGCATTGTCGTTGTAAATGATGCCGAAGCCCTGGTTGTCGCCAACGGCAAGGTGCTGGCGATTAATTCCAACGGCAAGATTCAACGCGAAGTAGTAAAGGAAGGGCTGACGCGGCCCGCCGCGCTGGCGGTGGACGTCAAGGGACGTATCTATGTCACGGACCTGGGCATTCCCAATCAGGTGAAGGTGTTTACACCGGACGGCAAGTTGCTCAAAACATTCGGCGAAGCCGGCCCGATCAACGGAGCCGTGACACACGACAAGCTCTGGATTCCGCGCGGCATCGCGGTGGATCGCCGAGGCAAGATCATCCTCAGCGAATTTGGCTTGAATCGTATTCAGAAGCTCTCGCCGAACTTCAAGCCGATCTGGGACCTTCAAGCGTTTTATTGTTACCTGGGCGCTCACGATCAGAGTGACCCCAACGTGCTTTACGGGTTTGAAGGACCCCAGTTTCCGGTCATCAAGCAGTTTGAAATCGATTACGAAACAGGCCGCTGGAAGTTGAACCGCGCGTGGTACTTTCACTGGTTCAATGATGCCGGTTCGTTTTACGGATACCCATCAGATGGCGGCGGCGCCGTCACCCTTGGTGGTAATAAATACGTTTATGTAAACCACAAAACGCTTCGAATCTATCGGCTCGACGGCGATCGACTGTTACCAGTGGTCCGAATCGGTGCCCGTGTGTCCTTCACGCGCGCCGACGGAACCCGCGCCGACTACATGCGCGGCACGGCGCCGTCGTGGTCGATCTGGCACGACCTGAACCACAATCAACGGGTCGACACGGACGAGGTAAGCGTCCTGCCGAACAGCGAGGCGGCAACGCAAGGCCTGAAGTATCACGGTAACGACGCGGAGGTCACCGCAGACGGAACTGCTTATCTCGGCAACATGAAGTTTCCGTTGCAAGGCATTAAAGAGGGCATCCCACAATATGACTGGTCAAAAGTCGAAGCGATCAACCTGTCCTCGCCCACCAGAAAACTCGGCCAGCGCGGCATTCAAGGCATCGGCATGGATGACCAAGGGAATCGCTACTACGCCCTCATGGAAGAAAAGGTAGGACGCGGCGAGTTCCAGGGTCTCACCTTCTGGGCCAAACGGGCCGGTTGGCAACACGTGGTGAAACACGCCCCGGACGGCACGCGCCTGTGGCGAGCCGGCAAGAAGGCCTATGGCAAGGTTCAGCCCGGTGAATTCTCATTCATCACCTCAGTCGATTGCGCGGATGGCTTGGTGTACGCCGGTGACATGGATGGATATGTCCACGTGTTCACCGATGATGGCCTGTTCATCAAGCGTCTGTTCAAAGGCACGCGCGAAGGCGTCGATCAGGGCGTTGACCCTTACGCCATCACCTCACACGAACTGGGTCACGTTGAAACATTCAAGAATTCAAAGGATGGCCACACCTACATTGTCAGCCAGAGCCTTGAGGGCGGTGAGCATATTCGTGTCTACCGAATGCTGGGCACAGACCGGATCGTTCGCTCGTCTGGTTCGTTCAGCGTCACTGCCGCGGACTTGGAAGGGGTCACGTCAGTCGTTGAAAAACAGGCAGCTTCCGGCCCGATTGGGCCACAATCGATTGCCATCACCTCCGTCCTTGAGCCGCCCGCAATCGACGGCCAGGCGCAGAACTGGACACAACTGGTTGCCCCCGCAGAAATTCAGACCGCGGACGGCTCCACCGTCGTACGCCTCACGCTCCGCTACGACGAGAAGTACCTGTACATTGCTGCGATCTGCAAAGGTGATGAATCGCCCGCGCGCAATGCCTACTACCCCGATCGGATCATGGACTCGTGGAAGGGTGATTGCTTTAATCTCTTCATCAACAGCAATCCCAAGGCGGACCGCAAACGTCGAGCCTACGGCGAAGGTGACTTTCATCTGCTGTTCCCATTGGAAAAGGCATATGAAAAACAATTGCTGCATCCCTACGCCTACAAAAAGAAGACATTCCTCAAAGACGCGGAATACCGCATCGCCATCAATGATACGGACGGCTGGGCGCTGACGTGTCGTATCCCGTGGCGTGTTCTCGGGGACTACATGCCCGTTCCCAACGACAAACTGCATCTGAACGCACAGGTCGATTTCAGCAACGCCGACGGCTCGTCTTACATTTACAGCCTCATGCTCGGCAGGAAAGGTCGATCATTCACCGATCCGAGCCTTTGGAATGTGGACGCTGAGCTTCTCTACGCGCGATAGGCCAATTCATTAAAAGGTTTCGAACATGCAAGCGGGATATGCCTGCACCTGTATCACGCCAGAGGTCGGCGTGCCGTTGGACGGCTTTATTGCCCGGCTTCATCCGAGCGATGGCGTGGATATCCCGCTCATGGCGCGGGCGCTCTGGCTGGAGACGCCCCGGCAAAGTGTCCTTTTCATCGGTCTGGACTTGCTTCGGTTGTCTTCAACAACGCGTGACGCATGGGCTTTGGCGCTGTCGCAGGCATTGAATCTTCCGCCGTCACACATTGTCTTTGCGTGTTCGCATACGCATGCCGGCCCCATCGCCACGCCGATGCGCGGCATCGGTCAACCCGATCCTGATTATCTGTCACATGTCCAATCACAAGTCCTTGCCGCAGCGAGCCAAGCCCGCGCGAACAAGGCATCCGTTGAGATGCGATTCGGCCGGATGCCGATCCAGTTGGGCATCAATCGGCGGCAGAACGTTCCCGGAGAGGGGATTATCCTCGGCCGGGCGCCGGACAAACCCTGCGATGAAGCTGTTCGGTTCATCGAATTCAGCGGCGGCCCTCGCCCGATCGTATTGTTTCTACATGCGGCTCACCCTTATTGCATTGGAAGCGACTCGTCACTGATCAGCCCGGATTTCTTCGGCCACGCCGCGGCCCGACTGGATGCACACGGTTACGACGCCCTCTATCTGAATGGCTGCGCCGGAGACATCAGCCCGCTACGCGCATTTGAAGGCCCCGACGCTGCGCTTGCGGAAGGTAACCGTCTTGCCGACGCAATATTGACAGGCATAGACGGCTGCACCCCTTTATACGATTCCGACTTGCATGCCGCATCACAGGCCATCGAACTACCTCTCGATCAACTTCCGGATGTAGACGAACTGGAACGTCAATTAAACCAGCCTGACAAGACCGTGCGAGACACCGAGCGCAGCTCGTCCGCTGTGCGGCAGCGTGTTGCCCAAGCCGGCCGGCAATGGCTGACCGATCTGCGCGATTGTCTTCGCGACGGCCCGTTACCACTGCCGCGCGCCCGCATCTCGGTGGTGCGTATCGGCGAAGTTACGCTGGTCACGTTGCCCGGCGAAATTTTTTACGAAACAGGCCGCCGCATCGCCGAACGCTGCGATGCGCAATTTGTCGCGGCGTATTGCCATAGTGACGTCGGCTACGTGCCTGTTCCGACTGCGTACGAAGCCGGCGGCTACGAGGTCGACGAAGCCCATCGCTACCTCGGCCTCTGGCGCGTCGCGCCGCAGGCATCCACCATCATCGAAGAAAAGGCCATTGAATTATGCAACACCTTACGAAAGATCATGTCATGAACCGTTGTGCGCTGCTCGGCGGACCCAAGGCCGTGGATCAGCCGCTTCCTGCCTGGCCGATCTGGGATGAGTCGGACCGGCATGCGATCACGTCCGTTTTAGACAGCGGCAAGTGGTGGATGTACGCCTACGGCGACGCGGAACTGGGCGCGGAAGAAACCGCCGCGGAATCACGAAGCCAGGTCGAACAGTTCGAAGCCGAGTTTGCGCAGATGCACCACGTGCGCCACGCCATTGCCGTGTCCAGCGGGGCAATGGCGCTGGAAATCTGCATGCGCGCGATTGACTTGAAGCCGGGCGATGAAGTCATCACCACACCTTACACGTTCTTTGCCACCTCCATGTGCATTCTCAATCACATGGCTTTGCCGGTCTACGTGGATATCGACCCGAACACCTACAACATTGATCCGAAGCGAATCGAAGAAGCAATCACCGAACGCACACGCGCGATCCTGCCGGTCCATTTCGCCGGCGAGCCATGCGACATGGACGCCATCCAGTCCATTGCCAAGAAACACAACCTGATCGTGATCGAAGATTCCGCCCAGGCCCAGGGCGTGGATTTCGCAGATGGCCAATCAGCCGGCGGCGTCGGCCACGCCGGCATCTTCAGTTTCCAGGCATCCAAATGCCTGGCCGCGGGGGAGGGCGGCATCATCACAACCCAGGACGACGACATGGCCGACGCGGCCTGGAGCCTGCGCCACTACGGCCGAACGCGCGACGGCGCCTGGCACGAACATTACCGGCTCGGCTGGAACGCGCGCATGACCGAGTTCGCCGCCGCACTATTACGAACGCAGTTAAAGCGCCTGCCATCCCAGAACGAAACCCGCATGGCCAACGTGGCCCGATTCTACGAAGGCATCGCAGACATCGATGGCCTGGACCCGATCCACCTGAACCCCAACGCCGTGACGCACAACCATTACCTGGTCATCCTGCGATACAACGCCGCCGCCTGGAATGGCTTACCCAGAGATCGCTTCATCGCCGCCCTGAACGCCGAAGGCGTGCCGGTGTCCGCCGGCTATTCATTCCCCAACTACGCAAACCCGGTATTCGCCAGCCTCGACTTCTCATCCCCCCAATCGCCTTTCACGATCGGCGGCCGACCCTCAATTGATTACCGCGCCTTCGCCGAGCGGTGTCCCGCCGCCGAGCGCGCATGCCGCCACGAATCACTCTGGCTGATGCATTCGGTCTTTCTGGGCAGCGCCGATTTGGTCGATCAAATGATCGACGCCATCCGAAAGATCCGTTCTCAGATGGAGAGCCTCTAACACAAAGAAGTTTTCACCACAGAGATCCCAGAGAAGAGGATGAAGAATGATGTAACCACAAGAAGCGCAGCATCGCAGACGGGCCTGCGGCCCGACCGGGGCGGTGACGCCCCGGCTCCGTTGTTTCTACACTTTCCTGCGTTTATCTCTGTCTTGATGCTCTGTGTTCTCTGCGCACTCTGTGATGAAAAACAAAGATTGATCCGTGTCTTCATGTCTGTCGTCACTCAGTCCACGGCTTGGCGCTGAATCCGAATCTCTTCTTTTTGTGAATTCTGTGCCTTTTTGTGGCTAATGCTCTTCTCTGCCTTTCCCTCTGTGCTCTCTGTGAACTCTGTGGTGAATCTGAAATCACTTCTTCCTCACCTGTTTAATCAGAAACCGACGCGCTTTGCGCAGCGGCTTGGGCAACCCATCCGGATGAACCGCATCCAACTCGTGCAGGGCGGCCGCGTAATAGTCCAGATGGTCTCCTTCCATGACTGTGCGTGGCAGGCAACCCTTGGTCGGCGTCACATGCCCGACGGCGATGTTCTCCCAGCGCGAGATCCAGAACGATTTCTCGTTGACGTGCATCACGCAGTAGGCCGGGGTGACGCCCCAGACAATGCCGGTCACTTCGATACTCATATCCGTTACCGGCGTGCCGGGCCGAATGTCCAGTTCCAACGGGGTTTTGGGATTGGGTGAGGTGGTGGCGACTGGCGATATGGGCGTGGGCGGATTCTGGTAACCTTTTCGTTTGGTCATCTCGGTACTCCTGTTATCGGGGTGACAAGGGCCGTCGTTGGTGTTTGCCCACCACGGCGGCCCGACTTGTTTCATGAGTAAACTATAAAGTTTTATAAATTTTTGTCAAGTAAAATTTTGCCATGTCTTTATTGACTGTCAAAGAAGCAGCCGAAAAGCTTGGCGTATCACCGCCACGCATTTATCAACTCATTCACGGCGGCCAATTAAAGGCTGCCAAGTTCGGCAATGCCTGGACCATTGATCCCAAGGATTTAGCCAAACTCAAACGCCTACCCCGGGGTAGGCCGCCAGTGCCAAACCCGGTGCGGCCTCGGCCGCGGAAGGGGGATCAGCAGAAGTAGGGCCAGTTGTGTGGCGCATTGGCCAATGAGTCACGAACTGGGATTAGATAGACCCCAATGGGTACCAGTTACGGAAGTGTCGGGTTGTGAGTTAGTTGAGTATCGCCATAAATGGTAAGTATGTCGTTCGGGTTGCTGTTGCCACTGGCAAGTGTGATATGTAAACCCGCGAGTTGATCGCCTGTTTTGATAAAAATTGAACTTACTCTGGCTCCAATTACGCGGCCGCACGCGAGTCACAGTAAGTTTATGGATACCGAGGGCTGTTAGGCTACGGCACTCGAGAAGCAGAGTCAGTCGGATTTTTAGGCTATGGTTAGAAGTGCAGGTTGAATCTCGCAAAAATTTGTAAGATAACGCGGATGACAGATACCCTTTTTGATGGCATCGCGGATGAAACAACTGAGTTTAATCCAAGTGGCCCTGCGGCTCCTTTCGCTTGGTATGGCGGCAAAGCCTACTACGCTAAATGGCTGATTAGTCACTTTCCTCAACGCCGTGTTTACGTTGAGCCTTTTGGTGGGGCTGGCAATGTCCTACTGCGTATGTTTCCAAGTGACGTCGAAGTATTCAACGATCTGGACGGTCGAATTGTGAATTTCTACCGCGTCCTTCGGGATCGCAAACAATTTCAAGAACTTGTGCGACTGCTCAATCTTACCCCATATAGTCGTAAAGAATTTTCGTGCCAAGCTGACCAACCGGAACCCGATGATCCGGTAAAACGAGCATGGTGGTTTTTTGTTCGGCTTCGCCAATGTCTAGGCGGAAGTGGAATGGGTAAAGTGCAACCATCTTATTGGGCTACGAGTACGCGGTCACGACGACGAATGGCCGAACCTGTATCGAAATATCTATCCGCCATAGATGGCCTTCCGGATATTGTAGATCGTATAGCGACCGTTATGATCGAATGTATGCCTGCAATCGATCTCATTCGGAAATACGATGGGCCGGATGTGTTCTTCTACTGTGACCCTCCTTACATGCCGAATACCAGAAACCCTCAGACGGGAACTCGATATTCTTACGAAATGTCGGTGGACGATCACCGGGAATTACTCGAAGTTTTACTAAGCGTGGCCGGACGCGTTGCGATTAGCGGGTATTCCTGCGATTTATACGACAACTTGCTTGCCAGTTGGCGAGCCGAACGCCTTAAGACGAAGTCGCGTATGAGCAATTCCGGACAAGAACGTGTCGAGATGTTGTGGATGAATTGGAAGAGCTAAAGCCAATGCTCGTAATGCAACCTAATTCGTTATCGTTATTCCCTCATTGTCGCAAGATCGTCATCATCGATTTCTGAATACGGTACAAGTCTGTAGTGCCGTTCGTCGATGATCCTCAGGTTATCCTTTTGGATTGTCAACTCAAACATAACGATAACTTTTTCATCGCCTCGCTGGAACTGTACAGCAACTAGCCGAGGGGTAAGAGACGGATACTTTGCTTGGCATAGAAGAAGGTCTTGTTCGACCTGAACTAAGCCGATCTTATCACTACCTCCCTTTGCTTGGACGGGAATAATGAACTGCTCGCCGGATTTGCGTATTCCGACATAGATTTCATCTGTTTCCACCTGCCCGACGTCAGGTACCGTGGTTCTGAGATGGTTTTGAAGCGAATACGCTGTTATACCGAGAAATACATCGATCAGCCGGTTGTAACGGACCATTGCCAGTAGGGCCTGCTCGTCGTCCAATGCATATCGACTGATAATCTCTGGTGTTGAATCGGGAATTTTAATTTGATATCGGCCTTCTGAAGGCACAATACGATTGTACCGAGATAAGCAAAACCGGTACTTGGCGGTCCCGGCCAGCCGAATGATCCATTCGCACCGACTTGATGCTGTTGAGGTAATCGCTTCGGGGAGTTTGGCGCGGAATCTAAAACTATAAATTACGTCGCCGAGATTCTTCGGTCGCGATATCTTCAGGGCTTCGACAGCCTTTTCTATGTCATCTCGTGTAAACTTAAACGACCTGAGTCCTTTTCGATAGTAGCGATTAAATATCCATGTGATAATTGCTGCATATCTTGCCTGTTTCTTCGCCATGCATTCACTCGCCTTCTTCTACTTCCTTACCGAGCACAAATACGGCCCGCCGCGTCTCCGATGGATTAGACAGACATCGAATGTAGCGACTTGCAAGGATGTGTTTTGCTGAAACGGGGGTAACCACGACCAATTCACTTGCTTGGGCCAACTGAGCTAGCCGTAGAACTCTCGACCGTTGCGGAACATTTCCATTCGAACCTATAACAAGCGTTGATAACGTTGTTTTACCAGTTCCTCGACGGATCTGAAGAGGTCGGCTGCCGCCGTTGAGGTGGGCGACTCCGTTCGCTTTCTCAAGCACTTCGATCTTCTTTACAGCCTCAGACCATATCGCCGCGCGAACCGCATTGTCGTTGAAAAACTGCGACGCGTGCTCAATAAATGTGCTAGCCACAATAGTTGGCAGCGAAACAGGGATTGCTGAAGCGAGATCATCGGCCCTAACGTCCGCAGCGTCTTTTTTGTCGATCGTGTCTGGCTCGGCTGCTGGCACGAACTCGCCGATGAACCCGTCTCTGTCGAGTGGACGAATCGAGAAACCGTGCGACAGCGGTGTGCGAAGAATATTTCTGACGTTACGGCTGCGTGCAATTTCTTGAAGAAATGTGTCTTCTCGCACCCAAAAAAGATTTGAGCCGGTCGCGGAGATGGCTTCTTCGACGTCCGCAAACTTGAAGCAGGATTTCCACAGTCGATTAGTCTTTGTGTCAAATCCTTGCTCAAAGAGGTGAGCGATTACTGGCGGGTACTCCCTCATTTGCGGTATACGTTTTTTTTGGCGAGGCCGATTCTCCGGCAGAGGGAACTCATTCTTAAGTTTTACGGCCTTAGGTCTTCTCGCCGTACGCGACAGATTGAGCGCGTCCACGAGTTGATGCCCAATCTCTCGTGCAACGGGTGGGCATACGGAATTCCCGATTTGCTTATAAGCATGCCATTTGACCGGCACAAAGCTGAACCAGTCCGGGTACCCATGCAATCGCGCGGCTTCTCTTGCGGTGATGCACCGCGGAAAATCTGGGTGTATTGGTCTAGGTGATGTATAGGAGCCTCGCGAAGAATCCGACCCTGCTCGCAGGGTCGGACAAAGTTGCTCTGAATGCAGGCGAGGTAGTTTATGCCCCGGCACGGTCATTCCCGGCGGAGTCGCTTCGTAAAGTTCTGTTGTTTTCGGTGTGTGCCGCGTTCTCATGCAACCGGAACACTTAGTATGGTCCCATAGCCGCGGAATCGAGCAGTCTCGATTATTTGCCTCTACCCCTCTAGCAATCTTCGCGTAAGCCGAAATGGGTTCTTTGTCATATTTAGCGAGGTCTTCGCGAATCAAGTGTTCATTGCCATCTACTGTTGGCAGGTCGGTGATCGCGTCGCGAACAGTAACGCGGTCTTCGGCATTTGTAATAAGAGGCTGCGGATAATATATCTCGGACGCAACGTCTTTCCTTACCGCGATTACGAATACTCGTCGACGATCCTGCGGAACGCCGAAATCTGCTGCGTTCAATGTCTGTACGGGATTGGCTATTGTGTACGATTGGCCTAGTGTCTCCAGGGCGCGGTCTAATACGACACGTGTTTTGCCGCTCAACATTCCCGGAACGTTTTCCATCACCACGCAACGAGGCTGTAGCTCTATGGCGATACGGACGAATTCATCAACAAGCGTGTTGCGTGGGTCAGATTCATCGCGATGCCCCATGTTGCTGAAGCCTTGGCAGGGTGGCCCCCCGAATAGGAGGTCCACCTCCTCGTCACGTAAGTCGGCCAACTCGCGTATATCTGTTGCAGTTAGTCCCGCGACTGAGCGGCACGCTGTTTTGCCATTGGGAAAATTTCGCGCATGAGCGGCGACGTGATGACCGTCCATGTCGATTCCTAGAATAATGTCAAATCCTGCTTGCTCGAACCCCAGAGACATGCCGCCAGCTCCACAGAACAAGTCAATTGCCTTTGGACGAACTACAGGATATTTTTTCTTATGCACGCTAGTCACTTTCTTGGCCGTTTTCTCGAGAATGCCAATAGTCGCATCCTTGTCTAATTACGCACTGACCGCACAATGGGGTTCGCGGTCGGCAGACTCGTCGACCGTGTACGACTAGGCCAATATGCAATTCTTTAGCAATACCATCGGGTATTTTGCGCGGCAGTAACTTTTGGGCCTCATAGTGTTTGAGATTGGAGCGTAATGCTCCAATTCGCCTCGCTACCCGGTACACGTTAACGTCGACTGGAAAAACATCGTGATCTAAACTGTACATCATTATGCATAGCGCTGACTTTGGCCCAACGCCAGGAAGGCTCTTTAGGTAGTGGTATGAGTCGTCCACAGAAAGGCGACGCAGGCTACGACTTGGGTTCTTGCCATAGTCATCTACCAGCCTTCTTGATATCATTGATATCTGTTCGGCACGTTTATTCCCCAATCCTGCCATATCGATACAGCTTGCTATCGTCCGCGGTGTTGCGCTCGCAATCTGACTAATGCTGCCAAACTTAGACCACAAGGCCCGATAAGCACGTTGATATAGTACTTCGGTCGTTTTGGCGGAAAGCACAATATAGAAAATTTCTCTGACAGGATCTCGGAAGTTGCCCAGGCTGGGCACGCCGTGTTCGTCACGTAAAGAAACGTGGATTTCAGCAAAACGAGGTAGCCATTTGGTTGGATACCTGCGAGATCGTCCCTCTAGCAGATATACCGTTGTCGTCGTCATAGGAGTAACCCAACTGAGCATCGAGTGCTAATCGTTTGCGGGAACCGAGTTTGTTTCGATCCTAAAATCGAGCGGTAGCTGGCGTTCGGTATGGCGACTTACGAACTCTTCGATTGCAATGCGAGCAATGAAAGAAAGAGTCGCCTGATTTTTCTCTGCAATCTCTTCAAGGGCTAATTTCTGTCCACGAGCTAAAGAGATAGTGATTCTGTCAGACGATAGTCGGGTGTTTGGTCTTGACATGCAAGTCCTCCTGCATCACTTTGCATCATTATGATGCAAGCTTCGCACAGATCAAGTTGTCGTTGGCCATGGGGATGAATCGCAATGCCTGCCGCTCGGTTTGTTATAGTATAAGTATTTTTATATTAATAAATTATATTTCACAGGACAAGTCGGCTCTGTTGCATTCAGGGACAACAGAGAGGCAGTCTCTTTTGATGTCGAAGATTTGATCGCGGAAGTGCAGATGCATCATCCGATGGGTGTATTGAACTGTTGCGTAGTGCTCGTTCAATCGCAATCGTTTCTCGTTCGCACATGAAAGTGCAGACTACGTGCAAAGCCATCAAGACCGGGAAACAATGTTGCTGCGGTTACGTTCATCCGCTGAAGATCTTGCATGCCGTCAAAGTGAATACTGAGGGGAAGCACGAACTTGACGATACTAATCGAGTATGGCTGAGTTTGAAGTTTGATATGCAATTGCTGCGTCGACATAGCTGGAGGAGTTTCAGGTAATTCATCAGCCGGAATACCAAAAGCTCCACAAAGGTTCTTCTCAAAATGATTGCCTAAAGAAGTTGGGAACAGAAACCACCCTTGCTGAACGATCATACGTTGATTCAGACGCCAAGGCTTGACTGCTAGAACATTGGGGTTGTCAACAATAGGATCTGGTCCATATTGATCCGGGTTCTCCTCGTGATACTCTTCGATGGACAATTTATCCACCGTCGGCACCGTAGGATAAATACACCTATTGGCGCAATCGGTCGCCAATTTGCGAACAGAAGGTTCGTGGTCGGAATACTCAATGGCATCGGCAGAGTGCATTAGTTCATTGTCAAGGCGGACTTGATTTACCGCCCAAACGGCAGCGTCCTCTTCAGCGTCTTCCATGGCGAAGAAGGCCGCGATATAGAATGAACGAGTGAAGTCAAGCAATCGGGTAGGCCCGCCATGATGTTGAATGAGCGAAAGCCATTCAAGATGATCTTTGGCGGCCGGCAGGTGTTGGATAAATTGGTGTGATTGCCGTTTGAAGTCGTTAAGTATAGCCTCTTCGTGCTCGTGCCATATGTCTGTGCGACACCGATACTTGCTGGCAACACGTTCGAGTGCAGTCTTCAAGTTCCATTGTGCTGATCGTTGGCCTCGAAACAACCAGCCTTGCATGCGGCTTATCAATGCTAGGAGATCGGGCCAGCTTTGTACACGGAGTTGGACATAATTCACAATTTCGGTTGTCATGCGTACTACCAATCGCGGTGGTCGATAATGTTCTTAAGCAGTGTCTCAGCTTCTATCTGTAACTTCTTATAGATACTTTTGCGAATCTAGTCCTGGGTCTGATACTGTTTCCCGGGCTCCCCGGCTCTGCTCTGCGTACTCCGTGTTCTCAGTGGTGAATTGTCCAGCTTACATTCATGTGTTGTTTCGTATCGGATTCGCTGAGGGCCGGGGCGGGTCAGGCGTAAAATTGACTAGAGCGTAGTAGTGAGTTGAGAGGAGAAAGGAGAGAGGTGAGTCGAATGATGAAGACGCCTTTGGCTGGGTGGCATCCGGGGTGTTCCGGGGATGTTGCGCGGAACTTGCGGGACACCCCCGAAGAGCTTCCGGGGGATATCCGGGGCGCTTACGGGGAACTTCCGGGGATGTCCGGCAGACTTCCGGGGGTAGGGGCGTTTTGGCAGACGGATTTTGGCGTTGTTAACGCTTTAAGTAAAGAACTGTAAAGGTCCGGGTTGCTTTCGGAAGAGGCGGATTCGCAATGCCGCTATTTGGCCTTTGTTGGAGAATGCCTGATTGGGGTCAGCTTGATATCACGGTCGGGCCAGATGGTTGCCGGGTATGGCGCGATGATGCGCCATGGGCCGCCGGCCGGGACGGTCAAGGATTTACGCTTGCGTTCGTATCGCACCCAGCTCGAGGCGGAGGCGACTTCGTTGCCTTGCGCGTCGATGATGGCCAGGCGCGTTGGCGCTTTGTCGCCGGTTTCGAATTGCAGGTGGATCGGGCCGTCGCCTTCCAGTGGGGCGATGGTGGTGAGGGTGTGGCCGATCAGGCCGGCGGGTTGTCCTTTGCGTACGAGGAAGAAAGGCTCGGCGCCGCGCACGTTGATCGGCTTGCCGGCTTTTACGTGAACTTCGTAAAGCCCCAGCGATGCGTTGGCGTTGATGGCTTTAATGGTTTCGCCGCTGGGCGCGATGATGGTGATCGCCTTGGCGAGTTCCGCGTCATCACCGGTGTCGATGGTGATGGCCTGATTGTTGGTCTTCATCACGCCGAGCGTGTATTGCTGCGGGCTGGCGCGCGTGTATCGGCCGTGTTCAACCAGGGCCGGTCGGGGCAGACGCTCTTCCGGGCGCACGCGGATTCCGGCCTGATTGAACGCTTTCTGGATGACGAGCAGTTGGTGGATGAGCAGGCCGGTCTGGAGAAAGCGGTACTTGTTGAAGCCGTCGTACGGGTGGCCCGGCTCGTCGAATTGCACGCCGAGCTTTTCGTACAGATCGTTGATTGGTTCGAGGTACTTTTTGTCGCCGGTCTTGAGGTAGAAGTAGGCGGTGAGGTGCAGCTTGTGGTCGCGGTATCGTTCGATGCGATATTCGGGGACGCGCAGCATTTCCAGCATCTGCGGATCGTGGCGGAACATGTCGTACATATAAAAGGTAGCGGGGTTCCAATACGTGGCGGCCTGTTTTGCGAGCGGCTCGGACTTGACTGTGGTGGCAAAGTTCTCGAGCACCCAGAGCAGGCGCGGGTCGAACCGGTGCTGGTAGAAGTTGGTCAGATGGCCGAGCGCGTTCTGGCCTTCACGTCCTTTGGCGCCGGACGGTTGGGCGTTGATCACGCCGGTGACCCATTCATTGCCGACATCGCGCGCGCGGCGGTTGCCGGTCATGAACCAGTTCCAGTTCAGGTAGGTCGACCAGGCGTTGTGGCCGGTGAGTTGCGTGTCGTAGCCCCAATGGATGAATCCTTTTACGTGATAGATGGCGCCGAGCTTGTGGAACGGCAGCGGGTTTTCCGGGTCTTCGTAATGCACGATGTCGACGTTCATGGTGTGGTGGCTGCTCACGCGCGCCCAGTCGAGGTATTTGTGCTCGCCGTAGAAGGCGTAAAGCCACCAGGGAAGGTCGTTCTGGCTGTAATGATGGTTGAGCCAGACGCGATGCAAGCCGACACGTGGCGGGTCGAGGTAGGGCGTGAAGTAGGTATGGACATCGCCGAAGTTGAACTTGCCGTAGTCTTTGGCGTCCTGCACGGCAGGCCAGGTCATGGCGAGAAATGCGGGGCCGGCGAAGCGCGCGATGTGCGGGTAGTTCTCGCGGTCGACGGCAGCGATCGGGCCCATTGCCTGCGTCAGCGAGGTCCACTTCGGGTCGGCAATGGCGTGCGGGTTCTGCTCGCTGAGGCGGGCAAACGTGTCGGCACTGTCCGAATCGAGCGGCTTGTCGCGGAACGTGATGATGAATGGTTCATTGATGGCGACGCCCTGGCCGTTGGATTCGAGGCCTTTTTTCGCGTAGATCAGGTAAACGTTTTCGTTTTGCCCGTACTCGAAGACCTTGTCGAAATACTTCCTGGGCATGTTCAGGTCCAGGGCCGGTCCTTCGTGCGCCGAAAGAAGTTTGTAAATCTCGGATCGGTCCAGTTCCTCTTCGTCGGTGAATGTGTTGCCAAGGTCGGCAGGCCAGAGGTGGTACGTCAGTTTCTGATTGTCGACGGAAAATTCGAGTGGATAGCGCTGCCAGGTGTATTGGCCGGTGAGCGTGACGCCGAGGTTGTCCGAGCCGGCGTCTGCCCAGCCGGCGAGTTTTTCGCCTTCGACCGACTGTTCGCCCCTGGCGATGAAGTGGTTGTAACGGTCCTGCACGGCGTAAGTGCGTTTGGCTCGCGAGCCGGTGACGGCCGGGCCGCCGTGCACGCCGAACGCGTAACGGTTGCCGGCGGCTGCAACAGGAAAGCCAAGGTCGCGCAGCTTGTTGGTCGTTGTGTCGTAGGTGATGACCACGGCATGATCGACGAACACATGCGGCAGGCCGGCGAACGCTTCGTAGTATGTGGTGAACTTGCAGAGCTTGTTGCCTTTGTCAGAGGCAAACCAGCCGGTGACGCGCACAACCGCTTGGATTGGGCCGGCTTCTTCGACTTCGACCGTCACGTCGTCGGACAGGGCGGTTCGGTAGATCGTGCCGGACTCGTCAACGAGATAAGGCGAGGTCTGGTCGTTACCGTTTACGGCCCGTTTGCCATTCAATGTGGCGGAGACGAGACCGGCTTTGGTGACAGTAAATTGCAATGGGCCGGTGTTTACAGTGGCTGTGTTGTTCTTTGCGGTTGCGCTGACGGGCTGAGCGGGTTGTGGTGCGGAGGCGCCGCCGTATTCCAATTCGTAGGTTGCGTCGGGGTCTTGGGCGATGAAGGAAAGACCCAGCCAGCGGATGCTGGCGCCGGGGCCCCATGTGGCGCGTACGGAAGTCTGGCAGGGGGCGGGTTGGCCGTTAACCAGCAGTCGTACCTTGTTCGGATCGTCGAGCGCGCCTTGCGGGAACGGCACGCCGGTGCGCACCGGCCAGGCGAGGCTGCGTTTATCGTCGTCGCGCGGCGGAAGCTTCAGTGGGATGCGTCCGCTGCGGTTGACACCCGGCGCCAAGCCGTAGTCGGTGACCGCAAAGTCCCATGTCGCTGTGGCTGGTGCCGCGTCCTGAGCGATCAAGGTCGCGATCAGTTTGTACTGCCCGGGCTCGAGGTCGGCCACGGGCAGTTGGAACGACGTGAATGGCGCGTTTACTGCGATGTTGTGTTTGACGCCTTGGACGTCCTTGCCTTTGACGAGCGTAAGCATCGCGGAGATATCGCTCATGTCGCGACCACCTGTCTTGGTCGCGAGCACGCCGACACCGTTTGTGTCCAGGCGATCGTAAGCGTACCGATCGAGCACGAGTTCGACGTTCATCGGCTCGCGTCGTTCGGCGAGCGCTTCGGCCGATCCAAAAAAGAGACGGCCGAATTTGCTGAGCGTGTGAAAGCTGGCGCCGGTGGGGCTCCACTGGGTCAGTTCCTTGCTGTTGTCTGCACCATGACGACCGAATTCTGTGGCCGGGGGGACGGTGTTCACGTTGTTGCGGCAGGCGTTGAAGTTCCAGAGAGAACCTTTCGGCGGACCGTCCATTTCAAATGCGCTGAACGGGATCGACAATTCCATGGTAAATCGGCCTGCGTCCTTATCGAGGTGGACGGCGGACTGCCAATGCTTATTGTGATAGGTGCGGCCGAGGTCATTGCGCGCGTCGTAACGCTGGCCGAACTTGGCGCCGACGCAGAACTGGTAATAGGTCTTACCGTCGCCGTGGGGTGCGATGAAAAATTCCATCACGTCGCCGCTCCACACGTCTTCCTTGTCGCCTTGCGGCCTGCCACCGAGGTGTTCCATCTGTTCCTCAACAGCATCCACGGCAATGTAGAGCGTGCGTCTGTCGTAGCACATCCACACCGTGGTTTGCTCCAGCGCCGGCTCGCTGGTCATGTTGTTACGCAGTTCGCCGATCTTGACGGCTTCCTTCCAGCATGCGTCGTCAAGTTTGCCGTCGATGACCGGAGCCGAATTGGTGCGCTGCGGGAATGCGATGGGCGTCTGAACATTCGGCATCGCCATCGGTGCGAAACTGTGGGCGACAGGTGAGGTGGCAAGGGTCGAAGTACTTTGTACGAGACATGCCAGCAGCACTGGAAGGATTCGCATCGTAAAGGCTCCTGTGAACGGAATGAGGCGGTCACCTATTATATTGTACATTTATTTGAATATTTTTGTATCATTTTTTAGGATATTTGTTATGTTGAATGTTTAAGAAAGGGCACAACTCATGGTTCAGAACGTTTTTGTCGTGTCTTTGATATTGGTTTCGATCGCGTTTGGGGAGGTCCATGTTGCTCCAGATGGGGCGGATCAGAACGCTGGAACCAAGGCTGATCCGGTTGCCACCATTAAGCGGGCGGTAGCGATTGCTGACGACCGAGGCGGTGAACAGACGATCATTCTGCACGCAGGCGTCTATCGCGAGAATGTACAAATTTATGTACTAGAAGATGCACCGCCGCTGACGATTACCGCCATGCCAGACAAGAACGGCGGATTCGAGCACGTCGTATTTGAAGGGGGATATGCCGTTGACGATGCTGAGCCGGTCGAAGGCATGCCCGGTGTGTACCGCGTGCCGATTCCTACAAGGTATAACGCCTACCGATCCCGTCGAGCGATGTGGGAAGTTGACACGCGCACACGTTACCGCCGTTTGGCCGACGTGCGCGCGGTTGCGGCGTATCCCGCGTCGTACCGCTTCGAACCCGTTGAATTCTTCTCTGATCAGGGCTGGCTCTACTTCCATACATCAGACAGCCAGCCGCCGGCGTCACACGAGATCGGTTATTCGATCAGCGACTACGGCGTCCATATTCATCGCGACAAAGTCACCTTGCGCGGTCTGCACTTTCAGAACGGCTTTGGCGTCAGCGTTGTTGGCGACAACGCGCTCATTGAAGACTGCAGTTCATGGAACATTGAACGCATGGCAATCTATATCAGCGCGTCCTGCCCCCGCGCCACTATTCGTCGCTTCACCGCCACCGATGTCGGCGCCGGCATCTACAGTGAAGCCGGACACACCGTTGTTGAAGATTGCCGCCTCTTCCGCGCCCGCGACCGTTTCGAGTCGCACGCGAAAACGCAGATGGATAGTGCCGGCATTCAGATTTATGCGCCGGGCGAAACTGGTGAAATCCGCGGCAATCTCACGGTCGGCTTCCGCACCGGTATCTTCATTAAGAAGACCTCGAAGGCCTCGGTCATCGTCGAGCACAACACCTGCTACGGCGGCGAAGGCGGCGCAGAGAGTGGTGGAATCACCTTTGTCAGATGGTATGACCGTAGCGTTATGCGCTACAACATCGTCTCGGGCCACGATGACGCGTATCCCGTCTGGTTTTTTACCCGGTACGGCCACAACGTGATCTTCCGCGACAATTTGCTTTGGGACGTTAATCGCAAAGAGAACATCACCGAGTGCTTCACGATCCCGCAGGCGGCCGGCACGGGGCAGGGCATTGTTATGGCCGACCCGCGATTTGCCGCGCCGGTGCTTGGTGACTTTCGTCTGCTACCCGGCAGTCCGGTATTGCGCGGCAACGATGTACAGATCGGTGCGTTTGGTCGCGTGCCTGACGACTGGAAGGATGCGCAACCGCCGACGATCTCACTGAGCCTCGCCGATCCGGCGACCCGCCTCGGCCGCACGGTTGAGCATTACTGGCGCAGCGATCATTGGCATGAAGGCGGCGGTTTGCGCGAGCTTCGTAAAACCACATTCGAAAACGACGCTGATAATCCGTGGCTGATTCCTGCTTCACAGATCAACCTGAAACTCGCGGTCACCGACAACGCGTCGAAGGTCACGCAGATGAAGTTGCGCATCGGCAACGGGAAATGGTCCGAGGCGATGCCTTTCCAGTGGTCGCTTCAGCGTGACCTGCCTGCGCATGAAACCGACACAACGATCGCCATGAGGGTTGCCGATGCGGCGGGCAACTGGTCGCAGCCTGCGACGCTGCGCGTGTTCCGGGCTGATACCGCGCCGCAGATTGTCGGCGAGCCTTATGTATACGTCACGCGCCAAGGTGTGGTCGTCGCGTTCAAAACCAACGTCCCCTGCACCGCTCGCCTTGAATGGGGAGTGGGGGAAGAACTCGATCAGGTTGCACATCGCGCGCCTGATGTGTATTGCAACTGGGGTGCGGACGATGCCGAGTGGTCCGAAGTTCGCTTTGGCCCACGACAGGATCACACATTGGCTGTGCAGGCGCCGGACATCAAGCCTGGCACGACGGTTAATTATCGCATTGTCCTGGATGACGGCGTCGGCCACGTGCATCGTACTGACATCGCGCGAGTCGCCCTTGCCGGTGAGCCGCGCATGATTGTCATCGCGCCGAACGGAAAGGATGGGGACGGCGCTGCGCAGCCTTGGTGCACGCTGCAGTTCGCAGTGGATCGTGCGCTGCCCGGTGATCGCATCGTGTTGCGCGACGGACTGTACCCGGGCATGACCACGATCCTGCGTGGCGGCGCACCGGGGACGCCGCTCGTGATCGAAGCGGAAAACGCGGGTAAAGCGACAATTGATACCGGCAAGATGCGACGCAACGCTATCCGGATCAATGAGGTCGAGCACGTCACGTTGCGCGGCCTCGAGATTCGATGGTTTATCGGCAACGGCATTCAAATCACCGACAGTTCGCATGTGACACTTGATCAGTTAACCATCTGGCTCGAGCACGTCATTAAAGGGCGGCGGCATGGTGCCGCGTTCCAGGCGCGGCGCAGCCCGCGCCTGACTGTCCGGAGGTGCTTGCTTTTCGGGATGAACGAGAACTTCAGCATTCTCGATTCTCCGGGCTTCCGATTCGAGCAGAATACTGTGGCGTCGGGCATTCACCGCGGCTGCCGGATCATCTTCTCAACGCGCGGCTCCACCATGATCAATAACTGCTTTGCTTTTAACAGCAACGAACACATCCAGGCGTACGAGCGCCGCAGTGATTGGGAAACGTTCACCTGCGATTACAACCTGTATGCGTCGATCATCCGTGACCTCGCGCCCCGTCGACCCGCGCCCGAGGTCGACATCCGTCGCTTCCCCGGCAGCCTCTGGGCGCGTACGGGCAAGGGCGTCAACAGGGTCAACTTCGCGAAGCCGGGGGGCAGATGGGAGAAGCTGCGCAGCTTCAGCTTTGCTGAGTGGCAGGACATCTCCGGTAAGGAAACGCATTCAATTTACAAACGTCCGTTATTCGTCGACCCGATGGAGAACGACTGGCGACTTCGTCCTGACAGCCCCAATATCGGTGCGGGCAAGGACGGTGCGCTCATTGGCGCGACGGAACCAATCGCGGCTGATGCGAGCCGGAATTGACGAGGAGTTTTCAGGTTTAGATGAAGACTCTGGATCCAGATAGCACGGTGTTTGACTTGGGCACGATCGATCTGCCAGATGGTTGGAGTCGACGTGAGATTGCCGGTGGTGAGCGGATGGTCATCGAATCGCGTGACCCGGCTGGGGAGTTGGTTCTGCCGCTCGACGTGGTCGGGCCGCACATGTTGCGAATTGACTTTTTCACTCGTGCTCATGCGCGGAACGCATCAATGCAGTTGCGACTGTCTTCACAGAAAACGTGGCGGCGTGTACGACCCTTACGGTTCATTTATGACGATGCTGATGCTATTCAGCCTGCTGATGTGGTTACACTCGATGTGAAAGAAGGCGATGCGCTACATTTGCGCGTTGAGCCCGTCAGCTACATTGCCCTTGCTGGTATATCGCTGACGCCGGCGACGATTGCCACCCCACCGGCGGGTGAAAAGCAGGTTGGGTTCGTCCACGACACGAACATGTCGTTAAGCAAGTTTCGTACTGAAGAGCCGGACGATGTATATGCGATTCTCGAGCCGTACGTCGACAGCCACGTGACGCACATTTTCTTTGGTACTGGTGTGGGGACGTACAGTCCGTTGTATCACTCGGATTTGTTCGGCTGGCACGCGCAGGAGCAAAGAGCGTTTATGGCCTGGCATCGTGAACTGACAGCGAAGGGCATTCGCATGCTTGCGGAGCGCGGCAAGGACTTGCTGGCGATGGCAGTCGAATATGCGCACGCCAACGGCCTTCAACTCTGGGCGAATCATCGCATCAGCAAGAACCACGAACACGACTTTCGCGATGACTATCCCGGCGGCCGGTTTCTGATCGAACACCGCGACAAGCTGGTGCGCGAGGTGGACGGCAGTGTACATGGCCAAACCATCATGTCGCATGCTTATCCTGAGATTCGCAAGGCAACGGTCGAGATGCTCGTGGAACAAGCCCGCTACGGCGTGGACGGGTTGTATGTTGACTTTTCGCGTAAGAGCCCGATTGTCGGCTGGGAAGAAAAGAGCATCGAAGACTTTGCCGAGAAGCACGGCTTCGACCCTCGGGAGAAAAAGCCGGAAGGTTTTGCCCGCATGTGGTTCGATCATCTTTGTACGTATCCAACACTGCTGTTCAGAGAGTTACGCGCGGCGCTGGCGTCGGTTGAACGCGAGTTGGGCCGGCACATGCCTGTTGCCGCATATGTGGCCGGCGGTTGGCGATGGTCTGAAAGCTCGCCGGGTTGCATAAACGCCGGGCTTGACCCGTATACCTGGGCCCACGAAGGACTTGTTGACATTGTTATTCCCGGGCGCAATCTTTGGATCGAGCAGCAGTGCCTTGACCGTTACATGCACGATCTTGCGGAGACGGATTGTGACGTGTGGGGAGCGATTGGGCCGCAGGACCAGGCACTTCACCGCAGCATGGCGGACAGGAAGAAGTTGGGTGAGGAGTACGCGGACACCGATCCGTGGCGATATCTCCAGGCCGCGCACGACTTTTACAGTCAGGGTGTGTCCGGCGTTGCGCTTTGGGAAGCACAGGACATTCCGAGCGTTCCACAAGTCTGGAACACAATTAGACATCGCATCGGCAGCCATTTCGAACTGTGTAAAACGTTTGGTGACAAGCTCGGCCGATACGACGGTTCGGACAAGTATGAGCGTCAGTTAATCTGAATTCTAAATAAGGAAGACTTCCTTGATACATCCGTTTCTGCCGCTGTTGCTCATTGTGAACCTCCTGGCTGCTGACGCGCCCCTGGATGTCAAGGTGAGCAATCCTTCGTTCGAGCAACTAAACGAAAAGACAGGCATGCCGGTTGGTTGGCACGGCAATACGCGCGCTGTCATGACCAGTGATGAAATTGTCTTCAGCGACGGCGAGCGCAGTGTTGGAATCATCTTCTGCGGCGCGTTGCAGGATGCCACCTATTACACATCGGTGGTGCCGGACGCAAAAGCGGCAACGTATCGCGTGACGGCCGATGTGCGTTTGCAGGACTTTGATGGCTGGATCGCGCTGCAGTCGCAGTGCTATCCGCAGCCTCAACCAAGATTTCGAACGAAGCTGAGAGCTGAAAGCGTGCAGAGCGGGTGGCAGGAAATCTCACTCGATATCAAGCCCAAAAACAACACCACGCGTTTTAGTCTTTTCTTCGTGGCGTACGGCACATGGGGTCGCGTCTGGGTGGACAATGTGCGAATACAGAAGGTGGCGGATCAATGATGAGCCGAACGATCCTCCTGCTGATTGTGATGTTGTCCTGCGTGGCTGCGGTACGGGCCGAAGGTGTCGTGAATGACAACTGGTTGAACAACCAGGGCTTCGAGCAGATTGACACGAAAACAGGTCATCCGGCGGGATGGCATGTGAACCAGCAGCCGAAGTCTGCGGCGGTGTCTTGTGACACGCAGACATTTCGGTCGGGCAAGCAGTCCCTGAACATTCATTTTGATACGTCCAAGGCGCGGTCGAACCAGTTCGGGCATGGTTTTGTCATCTACACCAGTGTTCCGTCACGATTCGTTACCGGCAGGACGTATACGGTGTCAGGTTATGTCAAAGCCCGCGGTATGGGTTCCAAGGGATGGAGCCAGCTTTACATCTACCAGTACCCCGCGCCTTTTCCCAAGGGAGCAAAACTCAGATCGGAGCGGCTTCGCGGTGAGTACGACTGGACGCGCCTGGTCATTACCTTCACGGCACGAGAGAACATCAGCAACCTCCTGATCGGCGCAATGGCATACGGCCACGACGGCGTGACGAACGGTGATGTCTGGTTCGACGATTTCAAGGTTGAAGAAGGGCCGGTCGCGACGGACTACGTGAGCACGGTGGACCTTGAGTTTTACCCTTATTCGGGAAGACCTCCGGATCACTTTTCAGTGAAGCTCGATTACCGTGCGATGACGGACATCATCACGCCGCACGCTGAGCCGGCGCGCGGTACAGCGCTGCGGCCGCTGCGGGCGATGTTCATTGCGCATCCGAACTTCATGCGCTGGCCTGCCGAGATCGCGCAACGCAGTGATATCACGTTCGAGTCGGCTGCGGTCAATGGGAGAAAAACCGGGTACAAGCAACCGATTGTTCATGAATGTGCGATGGTCATGCGAGAGCGGCTCAAGTCCGATCCGCAGGTCATCGTTATGTATCCCGACACGATTGAGTTGCTGATCAGCCGCGACCGCGAGGATATTCTCAATCGTGTGCGACGCGGCGGGGGGCTGGTGTTATTCGATCTGGTCAACACGCATCGAACGCTGATAAATGATCTGATTCCCGATGCCAAGCGCATCATGGGCGAGGGCGGCAAGCCGCGGCGGTATGACTATTCCCTTCAGGGCTATACGCTTGGTAAAGGGCGTATCGTCACTGCCGGTCGTGTGCCGATGATGGTGAAGAAACCCACTACCTTTGCACGCGAGTATCTGGCTGACCAGATGGTGCGCGCCACCTACATTGCGGGCGGGTTCGAACCGGTTGATATTGCTGTCGAGCCGTCTGCGCGTCTGATTGAGGCGGGCAAGCCTTGGTCAGTGACTTGTGCGGCCGCCGGCACGCCGGTTGCTCGATGGCGTGTCAGGTTACGCCCTGTGCGCCGCTTGACGAATTTCACAGCCTCATCTGAGTCGATTGAGGTGATTCACGAACAGGAGATGGCAGGTGACGCGGAAGTGGTCGTGCCGATGCCGCCAGTCGCGCTGGGTAGTTATATGGTTGAAGCCACGGCGTTGGGGGTGGACGGTCGTGCGATCGGCTGGGCGATGCGTGCAATGCCATGTGACGGTCCGGTGCGCATTGATTCGATCGATACTTCAGATGGCGAGATCGGCAAGGATGGCCAGCTTCGTTCCAATGTGGTCATCCTGTGCGGGAAGTCGGCGCCGCGCAGCCTCGGGTTGATCATTGAAGCGCATGATACCAACGGCCGACTACTCGCAAGCGATGTTTCACAGGTGCTTTCGTTAACGCCCGGGCGTAACGAAGCGCCGATCGCGCTGTCGATTCCTGCTACGAGCACGCCACAGGTTCGTTTGCGCGTGACGTTGCGGCAGGAAGATGCGCAGGTCGCCCAGGCCACGGCGCGCTTCAGTGGTGAATCCCTGCTGCGTGAGCCGGACTATCGTTTTGCTTTCTACAACGAGCATGCAGCTGGTCTTGCTTCAATCGGTGCTGACACGATTGTGTCACGTGATCCAGCCGCCACGGATCTGGGGCTTCGACTCTATCCGTGGATTGATGTCATCCCCTATGGGTATACCAACAAAACGTTGCGCGTTGAGGACGTGATCACCAGCCCGCAGACGCAGCAGCGGCAGACACAGGCAGTGCGGGAATACCTGCGCGGCTTGAAGCCGTTTCGCAGTACGGCCGCCATCGCCATTGACGAATGGGAGTTTGGCGAGCTGCGCGAACAGGACGAGGCAACGAACCTTGCATTTTTCCACGATTACCTGCGCGGCGTGTATGGCTCGATCGGCAACCTCAATGAAGCGTGGGCGACCAAGTTGCGTTCATTCGATGAAGTGACGTTTGAGTTGTGCGACAGGGAACAGATCCAATACGCAGGCGCACCGCTTGTGCGCTGGGCTGACATGCAGGCGATGAAAGAGGCGGCGGTGACGAGCTACTTCGCCATGCTTGTGAAGGCGGGTAAGGCGGTTGATCCTGACTTCCGCTTCGGCCTGTCCGGCACGCGCGATACAACAGGCGTCAATGGCCTGGACTGGTGGCAGTTGATGAAATATCAAGGCTCGGTCGCCTCGTACAGCGGATTGCAGCTGCGCCTGCAAGAATCGTTTGCTCAGCCGGGCACGCGCCTGTATCGATGGTCTTACGTCACGCGCGACAATATCCCCCGCGGCCTGTTCGATCCGTGGTGGTGGTTGTTCAAAGGACATGATGGTTATCTGCATTATGGCGGTCGGCACAGCGACCTGTTCCAGCCGTGCTACGCGCCGCATATTGCCGCGAAGACCGTGCGCGACATGGTTGCACACATTCGCCGTGGCCCGGCAAGACTACTGCGCGGTGCGGTGCGCGAAGACAACGGCATCGGCCTGCTTTATTCACCGGCGAATTACCGCTTACAACGCCTTGCCCGGCATGTTGGCAGCGCCGGCGTCAATGTCAAAGATGTGAGCCTCTCGTTTGACCGCGCCCTGGCAGACGACGGATTCGACAGTCGCTGGTACAGCTATGAGCAATTGGCTGACGGTGCGGTGACAACGGATAACGTCAAGGCGTTCTTTCTGCCGGTGTGCGGGGCAATGAGCGATGCTGAGGTGAAGGCATTACGCCGGTTTGTGCGACAAGGCGGCGTGGTCATCGCTGATACGCGTCCGGCTGTGTACGACGAACGGCTTCGCCGTCGTGAAACAGGCACGCTGGATGATGTGTTCGGCCTCAAGCCGATCGGTGACGGCGAGGTGATGGATAAAGCGATGGCAGTATTGGCTGATGGTACGGAGTTAGCCACTCAAGCCAGCGAGTGGGATTTGAAGTTGACATCGAGTGCACAAGCGAGAGCACGTCTGAAAGGCAAAGACAAGTCCGCGCCTGCCGTCATTGTGCATTCCTACGGGCGAGGCAAGGCGATCCTGCTCAATTTCACGGTGGGCGATTATTGGCGCCAACGGGCGGGAGGTGTTGGCGGCGAGATCAGCAAGGAGTCCGGCAGCGTAACCGCAGGACCGTTTCGCCTGCTGTTGAGCCAACTGCTGACAGCCCATGCCGGTCTGAAGCCGCCGGCGCGCATTGCGGATCGAGACGGTAATCCGCTGCCGCAGTCGCGCATCTATACCTACCGCGATGGCGGCGTTCGCTATATCGGCTACATCCAACATTATGGCGACAAAGAGGACCCACTGCTGACCACCGACGCGACGCTTCACCTTTCAGAACATGGCCGACTGTATGACGTGTTGAACCACCAGGACCTTGGCGAGCGTTCAGTGCATGACCTGAAGATCAAAGAGGCCGAAGCGCGGTTATTTGCGCTGGTGCCTTACGAAATTAGTGACCTGACAGCGACGGTGTCGAAGCTTGTTGCACTTGGCGGATTCGTGCACATCGACGCGCAGGTGCGGAACGCATCAGAACGTCACGTTTTCCACGTGGCAATTGCCGATCCGAACGGGATCGTCCATCCATGGAATCAGTTCACAATTGACGGACCGAATGGTAGGGCGAAGGGGCGCGTGCATATCGCACTGAATGCCTTGGCCACAGAGTGGACGGTGACGGTGACCGAAGCGATATCCGGTCAAAGCGTCAAAGCGAACTTCACAGTAGCGGAGCGTTGAAACGTCAGGTCATGACAAGATCAACGACACGACCAATCAGACATCTACCCCTTGACGTGGACGTTCGTCATGCGGGAGAGGACCGACGACTTAGTTCGCGCGTTGCGCGACAATTGCTGAAACTGATCGCCCAACACTACAGCCCGCACTTACGTCTACCACCTATCAGACAGATTGCGGACGACTTGAGCGTCAGTGTCGGGACAGCGAATCAGGCGATCAAGCAACTGGTCAGTGAAGGCATTCTTATCGCGCGTCCGCGATCGGGCACATTGATCGCCCCAGGCTGCACGCTCGAACATATCCAGCAACGCCTCGAAGGATCGTCCGATGACGTGTTTCTACCTGTATTGATTCGTGTATTGCTCGCGCCCAACTGTGACACGATGGTTCAGGAAATGGCAGATAGTTTCGCGCGCGCGACTGTCGGCCGTGGCGCGCGCGTTGTTTTCGCAGCGTACCCAGGCAAGTCGTCCAGTCATCCATTGAATCCTGATGGCTGCGATGCGATTGCCATGTTCCAGCCGCCAACAAGTTGGAACAGTCTTAAGTGGAGCGGTTCCGTGCCGCTGGTCGTCGCATCGACCTCCATGCGCGATATTCAGGCCGATGGCGACTTCGATCAGATCGCCGCAGACGAAGAGCATGGGGCGTATCTTGCTGGTCGACGCTTTCGCGAAACCGGTCATCGCAGAGTCTGTTACATCGGCCGGCAGGATAAGTTTACCGATGAGCCGAAGTATGACGCGATTGCCCAACGCCGGCTGGATGGCTTTGAACGGGGGTGGGGCGAACCTATCCCCGACATATACCGTATATTCAGCGGTTCGCGCGACCTGCATCACGGTGCCATTGCTTTTGGCGACTACATGGCGCTTTCAACGCGACCGCAGGGCGTCTTCTGTGAAACAGACGATCTGGCGATCGGCTTCCACATCGGTGCATTCACGCATGACATGCGCGCGGGACGCGACTTTTCACTCATCGGTTTTGACAAGCAGCAGCTCGGCCTGACCATTCCCACTGGCCCGCTCACCACCGTCGAGGCGCCGAGGCAGACCATCGGCGAACGGGCGGCCGAACTTCTACTTGATCGCATAAAGGATCCCGATCAGCCCGTGCGCCGTATTGCACTGGGTTGCACACTTTTTGAGGGTAAGACCCTTGTTGACTATCGAAAGGAACAGAGTAATGACCGTGGCTGATTCCAGCACTAAGCCGACGCGCGTACGCGTTCACAATCCTGATCGTCCGGGATTGGGCAAGTACACGCCCCAGGAAAAGGAAGTCCAGCGCATCGCCGCGCACTGCATTCCGCAGGAGCGCAAGGCTTATACACTTAAATACTACGAATACACCGCGCCGTTTCACTACCCCAACTGTAACTGTGAGGTCGGCCGGGAAGGCACTGGTACGGGGGCGCATCCGGAAGGTATGGAATTGGACATTCCGCCGTTCAGTGCCATCACCGTTGAAGAGCAGGAGCCGATCGTCGGCGTGGATGTGATCGGCAGTCCGTGTACGCCGCCGGGCACGGTGTTGCTCTTTGGTGAGCCGCTGGAATGGAACCTGGCGCGCCCGGGAGTGCGTTTTAAGATCAATAATCTGCTTGGCGAGCATCTCTACGGCTGGGGTGACAGCCCGAAGTTCGACACGGGCAACCGGCATTCCGGCCTCGTCAGCGCTCATTTTGAAATACCCGATTGCTCGAAGATTACCGTGACCGGCTATGGCCAGGTTGACGTCCACGTGAGCAATCCAGGTACAGCGCCCCGAAGCAACAAGCTGGAACGTTATGAAGCGGATACCGGCGAGGTGTGGTGGAATGATCCGCATTTCAACCTTTATGCCATACGTGTGGCCGTGCGCGTTCCGGCGTGACTGCAATGATCAGAGGCGGCGGGTGGGGCACATCGCTCTACCCGCCTTTCACCTGAAGGGAGCACATCTCATGAATCGTTTCTGCCGTGCCTTTACGCTGATCGAACTGTTGGTTGTGATTTCCATTGTTTCGTTGCTTATCGCTATCCTGTTACCCGCGCTACAATCGGCGCGCGGCTCCGCCATTCGCCTCAAGTGCCAGTCACAGCTGCGCAATATCGGTCAGGCCAGTCACATGTATGCCGGTGACTGGAAGGGGTTTTTCCCTGCGGCAGAGATGTACGATACGCCGAGGTACGATGACGGCGGTCTGGATATACCCTGGCCGCGCCGTGATCTCGAGCCGTACATCAACATCCATGGGCGTTCACCGAAGTCCAGCAACCACCCCCTGATGTGCCCGACGTATCGCAACCAGACCGTCAACAAAGCCGGCTCTGTCTACAACTTTACCTACACGTACAACCTTCATTACGGCAACATGGAGTTCGACCGCACTTGGAAGGGTGACGGACAGTACAACCCGCCTGACCAGTTGAATGCGAACGTGAACAGCTTCTCCGGAGGTCCCAGCGAAAAGGCATACATTGTTGACGGCACACAGGATGGAACAGATCCCGTCAGCGGTTTGGCGCGCACCGCACTCGGCGAACGCGAAGCTTTTATGCCTTTCGGCGGTGGCAAGGGCATCATGAACCTTCATGTCGGTGGCAGTAACAACTGGGGCTTCTTCGACGGTCATGTTGAAAATATTCGCGGCGAAGAGATGCTCGGTGGAAGTCCACCTTTCCTGAAAATCTGGTACCTCTACTGGTAGTCGAAACGGAATAGAGAGTTTCAATGCAATCCATCACCACAGGTAACCGCATCACCGATGCAGCTCTGACACCACCCCCCGTTTGTTTTGACCCCGGCCCGGACTACGCATCCGGCACGCGCAACTGGCAGGGCATCCCCGCCATCGAACGCACGCGCGCGGGCCGACTTTACGCTACGTGGTATTCCGGGGGACACGGGGAGGACAATGACAACCACGTTCTGCTCGTTACCAGTGACGATGACGGGCAGACGTGGACCGACCAGCCTCGTATTGTGGTCGATCCGCCCGGCATGACGCGCGCGTGGGATCCATGTCTCTGGCACGATCCGCATGGAAGGCTCTGGTGGTATTGGACGATGAGTTGTCCGATGGCAGCCCATGTCTGGGACGGTCGCGGCGGCGTGTGGGCGATGGTCACTGAGAATCCGGACGATCCGAATCCAACTTGGAGCGAGCCGAAGCGTTTTGCCGAAGGGGTTGCGCTGAACAAGCCGATTGTCACATCCGATGGCACCTGGTTGATGCCGACCGCGGTTTGGTATTGGGAAGGTATGGATCAGTTCGGCGTGTTGCGCCACATGATGAAACCCGGTGTCGTCGCTTCAACCGATGCGGGCGACACGTGGCAATGGCGCGGCGGTGCGGAAATGGAAGAGAAATATTTCCGCGAGCCTATGATCGTCGAGCTGCGCGATGGAACGCTCTGGATGCTGGTGCGCATGCGCGATGGGATTTCTGAAACATTTTCCATGGACGGGGGGATCTCCTGGTCGCGCGGCCGACCGAGCAGGTTCGCCGGCCCGAACTCGCGATTCTTTATCAGCCGCCTTGCGTCTGGTCGGCTGCTGCTGGTGAATCATCTCGGCAATCCCGATCGGGAGCGTTCACATCTGACCGCAATGCTCAGTGAAGACGATGGCACGACTTGGCCGCATCGGTTGCTGCTCGATAACCGCGCGAAGGTGAGCTATCCCGACGCCGTTGAAGGGCCGGACGGCTGGATTCGGATCGTGTATGACTTCAACCGTTTCGACGAGCGCGAAATATTGATGGCCCGCATTCGTGAAGAGGACATTCTGGCGGGCGAATGTTGTACACCCGACGCGCGTCTGCGAATGGTGATCAACAAGGTTTGATGACTTGGAAAATCAATATAAGTCATTTGCATAGAAAAATTTGAGGATTTTAATTTTATTTTGAAATGCTCGATTGTGGACCTGAAATATCAGATCTTTCCCCCAATATGCTGATTTATGCAAACTAATGAGGACTTATTGTACGTACAGTTGTACAATTAAAACGGCTTTAAATCAGATCTAGATACATTTGCCTATGACCACCGCCTCTCCCAGCCCCCACACCATCCGGCTCCGTCCAAGGACGCCGCTGCGGGAGTCTGGAGATACCACTCTCGTGAGGCTTGTCAGGCACTACCTTTTGACAGACATCGAACACGCTTTTCATCCGCAACTTCGGTTGCCGCCCATTCGCCAGATCGCTAATGAGTTGGGTGTCAGCGTTGGTACCGCCAACCAGGCGGTTAAGGATTTGGTTGCAGCCGGCATACTCTTCGCTCAGCCACGAACCGGTACGACGCTCGCGCCCGGATGCACGATTGACGATGTCAGAAAGATGCGCCGACAGGGCGACACGTTGGATGAGGGCGCACCGCTGAGTGGCAAGGATGTCCAGGTGCTTATGTGTCCAAAGGCAGACGCAATGGTGCTTGAGATGTCTGAAAGTTTCGCCCGCGCCATCGCGCAGCAGGGTGGGCATGTTCATTTCACGGAGTATTCCGGAAAAAACCATCATTGGGCTGACGCGGCTGACGGCGATGCGACTGTGTTGTTCCAGCCGCACTCGTCGCACGAGAGGAGCGTTACCTGGGAGGTGGAGCAGCCGCTTGTTGTTGTGGCGACCGAACCGGTCCTCGTGGATAAGGTTGAGGGCTACGACATACTGACGGTAGACGACGAGCAAGGGGGATTCGCCGCCGGACGTTACGCGCGTGCGGCGGGATTAACAGATGCCTGTTTCATCGGTCGTCGATACAGCAAACAGGTAAGGGATCGTTACTCACCATCCTGTACGCGGCGTTTATCCGGCTTCGAGCGCGGTTTCGGCCGGCCTGTTACGGAACAGAACCGGCTTATGGTTGGTTCACATGACATCCACAATGGTTCCCGAGTTGTGGCTGATTTCGTAAAGCTTGATCCGCGGCCGGAACTGGTGTTCTGCTCGGCGGACGATCCGGCAATCGGATTTCTCATCGGCGCGCATGCGTACGGCTTGAATTGCGGTGAACACTATCAGTTGATCGGTTTCGACCGGCAGGAAGCAGCAATGAATGTGCCAGGGGGGCCGATCACCTCTGTGGACGTACCCCGGCAGCAACTTGGCACCCGCGCGGCAGAACTGATCGCGTCGCGCATGGCCAATATTGCTCAGCCGGTTCGGCGTGTTTTTCTTGGTTGTTCTGTTTTTGAAGGGCGTACAGTGAAAACCTCATGAAGGAGGCTGTTGATGACAAATGCCACCAAACGTAATGCGTTTACCCTGATCGAATTACTCGTGGTTATTTCCATCATATCGCTGCTTGTGTCGATTCTGTTACCGACCCTCAGCCAGGCTCGAGGCGCAGCCAGAAGCATTCAATGCCAGGCAAACCTCCGCTCCGTCGGCCAGGTCTCCATCATGTACGCCAATGACTGGGAAGGCTACTTCCCTGCGGTCCAGATGTTTGGCACTGGGGCGCCCGATCCTTTCTGGCCGAATAACTACTACGAACCCTACATCGGCATCCACAGTCGATCCGGCAAAAACAACAACCCGTTGGTGTGCCCGGCCTATGTCGGACAGACGATCAATAAGGTCGGCACGGCATGGCATTTCACTTACACATACAACTTTCATTACGGATTTCATTCCTCTGGAAACGTACTTGCGCAGGGGAATAATTCTCGGTATGAACGACCAGACTTGGATCTGCTGGTTACTTCGGACAATCCAGTGCGCTACCGAGGTCCCAGCGGCAAGGCCTTTCTCGTCGACGGTACTCTCGACGGCGGCGCCAATGCGGATGGTTTGCTGAAGACTGAAGTTCGCGAGCAATACACTCGGATACCGCCCGGTTCCCAGTCCGGCCAGAAGGGGGTTCTCGACCTGCACGTCGGCTCGACCAGCAACTGGGCGTACTTTGATGGGCACGTTGAGAACCAGCAGAGTGACTTCCTGCACGATGCGAATCAGGCCATCGGTATCTGGTATCTCTACTGGAAATGATGGCCTTATCATCTGCATCAGCGACATGCTTGTGGTGGGTTTATCCGTGCGCCAGGTCTTAATAGCTCCCGATTCGCTGCAAATCGTACTAAAACACCACGAACTTTACGCCGCCTCAAACGCTCTGTAGGCTGTTGGACTTTGTTGACCAATACCCCCTTATGGAGTCGCACGGACCATGCGCATCCTTTTGACGACGACCAGCTATCAGGATACCCCCGGCAAGCACCATGATCTGCTCGAATCCTCCGGCCATGAAATCGTGCGCGGCCGTGGACCACTGCCGGAAGATGAAATGCTCAAGCTTGTCACCGCGGATGGTGGTGTTGATGGCATCATCAATGGTGATGACGAAATCACACGCAAGGTCATCGAAGCGGCGCTCCCGCGCTTGAAGGTGCTCAGTAAATATGGCATCGGTCTTGACTCTGTGGATGTGGAAGCTGCGACCGATCTGAAGGTGCCGGTCTGTTTCACGCCGGGCGTGAATCACACGACCGTTGCCGAGCACACGATTGGCCTGATGATTTCGCTATCCAAACATTTGTATGTTGAGATCAATCATGTGAAGCAGGGCAATTGGAAACGCATCACCGGGCGCGAGCTGGCGGGTAAGACGCTGGGCATCATCGGTCTTGGCCGTATCGGCAAGGAAGTTGCCAAGCGAGCCAAAGCCTTTGACATGCAGGTCATTGCGTTTGACATCTACTGGGATGAACCGTTCGCTCAGCAGCACGGCGTGTTCCGGGCAGAGTCAGCTGAGGAAGTGTCTGAGAAAGCGGACGTCCTGACTTTGCACATGAACCTGACAGATGAGAATCGGCACTTCATCAACAAGGATCGCATCGCAAAGATGCGTGACAACGCCATTGTCATTAATTGTGCCCGTGGCGGCCTGATCAACGAGGCGGAAGTTGCTGAAGCGTGCAAGAGCGGCAAGCTCTGGGGCTACGGTGGTGATGTGCTTGAGCACGAGCCAATGCAGACGCCGCACCCGTTCCAGGGCGTCGACAATGTCATCATTACGCCGCACGTTGGCAGTCGTACATTCGAAAGTGTGGAGCGTCAGGCGCTGATGGCGACTGAGAACTGTCTGCGTATGCTAAAAGGTGAACCTCCGTTGGCTCAGGCAAACAAACTATAAACGCGCCTCCGCCGAAATCCTGCAAGTGTGCGTTAACGCGACAGGTTTCTTCTTGTCCCGTCGCACACGCTGCACGCAGAGTTACTGCACAACAATGCTGTTGGATTCTCAGTCAGCAGGTTTTTGATCAACTCAATGACCTTTATGCCAGACATCAACTGCATGTGACATGTGCCGAGCCGCACGTCGCTGATCGCGCTTGCCAATCGCAATGGCAGCGCCGCGGCTTCGAATGCGGAACTGCACGATGGTGATGTATCGGTCTGATGTTCAGTCACCGAGCCATCGGATAAACGCACTTTCAGTCGTGGCATTGGGTCCAGTCTGCCGGCTTTGGGAATATTGGCGTGTTCTTCTGCCACGTGGATCGTGCTGTTGGAAGTCTGATGTACGCCGATCAGCAGTACCTTTCCGCCGCGTTGGGCGAGCCGATCCAATGGGCTGCCGACGCCGAATGCCCGCGTGCTCAGATGATCTCGTGTTAGTTCTTCTGCATCCGGACCAATTACGGCGACTGAGTGGGTTGGACTGAGGCTGCGAACCGCCTCCGATCGTTTGCGGCCGACCTCGACCACCGCGCCTGTCAGCGCCTTTGTCGATTCGGGCTCAAAGATTGGATTCTCCGGCTCCAGTCGATAGTTGAATGCTGGCAGCATCAGATTGCCGTTTGGTCCGACGACTTCCAGCAGCGCATCAAGCACTGTGGCCGCGCCGCCATCAGTTGGTCCGAGGCTGCGCATCGAGCTGTGAACGATCAGACTGTCGCCGTACTTCAGGCCGAGGCTTCGGAAAGTTTGTGTAAGATCGTGACGGGTTAGCATGGATAAGGAACCTGATATAAGCCGAGTCGCATCAAAGTCCAACATATTAAACCACACAGTTCGCCACGCCAGAACCGGGCTCCGTCAAACGGCATGGCAGACTGCTTTTTGATATGATCCTTGCTCTTTTGCTGGAGAAATACCGCGATGAGCGAACAGAAAACCGCTGACGTCGGCCTGATTGGTTTGGCCGTGATGGGACAGAACCTTGTGCTGAATATGGCGGACCACGGCTACAACGTGGCTGTCTATAACCGCACCACGTCGACGATGCAGGCGTTCGTTGACACGGCTGTGAAGGAGGAGCCCTCCGGCGATCGTTTGATCGGCTGTGAAACGCTTGAGGATTTTGTTAAGGCCATCAAACGCCCGCGGAAGATGATCATTCTGGTCAAAGCGACCGCAAAGGCAGCACATGAGACGGATGCGGTGGATGGCGTGATCGAGCAACTGCTTCCGTTGCTTGAGAAGGGCGACATTATCGTTGATGGCGGTAACAGTAACTGGAATGTGACCATCCGCCGCGAAAAGGAGTTGTCTGAGAAAGGTATTGAGTTCATGGGTTCCGGCGTTTCCGGTGGCGAGACCGGTGCCCGGTTTGGCCCTTCCCTGATGCCTGGTGGCAGCAAGAAGGCTTGGCAGTCGTTAAAGCCGATCTGGAAAGCCATCTCCGCCAAGGTCGATCCGAAGACTGGAAAACCGTACGAAGATTACGCGCCGGGCAAGCCGATCACTGAGGGTGAGCCCTGCACCGCTCACATCGGCGCAGACGGGGCTGGCCATTATGTCAAGATGGTGCACAACGGCATTGAGTACGGTGACATGCAGTTGATCTGTGAAGCTTACCAACTCATGAAGGTCGTGCTCGGCATGAAAGCGCCGGACATGGGCAAGGTCTTTGCCAAATGGAACAAGGGTGATCTGGACTCGTTCCTGATCGAAATCACCGCCGATATCCTTCAGCAGAAAGACCCGACCAACAAGCGCAAGTACATCGTCGATCAGATTCTCGACACGGCCGGCCAGAAGGGGACCGGTAAGTGGACCTCCGTCAGCGCACTGGACATGGGTATCCCCGCGTCAACGATTGCGGAAGCAGTCTTTGCTCGCTGCATCAGTGCGATTAAAGAGGAACGCGTTGCTGCGAGCAAGAAGCTCAAAGGTCCGAAGCACAAGTACAAGGGGCCGAAGTCCAAATTGATCGAAGCGATCCGTGACGCGCTGTACTGCTCAAAGATCTGCTCTTACGCGCAGGGTTTCCAACTGATAGCTGAAGCACAGAAAGAGTATGGCTGGAAGCTGAACTTTGGCGAGATCGCCATGATCTGGCGCGGCGGCTGCATCATTCGCGCCAAGTTCCTGCAGAAGATCAAGGAAGCCTACGATCGCGATCCGAAGCTGGCCAACCTGCTGCTGGATCCGTACTTCAAGAAGCAGATCAACAAGGCTCAGGCGAACTGGCGTCACGTGATTTCTATTGCTGCGACGGTCGGCGTGTCATGCCCGGCGTTTATGAGCGCCCTTGCTTACTACGACGCATATCGTTCAGCCCGCCTGCCGGCCAACCTGTTGCAGGGGCAGCGTGACTACTTCGGCGCTCACACTTATGAGCGCGTGGATCAGCCACGTGGCAAGTTCTTCCACATTGATTGGCCTGAGAAAGATCGTCCGCAGATCGACATTTAAGGCATCTGCCGGCTGCGCCTCATCAACCAGTGAGTATCGGCCGCAGATGATTCTTGATGTGTTGCTCGATTCCCTTTTCTACTTCGGTCCAGATTGGTTGTACCTCATAACCACCCTGGTCGAAGGCAATGTCTGTAGCAACGTAGTTGAGCATGCAGTCGCCGTAGGCGGCAACGGCCAGTCGCCCGCTGTATTGCGCTTTCGCCCAGAGCTGGTACTCCACCGATAGCTCAGCCGGCAGCATCAGTATGCCGATGTCGTTTAGCCGCAGCAGTGTGGAGCGGAAAGGGTAGGACTCTGGATACTCGCGCAACCGAAGCAGGTTCCACGAATAGAGAAACTTTCGATTGTCGATCGTATCGGGCTTATTGATCATCTCCAGCAGTTCATCTTCGGTGAACTGGTTCTGCGCCATCGGGCAATCAAAGCCATCGTCGTGCCATGTGACGGATTCGATGGGTGCTGGTCGTGCCTTGAGAATTGCTTCGTGCATGGCGTCAAACAGACGTACCCCGAAGACGTGCAGATTACGTCGGCTGGCGTTCACGTCTGTGTACTTCCCGGCTGTAACATCGCCGCCGCATCCGTCAAAGTAGATCGGCATGATGTCCGGATGTGTCTGCTCGAACAGCTTGAGCGCCACTGCGATACTGTCGCCGTGCACAACGCCGTCGATTGTGCCGACCTGTGGGTGGCAGGCGTAATAATTCAGGCACGTGATCGGCTTCTTCGAGGTATCGTAGAACACGATCTGTGTCAGTATCGGGTCGATATAGCCGACAGGTGCGTTGCGGATCTTCTGGTCGACCGTTACGCTCCAACGGATCGATGCGTGATCGTTCTCATCCAACACACGACGCGTACTGGCAAACTGTTCGACCGCATGTTCTGCAAAGCCGACGCCGCCCACCTCTGTCGGAGATTCACACGCCTGCTTGACGGACTCTTCTGCCGACTTCAGTACCTGCTGGAAGTAATCTTCCGGGTGCAGATCGATGTCAGGAAACAGCCGCTTGACCAGCACGTGCGGCTCTTCAGCAATCAACGGTCCGGCATGGGTGTGATTGCTCTGGACACAGACCTGCGAGCGATCGACGCCGGCGCCGCGCGCCAGCGCTTCTTCCAGTCGGCGCTGTGACAGGCCGATGAGATAGCAGTAATCAATCGCCGCGACGACATGACGTGTGCGGTTGGCATGCAGCACAATACCGCGTAACCACAGCGATGTTTCAATGCTCGTACAAGGCTCCATCAACCCGCCACAAATCGGGTCGCCAATACGTGGCGTGACATCGACTTTGAAGGGGCTGATTTGCATGTTGGCGTTCATCTGCTTCACCTTGTTTGTTTCAATTACAAGGCGGTGATTGTGACAGGCGCGCGTGACGTGTCAACTGTATAGCGGCAGAATCTGGCAAAAGAACCGTCGTGAAATGTGGTTTGCTCGCATTATCTTGGGACTTCACCGTTTAATCGTCTTTGGTCCCTCGCCCGCGGTTTTTTCGTATGTGCCATCACCGGATTTCTCATACCTGGTGAACCCGTTGGCGGCGAGGTTTTCGTTACTCAGTCGTTTCTTTTCATGCGAACTGGTATAGCGCGTGGCAACATTGGGCGCTTGAATCACCCGTCGCACCGGCTGGCCGGTGGTGGGGTGCTTGGTCAGGGGCGGGTCGGACATTTTCTGTACAACCTCAAAAACCTGTCCTTCTTCGCCGTCCGGGAGAATGACTTCGTACACGTAAGTTGGCATGGCGGTATGATCCTGTGCTGATTTCAATATAGTTATATGCGGCCGAGCATCCAAAATCGATGTCGGCTCAGGCAGGGTATTCAGATGGCAAATAAAACAATCACGATCAATCCAGACAGCGAACAGGGCAACACCAACGTCATCATCCAAAAAGCAATCGACGCAGTAGCTGAGGGGGGCGGCGGCACGGTGATTGTCCCTGCCGGTACGTATCGGTTGCAGAACGCAATACACATGCGTGATCATGTGACACTCGTGGGAGACCCCAACGGCGGATCGATAATGATCAAGGAGCCTAGTGTCAGCAGCCCGCTCGATCATGTCGTCGGGTACGGCCATTACGAATTTGCCGTCAAGGAGCCGGAAAAGTTTGAGGTCGGGATGGGCATCCACCTGCTCGACGACAATGCCGGTGGTTTCTATACGACGGTTGCAACAATCGTCGACCGAGACGACGACTGGTTCTACATCAACCGGCCGGCGTCACACGACTATCACGCCAAATCCAATGGGATTGCAGTATCCGCGTTCTCATTGATCGAAGTAGACGGCGTGAAAAATGCAACAGTGGCTGACCTTGTGTTGGATGGCAACCCGGAAGAACCCTTTCGTCTCAACGGCTGCCGAGGCGGCGGCGTATTCGCCATCGGCTCAAGCAACCTGACATTCAAAAATCTGGAAATCCGCAACTACAACGGCGATGCATTGAGCTTCCAGCAGTGTGCCGACGTTCGTGTCGTTGGCTGTCAGATTCACAGCAACGCCGGGCATGGCCTGCATCCGGGCAGCGGTTCCGTTCGATATGAGTTCATGGACAATCACGTTCACGACAATGGTATCGATGGCCTGTTCTACTGCCTGCGCACGACCCACTCGATCTGCCAGGGAAACCGTTTTGAAAACAACGCCCGGCATGGCATCTCTATCGGCGAACGGGACACCAATCACCACATCATCGGTAACACGGTCATTGGCAACGGCGGCCATGGCGTGGACTTCCGCACCGTTGTTCGTCAGAGTGGCGATCACGTCATTCTCGAAAACAATGACATCGGCCCAAATTGTGCGAATGGCGAAACGGAACATGAAATCAACATCCCGTCCGGTCTTAGAAGTATTCACATGACTGGCAATCGCATCAATGTCGGGCGGGGCAGCGCGCTTTGTGTGGCTGAAGACTGCAAGTCAATTAGTTTCGTTGAGAATATCATCAGTGACCGCCCGCAGTCGGAAGATGATGTAATCGACAAGAGCGGCGTTGTTTCCTACACGTCACCCGGCGAACTGCCGACGGTCGGCCCGATGACTCTCTCGGTTTACGGCGCAAAGCACTTGTTCGTTAACGAACTGACACCTTGGAATCCCAATCCGCGCGATTTGGATTAAGACATCGACACTTCAGCCGAGTGGTGCTTGTTTGGCCATTGAAATTGTCGCATCATGTCCGGCCGGGAAGTAATCCTGGCGCATGGTGACGCACCAAGTCTTGCTGAACGCCCAGTCAAGCAGCATGTTCATACTGAGCCGCCGAGCGAAGTCATCCTGCGGCGGAGCGGTCTTGTGACACTTATCTGACAGAAAGTTGAACAGCAGTGATTCCTCGGTGGCATCCCAGGCGGACTCAAGCACGGACATGACTTGTTGGTCGGACATCGTATTGAGTGTGCCGGAAATGCAGATCACTTGCGGATTGCCGGTTTTCATGGCCGCGCGATCATGGATCAGGTCACCCTGAACGAATCGGCAACGTTCCAGGTCGCGTCCTGTGGCGTAGTCGATGACTTCCTGCAACGCGTCAACACCGAAGTACTCGTCAAACTCGATTCCAGTCTCCATGAGATAGGCCGCAAAGTCCCCGCGCGAGCAGCCGGCGTCCAGAATCCGCTTGCCGTGCAGGAACGCCACCTGCGTAAAAACAGCGAACCGGGCCCGCTGGCTTTGCGGGCTGGCCCAAAGCGTCACGCCGAAGTCTGTGCCGTGTCGGTCGGCCCAGCGCTGGTAAGGTTTGAGATATTTTTCGTCACTCATTGCCGCACAATCCTAGGCTGCAAATCGCCGGACACAAATCGGCTATCCTTTTAGCAATGACTGACAGCAATGATCAATGGATTGAACAGCTTAAGGGCCGCTTTCTCGTCTTTGACGGGCCCGATGGCGGCGGTAAGACAACGCAGTACCGGCGGTTTTTGCAGTACGTGCAGGAGCGGGGGATTACGGTCTGTGAAGTACGTGAGCCCGGTGGAACGCCGATTGGTGAACAGATTCGAAACGTGCTGCTGGACCCGGCCAATGACGATATGGATCTGATTTGTGAGATGCTCTTGTACATGGCCAGCCGGGCTCAGTTAGTTGCCCAGCGCATCCGTCCAGCCATGGATCGGGGCGAGTTGGTCCTGGCAGACCGGTTCATCAGTTCCACGCTAGCCTATCAGGGCACAGCCGGCGGTATTCCAGTGGCGGACATTCTGCGCGTCGGCCAGATCGCGCTCGGGCAATGCTGGCCGAATCTGGTCATCATTTTCGATGTGGATATCAGGACCGCTGCCCAGCGCATGAATCCGCTGCTTCGTGGGCGCGAATTTGACAGCGATCTGGATCGCATGGAGCTCAAAGGCGAACAATACCATCGTACGGTTCGACAAGGCTATCTTGAGCAGGCGAAGTCCGATCCCAATCGGCACCTGGTAATTGATGCGACGCAGGAAGAGGATCCGGTGTTCGAGGATTTGATCAGGGCACTGCAACAGAAATTGGCCGGTGGCGATCTGGTGTGAATCGCGTGGGTCGACCGCTAGGCAATCAGTCAGTCCAGGCTTTCCAGAAATCCATCCGGCACAATGGCCATGTGAATGTGGCAGATATTGTGTGGGTCGGCGTTATAGATGACGCGTTTGCTGTCGGCGGTGAAGTAGGGGTGCGGGTGTGAACAAGCCGGCCCGCCACCTTGTGCGCCGCAGTCGGATACGAGCACGCGCGTCTTGCCGGTTTGCAGGTTGCCGATGACGATTTCCACCGGACCTGGTAGTCCGTGGCAGAAGCAGTCAGCGACAAAGTACCTGCCGCACTTTGACATGCTGGCGTGGTCGAACAGGTGTTCCGATGCTGGATGGGTCAGCGGCTTATCATCGTTTGGCCCCACGTACAGCATGTTTCCCTGCGGGTGTCTCGCGTCGTGCGTAACCTTGATCTGATCGGCTGGCACACCGACCGGAATCCCGTCAAGCGAGCCGACCGGCGTGGCGATGCGTCCTGTATCGCTGACCCAACTGGCGTGGCCGGTCGACGGGGCGGAGTATGGCTCACCGATATTGAGCAATCGTTCATTTGAACCGTCGAGGTTGATGATGAGGTGGCTTGCTCCCTCGCGATCAGTTTCGGCGCGCTGAACATCGCCGTGCAGATTTTTTCGCTTGCCGCCGTACCGTTGCAGCAGGATTTCCTGACCGTTTACGTGATTGATCTGCACGTGGCCGTGGAATTCGGGGTGGCGGTAGATCACTTCGTACTTGCCGGTCTTCAGGTCAACCAGAACCACGTTGCACATGTATTCCAGATCGTGCAATACCGCGACGAGGTATCGCATATCCGGCGTCACGGACCAGATACGTGCCTCCTTTGGCAGCGGCCAGTGCGTCAGTACGATCTGTTTTTCCAGTGTCGTAATATCGAGTCGAATCAGTTCGCCATTGGAACGCAGATAGTGCATCTGGCCGGACCAGCTTGACGTTGCCACCCAGTCGCTGACCACGTCTGTGTCGCACAGGCACACTTTGCTTATGGCCAGGTCGGCAACACAAATCTGGCTCTTCCATTTGCGCGGGTCGGAATGCGGCGAACGAAGATAAGCAATGCGACTACCGTCCGGCGAGCAGTGCGGTTGCTCGTAGTAAATATTTAAATTGGTCATGACCGAAGCGGTCAAACGCCGGATTAACGCTCCGCTTGCCGGGTCATAACCCAGGTCCAGTGCTTCAGCTTCCCAACGAATCGCCATGATTGTTTAATCCAGACTTTTCAGAAACCCATCCGGTACGGTGGCCATATGGATATGGCAAACACTGTGTGGATCAGCGTTGTAGATCACGCGCTTGTTGTTCGCTGTGAAGTAGGGGTGCGGATGTGAGCAGGCCGGTCCGCCGCCTTGCGCGCCGCAATCCGAAACCAATACGCGTGTCTTGTTCGTGTGAATGTTGCCAATGACAATTTCAACTGGCCCCGGTAACCCGTGGCAGAAACAGTCGGCAACAAAGTAGTTGCCGCATTTGGACATACTTGCGTGATTGAAAAGGTGTTCTGGGGCCGAGACCGTCAGTGGCTTGTCATCCTGGGGGCCGACGACGATGAAATTGCCTTGGGGGTGTCGCTTGTCGTGAATGACCTTGACCTGCTCAGGAGGTAATCCCACCTGCATACCACTTGACGTGCCAACCGGTGTGCCCATTCGTCCCGTATCGCTCACCCAACTCGCATGGCCGGTCGACGGGGCGGTAAACGGCTCGCCGATCTGCAGCTCACGTTCGTTGTCGCCGTCAATATCGATCAGGATGTGAGTTGCGCCTTTATGTTCGACCTCTTCAATCTTTCGTTCACGCAGATTGTTCTGCCGCATGCCGCGATTGCGCTGCAGGAGAATGTCTTTCCCATCAACGTGATTGACCTGGATATGTCCGTGAACATAAGGATGTCGATAAATGACTTTCCATTTACGGTTTTGCATATCCACGCGGACGAGGTTGAACTGGTATTCCCAGTCGTAAAAACTGGTGACGAGATAACGCATATCCGGCGTCACTGACCAGAGATACGAATCCATCGACAGCGGCCAGTGCGTCATCACGATCTCTTTTTCGAGCGTCATGATGTCAAGGCGAATCAGTTCGCCATTGGGGCGCAGGTAATGCACTTTGCCGGACCAGCTTGAGGTGGCAATCCAATGACTGGCGACCTCTGGTTCGACCAGACAGACTTTCAGTTTTTCCAGATCAGCCACACACAGCTGGCTCGGCGGGATACGTGGATCGGAACTGTGCGCTCGGGCGTAAGCGATCCGGCTGCCGTCCGGCGAGCCGTAGGGCTGTTCATAGTAGATATTGATGTTGGACATGACCGTGCTGGTCAGGCGTGTGATCCACGCACCGCTCTGCGGCTCCGGCCCCATGTCCATTGCTTCGGCTTCCCATCGGATCGCCATGCTTGTGTCCTTGCAGAAACAACAATCAACCGCAGAGCATCATAGTGTCCGGTCAATTGAATTACGCGCTGTAATTTATGAGACGAGCGTGTGACGCTTATCTGGCCGTATAATCCGGGCCCAGCGGGCAGTTTTCACGATCCTGTTCGAGCAAGCCGAGCCGAGCCATGCCGTGCAATAAAAAGCAGGGGCCCATCTGCGATTCGTACCAGTCTATTCCGGCGGCGCCGCGCGGCAGTGTGTGATCGAAATAGATCGGTTGCAGTTTCGCAGCTAGTTCCAAGCCACCTTCAAGCCACTTTGGATCGCCGGTCTGATCGTGCAGGTCTGCAAGGACTTCCAATGCAATGCCCGCATCCATGGCTGGCGCAGTTAGATCGGCCGGCAGTGGTTCGGCAAGGTAGGCATCACCGACCGCTGACGCCCATGTCAGCAGTCTTTCATCATTGGTATGGCGATAGGCACATAGGGCGATGATCGCGATGTAGCTGGCCGGCCAATGGCCATACACGCTTCCCCAGATCGAAGCACAACGAACCGGCTCGTTGGTCGACCGGGTGGATGAAATCAGATAAAGGTTTTTCGACAGATCGTGTGGCGCAGCGAAGAAGCCATCAACGTAGGTCGCGGCCCGTTCACGCATGGTTGTTGCCAGTTCCGGCTGTGATGAATCAAGCAGGTCGGCCGCTTCCAGCAGGCTCGCGGCCAGCGAAAGTGTCTGAGCGACCGCATTGTGATCGGTCGTAAATGCCTCGTTGTTTTCCGGCAGTCGGCTGGAGATCAGCAGCAGGCCACGCTCGTCACGCTCGTGCCACCAGTGGTCCATAATGACATAAATCTGCTGAAGCAGTTCATCTCGGCCGCTTTTACTGTACGCATAGGCCCAGTCAAAGATGTAGAAGCCGCTGTGTCGGGGGAAGTCATTGGATTTATCGCCATAGCGGTGACGTTTGTTGGCTTCCATGATGTATGCATGACGGATGTATTCTGATTCGGTGCCTTCTGTGAAGTGATTATCCAGGCCGTCGGCGAATCGCTGCACGGATTGAGGGTTCAGCTCGTTTAACTTTTCCCAAAGCCAGAGTGGTGCCTGACGCAGATGATCGTGTGTCACTGGGAGATGTCCCATGCCTGCCGCATCCGCGTAGCTGTTCCCCACGCGATCTTCGACCAGATGCCAATAGGAGTGCTCTCCCCAAGGGAACAGGCCGCTGGGTGTGTCTGTGCAGTGGCTGGCAAAACGCGTCAGGTAACGGTCTGCGGCTGTCGCGTATTCTGGTTTATTCTGTGTACAAGAAAGTGCGTACATGATGGCCAGCGTGGCCTGGTCGTGAATGAGATTTGCGCCAAGGTATGCCCGGTCAGTATTGCGCTGCCCTTCAATCGGATCAGGCATTTCAACCAGCATCTCGTGCGACTGCAGGCCGATCATGGATGGAAACAGCCCATGATGCTGTTGGCTGACGTCGATCAATACGTCAAGGGCACCACTTACCTTCTCCAGAAGTGGCCCGGCGATAGGATGAGACATTTACCGAATCCTGATAGACAAACTGAAAACCGCTTGTGGCAATCAAGCCTATCAGGATTTTTTCGAATTGACAGTGACGATATCGTAATACCCTCAACTACCATGCACCGCCCGACCCGGTAATGGACGGGAACTCCGCACTCCAGAATTGGATACCGGCATTGCCACCACCCCGAATAATGCTCGATGCCAGTTCGACATGCGTTTGAGCCGCAACCATGCGCGCGTGGCTGTCGGTAAAAAGTGTATTGACGCCTCGGCCATGCGGATTGGCAAAGCGGTCATCATGTGCGTAGCTGCCTGAGGAGGTGTGATTGTAAATCGCGGGCGCTGCGTTGCCGGCATTCGAGTGTAGACCCTCCATCACGATGAATGTCTTCTGCGGATTGACAAAGTCGCGCAGGTACGGATCGCGCTGCAATATGCCGCTCCCGCCTGCAGGGCCGGTGCGTGTCGTGAAGTTAAAGTTTCGGTTGTAATTACGATTCGCGACGGTCGAAGCGTCAGCAATGGATGGACACTGGAACGGCAGGTCACCGGAGTTGATCGAATCGAAATCGGCGTTGGGATAGTACGACACTGCAAACCCCATGTATGGCGCGATGGTTTCGGGCCAGTAGTTGGCAATACCGCCGGCGCCATCCACGTAGAAGTTACGCCGTGTAATGACGCGGGCAATCTGCTCGTCGTTGTCTGTGGCGAACATTTCAAAGCCCATGCCCATGGTGTGCAGATTGCTCAGGCACTGCACGCTTCTGGCAGCCTCACGTGCTCCGGATAACGCGGGCAACAGTAGTGAGATCAATAGCGAGATGATCGAAATCACAACCAGCAGTTCGATGAGCGTGAAGGCGCTCGGCTTTTGCACGTTCCTTCTGATCGGTTGCGGTCGCCTGGCTGTAAGGTAAATGCTGCTATACATATAGCGCTCCTTATGGCATCAAACTTGAACCGATATGGTCTGGACATATGACATTGCCAGCTTGTCTAGGCATGTTAATGCGCAGACAGGTCGGTTTCAAGCCTTTTGAGACCGTTTCCCGCAAGAATCAGTATTTGGATTAACCGATACAGCCGCGTCAGGCCATCCCGCTTGCCTGGATTTAAAACGGGAATATTTCGTCCGGGAACCAGATTCAATCGTACGGTTGAGTCAATTGGATGTGGTGGTTCAGCCGTAAGGGTAGAAAGATGAAAGAGGAATCCCAGATGAATTCCAAGGTGCAACAGAATCCGCCCGACCTTCCCAAGTTGGTACTGCGTTTAACCCCCAAGCTGCAGGCATGTATCTCGTCGACTGTATTCCGTGCCAAGCCCTGCACGAAAGAAACTGAGGACGTGCTGGTAGCCCAAGTGGCCTAACTCTCGCCAGTCTTGGGTGGCTCGTTCGCCGGTTTTTCCTCAGTTGTGGGTGTTTCCGTCTTGACAGGTGTGTGAACTGGTTTTGACTTCGCGGGAGCTTCCTGCTTCGGCGGTTCTTTTTTGGCTGTTTTTTCTTTCTTATCGCGACCAACAGTAATCATACGCGCACTGGTTAGTAAGCCCAGAACGAAGCCAGCGAGGACGGCTAGCAACAGCAGCACCGCGCGCGGCAACTCAATTGTCTCGAAGAGGATATCTGTTTTTACAGGCTCTCTATTCTGAAAGATGACGATCCCCAGGATGATGGCCGAAATGGCTACTGTGATCAGCTTGATTCGCCCCTTCGTGGTAGGCTCCATCTGGCATTCCTTTCAAAGATTCTGGCCTGAATGATAACAGGCCCGGAATAGGTTCTGTCATTTGCTGATTTACTAAAGGATTTAACATCGCAATTCTGACGTGGAGGACGGGTTGATGGAGCGAAGAGCCATTGATTTTCACAGTTGGGACGAGGTTCTTTCGGATGTCAGGGGGCTCGAGCGAAGCGGGTACAAGTTGGTCGGTGACTGGCATCTTGGCCAGGTGTGCGATCATCTGACGATCTCGATGACCAGCACAATGGATGGCTTTGACTCCCAGTTGCCATGGTTAGTCAGGCGTATTCTCGGGCCGATGTTTTTCAAAAAGACGATGCGAACCCGCAGTATCAAGGCGGGATACAAGGCGCCGCCCCAATTTATCCCCTCGCCAGATGTCGAAGACCACCATTCCGTTGAGACATTTAAGCAGGTTGTGGAACGCTACCAGTCTTTCTCCGGCCCTTATCCGGAGCATCCAGCCTTCGGTCGGCTGGATTCGGAACAATGGCGCGATTTTCATCTGATCCACGCTTCCCATCACCTGAGTTTTCTGGTGCCAAAGCAGTAATCAGGTCCAGATACACACTCATAGAGGCTTGCCATAGGCATTGGGGTATCTGTTCTAGTCTTCTGCGTCATAAACAATTATGGGTTGTGGCTACCCATTTCTCGGTAAATTGATATGATTCAATTGTATGAGAACCCGCATCGCCGCATTGGCACGAAAATCGGTCTATTTGAATCGCGAGAAGTCCATCTGTTCGACCGGATGCAGCAGCATCGGAGACTGTTCTCGATGGCTGTCCCCTCTGGCTGTTCTGGCGTTGCGTGAAGAGGCAGACACGCTCGAACAATTCACCGGTGAAATGATGGATATGGCCGCCACGAACTGGGGTGTGGATGACAACGGCATCCGCAATCGGCTGGATGACTCCTTCGCCATGCGCAGTGTCGTTGAAGCTTATCACGGCCTGATTGATGCCGGCCTGATCGACGTCGAAACGCAGCGCAAGCTCGCAGACTGGCTGTACGAGTTTGGGCTTGCCGCGGCGGATGGCCGTGTTGCAGCACGCCCGAACTTTGAGCACTGGCATCTGCGCAATCAGAACGTACCGGCCACGTGTGTTTACAACGTCGCCCATCTGCTCGACGAGACCATACCTGGCAGGTATGACACGAAGCCGCTCTGGAAATGGGGTGACGAGCAGATTGTCGGGTGGAATCTCACCTGGCGTGATCCGGACGACTCGTACCTTTACCAGTTCATCTGGAACTGGAGCGCGTATCTGCATGCCAGGTATCGTCGACCGGATTTGCTCGAGTCGGAAAACGCACGCAAGTGCATGGCCTTCTACAAACATCTGGACATGCACGGGCTTGGTGTCGATCTGGTGTTTGGTGATTCCAAGCCCGGCGATCTGCTTGGGCCGGCCGTGTCTCTCGTGCTCGGGGCCGTCATGTTTGATGATGGTGAGTCGTTGTACCTGGCTGAGCGCAAAATCGAACTGATCGAACAGCAGACCGATCCTGAAAACCTGGCTGACCGTGGCCCCGAAATGTATCGGCTGTACACGCTTTGGCCGGATCATATTGAACCGATTGCGCCACCACGCGAGTCCCGCCTGATCTGTAGCCCGCTTGCCGGTCGTGGCTGGACGATGATGGATTCACCTTATGCATCGCAGGTAAAGCAGAATGACCCACGGTATCCGCACTACGGCAAGAGCCAGACCTGTTGTGACGAAATCTATCAGGTGCAGGCTCCGGCGGCGTACGCAGTCGATCAGCCGGACAAGATAGTTTTCTGTGAAGGTGATCGGCCGGCCGATGATGTGATGTTCGCGCTGGTCGATCTGCGAAGCCAGGGACTGCACGACCACGCGGACGCCCTCGGCGTCACGACCTTGATCGATCAGGGATTGCCGTGGCTTGTTGAGTCGTCATATATGCCGCGTGGATACACGAACCAGCGATGGCAACACAACGTACCGCTCTGGTTGCCGGGTGAGCACGACGCTCAAACGTTGCAGAGTTGGAAGAGTGACACTTGGCTGGGTGTCGTGCCGCAAGATGTGCTGTTTCAACGGCAGCCCGATCTGATTCTTGCCTCCGCCTGGCTCCGGCATGATGGTTATGACTTCGTCGATTTCCCCGGGCAGTCATTGGACGTGCAGCGTGTCTGCATATTCCTGCCCGACGAAGCGTTTGTTGTCATCGATCAATTCATTGCGATGAAGGATTCAGCGGTGACGCTTGGCCACGTCTGGCATACGACGGCTGATGCGATAATTGATAGCCATGACAGAATCTGGGGTTTGTCGCGCGACGGGAAACAGTTCCACGCAACGTTTACCCAGAGCTTTGATGCTGGTTGTGAGATGTCTGATCGGCTGCCGACGCAAACCGATGCATTTCACTATCCACCTGATGGGATGATTACGGATCTGCTCTGGTCGAAGGTACTGAATATGCGCAAGGGGCAGGTGGCAACGATGGCGGCAGCTTTTTCACGTCATCCGATGCCTGTTGAGCTGGTGTGCTCGGACGCCGGAACAGCGGAACTGACGGTGGCTCAGCGCCAGATTCGGATCGACGAGCAAGGGTTGGTCAATATCGCTTCGCCTGCATGCAAATGAATTGGCCGATATCATGGTTGACACTGTGTCGAAGAAACCAAAAACCAAGCGAGGGGGGCGTGCCCCGGTCAAGCCGATGCAGAGCATTCGGCTGCGCCCACCCTCCAGCGGGCCACTATACGATCAGGTGCGCGAAGCGATCAAACAGCAGATCGCCACGGACAAGCTGCGCCCCGGCCAGCGACTCCCGCCAATTCGTCAATTGTGTGCGGAACTGAACCTCGCGTACGCGACGGTGGCACGCGGCATCAGGGAGCTGGTTGAAGAGGGCGTCCTGGAAGCCAAGGCCGGCCGAGGAACCATCGTGGCACGTCGGCGTACCAGCCGCATGCAGACGATCGGCATGCTGGGCTATTCCGCTTATCGTAAGTTGATCCATGACAGCCGGTTTTACAATCGCGCAATTCGGCTGATTCAGGAAGAACTGCTCGACCGCGGCCAGACCGTTGCTTACAGCTACTGGTCCGAGGACAAAAAGCTGCCGGAAATGTTTCGAGGCCTGCAGCAGATTGACGGGCTGATCATGCTCGCCACTGATATGACGCGCCAGGTCGAGGCAACACAGGCCATGCGGCTTGGTGTGCCCATTGTGGGATTGGGTGGCCAGTTCGAAATGTGGGGCTTTGCCTCCGTTGACAGTGCTAATACGGACGACACAGAACGAGCCGTGCGGGCTCTTCAGGCTATGGGGCATGACCGGATTGCTATGGTGGCTGTCGGTGGGTCGGAAATTCGACCGTCCCATCTGCGCATGGAGGGATATCGCAAGGCGATGGCGGACGGCCGCGTGCCCCTAGAGGACGACTGGCAGATCGTGTGTGACTCTGACGACTGGGCAGAGCGTCTGGCGAAGCTGGACCCGGCTCCGACCGCGCTGGTAATGGACAGTGCCAGTCGTTTCGCCACCCTGGCGGGAAGTCTGGAAGGCTCACATCTCAAGCCGGGCGAAAATCTGTTTATCTGCGCTTACGATGAAGACCTTTGGCAGCAGATATCGCCGACCAGTATCGAGCACTTGCGCATTGATCAGCCGCTGGAAGAAATTGCCCGGTGGGTGGTGGAAGAACTGCTCGCCATGTTGAATGATGACCAATACGACCCGCCGCCACATGCGATCCCCTCTCGAATCGTTCATGTGCAGGCAGACGGCACGGAGCGCACTTTGTAAACTGTGGCAGATACGCAGTAGACACAATGCATTCGTCGATTGGTCATGAGCCAATTCCCCCGAACAATCAGATTACCTGTTCAGCCGGGCTTCCATGGTATGGAAGTGGGCCGCTGACAATTTTATGGAGTCTTTACGGTGAGTGCTGTAACCACACAGACCGCGCTTCTTAATCTCGTAGGTCAGGCGACGCCGGTCGAACCCGCAGCCGCAGAAAGCGAATCACTCGAATACCACGTGCAGTTGTCACCCGGTATCTACCGCTTGTCCGGCCATGTTGACATGAGCCAGTTTGATTTTGATCGCCTGTATTACCCGATGGACAAGTTCAACAACAAGGGCCAGATCACCGGCCCGTGGGACTTTGACCTGCGTAGCCACAATGAGCCGCTGGTGCCGGCATGGTGGCTTTGGATCAATGACGAACGGTTGGGCCTTGCATGCACGCAGCGACCGGGAACGGAGCAGTTGGGTACAAAAGTTTTGCAGTTGAGTAACTGTTTTGAAGTTCGTCAGGCTGGTGAGGTCCGGATTCGTCTGGAGCCTTACAAATCCGCAGTTGATGTGGAATTGATTCAGTTGCAGTTGACAGCCGCGTCAGAGCAGGAACCGACGTCTCTTTCGATAGATGGTGATGTTACGAATGGGAGCCATGCAAGACATCTGTTTGTGGATGGCGCGTTTGACCGATGGAAGCAGACAATCGAGGCGGATGAGAATCTTCGCAAGCTGTTTCCGCGCATGCTGGCCGCGGCGAAGAAGATTTCCGGGCACGGCACACCTGTCCTGACGGGTGGCAAGCCGCAACTTGGTGCTGAAGCACTTCCGTTACTTGCATTTGCACACCATGCATACGGCGATGAAGACGCTTTGGGATGCATATTGCGAATTGTCAAAGGGCAGGTCGAGCGGGAAGTCTGGGGCAATCCGTATGAAGATGGATACTCGCACAATTGTGACATGGTCGCCGCTGAAGTAATCGAACCATTGTCGTTCGTTTATCACTGGGCAGCCGAACCGCTTAAAAAAGCCGGCTTGCATGAGGCGCTTCGCGACAAGCTCGAATTCCAGATGAAGCGTTTCTTCACGCTGTTGCTGCTCTGGGAAAACTACTGGGGCGGATCATTGCTGCAGGATCACGGCCATCGGTCAGCCGGACGATTCGGCGTAGCGGCGATCAACATGCTCGGTGTGCTCGAAGACGCGCCGCGCTGGGCGGGCTTTATCGCGAACCGGATGAGTCGAGTCCTGTCGGCGCTGCCGATTGATGGCGGCATGCCGTTTACGTCGTACATGCATATTCACCTGTATATGGATGATATGTTGACCTGGCGAGATGCATATCAGCACCTTTCAGGCGAGGATATCTTCGACGACAAGTTATTCGAATCGCTGGTCGGATTTGTGGTCAACCGCCTTCACGAACCTTCCATGCGACTCTTCACTGCGGTGTCACGTGGCGACCGTAAGGATTTTTACGCTGGATGGGGTTTCTTTAATGCCATTGCCGCGTTACATGGTGACGGGTGCGCGAAGCGTATGACGCAACTGCTGGTTGACCGTTATCTGGAGCAGGAAAACATTCCGATCCGCCCGGTGTCGACATTTCTGGCGATGGTTAATCACCAATCAGACGTACAACCGGTAGCGTTATCGCCGCAGCCATTTGATGTTCGGGCGGACAGTGGCTCGACCAATTACCGCCTGACGCGACCGGATGTGAATGTATCAATCCGTTGCGCCGCGCCACCGGCGATCAGTGCCTATTACAAGAGCTTTTGTCCATGCGATCGCATCATTGATGCTCAGTTGGAAGGGCACTTCACTGTCGCGGTAAACGGCCGTATGCTGCTGCTGACGGCCGAAGGTGGCTACCGCATGCGCGCGAGCCTTGGCAGCGTATTACACATAGATGGCAAAGGCGCCTGGGGTGACGCGGATCATCCAATGGGGGCATGCAATGCCGTGTTCCGCGGTCAGTATATTGAGGCAAGCCGGTACGATGAGGCAACGGGCAACGCCTACCTGCGGCTTCGGCTGGACCCCGCTTACCCGCGCGAAGCGAAGCTGATTCGCTATCACCGCGAATTCTTCCTGCGTCCGGACGGCCTGCGCTGTCGCGACTTGGTCATCTGTCAGGAGCCGCACGAATACAGTTGGCACTTTCAGACATATGCGGATCATCAGATCGAGTCACTGGGTAATCAGGCCTACCGCGTGACGGAGCGGGATGCTTCACTGACGCTCACGGGCCGCGCAGTTCAGACGCAACTGGTCGATCAGGTAGCCGATACGGATGTTGTGTGGGCATACGGCAATGAGAATGACGACCGCGCGTTTCGGCATATTCACTACGTTACACAGGAACACGTTGGGAACCTGACAGCCGAGTTTGATGTTGCGTGGTAGGGGGCTAACTACCTTCAAAGAGCGGGGTATAGACTACCTCTCCGGTTCGGATCATGCCTTTGCGCGGTTCAACATGGCCGTCTAGGTAAAGCACATTTGCCGTTTCATTCAGGTGGCGGAACGCGTAGAGATAGCGCTTGGTCCAGAACCGGTCCGGATCGATGTTTGCTGCTGTGTTGTCCATGGTTGATTCAAACCAGGATGGTTTCCATCCGAGCGCCTGGTCATTGATATCCATCACGACAGGCAGTTCGGGCGGCGTGTACGTCCCTCTGTATCCAACAATCGTGGCGGTAAAGACAGCCCCTGAAAAACCTTTGCGCGGCGTGTATAGACCTGTCTGCCCCGGCCCGGGTGAGAGATTGCGATTGATGGAATAACTACTGCCTCGGCGGAAGCCTTCAAAATAAGTAATGCCTTCTTCAGAGTCGCCATTTTGGTAGATGCCGTCCAAGCCGATAAGAGAGCCTGCTTCAGAAGGGCAAGAGAAGACACGCCAATGCAGCTTGCTTGGCAATGCGGCCATTGGCTTTCCTGCGCCAACATAGCCTTGCAAGCCGATACGCCCATACCAGTTCAGTGTATTGGTCGTGTCCGCTGTTCCGATGTAGGGGAAGTGGTCGTCGTAATCCGACGCATAAACGTATAGCGTAGCACCGACCTGGCGAAGATTACTCATACATGCTGCTGCCCGTGAAGCTTCGCGTGCAGACTGGAGCATCGGCAGCAAAATGGCAATCAGCAGAGAAATGATCGAGATCACGACCAGTAACTCGATTAGTGTGAAACCCTGTGGCACAAAGGTGGTTAACGATGGTCTCGAGAATGAGCAATGAAGACTTCGAGATGAGGTGGACTTATTTGAAACTATGTCCATCAGCGGGGGACCCTTTGTATGGCTAGAATCCCTTGATTATATGGCTCATTTAGCGTATCTGAGTTTAATCTGTCGCATGTGTTCTAATTTAAACGTCTGAAGCGACACTTGCCGGTGATTGAGAGCCTGCCCGAAATTCCAATCGCAGTTCAGTTGCCGGCAAAGAGCGGCGTATAAACGACTTCGCCGGTGCGAATCATGCCTTTGCGCGGTTCGACATGGCCATCCATGTATAACACGTTGGCTGTTTCATTCAGGTGGCGAAATGCGTAAAGGTATTGCTTTGTCCAATAGAAATCCGGGTTGACGAATGCCGCTGTGCGATCCATGCTTGATTCAAACCATGAAGGTGCCCACCCAAGCCCCGCGTCGTTAATGTCCATGACGATCGGTATTTGGCCGGGTGTGTAGGTGCCGGCATATCCGCTGAGTGTGGGTGTGAAGACCGCATTTGAAAATCCCTTGCGTGGCGTAAAAAGACCCGCTTGGCCCGCACCGGGTGAAAGGCTGCGATTGATGGAATAGCTACTGCCGCGACGGAAGCCGTCGAAATAGGTAGTGCCTTCCTCAGCATCGCCACTCTGGTAGATACCGTCTACGCCGATTAGTGAGCCCGCTTCAGAAGGGCAGGAGAAGACACGCCAATGCAGCTTGCTTGGTCGTGCCGCCATTGGCTTACCACCACCGACGTAGCCTTGCAAGCCGATTCGGCCATACCAGTTTCGTTGGTTGTTGGTATCGGCGGTGCCCACGTATGGAAAATAGTCGTCAAAGTCTGATGCGTAGTTGTACAGCGTTACACCGACCTGGCGAAGATTGCTCATGCATGCGGTTGCCTGTGAAGCTTTTTGCGCGGACTGTAGTGCAGGAATCAGAATGGCAACAAGTAATGAAACGATGGAGATTACCACCAGCAACTCGATCAACGTGAAGCCGTATGATCGGTGGGCGACAGGTATTGGTTTTGAAGATGGATGCAGGCAGCTTTGATGAGATGTGGAATTATTCGAAACTTTATTGATCATTAGAGTTGCCTTATTCAGTCAATTTTTATTAATTTTAAGGGTGATACGCCATATCCATGTTTAAACTGGTACTTGTGTTCTAATTTGAATGTCTGGGTTGGACAGATCGCTGGCCGAATATATGGAAACTGTCGCTGATGCCTACATTTACGGTATTTGACAATCCGTACGCCGAGCATGTTCCGGAACTTCGTCAGGTTGGTCGATCGCTCATCACGCGGGCTCGTTTGAAAGGATTGCACATTTACCCTGAACTGACGTGTCGTCTGATCGTTGTGCGCAGGGGTGAGCAGAAGCTGAAGATAAGGGGACGTTGGTACAGCATGGTTGGTGGCGATCTGTTGATTCTGCCTCCGCATTACGCTGCCTCGACGGAAGGCCATCCAACGACGCGCATCGAAGGGTATGACCTGTTCATCCTGCTGCATCACGCCAGGCCGTTCATGGGCAATGCACAGTTGGAACCAGTACGAGAATCTTTTTTGAATCTGCCGGTGTGCCACGCAAAAGCTTCAGATCGCGTTCGCTATCTGGCAGAGTCGTTGTACGAGCAGGTCATGCAGCCGCAGTCAAACGCTCTGGCGGTTCCAAAGATGTTGACGCAGTTTGGCGAAATATTGTTGGCCGTTCTGGATTGCGTGGGGCAGGCGGAGCCGCAAGCCAGCTCGGCGTTTGTCGATCAGGCGATTGCCTACATGAACGAACATATCGGCCAGTTATTGAACATCGACGACCTGACAGAGTTGACGGGCTACTCAAAGACGGCACTGATCGAAGGCTTTAAGGCGCAGAAAGGCGTGCCGCCGATCGATTACTTTCTACGCATGAAAGTCCGTAACGCGTGCCACCTGTTGACATCGACGGACATACCGATTGCCGACATCGCAAGCGAACTCGGCTACGTTTCTCCGCAGTACTTTGCGACGACATTTAAGCGTTACATGTCAATGACACCGTCAGCCTATCGAAAGACCGGCATGGCGCCGACATGACGACTATGTGCTTTATTTGACGCTTACGCCATAAACCCGCGGGCTGTGTTGATCGGCATACTGGCAGTCCGGCGCAAACAATTCGATGGCAATGGTGACCTCGCGGCCGGCCAGTTTGGCAACATCTGCCTTCTCCCACTGCACCTTGGCGCGAACGCTGTCTCGCGTCACCGGTCTGCATTTGCTAAATGAGAAGCCGGGAATGACTTTGCCCGTATCAGGATCGCGCAGTTCAATTTTTACGGTGCGATGTTTTGTGACATGCGATGCATTAACCGTCAGCTTCGGCTTGCCGGGTAACGTAATCGGGTTGAGCACGATTTCGCCACGACGTTTCTTCGGCTGGCGATAGTCGCGAAAAACGCGCAGCACGTGATAGCCGAATCGGTCTTTGTCGACATGAGCAACACCGAGGTAGTAATGGCATCCCGCCGCATTGCCGACGTCGGATGCAACGTAGTACATGTACGTCTTGTCGTTGGTTTCGACCATGGCCTGCTGCGCCACCAGACCATGATCCCATCGGCCACGTTCGCCGCGCTGGATGAAGGGGCGGAACGGCCAGACCTGGCCGAACAGGTAGCCGGTGTCACTGACTGCCAGTCCTACGTCGGCGGTCTGGGCGTATGTCTCCGCCCCGGTTGCGCCGTAAAGATAGCCATGCAGCGAGATCATGCTGCTGCCCTTAATGGCTGGTACGAGTAGCACGTGCGACTGCACCCACGGCGTGTTGGTCCAATGCGTGCTGAGCAGATACCGCGGATCGACGAATGTCAGATGGTCCGGCAGCGAGAAAATCCAACCAGGCAAACGGTCGGCAGACTCCTGATCGTAGGTGACCCACCCTTTGACTTTACGCCACTGAATATCACCGACGACGGTGATCATCTGATTACTGATGACATACCCGCCGTCGAGCGCGCGATAGACGGACGGCCCTTCGATGCTGGCGTCAACCATGTCTTTCTCGTGGGTCGGCAGCTCCCAGTCGAATCCGTCTTTACTGCGCGCCAGCCCCCATACGAACCAGCCGCTGGAGCCATGAGGACCTAGTTTGCGGTTGTATGGATACTTGGCTTTGAACGCGGGATTCACGCCGGACACGTCGCCTTTTCGAATAATGACCGCTTTGAATGGGTATTCCTTGTCCTGAACGTCGTGCATCATTCCGGCGGAGCTGATGTCCTCGCGATCTGTGATCCGTAGCGTATTCTTGCCACCCTTGAGCTTGACAGGTTTCCAGTTCAGGCCGTCGTCACTTTCGGCGTAGGCGAGGTGATCTGCCAGATATTTGTCCTGGCTGACGGTCTTCTTTCTACCGACAACGTAGCCCGGCGCATCTTTGGGTTGAAACGAATACCACATTCGGTATCGCCCTTCGTGCCGGCAGATACATTTGACCCATATGCGATAGCCTTCCTGCCCCAGAAACAGGTCGCGACTGGTGTGATCGACAATCGGGTTGTCAGCATGTTTAAACGCTTCTTCGCGAATGAAGGAGGTATTGTCACTCGATGCGATGATCTTCTCGTCAACGAGCAGGTATGTGTAAGGGTCAACAATCATTGTGCAAATCCAAAGTGATAAATCGGGATAGCTTGGGGGTGGGTACTTTTATTCGGCTTGAAGCGAATTCGAACGGCTTTCAGTTTTCGATGGCCGAATTGCAACAAGCTTGTTGTGCCGACTTTGATTGGCCTGTATTCCAACGATTGCCACTTGTCGTCTGACAGGCCTTCGACAGTCAGCATGAAGTCTTCGATCGGTGCCGGTTTATTCAATAGCAGGTAGATACCCCGAAGTTGTACCGGCTTTTGAAATGTCGCGCCGATGGCCGAAGCAAAATCATGCATCCGATACAAACTCATCACATCCGTGTCGAATGCAAACGCAATGTCCTGATCGTCGACTATCTGGTCGCCCGTGTTCCAGCGAGTGGGCACATATTCGATTTCATTATTGATCGTTGGACGATTAAGCATCGCGACCGGCTCGATAGTCGGGCCGGGAATATAATTCGTTAAGCCACCTTCGTTGAGCATGCCGGCATCAAAATGATACGTCCCTTTGCCACGAACGAACGTGTAGAGTGTGGCACGTTCGGCGCCGGTAGGCATTGTGTCTGTCACGTGAATGCGCGCCCACTGATTCGGTTCGAGTTTGAATGATGCTTTGGGGCGTGCTTTGCCTTCACGCTGTTCCTTCGGGACGTTCGGTCCCCATACACTGAATCGCATATTGATTGAAACCGCCTGGTCGCAACGAACATACAGGCTATAGGTGTATGTCTTACCGGGTTGCACCCTTGCTCCGGCGTAGAGGTTGACCCAGTCGTCTACCCGGACACGCATGCAAGTCCTGTCGTGATACGCAGTCTGATCGTCGCGAAATATCTTCCATGTATGGCGTCGTTTGTCAGGTGTCCAGACGCCCCAGCCGTTTGCACGCACACCGCTGCTGTGCCAGTGCTCCATTGAACTGTTAGAGAGAAGGTTCGTCTGCGCGGTAGCGTAGACGCCAGGGAGTAACAGGAGAATCGTTATTGGGATGGTGATCCACCGGGGCTGCTTCGCAGCCCGGCTGGTAGGGCGATACGGCATTTTTTATCCAGGTTCGCAGCGTTTGGAAGATTTCAATTCATTTACTCGACCAGTACCAATCCGCGCGACTCGGTGTTATGGGCGGTGAAGAACATTGGGTGCCAGCCCAGCCGCTCCGGTGGTGAGAAAGTATTGCTGTTGTACACCTGACGCATAATGGTGAAGTTGAACGCCTTGCCTTTGGTGTAGTCGTATTGTCCTTCCACCTTCAACGGCAGTGCGACTTCGATCGTATAGGACTTGTTGTCTGCCGCTGTAATCGCCGCTGCCTGCACGCGTTCGCGATTGTCGCGAGCAGTCTGGAAGCCGCGAAATGCGCCCAGCGAGTTAACGATGTACTGGAAGTACTCGGGTTTGGCATTCGCGGCCGGCTGGGGGCCGAAGAAGATCTCACAGCACGACTCACGCCAGATGCGCGTGCCAGTGAAAATGTCCGGCGTGGTTTCCGACCAGACGCCTTTGGGCTGTTCACAAGTCAGCGCCAAAACCAGATGGTCGCCGACGCGCATGATCTTGCCGCTGGTTTCGTTGCCCTCCTGGCTGGGCAGAATCAGGTCGGCAAGGGTGAAGTCCTCCAACTGCGCGGCGTTTCGCCATGCGACGTCGTCGAGCTTGCCGTCAATCTTCGGCATTTCCTTGCCACGCGGGATCCACAGAATTTTGCGGAACAGCGATTCGATCTCCTCCGCCCGCTTGGGATCATATTTTTTGGGCAGATGGTCGCGATAGATTGACACGGCTCTGGACGTAATGTCTCGGACCTGCTTGGCATTTGCATTGGCAACATCGACACCGGTCAGTGCCTGATTGCGGATTGACTTGAGAATAGTCCCCAGCGCACGGGCGTAGTTGGAACGATAGCTCAGGTCGATCCCCAACGCTGTCGCCGTCTTGTGCGAGTCCGGCGCGATGGTTCGTTTGTTGTTGTAATAGTCAACAGCTTCCAACAACATTTTACCGTTGTCGTTGACATAGAACGCCAGCGCTTCGTTATTTACATCTGATCGGCCGCCGATGGTCGTGTGGCGGTGATAGGCCCGGGCCGGCTCTCCCACCGCGAGCGCCCATAGTTCGTGCGCGCGGAAGTACCGCATAATTGCTGTCAGGCGCGGCGCGATATGTTTATCGTTTTTCGTCAGTTCGATGGACGCTTCGAGCCACGCGCGCTGTTGCGCGATGTCTTCCGGCGTGAAGCCTGCCATCTCTCGGCGGGGCAGATCGTCGCGTCGGTAGTAATTGTCCGAATACACATGCTTCTGCGCGAACATATTGTAGAAGCGGTACATATCTTCACTGGCTGGCCCGAACATGTCGTCACAGTATTGTCGCCAGAAGCCGTCAACGTCCTGGTAGGGGTCAGACATCAGTTGCCGTAGAATCCAGTACTTTGCACCGTCGAGGTACCATGGTTCGCCTTCGGTCCATTCGACATAAATCCCTTTCATGCCATTTTGGGATGCCCACTGCAGAAAGCTCGCCCATTGCCGGTTGTACAGACGCGGTGTGACGCCTGAGAAATCCCAGTCGTGCGTAATCCAACTCGCGCCTGTCTGTGCGATCTTGCGGATATCCCGCTGCAAGTTCTGTAGGTTTGTGGGGTCGATGAAGTTGTAACTCTTGGTGACGTAATCAACCACGACGTTCGATTCGATCTTCATGTCCGAAGGCACGTCAATGTTCGAATAGGCATAGGTGGTCAGATAGAGATCCGGAAACTCTTTAGCGCACTGCTTCGCGATACGATTCATGAATTCGAACCAGAGTGGCCCGGCATTATTGTTATGGGCCTTAAGCGACTTCTGGCAGACATCACATTTACATTCGTAGGCGCAGTCCATCACGCCAAACGAAAGATAGGGGCGTTGGCGCTTGCCCATTATCTCACGGATACTCTGCATGGCGATCTTTGCCGACAGATCGGGATCTGCAAAGCAGGGGTTCCATGCATCTCTGCTGGGCTTTGGGCGGGTGCCATCCTCGTTCATCGGGTAGAGCTGCGGATGCGATTCGTAGTACTTGTCCTGCGGGAAATAGTGGATGATTGTGTGAGAGGCCCGCATCTGATTGCCTTCTGAGACGGGCGTGTTGATGCGCTGCCATTCAGCATTGCGCTTGTGGCCGGCGCCTGAAAAGGCAGTCTTGGCGAAGTACGGTGCCTGTGCGATATCCAGATGATTGACCGCAAAGCTGTTTTCCTTGGGACGCGCCAACCAGAGGTTGGCGTCGTCATTATTTCCGGGTGCATACAAGCGAACGCCGGCAGCTTTATTCAAAAAGACATTAAGGTGCCCGAACAGCCAGGGGTTGGTGCCCGAGTTGGCAATCACAATAACGTTACCCGTGCGGCGAACCAGGATACTGCCAACGCGTTTGCGCAGCTGCTTTTTGTCAGCCTCCGACAGGTAAGGCTCGTTCAGTGAGCGATCGGTACCCACCGCGATAATATTCTTGTCTTGCGGCAGGTTCTTTTCGTTCTTGTACAAAGCAAATACCGGAGCTGCGGCGCGATCCGGAGCGGGTTTTGCATGTGGGTTGTATTGTTCCGCATCGGGATGCTTCGAGACGGCTTCAATCAGGTAGTACTGCAGCCATCGGCCGGCATACGTGCTTCTGTCGAGGATGACAGTGTTTTTGCCGTCGATAATCAATGCATCTTCATTGGCAGCAACTGTCGTGGTTGCCAGCAGGCCGGCCAATAACATCAGGATTCCGTATCGCATGTAAAACTCCAATAGCGTTGTTGAAGGCGTCTTACTCAAAAACCAGCCAGCCGCGGGCGTGGTAGTTCGCATGTCCGGTGCTGGAGGGGAACCATCCCTTGCCGTAGTGGCCGCGTTCTCGGGTGTTGCGGATCAGGTTCATACGCAGGGCGGCGAACTTGTCCGGCGTCATTTTGATCTTCTCCAGATCGAGCGCCATTTCCGCCTGCCAGTGTTCAGCTGTGTGCGAGACTTTCCATGCCTTAACGACATCGTGCGTACGCGAATAGATACCGCCGCCAATCGCGGGAATCACCTGGTAGCGGTCAATATCGTCTTTGGACGCATCGCGTTCGTCCGGATTCAGGTGCAGTTCCATACTGATGTATTTCCATGCGGCTGCGCCGTAGCCTTCGACCGTTTTGGCCTTGTCCAGTCCCTTCTGATAGCAGCGGACTGCGACGTAGAGCGTCTTGCCATCGTGGCAGAAGGCGGTTTCGGTTCGCTCGTTGTAGTCCATTCCGCTTTTCCACTGCCACCACGGGCCGTCGACTTGCCATTGCCATGTGGGATCGCTGACGTCAGCATCGATCGTCGGTGGTTGTGTAACGCGATGGGCTACGGCGATACGCTCACTCATTGCAAGCAGCATTTGCATGCGTTGTTTGGCAACGGTGTCGGCTTCCCAGTTCTTTGGCGCGATGGCAAGCAGTTTTTCTTTTGCCGCGGCGATTAGCTTCTGGCGATCCTTCACGCCCTGTTTGAGCATGCCATACACTGCGTTCCATGGCTCGTTGTCGATCAATCGCATACTTAATTCTGTCGACGTACTGATCGCGACCGGCATGACAGGCGTGAATGTTGATGAGTCCGCTTCGGTCAACTCCTGCATCAGCAGAATCGGGTCTTCATCCGGTCCGTTGGCCTGTCCCTCGATCAGGGCGGCCAGCACTTTCTCATCGCCCGCTTTGTTCGCGTAGAGTTCTTTTGCCTTGCGGTACGCGTGATACGCTTTGACCGATGCTGCGGTTACGCGCATGCCATCCGCGAAGTACTTGATACGTTCCTTGATCGCTGCTCGATTGGTCGCGGCGTCTGCCTCGGCCAGCAGGCTTTGTGCGTGTTCGATTTCGCTGGGATTGAATAGATCAAACTGCGCTTCATCCTGAAGCATGTGGAATTTACTGCTTCGATCTTTGCCGCGCGTATCCGGATTGGGGCTACGAAGAATGTTTTCTGTGTTGCACTTTTCTAAAAAAGTGAAGTAGCGGTTCATCGGATCGGCTGATTCCTCGAACAAGACCTTGCACCACTGATCGAGCAGGGCGTTCGGATCCTGATATGGATTCCATAGCAGTTCCTGAACGATCCATGCCTTGGGGCCGTCCAGTGCATGGTTGGAGTAGATTTCCGCATAGAAGCCGCCATTTCCCTGTGAACGGACGTATCGCAGGTACTCGGCCATCTGGCTGTTGTAGAGACGCGGCACCATGAAACCGGCGCCGTACAGATATTCATACGTGCCGATCTTGTTCACACGACTGGCCCACTCCATTGTTTGCCAGAGATGTTCCTTCTGTACTTCGATATCGCCCCAGTTGGCTCGTGTGAGGCAGATGTAGGGAACGATGTTGCGCGATATTTTCATATTCGCCGGCGGATAGTCTGCCCCGGCATACGCAAGCACGCCAATTGATTTGTCGGGGTGTGTTTTGGCCAGTGCCTCGCCGACCTGGTTGAGCATCCAGTAGTAGCGAGCGCCTTTGCTGCGTTCGTTTCCAGTGATGTCCGGCCCATCCAGCGCTTTGCATTGAGCACACTCGCACCATCCCCCGTCTGTCATGCCGAGTGAGATGATGTCTTTTTCCTTGTTCTTCGGATCATCAAAGAAGGCGCGCGTTTTGCGGATAATTACTTCCACCACGCCGGGGTTGGAGATGCACGGGCCGGGACTGGTGCTTTTGGAAACGATGATGCGTTTGCCGTTGACTTCCGGGAAATATTCCGGATTCGTCTTGCCAAACTCCTTCACCGGGATAAACCAGTGAATGTGATGGCTGAACGTGTCGCGACGGTAGATGCGCCAGGGAATGTCCGTGTTGCCGGAATAGTTCAGCTTGGTTGTGTTATCACGGTAGGTGCGCAGGCAACTGAATGCGCGCGAGTTGAAGGCCGGGACTTCGAGGCGATAGGACGGCTTAATGACAACGCGTTCGTGTTTGGGAACGATCGTACCCCAGCTCGTCGGGATATAGGTGGCGATACCCAACTCTTCCTGCAGGAAGTCGAACATGGCGTACTCGTCAGAATGACGGCGTGCCCCACACAGGTAGACGGCATTTGGCGTTACCTGCACGACGTATGCATCGCGATCCTGTGTCTTGAGTATGGCGCCGTGGCGTTCGCGAGCAGTTTTGGTGTTGCCCAGGAAAATCGCGTAAGGATGTTTTGACTCGTCATAGTCTGCTTCGTTGATCTTCTGCAGTCTTCGGCCGGTGCTTTGTTCGATGTAGTGCCGTAGAAAGGCGTTCTGCGTTTTGTAGCCGTTCTCGAGTCGGCTCTGTATATGGTCGTTGCCGACAATGACCGCCTGGGTGTCGCCATCCACTAGTTTGAAGGAATCGCTGGCCGTCGTTGGTGTCACGGCAGTACACATCAAACCGAGCATCATGAGCATTCGCATTTCGTCAGCCTCGCTGGAACGACAGGTCATGAACGGCTATTGAGCAGACCTGCGTTCGGGTCATGAAGTGAAACAGTCCTGTGGATCAACTTTGATCGCATCTACGAATGCTTATTTATACGCTCATAATTGAAATATATCAATAGTGTATTTGTCATGTCGTTACTGGCTGGATTTGAGGCTTGGTGGCGCTCCGGCAGGCTCCTCTAAAAACACGTAACCGCTTGATGCAGGCTGAATTGACCACACTCGGGGTTGTCCCGGCACCCATGCCGAACGCTTATAGCCACGAAATCGAAAAAAGTTGATCCCGCGGATTGGCTGGTCGCCGGCGAGTGGTTCAAACGGGTCAATGATTAACTCGACCGACCAGCTTGATTCATCAATGTGAACCGCCGCCGTGGCCCCGTTCCAATCCGGGCGGTAGCCGCGCGAAGTGGCATAGCAATCCAGTACGGCACCGCCGGCGTTGACGATAACGGTTGCATACTGCCTGCCGGGAAGCAGGATGCCGACGCTATCAGCGTTCTGAATAAACGGGCTCGGGCGGTGTGCATCCGGCGGGTTGATGACGCCGTCGTCGCGGAGTGGTGTCTGGTCACGCTGAATTGTTGTGTCCGCTTTGATGGTCTTTCGATCCTGCTCGCAACGAAATGCGAAGTACAGCTTGCCGTCATGTTGAGCGCACCAGACGGCAGTCTTCTTATCGTCCGGCTGGTCCTGATAGGGGTACGCATAGAATCGACCGTCAAAGCTTGGTTTGCCCCATGCTGATTCGATGGTGCCGTCAATTGCCGGCGCGGTGTCCAGCGACTTTATTGAAATAGTCGATTGATGCAGATGTGATTTGAGCGTATCCGCGAGCGCGTCGCTGATTGGCAGCTTTGTGATCAGTTTATCGGCAGCCTGATCCAGTTCGTGCTTGCTGCCGGGCGCCTGGCCGCTGTCGGGATTCATCAGCTGCTCAATCATTTTTCCTATGACGCGATTGATCACAGGCGCGTCGCTATCCCATGCGGCGAATGAGGCCTTCTTGCCCTTGGCGATCTGTTCGTAAGAAAACGCGTGAAATGCATAAGGCGCGGCGACCCGAGCTTCATCCATGTATGCGTTCAAGGAGCCTGCCTGGACCCAGACGTCCAGTGGCTTAAGCCAGTCGTTCAGTGACACATCTACCTTACGCTTACGGGATTGTTTGAGGGTTACTTCGAGCGAACGGGCGGATGCCAGGCGGCTCGATGCCACGCGTGTTGCGCCGAATGCCGTCTTGAAGTAAGCGATACGCTGTTTAACGATCGGCTGGTGAGCGATTCTTTGCGCTTTTTGCAGCAGTTTCCAAGCTGATTCGCAGGTGGCCGGTGGGAACACTTCGGTCAGTTGCCGATCCTTCATGTGGGCGCCGTAGAGTCGATACCCGCCGCGTCGATTGTCACTGGCCGCCTGCGTGGCCCATGCTTGCTCCAGGTAATCGAAGTAGGCGCGCATCGGCTTGGCCGCTTCGGCAAACATGGCGGCATGCCAGTGGTCGATCAGTTGATTCACATCCTGATTGGGGTTCCACAACAGTTGTTCAGTAACCCAGAGCTTGGGCCCGTCCAGTCCCCAGTTTGGATAGGCCTCGGCATAAAACCCTTCTGCGCCGCAGGCGTGCGCGTGTTTCAGACCATCCGCGAAGTGATGCAAGTAGATGCGCGGAATAATAAAGCCTTCGCCATGCAGCCACTCGTAGATGCCGAACTGTGATGCGATTTTGGACCAACGTGCAATACGCTGGTTCTGCTTCTGACGAAACGATTCATCCCATCGGTCGGCCATGCTCATCGTCAGGTATGGCATGAGTAGTGGGTGCAGTTTTTCCGGGTACCAGTCTGTCAGGTTGCCATAGACCAGAAATCCGAGTCGTACATCGTCATGCTTAAGAGCGACACGCTCGGCAACTTGGTTGTAGAACCGGTAGAAGCGGTAGCCGTCTGCCTGATCGCTCAGTGGGTCAATCCCTTGCGGCGTTTGGGCGAGGCATTGCTCGCAGTGGCAATACCCGCCGGAGTCATTCACGCCAAGGCTGAAGCTGCGATTCTTGGGGTGTGTATCGAAATACTGAATCGCGCTGTTGGCGACGTGTTCAATAACGTCGGGATTGCTGGTGCATGGCTGCCAGTAGGCCGCCTTGTTCTGCGGTTTGGGAATATATCGCTCGCCGACCTTCAAATTGTTGTAAAAGGGATGGAGCTTCTGATCTTCGCTGACTCGGATGACGGGAAAGAACGCCGGGCGATCGGCAAACGCTTTCGGATCAATGATCCTGAACAAGTTGTGATGAAACTTGTATCTTCCGCCGCCGCCGGAGGCGCGGACGCGCCATGTGGCGCCGGCCTTGCCGCCGTATCCGCTCCAGTGACGATGCTTGAATGCAGGTTGTTCGATCCATGTGCCGGTTGGAATGACGATGCGATCATGTCTGGGGATGTGGATGCCTAACTCGCCCGGCATCAGGTAAAGAACGCCGAGAAATCGAGCCAGAAAATCGCCGATCGCCCAGTGAATTGGATCGCCAGTGTCAGTTGTGTTCGGCGGGGCGTAGATAAACGCGCGACCCGCTTCGACGTGCAGAATATATCCTTCTGCATCCAACGTACTGATCTGGTCTGCGAGGATTTCTCTTCCGGTTTTCGTGTTCCCGACATAGATGGGGAACATATCCTTGCCCGGCTTGAACTGATTTTCCCTTACGACTTGTAAGCTGACGCCGGTACTCTGCTGAATCGCCAAATGAAGCGAGCGTCCCTGCCCGACAATGACCGCCTGTCGATCATTGTCAACAACGGGGAAGTGAGCCGTATCGTCTGCACCCCGCACCAACATTGGGGCGCATAGCAACAAGCAACAGATCAGTTTCATTTTGGATTTACTCGGGTGTGTCAGCAAAGTCGTCCGACAGTTCGTGGGCGTAATCAGCCAGCTCACTAAGCATCATGTCATCGTTGAATGAAAGACCGCCCTGGCAGGCAGTGGAAGATCGTTCGACGAGTACCGGTTTGAGCATGACGGTCTCGTTGACCACCTTTTCTCGCAGCATTCTGGCAGTCGTCTGCGCAAGCTGGGCTTCACCGATACTGATCGATGACAGCTGTGGCCGAAGTTGCGTACTCCACGGCGTGTTAAACATCCCCATGACGGGCAGGTCGGGCCCAATTCCCCTGCCCAGCACACTTGCTGCCTGATAAACGCAGGGCGCCAATGCATCGCCGAGGCACATGACCGCATCGCATTCGTGGCTCAACTGTTTTGTCAGTTGCTCAAACGTGAGGGACTTTGTCAGCTCGACAATGCGTACATGTTTTTCAGGATCGATTCCACTTGCCGCCATATAGTCCTTAAAGCCGGCAATTGCGCGGCCACAGCTGGAGCGTTTCCATATTGCGTTTGTCATAACAGAACGACGGCGGGGGTGAATGAATACAACATGCTTGCGCCCTTCACGCAATAGCGCTTCGCCGGCCAGTCGGCCGCCATGTTCATAATCGATCAGTACCTTGCTGGTCTGAGGTATTTCTCTTGGAAGCTCACATCGATGGATAAAGACCATGTGTGGCACAGATGATCGAAGAGCAAACAGTGATTTTGCCATCAGCCCGCACGTTGCGTCGACAATCATGCCTGCGACGTCCTGTGATAACAACTCGGTGATTTCCTTTTCGATTCGTTTGCGTTTGGCATACGACCATCTTGAATAGTCGATGGCCTGTGCCCGCAGATTTCGCTTGCGCAGTTCATCCGTCAGTTCGCTGAAAAGCTCACTGTACATATGTCCATGTACGCGCATGACGATCAGCGCGGTGTCCAGCGGGTCGGTACGGATCGGATTGGTAGAAACAAAGATGCCGCGACCGTGGATTTTTTCGATCAGGCCGTCCCGTTCGAGCAGTTCCAACGCCCGGCTCATGGTGGGGGGCGTCGTCTTAAAGCGAGCAGCCAGTTCACGAAATTTGGGTAACTGTTCACCGGGCTTCCAGCGACCTTGCTCGATGGCCTTCTGGATATTCTCCTTGATTTGCTGGTACTTGGGCGTTGGGCTGGATTTATCTGGTTTTGGCACGGTTGTGTCCTGCAATACTTTCAGAATCTACAAATGCGAAGTCTTGACTCAGGTGAAAATTGTTATATAACACAATAGCGATTGTGATCGACACGTCAATCTTTTTCAGGTCGCAATCATCAATTTGAGGTTGGAAAAAACGCACGCTTCATAACGGGCAGAAGAGAAACCACGATGCAGCAGACAACTTTCAGTTCACGATCCGGTCGGACAGCATTTACATTGATTGAATTGCTGGTGGTCATTTCGATTATTTCGCTGATGATTTCGATTCTGCTTCCCGCGCTTGCATCGGCTCGCAACGCCGGCAGGGCCGTGCAATGCAAGTCACAAATCCGTCAGGCCGGCATGGCGATGCAGAACTACTGTGTGGACAATGAAGGTTGGACGCCTGATTTGTTTAATTACAACCCGTCCGGGTCTGTCGGGTACTCCGGCTACGAGTGGCATCTGAATTCATACTTCGGCGGCAGCCGAACCAATAAAGAGGCTGCAAAGAAGATTCTCAATTGCCCATCGTTTGAGAATCGAAGATGGCTTAGCTATCAGACAAATCGTTTAACGTGTGGATGGGGATACACCGGGTCGCCGCTGGTTCAAACTGGTTTTATTTCCAATATAGATCTTTGGCCCAAGCCTTCGAAGCTGTTCGTTCTCGTTGAAGGAACGATTCAGGGGCCCGCCGGGACGTTGAACCACTCCTTTGGCTACGCATCAAAAACCGGTCTGGACTGGGATGGCTGGAAACGTGATTCGTTCCTTCACTATGTCAATAACAGCGACAATAGCAGCATGGACGGCAAGAAGCATGTCATTCACGGTGACAACCATGTCAGCGAGTGGAATGTGAGTGACATTACCTGGCCGAATCCGGGGAATGATGCTCGCAATCCCGGCGGAATCCTGATTTACAACTAAGCTTCAGACGTCAAAGACTATTCGGATGATTCGGAACATCTCCTATCGTGGTCCGTTGGTTATCGATACCACGGTGCCGGGTGAAGCCAAGGCCGACGGTCATCTGCCGGGGCACCCCGGAAGCGGCGCGATTCAACTGAGCAAAGACCGCTGGATTTTCTTTTACGCCACACTTGATCCACGCGGTTGGGACGCGTCGCGCAGCATCGTCTATCAGATCAGAGTCGATTCACCAACCGGGCCGCTCGTCACTGAAAAACTTGTCGACAAGGGAATTGACGACTATCCCGTGGAAGGCGACACACGAAGGTTTCGCAAGGGCAATCACATGCCGATTGTGTTTGGCGTGCCGATGGGGGCGAAACGCAATGGCCGGTTGATGGTCAATCACAATCGCTTTGTTGTGAAGTGGGTGCGCCATGCCATTTTGCTTGGTGACGACGGGACGACGTATACATCAGAGGCTGAGCCACATCTGGTTGAGAATGGTGTATCGGTGAAGAATAAGTCGCTCCGTGTTGAGTGGATGCAGTTTGAGTATGACCCTGCGACAGACGACATTCGTATACTTCACGAGCCCTGTATGATGCGACAGAGTGGTTTTGCATCCGGCGATCACTTCTGTATTCACTCGCCGTGTTTTATGAACCACGCAATGACATCGCCTGTGGCGGAAGATGGAAGCTGCCTGTCGTGGGTGGAGGTTGATACTTTCGGTAATACAACCGCTGACCCACATAAGACGCACGGCAAGTACGCTGCGGTGCGTTTTCGCTTTAATGAACAGACCCGGCTGTACGAATGGACCGATACCGGACCGCTGACGTGGGTTGAGGAACAGACTGTGGGCGAAAGCACGATCGGCCATTTTAATGGCGAGTGGCTTATCGCGACGCGCAGCTTCAGTGCAGGCGGCAGCACGTTCTGGTATCGCACGAAAGATCCGTTTACTTCACTCGGTGAGCCGGTGCGTCGTGACGGCTGGTATTGCCCTCGATTTGCGTATCGATGTGGCGATGGGGTGCTGCGACTGTTCATGAATTTTAAATCGGTCTCGCCGTATGACGACCGACGCAATCCGATGTATGTGTTTGATGTCAACCCGGGAGACTTTTCATATAGCGAACCGCGACTGGTTTTTGATGCGCACGCTGCAAAGCTGCCATTTAAACAGCCGTTCGTGGATATGGGAAAGCTATGCCAGCCTCATGACGGAAAGCAGATCATGCTGTTTCGAATGATCGGGCAGGCGCAGACGTCCAATCTGCCGAACAACACATCAATCACTGATGCGGAGCACGAACAGGCGGGGATTCATCATGTCGAGATTGAATATGATGAGCCAGTGCCGGATGAGTGGCAGTTCTAGCATTCGATCACGACATTTAGTGTCTTTACTTGGATTTCTTCTGATAATCGGCTTTGATGCGATTAACTACCGCCTCAAAGTGCTTTCGCATTGACTGCTTCCTGTAAGAAGCTCGATAGACGGTCATTGGGTCTGGCTCCAGCACTTCAGTGCCGTAGTTGCAGATTTTTTCCGCCAGTTCGGGCGAATAGGATTCGCCGTTGGCCAACTCAATCAGCATTTCCGTTATGGTGAAGGTCTTCGCGAAGAGCTCGATTCGCTGTTTCTGCAAATCCGTTGTTGCTCGGCTTTGCGCCTTGTCCAGATGTGCTCTCGCCTGTTGTACCGCTGCCTGTTGCGATTCAGTTACTTCGAACTGACTCCACCAGCGAAACAGCTTGCGCTCGATATCGTTGTTCATATTGTCGTATAGCGTTTCGAGCGTATTGAAATAGGCGTACATATCTGAAGCGGCCGGGCCGAACAGGTCGTCGCAGAACTGTCGCAGCTTCTGGTCGACGTCAACGTGCGGGTTCCACCAGATTTGTGCCATCATATACAGCTTCGGGCCGTCCAGTCCCCAGTTCGGATAGGCTTCACCATGCACGTATTTCAGCGGTGCGCCGAGTTTGTCGTGTTCGAGAAACGCAGTCTGTAATCGATGTGTGTAAATGCGCGGAATAAGAAACCCATTGCCCTGTGCCCAGTCATGGTGGCCGAGGGTGGTGGCGATTTTGCTCCACTTGCGTACGTTCATGCGATGGCTGTCTTCGGAAGTCGGCTCGCGAAAGGTCTTGTCGATTCCGATGTCTGAGTGTTTGTATTGAATCCATGCAATGACGTTCGGATGAAGTTTAAAGGGCGGTGCCAGACGAACACTGGCATACACGAGACCGACAATCTTCTTGTCCGGGTGTGTTTTCTCAAGGCGGGCTGCGAGGTTATTCAGGAATTGCCAATACAACATCGACAGGCCGCGTACTTTCCCGTGTTTCTGCACCTCGGGTGTTGCCATGTCTGCTTCGCCATGAATGTGTGAATCCTGAACACTGAATCCGATGTACATTTTCTTCGGATTTTGCGTGAAGAACTCAACTGCCGATTCGTAGCCGGCGTCGACCAGCGTTGGTTCGGAGAATGTTGGCTGCCATCGTTGGTCGGACGACGATTCGGGGATGTATCGCTTGCCGTCCAGGATCGGATAGATCTTCGGATACTTCTTTGCGAAACGTTTCGGTGCAAATCGGCTGTACATATTGTGCTGGTGTGACGTCTGGTAGCGATCCAGCGCATTTCGCTTTATCCAGGCGCCTTCGTCTCGGAGATTGTGATAGCCGGTCGAGTTACATACTTTGACATATGGCGCATCGAGCAGATCGACTTTGCCGATCGTGATCTTGCTGTTGGTGGGGCGGCTGGTAAACAGTTCGCCGGGCATGTAGAAACGGACGCCGCAGAACTCATCGAGAAACCGGACCGCACCGTAGTAAGTTCCTTTGGGGTTTTGCCCGACCAAGGTCAATACGTTGCCCTTGCGGCGCATACGAAAACCGAATGTATCGATGCCTTGTCGGTCTTCGTCGGTGGCCCAGGCGGTATCGCCGATGGCGATGACAAATTTGTCGTTCAGGTCACCTGCCCGCATTTCATTAACACGCTTGAAGCCTTTATCGGTTTTGAATACACCTTGTATTTGTTTGGCGATCAGTGCCGCCGCCTGGTGTTCAGCTGAATCCGCAAAACGAGGCAAGACCAGAACGGTATTGGCCGGGGAGATCGTGATTGACTGACGCGATGTCTTGTCATTCGGCGACAACGTTGCTTCGGCGCGTTCTGGCGTGGGCTTGCCGGTGGCGGGCGGTGAGGCGTTGCCTTTGTATTGGTAGGCGCGGCGCACTGTATTGGATACGTGTAGTTCGTCGATCAGGCCTCTGTAGCCTGACTTACCGATGTACCACGGAGCCACCGCGCCGACGGTGGCTGTCAGTTGTCCGTCCTGGTTTGCAATAGGAAATGAAAGCCCCGCAGACAATCTGGTGATATTCTTTTGATCGAGATAGATGCGCAGTTCGCCGTTGCGCGAGCGATCCAGCACCGCCGCAATGTGGTGCCACTGTCCGTCGAAAAGTGTCGCTGCCACATTGCCGCTGTCGACTGCTGCGCGATCATACGGGCTTGCACTGCAGGAGAAATGAATTGAATTGTTGTTGGTAATACGCAGATCAATCATCCGTCCGTGACCATAGCCGGCTGAGAACAGGGTTGCGATGTTGTCCTGTTTTGCATCCGGCTTGATCCAGCATTCAATGGTGATGCTGTGATTGTCAAAATGAAACGCACCGGAGTTGGGCAGCACCACGCCTGATTTGCCGTCCATCTTCATGGCCTGCCCGGATCGACCGGTTGCCCATGTGATGTTGCCTTTTGCCTGATCGCGATGCGCGTGATGGCTTGCGTCGGTACTTGAGCCATCCATGTGCATCAGCAGTACGGCGTGTTTGTCCGCAGTCGTGGGCGCCGTTTCCGCTTTGACACAGACGAAGGGCAGAATGATCAGGCAGGCCATCAACACCGATTGAAAAGAATGACGCATGAGAATTGCTCCAGTCATACAGGCGTATGCTATCTACGGATGCGATTATTGAAATATATCAATAATCTCAATGTTTTCAATATGTAAACATAAACTCATGCAAAATATTTACTTGGATTCCTTGTGAATGCCTGGAAACGCACGCTGTTGCCGCGCGTATGGTAGGGGATGACTTTGAGATTGCCCGTTTCTGCAGACGTGGTTATTCTGCATTCAGAGCGTGTCGGACGCCGCCGGTCCGCGGGAAGGGCTAAGCCCACCGAACAGTAGTACATCCTTACTGGCAAGCGTACTCCTTCGCCTGATGCAGCGGACCGCAGGCATAACTCCCCGTATGAAACGGGAAGGAGGTCGCTGTGCCGACTCGACATTTACCGGAAGATCCGTCTTTAGAGAACCTTCGTAAGCAGGCGAAGACTTTGCGCAAAGCCGTGCGCGCAAGGGATGCTGAAGCGTTTGCACGCGCGAAAGAGTTTCATCCCCATTTTGAAGAAGCAGCGGATGACTTTTCTTTGAATGACGCCCAACTGGCCATTGCCCGAGAGTATTCATTTGCCAGCTGGGCAAAGATGAAATCGCATGTGCAGTTCATTAACGAGTACTCATGGATTGTCCCGGAAGACTCAGAGGCAGATGACACTGGCGATCTTGCCAAGCTTGCAGAACAGTTTGTGAATCTGGCATGTCTGACCTATGGCAATGACGATGTTGCTCGGCGAACCAAGGCGGCTGAACTGTTCGCCTCACACCCGGAGATTGCGGGATATGGCATCTACACTGCGTCAACGGTCGGTGATGTTGCGACAGTACGTCGCTTTTTGAATGATTGCCCGGCCGCGGCAAACCGGCGAGGCGGGCCGCGCAATTGGGAGCCGTTGCTTTACGCGACCTATTCTCGCCTGAACAGTGAGGCGCCCGAGCACAACACACTTGAAGTCGCACGCTTGTTGCTCGAACGTGGCGCCAATCCAAACGCGGGATTCTTCTGGAACGGCTTTCCTTCACCTTTCACTGCGTTGACTGGCGCATTCGGCGAAGGCGAAGGTGGGTCTGTTCGTCAATCAGAGCATCAGTACTGTTACGAATTGGCCGAGTTGTTGCTCAAGGCTGGTGCTGACGCGAACGACAATCAGGGGCTTTACAACCGCATGTTTTCCGGTGGGACTCGACATCTGGAGTTGCTGTTCAAGTACGGCCTTGGCAAAGACAGCGGCGGTCCGTGGGTAAAACGGCTCAGTAATCAGATGTATACGCCGAGTCAGATGCTCAACGAACAGATGTGGTGGGCAACGCAGCACAACTTCATGGGCCGCGTGCAGTTGCTTGTCAACCATGGCGTGGACGTGAACAGCAAGCAAAACCGCGACGGCCGTACGCCATATGAATTGGCACTGCTGAACGGTAACACCGAGATAGCTCAATATCTGCTGGACCACGGCGCTCAGAAGGTAATGTTGAATGTCGTGGAACAGTTTGCGGCTGCCTGTATCGGAGCGCACGTCGAAGAGGCTGAAGCGTTGCTTGCTAGTGATCCCGAGATGCTCGAAAAGTTAGGCGACAGGCGTCCCGAGCTACTTCATCAATCCGCGAGGACCGGTAAGCAGGACGCCGTCCGCTTAATGGCCAGTTTGGGGTTTGACCTGAACGAAATTACACGATGTACTGCGCTGCATCAGGCCGCCTGGCATGGGCATCTGGAGATGGTCAAGTTGATGATTCAACTCGGTGCAGATCCCAGTATTCGAGATCGGGATTACGACGGCACGCCAGCCCAATGGGCCGCACATAATCATCAACTGGCAGTTGTGGATTATCTAAACAGCCTCGAGTAAGGCGCGCGTCTCTGTGGCGCAAAGTAGTCGCAAAGTACGACTTAATCGGACTCTGCGATACAGGGAATGCGGGATTATCGGTACGGGCGGTATGCTTGGATGAGCCTCTGACACATAAATTAGAACTTTTTATAACACTTTGTATAAAGTCATGATAAAAAAAGATCGATTTGTATTTTTAGGGTCATGGTACGGGTTCCTCTTTGGAAAGGACCTGTGCTGTGACCATCCGCTCAAAACTGTGTCTGCTTCTGGCATTTCCTGCTCTGGTCGTTCTTGGCTTCGGCATTCTGGAATATTGGCATGCCGCCAGGGTGGCTCAGGAAATGAAACAGTTCCGCGAACTGGCTGACCTTGCCGTTCGAATCAGCGCATATGTCCACGAGACACAGAAAGAACGTGGCCGAACAGCAATGTACCTGGGGGCGGACAGACAGAAGTTCGGCCGCGAATTGGTCGCCCAGCGGACGCTGACGAATGGCCGGCTGGCCGAATTACGTGAGGCACTCGCCGGGTTTGATACGGCTGCACACGGAAAGCAGTTCGAGGAACTGATCAGTAAAGGTATCGGTGACATGGATCGCCTCGAGTCCATGCGAGCTGATATTTCAGATGGACGTGTTCCCGCCGGCGAGGCGATAGCCTTCTACACGGTCATGAACGGCACTCTGTTCGACGCAATCGGAGCCATGACGCCTCAGATGACGGAGAGCGAATTGGCTTTGGCTAATTACGCGTACGTGACATTTCTCAAGTCAAAAGAACGTTCGGGGATTGAGCGTGCGTTGCTCAGTGCTACGTTCGCCAGAGACAACTTTGCGCCGGGTATTTACCGCAAAGTTGTCTCGCTGATTACCGAGCAGGATCTGTTCTTGAATGAGTTTCGTTTCTACGCTAATGAAAAGGCGAATGAGGCGCTGACAGCGGCAATGGACGATCCATCATTTAAAAAAGTTGAGGCCTATCGAGCGATCGCTATGGAGAAAGCAACAACCGGCGGATTTGGTGTGTCGCCCGGCGACTGGTTTAATACGATCACACAGAAGATCAATCAGTTGAAGAAAGCGGAGGACAGCCTGTCGGAACAATTACGGTCGATTGCTCAGCAGAAGTTTGTTGCTGCCTCAAGAAAAAAGATTCTGGGCTTGGCCTTATGTGCCCTTGTGCTGACAGGGCTGATTGTGGGAGGTGCTTACGTTGCACGGTCCATCGCCAAACCGATTGGATTAATGACCGATGGTGCGAAGCAGATCATCCAGTCGCTGGACCTGACGCGACGCATTGATTTGCAATCCAAAGACGAACTGGGCGTATTTGCGGATCAGTTCGATCATTTCATCGAAAAGATGCATGAAGTTATCTCCGACGTGGCATCCGCAGCAACAGATGTGGCTTCCGCATCTACCGAGATTGCCGCGTCGAGTGACCAGATGGCGAACGGCATGGGTGAGCAATCCGGCCAGTTGGTACAGATTTCTTCAGCCATCGAGCAGATGGCGTCTAGTGTGACCGAGGTTGCTCGCAAGAGTTCAGACGCAGCGCAGAACGCTAAGGAGTCCGGCGAGGTTGCCGGAGAAGGTCAACATACTGTGCAGGAGACTGTAGAGGGTATGACTGCCATTAACGATGCAGTCTCAGCCAGCGCCGCCAGCGTGCAGGAGCTTGGCAAACGCGGCGAGGAGATCGGACAGATTATCGATGTCATTAATGACATTGCCGGCCAGACCAATCTACTCGCTCTGAACGCGGCGATAGAAGCAGCGCGTGCTGGCGAACATGGGCGCGGTTTTGCTGTTGTTGCCGATGAGGTACGCAAACTGGCTGACCGTACCACGTCTGCAACCGAAGAAATCAGCGAATCCATCAAAGCGATTCAGTCCGAAACCACTGAGGCGGTGGACCGAATGCGCGTTGGTACCGAGCATGTGCAGCATGGTGTCGCCAAGGCCAATGTCGCCGGACAAAGCCTTGAGCAAATCGTGGAGAAGGCCAGAGATGTCACAGACATGATTCAATCTATTGCTGCTGCAGCAGAAGAGCAGAGTTCAACCAGCGAAGAGATTTCGCGAAATGTCGACATGATCTCAAACGTTACAGCCCAGGCCAGCGAGGGGGCAAGCCAGGCCGCTGAAGCATCCACGCAACTGGCAGAGCGTTCAGAATCACTTCAGTCACTGGTAAAACGGTTTAAGCTCTGAGCCTTCACCCGGCGAACGTCCAAATTGCCCGTCTTACGGTATCCCAGCGTATGACGGGCATATATCATCAGCCAATACCTCCTCGAAGCTGCTTCTTCAGCGTTATAATGTCTGCCCCGCACATCTGGGCAGGTGGTAGTCACGCCGGAGAAGAATGCTGATGCTCAACGTCATTGTGATTGGAATGGGTCCCATCGGATTCGCCGCCGCGCGTGCCATTCGCGCGGAAAAAGGCATTAAGTTGTCCGGCCTGGTCGATGTGGATCCTGCCAAACAGGGAAAGACGCTTGCCGAACTCGGTGAACTCCAGGAGGACCAGCAGGCACGGGATCAAAGCGTTGAGCCGCGCGTGACGCATGACCTATCTGCTGCAGTCGGCAGTGGGGCGGACGTCGCAGTGGTGGCGACCGCGTCGCAGTTTGATCGCGTGGTTCCAACCATTCGCGAATGTCTGGCACATAAGCTGGCAGTTGTGAGCAGTTGTGAAGAGATGGCCTGGCCGTGGTATCGCCATGACGCGTTAGCTGATCAAGTCGACAAGGAAGCGGCCGATGCGGGCCGAGCTGTTTTGGGCACTGGTGTGAATCCGGGCTTTGTGATGGATCGTCTGTCGGTGGTGCTTTCGTCGATGGTTCGCCGGGTGACGGCTGTTCAATGTGTGCGTCGCTTGGATGCTTCATTACGTCGCAAACCGCTTCAGGCAAAGGTTGGCGCGACGATGAGCGTTGAGGAATTCAATGCGCTGGCTGCTGAAGGCGGCATCGGCCACAAAGGGCTATGCGAATCAGTCGCGATGATTGCAGCCGGCCTTGGCCGGCAGGTGACGCCTGGTTCGGTGAAAGAAACGCTTGAGCCGGTTGTTGCAGATCGGGCCATTCCGTCAGCGCTCGGGCTGATCGAACCCGGGCGTGTTGCCGGTATTCACAACGTGGGTGAGTGGTCGTGTGATGATCTGAAAATCACGCTCGACCTGACGATGGCGGTCGGTACGGATGATCCGAAGGACGTGGTGCGCCTGGAAGGGCCGGTAAGTCTGAAGTGTAAGATTCCCGGGGCGGTCCCTGGCGACTCGGCAACCGTCGCAGCGCTATTGAACAATATCGCGGTGGTGCATGAGGCGAAGCCCGGATTGCGCACCATGCTGGACGTGCCATGTTCGGGGTGTCACAACATGGATTTTGTGTCTTGAAATGTTTTTGTTTACGCTTGCACCGAAACCCCATGCTCTCCGGAGCATGGGGTTCTTTGACTTTATCGGGGACAGGAGCGAGTGCGCATGCATTTCCCAGCCTCGGAGAGGCTGGGCTTTCCGGATATCACATTCACCGCCGGCGCTTGCGGGCAAAACGACTCCCCAATGTCTGTTGCGGGAGTGACTTCGGCACCACGCCGCCCGGGAACATTTTTTCCAGTTCTTCTTTGGACAACTGATCTAACTCATTCGGCACGACTGGCACAACCTGCCGCGTGTCTTCTTTCTTCTCGGCCCGCTTGGCGTCGCGATCGCGTTGTTCCTGGATATCCTTTGGCGGCGGCCCGGGCTTGAAGTCCGGATAGTCCATCTGCTCAATCATCACGCCGGCCAGCTTTTCGATGTTTGTCAGCAGATGCCCTTCCTCCGGCGTGACGAATGACCATGCATGCCCCTTGCGCCCGGCCCGAGCGGTTCGTCCGATCCGGTGGACATAAATTTCCGGATCTTCCGGCAGGTCATAGTTGATCACGTGTGAAATGTGGTCGATGTCCAATCCGCGTGCCGCAAGGTCGGACGCCACCAGCACGGACAGCTTCTTGCTTCGCATGGAGGCCATGACCTTCCTGCGTTTGCCCTGATGCATGTCACCATGGATTTCCCTGGCGTTGACGTTCTTGTCCTGCAGATAGCGCGTCAGTTTGTGGACGGTCGCCTTGGTTTTACAGAAGACGACGGTGGTATCCGGGTCTTCATGGCGCAACAGGTGCAACAGCAGTGCGCGCTTGTCCCATCGTTCAACCGTCAAATACTGTTGTTCGACGAGCGAAACAGTCAGTACATCGCCGGTCGTTTCGATTTTCTCAGAATCCTCCTTCATGAACCGGCGAGCAAGTTTTTCGATCTCTTCGTCAATCGTGGCAGACACAAAAATGGTCTGGTGCTCCGATTTGATTCGGCCGAGGATTTTGCGAATGTCGTCGCGGAAGCCGATGTCGAGCATTCGATCAACTTCGTCCAGCACGGCGAAACGAATCTTTTCAAAGCTCAACTGCTTGCGTTCGTGCATGTCCATCACGCGACCAGGCGTACCGACGACCAGGTGGCCGCCTTTTTTCAATTGTCGCGACTGGTTGGACATCGACTCACCGCCGATGATGCACACGCTTCGAATCGGCGTGTGCTTGCCCAACTCGTCCAGTTCGGAAGCAACCTGCGCTGCCAGTTCACGTGTGGGAACGAGAATCAGCGCCTGCATGGCAATCTCGGGATCCGCCATGTGCAACAGCGGCAGGCCGAACGCGGCGGTTTTGCCGGTGCCGGTTCGCGCCTGGCCGATCAGGTCCTTGCCTGTCAGGGCCTTGGGAATCAGGGCCGCCTGAATGTCGGATGGGTATTCAAATCCTGCTTCAGCAACACCTTTCAGCACGCTGTTGCGCAGACCGAGCGACTCAAATGTTTTGGTGGTATCGAATGACTCTGACATGTACTGGCACTCTCCAGATTGTGCGCCGGCGGTGGCTCATCCGTGAACCAAAACTGGATGAGTGACCGAAGCAACCTTCCACAGATTGCCGCTTACTTCGAGCGGGCGTATCCGAAGAAGGTTTAATGCTGGTCACACGGGTGCTGAGTGCGCAGTGCGTCGGGCTAACCGATCGGGCAGCCGAACGCACCATTCACTCAGCACCCCGCGCCGGAACTAACAATCTCCAGCGCCGGCTACTTTATCGCCGACCCAACTGCGTCACACGACTACAGTTATGCAGCGTTGATGATATTCTAGGGCCTTATGGACGAGCAGACAAACGACATTCCGTCCTCGTGGCTTCAGGTCGACCTGGGGCGTTTGCGCTCCAATTATCGCGTGATTGCTGACTTGGTTGAGCCGAGTGGGTCGATTGTCTGCCCGGTGGTCAAAGCAAATGCGTATGGGCTGGGGGCTCGGTCGATCGCTACAGTGTTGGCTGAAGCCGGGGCAGGCATGCTCGCGGTGTACTCTGCCGAGCAGGCGGCGAGTTTGGTTGACCTTCCGATAACAACGCCGATTATGATTCTCAGCCCGATTCGCTCGATTCCTGATGGCAGTCCTTTGGCAACTCTTGCGGACGCCGATCGACTGCATCTGACCGTTCACGATCTTCAGCAGTTGGCAGTCCTGGAGGCATCGGATTGGTCGCTACCCGTGCATCTGCACATTGACACGGGCATGACCCGATCGGGAATTGCATTAAACCAGCTCAATGCTTTGTACGAGGCGATTACTAACACAAAAAAAATTCAGATTGCCGGTATCTACACCCATTTTGCAACAGCCGATGACGATCCAGCATTCGTTTCAGAGCAACTCAAACGATTTGATGATGCGCTTGTCAGTCCAGCCTTGCCGGATGATGTATTGGTCCATGTGGCCAACACAGACGGGACATTGCGCGATGCTGTGAATCATCGTCGCATGGTACGTGTCGGCTTGGCGATGTACGGCTACAGTCACTTTGAGTTGGCGGCGGGATTGGAATCCAAACTCGAACCCGTAGTGAAGTGGTGCAGCCGACTGAACCAGGTGAATGACTATCTGGCTGGTGAGACAGTGGGGTATGCACGCACTCATCGACTGACGCGAGACAGTCGGCTCGGGGTGATTCCCGTTGGGTATGCAGATGGCTATTCGTTCGCGCTTGGCAACAAGGCGAACGTGGTATTGCCGCGTCTATCGCGCGACGGGCAATTCACCGCTGCACCGGTCCTCGGCCGTGTCAGCATGGACCAGATTATCGTTGACCTTACGGATCTGACATCTTCACATCCGGACATCGAAGTCGGGGAGTTGGTGGAGCTTTACAGCGATGACCCGCGGTCGCCCTGTGCGGTGCCACGATTGGCTGAAATTACCGGTACGCATTGTTACGAAATGCTTACGCGGCTTGGCGGCCATCTGGCTCGCCGGTACGTCGAATAGGCTGTAAATCCGTGTCTTGTTCCTGATCGGCTTCAAGTTATAATTTGGGGTTCTGGTCGATATCTCGGCCAGGGCTGAATTCCAGCATATGGGCGTCGGCCGTCGCGTGGACGGTGTCAGGAGGCGTATGTCAACGGCAGGCACCTCGGTGCTCAGTCTGCGTCGAGTCTGCCGCGCTTTATGCAAAGGAACATAGCGATGGGTGACGCCTATCCAATCACGCCGGTCGAAGTCGATCCGGTGAAGACCGACCACAGAAACATTCAAACCGCTATTCCGCACCCTGACATGGTGCCGCTGCTTGAGAAGCTTCGTCAGACCGAGCCGATCTGCATGGAAGGGCAGCCGGCGATTGTCTGGGATCGTGCGGAAAAGGCAACGGTTTACGATGCCTACGGCAATCAGTGGATTGATTTTTCCTCTGGCGTATTGATTACCAACGCCGGCCATGGCCGCGAGCAGATGCGTGACGCGGTTGCCGGCATGGCCAACCACGGCTTGCTGACAACGTATTGCTTCCCTCACAAGGTGCGTGGCGAACTGACCGCCGAGTTGCAAAAAGTTGCGCCGCGCAGCGATGACAAAGTCATGCTGCTTTCGACTGGCTCGGAAGCAACCGAACTGTGCATCAAACTTTCTCGTGCGTATGCCCAGAACAAAGGCAAGGGGCCGAGCGTATTCGTGACCTTCAACAATGCCTTCCACGGCCGAACCATGGGTTCACAGTTGGCCGGCGGCATACCGGCACTGAAGACTTGGATTGGTTACGAAGACACGCATTTCGTGCAGGTCGACTTCCCGGATGGCGGCGTGCGCAGCCCGAAGGAAGCGGACGATTTTGCATACTTCGAAAAAACATTGGCTGACGCCGGCGTTGATCCGGCCAATGTCTGTGGTGTGATGACGGAAACGTATCAAGGGGGCAACTCCAGCTTCGCTCCGCCGCAATACGTTCAGCAGCTGCGCGCCTGGTGCGACAAGCACGATGCGCTGCTTATCATGGATGAAGTGCAGGCCGGATTTGGCCGCACCGGTAAATTCTGGGGTTTTGAACACTACGGCATCAAGCCGGACCTGATCGCCTGTGGCAAGGGCATTAGTGGGGCACTGCCGCTCAGTGCCGTAATCGGTCGTCATGATGTGCTGGACATGTTCCCGCCTGGCTCGATGACGAGCACCCACTCGGGCAACCCGATTTGCTGTGCCTGTGCGTTGGCGAGCCTGAAGGTCATTCAGCAAGAGAATCTCGTTGAGCAGTCCGCAAAACTGGGAGCGATCATGCAGGAAGCCTGCGACCGAATCCAGAAGCGATTCAGTGACGTAATCCTTGCTCATCACGGCAAGGGACTTGTAGCATCATTGCACTGCGTGAAGCCCGGCACGACGGAAGCAGATGGAAAGCTTGCATGGACGGTGGCTGGTCGCTGTGTACAGACCGGCGTGATGATGTTCGGGCCGGTTGGGTTTGCCGGTGCAAGCGTCAAACTCTGCCCGCCGCTCTGCATTGAGGAGAGTGCGTTGGTAGAAGGAATGCAAGTGATTGAAGACGCGTTTGCCCATGTGTTGGAGGGGCACGCGTTGGTTGGTTGATTCGAGATTGGTGTATTCAGAAATACAAGCGCCGAGATATGCGTATGTCTCGGCGCTTTTTCTATCAAAAAATGTAACGAAAGCCCATGCTCTCCTGAGCATGGGACTGGCCGTACGCGACATCCCATGATCCCAGTGACGGAGTCCCTGGGCTTTCGAACCGATTGAAACGAGTAATATCAGACCCCGGACGGTTGCTCGATTAACTTTCCGAACAACGTCAACGGCGCGGCGCTCTCAATCTGTACGTCAACAATCTTCCCGATCAGCGATTCATCCGCTTCGAGCATCACGATCAGGTCGCCATCGGTTCGGCCGGACAACTGCGTGATCTGTTGCGGCTTCTCCCAGCCGATCGTCACGGACGGGTCGGCCGCATTGGCATTCTTCTTCGCCTTATGGCTGACAGATTCGACGTATACACGAACTGTCTGCCCGACGTATTCCTGATGGATTTCCGTACTGATGTGGCTTTGCACAGCGAGCAGTTCATTGTTTCGCCGCCGTTTGTCCACTTCCGGCACGTCATCTTCGAATCGATCGATCGCCGCAGTACCGGGGCGTGGTGAGTACTTGAAGATAAAGCAATTCTTGAACCGACCACGTTCGAGCAGTTGCATCGTCTGCTGATGGTCTTCTTCTGTTTCCGTCGGGAAGCCGCAGATCAGGTCAGATGCGATCGTCGCATCCGGCAGAAACTCACGCACGCGCTCTAACAACTCTTCATAGATCGCAACGGTGTAGTCGCGATTCATCAGTTGCAGAATTCGGTCTGAACCCGATTGCACGGGCAGATGCAGATATCGGCAGATACGCGGGCAGTCACGCATGACCTGCAGGATGTCATTGCCAAAGTCTCGCGGGAAATTGGTCACAAATCGCAGGCGTTGAAGCCCCGGCACCTCTTCATGGATGCGGTATAGCAGATCGGCAAATGTCGTTACTTTGCGATCAGCGCCGGTCGTCATGCCGCGCGCATTGAAATTAGCGCCGTCATTTTTCACCACCGCGCCAATTTGCGGCTGCAGCACACCGTTGATTGAAACGGCGCTGGCGTTGTCATAGTGATAGTGGTTGACTGTCTGGCCAAGCAATGTGACTTCGATCACGCCAGCATCGACCAACTTCTTACACTCATCCACAATGTGATCCGGCGGCCGGTGCACTTCCGCACCCCGCGTGTTCGGCACGACGCAGTAGGTGCAGAACTTGTTACACCCGCGCGTGATTCGCACGTATGCTGAGCCCTGGTGGTCATCCGGGCTGAACGAGCGCGCCAGGTCGAGCATCTCCAACTGATCTTCCGCTGCAGCGAGGGTACTTGAGCGGCGATGCGTGTTGCCTTGTAGCGCTGCTTGCATTGCCTTGCGCCCGCCGCGATAGGGCAGACTGGTCTTCGCGACGTTGTCGATCAGCAGAGGAACCTTGTCCAATTCACCCGGGCCACAGATCAGGTCGATTTGCGGATAGCGTTTGACGATGTCATCGCCTTCCCGTTCGGCCATGCAGCCGATGACGCCTAGGATGACATCAGGATTCTCCTTCTTGTGTTGTCCGACCAATCCAACGCGGCTGTACACTTTCTGCTCTGCGTGTTCGCGCACTGAGCAGGTGTTGTACAGAACGACATCCGCCTGCTCCCAGTCCTCCACGAACTTGTACCCCAGCGCGCGGAGTTGACTATGCACCAGATCGGAGTCCAGTACATTCATCTGGCAGCCAAACGTCTCCATGTAGACGCTGCGTGCGTTGGGGTTGGCGGGGCGGTCCTGTGTCATGAGCCGCACATTATAAGGCGCGCCGGCCATTTGAGTTGTAAATCAGCGTTAATCGGCGTAAATCCTATCTGGGAGTACTGGAAAACGCGGTTATAGGACCAGAATCGATAGTGCGCCCATCAGATTCCGTCGGACTCTTTCACGCATAGGTGGAGGCGCGGACGATAAGTTTCATGTCCATGGCTATGCGCAAAGACAATCTGTTTACAAGTATGCTTGCCGCACTGCCGGGCTGGATCATGCTTGTCTGTGGCACGGCGATGGTGGTTGTCTGCCTGCTCGGTCAGAGTTGGCTTGAGCAGCAACGCCTCATGTCGCACCTGCAATTGATCCAGCAGCAGGCCAGGCAGATGGAGCGTCAGCAAGTCAGTTATCGAGAGTTTCATCAGGCGTTGAAACAGCAGGACCCGTTGTTATTGGAACGGCTTGCGTTTTATCACCTGCGACTGAAGCCGCTGAACACGCAGACGTTGGGCCCGATTAAGCCGCTGTCACCGATTCGCCCCACGCTGGATCTAACGTACGCGAATGCTCAGCCGCCGCTGGACATGGGGCCGCGCTCGATTGAGGAACTGTTATACGAGCCGGTATCGAGTGAGAATGATATCGCCATGTTGCCCGGCATTCCCGATACATGGCTCATGCGGCTAATCCTGGGAGATTGGCGACCAGTGTCGATCGTCGTGGGGTTGATCGTTGTCTACATGGGGCTCATCTGGCCAACGCGCACGCATAAACGCGAGGCGGCGATGATTGGCGCTGACGCGCGCATCGCGTGAAAGCCCATGCCCTCCCGGGCATGGGAATGCTGCATTTGACCATACGTTATAGGCGCAACCATATCCCACGGGCAGGAGCCCCTTGGCTTTCAGATTTTTGTATGAATTACCGTCCGGTTTCCAGCCGATCGCCATACGCCTGCCACGTTTCGATACCACCGCGGAAGTCGAAGACGTTCTTGTATCCCAACGCAAGCAGCTTCTTCGCCGCGGCGGGGGAGCGATAGTCCGTCCAGCCACCCGCATACACCACCAGATTCTTCGCTTCCATCAGGCGTGGGTCCTGCCAGACCAGGTCCTGAATGGGAATATTCAGCGCCTTGGGAATATGGCCCTGCACATACTTGTCCTTTGATCGGACGTCGATCAGGATCGTGCGATGCTTGGGCTTCGGATTATTCAACATCTCCAGCAGCGCCGGATACTCGATGCGTTGAAGGTCCTTGTCGTCAATCTTTGGCGGCTGATTGCAGCCTGTCAGTAACAACAAACCAATCGTCAGAATCGCAAGATATTGGGTGGCTTTCATCGATCTCCTGCCTCATTTGCTTTATTTTGCGTTCAAACATGGTAACACGTCAGATCAGATCAAGGGAATCGGTATGTTGTGTCGATGAACGTCTCAGATTGATCTGCCCTGTTTGCGATTCAACTGAGCGAATTGTCGCTGAGGTCCGGGGAGTCTCCGGTGGGCCGGGTAAGAATTTTAAACGGTCTTAAGATCATCAGGGGGTTGGGAGATTCGGGGGGGAACGACATCTGAATACCAGCGAAAGCGGGTGTCAGTGTCGTATACCGTCGAGCCCTTCCGACTCCGGGGTTTTACTGCAACCCAAACGGTCGTATCCGCTGTTTAAGTGTTAATCACCGACAGCGCGACCGTATTGCTCTTGGTCACGCGTGAATCGAAGTCATCCCAAAACTTATTGATAATGGTCCGTACCGCCCAGTTTGCGCCATCTGCTAGGCCGCAGATAGTGGTGCCGGGCATGGCGCCCATGGAGCCGGCGATTTCAAGCAGCAGGTCCAGATCACGTGTGGTCCCATCGCCGTCTTCGATGCGCTGAAGCATCTTGTACATCCACATGGTGCCTTCGCGGCAGGGCGTGCACTGGCCGCACGATTCGTGTGAGAAGAATCTTACGATGTTGCGCAGCACACTGACCATGTTCGTGTCTTCGTCCATGACGATCACGCCCGCGGTGCCCAGGCCGAGGCAGCCGTACTTTTTGCCAATGTCGAAATCCAACTCAGCGTCGTATTGATCCGTGCCAAGGATGCCCATGGAGATACCGCCCGGGATAGCGGCTTTGAACTTCTTGCCATTTCGCATGCCGCCGGCGTAGGTTTCGATCAGTTCCGACACCTTGATGCCGAGATGGTCTTCGTACACGCCGGGCTTATTGACCTGGCCGGAGATGCCGTACAGCTTGGGCCCGTAGCTGGCAGGGACCTGTGGCGGGGCGCCTTCCGGCCGTGGTACGCCCATGGTCTTGAACCAGTCTGCGCCATTGGCAACGATTGGGCCGACCATGGCTAGGGTTTCAACGTTATTAATAATCGTCGGGCGACCGAACGCGCCGGCAACCGCGGGGAAGGGCGGTTTGATGCGCGGCCAGCCTCGTTTGCCTTCCAGCGATTCGAGCAGCCCCGTTTCCTCGCCACAGATATACGCGCCGGCGCCACGATGCACATAACACGCCGGACTGCGGTCGTTGATCTTTCCGAGGATGGAGTTGTCGCCGAAGATGTTGTTGGCGTACGCCTCTTCAAGCGCCTTGTTCAGTATCTTCGCCTGCAGGTGGTATTCACCGCGAATGTAGATGTACGCGGTATCGAGCCGGCAAGCGTGCATGCAAATGGCGATGCCTTCTAGAAGAATATGTGGATCAAAGTCCAGCAGCATGCGGTCTTTGAAAGTGCCGGGCTCGGACTCGTCTGCATTGACCGCCAGATAACGACGCTCGCCGTCTTCCGGCGGGAGGAACGACCATTTCATGCCTGCGGGGAAACCTGCGCCGCCTCGACCGCGCAGTTCGCTGGCTTTGACCAGATCAATCACTTCCGTGTTTGGCATCTCCACCGCTTTTTTCAGCGACTCATACCCGCCGGTATTTACAAAGTCGTCATAGCTGTTGAGCTTGCGCTCTGCGAAGCTGCCGAACGGCGGGGTGGGAATGCGTTTTGTCAGTACAGGTTCAGCTAACGCCATGGTAATTCCATTGCCTTATGCGTTATTAATTCGATCCAACACGCGTCATTTCTGACGCAAAATCCAATACATGACCAGTCCGAACAAGCTCAGGCCCACTGTGCCGACGAGTAACAGAATGACGAGGCCGGCCATATCTCACCTCACAAGAATGACAGTTATGTGTCTTTCTTTATCTCAATTTCCTCAATGGTCGTTCGTCTTAGCGTCACTTTTTCGCTTACTTGCTTCTCTTCGACCGTCTTGTTCACTTCGTGCGTCTTTGTGTCCTCGGGATGGATGACATTGTGAATCATCAGTCCGGTGTTGCGACACAGTTGTGTGAACCAGTTCATGCCATGTCCTTACGGCAGGTCTGTTTCTACTCCAGCGAACTAAGCACCTGCTCCAGGTTGTCCGGCGTCAGGTCTTCGTGCAGTTTTTCATTGACCAGGGCGCACGGCGCAGTACCGCACGAACCGAGACATTCCACGGCCATCAAAGTGAACTTGCCGTCTTCCGTCGTTTCACCGACTTCTATCTGAAGCTTGTCGCGAACGCGATCGACCAGGCTGTGATTGCCCAGCAGTTCGCAGGAAATCGACTGGCAGATCCAGATGACATACTTGCCCTTGGGCTTGAGCCAGAATTCTTCGTAAAAACTCGCGGTATCGAGCGCTTCGGCGGCGCTGATTTCCAGGAAGTCCGCCGCCTCTTCCACAGCCGCTGCCGGCAACCAGCCGTGCTCGTGTTGTAAACCGTGCAAGACCGGCAACAGCGCTGCGCGTTTGTTGGGATATCGCGGCAGAACGTTTGATTCAAAATCTGTCTTCAGCGCTTCAGTGATGTACGGCTCATTGCCGCGTTCGACCACTGCGGTCGCCGAGTTTTTCATAATCCAGGCCATAGGTCGGTTGCCTCGCTTGTTCTCTTATCGATCCAGTTCCGCGGCAATGATGTTCAGGCTGCCCAGTACCGCGACTGTGTCCGCCAGCAGGTGGCCTTCAAGCATTTTCGGGAACACCTGATAGTTGATGAAGCTCGGCGGTCGGCACTTGGCACGCCATGCACGTGGCCCGCCGTCACTGACGACGTAAAAGCCCAACTCGCCATTGGCAGTTTCATTGGCGCCGTAGACTTCAGCAATCGGTGCTTCCCAGCCGCGATTGGTCATTACCAGTTCAAAGTGTTGAATCAGCCCTTCGATCGACGAGTAGACAGAATCTTTGTCCGGCTTGGCCATCTTGCCATCGTCGTCCACATTCATCGGTCCGCCGGGGATGTTATCGATCAGCTGTTCGATAATGTTGACCGCTTGCCGCACTTCTTCCAGTCGGATCAAGTATCGCGCGTAGCAGTCACCGGTCTCTGCAACCGGGACTTTAAACTGAACCGCCGAAGCGCCTTGGCCATCCCAGTTATCCTCGTAGCAGAGGTAAGGCTCATCCTTACGAAGGTCTGCACGAACACCTGACGCTCGCGCAACCGGGCCGGACAGTGACCAGGCAATGGCGTCTTCCTTACTGATCACGCCGATACCTTCGGTGCGATCGCGGAAGATGCGATTTTTGTTCAGCAGGTTTTGAATATCATCCACAGCCGGGCGAAGCTGGTCGTAAATGAACCGTTTGATCATGCGAATGAATGTGCCTTCATCCGCAATTTCGCGCATGGTGCCGCCGACGCGCGTGTAGTCGGGATGAAACCGCTGGCCGGAGACATATTCAATGATGTCGTAGATTCGTTCACGCTCATTGAAGCCATACAGAAACGCGGTAAATGCGCCGAGGTCCAGCGCTGCTGCTCCGATAGAGAGCAGGTGGTCCTGAATGCGAGCGAGTTCCGCCAGGATCGTGCGTACTACCTTGCAACGGGGTGTCAGGTCGATGCCGAACAGTTTCTCAACAGCCGTGTGCCAGCAGATGTCGTTGGCGATCGGCGAGATGTAGTTCATGCGGCTGACGATGGTCACGTACTGGTTGTAGTCCAGATGCTCTCCGAGCTTCTCAAAGCCGGAGTGCAGGTAGCCGATGTGTGGCGTGGCACGCGCGACCCGCTCGCCGTCGAGTTCCATGACAATGCGGAGCGTGGTATGTGTCGCCGGGTGTTGCGGGCCAAAGTTCAGTGTCCACCGGTCGCCGGTGGTCTGGCCGTCTTCATCCGTTTTGACGTAGGGCGTCGTCTCGACGTCAACGTCGTATGGTTGTAAGTCATAAGGCATTACGTTAAGCCCTGTCCTTGAGCCGCTCGTGATAAACCATCATTGTAGGGGCTTTTGAATCGGTCCGCCAAATGGGTTTAGGGCTGGGCGCGCCAGACCGATTTCGGTCTGGCAGATGGCCAGGCCGGGTAGCCCGCCGGCATGTCTATAATGTAGGTACATCCTGTCTGCAGGAGCCATTCTGATCGCCGAATACCGTTACATTGTCCTGACTCTTTTGCTGATTGCGATGCCTTTCGTGTTGGCGTTGATGTACGTGCCACGTTTGATCCGCACCAGTCGCAAGCTGTCCAGGGTGGAACACGTCGGTCGCGGCCGATGCCCTGAATGTGGTTACGATCAGGCTGGCGGTGTCCAGTCGACCTGTCAGGAATGTGGCTACGCGTTCACCGAGCAGGAGTTGCAGCGACTGAATAACATTGCCCCGGGCCTCAGACGCAAACGAGAATTGTCGGAGAACGGTGACGCGTAGTTAAGTCAGGACGGGTATCGCGTCAGCCAACACGCACTTTGCATATGCGTCGCTTGCCGACCTTCAGTACGGGTTCGCCTTCGATCGTCACTTGTGCCGTGGGGTCGGTTACTTTCTGATCTGCCAACGACACAGCCCCTTGCTGGACCAGCCGCCTTGCTTCGCCGTTGCTCTGGGCAAACCCGGCAGCGCGGATCAGATTCAGAATGCCGATTGGCGATTCATCCACTGATACTGTTTCGATGTCGGTCGGCAATTTGTTCTCTGCAAACCGGCGCCGAAATTCTTCGCTGGCAGCGGCCGCCGCTTCGTAACTATGAAAGTCTGTCACGATTAGCTGTGCCAGCTTGTCTTTTGATTCGCGCGGGTGCGTCTGGTTCGCGTCGACAAGCACTTTGATTTCTTCTGTGGGCAGGCCGGTGAGCAGTTCATAGTAGTTGGCCATCAGGTTATCGGGGATGCTCATCACCTTGCCGAACATATCGTTCGGCTCGTCCTGCACGGCAACGTAATTGCCCTTGCTCTTACTCATCTTTTCCGTACCGTCCAGGCCGACAAGAATCGGCATGACCAGGACAACCTGTTTCTCCTGGCCGTGCTTGTCCATTAGTTGCCGACCCATCAGGTTATTAAATGTTTGATCCGTGCCGCCCAGTTCGACGTCGGATTCAATCACCACGGAGTCGTATGCCTGCATCAGCGGGTACATAAACTCGCTGACCATGATTTCGGTATCGCTGGCCATGCGTTGCTTGAAGTTCTCGCGATGTAGCATCTGTTGAACGGTTACCTGTCCGGTGAGTTTGAGCACATCAGCAAACGAGAGTTTCGCCAGCCATTCACTGTTATGGCGAACCTCTAGTTTTTCCGGCGAGGTGTCGAGAATGTGGCCGGCCTGATCGAGATACGTCTGAGCATTGCTTTCGATGGATGCCTCGTCCAGCACCGGTCGCGTCGAGTCTCGCCCGGTCGGGTCGCCGATGCGCGCTGTGTAGTCACCGATGATCAGGATCGCTTTATGGCCGGCGTCCTGAAACTGGCGCATTTTGCGTAATACAACACTATGCCCGAGATGGATATCCGGAGCAGTCGGATCCATGCCGAGCTTGATTCGCAACTGCTTGCCCGAATCGAGCTTCTTTTTGAGTTCTTCAGGGCTGTACAGTCCGTCCACGCCGCGCAACAAATCTTCGAAAACAGGGGTATTGGTAACCATCGCGCGGCCATGATAGCAGTTTTCAGAAAGGACCATAATGGCCTGCTGATTGTCCCTCACGAACTCGGATTCCGCTAAATACGTCGCGTCACTAACAGTACGCCTCAAGCCGCTGCGCAGTGACGCCAGGAACGAAGCGGCGGGTCAGCGTCCTACCACCTCTTGAAAACAAAAATGCCCCAAGCGTTCTCAGGCTTTCGTCCGCACCGCCTTGGCACCGCGCTGCTGATACCCCTTTGGACTCACCCCCATCACCGCCTTGAACTGCCGGCTGAACAGATACACGTCGCAGTATCCAAGCTGCTCGGCAATCTCACTGACGGTGGATGTTGATTCGCGCAGCCGTGTTGCCGCATGTTGAATCCGTTGCTGCATCAGCCAGCGCCGCGGTGGCATACCAAATGTCGCCTTGAACACGCGCGTAAAGTAGTCGGCAGAAAGTTCGATGACATCTGCCAGGTCAGCCGGTGTCAAGCGTTCGGAAATATGCTCTGACGTCAGTTGATAAATTCGGCTGCGTTGCAACTCACTGAGTTGTGGGGTCGATGCTTTGTTTTGTTCCGCTATGCGCAGAATATCCGTAAAGAGAAGCACCAGCGTGGCACGGCGCTGTTCGGTCTGGAACGGCCGGCTCGTTCGTTCCTCCTGGAGTAGCCTTTCAAAGTGAGAGTTGAGATGCTGCGCGTCGTTGATGTGAAGTATTTGTTGTGGTGGGGACGGCTCATTGCCTTTAAATGACACACGAACATGAAACAGCGTGCATGGCTTATTGGCATCTGTGCTAAATGAGTGAGGCGTCTCGGGAGCGAGCCAGAGTAACTCGCCGGATCGAAGTTGTCTGGCGCCATCCTGAAGGTCGTAGGTGACGCTTTGCCTTGTGAGTAGGTAAAGCAGATGCTCTGGCACCGTTCGTCTGTCGAAACGCCAATTGTGCGGAACGGTGCTGTAGCCGCATATCTCAAAATGTGGCTTGGCTGCGTTTGAAAGCAGAAAATCAATCCAACGAGTGGCTTGTGTGTCCATATATCACCGATTTAACACAAAAAAATGACTGCCCATGTCATGGCTGTAAACAGCACTGTGGTTCTATTATATCCGCGATAAATGAATTTCTAAACCGAGGAATTAAACGCCATGACACTTTCCGCCACCTCATTCAGTACCGATCAGGGACAAATAAGTCTAACATCAAAGGAGGTCGAACAGTTCCATACTGACGGCTTTCTCGGCCCGTTTTCGATCTGCTCACCTCAAGAGATGATTGACCAGCAGGACGCAGTGGAAGAAATTCTGGCCAGTCAGCCGCCCGACCACGATGAGCGACAACACAACCGCCATCTGGACAAGCGTCTGATTTATGACATGGCCATGCATCCCCATATCGTCGGCCGCATGGCGAGCATCATGGGGCCGGATCTGTTGTTGTGGCGTACGAATTTCTTTGTCAAACGAAAAGGCGACTGGGAGATTCCATGGCACCAGGATGCCAACTACTGGCCCCTGGAGCCGGCAGTGATCTGCTCTGCCTGGCTGGCGGTGGATGAAACCACAACGGAAAACGCCTGTGTGCAGATCGTGCCGGGCTCACACAAGAAGGTGTTACCCCACGTTAAAGCGGCAGACGAAATGGCGTTCAATGAGATGGCCGATCTTCACGGTGTGGACATCAAGAAGGCCGTCAACATCGAGATGAAGCCGGGTGAGTTCATTCTGTTCAACGAACGAACTTTGCATCATTCGGACGCGAACCGTTCCGGCATGCGGCGCATTGGCCTGGCGATTCGCGTCATCATCCCGATTGTGCGCGTAGTCCGTTACGACGCGCCGGAGCATCGTCTTGTGGTCATGAGCGGTGAAGATCGTATGGGCTTTAATCGACTGACAGACCATGTGCCCGAATGCTGACAGGGCGGCGGGGCGAAGAATCCCGTTGTTGGCTTGCATCGATCGTTTTAAAGCCGAACCAGATGATCGCGTAGGCAATCGCGCAACAGGTGATTAACGCTACAGTCAAGCCTAGCGACAATTGATTGAAGTATGCCAGCGCCGCACCGGAGAGTGCAAGACTGATTGTTATCGCGATACATGCGCGTGTCTTTGACTTGGCGTTCAAGGCCTTGTCTTCCAGCATGGAACGAATCAGTTCGCCTGTCCGACCGCGGCGGTAGATCCAGTCACGCATGGCCGGAAAGCTGCGTGTGAAGCAGTACGCCGCGATCAGCCAGAAGATGACCGTTGGCAGTCCGGGGATCAGCACGCCCAGTGTCCCAATGCCAAGCAGAACAAAGCCGATTGCGCCATAGAGGACTCGCAGGCCGCTTGGGACTGACCGCCTCGCGTCAACTACGTTACTCGGGATGTCTGCTTGTTCGATGGCCATTCTGCCCTGTCCTCTCCAGACCCCGAATCCTGGCACGGTACAATCTATACACACTGCTTCAATCGAGCCAATCACATTCAGTGCGACCCGGCCAGCATCTCCTCGTCGATTTCAACACCCAGTGCGGCAGCGACTTTTTGTCCATAGCCTGGGTCTGCTCGAAAGAAGTGGCATAGCTGCCGCATCTGAATCTCCTGACTGGCCTGACCCAATGCACCAGCAATTGCTTTGGCTGTCCGGTCCTGCTCGTCGGTCGGCATCAGTCGCCACAGGTCGCCCGCCTGGGTGTAATCATCGTGATCGACGCGCGAGTCATATCGGTCGGCAATCACGGTCTCACCTGCCGCGTTGATCGGCATCGGGCACTCTTTATATATCGGGTCATCCTTTGGGGTGCTTTGCTGGGTGTTCGGGAAATAGTTTGGAGCTGAGCCATAGTCCGCGGCGGTCGCCATTGACCCATCTCGCTGGTAGTTGGCAAACGGGCAACGAGGCCGATTGACCGGTAGTTGCTGATAATTCGTGCCCACACGATACCTGTGTGCGTCCGCGTAACTCATCAGCCTTGCGTGGAGCATTTTATCCGGACTCGGCTCGATGCCCGGCACCAGCGCCGAAGGGCTGAAGGAAGACTGCTCAACCTCCGCGTGGTAGTTTTCCGGGTTACGATTCAGTTCCAGTGTGCCGACTTCGATCAGTGGGAAGTCCGCATGCGGCCAGACTTTTGTCAGGTCGAACGGGTTCCACCGGAAGGCTTTTGCCTGCTCTTCCGTCATGACCTGAATACAGAAACGCCATTGCGGGTAGTCGCCGTTTTCAATCGACGTATACAAGTCGCGCTGATGTGATTCACGGTCCTTTCCGATCAACTCCGCCGACTCTTCATCGGTCATGCATTGGATGCCTTGTTTTGTCTTGAAGTGAAATTTACACCAGACACGTTCACCTTCAGCGTTGACCAGTGAGTACGTGTGACTGCCATAGCCGTTCGTGTGTCGGAGCGTACGTGGCAGGCCGCGGTCGGAAAACAGGATAGTGATCTGGTGCATGGACTCGGGGCATTGGCTCCAGAAGTCCCATTGCATGTTCATGTCACGCATGTTGGTCTTGGGGTGGCGCTTTTGTGTGTGGATAAAGTGGGCGAACTTCACCGGGTCTCGAATGAAGAAGACCGGCGTGTTGTTGCCGACCATGTCCCAGTTGCCTTCCTCTGTGTAGAACTTCAGCGCGAAGCCGCGCACGTCGCGCTCCGCATCAGCCGCGCCTTTCTCGCCGGCCACGGTTGAGAATCGAAGGAAGACATCCGTCTGTTTGCCGACCTGATTCAGGAAGGCAGCCTTGGTGTACTGCGTGACGTCGTTCGTCACCGTGAACGTGCCGTACGCGCCGGAGCCCTTGGCATGCACTACGCGTTCCGGAATGCGCTCGCGGTTGAAATGCTGCATCTGTTCGAGCAACTGCACATCCTGCATGAGCAGGGGGCCGCGCGGGCCGGCAGTCATGGAATTCTGGAAGTCGCCGATAGGGCGGCCGTCTGCGGTGGTCAGTTTTGGATGCTGGTCGGACACGTCAAATCTCCTTTTTGCTTGTTCGACGTTTAAAGCACTGTCGAAGTATCGCGTTGGAGATTGATATAACAATACAGTTGATATTGTCTATATGATAGATTTTATCTATCATACTCCATATGACACTTAAGGAGCTTGAATATCTGATCGCCATCGCCGAGGCCGGCACCATGCATGGGGCGGCTGAACGATGCGGCGTATCGCAGCCGACGCTCAGCACCCAGGTCGCTCGACTGGAAGATGAACTGGACTGTCTGCTTTTTGAACGAGGCCGACTCGGTACTCGTCTGACGGATGCAGGTGAGCGAGCTCTTGCCCATGCCCGGCAGATTTTTGAATGCGTCGAACAACTCAGGCGTGACTGCCGCGCGCGCGAACATGCGTTGGCCGGCCCGCTGCGGCTTGGGCTGATTCCCACGATCGGCCCGTATGTGATGCCGCGTTTGCTGCCGCACATCCGCAAAGGCTATCCGTGCACCAATCTGTTTCTCCGTGAAGATGTGACGCAATCACTTCTCGATCGGCTTAAGCGTGGCGAATTGGATGCGGCGCTTGTGTCGCGGCCGATCGATGAGCCTTCCCTGCAGATCGAAGATATTTTTCATGAGTCGTTTTATGTGGTGGCGCCACAGGGGCATGAAGTGTCGTCCCGTAAGTCTGTCGGTGCCAATGAGCTTTCTGATTTGCCGCTGGTCCTGTTAGAAGAAGGGCACTGTCTTCGTGAACAGACTGCATGGCTTTGCCAGCTTCAACCGCAGAAGGCACTTTATCAGGCGTCAAGCGTTGAAAGCCTGCGACAAATGGTTGCGGCGGGTATCGGCATCACGGTATTACCTGAGATGGCCGTTCAAGGTCGCTATGCGAGGACGACGGGTGTTCGTGTTGTGCCGTTTCAGTCGCCGGCCCCGACAAGGTCTGTCAGCCTCGTCTTTCGAAAGACGCATCCTGAATTCGGTGCCCTGGTCAGCTTTGCAAAACAATTGGCTCAGTGGTACTAAAATAGGGGTGGATTCATGGTGGAGGACGAGCAATGAAGCGATTGCCGAAGGAAGTGAAAGCCTACATTGATGCGTTGTCCGCAGATCGTGCGAAACGCGTGAAGGCAATTCATAAGACAGTCGTGTCGGTCTTTGATGACACGGAAATCTCTATGAAATACAAGATGCCAACCTTCATGCGTGGCGACGACTTTTTCTGCATCGCCAGCCAGAAGAATTACGTGTCTGTCTACACGTGCTCGAAGGAGAAGATCGACCCCTATCTGAAGAAATATCCCAAGACGCCTTGCGGCAAAGGATGTTTGAACTTCAAAGACTCACAGGAAATCGACTTCGACGCTTTAAAGGACGTCATTCGAGCAGCATTGGGCTAGGTGCATCTTCTCTTCATCCGTTTGCATCCGATCCATCCGAGTTTCAACTCGCCTCAACTGCTTCACCTCGAATCAGTTCAAAGCCGTAATCGAAATTCCATTCGCGGATGAATTTCAGATCGGCTGGCAGGTAAATCATAATCAGTGCCCGTCGTCCCATATCCGAGTTGTTCGGCAGGCTGCGGTGAACGGTCAGTGAATGGTGGAAGCTGGCACTGCCTGCTTTCATGACAACGGGGACTTCTTTCTCCGCTTCGACGTACTGCGTTTGGGTTGTCACCTTGTTTGGATTGATCGTTTCAATGGTTTCATGCGGCAGCGATTCGCGATGCGTGCCGGGAATGAACCGGACACAGCCGTTTTCAATGGTGACATCGTCAATCGCCAGCCAGCAGCTAAGCAATCTCGGCTCAGCATCCGGCCAGTACGCGGAATCCTGATGCCATGGCACTTCTGATCCATGCTTGGCGGGCTTTACAAACATCTGGTCGGTGTAGTAACGAACATTTGGCCCGATTAACGCTTCGACGACGTTCACAATCTCATCACATCGGCTAAGCTCGCGAAAGTAGGGATGTGTGTGCGTCATGTGAAAGACAATGCGGATCTTCTCAGATCTTGGAACGTTTGGATCGTCCCGCACCAGTGGTTCGTACTGGATGTGGAAATCGTCAATCGGTTTACCCCGAAAAGAACTATCCGTTTCCGGCTTGACTGAACCATCCAGCACGCCGTCAATCACTGTGCGCAGTTCCGCGAGTTTTTCCTGATTGATGATGTCTGGGACGATGACAAAGCCGTCTCGGTCGAATTGCTGTTTGATCGCGTGATAATCCGGCATGGCCGTTTCCTTTGGGATAGCTGAAACCAACGGGCATAACGGTATCGTGGGCGAGTGATTCCGGTGATCCAAAATAATATTGTTTTTCGGCCAAAATTTATAGCGGACCGGTCTGATCGACGTTCTCGTAGATTGTGCCGCCCAGTCTGCGGTATTCGGCAGGGGGGTGGCCGACGATCTTGCGGAACTGCGCTGTGAAGTGGCTGACATCCGAAAAGCCACAGGCGATAGATATTGCTTTTACTGGCAAATGAATATCTTCCAGCAACAGTCGCCCGGCTGCTTCTATGCGGCGTTTGAGAATCCATCTCGCCACGGGCATGCCGCTTAGCTCCGAGAAGAGTCGACGCAACTGGCGGTCGCTGATGCTCAACTTCTGTGCAATATCGGCCACTGACATCTGACCTCCCAGGTTGTCATCAATCATCCTTGCCGCAGCGTCGAATCGAACGCGTCGGAGGCTTTGCCCATGCGATGTGGATACTTTGGCCGGCATATGGTCCACGAGCAGGCGCATCGAATCGAGCAGCAGTTTGGTGGTGAGCGCGGTCACCGAGTCTGTCAGACCTGGCTCACGCTCGTGTATCTCGTATGCCAGTTGCTGCAGGAGTGGCTCGATCTGATTCGCCCGATGCGCCACACAGGTCGACGACTTGATGAACCGATCCGTCAATATCGCGGACGATGCGTCGGATGTTTCAGTGGACTTTGCCGGCGAGAGCGTGAAGGCCCAGAACATGACACCCAGCCGTTCGGCTCGTTTCGAGTCAATTCGATGATTTGTATTGGGCCGAGTCAGGAACAGGCTGCCTTTGCTAACCGGATAAGCTTTCCCTTCTGACTCAAGGCGCCCCTTGCCTCGGGCGACATAGCAAGCCTCGTAAAATGAATGTACGTGGCCTTGCAGGTCGATCGCATGGTGAAAGTTCTGCCCCCAGTAGATCATCGTCGACTGGTAACCACTTAACGCAACGGTCACGGGAACCGCATTGAGTTGCTGCAGCCCGGCAAAGTTGGTGGGGAACCCAACCAAACGTGGTGTGCGAGAAAACCAATCGCGGCGGCTGGTGGGAGGCATGCACCAGATTCTAAACGATCATCGTTAACTGCGTTTAAGCCGTTTTCCCGTGTTTTGCTTACGCGTTAGCGGTTTCTTGAGCCTTCGCAGGCACCTGTGGCTCGCGCGGGATGCGATCCTTTTGTGGCCAGACGATCTGCTTTGCCCTGGGATTCAGCCGTTCGAGCAACTCCGGTGATGGGTGATAGCCATGTCTGAAGTTCCCCCATGAAGGGCCGTAACGATAAACGCACACCCGCCGTTCGTCCGGGTTTGATCGTCGTGCGGAGCCGTGGCAAAGTGAATCAACGAAGATCAGTGCGTCGCCTGCTTCCATATGGACTTCGACTGCTCCTTCGACCGGCTCAGCCGAGCCGCCATCACCGATCGTATTGCCCGCCAAGCCGGGGTGCCAGATGTTTGACTTGTGGCTGGCAGGGATCAGCATAGTACCGCCATCGCCCGGGCCGATGTCGGTGAATGCCATCAGCACGTTGACTTGGCCGCAATGAAATTGTCCGTCGTGATAACTGAACAGGCCGCGCATGGTGCGGTTAAATCCGCCAGAATGGATACCGATCGCCTCGCCCGGGCCACGGAAGTTGGCGAAGTTTTCGTCAATGAACATCGGGCCGTGGTGATAGTCGAAATTCCCTTCACCGCCGACGAAACAGCGTACTTTTTCGTACCAGGATGGATGGTCGATTAGTTTTTCGAACGGTTCACCCGCTTCGTAAGCCTGCTGGTAGTTCAAGCCATCTTTTGTGCCGTACGCGTGCCCGTGCACATAGCCGTGCCATTCGCCGGGCTTAAGGCGCGGGATTGAGTCCAGGCAGTCATTCAAATCTTTGACTTCATCTCGACTCAGTGCGTTTTTAACAACGATGTAGCCTTGCAGGTCAAAGAGGAATTTTTCCATCTGAGTTGGGGCAGACATTTCTGATTCAGGCACCATGGCGGGTTTGTCCTTTATTGGAATTCATTCGGTTAACAAATCGCAGTCACTTGCTCCTTGGGCCAGCGACAGGAACATGTTATGTTGTAAATATGGGCATTCTTGCCTGAAAAATGGTAATTTATTCCGGAATAATAAGATTCGGATGCCGATATGGCTCAAAAATTACTTACTGAAGTGATGAAATCAATGGGGCTTCGGGCTTGGACCGGGACGCATGCCGGCCAGATGGGCGCGTTTCATCGGCATGATGACATCGAGGTCAACTATGTTCACGAGGGGTCGATGACTTATCTGCTCGGGCCATCGCGGACGACAATCAGGCCGCGACAGTTCACCTTGTTCTGGGCGGGCCTGCCGCATCTGACAGTCAAAGGGCCGGTAAACACCAGAGTGACCTGGGTAACTTTGCCATTGTCGTGGGTGTTGCAATGGCAGCTCCCGGATTGGTTTCTACAGTCGCTGGTTAACGGGCACATGATGTCCGGCGGGGGAGAGCCGGAATTGGACGAACTGCTTTTGAAGCATTGGGAAGCGGACTTGTCCAAAGACGATCCTGCAGCAGCGGAGGTCGTGGCAATGGAGATTCAGGCGCGCGTGCGTCGCATGGCGATGCAGCAGCCGGCGCAGCAGAAGCAACGTCGGCATCGAACGGACGAAAGCAAGGTCGGCAAGGTCGAACAGATGACTGGCTTCATCGCGCAACATTACGCGGAGCCGATCACGGTTGCGGACATTGCCGCCCATGCAAAGCTGCACCCGAACTATGCGATGACATTGTTTCGCCAGACATGTGGATTGAGCTTAATGAATTATGTGGTGCGCCACCGCATCAGTCACGCGCAGCGGCTTCTTGCAACGAGCGACATGCCGATTCTGGATGTGGCAATGGATGCGGGGTTCGGGTCGCTCAGTCGTTTTTATGAAGCGTTCGGCAGTGCCTGTGGGTGCACACCCAAGGCGTACCGAAAGCGTCTGCAAGTCGCAGGTTCATAGGTTACGGCTGAAAATAGTTGTAATCCGGCCCCCAGAAGTCCGGGTTGGCTTCCCATCGATTCTCTCGATGAATCCGCTCCACGTGGCCATCGGCGAAAAGCATATTGGCGGCGTCGTCATGCCAGAAGAAGGCGTTGTTGTAGAGGCCGACGGAGCTGTCCGCCACGCCGTTGCCGTCCATGTCGGACGCAAAACCGTTGCCCGCCCAGTACACGGCAATCGAGTTGAATGTATCAATGATCAGCATGTTCCTGGCCGGTTCAGGGATATCATCGAGGCGGGCCGATCCGTACAAATTGGACGACGGGATGTAGTTCATGAAGGCGCCGTTGGTATTGGCGCCATAGGTTCCCTGGTACCAGCCAAGAATCAGTTCATTGTCATTAGACGGGCATGTCATATACAGACCGCCAAAATGGCTGCCGGAGGGTAGGCGCCTATTCTGCAAATAAGGATCGATCAAGTTATGCCAGAACTGCTCGCCCGGGTCGTTGCGATACCACGGCAGGCGATTCTTGTTATCAGCGGCGTAAGTGTGAAACGCCATTCCTGCCTGTTTCACGTAGCTGGCGCATTGAATCGCTTCGGCCGATCGTCGTGCGGCGGCAAGTGATGGAAGCAGAATTGCGACAAGCATTGAAATGATCGCGATTACAACAAGAAGCTCGATGAGTGTGAATGCGACAAATCGACCTTGTGGTGCGAGATTTGGCGGGTTCAATCTGCTCATTTGTAGACTCCTGACCAAGAAGTGACATGTTGGGTCTACTGTTGTCATTATAGGCACGGATTGCCGAGGTATATCGATCAAAACCACTTCGTTTACGGCTGGAAATAGGTGTAACCCGGCCCCCAGAAGTCCGGGTTGGCTTCCCATCGGTGTTCACGATGAATGCGTTCTACGTGGCCATCAGCAAAAAGCATATTGGCTGTATCATCATGCCAGAAGAAGGCGCCGTTGTAAGTCCCGACGGAGCTGTCTACCACGCCGTTGCCATCCATGTCTGAAACGAACCCGTTGCCGGCCCAGTAAACAGCGACTGAATTGAACGAGTCCATGATCAGCATGTTCTTTGCCGGTTCGGGGATATCATCGAGGCGGGCCGATCCATACAAATTGGATGAAGGGATGTAGTTCATGAAGACGCCATTCGTATTTGCGCCGTAGGTCCCCTGATACCAGCCAATGATCAACTCATTGTCGTTTGACGGGCAGGTCATATAGAGACCGCCAAAGTTACTCCCGCTTGGATGTCTTCTGTCTTCGAGATAGGGGTCAATTTTGTTGTTCCAGAAGTCCGCGGCCGGATCATTTCGATACCAAGGCAAACGATTCTTGTTGTCGGCGGCATAAGTTTGGAATGCGATCCCGGCTTGTTTTATGTAGTTGCCACACTGAATTGCCTCCGCTGATCTTCGTGCGCTGGCAAGAGACGGAAGAAGAATCGAGACAAGGACTGAAATGATTGAAATCACAACAAGAAGCTCGATCAATGTGAATGCCCGATGTCCATCTTGCCGTGTCTGTTTGTTCAAGTATGGCATGCTCATTGACTCCTTGTTCAGAGGAGCTGTGTTCGTCTGGACTATCGTTTATCACTTTCCCCCGAAGCGAGGTGCATTTGGCGAACCGACTCTCGAACGACAATTTCCGGGTTGATCGGCACCTTTACGGCGTCTGAGTGGTCGCCCTTCAATCGTCCGTTGAGTTGTTTAACAACGCGATCCACGATCTGCCTGATAGGAAATTCGACCGTTGTCAGTGGTACGTGCAGGTATTGCGATTCGGGAAGGTTTTCAGAGCCAATAATTGATAAATCATCCGGTACGCGAATGCCGCGTTCATAGCAGGCACGTAACATGCCCATGGCCACGTGGTCACTTGTCGCCATGACCGCTGTGCAGTTTTTTGGCGAGACATGTCCTTCATGAATGGCTCGATAGCCTTGTTGGAAAGCATCGATTGAACTATCAGGTGCGTAGTACATCCCTTCCTCAGGCGACATGCCGGCATCGGCAAGCGCCTGGCTGAATCCTTTTCGTCGCTCGTGTACTACCCACTCGCCTGCTTCGCCAAGCAGGTATGTGATCCGCCGATGCCCCATGCTGATCAGGTGTTCCGCTGCGCGATAAGCAACCTGGTAACGGTCAATGAAGATTTGATCGGCATTCAGTTTGCTCTGTTCGTCGGCCAGTATGACAGGCACGCCACGCTTTGTTATCTGATCGAATCGGGCAGTCAGCTCGCCGAACAGTGGGGAGCAAACAACATAGGCGCCCGGCTGCAGCCCTTCGACGGCAGACAGCGTCTGAAGTACCAGATCGCCATGCAGCGCCAGCACGCGATACCCTTGATTCTGTAGCGCCATTTCGATCTGATCTTCAATGGCTCGGCGAATGGGGTATTGCGATCGTCTACCGACAAAGGCGATCAAACCTGTTTGGCCGGTCTTCAGCGACTTGGCCATCAAGTTAGGGACGTATCCCAGTTCGTTAGCCGCCTCCCAGATACGGTCCTGCGTCGCCTGCTTGATTCCGTACCGGTCTGCATCATGTCTAAGCACTTTGGTGACGGTGGATAACGAAAAGCCAGTCTTCTTTGAAACAACCTGAGCGTTGACGTTTGTCCGCCGAGATTTTGTTGTGCTTGGGGGTATACGAAGCTCCTTTCAGAGCGGGTGAGCAAGAAATAATTTCAACAAATCCTTGACTGCAACGTTGCAGATTTTAAGATGGGAACCTGATCGAGTCAATCATATTTTCTGAAAAACCATATTTTTCCTTAGGAGTTACAGCATGTTTTACCGCTTCGGTCAGGTACAAAATCGGTGGCAAGGCATCGGGCACTGGCTCGTTCTCGCCATTGGACTAATGGTCATTTCGCACGTCGCCAATGATGCGGCGGCAGCTACCGATATGGCTGCTCAGGTGCAGAGCCTGACGAATCGATTGGCCACTGCCGAAAACGGGATATCGAAGAAGTCCAGTGCCGCAAAACTCCATCTGTCCGCAGCAAAGATGGCGCTGAACTGCGCCGAAGAGGCTGAACGCGAAAAGGTAGGCGTGGCCGGCACGCTGCTTGAACTGGCTTCGAAGCAATTGGCCATAGCCGAGCAGACCGGCAAATCGGGGGCCGCTGGTCCGGGAGTACTCGCCATTGAACACGACGAATTGGTTTTGTTTATCAATGACCAAGTCGGCCTGTTATTCAAAGTCACGGACAAGGTCGCCGACCTGCGCGCAATCTACCATGTTGCCAACGACCACCAGTTCCTGCGTTGGATGATCGGCACGCGTCCAATGTGGGAGATCGGCACGATCGGCGGTTCCAAGTGGGGCCCGGTATTTAACAGCACCGAACCTGCGCCACTGACCAAGGTCGTTAACCAGGACGACAAAGGCGTGGAACTGAAACTGGCATGGCAGCGTGACGAACCAACGGTGAATGTGACAGTCACCTGTAAGCTTGCCGCTGGCGACAACCTTTCGCACTGGACAATTGATGTCGATGGCAAGGACGACAAGTTGGGTATTGCAGAGGTCGCTTTCCCGCTGGTGCGCGGGATCGGCAAGACCGAGAAGCAGTCGCACGACTTTCTGGCCTATCCGCACAAGTCCGGATGGCTTTACGTGGACCCGGGTAAGAGAGCCAACTTCGCCGAACATCCGCGCATGCAGTTCATGGGCTATTACACCGATGACAACAGCGGTTTGTACATCGGCACGCATGACCCGACCGGTAACACGAAGAAGGTCGAGGCCTTGGCCGACTCCGGTACGCTGGCCGCGTCCTTTATCTACCAACTCGCCTACGCCAATGTCCCCGGTCACCGTACGCAATTGCCCGCAGTGCTCGGTGTCTACGATGGCGACTGGTACGACGCGACTCAGGTCTACCGTAAGTGGGCGCACAATCAGAAGTGGTGTCCCAAATTCCCGCTCAACGACGAGCGCAGCGAGATTCCCGACTGGTTCAAACGTCTCTGCGTGACGCTGCGCTGTGGCGCTGAAGATGACCCCCCGAAGATGGAAAAGCAACTCGACTATGCCATCAAAGCGAAGCAGTTCTTCGGTGTGCCGACGATGTGTAACTGGTACGGGTTCTTCGACACACAGGGCGCCAACCACGTGTGCGCCTACGCGCCATACTGGGCGGACTTCGCGCTTCCCAACGCAGCAGCCGTCTTTAAACGCGGTAAGGATGCGGGCATGCGGCAGGTAGGTTACTCATTGGTCAAGTGCTACGACACAAGACTCCCGCAGTACAAGACCATCGGCAAGCCGGCCCAGCGCATTGACCTGAAGGGTGACGTCATCTGGAGCCGATACGGCAATCAGCCGCTGGTGTCGGTCTGCTACAGCCACAAGGGATACCAGGACGAGTTTGCCAAGGAGATGTCGCGACATGCCGGCGAGTTGGGCTTGGACGGTACCTACTCCGACCTGGCTGCGACGAACATCGGTGAGTCTTGCTACAACCCCGACCATGACCACGCTCCAGGCTACGGCACGCTGATGATCGACAGCCAGCGTGAGCTGCTGGATAAGAAGCGCAAGGGCGGACGCCAGTACAACCCCGACTTCATCGTCATGCTCGAGTCGCCGGACGAGACGCTGTTCAATGTCGCGGACACGTATCTGACTTTCCAGGGCTTTTTTCCTGGCGACAACCGTAACATCCCAATGATTCAGGCGGTGTACGGCGAATTCATCCGGTCCTACGGCTGCAAGGGCGCGGGTATCCGCAATACGCCGAAGGAAGCGGTTGAGGTGGCGATGAACTGGACGTACGGCGGGGCGATGGGCCGACTGTTCATCCCCCGCAACGACCAGGAGGCGAACTGGGGCGCAAGTACGGCCCACCGGTACCGCCGCCGGGTGGCCCGTCTGCGTCACGCGGCGATCGATCACCTGGGCATGGGCCTGATGCGTCGTCCACTGAAGATCGCGGTCGAGAACAGCCCGGTGTCCGACATCCAACAGATGGACTTCTCAGTTGAGACCGCCACTTGGCAGGCAAAGGATCGGACCGTTGCCTTTGCCATCTCCAATACGCGCGTCTCGAAAGAACTGGCGATCAGTTACACGATCGACCCGGCCGAGTACGGCATCCCCGCTGACGGGTCGTGGGCATTGTACAAGCGTGACGAGGATGCCAAAGACACGGCAATCGCCTTGTTCAAAGGCCCGCTCGATCGCGCTTACACGATCAAGGCCATCGAGCCGGAGCTTTATATCGCCAAGCCCTACGACGGGTCCAAGCTGACGGCTCAGGTGAATGTCGAGCAGACGACAGCTCCAACCGAGCCGACCGTGGCGCAAGCACAGACGCCGGAAAAGGCCAAAGCTCAAGCGAGCCAGAAGACCAAGAACAATGAACAGGAGCAACCCAAGCCGCCCACGGACGAACAGATGCAACTTAACCGCGGTAACCGCGTTGGCTGGTAATCATTGCTTATGCGGATTATTTCGAGAATTGTTATTGAAACTTATTGACCACAAGACCGAAAGGACCCGGACTATGTTCCGTTTACACCTGACCTTGACACTGATAATCGTGACCCTCTGTATCGGCCCGGCGACATTCGCCGGCGCCGGCCGCATCAGCAGCAAGAAAGAATTGACCGTCCCCCGTATCACCGCACCGCGAATCGACGGCGATGTGACCGACATTGCCTGGACCACTGCCGCGCTCAAGGGCGGAAAGACCGTTGTGGACACTCAAAAAGATGGCGTATACAGGATGCGCTATCCGCGCGTAACCTACATCGGTTACGACAATGAAGCGATCTACGTCAGCACGATTGTCTTTGCCCCTGACACAACCAAACTCCATGACGGCGGGAAGTTTTTCTGGCAGGGCGATGACGTCGAGTTTCATATCCAGACGAATACGGATGATCGAGAATCTTACATCGTTCAGGTCGCGACGACGCCCAAGGGTTATGTCGGTCTCATTAACCACGACAAAGTCAATCGTGACAAGGATCGGCTCAAGATTGCGGTGACCACCGACAGTATTCGATGGGTCTCAGAGATTGCCATTCCTTTCGAAATGCTTGGTGTGAAGCCGCCGAAGGTCGGTGACCGCTGGGGGTTCAACATTACCGGCGTGCAGCAGGGGGCCGGCGGCGGGCATGTCAGTTGGAATCCCACCTACGGCGGGTTCAACGAGCCTGATGGTTTTGGTGTGATCATCTTCGGGAAGTGAACGATCAGTCATCGATACAAGGAGTTGACCTTATGATTGGTCGAAGCCGAGTCTTCTGTCTGCTTGTGATCGGATTGTTTGTCGCGCCGGTGTTCGCACGAGATCCGAATGTTTACCCGAAGCTGTCAGTCCAGATTCCCCGGATGAGTGCGCCGCGCGTTGATGGCGATCTGACCGACATAGGTTGGACCGAGGCAAGTCGGAAGGGCGGAAGCGTCGTGATTGACCTGATTCACTCATGGCAACACGCGCCGATTTATCGTTCTGACAGCCCGCGCATTGTTCACATTGGCTATGACAGTGAAGCAATTTACATCGCGATGATCACCCATATGCCCGATGCGGCTAACACCATTGATGCCCCGGACAATGGCTGGCTGGGCGATGCGTTGGCAGTGGACATCTGCGTCGATCCGACCGTCGTCGAAGGAACCAAAGGTTATATTGGGCTCGTTATTAACGCAGCCGGGCTGTATGGCGCCAACTCCTTTGACGGCAAGTCACGTGAAGGGCCGATCAAGATCGCTTCGAACATCTCGGACATTCGGTGGCAACTGGAGGTTGCGATTCCTTTTAAGTGGCTGAAGATGGATCCCCCGAGCCCTGGTGATCGCATACGGATCAGTTTTACCGCCCGTGAACCGGCCAAAGAACTCAATAACAAGAAGGCCAAAGGTTTGCTGTGGAACGCACAGCGGGGTGTACCGAAGATTGAACGATTCGGCGAAGGCGTGTTTGGGCGTTAACATCGTCAGCTATGGAGAGGGCGTCCAATACGTATTCTGATTGATTCTCGTGCCCATGTCTTGAGGAGCGTCGATAGCGGATTTCGTAGTAGCCGGATCGCGACGCGATCCAGGTAGACGTCTTATCCGCGAATACAGCGCCATCACGCATGAGAGTCAATCAAGAGCCGTCTAAAGTCGAGCAATTTCATCATGATCGAAGTCAATAAAGCATACTGATGTTATGGCGTGAATGGCAGATCATCTTCCGTGGTGGACAAGGAGAACAGATTACGGCCAATAGAGCCGGCTGATCCGTCGATGCGCAGGAAGTTGGCCGCATCGTTGTGAGGGATGCGAAATCGTCTTGGGCCGATTCGATTGGATGTCGCCGCAGGCTCACCTTGGATCATTGCCAGGCTGCCGACTGCAAACGGTGAGTGCGATTCCATCATAAGTACCTTGTCGGTCGGCCAACTGTCCGCGTGAGACAGGTTGTAGAAGTCCAGGTATCTGGCTGTGCCGGTGATGATGAACGTCCTGTTAACGGTGTTGGCGTTGTATTGATAGGAATGCATGGCTCGACCCCACGGCGTGTTGATCGCGTTACTGAAACGTGGGCCACCGGTGACGCCCCAGTGCCAAAACGTGTTCTGGGCTTCGCCAAAGTCTGCCTCGTTTGTAAAGATGAACGGGTTCTGTGCTGACCCGGATGGACAGAGCAGGGCGGACTTACTTCTCCACGGGCGCCAGTAGTCTTCCGAGGGGTAGCTGTTGTGGACGATCGACTTTCGCGGCAGCCCGTAGTCACCTTCGAACAGCAGGCCGACCCAGGACCAGCCGGACGAATGGCTGAGTGTTTCGCTGGCGTAATTGGGGCTGGTTGCACGGACGGGCAGCAGCTTGTCATGGTCTGCCTGATAGAGCTGTACCATCTGGCCCAGCGATCGCAGATGATTTGCGCAGAGCATTTTGCGAGATGCCTCCCGTGCCTTGGAAAGGGCGGGAAGCAGTAACGCCACCAGCAGTGACACGATCGAGACAACGACCAGTAGTTCGATCAGCGTAAAAGCTGGCGGGCAATACTGCCGTGGGCTGTTTGAATTGTTCTGTTTCGCGTCGAGAGATGATTTAATGAATTGCATATTGCCCCACATTGTAAATCTGGCGTGCGGAATCCATGTTTGATATTTACCAATTGGTATGGATTGAACAGTGGGGGATAGCAATGGATGGGAAATAAAAAAACCTCGCGGGTAAACGCGAGGTTTTTAGTGTTCTTGCTGCGACGAATCGCTGACAAGTGAACAGGTAGGCTATTAGCTGATCGTTGCCGATCAGTTATCCGGCGAGGCCGGATGAGATTGTGCTGACTTGTATTCGTTTCATGGATCGCTCCATGAGACGTCTACATATATCCCGTAGAAAGGAGGTGATCCAGCCGCAGGTTCCCCTACGGCTACCTTGTTACGACTTAGTCCCAGTCACCGAATTGACCGTAGGCACCATTGAAATATGGCGACTTTGGGTCCCTCCGGCTCCCATGACTTGACGGGCGGTGTGTACAAGGCTCAGGAACACATTCACCGCGTCGTAGCTGATACGCGATTACTAGCGATTCCAGCTTCATGCAGGCGAGTTGCAGCCTGCAATCCGAACTGAGGGAAGTTTTGTGCGATTTGCTCCACCTCGCGGTCTCGCATCGCTCTGTACCTTCCCATTGTAGGACGTGTGCAACCCCAGATATAAAGGCCATGAGGACTTGACGTCATCCCCACCTTCCTCCGGCTTAACGCCGGCAGTCTCACTAGAGTCCCCGCCATAACACGCTGGCAACTAGTGATAGGGGTTTCGCTCGTTAAGGGACTTAACCCGACACTTCACAGCACGAGCTGACGACAGCCATGCAGCACCTGTACAAGTTCCACGGCAAGCCGCGTCACTACTGTTTCCAGCAGCTAATCCAAGTATGTCAAATCTGGGTAAGGTTCTGCGCGTTGCTTCGAATTAAGCCACATCCTCCACCGCTTGTGTGAGCCCCCGTCAATTCCTTTGAGTTTTAGTCTTGCGACCGTACTCCCCAGGCGGTGCACTAATCACTTTTGCTTCGACCGAGTCGACGTCAGTGTCTCCACGATCTAGTGCACATCGTTTACGGCGTGGACTACCGGGGTATCTAATCCCGTTCGCTACCCACGCTTTCGTGCCTCAGCGTCAGATTCGGCCCAGTTGCCTGACTTCTCCATTGGCATTCCTCTAGATATCTACGCATTTCACCGCTCCACCTAGAGTTCTGGCAACCCCTACCGACCTCAAGACTAGCAGTTTGCTAAGCAGTTCCACAGTTGAGCTGTGGGATTTCACAAAACACTTGCTAGTCCGCCTACGCACCCTTTAAGCCCAGTGATTCCGAACAACGCTTGCCTCCTCCGTATTACCGCGGCTGCTGGCACGAAGTTAGCCGGCCCTTCCTTTGAGGTTCTTCATTGTGTTAGTAGCCTCTGACAGTAGTTTACACTCCGAGGAGCTTCATCCTACACGCGGCATTGCTCCGTCAGGCTTTCGCCCATTGCGGAATATTCGTCGCTGCAGCCTCCCGTAGGAGTCCGGGCAGTGTCTCAGTCCCGATGTGGCGGGTCGTGCTCTCACACCCGCTAGGCGTCTTAGCCTTGGTAAGCCGTTACCTTACCAACAAGCTGATACCACATTTCCCGATCTCAAGGTGGCAAGCCTTTGCCTGTTCGACCATGCGATCAAACAGGATTATGAGGTATTACCCCGGGTTTCCCCGAGCTATCCCTCGCCTTGAGGCACGTTAGAAATGTATTCCTCACCCTTTCGCCACTCTACTCGCACCCGAAGGTACTTTCGCGTTCGACTTGCATGCTTTAGCCATGCCGCCAGCGTTCAATCTGAGCCAGGATCAAACTCTTCAATTTGAATCGTTGCTTACACGGGCAAGCCCGTGGTTGCTTCGAAAGAAGTTTTGACCTGAATGATCCAGATGTTGACATCTGGATTGGTCGCGGCCGAATGCTCAAATCATTCGACCGCTCAGTGGTTTTACCCACCGAGCCCCGATCACGATTCAGGCAAGCCTGAATGTCACTCATGACCGAGAGTTCCGGTTGTACCGGATGGGTGTAACGCACCACGACGCCGTGACAGCGACCGCAGTGCGGCTCACAATCTCATTAGGTCTACCTGTTCACTTGTCAAAGATCAGTCGCGAGTCGCACATTTTGCAGGGCAACTCGTCTCGTGTCAAACGCTTGCGTATCGCACGCGTTTTCAATGAGGCGGGGCATTGTACGAGTATCCCTTGCCCTGTCAAGGTGGTTGGCAGAGAAAAGAAACAAAATCTTTGCTTGGTGCTAACGCACCCACCATTTGCCATTTTGCCTATCGGCGCTGAACCGGTCAAGACGTAATTGGCTGAATCTGAAAATTCACTGTATTTCGGGGTTTTAGCAACATTTAGCCGAAAAACGTGCACAATGACGCCTTGTCCGAGCCTTGTTATCCGGACGATGCAGCGGTGTCACCGATGACAGGGTAAACGTAGGCCGCCGGCGGGGCGGTGGGGAAAAGATATCCACATTGAAAGCGGAGTGGATTCCACAGTCAGGCAGTTCCGCAAACGAGGTCTTCTTTCCATGTCACAGGCAGTTTGGATTGCTCGCCACGGCGAACGCATTGATTTCGTTGACCCCGATTGGACGCAAACGGGCGGCGACCCATACGACCCGCATCTTTCGCCCAATGGCATGCAGCAGGCGAAAGACGTCGCCAGGCGGTTAAAGGACGAAGGGATTTCACACATTTTTTCATCGCCGTTTCTGCGTACATTGCAGACGGCCAACGAGGTGGCTGAACTGCTTGATTTACCGATTTACGTTGAGCCTGGCGCGGGGGAAATGCTCAGCGCTGACTGGTATCCCGACGGCGATCCGCGCGTCTGGTCGCTGGATGATCGAAGAAAGCAATTCTCACGCATCGACCTGTCATACGAGCCTCATGGCGTTAGTACGTTTCCTGAAGATTGGGAGATTATCAAGCGGCGCGGCGCCGCAACGATGCGCGCGATCGTTGAAAAGTTCAGCGGCAACTTATTCGTTGTCGGGCATGGCGCGTCGGTTTCCAGCTTGGCGTGGGGACTGGTTGAAGGCTATCCACAATTCACGGGTAAAACATGCAGCTTGGTGAAGGTGACCCGTGATGGGGAGAAATGGAATCTTGAATTAGGTGGCGACACATCGCATCTGTCGTATGTTGAGGGACAGACGCGGTTTCATTAGGTCACTCAAAAAGTACTGAGTGTCTCATCGCATTAATTAATGGCCGGGCCGCGACGCGGCCCCGGTGGGGTTGTTTAAGCGGTATCGCATAGCGCCATTTGATTGGGCGCAAAGAAAAACCCAGATTCCGGAGAACCTGGGCTTTCGATGTTCTGTGACTTATTTGCCGCGATCAGTCCAACGCCGCAGAACCACCAATGATTTCCATCAGTTCGGTAGTGATGGCGGTTTGGCGCGCTCGATTGAAGATACGCTTGAGTTCTTTACCCATCTTGGCGGCATTGTCCGTTGCCGCTTTCATCGCCACCATGCGGGCTATCTGTTCACTGACGACAGTTTCATTAAAGCACTGAAATAGCTGTGTCTTGACCGTCTCCGGCAGCAACTCATTAAGCAACTGAACCGGATCCGGCGAGAAGTCGTAATCGACCTGCGCTTTGGGCGCTGAGCCGCCGTCGCCTTCCCCTTGGGCCGTCGGATTCTTCAAAGGCAGCAACTGCAAAACCGTCGGCGTCTGACGCGACATGGTTTCGAACGCCATATAGACAACCTTGATCGCGTCGTACTTGCCTGCGGCAAAATCGGCCATGTAAGTCTCAGCCAGTTTTTCGACATCGTCGAAGCTTGGCGTGTCGCCGAAGTGGCTGTGTACGGTGTCCACGGCCACGCCAGTGAATTTGAAGAAATTCACACCCTTCTTGCCGACGACCTGCAGTTCCAGTTGTTTATCTGGATTTTCAGCAAGGTAGCTGGTTCGATAATTGGAAGCGGTGCGGAGGATGTTGCCGTTGAAGCCGCCGCAAAGCCCGCGGTTGGAGGTCAGTACCAGAAGCAACTCACGATTGGCGGCCTGCTTTGGGGCGCTCAGCAACGGATGGCTGAAGCTGCCGTCACCGACGGCGGCCGATGCGAGTTCGCCAACCAGTTCAGCGATTTTACGGGTATAAGGCTGTGAAGCCGTCGCCCGGCGCTGAGATGCCTGGAACTGGGCAGTGGCAATCATCTGCATCGTCTTGGTGATGCGTTGGATATTGCCGACGGCCTTGATCCTGCCACGAATTTCGCGTGTTTTTGCCATAAGGGGCGTTATCATAGCGGCCCGTTTGGGCCATGCAACAAAGGGTATCCAATGAAATCAGTTCGTTTTGAGGGGCAATCGAAGGTCAGTGTGGTCACCGCGCCGGACCCGGAGCCGGACGAGAAGTCCGTCATTATCAAAGTGGGGGCTTCCGCCCTGTGTGGGAGCGAGCTATACAGCTACCGAGGCGACCGGGTGGGTCTGGACGATCTGCTCAACAGCGGCCACGAAGTAGCTGGGGAGATTGCGTGGGCTCCAGAGGGCAGTGGGTTTAAAGTCGGCCAAAAGGTCGGAGCCCGCGTCGTGCAGGGGTGTGGTAACTGTCGCTGGTGCGACGCCGGCGACGAAACCGCTTGCGAGAACAAAGTCTACTACAGCGGCAACGGCCACAGTGAACTGTTCAAACTGGGGCTGCAGGGCGTGCATGTGCTACCGGAGGACATCGACTGGCCGCGCGGCGTGCTGCTCAGTGGAGACGGCCTTGGGGTGCCGGTCCGTGCTGCCCGCAAGCTCGGCGATACAGCTGGCAAGACGGTGTTGGTCATTGGCTTGGGGCCAATTGGCCTGGCGTGCGCTTTGGTGCAATCCTTCCGCGGAGCCCGGGTGATCGGGGCGGACTTGGCGCCATACCGGCTCAATCTGCTCAAAGAATGTGGGGCGGAGGACGCGATCGATGTGTCCAAAGAAAACGTCCTCGAACGTGTTCTGGACTGGACTGATGGGCTGGGTGTGGACATCGTGATTCTGGCCGTCGCCAGACAACAGTCGCTTGAACTCGCCTTTGAATGTGTTCGCCGGTACGGCACGGTCTTTCAGGTGGCCGAGCTTGAGAAGGCGGAGTTGAACTTCAGTAAGTCATTCCTTCGCCGCGAAGCCAACATGATGGGCTCCTGGTACTACACCAGTGCGGATTGGCCGTTGATGCTTCAGATGCACCGTGATGGTTTGCCATACGACAAACTCATTACGCACGTGATCCCGGCCGATGAGGCGCAGGAGGCGTTTAACGTGTTCTCAGCGGGGGAATCGGGTAAAGTTGTTTTGACTTATTAACAATAACGTTAAGCGCATAGTGAAATTCCATCATTTTGGACGGTGGATCATATCGTACGTGAGGTGAAGGCAGCAAGATGGCTAACGAAAAGCTCAAAGCAGTCGTAGTTGGAACGGGTTGGGGCGCGATTCATGCGCGAGGTTTTGCCGAGTCTGAACATGCGGACCTTGTTGCCGTGTGGAGCCGTACGGATAAGCCCGAAGCGCGCGAAGTGGCCGCGCAGCACGGTGTGCCGCTTTACACTGATTACACCAAGATGCTCGACGAGCAGAATCCGGATTTGGTCGGCGTTGCAACGTTGGAAGCCGGTCACGCGAAATTCACGATCGAAGCGCTTCAGCACGGCTGTCATGTGTACTGCGAGAAGGTGCTGTCGGATAACCTGACGGACGCCAAAGCAATGGTGGCTGAAGCCGCAAAGCAGAATCGCCAACTCAATGTGGGTTACAACTACCGTTACAGCACGTCGTGTCAGTACCTCTCCAGATTGGTCAAAGATGGCAAGTTAGGGCAGATCCTTTTTGCACAGCTACGGTCGTTCACCTGGTGTGTCCACCACATGACAGATTATGCGAACACACTGCTTGGTCGGCCGGCGCGCGCGGTGTCGGTCGTGGAGATGGACCCCGTTCCCGGTAAGCCACACATATCGGTTCCGGCCCACGCTTTTGAGACCTTCACCTATGCGGCATTCACCAAGAAGGCGTACATGGTGCAGTACGATGCTGGCGCTACGTTACAGGCCGCTGCGACAGATTACGCCCCGGTTGAGGAGCCGGCTGCGATGCTGATCGTACAGGGGACAGAGGGACGCGCGGAGCTGGACGATCTGTCCGGGCAGGTGACGATCTGGAACAACGGGCGCGAGGGGCAGATTTATAAACCATCTCAGATTCGCGACTCAATCGGCCTGATTGAAAATGGTGTTCTGGCGGTCAAGGACTTCGCCCGAGCGATGGCGGAAGGTGAGCCCGCGCCGATTCCGGGGCAGGACGGGGTTGATATGATTGGGCTGGAAGAGGCGATCATGCGGTCTTCTGGAACCGGCCAGTGGGAAACAGTTCATGCGTGAATCATCGTGGGCAACCGATGCCGCTACACGAAGACGTGACGTCTTGATCGTGTTGTCGGCAGCGTTGCTCGCTAGGTTCATCTGCTTGTGGCAACTGCACGACAGTTGGCTCATGCAACTGTTAATGGGGGATGGATACACTTATGACCAGTGGGCGCAGACGCTAATCGCCGGAGACTGGGTCGGTAGCCAAACCTTCTACCAGGCACCGTTGTACCCCTACTTCATGGGGGCGGTCTATTCCATATTCGGACACAGCTTGTTGGCGCTGCGCGTTGTGCAGCTTCTTCTGGGGGCGACAGCATGCGTGTTTATTCAACAGGCCGCATCATGCTGGTTCGGTCGGCGCGTCGGTCTGATTGCCGGGATCATGCTGGCGTTGTACCCGCCGGCCATATTCTTCGATCTGATCATTCAGAAGTCGGTATTGGACGGGGTGCTGCTGTCTGCTCTGCTGTGGTGGTTCGCATCAACAAAGCTGGACATGGCAGTGGGGCGCTGGGCTGTTGGTGGAGCGTTGCTCGGCATGTTGATGCTCAGCCGCGAGAACGCGGTCGTGCTCGTGCCTGCTACGGTGGCGTGGGCTGCGCTTGGGTTCAGAGTCAATTCCGGCAAGCAACGAATCGCGGCATGTGCTGTGCTGCTGGCTGCAATGGCCTTTATTCTATTTCCAGTATGCTTGCGGAACTATATGGTTGGCGGCTCATTTCATCTGACCACTTCCCAATTCGGGCCAAATTTCTACATTGGCAATAACCCGTCGGCAGACGGCCATTACATGGAACTGGTGGCAGGTCGGGGGGACGCACGATACGAGCGGGGCGATGCCAGGCGACTCGCCGAGCAGGCGGTGGGGCGTGAGTTATCGCCTGCCGAAGTGTCCAGCTACTGGTCCGGTAAGGCGTTTGGCTGGATTCGTTCTGAGCCGGGTGATTGGCTGAAGCTGATCGGGAAGAAGCTGCTGCTGACGTTCAATCGAATCGAAATTTCGGATGTGGACGACATATACACCGCAACTGATGAAAGCGGCCTGCTTCGCAGCCTGATGTGGGTGTGGCATTTAGGAGTGGTTATTCCGCTGGCGGTGGTCGGGATTTTTGCCGCGTGCGAACAGTTGGCGCGGTTGTGGCCGCTGTACCTGTGCATCGTGTTATATGCGACAGGCGTTGTTCTGTTTTTCGTGTTCGCCCGCTACCGTTATCCACTCGCAGTGATGTTGATGCCACTAGCTGCATATGGTGTTGCGCAGCTATACCACCTTGTTCGTCGTCTGCGGGCTTTAATGATTCCTGTCGCGTCAGCGATTGGGATTGCGTGTGTCGTGAACTATCCGATTGAGTCGATCAACGCGATGAAAGCCGGAACCTATCACAATATCGGATGGACGCTGGTGGACGAGGCTGGCGACGTTCCGGCTGCCATTGCGGCGCTGGATCGTGCTGTGTCACTTGCGGATAATCGGCCCACGACGCATGAACTGATTGCCCGTCTGTACGCCCAGCAGAATGAGCCTGAGAAAGCCGAATCTCATTTTGAAAAGGCGCTGTTATACGATCCGCAAAATGCGCAGACACTCACAAACTTTGCTGTATTACTTGGTCAACACGCGAGGCATGACGAGGCCATCGGGCTTTTACAACGAGCGGCAAAGATCGATCCCGATAACCCCGCAATTCAATTCAACCTTGCTATTGCGCTGGAAAACAGTGGGCGGTCAGGCGAAGCGGAAGCGGTTCTTCAGTCACTATGTGCCACTGATGATGCGAGCGATCCGCATTTCGGCATGCTGGTTCGAATATTGCGGAACGCCGGACAGCCCGAGGCAGCCAACAAAATTCTTGAGGCAGGTTTGACCAGATTTCCTGAAAGTCGCCTGTTGTTGAGCATGCGATTGCAGCACCCGGGAAATGACAAAAAATGATAACAAATTGACCAATAGTGAGAAGCTATCGCTGCGCGCGATTGTCATGATGGTTCGCACTGTTTAAGTAGACCTGTAGTTATCAAATTTGCCGTCAGGAGTATGCCGCCGATGATTGCCGCCAAGTCATCCATTGTTTCGCCGGAACAAGTCAAGCAATACCAGGAAGAAGGCTACTTCATCCTTGAGAATGTGATGCCGAACGACATGTTGCAGATGCTCCGCGAAGAGTGTGCCTACAACATCGGCTATTACGATTGTGAAATGGATAAGTCGGAGGACACGGTTCAAGGGTTGAACACACGACGCCTCAGATACTTCATTTCCAATCGATACCATCGAAGCCCGTTTCTGCATCGATTCATTTACAGCGACCTGATGGCCGACGTCGCGCAGGCAGCACTCGGCCCGAACGTGTATCTCTTTCATGAGCAGTGGGTCGTGAAGGGGCCGGAGAAAGGACAGGCGTTTTCGTGGCATCAGGATTCAGGATACGTCGGCCACGACAATCACAAGCCTTACCTCACTTGCTGGTGTGCGCTGGACGACATGACGGAAGAGAACGGTACGGCTTATCTGCTGCCATACTCGCGGGCGGGTGTGCGTAAGCGGATTGACCACTCGCGCGACGAGAGCACAAACGATCTGATCGGCTATAAGGGTGATGATCCAGGCATTCCCGCAGTGGTGCCGGCCGGTTCGATTGTGTGTTTTTCTTCCGTTCTGTTCCATCGTTCGGGAATGAACACCACGCCGAATTTACGCCGGGTTTACCTGCCGCAGTATTCGTGCGAGCCGATCATGAGTGAGGACGGTTCCAAACAGCACGCAATGGCAGTTCCGTTTGTCACTGATGGCAAGGTTGTTTACGACCATGAGAATGACACGCGCGAGCGAGCGTACGGAAACGCGTAATCATACCGCGTGTACTTGCGGCCATTCAAGCTCAAATCCCTGTTGCATCAGCAAGTTCTGGAACGCCTTGAGCTTGTCGGGCGTATTGCGTATCTGGCGAGGCATCTGATTCTGATCCAGACTGTACGCTGCCAGTAGGCCGGCTGCCTCACCGATGTTCCATTCAACAGGATGCAATCGATAGCAGCCGTTGGTGATATGTGTGGTGCCAATGTTCTTGCATGCCGCCAGCAGATTTTCGATACGCTGTGGGATCAGTGCCCCAAGTGGAATCTGAAATGGCAGCGAAGAGATATCAATGTAATTGTTGCCGCCGGTGGTCGGATGCAGGTCGATGCGATAGCAGCCCACACCGACGCTGTCGTCAAACGGGGTTGCGGCGATATGCTCATCCCCCGTTTCGGTCTTGCGGCAGTCGTAGCCGACATGCTGCTCGGTAACAGTGAACTCGGCCGCAATACGGCGCGATTCGCGGATGTATGGCGCCATTGCCAATCCATCGGCAGTACCTGTGACTTCAGACGCGGGATACAGTTCAGGGAATCCGACGCCGCCCTCCGGCCGTGGCGCTTCGGTTTGCAGCCAGTAGAGCAGGCTCAACGTCAATTGGCGTGCCTCGAACAAGTATCGTTCGATGTCTTGCGGTGAAGCGTCGATGATATTGCCGTCTAGGTAGTCATTCTGGGGCCAGTTGACCAGTGACAACTCATCAGGCGCCTGGTCCGACATGAAATGGTCGCGGCAGAGAATTCGGCGATAGCGCCAGAGCGACAGTCCCTTGCGCTGGCCTGTCGGGTCATCAAACAGGTCCAGCGTGCGTGGCTCCAGCGTAATCGGATGTGATGTCAGGTTTGAAAGCGCCCGTCCAGCCCAAGGCGGCTTAATCGGAGGCTTATAGGTACGCCAATGATTGTACATCTGCGGCTTGTCAATCACGTGATTCGCACCAGAAGTCGCATCCCGGCCGAGGGCCATGACCCACGTCAACGCCTGCGCGTTGTTCGGCTGAGCAGGTCCGTCAACCGCATGCGGCTCGCCGGTCTGCTTGCGGGATTCAGCGCCGCTGACATATTCCACGCCACCCAGCGGCAGCAAATCACCGAGTTCCGTTGCGTCAAGAATGCAAGACGCGGTAACAGTGACGTCATTCCCCGTCATCTGGTCGGTAAAAGTCACGCTGCGAATACGATCGCCATCTGCGTCTGCTGCGATCGGTTCGTGATACAGCCAGACTTTGATTGCACCGCTTGCGCGATATGGCGCGAGCATCTGCTCCAGGACAGCTAGTGCGACGCGCGGTTCATGGCATATACGTGAAACCGCGCCATTGCCGGGATTCAGATGCGCGGCTGAACGAGCAGCGGGTGTGAGTGGATAGTGTGATCGGTAATAGTCGCGCACACTGTTACGGAAGGCGCGGTAGCGCTGCGTGCATCCGAATTGTTCAATCCATGGATGTTCATCGGGCGGCACCGCTTGTGACGTCAGCTGGCCACCAATCCACGCGGTCGGCTCGGTCAGAATGACACGTTTGCCAAGCGAGGCGGCGCCAAGTGCCGCGGCAACACCGCCCACGCCTGCGCCGACAATAAGAATTTCAGTGGACTGTTCGGCCATGTGCAATCAGAAGTCAAAGATAATCGTGCTGTAAGCTTTAAAGTCGTTGTGTTTCGTGCCCGAATCGACCTCTGAGTCGTATTCATGCTCCATGCCCACCTTCAAGCTCACGCCGTCCATCTTGTTGATTTTGATAATCCACTCGGCCTTATTGACCAGCCGAAACTCCATGGGGTTACTCAAATCCGGATGATAAACAGACGAAGCGGCTAGCGTCTGGCTGTCGGTGATCTTCCAGTCGATTTCCGTGCCGAGGAAGCCTTCCGGGCGAATGTCGTCTTCTTCGGAGTCGAACTCGATGATCGAGCCAATGCCGGCACGATTGGTCCACGCGAATTGATCATCTTTATAGGTGTGATGACCCAGGCCGGCGGCAGTGGTGATACGCTGGCTCCACGATTGAAACTCGTCATATTCGTAACGCCCGGTCACGAAGCTGAACCACTTGGAGTTTTTTCGAAGAAAGTCATTTGTAATGCCGGCGGTAAATTCGTGCTCGTTCATGTCGCTGTCCTTGGACGAGCGCCTGTAGCCGAGATCCCATTTGGTTCGGAACCGTTCTGTTTCACGACTGCTTTTGAAAGACACATAAAGGCTGGTCGCTTCCGAATTGCCGGTTGTTACGTTGGCGCCAATCTCCAGGCTGTTTTCCCATTCGTCAGAGAAACGACGAAACCATGTTTTCTTCTTCGGCTCTTCCGGTGCGGCAACAGGTTCGGGCATCGGCTCCGATACCGTTGCGACTGTCGGTGGAACAGGGGGGCGTGTTGCTTCCGTTGCCGGTGAAACGGCTGACTCAACCGAAGCAACGCTGTTGATTGGAATCGTCAACTGTCCCAATATGGGGTGGCTGACCTTCATCGTCGACTCGTTACGCTCCACAACGGTTCCGATGATGGACTCGCCTGTCGTCAATGTGATCTTGTCTGCTGCGTGCGCGGACGCGCCGGCAGCCAGAATGAACATTATCGCGATGATCGGATGTCGCACTGATCTTCCCTTCCTTTTGATGCTGACAAGGCAGACAAAATAGAGATGGGAAGGGCATTGTGCAAACATGCCGAACATAGGGAATTGACTGCAATCTGATGTGGGTCGGTCAGACGGTGTACTCGGTGTATTCCATGTACTCTGGCGCACCGTCTGTTACCAGTAGCTTTCGCTCGCTGGGGATGCCGATCATTGACCACAGTGTTTCGGACTTGGTGGCACCACCATAGCGGCAGGGGCCCCAGCCTTCTGAGTCTCGGAGGACTGACTTGAGGCCTTCGAGGTCACGGGGGGCGTTCTTCGCCGCGACTTCTTTGAGGTGTTCGTAGCGATTTTGAGTAATCACTTTGGCGTCCGGCTTACGGTTGTCCGCTTCGGCGAATTCGTCGAGGACGTAGTGATTGGTCGCGAAAGCAAACTGCTCTTCTGTGCCGCGCAGGCGTAGTTCCGGGACCGCCGCTTCGATGACACCCGCGTTGTCTTGTGCGTCGGCGACGGCAATGTTGTACCCCTTTCCGGTCAGGGGTTGTTCCTGCAGGTTCTGCCAGAAGGAGTCGACTGTTTCACAACTGCGAAGGGCGTCGTAACTTCGCAGCCGAATATCTAACAGTTCGCCGCTCTTATCGTTCTTTGAGCCGGTCGAGTTGTGGCTGGTAACCAGGCCGGCGGCATTGATGGCATCAATGCCGCAGAGCCAACCGGCATACGTCAACTGAATCATCGGCAAGCCCTCATCGGGTTCGCTGTGTCTCAGGACCCAGCCGGAGTATTCACCTGGCGTGCCATCATCGTTTTTGCCGAGCAATGTGCCTTGCGGCGTATCGCGAACGATCATCGATGTGCAACGCAGGCTTGATGAAGCAGGCTCGGGTGTGGCATCTGGGAGTATTGACTCCCATTGGTTCATGATCAGCATCCAGCCGAGGTCGACGTCTGCGCCTTCGGCAAGGCCTTGAAGCTCCTCATAGACGTGTGGCAGCTTGTGCTTGAGCATACGGTCGGCAATTTCGACGAACTGCGCGTCTTTCTCGAGGTCACGCTGATATTTACAGTATCGGTGTTCGATATTGCCCTTGATCGCCTCACGCGCCTGCTCGCCGTACTGTCGGCCCATTTCAAGCGGCGTGCCTTTGCAGTGCACCTCTTTGATGTAACTAACTGTTTCTCGAGCCTCGGGCATAACTCGAAGGTCCCTTCTATTGCTTGCAAGTATGTGTGTCGTCAAACAGTTTGTGTCTGTTTGGCCATCGGCGGCAGCCATCTTTCGCTGATGTCATACGGTGCCGCTTGGGGATGGGCGTGACGGATCGCCGCAGCGACCAGTCCCATGAACATCGGCTGTGGCGTGAGCGGTCGGCTGGTCAGTTCCGGGTGGAACTGTGCGCCAATGAAGTAGGGGTGTTTGGTAACCGGCAATTCGAGAATTTGCATGATCGGCTGCGATGGGTGACGGCCGGAGAATATCAGGCCGCTGGATTCGAGCACATCGATGTACTTCGGGTCAACTTCGTATCGATGCCGGAATCGTTGACGGACGGTGGCCGCGCCGTCAAACAGGAACGACGCGAGCGTATCGGATTTGATCTGAACGTCCTTGCCGCCCAGACGCATATTACCGCCCAAGCCTTCAATCTCTTTCTGCTCCGGCAGGATGTCGATGACCGGATGAGGCGTGTCCGGCGCGAATTCGGTGCTGCCCGCGTCGGATATACCGCAGATGTGACGCGCGTACTCGACCACTGCCATCTGGAAGCCAAGGCAGATGCCCAAGTAGGGCAACGCATTTTCACGGCAGTACTGAACGCAAGCGATTTTGCCTTCCGTACCGCGATAACCAAACCCGCCGGGTACGATCACGCCGTCAAAGCTTTCCAGCACACTGGGTACGTCAGCCGGATTGATTTCCGTGGTGTCGATCCAATCGACCTCCAACTCCGCTGACAGGGCGGCCCCGCAGTGCTCAAGCGCTTTGTCAATTGATGCGTAAGCATCACGAATCTTGGCGTATTTGCCGGTGATGCCGATTCGGGCTTTGAATTTACGCTTCGATTCAAGTCGCTGTACGAAGCCGCGCCAGTTTTCACGGGCTCTGTCTTCGTGTCGCTGCTTCACACGGTCATGCAAGGACAGCATGGTGAGCAGTTCACGGTCGAGTCCTGACTCGCGCATGGCTTCGGGGATGGTGTAGATTGACGTACGGTCGTGCATCGAGAAGATGCGATGGATCGGTACATTACTGAACATCGCGATTTTTTCCATCGCGGAATCGTGCACTTCATTATGAGCGCGGCAGGCAACCAGATGTGGCTGGATGCCGGCTTCCATCAGCTTCTTCAATCCGAGTTGCGCAGCTTTGGACTTCTGCTCGCCGAGGGCATGCGGCTCAATGATGTACGTCAGTGCCACAAAGCAGGTGCTGCCCGGTCCTTCTTCAAAGGCCAGTTCACGTAGCGCCTCGATATAGAAGCCGTTCTCGTAATCGCCGGCCGTTCCCCCGACTTCCACGAAGACGATATCCGCGTCCTGCTTCATGGCCAGTTCGCGAAGTTTGTACTTCACTTCGCCGGTCACGTGCGGAATCATCTGCACGTCGCGTCCCAGGTACCCGCCGCTGCGTTCCTTGTCGAGTACCTTCCGGAAAATCTGACCACTGGTGACGAAGTTGTCAGCTGTCAGGTTCTGGTCGAGCATGCGCTCGTAGGTGCCCAGATCCATGTCGGTTTCCATACCGTCGTCGAGGACGTACACCTCGCCGTGGCGGTAGGGGTTCAGTGTGCCGGAGTCGATATTCAGATAGCCTTCCATCTTGATCGGGGCGATGGTCAGGCCCTTGTCCTTGAGCAGCTTCGCCATGGAACTGGAAAAGATGCCTTTACCAAGGCCGGACATGACCGTCCCGAAGATGGCGACAAAGCGGTGTTTGCCTTTTTCGTAGCCGGGTGGGATCGGACTGAAGAACTCGGACTCGTGCGAAGCGTGGCCGGTTTCCGCGAGTTTCTGCATAGCGGCGTCGCTATCTTCCGCGGGGCCGGGTGGGTTGTCGTTGGATTGATTCTGCGTGGTGGGCATGTCTTACCGTACCGCGCCGTTTGGTCGAATTCAACTTCACGCCGATCACGCTGCATTATTCGGCCTAAAGCGGTATCTTGTTGTTGTGTCAGAGGTGTTTTTACATGCTCGAAACGGATGCATGCTGAATGTCGCAACCATCGCCAAACCTGTTGCTTAGCAATATCAAACTGGCAACCGCTCAGTTTGAAGCGCTCAAGTCGCTGGAAGTGCCCGTACGCCGCGCGGCCGACTTGATTCGTGACTGTATGCTGGCCGGCGGCAAGCTGCTTACCTGCGGCAATGGCGGCAGCGCGGCCGACGCTGCGCATATCGCTACCGAGTTCGTCTGCCGCTACTGTGATGACCGTCGTCCTTATCCGGCTATTTGCTTCACCGACAGCGGCTCAACGTTGTCCGCTATAAGTAACGACTACGACTACGATCAGACATTCGCCAGGCAGGTGCGTGCTTTTGCCAAGCCCGAGGACATACTTTTTGCGATTACGACGTCCGGCAACTCGCCGAACGTGCTTAAGGCGCTGGAAGCGGCACGTGACGTGGGAATTAAGAGTATCGCGCTGCTCGGCCGGGATGGCGGCAAATCGGCCGGGGTAGCGACCGTTGACCTGATTGTCCCGGGGAACGTAACCGCCCGCATCCAGGAAGCACACACGCTGATCTATCACACCGTCTGTGAGATGGTTGAACAAGAGATACCACGTTAGGTTCGTTTGCCGAACGACTGACCAAAGCGTGGCTTGTGCCGCCCGATGAGCATGATCAGTCCGGTTACCAGGATGACACTGATCACCATCAACCGGAAATTCTGCATCGCGGAAATACTCTCCGCACCTTCTGTCTCTCTTGCCGTCGTTAGTAAGATTCGTCCGATGGTGTGAAATATCGGCACGCTGATCACCACAATAACCAGCTTGACTCGCATCCATCGCATCTGCCAGACTGGTTTGCCATGGTGATAGAGTAGTGCCGCTCCGAACAGTAGCGCGCCGATCAGTCCTGGGACGATCGAAAACCGGAACAGAACACTCTGCACTTCGATGAGGTGCGTTCTGACCTCGTCGTTCTGAATATCCATCAAGAACAGCAACGCCATCGCCCCGACCAGTCCGCCAAAGTAAGTGGCAACACAGAAAAGCTTGGGCATCAGCAACCAGGGCCGAACACCGCGACCGGGCTTACGGCCATGCTTATTGGTGAAGGTGACCATGCTGCCAGTGTAACAATGCCAACCATTTCGGGGTTGGTTACACTGTCTGCCCTTCAGCCAACAGGAGCTTTCGTGATGCGAATTGGTCTGGTCGTGTTTCCCATGTCGGATACGTATCTCGCTCAGGCAGCGCAGATCGGCGTGCAGGATGTGGTCTACTACGACATGACGCAGATGCCCGACAACCCTGAGGCGATTCTGGCGGTGAAGGATCGCGTCGATCAGTTCGGATTGACCATGTCGGTCGTTGAAGGCGGACCGCCGACCACGCAAATCATTCTGCACAAAGATGGGCGCGATGAACAGATCGAAAACTGGAAACGATGTCTGGACGCCATGGGCGGGGCCGGCGTGCGTGTGCTCTGTTACGACTGGATGCCACCCAATCAGGGTGTGATTCGAACCAGCTTCGACTACCCCTCGCGCGGTGGTGCGCTGGTGAGCAGTTTTCGTCTGGCAGATTACGACAATAACACACTAACGGAAGAGGGGGAGACGACTGACGAGCAGATGTGGGACGATCTGGCGTACTTCCTCAAGCGTGTCATTCCCGCAGCGGAAGCGGCGGGGGTGAAGCTCGCGATGCATCCAGACGATCCACCGATGTCACCGCTGAAAGGGTTGGCTCGCATCATGCGCAGCCCGGAAGCTTTTGACCGTCTATTCGAGATGGAGCCGAGCGAATGTAACGGCATGACGTTTTGTCAGGGGTGCTTTGCCGAGATGGGAACGGACGTGCCTGCGATGATTCGGCACTTCAAGGATCGAATCCAGTTTGCCCACTTCCGTGACGTGCAGGGCGACGTGGAAGACTTTTACGAGACCTTCCACGACGAAGGCAAGACAGACATGCTCGAAGCGATCCGGACGTACCGCGATATCGGATTTGAAGGCGTGGTCCGGCCTGATCACGTCCCGTTGCTGGAAGGTGTCGATCGAACAGAAGCGGACGAAGGCTACACGATGACCGGACGGCTGCACGCAGTCGGCTACATGAAGGCGCTCAAGCAAGTCGCCGATCGCGACTAGATATATTCAATACACGACTGAGGTGACGCTTATCACTGGACACGCCGACCAGACAACGGTTCGGATCCAGTTCACGTAAATCAAACGGTTGATGTAAATACGATCCTTGCCGTACGTCGCCAGTCGTCGGTGGCAGGGCACGGCCAGAATAAATGTGACGCCCCATGCGATCAGGACCAACAGCAAGTGGCCAATCGTTTTCGCGTTGACATCGTTCCACAGCAGGCCGACAGACGCGAGCAGTTGCACAAGCATTAGCGGAAGCACGACGACACTGATTCGTATGGTGTACTGTGCATGCCAGCGAATGAACCGGTCGTGCATGATCTCATGAAGCGTTGGGTAAATCACAAGTTGCACAAGCCAGATCAGCACCAACAGGCCGACGTCCGCGCCGATAGCAGTTGCGTTGAGTGGTGTGAGCATGGCAATTCCAAGGTGGACTTTTTGAAACCGCATACTTGCTGTACGGCCCAGATCAATTTGAGGGTGTGGCGTGAATAAGTCAATAACTGCGCCAGATCAAGGCGTACGGGCAAGGCTATACCTGTCGAAAGTGATAGAGGTTTGTGATTAGGCTGTATCCGATCGGCAGGGAAACAATTCGGGTAATCCCTGATATGTGCGGCACTTATGTAATCAGGATTTGTTGGGTATGGATTATATCTCCTTGTAAACCAAAGCGCTATGGAATTTGTGGATTCAATCGGGATACTTCTGTCATGGAGTTTGCGGGGGGTCCAAAGCGGAATGGAGGCCGCACCTATGCAATTTACTTCCCCAATATCTGCCGTACCGGCAACGAGCCCGGAAGCAATTCAGGCCGTCGAATCCAAGGCAGGACGCCAGCAGATTCGCCATGACCTGATTGCCCGTATTCGCGCTGAAATTCAACTGGGGGTCTACGACACGGACGAGCGATTCAACATCGCCGTTCTGCGCGCGCTTGAAGATCTGGCATCCATCTGAAGTCGGCCGACAGCGCTCTGGTTCTCCCACGCCGGAGCGCGCCTGGCATGTGTGCGCGCCGCGTGGCCGCACCGGCTTCACGCACCTGTGACACGTGGCGTATGGGCGGGAAGCGCCCGCTTCTCGCCCAATACCCACGCGTCGCTTTCGCGGTTCTTCAAATTACTCCGACATTGCCTGGTCACGATAACGTGACGGTGCCAATCCGAAATGGGCACGAAACACTTTGCTGAAGTACTGTGGATCGCGATACCCCACACATTGGGCCACTTGGCCGACCTGTTGACTGCTACTGCGTAACAGGTCGGCTGCCTTTTCCATTCGAACTGATGTCAGGTAGCTGGAGAGCGTGAATCCGCTCTGTTCACTGAACACATGCGACAGATAGTAGGGGCTCAGGTCCAGCGCGTCCGCGAGCGTATCGAGTGACAATGATTCATTGAAACGCGCGTCGATAATGTTCTTGGCTTGCTTCATGATTTGTTGTTGCCGAGCGGCAGAGGCTTGTGCATCGGATTGAATTGGTCCAGCGGCCGACCGGCAAAGCTGCGTAATGATCTGGAGCAGTTGCAAGGACGTCAGGTGTTCGCGGTAATCATCCTGACTTAGAAAATCCTGGTAAAGCCGACGAAAGTCGTCGCCGATGCGTTTCTTTGCAGCATCCGACATTTGCGACAACTGCGGCGGCTGGAACTGCTTGAGAAGGTTCGCCTCATCTTTCCAGTGAAAGATGATCAGATAGACTTCGAATTCACTGCCGGCAGGGAAGACGTCGCGATGCGGCATATGATCGGGTGTGTAAATTGTATCGCCGGCTCGCCCTGCAATGGTGTACTCGCTCGTCACAACGCGCACTTCGCCGCGCAGCACGTGCATCAGCTCTGATCCATCCGTCGTATGGTCTTTTTGTGCCCAGATTGGGTCGAAGATGGATCGCCCCATACTATGAATACGCGGCAGGCGGCAGGATTTATTGCTTTTGCTGCGAGCCATAACGTCTACCAGTGGATCAAGCCGTGATCGACGCAGATGGCCTGCCCGGTAATCGCATCCGATTCGCTGCTGCACAGGAAGGCAAATGTCGGCTCAACACCTTCCGGCAGGAGTCGATCGGGAAGGCACTGTGCCTTGGCCATGTTTTCGCGTGTCTGTTCCTGATCCAGGCCCAATTCCAACTCACCCTCTGTCAGGACCGCACCGGGAAGGATAGCGTTAACGCGCACGCCATGGCCGCCCAGAGCGCGCGACATGCAGCGCGTCATGCCGATCAAACCTGATTTTGCGATCGTATATGGAATCTGTTGTGTCGGTCCGGCGTCAACCTGAATGCTGCTGACGATCACAATCTTGCCGTAACCCTGTTTGACCATTGCATCCGCGGCAGCACGCACGCCGTACCACGCGCCGTGCAGGTTGATGTCCATTATTTTGTGCCAGCTGTCGTATGTGATCTCATCCCAGTTGGACAACGGGTAGTAGCCGGCATTGGCGATAAAGGCATCAAGCCTGCCGTGCTGATTAACGATTTGTTTTACGGTCTGCTCTGCCGCTTTGTGATCGGTCACGTCCCAAGTGAGATTTGCGGCGGCGGTTTCGATTGCCGGCAGGTTGATGTCCGTTGCAATCGCTTTTGCGCCGCGCTCGGCAAAGCCTCGAACCACCGCCGCGCCGATGCCGCGCGCCGCACCTGTTACCACGCATACACGATCTGTTAAGTCGATTGCCATGCTGCCTGCTCCTGATGGGCGGACATTCTAGAGTATCTATTGTGGTCAGTGGCAAGGCGTGTTTATAAAGTTTGAAATAAAAGAGCCGAAGCTGCGATGGCAGCTTCGGCTCAGTTCAATCTGCTTAAATGTCGTTCGATCAGTGCATGTATTCCTGGAACATCGGCGTGGAGAGATATCGCTCGCCGAATGACGGAATGATGACAACAATCGTCTTGCCGCTGTTTTCCGATTTGGCTGCCAGGCGTGCTGCCGCGGTCACATTCGCGCCGCTGCTGATGCCGCAGAAAATGCCTTCTTCACGCGCCAGGCGGCGGGCCATTTCAAAGGCTTCATCGTTGGAAACGCTTTCGACACTGTCGACAACCGACAGGTCAAGGTTCTTAGGCACAAAACCAGCGCCAATCCCCTGGATCTTGTGCGGCCCTGGCTTGACTGTCTGCCCGTCCATGGTCTGCTGGATGACAGGTGAATCAATAGGTTCAACTGCGACAGTCGCGACACTACTCTTCTGTGACTTGAGATAGCGACCTGCACCGGTGATGGTGCCGCCAGTGCCTACGCCGGCAACGAGGATGTCGATGCTGCCTTCAGTATCGGCCCAGATTTCCGGACCGGTGGTTGCTTCGTGAATCGCCGGGTTGGCTGGGTTCTCAAACTGCTGCGGCATCCATGCGTTCTCGCTGGTTGCCACCAGCTTGGCTGCTTCCTCAATGGCAGCTTTCATGCCGCCTGCGGCCGGCGTGAGGACCAAGTCCGCACCCAATGCACGAAGCAGCGCTCGGCGTTCCATACTCATGGACTCGGGCATGGTCAGCGTCAACTTGTAACCTTTAGCAGCACAGACGAACGCCAAAGCAATACCAGTATTGCCGCTGGTCGGTTCGATGATGTGTGTGTCCTTGTTGATGACGCCGTCTTGCTCGGCTGCTTCAATCATGGCACGGCCGATTCGATCCTTCACACTTGCCAGTGGATTAAAGAATTCACATTTGGCAAACACGTTTGCGCCATCGGCTCCCACCACCTTGTTCAACTTAATGATTGGGGTGTTGTATGTGGTTTCAATGACGTTGGTAAAAGCGGTACCGTGGCCAGTCGTGGCTGTTGTCATTCGTTTACTCCATATTAGGTAGGTAAGGCTTATGGTGGGCTGTACTGGCGAACTAACAGCTTGTGCCCCCTGTCTATTCCGTTAATTCAATAAAAATATTGTACTGGCAAATACTTTTATTTGCCAAAAGCATAAAACCATTTGGTTTGAGGACTGAAAGCGATTGGTTGATTGAACGCAAATTGCGGAAGAGTCAATAATTGCGATTTACATATACAAACTTAGAGCAATTCTATCTGGCAAGACGGTTCAACACATTGCGCGTAATCACGCTCACGGGATTGTCATCACGATACAGTCCATGGCCCCATTCAATGGTGGCTGCGACAAACACGGTTCCCTGATCAGGTGATTCATTAATCGATATCAATCCGTACGCATCCGCAACTGTATTGTCGTTTGCTGGATTCAATTCGCGTGCGTCAGTGACTTTTGCGTCAGCAATGGCAAGGATTCGAAAGTCAGTGTTGGCGCCGTCTACGCCTGTCAGGCGGGGGTGACCATTCTCAAAGACCAGATCAGCGGCGTCGGCCTCCACGCCGACGATCGAATCATCTCGTCCCAACTCGTCGCCGTTCTTTAGAGCTGTGTTAGTAAAAATCCAGTGGTCCGCATCGACGATTTTATAGAAGCCGTAGTTGTCTGTTGTTGGGGCCAGAAATACTCCGGGCGTGTCCGTCTTGGCATTGATGAAGCTGGTGTAGTGCAGGCCCAGCAGTTTTTGTCGACGCAGTTGCCCATCCGACCACCTGCCTGTGTCCGGCTTGTCCGGATCCGGCGGCTCGTGATAGCGGGGCTTGGGGCAACTCATTTGTCGCAAACCGTCCAGCATGGAAACACGCCAATAGATAGAGTTGCCGGCGAGCAACAGAAGATTGCCGCCTCTATCCACGAATTGCTCAAGTTGCACGATTTCCGCTTCGCTGTTGTACTCGTCGTGGCCGATGCGCATCGTTGCCTTGTAGCCATCCAACAGGTTTGGCTCGGCGTCGAAGTCACTATTGACGCAGTAGTCAACTTCATAGCCTTCCGACTCCAGCCACGAAATGTAGAACTGGTCCCAGATGTAGAAGTTGCCATGACAGTCTGCCTGCATCGGTCGGTCGAAGCTGACCACGTCCGTACGCTGCCGATCTGTTGAGATGTAATCGTATAGACACTTGCCACCTACATTGTTGTACGCCTGGTATGTGTTGGTTGAGATGGTCAACAGCAGTGGGGCGGCCCGCTGCTTCGGCCGAACAACAAACATGATCTCCCGATTGCCCTGCGCCGTTGGGAAGCTGGCAAAGTAAATGCCCGGCTGCCAGTGTTCGTCGATTTTCAGTTCGGTTGTTACTTCCCATCCGAATCCGTCCCTGTAGCCGTGTTCCGGGACCGGTTGCAACTCGCCGCGCAGATTGTCGATCGTGTGGACCAAGCGGCGGTCCGCGCCTTCACGAAAGATGAATACGCTGTAATAAGAACGGGAGTTGGAAATATGCAGTGTCAGTGACTCGCCGACGCGCACACTGTCACGCGAAGCGTAGCCACCCTCGGCAAGCTTCCAGTTGTTATTTGCGTCCTGCTCGTGATGAGCCCAAATGTGTTCGCGTTTCATGGCAGTTTGTCTCCGCCGGGTATTGATACTCCCAAAATACCGGCAGAGGCAAATTGACTGCGGTATCGCGACGCGCTGCACCCGAACTGCTGGCGAAACCGTCGGGCAAAATAATTCGCGTCCGGCCAGCCCACGCGATTGGCAATTTCGCCGATTGGCCAGTCATTCGTCAAAAGTAATGATGCGGCATGGTTCAGCCGCAACATGGCCAGATAGGTCATCGGGGGATTGCCTGTGTGCTGTTTGAACAGCCGCGCAATGTGGCATCGTCCGACACCCAGTACGCCGGCCAGTTCGGCCAGTGTCCAATCGTGGTTGAGTCTTTCTTCCAGAAGCCGTTGGCCTCGTCTCACCAGTGGGTGTCCGCTACCGTCCAGACCACCGACTGGCTTGGCCGGCAGACTGTCCGCAATCACTTGGAGCGCCTGTAGCAGGATACCGATACGAGCGACTCGCCTGGATGCCGCTGGATCTTTTTTCTCCGCCAGTCGCTTGAGTAGTGCTGCGCATGATCGGGTTTGTTGCTCATCGAGTTTCAGCAGTTGCAGCCTTGTCAGATGAAGTGAAGCGTTACCGGCCCACAGCAAGCGTCCCAATTGAGGGTCTTCGCCGATCCATGCCAACTCGCGTTCCAGCAGTTCGGGGCCGAAGTAACAGTTATACAGGCGAAGTTTGTCGCAATGTTCGTACGCATGCCATGCGCCTGGCCGAATGAGCATGCAACTACCGCGTTGTAGCGGCTTGTGTCCATTGGCTGCAAGGTGTCGCCCCTTGCCACCCGTGACCAGTACCAACTCCACAAAATCATGGTCATGTGCAGCAGTTGGTCTGTTGAGCACAAAGGACTGGGCTTCAATGACGGTATCCGCGGTCTGCAGGACTTGGGAGCGAGGAACCTGACGATAGGTCCGACGAGGCGACAAAAGGTAACTCCTTTGAAAAGTAAGATCAATATTGTACTAGTACTGGAATATTTAAGGCTACCGGATTGCGGCCTGTTTGGCGAACATGTCCGCATTCTTTGTTCGAATATTTCTGATTAAGGGTGGTTTATCATGGCTGTATGTACTGATTCACAGAAGATCACGACGCCCGAAACGCTTGATACAAGTATTATTGAGTGCTATCGGCGTGATGGATTCGTCAGGGTGTCTCAAGTGATCAATCCGGATGAAGTGGTTCGGTACTACGACGCAACACGGGCAGCTTCAGAGAAGCTCAGAGACAACCATTCATCAGACATTTTTACCCAGACGGTCAACGTCTGGCGGGATGATCCGATTGTTAAGGAACTCACATTACATCCGAATGTGGCTGGGATTGCCCAGAAGCTAGCGGGTGTGCCCCTCCGTATCTGGCACGACCATATTCTGATCAAACAGCCGCATAACAAGGCGAGTACGGAATTCCATCAGGATCAGCCTTACTGGCCGCACACCAACTCATTCCATCCGATTTCTGCATGGATCGCTTTATGCGACGTACCGGTTGAACGTGGTTGCATGTCATTTATTCCGGGTTCTTTCCGACGTAATGATCTTCAAGCGCAGGCACTGAATGACCCGCGAAGTTTGTTTCAGATCTGCCCCGAGTTGGAATACGATCCGCGTATCACTCTCCCGCTCAAGGCTGGCGACTGCACCTTCCACCATGGTCGGTGTGCCCACATGGCAACGCCAAACTTCACGGATGATCCGCGTGTGGCTCATGTGATCATCTATATTGATACGACCACGACGTATTCCGGCAAGCAGCACGTTGTTACCAATCCGCTTGATATCCCCGTTGACGGATTGCTTGAGGGTGACCTGTTCCCAACCGTCGACTCCTTCATGAAGAGTTCTTAGGGCTGGTTTTAACACTGAAAGCCCGTACTCTCCTGAGTGCGGGACCGCCGTGGCAGCACATGCTCCCTCCAAAACCGACGAGTCTGTTAAACTCTCCTCAAGATTGACAGCGGGATGACACGGCATCGCCTGTCTCCTGCTAAGACTCGGGAGAGCGAGCGCGTGCCGTATCTGCAGATATTCAGCCCGACCAATCGCACGTTGGTGATGTTGCCGAACGAAGCGGTCACGATCGGCCGCAGTTCCAGTAGCGGTGTGCAGATATCCGAGCATCGTGCCAGCCGGGCTCACTGCGTGATCGAACCCACCATGGATGGCTTTCAACTCCGCGACCTTGGTTCGCGCAATGGCACACAGGTTGACGGGGAGCCGATCGACGTTGCGCCGCTCTCAGATGGTGGCGAGTTTCAGATTGGCAAGACATATTTCAAATTTTCAATCGAAGATCCGCGTGAGACACGGGTGGAACTGCCCGATGATGATGAATCGGAAGCAGAGGAAAAGCAGCCGCGCCGATCCTTTCTTCCTAACTTCGGACGTAAGAAGAAAAATGCCGAACCGGAGCAGGCTGCGGTCGATCTGATCCCGCCAATTGAGCCTGTTGCGGATGAGGAATACGAGGAAGGCGAGCAGCCTGCCAATGAAGACAGCAAAGGCTATTTCAGCCCGGCAGTAGATCACGATGTCTCTGATCCGATAGCGGTCCTTCGGCGATTCATGGCGCCGCATGCGGCGCCTGCGTTCGACGAAAATCGAATCAGTATGATCAATGCCCGGGGCGTGACGCTGCACGAAGCAGACCTTTCCGGCGAAGAAGATGACCATGAAGTAATCGGCCAAGTCATACGAATCATGCGTCTGCTTTTAATGGCCGCCTTTGCGACGCGCGCATCGGATATTCATTTTGAGCCGCGTGCCGATGAATGTTCTATTCGCATGCGAGTCGACGGCACGATGGTTGATGCGGTTCGTGTGGCGGGTGATCTCGGCCGGCGCCTTTTTGGCAGCGTCAAAGTGCTCGCGGATATCGATATCGCCCAGCGCGGGGTGGTGCAGGAAGGACACTTTTCGGCCTTGCTGGGGCAGCGGCATGTTGACTATCGCGTCAGCTTCACGCCGGCGATGTATGGGCAAAAACTCGTATTGCGTGTGCTTGATCCCGGCAGCGCGCCACAACACATGACTGATCTGCAACTACCTGACTGGATGCACGCACGAATCCAGCAGACATCACTGCAGTCATCCGGCATGGTATTGGTTTGCGGCCCGACCGGGTCAGGCAAAACGACAACGCTGTACGCGGTATTGCGCGATGTGGATCGACGGGCGCGTAACGTGGTGACGATTGAAGACCCGGTTGAGTATCAGCTGGATGGCGTCACGCAGATTCCCATCAATGAACAGAAGGGCAACACATTTCACAACCTGCTTCGTTCTGTCCTGCGGCAGGATCCGGATGTCATTCTGCTGGGTGAGATTCGTGACCGCGAGACTGCTGAGACAGCCATGCAGGCTTCCATGACCGGTCACCTGGTGCTGTCGACTGTGCATGCCAAAGACACGATTGGCACATTATTCCGATTGCTGGATTTGGGGGCGGAGCCATATCTGGTTGCCTCGAGTTTGAATTTGATTCTGGCGCAGCGACTGGTGCGTGTGCTATGTAGCCACTGCAAGTCCAGCCGCAAACCAACACCCAAGCAGATTCATCAGATGGGAGCATATGGCCGCAAGACCCGCGAGATTTTCTATCCCGTGGGTTGTGAGAAGTGCTTCGACGTCGGATACCACGGCCGGCTTGGCTTGTACGAACTGCTCGAAATGACCAACGACATTCGCGACGCGATACTGAAGGACGCCACCATGTCCGCAATCCGTGAGGCACTCGGCCGGACGGAATTCGCCAGTTTGACACAGATGGGCTATCGGGCGGTGGCAAAGGGAATTACGTGTGTCGATGAGGTGGATCGGGTGGTTGGCGGGCTGTAATTTTTCTCGCCCGCGGGTTTGCCGTTGGCTCCTGAATGGCCTACATTATTAGTTGGTAATCCTGCCTTAACCCATGCTGCCGGAGCAGCGGGTACCCTCGGACACCCCAAGGTCTTCCCGACCGAAGTAAGAGAGATCTGGAAAAGAACAAAATGCAGACAAAAAAGATTAAGGTGAATCGTACGGAACAGAGCCCCGAAGGCGTTGAGATCGAAGTGGTTGAGCCGGAAGGCGATCTGGAAGTCCAGACGCTGGCTTACCTGCTCGAAGGGCACGTGCGCAATGCGAAGGCCGCCGGCATACTGAAGATGGATTTGCCTGAGGCGTTCGTGTTGAAATACCAGTCGGAAGGTTCGTTTCTGATGATGGCGGCGGCAGGTGCTGGTGGTGGCTCGCCGTACTACGCACCGCCGCGCCCGGTTGCTGTCCTGGCGATTCAGAAGGCCGGCAATCGTTTCGACTTGGCCTATGCCGAACTGAAGCAGTCCGCTTTCTCGACGAATCCGGATGGGAAGAAGGACGAAGCGAAGAAGCCGGAACCGGCGAAGGCGGGTGCGTAACGAACCCCGTCACTGCGACCATTGGTCGTTTGTCACAGAGTAACAAGGACCGACGCATTCATTTGCGTCGGTCTTTTTATTGACACCCATCCGATTCAGACGCACCGTTCGCTCAACTATCAAGCATCTTCCAATTCAGGCGCAAGAACCGGCATTTCCGCTGTTTCACGTGGTCGCCCCTTGACCAGCCCCAGATATGCACAAAGCCCCGCAAACAGACATGCTGCGACAGTAATCTTGAACCAGTACGGTAATGTTGGTTCATTGACCTGACTGAACCCGCCTTCCACAATGCCGGCGATTACCAGCAGCACGGATGTCCCGATGATCAGGTCTACCAAGGCCGGGCGTATCGCGCGAATCTGGCTGAATGTCGTTCCACCAGCTCGATTCAATTGCGCTCGCGCCAGCATCAGTCCCGCTGCCCCGGCAAACATGATGCACGGCAATTCGATAGAACCATGTGGACCGATCCATGCGATAAAGAACACGATCACGCCGTCTTCCAGGTACATCGCTGCCAGTGAGCCGAGCATCGCTCCGTTAAAAAACAGCAGCGCTACAGTTCCCACGCCATAGGTCAGGCCTAGCGCGAAACAGAGCACGCTGACCTTGATGTTATGGGTGAAGAGGAACGTCGAAAACTGGGCATTGTCCACTGCGCTGTTGATTTGTGACTTCCCCTCGCGTTCTGCAGCCTCCAGCGTTGCCACACGCTCGCTTGGCGACTCGGCCAGATGTTCTGGTGGAAGAAAGACATCCGCAAAAGCGGGATTGATCAGAGTAACCACAAACCCGAACAGTACGCCACAGGACATCGTCAATATCGACAGGAACAGCAGTTTGTAATTGGCTCGTAACGTGTGGGGAAAGTATCGCGAAATAATATGCCACAGCGACAGAAGCAGGTTGCCACGGCGCGGCACGACACAGTTGGCATATGCCCGGCCGACCAGCTTCTCAAGGTAGTCCACCAATGCCGGGTTCGCCGTGCGTGTCTGCACCAGACTCAAATCGGAGGAGACCAGTCGATAAAGCGAAAAAAGATCCTCCGCTTCACGTGTGGTGAGCCCGGAAAGCTTTTTGGCATCGACTTTGTCCAGCAGTGCGGAGAGTCGTTGCCAACGAGGTTGTCGTTCCCGCAGGAAATTGTTCAGTTCCATTGATGCAATGATTTTGACATAGTGCGACTCACAGGACAAGATTGAGTCCGGAAGTCAGAGCGGTGTACATGCAGGATCGATAAGCCGCTTCCTGGAGTCGACTTTGCTGCAATATCGCATTACAACCCCGGAGCAGGTTCAGTTTCATTACCAGATCGCGGGACTTGTTTCGCGCGGAATGGCCTGGGCACTGGACCAATTGATTGTTACGGCAGCATTCATTGCCGCAGCAATGGCGCTTGGCTTTATGGGCGAGATTGGCTTCGTCTTCATATTGCTGATCAAGTTTACTCTTGACTTTGGTTACTACACATACTTTGAACTGCTTCGTCGCGGGCAGACACCCGGCAAGCAGGTCTTAAAGATTCGTGTCATGCCCGCCAAGGGTGGGCAGTTGCGATTTTCAGATGTGATGACACGAACCATGTTTCGAGTGATAGACAACACAGCCATGATGCCATTCGTCGGTGCGGTTGGTGCGATCATCGCCATGATCGACCCGTACTCCAGGCGATTGGGTGATCTGGCAGCGGATACGATCGTCGTGCGTGACGCGCAGGTTGAACTGCCGGCTCCTGTTGTCGCCGGCCGTGGGCGTGTCAACGCCTACGCTGAGAATGCCGGCATACGAAATCGCATCCTTCAGCGAGTGACGCGCGAGCAGCGCGATCTGATTTTCGACCTCATGCTCCGACGGGACGACTTGGAGCCGGATGATCGGGAAGCCATTTTCCACCGGGCGGCCGGTTACTTTCGTAAGCAGTACAACCTTCCATCTGACTTGGACTATCTCTCTGACGAGCAGACGGTTCTTAACCTTGCATTAATCCTGGCGGAAACACGTTTCATTGGATAGCCACCTGTTCCGGCTCGGTTTTGACTGCCGCCGTCTTTCATGGCCAAGTTGGTTTTCATCAGGTATCCTGTGCAGTTGATGGAAAATGAAATTCCCAACGCCGCATATATCTTCGCATCTGTTGTATTCGCATTTTGTGACAGTAAGCAGCGCGCAATTCACGATCTGCTTGTCCGAACGCGGGTGATCAAACTGGACTGAGCAAGACAAGGGTAATCAATGGAAAATGAAATCCCTAATGCGACTCCTCCCGGGCTTGTCGCGTGTGACATTACTGGCAAGGTCGTGCCGGAAGAGGAGACCGTCGTCTTACATGGTTACCGTGTGTGTGCGGAAGGTAAGGCGGAACTGCTTGAAAGGCTTAAGGCCGGCGAGATGGTTTCAGGCGAACTGGAACATCCGACTGTGATGGCCAGGTTCGGCGCGATGTTTATTGACGGCCTGGTATTTTTGCCGGTTGTTTTGGTGTTGATCATGATTGTCGGTTTCAGCGCTTTCGCGACTACCACGGCCGCCGGCGCGGGAGCGTCGGTCAATCTGGCGGTCATCGCGACTCAATTGGCTCCACCGGCATTTGGCGTCGCATATTTTGCATTAATGCACGGCTGGAGAGGGCAGACGTTGGGTAAGATGGCTGTGCGCATCAAGGTCGTTCAGGCAAATGGTCAACCAATTTCAATGATGACGGCTTTTTTGCGGGCGCTGTACTACCAGGGGGTGGGTCTGCTAAGTGGCGTTCTGGTCAGCATCGCGCTACTCGTGGAGCAGCCGGCGTTGATGGTACTTTCCAATCTGGCCTCATTGTACTTTGTGGTTTCCGTGGTCTGGGCTCTATTCGACAAGCAGCAACGTGCAATCCATGACTTGCTTGCCCGCACGCGTGTGGTCAGGCTCGACTGATTCTGAGAGGGGGAAAATGCAAGCAGCGGAATCAACTTCGACTTTCATATGTCCAAAGTGCAACACCGAGCAGGTGCCTGATGACGGTCCCGCTCAAGATCGAGAGACAATTTGCGTTAACTGCAATTGGCATGGCAATGTGGAGTTGTTCTTTCCGCTGCCGCTGTCAGTTGAACAGGCGGAGGAGGCGCTGCCGGATGATGCGGCCTGCGCCCATCATCCGGACAAACGCGCGGTCGCAACGTGTGCCGGAACGGGTGACTATGTTTGCTCACTATGTACCGTTGATCTTGATGGCGAAACTTACAGTGCACAGTATCTGGCTGCCTCGGGTAAAAAGATTTCATCTAAGCGGTTTGATCGTTATTTGAAACGTCCGGATTCAGAGGTCCAGCTGTTTCTGTTGCTCTGTTTTGTGCCCGGGGTGAACTATCTCTGGTGGCCGGCCAGCCCGATATGGATACCGATGGCACTGTTCCGGATCGCCAAAGCGTTCAGGTTGCGAAAAGAAGACCCGCTGTACGCCAAAGTCGTCAGCCGGACTTCGCTTGTGGTTACGTCTGTCGTCCTTGCCCTGATTTTGTGTCTTGCCATATTCCTCGTTTTTGCGATCTTTCTGGCTATAGCGGAGGAGTTGTAATGCCGGCTGACGTCAAGTTCAATTCCTGGTTTACTCGGAACAGCGCTGTTGTGGAAGACGATCATCTGGTGGTTCTCGAACACCATTCCACGAAGGACCGAGTCCGTCGTATTCACTACGACCGAATCGATAGTATCCTCGGTTGGCGCAAGTGGCCCATAGGTCGAATGCTTTTTTTCGGTCTGATCATCGGCATGCCCGGGTTAGGGCTTTTGTTTGTCGACGACACGGCGGCGAATATCGTTGCACTGATCCCTATTTCATTGGCGCTTATCATTATCATCCGGTACTGCTTTGTTCATGTTACTTACGTTCAGATTAACCGAGCGGGCACGGGACATCGTTTTACGGGCATGCTGACCAGGAAAAAGCTGGATCGTTTTCTGAACAAACTCGGGGCTGCGGTTCACGAATCACAGTTGCTCGGCCACGAGGAACTGATGCGCAAGGAAAAGGAGCGGCAGTCTCAGATGCAACAGGTTTATGAGGATGCGGTTGAGCCGGCAGAAGCGTTTGAGCAGCCGTCGGATTTGCCAGGGGCTGACGCGGTTTATGAGCCCGAGGCGCCGCCTGCCACACTTGACGATCAAATGTCGGATGAAGAACAGGGCGACCAGAATCAACGTCCTGGATTCTAAGCAATCGATTCTTTATATATCTTCTTAATTTCAGGTAGTTTGCACTCGATACCGCTGTCCTGTTATGAGAAAATGTTTGACAGTAATCTTACAAGCACTTAACTTGCCTATTCAAGTTGAATTGTTCCAAATGGAGTGCTGATGATGTCTATGTGGCGGCGACCTTTCTTCTTGATGCTTCTGCTATCTTTGCTTTGTTCGGTTCCTTCTGTTCAGGCACAGGAGAAGTACGACCAGACCTGGCGACATTCAACGATTGCTATCCCGAAGATCAGTCAGGCACCGAAGATTGACGGCCACATCAATGAACAAGAGTGGTCCACTGCAACGCTATTCCCGGCACTGATGAGCCGTGACCCGCTGGCTGGCGATGGTTTGCCTCCGAAGCATCGTACTTGGGTCTGGCTTTCATACACCGATGACACGCTCTATTGGGCGTTTCGCCAGGATTTGCCGTCGCATGAACTGCCCGTGCTGGCTCGCGCCACCAAACGCGACAAGGGGGAAGGCAGCGACAACACGATCAACATTCTGTTCTCAACGAACCCAAGCCGTTACTGGCAGCAGTTCAACATTTCCGGCAATGCGCTGTCGAACCTGTACGACCGACGGTTTGATGACGGCAGCGCCAATTACTGGAACCCGAACATCACTTACAAGTCGCGCGCAACCGAAACGGGTTACGAAGGGGAGATGGCCATTCCGTTTAAGGATTTGGACCTCAACGGAGCGCCGGCGGACGGGACCCAATGGAACTGCTACTTCTATTCCGCCTGGCGAAAAGGCGGCACACGCATCCTCTCTTGGCCCTACGTGCGATGGCGGCGCAAGGGTGAGTGCGGCCGAATCATCTTCGGCGGTGATATACCGGCTGTTCGATTTGAAGAAGACGGCAAGGTGGAACTGGTTGGGCCCACCGCCAGCACCGCGTCCGTTATGACGAAGTTGATGCACCGTCCCAAGCGACAGGGCGAAGCATTTTATTTCCCTTCAGTCATGGCGGCCGTTGATAATGCGACCGGTGAAGGCGCAACCTTTCAATCGTTCGATGAAATTATTACCGGCGCGTTGACCGGCTTTTCGCAGGTCAATGACACCGAGAAGGTCGGCGAGTATCTGCTGCGATACGAGATCAACCATGGTGAGAAGCTGCTCGCGCGTGGTGTGCAGTCTGCTTACGTCGCACCGCCGTTGGATTTGGAACTGACGCCAATGTTTTTGCAGGTCCGTCAACTGAAGATTGTCGCGCGTACACAGAAGACGGAGGCCGCAAAGGTCAAGCTGTCGGTTGAGCCCAAACTCGCAACCGCTACCGTCGGTTTCGTCGGCGGGCACGCAAAGCATGCGTTTGATTCGGCAAAGTGGCCGGTTGGTTCTTATACGGTTAAAGCTGAATCGCTCGATGCATCCGGGAAAGTGATGGACAAAATCTCTGTGGCGTTTGAAAAACCGAAGCTGCCGCTCTGGTGGACGCTCAAGGAGGGCTTTGATCCGATGATCCCACCACCGTGGCATCCGATCCGTGCGACGGCGGACTGGGCTGAGGTTCTCGGTCGACACTACGCGATGGGCGAGCAGGCCTTGCCGACTCAGATCACCACGCGCGGTGAGACGATTCTTGCTTCGCCGATTGAACTTCGAACCAGCGGTGGATGGAATGATGTCAGTTCAGAAATGGTCAGCACGGCACCGGACAAAACGGTTTACACCGCCATGATGAGAAAGGGCAATGTCCAGGTTCAGGTGCGCAATCAGCTTGAGTTTGACGGCTTCATGCTTGTTGACGTAACAATGACCGGCAGCGGTCAGCTCGACCAACTCGATCTGGTCATCCCATTCCTCACGCGCCATGCGCAATTGATGCAGAACTATTACAAAGCCCCGGGACCCGGCAAACGGGTCGGTCGATTTACCGGTGAGATACCTGACGAGGGTTATAAGTCGCCGCCGTTTATCACGACATGGATTGGTACTGACCGTTATGGGTTTGAATTCTCCATCGAATCGAGTCGCGGTTGGTCTATGGCCAAGCCTGCTGAAGCGATCATCATCAGCAGACAGGGCGAAGTCACTGAGTTTCGCGCACAGATGGTGAGCAGGCCGATTACGTTGGAGAAAGACAAGCCGCGGCGCATTCGGTTCGGCCTCGTTGCCACGCCGACCAAAACGATTACGCCGTCATTGCGGGAACGCCGCTTTTATGATGATGTTAACGTGGCCCTGTTGCCTTACGACTGGGCAGGCTTCCCGGCCTGGCATCCGCCGATGACGGATGAAGCGTTGATCAAGTCCAGACGTCAATGGGTTCAGGGCTTTCACGATCGTGGACAGAAGCTGCTCGTCAACGGTGGCTGGGCTGTGTCCGTTCAGGACAAGCAAAATGCGCCATGGATTAATGAGATGTTCGCTCAGCCGCTGACAAACGTCAGTTACAGCGGCGCCAAGCAGTATGCATACTGCTACAAGTCACCTTATGCGACGTTTCTTGCCAACAGTTTTGCTTACAACGCGCGACTTCTTCGGTACGACGGGATTCGCTTTGATACGGTGACGCCGGGCTACGTCTGTAAGAGCGTTGATCATGACTGTGCATGGACGGATGATCATGGCAATCAGTGGCCGACCTACTCGTTCTTCTCACAGCGAGAGGCCTGGAAGCGTATTTACACCGCACTGCATGGCGGCGTGATCGATGATGGTATTGTGTACACACCTAATGCGGCGGGGCCGATCATGGCGGTGCATTCCTTTTCCGATCATCATGAGATTGGTGAAGGGTTTTATCAGCATGCGCCGAGTCTGAAGGCAGGCTATCCGCCCGGCATGATTCGCGCGACCATGACGGGTGAAGCGTATGGGTTTGTGACCGCATCCAATCTGAAGTTTGGACCGCTTTTCTCCAATGAGCGCATTGGTGCGCTGATTGTTAATAATGCTGAGCCGCGATTCCACAATTCGCGTCGGTGGCAAATGGGCTATACCGCCCACGCCAATCCGGCGGCTTCGATCTGGGACGCATGGGATTGGGTCGACCGGTATCAGTCACGATTCCATGGCTGGTGGGAGAACCAGGACTATGTGAAGGTCGATAAGGGTGAGAACGAAGTCTACGCCAGTTTCTGGCGACGGGCGGGCCGCACTAATCGCGTGTTGCTGTGTGTCACCAACTACGAGAAGAAGGCACTTCATCAACTGCCCGTTCAGCTTTATTACGCATCACTGGGGCTGCAATGGCCGCTTCATGTTCAGGACGCGCTGACCGGCGACAACGTGCCGATCGAACGGGACGGCTCCATGAAGCTTGATGTGTTCGGCCAGCGATACCGGTTGCTGATGATCAGCAGTGAGCCGACGGAGTACCCCGAAGATCGGCAAGGAGAGAATCTGCTTACCAGCGCGCCCGCGCAGTTGGACAGCGGTTGGAAGTCAACGCCAATCAGTCTGGAGCCCAACAGCACGTATGTGATCTCGGCAATGGTCAAGATTGATGGCTTTATGGGCGCGAACTCCAAGAACCCGAACGTGATGGGCAGGTTCTCGCCGGCGGTCAGGCATTACGTGTCGATCGCGCTTGGCGGCAAAGGGGTGCACGCGATTGCCAATTCGAATCGTCGTCACGGGCCGGAGGCTTATTACACCACGGACTTATACAGACGACAGTGTTGGCCGCAATGGTGGGAGCCGACGGGCGGATGGGTGCGAATGTTCAGCCCGGTGCGCACAAGTGCCGACGCCGAATCCGGGATTTTCTATGTTTCTATTACTGACAAGGGGGAAGCAGTGGTTAAGGACATTCAGGTGCGAAAGGTGAATTGAACGTGCCGGTGGTCTATAAGCGATGGAAGATGCGAGTTGTTATCGCCGGATTGCTCGGCCTGCTGTTGTGTTGCTGCAATGATGCATGGGCCGCGAGTAAACGTCCGGTTACCGGCGTGCTTCGCTATCCGCTGAAGTACAACATCAACTTGGAAGAGGGCACGATCGAATGTTGGATGAAGCTGAACATCGAGCCGCACGAATTCCTTCCGGCCAAGAACTTTGCTGGTATCTGTTCGCTCGTAATGCTCAGCGGCGACCGAGGCGGGTTTAGCACCAGCTATTTTGTTGGCTCCACCTTTGGAGCTGAAAAAGCCGGTTGGCACGTTCGATTCTCTCCACGAGCGAAGATGTTGCCGCTGGGCAGCGTGGCCATGTGGCACAAGAATGAATGGCGCCATTGGGCCGTCACCTGGAAGGGCCGTGAAACATGGTTCTACCTCGACGGCAAGCAGGTCTCATATCGCTCTCACCCAGCGACATTTGCGGATACCGTCGGTGGGCTTGGTGGCAAGGCGCTGTTGCCTAAGTGGCCTTTCTATTTTGGCGATCGCTGGAATCGCGCCGCCAATTACACGCTTGATGACATTCGTGTTTCTTCGATCGCACGCCAACCGAATGAACTTGGCTTTGCAGTCGGCGAATTGAAAGTTGACCCATACACCATTCTGCTTGATTCATTTGAGGAATCTTTCATTCCGGATGGCAAGCAAACGACATCACCACGCGTTCTATGGGACGGCAAAGGTGGTGTGGTTTCAAGAATCAATCATTTCACCGATGGAAAATTTGGTAAGGGCTTGTCTTTCTTGCCTCCGCCGGAAGAGGTGAAGCCTGACGCCAATCAGACTACCGCCGAGCCAAGTGATGAAGCGACGGCCTCAGAATCGATTCAAGTTGGCGACTGGATGCGCCATCCGGTTCTGGGACTGCCGTTGAGCAGTACACTCAAAACAATCGATGGTCGTGTTGAAACGCGCGAATGGTTTGATGCAGCGTCGGTGGACGCGTTGATTAACGCGGAAGACAGTTTGGTTGCCGACGATCGGACGACGTTCAAGTTCGCTTATGACGCGACCCATCTGCATTTTGCTTTTCGACTGCATCGGCCGTCACACAATCTTCGCCCGACGCCGGGCGATCAGTTAGCAATTCGTCTGGACCCCACTGGTCAGACTCAGGGGGCAATTGTTATCACGATGAATCGCGACGGTGTGACACAGGTTCGCCACGACGGCGAAGCTGTGAAGCTGCCGGCGATGTCCGTGATTGCGTACGCCGCAACAGATACCGATTTTGGCTGGGAAGGTGAACTCGCCATTTCTTTTGCGGACCTTGGCGTCACTGCGCCAAGACCCGGCGACCAGTGGCGGGCCAATGTTTCCCGTATTGATGCTACGCCGGTCCACAACGTTTCGCGATGGTCGTACACCGGTCGTTTCCCGCCGGGGTTGTCACACGATGGCCGTATCGCGTTTCTTGGAAAGCCGATTGCCGTATCCATGCGCGGTGGATGGCTGGGTAGCTATCGAGATGTCGGCGTGATGGCGACAATCGCGAACTTCAGCAACGAGCCAATTGATGTTGATGTTGCGGGTTTGATTCATCGCTCGGAAACGGCACAGGCAATTCCAATGATCGCCGCTGTCGACGATGAAACAACAGACGATCTCGGTCAGCCGCGCGGGAAGATGAATGATGAGCTTCAAAAGGCGTTGGACGTTTACAAGCCGCTTGAAACATTATCCCGGCGTCAGCATATCGAGCCCCGAAGTACGCGCCTTGTGCGCATACTTCTGCCGGATGATCCAGGCGACTATGTGACGGCGATGTCGCTGAAGGTGGGTGACACTCAGCTCGCCGGTCTGCTCGTGCCTGCGCGCGTGCCGGATCATCTTGGTCTGGCGATGCAGATTCATCAATTGTCCGAGGCGGTGGTTTTTGATGTGAATCTCAAACGCCTCGCGGACGAGTTGTCCGAGGATGCGAAGCTGACCGTCGAACTGCGTGATGCGTCGGGCAAACAACTGGGTGTCAAGACCTACGATAAGCTGGCAGAGCAGCCGACTATTCAGGACGCATTCCACACGACGTTGGCATTCGAGTCGTCTTATCACGTTCATGCAAGCGTCGAGCAAGGTGGTTTACACCTGGCGTCTCGCGAGTTGGCAGGCTCAACGGTGCCCGAATTGCAGTTGCCGCTCTGGTGGACGATGAAGCCGGTGGAAGAGCCGAAGATTCCGCCGCCGTGGCATCCGGTACGTGCGACAGCTAAAGAGGCGGACGTATTGCTGCGGACCTATTCGTTTGATAAGCAAGCGCTACCGTCACAGATTGTGACGCGTGGCCGGTCTATTCTTGCCGGACCAATTGAATTGACTACCGCCCAGCCATGGCAGGGCCAGGCCGTGAAGCTGCATACGAGTGACGGCGAAGCGGCGACCTATGTCGGTACACTCAAGCAAGACGATGCGACCATCACCATTACGAACCGTGTTGAATTCGACGGCTTCATGCTGATTGACGTCGAGATGGCCGGCTCAGGCACGATCGACGATCTGCATCTGAATATTCCGTTCAAGACAGAACACGCCCAGTTGCTGCAAAACTATCGCCAGGCGCCTGGGCCTTCTGTAAGAGTGGGGCGGTTCCACGGTCTGATTCCGGATGAAGGTTATTCATCACCACCGTTCTTTACGACATGGATTGGAACAGATCATTACGGACTGGAGTTCTCCTGCGAATCGAGCAGGGGCTGGTCTATGGCAGAGCCGGCAACGGCTATGCGTGTGACACGTGATGGGTCAACGACCACACTACGCGTCGGTTTCATTTCACGGCCGATCCAACTGTCGCCGGATGAGCCGCGAACGATTCGTTTCGGTCTCGTAGCGACACCAACCAAAACACTGCTGCCGCATGTGCGGAATGCCCGGTTCTACGATGATGTCGCAGTGCTTTTGCTGCCTTACGACTGGTCCGGCTTCCCCGCCTGGCACCCGCCGATGACGGACGAGAAACGGATCGCCGAGAAGAAGCAATGGATTGACAAGTATCACAACGAACGAAGACAGAAGGTGCTCGTCAACGGTGGTTGGGCGGTCAGCACGCAGGACCCGACGAATCAGCCTTGGATACATGAAATGTTTCGCGCGCCGATGATGAACGTCAGCTACAGCGGCGCAAGACAGTTCGCCTACTGCTGGCATTCTCCGTACGGCCGGTTCATCGCCAATAGTTTTGCTCACAACGCGCGCCTGCTCGGGTTTGACGGTATCCGATTCGATACCGTAACGCCCGGCTACACTTGTCAGAGTGTTGCGCATGGTTGTGCATGGACGGATGACGACGGGAACGTCTGGCCGAGGTATCAGATATTCGGGCAACGTGAAGTATGGAAGAAAATCTATCGAGCCTTTCACGGCGGCGTGATCAAGGAAGGAATCGTTTACACGCCCAATGCATCCGGCCCGATCATGGCGGTGCATTCTTTCTCCGATCATCATGAAATCGGCGAAGGCTTCTATCAGAAGGCGCCGAACTTAAAGAAAGGCTATCCGCCTGACATGGTTCGGGCGATTATGACCGGCGACCCGTATGGTTTTGTGACGGCGTCGAATCTGAAGATGGGTCCGCTGTTCTACAACGAACGAATCGGTGCGCTGCTGGTGAACGGTGCTGAGCCACGCTTTCTGGATTATCGTCACTGGTCGAATCACTACGGCCGACATGGGGCGCCTGCGATTTCGATTTGGGAGGCGTGGGACTGGATTGATCGGTACAACGCTCACTGGCTTGGCTGGTGGGAAAATCAACAGTTGATATCTGTCGACTCGAAAGACAATGAGATATATGCGAGTCTTTATCTGCGCGACGAGCCAAAGCGCGTGCTTCTGATCGTAACGAATTATGAGCAGAAGCCGCTTGGCAAGCTACCAGTGAAACTGAATCTTCAGAAGCTTGGCTTTACCGGTCCGGTTTTCGCGGAAGACGCTGTAAAGCACATGCCGATTGCGGTTGATGCGGCAGGCAGCATGACGTTGGATCTGTTCCCGCAACGGTATCGTCTCGTCATGATCAGCCAGGACAAGCCGCGTTACCGGGAGCAATTGCTTAGCGACAACCTGCTTACCAATGCACCGGAATCCACGACCAAAAGTTGGGTCTCCGGCGACCTGAAATTAGAGCCCAATAGTGTGTATGTCCTGCGTGCCGAGGTTAGTATTCCCGAAGAAATCGGCCGGAACAGTAAGAACCCAAACCACATGGGCCGATTCTCGCCTGGCATTCGGCACCGCGTGCAGATTGCGCTGTCGGGTAAAGGTGTCTGGGGGATCAATGGCTCAGATCGCCGTCATGGTCCTGATGATTACGGCAAGAGTAAATGGTACGCCCGCTCTCACCGGCCGGACTGGTGGTCTCCAACGGATGGCTACTACACCATGTTCCTTCCTGTGAAGACAGATGAAACAGCTTCCGTAGCGCGGTTCCATCTGCACTTAACGGATCCCGGGCAGGCGACGATTCGCCGCATTTCCTTACAGCGGGTTCAGACAGGGGCCGATTGACACGGCCGATCAGTTGTACGGCGGTAAAAACAGTGAATTTCCCGAGATATATGCTTGTCGGTCTCCAAACCAGCGTCTAAAATTGACTAGGCATTTCCGGGTCAGGTCTTGACCGTTTCGCTATGGATGGAGTTTAAGGAGTCCGTCTATGTCTCGAAACAGACGCGGGTTTACCTTGATCGAACTGCTGGTCGTCATTTCCATCATTGCATTGCTTGTGGCCATTCTGTTGCCTTCGCTCGCACAAGCTCGAGAGCGCGGTCGCACCATGCAATGCCAGTCGCTGTTGAAGCAGTTTGGACTGGTCGCTTATCTCTACGCCCATGACAATGAAGACCTTTGTCTGCCGCACGGGACGTGGTGGCGATTTGGAACACTGAATTCGTACTTCCCGCTGCAGGGCAATGGCTCTGACATTCGCCACTATCGATGCGCTGATCTGGAAGCAGAGATTATGGCGGGGAACGTCGCGATCGGATCGAACCCGTATTGGAATATGGCCTATACCATCAACGCGTATCTGAGCCTGAAGCCGGGTGGCTTCCCGGGAACGCCGCGAGCAGTTCGTGTCGCGGATGTGACCAATGCAAGTGATATCTTTTACTTTACCGATGGCGTGGGCAACAGCACATCGACAAACGATATGCGTTCCGTCGGCGACTATGTCACAACAGGACGGCACCACAGCACGATTGACCCGAGTGCAGGTAATCGCAATTGGATTGGCCGAACGGCCAACCTTGTTTTTGTCGATGGACATGTAGAGTTCTTTGGAGCCAACTATCTCGGCCAGGCTGGATCAAACAGCACCGGCGGTTTCTTCTACGACGCTCATGCTCGGAACGCTTACCTGGCGCAGCCCTGACCTGTACGAATGAAACAGAGCACCTCGAATCGGAGCTGACTCGGAAGTCAGCTCCGATTTTATTAACGGTGGATTGATCACATCGACGTCACACACCGTTACAATCCAGCCTGAATATTGAGCCATTACGAGAGCATTGAAAGTCATGGTTGGGGACGTTTTTGATTCTGAGATCCAGACCTATAACGATCCGGACACCGGTGCGCAGGTGACGCAATTTACGGATGCCAGGGCAATCCATCGAACGCTCTATTTCACGAGCCGTCCGTATTGCAGCGATGGGCAACATCTGATTTTCCTTTCCAATCGCTCCGGCAGCGGTACACAGTTGTATCTGCTCGACACAAGGGCGGGCAGATTTACCCAAGTCACTGACAAGGCGGGCGACTCCCAGTGTGCGCATGTGGTGCATCCGTCACAACCCCTTGCGTATTACCATGACGGTGTTACCGCGTACGTCGTCAATCTTGACACTTTCAAATCCGAGGAATTGTTTCGAGCGCCGGACAATTTTCGCATCGGCTTATTTAATCTCAATGCACCGCCGTGGCTTGTATTCGAATTAAAAGAGAATGTGCCAGAAATGAAGCAGATTCACCCCGGCGCCGGATTGCCTGTAAAGAATGAGGCGTTCTACATGCGCCCGGTCAATCTGGTTTATCGATATGACATTGATAGTCACCAACTGCATTGCGTCTGGGGTGAGAATAAGTTACTCCAGCACGTCCAGTGCTCACCGGTTAATCCTGATTTGCTGATTTTTTCGAGCTGGCGCGGGTATGGTGATCCACGATGTTTCTATATGGACATGGCTGCCGGTGTCAGCAGCATGCCGCGGCCGATTTTCCCGGAAGGGGGGACAGCCAGAGCCGGACATGAGTGCTTCACGCGCAAAGGGAACCTCTACGCCCAGTGGATGGAAGGGGACTTACGCTTTGGCCGCGAGCATCGTTTGTTTCATTGCATCATGGACCTGCAGGGCGTCTCGACCGATCAGTCACACCTTGGTCGCTTCACGCGCCATCCCATCCCGGAACGTGGCGACTCGCTCGTTCATCACTACACGTGGTCGTATGACGAGACCTGGGGCGTTCATGACCGGTGGATTGAAACGCCCGATGCGGAACAGAGCTTGAGCTACCTGAGCGTGATTCGACATCTACCTGATGAGCCCTACTTCCAATCGTTGCGGTTGTGTCGCGTAAATAGCCATCCGTTGGAAGAGCCACACCGTCAGTATGGGCCGAACCTGACGTTGACTGATGACGACCGGCACGCCACTTTCACGAAGTACGGTGATGGCGTCGCGCACATTTGTCAGGTTGAAGTCGGTCCGCTCGTCGAGCGCCTGTTTGGGGGAGGCTGACTGGTGCGATACACCATAGACATCAAACCAACAGAAGACCTCGGCTCGCGTGCGAAAGTGATTAATGCGATCAGCCATCGCACCGACCAGATTCGGCAGCAACTGGCGGAAAAGTGGGTCGACAAACCTAAACGACTGGCGGCTTTCAGAAGGTCGGTAATTGATCATTTGGCGTATGCACCTCGGAAGGTGCCACTCTCGCCGAATTTGATCGCCAGCGTGACGACAAGCCGGTTTGCCAAGCATACATACCGCTTGCAGATCAACCCTGACGATCAGACGACCGCAGCACTTTATCTGCCGCGTGACGCATCGCGTCAATCGCCTGTCCCGGGGTTGCTCGCTATTCACGAACATGGTGGACAGTTTCTGATGGGACATGAAAAAGTATGCGCCGATCCGAAGCTGGCATGCGTTTTTCAAGAATATCAGCTTGGCTGCTATGGCGGACAGCCACCGGCTGACTACTTCGCGTCAAATGGTTACGCGGTATTGTGCATTGATCTATTCGGATTCGGCAGTCGCGCGATCTGGCATGAAACAGATGAGCCATATCGTAGTGGTCGCAAGAAATGGACCCGCGCTGCCGCTCAACGCATTCGACTTCGCATGCGTCACGAACAGGAACGTGTCCATCGCGCGCTGTTGGCCAATGGTGTCACTGAGTCGCAGGTTAATCTGTACGACCTTCGTCGCGCGATTGACTTTCTGGCCGGTCGGCCGGAGGTCGACCGTAATCTTATTGGCGCGTTTGGACTTTCTGTAGGGTCCATTCTGTGTCACTATCTTGCTGCCATTGACATGCGCATCAAGGCAAGCGTGCGCGTCTGTTGGGCAGGCGACTGGACCGATATGCTTCGCGACAGCGGCCCGCGCGTGTTGGGTTCACAGTTCCTGCTCCCGACCCTTAGCGGCATGTTGGGAGTGCCGGAGTGGGTCGCACTAAGCTGGCCCAATCCGGCCATGATCATTAACGGCAAACAAGACACGATGTACTCGTTGGCGAATCAACAGAAGACGCGACGGAAGACGTTGAATCTCTGTCGGCAGCAGAAACCGGCCGATCGTGTCAGATGGCGTTTTTTTGATGGGCCACACTGCTTTGTGCCGGCTCAGCAGGCATGGGCCCTACGCTTTTTTGATAACCATCTTGAGTAGTCAGGTGGGCTGCTATAACATAGGAAATAACAGGCCGATACCGCCTGCAGAGGAGTCATATGACATCCGTGAAACCGAAACCCAAAGGTGCACAACTGATCATCGAGTCCCTGCGCAAGCGAATCGTTTCTGATCAGTGGAAGCCTGGCGAAAAAATCAGTTCAGAGTATTCGCTCAGTCACGAGTTCGGCGTCTGCCGCGCGACGGTCACAAAAGCGCTTAAGGAACTCGAACGTGAAGGCCTGCTTGTCGGCAAACAGGGCAAGGGTCGCTTTGTTGCGGACCTGAGCACACGCCCGCGCACCTGGGCGATTGGGGTGGTGCTTTCCAACTTGGACGCATTGACCCATCCGGTGCTTGCCCAGGTTATCCACGGGATGCGCGACGCAATTCTCGATTCGGATTACCACCTGAAACTGACTGCGTTTAATGCTGCTTCCAACCAGCGCGCGATCAATCGCGTGGATGACTGGCTGGACCTGCTGGATCCTTCGAGCATTGACGGCGCGATCATTGCGACGCGCGAAGTGCAGGACCATCTGATCGAGGCATTGACTCGGTATGTACCTCTTGTTCGCGTTCAGGGCGATCCGGTCGGACCCCGATCGGTTAGTGTGACGTATGATTTCGAAACACCAGCCTGCGCGGCGGTTGAACATCTGCTCTCGCTCGGACATCAGCGTATCGGGGTGGTGACGATTCCAGAACAATTCATGCAGGGGCGTGATCAGGTCGCCGGTGCAAAACGAGCGGTCAAAAATGCAGGTTTGAAGGTGGATGATGTTCTGGAAGTCTTCGTCACGCAACGTAATCGTGCACCTTACGGGTACGCAGCGACGCTCGAGGTTCTACAGAAGAAAATCCGCCCGACCGCGTTGCTATGCGGGTCGGATGACCTGCTGCTCGGCGTATACCAAGCGGCTGAAGAACTGGGTATGCATGTGCCGCGTGACCTGTCTCTTGTCGGTTGGAATGACGCGCTCACTACGGATGATGTTCCTGTTGCGTTGACGTCTGTGAAGATTGACCATTACCAGATCGGTAATGAGTCCATGAACTGCCTGATGGAATTGATGAAGAGTAGTGACATCGAGCGTGCTACGCGCAACTTGCCTGCCGAACTGGTTATTCGGAACTCGACTGCGACGCCAGCGGGATAAGCCTGAAATGGGTGAGTCGCCCATTGTGGCAGAGCGATCTTGCCACTTTTTATAGTGAATTTTGCGTGTTTTTCCGGCCAGATGTTTTCCCTGCATACAATGTGGTCATGCGATGGCGCGTGGCACTGCTTCTGGTCGTTTTTGTTTCAACGCACATCTGCTTTGGGTCAGACGATCCCAAAGAGTCGCTGCGCGCATACGTCGATTGGATTGAAGCCCGCGCGCGGGAGAGTTGGAAGGAAAACGAGGACTGGCCAAGCGACCTGAAAGGGGCGCCACAGTTAAAGCTGACCAACAACCAGTTGATCGCTTTCCTCGGCGCTCGCCTGCATGACGATGTGGCATTGGACGCATTTATCAAGCGCCAACTGCTGGATCGTGGTCCCGATATTGCCCAGGCCAGTTTTCAGCAGGTGGGGCAGATGATCTTTGCGATGCCCGCGCTTGTTGCTCAACCCTCGACTGCCGGTTTAGGAGATGGGAGTTCACGAGAGAAGGATTCACAACCATTTATTTTTATTGGGCGCCAGACAGCTTTCGTCAGCGACCTGATTCCCATTCCCGGCACGAACAGTTTTCGTCCAGTAATCAGCACCGCGATTGAGGGGGTCGGTTTGAACGCCTCCGGCGCGACCATTTTCAGAGCGCCACCCAGCGTATTTCAGACGATTCGCCTTGAGAATGGACGACTGCAACGCCGGCGTGCCTTGGTCATTCGCGCGAACAGCCCGTCACTCAGTTATCGCGAAGACTTTATCAACCTGCTGCCCGACACCAGCGGCATTCATTTGGCTGCTCGAATTGCTGATACGCGGGCGCGCGTCAATGCCGGCGACCCGACCTATGGATTCGCGATCAAGCTGATGGTCAATGCTTCCGAGCGCATCGTGAGTGATCGTTCCTTATCCGTTTCTGTGCGCAATACGCTGAAGGACGATTTAAACGCACTCTACCGGCTTAATACGACGGTGACGCGCTCACTGAATGCCAAGCAGGGAAGCAACACCGTCACGCTGGACCAGCAAGTGGTGCGTTTGGACAAGGAATCTTATAAATATGTGCTATCCGCTTTGAACGGCCGCCGATTGCGCTTTATGCCGGGGGAGCGGCGATCAGACTGAGCACAGCGTATAACGTGCCGTTAATTATGCTGCCGCCGCTCGTGACACCTGTTCTGAATCCCGCAGCAGCGAACTGATGTCCAGAATCAGGCTCACGCCACCGTCTTCACGCACGGTCGCACCGCTGACGTGTTCTGAGTTGGCAAACAGGTCGTCCAGTGGCTTGATCACCACTTCCTGCTGACCGATCAGTCGCTCGACAAGCACGCCGACCTGCTGTTTACCGGAGCCGACCACTAGCGCGAAGGGGACTTCACTCTCTTCACCGGTGTCGCCGAAACGCTGGCCGAGGTTGACCAGTGGGAGAACCGTGTCGCGCAGTCGCATGACCGGGCTGCCTTCAATCGTGTAAACCGCTTCCTCGTTCGGGCGAACGATTTCCAGCAAGTTCGACAGCGGCACTGCGTAGGTTTCTGTGCCGACGCCAACCATCATGGCATGCATGATTGCGACGGTGAGCGGAATCTTGATCGAGACGGTTGTGCCTTGGCCCGGGACAGAGTCAACGGCAACAGAGCCGTTGAGTTTCGTGATGTTGCTGTTGACAACATCCATGCCGACGCCGCGACCCGACAGGTCAGACACCTGTTCGGCCGTACTGAAGCCGGGCGCGAAGATCAGCCGCATGATCGCATTGTCGGTCATGCTGGCCATATCTTCTTTGGTGATCAGACCGCGTTCAATGGCCAGGCCACCAATTTTCTTCGGGTCCAGTCCCTTGCCATCGTCGCTGATCTGAATCAGCACGTTGTTGCCTTCATGCTTCGCCGAGATAGTAATGTTACCGATCGGGTTTTTGCCGTTTTGCTTGCGCACTTCCGGCGATTCAACACCATGGTCTGCGCTATTTCGCAGAATGTGAACCAGCGGATCGGCGAGTCCTTCCAGAACGGACTTGTCGACTTCGGTTTCGCCGCCGAGTACTTCGAGTTCGATCTGTTTGTCGGTGGCACGAGCCAGGTCGCGAATAACGCGCGGATAGCGGCTGAACAGTTTATTCATCGGCTGCATGCGCGTCTTCATGACGCTGATCTGCAGATCGGCCGTCACGCGATCAAGGTCGGATGTCACCTGCACCGCCTCTTCAGCAAGTTCTGTATCCTGGCCTGATTCACGTAGTTTTCGCGTTAACGAAAGAACGCGGTTTTTCTGGAGTACCAGTTCGCCGGTGAGGTTCAGCAGGGCTTCGAGACGAGTCACGTCGACGCGGATCGTCTGTTCCGCACCGGACTTGGTGTGAACTTCCTGTTCTTTTGCGGCTGGCTTAGTGTTGCCGTCTTTTTCTTCTGTCTTGTTATTGTCAGCAGGTGTTTCGGTTGCTTCCTGGTCACCGTCGCTTACAACCCCGTCTATTTTGAGGACTTGTTCTGTCGTGCAGTTTTCTTCGAGGGTTGCGTCACCAACCGGCTGGTGCTCGTCGATGACGGCACGTAACCGCTGCATGAGCGTTTCGGTCGTTCGATCGATCAGGCGTTCTTCGCCCAGCGCTTCGGTTCGTTCCTGGAGAACAGCAAGTAATGCCGCTGCTCGAGGAAGGGTCTGTGACAGTAGTTCCGGATCCAGATCATCGATGTGCTCGGCAAGATACTCCAGCGAGCCGACTTCCTGACACATCACGTCAATTTCGTAAAAATCGATACTGCGGACGAGTCCTTCGGTGATGTCACGCATCTGAGCAGCAATGTTGCCCAGATCGGCCGAAGTTTTGAGTTGTTCAACGAGTTCACTGAGTTGGGTCAGCGAGTTTTTAAGGTCATCGACCATGAATGGCAGAAGATCCTTCTTTGACTCGCAAAGTTGCAGCTTGTTCGGATCGGCTTCCTGTGGCTCCGTTGCCGGCTCTGCTTCTTCCGCTGGCGCTTCGCCTTCACCGGCCTCGCCGCCGGCGCTGATGCGATGAAGTGTTTCAATCAGGTCGGCCGGGCCGTCTGTGCACATTTCGCCTTCGCTGACTTCATCCACCTGTCCGCGGATGACGTCAACTGCCTGTAGCAGCGGATCCATCACTTCTGCGGTAACGGCCAGCTTGCCGTTGCGCATCAGGTTCAGGGCGTCTTCTGCGGCGTGAGCGACGGTGGTCAGCGGGTTCAGGGCCAGGAACGAAGCCGCGCCTTTGATCGTATGAATTGCGCGAAAGATGCGGTTAAGCAGATCTTCGTTGGTCTTGTCTGATTCCAGCGCGACGAGATCGACGTCTAATGATTCGAGCAGTTCGCGAGACTCGGTAATGAAGTCATCGAGGATTTCAGGGTTCAAGCCTTCAAGAGACGCCATATCTTTTCTCCATCACGTGGTCAGCTCTTTTGGTACGCGAACGAGTGCGATTCTGACCTTGGTTTAAATATCGTCGAATTGCGTATAGATTCGCTATGACCGATAAAGAGGGTGCCGTCTTTAGCCAGTTGGCTGTGGAACATGTTCAGGCACGACTCTCGCATTTTGTCATCGAAGTAAATCATGACATTCCGACAGAAAATAACGTCGAACGTCCCATAGACGCGCGCTGACCGGGTATCCTTGAGATTCAATTTCTTGAATTGCACCATTGAGCGAACTGTCGGATCGACCGCCATATCACCATTAGCCTGTTTCTTGAAGTAACGCTGCACGGTTGTCGGCGGCATGTTACGCAAGGCAGAGTCGGGGTAGATCCCGTCGCTGGCGATTTTTAATACACGGTCGGAGATATCGGTCGCCAATACCTCAACGCGCCAGTCCATCAGACGAATACCCAACATACGGTGCACGATCATTGCCAGGGTATACGGCTCCTGACCGGTTGAGCACGCTGCAGACCAGATGCGCAGTCGCTTCAATGTACCGCGTTCCTCAACGATTTGCGGCAGCACTGTTTTTTCAAGCACGCGCAATTGAGGCTCATTGCGAAAGAAGCTGGTCTCATTGATCGTGATCAGGCTGAACATCTCGTGGAACTCTTCCTCACGAGCCATGCCGGTGTTCAGCAGAATGGCGTACTGATCGAAGTCGTCCAGCCCAAGCTCTTCGATGCGCTTGCTGAGTCTTGATTCGAGCAGATATTTCTTGGCATCGCCAAACCAGATACCACTGCGATCGTAGATAATCTGGCGCATGGTTTCATACTGCTCATCTGTCATTGATTTCGTAACTAATGCCACCTGGCTTTCCTCCCGAGTGATTGGTACTGGGTGTTATGAGAGCGGGGGAGATTGAACAGCTCAGGCTGCTTTTTCGACTTCGGCGCTCTTTGCAGCAGAACGTGCAGCCGCTTCAAAGTCACGAACCTCGTCCGCGTTGAACAGCTTGCTGAGGTCCAGCAGAATCAGCAGGCGGTCTTCCAGCTTGCCGATGCCCTGAATATAGGTGCTGTCCACTTTTGATGCCGCGGCCGGTGCCGGTTCAACGATACCACTGCTGATGCGAAGTACTTCGTTGACGCGATCGACGATGAATCCCAGAATCCATTCATCCACTTCTACAACAACGATGCGGCTGTCTGATGAGTGTTCTGATTTATCCAGGCCAAACCTGTTTCGCATATCGATGACAGGGATGATTCGACCTCGAAGATTGATGACGCCTTCCACGCATCCCGGGCTCTGCGGAACGCGGGTAATCTGCATCATGCGATTGATTTCCTGAACACGAAGAATATCAACCGCGAACTCTTCATTCCCTATCACAAAGGTAACGAGTTGAAGCTGCTCGTGATCTTCATGCTGCGAGGTCACGTTATCGGCCTGCGCCTTATCGGCAGTCGTGGAGGATACGGTCATATCTGTGCTCCTTTGGGCCCCGGGTTAATGTCGTCATATATCGACTACAGCTTGAACTGGCTGACCAATGATTGCAGTTGTTCTGCCTTATTACTCAGGTGGGCTGCGGCTTGTGCGGCTTGTTGCGAACTTTCCGTCGATTGCACCGTCACAGAATTGATACTTTCAACATTGCGCGCAATTTCTTCAGCTGCCTGTGATTGCTGATGGGCTGCCGCAGCAATCGATTGCACCATGTCGCCGACGCTGGTCGAACCCGTGACAATTTCTTTTAACGCGTTTCCTGCCTGTTCAGCCAGTTCAACACCGTCCGATACTCGCTCGGTGCCTTCGTTCATACGGTCAACCGCCGCTGAAGTATCCTTCTGGATGGCACTGATCGATTCGGCGACCTCCTCGGTTGCGCAGGTTGTCCGCTCCGCGAGTTTTCGGACCTCGTCCGCAACCACAGCGAAGCCTCTGCCGTGTTCGCCGGCCCGGGCTGCTTCGATAGCCGCATTCAACGCCAGCAGATTCGTTTGATCGGCGATATCGTTGATCACTTCAATAACCTCGCCAATCTGCTCGCCGCGCTTGCCTAATTGGCTGATTGCGGCCGCGGAATCGTTGACCATTTCAGCAATCCCTCGCATGCTCTCCACGGTTTGCGTGACGACGTCGCCACCTTGCTCGGCACGTTCGCCGGCGCCCTTGGCGCTTTGTGCTGCGGTGGATGACTTATCGGCCACTTCGCTGACCGTCGCGTTCATCTCTTCAACCGCTGCGGAGACCTGGTTGGTTTGACCGGATTGCTGTTTTAAACCAGCAGACATTTCTTCGGCGCTAGCAGCGATCTGCGCTGACGCACCGGCGACTTCGCGGGTCGTACCGGCAACCTGTTTGACGATGTCATGCACACGCTCGACGAATGCGTTGAACCATTTAGCCAGTTCACCTAATTCGTCTTTGCGGTCGGCATCAACTCTTTGGGTCAGATCACCTTCGCCTTCCGCGATGTCGCGGATGCGATCGACAATACGGTTAACCGGACGTGAGATCGTGTTTCCGAAGATGACAGCGCCTGCGATGATCAGTACCACCGCGCCGGCAATGGCCGCCAGCAATATCATGCGCATGCGATTAATAAGCGCGAGTGCTTCCTGCTCGGATATGCGGACGAGTGCTGACCAGCCCAGTCCTGGATAACCCAGCGCACCGCTGCTATTGGCCCATGCAGAAACCTGTCGAATTTGCTTACGCGCATGTACGCTGCTGCCATGTCCGTTTTCGCCCGCTGTAGCCTTTTGTGCTGCCTCGACCCCTTTTTCCGCCAGGTTTAGTTTCAGGATGACTTTTTCGGCATCTCGATTGATGTTCTTGCCGTGAATGGATGGATCACAGTCGACAATGACGCGCCCGTGTCTGTCGAGCAATGTCAGTTCGGCGCTCGCCAAGTTCGCTTCTGCCAGTGCCCGATAAGTTGATACAACGATGTCCTCGACCAAGCTCCATTTCGCATAGTTCTTCCACACCGCAATAACATTACCGTCCATATCCCGGACGGGAGCTGCGTACCCGAGTGTCAACCCCTCGTCGCCAAATATCTGTTGCACTAGCGGATCGATATGGAGATCTTCCACCGCAGTTCCTGAAAGCATGTCAGAAGCCAGATATTTGTCGGCCATGACGTTTTTGAACCAACTCGCGCTTGCATAAGATTGCGCATATATCGAATCGGTGTTGATGGCCCGGCCGTCTTGATCGCGTGTGTTGACAGCAATAACCTTGCCTTTGGTATCCACCAGCAACGTCAGGTAGTAGATGTCGTAAGTGTCGACATAGCCGTTCATGGCGCGGACAATGGGGTTTGACTCACTTGGCGTATACCAGTGCTTCTTGTTTTGTACGACGGTGTTCAGCCCGAAAGCCTGCACATCGCCATATCGCTCAAACAAGTTCCGCTCGACCTTGTCCATCATGTCGGCGGCAGTGTCCTCAAATCGAACACCGATACCGTCCGCCATGTTCGACATGGCTTTCCAGGCAAGGCCGGCTGTGATGAGTGTTGGAAGCATACCCAGCGTGAGAAACGCTACGATCAGTTTGGAACGAAGTTTCATATGCACAATCCCAGTAAGACATGTGAAGCCCAAATTACAAACACCCGGAACAGACCGAGCACAACACAGAACTGATTTGTGGCTGGGGGGTGCCGAAAGTTGCTGAACCCTTCAGATGCGGACACTCCCTGCTGAACCAGAGAAATGGATCGACATTGTAAAAAGACTTCTTTAGCCTTTTTTGGAAAGGCGGTAATTAAATAAGTTCCCAATAGGCGTTATTGGGCCCACCGTGGATACTCGGGACGGGGGATGTTCGTCGTTAAGTCAGATACTCAGAGGAACTGGCGACGCTAACAGCGTATCAGTCTTTTTACGCGGATTGGCGCGTCCCAGCGATGTTACCTCGCACCGAGGTATGCCAAGTGCGAATTGTGTCATTGATCTTTTCCGGCGGCATGTTGGCACACACGAGGCCCGCTTCTGTTACGGCTTTGGGCATGCCGTACACGACAGAACTCGCATGATCCTGCGCAATGATGGGGCCACCTTTCTGGTGTAGAACACGGCCGCCTTCCAGCCCGTCCTGTCCCATGCCTGTCAGCATGACCCCCAACACCTGGTTGCCAAGCAGTTCAGCGGCCGATCGGTACAGTTCATCCACGGAAGGATGGTACGGTGCGTCTGTCGGCTTTGCACAGACCTCCAGCGCGAATCTGCCGATCGCGCCGCGCCTGATACGAACGTGCTTACCGCCTTCGGCAATGTAGATCGTGCCCGCATTGGCTGTTTCACCGTCTTCAGCCTGTTTGACATGCATCTTGCAGCGCTCATCGAGGCGCTCAGCCATGCTCTTGGTGAACAAGGCCGGCATATGCTGTGCCACAACAATCGGACAGGTCAGGTCGGCTGGAAGTTCGATCAGCAGTTTTTCCAGTGCGGGTGGTCCGCCCGTGCTCGAACCCACAGCAATCAGTCTGAATCTGCGACCTGACAGGTTGACGTGATCGGGACCTGAATCGACGGGTTCGGCAACTTTTGCCTTAGCGGGTTGTGTTCTGGCCGCATGGCCCAGTGCCCGGATTTTGGAAAGCAGGTCCTTTTCAATACTGACGATGTTCAGTGATACTTGTGAGCAGTCTTTGGTAATAAAATCATCTGCACCGCGACGTAAGGCACGAAGCGTGACGTGTGAGCCTTCTGTCGTCAGGCTGGAAATCATGATGACGCGCGTATTGCAGGCTCGCTTGATGTGTCCGAGCGCCGTCAAGCCATCCATTTGTGGCATTTCGATGTCCAGTGTCATGACATCGGGCTTGTATTTCTTTGCCAGCTCGACGGCTTGCAGTCCGTTGTTCCCCGTGGCGACGACCTCGATACCGGATGCCTCCTCGAGCATGCGCGATATGGCTTTGCGCATAAACGCAGAGTCGTCGACAACTAGTACGCGAATGGGGGTTCCGCTAGGCATTGTTCTCACAGCATCCGACATAGGGGCGGACGTTCTATCCGCTTATGTATGTCGGGCTTTATAGCACAATGCTTTAGCGTCGCCGCTTTCCGGAATAAGTCGCGTATAAAAACCGCCGTGCCGCGTACAGAACAAGATGTCCGAATAATCGGTCGACGTGCGGCGATGACGAAGCGAATCAACGCTTGGGCTTAACCGGTTGGCCTGTCCTGGCAGATTCGTAGATCGCGTCCATCAGTTCGCTGTGAATAATGCCGTTACGCGGCGTCGCGCGCGGCTGATCCTTGCCCTGAATTGAGTCAATCCAGTTATCGGCGGGCGTCAGCTGCTCACCTTCTACCCTAGGGTACTTCACCTTTTGGTTACCCTTGTACACGTCCATCCATGACGCGCCCCAACCATCGACGTCGATTTTGCCGTTCGAAAAGATGAAGCTCATGTGACAGCCGTTGGCCGGGCAGTTGCCGCTGATGGTGATTGCTGCCATAACGCCGCTCTCGAATTTAATCGTGAAGACACTGTTGATGTCAACCGCGGTGCCATGGTTATCAACAAAAGAGAAGAGTTCCGCCACTGGTGATTCGACTGACCAGCAAAGACTGTTCAGCAGATGGGCGCCGCTGTCATAAGCCTGGCCGCCGCCGGAGAGTTCCGGTTTCTGACGCCACATACCGACGGTTGCTTTCATCCAGCCCTGGCTCAGATAGCCGGTGACCAGTTCCAGCTTACCCAACTCTTCATCTCTGATGCGATCTCGGATGTAAGCCATCTCGGGTGAGCATGAGGTATTGAATGCGACGAGCAAGATTTTTCCTGTTTGCTCAACCTTGTCGGCCAGCGTGTACGCATCCTGCGTATTGGTCACCATCGGCTTTTCCATCAGGATGTGACAGCCGTGATCCAATGCCTGCATGGCGTGTTCGAAGTGAAGCGTATGCGGCGTGCAGATGACGACGCCATCCGGTTTGGTTTCCTCATACATCTTCTTCGCATCGGTGTAAGCCGGGGGGAGTGTCGCAGGTTTGTCTTCCGACCACGTGCGATCCCATAGGCCTTGAACCTGCTGTTCGTTGACGTCACAGCCTGCAACGATTTCAACATCGTCGCGATGAGCAAGTGTGCGAGTATGCTTGGCGGCGATGCCGCCGGTTCCGAGAAAAGCAACGCGAATTTTCGACATGGTGTATTACCCTTCAGGTCAGGTGTTTCGTTTTATTGTTTTCAGCAATACTTCAGATAATCGCGCGACGCGATGAAGCCCAGCTTCTCACCGTCGTCGGTGCCGTTGAAGTTTTCGTCTTCCAGTTCCACACTGACGACGCCTTCAAAGCTTGATGATTCCAGCCTGCGGAAAAGCCGGGTCCACGGTGTTACGCCGTGTCCTGGAATGGTGTAGCGCCAATGCATTCCACCGAAGCCGTGTGATTTGCCATGAATCGGCTCCTGAAGGTTGCCGTATTCATACAGCCCGTCGTCGAACAGTTCAGTGTCCTTGGCATGGCAGTGGAAAGACTGATCAGCAAATTCGTCAACAAATCGGACAGGATCAATCCCCATCCGAACAAGATGCGAGGGGTCAAAGTTGACACCCATTGCCGGCGAACCCACTTCCTTTATAAAGGTTCGATACGCTTCGGGCGTACAGACGAGGCTGTGAAAGTGTGGCGCCGGTCCGGGCCAGCCTTCGATCACGATCCGCGCATCAGTCGACGCAATTTTTTCGCATAGCTTGCCCCAGCCGGCAACGGCATGCGCGAAACTCTCTGCTCTTGGGGCTGCCGCGTCATTTGCCAGAATTACCACGAAGAATGTCTTCGCACCTGCTGAGTTGGCGTCTGTAATGTATTGTGACAGCTTGTCCGCGGCATCATTTCGCACAGCTTCGTCTGCCGATGCCAGTACGTCCCACGGCTGGGGCAGGTCGACGGTTCCGATTCGCAGACCGGCATCAATGATTTTCTTAAGTTCAGCCGGCGGTCGGGGACCGACGTCAATCGCGCCAAACTGATTGTCGACCGCGAATGCGATGACCTGGTCCAGATTCTCCCGCCATCGCGGTCCGTTGCTGCGGAATCCGATTGTGAATTGGCCTGTACGAGTCGTGCTGCCCGGCATGGCTGGCCCCTTGGGGTTTGTATGAATAAAGGGCGTTATCCTAGTCCGCTCGGTGGGGGTTGCAAGTAAATATGGCCCCCGCATGAGCAAGTTTTCGACATTAATCATGCCCCGAGCATTTACCGGACAAGTTTATGTTTTTGACGCTTGAGCAGACTGGCTAACCTTTGTTAAATTCGTATGATGGTGCATTCTGCACCTCGCTCGGGCTAAGCATAAGGTAGGGTAAGTGAGACACATTCAGAAGCTGATAGCTGTTCTGTTTATCTTGTATTGCAGTATGACGGCGATCGCCGCACCCAGGATCGCTGCTGGCGGCGCTGCTGCTGGATTCAAGTTTGTCGCCTCAGAGCGATGGGGTGTCACCAGCGTTGTGCTTGAAAATCCTGACCCACAACCAGCCGAAGTGTTGGTGGCTGTGACTTTCCCGAAGACAGAAATATCGAATGTTCAATACGCGCATAAGATTTGGCTTGCGCCACAGTCGAGGCGCACATTACTGATTCCTATTCGATCTCCCAAGTTGTCACGTGTCGACTTGGGGGTTGAAATTAAAATAGTCTTGCTGTCTGGTGCCCGTGGTCATGAGCGACGCCTTCATGACGCAGCGGGAACACTTCTCATCAATAATAAGACGCCTACGCTGGCGACAATGATCCTTGACGAATCGGCGGGCAGTCTAATGTCAGATGTTCGCAAAAAGGCGAATAAGGACATGGGCCTGTCTAGTCCTCAGCCTGATACTTTGCCGTGGCTCACACCCGCGTGGCGCACGATCGACTGCTTGATCGTTGGGCGGCCGGACATGGATTTGGATGAGGTTCAACTTGAAGCTATGCGTCAGTGGCTATTGTCCGGTGGCCGCCTTTGGGTCATGCTCGATTTGGTGGATCCAACATTTCTCCGCCAGTTGGTCGGCAATGATCTTGAATGCGAGATTGTTGATCGCGTCGCCGTTGATTCATTTCCACTTGAAGAAAAACAGACTGGCAACAACCGGTTCGGACAGAGGCAGAAGTCGGTGTTTGTGCATGGACAGCTGACCACACCTGACCCGAAGACAAAGCTGCCGGTTGGTTGGAAGTTGACCGACGGAGAAGCAGAGTCGGTGCAGCTTCGTGGTGGGCTGAAGGTTCAGTCTGATGAGTCCGGCAGTACTACGCTTCTTCAGAGCGAACTGGATGTCGACCGACGTTGGAACACGTTGAAAGTATCAACACGGATGTTTACACAGAAGTTGGAAGGATCCGGCTCTGTTTATGGTGGTACTTTTAAGGTCTCGGTGTTGAACTCGGCGGGCAAGGTCATCGCAAAACCAATTGAAGTGGTTGAGGGTGAGAATCGTAACTGGACAGCACATGAGCGACAGATCGAACTGCCGCCCGGCGCGTCCAGGCTCCGTTTTGAAGTTGGCCTGATGAACGCAAAAGGCACGATGCAATTGCAGCGAATCCTGGTGCAGCCGCTCGGCTTGAGTTTTGATGAGCCAGTCGAGATGGTTCGCGTCATCGCGCCGAAGATGGAAGTGCTCCGCGAGATCGACGGCTGGCCGGCAGCTCTACGTCAGAACGTCGGTCAGGGCCAGCTGTATATGACAACGGTTGGTGCTCGCTTCTGGGCGGCGGAGATGGAAGCAGATCGTGACGGACTTGAAAGCATCGCCCGGCAGTTCATGAAATCGCGGCCGTCGGATGCCTTGGCTTCTGAACATCTTCAGCCCTTCGCCCACGAACAGATTGGCCACAGCATCGTCAGCCGCGAGCCGGTCATTGTCGTGCTTGGTATCTATGCCGGGCTGTTGTTAGCCGGCGGGTTGTTCTTCATGCGCAAGGATCGAATGGAAATTGCAGCGGTCATCGGCGTTGTTCTGTCTCTGGTTGTCGTTGGTGTGTTGACCGCCATGGGGACAATCAAACGCAATGAAACGCCCTTGACGCTTGCCAGTGCTCAGTTTGTGCAGGTTCTTCCATCGCAACAGCAGGCGGTCGTGAGCGGCGTTGTGAGCGTATATAGTCCACGTGCCGATCAGGGCCCGCTGTCGGCAACCGCAGGAGGCGTGGTCTGGCCGGACCGGACTGGCCAGGAAGGTAAACTGCTTCGTATGGTCTGGACGGACATGGACCAATGGAAGTGGGACTTCCTCGAACTGCCTTCCGGTGCCGTTCGCACCAGTGAGCTGGACCACGTTGCCCGTTTGGAGAATACCGTTCGCGTTGAGATTGACTGTCAGAACGGCGCACTGCAAGGCACTGTGAGCGCCGGGCCGTTTGCACCACTTAGCGACACACTGCTTACCGGCCCGAACGGCAATCTTCTCCCACGATTTACTTCCGACACGACTTTTGAACTGACGCGCGACGATGTATTGGCAAAAGGGCAATACTTCGGCGGCGCGGCGTTGACGGATACCCAACAGCGTCGCCAGGCGGTCTTTCGCCAGTTAATGGAACGCGGTGAATTGGATCGGACGCGTTCCCGGTTTCCCTTTGAGGCCTCACTGGTCTGGTGGGCGAAGTCGATGGATCTCGGCTTTGATCTGCCGCAGGAAACAGAGCATCGCGAAGCCGCGATTGTTTCAGTTCCAATTACATTCAAGCAACCGGCGAAAGGCGCTAAGGTTTCGGTTCCGTCCGAGTTGATCCCATATGTGGTCGTGCGCGAGCCGGGCGGTGAGATTGTCTCCAGCGTCTACATGCCACAACAGGGGATTTGGGCGGTTAACCAAATGACAGCGGGTACGAGTTTTACCATGCGATTCACCGTGCCGCAGGAGCTACTTCCGCTTCAGATCAGCGATTTAAAACTCTGGGCGGATCTGAAGGCACAAGGGCGCGAGCTTGAAATTATCAATCCTTTTAATAAACGACAGATCGGTTCAAAGGAAAATGTCTCCGGCCGGGTGACGTTTGATCTGACTGATCAGAAGCAACTACATCCAGACAAAGACGGCCACGTGTACGTGGACATTCGAATCGGCGATCCGCCGAATGCAACAGCCGGTTCCTCCTCCTTCTGGGAGATTCGCGGTTTTGGCCTGGATGTCGACGGCATCGCGCGGTGATCAAAGAGGAAGAGAAAGTCTAGTGGAGAATCAGATGAGCAACGAAACAGTCGTACAAACCAGCAATCTGACGAAGCGGTTTGGCGAGTTTACAGCGCTGGACTCGCTGTCCATCAGTGTTCAGCGCGGCAGCATCCTCGGCTTCATCGGACCGAACGGTGCGGGTAAGACGACGACCATCAAAATTCTGGTCGGCCTGTCAAAGCCGACCAGTGGTAGCGCCTCGATTGCCGGAGCCGACTGTGTTCGTGACGCTCGAAAGATCAAGCAGCTTGTAGGCTATATGCCGGACGTGTTCGGCTCGTACGACAACATGCGTGTTCGTGAGTATCTGGATTTCTTTGGGGCGGCATTCAAGATTCCTCGCAAGGAACGCCGCTCGCGAATTGAAGAAGTGATGGAAGTTACCGGATCGACGTACATGAAAGACCGTTTCGTCGAAAGTCTTTCGCACGGTATGAAGCAACGTTGCGCGATTGCTCGAACGCTGTTGCACGATCCGGAAGTGTTGATTCTCGACGAGCCGGCCAACGGTCTTGACCCGACCGCCCGTATTGAGATGAGACACATCCTGCTTCGTCTGGCCAGCATGGGTAAGACACTGATCGTGACGAGCCATATTCTGCCGGAGCTTTCCCGCATCTGTGATGTGGTTGCAATCATTACGCAAGGCAAACTTCGCGCGTTCGGCAGTCTGGATCAGATCATGCGGCAGGTCAGCCAGCGTCGCCAATTTGAAATCCAGTTGATTTCAGGCCAGCACGTCAAGCAGACAGCTGAACTGGTTGAACGTGGCCTTGGCTCAGATGTCGAAGTTGACGCGTCGACTGCTGAAGCAATGGTGCGTTTCACGACGAGCCGGGGAGATGAGGACCTGGCCCGACTGCTTGCCGCGTTGGCGAAGATGAAACTCGGAATCGTGCAGTTCCATGAAGTGGTGCAGGACCTGGAAGACGCATTTTTGTCTGTTACCGGTCAACAGGCCAAGGGCGCGAAGCCGATTGAGAAAGCGTCCAGCCCCGCGCCCAAAGTGAGACGAGACGAGCCCGCGATGCCGATGCTGGAACCTGAAGACAATTGATCGACGCGTGAACGGTATCAAATAGCCTTATGAAGAATCCGATTATTCAACGTGAATTGGTTGGCCTGCTGCGGACGAAGCGCGCGCTGGCGCTACAGGTGCTTTTGATCATCATTCTCGGTTCGCTGGTTGTGCTCCGCTGGCCGAGCGAGGCGCGGGCTGACTTTTCCGGTACACAGGCGCTGCAAGTCATGCAGTTGTTTGGCTACGGGTTGATGGTTGGCCTGATTCTGCTTGTTCCTGTATTCCCGGCGACGACCGTGGTACGTGAGAAGCAGCAGCGCACGTTGGCACTCCTGCTTAACTCACCGATGAATCCATGGGCTATTTTCTTCGGCAAACTGATCGGGGTCGTCGGCTTCGTATTGTTGTTGTTGCTGTTGAGCCTGCCTGCAGCTGCAGCGTGCTATGCCATGGGCGGCGTGAGTGGTCAGCAGATTGTTCAGACTTACTGTGTGTTGTCGCTACTTGCGGTCCAGTACGCAGTGCTTGGGCTGTTGATCAGCAGCTACGCGGCGACAAGTGATTCCGCGCTACGTATGACATACGGCGCGATTCTGTTCCTGTCTGTGATCACGCTCGGCCCCAAGCAGTTCTTGCAAGGGCTGGTTGCCGGTCCGACGGCAGAGCTGATCGAATGGATTCGTTGCATCTCTCCGATCCCGGCGATGATGAAGGTGATGCAACATTCGGGTTTCGGGTCTGAGGGTATTACGTCTGAATCCGACCCAGTTGTGCGTTTTGCGATCGTCGCTATTGTGTCATCTGTTCTGATGGCCGTCTGGACGGCGTCACGTTTCAGCATGAAGATGTTTGATAAGGCGAGGTCACAGGGCAAGATCACGGACGAGCAGTCTGCCCAGGTTCAGTTAATCCGTCGCATCATGTTCCTGTGGTTCTTTGACCCCAAACGGCGCGGCAAGCTGATCGGGATGAACTACGGCCAGCTGGTGATGGCTGCCATCGGTGCCGTTGTGTTCGGCTATCTCTCGTTCTATATCTTCACCAACTTTCCGCTGATTCTGCAGTACATCATGCCTGGCGCGACCTGTGCTTTCCTGGCGGTGATGTGTCTTGCCAGCGTCGTGTGGCAGCTTGCCTCGATGAATCCAATTGCCGTGAAAGAACAGAAGTGCCGCAAGTTCGGTCGGGCGCATTGGATTATTCGTCTGTTCGGCGCGTGCCTGATTATTTCGATGGGGCTGATGTATGTCACAACCAACAGCACCATGGACTGGGGTGTGGAAACGCTGGCCGCTATTGTCGTTCTGCTACAGATCGCACTGATTGTGCTGGTCACGCCAAGCCTGGCCAGTGGCCTGATCAGCGCGGAAGTAGAGAGTGGCAGTTGGCAGCTGCTGCAAATGACACCGATACGCGCGCCAACTATTATTCTTGGCAAGCTCGTGTCAGCCGGGCTCACTTTACTGATGATCCTGATGGCGACCATGCCGACCTACGCGGTGCTGATTTTCATTGACAGCAACCAGGCTGAGCCGATCACCATGACATTGATTGGCTTGGCGTTGACGGCTGGTTTTGCATTGATTTTCACAGCTGCGGTCAGCAGCATGTTCCGACAGACAGCCGCCGCCACCACCGCGGCGTACTGCGGGTTGGTTGGCCTCTGTGCCGGGACAATGCTGTTCTGGCTCGGTGAAGACGCACCGTTTACTCACGCGACGGTTGAGACCGTACTGAAAATCAATCCGCTGGCCGCAACGCTGACACTGATCGAAGCGCCGGGCTTCCGCACTTACAACCTGGTGCCGACCAACTGGTACTTCCTCGCGGGAGCGTCTGCGGTATGCCTGTTGATATTGGTGGTTCGAACGTGGCAGCTGTCGCGCCCGCGATAACGGAGGAGAAGCCGAACAGATGACGGCCCGACTGCAACAGATTTGGTTTATTGGCGTAGCAACTGCGTTGTTGCTTTGCGTTTCTTCGGTGGCAACCGCCGCGCCTGAGACAGATCCATTGATTGATTCACCGATGGCGCTGGACCCGGTCATACCCATACAGAAGGCCGTCGAGAAATTGCCCGATGGCATTGTTGATATGTGGCTGGCAGCGATGGATCGACCTGATGTGGAGACTCGGCGACGCGCGATCCGTTCGATCGGCAAAGCCATCGAGCAAGGCTTGGCGGAGATGCCATCGGCTGTCAGCGTTCGGCTTCAGGCGTTGGTCAAAGACGCCAAAGCACATCGTGCGCTTCGATTAGCCGCGGCCTGGACTTTGATTCAGGCAGACGATCGTTCGGCATCAAGTGCGTTGTGCGAAGCGAACAGGCATGCGGATCAAGACATGGTGCTGCTGACTGATCCGATGCTCGTATCTTGGAATAATCTGGATGCCCGGTCGATCTGGACCGAACGCCTTGAAAATGACAACACACCCTGGACGATCCGCCGATCAGCGATCGAAAGCCTCGGCAAGGTGGGCGAAGCCAAGGTAACTGACGTGTTACGTCGACTGGCGACTGACTTGCGCCGGCCGACAGCGCTGCGGCTGGTGGCTGCACGGGCATTGGGGCAAGTCCGGTCATCCGGCCTGGTAGGGGATGTCAATGGCATGATCTCCGGTGGCTCCACCTCTTTAACGGACAAACTGGTCAGTGTGGCCATGCTCGCGTCGCATCAGGATCAGCCTACCCGTGCCGCTCTGCTGCAATTAGCAGGTGATGAAGAATCAGCGGTGGTTGCTGCAGCAATCAAGGTTCTGCTTTCGTTTGATGCGGCCTCGTTGAAGCCTGGACTGGTCCGATACGCGAATAGCCCGGACGCCAATGTCCGTATGCTCGCGACGCGGGCCATGGTCAAACTGCGAGGAACGGATATGGCGGCAATGCTGGGTGATCGGCTTGGCGATCGCAATCCAGCTATTCGAAAGTTCGCACGAGACAGGCTGCTCGAGTTCGCGTCGGATGACACTTTGAAGAAATCAGTGATCGACGCTTCGGTCAGAGCGCTGGCGCTTGATGACTGGCGTTCGCAGGAACAGGCTGCATTCGTTGTCGGCAAGCTGGATCACGAACCGGGGTCGGATCGACTGCTGCAGATCATGCGGGATTCGCCACGACATGAACCTCGCATGGCGGCAATCGCCGCGTTGCGCTGGTTAGATGTGGACAGTACGCTTACACCGATGCTGGCTCACTTGAAGAAGCTTGCTTCACGCGACATTCAAGACTTTGATGAACGCCGCCAGCTTGGGCTGGAGCAATCGCAGATCATTGAGACGTTGGGATTACGAGAGTATCGCGAAGCTGAATCACATCTGATGATTTACATCCCAAAGACCGCGCCGTTTTTCTCCAGCGCTCGCGCGGCGGCTGTATGGTCCTTGGGACATATTAATGCTGGGAATGACGACCCATCGCTGTCTCGGCAACTGATCGGTCGACTGTCGGACGTCAACCCGATGGAGCCTGAAGCGCAGGACGTACGTCAGCAGAGTGCGATTGCACTGGGGCGGATGAAAGTAAAGGGGGCTGTTGGCGCACTTCGAAAGTTCAACAACATGGAGCTGGAAGGGGCGGACATTGTCTATCCCTGCCGCTGGGCGCTCATGCAGATCACCGGCGAGCCGATTGAGTCGCTACCCGAGCGAGAGGGGCTTGCAAGCAACTGGTTTCTTGAGCCTATGCGTAAGAGAAACTAAGCTCGTTTACATGTGAATGGCTTCACCGAGGGAATCCATCTGATGGTTCGCGAATCTTTTTCATCGACACCACTGGAAGTGCCGATTCGGGTCCGGTACTGCGAATGCGATCCGCAGGGGGTCGCGCACCATAGCGTTTACCCGGTCTGGCTGGAGGTGGCCCGATGCGATCTGCTCGCCCGTGACGGAAAGCGGTATCGTGATCTTGAGTCCATGGGGGTTTACTTTGTTGTCGCCCGTATGAACTTTCGATTCCGCCGGCCGGCGCACTATGACGACACGCTGACAATCAAGGTCTGGACGTCCGCGCTGGGCGGCGCGAAATTGGATCACGACTATCAGATTCGCCGCGATAACGAGTTGATCGCTTCGGCTCAGACGACACTGGTTTGTGTGGATAAAGAAGGCAATGTCACCCCAATTCCGGACGGTGCAGTAAGTTAAGTGTCGAATATCCGCTATCGCAAATCGCCGGTATCGCCGAGTTGAAGGCAGGGGAGGGCGTCAAATTTGCTAGGGTTTACCCAGTATGACGCGATTGTCATTAAGCTATTTATGTAACAGGCCGAAATAATGACTAGCCGTTCTGCGTTATGCCGTGGATATTAATGGTGACTGTCCGCGGCTTTGCGAATATGCTGAAAACTCATGGAACCCAAACCGTCTCCTGCGCAACAGTGTTGAAGATAGGGGCGTTGGGGAGAAGAAACGCTCCTGAGTATCGGACTCTGTTTGTGCCGGAGGGGTGATGTCGTTGAATGTTGAAACATCAGTCGGTTGGTTCGTTGCACTTGGTTCCCTGTCGATACTGGCTCTGAGCGTCGGTCGCTGGTTGGGCGTCGGCCCGACCCGCCGTGCCTGGTTGGGCATGGTGGGGGGCGTGCTTTCGCTGGGCTTGTGGGGCTGGCTCGCCAATGAGCCTGCTGTTGCGCTGCGGGCCATTCCTTCAGGTATGTTGTGCTATCTGGAGGGGACCGCTGCGGTGCCCATGTTCATGCTGGTGATCGGAATCATCTGGTCGCGCAGTGTTACCGTCAAACAGAAGCGCGTCGCAGCTTTCGGCTCGGTGATTGGCGGCCTGTTTTTCCTGCACAGTGCGTTGTGGATGTTGCAGCCGTTACATGAAACCACGCTGGCCAACAGTATCGAGCGACGCATGGTCATGCAGAGCACAGATTATTCATGCGTGCCGGCTGCCTGCGCCACAGTCATGAACTACATGGGCCTGCCGACGACCGAAGCGGAGATGGCCCGCCTGACTGAAACGCGCCCGATGACCGGCTCCACTTTTATCCGAGCGGTGGATGGCCTGACCGATCGTCTTGTCGGCACCAATATCAAACCTGAGCTAGTCGATCCGACGCCGGAGCAGTTGACCGTCTTGCCGACGCCTTTGATCACTGCGATTCACCCGGATTCATCCTCGCGATTCAGCCACATGGTGGTCGTCTTTGGTGCGAACGACAAGAAGGTCTGGCTTGGCGATCCGAACGTGGGGCTTTGTACGATGCCGCGCGTAGAGTTTGACAGTGCGTATACCGGTCAGGCGATTATCTTTTCTCGCGACCGCTGAATCGCGGTCCCCGGTACTTTCTTATTCCCTATGGATCGATTGTCTTTTCGGTGAGCGTCTGCTTGTTACCTTGACGGGGCAAAATTACGTTTCCGTCCACTTCTAGCATGTATCCCCGGACCGCTGCGGACCAGCAGGCTTGGTCCCTACGGTTTCGTCTGACTACCGCAATCAGTGATTCACCCTTCATTCCACACGCGTCTATGCCTTGGTCTGTGGGGTTGACGATGATGTCATCTTGCATATCGCCAAAGTTCAATGACAGGCCGAACTGGACATTCTTAGTAAATGTCTGAATCGCGACCGGGGCCTGATCGGCCCGGCGAGGTATCAAAGCAGTCAACAGTCGCCCGTTGTAGCCCCAGAGCCGTGTGCACAGTCTTGGCCGAAGTCCGGCGCCCAGGCGCTTGCCTGCCCCAAGGTGATGCAAAGGATTACTGTCAATTCGATCATGACTCAATTCGATTACGTGAGGTATCGGATATAGCGCCGGGTCTGGCGAACCAAAGGCAACTTCCAGCCGGTTGCGCACGCCATGAATCGTGGCGCGTGTGGATGCCGCCGGGTCCACTTCAATGCGATTGTCTGGCCCTGTATTGATCAGAAAGTCATAGAAGCCATATTCGTTTTGATAATTAACGTCATCCAGAATCACGACGTACGGTTCAGTGCCCGGCGCGTCGATCAGCAGGAAATGCCGGCAGTTCCATAAACAGTTCCACGGGCGGGCGATGTTGACACCGACACAGGCCGTATTTGTTTCGGCAGCGTAGTACTCAATGTGTCCGCCGAACCAGAAATTGCCAACACCTTGCGGAGTGCCGGGTGCCTCCGCGCCCTCGGGCATCATCACGCTGTGGAACCGCCCGGCCTTGTCGCCATAGCCCGAATCGATACTGAAGGCTTCTCCCAGGGCATTCAGACAGAAGTGGCCGGCGTCCACATGCTGATGAATAAACACACCTGATGTTCGGCCTGCCGCATGAACCGAGAGACGAAGGTCATCGTCATCCCACCCGCTGCGCAATACTGTCAAGCCGAAAGCGCCCGGTGCCTGTTGCAGTGGCAAGTCCATCGCCTTTGGTGTTGCGGCTTTGGCATTGTTGCGATCCCAAAGCAGAACACACCACAAGGTGTCAAGGTTCATTGGTGAAACGCCCATATCAGCCGTAGCGTCACGACCGCCCAGTCGTTCGTAAGTGTCTTGCAGCAAGGGATCGTTATACCGTCTTGCGCCCAACAGGTGGGCATAACATCCTGCCTGTTTAAAGGACTCGGTCGCGTCCTGGAATGCCTGAATGCGTTGCTTTGAAACGAACAGATAACTCCATTGGCGCAAGGCCTGATGCAGGCGTGGCTCCTCCCAGAGGTCGGCAATCCCCAGGCGACGCAGGATTTCTGCGATCGTACACCAGCGAAACAGATCATAGCGCCCGTAATTCGGCCCTTCACCAATCACACCGGCCTCGTCGATCCCCAAGTGGACTGCTCGGCGCACCAGGTCGGCCAGTTGATTGATTGCCGGTCCGTCCAGGTCGGGATCGTATACGGCACCTAGTGCCCAGGCATACACAACCGCATCGTGCCAGAAGACATTGACGCCGAGACCTTCACGGCGTGGCTGTGGCGAGTCGAGCACACACTCCGAGAAGCGCTGTACGACGTGATGTCGCAGATACCCAGCGACCTGCGTGTGTAATGACGTTGGAAGGCTATCGGCAAGGAAATCGAATGCCAGGGGAAGATCGCCGCCCAATGCGTCGGCCATGGGATTTGATGCTTGCGCCTGCGTCTGTTGATCAGCCAGAACCGCGCGCATAAGTTGCTCTGCGGCTTCCAGATATTCATTCTGGCCGGTCAGCATAAATACGGTTGCAAAGTCCGCTAAGGGCCCTGCGCGATGGTTGGCAGATCCTGAACGCCACTGGGCCAGCGGTTCCGGGTTTGCTTCCTTGATGGCGGTGTAGAGATCACATGATGGATCCATGTACTCGCTACACCTTCGTTGCAGTTCATCCGCCACTTGCCGCATCAACCCATTCGTGGCGCGCTGCCGTACATCGTCCCATTCCGCTGTAGAGACAAACAGACCGGACCGCGCGCACAACACAGTGGACGCAGCTAACTCCTCACGTGTAGACATACCAAATGAATCCGAATGAGATTACTGGATCGACTTGCTGGGCCTGGCGAAAAACCACATATTGTTTTCATTCGCCCAATCTGCTTCGCCGCTGCCATTCTGCTTCGTTGCGACGGCTCGATATTGGGTGGTTACTCGCTGGCCGGGCCAGTCCTGCCATCGCACGTGGCCGTCTTCCCAGAGCCCGTTACCGCCGGGTGGTTCGACCCATGCAACGCCTTTGGCTTGACCGGTAGCGTGCGGCGTTGTCACACGCGTCCCCGAAGCCGCGGTATGGATCATGTCGAAAGCCATCGGGCGGGTTCCAGATGGATCCCATCTGGCCCCGTAGTACACAGCCGGGTTATATGGCGGTGTATTGATGACTCCCAATCCTGGCTGGCGCGGCCTGATAAATCGCTGGCTGGCATCAAGACGCTTGTGCATGTATCCACGAGCGGTGCTGTTGACCATTGCCAGCGTGTAGCCCCACTGTAGAAATCTCGCGAACGCGTCATTACTCAAAGGATGAAAGCCCAATCCATGAACTGTAGAGTCGGATATCTCAAAAAGCGTCGGACACCAACGAATGGTGCTGGGCCATATCTCATGCATGTAGCTCGAAATTTCGTCAACACTCCATGCATATAGACCCGTGGCGGGTGTGTTGCCGAATACCGGCATCCAGTCCTCGTGGTCAGTCATGTAAACTTCGTTGCCGACACCGACTTGGCGAAGGTTAACGGCACACTTAATACGCGTCGCCTGGTTGCGAGCTTTGCCGAGCGCGGGGAGCAGCAGCGCAATCAGTAACATCATCATGCTGATGGCGACGAGGAGTTCCACGATTGTAAATCCGCGGTTGGGATCGTCACTCCTGCTCCGGCAGAGGCATTTCGTCGGCATCTGGCGATCTCCATCAGAAAGGTATGGCTTTAATATACCTATTTAGGGTATTATTGTCAACGACTATCGTGTTCGAAAGCGGGCGCATCGAGGAGGGCGAAAAAATGCGTAGGCAGGTCAATTTCCCCAATGACCGCTTCCGAACCGTCTTGTGTACTCGGTCACAGTTGTCAGGTAGTCAGTTTGAAGTTGTCGGTTGCCACTCCGGATAAGCTTCCGTCCATGCTTGAAGATCATCTGGCATTTCGGGCTGAGTGCCATCGGTGTCAAAGACCCCATATTCCCTCGCAAGCAGGCGCGTCGCCAGCACATGGCCACTGCGCTCGATTCGATGTGGGTCGTTAAAAAGCTGAGCGATGATGCGACCGCCAAAGACACCTGATTCGGCTTGTGGATCAAATTCCTTGTCTGCGACGTGCCCCAGCGGACATAGGGCAATCGTTGTTACGCCGTGGGGTTCCAATTCATGCGCCATATCCGCGACAGTGCGATCGATAGCAGCGTGAGACACGCCATACGCAACGTTTGTCATGTATCCTCTGCCACAAACATAGGTGATGTGCACAATCAGTCCGTCTTGTTGGCGAACCATCAAGGGAGCGGCCAGTGCGCTACATACGTAACTAGCACGTACACCGACGAAGTTCTCGTCCCAGAAATCCAGCGGCTGTTTCCAGAAATCGGCAGTTTCGTCGAAAGGACCATCTTTCGGAAATGCGCCGCGTGCCCGATCGTACCCAGCCCAGACGCCATTCACCAAGATGTCCAGCCGACCCTCATCTTTTTCAATACGCTCGAAGAGGGCGCGGGTCTGTTGGTCGTCGCCATGATCGCATACGATTGGTATGCCGACCCCGCCAACAGCTTCTATCTGTTGCATTGTGTTTTTGAGTGAGCCCCAGTATGGGCGACACTTGCGGACCGGAGCACCGGGCTTCATCCGACGTGATGTGATGTAAACCTTTGCGCCAGCTTCTGCCAGTCCTACTGCAACGCCGCGCCCGACTTGACGTGTTGCGCCTGTGACCAGAGCGACTCGGCCGTCCAGTTTGCTGCTTTGTTTATTCATATGTGTCTACTTTGATTGAAGGCAGTCCCGTCCGGTTATGATCGCACGATGGTCATGTCGCCGTAGGTATCCGGCCACCATGCTTCCGTTTCATTTCGAAACAAACGGTAGCATGCGGGTGTCTTGGCACATTATCCCAATTGGTTTTTCGAAGTTTTGAGCGCGATAGGAGTGTTGCTTTGCGAACCTTGTTTCGAAACACGCCGCGCGAGGAAGTGCCGTAAGTGACACGACCATCAGGCAGTCGCGTTTCGTGAAAGTAACCGGAGTTGCCACTGCCGGGTTTGGTTTCGCCAGAGATGAACCGGTCAATGATCACATAGACACTGCCGCTGCTGGTTTGGAAAGTGTCGCCAGGAAGAGGTTCGAGCTTCGGGTTGCGCGTGGCCATGTGAATATCTTGCCTATGCAATGCCGCCTTTCTAGTCATTGCCTGTCAAAGGAAAGGTCAATGACTACGCTATTGACCCGGCAATTTGGGAATCTTCGAGATATAGCCGGTTGGCGTTAAAAGTTCTTCCTTAAGCCACTCCGGTGCTTTACCTGTAAATCCTTCCAAATCTAACATCGCGCCGCGGCCGGCAAGCGACAGCAAAACTGTTTTCATGTCACGGGTACTCATCTCAATACCGTTCAGGCGCAGCCGCTTTTCACCGGGGAGCACTTCCAGCATGCATTTTGGATACATCGACTCACTGTCAGGGCCGGCGACTGATGCCGCTTGGTGGATTTTGAGCTCGATGAGTGACCGCTCTAAAGCACTTGTATCTTCGTCGCCTGCGATATAGCTACACAAAGTAATGTGGTAGTACACATTCAGTTTTGAGATTTTGACCTCATAGTCATCGGCGGTTGGAATGATCTGGCGGTACTTGGAGAAAGCGGTGAAGATGGCTTGGGTTTCATTCTGTGTAAAGCCTCGTTGTGTCTTCGCCAATGCCGCAACCGCGGTCAGTTCCCGGGCTTTTCGATTCATGTACTCCCAAGCAGTTTCGCCGGACTTGCGACGGTCCGCATGATCGACATCCTTGGAAGGGACAAAATAGTAGCGGTCCTCCTTGTAGTCGTACGCCAGATGTATCGCTGCCGGCTCACGTGCCCCTGTAAACCGTTGCTCGCCACTTATTGCGGCCATCTGATCGGCGACTTTCTGCTCCTGCTGGGCGAGTTCGTTATCTCGTTCGTGTAGCTGCTGCTGTAGTTCTTCAAGCAACTCCTGTTGCGCCTGCAGCTTTTGCGAAAGTGCCTCGACCTCCTCCTTGGTCATCGTAACCAGCTCTTCCTCCTGAACGACCTCAATCGGCTCTATTTCATTCAGTTCTGCGCGAACTCGCTGGCTGACTTCTATCGCAAGGGCCATGATGAATAGAACCAGCACGATGAGCGCGCAGAAAATCAGGTCGGCAAATGTTTCATGCGTACTGCCGTGAGTGGACGTGTACATGTCGTCGAGGGACTTCATACCGCCTCGGCTTCCCGTCGCGCGTCTCGTTTCAGTCGTGGAACGATTGTTACCTCGGCGGTTGATGCGACGTAAGTCACTAGGTGGTCGACGTTGGATGTGTAGACGTTGTTCAGGATTCGAAGAACGACGCTACCCAGGATGGCGCCAACGAGCGTCGTATAGAAAGCGGTTCCAAGACCTGCCATGGTCGTGCGCATACCGGACAGCAGATCTGTCGCCTTGCCCTGGTCCCCCAAAGTTGTGAGCGTGATTGACAGGCCGTCGGTCATGCTGATCAGTCCGACGATAGTTCCAATCAGGCCAAGGGATACAAGGACGCCGGACAGGATGTCAACAATTTTCGACTGTGACATCATGCGACTGTATAGCAGTGTAATCAGGCTGTCCTGAGTGAAGTTGTCGTCGTATTTGGCGATGTTGAACAGATCGATGACGTGTTGATGAAAAATGCCGGCAGGTGTGCTTGCCGTCACCTGCTTCATACCGCCATCTTTCTTGAGGTTGTTCATGCAGACAGCGGCACAAACGTATTCGCTGCGCAGCCGAAGAACACCCCGTAGATTGATCAACAGGCCCAGACAGAAAAGCGCGAAGATGACAATGCATAGATAGCTTGTGTCATATATCAGCGCTGAGACAATGTATTTACCGGCAGCAAATACAAGTAGCACGGCAGCAATTGAAACGTAAGTCAGCCACTCTTTCAGCGGGTCGCGGTCGAGTTGGAGATGTTGCTCGCGCATGTTTTTTTTAGCTGCGCGATTGACCATTGCAATTCTATTTGCTTCGGTTCTTTGTTCTTTAAGCGCCCGATTTTCTGATTCCAGTTTTGCCGCGGCAACCCTTTCTTCTTTACACTCTTTCTCCCCGGGAACAACAAAGCGAATACCGCATTCCGGGCAATGATCTGCTCCGCCGGCATCATTTAACGATGAAGTCAGTTCCTGCGTGCAGGCCGGGCAGAAGTAAGACAGTGAAACACCAAAAGGCCCGCGTTTCAGTTCGTAGTTCTCCACTGCATACATGAACGGATGGTTGGTTTCAGTGGATCTTGTGGTTGGCGGGGACGGCCCGTCGGATGGGACGTGTTCTTCAACGGCGGCATGTCCTACGTAGGAAACAAAGCTACAGATCGGACACGTGACCTTTTGCCCATCCATGTCATCGCCGACAGGTTTCGCGTAATCACAGTTTGAGCACTTGAACTGCAAATCAAATTCCTTTGAAAGACATTCGACCTGGCGGCAGGTCAAAATCAGACCCGTTGAGTTTGAGACCCGTCGATGTAACTCAATCGATCGGCATTACAAGTCTTGTTGACTTGACTGTCTCCATACCGGGTCAATCCAAAGTTGCTTGAGCCCCGCCAGATCAGGAATTCGATGAAGATTATAACATGACGGCGGAATACGCTGTAGAACAAATTGTAGACCGAGCATGTAGCTCTGCCGTATTCTGCCGGATAAAAACCTTCGATGCGTTTTGCTGGTAGGTCTCGGCAGAAATTGCGTAAATTAAGATTTTTTGTGATGGGGCTGAGCCTAACCAATACGACTCTTGCTTTGTTGGCTTGCAAGTTTCAACGGTTGGGTCGACCGCCCGTGAAGAACGGAACATAGCTCGTCGCACCGCCGCGCCCGCCGAGGATGTCGTAGGGATTTGAATCACCAACGCGCACCGATTCGGCATGTGCATCCAGATACATGACATTCAATGAAGTGTTTGATTGATGGTGAGGCCACAAGCTTCCGATGACACTAGTGAAAGCCGATGCCTGATCCCAGACTATAAGCGACCCGCGTTCATCGTTGGCCCCCCGTTTGGTGTCGGCAACGAGCATGCCTTTGGATGCCAATGTCAACTCATCATGTCTTGCGGTGCGGCTGATGATCTGCCAGTCGCTTGGATAGACGATTGATATGCTTCCGCCAATGTGATGGCCGTTGTACCCGGTGCCTGGATAGCGTGTGGCCATGATGCCACCCGGGGCGGGCACACGCTTATCCTGCGGCGTGGTCGAAAGGAAACTCTGACACCGATACATTGACCGACTCGACGCATAGCCGGACTCGACCAGCAGGTCGGTCCAGTCCGGCCAGACGCGTGTCGGGATATTGTCCTCAGGGTACCATCCGTTGTTGTCACTTAAGTAACTGGTGAAGGCCAGCGCGACTTGCCTTTGGTTCGACAGACAGGCAGCCATTCGTCCTGCTTCTTGAGCCGACTGCAACGCGGGTAACAACAACGCGATGAGCAATGAGATGATCGAGATGACCACAAGCAGCTCAATCAAAGTGAAGGCGAAACGATCAGCGTGATGGCCATTTTTCTGCATTGTGTCTCTCCAGAGATGTCGTGTAAGCCGGAGAGATTTATTAAACCAGAGGCGCAGCACGTATACAAGATATATCTTGAGATTTACAACTGAGCTAAGCAGATGAATGGAGGATTTTCTACACTTTTCAGTGCCTATGTCATTGGGCAGTTAAGCCTGCCGGCTTTACAGGTATTTCTTCCGTCGGCTTCCTTCAGTAATTTGCTTCGCGATCAAGGATTTCGTGAATGAGTTGGTACGTTTGCAGGCTTACGCCTGGTGGGACGGAATGATCAGAGTGGTAGAGGTAGCCACGCGTTGCCATGCCAGCACGTAGCTTTGTGATTACTTCCGATTCGACCTTCTCGCGGTCGTTGGTTGTCGCGACCGTCATATCAATGTTGCCGAACAGCGACACGCGATTCCCAATAGTCGGGCCAAGCTCGCGCACGTCGAGGCCGGCCTTTGCTTCGAGCGGCTGTAAGGCGTCAATCCCCGCTTCCAGAAAGTAATCCAGAAGCATGCGTACGTCGCCATCAGTGTGGAGAATCATTTTCATACCATTGGCGTGGGCAAAATCCGCAAGGCGTTTATGTGACGGCCATATTTGTTCTCGGTACATCGCCGGGCTCATGAACGGGCCGTTACGATAGGCCTGATCGTCAGCGGTCCACAGGCCGTCTATTTTGAGCCCCGTGTCCAGCACCTGCTGTACCATCGCAATGAATGCGCCGGTCACCGTTTCGAACATGTCGGTGGTCCACTGCGGTTGCTCCGCCATCGCCATGAGAAGTACTTCATCGCCCACGAGTGTCTGCACAAAGCTGAATACGCCGCGTGTGCCGACGCAAATCCATCGGTCTGCCTCGCTTTCTGTCTTGTAGCGTGCCTTGAGAGTCTCCAAATCAACCGAAGGCGATGCGAAGCGAGGCTTGAAACGCTCATGCCAGATGTCAGGCCTGACACACTCGCAACCAAGGTGTTCTGGTACCCCGCTTCGATTTTTCCAGCGGCGCTGTCGTGCTCCGTAGTTGTTGATGAAGGAGACGGTTTCTTCATCTTCGTGAATAATTTCGTGTCTCCCGGGAAAGGGCACCGGCGCATAGTGGCTGATCTTCGCCATGTCGAAGCCGAACAGGTCATCCGGATTGCCTGTCATGCCTTCGTCACGGAAACGTTTGAGCGTTTCCGGCCAGAAGACATCGAAGCGAGGTACGCGATCATGGTCGCGATGTTCGAGCGCCCGTTGCACGCGCTCGCGCCCTGTCAAAGTCATGATGGTTATCTCCGCAATTGCTTGATTTTTTCTAAACCGACAGTGTCCGACACAGGATCACCGTCAGCAACATGGTTGTAACGACAAAGACCCCTACCCATCGAGGCTGGCTTTCCGTAATCAGTGATGGCGTGATACTGCCCTTGTCGTCAGTTTTCTGAGTGACTTTCGAACCGCACTCGGGACAAACCCCGCTGACGTTCGCGGTCAGGTCATAGCCACAATTTAGACAAAGGCCTTTGTGCGCTCGCACCCACCGCTCATGATGGGGCAACCACGAACAGATTCTGACGCAATAGCGGATTCCTACTGCCGAATAGAACGCCGCGATTCCCGCAGCAAGTGCCGCCGCCAATAATTTCACAACCGATTCCATCACCCGATCCAAATAAGAGAATCAGGATAGGCGGGATAACAGCTTTTCGACGAACGTACTCAGTAACGCCGATCTTCAAATTTTTTTTGGCGGGTAGTCGTTAAGTATACATCCAAACAGCGAATTCAAGGACTCGTGCCTGGATATCTCAGTTCCGTTTGGAGACCAGAATCGGCTCCGGCGCCTCACCTTCACGAATGTACTCAAGATCAGCCGGTTTATACGAGAAGATGCAGACACGCCGATCATTTTCCGATTTGTTAGGCTCCGACGCATGCAGCAGCAGGCTATGGAAGAGCAATGTATCGCCAGCCTTCAATGGGGCGTATATGGTCTTGGCCTGCATGGCATCATCGATATCAATCTGCAACTCCTTGCCGAAGTGTTGTACTTCTTTGATATGTGTGCCGGGGATCACTTGCAGGCAGCCGTTCTCTGGCGTGGAGTCGTCCAGTGCCGTCATGGCAGAAACCAGACGCATCGGCTTCCACGGCCAGTAGACCGAGTCCTGATGCCATGGTTTTTCGCGCCCGACACGGGCCGGTTTCATCATCACCACGTCGCGATGCAGATGAATCTCCGGCCCCATGATCGCGTGACCCAGTTTCAGAATACGCTGGTGGCGCAGCAATCGATTGAACGCGTCGGACATATCGGTGATGCCGCCGATCTTACGGAAGGTTGGTGTGTCTCGCGTCTTGTCCTGATTGGGTTCAAGGTCAAAGCCTTCACGAATGCGCGGCAGGTTTTTGTAATCGCGCGCCATTCGATTCAGTTCGTTTTCAAGCTCCTTCAGGTCGTCGCTTGAAAGAACGTTACGCAGGATGACGAAGCCGTTGGTCTTGAAGAACTCGACCTGTTCAGCGAGATCGGTGGGGTCCGGGCCTTCCCACACGGAGGCTGCTGGCTTGACTTCGATCTGCTCTGTAAATGCCGCTTTCAAATCAGTGGTAGACACGAAATGCGTCTCCTTGGATTAACGATGGTTGAACTGATCCGGAGGTCTTGAGTTAACGGTTGCCATCCATTAACACTCGACGTCTTTCCCCTCGGAGCCAAAGATTTCCATTCGCTCCTCGGTGGTCATGGTGCCACTACTCTCATCCAAGTAGTGGTATTGCAGTGCCTGCCGGCGTTTGTCTGAGTGGTTGGTCGGCGTGCCATGGACCAGTTTGGAGTCGAAGAAAAGAATGCCACCCGGCGGCAGGGGAACGGCCAGTCGCTTTGCAGGCAGGGCGTTCATATCGGTATCGCATATCTGCCAGTCACGACGTTTAAAGTGAATGCGTGGCTCAAGCTGCTTGGGCACAATGTGCATGCAGCCATTTTCCGGTGTTGCTTCATCAATCGCGATCCAGCAGCCGACGATGCGATCGGTTAGCGGTACGTTGAAGTACGCGTGATCCTGGTGCCACGGTTTCTCGCGCCCACCTTTGCCTTTGAGCAGCGCCATGGCCTGGAACATCTTGGGCGAAGAAAGGCCGAGTTTTTGAAGGACCGCGATCAGGTCCGGCAGATCTGCCACGGCGTCAAGCCGATCGTCCGCCCCGTAGAAGTGGAATACTTTGCGGATGGCATTATGCCGTTCTTCATTGGTCAATGTGTCGATGCGATCCTTGACGGCTGCTTCGAACATCAACTGATATTCCGTCTTGCCGCGGTCTTCGATGAGATCAGCCAGGCCGTCCTTGGCATCCTTGACCTGTCTGGGCGTCAGCGCCTTGGTGACGACCAGATAGCCGTGATCTTCGAACTGCCTGATTTGTTCCGGTCCGACATCCGTCAGGTACTCAACACCGGTGGCGATGTCGTCAAAGTTGTAAAGGTCTGGCGCGTGGTCGCCGTCGGAACTGTCGAACCTGATCTGGGCAACGGACTGAGTCATGGCGGGAAAACTCCAAATAAAGGCCTGTCATCTAGTGTCGCGGTCGGCGTCCATACCTGATCGCAAACCGGTCTGACTCGATAATGATTGCGTAAAAATATGGAATTTCCATTGATTTAAGCGTCATTATTTTGTACTTATCCGATATGAGTGGGGATGCCGGCATAGCGTGGGACCAGATACGGGTCCGGATCAACGTGGCCAATCGGGTTCGTTGCGAGCCCGGGTGGCGGTTGCGTCCCAGTTGGTATCTCAGCCACAACGACTATGACTTCTGGTACGTGTGGGCCGGCCGCGGATGGATCGATGTGAACGGCACGCGATACGAGCTGCGCCCGGGCAGTTGTTTCTGGATGCGCCCGGGTGGGATTTATTTTGCCGAGCAGGAATTGGAAAACCGGCTGGGTGTATCCGCCATTCATTTTGATCTTCTTTCGCCGAAGGGACGAAAAGCGAAGAACCTGCCTTTGCCGCCGGAGGCTCAGGAAATGCCGGATGTTCCTTACTTTTCGGCGGTGCTGCGGCGCGTATGGGAAATCAGCCTCCCGCTTCGTCGTTCAGGCGATGTGGATGATGAGCAACTGGCAATTGCATGCGACCTGCTCAAATGCCTGCTGATGGAGTATGACCGGGCGGCTAAGCAGCGACGCCGACGGGCTGTTGTGGGGACGGAATTAAGACACAGACGTATTGTTCAGTCCATCACCGCTCAGATCATCGAAAGCCCGTCAGAGGCGCCCAGTGTGGCTGAGATGGCCAAAGAGGCCGGTTACAGCCCGGACCATTTTGGCCGCGTTTTTCGGGAAATTACCCGGCAGTCGCCTCGCGAGTTTGTGGTGACGGCGAGGATCAATCGAGCCTTGCAACTGCTGGTGGAAACGGATTTCACCATCAGCCAGATTGCCGACGCGTTGGGCTATGAGGACGTCTATTTCTTCTCAAAGCAGTTCAAGCAGCGGACTGGTATTACCCCTACGGCCTACCGCAAATCGGCTGCCGGCCAAGAGGACAGCGGGCTGTAAGTCCGGTCGCTAACCGCATTATCACGTGCATCCGATTGACGCAACTGCGATATGCACTAGAATCGACCGTTTCGGCGGAGTCCGACAGCGCTCGACGGAATCGTCTGGGCTGCGTTCCGTCCGATTCATGTGTGATGCGTCGGTTTTATGGTGCGTCACAATTCACCTAACAAGTTGAAGGACAGGATAAAAAGACGATGGCACGGAAAACGACCAAAGCGAACAAGATGACTTATTACTTCGGCAAGATCCGAACCGACGGCGACGGCAAGCAGAAGGAATTGCTTGGCGGCAAAGGCGCCAACCTGGCGGAAATGACCAGCATCGGCCTGCCGGTCCCCGCAGGTTTTACAATTACCACCGAAGTATGTGGTGCCTATTACTCACAGGGGCGCAAGCTCACCAAGGCCCTGCTCGATGATGTTCGCAAGCAGGTTGCTACCCTCGAAAAGGAATCCGGCAAGAAGTTCGGTTCCAATGTCAGCCCGCTGCTCGTTTCGGTTCGTTCCGGTGCGGCGATCTCCATGCCGGGCATGATGAATACGATTCTGAACCTGGGTCTTAACGATCAATCCGTTACCGGCTTGGCAAACGAAACAAAGAACGAGCGTTTTGCATACGACGCTTATCGACGCCTGATCAATATGTATGGCGACGTGGTGATGGAAGTCGATCACGAACACTTTGAACATGAATTCGACAAGATCAAGAAACAGTTCGGCGTGAAAGAGGACACCGACGTCCCGACCGAAGGGCTGGTCAAGCTCGTTGACGCTTACAAGAAGGTTTACAAGAAGCACACCGGCCAGCCGTTCCCGCAGGACCCGATCAAGCAGTTGGAGCTTGCCATTGAAGCGGTGTTCAAGAGTTGGAACAGCGACAAGGCCATCAGCTACCGCCGCATCGAAGGCATTACCGGCCTTAAGGGTACAGCCGTTAACGTTCAGTCCATGGTGTTCGGCAATATGGGCGACGACTCCGGTACCGGCGTGGCATTTACTCGCAACCCGTCCACCGGCGAGAACAAGTTCTACGGCGAGTTCCTGATTAATGCCCAGGGCGAAGACGTCGTGGCAGGCATCCGTACGCCGCAGCCGGTCGCGGAAATGCCCAAGTGGTCCGCCCCGAATAACAAGACCATCGGCAAGGTCGTTCACAAGCAATTGATGGCGATCAAGACCAAACTCGAAAAGCACTACAAAGACGTGCAGGACATCGAGTTCACCATCGAACGCGGCAAGCTGTTCATGCTGCAGACGCGTACCGGCAAGCGTACCGGCGCCGCGGCAGTCAAGATTGCCTGCGACATGGTCAAGGAAAAGCTGATTACCGAGAAGACAGCCGTTCTGCGTATTCCCGCGAACGACCTGACACAATTATTGCTGCCGAGCTTTGACCCGGCGGCCAAGAAGAAGGCGACTCCGCTGACCGTCGGCCTGCCCGCGTCGCCGGGTGCCGCGTTCGGTAAGCTCGCGTTTACCGCTGACGAAGCAGTGGATCGAGCCCATGGCGGCGAAGCTGTCATTCTCGTGCGCAAGGAAACGTCACCTGAAGACGTTGACGGCATGCACAGTGCGGCCGGCATTCTGACCAGCACAGGCGGCATGACCAGCCACGCGGCGGTTGTGGCACGCGGCTGGGGTAAGTGCTGCGTGGCCGGCGCCGGTTCCGTTCAGATCGATGAGAAGGGCCGCAAGATCAAGGTCAACGGCAAGACGTTTACTCATAAGGATGTCATCTCCATTGATGGCAGCACGGGCGAAGTGTTCGCCGGCCAGATGGCGACGACTGAGCCGAAGCTGTCCGGCAACTTCGCAACCGTGATGAAGTGGGCTGACAAGTATCGCAAGCTGGCCGTTCGTACCAATGCGGACACGCCGGAAGATGCGAAGCGTGCTCGTTCGTTTGGTGCGCAGGGCATCGGCCTCTGCCGTACGGAACACATGTTCTTTGAAGGCGAGCGCATCAGCGCGATGCGCCAGATGATTCTGGCAGAAACCGAAGCGGACCGCCGCAAGGCGCTTTCCAAGTTGCTGCCTTTCCAGCGCAAGGACTTCATCGGTATCTTTACTGCGATGAAGGGCCTGCCTGTGACGGTTCGCCTGCTCGACCCGCCGCTGCACGAATTCCTGCCGCATGAAGCTGCCGCGCAATCGGAACTGGCCAAGCAACTTGGTGTGAAGGCTGCTGCTGTGAAGGCTCGTGTGCATCAGCTGCACGAAGCCAACCCGATGCTCGGCCATCGTGGCTGTCGTTTGAGCGTCACTTATCCGGAAATTCTGGAAATGCAGGTGACTGCCATCGTTGAAGCGGCGATTGCCTGCGCCAAGAAGAAGATCAAGGCCATTCCGGAAATCATGATTCCGCTGGTCGGCACGGCTGCTGAGCTTCGCATCCTTCGCGAACAGGTTGAGCAGACCATTGCCAACGTGAAGAAGGCGAAGAAGTACAGCGGCAAGCTCGGCATTCAGATCGGCACCATGATTGAAATCCCGCGTGCCGCGCTGACTGCCAACGAAGTGGCCGAACATGCCGACTTCTTCAGCTTCGGCACCAACGACTTGACGCAGTTGACCTTTGGCTACAGCCGTGACGATATCAACAGTTTCCTGCCGGACTACCTGTCGCAGGAAATCCTGCCGACCGACCCGTTCCAGGCACTGGATCAGACCGGCGTCGGGCAATTGGTTGATGCGGGTGTCACCAAGGGCCGTTCCACCCGGAAGGGGCTTAAGTGCGGCATTTGTGGTGAACACGGCGGTGAGCCGACATCTGTCGACTTCTGCCACCGCGTGGGCCTGAACTACGTCAGTTGCTCGCCGTTCCGCGTGCCGATCGCACGTCTGGCAGCGGCCCAGGCGGCAATTCGCAACAAGTAAGTTTTTTTGCATCAAGAACACATAATGAAAACCCAGGTTCGTTTGAGCCTGGGTTTTTCTTTTTCCTGATATGGATATCTGACGCCGATCCGGACAATCGGTAAAATCGTACCTATGCATCGACGAACGCAACATCTGATTGTTTACGGGGTAATGGCTCTGATTCTTCACGGGAGCCTGATCGGCTGCCGTCCCGCGACGCAGCCGGTGCTTTACGAGCCGCCCAGGGTTGATCCGGAATACGCTCGGCCGCTCGAGGCAGGCGGCAAATCGCTGGTGCTCGTCGATCCGATGAAGTGGCCGGATGTGGAGAAAGCGTATGAGCAACGCGATGATGGCCTGATCGAGGCGATCGACCGCAGCATGCTGTGGTTCGACATTGACTCCACGCAGAAGCACTTTCCGATCGCAGGCTTCACGCACGAGCAAGTCAAACGAAGTGTGGCCGTCTTCCGCGAATTGGTGGTGAACAGTCAGTCGTCAGAAGCGTTTTTGCGCAATTTGCGTGCGTCATTTGACCTTTATCAGAGTGTCGGCTGGAACAACAGTGGCGAGGTTTTATTCACGGCTTACTACACGCCCGAATTCGCCGCTTCGGCAACGCGAACCGGGCGGTTCAAGTATCCGTTGTATATCATTCCACCGTCCATCGTCATGGATGAGACGAGTGGGAAGACGATTGGGATGCGTGTCGGCGATCAGATCACCGCACCGCCCACACGCCGGCAGATTGAAGAGCAGGAATTATTCTCCGGCCACGAACTGGTCTGGCTTTCCAGCCGGTTCAGTCAGTACCTGGCTCACATTCAAGGTTCCGCCAGGCTGGAGCTGACCGACGGTACCGTCATGTACGTTGGCTACGCGGGCAACAATGGATACGAGTACACATCGGTTGCAAAGGCCCTGGTCGCGGACGGCAAGATTGATGGCAACAAGCTCAGCCTGCCGGCCGTGCAGAAGTATTTTCGCGACAATCCGCAGGACCTGAAGAAATATCTCTGGCTCAACGATCGTTTCATTTTCTTCACGCCGTATCAACCCGAAGGTTGGCCAAGTGGTTCGTTAGGCTTCAAAGTGACGCCGATGCGCACGCTCGCGACGGACAAGGCAATCTTTCCGCGTGGCGCTGCGATGTTGATTGACACAACGTTGCCGGACACGCAAGGTGACAAGAAGCCTTTCGTTCAGTTCGTTGTGGATCAGGATACCGGCGGCGCCATTCGCGCGCCTGGTCGTGCGGATCTCTATATCGGTATTGGTCGCGAGGCAAGATTGATCGCTGGCAATCAGTACGCGGAAGGGAAAATGTACTATCTGATTCTCAAGTCGTCGGCGATGGCCGCGCCGCCAATTACGAAACCGGCAATCCCCGATGCGCCTGCATCAGAATCGGATGTAGAAGAGACAGCGGCTCAGCCGGCCGATGAAAGCGAATCTGCCGAATCAGCCGACGCGCCTTGACCCGTGCAAATGAGAAGGACCTCAGACAGCGCTATGCTGTAATGACTTAATGATGAATGAACTGATAGTTACACTCGATGGACCGGCCGGGAGTGGAAAGTCTTCTGTCGCAAGGATGCTGGCAAAACGGTTAGGCGTTGATTTTCTTGATACTGGTGCGATGTATCGCGGCCTGACGGCGGTCTGCGTCGATAACGGTATCGATCCGGCGGCCGATCCGGATGCGGCCGGTAAAATGGCCCAGCGAACTGAATTGCATTTTGACTGGAAGACCGACCCGCCGCGCCTATACGCCGGCGAACAGGACCTGACGCCACGCTTGCGTGATGCGGATGTGACTGGCCGCGTCAGTCAGCTTGCCGCCATTGCGGCGGTGCGGCATGTACTTGTTGAATCGCAGCGACGGATCGGTAAAGACCATCCGCGCCTGGTCACGGAGGGACGCGATCAGGGGTCCGTTGTTTTTCCGAACGCGCAGGTCAAGTTTTATCTGGATGCTTCAGCAGAAGTGCGCGCCAGACGCCGCGCTGACCAGTTGCGCGAAGCCGGTCGCGAAGCGGACGAGCAGCAGATTCTTAAAGAGATTCAAACGCGAGATCATCGTGACTCGCACCGTACTGAAGCCCCTCTGATTTGTCCGGAAGACGCGATCCACCTGGACACGTCTGACATGACGCTGGACCAGGTTGTCCAGTGGCTGGAAGAACAAGTGGCGAAGCGCCGCGAAGGTAATGGCTGTTCAACGGCCACTGCAGGGGAGTAGCACATGGCTGAGCAGCCGCAAGCTGCGCCCAACGCACGACTGCCACTGATCCGCCACATTGCCTGGCAAATGGTTTACCTTGCGATGTATGCGATTTTCAGTTGGGCATTTCGATATCGAGCGTGGGGCATCAACAACGTACCACGGAGTGGTCCGGTTTTATTTGTTGCCAATCACCAGTCCTTTCTCGACCCGCCGCTGATCGGCTTAGGTAGCCGGGCCAGGCCGTTTCATTCCATGGCTCGTGCCACACTTTGGGCGAATCGTTTCTTTGGTGCGGCGATTACGGTGCTTAATGCGATCCCGATAGACCAGGAAGCTACCGACTTGAAGGCGATGCGGCGCTGCATGGATGTTATTAAGGAAGGGCATGCGCTGCTGATTTTCCCAGAGGGGTCGCGAAGTGGCGACGGCCATGTAGCGGACTTCGCACCCGGTACGATGGTACTTATTCGGCGAACCAGGCCGATGGTTGTGCCGGTCGCCATTGAAGGGGCATTTGCCTGCTGGCCCCGCACGCGGAAATTACCTCGGATGGGCCGGATCGGCGTGTCGTTTGGTGAGCCGATCCCGGCAGGTCAGCTTCTTGCGTCGGACGCGACGGAAGCACTAGCTCGGTTGAGAGATGAAGTGGAAATGTTGCGCCAGCAGGTAGCCCATCGGCTCGGGGGCGATCATATAAATTCGCTATAATTATCTGCTTAATCGTTTGCGGAACTGCTCATACAGGCTGGATAGGCGCACATGGAGACACTTCTGATTGCACTGGGAGCCGGTGTTGCGTTTCTGGTGGCGTATCATACGTACGGCCGCTGGCTCGGGTCCAAGGTCTTTAATCTTGCGGTAGATACTGTCTGTCCTTCGGTGCGCTTGCGTGATGACAAAGATTATGTGCCCACGCCAAAGGCGGTGGTGTTTGGCCACCACTTTACGTCCATTGCCGGCACCGGACCGATCGTCGGCCCGGCCATTGCGGTCATGTGGGGTTGGGTACCGGCGCTGCTGTGGGTTGTGCTCGGCTCGATCTTTATCGGCGCAGTGCACGACTTCGGTGCGCTGGTGGTCAGCCTTCGTAATGACGGCCAGACCGTCGGCGACATTGCCGGCCGCGTACTGAATCGGCGGGTACGAATCCTGTTTCTACTCGTGCTATTTATGGCATTGACGATTGTGCTGGCGATCTTCGGCCTTGTAATTGCGGCGGTCTTCAAGATGTATCCCGCCTCTATCTTCCCGTGCCTGATTCAGATTCCGATCGCGATTGCCATCGGCACGCTGTTGTATCGCAAGGGAATCAACCTGCTGGTGCCTTCCTTGATCGCGCTGGCCATCATGTATTTGACTGTGGTATTCGGTGACAGCGGTTTTCTGCACCAGATCAATGGCTGGCTGGCGGGCCGTTCGATCATGTGGTGGGTGATTGTGCTGCTGATTTATTCATACGTGGCGTCTGTGCTGCCCGTTTGGGTTCTCCTGCAGCCGCGCGACTACATTAATTCACTCCAACTGATCTCCGCACTCGGACTGATTGTGATCGGTTTACTCGTGGCGGCCACAATGGGCGGTGCACCAGTTGTGGAGGGTGGCCAGCGACAGGCCTTGGAGATTGTTGCGCCTGCTTGGGACTTTGAACCGTCCGAAGCGCCGATGATCTTTCCGTTCCTGTTCATCACCATTGCTTGTGGAGCGATCAGTGGTTTTCACTGTCTGGTCAGTTCCGGCACCAGCAGCAAGCAGTTGAAAACGGAAACGGATGCCAAGTTTGTCGGATTCGGCAGCATGCTGACTGAAGGTTTCCTGGCCACGCTGGTTATCTTGGCGTGTGTCGCTGGATTGGGGCTCGGCATTGCTGCCAAGAACGGAGAATTGATTCAGGGTTCGGCTGCCTGGTCAGCCCGATACGCCTCATGGAGCGCAGCTTCGGGTCTTGGCGCAAAAGTCGGCGCGTTTGTGGACGGGGCAGCCAACTTCTTAAAAGCCATGGGGATCCCGGCCGGTATTGCGATCGCGCTCATGGGTGTGCTGGTCGCCTCATTCGCGGGCACGACACTGGATACAGCTTGCCGTCTGCAACGATATGTGGTTCAGGAACTCGCCGCGACGTTTATGCGAAAGCCGTCCGGGCAGCCGGTCGACTCTGGTAGCGATAGAACGGATCAGCTGCTGTTTACAGCCCAGGCGGACACACTGACCGCCCATCCGCTGACGTGGCTGCGCAATAAGCATGGGGCAACGATTTTTGCGATCATTCTCGCGGCATTGATGGCTGCGGCACCACCCGCAGGTGCGCAATGGGGCTGGGAAACGGCAGGTAAAGGCGGTCTGATCCTCTGGCCAATGTTCGGCGCGACCAATCAGTTGCTGGGCGGCCTGTCGTTTCTGGTGATCAGCTTCTACCTGTGGCGGCGCAAGAAGCCGATCTTTTTCCTGGTGCTGCCGCTGATTTTTATGCTGATCATGCCGGCCTGGGCATTGTATTATCAACTCGTCCACGAAGCGGTGGGGATGGACCAGAGTTGGCTGGGGGCCGAGAAGAAAAACTGGCCATTGATTATCATTGCCATCGCGACGTTGGCTTTGGAGGCCTGGATGATCGTTGAGGCGCTGATGCTGTTTCCCAAGGTGCGCGGCATCGTCGAAGAACAGACAGACACGCAGAGTTCCGTTCAGGCAACGTAAGCGGATCTGCGTGAGGATGAACTTGATTGGAGATTGAATGTTGACCTTTCAGATGCGATCCGTTTCACGATGGGCACTCGGTTGCCTGCTCGTAGCCATGATCGTCGTTACATCCGGATGCAATGTGTTCAAGAAGTTCCATACCCCGGTTCTGTTGCCGCTGAAGGTGACTGCTGTGAACGTAAACCTGCATGAGCGCTCAGCAGAGGGTGCCAGCTATGTCATCACTGTAGAGCTTGAGAATCCCAATGATGTTGACTTGCCGCTGAAGGATTGTCAGTACTCACTGAGCGTGGGGGACAGCAAGTCGAACAATCTGTCGATCAATCCCAAGCGTACCCTGCCGGCAAATGGGACGCAGATGGTGCGGATGACTGCTTCGATTCCAGAGGGAGGCAATGGGGCTTATCGCGCCAGTGGGACGATCACGTTCGAGCCACCGGGCGAGATCCGCAAGATTCTGACCGAATCAAAAGTGCCGCTGCCATTTGTTTCGTTTAATGGTGAGGGGCAACTGTAGCAGGGCCGACATTACCTCTTGCAGGTTATAAGGGTAGCCTGTTTTCACCTCTGTAATTCTGCCAAAAACTTGGTTTTCGCTTTTATATACACACGTCCTATGTCCTGCTGATCCCGTCTGAGAATTAGCTTAGGGGGGTGACGTGCATGTGGCACTCTGCGATGAGGGGATTCGAGCTCCCCCAGCGATAATCCAAACAGGTTGTGATTTAACTGGTTTTCTCCAGTGATCACAAATGAATTTGGGTCGTGTTGCATTGAACGGGGGTGCGGTCACGTTCGCGGGTCCGGCCAACCGGTGGGAAAGCCAGGCAGGTCCACAATGCGTGATTCTGAATTTCAGTTCGATGCAGCCGAAATTCGTAATCGCCGGATAAAGGACCTGAAGATGCACGATCATATCGTTGAAGTACAGACCAATGTTTCTACAGAATCTTCCCGATCAATCCGGGCCAGAAAGCGTGCGGTTGATACTGCTCAGGACACAACGGTCAACGTTGTCGATTTGCAGCAGGAAAAGGTCTATATGGACCGGCTTGTGACGATCGGCCAGATCGCCACAGTGGTCGCCAGTGAGGCCAATGAACCGCTTTCTGCCGCTTACAACTATTTGAATGCATGTGGTAAGCTGCTGGGCCAGCCCAATTTAGAGTCGGATCGACTTCAACGCTTGATTCAGCATGCGATCGCCGAAACCGAGCGAGCGGCTGCCACGGTTCGCAGGCTGCATCACTTTGCGATGGCGAAGGAGCCTCAAAAACAGAGCGTGCATGTGAATCATCTCATGCTCAGTGCAATGGCGATGGTGGATGCTGCTGCCCGTCAGCATGGGGTGACAGTGTCAATTGATGCTGATCGTAGTGGCCCTCGCGTCATGGCAGATGAAATGCAACTCCAGCAGGCTCTGGTGAATCTGGCCAATCTTGCACTGACGACCATTGGTACAGCCTCAATCGACGAGCGATCGCTGGAGTTCGCGACCAGTGCGGAAACTGAAGGCTACGTGGTGATCCGTTTTCAAGGCAAGGGCCTGGCACAGTTCGACCAGATGTTTGATTCGGAAGAGCAAACGGACGTTAACCAGAACGCTTCAACGCGTTTCGCTTGGTCCGTTGCTCAGCACATGGTGAAGGCCAACGGCGGCAGTATCTCGTTCGTCAGCAATCGCGGCGAAACGGCTGAGGCGGTCATCAGGGTAATTTTCCCGATTGCGCACTCTGCTTGAGTATCCAACCACTTATCAGTAGTTAAACGCATACGGATACTTGCTTGACACCTGCCCGGCAGCCGCTGGGTATTCGTTGACGACCGCGTCCCATGTCATGGCGCGTGCGTGTCCATCCAGAAAAACCAGATTGGTTGATTCGGAGTGGTGAGAGCCGAAGTGTGTATTGCTGCTGACGGTCACGCCGGTTGAGGGTGAAAACGCGTTGCGCACCACGCCGGATTGTTTTGACCAGGACACGGAATGGCCAGCTTGAATCGAGACGGTTGCCGAGCCAGTCACCCAGAAGTGGTTGTCTGAAATGGCGGCGCTTTTACTGTGTGGCGTATAGATATGGTCAAGGTTGTTCCAGCCGTCCACCACGTTGTAGTTGGCGCCTTCATTGTAATAGCCAATGAGTGGCTTGGAGCCAATTGCATGTCGATGTTGTTGTAATCCGTCGTAGTACGAGTATGTCGTTACCGAACTGCTGTGTGACGGACTGTATTGGCGATTCGCGGCATTCGAATACGGGTTACTGGGACAGAACCATGTGCTATTGGGATTGTTACTCTGTCGGTCTGACTTGATATACATGCCAAGCCCGTTACCCCTGCCTGCTTTGTAGTTATCGTACCAGGTGTATGAAGGATTTACACCGCCCGAAGCGAGATAGAAGTATCGTGCCGGCACTTTACCTTCATTGTCGGTGCAATAGGTATAGAAAGCGATACCCAGGCCTTTGAGATTACTCATGCACTGGGCCCCGCGTGCAGCGCCGCGCGCTTTGCCAAGGGCCGGCAGGAGAATGGAAATTAATAGAGAAATGATTGAAATGACGACCAGCAATTCGATGAGTGTGAAGCCTTTTGTGCGACTCGTCATGATCTGTCCTTCCGATTGACCGAACACATTTCGAGCAGACAACTACATCAGTCAGTGACTGATGCCGGAGTAAATTTCGCCGATGGGATTATGGATACCCAGCCCTCTTTGCGTTGGGCTGTCCATTAATGCATTTATGTGTGTCCTGGCGAGCGCTTGAAGTGTCAGCATTCTGATGCCGACGGTGCCAGGGTGCTGGTAGTCTGCTGGCACCACTACACGCATGCCGGCTTTTTCCAAGGTACCGGCAACGGGCTTTAAGTCGCCGTCCCATTCAAAGCCGACTGTTGTTGGGTTGATATGTTTTTTCAGAATTTTGAGGATGTACCGAGCAAAGAGTTCGGGTTGGTCTTCGCCACGCTGAAGCAACTGCAGCAGGCAGCCTACACGCCCGCAATGGCAGGCCGGCCCGGAGTCGGCAACGGTTCGATGCATGCACTGCTGTTCCGCGCCGGTACCGCCGTAAGCAATACAACCTTTGCTCAAAGAAGCAATGCGAAAACGGCCGGCCGTGCGGCTGACATAACAGATGCGATCATCCTGCTGAAGCTGCTGCGCCAGGCCGCGAAGGCGTGCGGTCTGCTGCGGGCAGATCGTAACCGGACGCGTCTTACTATCATTTCCGCGCATCGACGAAATGATCATCATGGGCTGACAGGTTTCCCAATTTGGAATCCCGTCCACGCTGTTGACCATGCTCGCCCACGGATTCATCACGCCGCGCAATGACAGGCCGAGCATGCTGATGTCGCGCCGCTTGGACTTCGCAAACTGCAGGGCTCGATTGAATAGCTGCTCGATTGCTCGAAGGACATCTTTTTGTTCCGGCCCTTCGAGCGGCTGCTCGTATGTTTCAAGTGGCGTCCCGTCCAGTCCGACACACTCTCCGATGACACGATCTTCAAGCAGTTGCATCGGTAGGGCGGTCAGCGCGTCGGGGTTCAATTCGAGCCAGTCGACCGGACGTTTGGAGTGGGGGCGGCGTTGCGGCTCGCCGGTCATCAGGCCCTGTTCAATCATCCAGCGGGAATGGTGCGTAATTGATGCCTTGGAACACTTGAGATTCTTCGCCAGTTCCGGCCGCTCCGCGCCGCCGTGCAGCAGCAGATAGCACGCTACGTCACCTCGAGTGGCGGCCGGATTCTGTTCAATTGCGCGCGCTGGTCGTTTCATTGTGGTATACTGACTTCGGAGGGGAAATATCTGCCTGAAATGCCTGATTAAGTTTACGCATGTAAATTTAATCCTGTTGCCGGTGTCGGTCAAGACAATCGGTCAATTTCACCCACATATTCGAGCAAAAAGTTGATTTAGCAAGCTCGCAGGCCTGTAGTGCGTCAAGTCGCTTTTTATAGCTATGACGTTGGTGTTCCGCCTGCCACCTTTGAGATGCGCTCGCCGCAGAATTTCGTCTCATCATAAAACAGCGTTTCATCTTCCCAATAGCCTGCCCGATCCGGGTTGTAGTACAACCCGCAATGTTCGATGTGCCACAATAGCAGTCGATGTTGCAACTCCGCGCGAATAGCTGCCTGTTCGGGTTTATTCGCCAGGTTGACTCGCTCCATCGGGTCGTTCTGCATGTCATACAGCTCGAACTGATCGTCACCAGTCATGACCAATTTCCACCGATCCGTCCGCGCCATGGAGAGGTAAAGATGGTCGCCAGTGTATTCAGCATGGTCGCAGGCAAACGCGGTATCTCTAACCGATGAAGCTTCGCCGCGCAGCAGAGGGCCCAGTGTTCTACCGCTGGTGTGTTTGACCGGCTCCATGCCAACCCATTCGTGAATGGTTGCCGTGACGTCAATGGATTGCACGACGCTGTCCACCTGTACGGGTAGCTGTTTGTCATCACCCTGTGACAGGGCCGCTTCGGGGTGCCGGATGATCAGCGGAATACGAATCAGATCGTCCGTCATGGTCCAGCTCTTGCCGATGATGCCGTAGCGCGCCGCGAAGTCGCCATGGTCGGACAGGAAGACGATCAGCGTGTCGTCGTAAAGATTGTTTCGCTTAAGCGCGTCGATCAGTTTGCCGACATTGTCGTCGACCATGGTGATCAAGCCGTACTCAATCGCAAGCCACTCTTTCAGTTCGTCATCGTTGAAATACTTGCCGTTCTGCTCGATCCATCGCCTTGTCTGCCGGGCCTTGCCATCACACTCACCGGCCTCGCGTGGCGGCAGCACCATGTCCTTCGGGTCATACATACTGGCGTACGGTTCGGGTGGCGTGAACGGCCCGTGTGGCGCGACGTTGCTGACATAACAGGCGAAGTTCTCATTTTTGTGTTCTTCAATAAATTGCACTGCTCTGTCGGCAATCACGTTCTCAAAATAGTGTTCTTTTGGAATGCGCGATGGGCCCATTGCCCAGTAGCGCACCGGGCGCCGGTCTATTTCCAGTCCCTCCGGATACTTGATATCCAGCCCGTGCTGTTTCAAGTAGTCAGCGTACTCATACTTGATAAACGACGTGCTCCACCCCTCTTCAGCCATGTTGTGGTCGTTGCCCGCGAAGTGCGTTTTTCCGAAATAGCCGGTGGCATAGCCCGCGTCTCGCAGTTGTCTGCCCAGCCAGGGCTCGCCTTCCGGGCGCCGGGCAATGTTATTACAGGTAACACCGTGGCCAATGGGATATCGACCGGTCATCAGACTGACACGCGACGGTACGCATACGCCGCTGCAGGAGTAAGCGTTGTTAAACACTGCGGCGCCGTTGGCCACTAATGCATCCAGGTTCGGCGTGCGCAACCCGGGCGTTCCGCGAAAGCCCAGCCATGCATGGTGTTGTGCGTCGGTCTGAATCAGAAGAACGTTGCGTTGTTGCGTCATGGTTATCTCTGCTATGAGTCAATCGATCAACTTAATGGAAGAAGAAAGCCGCGACCGGTCAGGGCCGCGGCTGCATGATAAACACAGTAAAGAATGATCGGCGAATCGATCAGTCGATCTGGAACGTGTAGTTGCTGCCAAGATTGAACGTCGCAACCCCCGTTGAGGTCGCGTCGCTGAGCCGCTGATCATCCACGTGCCCATCCAGAAACGACAGGTTTGTACTGCCTGATCCCCGCCCGGCCGGATCGGTATTGCCGCCGTGCCAGTAACCGGGATGGCCCGCGACTGTCATTTTAAATCGCACTCGGTCCAGACTGCCATCCTTGCCTGCATCGCCAAAGTGAATCACTTTCTGATGTGGGTTGATGATCTGGGCGATGTTCACGTAACCGTCATCTGGCGCTGCCGCGTCCTGTGGCGAGATTCGCGTGTTGGCTGCGTACTTGGTGTACATCCAGAACGACACTTCGTTGTAAAACGGCAGGGGATTTGTCGGGCAGACCGCGACTGGCGGACGTGTACCCCCGGTGATGTAGTTCAGGCCGTTTAGTCCGTAAGGCCCTTTAAACCCGCTGATAAATGCGATCGAGCCCGGGCGTTGCACCTTCACCATCCAGCCATTGTGGTCTTCAGAGTACATGATGGCAGCTAACTGAATCTGCCGAAGATTCGATTGGCATTGCGAATTTTCCGCGGCCTTGCGCGCACCTGCTAACGCCGGCAGCAGAATCGAAACAAGCAACGAGATAATCGAGATCACGACCAGCAACTCAATCAGAGTGAACGCGGCGAGATGGTTTCTTCTCATGACGTCTCCTGTTGGTGTTAGAGCGCTGTGATTCGCACCTGGATATCCCAGGCTCGTGTACTCTTTTTTTTAGATATGTCCGCAATAGCACTTGCCATGGACGTCTTTCTGTAATATGAATATTAAGTATATTAACTATGCTTTGAAAAAGTCAAGCATCTGTTTCAAATGATGTCATCGATACTTCCAGATGACTCGATTCAAATAATGGGGTGATGTAAATGACTGCAAATTCACAAGCTGCGTCAACACTGTATCAGGCGATTGTTGATGATATCCGTCTGATGATTCAGGATCATCGGCTCAGTCCGGGCGATCAATTACCACCGATGGGCAAGCTTGCTGAGCGATACAACGTCAGTGTCATCACCGCCAAACGAGCGATCAGTGAGTTGCAGCAGCTTGGTCTGGTGCGCAGCGTACGTGGGAAGGGCACTTTTATCGCCGGCCGCTCCGCAAGCAAGCCGTCGGCAACCAAAGCATCGACCACGCTCAAAAGTATCACGCTGATGAGCAACAATGCGGACGCAAAGAACACGCGTTCATTCATGTCCAGTATCTGGGCAAGTATTCAGGCGCGTGCGGAAGAGCGTGGGTTGGAATTTCGCGTATATGTCATACCAGATGGCGGATCGGATTTTCATGTTGACATGCCGTTCCGTCCCGAGCCGGACGAAGGGCTGATCCTGCTGGCGCCGGCTTATCCGTATCGTATTTTGGCCTTGCTCGAAGATCGTTCTGTGCGCGCGGTGATGGTCGATTCGTCTTTGTCGTTTGCGCACAGCGTGATGAGCGACAACATGGACGGCATTCACCAGCTGATCGACCATCACTACGACAACGGGCATCGCCATATTCTGCTGGCCAGTCGTCATCCTCGTTCGCCGAATCCCACCAATGAAAACGAGCGTGAAGCCGCTTTCACCTATCTCACTAAGCAGAAAAAGATCAAAGGTGAAATCGTGTCGGCACAGGACACGGACGACATCGTTAAACGAATCAGAACGAAAAAAGGCCCCACGGCTGTCATGTTCACGCAGGACGAGCCGGCGATGAACTTTATCGAATATGCGAATGACAAGGGGATCTCAGTCCCCGATGAAGTCAGTGTGTCCGGCTTTGACGGCTGGGTGAACTTCCGCGACCAACTGAAAAACCTGACCACATTACAGGTTGATCGTAAGGGCTTGGGTGAACGCGCTGTCGAACTGTTGCTCGAGTTAAGCCAGCGCGGCCGACGTTTACCCATCTGGTCGCGAGTGCCGGGCGAACTGATTGTCGGTTCCACGAGCGGACCTTCCTAATGCAAAGTAACCGTTACAGATTTTCCAAATGGCTTGGTGCCGCCCTTGTCGCGTGGGTGATCGCTGTATTGTCCGTGACCACGGCGCGTGCGGGTATTGTTTTTGACAATGAATCCGACATCGCCATTCGATATGAAGGGCCTGCCGCGAAGTATCTGGTGCTGCCGGGCGAGTTGCTTGCCAGGTATCTGAAGATGGTGCGTGGCCGAGGCGGGCTCAGTGGTCCGGGTGATCGCATTACCTTCGTTCTTAATGCCCGAGCCTTGTCGTGGCAGAACCTGCAGAGCAATGAACTGAAGTCCATTTCGGATATTGATGCATTCACGATCATCATTCCCCAATCGCCCGCGGACCCGATTCGGATCGACGGGGCTACTTTGCTTTCCGTGAGCTACGGCGTGACCTATCTGCTTGAGGAATACTTCGGCGTGACATGGTTGTTCCCCGGGGAGTTGGGGCTGAGCCTTTCCGACCGGAAGCAATTTGAGCTGCCTGCCGGAACGGTAACTCGAAAACCTGCCGTCACCAGCCGTTTGTACACCGGCATGCTTTACAGCGATCCGGACAGGCGGCTGCAATTTCGTCAGAAGTATCGCAACACACAGCTCTTTGATGATCGGATTTATTTCGAAGCGTACGACTACTTCAAATCACTGCGCCTGCACAACATCGCCTCGCCGTCACATGCCATGATCGCGATCTTTCCGGTGAACGAATTTCTCGAGCAGCATCCACAGATTCGGCCCATGCTCCCGGACGGCACGCGATATATGCCGCCGCGCAAGAAGAGTCTGGACGACCACCGTCATCAGAACTGGCACCCGTGTTATACCGAGCCGATGGTGGTTCAGATTGCCGTCCAGAAGGCGCGGCAGGCCTTCGAAAATGGGGCGTTGCTCTTTTCATTGGGTATCAACGACGGGATTCGAAAACAATGCCAGTGCACCCGGTGTCAGCAGGTGGGTTGGCCGAGCAGCTATTACCAGTTTGTCACCAATGTGGCCAACGCTGTGAAGAACCAGTACCCGCCGCGCCTGATCGGTGTGCTGGTTTATGGCGACGTGCGCCATCCGCCTGACGATATGAAGCTGCCGGACAACGTGCTGGCCATGGTGACCGGGAGTAGTCCGCTGGAGAAGTGGTCGAAGCATGTGGACCATATCGGCCGGTATGGCTATTTCTTTGGAAGCGGTTTTGTCGTGCCGAGTTTTCCACTCAAGTCCATGAAGTGGAACGCGAAGATTTTTAAGCGCTACGGCGTTCGCTCTTTCCGGGCTGAAGCTGCACCCGTTTGGGCCTTTGACGCGCCGAAGATTTACATTCAGAGCCGATTGCTGTGGGACCCCGGCCTCGACGTTGATGCCGCCTTGGCCCGCTACTGCGACGCGGCGTACGGCAAAGGCGGCCCGGCCATGAAGCGCTTCTGGGAACATTGGGCATCCCTGGCGGATTACCTCGTCGATGAATCGGCTGCAGAGCCGGCGCCGTTGTGTGATATGGGTAAATGGCGTAGTGCTGCCGCCCAACTCAATTCTGTTACCCGAGAAGATTACAACACAACCGGCAAATACCTGTCCGAGGCAGAGTCGCTTGCGGATGCCGGCAGCGATGATGTCGAACGATTGCGCATGGTGCGTACCTGGTATGACCTGAGCCACGCTTACTTCAATGCCACCCAGTCAGTGCAGGTGCTGTTTCAGCCTGAGAAATCAAAAGGCGTTCAGGCAAGTACCATGGCTTCCGCTCAGGTCATGCAATCACGCATCACGCAATTGAACAAAACATTGGGCGAGCACAAACAGTGGCATCTTGCCGCGAAGGTGGTCGATGTCAGCGGCTCGTATTCCATCGAAAACGAGCTGCGCAGCGGGCTTGTATCCGGCGTCATGAGCATGCGCGAGCAGGGCGATATATCTGCCGATGTGATTGATCAACTGCCTGAATCGCTTCGCCCACTGGCGACTGAGAAAATAAGCGTTTCGTCCAAGCCGCTTCGAATCAGAAAGATGGACCACGGCATCTATTACGCGCTTGAGCGGACGAGTAACCGTCACGCGCCAATGCAGTCCAAGTCGGAGCCTGACCGGTTCATTGTCGAATCAGATTCAGCTAATCCACGTCGCCCATCTGATGATGATGCGAATGAGGAAGCGTTGCCGCCATTTAAGCGACAGTGGGCGTTTGCGCTGGTTCCTGTGAAGGCGGAAGGCAAACGCCGTATTTATCAGATTGACATGACCGCGACAGGTTTGAAGGGCGAATTAACGCTGTATATGACAAACCCGTGGGCTGGTGACAGCAAGGACGAAGGGTTCCCGCTTCGTGTCAGTCTGCAGTTTGATGGAAATGAATCGACCCAGACCCGCCGTATTTACACCGAACCGGTTGGTCCTGGATCACGCTACTTCAATCGTACTTCGTCATTCCGTTTTGTATTGCTCTGGGATCCTGCTTCTGAGGATTCCCGATGCAGCATCAATACGGACTTCAAGCTTCATTTGGCTGAGGTTCAGAAGAAAGAAAAGGAGTTTCCCACTGATCCCTTCGCACTTCCTTAATCGCGTATTGGTGATGTTTGCCTTGGTAATCGGGACGGTTGTCGTCTCCGGTGCCGCTTTGGCCGCGCAGCGCGTTGAGTTGATGTTCAACGTTCCGAAGGGACTTGACAGCTACACCGGGAAACAGCCGGTCACATTTGGTGTCCCGTTTGCGCAAGGTGTGCTCAAGGTGTCGGATGGCTTGCAGATTGTCCGAGCGGATGGTTCTGCTGCGCCTGGCCAGTTTGAAGTGACCGCTACATGGACACCTGTCGGCAAGCAGGTTCGCTGGCTGCTGATCGACGCGGTTGCGGAAATTCGCAATGGTAAGGCTCAGCCGCTGTCTCTGCAGTTTGGCCCGGATGTGACTACGCAAACGAAATCTGCCTTCACGATTGAGAAGTCAAAAGACGTGGTCAAGGTGGACACCGGCGCACATCAGTTTGTTGTTACCCGCAACGGCGGCAATCTCGGCAGTTTCCTGTTGAACTGCGGCAAGAGCGTGAATTACGGTATGCGAGTCAAGTCCATTGAGTTGGAACGTGACGGGCCTGTCCGTGCGGTGATAAAGATTGCCGGCCACTATGAGACGACGAAGGAAGGTGCGATTGCTGAATTCGTGACGCGCCTGCGCATGTATGCCGACTGTTCCTTTGCCCGCGTGTATCACACAATGACCTGGCTCACGGATGACAAGACGCCGATCAACAGCCTTTCATTTGATATCGCTCATCGGGTTGACGATGCGGAAATTTCATCTGCTGTTGATGGCGGACGAATTGTCCCGACTTCCTGGGACAACATCTCACTGAAGCAAACCGACTGGAACCGGGTTGTCGGGACCGGGCAGGGGCAACACATCGATGGTTGGATCGAAGCGGTCGGCGCAGACGATGCGGTATTTGCCGCATTACGCTGGCCATGGCAGCAGTTTCCCATGGGTGTCACGGGCAGTGAACGCAGCGGCAAGATATCCATTCAGTTGCTCTCGCCGGATGGGCCGCTGAGCTTGAAGCCGAAGGATATCGCAGTGGAAGGCGTGATGGCGAACGTGGACGTCTGGAACCTGCGCGTCTTTCGTGAAGGTGTTCCTGGCACGGATATGGTCGCCAACGGGACAGAAGCATTTCCACTCGTGACCCCGCGCGGCATGGCGAAGACATGGGAAATGCTGCTTTGGTACGGTCAGCCTGACATCGCTGCTGAGGTTAAGAACATACTCACGCAGGAGCCAGTACTCGGCTACGCTGATCCACAGTTTGCCGTGAAAGCAGAACTGCCGTCGCCGGCTGCACCGTACGATCCGCAGACGTTCCCGGAGATTGAAGACGGGTTGAAGCGCGCTTTCGACTGGTACACACTCAGCGAAGCAGACTATGGCGACTTCGGCTGGTTGAACTGGGGCGACATCCAATGGGCATGGACATCACGCGGCGTGCCGATTTATCGATACTGGATGAATCACGGCAAAGGCTGGTCGATTACGCCCTGGGCGCTGTGGCTCCGTTCGGGCGACCGCCGTTACTGGACTCACGGCCAGATCAATAGCCGCCACTGCATGGACCTGGACATGTGTCACGTTCCGGAGCATGGGCGCACGGAAGGGGACTACCGTCTGCGCGGCGGTCAGAACCACTATTCCGCTCTGCACTGGGGCTACGGACCGAAGGTCTTCACGTTCTTTATCGACTCGGAATATCTGCCTTACTACTGGTACATCACGGGCGATGAACGCGGTCATGACGTGATGCTCGAGCACGCTGAATCGATGGCGACGTGGGAAAGCCGTGAAGGATGGATGGCCAACTTCAAAGAAAACCCACAGGAGAAGATTGGCCGTCACTTATATGTGAACCTGAAGAATGTCGGCGCGCTGTATGAAGCCACATGGGACAAGCGGCTAAAAGAATTGCTTGATGAATGCGTTGCCCTGATGGAGGCCGGTCAGTTTTATGACGGCAATATGCCGCACGTGAAGACCAACCACTATATGGATCAGGCTTTGGCGGTCGGGCTTCGGATCTATGGCTGGGAGCGAATGGCCCCGCTCATCGAGGGCTGGCACAAGGTGCAGGGCGATCCGATTCGCCCGGGCCCGACCGGCAACATGGGTGGGCCGATGAGCCTGTGGCTGGCCGCGATTCTCTCAGAGAAAACTGGCGATCAGCATTACCTTGATGTGGCCACGAAGCTGGCACGCACACAGGTAGCAGTCATGGTGGATGGCCCAACGAAGTGGAACGGCCTGAACCCCATTCCCGCTCACGAGGCAGGTCCCGCCCTGCGCGACTATCCCATTCTGATGGCTGCCTTGAAAAAACTGCCTGCAAACAAACGCGCCGCTGGCTATCTGCCGATGGCTGGTTTTCATTCACGTGTTCGACTGAAGGATGATGAGAAAACAGAGGGTTGGTCCGAGCGTCAGCACATTGCCATGACACTGGAACAGTCCGACCAGTCCATTCATCTGAACATGACATGGTTGCAAACCGTTAGCAATTTCCGCGTTATCATCGAGGCGCCAAATGGGAAGGTGGTCCGTGACGAGGTGATTGAGCGGCCGCGCAGAACCGTTTCGTGGCAGCACTTCCCCATCAGCATGGAGATTCCACGCGACGGCGTGATCGGCGTGTATGTCATTCGACTGTTGGTGCCGGGGCACAAGGAGTACACGCCGTCAGTCAGTATTCGAAGTTCCACCGGTAAGCTCGTGCATTGGGTCGGTGGCGGGCAATGCACACTGACACCAGCACAGAAGGCGGGGCAGTTCTGGGTTAAGCCGATTGCAGGCGAATCGGTTCGCGTGCATTACATCGTCGGTCCCCAGGTGGTTGGGCGCAACGTTCTGCTGAACCCCGCGGGTGAGATCGTGGCAACCAGCAAAGTGACGCAATCGATCACTGCTCCCCCGACACGTAATCCTCGCCGATTTGCAGCCAGCCTGCCGTGGGGACCAATACTGAAATACCAGTCGGATAAATATGAGGAAGGACTATACGCCGTCCTCTTCGCCAGCGATGGCGATTGGCATAAATTCACGGAACTGCACGGCATCGAACCGTTTGTCTCCGCGACGAAGGAGCAATGGTTCGACCCGACTCAGTACTCCGATCACGACCTGTCCCGCTTCAGGTAGCGCGGCGGTACCAAACAATTAACGACACGTCTAACGGATTGGCCCGATGGCCAGCCTGTGCGCTGAAGACTTCACACTTATTTATAAGGATTGTATTTCCACATGCCTCTGCACCCGTATCCTCAACGATGCAAGTTTCGTTCGCGGACTTACCAGCTTGGTGAGCAGGTGTCCGTCTATATTCAAAGTGAGTCGTCCCTCCAGGACACGACGGTATGGTCCATGTTGGTCGAGGATGTCAAGCATCTGATCGGTGGCAACGTTGTAGCGACCGAGTCTGCTGATGATGCTGACATCCGTCTCTGTTTGTCACCACACAACAGTACTACCGGCCCGACGCTTCCGGCGGAGGGCTACACACTCAACGTCAGCGAAACCGGCATTCTGATTTTCGCCCAGGACGAAGCCGGCCTGTTCTACGGTGTGCAGACACTGATTCAACTGATCGCCGACAACCGCAAAGCCGCAGCGGTCCAATTCGCGGATATTCTCGATTGGCCCGGCCATGCCATGCGTTCGGTGATGCTTGATATGTCTCGTTGTATCTACTCCATGCCGCTGTTGCGGCGAATGGTGCGCATCGCTGCCCGGCTCAAGCTCAATACGCTTCACCTGCACCTGCATGACAACGAGATGAACTCAGTGCGATACGAAGGCATGCCGCTTGGCAGTGAGAATCCTTACGCGATTCCCATCGGCGACTTCGTTGAGTTTATGGTTTACGCGAAGCAATACCATGTCGAGGTGATTCCCGAGTTGGAATCATGGGGTCACGCCGGCAGCATCTTGCAGCACTACCCGCATTTGTACGGCGCGACGCGACCGTTTGGTTATGGCCACGCCTTTGCGGTCGGTCCCGAGATGTTTGAATTACTTGAACAGATGTTTGGACAGTGGGCTGCCATTCTTCCGGATGGCGCGAAGTTTCATGTTGGTATGGATGAGGCCAACTGGTGCCTGGCCAAAGGTGCGGACCCGGCGGTCTATAACCACGACACGCTGGTTTCTCATGTGTATCAGACTGTGAATCGTGCAGCAGCCAAACATAGTAAGAAGCTGAAAACCATGATGTGGGGTGGCGGGCCGAAGCATCCGGACAGCTTTGTGCCGCCGGAAATTCGCGACGACATCATTATGGCGCCATGGACCTATCGCACCAAGGAAAGTGTTCACGAACAAATTTTGCGACATTGGGTGCGCGATACCAAGCGATACAACGAACAGGGCGAGATGCGCAACCCGTTTGTAATGGGCGGCGGCTCGGTCGGCATCCACGAGTTCGGCGTCGTGGAAGCAACGCTGCAATGGGCACTGCGCGGGCTGGAATATCCCAACTGCCTCGGTTTGATTATGACCTGCTGGGCATCGAACAACGTGCATGATCGACTGATGAACATTTATTTCGGGGCGGCTTGTGCGTGGTCGCCTCATGAGGCGGAACGTCAGCTTCATCGCGACATGGCGCTGGACCACTCATACGAAGAAGGCGTCGGGCTGATTTCCAGGGACATGCGGGAATGGCAGGGCATTTTCCCGGACGTCGGACCCGAGGCGATCAACAAGGATCGTGGGCCGGAAGTGGTCATGGGTAAATGGCGGTACGGCGACAAGCATGGCGAAGAGGTCCTGCCGATCTGGATGCCCGAGAATATGCGTAAGGGTGACCAGAATTAGTGAGTCCGGCCGTTGCCTGCACGGATCAGCCGAGTTGCTAACATGCTCGCCATGAAATGGTACGTATATCTGGCGGGCGAAATACACTCTGACTGGCGCGAGCAGATTGCGAGGGGCGTAGCCGAAGTCGGCTTACCCGTTGTGCTGCTTTCACCGATCACTGACCATGCGGCCAGCGATGATTGTGGCGTGGCTGCACTCGGCGAAGAAGCTGAGCCGTTCTGGAAGGATCACAAGGGCGCGAAGGTGAATGCTGTCCGAACGCGCACGCTGATCGATCGCGCGGACATCGTCGTTGTGAAGTTCGGCGATAAGTACCGCCAATGGAACGCCGCATTTGATGCCGGCTACGCTTTCGCCAAAGGCAAATCAATCATCACATTGCACGACCCGTCCCTGACTCATGCGCTTAAGGAAGTCGATGCTTCTGCCCTGGCTGTGGCACAGACACCCGGGCAGGTGATCGATGTGCTCAAGTATGCCACCCAGCAGACCTCAGACCTTTATTCTTTTAAGAACCCGCCATGCAATTAACCAGTGAACAGATTCGGTCGTTTCTTGTGGGATGCAGCGAAGTCACTCAGAATGATGGGGCGATTCAGTTTCATCGTGTCCCCGGACCGATGCGGCCACTTTATGAGGATGGCGAAGCTTCGGCTATCAGAATGGCCTGCACCAGCGGCGTGCGTCTGCGATTTGCTACAGATGCGGATGCGGTATCCATCGATATACGAATCAAACGCAAAGCACGTGAAATCTTTAAGGCGTCACTCGAACTGGCTGATGGCTCGCATTTGGGTATCGGTCCGGATGAGGCGCAAGATGCCTGGCAGGGCGATTTCAGCCTTGAGAACACGCCGTTTATCGATGGTCGGCACATTGTCGATCTTTGGTTGCCGCACTTGGTTGAAACAGAGCTGGCTTCGTTGACATTACAGAATGCAACCGTTGCCAAACCACTCGAGCCGCTACCGATCAATTGGCTCATCTACGGTGATTCAATTACGCAGGGCATGACGTCCGTCTTGCCGGGTGACGCATATTTCGCGTTGTGTGCCAAAGCGATCAATGCGCAGGCAATAAATACAGCGATTGGCGGAGCTACCTGTTTGCCAGAGTTGTCAACTACCGTTCCCGACGGCGATTTTGACCTGATATCACTTGCATTTGGTACGAACGAGTACCACGGCACGGTGACAGCAGGGCAGTATGCGGACAATGTTAAATCGTTGGTGACATCCTTGCGGAGTAAGTTTTCCAAGGCACCAATTGTGGTCATCACGCCACCCCCGTGGGTTGACGGGCCTGAGAGAAGTCAGAGTGGCGAAACACTGCAGCAGTACCGTGACAGGGTAACAGGCGCGGTTGCAGAATTAGATTCGCTCGTTCAAGTGGTTCAGGGACCTGATATGGTGCCGAGCGACGCGGACTACTATGTGGACGGCGTACATCCAAACGACCGGGGTATGAAAACTTATGCCGAAAATTTGTTGCCATACTTGAAGAACGCGCTTAACCAGTAACCACCAAGTTCGACGCGCAAGAAAAAGCCCAGGCTCTCCGAGCCTGGGACTCTTAACTGTCAAAATTCACACCAACTAAGACTTCGACTTCTTCACCAACACCCGGCGCACACGTTCGGCGTGCCCCTTGGGCATGACCTCCGGCCAGTGATGCGCAATTTTCCCTTGCGGGTCGATCAGGAACGTCGTACGAATCACGCGCCCCACGTTCTGTCCGCCGATCTGCGTATCCACCCACGCACCGTACTGTCGCATGACTTTCTTATCCGGATCACTCAGGAGTGTGATCTTCAGGTCGTACTTATCCGCGAAGAATCGATGATTACCCGTTGTGTCCGGGCTGACACCCATGACCACTGCCTGCATATCATTAAATTTATTGAGCAGCTTTGTGAACTCCGTCGCCTGACAAGTGCAGCCTGGCGTGTCATCCTTCGGATAGAAATACAACACAACCCATCGTCCACGCTGGTTGGACAGACGAACCATCTTGTCGTTTTGATTGGGCAGGGCAAAGTCACCGGCCGGACGGCCCTCAGCCGAACTGCGAGACGAAGCGGCCCGCTCCATGGTTTGGGAGCTCGGGCTTGTCGACTGATAACAGCCGGAGAAGGTCATGCTGGCCACGGCCAGCATGACAGTTACAAAAAAACGTCGGCCAAAGCTGCTGGTTGGTTGATCCGTCATGTGCATGTGCCCTTCATAACACTTTGATGACTGGTTTACTCAGGTCCTCATCGGTAATTTTACCGTCAAATGCTCAGTTTTGCGGCCCGTTTGGAATGTCAGGACTTTCCCGATACTATGCGTCGCTCGAAATGACTTCAAATGACTAGGAATCATCATGACGGATACTGCCGCACCACGCGTGAAACTGGAGACATCTGAAGGCGAAATCATCGTCGAACTTTGGCCTGACGTTGCACCCGGGCATACGGAAAACTTCCTGAAGCTTTCACGTGAAGGTTTCTACGACGGCCTGACGTTCCACCGAATTATCGAGGGCTTCGTCATTCAAGGTGGTTGTCCCCGCGGTGATGGCACCGGCGGCCCGGGCTGGAATGTGAAGGCGGAGTTCAACGACCGTCAACACGTCAAGGGCACGCTCTCAATGGCTCGCAGTGCCGATCCGGATTCTGCCGGGTCTCAGTTTTTCGTCTGCCTGACACGCGAAAATTGTCAGCACCTTGACGGTGAATACACCGGCTTTGGTCAGGTCATTGAAGGTATTGAAGCGGTGGACAAGATTGCCGCTACACCGCTGGCCAGCCGTGAATCCGGCCGTCCGAAGAATCCGCCGAAGATTCTTAAGGCCACGATTCTGGAGAACTGACTTCCAAACGCCGATCTTCGTATAATCAGACAGAGCAATTGCGGAGTGTAGCTCAGCTTGGTAGAGCGCCTGCTTTGGGAGCAGGAAGTCGTCGGTTCAAATCCGGCCACTCCGATAAATGAAAGCGGCTGGCCGTCAAGGTCAGCCGCTTTTGTTTGGCGAAGGCGGCGCAGCAACCGGGACACGAAGTGGGCCTTCCCTCCTATCTCAGAGTGGAACCCGCACGCCAACTCAACGATGAATCATCACGAGTTGGCCGCTGCGAGCGATGACGATGCTTCGGTTTGAGCGGCATCTGCTGAAGAAGTGACGGGCTCGAGAAGGTAGTGCGAGACGAACCACTCGTTTCCGCCGTTGTAGCCGAAGAGTTCGGCACATGCCATGAAGAATAGTCGCCAACGTTGCAGCCATAGGCGAGCGTTGTCTTCGCCGTAGGTTTGTTCGAGAATCGGCATGACCTGCGCACGTTTCGCGTCAAGATTGGCCAGCCATGCATTGGCGGTTTTTTCGTAGTGTTGCCCGTTCCATTGCCAATGTTCTGCCACACGCATGTCGCTATCAAAACGATGCAACAGGCGGTCGGAAGGCATGATGCCGCCGGTGAAGAAGTAGCGGCTCATCCAGTCGGCCGGACCGATGGGTTCAAACGCATAAGGCGCGGTGCGATGACAGAAGATGTGAACGAACAGCTTGCCGCTCGGCTTAAGCCAGGTCGCAATGTTTTGCAGCAATCGCTCGTAGTTGCGCATATGCTCAAACATCTCCACGGACACGACGCGATCAAATTTTTTCTGGATTTCAAACTGATTCATGTCGGCGGTAATCAAGCGAATGTTCTTCAGCCCGCGCCTTTCAGCGGCAGATTCGATATGCAGCCGCTGCGGCGCGGAATTTGATACCGCAGTGATCCTGGCGTTTGGATAGTGTTCGGCAATCCAGAGGGTCAGCGATCCCCAGCCACAGCCGAGTTCGAGGATGTCCTGCCCGTCCTGCAAGTCTGCTCGGCTGCAGGTTGCGTCGAGTGCGGCAGCTTCAGCGAGATCGAGTGTGCGCACACCTTCGGACCAGTAGCAACTGCTGTATTTTCGGTGTGTCCCCAGCACCAACTCGAAGAAGGCGGGTGGCAGTTCATAATGCTGCTCGTTGGCTTTTTCAGGAACGGGCGCGACCGGGCCGGCGCACATCGCCTCGACAAACTGATCGGTCCGCTGTTTTTGTGAAGCTGGATCTTGCGCGAGAATATCTTGGAGCCTTTTCTCGCAGAGCTTGCGGATGCCGAGCCTGCAGAGTGCGTCGGGTAAAGTGCCGTTGTCGGCCAGGTGGACGAGCCATTGCATCAGTTTGATATTCATGATTGGGCCTCATCTATTCGGCGTGGGGGGCCGGGGAATAGGGCGTTCGTGGTTCTTTGATATTGACGATAAGCTTCGCCGCGCGATCGGAGTGCTCGTTGTTCGGTCGGGGGGATGCCTGTGACGCGCGTGAGAAACAGGTACATGATGAAAGGCCCGGCAAGCGCGGCGGGTGCGTAGGGGCCGCCGATGGCGATCAGCACGTAAGACCACCAGCCTAACCATTCGAAGAAGTAATTCGGATGACGCGAGTAACGCCACAGGCCGATGTTGCAGACCTTTCCCATATTTGATGGGTCATTACGAAACCGCGCGAGTTGGCCGTCAGCAATAGATTCGCCGACAACCGCGATGAGCCACACCGCGGCGCCGGCGAAGTCAGACCAGCGGATTCCCATGCTCGGATTGTCCGCGGCGATCCACATCGGCAGAGCAAACATCACAGCCCATGCCGCCTGTACTTGGAAGAAGACGAAAAGCAATGGTTGCGTGCGGCTACCCCATTTCTCTCGCAGTGCAAGGTAGCGACCATCCTCTTCCTCGCGCATGACGCGATTGAGCAGATGGATGCCCAAACGTACCCCCCAGAATCCGGCGAGGATCGCGACCAGCACGCGTCGCGCGGTATCACCATCCGCCGTCAGTGCGAACCACACGCCCATTAAGCCTGTACCGAATGACCAGGCAATGTCCACAATGCCTGCGTTATGGGTGCGCCGCTGCACGGCCCATAAACCAGCCATCAGTAGGGCAATGACAGCCCAGCCAATCAATATGGCAAGCCAGACGTTCATGATGTGCCCCCGTTGATGGCTACAGGCGGTCGTGGGGTGCGCGGTTCGGCTACCATGGCTGCCAGCCACAGAAGAAATGGTACTGCCACCGCCCATTCCAGTCCCACGGCAATCAGGCTATGTGTGATTGATTCTGGGAAACTCACGGCATCAAGGCGCATGCCTGTGTAGTAGGCCGCTGGCCCGCCGATTGCGCCGAACGCGATGGCAAGAATTTTGCGCGAGTGAAGCCATCTCAGGGAAATGTTGAGCGTGGCAGCAAAATTGACCCACATCGCGGCCATCCAGATTGTGCTTGGCGCGCCAAGCTGTGCTTGTTCAGGAAAAGTAAGCATGCCGGTCAATACCAGCGTGGAGTCCGCCATGTATCCCACAGCGCCGGCAGCGATGACGAGTGCGAATTCTCCAAGCCTGTGTGACGATAGAAAAACATGCGCCGCGACCCAGGCCACGACGTAGACCGGGCCGAGCCACGGGTAGCCATGTGCTGCACCAAGCACACAGGCGAACCAGCCGACCTGAAAGGCCGTGAAGTTGATCAAAGCCCGTTTCACGCTCGGACCTCCATCTCTGGTATGGCTGTCGGCGTGACTGAGGAGTGCGGTCCGGTCATTACCATTTGCACGTTACCGATGTATCGTTCAGCAAAGCCGGCTTCGCAATAACAGAGGTAGTACTCCCAGAGTCTGATGAATTGATCCGTGTAGCCCAGGGCGCGGACGGCTTCGATATTCTCAAAGAAATTGTGCCGCCATATCGCAAGCGTGCGCGCATAGTGCAGGCCGATGTCTTCGATATCAATGATGCGCATGTCTGTCGTGCGCCCGATCGATCTGGCAATGGCACTCAGCGCGGGACAACAACTGCCGGGAAATACATATCGCTGAATGAAGTCGGGTGATTTCAGGTAAGTCGGATAATGCTGCTCGTTCATGTTGATCGCCTGAATCGCCATTGCGCCTTCGGGTTTGAGCAGACGTCGACAGCTTGAGAAATAGGCGTCCAGATTGTTATGGCCGACTGCTTCGATCATCTCGATCGATACGAGCTTGTCATATTGTCCCGTCAGGTCGCGGTAATCTTGTTTCAAAAGGGTGATGCGATCGGCCAGACCCGCGTCCTTTACACGTTGCTTTGCAAGCTTGAACTGTTCGTCTGAGATAGTTGTTGTGGTTACACGGCAGCCGTAGTGCTTCGCGGCATGTATTGCCATGCTGCCCCAGCCGGTACCGATTTCCAGCAGGTGGTCCGTTGCATGCAAGTCGAGTTTACGACACAGCCGGTCCAGTTTTGCATTAGATGCCTCGAACAACGAACTGCTGTCGTGTGTGAAGTAAGCGGCTGAATAGGTCATCGTCTTGTCGAGAAACAGTTCAAACAGGTCATTACCGATGTCGTAATGTGCGTGGATGTTTCGCCGACTTCCCAAGCGGGTATTCTGTCGCATCCAATGGCCGAAACGCGCGAACTGTCGGGCGATAATGGTGATACCCCGCTGCATCCCGCGCGCGACCTGAATGTTACGCACGAACAGACGCAACAATCCGGTCAGACTCTCTGTTGACCAGAGACCTTGAATGTAAGACTCCGCGGCGCCGAGCGACCCGGCGGTGAAGACGTGGCGGTAGAATCGCGGATCATGAACCGTCAATGTGTTCACGTCGCCGCTATCACCGAAAGCAAAGGAGGTGTTGCCTTCAATAAGCGTCAGGCGCCCGTCGCGAATGCCGCGCAAATGTTCGTGGATAGCCCGTCTGGCCAAACGATCGATCATACTCAGATGAGCAGGTTTTTCGGTCACGGTTGACCGGGGAATAATGGTGTCTCTCATGGTGTGATCACCTTTGCAGCTTGGGTATGTTTGGGGTGCGGATAGAACGGCGTCCCCTTGAAACGCAGTCGCAGCGCGTTCCAGTAGATTGCCGCGACGACCTGTGCTGTCATCAATGGATAGCGAGCCAAGACGCGCGCCAACTGCCCACCTGTTGCCGGTCGGCGATTTAAAACCATCGTGGCATCAAAGATCGCTCGGCCGCCTTCTATACTGGTCATATGCACGCACGCTCGCTGACCGGGATCAGTAAATCGCCAGTCATACTGCTGGTCCATGCTCATAAACGGTGAGACGTGAAACGCCTTGGCGAACTTGAACTGCTTATTCGCTTGCTGTGAAGCATCGAGCGTATAAAGATGACGTTCTCCCCACGGTGTATTGTGGACTTCGGCAACGATGGTCTGAACACTTTCCTCGGCTTCGTCCCAACAGTAGTAAAAGCTGACAGGGTTCATGCAGTACCCGAAGTATCGCAAGTGTGTCAGCAAGCCAATGCGCCCGGTGGGGCGGTGATCCGTTTCCTGTTCGACTAAACGACGGACGGACTCATTCAGGGGTATTTCAGGATCACCCATGTGATCGTCGCGACTGAACCATGCGAGGTTCCGTCGATGCGCCGACCAGAACCAGCGACCTCGAAATACGTCGTTGAGCTCTCCCAAATCGAGATACATCATGAATAGGCCGAACGTAAACGAATGATCGGTCGGCTCCCGGCGACGGTGGCGCACTCGGCCTTCGTAAATACAGCTACGCATGGGCCACCTCCAATCGTGTATCCACAGGGTGGCGATCGATCGCGTCGCAGACCGTCTGGGCGCTGCGCACGCCGTCCTCGTGAAAGCCAAAACCCCAATACGCGCCGCAGAACGAAGTGCGGTTGGCGCAGGCAACCGCTTCATGCCGCGACTGTGCTTCTGCCTGGCGAGATGTGTAAATCGGATGGTGATATCGAATCCGCCGAATGATCTTCGATTCATCGATCAGGTCAGATTCGTTAAGTGTGACACAAAATGTGTGGCGGCTTTGCAGGCTCTGAAGGATGTTCATGTTGTACGTCACGGCGACCTGACCGGTGTCGGACGTGGGCATGTATGTGTTCCAGCTTGCCCACGTTCGGCGGTTGCGCGGGAGGATCGAAGTATCCGTGTGCAGAATCGCGACGTTGGGTTGATAGGGAAATGCGCTCAGCAGTTCCTGCTCGATGGGCTTGGGGTCGGCCAGGAGTCGCAGCGCCTGATCCGCGTGGCAAGCAATGACAGCATGATCGAACGATTCGAATTTTCCGTCAGCTGTTTGAATATCCACGCACAAGTTCGTTCGTCGAATTGCGCGAACTGGACAGCGCGTGCGGATGCGATCTGTAAATCCGGCAGTCAGTTTTTGAACGTACCGAAATGATCCACCTTTGATAACACGCCACACAGGTCGACCGCCGATTTGAAGCATGCAGTGGTTATTCAGAAAAGCAACAACGAATGCCATCGGAAAGGTACGAAACTGTTTCGCGGGGCTGGACCAGAGTGCCGCGCCAAGTGGTATCAGGTAATGTTCGACGAAATAGCGGCTATAGCCGTGACGATCCACATATTCCTCTACCGTCAATTCACTTTCTGGGGATGACGCTTCAAGCAGGTGTGGTGCTTCGCGCCCAAAGCGCAGAATATCCAGTAGCATCCGTAGAAAGCTCGGGCGAAGCGCGTTGCGCCGTTGGGAAAAGAGCCCGTTTAGTGACGTGCCGTTGTACTCCATGTTTGAGGCTTCGTCACGCACACTGAAACTCATCGACGTGGGCTGCGATTCAACACCAAATCGCCGCAGCAGTTCGGTGAAACGCGGATAGTGAACTTCGTTGTAAACGATGAAGCCGGTATCGATGTGTTGTTCTTCACCATCGACCGTAACCTTGATGGTATTGGTATGCCCACCCGCATGATCTCCCGCCTCAAAGACGGTGATGTCATGCCTATGGTGCAGGTGTTCGGCAGCTACAAGGCCGGAGATGCCTGATCCGATCACCGCGATGCGCATTGCCGGTCGATTGCTCATGGCGGCCTCATTTCGCGGTCGTCTCGATGCGGTTACGCTGAAGAATATGTTGGGGTACGTGACGCAGGTCCCGGATGATGCGGAGCTTGGACATCACCCAAAGCGCGTAGAACGTCAGATCGATTTCCCACCAGTAGAAACCTTGTCGCGCCGCAGCTGGGTAATGGTGATGGTTGTTGTGCCAGCCCTCACCGAGCGTGACAATCGCGAGCCATACATTATTGCGGCTGTCATCATCGGTTTTAAAACGCTGCGAACCGAACTGATGCGCAAGCGAATTGATCGTGTAGGTCGCATGGTAGAGGACGACTGTCGACACAAGCCAACCCCAGACGAACATCTGAATCCCACTGGTACCTAGCGCTGGGAATCGGCCCTCGAGAAAACTGCCCAGCAGATAAACGCCCGCCGCCAGCATGACCAGCGGTACCCAGTCCAAACGATTGACCCAACGCAGTTCGGGGTATCGCCACCAGTCGCGCACTTGCTGCGCATCTGTGGCAAATCCACGACGTGTCATGAACCAGCCCATATGGGCCCGGATGAAGCCCACAAGTCGCGGCGAGTGTATGTCCTGCTCTTCGTCGGAATGTTTGTGATGCCGGCGATGGTGCGCCGCCCACCAGAGCGGGCCCCGCTGGCCTGCGGTACAGCCAAGAATAGCGAATATTAACTGTGCCACGCGGGAGGTTTTGAATGTGCGATGGGAGAAATAACGATGATAGAACCCGGTCACAAAGAACATACGCAGGATGAACAGGGTCACTGCTACCGCAATTGCGATGGGGCTTACGCCCACGAAGAAGACAGCCAAGCATCCCAAATGCATGGCAATAAATGGCAGGCATCGCAGCCAGCTGATTGGTTCATCCGCTGACGGGGCGGGCAGCTGCGCGACATGATCGTCGGTCAGCCATGACCAGAACGCACTAAAGACAGTGCGTGACGATGTATTGGGTGTACTCATCGCATGCCTTTCACGTCTTGGCGATGCGACAAGCCCATGGCATAGCTGGCCAGTTCGCTCATGGAAGTAAGCGATACCACTTGGCGGGAGAACTTGCCGTGGACCCTGTCAGCAGTTCGGCCGCCGACGACAATCGTTGTGTCCGTGTCCTGTAGTGACTTGGTGAATGTCCTAAATGCGGTTTCCAGTGACGGCGTAGCTTCAGTCGCATTCATGGTGACCCATATCAGTGCAGCGCCCTGACGTTCGGCTGATGATGCAAGTACTTCAAGCGGCGTATCGGGCCCCAGGTTGAACGACTGCCAGCCTTGCTCAGAGAGCACTGCGGCCGCAATCATGGAAGAGAGCATGTACGGATCGCCAGTGGGGGCACCGCCAACCGCAACCGGTGCGTCTTTGTCAGGAAATGGCATCAGTGCTCGAATGTGGTTGACTGCCTGAACGCAGAGATCGACAGCGCGATGCTCAATAAAAATGCCATCATCGTTGTGCTGCCAGAGTTCGCCGATTGATCGCAATGCCGGTGCAACCAGTTGGTCGCAGATGTCACAGACTCGCTGGCCGCGCAGATAGGCCGACTGAAGCAGGTTGATGGCCTGCTCACTATTGCCGCGCATCAGCAGTTCAGTCAGTACAGTGGCCGGATGTTCATTCTCCATGTCTATCGGGATCAACTGTTCAGGCGTCGTCACGCCGAGCACATCCGGGCGAACGATGTCGAAGCGCCTTTCGCGTATGAATCGCAACGCTTCCAGCAGGGCGATACGGCGATGCCCGCCGGCGGTTCTAGTGACTTCGAGCAGGCCATCATCGGTCCATCGCCTCAAAGAGGATTCGCTGACGCCGATTGCGAGGGCAAGTTGTTTCGGTGAAAGTGCGGTTTTCATGGCTATTCGTGATAGTTTTGGAATATTTTAGAAGGCGCCATCCTGAGGTCAAAGGAGAGTATATCTGTTTTTTAGGCATTTAATTGGGTTAAATAGTGACGCAGCGATTTCTTTCGTCACATATGTGAAGGTTTTGAAAGATTTTAGTTGCTTTGGAGACTGATTTGTCTGGAATCGCTGGGATGCCAAAAAATGTGAGAATTCAAAGCATATTTCTGTTGGATGTGCTCTTTCGAGCAGTTCGAGTGGGAGAGTTGGTGTTCTGATAGGGGTGTGGGAAGCGCCCTCGCGACAGCAGTAACCAATGCTGGCGAAGAGTAGTTAGTCGATAATTGGATTCTGAAGTATCAAATTTCGGGTATGGCATTCAGCGACACCGAGGCGTGCACCAGTTCCGCTGACACCGCGCACAGGTCGACTGATTTGTGTCAGGTCGTGAACGCACTTGGTGGCTTCTGATTCCATCGGCCCCAATATGTGCCGAGTTGATTGACCATTTCGCCGAATTCCTCAAAATCGACCGGCTTGACCATGTAACTGTTCGCATGGTGCTTGTACGCTTCAGAAACATCTCTGTCGTTTCTTGAAGTCGAAAGGATTACTACCGGGATGTCGTAAAGGCTGTCGTCCGACTTGATCATTTCAAGAAACTCGTGTCCACCCATGCGCGGAAGATTCAGGTCCAGCAGTATTACATCGGGCCGCTCTACGTCGACAAAGTTTCCCTGTTTGCGCACGTATTCCGCTGCCATCACACCGTCTGTGACGTGAGAAATGGTTATTTTAACCGGACATCTTTTTAGATGGCGTTGAATCAGATAAGCATGATTTTCATCGTCTTCAACGAGAAGAAAGTGAGTTGTGTTTTGATGTGAAACGCTCTCGTCCACTTGTGTCATTAACCCCGTTGATGTGCGATTTGCCCGGCCGGAACACGTTGCGGAAACGCGACCCAGAAACGAGCGCCCTTTCCTTCTTCCGATTCAAGCCAGACTCGTCCCTCATGAATCTCCATAATTCGTCTGACGGCTGTTAGCCCGATACCGGTGCCATCTTCGTTGTTCTCGTCCAGTCGCTGAAACAGGGTAAATACTTTTTCATGGTACTGCGAGGCGATACCCGGCCCATTATCCTCCACGCAGAATCGAATTTCGCCATCGGAACATTCTGACTTGACCCAAATCTTGGTGCTGTCCTCGTTTACGGCGTACTTAATCGCGTTGATGATGAGATTCTCGAAGAGCTGTAACACCCTGATGCGATCAGCGGTGATGCAGGGTAGATCCTCTTGAATATGCAAAGTGGCGCCGGCGCTGTGTAACTGGCTGGACAGGTTCTGGTGAATCTCCTTGAGAAGATCACCGACGTCAATCATTTCGCCTGTATGCCCGACCTGTCCCACGCGGCTTAGTTCAAGTAAATCTTCAATGCAGTGGCGCATCCGCAATGTGGCGCCTTCAAGCCGATTGACAAGATCGGTGATCAGTTGGTCATCACCTCTTGTCAGGTCTTCGCGCAAGCAGCCGATCAGGCCGACCTGTGTAACGAGAGGTGACTTCAGGTCGTGTGACACGGTGTAAACAAACTGCTCGATCTCCCTGGTCTTGTCAGACAGCTCGGCATTCAACTTTTCCAGATCGGCTGTTCGTGTTTCGAGCACGCTGGTCATGTTGTCGGCGTAACTTAACGCCCGACGAGACGTGCGCGAGATCATGTAGAACAATATGATCAGCAGGCCGTCGATGGTAAAGCCGCCGATCAGTATGGCCAGTGGCTCGTTGTTTGATGCTGCCTGCCGGAAGGACTTGGCGCTCCAGATACTAAAGTGCCAGTTTCGTCCATAGAGCGGAACAATGATGTTCTTTTTAAATAGGGGGTTTGGATCGAAGTCCGCTTCTGTTTCCACGTGCTCGTCGTAGAGGATGTGGTTTTCATCCTGAATCTGAATGCCGATGTGTCGTTTTTCCTTTTCAAGCGTGCCCTGCATCAGCTTCTTCACAACGAACGGCGCGTAAACCATTCCGCGAAAGTTTTTGCGCCGTGATTCGGTTGAGTCCGACTGATCACCGGCATAGATCGGGGCATAGAACAGGAATCCCGGCGTCTGTTCCGCGTCTTGTACAAGCGTAATCGGGCCGGTGATCTGAGCGTGGCCAGTGTCTCGTGTCTTCTTGGCGGCGGTGAAGCGGTTTGTCTCATGAGCCATATCCAGGCCGACCGCTTTTTCGTTTCCCTTGACCGGAATGATGTAGCTGATGGGCCAGAGTTCGTCTCCATCATGCTCCGGATGGACACGATATTCAGGCCTTAGTTTTCGCTGGCCATCCAGATAAGCCAGTGCGTTTTCTCTGGGCATTGCGTGAATGACACCGATGCCATTGATGCCCGGGTACTTCTGCTCTGTTCGAATGCTTCGTGCGTACTGCCTCCAATGCGCGTAATTCACATTGCCGCCGGATGCTCGAATATACGCAACACCACCCCATAACGCATCTTCATACTTCTGCATGCGCTCGAGCACGAGTTCAATGGCGTGATTCGTTTCACGCTCAAACTTTGCTTCTACCTTCTCGTTGAGTTCCTGCTTCGTAAAGTGCCAGGCGAACAGCGTCAGGAGCAACGAGAGCGACACAATCAGCCAGTGGAACCAGTGCAGTGTGCCGGCACGTTCCAGCTTTTTTCGCTCAGACTGGTGTGCCGATACCTTTGGGATGCTCATTTCGACGACCTCAGGACCCCAAGCTGCTACCGCTCTCCAAACCAGATAGCATCGCGCGGGCGACTGTTGAAAATACATCGTCCCGTCCCGTGTTTGTATGATAAATCAAATGTTACCTCAAATTGAGACAAAACATCGTACAAGTGTCGCCATTGTAAATAGATGTGATGGTCCGATGTTGGATCTTAAAGACATAGGTAACGCTACTCTTGCTCGTCGATTTCCAGCAGTACGCGAAAGCCGATGGTGATGTTGGTGTACGGCGTACAGTTGTATAACGCACGATACACCGTGCAGTCGCGCGGCTGATGCAGCCAGCTGCCGCCACGCAACATATTGGGTTGGTGACCCTTCCATGTCACGTATCCCGGCAGTGGGATCGCATATTCGCCAGGCTGTACCGTCATTGTGACGAACTCCTGAACGTTCCCGAGCATGTGGTACAGGCCGAATGGATTGGTAACGAAGCTCTTGGACGGATCGAGATTTAGCGCGTTGGAGAGTTCTTCCTTCTTGCCACCACGGACCGGCGCGGCGGCGATGTCGTCCATCGTGACTTCCTTGGGATTTGCCCTGGACAGTCCGAATCGAGCATCACCATTGATGGAAATATCGAATTTTTCCGAACGCTGATAGCGCATGCCCGATCCTGCGCGGGCTGCATATTCCCATTCAAACTCAGTTGGCAGTCGATATGTTCTGCCTTCTTTCTTTGAAAGCCATTGGCAGAAAGCCCGTGCATCTTCGATCGTAATGCATGTGATTGGCAACGCGCTGTTTCCACGCACTGTCAGGGACAGTGGCTTGTAGTTCTTCACCCAGCGCAAGTTGTCAATGTCATATCCCTCACCAACGGGTTCACGATGGCCTGTTGCTTCAATGAATGCGCGGTAATCAGAAATCCGCGTTTCGTGGATACACATCCGAAAATCGCGTGCAATTACAAACTTTCTACCAGCTGCGGGATTACCAGAATCCAATATCGCTTCGTCAACCGGTATGTCCTTGGGGCCTGCAACGTATTCACCGGCGGGAATCTGCACGAATTGCATATCCAGCGAGTTCAGAAACGGCTTCGTTTCTTGTCCATACAGCGCAGTTGCGGCGCAAAGAAATATCGTCAGCACACCAGCAATGAGAAAATTAGAAGCCTTCGACGTCATCCAGAAGCTCCTCAAGGCTCTTGTCATCTTTCGCTTTGCTTGGCGTCAGCAGTGCCGGGCCACCTTCGAAACGCGCGTCAGGAACAGCGCCTTCAGGCACATACAGCCGCACACTGCTCAGGCCGTCCGCCTTAAGCAATACGATCTTGACACCCAAGGCCTCAATCGGTTCATCAAAGACATACCGGTATTCACCTTCAATGCTCAACCAATCTTTCACTTGGCCGAGCCGCCGCCATGTGAGATCTGCTTGCAGAACCGACGCGTAAAAGGTGGCGGGCTGTTTTAGCGGCCTTTTTATCGTCTGAAGCAGCGTCTTGATACCGATGGCATGCAGCGGAACAGCCTGTTTGAGCGTCACTTCGATTGCACCTTTGCCAACCGGAATGTCCGTTCGGGAATGAGCAAAGCGCAGCGGATCATCATCCGGATGTATGGCGGAGTACGCGCCGAAGCTCAGTTCAGATTTGATCCACATGGGCGTCGAGCATGTCGCGGTCACCCATTTGTCCCGGGTTTGGAAGTGTGTGCAGCCATGAGGCGAAACAAAGGTATCCGGCGGTGGGGGACTGTTCCTCGTCAAGTCCATCACGACGACGTTTGGCGGCAACGGCTTCTGTTCATGATAAGGACGCGGTTTCGGCTTAAATGGATACGACGCGGCAATGCGTTCATCCAGCGGTTCCACGGCCCGGCCGGTAATCGCCAGCAAAATCAGATGATTCGCGCTTGTCTCGCTTATGCCGCTGCCAATGACATCAATCGATTTGACCGTCTTCTGAGGATATGGATTTCGCCACCGCATGCTGTACAGCGTTACATCGTCACCGCCGGCAGTCGAGCCTCGCCATGCGACATTAGCGCCCGGGCACGGCTCACTGATTGGTTCGGCTTCCATTTCGCGGTAACCAAAGTGCCGGTCCCATTCCCGCAGGTGCTGGCTGTAATTCAGTTGCATGCTCACAACCGTGTCATCGTCATAGCGTAAACGGTAACTACCAACCAGGACGACCTGCCTACCCAGGCTTTGCCAGACGAACCGTGAGCAGGCCTGTAGAAACACAAACTGTCCTACTTTGCGATTCACCGGAATGTTCGCAATGCGCTTAGGAAACGCAGTGTCCGCCGATCCTTCACCGGTCACAATGATGGCCCGGTCGGTCACATCAAACGGCACATTATCCATCGTTTGCTTACCGACCGGCAGATAGCGAAGGTCGCGCGACGGGCCTTCGTCCAGAAAGCCTTTACCGTCTGCGTAAATATCGTCCGTCAGGGTTCGATTTGTATGTTGTGACAGATCGACCGTGAAGTACTCGTGCGTCGTCCCTTCGGGTTCGAAGGGCTCATAGTCAATAATCTTCCGTGCAAAATCGACGATTCGATTCTTGCGTGCAACCCATTGCGGTGAGTTAATCTTGAACTTTCGATCCAGGGCGGACCAGTTTTCTTCCGCCTGCATCAGCACAAGCGGCACGTATCGTGACATCATCGAAGCCCGTGTGCCTGGGCCCCAGTTCCACATGATGCCGCTGGTAATGGCCGAATCCTTGCCGATCGGCACCATGCGGCCATCGCTCCCCGCAATGACCGTAAAGCCCAAATCCGCCAGTTTACGATTGACGTCAGGCCGGTTGTAGTTGAACACCAGCACGTTCTCAGTCGGAATGTCTTCAAAGAAGTCGAAGGCGGGCGAAACTTTCTCGTACCCCGTCGCAAAGATCTGCATCTTAAAGCCACGCGGGATCAGCGTGTGATACGCCTTCATCACCGTGTCGCCGAGCATGTCGCGCTGGCTGATGCCCAGTGAGCGGCAGCGCGCGCAGATCACGAACGGATTATCCAGAAGTTCGTCATACCCCACACCAACCCAGACATCCCGCTTCCTGGCTGGTGTCGTAGGGAACATTCCGATCGTATTAGGCCAGAAGTCTGTATGTAGCGGGCATGCACTTAATCGGCTGATGTCCAACTCGTTTCGCTTGCCGCGCGGCGTCATTTCCAATTTATCACCGTCAACACCGGCAACTGAGCCGGGAAACATCTCGGCGCTATAGGTGCTGTACCACCGTTCGCGTTCCGCCAACGCCTTACACATTGGATACAACTTCGTCGGCGTCTGGTTGGTTTTAACCGCTCCTACGGCTTGAAGCAGGCCGGCCTTAAATTCACCGAGCCAACTGGGATATCCAAATGCAAAACGATAGTGCGACCTCGGGTAATCCCGAATATGGCCGTGCGGCGAAGTCACGCCGCCGCCTACCTCCGGCTTTAACAGAAACAGCAGCGACCGCATGGCCCATTGCGCGCCGTCGTGGTCGATGCCAACCATCACGACACCTTTGTCGGAGACCTGTAACGCATATCCCTCGGCTTTAATTTGCCCGGGCGCAATGTTGTACTTCTTGCCGAGCGCTGCACATGGCCCGGACTGATCGGCAAGCCCCAGGTACAGCTTCGGTTCATTCGAATCTGCCCGATCGTCCAAAGCCAGTTCAACGTCCCAGTGATACAGCCGATTGGCCAGCGTAATCCAGTATTCCGCAATCTGTTTCAGTTCAGCATCGGTCGCATCGGCAAGCACCAGCTTTGTTCCCAGTGGCAGCGTCACGCGTTCTTCACCGAACGTCATCTCAACCGGATTGGGAAACACAAACGGGTCCGGCGCTCGAGTCGCGACCGTCGCAGGCTTGAGCCGGATCCGCTCCATGGGCTCCAACTGTTTATCACCGTGCGGCGGTGGTGGGGCGGGTAACTTTTCTTCCGCCTCTTCACCAAGTGGATTGCCCCATATCCGAAACTCGCTGTATGTCTTATAGGAAGGGCCTTCGACACCGGTCATTTCGATCCGTATTCGTCGTGTTGCCAGTTTACTCAACGACACTTTCGATTTGTCACGCGCCAGCGGCAGCCAGCGACCGGCCTTCGGATAAAAGACCTTGAACTCGAACCATTCATGCGTGCCGAACAATTCAAATGCGGTGATCTGGCAAACCTGCCCAAGATCGATCTCAATGGACCAGTCATCGTGGCCCCATGAATAGCCGGTAAAACGATTGCGTTTCATCCAGGGGTTGTCCATCCCCAGCTTTGAATCCGTGTTGCGATTGGTCAGATTACCGGTTGTGAACGGCACCCAGTCGCGCTGCCGCGGATCGCCCGGCACATAGGGCTGAATCGTTCCCGACCAGAGCATGCGATAGCACGCGCCGGGCAATTGCACGTTTGGGCCGGAAGGGTCGTTGTTTGTCAGGCAAACCACTTGGGGTTCTGCCGATGCGGCAGCAGACAGGGCAAGGATCAGTAACACGCCGAATCGCAATTTAGCCATGTCCGGATCCTGCTGGACAGAAAGACGGATTAGTGGAAGCAATCTACGTTTATTCAGGGCTGATGGCAAGCAATGTGCATAAAGCTAATGAACTATTGGAGAATCGTTTAAGTAATTCTGTCACGCGTATTTAATTGTGGCAACCGTTACAGGAATGCTTGAACATCAACTGTTTTCTTTTATGACTTGGTTATGTGCGATAGCTCATTAATCAGTGCGCGACAACCGTCAAAGAACGGTTTATTGCCATCGGTGAGCCATTTACGGTCGAGTTTACGCTGCAGTCGTCTCTGTTCGCGGCCGATGTGTTGAATCAGCGCCGTCAATGCCTCGTAATCATGCGATTCCGGGTCATTCTCCGCAACCTGTCGTAGTGCCTGCTCTGTGCGATGTTCCAGTACCTGCAAGTCATGCAGGTCACCGAGCACGTTCTGAAGTGATTTCAGGTCTTTCAGGATGGCCCCGCCGGGTTTCGTGCACTTTTCAATTGGTTCGATCAGATACCGCAGGTGCTTGCCGCGGATGCGCAAGTCGTGCGCATCCCGCCAGTGTTCTGATTTTGTCAAACTCTTCAGCCGCTTGCGGACCGCCTTTGTTCGTTCCCTAAGTACGATTGCGGTCGCGACCGCGAACGTAACAGTTTTCCCTTTTTTGACGGAGCGGGTTTTGTTCGTCACGTCGGCCAGTTTGTCCCTGAGCCGACGGTCAGCCTGGGCATATGACGATTGTAAAATCGGAACACTCGTTGGATCGGTCCGCGTTTGCCCGGATTTAATATCACGGCACATCAACTTCAGACCGTCGCGCAGGTGAGTACTTAATCGCTTCCGTCGCAGTTGCCTGTCGATCCATGCCAGATGCACCTGATCATCACGACCGGCGTTCGTCGATGTCATAATCTCGTCGAACTGCTTACGCGCCTTCTTTGGCCCGACACCCTTCAGCCAGGGCGTGTATGCTCTCAGGAATGCTCGCAATTGACGCAAGCTGACCCGAAAATCGTGCAGGGCCTCTTCATCTTTGGCATTCGCCAGGCGTTGCACCGCCGCATCAGCCACATCCAGGAGCGATGTAATCACATCGCAACAGGTGGCCGTGACAGCACGCTTCATTGCCTTGCGTTTCAGGAGCATTCAGACCCCCAGTCTTCCATCAGTTCTTTATTTTAGAACGTTCGACGCGAGATTCGACTGCCTGGCTCGGTTGCCATGGCCATACAGCGAAATTTTTAACAGTCGCCTTACAATGTGTCTCATATGCCTGAACTGCCAGACATTCTTGCATACATGCACGCCTTGGAGCCGCGCGTGACTGGACAGCCGATCGAGCAGATCAGGCTCGTCAGTCCGTTTGTTTTGCGAAGCGTCGATCCACCCATCGAGGCTGCTGAAGGCCAGGTGGTGCGAGCCATTCGACGCATCGGTAAGCGCATCACGCTGGAGCTGAATAATGAGGTATTCCTTGTCATTCATCTGATGATTGCCGGGCGGCTGCGTTGGTCGAACAAACCCGCTGCCAAGCCGCCGGGTAAGATTGGGCTTGCCTCGTTCCGATTTCCCAACGGTGTGCTTCACTTTGTTGAGTCCTCTCCAAAGAAACGCGCATCCCTGCACGTGGTATCCGGCGAAGCCAATCTGGCAGACCATAATCCCGGTGGCATCGAACCGCTCGAATCTGATCTCTCATCATTCACCGCCGCTCTGAGCGAACATCGTCACACCCTCAAACGCGCACTGACCGATCCACGTATCATCAGCGGTGTCGGCAATGCTTACAGTGACGAAATCCTCCATGCCGCGGGCCTTTCACCTTTCAAACTCACAACCTCATTAAGTGATGAAGAATGGGCTCACCTTTACAACGCAACACGAAACACGTTACACCACTGGATTGACGTCCTGCACAACCAGTTTGCCGACAAGTTTCCGGGCGCCGGCGATATCACAGCTTTTCGTGACGACTTCGCCGTCCATGGCCGGTACGGCGAACCGTGTCCAACCTGCCAGACAAAAGTGCAACGCATTCGTTACGCCGAAAACGAAACCAACTATTGCCCCAGGTGCCAGACAGAAGGGCGTATGCTTGCTGATCGCTCCTTGTCACGGCTTCTGAAAGACGACTGGCCGCGCACGATCGACGAGTTGGAAGAACGATAGAACAAAGCATCAGCCACCAAGTGCCGCGCGCAACATGGTCATTGTTTTACGACTTTCAATTACAAGCTCCCGCGCATCTTCTGCCGTGATTTCCTTAAAGCGCATCTCATCACCGGGCGCCAGTCTTGCCAGCCGGTCCAGATCAACCGACGCCACAATCCCGATCTTCGGATACCCACCGGTCACCTGACCATCACGATGCAAAATGATCGGCTGTCCATCCGACGGCACCTGCACCGCGCCCAGCGGCGTTGGGTCGGAGATGATATCCCCGCCGTCGGCAAACTTGATGGCCGGTCCCGCCGTTCGCAAGCCCTGCCGGTCTGAATGCGGCGTCAACTGGTACGTCGAACCGAAAAACGTTTTCATCCCCTTGGCAGTGAACCGATCCGCCTGCGGCCCGCGCATCACGCGAATCACCTGCGGTCCGTCAAAGCTCGGTCGAAGCTCCGGCGACAGTGCCCGCCGCAACGCCGGACCCGCCGTATCGTCGCTCGCCACCGATATCACGCCACCTTTCTTCAGTGGCTTCCCGATCCCGCCTCGTAGGAACGTAGACCGCGAACCATAAACAGCATCCGCAGCGATTCCGCCTCTCACCGCCACATATGCGCGCGAACCTTTTATGCAACCTTTAAAACTGACCCAATCCCCCTTGTCCAGGTTGATCACACACCAGAGCGGGGCAGGGTCACCATTGATATGAGCCGCCAGGTGCGCGCCGGTGACCGCAATCGCGACCGGCATCATTGCCTCTAACTCAAGGCCCATCAGCGTGATCTCCAGTGAAGCATCCGTTTCACAATTACCGACGAGCAGATTGCCGATCCGATACGAGAACTGATCCATCGCACCACTGACCGGAATGCCGTAGCGGCGCATGCCGGGCCGGCCACCATCCTGAATCGTGCAGGCTGCGCCAGGATTTCGAACCTTAAACGCCTTCAACAATACAGTCTCCTGCCGACTTGCCTTCATACGCCAGCGCTTCGGCTTCCGACACGGAAGGGCACTGGACCAGATCGCCAGGGCGCACCGCGGTAGGGGGATCATTCGTCGGGTCGTACATGCGCACAAACGTTCGCCCGATGTAGTGCCAGCCTGACGGCTGACCGACCGGCAACACCAGCGCCTGATCGTTCGCAAACCCGACCGACCCTGCCGGCACAAACGTGCGCGGCGTCGTCAGCCGTGGCAGTTGCAACTGCTTCGGCACGCCACCCATGTACGCCAGGCTGCACAGAAATCCAAGGCAATACACCGGGTATTGCTGACCGCTGAACAATTCAACCACCTCGTTCGTTGACAGCCTCGTCGCCTTGGCAACGTTATTCAGGTCCGGGCCATGCTTCTTGTCGTACACCGTCGGAATCCGAAACACGCGCGCCTTAGGCAACGCCATTTTCCGGGGGCGGCCCGCCTCTTTACGAATTGTTTTACAGAGCTGATCGCTCGTCGTCGCCATCGGATCGTACTGCACCAGAAACGAACGATACGCCGTAACGATTTCCGTAACGCCATCAATCTGCGCCCGTTCAATCGCATACGCCAGCTGCCGCGTGCGCCGGTTCACCGCCGGATTGATGCGCGGCTCAAACTCCACCAACACACCATCTTCACCCACGGCCCGAATCACAGGTTGCTGTTGCTTCGACATATCACGACACCAGTTGATCCAGCGGCTTCACGGCCACCCCAAGCCGATCACACGTCTGCCTTACAAGCTCAGCGATTTTAATCGCATCCGGCGTATCGCTGTGCACACAGATTGAATGAAACATCGTCTCGATCTGCTCCCCGCCAATCGTCTTTACAGTTCCCGTTTCAAAAAGCTGGCTCAGACGATCGGCGATCGCTGCACGCTTGTGAATCACCGCGCCTTGCGCCCCGCGCGACGCCAGCGTCCCGTCATGCTGATACGCCCGATCCACAAAGAACTCCTCCGCCACGCGCAGCCCTGCATCCTTCGCCGCCGCAATCGAAATTTCGCCCGACGTCAGCACAATCAACGACCCGTCCGCCGAAGCCACGGCCGCCATCGCCGCGCGAGCAAGGGAGTCATCTGAATTCACCATGTGATACAGCGCGCCGTGCAGTTTTACGTGTTGCAGATTCGTATCCGCTGCCGTGGCAATCGCGCTCAATGCGCCGATCTGATCCGCCACCAACTGCTTGACCTCGTCAGGCGATATCGGCATAACCCGTCGGCCGAATCCCTCCCGGTCCGCCAACCCCGGATGCGCGCCGACACGCACGCCATGTTCACGTGCCGCCTTAACAGTCCTCGCCATCACATTCGGGTCGCCGGCATGGAATCCACAGGCAATATTGGCCGAACTGACCAGCTTAAGCAGTTGCTCATCACCGGCCGCGCCCGGCATTTCCCCCATGTCACAGTTGATGTCAATCGCTTGAACGTTCATAAAACCTCACTGACATGGCGATTGTAACCGTGCAGCGCATCGGATTGTGTCGGCGTTTATCAGGACGAATTCAAGGCTTCTTTTACAGTTCTTTACGTAAAGGCTTAACAGCCGCATTTTTCGTCCCCGGAAATTCGGCTCGATGTTCGCATGACCACCGGTCTGTGTTTGGGCATCATCCGCCATTTCTGATTCATGTCCCACCGCGCAGCTTTTCACATGTTGCGATAAACAAACCATATCAGTCATTCTCTTTTACGCCGTTTCTTACGGATCACAAGACGAATGCCAAGCGAAACGAGTCCGAATCATCAACGAGCAAGCTGAATCCGGCATCGATGTATCAGCTGCGCCTTACTGCGGTTGACATTCGCGTCTCACCGCTGGAGGATGTTACTTGTCCGGGGACAGTCTTCGGGTCGCGATTACCGGTGAGCTAGTTCTAATTATATTGGCTTGGCCGGTTTCCACTTTCGCGAAAGCATTTGATTTATTTAATCAGATGCCGGGCCACAAGGGGGGTATATGGACATTTCTAATATTCATTTTCACGATACGGTGATTCATCGTGTCATTGAAGACGCATCCGCTAAGACGCTGACAATGGAGGTCTGCTATCCAGTGGATTGGGAACACGATGTCTACGAGCCGCGTTTGCTGATATTCGATGACTTTCACCATTATCATGTGGAGGAGTGGGAGTTATACGGGGATGAACCGACGATTCTGGATGTGAAAATTGTCGGCGAAGAAGGTCGTTGGACCAGGTTGCGCCTGGAGACGACTGCCGGCTACCGGGAACTGAGTTGTGATGCGGTCAGATTGGCTGAGTGCGACCCCGCAAGTCAATAGGTTGACTCTCATCCCTCTGATTCGGAAGCTGGCACGGCCCAATGCAAGAACAATATTTCTATCTTGAATTCACCATCGGCAATGAACAGCGGTTCGCGCTGTTTACCCGATTTTTTGCCGCCATCAAACGCGAGAAAGATCGTGTCATCGCTGCGTGGAATGCCGAGGAATGCCCGGATGATTACGATCCGGTCAAAGACCCGCAATGGCTCGACTACCTCGACGAAGAGGCGATCGAATGGTTTTCAGATACGTTTGATTTTGCTGGTGAAGAGGGCAGAACCTATTCGGCACTCTGGGAGTTAACGGATCCAAAGATTCGAATATCACATCCAATGTTTAACCATCCCGGCAATTGGGATTTTGAGTCAATGATTGACGCCATATTTAGCGGCGAATACGTGCTGATCGGACTTGAGAAGGAATCCGAAGAGAAAGGGGTGTTGTACTACGACCCGTGGGCCGGTCCCTTCGGCGGCTCGGAATGTCTGGTCGCATTGATCGAGTCATTTGGCAATGTGGTCACGTATGACTCATGGTGCCACGGCCCTCATCAGCGGCCTTCGGTTGGATGGGACTACGAACTGGCCAGACAACTGGTTGCCGAGGGCAGAGGATTCACGATTGGCTGATATGAAACGCATAAGCAGGCGAAGGGTTGTGACTCATTGCGTCCTGATACTGCCACCTCATGAATAACCGCAGCACCGAGTATCACACTTTTTGTAACCCTTGACATTCAAATCCGAATCCATATTAATTCGGCTATTGCCTTCTGACCTCCGGAACTTCCGGGGGGTTTGCGAGACTTCTGGGGGTTTCCGGGGACTTCCGGGGGCGGGGGCATCGGAGTGTGAAGAACCATGCCGTTCCCTGCGTTTGATGGATTCAAATATTCACCCGCACTACCTTATGAAGAGGGCGTGACGCGCCGCGACCCCAGCCCCGTGATTCAGGTCGATGGCATCTACTACGTCTGGTACTCGCGCACATCCGAATCCGCGCAAGGCTATGCCGCTTCCGTCTGGTATGCGACCAGTCCGGACGGCTACCAGTGGCAGGAACAGGGCGAGGCACTCCCCAAGGGTGGCAAAGGCACCTTCGACGAACATGGCGTCTTCACACCAACCATTCTCATCGCTAACAGCCGCTACTTCCTGTTTTACACGGCCGTGCCCGAACCGTTCATCAACGACAACGGCGGCGGCCCAAAAGGCACGCCAACCGCCATCGGCGTCGCATCTGCCGATTCCCCCAAAGGCCCATGGGTTCGCTTCAAAGACAACCCGGTACTCCTCCCCAGCGATGACCCGTCCCACTTCGACAGCATGCGCGTGGACGACACATGTTTAATCGTTCGCAATGGCCAATACTGGATGTACTACAAAGGCCGCCAGGCCAACCGCACCCCGGGCGAAACCAAAATGGGCCTGGCCATCGCCCAATCCCCGACCGGCCCATACGTAAAGCACGCGCACAATCCAATACTGGATAGCGGCCACGAAGTATGCGTCTGGCCGCACGGCTTCGGCGTCGGCTGCCTGGTCAGCAACGTCGGCCCGCAAGGCAACACCCTGCAATACAGCCACGACGGCATCCACTTTCAAAAGATCGCAGACACCGTCCCTCCAGTCGCCCCCGGCCCGTTCCGCGCGGACGGATTTCTCGATGGCCAGGGCCCGGGTGTCACATGGGGCCTGTCCATCGAGAACATCCCGACGTGGCCGTACCTGGTTCGGTTTGATTGTGATCTGCGTGCCGAGATGATTTCAGAATCAGTTCATTCGGATAGTTAAAGGTACATTTGTCGCGGCGTGATAGGCCATTGGTAAGCCGCTTATTTGCCTTGAAGTGGTGACTCCGTTTCAATATTCAAGGGATCGAGCGAATGTCGATTTCCGTGCCTGACATATTGCCCCTATTACGCAAGGTACGATCACTTCGATTCGAAGCCCGCAGCGAGGCCGGTACCGGTTGGGACGGCGTTGGCAGCGGGTCGGTCAATGTCGTACAGCCGGCCGCGAATGTCGTTGTGTTTGAGGAGTCCGGCACTTGGCAGTCCAATCGGGGCGAGGTCCACTTCAACAACGTGTTTCGCTGGACAGCGATTGACGATGTGCTGCGGCTTGAGCACTTGCGGTTCGGGCCTGGTCAGCCCGTATACTTGTTCGACTTAGGGCCGGACGCCAATGGAACATGGCGCGAGGTCACGCCACATCAATGTGATAAAGACTGCTACACCGCGTCCATTACTGTTGAAGATGGGCAACTCGTTGTTGCGTGGTCGATTCGAGGGCCGCATAAGGCGGAATCGATTCGATATACTTACAGCTAGCCATGGAAAAGGATCGAAATGGAGGGGCCATGTCAAACGATCCAAATACGACCGCGCAACCCGACAGTAAGGAAACGAGCATCGAGTTTCCCGATGAAGGCGTCACCATAAATACTACCATGACAATGGTCGGTCAGGGACTTTATCGGCTCGACACCGTGCCTTTGATGGTCGAATCAGCAGGTTTCCGTGATGTCATCGAGGCCGAAGCGCTCCCGGCCGGCGGCCTCAAGTTTCTTCGGGTCGCTCGTAAGTCGGATTGGCGGATTTATGATTTCGTCCTGAACAAGGCGACCACCGAAAGCCCCAAATTGCAGGAGCTACTCGACCGAGTCACTGATCAAGGCGGCCATTGGGAACGCTCGTTCGGAGGTTGCCTTTTCATTTGCCTCCCGCCCGACGTGGTGTGGAATCCGACCCCTGAAGTGATGGGCGAGCCACCGACTTCAGTTGACGAACGTCGTCCGTAGTGGAAAATAAGTTCTCCCGTCTTGTGTCGCCGCGGTCAGCTGGCGACTTGGCCGCGATTCTTCGAGTGGTCTTCGCGTACGGGAGTTCCATCGATGACTCAAGTCCCCGAATCGATTTCACAGTTTCTAGGTGGAAAATATATTGCCGTGGCCGGTGTGTCGCGTCACGTCGGGCAGGCGGCCAGCGCCGTCTTTCAGAAACTTACAAACTGCGGATATGAAGTCTTTCCCGTCAACCCCAATGCGACCGAAGTGGAGGGCGTCACCTGCTCTCCGGATATTCCGACGACTCCAGAAAAGGTTGACGGCGTGGTCATTGCCACCGCGCCGGATGTGTCTGTGGCGATCGTGCGCCAGTGTATTGATCAGGGCGTGCGCCACGTCTGGTTTCACCGGTCCTTCGGCAAGGGCAGTGTGTCGGAGTAGGCCGTGGGCGAATGCAAATCACATGGCCTGAACTGCATTGAGGGCGGCTGTCCACTGATGTTCTGCCAGCCGGTCGATATCGGCCATCGGTGCATGCGCTGGTGGCTGCAACGCCGTGGCCGTGTCCCGCGATAGGTTTCGATTTGTATGGAGGGGCGATGCGCTGGCTGGAGCGAATCGCCTGCTAAGGTAATTCACGCGCAAACAAAACAGGAACGACCAATCGAAAGGATAGATGATGCCGGAGGACAAATGGTTCCGACTGATTAACGATGATATTGCCGATATACCGACCTGTGTCGTGAAGATGAAATCCGCATACTGGCGCAAGTCGATCATTTTTATTGTCCTCGTCGCGGTGGGCGCCGCGATCATGGCCGGAGCCCGAGCCGGCGGCTACGCGGCTTTCGGCTGTTTTGTGGCCATCACGGGCGTCGCCGGCATGATGGCGCTTGCCACCATGTGTCATAGCCAACTTTGCTTGTACCGCGCTATAAAGGAACTGCGGGAGTTGGCTAATCCGACGGGCGAGCAGGCGTCTGGAGAGAACATGGGAACGTAGCTCACTTCATTCTTTAATATCGCGCAATGAAAGACGAGTTGCACCGGCGCGATTCGTTTTTGCATCTGAAATAGCAGACGGCCGATTCGGTCAACGCGTCACGCGCGATCGGCTTGAGTTGCAGCACTCGAGATTAGCAGCGATCGCAAAGATTCAGTTGGCACATGGGATAAGCGAGTCACTCGAATATACTGTGGCCGTTCTGCCGGAGTTATTCTCCGACAGGTGGCTTTCGATAGCCCGACACGAAAGACGCAGACAATGACCACGATCAACGAAGAGCATGCCCATGCACTGAAGAGCACCTGTCGCAAGCGATTCGCGTCGGAAGTGTTGGCACCACTCCCTGGGGGACAGAAGGGGGTATACGGGCTCGGATTGCCCTTGCAGCTAAGCGCGACAGAGGTCGGGATACTTGCCAATATCCGCAGTTGGGGGAGCGATGTGGTGGATCTGGAACTGGGCAACGACCTGCTGGTTATCGACCGTGCTGACGCGCAATCGCCGAAGGACGTCGTGCCGCTGAACCGAACCGACACGGCCTGGCATGCGTCGGCCGGGACGAACTACTTGCTGTCCAAGTATCCAATGACCGGCGGGTTCGTTCCATTCGGCGCGCTTGGCGCGGATGGAGCGCCACATCCGCATGCGGGTAGTGGCTTTGGCCTGGGCAGCGCCCGGGGATTCCCGCTTGATTCGGCCGGGGAGGTGAGCGTCCTCCATTTGGGTGAGCTTAACAAGGAACAAGTCTATGAACGGCTGGAGTTTCAACAGTATCGGTTTGAAGGGAAGCGGTTTCTGGTCGAATCCAGTGAGCTTCTGGAACCGGATGAGCTTCTTGACGGCTGGCGCATCACTTGTCCGCCGCTGGGGAACTGTGTGCCGGACGGGGCCGACCTGCTGGGTGGCTTGATGTGTCGCCCGTCGGATCAGCCGTCGGTACGTGTGGAAAATGCAGGCATTGAGCACGGCACGCCGCATCTTGCCCGCTGGAGCCGAATAGATGGGCGCTGGACATTGGTTGCCGTTTACCCGGTTGCAGACGAGCCCGACATCAAATTTGTCGAGCCCAGCATTGTCCGCGATGTCGACGGGGATCTGCTGTATTCCGCGCGTGACTTTCGACCACATATGCCGCCTCTCATTTCGGTTTGGCGCTCGTCAGACAACGGACGGAGTTGGCAACAGATCCTGCGCAAGCGCGAAGTCATCGCGCAAGCGCCCGTGACCATCAATCTGGCTCTGGACGGCACCGCGTACCTGGCCAGTTGTCCCCCGAAGCAGGAAGATTACAGCATCAGCCAGAGAGAACGACTTTGCCTCTGGCCCCTGTCCCGCGATCGGACGGACACGCTCGACCCCGTCATTGCGCGGGACTGTCCAGCCGAATTTGGCATGACGGCATGCGACATGCGGCGAGCCGATCATCCGGTCGGAATGACCGTCCGCCTCTCGGATGGCGCGTGGCATCACCTGCTTTGCTACCGAATTCTGGAAGAGCACGGCGCTGCGCCCATAGAATCCACGGGACTCTATGTGGAGGAAGTCCTCTCGGAGACATCTGCGCAACCGCCGTGGAAGTTTTCCGAAGAACCGGATTGAGCAGTGTCTCAGGAATCAGCGCGAAGTGCCGCTCCCTGAGAAGCTCGTCCGAACGTGTTTTGACATCGGATAGAAACGACCTGAACTCGGACCTGTTGGAATGATTCTTGAGAACGTAATCGAGATCGATGCACCGCCGTCGCTGGTGTGGGCCGTGACTTGTGACACTGAGAACTGGCCGAAGTGGACGCCGACGGTGGATGAAATCGTCCGCATCGAAGATGGCCCGTTCGACGTGGGAAGCGCTGCGCGAATCAAACAACCGGGAATGCCGGAAGCCGAATGGCGGGTGACTGAATTTCGTGACGGCGAGCGATTCACCTGGGAAACGCGCGTCCGCGGCATCCACATGGCAGCCACGCATGAACTTGTCCCATATCAATCCGGCACAAAAAATATCCTTCGTCTTGAGTTCAAGGGATTGATGGCCATACTGCTCTGGCCAATGATTCGCGCTTCGGCGAAGAAGTCGCTTGAGCAGGAAAACACAGGTCTCAAAACACAATGTGAAGCCGCGCGGGCCGAATTGCCAGATTAGTCGGTCCGACACGGGAACGAAATCACCATGAGCCAGCTCTTTCGATTCACAGACGTGTTCACCCGAGACCCGGCGATCGAGTCGTGGATGGATGAACATGCGGATGAGTTGGGCGCCATCGCGCAGCACTGGTTTGAGGTCATGCGCAGCTGTGGCAACGATGTCCGGGAAATCTTACATGACGGCCATCCGACCGCGTGTGTCGATGATGCGGCATTCGCCTACGTCAATGCCTTCAAAGCGCACGTCAATGTCGGGTTCTTTCGTGGTGCCGAGCTTACTGACCCGGCGGGCCTGTTAGAAGGCACCGGCAAATTCATGCGCCATGTGAAGCTTCGGCCCGAACATGACATCGACGCAACGGCTCTGAGGGATCTGATCGACAGCGCATACATAGATATGAAGCAGCGCCTCAAAGCGGAAAAAGTTTGATTCGACTTCTATAATGCTCGGATGCCAGTACGGTTGTCCGCCGAAGACGAAATCGGCGACGTCTGTAGTACAATGGATTGGTTGGCTGTCGGCCTGTTTCATGGGACGAGCGGCACTTGAGCAGTCGCGTCGCGGAGGTCGTGTCGAAGGTTCGTGATGTCACCAATATGCTGTTGGATTTCCCGTGGGCAAGCAGGGAATCGTCGACGACAGGCGGTGTGGGTTAACCGAGCGCTTGCTAACGGAATCTTGTTCGATGGCGACCTCCAACGATCAGTCTGGCAGTAAGCTGTCTGTAATAAAACAGGAAATGGGACTGCTGGTCGGCTTGACGACGCTTCTGTTCTTCCTGCTGGTGGGAAAGGCATGGTTGGGCAATCTGTCGGGCTGGACGACCCCGCTGGTTTTGTTCGTCTGGTTGTTTTTCACCATGCTTTGGCTGTCTTTCCGGGTGGTGAACCATGCGGACTGCCTAGCGAAGAAGCTTGGCGAACCGTATGGCACGCTGATCCTCACGCTGTCCGTGATCAGCATCGAGGTGGTGATGATCTCCGCGGTGATGCTCACCGGCGCAGACGATCCGACGCTCGGCCGCGACATGATGTTTGCGGTCCTGATGATCGTTCTGAACGGTCTTGTCGGTGTTTCGCTGTTGCTTGGCGCTCGCCGGCATCGCGAGCAGGTTCACAATCTTCAGGGCGCCAATACCTTTCTCGTCGTGTTGATTTCCCTTGCCATCCTCTCCATGATTCTCCCCAATTTCACCAAGTCCACCGAGCCGGGCACCTATTCGAAGGGGCAAATGGTGTTTGCCATTGCCGCGTCGATGGGACTGTATGCCGCCTTTCTGATCGCGCAGACGATGAAGTACAGCGGCCATTTCGTGGCGCCGGGGGCGAAGAACGAGGATCAGCACGACCATGCCGGGCTGGTTGTCCGGTCTCTCGGCTTCCATGCCGTCCTGCTGCTGGCCAACATGGTGCCGATCGTCTTTCTCTCCAAGTCCATGGCGAAGGTCATCGACTACCAGATCGCCACGTTGCATGCCCCCGTCGCTCTGGGAGGCATCATCATCGCGATCCTGGTGCTGGCCCCGGAAGGTCTTGCCGCCGTCAAGGCGGCACGAGCCAACCGCCTCCAACGTTCGGTGAATATCTGCCTGGGTTCCGCCCTCGCCACGATCGGCATGACCGTACCCGCCGTCCTTACGATCGGTCTGGTGACCGGGAACAAGGTTGTGCTGGGATTGGGGCCGTTGGACTCAGTCCTCCTGATGACCACCGTTCTGGTCGCGATCGTCACGTTTACCAGCAGCAAGACCAACAGTATTCATGGACTGGTTCACCTCATCCTCTTCGTTGCTTACCTCTACATGGTATTCGACTGAGTTGGTCGGCAATATCAGATCGCGAAATACCATATAACCTTGACGTTCTGTTGTTTTGTCACATGTAATCTCAACTTAACTATGGCCGAACGCAACTCTGTCTACGTTTTCAAGGGGCCGAGTCTCGATGAGTTTCGTGACGCAGTCATATCGGTCGTCAGAAAACTCGGCGGTAAACTCGATTGGGATGCACGTCCTGAACCGATCAGCGCCAATCTGTTGACTTCCCATAACGCGAACGTTCACGCGGCGTATATTCACTGCGACGGATACCAGGTCGCCAAGACCATCGGTTATGACTTGGGGATTCCATGGATTAATGTTCGCATTCAAGAGGGGGCACTCTGGGATTATTCTCTCTACCATGGAGATTCACATCTCGATAATTTCAGCACGTTGCCGGAGTATTGGGAAAACGATGCAGAATGGATAGCAACTCAGCGAGGGAATCCCGGACTGCTGGCGAAGTATTGGCAAGTCGATGTGTCGGCGGTACAGAATTACCTCAAACCATGGGGCTGCGAAGTAGATGAGAATGAAGGCGTATTTCGAACGCTTTTGCGAGGCAAAGCATATCCGGACGATCAGTTTGAGTACGGTGACATCTGGCAGATGACAGACTTCCTTCGTGCTTTGGGTGCCCACGATCCAAATTTTGGTGAGCCGCATTCTGTGCCGCGTGGCTTAGAGCTCGACTCCGACGGAACAAATGGATAGATCGAAGCCGGAACAGGCCGGATGGCTCGCTTCGCTCGTTCCATCCTTGCCCGACTTCGCGTAGTAAAAAACAACCCGCGCTAACGTGATTCGTTCTAACATCTGACGTGGTAGGAGAGGATTCGATTCGGCTAATGCACCATGAGCGATCAGTCTAAGTTACGTTACTCAAGATCAAAAGTGGTCTCAAAGTTTCAGCTGATACTTGAAACAGGCATGCCGCTTAAATAAATTATCTTGGAGTCTGGGGATGTTCTCCGGCCAATGTTCATGCGCCGATCCATCTGTCACGACAAGTCGGTGCTTTGCCAGATTTGTCCAATTAACTTTTAGATTGCCAATGGCTGTCTCGCTACCTCAGCGTGTTCCGCAGAATGCTCCCGGCGATTTCTACGTCGAGGCGGGGTTGTGCACGCGGTGCTGTCTGGTTCACGGCGAAGCTCCCGAATTGCTGAACGATCCTGATCAGCCGTTTGAAGAATGCTACTTCAAACGACAGCCGCGCACTCCAGCGGAGATTGAGCAAGCGATCAATGCGATGTGCGTCTCCGAAATGTGCGCCCTACGCTATGCGGGTGATGATGAGGCGATCATCGGTGAACTGCGTAACCGGGAGCAGGCCTACCTGTGTGACCAAGCGCCCGAAAGTGTCGCATGGACTGAGCGAACTGAGAATTGGCCGGTCGATGCGAATGATTCGCAGTCATCCTCTAAGCGATCTTGGTGGTCCCGATTATTCGGGTCGAGATGACCGCCGGCTGTCCGCCGAAGGTGGAATCGGCGATGCCTCCGAGGAATAATTGAGTTGCCGGTTTGTCGCGCTCTCTGCATGCGGCCGGCAACTGAGCCTTCGTCGTTAAAGAGCTATTCATGAGTAGATGTGGCTGGATACTATATGACGGTTCGTGCGGCTTCTGCTCCTGGTGGGTTCCATGGTGGAAGCAGACCTTGAACAAGCGGGGGTTCGAAATCGCGCCCTTGCAGAGCCCATGGGTGATGGAGAAACTTCGTCTTCATGACGAAGATCTTTTAAACGACATCCTGCTATTGCTGCCGAATGATCAGGTAATCCGCGGAGCCAATGTTTATCGCCATGTCATGAAGCGTATTTGGTGGGCATATCCGCTGTATGTTCTCTCGATATTTCCAGTTTTGAACTTGATCTTTGATTGGTGCTACAGAACATTTAACCGAAATCGATTTTTCATTTCTCGTTCATGCGGGATGCCGGGGAAATGAGTAAAGAGCCAGGTAAGTTTCTGACGGCTCACTGGCGCCATCTCGCCATGCTGAATTACGAAGTCGATCCTTTGGTGCTTCAACCATATTTGCCGCAAGGGACCGAACTGGACACTTGGAACGGCAAGACATTTGTCAGTATGGTCGGCTTCCAGTTCCTCAAGACGAGCGTGCTCGGCATACCGATACCGTTCCACCGCAACTTCGAAGAAGTCAACTTGCGTTTCTATGTCAGACGGCGTGCCTCTGATGAGATCCGAAGAGGCGTGGTCTTTATTAAGGAAATTGTGCCTCAGAAAGCAACTGCCTGGGTGGCGCGTCATCTGTACAATGAAAATTATGTGGCGTTGCCAATGAGACACGAAGACACATTGGCCGCTTCGACAAACCGGGGTATTTCTTACGAGTGGCGATTGGGCGGAAGCTGGAATCAGTTGTCCGTTGCTGTGGAAGGTGAAGCTGCCATACCTGCCGCTGACAGTGAAGCCGCTTTCATCACCGAGCACTACTGGGGTTATTCAGCCCAAAAAGATGGATCAACCCTTGAGTACAAGGTTGAGCATCCACAGTGGCCTGTTTGGCGTGCCACTGGCTCAAAATTGAATTGTGATGTCGAGCATCTGTATGGCCCTGAGTTTACACCCTTTCTGGCAGCGGAGCCGACTTCAGCGTTTCTGGCTTTGGGCTCGGATGTCAGCGTAAGAAGAGGCGTTTCGGTAAACTGATGTGGCGTACTTCCGGATCAGGGCATGAAGCGGTCGACTCTCCGCAGGCGCTTTCATCTCACGGAGAATCGGGACCTGTGTCAGATGTTACGTAGTTGAGTGATGACTTTCACAGACCTTGACATTCCGTTCCCGCTGTTCGAGGCGGATGAAGAAGACGCGGCCGGATATGCCGGGCTCCGGGATTGCTCCCTCTGCGGCTCTCACCATCATTGCTTCGAACTCGGCATCGGTTGTGCAATCATGACAAGTTGCCCGAATTGCGGTTTGGAGAACGGACTGGATGCCGACGATCGCGAAGAGACGCCTTGCCGCGGATGCAAGACGCTGATCCCGTTTCCGGATTTGCCGGACGATCAGGAGATCGTCACTTGTTACCACTGTCTTCGATCTGGCAAGGCAGCGATCACGACGGATACCGAATTGGGAATGATTTCGTGGGCGCAAGCGTACGAAGGTCTGACACATGGCTTTCCCGGTCTGTCGCGTTCTGACTTTGAACTCGTTGATGGCGGGGACGGCTGGATTCGTGCGCGCTTGCCGAGTGAGATGATGTTCGATCTGCTGCGAACGCCGAATTACCAGACAATCCAGGGCGAGCGGTGGCAGTTCTGTTGTCAGCGCCCGATGATTTTCATTGGCAGCTGGTCTCGCGAACGTTTTACGAACGAGGCGGACGATGGGGATGGCGAAGCACTGCTGAACGAAATTGTGCAGGACGTTGTACCGGGGCTTTGGGAAGACCAACTTCACGACGTCACCGGCATCTATGTGTTTCGGTGTCCGAACTGTGGACGCCGAACCGGACATTGGGATGTGGCATAACCACGTGCTGTGCCCGGGCCGCGGGGGATCAAAACGGAACCAGAAACTGCTTGGACGTTCACTGTCATCCATGAATAACGCTTCTCCATATCCGGTGCTCGATGAAGATGGCTATGAACTCGATTTGATCAAGCAGACTGAGAAAGATGAGTACGGCTTTGAGTTACCCAACTTTCCGACAGACGAAGAAAGGTTTGCCGCGACGCCCGGCGACTATGTGAAGCTGATCTTTCGATACAAGGACTGGATTGAGAAAGATGGCCAGACGATTACGTGCGAACGGATGTGGGTTGAGATGAAGGAGGGCGATAAGACATGCTTCGTTGGAAGGCTTGACAACGACCCAATGCACACCAGGTTGCTTAAGGCGAATGATCTAATCAGGTTTCACCCGAAGCATATTGTGGGATTTTGGAAAGAAACGGAATCGTAGTTTGTTGCGCGAATAGCTGGTTTTACGCAATCGGTTATTTGGCCGTCAGGAAACACCATGAATAAGTGCATCCCTGTGTTTTGCTTGTTGATATTGGCTGGCTGCACCGCGACAGATCGAGTGCCAGGCGCGTCAGGTGAACCGGAAAGCACAGTGCGTTTTTTGTGTGATTCGGAAAGGTATCACGAGGCCATGCGTGAACTGCCCGCAGCAATGAAGGCGTGGGATGAGTACACCGCGCATACGGGGCGTACGGCAGAAGGTGCGCCCGGATATTTGTATGCGTCCACCATGTCTGCCATTGTCCGCAAAGGCGACCGTGATTGGGGCGCGATTCTTGACGATCCTGATATTCCCTATAGCTATAAGACCGAGATGATTTTTGAGATTGCAGAAGCCCGACTTGGCAAAGGAGCTTCCTGGTCGTCCAGCCACACGGAAGTCATCGTCATACCTCGATCAGAACGAGCCGGATCGTGGGAAGAAGTTAATAAACTTTTACGGCAAGTGCTGAAGGAACAAGGCGCCGTAGCGGGCCCGGACAGGTCTGGCCATTAAGGTTGTTGGAACCGCGAGAGGGCTTCCCTCTTTTCGGTATTTCGCAGCCACAGATCCACGACATCAAGCGCCCTTCTCAATCATGAAACTACCACCGTCATTTGGGCCTGTCTGGAACCTGCGGCTGTTGCGTCGAGTTACTCTGCTGTTCTTTGTCCTCGCGGTGTTCATGCTGGTTGCATGTTTGGTCGTTGGAAATATCAGGCAAGCCTGCGCTCCTGCGGTTTCAGCCATCATCTTCGGATTCGCTTATCAACGCATCCGCGAACTGACGTTGCGTCTTGAGAAATGGGTAGAACGTCCGGGCTACCGCAGCGTGTTGCCTGGTCATCGGTTGTCGGCAGAGGGCGAATCCGGCGACGCATGCGAGTAGAATGGTCTTGCCGGTTCGAAACGTGTTCCGGGGGTTGCGGATGGTCGGCAACTGAGCCTTGAGACGCTAGGCAGATCAAGATGATCATCATCAGATGGATAATCGCCGTCCCACTGATCGCCGTCGCGGCGTCGATGCTTATGTTCAATGGGTGGATATTGGTCCGCGTCTTGATGCTGAACAAAGAGGCGCCTTCGGTCGTCCCGATCATCGGTGGCGTGATGGGATCAATCGGGCTCTTCGTCTTGCCAAGCGACCTGGGCTGGGTAATTTGTCTACTGCCCCTTGTATTGGATTGGGGAGGATTGCCCAGCCTCGCAATCGCTGCTTGGCAGGGAGCATTCCGGTGAGCCCTGTGAAAATAAGAACAAAGAAAAATCGAATCAACCGTTCACTGCACGACTCAAGATGAAAATTCCCATCATCACCGGAATAATTCGCCGTCGATTCCTTTTGAACTTCCGAGTCGATCCAGACGTGATCGCGCGGCTGTTACCTTCCCCATTTGAGCCGAAGCTTCACAACGGAGTTGGCATCGCAGGCGTCTGCCTCATTCGGCTTGAAGGTATTCGGCCAAAGGGAAGCCCGCTGTCCTTGGGGATCGACAGTGAGAACGCAGCGCACCGGTTCGCGGTTGAATGGGATGACGATGGTCGGACGCAGAGCGGTGTATACGTGCCGCGTCGCGATACCGATTCATGGTTGACTCATCTCGCAGGCGGCCGGATTTTCCCCGGCGTAAATCACCGAGCACGTTTCAACGTTCACGAAGAAGGTAATGCTGTCGATTTCTCAATGAAGTCAGCTGATGGTGAGGTAACGATTAATTTCCGTGGCCGGTCAGCGGCCGAACTGCCACCCGACTCGGTTTTTCAGTCGCTTGATAAAGCTTCCAAATTCTTCGAAGAAGGGGCCATTGGGTATTCCGCCAAGGCAAGTTCATCACAATACGATGGCATGATGCTCAGGACGGATCGCTGGCAAGTCACACCGTTCGAGGTGGATCAGATATACTCCAGTTTCTTCGCGGATACGTCACGGTTTCCTGCCGGGAGTGCATATTTTGATCACGGATTATTGATGCAGGACATTCCACACGAATGGCACTCGATGGACGATCTGTGTGCGAAAGAAGCTGTCTGATGGATGATTACCACATTAGGAAGATGAACAAATCTGAACTTCAACTGGCAGTTGACTGGGCAGCCAGAGAGGGCTGGAATCCAGGGCTTCATGATGCCGAACTGTTTTATCATGGCGATCCGGCAGGATTTTTTGCCGGTGAGATTGACGGGCGTGTTGTGGCTGTCGGCAGCGCTGTGTGCTATGACGAATATTTCGCTTTCTGCGGGCTTTACATCGTTGATCCAGCGTTCAGGGGGCGAGGCCTGGGCCTTGCTTTGACCAGGGCCCGTCTTGCGTATTGCGGGGATCGCAATGTGGGAATCGACGGTGTGCTGGAGAACGTGAAGATCTATCAGCGGGTGGGTTACAAACCATTCCATATGAATCACCGTTTTCAGATTGAAGCGAGTCAGCAGGACTTCGACGGACGCCGTATTGAACAGATTAGCGAGGCGCACATGGCGGAAGTCATGAAGTATGAACGCCAATGCTTTCCGGCGAGCCGCGAGACTTTTTTGCGTCATTGGATTCAGCAGCCGCAAGGGCGTGCCTTGTTCTTCAGTTCAGGGGAACAAATCCGGGGCTTTGCGGTTCGCAGAAAGTGCCTGGAAGGGTACAAGGTGGGGCCGCTGTTCGCTGACGACATTCATGTTGCCCGCGAGCTTTTCAAGGCACTGCAGGAAGACATTTCGGGTGAAATACTGATTCTGGATGTGCCGGAAAATAATCCAGCAGCCATGGAGCTGGCCGAAGAGAATGCCATGCAGGAGGTCTTTGCCACCATGCGCATGTACCAGAAGCAACTGCCGGACATCGATCACAGCAAGGTTTATGGCATTACCTCTTTTGAGCTTGGATAAAAACGATCTGTGTAACGCCGCCGATCAGCTTTCCGCCATGCGAATCAACGGCTGGCCGGGCAGAAGGGGAGGCATGGGGCAGCCCAAGGTATCGCACATGGCCCGAAACAGTTCCGCTTCATGTACGGACACCTTCCCGTCGGCGCTGATGCATTGAGCAGCGGCTTCGAGCAGGCGGCGTTTTTCCGTGACGGCGACGCCCGCCAGCGCGTCCAGCGCCTTGCCGACGGCGCGCAGTCCGCACTGGTCGTGTCCGACCATGGCCACGCCCGAGATGCGCAACCGCTGCACTGCCTGATCGAACGCCTTGGCTTCATCCTCGCGCTGCTTGTGGCCGACGTACGCCAACGTCGATAGCAGCACGGCGCACGACGCGTCCAGCGAATCGAGCGTCCGACTGCGAGCCGCCGCTGGCTTCCGGGGGTGGAAGTGCGCCTCAAGATGACGATGCAGGATGCGCTGGAGCGTCCACTCGAACAGGTCCATCTTTTCATCCGCCCGTACAAGTTGCTCGATGTTGGCGGCAAACGCGCCGTATTGTCCCGGCGACAGCGCCCGCAACGCCGGCACCGTCAAGTCGATCAACGGCAACCGCGCCGACACCGGCACCTGCGCAACGGGCGAACGTAGCTTCTTCGTCTGTTCGTACACCGGCGAGTCGGCGTATTGACGCAGCCGCGCCAACTGCTTTGTGCGCACCTGTTCGTCGTCATCGAGCAGCATCGCGTACACCACGGCCCGCGCGCCGAATGGCTCGTGCGCCGCCGCGACAACCGTGTCGGGCAGCGACTGGATCAGCGTCGCTGCGTAAGCGACATGCTCCGGCGTCGGTTGTCCGATCTGTTCGATCGCGTCGGCTGCGGACGTGGGAGCCGCTTCCGCGGCACCGGCGAAACCGGAAACATCCGCGCGTTCATCCGCCGCGCTGAGTCGGCGCGTCTTGGGAAACCTGCCGTCGAAGCTCGGGTCGATCCGCTTGATGCGATCTTCGAGCGGCGGGTGCGTGGCCATGATCAAGCCGAGCGCCGTCGTCATCCCGGAGCCGAACAGCATGTGGCTGACCTCGTCGGCGTTTGGGTGTTCCAATTTCGATGAGTCGGCCCAGCCGCCGATCTTCTTAAGGGCCCCGCCAATGCCGTCGGGATTGCGCGTAAACTGCACAGCCGAAGCGTCGGCCAGGTATTCGCGCTGGCGCGACACCGCCGCTTTGATCGCCCGGCCGAAGAACGCGCCGACAAAGCCAATTACCAGCAGCGCCAACCCCAGGATCAACAATATTGCGCCGCCGTTGTTATTCCGCGAGCGCCGGCCGGACGAGCCGTACCGCACGGCGCGCATCATCGTTGACCCGATCGTGCCGATGACGACGATACCGAAGATGATGCCCATCAGCCGGATATTCAGCCGCATGTCGCCGTTAAGGACGTGGCTGAACTCATGGGCGATGACACCCTGCAACTCGTCGCGGCTGAGTGTATCGACCGCACCGCGCGTCACACCGATCACGGCGTCGTCGGGGCTGTAACCGGCGGCAAAGGCGTTGATGCCATCCTCGTCAATGAGGTACACCGGCGGCACTGGCGTACCCGAAGCGATGGCCATCTCTTCGACGACGTTAAGCACCTTGCGCTGCTGACCGATGGCGGCGTTGGGGTCGATCCGTCGGCCGCCGAGCGATTCGGCCACGACGTGTCCGCCGCCGGATAGTTCGCTGACCTTGAACAGGCTTGCGCCACCGACGAGCATAATCACGCCGCCGCCGACGAGCGCGAGCAGCTTCGGGTCCCACATCGACAGGGGCCCGGCGTCCTCACGACTGAGCCCGAGGATGACGACGACGGCGACGTACACCAGCGCGATGATACCAATCACCGCGAGGGCAAAAAGAATGACGAGCCAGCCGGTTTTGCGCCGGGCGACGTCCTGTTTTTCAAAAAAATTCATCGCCATAGCGCGTTACACATGGATGCCCCGGCGCCACGCTGCAATCAGAACTTCACCTGCGGCGCTTCGCGCTCCTGTTCGTTTTCGATCTCGAAAAGCGACGCTTCCTTGAAGTTGAACGAGCCTGCGACGACGTTGGCGGGGAAGCTCTCCCGCGCGGTGTTGTACACCGTCACCGAGTCGTTGTACGCCTGTCGTGCGAAAGCGATCTTGTTCTCGGTGCTGGTCAACTCCTCGGTGAGTTGCATCATGTTCTGGTTGGCCTTGAGGTCGGGGTATGCCTCCATGACGGCGAACAATCGGCCCATCGCGCCGCCGAGCGCCATTTCAGCGCCGATCAGGCCCTGGATGGCGCTGGAATCATCGGGGTGATCGGCCGCCTTCTCGCGGGCGCCGGCGGCCTGGTTACGCGCGGCAATCACCGCTTCGAGCGTTTCACGCTCGTGTGACATGTACGCTTTGGCCGTCTCAACGAGATTGGGGATCAGGTCGTAACGACGCTTCAACTGTACGTCGATTTGCGCAAAAGCGTTCTTGAATCGGTTGCGCAGCTTGATCAGGTTGTTGTACGTGCTGATGACCCAGAGGATCACGACCACGGCGATCAGTAACAGTACGCCGAGGACAATGGCTATTTCCATGGTTCACTCCTGCGGTTGAATGGCGTCGGAGTCCTTGTAACGAGCGGTATTATAACGGTATTGCTCACTTGGCGGCACGACGTAGGTTGGCGATCAGTTTATCCGTATCTGCCTTGGCCCGGTCGGGGTGATTGGGAATCAAAACCGCGCGGACCGGAATCCTCAGCGGCTAAGAAGCCGGGCGTAGCTGTTTTCACCCGTGCCCGACAACGCGCAATAAAAGACGACTCGCGATGACGCGATTTTTTTGGGCTGAAGAAACGGGAAGGATTCGATACAGCACCGCGCAAAGATTGACCCTCGCTATCGGCAATTCAGCTGACCCGTACAGTTTACGGGTAGAATGTTGTGGTCAGTTGGGACCCCATTTCCGCGGGCGGCTGGCGACTGAGTTGATTGACGTTTAGCTCCAACGAGTCATCGTGGCTAGCGCATGGGTTTCTTTACACCCAACTTTCCCCGTCGACGCTTTGTCACCGCTTCATTGATCGGTGTGGCTTGGTTGCTCGTGATCGGCTTACTGTGGGCGCTGCCGAATGGCGGCTATCGGCGCGGTTGGTCTTATGAGCATTATGGCGTTCTCGAAGCCTTCACTCGTGTCAGAGATTATCGCACTACAGGAGAAATTGTGGGTTTTAAGCCCGCTGGCGGATTTGTTCCCAGCGTGGTCATCACGATTCTGGTCACCGTCGCCGCCATCGTTTCCTACCGCTGGCTTATTCCCCGGCGTGGGCGCAAACCAGGGCATTGCCCCACGTGCGGCTATGACCTGCGCGGGACGGTCTCAGACACCTGCTCGGAATGTGGCGAAGTCCTTGGGAAGAAAACGGGGCGTAGCAATGTATCGCGCAATGAAGATGACTCGCGTTAAAATGAGTCGTCTTTACATCTGAAATAGCGGGGAGTGAATTCGATGCAGCTACCGCAGTTCTGCGCGTATGTTGCCGGTATCGAGAATACGGTTGATATTTTGGTAGTAAATTTGAGGTAGTGGGATTACGATACGCTCATACTTAGATCGCCGGGGACGTTCTCCGGCATAAGCAAGTAAGCGCGCCGGTCCGCCTATTACCACGGAATGGCGATTTACCTGGTCTGTCCAATCAACAGTTAGGGGCGACATGGAAGCCTATGCTCATGCCATCACGACTCTTGGTGTTCTCGTTCATGGCCTCGGGTGGTGGATGATCTATCGTTCGCGCATGGGCCAAGTTGATCCTTGGGGCCCAATGCAGGATTGCGCTGCGGGAAGTGCTTTGATGGTGTCGGGCTTTGTCGCGGCACTTGCGGGTACGTACCTCATTGTTCGTTCGAAAGATCGCCCCTAACCAACCGCCGCAGTTGACGAGCGACGCCCGCGATTGATAATCCAGTGGTCGGTTGGTCGCCTGCTCCCGCGGGCGGCCGGTAACTGAGCCTTTTACGTTATGCATCCAAATCGAACATCCATCCCATGCCGGCGATGTTCCTAAGCCACAACTCTGGTGACAAACCGTTCGTCCGCCGACTGGCCGATAGACTAGCTAATTCTGGCGTAATCGTCTGGCTTGACGAAATCGAATTGAAAATCGGCGACTCAATCATAAACCGCGTCAGTGACGCGATAGAACAGGTCGAATACGTTGCCGTGGTCGTATCTAGCAACTCGGTCAAATCTCGCTGGGTTAAAAAAGAACTTAGCCTAGCTATGTCCAAGGAGTTGGGTCAGTCTGATCCGGTCGTTCTTCCGATTCGAATCGACGACTGCGAAATGCCTTCGTCGCTCGGCGACAAGCTATACGCGGACTTTCGCGATGCAAATCAATTCGACGCACAGTGCGACCGGTTGCTTGATGCGATGGGAATCAATGTCACGCGAGAACAGTTTCCCAACGGAATCTCGGTTGAATGGACCGATGACGGTCCACGAATCACCGGGAATGGTGTTATTCTGTCGCCAGTTGAGTCTAGCGCCCTGCTTGACCGATGGTCTGAGTGGCTACCCAAATTCATCGAAAAGGAACGGGATCGCCGTGGACCGAAGAGCAATGCCGTTGGCGAAGCTGCGAACATACTTGCTGTCATCCGTGCATGTGCGGACACTTACAACCGGGCACCTGACGAAGATGAGATGCGCGAGGGGACTTCTGAATTGGCACGCAAATTTGACTTGTTCTATCTATTTATCGAGATAGTGCACTTCAAAGCTTTTGAATCTAACTCGACCAAAGTTCAGAAGAAATCGAAAAAGCGCGCTTCGCCAAAAAAGAAGAAATCCGCTGCACTCCGACCGCCTACGAAGAAGGCGGGCAAGACTTCCGGAAAGAAACGAGCGGTTCGAAAGAAGAAAAAGTAATGCGACCGCGTCCCAAAGGATGCATAACAAAGCGATGCACCGACCGGAGCGGGCTACGTTTTCGATTTTTCCATGTCGTTTGCTTCGTTTTAGGTTTTTGGTTTTTCAAAGGTCACTCGCGTTGGTTCGTCCGCCCGGTGATCCTGGTCGTTAGGATGCAAGAATGTACGTATTCTTCAAGATAGGAGAAAACCGGGACGCAGTTACTTCACCTTTGCCCCACATGACGCAACAAATACGATTCGTCTTTAAATCTGAGATAGCGGGGAGAGGATTCGATACAGCTACCGCAATTCTGTGCGTATGTTACGGGTATGGAGAATACGGTTGATATCTGAGTGTTAATTTGAGGCGGGGAGGGGATGACGATAGGCTCACACTCAGGTCGCCGGGGACGTTCTCCGGCACAACGGCAAACGCCGGTCCGTCTGTCACCACGAATTGACGCTTTACCTGATCTGTCCAATCAACTGTTATGCAGAGGAAGCTTGGCCATCTTACGGCGACTTTGTTGCTCCTGCTGTGTGTGGCGGTGTGCGCACTGTGGGTGCGAGGTCAGAGTTCGTCGGACTGGTTTCATTGGACACAGACGCGCGAACACGAATGGCAACGGGAAACTCTTGTCGTCGGAGGCGACGGGTTTTACGGATCGCACCAGTGGTTCTTCTTCGATTACCCGGGCAGCGCTCGCAAGTACGCCGAGAACCTCGGTGCAACGAGCGGTTTCAGTCATAAGACGAGCCAGCCGCAGAGGAACCCGTATTCCGGCACCTTTTGGAACCGGCTCGGATTCGGCATGAGGCCGGGCACGCCCCAGACCGACACCTCGTCGGACGGCCCGTACCGGTACGTCTACTCCCACGCGCACGTCCCGTACTGGTTCGTATTACTGGTGTTGTCCCCACCCTGGTGCCTTTGGTTCGCGCTCGCCCGCGCCCGCCGTAGAAGGGCGCGACGGGCTCGGCTTGGCCAATGCACTCGCTGCGGCTACGACCTCCGCGCCAGCCCCAGGCGGTGCCCGGAATGTGGAAGTGTGCCGGAACAGTCAGTGGAAACCACCGCATAACGTGGCGTTGCAGTCGACCTGCGACGCACGCGAACGAGCGGTTACAATGATCCGGCAGTCCTGTTTGCGCGTGCGGTAGGCAACTGAGCTAAGGCGTTATCCGACTGAAAAGCGATACACCATGCCTCACTTTGACCAAGCGTTCATCGAAATGGTGAGGTCGCATCCAGAATCCGAAGCAATGGTAACCGAGGCTCTACCAGATCCAATCGCCAAGATCGAGAACGAAATTGGCTACGAATTTCCTCCAAGCTACAAAGAGTTCTTAGGCCATATAAACGGCGGTGTCATTGGCTCAATTCGGTTATTCGGAGTCGCCCGTGGTGACCACCTTGATTTCACTACAAAACTGGTCGAGCATTCGGACATTCCGTCAATCGAGGCACGCATCATGATTCCATTTGCCAGCGACTGGGGCGGTAGCCTTTTCTGTTTTGACACCTATCACCCAACAGGTGGTGGCGAATATGCGATTTGGTATTGGGACCATGAGTATTCCGAGGAACCGGCTGACGCACCGTACGTTTGGACGCAGATCGAGTCCAGCTTCGAAAGGTTCATGCTTAATCAGTTCCCAGCGGATAACGGCGGATAGCCTGTCACTCAATCCGACACCTACCCATAGTGTTTTCAATGTAGAATGTTCCATGTTCCCGCCGTCTTCCGTCGAAGCGTGTTGCTTCATATTCCGGTGCGGATTAGCTAATTGTTAGGATCGCGTAACGTGGATCTAAGTGAAGTCTTCAGCTTTGGCCCGCGCGGTGAAATCGCTGACTATCAGTTTGTCGGTGACATGACTGCCGAGTCGCGCGCAGATCTGCGTCGGCAGATTCCCAATCTGAAAAGATCGCTGCTTGAGTGGAAGGGGCGTAGGGCTGGTCGGATTCTCGGGACAATGCTGACTGTGCTGGGACCCGAATCTGATCACGAATCCTTCAAAGAGGAGTTGGACACGCTCTACCATTCAGAAGATGAAGTGGGCACGTTACTTCGCAGCTTTCCATGCGATTTAATTGTCTTCAAGGCTCACGGCAAGCCGTCCTGGCTTGAGAGCCGCGAGCCAACCGCGTAACTAGCCGGTAAGAAAACGTGTCAAGAATCTTTATTCCGCAGACCTCAACCCAGAGCAGATCCGGCACGCGAAGAAACCTAGACGCAGCTATTTTCACCTTTGCCCCACATCGTGTAATGAAAATGACTCGCGTTAAAACGAGTCGTCTTTACATCTGAAATAGCAGGGAGAGGATTCGATACGGCTACCGCAATTCTTTGCCTATGTTACGGGTATCGAGAATACGGTTGATATTTGGGTAGTAAATTTGAGGTAGGGAGGGGATGACGATACTCTCACACTCAGGTAGCCGGGGACGTTCTCCGGCGCAAAGGCAAGCGTTGGTCCGTCTATCACCACGAATTGGCGCTTTACCTGATCTGTCCAATCAACTTCTATGAAGTCGATGTTGTCAATGGTTGGTATCGTAGATTGCTGTATCTCCTGATTCGGTGCCTTGCTCAAGCGCGTGGTTTTAAACTTCTATCCAGGGTGTCACTTTTTGTGTGGATGACCGTGTCGTGCCGTTGGCAGTTATGTTTCCGGCGGTGATTTGATGATCCGGTGTCCCTATTGAACTGTGCAAGGGTTGACCGTTCCCATTCTGTTAGGCGAGCTTGGGCCGATTCAAGGGCCTGTGGCTCAGTTGATTGGCTGGGTTGTTCGGTCAACACGTAGTCACGTCGCTCGGTGCCTGGGCTGGGTTGATTTCGGTACGCGTGGCTCGGGTTAAACCGCCGAGGCCGCCAGCCCCATCTTCTGTGGCTGCCAGTCGGTCCGGTCTCGCATCATGGCCCACGCGCAGATCAGGACCTTGCGTCCGACCGCAACCGCAGCCTTTTTGCGTTTGCTGGCGTGTCCACCGGTGACCCGATCGAAGACCGCCTTGGCTTGATCGCATTGCCGGGTCATCCCCCACGCGACGTGCAACAGTAGGCCGCGCAGCAAGGCCGGGCCACGTTTGGAGATTCGGCCCTGACGGTTCATGGCGCCGGACTGGTGTTGACGCGGCGTCAGCCCGGCGTAGCAGCTGACTTGGCGGGCACTACGGAACCGGTCCGGGTCGTCCAGGTAGGCGACCAGCACCTCGGCCGTCCTCAAATGTACATGTGGGATGGTCATTACCCGTCGGACCCGATCATCGGCCATGGCGATGATGTTCAGCCGCATCTCAACCTGATGGAGCAGACTCTCAACCGACCGCAATTGCTGGAGGTGGATGTGCAGTTGCCCACGCCACAGTTGCTCGATCGGGCAGTCGGCCAGGTCACACGCCATGGTCGACAGCCGCTCGCGGGCTTGGACCGACCACCCCTTGGCCCCCGCAGGCCAGGCGATGGCCTGCGTGTCGAGCAGCGATCGGATGGCGTTCTTGATCGCGACACGGTCATGTTTGAGCCGGTGACGTTGCACGATCAGCGACCGCCACTGACGGATCGGGCGGGATGGCACATGGACCAGGTGCAGTTGGTTCATCGCCGAGAGTCGCGCCAGCTTGAGCGCATCATCCCGGTCGGTCTTACGTTTGACCCGTTTCCACGACCAGCGTTCGTCGTTGGCGTTGGCCACTTGAATCGTCAGGTCAAGCCCTTGAGCCAGGTCCACGACCCATCCCATAATGGAACAGGCTTCGATGATGATAAGATGGGGCTGATGTGCCACGAACAGGTCGTGGAACGCTTGGGGATTCGTGGGTACCGTTACGAACTGGTGTTCGTCGGTTCCCGGTGTGTAGAGGCAGGCAACCGTCTTGAACTTGCCCAGGTCCAGTGCGAGAATGGTCATGTCGAGTCTCCTGTGCCAGAGGGCTTGATGGATCGCCAAGTGCGAATCACGTTGGGACGTCCACGAGGATAAGCCCGCAACGCCCGATGACCCGCGCAGGCGGCTCGACTTCATAGTTTCTGGTAGTCACCATGGGTGTTCTTAAGAAAGGGCGGGTTCGCTTTGAGTACCTCGGTGAGTACTTTCATTGGTGGTTCGACAATTGGCACCTTCGTGTATGCTCGGAGGATAAGTCATTTGTAATCGCCTGCTTCATGGGCGGACCTTCCCAGCAGCCGCATCTAGAAGTCCACGGCACACGATTTCCCGGTATTGAGCCCGACGCCCCCAGCCCGATCCGCCTCTGCGTCCCGCGCTTTGTGGTGGACGAGTTTTCGCGATCCTCGGGCGCGTTCATCAATGCACTGATTCGATGGAGCCTGCGCAAGTCACATCGGCTCAAGTACTACGAGCATACGGCCACCTCGTAAGGACGGCTAACCAGCGGCTGCGGTTGACCGGCGACGCCTGCGAATGATATCCAGTGGTCGGTTGGACGCCTGCTCCCGCGGGCGGCGGGCAACTGAGCCTTCTTTCGTTATGTGGCAAGAATTCCAAGCCTACACTTATTCGTCGAAGACTTAAGAGAAGCTGTGGCCGCCGCGGCGGATGCGGGGGCAGAAATCGCCATACCATCGATGGAGCTTCCCGGTCATGGGACTATTACGGTCGTCATTCAAGGCGGTATCGAATGTGGACTATGGCAACTTTAATGTCCACGACGCCGGCCACATAACAATACAATGCACCGGAGTTGCCGTCCGGGCTGAATCTGAAATCAACATCGTCGGCCACAACCCGGTGATTGTGGTCGGTGGCATCCAAATGCAGGAGCAATTATGCCGGATACGAGTGGACGATTCGTTGATGATTTTCTGATTCTCCCGGGACAGTGGCGTCCGCAGTGTCCTTGGGAGCACATCGTGTGGATCAGCCCGCCGTGGCCGAGTCAGTACTATTTGTGGCTGGATATCCCGGAGACTGTGTTTTGCGACGCAGGCAACTTCTTCTTGAGCCACGTCAACCACAATTTTCCGCCCACCTTTCCGAATCTTCCCAGGGTGGAGTGGACAACCACGCCGGGAGGGGTGTCTGTCAGGAGAGAACTGCCTAACGGCGTTACGTTTGTCGTGTTGGTAGAGAAACGCGATGAGAAGAGCGTATCCTTACGCCTGGAGCTATTCAACGGAAGCGACGAGCCCATGAGGAACATCAGGACCCAGACGTGTTCCTACCTCCGGGGTCTGAAAGAGTTCTCAGACTGTACCAGCGCTAACAAGTCTGTTTGCCTGTCCGACGGAACCTGGGTCTCGCTGGACGATTGTGGGGGACGTCGCGACTACCGCAACGGCGACATTGCACTTCCGGTGATCGTGACGCAATCAGGCCAAACAAACCGACTTGTTGCGATGGGTTGGTTTGATCGTGCCGGCCCGATGTGGTCGAATCCGGAACACCCGTGTATGCACACAGACCCGTGTTTTCCCGATCTCAATCCCGGTGACCACAAGGCAATCGACGGTGTACTTGCGTTCTTTGAGGGGACACTGGTAGAGTTCGGAGACTGGTTCAGGCGAGAAGCCGGAATACCGATGCCAACAACTGAATCGAACGCGACTTGAGATTCCGCCCCTTCGGCTCTTCATCTCAAGCGGTTCATTCGGAATGTTGCCCGCCAAAGCCGATGTACGATACGTTGATCATGCTTCATCCAGGTACGAGCTTCTCCGTCGACGAGATGCTCGAAGTCGTCCAGAGCGTGGCGGCGACCAGCGACGGTTCAGTTGAACTCAGCGGTTCGACAGTTCGGCTCGCCACTTCCGCCGGGCACATCGATATTACGCCGAACAGTTCTGACTACGTCGTCGAAGAGAGCAATGAAATTGCTGAGCGGTTTGACATTCCGTGCCGTGACTGTGCTGCCCGATACGAAATGTCAGGCGAGGACGCGGGCATGGAACTGTTCAATGACTACCTCATCATCAACGAACGATTGCAAACGCTCGGTAAGTTCGTCATTTTTGATCCGCAGGAGTGCAAGCTCATGTTCGAAGATGGGGCGGGCTAATCACCGGCTGCACTTGACCTGCGACACCCGCCCCCGGAAGATGGATAATCTAGTCATCGGTTGAGCGCCTGCTGTGCGCGGGCGGCCGGCAACTGAGCCGAGAAACGTTAGCCCCCGCTGATGCCTGTCAGCTATCTACCATGCCTGACGCCGATCCTCCTCGTCGGCATTCCACTGCTTATGCTCTTCCGGAGCCGTCGCGCGGCGGGCATACGGCCATTATGCACGATGGTCACACCGACTATCTTCATGATGGCCATCTACACCACGTTCATGACGACCATGTGGATGAGCATGTGATTGAAGTGAGCGACACGAACCCCGACACCTGCAACAAGATTTCCGCCGGCCATGATAAGGGTCATCAACACGGACCTGGCTGCGGACATGAAGCAGTGCCCCATGGCGATCACATTGATTATCTCGTCGATGGCCGCTTGCACCATGTTCATGGCGATCATTGCGACGATCACGGACCTGTCACGGTTGTTTCCTGACCTTGAGGTCTAAGACAGTATCAGACACCGAATGGAGGGCGCTACCTGACTTTTGACAGTCACACCCTAGTTCTCAAGTTTCGGATTCCGTAAAGATCCAAATTGCGCAAAGAAAGAAAGGGACTTGCGATCACCGCAAGTCCCTTTTTCTTCTGCGTTGGCGGGGGTAGGATTCGAACCTGCGACCTGCGGGTTATGAGGACTTTCCGGCCTCTTTTCACAATCTATTGACTGTCCGAAAAATGCGATTGTCTCAACGGTTTACGACACTGCGACTAAGTACCATGTTGCTCTATTTGACCATGGTTTTGCAAGTCGTACAGGGCAATTCTTTATGCCGATTCCGAAGTGATTACTTCATGTGAAACGCAAGGCGTCAGCGCCCCTGCGGTAGTATCCCTTACCTCAGGCTACATCCGCGTATGCCGGCCTCTCAAGCACACTTGTGATCCCAGCCCCACCGCACTAATACTCTAATCAACCGTACGCTAAAAAGATCATCAATCACCAATTCTTCCTACCCATACGGTCATGCCGTCACACTCACAGGCAATGCCAACAGTCCATGCATCCTCATTGTTCTCACAGAAGAAGTCGTTCGCTCGGCCCAAGAACACATCAATCCGTATGTCATCGTTATCTGTTTCAATTACACGTATACTACGAGAATTGACGGGCTACCCTCTGCGGTCATATTGTACGAGATTAGTATATGTAACTTCTTCTTGCTGATAACCCTTTTTCTCAATGATATAGAATGGCGTATTGACTAATTGCAAAACTGCTCGTCTCTATATACTATTGCTATGAGTAGACCATTTTTGTTCATACTTTTTTTGCCGCTGTTATCGTACATTTAATAACAGCACTGATCCTGTAAAAGAGAGATAATACATGTCACTATCTCGCGCAGTTCTATTGCTACTGATATTTATTCTGACTCTTCCAGGCTGTGCTCATACACATTTCGGTGTGGCAAAGAAAGAAACTACCAATGGTATTCGATACTACCGGCCGGCAACGTACATCCTGATTACGCCGGATTACGAAAAAGGAAAAGCCAGTGTCAATTTATGGCACGGTCCTGATACTTCCAAATCCTATGTCATCAACCCTTGGTCAATTGCCTCGACAAACGACACTCAGATCGAATTCAATCGCGGCATGCTTTCTAAAGTGACGAACAACGCCGATTCGACCAAGATCGCCCAGCATGCGATTGCGTCAGGTGCTGAAGTGTTGAAGAAGGCCTTGGATACTGCCACTTCTGCAGCCAAGGTCAGCGCCGCAGCCTCGCTAGATCGAAACGCCGTAAGTGGTCCGGACACAATTTACTTGTTCAAGGTTACTGATACGAAGATCGTGCAACTGTATCCCTCCGTTCCTGAGGAGCAGCCCGTCCAGAATCCGATACCAGTCAGTCGAGATGACTATCAGCGGGCACACAACTAGATGGCAGGTTTCCATAAACTGCATTAACTACCGGAGTAGTATATGAAGACTTCAGATATTCGTATGCCAGTTCTAATGGTGATGAGCTTCATCCTGGTGTACTGTTCAGGATGCAGCTTCGTTTCGTCAAAACAGGTAGAAGCAGATTCGGACGAGCCCGGGCTTCGTTATTTTCTACCGGCCCCTATCCTGATTATCGAGGAACTGCCCGATAGTCGATGGACCGCTCGATTAGATGTGGCTGTTGATTCATCGCGCGAATATACATTACAGCCTTACGTCATCTTTGGGGCAAACAACACCGACATTGCTTTCAACGGTGATGGTACGCTTAAGTCGTTTAAGCTTAACCAAAACACCACCACTGTTTCTGAAGCCTTGGTGACCGCATTGAAGGATATTGAGATCAAGCGATTTGAGATTGAAAAGGCCTTGCTGGATGACCAGCTGAAGGCACTTGCTGAAGGTGCACAGGCCGCAACTGATACCAATGCGATGGATAATAACACCTCGGATATAAGGAGAGCTTTCGTTTATCGTATTAACGGCGATAATCTGGTGCAAGACGACAGCATCACAGCTTTAGTCATCTCACCTAAGCCGCCTCCCAAGCCTGCGGGCCAAGGTAATAGTGCAGGAAGATCAGGGGCAGCATCTATGGCCGCAAAAGTACACAATGGGATATTGAAGATCACGTTTACGAATAGAAATGTAAGCGAAGCAGACATAAAACTTGTCGGATTTCTGAAAGGCAATGAGTTAGTTGACGTGCAGGGCGTGAAAATTCAGGACAAATCCACGTTCATAGTTCCGACAGCAAATGTTCAGGCGGCCGGCGCAACAAAGGTGGCATTTCCAGGCTTGAAGACCGCTGAGATCGAAACCAACTAGGGAATGGCGCTTCTGTGCCTACTCGCTTTAATCTGTTTCTGATTGCCGGACCTCGTGTTACGTCTTCGGAAGTTGACGCGCTGCGATATGAAGGCACGTCCATAGGCGACCAGTTGGCACAATGGGTGCATGACGGTAGCGACGGAGAAATCGAGTTGCGAGTCAGGCCTACAGTGCAGGCTGCACAATCCGGATCTGCTTCGGTAGACAGTGCTCGCCTTCAATCGTTGCTTAATGAGTCCATATCGAACCAGAGTTCAGCCTTTCCGGCAATGAATCTTGCACTCATATTCTGTCGTTCGTGGGCCGGCCCGGCAACCAATGTCACAGGTGTCATGTTCGACTTTACAGAAAGAGTTGCCAACGGAGAAACACCAACCTTTACCGACAACAATGAAGTGTCTCGCGAAGGCGCTGCGGTTTTCTTAGACCCCACACGACCAGACAATGACGTTGTTCTGACGGCCTGTCATGAATTGGGTCACGTTTTTAATCTTATCCACGATGAAACTGGAGCGTCGTTTATGACACAGGGGAACGGAAAAGACAGTGTTTTCAGCTCCACAGACCAGCGCGCACTGACACGCGCCGGCCAGAAGAGATGGCCGTACTACGAACGACATTTGCCTGGTGGCGAAAACTTCCGCGGAGAACCCTTCGGTGTAGACGAGCACCCGAACGAGGCCGGGGGATCAACTCGTTTACAACTTTCCTTGGCCAAAGACACCTTTATTGTAGGTGAACCTATTGTTGCAGACCTTCACTATCGAGCCGGGCGTGAAGACCAACAGGCCGCCCAGTTTGATCCCGGCTTTGGCACACTAAGAATCTGGTGGGAGGCGCCCGACGGCACTCGCCGTCGGTATGTTCCCTGCATCCATTTCTGCGGAAAGACGTACGATGACCTTGATCATCTAACTCTCGACAACAACCTGCGTGTTCATTTCGGACAACGCGGACTATCGTTTACTCAGCCAGGTCAGTATCTGCTGTGGGCAGACTACCGTCCGTATCCGAAGAAAAAGCGGATTCGATCACAATCAGTTAACTTTGCAGTCCACTACCCTATTTCAGATGTGGAACTGGATCTCTCAAGTGAGTTCTGTTGCCCACAAATTAGCAGATTTCTGGCGTTTAAGGGAGGTCCAATTTCGCGACGGAATCTGAGGCAACTAAAACTCATAGGCCAGGAGTATCCGGACCACCCGTTCGGGAAACATTCAAGATATTCTCTGGCCGGTTGGTACGTGCGTGTGCGACAGAAAAAACGTGCACGAGCTCTATTGGAAGGTCTGGAAATGGGGGAGCGCTCTTTGCAAGCACGAGTAGAGCAGCTGCGCTCTGAATTGACCTGATAGCGACAAAGCAAGTTGCACATCTGATCCATCACCGCATCTTCATGATTACCGAACTGAATCACCTTAAGGTGAGCAGATCAACCGACCCCCATCGCGCGATAGCACCCAAACACTCCCGTACGATCCCGTTCCGGAGAAAAACTGAGCCGGACGCGGCTCGTTATGCTTTTGCCCGACATCGCGCAATAAAAAACGACTTGCGCTGACGCGAGCCGTTTTCACATCTGAAATAGCGGGGGCAGGATTCGAACCTGCGACCTCCGGGTTATGAGTCGCGACCCGATAGGTCGCTAAACTATCAAATGAATGCTATTTAGGCGTTTGTCACATTAGCCCGGTGCGGCAGAATGAGGCAAAACGCAGCAGATTGGTGCGCACCGGCAAGCCCTGGACGAGCCCGGATGACCCCCAAGACGGAACCACGAAACCGACGTAACCGGCTGTCTTGCGGACCCGGGCCAAAAGCCCATTCGCCCTTGGAAGAGAAACCTGAAGCGATGCCCATCCGCTCCCCGCTAGTGTGTGCCGAACGCGGCGCGATCGAACGCGGAAAAGCGGTTGAGGTCGTCGGCTGGCGGGCGAGACGTTGATCGTCTGCATCGCTGGTGAGACATGATGCTGCATTCGTTATGTCGCTGACGGCTGCGTTGGCGCGTCGTCTGTATGTGCCATGCGATTGAGCAGGGCGATCGTGATGAGCAGCGCGACGCCGACAAGGTCAATGACATAGTTCATGGTGCCGCGGCCCGGGAACAGCGCGAGGGCAGCGCCCGCAAAGAGCATGGCACGCTGCCACGCGGCGAGGGTGCGAAACAGATAGCCGGCCAGGGCGGCGGCCAGCGAAGTGATACCGACCAGGGCGATGGCGACAGCGTAAGCGATGGTGAGGACCGAACGTTCGCCGTCGGTGATGAGCAACAGTTCCGGGCGGAAGACAAACATATAAGGCAGCGTGAAGCCGACGAATGCATAGCGGAAGGCGGCGAAGCTGGAGCGCATGATGCCCGCACCGGCAATGGATGCGGCGGCGTATCCCGCGAGCGCGACGGGCGGGGTGACCATCGACATCATCCCGAAGTAGAAGACGAACATGTGAGCGGCAAGTAGCGGCACGCCGAGGTTGGACAGCAGGTCGCCGAGCAGGATGGCGATGAGCAGGTAGCAGACGGCGGAGGGCAAGCCCATGCCAAGGACGATGCTGCAGCCCATGATGAGCAGCAGCGCGCCGATGAGCGAATGTTCTGCGAGCGGCGTGACCGCGGCGGGCAAAGCGGTGCCGGCGCCGGTGATGAGCACGATGGCGATGATGATGCCCACGCAGCAGACGGCGGCGACGAGCGTGGCTGCCGTGCGGGAGGCGCGGATCAGTGCATTGGCAAGGATTGGTCGCCAGGCGGGGAAGGCGAGGGCCACTAGCGTGATGGCTGCGATGTCGATGAGCAGCGCGTTAGCCCACGTCTGTGGCAAACGTGAGACGACCGGGATGATGTAGTAGATCGGCGCGAGCAGAGCGACGGCGACCGCGCTGAGTCCGACGCGTTGTGACTTTGGCACACTGACGCGTGGATGGCAGATCAGCCCGATGAGGAGCAAGCCGATGGTGTATGTCGCGGCGCGGAATGCGGAGAAGCCGACGAGCAGTAGGATGACCAGCACGGTGAGTGAGCCGACGAACATGACGCCTTCGTAGACCGGCAATGGGCCCGTGGCTGTCTGCTCCTTAGTTGTGGCACGGGCATGGGCGCGATGGGCGTGGAAGTGCACGAGCAGGAAGATGGAGATGTAGTACAGCACGCCGGGAATCACTGCGGCGGCGAGGATCTGCGTGAGTGTGACCTGGTCGCCAATCGTCTCGAGCATCATGTACGCGCCCGCGCCCATCACCGGCGGGAGCAGGGCGCCGCCGGACGAGGCGGCGGCTTCGATACCCGCGGCTTCGTGCGACCTGAAGCCGGACGATTTCATCATTGGAATGGTGAACGCGCCGGACGTGACCGTGTTGGCCACTGCGCTGCCGGAGAGTGAGCCGAGCATGCCGCTGCTGAAGACGGCGATCTTGGCTGCGCCGCCGGGCACGCGACCAAACATACGGTTGGCGAACTGCACGATGAACTGGGTGCCCCCGGTCGCTTCGAGGAAACCGCCGAAAAGGACGAAGAGAAAGACGTAGCGGAACATGACGCCCAGCGCGATGCCGAAGACACCTTCGCTGGAAGTCTGCAGCCAGGCATGTTCTGTCAATGACTGGAACGATTCGCCGGGATGTGGCAGCAGCCAGTCCGGCAGGGATGGGCCGTTGAGGGCGAAAAGGATGAAGGCAATCGTCAGCGTGGGCAGCGCCCAGCCGGTGGCTCGGCGAGCGGCTTCGATGACCAGGATGAGGCCGACATAGCCGACGACGTGGTCGAGTGTTGTGAAGGCGCCGACGCGTTGGGTCAGGGCATTGGCTTCAAACGCGATGTACGCGAAGCAGAACATGGCAATGGCTGCGAACCCTTTGTCAACGTGGCGCAGCCAGCCGATGTCTTTGAGCCGTTCCAGCAAGGGGCGGTGTAGGAAGACGATCGCCACCATGGGCATGGCAAACAGCGATAGCGCGACCATGGGTGTGGCAAAGACCGCGAGATTGACTTCAACGAGCGTGAAGACCGACACCACCACGCCAAGGACGGCGATGATGGCGCGATGCAGTGGTGGTTCAGTCTTGGTCGTCATGCGCGTTGGCGGGGTTCGGCGCTAAACGTTGAAGTAGAGCGCGGGTTTGCGGGTCGATCGGACGGCCGCACTCGGGACACGTCGCGCCGCGGGTGCCCCGCAAATCATACTCACTCCGCGAGCAATGCGATGGATCAACCAACCTCGTCCGCTTGCTGCGCCACGACCGAAAGGCAATCGTACCGTAGCCGGTGAAGCTGGCGATGGCGAGACTCATCGCGGCGCCCACCCGGAAGCAAACGATGATGCAGATGACCAACAGGGTCCAGAAGACCGCCGACGCCGTTACGAGCCACCACAACGGTTCATTTTCTTCGGTACGAATGCGCAACGACGATCACTCCGTCGTCTGCTCCGGCCAAATGCCCAGCTCCTTGTACGCCTTGATGGCGCCCTCGTGATACGGGAAGCCCAGGTCGCGAGCGACGTTCTTGGGATTGATGGAGCGGAACGCGGGGTGCTTGGGCACCAGAGCTTCACGATTCTCGTAGATCGTTTTGACAAAGCCATAGACCATGTCGGCGTCAGCGTCCGGTGCGGCAACGATGTGGGCGACGCCGACATTAAGACCGACAAAATCAGCAGCCTGGTTCTGGTAGGTCTCGGCTTTGATGGTGCGCTTGGTGAAGAACGGATACTTGGCAGCAAGGGCATCGAGCGCCGCTTCGTCGAAGGCCAGCAACTGCACGTCGCCGCTGCTCATGGCCTGTGCGACAGTTGCATGGGGCACGGCGCCGCCAAGAAACGCGGCATCGACCGTACCGTCTTGAATGGCGTCGAGTACCTGTCCCTGGGCGAGCGGCACGGCTTCGATGTCAGACCACGCGACGCCGTGGGCTTCAAGCACGGGCCTGAGAAAGTTCTCAAAGCCGGCGCCGGCTGGGCCGGTGATGATGCGCTTGCCTTTGAGATCGGCGGTGGTCTTGATGTCCGAATCGCTCTTGGAAACGAATTGCCCGAACGCGGCAAACAGCGTCATGACGTTGCGCACGTCCTGCTTGGCTTCAGCCTTGCCGCCGATGGTTGCTTCGCCGCGGTAGGCGAACCAGGTGATGGAAGCGTTGGCCATGCCGAATTGGATCGGCTTGCCGGTATCAGACAGCGCTTTCATGTTGGCCATCGAACCGGCCAGTGGCTTGGCAGTGACTTTGCGCCAACCGAGTTCGTCGGTATGGCCGTTGAGTAGTTCAGCCATGTTAGCGCCGATGGCCATGAAAGTGCCGCCTTTGGAGGCGGTGCCGATGGTGACAAACGGCTTGGTGGCCGTGTCATCGCCACCGCCTTCTCCGCTATCGCCGTTACAGGCAGTCAGGGCGAGGGTGGTGGCAAGCAGAGCGCAAAGTAGGAGGTGTTTCACGACGGTTCTCATTATTCAACAGTTAGGGCTAAGCCAAGATATTCTACAACGGCATGGGGCAGTTGGAGGCGGAGAGGAAGAAAAGGGAAGACCAAGGGGACGTAGCTATTTTCACTTTCGCCCGACATCGCGCAATAAAAACGACTCGCGTTAAAGCGAGTCGTTTTCACATCTGCAATAGCGGGGGCAGGATTCGAACCTGCGACCTCCGGGTTATGAGCCCGACGAGCTACCAGGCTGCTCTACCCCGCAAACTTGATGAGCGGAAGATGTTAGCGAGGTATTACACGCGCGTCAAGCTCTGAATTGAGCTGATTTTGCGGCTTGCCGGACAGCCCGAACGTGGCCCGAAAGGATCGAAAGGACATACCCCGCCAACTGCCGCTTGGCCGGTGGTTTTGATACGCTTACACCTGTGCGAAAGCCTTTTCGCGGTACCCGTAACTGTTCGTCAGGTGGGGGTTTGAATGTCGGACGAAGATCAGATCGAACAGCCAGATACGCAGGCGATTGAGGGTGATTCCGAGGAAACCAAAGAATCGCCGCAATCGCCGGGGGAAACGCTTCCGGGGGCGGGGGTGGGGGAGTTTCCGGGGGTTGAGGTCGACTTTGACGCGCATGTCAATTATGCGATGCAGCAGAATGATGTGCCGGTGGTGAAGAAGGTGGGCCTGACGAATCAGTCGGATTCACCGATCAGGGACTTGACGGTTCGTGTCTGGATCGATTCGCAAATCTCGCAGACGTGGGAGCGGCGGATTGAAGCGATCGGATCAGGGGAGACGTTTAACCTTTCGCCGGTCGACCTGGTGCTGGACCCGCAGGTCCTGGTGCGTCAGGTGGAGCGCGAGCGCACGCAGTTGCATGTGGCCGTGCATCAGGGTGAGCGTGAAGTGGCGAGCACGTCTTATCCGATTGAGGTGTTGGCTTATAACGAATGGGCGGGCATCGCGTCGCTGCCGGAGATCATGGGCGCGTTTGTGCTGCCCAATCACCCGATTGTCAATGAGTTGCTGTCCGAAGCAGCAAAGCAACTGCAACAGGCAACCGGCAGCTCAGCCTTAAGTGGATATCAGCACAGAAGCATCGAGCGTGTGCGGGCGGTGGTGCGCGCGATCTATGCAGCCATCTCCCAGCGGCAGTTGGGATACATCACCGCGCCGGCCAGCTTTGAACACACCGGGCAGAAAGTACGCCTGCCGGACCAGATCATGGCCGGACGCATGGGCAATTGCCTTGATCTGACGTTACTGCTGGCCGCCTGTCTTGAGCAGGCCGGCCTGCATCCGCTGGTGATACTCGTGAAAGACCACGCGTTCGTGGGCGTCTGGACAGGCAACGAATGGTTTCCCGAGCCGGCGGTGGAAGAGCCACTGCGTTTGCGCAAACGCGTGCAGCTTGCCGAGATCATGGTCGTTGAGGCAACGATGCTCACCAGTCAGCGCCCGGATGATTTCGACGAAGCGTGTCGTTCGGCGGGCAGGCACTTGGACGATACGGATGCGTTTATCAGCGCCATTGATATTCGCTGTGCGCGCACGTTGAGCATTCGACCGCTTCCCATGCGCGTGGCTGAAGGTGAGTACGAAGTCGTTGTCCCGCAGGAGCAATCTTCCCCTGCCTCGCCCCCGGCTCCTGGAGGTGGAACGACTGCCGGAGCGGTAAGTGCTGCATCGGGTCCGAATGAAATGGCCCAGTCAGCCGACGGCGAGCCCGGTCCTGAACGCCTGGAGCGCTGGAAGCGCAAGCTGCTGGACCTGTCGCTGCGCAATCGCATTTTAAATTTCAAGGAAACGAAGAAATCGATCCCGCTGTTGTCTCATGACGTGTCAGCGGTGGAGGATCGTTTGGCCGAGGGCGTAAATCTGTCTATTCACCCCAAGCCGAACCTGATGGACGAAGACCAGCCGCGCGACGCAACGATTCACGAGCAGCGCACGGGTGAGGATGCCGTCAAAAAGTATCTTGAGGAAGAGCTGGATGGCAAGCGTTTACATGCTTCGCTGACAGAAAAAGAACTGGAGCGCCGGCTGGTCGAAATCTACCGTGCAGCCAGAAGCACGTTTGAAGAGTCCGGAGCAAATACGCTGTATCTGGCGGTCGGCTTTTTACAGTGGTATGAAACAGACACCAGCGAGACACAGCGCCTGGCGCCGATTCTGCTGCTGCCGGTGGAGTTGATTCGGCCGAGGGGCCGAGGCGACTATCGACTGAAACTGTCGGATGACGAGCCGCGCATCAACGTGACGTTGCTGGAAAAACTAAAGGTCGAGTTCGGCCTGGTCGCCGACGGTCTTGACGAACTGACGGCCGGCGAGTCTGGCCTGGATGTCAAACAGATCCTCGACCGTTTCCGCGTACTGATCAAGGACATGAACCGGTGGGACGTGCTTGACCAGGTGCAACTCGGTCTGTTCTCATTCACCAAGTTTCTCATGTGGCTCGACCTGCAGGAACGGTCCGGCGCGCTGTTAAAGAACCGACTGGTGCGGCACTTGGTGGATCGATCGACCAATGAATACGCGTCAATAGAGGCGCTGCCCAACGCAGACACGCTCGATCAGGACCGCAAGTCAGCGGACATTTACTGCCCGCGCGACGCGGATTCGTCACAGCTGGCCGCGGTATTTGCCGCTCACGAGGGGCGAACGTTTGTACTCGAAGGCCCGCCCGGCACCGGCAAGTCGCAGACCATTACCAATCTCGTCGCCCATTGTCTGGGCCACGGCAAGCGCGTGTTGTTTGTATCCGAAAAGATGGCGGCGTTGAAGGTCGTACACAAGCGCCTCAGCGACAATGGGCTTGGCCCGTTCTGCCTTGAACTGCATTCCCATCAGGCCAACAAACTGCGGGTATTGCGACAGATTCAAGAGGCATTGGACTTCAACACCGCGCGCACACCGCCGGAATGGAAGCGCCTGGCCACCAGCCTTGACGCCGCGCGCCTTGGGTTAAACAACCTGGTCGAAGCGCTGCATGAAACGCGCCCGATCGGTGAATCCGTATTCCAGGTCACATCGCGACTGATCGGTCTGAAGGACCAGCCTCGGCTGGAATGGACGGTTGATGACGTACATGAGGTAACCGCCGATCAACTGGCGGCACATCGCGAAATGACATCGCGCCTGACCACCGCCGCTGAGACGATCGGTGCGATCAGCACGCATCCGCTGCGCGCGATTCAACGCCACGAGTGGCAGGCTTCGCTACCTGACCAGTTGGAGCAGTCGATCGGAAAGCTCAAACTGGCAGCGTCTGAATTGCATCAAGCGGCAGACGCGCTTTGCAACGCGCTGAAGTTTGGCCTGTCTGTTGAAACCCTGAGTCGATCGGAGTTGCGTTTTCTACAGGCTTTTGGCGAACTGCTGACCGACACGCCACGACCAACCCAGACGCTGCTGGAAGAGTCCGATTGGGCAACGCTGCAAAGTTCGCTGGAGCAACTTATCGAGCGCGGCCGAGTGCGTAACCGCACGCGCACGCAACTGTTCGAATGGTATCAACCTGACGTGCTGCGTGAGGATCTGGTCTTGCTGCGCGGCCGGCTGGTGCAGAACATGAACAAGTGGGTGCTGCTGGCATGGTGGGGCTGCCGGCCGGTACGCAAACGTTTGCGCCTGTTGCGCAAGGATTCATTGCTGCCGGACAACAAGCAACTGCTTGCCGATCTTGACGCGATGCTTCAGGTGCGCCAGGAGACCGAGGAACTCGGTGCAGCAAGTTGTCGCGGCGCCATGTGTTTCGGCCTGCAATGGCAGGGCGGTGAGGGTGACTGGGATCAGCTTTCAGCCGTGATCGAATGGACGGACCAATATCGTAAGCTGGTCAGTCAGTCGGTGCTGCCGACGCTTGGACAGATTAATGGATTTCGAACGAACTGTGCGCGCCTGGCGACAGAGTTGCGCGACCAGTGCGCTGCAGGCGCAATGATCGGCCGACCGATTGAGACATACCAGCAGGCATATAAGCAGTACGCCGACGCTTTACAACAGGTCATCGAACTGACACAGATGGAACTGGACGAAACGATTGAGCCCACTTCCGGTGCAGCGCTGCAACAGATTGAGCAGATGCTCCGCGATTGGCAATCCAATTTGCAGCAGTTGAACGACTGGTGTTACTGGCGCCGAACAAGAGAGGAAGCAAGACAGACCGGGCTTGGGGCACTGGTGTCCGCTTATGAGTCTGGCACCGTGCAGCCGGCGCAGTTTCGTGCTGCGGTCGATCACACCATCTATCGTCAATGGTTCAACGCGGTAACTGATCGCGTGGACATCCTGCGTCAGTTCAATTCGTCAGAGCATCAGTATCGCATTGAAGCATTTCGCGAATTGGACAAGGACCACATTCGTCTGAGCCAGGACAGTCTGCTGGCGATTCTGGCGACAAAGGTGCCGACGGTTTACACCGAGCCTTCGGATGCATCGGAAATGGGTATTCTTCAGAATCAGCTTAAGCTCAAGCGGCGGCACATGCCGGTGCGCAAGTTGATTCATAAACTGCCGCATCTGTTGCCGCGACTGAAGCCGTGCGTGCTGATGAGTCCGATGTCGGTGGCCCAGTATCTGGACCCGTCGCATCCGCCGTTTGATCTGGTGGTATTTGATGAGGCATCGCAGATACCGGTGTGGGACGCGATCGGTGCGATCGCACGAGGCGACCGGGCCATCATCGTTGGCGACTCAAAGCAGTTGCCGCCAACCAACTTCTTTATGAAGCTAAGCGGGGAGGATGAGTACCAGGACGAAAACGATTTTGAAGAGCTTGAAAGTATTCTGGATGAGTGTTCGGCTTCCGGCGTGCCGTCGATGCGCCTGCGCTGGCACTATCGCAGCCGCCACGAAAGCCTGATCGCGTTCAGCAACTACCACTACTACGACAATCGCCTGCACACATTCCCCAGCCCGGTGGCGGAAACGAAGCGCATGGGTGTTTCCATGCGCTTCATGGATGACGGCATTTACGATCGCGGTAAGTCCCGTACCAATCGCGCGGAAGCCGAGGCGCTGGTCGCGGAACTGGTTCAACGTTTACGAGCCGTCGGCGATGATGAAAGCAAGAGCATTGGTGTGGTGACTTTCAGCATGCAGCAGCAAAGGCTCATTGAAGATCAGCTCGACGAGGCGCGCCTTGCCCATCCGGAGATTGAGCGTTATTTCACCAATGAAGTCATTGAGCCGGTGTTTGTAAAAAATCTTGAAAACGTTCAGGGTGATGAGCGGGCGTCGATTCTGTTCTCCATCTGCTATGGCCCTGATGTGAACGGCCGCGTGGCGATGAACTTCGGCCCGTTGAATCGCGATGGCGGTGAACGGCGCCTGAACGTGGCGATCACGCGTGCGCGCGAACAGGTTATTGTGTTTTCATCGTTGCGCCCCGAGAAGATCGACCTGTCGCGTACCAGCCGCGTCGGGGTTCGGCACTTAAAGACATTCCTCGAATATGCCGAGCGCGGCCCGGCAGCCATTGCCGAAGCGATCACGCTTGACCACTCGGCAGACTTTGAATCGCCGTTTGAGAAATCCGTATGCGAAGCCCTCGAACAGCGCGGCTGGCAGGTGGATTTGCAGGTGGGCTGTTCGGGTTACCGCATCGATCTGGCAATCCGCGATCCGCAGGCGCCGGGCGAGTACCTGCTGGGCATTGAGTGTGACGGGGCAACCTACCACAGTGCGAAGACGGCGCGCGATCGTGACCGGATTCGCCAGGGGGTGCTGGAGCATCTGGGTTGGAGCCTGCATCGAATCTGGTCGCGCGACTGGTGGGCGAACCCCGATGGCGTAATACAGCGAATCGATACTGCGATCGAAGATGCCAGGCGCCGCAAGGCTGAGCGACGCCGTGCGGCAGCAGCAGCGCAGCTTATGGCGGCCGCACCGCCGGAACCTGAACCTGAAAATGCCGACGATGAACCGGAAGAGGTAGAAGAAGAGGAGCCCGCTCACGACAGGCCGGCTCCAATGATTCCCGGCATGTTTTTCTATGAGACGATCTCAACCAAGAAGGTGCGTGGCACAGCGGACGATTTTTATGAGTCCCGTCATCACAAGCGCGTGAAGAAGTCACTGCTGGACATCGTCAACAAGGAAGCGCCGATTGCTTTTGATCTCGTAGCTCAGCGTCTGATGGACTTCTGGCAGATCAGCCGCCAGACCAGCCGCGTGACGCGGCGCGTGGATCAGTTGCTTAACGAGTTGCAATACGAGAAAGAACTGGCCATGGCGGGGGACTTTATCTGGAAACCCGATCAGAACCAGGCAACGTATCCCGGCTTTCGCGTTCCGGCATCAGACGACGAACAACCGCGCGAGCCGGAGGAGTTGCCGTCGGAAGAAATCGCCAACGCATGTGAAGCAGTGCTCAAGCAGCAGATCAGCATGCCGGAGGCTGATCTATATCGTGAGGTGGGCCGGTTGTTCGGGTTCACGCGCCTGACCGATCGGCTGGAGCGCGCATTGCGCGACGGCATCACGCTGGCCGAACAGCGTGGTCAGATGCGGCGGGTCGATGGCCGTATCGTGCTGCCGTCAGCGTAAGTTCGCTTTCAACGTCGCAACCCCATCAATACAGGTCTGCTCCATGCCCTTGGCCAGAGGCGACGGCATGTGATATTCCCAGAAGCTCACCGGCTCGTAGCCGCCTTCGTCCAGCATGGGCGAAGTGACGAGGTACATGCCCTCACCATTGGCGTAGCCGACGGTCCATGTGTGGCCGGTGTCGAATGCGTCGGCGCAGATTTGGCCATACGGATGCAGGGGTTCGCCTTCAATTGCAACGATGCGCAGTTGCGGGCTCAGTTCGAACAGCTGCATGACAATCGGCGCAGTGGTCGGCAGACGGCCGGCCTTGAGTAACGCGAGTTGATCCTTCGCGTGTTGTGAATAGACCCGATTATCTGCATCGGCTCGTGTCTGGTATGCCGCTTCGTCAAGGTTGCTCTGCAATGGCCAATGAGTCAACGTGATCGATGAGCGTATCCCCGGCTCAATCGGCTCGAGCGTTTTTAGAACACCCAACGTTTCTTCGACGAGTATCTGAGCTGTTTGGGTCGTGTGTGATGAGCCTGGACCGCCGACCCACTTTTCGCCATCGATCAGCGTGCGCGGGCGTGAATCGCCGCCCGGGCCTTGAACGAACATGGCGCATGTTGTGCCGATCTGTTTGTCGAGTTCTCGCCGCGCGATGCCGGGATAGTCGGCTGACACTTCGGTGCCTGAGAAACAGACCGGATGCGTGGCGATGCTGAACAGAATACAGATCGGCTTGCCGGTTTCATCAGTGAACTGGCACACGGGTAAATCATCGTGCACCGGGCCGCCGGGGTTTGGGCCGTTGACGATTTGCCCATCGACCAGTTTGCGGCGATTGACCGGCAGTTGCGATTTGCCGCAGCCGGATGACATCGTTGCCGGCCGATGATTCTCGCGCGCCTGACGCACAGCCTGAACCGTTCCCGCATCGACTCGGTCGAGATAGTCGTACAGCGGTGCTTCATACATCAGATCCAGGTAGTACCCCATCGCCGGCGCGGCGTGCGTATGGGTGGTGCAAAGCATCACCTGATCGGGACGCAGCCCAAGATCGCGACAGAGCAGCCCCTGGATTCGCAGCGCATCGCCTTTGCCAATAAAGCAGAAGTCGTACGTCACGATGACGACTTCCTGACCGTCGTGCTCAACGGACAGGGCGCAGATTTCAATCGGATCGTGAATCCCCGTAGCCAGACGATCACGGGTCATACCCCATCCCATCATTGGGGTGCCGATGTCCGGCGTGATATCAACCGTTGCGAATCCTGCTTTCATGCTGTGTTTCCCTGTACATTTTTCACTTTACGCTGTCGTAATCAGGGGCGAAGTATATCGCGATAGAATGCAGGTAACCAATATCTGTTCAATTCGGCATGATGGAGTTGCAGTTTTGAAGTCTGAGATTCGTGAAATGAATCCGTCCGCCGTGGCGGACAAGCTGGTCGAACTTTCCCCCAATGACAAGCTCGTGCAGGCCAAATGCCGCCTGTTGATCGGCAACGGCCGACACAACGCGTTCCCATCGATCGCCCGGTGGCAGGACAAATTCTGGCTTGCCTACCGCGAAGCAGATGCACACGCGGGCACGGGCGAAATCATCATCCTCAACAGCGCCGACGCGCAAGACTGGCAGGAAGTTCAACGCATCAACATTGCCCCGGACAACCGTGACGCGCAGTTCGTCGTGGCCGGCGATCGGCTGATGTTTTATTTCGTCACTGCTGAATCCTTGGATGCTGATCGGATACACAAGACGTACGCGTCATCCACCACTGACGGCAAGACATTTGAAATTCACGGCCAGGTATGCGAGGACCACTACATTTTCTGGCGCCCGATTTATCACGGCGGCACGTTCTATTGCGCGGCATACACCACGTCGCCGCATCGCTCGTTGGTGCTTGTTAAGAGTGATGACGGCCTTCAGTGGGAGACTGTCCTGCCATTCGGTGACATTGACGCGAGACAGTGGAGCGAGACGGCCATTCGCTTTACCGAGGGCAACACGATCCAGGCATTTCTAAGAATGAAGTTCAGCTTCTCGCGCGATGATCCAGCGCTGGGAGAAGTGTGGGAGTGCAAGCCGCCTTACGATCAGTGGGAGCATGTCCGCACGCTACCGTTTCGGCTCGGTGGGCCGGGGGTGCTGGACATTGACGGCCACACGTATCTGTTCTCGCGCGGCCACAACAAGCTGGGTGCATGCAACGCCATGAACATCTTTCTGGTTGATGGTGACGAAGTGCGCCCGCACTGCTCGATTCCCTGCATGCGCGACGCGGCTTATGGGCAGGCCGTCCCGAATGGGGATCAGATGTTGATGGTGTTCTATTGCACGGTGCCGGATGGGGTGAATCTTTATCTGGCGGATGTGCCGCTGGCCCGGTAGATAACGAGGCCGGCTTTCACTTAGATGCATGACACATCAGCGTTGCGGCGACGACGCGTTTAATCGGCCGTCAGTGCGCCTTGTCTGAAGCCATCCCACCTTGGGTGAATCACGATTGAATCTATAAACATTTTTATTGAAATGGCATACATGTGCTTGGATATGTGTTGCAACAACTTGCAACAAAAAGTAAAAATATTTGTAGCACCTCCCCCATGCCCCTCCTAACCTGATACGTACAGAGGAATCACATCCGATGAGCACACTTCAAACGCCGAATACGCCACTTGTTTACCAGGCCATCAAACGGCAGCTTGGCCGCGAGATCGGCCGTCGTTGGACGAGCGGATCAAGGCTCCCGCCGATTAATGAGTTGGCGCAAATGCTCGGCACAGGCAAGCGTAATACGCATCGTGCTGTTCGTGAACTGGTCGACGAAGGCGTGCTTGTTTCGCGCCCCGGGATGGGAACGTACGTATCGGCTGAGATTGATGTTGAACAGTTCCGCGACATCGTGCGAACTGCCGAGGATCTGCAGGTCGGTGGCGACCCGGCACAACCTTTGGCGGGCTGTCACATCTGCGTGATCACCGCGGAGCATTCAACCGATCTGATGATTCAGGAAATGCGCGCCGGCTTGATTGCCGAACTTAAAGGCAAAGGCGCGATCATCACTAGCCATCTGTCCACCGTAGAGCAGCCACTGCCGGGCGAAGAAGCGAACGCGCCGGATGCATTCGCATTTTTGAATCCGGAAGTGGTTGAACCCATTGAAATCAAAGGCGATAAGCCGGTCGTTGTAATCAGCACATCGAGCTATGTAACAGTCGCCATGCCGCAGGGCTATGACGTGGTATCTGTCGATCAGGAGCAGGGCGGAGTGTTGGCCGGTCGGCGATTGCGTGATGCCGGATGCCGCGGCGTGTGCTTCATCGGCGCGTCGGCCGCCAGGAACCAATCACACCGCATGGATTGGGACAACACGTCGATCGCACGTTTGCGCGGCTTCGTGATGGGGTGGGGTAGTGAAGTGCCGCTGGCGCATCAGTTGGTCACGCAGTTCTATTGCATTTCTGAAGGCGCAAGAATGGTTCAGCACTACATGCGACTATCGCCAAGGCCAACCGGCGTCTTTTGCGCATCTGACGAGTTGGCGGTCGGCTTTCTGATCGGCGCTATGGCATACGGCTTGAGGCATGGTGATGACTTTCGGCTCGTCGGTTTTGACGGTCAGGGCTTGGGCCGCATGCAGCCGGAGGGACCATTGACCACCGTACGGGTACCGGCCATGGAGATGGGTCGTAAGGGTGCGGAATTGCTGGCCGGCCGAATCGAACAGCCCGATCAGCCTGTCCGGCGGCTGTTTCTAGGATGCAGCTTGTTTGAAGGTAATACCGTTACCGCAAGCAACGAATTGACCAAGTCCAGGGCGTACAACGATCAGATCAGGGCAAGGTTGCTGGAAAGAGAACTGTGATGCACAGGAGAATGGGCATGAAAGCTAAACACAAAGCGTTCACGCTAATCGAACTGCTGGTCGTTATTTCAATTATCAGTGTGTTGATTGCCATTTTACTTCCGGCACTGGCGCAAGCCCGCATTGCCGCAAAGGGAACCTCGTGCTTGTCAAATTTGCGCCAGCAGGCGGTCATGATCGAGCAGTACCGCGCGGATGAAAGTACCTATTTCCCAATGGCTGCAACGCATCGTGGTCCGGGAACGACCGATCTGTCGCCAAACTACAACCACGGCAGCAATTGGTGGCTGTCGCTCAGCCGGTATCACCAGTTGTTTAATCATCGCGGGTCGCCGCAGCTACAAAGCTTTACACCACGCATCGCCAAGTCAGTCATGCAGTGTCCGGACAATTTGGGTTCGGGTTCATACGCGCCTGATCTGTTCGCAGCAGGTATCTCAACGCAGTACTCGAACCAGGCATGGCCCCAGTACGCAATGAACGCAGCTTTTGGCTGGTACGACTTCAACAGCGACTTTGGAAATGCGCCGGGCACTGCTGCGAATTACAAATGGAAGGGGCCGATGCGCGAACTGGTCGCACCCTCATCGGATGTGGTGTTGATGGACGCGCTGGTGGCCAAGTATGCCAACTATGACGGCGCGGCTCTTTCATGGGAGTCGTCCTACAGCGGCTACTCCGTCTACGGGCCGGTGGTCTGGACGTTCTTTCCGACCTGTGTCAGTCGAGGTGACGACACGCATTGGGAGAACCGCAATCCGGGTGTTAACGGGGGCCACGGCGCGACGGCTGTCGGCGGGTTTCGCCATGCCGGACACACCGCCAATGCTTCCTTTGGCGATGGACACGCTGAATCGTTCCAGCGCGCAACCGGAACAGGTGCTCAGCGAACGAGCACAGACATGGCTCGGTTTACGATTACGCCGAATGTCTTTTCGAACGCGTATTTCGCCTATCCGTAAGTATCGGGCCTGCGGATTCCAACGATCTTTAATTGAAGACTGAATTGACTGGCCACTTATACCAATCGCACTTAAATCTCGTGCAGAACACGCTTCGCGGGCGCTGAACTGATAAGCGTTTATGACGTCTTCAACGCGTTAAGAAGATACGCAATGCGTATTAGCTGCCAATCAGAAGGGAATTTACATGCGTACCGTGACGATCTTACTGCTGATGTCGGCATTTCTGATCTGTCAGTCGACTGTAGAAGCGGCAGATATATCACAGGTTATCGCGGCGCGGACCTCGGTACCTGTCACGATCGACGGCCGATTGGATGATGATGCGTGGCACGATGCGCAGACGTTGTCCGACTTCACAATCGCCGGCAAAGGAACCCCTGCAAAGCAGGGAACCAAAGCATGGGTCGTGTTCGATAACCGCCATCTCTACGTCGCGTTTGATTGTGACGATAACAGGATCGTCTCGTTGGATCGGCAACACGATGGCCCGATTTGGGAGGACGATTGCGTGGAGGTGTTCCTGTCCCCTCGCTTTCGGCTCGACGAATATATCCACATCATCATTAACACCAAAGGTGACGTATACGACGCGCGCGGGCGAGAAAGCACATGGAACCCGACGGAACCGATTAAGACCGCCGTCCATAAACGATCCGGCGGCTACGTCGTTGAGATTGCCATCCCAATCAAAGGTATTCTGGATGACACGGGCCTGAAACCGCGCCGCGGCGATCTTTGGGGAGTTAAGCTCGTACGGGAAGACTACAGCCAGCATTACAAGCCCATCGTGGAAGCGACCAGCTGGTCACGCATTGCCAGTGCATTTGCGGACTCGGCCGCATGGGGCAATCTCTATTTTGAATCAACCAACGTTCTGCCGAACGGCGGCGCGGAAATCGACACCGATGCCAATGGCATTCCCGATGGCTGGTCATTCTACGCTAAGGATCATTACGACAAGGCGCCGCCCAACGTCAGTATTGATACGAATGTGAAGGCCGCCGGCAGGCAGAGTTGCCGGATTGACAGTGATGGTTACTTTGTCATCACGCCCAATGGATTCGGCCCGCGCGACGGCCGCTCATACCGTATCACCGGGCAGGTAAAGATTCAGACGACGCGGGAAGAAAACGTTCGAGTCAAAATCGCAGCCGTTCCCAATAAGAACCAGGTCATCGCGACGCATAGCGATGATTTCGTACGGCATACGTTGGAAGCCACATGCAGCAAATCCAATGACATTGGTTTTACACTCACCTGCTTCGGCGGCAAGGGAACGGTTTGGGTTGATGATCTTCACATTCAGATGGTACGTGTTGTGCTGGAGCCGGGTCTTGTTTGTCTGACCGGCAATGCAGAAGGCTCACTTGCCGATCGAAACGCCGCTCCCGATGGAGCGACTTACACTTATCGCGAGACGCTGACGGATGCACCTTTCTTTCCATTCCCCGTACAGGGCAAAATGGAAGATGGGCGATCTGCGGGGCATGTTCCGTTTTCTGAAGGCAGATTGACCGATGGTGACATGCAGAACCTTGTGGTCTGGCCTGTGTACTGGCTTGGACTGCACGGCGTCGGTATCGAGTTTGATCTGAAAACGGATTTCATCATTCGTAAGATTGAAGTCTATTCCGCGACAAACAGCATGTGTAATTTCAGGCTGTATGCGAAAGACGATGCATCGTCACGATACGGCCTGTTGGCGCTTCGTGGGCATCCCAACGATTACTACGTGGAAGCCCGGGGGTATGTCGGCTTTGATAATCTAAACGTCAGGGCGCGCCATGTTCGTCTGAACATGCGACACCAGCAAATGGTCAACCATCCGGGCATCAGTGAAATCCTGATCTGGGGTACGCCTGTCGATGCCGCGTCCCAATCGCCGAAACCGACCGCGATCGCCGTTGACATTCCCGGCCGCACAAAACGTGAACCGCGTAAGATTGATTTGCCAATGGCGCCACCATTGGCCATTCTTCCTCAGCCGCAGGAGATGCAAACGACGGATGAAGTCTTTACGTTTTCGTCGTCGACGCGCATTGTGACCGCGAATTCGGATGACCGCCTGCAACTGACTGCCGAGGCATTGCAGTCTGAAATCAAGTCAGACACCGGGGTTGAGCTGCCGATCAGAACCTATCGTTCTGAATCCGATCTAACCGACGCGATCGTCATCGGAGAAGGATCTCACCTGCCGGCCCTTTCCAAACTGAGTCCACCGAACCATGAGCAGGGTTATTCGCTGAAGGTCGGTCGGTCGTCAATTCTTGTCGCAGGTGCGTCACCTCGAGGAACTTTTTATGGAAGTATGACATTACTGCAACTGTTACAGGTTGATGGGCAGACATGGTCCGTTTCAGGGGTTGTCATTCGCGATTGGCCGACCTATCAATACCGTTTTTCTCAAACAAACCTTAAGTTTGCACCGCTTGAGCGAGGGAGGAATCTGCTTCGCGCGTACGCCCGGTACAAGGTGAATTATGTGAGCATGGGCGACCGTACGGATTACGTAGACGCAGCCGTGCCTTTGATTCCCGTGGCTGAGCAATACTTTGTGAACCTGATGCCCAGTCGCGACTACCGCATGGCAGCCATGCTTCACTACAACAAGGGTGAACTGATTGAGCGTGCTCCTGACGAGTCATTGGAATCAATGGGGCGTTCTCGCCGCAACGTATGCCCCTCGAATCCGAAGACATGGGAGTTGTATCAGAAGCTGGTCGATGAAGTGGTGCCGCGGTTTAATTCCGATGTCGTTGTGATCAACATGGACGAGATGTACCAGCCGGACAATGGCTCTCGCTGGAACGTGTGCTCGCTGTGCCGATCGCGCAACATGCGTGGCTACGAGTTACTGGCAGAGACGATCAATCGTTGCCAGGCAGCGGTTGGCAAATATGGCAAGCGTGTGATGTTGGTCGACAGCCCGCTCTATTCACGCGGTATATCCAACGAGTCGGATACGCAGGACGATTGGCGCAAAGCGCAATCCTTGATCGATAAGCGGGTGATGATGTACGACTGGCATGGCGAGATCGGTGAGTCTATGGCGGCCAATGGGTACACCGTCCTGCGATGGGGGATTACCGCACAGCCTTCCAAGTTTCAGAAGGGCATGCAGGGCTGGTTCCTCAACGGTGCGGATGGCCCGTTCAGCCCGCAACGCGTTTTGGATATGACCAGGCTGATGTGGAACCCGAACGCGACTGAACTGAATACGCCAGACGGCCTGAAACGATTGCAACTCGGTGTGACAGGCTGGAGCGCTGTCGTCAGCGGTATTGCATCGCCTGTTGCGCGACGCGGCGACAAACCGTTCTTCATGATCGATCTGCGCAGTGTTGCCAATCGCTCGCTTACGGATGAGACAGCCAACGACGGTGCAGGCTGGATCGACGAAGGGCCGTTGCGCAGTCTGGATGCGTTGAAGACGGGTAAACGCGAATTAAATGGTATTCCTTTTGACATCATCGACGGCAATGAAGGCAGGCAATGCGTTATGGTGCACAATCCCGCGTACCTCAATGCGACACTGCCCGACCGTTGCGAAATACCAGTTAATCGCAAGGCTGCATCACTGCTGTTTCTGCATACGCTGGATCGAAGCGCGGGTCAGAACTATATCTGCCGATACGAACTGGCCGGTTACTACTTTGTTACCTACAAGGATGGATCTGCCGACCGGGTCGAGTTGAAGTATCAACATAACATCACCAACTGGGACAAGTTCGATGAAGTGGGGTACGCTGCTTCATCCAGCATTCTGCCGGACGCGCAACTGGTCTGGCGGGGCGTTAACGCCGGCGGTGATTCTGCGTCGTTGTATGCAACAGAATGGGTCAACCCGCGGCCCGATCAGACCATCGACAAGATCGTTTTTGTCGCAACGCAGCGACCGCAGGCGTTTAATCCGATCCTGCTGGCCGTGACGGGGATTGAGCCGCGGCCGGTTGATATCTCCTTTTGGGCTTCGCGCCGAACGGAGCTGATGGATATCACATCCATCACGCCATCAATCCCGACCGGGAACCTGATCGATCTGGGTGGCGGTCGGCGGAGTGGCCCCGCGCGTTACACTTCGGCCGGCGGCGTTACACTTCAGACTGGACCGATACATGAAACCAGGACTATGGCTGGCGGCGAGTATCACCTGAGCCGCGTGGATCATCTGATCGAGCGGGGCAGTGTTGGACTGTGGGGCTATGGTGAACGATCGGTCATTGCGACGTTTCCCGAGCCGACCGATCTGACGTGTGTTGGCATTTTTGCGCGCCCTCGTGAGGAACGGTACCTGACCGACTTTGAAGCGTGCCCCATTGATTACAAGATTGAAGTCAGCCCGGATGGCCGGTCTTTCGAACAGGTTGCTCAAGGCAAACGTTACAACAGTGACGAACAAGGCTGGCGATACACATCCTTTGAGCCACGAAAGATCAAAGCCGTTCGGGTTACGGTATCCATTGATGCATCTTATATCGGGCCCAAGCGCGCTTCCTATCCATTCGGTTTGGCCGGATTGAGACTGTACGCGCCAAGATAGAAGCGACCTTCCGTACCTACTTGTCGATATCTGTACTACCGCTCAGCAGGGCGATGGATTCGTCAGATACAAGTTCCGGTGTTTTCCCAAGAGCATGCCGCGCCAGCCAGCCGCATCCTGCCGCGACGAGAATTTCATGACCACCTTGAAAGATGGTGATGCGCGTTTTGCCGGCAGCGCGGCGTAAGTGGATGGCTTTGTCGCCGTAGAGTGGATCGGGTTCCTTGTCTTCGGTCGTGGGGCTCTCAAGCATGCCGGATTCGTCAAGCTGGCGAACCTCTTCGAGCGTGACAGTTGGTTCGCCTTGTGCTTCAGCGAGCACGTTGTAGGCGTCGATCGAATGATGGAAGTGTACGGAACCGGTCTTGCCGTCCAGCACACCGTGGCTCAGGTCCAGCGGTAGATCGACGGCCGCCGCGATGTGATGCACCGGCGACCGGTCGTACAAGTCCTGATCGATTTCATCACTGTCACCCGGAGCGCCGTTGACGCTCGCTTCAATGTCTTGCGCATATCTGCCTCTTTTTCCGTCCTTGTTGTGCTGGCGATGCCACGTGGCAATATTGCTGATGCCGCACCACGCGCTGACGGCTGCAAAACGATCCGGGAAGTGGGCTGCCATATTCATGGCCATGTGACCGCCACCAGAGCCGCCGAGCACGTAGATTCGATCGGCATCAACCGGCCAGTTTTCACACGCCCAGTCGACCGCGTCGATGATGTCCTGTCGTGCCAGTTTCGAACCGCAGGCCTGTGGCGTATGGTTCGGCCCGCGAAAGTTTGGCTGAATGAAGTGCCACTGCCGCGCGACAGCCTGACGGATGGCCGGCGATGCATCCTGATGATAGTCACCGCTCCACGTATGCAGGAGCACCAGCAACGGTCTGGCATCGTCGCCGTCCACGCGGATGCCGCGGCTGGGCTGTGGGGTGTGGTCAAGTGAACTTTCGACAGTTATTTCAGTCGGCGTTGGGTGCGACACCGGTCAATCTCCTGTTTGGTAGCTCGACCAGTGTAGGGCAATCCACCTGCAAATAAAAAAACTCGCCGGCACAAGGCCGACGAGTTTCGCTTTTCGTATAGTCCGTTGGTACTAACTACACGGTTGTGCGCTCACGTCGTTTTCGGCCCAGAAGAGCCAGTGCGCCAAGGCCGAGCAGGCCGAGCGATGCCGGTTCCGGCACGTTGCCGAAGGCTACCTCAGTCACTGCACCGGAGCCACCCATGTTGACACGAACACGGTCAAACAGTTCGTTGCCGAAGTCGATGGTCTGGAAGCTGTTGTTGCCAAGACCAGCGATGTTGAAGGTCGTGACCAGCGAGTTGTTGCTGAACAGTTCGATGGTGCCAGGTTCGGAACCTTCAATGTCCAGCAGCGAAACGTGGCCGCCCAACTGGGTGTTATCGAAGAAGAAGTCGAAGTAACCAGCCGGTCGGCCGCCTTCGTCGTCCGGCGTGGCGATGTTGCCCGAGCTATTGAAAGAGTTACGCTCGGAGATGATCAGGACATTGCCCATTGCATCGTGCGGCGAGCCGGCGCCGGTTCGCAGGTCAGAGTCACCGCCGGTCGGGTTCTCTGAATCAAATGCGATGCCGTAGTCAAAGTTCTTACGAAGGTTTTCAGTAACGATGTTGACACCCCATGCGGCGTATTCATCATCGATGACCTGACCTCTGTCAATGCTGTTACCCAATGCATCGGTATCGAAGTCCAGCACCATGTTAATTGGGTTCGCTTGAGCAGCGGTGCCGACAGCAAGTGTAGCGATCAGAGATAGAATCCATTTGCTCCGCATTGACGTTTTCCTTTTGATCAGTTGAATGAATGCAAGTCTTTGGGGGGTAGACCACCACCGGTCTTCCCTTGCAATACAAGACAACCCAAAACCGGTTGCGGCTAATTTGAAAGAAAAAATGTGCCGGGCAAATTGGACGGGAGGTCCGTTTGGCACGATTGCGGGCTTCAGATAAGAGCTTGGACGCGATTATTGGGACGTCAAGTGCCGTTTGGGGGCAAAATCTAAAACCCTGTCATTCAATGGCTTGTACGGGGCTGTGAATTGCCGTCGTCGCTATGTGTCTAAGTAACGGTTTGTTTCTGAAACACCGCCATAAGCGACATGCCGGCTGGAAATGGCACGATACGCATGATGTGCGCTTCTATGGCGAACACCGTCTTCAAGAGATGATTGACAGCTTCAGGAGGCATCTTCAGGTCGTTGTTCTGATACGGCAAGTTCATGGTTCGTTGCAAAAAGCGTACTGGTGCGGCAAGTGGAAACAGAAGGGAATTGAAGTAGCTGGCAAATACAAGCCTGCTACCGGTCTTGTCGGAAAAGTCAGCCAATTGCCCGCGGTGATATCTTCGGAAGTGGTGGTGTTGCTTGTCTCGATCCGTCCAGAGCCACATGAATGCCGGTACCGTCACGAGCAGATAGCCTCCGGGTTTGAGACGATCCACCAACGCGATGATCGACTGCCGATCATCGTCCACGTGTTCCAGTACGTCGGTTGAAATAATCAGATCAAACTGGCGATCTTCAAATGGTATCCGGTCGGGCAACCTGCCTTCTTCAATATGGCCAACTGATCGAGCGATTGCTAATTCGCGAGCGGCCTCTTCCAGTTCGAATGCGAAGACGCTGCCGTACTGTTCGAGCATCTTCAAATTGCCACCGGTGCCGCAGCCCGCGTCCAGCACGTCGCAATCAGTTGGCAGGTTCAGACGCGAGATGGCGTGGTTGATTATGTATCGACGCCCTCGAAACCACCAGTGGCGATCTTCCGCATTCGCCATGGTGGTATAGAGTTCGCTCTGCATATTCGTTCCGGTTTCTGAGTCAGTCTGATGCCGGGGCGGGCTGATGCGTTCCGGCAAGCCAGCGATTCACGCGCAACTGTAACATGGGAAAGAACTCGGCAAAATCGCCGGCGAACGAGTCGTAATGCGCGGTTAGATCTTCGACAGCCGGATTAAGCCGAATCGGACGGCCGAATCGGGACGTCAGACGCCTGCCCAGCCGGCGTAGTGTTTCTTCGATTCCGTCGATGTGGCGATAAGCGCCAAAACGATCGGTCTGAACAATATGTTGCAGCGCGGCACGCGCTGGACCGGGCAGATTGATCTCGCACGAGTCGGCCATTGTGTAGACGCCGGCAATAAACACTTCAAATGACTCCGACGCGTAGAGACCCCAGTTACATGCCAGAAAGTGATCGTAGAAGATGTCGACAAGAATACCGGCATACCGCCGGTGCTCATCGGCGATCCGTTGCCAACTGCGGTGGACGATCGGATGCGAGTCGGTATAGGCATCGATGGTCTGGTGGCATCGCACGCCTTGAAGAAATGCGGCACTCATTTCGTCGCGCTCCGGCCGCTTGACGAGATCCGCCAGGAGATTACCCAGGCGGAATTCATTGTCCGGCCTGGAGAGCAGTGTATGTGCCAGCCAGTTCAAAGTGATCTCTCTTAGTCGAAGGCGCGTTTACTTGTGCAAGGGCATTCTACAGAATCCAGGCAATCGGGAATGCCGGTATGCCGGATTGCGGGTACGCTATGATCGGATTTGATCATTCAAGACGCACCTGATGATTCATGCCGCTGATCGAAAAATCGCTTTGACGCTCCTGCTTGCATTTCTGTTTGCGGGTGCCTATTTCTTTCAAGGCGGTGGCTGGAATCAGAACGCCTTTATCGACATGACGCGCGCCATCGTCGAAAAAGGCACACTGGAGATCACGCGATACGCGGACAACACCGGCGATGTTGCAGAGGTGGACGGCCGTGTGTTCGCGCTGAAGTCGCCGGGACTGGCCGTCTGGACAAGCGTCTTCTATCTACCCGTCCGGTTTGTTCAGCTCATTGTCGATATTGATCCGGATGAGCGTTTCTGGGCGAACTTCAACGCGCATGTCATGAATGCGTGGGGGGCTGCACTGCCGGGTGCGTTTGTCGTGCTCGGCTTATTTGTTCATTTCCGTAGGAAGGACCTTTCAACCCGGGCAGCGGTCTTCCTGTCCGCAAGCTTCGGTCTGGGCAGTCTGGTGTTGCCTTACTCCGGTTTGTTGATGCGCGGAAATCTCCTGGCCGCATGCTTCCTATGGGCGTGGCTGCACCTGAGTCATGACGATCGTGAAGCAAAGTCCAACGAGGAACGCCGGCAGCATCTGTTGATTGCCGGCGCGCTGCTCGGGCTGGCAGTGCTGACGGACTACATGGTGTTGCCGCTGGTCGTGATCTGGCTGGCCGCCTTCCTGGTCCGGCATCGACGGCTTTACGACACCGGCTGCGTTGCCCTTGGCGTGGCAATTGCCGGCGTGCTGATCGGCTTGATCAACTGGTATTACTTCGGCGCGCCGTGGCGCACGGTCTACACCTTCATACCCGATGAATTTTCGGAATCAGATTTGTTCCTCGGCGTATTCGGCCTTCCTGATTTAAGACGCGTGTACTGGCTGAGCTTCCACCCTTACCGGGGTATTTTCTACTGCTGCCCGGTTCTGCTGCTGGGTTTCAGTTGGCTGCTGCAGATGCAAAAGCCGAAACTGCCGAGTTTCACATCGGTCCTCGCGATACTGGCAATCGGTTATTACCTGACATTCAACCTGTGCTTTAATGGCTGGAGCGGTGGTGTGGGCATTGGGCCGCGATACCTTGCGCCGATGCTGCCTTTGTTTTTCAGTTTCGCGCACCTGGGCTGGTCACGCGCCCGTTGGATCGCATTTCCGCTTGCTGGTTTATCTGCTTACGCGATGCTCGGCGTGACATCCGTGCTGGTCATGATTCCGGCCCGTAACTTCGGGCCACCGCCTGAGAAGTTCAACCCCGTGCTCGAAGCGCTGTCTCGATTTCATGACGGGCGACTGTCTTTGAACAGCCAGGGCGTGCAGGACTTTCGCGGCCGATTTCCGGCTGAGCCCGCCGATGCTTTTGACAGCTATAACCTTGGCGAGGTGCTGGGCCTGCAGGGGCTGTCCAGTCTGATTCCGTTGCTGGTGGGATTACTGTTGTTTGCTATCGTTCTGTGGCGCCTGTCATCGAATAAACTTGCGCAGCGCGTCTGATGCATTACGCAGCGTCACCGATCGCTTACCAATCCCGGCAAACACCGTTACCATCCCGCCGATCTGACGAATTGCCGGCACATCAATGTGCTTCGCCCAATCTTCGTCGCGATTGGGATTAAATTTCTGCGCGTCTGCATCCACGGACTTGATGGCCTTGCAGACCGCCGCAGCAAACAGGCAGGGCAGGCCGGCCTCCCCATTACCCGTCAGTTCGACGCGCCCGCCACGCTGTTGCACAGCCCAAACGATTTCCTGCACGCGCTGCGAGAACGTGGTGGGGTTATACGCGTTATAGAACAGGATGTCTTTCGGCGGCGCCGGTGCTTTTCGCGGCGTGACGGTCAGGCGATTGCCGTCTGACGCGATCCGAACGGTTTCCGGTTCAGACGCTGTCAGCCCGTCAGACGGAAACGCGAGCACGTGTTTGAGCAGCGGCGCCAGCTTCTGCGGCGAACGGCGATACGGCTTAAGCGCCGCTTCACGCCACTGTCGCCACGTCTGGCGAAATTCATCAAACGGCAATGCGTCCGGCGCGGGCTTACCCCACCAGACCAGTCTTTCGGGCATTGAGGGTGTGGCGAAGCCTTCCGCTTCAACAGTCAGGTCATCACATTTGCCATCAAACAGGTGCTTGTTGAAGAACCGATACACCGCCTCGCGCAGTTCGCGATTGTAGTTATGCAAATCGTATACCTGGTGGTGACCAGCCGCATTTTCCCGTCCTTGCAGCTTGTAAATCGCCTGCAGCGCGGGAAATTCTTCTACCGCTGTGAGTTTCGTCCAGTCGCCGATGCAACTGCCGAGCAACTGCGGCTTGGGTGCAAACAGGCGCGCCAATTCCACGCTGGTCGCGTCCGTGCGCAGCAGCGGGGCGTTTTCACATTGGCAGCCGCCCTGCATGTGATACGACACCATGCAGATCGGGGCGCTGACGGTGGGGCGATCGTCTACTGCGCAAAGTGTAAAGGTTTGCGTGCCGCCGCCAGAACAGCCGGTAACGCCGATGCGCTTCGGATCAATTCCCGCCCCCGGAAGGTTCAGCATGAAATCCAGCGCGCGGATGCTGTTCCAGGTTTGCAGCCCCATCAGCGAAAGACCCCACGCGTGGTCTTCTTCAAACACTTGGTGTTCAAACTGGCATGAGTCGTTGTAGCCGACCATGTCGTAGCTGAACACAGCCGCACCCATGCGTGCAAACGTAATGCAGCGCGCAATCACGCTGCCCGAATGCCTGTCGTCGTGCAGGCGGCCATAAGGGAAATGCCCGTGCGGGCAGAGAATGGCGGGCATCTTCCGTTTGGGTCGATCGGTCGGCCGAAACAGATTGCCGGTGACGTAAAAGCCCGGCAGCGATTCAAAGTACACCTTCTCACAGGTGTAGCCTTCGCCTTTAAAGCGATCGAACACTTTCGCTTTAAGAGGTGTCTTCGGCGGTGCCGGTTCAAGCGCAAGGCTGACTCTGGCGTGCGTCCGGAGCCAGCCCGCGTACTTCTTCCAGTCTTTCAGAGACTCGAAATGTCGAACCGGATAGTGAAGTCGATTGCCGCGCATGTGTTTCATGGGCGGGATTGTAGCGACTATTGCGGATCAACTGCACCCTGTGGCAGGGCAGCAAAGGATCGATCGATGCCTTCCACATCCAGTAGAACCCCCAGACGCAGTGCCACCGCCCAGACTTTCCCCCGATCGGCCCGTTTCGGTTCAATCGTAATCCACTTTGGTTTGGAGCCGTATGGCATGCTCAGCGAGCCGGCGGGCAGATCGTCCGGCGTAAAGACCGTCATAACGCTGCGCCGCCTCTGGTCTCGATGCGATCCGAGTTTGATTCGGAAGAATTCGCAATCAGCCGGCACACGGAAGTACCAGCGCCCGGAACCAACCAGGTGTGGCTGGTATGTGGACGGGTCGGGCAGTTCAAAGCGTTCGGTCTTCAAACTGCTGACCTGCGCGTACCAGAACCGGAACGCCTTCTGGCTTGTCATCACCAGCCGGTACTCGCCGGTCTGACCGTCCTTGGGATATTCGAACTCGAATCGATAATGGTCGCCGACTTTTACGATTTCCTTGCGCTCGATGACGCCTGACTTGCCAACGCTGCCATCCGGTTTGATCAGTTGATAGTTCACATCGACGTATGCGCCGAAACGTGTACCGACTTTAAATGATTGATCCTTGTCTTCCTTCAACACGACAACCATGTGGTTCAGCTGGTCGGGGGTTCGATGGTGGTACATCGTTCCCGGGCCGGAGGAGCTTTGCCAATAGGGTAAGGTTTGCAGCGGGTTTTTGATCGTGCCGATCGCTTTGATGTCGCGCAACAAATAGGGAGCCTGCTGCGTGTAATAAGACCACGGGTACCAGTTCACGCAGCCGGAGTAGTTGTCGCCGGCGGATTGGTAGAGCTTCGGCCCAACACCACTGAACGATTTCGACTTGATCAGATACTTTCTGTCACCCGTGAGCCGATAGGCCAGCGACATGGCGCGCATGATATTGCCCTGGCCGGTGCCGCCCTTGGGGCGGGTCAGTGGATCGGATACGTTCCAGTCAGCGAATTCCATCACGTGCGCAATCGCGGCCGGATCAGAAGTCATTTCAATCCACGGCTCAATGTACGGCGCCCAGTCGATACTGGAAGGCGCGTGTTCCCACGCCGGCTTGCTGTACATCACCGGCAAACCCTCCACGATCTTCAGCAGTGCGCGCGGGTCCCAGGTTGCCTGGTAATAATGAATCTGCGCGGAAAGACAGCCGGCGCCATGTCGCTCTGGTGCCGGGCGCCCGCGCTCCACTGCCAGCGGGCCGGCTTCCAGTAGAACGTCCCACAGTCGGCGGTTACCCGTCAGGTAGTAGCCGTACATCAGGAAATCCATCTGGCTGTTGTATTCACCAGTGCGCGAGCCGGTGTGCCAGTGGACAATGCCTTTGTAGTCGTGCATGCCGCCGATGAGTTTCATCGCGCTGGTACTGGGGTGCGATGCAAAGTAAGGCGTCGTCCAGTGACAGGTGTCCACGTCCGCCAGATGCGTGGTATTGGCATTCGCCCATTTCAGATATTTCGGATCACCGCTGCGCATGTAGAGCAGCCACGGCGTGCGCGCCCGCCCGTGGTGGTAGCCGGCCCAGAGCCTGTAGTAGAAAGGCTCCTGATTCTTCGTATGAAGTTTGATCGACGTGAAGCTGTCGCCATAGTTGAACATGCCGTAGGCTTCGTTGAGGTCCAGCGTGGTGCGCATCAGATAGTCGAACCCGCTGGACATGCGGTCTTCCTCAATCGGAAAAGTCTCTTTATCTTGCGGCTGCATCCAGCCGGCCGCGCCGGTGGCGCAGAGGTAGTTCGGATCGGGCAGGAAATGAACGCCTGCCTGAAACGCACGGTTCAGGGCGGTCAGCTTGTCAGTTTCCGCTGCGTCACCGAACACCAGCAGCATGTCGTGCGTCTTGCCAAGCCCCATGGCGTTGGCTTTCTTCGCGCCGGCGCCGTAAGCCAGTTGATACTTGCCGTTTCGGTAGTACGCGAAGCCATATTCTTTCGTGAGCGGCCCCTCGAAGTATTCATTTGGCATATTGAAGTTCAGCTGTTCACCCTGGTGGGCAAACATCAGGCGCCAGCCCTGCTCGACGGAAGCGGTCTCTTCCGGCGACATGACGGTCTGCCCGTGAGCCGGCCACAGGTGAACGGTCAGCCCGTCGCGATCGGCTTGCAGTTCCTTTGGAAAGTTCTGCCAGAAGTCTTTGACGAGAACAGCCACTTTGTCGCGCCCGAACCAGCCCGGTGCTTTGTCCGACTGAACGAGAACATTCGGCGAATCCGAATTCTGCATGACGATAAAATCATCCCATCGTCGTTGCAGCAGGCTGATTGAATCGGCTGTCACCGTTGACGTGAACTGGCCGTGCGTGTGCGTTTCAGAGGCCGTACTGTTGGGCAGGCCGAAGCGTGCGCGACTGCCGGCGAACGGGAATGTCAGGCCGATATCCCGGTACGTCGTTTTGGTCGTGTCTTCGGCAATGATAAACGTGTGTTGAACGCGCACGTAAGGCAGGTTGGCATAGAAGTACATGCGCACGACATAGCGGCCGAGCGTCTGATCACCACTACGATGAGCGCCCGCCGCGCGCACGATGGTCATCAGCGGTCCTTGTTCCTCGACGATGACTTCGCAGTCGGGATCAGCACTCGCCCGGAAGACAGTACCATCACTGCCGACCATATATGGCCCGCGTGCGTCACCGGGTGTAACGATCTGTTCGTCACCAACCCACATGGCATCGAACAGGTTGAATCGCTGTTTGCGGATTGCGAAGCGGGCAGCTTTGGTATCGACAACGATCTGCGTTTCACTATCAGAGACAGTAATCCCATCCGCATCGACTGACTTCTCGTCCGGCCCGAAGTGCAGCCACAATTGACCATGTTGTTGTGGGGCAACGGCTGTCTGGCAATCCACCGACAGCCACTTGATCGAACCTTCTTTGCTCCAAGTGGCAAGCGTGCGCGTCTGCACGGGAATGTCCTTGCCGCGTCCGTCCCGCAGGCGAACCGTGGCGGGGTCGTACAAGGCGCCCGGCTCAAATGGCACGCCGGTGCGCACGTGCCAACGGTCAATACCAATCGGGACAGCCTGTGTCTGCCTGATGGCGATCCGGCCTTTTGTTCGTGGCTGAGTTTTGGGTTCGTCGAGTTTGAAACCCAGTGCCACCTCATTCGACGATCGGCCACTACCATCCTTGGCTTGTAGCCGCAGTTCGTACTCGCCGGGCTGAAGATTTTTGATCGGCAGGTCGATGCTGAACCGGGTGGATGTAATCTCGTCATACTGCCATTGACCGATCGGCTTGCCGCCTTTGGTTGACAGTGCGAGATCCAGCACACTGCCTTTGGCTGTACCACGCTTGTATTGCACGGCGATTTGTGAAATCGGGTTAAGTGTGCTCTGAACGTGTCGGTCAACAGCCGCGTCCAGTTGAATGGATACAACACGGTTGCGGTACTGCTCTTCGGAGCCGAAGAACAGAATCCCGTAACGCGAAACGGCGTTGAAGGTGCCCATCAGCGCCCACGTGGTGATTTCTTCAATGCGCGTCAACTCGGGATCACGGACGACGCGTTCGCGTGTGACGTTCATGCCCCACACGCCGCCAGTCGGCGCTTTCTTGTAGCCGAAGTTGCTGAACGGAATGCGAATCTCGGTGACCCAGCCGTCGTCATCGCGCCCGGCTTTGCTGGTCCAGTCGCCGTTCCATTTGATGCCTTCACCCGGGCCGTAATCGTTCTTCGCATCGACCGTGTTGGTGACGAACTGATAGTAAACGCTCTTCCTGCGCCGGCGGTCAAAGAAGACTTCCACGCAGTCACCGGGCCACTTGTCCTCGCCTTTCTGCGCACTGATCATCACGTCGTCGATCTTCGGCTCAGCGCAGTCGAACGCGAAGAACATCGCGTCTCTCGAATAGCACATGTAGACCCTGGTCGGCGTGCGAGCGGTGCCGCCGTTGCGCGTGGTGAGCCTGTCGATAACCACGGCCTGCTGCCAGGCGGGATCGTCCAGCTTGCCATCGAGCACCGGTTCGGTCGTGACGCGCGGTGCAAAGATGATTGGTGGCTCCGGCGGCTCTGGCAGAAAAGTGATGTTGGGCCGCTCCGCAGCGAGGGTTGGCTGCAGGATGGTGAGTATCAGGCCAATCGCCAGCAGGCAGGTTCCTGCCAATAATTGTTTGAATTCAGAGAAAAAACAGCTGTTTTGCTTGTGCTTCTCAATATTTTGCATATTATTGCAGTATCATGTGCCGGGCTGTTTGATTCAAGCGTTTTTGTCTGTTTTCTTCAAAACTTCGAGACCACTATGGCCAGTGCAATTACCCGCCAGCAGGTTCCGCTTGTTTATGAGCAGATCAAGGCTCAGATTCTGCGCGAGCTGGGAACACGCTGGCGCGTCGGCCAGAAACTCCCTCCGATACCGGATTTAGCGCAGGAACTTGGTGCCGGCCAGCGCAACACCTACCGTGCCGTTCGAGCCCTCGTGGCGGAGGGATACCTCATCGCGCGACGGCGGCTCGGCACGTTCGTTACGCCGCTGATTCTCGAAAGAGATTCCGAAGAAGCGGACCATGCCGATGAGGTGATCGGCTGGATCGATCCGATCAGCACAGATCGCGTTGCATCCGAATCGGCAGTACGTGTCGTGCTGCTCGAAGCCACCTATCACTTGGACGGCATGATTCGTCAGATGGAGTTGGGAATCCGCCAGGAGTTGTCGCAAGATTCCGTAGAGGTGGTTAATAGAACGATTTCCTTCGGCGAACTGGATATGAGTCTGCACAAACATCTCGGGGACGTGCTGGTTCTACTGAATCCGGACAGGACCAGCACGATTACCGCTGATGATGACCAACAAATTTGCATTCTCACCACGGGCTACGATGTTCCGGTTGCACTTGGAAGTGGTTACGACGTCGTCACGATTGATGAAGAGCAGGGCGGTTTTCTGGCCGGTCGGCGAATGCGCGAGATTGGTTGTGAATCGGTGGCGTTTATTGGGCGCTCGAGTAATGATGAGCAGACCCAGTTCGATAGTATCTCGACCCGTCGGCTGGTCGGCTTTGAGCGTGGTTGGGGCAAGCCGATTCCACCCGAACATCTGATTGATAAGCGCGGATATGTTGATTGCTGTGGCGCCCAGGCCGTGGCGGACTTCGTAAAACTCAGTCCGCGGCCGGAAGGCGTGTTTACTGCCTCCGATGAACTGGCGGTCGGATTTGTGCTCGGCGCGCTGGCAGTCGAACTCGAACCATGCCGGGACTATCTGTTGATTGGTTTTGACGGACAGGAAATCGGCCAGCGCTGCTCGCGGGGGCCGCTGACAACGGTTCTCGTGCCCGCATATGAAATGGGCAGAACGGCCGGACGATTGATTCTTAAGCGTCTTCGTGAACCGACTCGAGCGCCCAAGCGGGTCAGTCTGGGCTGCGATCTACTGAACGGAACGACTGCAACATCCGAATCAAAGGGAGACTTGCGATGGTTAACCTGAAAGGTGGACAGGCTGTTACATGTCGTGCGGGACGATCGACGAGGCTCGCTTTCACTCTGATCGAACTGCTGGTTGTTATTTCCATTGTGTCATTGCTGGTTGCGATCCTGCTGCCGGCGCTTTCCAAGGCGCGGGATCAGGCCACGCGCATTCAGTGCTTGAGCAACGTCCGCGGGAATATGTTCGGCGTCATCGGCTACACCGGTGACAACGACGGACTGATCCCCGACTCCGCCGGCCCGGCAGCCGGTTTCCATAACAATCGTATGACCAGCCCGGGAGGTATCGCCGCGGCTGGCGCGGGCCTGCCATCGGGACTTGGACATTTGCCATACGGCGGTTACCTGTCCGCTCTTTCTTCACTCTATTGCCCGGCGCGGACACCCCAGGCACACTATTCGGCGGACCCGAACCGAATAAAAATACTGGGTTACGCCACCACCGGCGGGTTTATACAGCGTGTCAATGCGGGCACAATCGACAACAACTTCAGCTATGCCTATCGCGGTGTGCGCAATTCAAGAGGCCACAAGCCCACTTTTATGGCGCACGGCCCGCGCAGCGACCTGAACGGCGGCTACCCGTATTCGCCATATCTCACCAGCCTGGACACGTTCCCGTTTGATCCGTCACGCATCAGCCGTCCGCCGACTTTTCTCGCCATGGTTTCCGATGACTTCAGCTACGGCAAAGCAGACATTCCGCCGCAAGGTGAGTTTCACCATGTCGTCGGATACAACGTGGCTTTCACCGACGGTCATGCGCGATGGGCACCGGATCGTGACCGGCAGGTTATTCTCGCCGGCTACGGCGTGAGTGTTCCGGCAGGCCACTCACTCGAGGGCGTATTTAAAGGTTTGTTTGACGGCGGCGCTTCTCACTTGCAGGCACTCGAACTGCGTGCCGAGGACATCTGGGATGCGTTCGATGGTGACATCGGCGCCTGCACCTATAACATGATCAATGGCCTGTATGAATAACATTGATCCAAGCCAGTTCGATGCAAATTGATCAGCTTGCTGCCGTCGCCGGTTGGGCGCTCTGCGGCTTGGCTGACGGGTCCTGTGGTTCTTCCGCGCTGGGATAGGCAATGCGCCCATGGTAAATGGCACATACCGTGCGCGTGATGGCCTGTTCCACCTTGTTCAATTCCTGCAACGTGATGCTGCATTCATCGAACTGGCCGTCCATCAGGCGCTTTGTCGTCATGTTGTGAACCAACTGCTCCAGGCGAACCGGTGTCGGTTCAGGCAGCACGCGGGCCGCACCTTCAACACAGTCGCAGATCATCAGAATGGCCGCTTCGCGCGTCTGCGGCTTGGGGCCGGGATAGCGGAATTCGAACTCCGTTGGAGCCGGACCCTTGTCCGTGTCGGTCTGCTTCATGGCCGCGTGGTAGAAGTACTCCACCAGTGTCGTGCCGTGATGCGTTTCGATGAACTGGCGAATCTTCGGCGGCAGGCCGTACTCGCGCGCCATTTCGATGCCGTCTTTCACGTGCCCGACGATGATCAACAGGCTCATGGCCGGCGACAGCTTGGCATGCTTGTTCGGGCCGCCACCCTGGTTCTCGACAAAGTACAACGGCTTGTTCATCTTGCCGATGTCGTGGTACATCGCGCCGACCTTGCAGAGCAGGTCGTCCGCACCAATTTCCGCTGCCGCGGCTTCGGCCATGTCCGCGATGCGCAGCGAATGCTGATACGTGCCCGGCGCCTCCTGAGCCATGCGGCGCAAGAGTGGGTGTGACGCGTCGTTCAGTTCGCGCAGCGTCATGCTGGTCGTCACGCGGAACACGCGTTCAATCGCCGGAAGGATGCCCTGGACGAATATGCCGGTTACGACTGCCGTGGTCCAGACCACTGCGCTGCCGAACCAGATATACGATTCGTGTCCCACGACCATCAGGCTCGGCTTCGCCATGCCGACGAACAGCGCGGTGATCGCCATGGCCAGCCCGGACCAGAACCCGACAATGACCAGCTTTGATCGGTTACGGATTTCATTGAGCTGTGCAACAGTTGCGCCCACGCCGACCAGCAGGACAATCAGCGTTCCAAACGGATGGTTCAGGCACACCATTGTCAGAATGCTGAAGAAACCACCGACCGCCAGTGCGAAGCGCCGGTCATACGCGATGGCCAGCACGATCGTTGTCAGTAGCGTTGGAAATGCCAGTGTGGCGTAAAGGTATTGCTTCCAGGCTGACGGGCCTGCCGAAGCGATTAGCAGGCAGCCGACCAGTAGCGCCGTCAGCGCCAGGCCGCGCATCGGGTTCTTCGCGACCTTCACGTTGTAAGCCAGGATGTAACCCCAGAGTGCCAGCGCCAATCCGAACAGTGCGCCAGCCCGGCCGATCAGATACGCCATATTGCTCGGCAGAACCATCCAGAGTTTCACGCTTTTCAGATGGGTGTTGTAAGCCTTCTTTTCTTCGTTAAGCAGCTTGAAGTCCAGCGCGGAAATCTGCTCACCGGCGGAGATCAACACGTCCGTCGGCCGGTAGGTCATTTCCACTTCCCGGGCATTTTCAAATGCTGCGGTACGCCGCAGATCGGTCGTATCCTTGTCAAACAGATAGACCGGCTGAGGGTTCTGCATCACCACGTCAATGACGGATATTCGAAGCTTCGCGGGCATGTAGTCTTCCGCAAACTGCGTCACGCGGCTGCGGAAGGGTGTCAGGTTGCCCATGCCATAGATCGTGGTGTCGTTGCGGCTGATTTCGCTGCCCAGGATCGGGTTGGCGATCATGATGCCCGAGGCCCGCTCGCTCTTGTCGATCTCGATCAGCCGGCGTTCTTCGCTGAGCAGGGCGGTACTGGCCACGCCAGCGACGAACTGGTTGACCATATTCGTCCATTCCGCTTTCTTTTCATCGTCGCGGTTGTATTCCCTGAGCAACTCGAGAATATCGTTGTTGCTGATGTGCAGGTTGTTTCGCGTGTCTTCGGGGATCTGATCAATGTTGGTGTACTCGGCTCCGATCTGTAACAGGCCGTCCAGACCTGCGTGGATCTGATTCAGGTACGCCATATTGGGCTTGTACACTGCCGGCTCGCGGTCGCGTGCGTCTTCACGTTGCCGCCGGGTTTCCTCGTCGTTGATCGCCCGGAACTCCACGCGCGGCACGATTGCCTCGCTCACGATCTGGCCGACTTCGTATCTGGCCGATCGCTCGTTAACAATCGTGACCAGCGTCACCACCACCGCCAGGGCGGCCGCCCACGCCACCGCCCATATGACTGCCTTCTGGCGGAACCACTCCAAACCTGTCACGCGTTTGCGTTGCAGGTTTCTTCGGACTTCGCGTCGACGAAGTGTCGAGTTGTTACGGTTGGGTGGCATGTTGTTTCAGAGGAGCATGAGTTTAGCGGGGCCGCGACTCAAGAATCAATTAGATATCTGCTCTCATTATCGTCGATTTTTGATGAGGATATAATCGATGGTTTAAGTGTATATATTTTCGATATTTAAATACGCGTTCAGTCGTTCGGAAAATGCCTATGAATCGCTGGAATTCGAGTTGGAGTCATAGGCCTCCACGATCCGCTGAACCAGTTGGTGGCGGACGATATCCACCTGAGACAGCGCGACAAACGCCACGCCCCTGGTCCGTTTGAGCCGGCGCACGGCATCAACAAGGCCCGACTGGCTGGCGTCTTCCAGGTCGGTCTGGCTGGTATCGCCGGTGACCACCATTTTGGAGCCGTGCCCCAGCCGCGTCAGGAACATGAGCATCTGCGACCGGGTGGTGTTCTGGGCCTCGTCCAGAATGATGACCGCGTCGTTGAGCGTGCGTCCGCGCATGAAGGCCAGCGGGATGATCTCGATCACGTCGGCGGCCATGAATCGCTCGATATGGTCGAACTCCATCATGTCGTGAAGCGAGTCGAGCAGGGGGCGCAGATACGGGTTGACCTTGTCCTGTAGCGTGCCGGGAAGGAACCCCAGGCGTTCGCCGGCCTCCACCGCCGGGCGGACAAGGACGATCTTCCGCGCCGCGCCCTGTCTTAGCATGGCCACGGCCGCAGCCACCGCCAGGTAAGTCTTTCCCGTACCGGCCGGCCCGGAGCAGAACGTCAGGTCGTGCTTCGCAATCGCATGGATATAGTCCTGCTGACCGGCGGTCATGGCCTTGATGCGCCGGCCGTGCAGATACACGTCCAGCCCATTAGCCAGTTGTTCTTCCGAGAGCGCTTCGGAGATTTCGCCATCAGGGCTGATCGTCATTGGCCGGTCTCCCTTGCTGACTTCTGCAATCAGTTGCAGCAGCGCGTGTCGCGATAATGGTTTGTCCCGGCGCGCAGCCGTGGCCAACTCCGCCAGCACCGCCACGGCCTGGTTCACCGCGTCCGTATCGCCCGTCACACGCAATTGGTCATTGCGCGCCGTCATGACAACACCCAGCGCCTCACGAATGATCTTGAGGTTCCTTTCGCCAGCCCCGGTGACCGCGACGCGCTCCACGCCTTGCGGCAGTTGCACGGTCCGTTCCGCCGGACGTCCGGTCGAAGACGTATCAGAATGAGTTTCGAATTTCGTCATTGTCCGTTATTGTACCTGCCATGCGCTCGCTGGTCCTGATTCTGCTGATGGTTTTCGTTGGTGCCCTGGCTGCCTGCCAGTCGGAACCACCGAAACGAGTGCTGCTTAAGAAATTTTCAACTGCCGGCGATGTCGAACATCTGGCCGGCGCAACGCAGGCACAATGGCAGGCAGACTTTAAACGCATGGCGGATGACATTCGCCGGGCTGCCAAGCAATCGCATTGGGGTGTTCTGCATGTTCGCAAGCCGGTCACGCAGAAGTTTGGGGATCGCGATGAGCAGGTGATCACCGCCGAGATGATGTTGCCCGACGCGCGCCAGGCGTGGGTTCACAGCCGCACGTCAGGGGACAAACGGGTCGTCGTCACGGTGCGCGTGGGACATTTCGGCGATCCTAAGTCGGAGAAGGAATTCCTCAATACGCTGGCTGTGGTTCTGGATGGCAAGCCCAAGCGAAAGCGCGATCGTGGTTTTAAGTTGCCCGAGCGGAAAGACAATGCCGACTCGCAAGATGGCGGTCAGCCAGGCTGAGCTACTTGTGCTGCCACCGGTCTTTTTCTTCCAGAACTGACTTTGCGCCGTTACCATCCAGCCAGGCTTTGGCGGCTTCATTGTCGCGCAGGTATGCATCCCAGAACGCGGTGCTCAGCGCCAGAATCACACGATGATGATTGGGATTGCGCTTCTCCTGATCGCCCGGAAGCGGGCGCTCCGTAAAAGCCGAGTGCTCCGCGTTATAGAGCACCAGCTCATACTTCCCACCCGGCGGCAGCGCGGGATACACTTTTAATCGGTTCGCGACATCCGCGTGGCCGATCATGGATGTGTCTTTCGTGCCCGTCATCAGCAGCCAGGGAATCTGCACCTTGCCGAAGGCGTTGTTTGCGTTGCCGAATCGCGGAACGCTCTGGCTCATTGGGATGGCTGCCTTGATTCGTGGCTCTGTAAATGTCCCGATGAACTTTGGCGAGATCTGGCCGCTGACCGCCTGCGTTGTGACGGCGCCGAAAGAGTGTCCGGACATACCCACCCGGCTCAGGTCCATGCGCCCGGCCAGTTCGTGGTCGCTTGAGTCGTTCCATTCTTCCAACTGATCCAGAACCGCAGGAATATCCTGCACACGCAGCTTGTAGTTTTTGAAGTTGGCTGCCTTTTTCAGTTCCGCAAAACGTTTACCGCGTGTCGTGTTCTGCCAGACGGCCGCGTCGCTGCCGGGGTGTTGCAGAAAGACAGCGACGTAGCCGCGCGCCGCCCAGTGTTTGCCAAGATATGCACTACCTTTGCGCGACCCGCCCAGACCATGGCTGAACAGCATGACCGTTGCCGCCTTTTCTTCTTGCGGCATGTACACGCGAATCGGAATATCGCGGTTTCGATCCGCATCGTGGACGGTCATGTCGATCGGCTTGGAGCCCGCTCTATCTGAAACTGCCAGGGGATCGTAGCTGTCGCCAATAGCGATTGTCTGTAGCGCGCAGAACAGGATGCCGGTCACAAACGCGCGAACGGCTTGAATTCGGTTTGCTCGTGTCATTGGCGATATTCCCCTTTAGCCGACTATACCTATGGTATGCGAGGTGGCCGCTCTTGCTGGAACAACGCCTTAAAGGTTCTGTTATTGCGGCTTTTTCAGACTGCCGGAATTCAGTCCGAAAAGTACCGAAGCGCCGCCACCAGTCCGCAGACAACCAGCAGAAACGCCCACTGCGGACGGCTCAGCCGTTCCTTGTACATCACCCGGGCAAGCAGCGTGGTGCAGACCATCATGGTGCAGACAATAGCCGTGGCTATGCCGACCGGGCCGATGGTGGTGGCGGCCGCATACGCGCCGGTCCCCACTGCGGTCGGTGCGCAATACAGCGCCAGCCTGGTGAACTTTTTGAGCGAGACCGGCTCAAGGCCGGGCCCGCGTTGCAGTTTTCGCATCCAGCACATCAGTACCGCAATCAGGCCGATCGTGAACTCCCACACGTAACCAACCAGAAACGGGTGATACTTCCGTGATGCACTGGCTACCATCACAAAACCAATTCCGAGAAACACGCCCGCAAGCACCGACTGAAGGAGGCCTTTGGTTGCGTGTTGTTTGTCGATGAGCGCGTCCTTCGACTTTGCAAGGCCCAGTCCTACCACACCCAACAGCGTTGCCGCGATCAGGCCCAATTGAATCGGCGAAAGCACCTCACCCAACGCCGCGAATCCAAGTAATACGGCAGTCACCGTGACGAAGCTCATCGACAGGGCATTGGAAACACCCACCGAAAGATAGGCTACTGCATTGGCGGCACACCAGTTGCCAACAGTCGTAATGATCGAAGCCACCAGCATCATCGGCGCCAGCTTGGCCAGGTCTTCCTGATCCTTAAACGGAACGAACAGCAACAGCGGGGCCATGGTGATACCAAGCGACACGCCACGATAAGCAACTGCCGAAAGCCGGTCCATCTGCCGGTAGAACGATGCCACCAGCGTGTACTGCAGTGAATAGGCGATCAATGCTGTCAGCGACAGGCCGAAGAAAAGACTGGGGGAGGGATTGTCAAGCATTAGGCAAATCTAAAACGACGCCGAGCGATGCGGCAACGCATCACGCAACCGACGTGGCGGCAGATTCTACTGAAAACAGAATGCCTTCGTTTGAGGATGGGTGAATGGGGTGGGCGCTAGCCTTGGCTGCGACTTTTTGCGATCTGTACGCCACCCCAGATGGTCATCAGAACGCCGACCACAACCAGCGCCGCGGAACTGTTAGTACCGATGAGGGCGAGTTTGCCTGACAAGCCGCCGATGATGAACACGATCCCGAAAATCAGATTCCACATTATTTGTCTCTCCTGCGGTGGGCGAGAGACAGTAAGTATACCGTTTCGGGCCGGTGGCATTGGGTTACTTTTCGAACTGTTGCTCAACACGGATGCGCCCCATCAGTGCTGCCGAGAGGACTGGCGAAGCAGGCTGTCGGGTTCCGCAAATATTGAAAAAAGTCGGCCTTGGCATGCGGGGGCACAATGACAACCGCTACCGGCGATACTGAGCAACTCGGCATATGGAATTTGTCAGTGCTTTCGTTGTAAAGCTACGGCGCTCTGTTACCCCGACGCCTTCTGCGATCGAGCATGTCCTGATACGTATCCCCGCCGGATCGATAGCCCTTGGCTTCGATCGCGTTCTTCAATCGGTCAGCTTCCTTCTTCATATCAGGCGTTGCGATGTTCGGCATCCCATATCGCATCATGTGTTGCGAGGCGGCCTGCGGGTTGTTTCTCAGCAGTTCCATTTCCGCCAGTCCCAGCCACGCCCACAGGCCGGGAATACGAACCGCCATCCCCTGATCCAGGGTGGCTGGTTTGCGAGACTCAAACGCAGCTGCCCATTGGAACAATTGGGTTGCTTTGGGAAACTGTTTCAGGTGAGCGTTGGCTTTGCCGGCATGTACGGCCGACCAGCAGGCCATTGCTTCAATGGTCGGTGCTTCCGGTCGGCGCGTTGGGTCAGGTAACACTTCGGGCAACAAGCCGTACGGTGGCTTCTCGTATTTCTGCTCCTGCGGAACACGGTCGTACATATTGAAGTTGATATCCGTTGCCATGATGGTTTGTTTGTGCGCCCCATTCATACCGAACATCGCAGCGGCCGCGTTGTTGATCGCGAATAGCCTGGCGATTTGCTCGGCGTACAGTTCGGGGCCGGTTTTGTCGTTGACTCGGATGCCGGCAAACAGAAGTCGTTTTTCCTCCAGGATGGATGCAATACAAAACCAGATCACAGCGTCTTGTACATTGCCTTCTTCGCGCGCGATGGCGCCGCGGTAAGCCGCGATACGTGGCTCGGACGCATCGATCAGCACTGCCTGGTCCAATACGCGTGCGGCACTATGCGTTGCGGTTCTGCCCAGATGCAGCCACGAGAGTTTCAGCAGTGGGGCGGCAGAAGTATGTACCAGGTTGACTGCCTTGGACTGCGCCTGATAAGACTCATCGGTCAGTCCAAGTCGTGCGGCGTTGACATCAAGGCGCTGCCACGCTTCCATGTACCGTGGATTGAGCGCTACTGCTTTTCTCAGGGCAACGACTGTGGCTTTGTAGTCTTTGCGTCGCTCGGCAAGAATGGCTGTGTAATAGTGCGCTTCGGCTGTGCCGGGTCTGGCTCGGATGGCAGCGTCCAGCGCAATGCGAGCGCGCTTCCACATCCGTTTTGCCAGGGATTCGAGTTGTGCCGCTCGTCGTAGGTCTGCTTCGGACGGGCGGCGATAGTAGACATACCACGAGTCCTCGCCCATATATTGACTCGATCGCAGCCCGGCCGCTGCGGAGTGTTGGACGAATGCGGCGTAATCCATCACACGTGCCAGCATCTCCAGAATGACAGGATCTTTCGAGTCAATATCGATTGCGCGCATCAGGTACGACTCGGCCGACTTCCAGTCCTTGTCCAGCTTGAAACGACAACCAGCTTTAAAGGCAAGAGCCCTCGCATGATTTGGATTCTTCTTGATCGCCACATTCAGTACGGCTTCGGCCATCTGAAGCTCTCGTACCTGGCTGTTGTCGGTTTGTGGGCGAAACGTCCTGTTGGCCGCGCCGGGTTCCACCGCTTCACCGAGGACCAGTAGTGCTTCCGTGTAGAGAAATTCACCAAGCGCGGCATAGTCGTCAGCGGTTGCTCTTTTACGATTTGCTTTTGCCCGGAGTGCGTTGAGTTTTGTTTCATACCGCTCGTCCGATCGCAGTCGTCCATATTGGCAGGCCTTAATCAGTTGAACGGCTTTATTGTTGATATCACTCGCGCTTGATTTACCTTCGCGCACCATCTGGAACAGCTCGTTGAGCATGGCCGCCCGCCGCTCAGGTGGCGCTTCAGCAACACCGCGCAGCTTGTTTTCGATTTGCTTGTCGTAGTTGCTGCCGATACTCGGTTTGAGCTTCTTGGCGAGGGCAAGATTCGCGCGAGCGTTCGGCCCATCTCCGAGGTTCGCCTGGGCCAGTGCGCGACCGAGTAATGCATAGGCATGCCCGGGTTTGGCAACCAGCAACCCTGTGTAGTCCCGGCGAGAGCCTTCGGGTGAGCCTAACGCCAGTTCGCAGCCGGCGTAGTAATACAACACGTCCGTATCGTTGGGATAAGCAAGTCTTGCCGCCCACAGGTCGCGGTAGGCACCGGCATAATCTTTCGCCCGGTACTTTTTGATGCCGCGGTCTTTGAGCACATTGGAGACTGCCGCGCCGGCGGGCTTAACACGGCTGGCAAAGCCTTTGGCCAGGGTTTTGAATTTTCGTTTTGCGGCTTCGTGTTTCGGTCGAGCCTGCTGAACTGAAAGTGGTTGGTTCAACGTTTTACTAAAAGCCAATTGACCATATTCATTGGTCACTCTTCGAACCGTGTTTTCATACTCGTCATGCCCGGCAAACGGGAAGATCAACTGGTCCTCCATAAAGCGGCCCTGCATGGCAACGACCGATGCGAGCCAGCACTTGGTCATGCGATGATTCGGGCGGAGGCGATTGGATCGCTCAAGGTCTTTCTGGGCTTCGGCGATTCGTTCGCCCAGCGCGTAGGCCACGCCGCGCGCGGTGAAGTAATCCGCATTCTCAGGTTCCGCTTGCAGCGCCTTGGTGAAATGGGCAGCCGCATCATTCCATTCACCTACTTCCAGCAGGTCCAGCCCGGTGACGTATTCGTTGACACCCGGCTGGGGCGCGGCGTTGATTGTTTGATGGGCAATGGAAAGTAGTATGAACTGGGCTGCTATCAGTTTACGCAGACCGCTGATTATGCTCCCATCCATTGAATTCTTCCTTAATGGCGTTTGGGTATGTAACGACTACCCGCCATTATTTGATGGGTTGCAAATATGGTCAATATCTAATTGGCGCTCGGGATGTCTCGAGCGCCAATTCGTTCAGTTTTTGTGAGTATTGAAGCGGCTCGGTTATCCACCTACGCCGCTGACGTAGGAAGCAGGCCCTGCGGTGGAGAACAGTTCCTGTTCATCATCGCGCGGCCGCCTGCCATGGACCAGCAGACCCGGGCGTCCGCGGCTTTGACCATCGGTTTGCGCGTTGTCCGGGTGGCGAAAGCCAAAACGCACCATGCGGCGCATGTCATCCGTGGTATTGATGTAAGAGCCGTGAATCGTAAAGATGTTGAAGCACACCACATCACCTGCTTTGCCCGGGACGGGAACGGTGTCTTCCAGATGGTACTTGTCTGTCGGCAGGTGGGGCGTACAACCCTGACCGTCTGCTTCGGTGATGTGCTCCAATGCGCCTTGCTTGTGCGAGCCGTCCAGGAAACGGATTTCTCCGTTCTCGTGGCAGGTGTCGTCCAGGTGAACCACCACGTCGATGTATCGTTCATCAGCATGCTTATAGAACGCCCAGTCCTGATGCATGGGAAACGGGTGCCCCGTCTCCGGCGGCTTTACGTGCATGGTCGTGTGATGCAGTTCAACCGGGCTGTCCAACAGACCGCCCATTGCGGTGCAGAGTTTCTGATGAGTAACCGCTCGCATCCACGACTCGCAGTAAAAATGCAGATCGTGCATGGCGATCAGTTTCGATTTCTTCTCTGTCTCATCATCCATATAGACCTTGCGCCACGGGCCGACCCAGCCTTCAGACTTGTGCGCCCAGCGATCGATCATCCAGTCCAGGTCATCGCGCATCTGTGCAAGATGCTCGGGGTCATAGACCTGTTCAATACGCAGATAGCCGTGCTCCCAGAAAAAGTCGATCTGGTCTTGCGTCAACATGGCGGGTGAACTCCTGAATCGTTGGCGTGGTTGTTTTTGTGCCTGTTACTTAATGCGACGAATAAGTTTAGGCTCAATTCAAAGCCGAACAATTGGAATGATTCACCAGTATGTGGTGTTTTTTCAATACTCTGGTTCCATAAGGTGGCCAAGTGACCGGATACGAAAGGACAAGTGAGGGGTGTGCTGACAACATTCAGAGCATCACCGAGTCCGGCAGCACCATGGATACGAAAGCGATCAGGCTCACCAAGGCGAACGCCGATAACAATCCGATACCGGTTGCCAGCCAGCTGGATGCACGTCTCCCCCCGTAACTGAGATGTTCCATCACAGCCTGCCCTTGATAACGTTTGGCCAATTGATGCATGGCAACGACTTGTGCTGCTAGTAGCGGACTGTTTGGAAAGTTGTCAGGTAGAAGCATTGCAACCACCAGGACTCCAATCGTACCGAGCACGCCATAAAGGATTGTGGAATTGCGTTTAGATCGCTCGCCCAGAGCGGAATAGTTCATGGCGATCAAAATGCTGCCGGCGATTGGCGCGCCAAGGAATGTACACCATGCAATCTGGCCGGGCGTCCACATGGATACATTTTCCGATGCCGTCGGCCAATTGGTTTGTGGCGTCCGCGCATCCAGAAAGTCTTCACTGGTAGATGGCTGTTGGGTGGGGATTTCGTTATGCGTAGGTGTCAGCTGGGATGCTTCAACATCACCATCACCATCGTTCATTTCAGCATCACAAGAAGGGCACCGTCCGCTAGCGAGTGGAAGGACTGTGATTCGGCATCTGGGACAGGTTTGAAGCGCTCGAGTATTCACTTGCGTCAGCTCCCCGGATAGTCTATGTGGCTTCAGCGAAACTTGGTCGAGTATCGCCTTCTTACTTATCGATCTCAACCAAATAATGACTACGACGGCAGGTTTTTCTCGAAAAAGTCCAGCCAGTTCTGATGGAAGACATTGTTGATATCGTCATCACTGTGGCCGCGATCAGACATGATGTCCGCCAGTTTTTGCAGGTCCGCAATCGTGTCCAGGTCGCCCGGGCATTGCTCGGTGCCGTACCCGCCGTCCAGGTCGCTGCCGATCGCGGCGTGCCTGCTGCTGCCGGTCAGTTGGCAGATGTGATCGATGTGGTCCGCGATAGTCGCGATCTGGACTTCGGAATTAGGCGTTGTGCCGTAGATGTAGCCATCCATCAGCATCCAGTTGTCGGTGACGTGTCCGATGATGCCGCCGCGCGCAGCAATGGCTTTGATCTGTTCGTCACTGATCTGTCGATCGCCCGGCACCAGTGCGCGGCAGTTGCCGTGACTGACAAAAACCGCGCCGCCGAACAGATCCATTGCCTGGTCGATTGCCTGATCAGCCGTGTGGACGAGGTCAAGAATCATGCCGACCTTGTCGAACGCTTTGACCAGTTCGAAGCCTTCCGGTGTGAGTGGCCCGTCGCCGCCGGTCCCCATGGCGTAAGCGCTGGGGCCGTAGTGAGCGAGGCAGACGGTGCGCAGACCCTTATCCCACCACCACTGAACCTGTTCGGCATTGACGATCGGGTCCGCGCCTTCCATTGACAGGATGTACCCAATGGGCAGCTTACTTGTGTCCGTCCCGTTGCTCAATGCCGTCTGCCATTGGTCGGTTACCCGTTTGAGCGTCCCGGCATCGGCGATCTTGACCAGTTCGCCTTGTGCCTCGAGTAGGTCATAGTAAGTCGCTTGTCCGATTCCAATTGCTGACGCGGCAGTCTGGTTCACGTAGTCCAGGTTGTCGCGCATGATGACATTGCGCACGCCGCGATTGGAAATGCCCGGGTGGGCGTTGTTCGGATCGTTTGACGTGTAGCCAGTCGGCAGGGCACGCGCCAGGACCGTCGCGAGGCAGACACCGACGCCCGCCTTGCGCATCTCCGGCAGGCTGACCGTGTTCTTGCCGCGGCACTTGCCTTCCATGTCTTTCTCGCTTTCGCGAATTTGCTCAACGGTCCAAAGCTGATCGCGATCGAACGACAGGGCATTCCAGGAAATATCAAGATGGGCGTCCACCAGAAGGCGAGTGGTCATGTTGGGTTTACCTTATTTGATAGAAACTCGGCAGCACAGTTTAAACGGTCTGAGCAACAGTGGGGCGCTCATTGGGCTGCCAGCCATTTTCACGAAGCCAGACTTCGAAGGAGTATTCAGGCTCCCAACCCAGAATCAGCTTGGCTTTGCGAATGCTGGTAATCGGCCAGAAGTGATGTCTGGTGACCTTCTGCCCGGCATTCTGCACGATTTCAGTGGCGCCTGGATAATATTTTTCAAGTACGGCTTGCGGGTCTGACAGCGCTTGCCCAATGTCAGAAGCGGTCAGCGGGGTCTTTGGCCCGATGTTAAAGACATCGCCTTTCAGGTCCGTTCGCGCGGCAGCCATCAGTACCGCTCTTGCCACATCGCGAACCGGAACCGTGCGCGAAAGCAGGCTTGGTCCGGCTTTGCCGTCATCGCCATACCCGAACGCCATGTAGCGCAGGCACGCAATCGAAATCTCCGGATGAAACAGCACGTACTGCTGCGCCAATGTTTCCATCAGGTATCGGCTCAAAGAGTACTTGCTGTCACAACGTGCGGGGGCATTCTCATCAACAAAAGCCGCGCCGCTGGCAGCCCAGTCGCGCCCGATCTGAACTTCCATCGTGGATGACAGTACCGCGGACTTGACGCCGTGGCTTCGAGCAGCGTCCAGCATGCGCGCGACCCAGACATTGTGCGCTTCTATAAAGTCGGCGGTGTCGTGCGTCTCCATGCATGCGCCGTGCGGGCCGCCTGTATGGACAATCGCATCACAGCCCGGCAGGACTTCATCAAGTAGCTTGCCGTCTTCGTAACTACCCTTGATGAACTTCAACGATGACGGCTGCGGTCCTCGCTTGGTAGGCCAGTCAGCGATGTCCATCCCAATAACCTGATGGCCCTGTTCATCAGCCAGGATCGCGATTGCTCTACCAAGACGACCACACACACCCGTGATGACTATTTTCATCATCTAACTCCCAAACGCCGCGGAAACACGCATCATAGCGGAACCAACCGCTATCTGCTGATAAACAGATCACGATGTCGTGAGCCTGTTGAACCGACCGGACCCCCGAAGATTACCGAAATCCACACCATAGCGACCTGTCGCACTTGTCTTATTTCATTCTGTTGAACCTGCTAAACCATCGTCAGCAGGGTACCGATCGTCTTGTTGGGCTGGTCGATATGCGCCGACACCGCTTCGTCAATCTGGCTCAGCGGCAACCGATGGGTCGTCAGCGGCTTCACCTTCAGGCGACTCGTGGCCAGCAGACGAAGCGCCAACTCAAAATTGGTTTGCGTCGTCCACCGCATGAACACGGGTGGATATCGCTTGTGGCCCAGTTCCCATTCTTCATCGTGATAGCCGGCGCCGGTTCGGGCAGACGTGCCGATGTCAATGTTGCCTAGTACCGCGCCGCCTTGAATCGTGACATTGCAGCCACCGACAATGATGATCTTGCCCCAGCGATGCCCGTCGTCGGTCAGCTTCATGACGTTTTTGATCTGCTCTACCGCGGCGGTGCCGTCGCCACCGAACGCGACAACGGCTTTGTCATAGCCATGTCCTTCAGTCAGTTCGTTGGCAACCGCCTCCGGATCGTCCTTGCCGATCTGCACCACTGAGTCGATGCCGCACTTCTTCGCTCGGCGCAAGCGGAAGGGCTGCATGTCCCAGCCGGTTGTCCAAAGGCCCGCGTTGCGCGCCAGTTGAGCGGTAAGTTGTCCGACCACGCCCATGCCCGCGATGACCAGGTATTCGCCGAACTGCGCTTCGGCCCGTCGCAATGCGTGCATCGCGGTAATGATCAGGTGGCCGTATGCTGCTTCTTCGTATGCCACGTCTTCGGGCATCTTGAAGGTCAGGTTCTGCGGCACAACCGCGTAAGTCGTGTGATTGGCGCTGCCGCCCATACACGCAACGCGATCGCCAACGGCAAACTTCTTCACATTCGCGCCAACCGCAATGACCTTGCCGGCACACTGATACCCGAACGGGAGCGGCTTGGTTTTCGCATCAGGCTCCGCGCGACGACCGCGGGCGACGTTCATTTCCGTACCCGCGCTGATCAGCGACGCGTGGACGCGTACCATCACATGGTCTCGCGTCATGCGCGGCATCTTCTGTTCGATGACAACGCCGTGTCCCTGGCCGTCAATCGCGCCGGTGCGGCGTTTTGTAGGTAGCTTTGGCATTTGAATTTCCTGATATCAATCCGCTTCATGTGGCAGGAAAGGCGGCCATGATATCAGGATTGGTTCAACTGTCGCCGATAGTCGCGCGGGCTGAAGCCCATTTGCTCGGTGAACACGCGGTGAAACTGGGCATAGCTGCCGAACCCGGCCTGGAGCGCCGCGTCGGTCATGTTCAGACGCCTGCCACGCTGGTAGAGGTCGAAGAATCGTTGCAGGTTCTGCTGCTGCCGGAAGCGGGCAAGCGGAACGCCGATCTGTTGTTTGAACAGGCGGCTAAGACGCGACCCGCTTAAGCCGCACGCTTCGCCCAGCTCTTCAATGCCATGTGTGTCATTGCCTTCCCGGATCAGGTGGACCGCTTTTTCAACGGCTGGGTGAATATCGCTGTCCGCCCCGTATTGCTCGGCGTCGAGAAAGGCGCGCCACGTTTCCAGTGTGGCCCACGCGATCCCCGCGTTACTGAGCGCGGGGTCATCCGGCGACGCGATAATCTGCTCATACGTTTTGACCAGCCGATTGGCATGCGGCATCGTCAGAATCTTTGAGAATCGCTTCGGCGCCTTGCGCCGTTTCAGCGGAGCGTAATCTCGACCGGTGCAAACCTGCTTGAGCAGTTTGGGCGTCGCGACCAGCAGCCACATCACATAATCGAGTGACTTGTCGACCAGCACATGATCCTGTTCCGGGAACAGCCAGATCAACGTGCCCGGCAGCATGTCGTAGCGCCGGTCGTCCACGATATACGTCGCTTTACCTGCGATGGCGAGGTTGAACTCCAACTCATCGTGACGATGGGGCGGGATTGTTCCCGTGCTGCGGCTCATGAACCACAGGCGTCCTTCAACACCTTTGGTCAGCCCTAGCTGTTCCTTGGAACTGCCTTTCATGTGCGCAATCATAGCGTCATGTGATCGGCTTGAAATTGAAAACTGAATTCGAATCAGTCGCGTATACGACGGCTGCGCGCCGCGGCAATGGATTCACGCACGAGTTCGTGTATCTCGCCTGGACCGAAATCGCGCCTGTTGGGCAGTTGCATATATGGAATGCCTGCCGCCCGGGAAACCTCTTCAATCAGGTCGTTGTCCAGTTCGTTGCGATTCTGCCCGCTCTGGATCACCGCGATCGGTCCGTAATCCGACGTGCAGATCAGGAAGTCAATCCCTTTGTTTCGGACCAGGTTCATCAGGAACTCGGAACGTTCCGTCCGTTTGGGCAGTTTCAACGCATCGCCGAAACGCACCTTGGGCAGGACCATTTTGTCATCGCCCACCTCGCGTCTGAGTGTGTTGAGAATATTCCGCTCAACATCCGTCAGCAGCGACTCGGCTTTCTGGAAAGGATAGGAGCCATCGGTCGGGCGCTGTGGGCGCCGGCCGATGTTAATCTCACGCTTCCATAAGATGCTTGCGAAGACGATACCCAGCACAAATGAGACCGACATTGCGAATGGCAGCATAGTTTGCTCACTCTCTCTCTATCCCCCATCTGTCCCCATTTTTGTCCCGGGGTTAGCCTACCGGGAATGGCGACTCGGATCAATCACTAGTGCGGCCCTGAGTTGTTTCTGACGGGCGAATGCATACGCTTTATATCTATGCCCATCATTGAGATTGAGAATTTAGTCAAGAGCTATCGCGTCTACCAGAAGCAGGAAGGTCTGATGGCCTCGATCAAAGGCCTGCTGAGCCGAAAATATCGGACCGTCGAAGCAGTACGCGGAATCGATCTGACGGTGGAGGAAGGGGAGTTCGTTGCATTCCTCGGCCCCAACGGAGCCGGCAAAACGACCACGCTCAAACTCCTGTCCGGCGTCATCACACCGACGTCCGGCTCCGCAAGTGTCATGGGATATGTCCCATGGGAGCGTGACGATGCGTACCGCCGGCGGTTCGCGCTGGTAATGGGCCAGAAGAATCAGCTCTGGTGGGACCTGCCCGCACAGGAATCGTTTCGCCTGCACCAGAAAATCTATCGGATTCCGTCGGAGCAGTTTGATGGCACGATGGATGAACTGACTGACCTGCTCGGCGTGCGCAAGCTGTTGGGCCAGCCGGTGCGTGAATTGTCACTTGGCGAACGTATGAAGATGGAACTGATCGCCGCGCTGCTGCACTCGCCGCAGGTGTTGTTTCTCGACGAGCCGACCATCGGTCTGGACGTGATCGCGCAGCACAACATTCAAAAGTTCCTGCGATACTACCAGCAGGAACGCCGCATCACGATCCTGCTGACCAGTCACTACATGAAAGACGTGGCCGCGCTCTGCAAGCGCGTCGTGATCATCGCCAACGGCGAATTGCACTACGACGGCTCGCTCGAAGGCATTGTCGACAAATTCGGCGGTCACAAGGTCATGACGTTCCAGTTCGCCAATGGCACACTGCCGGACCTGAGCACCTACGGCGAAGTGCTCGAGGAAACCGCGCCGCGCATCAAGGTTCGGATTCCACGTGCTGACGTGCCGCGCATCCTGTCCGATGTGCTGGCGGGCCATTCGATTGAAGACGTGAGCGTGGAAGACCCGCCTTTGGAAGAGGTGATCGCGGACGTGTTCCAGTGCGCCACCGGAGGAGCCGAGCAGTGATCGACCGTGTATTGACATGGTGGACGATCTTTCGCGTCGGCGTGGACGAGCGCCTGGTGTATCGCGCCGATTTCATGCTCGGCACGTTGATGCGGTTCCTGCCGATCGTGACGCAGATACTGCTATGGACCGCGATCTTCGCGGCGGCACCGACGACCGACATTGGCGGGCTCAATCGCGATCAGTTCATTGCGTACTACCTGCTGGTCATGATCAGCAGGGCGTTTTCCAGCATGCCGGGCCTGACGGCCGGGATTACCAACCAGATTCGCAACGGCGAGATCAAGAAATTTCTGATCCAGCCGATCGATCTGATCGGGTTTCTGCTGTTGACGCGCATTGCCCACAAGCTGGTTTACTATATTCTGGCCGCTGCGCCGTTCGCGCTGGTGTTCTATCTGTGCCGCGGCTATTTCGACGGCTGGCCTTCGGCGCACGTCATGTTTGCATACATCCTGTCGCTGTTCATGGCGTTTGCCATCGGCTTCTTCCTTGAGGTCTTCCTGGGCATGATTGGCTTCTGGTGGTTGGAAGTCAGTTCGCTGCTGTTCATCTATATGATGTTCAACTACTTCCTGTCCGGCCACATGTTCCCGCTGGATATTCTCCCGCCACATGTCCGGATGATGGTGGACTATTTACCATTCCAATACGTGGCGTACTTCCCGGCAGCCGTGTTCCTCGGCCTGGTCGAAGGCAAGGAAATGGTGCAGGGCCTTTGGATTCAGTTCGGGTGGGTCGTGGTGTTCTTTGTCTTGGCGCGCGTGACGTTCTCGTTGGGCATTCGTCGTTACAGCGGGTTTGGAGGTTAGGCAATGAGTGAACCCAAACTCGCCTACTGGCCGGTTATGGTGACCTTCGCGCGCAACAGCCTTGTGCGGGAGATGACGTTCCGCTTTAACTTCATTGCCCACGTGGTAACGTCATTGCTATGGACGTCGCTCCAGTTGCTGCTTTACATCCTGGTGTTCAACTTCACGTCCGAAATCGGCAAGGGTTCCGGCTGGACCGAGTATCGTTATTACGTGTTCCTCGGTACCGTCTGGATTATCAACAGCCTGATGCAGTCGGCCGTCATGCCGTCGATCCGCGAATTCAGTGAATTGATCCGAACGGGCAACCTGGATTTCGTACTGCTCAAGCCGATCGACACGCAGTTTCTGGTATCGCTTCAGCGCGTGGACTGGGGCGCATTGTGTAATTTTGTGTTCGGCCTGGGGCTGATCATCTTCGCGCTGGTGAAACTGGAATTCATGCCGACCATCGGACAGATTCTGATGTTCCCGGTATTCCTGTTATGCGGCCTGTCGATCTTCTACAGCCTGCTGCTCGCGCTGGCGACGACCAGTGTATGGATGGGGCGCAACCAGTCCATGGACGACTTCTGGTTTTACATCGCGACTTTTTCGCGCCATCCGCTGGAAATCTACACCGGCGGCCTGGGTATTCCGCTACGGTTTGTCTTCACCTTCTTCATACCCATCCTGCTGGTCATCAACATCCCGGCCAAGATGATGGCCTATCCGCTTGCCAATCAGGATTGGATGCTGGCCGGCTACGCCGTGCTGGCGGGGCTGGTCAGTCTTGGTTTGTCACGTTTGATTTTCCGGTTCGCCTTAGCGGGATATCGCAGCGCGAGCAGCTAACGATTCATCACCCCGAAAGCCCAGCCTCTCGCGAGGCTGGGAACACCACACCCCACAATCACCACGCTTCACCGCCAAAGAAGAACTCCTCACGCGTAATCAGGTCATCCTTGACGGTATAGACAGCAATCTCGTCGAGCGTCATGCGTTCACCGGTATCATTACGCGTCACCTCAAACGTGATTTGTACAGCAAACTGGTCCGGCCGATTGAAGTATGGCCCACGAACCGTTTCCCCATGGATGGTATTCCGCTCCGCCCAACCCCTGGACTTCGCAATCACCGGCTCCTTGCCAACAGTTTCCTTTCCAGTCGGCTCAACGGAAACAATGTCGGACGCATACATCGTCTCCATCACGTCAAAGTTCTTTCGCTGATTACACAGGTCCACCATCTGCTTGGCAAGGGTTTGCAGGCTCATTTGTAACTCCTTGAACGACCGAAATACTACAACTAAGACAAGGGAACCAAAGTGTACCTGATTCCGCGTCAGTTATAGTGTGAGGTTCAACTATGCTTTTGCCACGCTACAGGCGGCCGCGTTGCAACACATGGTTACTCGTTTGTATCGCGTCCGCATGAATAAACGTTGTCCGGGTAGTCGTATCCGTCGAGAAGGACATCAGATTCATACGTCATGCCAAGCTTCCGGGCGACTTTTATCGATCGTTGATTGGCTGGATCGATAAGCGCGATGAGTCGATCCAAGCCAAAGTCAGAAAACGCCAGTTCCCGAACTGCAATCGCGGCTTCGGTCGCAAATCCGCGGCCCCAGCATTGACGGGCAAGACGGTAACCAACTTCAACCTCCGGGCGGCCGTTAATGTCGGGAAACCATGTCAGCCCACAGTATCCCAAAGCCGTTGGGTTACCGGTTTCTGTAACGACCCAAAGGCCATAACCGTGTTCTTCGTAGTCGCGCTTCATTCGTGTGATCCACGAGCGAATCCAATCATCACTTTGTGGACCCGGGCCAAACCGCATGACTTCGGGATCACCGAACACATCGCGCAGTGCTTTCGCATCATCAGGCGAAGCATGCCGAAGGGTTAAGCGCTTTGTTGAGGTGACGATCATCGGCCAAGCGGGTAATGAAAGAGGCTCTGTTGCCAGTCACTTTGGGAAGCAGGCCTCCAAGCGACCGCAATATTCTATTCGCGGGCATCACCGGTTAACCATCCAGGTAATCATCCGGCACCGGCAGGCCTTGTGTTCTAAAAAAACTCAACTGATCAAAGTAGCCCTTCTGGTGGACAATCAGATCATCCTTAACCTGAAAAAATCCGCAGCCTTCGAGGCCGGTGGGGTCTTCCCATTGCAGAATTGCTGTATCGCCGCACTCATAGATTCGCTGTTCAATGCACGTCATCGTCGCCCGTGAAAATTCCAGTTCGAACATCTGTCGGATCGCGTCGCGACCGCGCAATGGCTCGGAAAACACCGCCTGCTCATTGATTGCATCTTCCGCGTACAGCGACGCCAAGCCTTCGATATCCCCAGTGTTGAAGCGGCGTATCCATTCATGGATTAACTCTTTGGGTGTCATCGAATGATCCGTTTCAGATGCCTGGCGAAGAATGGCTCAATTGCCGACCGTTCGTGGGAGGTGGGCGTCCAACCGGTAACACAGTTATCTATTTTCCCGGGGCGCGCATTACCGGTCAACTGCAGGGGCTGGTTATCCGGCAACGCCTGCCAGCCTAGACCGCAACTCTTTCTGGTCCTCGGGACCGACATAATGGAACGTAGACCAGCCTCTTTCACCTGCAGCCATAATGCACGCCTCAGAATCGTCCACCAGTAGTAACTGCTCCGGGCCACGTTGCAGGTATTGTTCGATCTGCTCAAAGAACGTGAGGTCCGGCTTTGCCGCTTTCAGATCACACGAAAAGAAGGTCGTATCGAACCGTTCAGCAAATCCCATGTTCCGCCGCAGGTACTCTGCACGGTGTCGCTCTTGAACGGATGCAACGTGGCAGGTAACGCCTCTTAATTCTAACAGCGATCCCTTTCATTCATAACTTGCCGGAAGCGGGTTTGGCGCGGCATGCCACACAACAGGCTGTTATTGTTGGTGTTTATCAGCTCGAAGCGGAACTTCTGTTGCGTTATTTGCGCGTCACCTTGAAGTCTTCAACATCTGAGCGCCGGTACGCAACGCCGTAGAACGCCTTGGTTTCACCGCTGCGGTTGGGTTCGGAGCGATGCCAGGTGTAGTTGCCGAAGAACAACCCGTCGCCCGGCTTCATCGGGAAGACGATCTCTTTGCTGTAGTCGACCAGCCGATCCGGAATGCGATGGCGCGGGATTGGTGTATCGCGGCCGCATGCGAACCAGTTGGGATCGTCGAAGTAGTCTTCATGTTCCACCAGTTCCATGTCTTTGTGCGTGCCGGGCATGACGCCGATGGCAATGGCGTCCACACCGACCGGGCAGAAAGGCAGCCAGCAGTTGCAGCCAAGCTCCGGCTTGATCTTCCAGTAATACGAATCCTGATGGTAGTAGCTGCGTCCGCCTTGCTCTTCATTTAGAAACCCATGCTTCATGCCGATCTGGTCGGTGAACAGTTCAACCGGCCCGTCCAGCAGTTCCGACATGGCGGCGCTGAGGTTCGGGTGATTGGCAACGTCGGCAAACACGTCTTCGACCAGGCCGGGGCGCTGGATGCCGATCGGAATCGGGTCGCCATTGCCGTTGCGATACTTTTCCGGGTCGACCATCTGGAAATGCCGCGGCTCCCACTCGTGTTCTCCCTCGATGACCTGGAGCGCCCGTTGAAATGCAGCATCGATCAGATCGGCCGGGATCAGGTTTTCAATCAGTACGTAGCCTTCATTCTTGTACGTTTCGACGTGGTCGGCAGTGGCGGGCATGGTTTGTTTCCTTTGTAAGCCTTCGAAAGAATCAAAGTCATCATCGACAAAGGAAGTCTATGAATGGCATATGGTCCGGCGAATGGATCAGATTACGATCCAAATGGATTTTTCCACGATTCCCGGTACGCCGACGGCGACATGCCCTCCAGCTTGCTGAACACGCGGCTGAAATGGAACGGATCCGCATATCCAACCTGCTCGGCCACTTCGCTCACGCTGTAGTCGGATTCGGCCAGCATCAGCTTGGCATGATCCACCCGGCGCCGACGAAGAAACTCCATCGGCGTTAAGCCGATTGTTTTCTGAAACAGGTGGCTGAAGTGCGACGGCGACAGGCCGCAATGCCGAGCAAGCCGAGCGACCGTGCAAGGCTCGTCCAGATGCGTATCAATGTAACGCTGCGCCTCAACGATGCGCGAATCTTTTGTAACCGTATTGGTCGGCCGGGCAATGGTCTGTTTGTCATTTGCAGTCTGGCACAGGTCACTCACGCGCGCGATCAGTTCAAGCAGCTTGCCGCGCACGGCGATAGAGCCCGCGTAGTCCTGCCGCTTGTACGCTTTAACAAGCTCACCGAAGATCGTTTTTATCGCTTTGCGATGCGCGACTGACATGCGCAAACGAAGCGGCAGTTTGGCCTGTTGGATCGGATCATGCCCGACGGGCGTATGCAGATTGTAGCCGACGGAGTAGACGCTGATCGGATTTTTCGGATCGTGACCGGCGGCACACGTATCGCCATACTTGGCGATGAAGAGGTCGCCCGTCTTCGCCTCCATCCGTTGCGATGCATACTCAAGCCACCCGGCACCTTTGGTGATGTAGAAAAAGTTGTGATAGTGAACCTGCTGTGGATCGATGCGCCAGTCCGGCCTGCAGACGAATAAGTTGCAGTGCCGCAGGCTGATGCTCACATGCTGCCAGGGATCAGGCTGGATGGTGTTTGCCATGATTGCGTTAAATGTAGCAGGCGATCACACAACCGGTAAACACCCCGGGCCGAGCGGCTCAAAGGTTTTGTAGGTCATAATGAATTCCTGATGACCCAGCGCCTCCGAGCAGGTCGGCTTTCCGTCGACCGTCTGTTCGATGCTGTTCACAATTTCGTCAGCCACTTCATCGATTGTTGATTCATCGGTGATGATGCGCCCGGCATTGACGTCCATGTCGTCCGTCATGCGTTCATAAGTCTGTGGGTTGGCACAGACCTTGATGACTGGCGCGATCGCCGAACCGACGACCGAGCCGCGCCCGGTTGAGAACAGTGTGAGGTGCGCGCCACACGCCATCAGTTCTCCGATCTCCGCGTTGTCGCTGATATTGGGAAAGCCGAAGCGCGGCTCGCCGTCCGGCACCACGTCCAGCAGGTACAGCCCACCGGTCGTGGGGCGGTCACCCGGTTTGATCAGACCGACGATTTTCGATTGACCGCTCTTGGCATAGGCGCCCAGTGACTTTTCTTCGATCGTTGTCAGCCCGCCTTCGGCATTGCCGGGGGCAAAGCTGCCATGCCCCATGGTCTGGTAGTAGCGCGCGGCTTTATTGACACTGGCGACGATCTGCTCGGCCAGTTCCGGCGTGGCGGAGCGGTCGGCCATGATCTGTTCACAGCCGATCAGTTCGCCGGTTTCTTCGAAGATGCAGGCGGCATCTCGTTCGATCAGTTGATCAAACGCGCGCCCGATGGCCGGGTTGGCAGTGATACCACTGGTCGCGTCAGAACCGCCGCAGATCGTGGCGATGATCAGGTCGGACCATTTAAGATTGCACTTGGGTGTTGTCTTTAACTGTTCGAGTGTGCTGCTGACCCATTGGCGTCCTGCATCAATGGTTGACTTCGTACCGCCGGATTGTTGGATGACCAACACTTCGACCGGGCGCCCGGACGCTTTGACATGTGCGGCAATGCCGGCCCGATCAGTACCTTCGCAACCAAGGGAGACAAGCAACACGCCGCCGACGTTTGGATGCGTGCACAGCGATTTGAGCATTCGGTCTGCATAGGCATTTGGAAAGCAGCCCGGGAAGCCGATCACCTGCGCGCCCTGTTCGCCATAGGGCATCACGATCTGGCGTGCCACGTGATGGGCGCACTCGACCAGGTACACAACCAGCACATTGTTGCGTATGCCGATTCGCCCATCATCGCGCTGAAACCCTCTCATATGCCTGCTCTTTCTGAGATGAACGGGTTGGAGCCGTCGAGCGTGTAGGTAGGCGTGTAGTCGCTCTTGAGATTGTGCGTATGAACGTGTTCACCGATGGCGATGTCGCGTTTGGCTGAGCCGATTGGTGCGCCGAGCTTCAAGACCTTTTCGCCGGCTGCGATTGGTTTGTACGCGACCTTGTGACCGACACCGAGCGCTTCGGGCAGGACAACTTTCGCCTCACCGATGTTCAACGTCTGTCCGGCCTGTACATCTGTTTTCAACACGCAGACATTATCGTTCGGCCCGAGTTGGAGCAGTCGGTCATCCACAGGAATTACGCCTGTTGCCCGGCCATTCGTTCACATGATTCGACGGCATAAACCAACGCGCGCGGCAGGTGGAACGGGTCTTTGACCGGCAGCGCAACCACCTTATTGATCTTGTTTCCCTGACGATCCAGTCGTTGCGTCCACTCGCCGTGTTCCTTGTCCGGGAAGTGGGCGAGGCTGTAGTCGAGCGTCTTCTGGTACCAGTCCAGGCACCACTGTTCACCGCAGATTTCATATGCCATCAGCGCGCCGCAGAGCGCCTCGCAGTGCGGCCACCAGATTTTGGTATCCGCGTTTGGCAGGTAGCACTCGCCGCCATTGATATCAAAGCCAAGCAGCAGGCCGTCGTACTCGTCGTCCCAGCCTTTCTCAAAGCTCCACTTCATGATGTCCAGGGCTTTGCCAAGGCGCGCCTGGTCTTTGCTGTCGCGCAGGTTTTCGATCTGGAACCATGCCGTCTCAATGCCGTGTCCGCCGCTGGCGTAGGTGCCGATGGGCGGCGGGGGAACGGTATTGTCCAGATTCATGTATTCGAGACACGCCTCAAGTTCGGGCCGACGGAAGTTGTCCAGTACATCGTCGGTCAGCTTCATCGCTTCATCGAGAATCTGTTGGTCACCGGTCAGTTTGCCCAGTTCCCAATAGGCCAGTGAGAACTGCATGCTCACGCGCTGGGCTTTGATTCCTTCAGGAATCGGATAGGGGGCTGTGCTGTAACTGCCGGGCTGCTGGATCAGGCTCAACGTGCGCGCGAACGATTCACGGGCCATCTTGATCGCTTGGTCATTGCCGGATGCGTTCGCGTATTCGACCAGCGCACAAATCGCGAAAGCGTCTGTTTGAATGCTCTTGGGACCTTCTTTGAGCGTGCCGTCTCGTTCGAGCAGGTAGTTAAAGTCGTGGTCCGCATTGCGCGTGAATTTGGCGCAGAACTCGAACAGTTGATCGGAGAGCTTCAGGTATTCGTCACTTTTTTCGATTCGGTTATAAGCCGCGGAAAAGGTCCACAGCGCGCGCACCTGCGACCAGACATACTTGTCATGGCTCTGAATAGTGCCGTCATCCGCGATGCACGAGCACAGGCCGCCATGTTCATGGTCGATCGCGTAGCGTTGCCACCAGGGCAGGATGTCATCGAGCAGCAGACGCCGATGAAAATCAGCGGTTTCATTGGGAGAGAAGGTGGCAGTGGACAAAGACAGACTCCATTAAGGCATCAAACTAGAAGATTCGATTTTAGAGCATTTGCCCGAGATATGTCGGCACTACTGCGTTGCCGATTCCCGGATCAGATAACCGGCTTCTTTCTCAACAATCGTGTGCAGCGATTCGATCAGGCGCAACAATCCCCAGCTACCGGCAAACAGGCCGAGGTGAGCAGCCCCGGCCAGATACAAACCTGCCCCCAACAGCCAGCAGGCGTCGTACACGATCAGCCAGAGCATGGCCAACTCATAGAGACGTTTCGCATTTCGTCGCATGTCGCCCGGCGTGGCCTTGCGCGATTTCAGATAGAGATTCAACGCAATCCCGCTGAACACGACCATGGACGCCAGCACTGGCAGCCACAAGCGCGGCTGGGCCGCGACATGCAGCGTCTCACGCCAGACCATTGACCGGGCCAGCACCAACGACCAGAACAGAATCCCCAACACGGTCATCGCGGTTTGGCCGGGCGTCATGCGCGGCCGCCGTCCGGCCAGCAGGTAGGCAATGGTGCAAGCCGTCGTCATGTGTCCCATGGCGATGCAGACCGGCCAGACGTATCCGAGAAACGGACAGGGAATCAGCATGACCATTGCCCGGATCAGTCCAAGTGACACCATGCCCACCGCGGGAATGAAGCGTGCAAATGTGTTGTAAAACAGAATCGCCAGCGCCGCCACGATCGCCAACAGCGTTGAGTACCGTCCAAAACAGACCGCAGCCCCCAGCGCAGCCAACAGGCCGATCAGCGCGATCGCAATAGCCACGCGCAAGGACAACTGCCCCGAGCCGATCGGTCGGCGGCGGCGAAGCGTCTTGTCGCGACGGATGTCAAGAATGTCATTCAGGCAGGTTGCATAAATAGTCAGCCCGGCCGAGCAGATCGCGGCCAAGCCAAGTGCTGCAGGCAGCGACATTTTCGTCAATAGCTCAGTCGAATGATGGCCGGCTTCCACCTGTCTGGCGAAAATAACCACAAAACAGCCGTTACTCACAGCCGACAGGACCAGTTCCAGCCTCAGCAACTCGAACAGGTAGATTGTTTTGCGCCAGTATCGGTTCATGACAGTCCCGGAAAAGTAAGATGCGAAGTCGACATCCAGCCGATACACTATTCCCGCTTATGGATGCAAAGAAACCCAACAGATTGTATCGCGGCTTCGGGGGGATGCTGCTGATCGGCCTGATATTTCTTTCAGCGGGCTGTGAGGCAATCAAGAATCCTGCTTCGATTGTCAAGGACATGATGCCGCCCACGCCTGGTGAGGTGGCTCGCGAAGTGTTCGACCTTTACGACGCGGACAAACGCCGCCGGGCCATCAATTACCTTTCGGCCGCCCCTTTCGGCGGCGAAGAGGCTTATGTCAAGCTGTACCGGCTGATGATCGACGACCCGGACCCGACCGTTCGTGCGGCCTCTGTCAAGGCGCTTGGCCTGCACGGGGCGATCAGCGATGTCCCCATGCTGACCGTTCGGCTGCGCGACGTGCACGTCACCGTTCGCTGGGAAGCGTCGACCGCTTTACAGAAGATTCACAATCCGTTTGCAATCAAATCGCTGGTGACGGCGCTTCAGGAGGATGAAGACGCCGACGTGCGCATGGGATGTGCCAGCGCGCTTGGCCAGTACGCACAAGCGGAGGTCTTCGACGTGCTGGTCGGTGCGCTCAGTGACCCATCCCACAGCGTTGTCCGCGAGGCGAGCAGATCGCTCGCAACGCTGACTGGCGAGGAACTTGGCACCGACGGTGCGGACTGGCTCAACTGGCAGGAAAAGAACGTGTCAAACCTGTTTGCCGCGCAGCGTGATTACTACTGGCAGCCTTACAAGAAGCCGCGCGGTTTTCTGGATAGAGCGCAGTTTTGGAAAGAAGAAAAAGTGGTCGAACCACAGTTGCCCACCGGCATCGTTGAAGCGGAATCGTGATTTAACCTCAAGTTTCGGGCAATCCCGACCGTCGGAATCTCAGTCGGATGGACATTCAAGCAAAACTCAACGAATTGGGGCTGACGCTCCCCGCGCCGGCCAAACCGGTGGCGGTGTACGTGCCTGTTGTTCAGACCGGCAACCTGCTCTTTATCAGTGGGCAGTTACCGACTCGTGACGGAGAATTGACTTGCAGTGGCACGGTCCCATCTCAGGTCAACTTGGAGCAGGCCAAGGCAGCGGCCCAGCAGTGCGTGCTCAATGCGATCGCCATCATCGACGACCACCTCGGCGGCGACTGGTCTCGTTTCGTCCGTTTTGTGCGATTAGGCGGCTTTGTGGCGTCAGATTCAGGGTTTACCGACCAGCCGGTGGTGATCAACGGGGCCAGTGAAACGCTCGAAAAAGTGTTTGGCCAGGCCGGCCAGCATGCCCGCGCGGCGGTCGGGAGCATCGCGTTACCCAAAAATTCACCGGTGGAAATCGAGTTTATTGTCGAAATCCGCTGATCCGCTACGTTATAATTACATGTCAAGGCTTGACCAAAGCCATTATCCCGACGACACTTGTGTTTCCGGGCCAGGGCAGAATCCCCTTACAACGGAGTAGCGATATGGCAAGGCGAGGCGGTGGTTCAACCGGATTGATCTGGGCGGTGGTGATACTCGGCTTCGGGTTCGTCATCTGCCTGGTTCTGGCGATTATCTTTTCCACGCAGGTCAAGGACGCGCGCACCGGCGAGACCAGTGCCCAGACCGCCCTCCGCGGCTACGTCTCAACGGAAGAGGAACGCAACCCGGCAATCGTCGAACTCAAAGCCGGTGAAGGCACTGTCGTCGGCCAACTGCTCACCGAGACCAGCGGCCTGAAGCAGAAGATCATCGGTTCATCACAGGCAACCCTGACTGCCATCGACGGCGAACTCGCCACGCTCGAACTGGGTGAAGGCCAGACACTGCTTCGAGAGATCCAGCGGCTCCGTGCCGAACTGCGCGCCGCCCAGCAGTTGGAAAAGGAACTCGACGACAAGTACAACGCCGCTGCCCGCCGGGCCGAAGCGTCGGAAGAGGCCAAACGCCAGGTCGAAGGCGACTACAAGCAATCCGTTGAAAAACTTCAGCAGCAGATCACCTCGATCCAGAAGGGCGTTGACGACTTTCGCGCCAAGGTGGAACAACAGCGCAAGACTTTGGACGGCGATCTACAGCGAGTGCGAGCGGAGCTCAACAAAGTAAGCAATGAGAAAGACAGCTTGATTGCGCAGAAAGATCAGGAAATCAAAGATAAGGACGCAAGGATAAAGGCGCTTGAAACCCTGGCGCCGACCAATCCTCTTGGCAAAATCGATCCCTCCACCTTGCCCGACGGCAACATCCTGACAATTCCGATCGAACAGAATCTCGTGTATATCGACCTCGGTCAATCCGACCGGCTTATCCCCGGCATCACGTTCGAAGTTTATGATCGTCGGTTGGGTATCGTGAAAGATCGCAAGGGCGAGTACCGCGGTAAAGCCACCATCGAAGTTGTCAACGTTTTTGAAAACTCAGCCGTCGCCCGCGTGGTGCGCACCGATTCGCAGAGCGAGATTTTCGAGGGCGATATCATCGCCAACGTTGTTTACGATCCGGACATCTCGTTCAAGTTCTATGTGGCCGGCGAGTTTGACATCGATTATCTGGGGACACCCACTGTTGGTGACCGCCGCCGTGTCGAGAACATGATTGTTGAATGGGGCGGCAACTTGGTGTCAAAGACCCGCCGTGGCGAACGTGCCAAGCCGTTGACCTATGACGTGGACTTTCTGGTGCTCGGCGTTGAGCCGCCGCTGCCGGACCCGTTGGCCGACGACGAAGTCGACCCGACCGTGATCGAAAATCATACCCAGGCGGTTCGAAAGTACGAAGCCTATCAGGGGCTGGTTGCACAGGCGTCCAAGCTGACGATTCCAATTCTCAATCAGAATCGTTTCCTGGTGATGATTGGGTATTACAACCGGTAGGGAAGAAGGTCACCACAGAGGGCACAGAGAACACAGAGGAAGATAGAGAAAGAATAAATAGCCGTAAAACACCAAAAGCTGATTTCGGCCTTATTCAATCTCACAGCTTTCCTTTCTTCTTTTTCTCTGCCTGTTGCTTTTTGTGGTTAGCTCTGGTTTTTATCTCTGTGGTGAATGCTCTTAATTGATTCTCAATGGCCGTACCCAAAACCAAACTGACAATGTGGTCGCAGTATCTTGCCGCGCGCGTTGGCGAGATGCTGTTAACCATGTGGCCGGTCGAAGCGAACTTTCGCACGTTCGCGGCGATCGGTCGCTACATCAACGCGTTTGACAAACGGCATCGCTTACGCGCCCAGCACAATCTGGAGATGGCTATTCCGGAGATTGGCCCGGAAGAACGCGCACGCCTGGTCGAGCAGTCGTACGAGCACTTGTTGAAGCTGATCGTGGAGGTGACTTATTCGTCGCGCGTCCTGAGCCTGGACAGCTGGGGCAAGTACACGCATCTTGAGCTCGACGAATTGCGCCCGGCTATCAAGCTCCTCAACAGCGGCAAGCCCATCATCATGCTCACCGGTCATGTCGGCAACTGGGAGGCGCTCGGCGTGCTGCTGGGCATGCTCGGCTACCGCATGGAGGCGCTGGCCCGCCCGCTGGACAACCCGCTGTTGAACGACTGGGTGACCCGCATTCGCGAAAAACGTGGCCTGAAGGTCATCGTCAAGTGGGACGCCACCGATCGAATGATAGACGTCTTGAGCGGCGGCGGGGCGCTCGGCTTCATTGCCGATCAGAACGCCGGCGATCGCGGACTGTTTGTGCCGTTTTTCGGCAAGCTGGCAAGCACGTACAAATCCATTGCGCTGCTGGCGATGTCCCAGAATGTCCCGATCGTGTGTGGCTATGCGCAGCGCATCGGCGGCCCGTTCGAGTATCGCGTTGGCTCGACCGATCTGATCATGCCGGAAGACTGGGCCGACCAGCCTGACCCGGTCTATTACATCACGGCCCGTTACATGCGCGCGATCGAAATGATGATTCGCAAAGCGCCCGATCAGTATCTCTGGGTGCATCGCCGATGGAAGAGCCGCCCCAAGCACGAGCGGCAGGGCAAGCCCATGCCGGCGGCATTGCAGCGAAAGCTCGAATCGCTTCCGTGGATGACGGACGATCTGCTTAAGTCTGTCAGTGAGCCGATGCCCCCGTACGTGGACGTTTGATAATCAAGCTGACGAGAAGCAGCGGTATCAGCGACCGCGTTTTGACGTCGCCAGCGCCGGCAAATCCAGCGTATCACATTGCCCGTTAATCAGCAGATGATGAGCCAGCCCCGCAATCATCGCAGCATTGTCTACGCAAAGCGGCATCGGCGGCAGATGCACCGGCAGATCGCGCGCTTCTCCCAGTTCCAGTGATCGCCGGCGCAACGCCGAGTTCGCACTCACGCCGCCGCCCACGATCAGGCATTGCGCAGGTTGGTTCTTTGCCGACAGCTGATCCAAAGCCCGCTCAATTTTCTTGATAACCGCATCCACCGCGGCTTGTTGAAAAGCTGCTGCAAGGTTGGCCAGTTCCTCCGGCGAATGGTCTGCCGCGCTCTTAAGAAACGTAGTGTCGCTGCCTCTGCCCTGTGGCTTGCCGCGCACCCGGTAGAGCAAAGCGGTCTTCAGGCCGCTGAAAGAAAAGTTCAGGCTGTCCGCATCGAGCATGGAGCGCGGCAGGGGATCAACCTGTGACGCGTCACCCTGTTGGGCCAGCTTGTCCAGCTTGGGGCCGCCCGGATAGCCCGCGTCCAGAATAACTGCCGCCTTGTCGTAGGCTTCGCCAACGGCGTCATCAATCGTCGACCCGATCGTCACCGCGTCGCACGGCCCGCTGACGTGGTACAGGCTCGAATGGCCGCCTGAAACGACCAGCCCCAACGCCGGATAAGAAAGTGGCGGTGGTACTTCTTTGCCTGGCAGTGCAATCGCCGCTGCATACAGATGTGCCTGCACGTGGTCTACACCGATCAGCGGTTTGCCCATCGACCATGCAATGCTTTTAGCCGCACTGACGCCGACCAGCAGCGAGCCGATCAATCCTGGACGATTGCCAACCGCCACCGCATCAATGTCAGACATGCTGACGCCTGCATCATCGAGGGCTTGTTCGATAATGTCGCTGATGCGCTCCAGGTGCGCCCGGCTGGCGATCTCGGGTACAACCCCGCCATACTCGCGATGAAGCTGATGCTGTGACGCGATGACATTAGATCGCGCCGCAAGGCCGTCCTGAACGACAGACGCGGCGGTCTCATCACAACTGGTTTCAATGCCCAGGATGCAGGTCACGGTGACAGGTCCATTACCAACGGATCATTCGCTTTCCTGCGTGGTGGGAGCCGTACTCTTGAGCTCTATTTTCGCGCCTTTCAGCGGGCTGTCTTCAGCTACGGCATCATCAGCTTCCATCGGAATCTTGCCTTCGACCTTGTCGTCGATTTTCTGGACTTCTTCGGCAATCTCCTTGAGGCGATCCTTGATCAGGTCACGCTGACGCAGCAGGTTCGCGCGACGCGAGAGCAGCACTTGTTCCTTGATGCCGTCTGATCCGACATTCGACCACTCGCCTGTCTTGAGTTTGCCGTGCGCGGCAGTCAGTGCGGCAGCCAGTTGAAGGTCCTTCAGTTCCTCCTTGATCATTTCAACGGTGATCGGCTTCTGATCCTGATCGCCGTCCGGACGCAGGATGTCACCTTCGCGCCGAATCTTGATCATGTCGCGGATCTGGTTCGGCGTCATGCCGACGTAGCTGCCTTCATGCGGATCCACGCCCCAGGTCTCGCTGTCCTTGATGCGATGAATTTTGCGCCCGCTCGGGATGTAGTAGTAAGCGTTGGTCATCTTCAACGCGCCCTGGTCGTCTTCCAGTTGGCGCAGCTGCTGCACGCTGCCTTTGCCGAACGTGCGCGTGCCAACAACGTGGGCACGGCCGTTGTCTTTTAACGCACCGCTCACAATTTCTGACGCCGATGCGCTCGCTTCATTGATCAGAACGACCACCTCACCCTTGAACAGCGTGCCGGTATCAGTCGAGCGTTCGATCTGCTCGCGGACTTTGCGCCCCTTGACCGAAACCACGACTTTACCGCCTGGCAGGAACATATCCGAAATTGCAATGGCAGAATCCAGCAGGCCGCCCGGGTTTGAGCGGACGTCGAGAATAAGCGCCTTGGCGCCTTCCTCATTAAGCGATTTGATCGCGGCTTCGAGGTCACCGGCCGTACGCTCGGTGAACTGCGTCAGCCGCACGTAGCCGATCTTGTTCGGCCGGTCGATCATCCAGTCCCAATGATGTTCCGTGTCGCGGCGGAAACCTCTGACCGTCTGAATATTAATGCGCGCCCGCGTGACGGTGATCTCTACCTGTTCGCCCGACTCGTGGCGAACGAGAATGACAACCTTTGTTCCTTCCGGACCGGTCAACCGATCAACACAATCGCTGATCTTCATGCCTTCGGTGTCAACCCCGTCGATTTCCAGCACGATGTCGCCGGCCATCACGCCGGAATTCCACGCTGGCGAATCCTCCAGCGGCGTGACAATCTTCAGGCGGTTCAATTGGTCATCGATCATGACTTCCGCGCCGATGCCGGAGAACGAGCCGCGCACGTGTTTGTCGAACTGAGCAAGGTCTTCAGGCGACAGGTACGTGGTGTACGGATCTTCCAGCGATTCGATCATGCCTCGAACAGCTGCCTCGACGAGCTTCTTCTGATCGGGCTCCTTGACGTAGCCTTCGACGAGTTCGTGACGCAGGTCAACGAGCAGGCCGAGTTGTTCAAATGTGCTGGCGCGGCGGGCCAACGAGTGGGGCGCCCAGAAAAGCACATTGGCAATGAGCAGGAGCACCAGGATCATGAGGCTGAATTTTCGTGTGCGCATAATTTTTTGCCGTCCGTGGAAAGATGCTGTTAATGGCAGATTCTAGGGAGGTTAGGTGCTTCTATCAAAATCACCTGCCCATAATATGGATCATCGGCTTGAACATTTGTCAGACAAGAATATGCTTATGTAAACGATTTGCCTGCCTGATATTCTAATCTGAACAAAAATTTTGAAGGAGTTCCGGAAATGCGTACCGCAATTATTGCGTTTTCCCTGCTGGTATTGGTCGGCTGTGAGTCCAATCAACTGGCGTACAAGCCGGCTGAAAGGCCCGGCGGCATCGATGTGGCAGCCGATTATGTGGTCCTTCAGGACAAGCTCCAGGTCACACTGGACACCAAGGGTATCAAGGTCGACAAGGCCGCCATCCTGCGTGGGGACGGCCGGGCGGTCCCGCCACAGTCGATTCAGCACCCGCGCCCGCCGCGCGATATCCAACTCGGCGTCGGGACCGGCTACGTCGGCATGAGCCATCGCGCCGGGACCACGGTTGGCGTGGGCGCTTCGGATACCAGCGCTTATGACCGCACGATCCTCTGGTTCCCGATGCAGGTCGTCGGCAGCGGGCCGTGGAAGCTCCAGATCAAGATGGGCAAGTTTGAGCCTTACGTGATCGAACTGCCTCTGGACGACAACAAGGTCGTCAGCCGGTAAAGCCGCGCCAGGACATCGTCTGCCTGTTCAATCGCAGTGTTGTCAGTTGCCGCATTCTGCTGCAAAGGTAATGTACGTGTGTACGGACTTTGACAGGGACGGTCAATCAACCAATTCGCGGCGGCATAATGGCAAAGACTTCCAAACGCTTCGTTTGTAACAACTGTGGTGCGGTCCAACTGCGATGGATGGGCAAATGCCCGGACTGCGGTCAGTGGGAATCGCTCGAGCAGTTCGATGAAGTACCTGATACACAGCGCGGCTCGTCTGTCCTGCCGCAAGGCAATACCAGGGCGATGCCGATCAATGCCATCGGCGAGGATGATGACAGCCTGCCGACGATTCGAATCGCCACGACAATTGGCGAACTTGACCGCGTGTTGGGCGGGGCGGCGGACAACAACGGCCAGTCACCAATGCGCGGCCTGGTGCCGGGCAGTACGGTTCTGATCGGGGGTGACCCGGGAATCGGCAAGTCCACTTTGCTATTGCAGGCCGCCGACCGACTGGCACGCAACCAGGTGCGCGTGCTCTACGTCACCAGCGAAGAATCCGCGCAGCAGTTGAGGCTTCGCGCCGTTCGGCTCAGCGGTGGGGACAAAGGCCCTGACGAGTTATACGTGCTGGCGGATACGAATCTGGCGCGCATTATCGAGCAAGTGCGCAAGGTACAGCCGGCGGTCGTGATCGTTGATTCGATTCAGATGATCTACAAGTCAGACCTCAGTGCCGCTCCCGGTACCGTGTCACAACTCCGCGCCTGCTGCCTGGAACTGGTCTACATGGCCAAGGCGTCAGGCTGTGCCGTGTTCATGGTCGGACACGTTACAAAGGAAGGTCGCTTGGCCGGCCCGCGCCTGTTGGAGCACATGGTTGATACGGTTTTGAACTTTGAAGGCGACCGCTATCACAGCCATCGCATCGTGCGCGCGGTTAAGAATCGGTTCGGCACCACATTGGAAGTCGGTTTGTTTGAGATGACCGAGCGCGGGCTCGATGAAGTGTCCGATGGCTCAAAACTGCTCGCAGCCGAATACGAGCCGCGCAGTGGTAGCGTCGTCTGTCCGGTGCTTCAAGGATCGCGCTGTCTGCTGGTCGAATTTCAGGCGCTCACATCAACCGGTTTTCTCGGGGCAGCCAAACGAAAGACGAGCGGCCTGGATTCGAATCGGCTTGCCATGCTGATCGCCGTGCTGGAAAAACGCGGCGGTCTGAAGCTGGCCGATCAGGACATCTTTACCAGCGTGGTCGGCGGGCTGAAAGTAGCTGAGCCGGCTGTGGACCTGGCATTGGCCATGGCGATTGCCGGGGCGCACATGAATCGCACCATCATGGTCGACGGCGGCGGTGTGTGCGCCATCGGAGAAATCGGACTCGGCGGTGAAATCCGACACGTCCAGCAGCTCCAGCAGCGGCTGCACGAAGCCGTGCGATTGGGCTTTTCAAACATTATTGCGCCCGCATCTGTTGGCGACGTACCCGAAAAATGCCGATTACATCCCGTAAGACGCATTGAGGACGCGCTGGAGATGCTTCAATGAAGCGATGCGGCCGGTCCGCCGCGATTTTGTGCATTTTGCTCTCGTCGGTCGTAATTGCTGCGCCCGCCGCGAATTGGCGTGCGCGCAGCAACCGGGCCATCAGCGTTACACGCAAGGTCGATCTGCAGATCATTGTGCTGGATCGGCGCGGCCACTCGGTAACCAATGCGGACGTTCACATTCAACAATTGCGCCATGCATTCCCCTGGGGCGTCACCATCGGTGACAGCGCGATCAGGGACAAGACGGGTGAGCATCCGGCGTTGCAGCGCAAACGTGGCTCTGTCTGGGAAGCGTTCAATGCCGTGTCACTTCACCCCTATGCGGCGTGGGAGCAGACCCATCAGCAGATGGCGGACGAGAATTTTGAATCAGTCGACCGAATGCTTGGCTGGGCGGAACGGCACGGACTGATCGTGCGCTGGGGGCGAATGATCTGCAGCGATCCCGGCCGAGTCCCGCCATGGGTATCAAAACTCAAAGGCGAGGAGCTGGCTGATGCCATGGGCATGTACGTGCGCCAGGTCCTGTCCCGATATGGCAATCGCGTGCAGGAGTACGACCTGTACGAGAATCTGGTCGACCACGGCCCGCTGACCGAGCAGGTCGGCATGGTCGCCGTCCGTCGACTGTTTGAAATGGCCCAGGCCGGCGCGCCTAATGCACAACGCATGGTTCGGTTTGAAGATGCCTGGCCCGGCGGCCGAATGCAGGAACTGATCAGACGCGTCACCCTGTTGCAACAGTCGTTTGTTCCGGTCGACGCGGTCGCGCTGGAACTGCGCACGGCATACGACGTTGATCAGGCGTTGTTCTCAAAACGCCTGCGATGGTTGACGCAGCTTCGCATGCCGGTTGTGGTTGTCGGCATGTCCTGTGGCGGCTCGTCACCTGACAAGGTGGCCGACAACCTTGAAATCGCGTTGCGCGCGCTGTATTCCAATGAGATGATCAAGGGGATCTGGTTCAGCCGGATAGAAGCCGGAGCCACCAGCGATCCTTCTTCTGCGTTATTGGATAAGAATGGCGAGCCGACACCGGCCGGCTGGCGATTGCGCGATTTGCTTCGCAATCAATGGTGGACGGATTACAACACGAAGACCGATTCACTGGGGCGCGTGAACGCAAGTGTTTACCCCGGTTTGTACGACCTGTTCGCCAAGTTGCCCGACGGCACGCAGGCATATACCAGCGCGTATTTTGGTGAGTCGATCAAGCCGCGAATCATCGTCTTGCAGCCGATGCCGTGATTAGTAGCCCAAACGGATTCCATCATCCCAGCCGCGATTATCTGTGGTTCGACCTTTTCGGCCGTCAATGAATTTGCCGACGTGGCATTTCCTTGTAAAAACATGGCAAGCATGTTGGCGTTGACCATCATTGGAGAACATTCAGATGAATGCAGGGTTCGCAAAACGGTGTATCAGTCCAACCTTGCCTGCGGTGTTGGAAGGGAACAACCTGTCGGCACCTTGTGAGTCGGTACGTGATGATCTATACGCGCGGGCGCTCTGGTTAGAGCAGGAGGGACGGCAGGTCGCTGTGGTGGCGCTGGACTTGCTGTTTATGGATCGGCCTGAGGTGGATTACATCAAGTCGGTCATCTGGCGTCGCTTCCGATTTGAACCTGATCAGGTGATGCTCAACTTTTCGCATACCCATTCCGGGCCACGCGTCAGTCGATGGTCGTATTCGGGTGAGCCTTCACCAGTCTACATTGATGCCTTGGCCGAACGAATCGGCGATGCGATCGAGGAAGCGATGGCTGACGCGGAGCCGGTAACCATGTTGGCCGGCACGGGGGCGACATCGCTTCCAATCAGTCGGCGGCGGCCCAATGCAGAAGGTTATGCTGAGTGGGGACCTTCGCATTCTGAACCGGTGTGTCGGCTGTTGCCGGTCTGCCAGTTCCTGACGGCGTCCGGCTATGTAAAAGCCGTCCTTTTCTCAGTAAGCTGCCACCCGACGATCAACTACCTGCCCGTTCTTTCGGCAGAGTATCCGGGTCAGGCCGTGACGAGATTGAATGCCCATTTTGATACGACCGGCTGCATGTTTTTGCAGGGAGCCGGAGGTGACGCCAAACCAGTGAACATCGCTGATGGCGAGCGTCGATTTCGGCCCACTGACTGGTCGGATGTTGAGCGTGCAGGTGAGATTGTGGCCGACGAGGTCATGCAAACGGCAGATATTTTGCGTGCGTGCGGTGAACCGGAATTACGGTCTGAGTTGGTTGAAATTCATTTGCCGATGGAACCCACCCCTGACGCGGCGGCGCTGGAGACGATTTCGCGGGACCGGGCGGTGGATGCCATGAAACGCGCCTGGGCGGCCGACATGCTTGAACAGTTGCGTCAGAACGGCGTGCTGCCGCAGACCGTGCCGGTCCAGATGCACTTTCTACAACTAAGCCGAAGTGTCCGTCTGGTGGGGCTTGAGGGAGAACTGATGGCGGACCTGGGCACGTTGATTGCCGGTACGTTTCCAACTGGGGTTACGTTTCCAATGGGTTACACGAATGGTGCGCGACTCAATATCCCGGCTGACCGTCAGCTCCCACAGGGTGGGTACGGCGTGGACAGCATCTGGGAATTCCATTGGCCTGCCAAGCTCGCTTTGGGCATCGATGCAACTATTCAGCGAGCTGTAAAATCGTCTGCAACCTGGGAAGCGGCGCTGGCCGCGGACCAGGAGAAGGCCTGAGACTGAACCGATCAGATTTTCCGAATCAGCTTCTGAGATGCCTTCGTTATTGAATCGTTCAGCAGGGTCCTTGCGATAACTCTGGCCGCGGTCCGTCGCGGCTTCGAGAAGTTCAGACAGATCATCGCCGGCGTGCATCATGGCTTGAGCGCGAAGAAGTGTGTGCGGACGCGAAATACCGCATCTTCACTAATCGATACAACTGTCACGAACACTATTAAGGTTGTGTTCAATACTGATATTGCCCTTGATACAGAAGGCGCGGTGATCGTATTGTGGCCGACGTCAAAGGCGGGAAGGATTGTGCGGTGTCCTTGCCTGTAGTTTGCGGATTCTGTGATGGAGGGACGGAATTCGGCTGCAGCCATGTCCGGGGTTCTGACGCGAGCATGATCTTCCGCGAAAACGTCCGATCGGGCGTTGTGTGTGACTGTGTGTCAGGGAGATGTTGGAAGTTGGAGCGTGGCGTTGTATAGCTCGACATTCTGTCGACGCGGCGCGCAACAGGTGGCCGGCCTATTCCGGTGATGAGAGTACAAGACAATGAAGCGGGTTGTATTGACTGCATTGGCGATCGGAACAGCATTCATCGTCGCGTCGCATCAGGCGAACGCGGATACGGTGACGTTTGAGGGTTTCACCACAGGCACGAGCGTCAACAATCAGGGAGGCTGGACGGTCGAAGACGAGTTCGGTAACGGGCGTCCGGATATCCCGTTGCCGCCTTTTGACGAGGAAGTCGTGGATGACGGCACGGGGAATACGGTGTGGCGCGTCTCCAACGCGGTCCACTCAACTTCGTTCAGCGACCAGCCGTACTCACATACATCGCCGGGCGGCGCGGGCGAGACGGGCAGCGCCCTGTGGAATGATCGCGGTCCGGATCATACGAGCCCGTTGTCGCCGCCGAACCCTGGTGGGCCGGTGACTTCAACGACCTTCGAGTCGAGCTTCCAGTTCCGTTCGGCGACGGGCGCAGCGCAGTCTGGCCTGGCCATCACGGTGTCGCCGAGCGCGAAGCAGTCCCCGTGGCGCAACAGCTTCATCTCGATTACCGATGACGGGGTGAATGGCTTTGACATCTCGTTTTTTGAAACGGGCGTTTCCGCAGATCCGTTCGGTGCGACGGCGAACTTTCCAGAAGTGGCCAGCGACCTCTCGTATTCCGACTGGCACACGATCGGCTTTAGCATCCAGTTTGTTGACGGCGTGAACGGCGACACCACCGGTAACGACATTGTCACCATTACTGTGGATGGCGTTGATGTGTTTACAGGGACGACGTGGGAATCGTTCTACTTCGGCACAAACCCCGCAGGTCTTGGCCTTGGCGATCAGCCGCAGCGTCAGGCGATCGATTCGCTGATGTTCCGTATCAGCTCGGGTGCCCCGGGCACCGAGGGCGCCGGGTTCTTTATTGATAACGTGACGGTAGCCGTGCCCGAGCCGACGTCGGTCGCGTTCCTGGGCTTGGGCGGCCTGCTGTTGCTGCGTCGTCGCCGACGTAGCGCGGCGGGTGCGTAATGCCCTGCCCGCGGGGGGCGACAAACTGTTCGGTTTATTTGGTTAAATCGTTGTGACCAGCCTGGGTAGGCTCCGGACCCCTTAAATCCGTTTGATCCCATTTGGCAGGGCATGACAAATTCTCGCAAGAATTGGTCATTCCTGCCTGGAGCACTTTGCATTATTTTTCTTCACTCAATAGCCGCGAGGCGACGCCTCGCAGGTAGGTTTTCTAATCGCTGTCATTCAGCGCCAAGCACGGCTGGCGCAGAGTCGGACCACAACAACACTCACCTGCGACGTGGTCACGCTGCGGCTACCAAGTCAGACCAAAGTGCAGATAATTTCCGCAAAGTCTTCTAGATGCTCAAACCAATCGCTTGACTGATCTTCCTGCCTGCGTTCACTGCATGGTATGTCGGAAATGGCGAACGCTGAGAAACATCTATTTCACGCTTGAGCCACCGCTGTTCTTCCAGCAGGCATAGTGATTTGGATAAGGCGCGATCTGTGATTGTGCCCAGTCCGGATTTGATGATCGAAAAGCGCCTCGGTGACTCTGTTACAGCGAGAATGGGCACTGTCCAACTCCGTCTGATGATGGAGAACGCGTCGTCATCGGGCACAATCTTCACAATCCTGCTTGCCATGGCAGCAACCATCACGCCTGTGTGGGTCAACCGGAATTCCGGCCGCAATGGATGGCCATGCCCCGGGTTCTTCTCAAGCAATCCAAGTCGAACCAGATGATTCAGGCTCGATGCAAACGAGGTGCGGCTTGCTTTGGACGCCGCGATCAATGGCGCCTGTCGGCCCGGGACGCCGGCATGCAGAACGGCCAGAATTTTCAATGACCAGGCTTTGGATGTGAGGTTGACAAGCAGTGCGATATCCATAAAGTATATTTACTATATTTTCAATACAAAGGGAAGCATCATGCCGGTCGTTTCTTTGGATAACACAATCACGTTGGCTCTTTCAGTTCGTGACAGGCATGCAAGTGCCCAATGGTATGAAAAGAATCTCGGTTTCCAGCTGCTTGTTCATATCGACGAAGCCGGTTGGAGCGAGATGCAGACCAATACGCAAGGCGTCACGCTGGGATTGGGTGAACAATCAGAACCCACACCCGGCAACACGGTTCCCGTGTTTGGCGTGGCAGACATCGCGGCTGCGCGCACAGCTTTGGAAAAGGTTGGTGTGAAATTTGATGGGGAGACCCAAACCATCGAGGGGATGGTCAGCACCGCAACATTCTATGATCCAGACGGCAATGCCCTCATGCTGGCTCAAGACCTTTCAAAATAAACAGGACCTCGCAGAGATAGAAGTAACAGCGAGTAGCTGAAATCTCGAAAGCGGATTTGGGCGCATCGTGGCCGTTGGGGAACATGACAAACGCTTTACAATCGTCTTGTTCGATGGCGTAGATGGGGGTGTTTGGCCGCGACCGTCTGCTACTGCTTATGAGTCCGGAGCCTGGTTCAATCGTCGCAACCAGCCTAGATCATCATTTGCGCATCGGCCCGCCGTGCCGGGCGGGTGGGCTGTGGCTGCCTTTTAAGGATGGTCTTGGCTCGGAGGATGAAATCCCTCGTGGTCGAGCGAATACGGCTTTCCACCTGGGCGAGCATTTTTTCGCAATCCGCTTCTGCGATGCCTTCATAGTTCAGCCGTTCGGCCAGGTCCTTACGATAGCTGGGGCTTCGAGCCATGGCCGCGTCAAGCAACTGCGATACGTCGTCGCTTCCATGCATCATGCTTTGGGCACGAAGAAGCGTATGCATGGCCCATGACAGCATCATGCGCTTGCTTTCCTTGCTGAGCGTCGCTGGGTTACCTGTCCTCACCGGACTGAGTTCCGCAACGGTTTGAGGTTCCGTGGATACTGGATCGCTGACGAGGTCTTTGTCGGAAGCAAGGATTATCTTGTCACTGTCCAAGTCTTGTCGATTTTGAAAACTATTTGTTTGATCTGATCTTGCCGGTACGACTGGTGCGGCGAATCTCTTTGTCGTTTGGCATCCCGCACTGCACAGCAATATCAGAAGAAACCCTGCGCCGATTGAATAGGACAACGTGCGATACATGGCATCGTTCCTGGTAGTAATACTAATTTCCGCAAACTCATGTGAACACGATGAGATATCGGCTTGTCGATCATGTCATATCAGCCCATAAAAGGCTTTGCGCTGTTTTGAATCGGGTCTTTTATTGGTTGTAGGGGCTGGGAGAATCTGGCGATCCTCACGATCTTTCTCATGAGAGACAGGCCGTTACCCAATTGGGGGATATTTACAACCAAATGCCCTGATCAGGTGGTGGTAATCATTCCGGACCTTACTACAATAGATCGTTCCAACCCAGTGGAAGAGTGGGGGGGTTGGTTTTGTGGGATTGTGTGGCGCAATCCGGGTATTTTTTCTACTCCCAAAGTTTGTAGTTTTGCGAGAGAGATACGCCACGTTTGTATTCTAAAACCACGTAACACAACAAAACCCAAAATTTGTTGAGCTAAACCGACCTGAATCGGTCAGGGGTGTGCATGCATTGCCGTCCCGCGATTCCGGCCGGTTGGTGTTTTCATTGAGGAGATAGTGATGATTGGCCGAAGTAGGGTGCGCGTTTCGTTTGGCACCTTGTTGGGGGGACTGACATTTGTTTTCGTTTTTGCTTTCGCTTCCTGGGCACATGCTGCCGGCACGCCTTCGACAGTGGTCGTGAAGTCAATTGCTTTTGAAGGGCTCAGTGGCAAAGGGCTGACGCCAGAGCAATTGCTTCAAGCGCCCGTGACCCTTGCCGAGCAAGAGGATGGCAGCTTGGCCGCGCCGACCGAAGAACTGGCCGGCACAACAATGAGCCTGTCCGATGTGGGTTCCGACGACGGAAGCAGTCTTCAGCTTTCAGCATTGCAGCAGATCGTTCAGGCGGTGGCTGCGGAGTTTAATCGCCAGCGTCTGGCCGCGATCCGAGCGGTACTGACCCGGTCCGCATTGAACCACCTGCAAGCGCCGGACACCGATGGCGTGTTAACCATCAGGATCATCGAAGGCTACGTCGGCCAGATCAACGCCACGGACGGAGACGGTACCGCCGTGGATTCCGTTGTCTACGAGCGCGTCGTTCGTCAGTCGCCTGTGAAGGAAGGCGACGTGATTTCACTGGACGCGGTCGACCGTTACGTCGAGTTTCTCAACCGCCATCCTCGCCGCCAGGTCGATGCGGTCGTCGCTCCGGGGCCGCAGGGTGGGGAGCTGTCGCTGGACTATCAGATTCGCGAGGACAGCCCGCTGCTGATGTATGTGCAGGTCAGCAATACCGGCACGGACAACACCGACAAATGGCGCGAACGCTTCGGCCTGACGCACTACAACTTCACTGGTGCGGACGACATTCTGAGCATCGACTACATCACAGCCAACTTTGATGATGTCCATTACGTCAACGCCAGCTACGAGCGCCCGCTGCCCGGACTGCCACGTGTCAAACTTCGCGTCTTTGGTTCCTACAGCGAATATCTGGCGTCCGACGTTGGTGTCTTCAACACCAACTTTGAAGGTGAAAGCACCACAGTTGGCGGCGAACTGAGCTGGAACTTCTTTCAGCATCGTTCGCTGTTTCTGGACCTCGTCGGTGGTGTGACGTACCGCGATGATTTTACGAACGATGGTCTGGCCCCAACCCCTACGATTGGTGACACCGAATTTTTCATCGTTCAGGCAGGTATTCGCCTGGATCAACGGGACAGCTATTCCAACACGCAGGGGGCACTGCTTGTCGATACCAACCTGCCCAGCCTGGTGGATACGAGTGAGACCCAGATTGTCGCTTTGGGTCGTGCTTCCGGTGATCGTCATTTTTCCATTCTTCGGTACAACCTGTCACACCAGTTCTACCTCGAACCGGTCTTCGATAAGAACTTCAAGGACAATCCGGCTGCCAGCAGCCTGGCTCACGAAATTTATTTGTCTGTGCGCGGCCAGAACACGCTTGACGACAAGCGGGTGAGCCCATCATTCATGCACCCCATCGGCGGGTTCTACACCGTGCGCGGCTACCCGGAAGGTTTTCTGGCTGGCGACAACGCCGTCGTGTTTACCGCGGAATATCGGTTGCATGTACCGCATCTGTTCGCACCCGCTCCCGCCGGCGAACTCTTCGGCCAGCCGTTCAAGTACGCCCCCGAAGCGCCGTTAACCCGTCCCGATTGGGACCTGGTGCTGCGCGCCTTTATTGATGTCGGACGAGTGACACAGAACAGGGTCGCCGCTGGCGAATTTGAAGAAACCCTTAAGGGCGCCGGTGCCGGTGTTGAGTTTGTGTTTAAACGCAACCTGATCGTTCGAGCCGACTTTGGCTGGGCGTTGAACGATGCGTCCAATGGACAGAACACGGTTACTGCCGGTTCAGCACAGGTGCATCTGTCGCTGACCATCTTGTACTGATTACAAAAGGAAGTAAGCCCTCACGGGCAGGAGTTTTTGGAGAGAAAGCAGCAAACACAGTTTGCAGGAGAGACCATCATGAGTATCAAAAAGAAGCGTCGGTCACGTCGTCGTTTGAATCTGCCTTATCGCCGTATTATTCCGCGGGCCACCGCTGCGGCATTTACGTTTAGTTTGAGCCTCTGGGTGCCGCAGGTGCTGCATGCCGGCGACATTGAAGGCGCGAACGTGGTGCAGGGGCAGGCCACCATTGCGGCCGGCGTTGATCCGTCTGTCACCAACATCACCGCCTCTGATCGGGCGATCATCGAATATCAGAAGTTCAACATCGCCAGCCAGTCGACGGTGAACTTTATCCAGCCGTCCAGTACGGCAGCGGTGTTGAACCGCATTGTCGGTAACAGCCCGTCGACCCTGAACGGTACGCTCAACGCCAATGGCCATGTGTACTTTGTCAATCCGGCCGGCGTGTTCTTCGGCCCCGGCTCGATCATCAACGCAGGGCGTTTCCACGCTGCCGCGGGCAACATTACCAACGAGGATTTTGCAGCCGGCATCAACCGTTTCACCGCTTCCGGTACACTCACCAACGAGGGCAGTATTACTGCCGTCGACGGCGTCTACCTCGTCGGACAACAGGTCAACAACACCGGTACGATCGTCGCGGCCAACGGGCTGGTCAGCCTGTCCAGCGGCGACACCGAGTACATCGCGGATGGTGACAGCCGCGTGCTGGTCAAAGTGGATTCGCTGAATACCGCCAATGCCGGACGTCCCGATCAAAGCGATGAAGCGGGAACGGGCGTGTCCAACACCGGCACCATCGATGGCGATGAAGTCGTCTTCAGCTCCGGCGATATCTACTCGCTTGCCATTGCCAACACCGGCACTGTCAATTCCAACAGCACCGTGACCGTTGCGTCTTCGGGCGACGTCACCCATTCCGGTGACATCGCCGCCAACGGCAAAGTCGACGTGGCGGGTGACCATGTCACGCTTGATGGCGGTTCGATCACCGCTGAAGGTGAGTTGAATGTGTATGCCAACGACCTGACGCTGGGTAGCACCGAGCTGTCTGCTGGCGAAGGCGGCCACATCCTGCTGGACCCTGAGACGGCCGACATTGATGATGCAACAGCCATCGTCTCCGGCCTGGGTAATGGCTCTGACGTCACCGTCGAAGCAACCCAGACGGTCAACGTCAACACAGCCATCGACACATCCGCGCAAGGCACGAACGCCACACTCGCGATAAACGATGAAGACGCCAACAACGACCTGACTGTTAACCTCAACGCCCTGATCGACCTCGGCGCCAACCAGACGCTTACCGGCCAGGGCACGACCGTCAACGTCAACCACACAGCAGATGGCGGCATCCAGAACGGCATCGACGTGGCTGCCGCAGGTGGCTCAACGGTGAATCTGGCGCCGGGCACTTACAACGTCAGCAACACGATTGATATGAACAAGCAGGGTTTGACCCTCGCCGGCCCTCAGCAGGGCGTTGACCCTCGTACGAAGGTCGTTGTCGTGGGCGCCGATGGCGTGGCAACTGAATCCACCGTTGCCGCGGCACGCGATTTTTCAGACCCAACCACTGAAGCGATCATTAACGGTGGCGGCATCGGACGAATCATTGAAATCCTCGCTGCCGATACCACCCTTGACGGACTGACTGTCACCAACAGTTCCGGCGACATGATTTACGCGCCGAACCCGGTCGACAACACCACCATCCAGAACAACTTTATTCACGATTCTGGTGACGAAGGTGTCCAACTGCGAGGTGCGACCAACAGCCGGCTGCAGTTCAACTCTGTCTTTGACATTGCCGGCGACGGGCTGAATGTTTCCGTCAACGCCAGCAACAACTTTCTTCAGTTCAACCAGTTGGACAATATCCGCAGCACCAATGCGGCGATCTACATCTACACCAACAGCACCAACAACACGATCCAGGGCAATGTCATCAGCAACGTGCCCAATAACGAAGGCGTCAAGGTCGGCGTCAAGTCGTCCGGTGCAGATGAGGCGCTTTCGGGTGGCAGCGTCTTGACGAACGTCATACGTGATATTGGTCAGGACGGTATAGCCGTCTATATGAGCGATGTGCTCGTGCAGGGCAACAATATCTTCAACGCGTTCGGCAACCATGCTGCAGTTTATGTGTCGTTCGATACTGACAACGTCACCATTAATAACAACAACCTGCACGACAATGGCACCCGTGCCATTCAGATCGGCGCCGGATCGTTGAACCCAACCAACATCTCGATTACCAACAATAACATCGAGAACAACAACGGCGGTGTGCTCTACCATGGCAATGACGCCCCGACCGTCACTGGCAACACGTTTCGCCAGACTGGCACGCACTACGATGACCCGACCGGCCTGACCAACCTGCCGAACCTGATCGCCAACAACACTTTCGACCAAGGCGGTTTCATCGAAGGCGCCAACGGCGGCGGCGGCTTTACTCTTGGCGGCGAAGACATCGAGGCGCTGATCGAGGGTGCGAGCAACAACGACGTCGTCCGTATCTTTTCGGGTAACTACAACGGGGACATCCTCGTCGGCGCCAGCGGCCTGCAGATTCTCGGCCCTAACGCCGGCCTCGCACCCGATGACCCGAACCGCGTGACTGAAGCAGTGCTGACTGGCGGTTTCCGCGTTCAGGCGAATGACTTCACGCTCGACGGCATGACGGTTCAGGAAGGCGTCCTTGTCAATCCTGACAACATCGGTGTTTTCCTGCAGAATGGCACATCCGGCCACACCATCAGGAACAACTTCATTACCGGTACAGACGTGGCCCAATCGCAGGGCGTTCACACCGAAGCCGGTGCTACTTCGAATATCACACTTGAATACAACGACATCTCCCAGTGGGGCGTCGGTTCGTACTTCAACCCAGCTACTGATGTGACGGTCATGAGCAACATTTTCCAGAACAACAACATTGGTTTGGCCTTTGACGGCGCCGGCCAGGTTGACGTGCACAACAACTTCTTTGTGAACAACACCACGATGGACCTGATGCTCAACAACATCGGCCCGAATTTCGCCGTTAACCACAACAGCTTCAGCAATGCCACCTCGGCCATCACCAATGACACCGATAGCGGCAATGAGTTGGACGCGTCAGCCAACTTCTTCGGCTCGACCGATCTGACAACGATTGACAGCCTGATTGACGGTGACGCCCGTACCAATGTTGATTTCAGCCCGGCTCTGTTGTCCGGCACTGACACCGATCCGGACACCTTCGGCTTCCAGCCGGAGTTCGGCAGCCTGCTGGTCCATCAGGAAGGTTCCCAGGTAGCCGGTCATATCAATGAAGGTGTCAACCTCGTTGATGACGGCGGCACAGTGCAGGTCGGCCCGGGGACTTATCCCGGTCTGATCACGCTCGACAAGGCCGTCAACCTGCAGGGCGCCAATTCGGGCATCAATCCGAACACCGACCCCCGAGGTGCTGAATCCATCATCCAGCACAATGGATTTTTCAGTATCCGTCCCGCGGCCGACAACATCACCATTGATGGTTTCACTTTCAACGGCAACGGCTCGCGCGTGATTGATGCAACCGGGCCGGCCAACAACCTGACCATCATCAACAACATCTTCAACAATGTCGGCACGTCGCCGTTCACCGGCATTATTCAGTTGCAGACCGGGCCGTTTGACGGGCTCGTGATCAGGCAGAACCAGTTCAACACGACCGGAACCGGCGACAATCTCGTCATTGGCGCCGGCGATTCCACCGGCGTCCAACTGATCGACAACCACTTCGGCGGTGAGCTGGGCGGTGTCTTCCAGAACGGTGGCCTGATGGATGACTTCCTGGTGCAGGGCAATGAGTTCACCGGCTCGACCGGCCTGAACATGGGTAATACCAACGACCTTCGGATTATTGACAACCACTTCCATGACATGAGTGGTCCAGGTTTCCAGGTCGGCGGCACGAATATTCAGGTACTCGCCAATGTTTTTGAACGGGTTCCGTTCGACGCCATGCAGTTCTGGGGTGGTGAATTCGGTACCACGCCGGCCAACAACGTCACGATTCTCAACAATGAAGTCACTTACAATGACATCCCCGGCACGCCGTCCAACGGCATCCGGCTGCGTGGTCCCGGCGGGAACCCCCCGGGCATTGATGCGTCCACCTTCACCATCAGAGACAACCTGTTCATCAACGGTGGTGCGAATGACGGCACGTTTGCGATTCGTCATCAGGGCGATCAGGACACTACGCTGGACGCATCAAACAATGCATTCGGAACGAACAATCCGAATGATGTGGTGATTGAAGGAGACATCGTCATCATTCCTTTGCTTGACGGTGTTGAAGACACGGATCCGAACACGCCTGGCTTCCAGCCTTCCGGCGACCTTGTTGTCCTGGATAACTTCCAGAATGTCGCTGCTCAAAACAGCAACGACAACAGCGGCTCGGCCAACCAGGGCGGCAGCAACAATAATGGTGGCGGTAATGTCAGTCTGGCCTTGGGAGGTGGCTCCAGCCAGTTGCCATTGTCTGTGCAACTGGCATTGAACGATCAGGCCACGGGCGGCGGCAATCTGGACCCCGATGTTGCCGACCAATTGGACCAGTTGTTTGAGAACTTCCTGAACAATCAGCTCTCGCAGTTCCAGCTGGCTCTCAATCAGCAGTATGACGATTACATCGTTAACGTTTCGAATGACCTGTCAGTCGAGGACCGGATGGCAGGTTTCTACCAGGTCACCCAGCAACAGCAGCAACTGAACACGCAGTTCAGTGAGCTGTTGATCATGATCGAAGCGATCGACAGCATCGCCCAGTTGCTGGGCCTGGATGAAGCCGAAGCTCGCAAGATGCTTTACGAAGAAGTGAAACCGGCCAACATGAGCACAGTTGAGTTTGACGCGCTGGTGACAGCTTACCGTCAGGCAAAATAGCCCATCACTGTGCTGGAACGGGCAGGATCAGGTGTTGTTAACGCGCACCTGATCCTGTTTTTTTATATTCAGGTTGCCCACATCAGGATTCGTTTGGCCTATACTCCCGCCCATGAATAATGCCAATGACATCTGCTTCGGCGTGGTCGGCTACGGGGCGCGCGGAGCAATTGCTGTAAATGCCCATCAACCTGAGAACGGCTTGCGCGTCGTCGCTGTTGCGGAAATGCGCCCGGCGCGCCAGCAGACCTTCCGTGACACCTTCGGTGAAGACGCGGCGGTTTATGAGGACTATCGCGAAATGCTGGACCGCAAGGACATCGACGCGATCTTTATCACGTCGCCTGATTTCCTGCACGAGGAGCAAACGATTGCAGCGCTGGAGGCCGGCAAAGCGGTCTATCTCGAGAAGCCGATGGCGATCTCAATCGAAGGCTGTGACCGGATTCTCGCCACGGCTGCGCGGGTCAAGGGCAAGCTCTACGTCGGCCACAACCTGCGCCATATGTCGGTGTTCGTGAAAATGAAAGAACTGGTCGATTCCGGCGCCATTGGTGAGGTCAAGACCGGCTGGTGTCGTCACTTTGTCAGTTCCGGCGGCGACTTCTACTTCAAGGACTGGCACGCCGAGCGCCAATACACTAATAGTCTGCTCCTCCAGAAGGGGGCGCACGATATCGACATTCTGCACTGGCTTTGCGGCGGCTACTCCACGCGTGCTCAGGGGATGGGCGGGTTAACGCTTTACGATCAGGTGAAAGACCGCCATCCGCAAGGTGAGTATGGCGATGCCTCCTCTCGTCGCGAAAACTGGCCACCACTTTCACAGACCGGCCTGAACCCGGATCTGGATGTGGAAGACCTCTACCTGATGAACGCAGTGCTCGACAACGGCGTCTTCATCACTTACCAGGAATGTCATTACACGCCTGACTACTGGCGCAACTACACGATCATCGGCACCGAGGGCCGACTGGAAAACTTCAGCGACCGCCCGGGCGATACGGTTATCCGCGTGTGGAACCGCCGTACCGGGTGCAATCACTTTGGCGACGAACAGCACTTTATCCCGCAGGCGACCGGCGGCCATGGCGGTGCGGACCCGCTGATCGTTGGCGAGTTCGTGCGCTACGTGCGCGAGGGTGGCGACATCCGTATCTCGCCGTTGGATGCGCGCGCAACCGTCGCGGCCGGCTGTGCCGCGACAACCTCGATCCGTGAAGACAACCGGCCGGTCGATATCCCGCCGGTCGACGCGGAAGTGGCGGCGTATTTTCAGTAAGCCGGCTCAGGCTTTGCTGGAGAACCGTTCACCACGCCTCTTCAAGCTCATGGCGTGACTTGCCGTCGCGATCGCGCAAGGCCTGTTCGGTGGCTTTGTGCCCATAGCGTTGTGCGCAGTCGAGCGGCGTGCCGACGTTTGTCGGCTGGTTGATTTCCGCGCCATATGCCAGCAGCAGGTCGATGATGGCGACATCAGCTCCAACCATCCCAGCCACATGAAGCGCCCGTGCACCGTGCGAGTCAGTATCCGCGTTGGCGTCGACGTCAGCCCCCGCGTGGAGCAATAGTTCCACGAGTTCTGCTGAGCCGCTTTTGATCGCCTTGTGCAACGGACGCTCACCGCCTTCATCCGCTTCATCGATTGCCGCGTCCTGCGCGAGCATCTGTTCCACGTGGTCGACCCAGCCCAGCGAACACGCCTGATGCAGGCCGACTTGTGCCCCTCGTTGCAGGCAGAGTTCGGCCACTTCGCGCTGATGATGATCCGCAGCCAGGGTCAGCGCGATTGTCGGATCGTCGCCTTGGTCCAGAAAGTGGCGCACGTCGTCAATCAGCCCCAGACGCGCGGCAACGCGAATGTTGTTTGGCTTGGCGCCGCGTTCACGAAGTATCTGCACCACTTCGGTATGGCCATGCTCCAGTGCCGCCATGAGCGCCTCGCCAAGCTCCGTTGGCGGTGTGCCCGGTGTGATAAGACGTTGTACGCGAGCAGCATCGCCCATGCTTGCAGCGGCAAATAGACTGTGATCGGCGGCTAGTTGTTGAAGTCGGGCAGCCAGCTCATGATGGCCGGCATGCCACGCCCAGCCGTACGGCATCGCGTGGTATGCGAAGTCACGCACGGTCACGTCCGCGCCGTGATCGAGAAGCCAGTCGATCAGTGATGTGTCATTCTTGTACGTCGCCATGTGCAGGGCAGTGCAGTAGTGGGGCAGGGCGCTGATGTTCGCACCACGATCGAGCAGGTACGCCGCCGCTTCGCGCCGCCCATTAATGCACGCGTACACAAAAGCTTCGTCCAGTATTTCCTGTGGATCATTGGTGGTGGGTTTCTCGTAGAACTCGTCGTGCGCCCGGTAGAACGCGCGGTAAGCTCCTGCGCCGGGCATTAGCTGACCCTGCGCGTCAAACCATTTGCGCACAAGGTCCATGCGCCCGAGCCCCGCGGCGATTCGCAGGTTGTCCGGCACGATACCATGCGGCGCGAGTAGTTCGGCTGCGTCGACCGCGCCATAGAACAGTGCTTGGGCCAGCGGTGTGCCGCCTTCGCCCATGTTTTCAAGATCAACCCGCGCGTTGGCCTCCAGCAGCACTTTGATTACCTCAAGATGATCGAGCGTGGCAGCAAAGTGTAGTGCGGTTGCACCTTGAGCTGTCTCATCGCGCGTGTCCGGCGACATGCCGGCATCCAGCAGGACCTGAACAACTGTGCCGCAATTCTCATTTGCTTTGCTGTCGCTGCTCGCAGCATGGTGCAGCAGTGAGTAATCGTTCGGCGACTTGGCGTGGATAACTTCCGGGTGTTTGTTAAGTTCAAGCTGTAGCGCGTCGATATCGCCGTTGCGCACCGCATCGACTGCTCGGTCAAACAGCGTCTTCTTCTGCTGCCTGTCTGAAAGTCGCTCAATCTGTCGTTTAAACTTCGGCCAGCTCGCAAAGCCATGCTCGCGCGCGATGGTGAGTTGCGCATGTGACAGGCCAAGTCGTTGTGGAAGCTGTCCGGTGGCGGTTTTGATGCGGTCCAGCGCAGCGCCATCGTCGCGCCGGGCATCGGCTAGCAATGCCTTGGCCTGGTTTCGGTAATGATCGAGATTAGGGCGATCGGGCAGTGTGTGGGGGGTTGTCATGACGACCTTCCTTCATAGAAGCGCCCGCTGTCCGCGTCGTCGGGCTGAAAGAAGACCGTTAATCGATCATCTGTATTGTCGAAGCGAACACCAGGTGGCAACCTGCCTTTCCGCGGACACGGCGGCGTCCTGAACGCACCCCATGAAAATACCCGATCCGCATTCACCCGGCAATCCCCCCCGGAATCTCCCGGAACCTCCCGGAACCTCCCGGAATCCCCTGGAAGTAATTTCTCGACAGTAAATGAGAAATCGGTCATGCGACGGTAAGCCGACACGTAATCGATTATCGTAAGCATCGATGAGTCATAACTACGACGTGATTGTGGTCGGTGTGGGCTCGATGGGAGCGGCTACCTGCTTTCATCTGGCCAAACGCGGCGTGCGCGTGCTGGGGCTGGAACAGTTTTCAATCCCGAACGATCGCGGTGCCCATCACGGCGATTCACGCGTGATTCGCCTGGCTTACTTTGAACATCCCGACTACGTCCCGCTGTTAGTTCGCAGCTACGAAAACTGGCGCGAGATCGAATCGCTGGCCGGTCAACAACTGCTTCACATCATTGGCGGCCTGTACATGGGCAGGCCTGGCAGCCAGACGATTGCCGGATCGCTCCAGTCCATGGCAAAACACAACCTGCCCAATAAACAGATCACGCGCGAACAGTTGCGCCTGATGCATCCAATGTTCAATGTCCCGGAAGACTACGTGGCATTGATCGACCCGGATATGGGTTTTGTCTTGTCACAGGACAGTGTCAGTGCATTTGCCGATCAGGCCATTCGGCAGGGCGCATCACTGCACGGCCACGAACCGGTGCGCGACTGGTCGGCAGATGGCACTGGTGTGCGCGTTGTAACCGACAAGGCGACTTACACCGCCGGCCGAATCATTCTGTGCGGTGGCGCATGGTCGAGCCGCCTGGTGTCTGATTTGGGCATGTCGTTGAAGGTAACCAGGCAGGTGCTCGGCTGGGTGACGCCGCGCGAGCCGGAGAACTTCACCTATGGCCAACTGCCGGTATGGGTGATTGAAGACGGCCCGGATGGTGTGGGTGGGCTTCACTACGGATTTCCGATGATGTCCGGCAAACCCGGCTTCAAGATCGCGTTGCACCGCGTGGAACAAGAGATCGATCCGGACAAGGTGAATCGTGAGGTTGAGCCGGAGGATGAACGCACCTTCCGGACGGTGCTTCAGCAGTGGATTCCAAGTGGCGATGGCCCGCTCCTGGCGATACAGACATGTCTTTACACCAACAGTCCGGACGGGCATTTCATTGTGGATCAACACCCGACCAAACCGAATGCGATCGTTGCATGCGGTTTCAGCGGACACGGCTTCAAGTTTGCCGCGGTGATGGGCGAGGCGCTGGCAGACCTGGCAACGAACGGCAAGACCGATCTGCCGATCGAGTTTCTTGGTTTATCGCGGTTCAAGTGATCGTATATGTAAAGCCGCGACCAGCGGTCGCGGAATGGTACTCAAAGTAGTGAGAAACTTGTTTGCGCGATGCGCAATCGAAGACCGCGACCAATGGTCGCGGCTTTACATCGATGGCTTTCACTTCCGGGGGCTATCCGGGGGTTACAGCAGTTCTGTAACGGCAGTACCGCCGTCCACCAACTTCATCGGCCGTTTCAGCGGCGTCATCACTTCATGATTGGGGTCCACGCCGAGTGCCCGGCAGACGGTTGCGTGAATATCGGCGACCTTCACCGGCCGGTCCTTCGGCTCAAAGCCGTCTTTGTCAGAAGAGCCGACAACCGTACCGGGCTTGATACCGCCGCCGGCCATCATGGTGCTGAAGACACGCGGGTGATGGTCGCGTCCGTTGTCGTCATTGATGCGCGGTGTCCTGCCGAACTCACTTAACAGCACGACCATGGTCTTGCTGAGCATGCCGGTCGAATTCAGATCGTCGATCAGCGATCCGATCGCCGGGTCGAGAACCGCCGCGCGCTGTTGCAGCGCCGCGAAGTTATTGTCATGCGTGTCGAAACCACCGAGACTGACTTGTACAAACCGTACGCCTTGTTCGACCAGGCGACGCGCCAACAGGCAGCCGCGCCCGAACATGGAGATGCCGTATCGTTCACGTACGTCGGTCGACTCTTCTTCGAGTTTGAATGCCTTGAGTGCCGGGCTCTTCATGAAATTCATCGCGGCCGTGTAGGAGTCTTCCGTTGCGTCGAGGTACGGGTCCGGGTGACGTTTGGAGAAGCCGTTGTTCATCTGGTCGAGCACTTCCAGGCGACGCTTGGCGCGCACCTCGTTGATACCTTCAGGCAACTGAACGTACGGGTCCGGCATGCCCGGCGTGCCAATGAAATACGCTTCGCACTTCTGCCCGAGATAGCCGGAAGACATCGCCCGTCCGCCGACGGCAACGAAGCTGGGCAGGTCGCCGATCTGATGTCGCTGGCTGGAGATGATCGAACCCATGCCGGGATGAACCAGTTGCGGCGCCATGCGATAGCCGGTCATCACGTTGTAGCGGGCGCGCCCGTGATCACCTTCCACGCCGTTGATCGATCGGACCAGTGCGGCATGCTTCATTTGCGATGCAAGGGTGGGAAGAATCTCGCTGATCTCCACGCCGGAAGCAGTCGTCTTGATCGGCTGGAATTCGCCGCCGACCTTGCGTCCGGGCTTGGGATCGAGTGTATCAATGTGGCTCATGCCGCCGGACATCCACAACAGAATGACGTGTTCGGCCGTGCCGGTCGTATTACCAGCCATCAGTTCGCGCACGGGCATGCCGAGCAATGACGCAACGCCCAACGTACCGGCCGCATGCAGGAATTCGCGCCGACTGACGTGATAAGATTGGCAGGACATATCCGCTCCTCTGCTTAGCGCAAATATCGAAACTCGTGACAGTTCAACAACGCCCAGCGCAAGTCCGCCATGCCGCTGATGCGGTCGACAGCGCTGCCGATCACTTCCTTCGCAAAGGTAATCTCGTCTTCCGTCGGCTGTCGCGTCAGGCATTCGGCGTACGCAATGCGAATAGCGCGATCCAGCCCATTATCACTCTGTAAGTAAGAGTAGATCGGCTCCAGTGTGCCGACCTTTGCCGCTTCGTTGGCCAGCTGCCCGTTCATGAGGATCAGGGCTTGGCGCATGGAGGGGGCGTTGCTTCGCTCTTCGCCGAGCAGCACGCGAGACGTTTGCCCGAACTGCCTCAGGAAATGTTCTGACGGCGCCGGGGATGCCATCCGCATGGCCGGTCGGAAGCGGGGGCGCTCGTCAATCTCCCGGGTGATCGTTTTGTATTCGTACTCGATCATCGTATCGAACTGCGCCTCAAGACGCTCTCGGGCTCGCTCGATGATTTCCGCAGGGATCAGTTCCGTCGCGCCAATTGCCAGCAGACGCAAATCGCTTAACGGGTCTTTTTGATCCTCGAAGATCCGATCAAAAAAGTCGCCTTCCGCGTTGTAGGTTCTGTCCTGGGGGCCGACGAGTTCCAGTTCCTTCTCCAGCCGCCTGGCCAGCTTTTCATTGACTTCTTCCAGGTTCTTCGGCGTGGCAATGCGGAATTCACGCTTGATCAGGTAGTCCCGCTGATGGTGCTTGGGCCGATTGTCCAGACGCCCGGCAGTAATCAGGCTGTCATAAAGCACTTCCGCAATCATGCGCCGCAGTGGGGCGGCCGCAAAAAGTCGTTCCGCCATCTTCCGCTGTTGGGCCGGCGTGCCGGTCATCTGCTCGCGACGGTAAGCATCGCTCAACACAATTCGACGAATCAACGATCGCAGGTCATAGTCCGCTCCGATGAACTCCGTGGCCAGGTAGTCCAGCAGTTGTGGATGACTCGGCGGATTGTCGCCACGAAAATCGTCAATCGGCTCGACAACGCCCGTGCCCATCAACTCTGCCCAGACACGGTTGACCAGGTTCCACGCGAAATATGGATTGCTTGGATTGACCAGTCGATCAGCCAGCTTCTCGCGCATCGGGTTCGGTCGATAATCAGCTGCCTTGCGCGCCAGCGCATCGCTGCTCTTTCTCATATCCAGATCGATCGTGCTGCCCAGGCTTGAGCTGTCTGACGTATCGAACAGATCATCATCAATCTGCGGATGCGCTTTGGCTTCTTTGCTTTCCTTGCGCTTCAACGCGGAGCGCATCAACGATTCATCCGCAATGCGCAGATCAAACGGCCAGCCGGCCTGCATCGGCTTCTGTGGCATGGTCTTGATGCCCGGCGTCGGCGGCCACATCACGCGCGGCTGATTCACACTGGTCACCTGCAGCACACGGAACGGGCGCCGCCGGTCGCGCAAGCCGGTGTGGCTGAAATAAGCCGCGATGCTGTAGTACTCTTTGCGCGTCCAGTCATCAAACGGATGATCGTGACACTGCGCACACTGCATGCGCACGCCCATAAGCGTCTGCGTGACAACGCCGGCCAGTTCGAGAGGCTCGGCGTCTTCCGCGGTAATGAACCCCACAGCCGGATTCGCCCCGGAGCCGCCGATGGCGGTCAGCATCTCGCGCACCATCTGGTCGTAAGCGACACGTTCCCGCAGGCTGTGACGAATGAATCGAGCAAGCTGCCGCCCGCCGTTGGCATCCGCCCGAACACGGAACATGTCGCCAAAGAACACCGCCCAGCGATCGTTGAATCGAGGCCTGTTAAGCAACTGGTCAACAGCCGCGGCCCGACGCTCGTCAGCCGGCAGGTCCATGAACTTGTCGTATTCGTCCAGCGTGGGAATGCGCCCGATCAGGTCGACCGTTACGCGTCGCAGAAAAGTCTCGTCATCCACCAGCCCGGTCTGGTCAACATCACAGGCCGCAGCAGTGTGATCAACGATGCGATCGATCGACAGCGGACCCTCGATCGGGTCCACCAGAATCCATGGCATGCGTTCGGTAATTGGGGAGTCGTCGTAATTGGCGGGTGCCGCCTCGCTGAGCGGCCAGTGCTCAATGCCTTGCCGGCGCACGAGCATGGCCGTCGCTACTGCTGCCAGCAATAACAAACTCACCCCGACAAGCACGGTCGTGCGTTTTCTGGCAATCGACATTCAGCTATCCCGCGTCATTGACGCGTATAACGATTCGGTAATTGAATTATTTCAATGTTTACCCGCAAATGTCAAACAAATTGTCGATTCGAAAATTGTAATGGCGGTGAGCGATGTTCATATGAAAAAATTGAGCCGCGAATGGACGCCAATGAACGCGAATAAAGTGTCTTTTGATCGTCTTCACGATATCACGTCTCTCACCTCAAGCCGTGGCCTGAGCGACGCCAGGAGCGAAGACACGGATCACTCGCAACATACCGGCCAATCTCGCCCCAACACGACCCAATGTGCATACTAAAGTGAAGCCATGATCGACACCGACTTACGTTTGCGAAGCGCTACGGCACAAGATGAAGCAAAAATCCATCAGCTCTTTTGCGTTCCCGAAGTCTTCGAATATCTGGCGGACGGCGAGAAGCCACCGCCGGGCATCGCGTCTGCATGGATCAGTTCCGCGGCTGCGGATCAAGCCAGCCATGGTGGCGGGCTATGGGTTCTTGTGGACGCAACGGACCAGTTTATGGGCGGCCTGGTCAGACTCGCCGGTGACGACAACGGCCAACTGGAACTCACTTACCTGTTGCATCCCAGCTTGTGGGGTCTTGGACTCGCGACCCGAATGGCTCACACCGTCATGAAGCGCGCCTTTGCAGCGAGGTTGGTATCGACCATCTGGGCAGGCGCCGACGCCCCCAACAAAGCATCGTTCGCCGTGATGAAGCGACTCGGCATGCAGTTTCGGCGAGAGGTTGTGTATCCGTTGGGCATCGGCATGGAGTACCAGATGAAGGCACAGCATTTCGATCCGGCAAGAATCGAACCGTTGCCGATTATCTGAGTGCTCGCTCGAAATCGCCGCGGCGTGTGTGCTGGGCAGTTTGTCGCAACACCGAACATCTTTCTTTCTGACGAAGCAACCGACTATTGATTGCTGATGTTGCTTGAAATACACGTGCTATCTGATTAGGTTAAGAATGGTCCCCAGGGACGTTTCCCGCAAGCAAGATTGCGCCGGTCAGTCTATAACAACAAATCGGCGCTTCACCAGATCTGCCCAATCAACTTCTATGAAGTCGATGTTGTCAATGGTTGGTATCGTAGATTGCTGTATCTCCTGATTCGGTGCCTTGCTCAAGCGCGTGGTTTTAAACTTCTATCCAGGGTGTCACTTTTTGTGTGGATGACCGTGTCGTGCCGTTGGCAGTTATGTTTCCGGCGGTGATTTGATGATCCGGTGTCCCTATTGAACTGTGCAAGGGTTGACCGTTCCCATTCTGTTAGGCGAGCTTGGGCCGATTCAAGGGCCTGTGGCTCAGTTGATTGGCTGGGTTGTTCGGTCAACACGTAGTCACGTCGCTCGGTGCCTGGGCTGGGTTGATTTCGGTACGCGTGGCTCGGGTTAAACCGCCGAGGCCGCCAGCCCCATCTTCTGTGGCTGCCAGTCGGTCCGGTCTCGCATCATGGCCCACGCGCAGATCAGGACCTTGCGTCCGACCGCAACCGCAGCCTTTTTGCGTTTGCTGGCGTGTCCACCGGTGACCCGATCGAAGACCGCCTTGGCTTGATCGCATTGCCGGGTCATCCCCCACGCGACGTGCAACAGTAGGCCGCGCAGCAAGGCCGGGCCACGTTTGGAGATTCGGCCCTGACGGTTCATGGCGCCGGACTGGTGTTGACGCGGCGTCAGCCCGGCGTAGCAGCTGACTTGGCGGGCACTACGGAACCGGTCCGGGTCGTCCAGGTAGGCGACCAGCACCTCGGCCGTCCTCAAATGTACATGTGGGATGGTCATTACCCGTCGGACCCGATCATCGGCCATGGCGATGATGTTCAGCCGCATCTCAACCTGATGGAGCAGACTCTCAACCGACCGCAATTGCTGGAGGTGGATGTGCAGTTGCCCACGCCACAGTTGCTCGATCGGGCAGTCGGCCAGGTCACACGCCATGGTCGACAGCCGCTCGCGGGCTTGGACCGACCACCCCTTGGCCCCCGCAGGCCAGGCGATGGCCTGCGTGTCGAGCAGCGATCGGATGGCGTTCTTGATCGCGACACGGTCATGTTTGAGCCGGTGACGTTGCACGATCAGCGACCGCCACTGACGGATCGGGCGGGATGGCACATGGACCAGGTGCAGTTGGTTCATCGCCGAGAGTCGCGCCAGCTTGAGCGCATCATCCCGGTCGGTCTTACGTTTGACCCGTTTCCACGACCAGCGTTCGTCGTTGGCGTTGGCCACTTGAATCGTCAGGTCAAGCCCTTGAGCCAGGTCCACGACCCATCCCATAATGGAACAGGCTTCGATGATGATAAGATGGGGCTGATGTGCCACGAACAGGTCGTGGAACGCTTGGGGATTCGTGGGTACCGTTACGAACTGGTGTTCGTCGGTTCCCGGTGTGTAGAGGCAGGCAACCGTCTTGAACTTGCCCAGGTCCAGTGCGAGAATGGTCATGTCGAGTCTCCTGTGCCAGAGGGCTTGATGGATCGCCAAGTGCGAATCACGTTGGGACGTCCACGAGGATAAGCCCGCAACGCCCGATGACCCGCGCAGGCGGCTCGACTTCATAGTTTCTGTTAGGCGGTAGAGCCAACTCCATGAAAAAAAGATACTCGCCATAGTGATTCTCGGCTCACTCACGATTGCAGCCTATGCGACAACTTACTGTTGGCCGTCAACCAAACGTCCCCTCATCTCGCTTGAGAAAGCACATGCGATAGCCAGCAAGCGCGCTGGGGAGCATGTGAAAGACAGTTATTGTATCGGTGCTTACCTCATGGGAAACAAAGCTCAGGATGGTAAGGAAGGCGCGTGGAACTTTGATTATCGATCAGAGGATGGTGCCTACTTCTACGTGTCAGTTCACATGGATGGCAAGGTTAGCGTTCAAAGCGACAGCGAATGACGCGCAACCAGTGATTGTCCGCCGAAGGCGAAGCCGGCGACGACCGCGACGAATAATGATGATCAATCGTGTTCGCTCGAAGTCGCCTTGACGCCGTGTTAAACATGCCTGAGTTTGCGAGCACGGAGCAAGCCATGCAATACCAACTCGAACTCGAGATCGACCTGCCACGAGAGCGCGTGATCGAAATGTTCCTCGACCCTCAAAACCTCTACAAATGGCAACCAGACCTTGTCAGTTTCGAGCCCCTCGACGGACCCGAGATGCGTGAAGCAGGCGCCAGGTCAAAGCAAGTTCACAAGATGGGCAAGCGCGAAGTTGAAATGATAGAGACCATCACCGTGCACAACCCCCCTGAAGCGTTCTCGGCGACCTACGAGGCGGACGGCGTCTGGAACCTCATCGAGAACCGTTTCATCAATGTCGGCGAGCGCAAGACCAAATGGATTCTCGACTGCGAGTTCAAATGCTCAGGCATCCTCATCAGGCTCATGGCCTTCTTCATGCCCGGTGCATTCAGGAAGCAGACGTTTACCTACATGAAACGGTTTAAGGACTTCGCCGAAAACGCAGCTGTTTGATGATCAAGAGGCCCTGGTGCGTTGACACGCGAATCGAAATTCTGCTCACCCGTAATGTGCAATTAACAGAAGCCTCAATATTTGCCAGGCATAAATTAAGATATGGTCATGAGTGGCTGCTAACTGTTGATATTGCTTGAAGTACGCATAGAGCCAGATTAATATCGAATCTTCGTCCGGGGACGTTCCCTGACAGAATTAGAGTGGCGCCGGTCAGTCTGACACGCCATATTGCTGCTTTACCAGAACTGTCCAATCAACTGTCAAGTGCACCGAGCCTTGAAGCATGTAAGGCTAACAAATGGAATATTTGAAACGGAGATTTTATGGCTGAGCTGAGGAAGAAACTTATCCAAAAGCTTGAGAAGATACAGGGTATCGATGTGCATCTGTGGAAACCGGAATCTGATTTCATGGTAATTGACTACAAAGGAAAGGAGGTCGCGCACTTTCACGGAAACAATGAATTAGACGTTCGACTTTCGAAAGAAGTGGTCAAACGCGAGGGGTTAACTCATGCGCCAAATCGTGTGGGCCACCCCGATCGTAAAAACGGGGGGCGGTGGTTAATTGTTCGCTTTACACGCGAAAGCCATCTGGCTGAGATGGAGCGACTGATAAAGATGGCTATTGAACTACGATAACTGTGATGCAGCACTTAAATCACTTAACAAGTGCAGCCAGAAAGACGCGCTTACAGCGCACCTCTGCTGTGAGCGTTAGCGGCTAGGAGAAAGAATGAAGGTTTCTGAAGCTACTCCAGATAGTGAACGGATCGAACTCCTCAACGCTGTAAGTGGTGATGCAGCGGCAATTCTTGGCGTCGACTTGGTCAATGAACCTCCTCAGGAGATCATGGAGAAAGTTAACGAAGCAATAGTCGCCTTGGTCTTTGAGCAGGATACGCCAGTATCTCAAGATGAGAATCCGGACCTATTGCTTGGGTGCTTGTGGGGCGCAATGATGGCCCGACAGTTCAATTGGTACTGGGCTGACGTTGTAATTGATGACACCCACCATGAAGTGGCAATGATCTCGCCAAACAGAGAAATGATCATATTCCCCCTGTCATTTGTCGCTGCATGCATCAGTAGACAGTGCATCTGCACTGTGCTCCTTGCCTTCAATATGCTTCTAGAAAATGACCGCATAGGTGAGATTGAGCCTGGGGCTTATGAGAACATAATGCTTAGCATTCATCACATAGTGCCTCCCTACACGCTTGAATAGAGCCGCTAACCACTTTGTGCGACTGTTATTTCACTCAATGAATCCGCACGTCAATTCGCTTTTTAAGTTCACTTGGTCTCGCGTATCCGTGGTAAAGACACTCAATGCCCATCGGCCGTCTAATCAACTGCTGTAGTTGACCGGCGATGGCGATCCGAGCGTTTTTACGCGCAATCGACGATTGACTATTGAGATTGCTTGAAGTACGCATTCGACCTGATTAATATCGAAACGTCGTCCGGGGGAGTTCCCTGACAGAACTAAAATGGCGCCAGTCGGTCTAACACGTTAAATCGTTGTTTTGCCAGAACTGTCCAATCAACTGTTAGCCGTCACAGAGAAACCCTCTTGCAGCAACCTGATTTTCCAACCCAAGAATTGGTACTCACTGAAGCAGCCGCCGCCGCTATCAAACTGTTTGCCGAAAACTCGAGTGAGTTGTTTCAGCAATTCGCGTTCGACTGCAATCCGGACTACGGCCAAGTTCTTTTCTGCCTCGATACACCCGCCAACTCACTAAAGGTGGCGCGGGAGCACGAAGCCTACCTGACCGAGCGGCGTTCCGAGCAGGTCGACTATGAAGACGAGCTCGAATACGCAATCAACACGATTGAACATCCCGAAATGCCGGTCGCCCCGTACAACAACAGCGTGGGTGACTTTACGCACCAAGGCTTCGCTGAGTTTGTGTTTGATGATTGGTCCGAATTTCGATTCTCTGATGACTACCCCGAGGAATTCGAGTCATCCGAGGAAGACTATCTATCGTCAGTTGCATCGGTACTTTTGTCGCGCGCGATAGATCGGCTTGTCGATCAAAGCGCTTTCAAGGGGCTTCAGATTACGTCGCCATTCTTGGTAAGCTTCGCCTTGCATGATGGCTCTCACACGCTTGTCCGAGTCATCAACTGGTAACGCGTTACCCAAGGGACGGCTAACAAACAAATGTACCGGAACGCGGATGTCCGGCCAATTTGCAAATGAGAGTCACGGGTCCGCGTCCGGTGATTTGAAGCGTTATTTCACTCAATGAATCCGCACGTCAGTTCGCTTTTTACATTCACTCGGTCTCGCGTGTCCGCAAAGCACATTGCGGATTTTTCACCAGACGACGCAGGATACGAATCTTACGTACGCTTGTGGACTCGGATCTTCCGTTCTGGCGAAATACCAACTAAATCGGAATTCGACCTTTCCGAGGTGATCGGACTCACTGGCTCAGTAAACCCAGCCGGACTTGATGATCCAACGCGTTTCCGAGACTATCGACGTTTCACAAGTGCGGTTGCTGTCGCTTTGCTTCACTCAGGCAACGATTCTGAAAGCGTTCGACCGGCAAATTATGTCGCACGCGATCTAATTGTCGATTGTGATCCAAAGGAACGGAAGCATCTCAAGTTGGTTCGGAACGTATTTCCCATTATCCGCGACGTTTTGGCCGCCGCAAGCTTTGAAGCGGAGTATCCCTTTTTTACGTTTGGTGCATTGATCCTTGCGCAGGTTTCGAAAGATCACGATGGTGCGGCGCGCTTTGCGCGTCAACTGATTGCAGACGAGTCCGCAGTACGCAACAATGACTCGCTCTACTGGGAGCGTGGAAACTCAAGTTTTTTGCTTGGTTTGACATGCTTCAATCGATTTCATTCGGATTGGAAACGCTTCGCAGCAGGACTCTCCAATCCAAAGTGTGATGAAGACATTCAGCTTATAATTGAAGCGTTTTCGGAAATCGTGAAATAACCATGTGGTGAACGGGATCCGCCGGTGACGCGGATTCTGAATTCAGAGTTCTTTTGGGGGCTGCCCCGTTACCGCTCTCGCCATTTTGCAACAGACGATCACACGCTGCCATGTCCGGAAACGCGTAATCGTTGATCCTGTTCGCATTGCTATCACACGTAGCGGCCGGCTGATGTGTGGCGTCATGCCACCATCAGTCCAGTTTTTCCAGCGTCGTATATTGCAGAATAATCGTCTTCACGCCGGCGTTGGGAAACTCAATGCGCGCTCGCGTGTGGGACGCGCTTGGTGTTACTGTAATGACGCGGCCAACGCCGAACTGTGGATGGCGGACCAGTGTACCGGGCGGATACTCAGAAGCCTTCTCTGCCGCTGCAGTCGTCTGTCGTTCGGCAATCAACTGCCGCGGTGACCGGCCGGACCCGCCCATACGCATGCGTAACGGATTGGTTTCGTCGGCCACATCCTTCTGTTCCAGTACGTCCGGCGGTAGTTCATTTAAGAATCGGCTCGGAATCGTGCTGGACGAACTGCCGAACACCGTGCGATGGCGTGCATGGGATAGGACCAGTTGCCGCATCGCGCGCGTGATGCCGACGAAACAGAGCCGGCGCTCTTCTTCCAGGCTTCGATCCTCAAGCGAGCGTTCGTGGGGGAGTAATCCCTCTTCCACGCCGATGATCGCGACGACGGGATATTCCAATCCCTTGGCGGCATGCAGCGTCATCAGCGTGACGGACCCGCCGGTTGTCTGGATGGCGTCGACATCACTGATCAGCGCGATCTGTTCGAGATAGGCCAAAAGTTTGTCGCACAGCGATGGCTCGCGGTGCTCGTTCGTTTCCAAGTCGACATCCATCAGGAAATCGTCTTCAAACTGTTGCGCGGAGCTGACCAGTTCGCCGAGGTTATCGATGCGGTCGCCGTCGATGTCGGATTTGTCGTTGCGGTAGTGTTCGAGCAGGCCGGACTCGGTAAGGACTTTTTCGACAAAGCCTTTGAGGCTCATGGAGCTGTCCAGCCCCAGCAGCATGTCACCGGACAAACCGGCATCACGCCGCCAGTTGTCGAGCATGGCGGCAAACTTGTTGACGGAATTCACCGCTCGCGTGTTGAGCGCGTTGACCTGCTCCGGCTGTTTGATGATCGCGTCAAGGTCCTGCTCGTTGGCGACCGCGTGGGCCTGCATGGCTTTGACGGAGTTATTGCTGATGCCGCGCGCCGGCGTGTTGATGATGCGCATCAGGTTGACTTCGTCAGCCGGGTTGGCGATGGCACGCAGGTAAGCGACCGCGTCTTTGATTTCCTTGCGGTCGAAGAACGCCGTGCCGCGCGCGATCTGATAGGGGATCGTCGCATTGCGCAACGCGTCTTCCATCACGCGGCTTAAGCTGTTCGTGCGGTAGAAAATGGCAAAGTCCGACCAGTCGAGCCCCAGGTCATCGTGATATGCCTGAATCTGCTCGACGATCCATTTGGCTTCCGCACGTTCGTCGTGGCAGGCAACAACCGTGACCTGCTGGCCGGTTTCATTTTCGGTCCACAGCGCCTTGTGTTTGCGCTTGGTGTTGTTAGCGATCAGGCCGTCGGCCGCGGCCAGAATGTTTTTGGTGGACCGGTAGTTCTGCTCGAGGCGCACCACCTTGGCGTCTGGGTAGTGCGATTCGAAGTCAAGAATGTTGCCGATATTGGCCCCGCGCCAGCCATAGATGGACTGGTCCGGATCGCCGGTGGCGCAGAAGTTTTTGTGTTCGGACGCCAGGGCATTAGCCAGCACAAACTGCGCGTGATTGGTGTCCTGGTATTCGTCGATCAGCACGTACTGATACCGCTCGCGCAGCTCCGCCAGAATGTCCGGCTGCTCGCGCATCATGGTGACGGTCTTGAGAATCAGGTCATCAAAATCCAGCGCGTTGCACTGCTTGAGCAGCGATTCGTACTTGCGGAAAATTTTCAGCACGTTTTTGCTGTAGTAATCGTGGGCGTACTTTTCGTAGCCTTCCGCGTCGAGCAGTTCGTTCTTGGCATTGCTGATCGTGTGCAGCACGGTGGCCGGACTGAAGTTGCTGGAACTGATGTCGAGCAGTTCCAGGGCGCGTTTGACCGCTCGTTGCTGATCTGACGTGTCGTAGATGGAGAAACCGGGTGGCAGGCCGATACGTTCACCATAGAAACGCAGCATGCGCGCGCAGAAGCTGTGGAACGTGGTCACCATGGCCGCATCCGCCTGGCGCTGGGTGACCAGTTCGCTGACGCGGTGGCGCATTTCGCCGGCCGCCTTGTTGGTAAAGGTGATCGCCAGCACGTGCCATGGGGCGACGTCATGCTCGCGAATCAGGTAAGCGATGCGCCGCGTGATGACGCGCGTTTTGCCTGAGCCGGGACCGGCTAAAACCAGAAGCGGACCATCCTTGTGCGTGACGGCTTCGACCTGCGGTTCGGTCAGATCAGCCAGTAACGCCGCGTTCCGTGAAGCAATATCCTGCGAATCCATTGACCCATGATACGGGGCATGGGGTTACGGTTCTAGCGAGGGCGAATGGCCGCGAATTAACGAGAATCAAAAATGGGAAGAAGGGAGGATGCGAGCTACTTTTGTATCGTCGCGCGAATCAGCATAGCCGCGAACAGACACACGAGTAGGGTCAAGGCAAGATAAGTATCCGCACATTGTGTCGGCTTTGGATTTTTGCCAAAGCCGAACGCCGGGCTGATATGGTGCCAGAGCCAGAAGCCCGCGCCGACTGTGATGATGCAGAAACAGACGAGAACGTACTGCGGCGTGCCGTGGCTTAGCAGATCACCCGCATCGCCAATTGCTTCAAATGAGCCGATGCCGAGATAGACGCCATTGGCGATCAAACAGAACCCCGCAAAGAACTTCAGAAGATAAGCCTTGGTGAATCTGAAGTAGTGGGCCAAGGCTGCTGCAATGGCCGGCAGCACAATCCCAATGATCGGCCCCAACCACGCAACCAGGTGCGGCGACGGATTCGGCCGCACATCGGTTCGCGAAAACTTCAGCGGATGCAGGACGACACGCTCGATCTGCCCGCCGGTCATCAGTGCGCCGAAAACATGCCCCAATTCATGAACAGTCATCATCCCCAACCACGACAGAAGCAGGAGGCTAATTAACAGCAGCACCTGATGAACGCGATCACCGATTGTCATTCGGCTGCCTCGATGTGGCGGGGAAATACCCGATCAGGACGCCATGGCCTTGAGTGCTTCTTCCGGATTCGAGTGGATTCGAAACGACTGATCCAGCCGCGTGATGGCGAAAATCTCGGCCACGCCAGGCTGTACGCCGGCAAGGCAGAACTGGCCGTCTGCGTTACGAATCTTGCGGCTGATGCTGATCAGTTCACCCAGCACGGCTGATGAAAGATGCTCCACCTGAGCCATGTTCAACAGTGCGTGTGGCGGGTTCACTTTTTCGATGATCTTTTCAAACTGATCGTGCAGCGTGGTGACCCACGCGTCGCCGCTGATGTGTGCATCTTGCAGCTCGACGACAGCGACTTTGCCTTGCAGTGTGGCGGAAATCTGGCACTGGCTTGTATCTTTGGCCATGGAGAACTTTCGAGAAATAACGGGCCGATGAGAATTTGTCAGCAAGATGATAACAGACGCACTTTCAGCGCGAAAGCAATTCTGTTTGTATTCGGGTCCGTTTGACTAATTCGGGTCAGCAGGCTGCGTAGCAGGGGCAGACGTCGGGGCTTCCTTGGCAGACGTATCCGCTTCCGGGGTGTCTGTTGTCGCGTCATCCGCTTCCGTAGCCGGGATCACCACTTTATTGTCGATCAGAAACCCCATCACGGTTCGGATGTAATCCTGGCCATTGGCTTTGCCGGGAAAATTGTTGTGATCGATCGCATACTCGACATATTGCGCGTTGCCCGCCGCTTTGCTCAGTGCGCGCCCGTGCTTCACGGGGACGACTTCATCGTTGGTGCCGTGGAAGATCAGCATGGGGATGTTCAATTGTTCGACCGCTGATTTGGCGTCGAAACGGTGGCGGATCAGAAATTTCGGCGCGGCAAACCGCGACGCCATGTCCATCGCGCTGGTGAACGTGGATTGCAGAATCAACACGCTTGGTTTGCGCTCCAGTGCCAGCTCCGCGGCGACGGCACCACCCAGCGAGCGACCGTGGTAAACAATGCGCGATTTGTCGACATCCGGCCGGGCAAGCGCCTGATCCACGAAAGCGATTGCATCTTCGAGAATCCCTTCGCGCGTCGGCGTGCCGCCGGACTGGCCATAGCCGCGATACTCCGGCAGCAGCAGCGAGCAGCCCAGCCCGTTGTACAGCACGGCAATGTCGTCCTGGTAATCGATTAACTCCGCGTTGCCGTGCAGGAACACCGCCAGCGGGGCAGGCCTGTCTTTGGAGGCTTTGGGCGCGGGAACGAACCACGCGCGCGACAGTTCGCCGGTCGGCTGCATGTGTTCGAGCACAACGGTGTTTTTGTATCGCGGGGAAGACGAAGCCGGCGGCAGGCCCGAACGGGGAAACACAATGTCGTCCTGCATGGAGTACAGCATGGTCCACCAGCCCACATACACCACCAGAATGATCAGCAGGGCGGTCAACCCCATGCGCTTGATGAGCGGCCAGTTGGACGCTTCCTGCGGCTGTGTCGGTTCGGCTTCCTTCGAAGCCGGCTTGGATTCTTCTGCCATAGTCGATCTACCTGTAAGAAAATCTCTCTCTCAAAGTGCAACAGGATATGACAATCTGCCGGTTCGTTAAACTGGCGGGGTATGCACGACGGACAGAATGCAGAATCCGGCCTCTCATTGCGACTGGCAATCGTGCTGCTACTGCTGTTCGGCGGGCTGGCTTACGTGCGCTCCTATGGCACGCCATTCTTCTTTGATGACGTTTCTGCGATTGTGGAAAATCCACATATCAGACAGATCTGGCCGTTGTCGGAATCAATGAGCTGGCCCAGCCAGTCGCCGCTGGCGGGTCGGCCGATCCCGGCATTCACGCTGGCGATCAACTACGCCATCAGTGGTTCGGACGTGTGGAGTTACCACGCGATGAATCATGCGATTCATCTGCTGTGTGGGCTGCTGCTGTTCTTCAGCACGCGGCTCATATTGACACGCGCCGCATGCCCGGCGCGCACGATAGACGCATTCGCATTTGCCCTCGCGTCGATCTGGCTGGTCCATCCACTGCTGAGTGAGGCCGTCGTCTACACCATTCAGCGCACGGAACTGTTGATGGCGCTGTTCTATCTTCTGACGTTCTTTGCGAGTTTGAAACACTTTGAGGCTACGAAAAGTCGCATCGGCTGGGTAGTGCTGGCTGTTATCGCAAGTTGTCTGGGAATGGCCAGCAAGGAGGTCATGGTCAGCGCGCCGCTTGCGGTGCTGTTGTTCGATCGGGCTTTTGTCTCCGGCGGCTTCGTTGCCGCACTGCGAAATCGTCGTTTTCTATATGTCGGCCTGTTCGCATCATGGGGCATATTGCTGGCACTGAACCTGCACGGGCCGCGAAGTGAGTCGGCTGGATTTACAGTCAATGTCAGTTGGTGGGAATATCTGCTGACGCAATCCGGCGTGCTGTTGCATTACGTGCGCCTGTGCGTGTTGCCAATCGGGCTGACGGTCAGCTACGACTGGCCGCTGGCAACATCACTTGCTGACGTGTGGCTTCAGGGCGCAACTGTGGTGCTGGCATTAGCGGGCACCATATGGCTTTTGATCCGTCACCCGAAGATCGGCTGGGCCTGCGTGATGTTCTTCCTGCTGCTCGCGCCGACATCCAGCTTTGTTCCGATTGCATCGGAGATTGTCGCCGAGCGGCGCATGTATTTGCCATTGATTTTCGTGCTTGCATTAATCGGGTATTGCTTTCGAAAGTACTTGACCCCTCGATGGGCCATGATCGGCGGATTGTTGATCAGTTGCGTCTTGCTCATCTGGACCAACTTTCGTGTGAATGATTACCGCGACGAACTGACCATCTGGCAGTCAGCTCTCAAGGTTTATCCGGAGAATGCCCACGCGCTCAATGGCGCTGGTTATGTCTATCTGCATCGTGACCAGTTGAGCATCGCCGAGTCATACTTTCGCAAGGCAATCGAACGCGATCCCGGTCTGGTGTTTGCCTACAACAATCTCGGTACGACGCTGATGCAGCAGGGCAAGCTGGACGAGGCGATCGCGCAGTACCAGCAGGGCATAGCGCTGCGCGACGCGTTCCCCAAGGCACACAACAACCTGGCCATCGCGTATGCACGCAAGGACCACCTGGAGGAAGCCGTTGTCCACTTCCGAAAAGCGATTGAATATCAGCCTGACCTGGCGCCGGCTTATCTGAACCTGGGCATGGCGCTTGGCCGCCTCAAACGGTTCAATGAAGCAGAGCCTGTCTGTCGGCAAGCGACGAGATTGCTAACCGGTCAGCCCAAGGCCAGGGCCCATTTTCAACTTGCGTTGTGTCTGGCGAGTTTGGGCCGACTGGAGGAGGCGATTACTGCGGTGCGCCAGGCGATTGCGATTGATCCAACTGATCAGCAGGCTCATCGCCTGCTTGCGGGTCTTGAGGCTCGCGAATCAGAAGCAGAAGTGCCATCGCCGGAAGACCGACGGCCGCCGTCACCGCGAAGTAAGCCGGATACCCCATCGCCTTGACGGCGAAGCCGGAAAAGGCACTTGTAATCGTGCCGGTGAAGTGGTTTAGGCTGGTAAACAGGGCGTACTGCGTCGCAGTGTATCGCTTGTTGCACAGACTCATGAGCAGGGCGACGAAACCCGCTGTAACCATTCCCCCGCAGAAGCTTTCGACTACCACGACGCCGGTCATGAGCATGACGTTATTGCCCACCATCGCTAACCACGTGAAGCCGAGATTGGTTAGAAGCTGAAGCGCGCCGAGCACCCACAGGGATCGAACAATCCCCATGCGCGCGACAACCGCGCCGCCGGCAAACGCGCCGATGATCATTGCGCCGATGCCCAATGTCTCGCGGCAGAACGCGATCTGGTCTGCGGAGAACTGCAATTCACTCTTCAGCAGCGGTATGGTCATCGCTCTGGCCAAAGAGTCCGGTAGCTTGAAGAGAATGATGAATACCAGCAGAACAATGGCATGCAGGCCGTTGCGCTTGAAGAAGTCAATGGCAGGTTCGATAAACGCGTTCACCAATGTGGCCGGGCGCAATTCCGGTCCAGCCGGCTTGGGCGCGATCAGCGTCGCGACGATCCCGATTCCCATGCAGGCGGCAAGAATCAGAAAGACCGTCTGCCACACCATCATGGTGGATAGTTTCAACGCAGCCGCGCCGGCAAACAGCATGGCCAGTCGATAGCCGTTGACAAACACAGCCGCGCCAGCGCCGAGTTCTTCACGTGGCAGCACATCCGTTCGATACGCATCGCACAGCACATCCTGCGTTGCCGCCGCCACAGCGACACAGACGCCGATGATGCTGAAACCAAGTAAACTGTCAGTGTCCGAACTCGGCCCGGCCAGTGCCAGCAGGCTGATCCCGGCAAACAAAACGATCTGAATCAGCAGCAACCAGCCACGCCGATGACCCAGCCAGCCGAACACCGGCGGGTTGTATCGGTCCAGCAGCGGAGCCCAGGCAAAGTTAAATGCAAAGGGAATACTGATCAGCGACATCAACTTGACGTCTTCGACGTTAATCCCAACGTCCAAGAGCCACGACTGCAATGGCGTATCAAACAGCGACCACGCCCCCGGCAGCCCGGACGCAAAGCCAAGCCCCAACAGGGCCAGCATGCGGTGGTTGAAGTACACAGTTTTGAGCGATTTGCGTTGCATCCCGTATGCTTATCGTCCGTATGGCAAACAAACGCACAAGATATGTTATTGGCTGTATGACGGGAACCAGCCTTGATGCACTGGATGCCGCGTTGGTGCAGATCGATGGTGAAGGATTGGAACTGGCCGCCAAACTGATACGGGTGGTTCAGCAGCCGTTAGGCGAGTTGGCGGCCAGTCTTGGAAAGCTCGCCGCTGGCCAGTCCGTTGAACCGACCGCTTACCTGACCGCGGCCAGGCAGCTCGGTGAATTGCACGCGAAAGCGGTGACGGACTTGCAGGCGGATGCGCCCGACGTGGATTTCGTGGTCGCGCACGGACAAACCATCTGGCACGCGCCGCAGAAGGGCGTTAGTTGGCAACTCTTTGATCCGTGGCCGATCGTGCAGCAGTGCCAATTGCCCGTGTGCCACGACCTGCGGCAGGCGGACCTGGTTGCCGGAGGGCAGGGGGCGCCGATCACGCCGATATCAGATTGGGTCATGTATCGCGCCACGCATCCCCGGCGAATCGTTAACCTCGGCGGAATCTGCAACGTCACCGACCTGCTGGCCGATTCGACGCCGGCAGAAGTCACCGGCGAAGACATCGGCCCGTGCAATTTACTGATCGATGGTCTGGTGCAGTTGCTTTTCACGGGTCAAACATTCGACGCAGACGGCAGGATCGCCGCGACGGGAACGATCAACAGTGACATGTACGAAGCGGTCTCTGCTGCACCATTCTTCACCCGGCCACGCCCGCGCACCACCGGGCGCGAAGATTTCAGCACGCAATGGGTTGCTTCACTGATGGCGCAATGGGACGGCAAACCGGCAGACGCAATCGCGTCGGCCGTTGACGCGGTCGCGCGACTGATTGCAGACACATGTCCAACCGCGAACAATCTGGAACTCATCCTTGCGGGCGGTGGGAGTAAGAACCCGTTTCTGGTTGAACGCATTCGCTATCACCTGAATGATCGCGCGACAGTCGGTCTGTCGGACGACGTTGGCATTCCCGTCGACGCGCGCGAAGCCATGGCCATGGCGATACTCGGCACGCTTTCGGCTGACAGTGTACCGATCACGTTGTCGCAAGTGACGGGTGCGAAGAATCCCGGCGTGGCGGGTGTTTGGGCTGGCCGATCCGATCGGAATTTCAGTCGGTAGAGTAAGAAAAAGAAAAGATTCGGTTCGGGGGTGACGAGGGAAATTGCTGCATCGAATACACCGAATCACGTCAGTCGGCCGTCATCCCGTTGCATCGCCCAACATTTCCGGTTCGCGATGCCCTTGGTTGCAAGAGAATCAAGCCGCGCACGCAACGCAGAGCGATGTATGTATGGATTCGAATTTTACACGTGCCGGACTGCGTTGCGTGATCGGCTGGGCCCTGAAGAGGACCGTCGGCATCGCGAACCGATGAAGCGATGCCGGGCCGGATTGCGTGCTGCCTGACATATTGCCGCGTGTGCGACGCAACTGCCTCTCTTGTCACCCCCGAACCGAATGTCTTTCCTGTCATTCTCATGAGAAAAAGACGCCTGTAGACTTAGCGACAGAGGTACCAGGAATCGACCCCCGTTACACTATTACAGATGTCCACCCCCGAAACATCCTCGGATCGTTCGCATTTGTTGACAGAGCGACGCCTGCCGGAATCCGGTGCGATTGACGCGATGTCGACTGCGCAGATCCTGCGCCTGATCAACACGCAGGATGTCGAAGTGCCGATCATTGTGCGTAACGCGATCCCCGCCATTTCGTCACTCGTTGACGCCGTCGTGGAAGCCATGGCCAAAGGCGGGCGCCTGATCTACGCCGGCGCAGGCACGTCCGGCCGATTGGGTGTTCTGGATGCCACCGAATGCCCGCCAACGTTCTTCTGCGAGTCGAACGAAGTGATCGGCATCATCGCAGGTGGCGACGCGGCCCTCAGAACAAGCAGCGAATCGCGCGAGGATGATCCGGCTGGCCCGGTCGAAGAATTTGCCGAACTGTCCATCAACGAACATGACGTCGTCGTCGGCATCGCTGCGGGCGGGACTACCCCATGGGTCTGGGGTGCCTTGCGTCTGGCGAACACCGCAAAGGCACAGACAGGATTTATCTGTTGCGTCCACAAGCAGACGTTGCTTCAACCGAACAAGGCAAAAGTGGTTCCGGCCAACGTGAACATTGAGTTGCCTCCAAGACCACAGCTGCCGGCGGAGGTGAATCACTTCATCGAATTACCCGTCGGCCCGGAAGTCGTCACCGGCTCAACACGCATGAAAGCCGGCACCGCCACAAAGCTCGCGCTGAACATGATCACCACCAGCGTCATGATCAAACGCGGCAAGGTCTGGGGCAATCTGATGGTTGATGTTCGAGCGACCAACGCAAAACTGCGCGATCGCGCCGCTCGCATACTGATCGAACAATGCGGCATCGAGCGTGACGAGGCAATTGAATTGCTGGATCAGGCGGATGGCCGCGTCAAAACCGCGATCGTGATGTATCACGAGCAACTTGGTAGAATGGAAGCTGAGCAATTGCTCAATGAGCATTCAGGTCGTTTGCGGCCGATTCTGGGATCTCCAAAATAGAACACGCTTGTCTATGACATTTGACGAATTCATTTCGTTGTACGCAAGATTTCGAATGTACATGCCGGCAGTTCTGGGAGGGATTGTGCTGCTGGTCATTGGCTGGCGATTGAGAAGCAAATGGACTTCGCCGCAGTGTGTGAAGTGCAACTACGATTTAACCGGTTCTTCTTCTGCTGTGTCGGGTAACTGTCCGGAGTGTGGCGCGGATTTGACCGCCAGGCGGGCTGTGCGTTACGCACGCGGCGTACGGCACTGGCCGCTGTTGATCTTTGCCACCGTGTTGATGCTCCTTCCCTACGTATTGCTTCAGGGGCAACGTGGTCTTTACGCAATTCAGAACGCTCAGAAAAAAGCGAATGCCATTGCCTCAGGTCAACCACTCCAGCTGTCCTGGCAGTCAAACGCACAGCTTCTGGAGAGTGCCGGGCTTGAGCCTGAAAGCCATCAGGTATGGCGTGAATTGGACAAGCGACTTCGTGCCGGCGATTTGTCAGGCAAAGAGATCAGTCAAGTGGTCGGATTGTTGATTGAACATATGGAGACGAAGCGGCCAGACGGCTGGCGCGATTCGATGAGGTTCTGTGATGCGTTCCTTAAGTACGCATCCGAGAACAAGCTGTTAACAAACGAACAAAAGATTCGATTTTGCGACATATTTTACGGCGACAAGTTATCAATCCGTCCTATGCGTCGATTCCGTGAACGTCGTAAAGAAGAGTCATCATTTTATAGCGGCCGAAGTTACAGCCTCGATTTGGGTGATTCGTATCATACGCCAATCAACGTGGTTGCGGTTAGTTTTATAAGCGGTTGCAGAATTGATGGTAAGCCTGTTGAGCAGTTATTTCCTGGCTTCTACAGCGGACGACGGAGTCAGTTAACCGGTCGTATTCCCGAGGCTCTTTCTGCGGGAGAGTATACGCTTGAGGTCGAAGTTACCAGTGCGTATATTTCCGGGGACATGATCGGCATGGCATTTCCTTTTGGCGCATCAATCGACAGCATACCACCGGCCCTCAAACGTTGGACGCGAACAGCTAGGCAAACATTTCGCGTTTATGGACCGGACGAGCCAATGGTCAAGTCGGTGACATCAAGAAGGTTTGACCCTAAACGGGCAGGTAAGTTGAAAGTTACCAAGTTACTTGCCTTGGACGACAAGCACGGACGATCGATGATTCAATTAACACTCACACATTTCAAGACTTTGGAGGTTCCATTTTCTGCCAGCGTATTTATTGTGCATGGCGATCACCAATGGAAGTTAGGTCAGTTAACGATTCAGCATGAAGTTCGCTCCGAACCGCGTGCCCGCGTGTTGCATGGTCATTTTGAGGATTTCCCCCGGGGCATTGCAACTGTTGACGTACAGCTAATACCCGATCTTCGATACCTGGAAACAGATCCGGCGATATCTCAACTTTGGGACAAGACGTTGACCTACAAGGATGTTCCCATTAGTCGGCATCAGGCGGGGTCGATTATCGGGGAAGTCGCGCGTTAGATCGTAAGCGTTTGATTATCAATGACGACTTTTATCTGACCGTCATGACTGACACTGGTATTTGTTGACTTAAGTTCTGTCAGAGACAACAGCGTACAAAGCCATACTTCACCGATTTGGCTAGCGGTTTTGACCTGCAACGTCGGCACCGGCTCCGGTTCACTCGCGCCACCGGCCTGCCAACCGCGGATTTCGGGCTCCATCTGCCCGCAGACACCTGTAAGCGTGACCGGCGAACTGCTTGCGATATGAACGTGCAACGACGACTTGTCGTCTCTTACGCCCACCGCTGTATCACCGTCAATCGTCAACTCGTCAACATTCAGATGCCACAACAGTTCCCACCAGTGCGGTTGATTGTCATTGGGTTGCAGCAGATCAACCACCAACCAGCCGACGCCTTGAACGTCCACAAGATGCCGCGTCTGCTCAAACGATTGGGTTGCGTTATCCGGATGGTCAACAAATCGACGTGTGGCCGATACGACATTGTCTTTTGTCTGAATGTCGAATGGCTTTTTCGCGTGCAGTACTAGTGGATCAGGAAAATGCCGTTGTCCATCCATTTGGACCACATTGTGACCGGCCGACGACTTAATGTGTTTTGTCATCGCCGAGCGGTTATAGAGCGGCTTGCCCGGGTCGATACACAGCCAGTCACCATTTGCCCACGTCACCACCTGTAACGCATCGCTGTGCTGATGGCCGGCTCCGTATGGCCCGGCGTCCAGCATGGCATAGCGCCCTTGCTGGCGAATAACGCCGTACCCGCCCCAGGGGATATGGTCCGTGCCTTCCCGCTCCCATGGCTTGCCGGCGAACTTCTGTTCGTCCAGGTGCTCCCGGAAGAACTCAAAAATCACCGGCACCTTCACATGTTCCGAGTCGTGCATGTTGGGTGTGACACCGCTCGGTGCAGCCAGACGCCCAAGCACGTAGACCGTTTCCGCAAACTGGTCCCATGCGCGCTGTGTGATTTCCAACCCGCGTGACGTGCCGTATTGCCGCTGGTAATGCTCCGCTACCTTCAGAGCGGAGTACAGATTGGAAATGCTCACGCCCGCGTACGCCGGCGCCAGTTCGATCTGGCTGCCGTCCGGATAGAACTGCCGATCGATCTCGGCAATGGTGCGATCCAGCGCGGTTGAGGAAAATGCATTGCTGCCGCGCAGTTCCGGGAACATGAAGCCCACATGTGCCAGCCCGTTACTTTCCATGGTTTTGAAGTTGGCGCTGGTCGGCGTTTCCAGCAGGCCGATGCCGTGCTCGCGGAACAGGCAGATCATCTGCCAGAGCGATTCGTTACTCACGTGGCTGGACTTGCGGAAGGTTTCAAACGCGTGCGGCCATGTCCATGCCGTACGGATACCCATTTCAATCGTCCGCCACGGGTTTGGAACGATGCGGTTGTCAATGATGTCAGGTCGAGGGCTCTGTTCGATCCAACTGAGCAGTTCGTATTCCCACGCCTTGGCATACTTTGCTTCGTGGGTCTGTTCGTATTTGTTTGCCAGCGGCACCCACTGGTAATGCCGATTGAATTGGGCGGACCATTCGCGCGTGCTGTTATCGCCCCAGTCTTTGGTGGGATCGAATCGCCAGTCGATGTCACCTTCGAATCGATGTTCAATGCCGTACACGCCGACGTAGTGGCGGTCTGCCACGAGGTCTGGATCGAGGTTGAACCCACCCTGTAAGCCGATTCGTTTGTCGAACCAGGTTTCGTACAGATTGGCAACGTCGTATTCCCGGCAGGTTCGCGCGTCGCCGTGTCGGATCATGTCGATGAACGCATCGACGGCACCTTGCCTATCCTCGTCAGCGATGCATATTGCCCACTTCGATTCCGGAGCGAACTCCGGGTTCAGAACCCTGCACGGATCAAAGACCGGATTGGAAAACATGATGGTTTGGTTTATCTGTTAATACGCAGTGAATCGATCACCGGCAGTTTACCGACAAGCGGCGCGATGTACTCGCGGAAGCTCTCGGCAATGTTGTTGTCATCCACAATATGTTTGGGATCGAGGGTGCGCGTCTTGCCCGCGACATCTTTCAGGTCGATCACCTTGTACTCCACGCGGTACGGATCGCTGCTGATTCGTTGAATGGCGATTGAGCCATCCACATTGCTGTGCAGTGCGTGTTTGGCCGCTTTGCGCCCGGCTTGCCGTGCCTCATCCGCATCGGTCGATGAGGTGCATCCGGCAAATGCACGCTGCAGATAGCCGAACGTATCCGCGCGGACGCGCAGCGAGCCGTGTTTTTCCTTCAATCCCTTCTTGAGGGCTTCCGAAAGGTAGTCACCAAGCGCGCCCGTGCCGGACAGTTGTACATTGCCATGCGCGTCGGTCTCCACCTGTTCAGCCAGACGGGTGATCATTGGCGTGCCGTCTTTATCGTGAATGCCTTCGCTCACAGCGATCAGGCATCGGCCGTATTTGCTGTAAACGCGATCCACGTCCGCGATAAACTTCTCCAGATTGAAAGCCACTTCCGGCACGTAGATCAGGTGAGGCCCGTCGTCAGCGTGCTGCCTGGCAAGCATGCTCGCGGCGGTCAGGAAGCCGGCGTGGCGGCCCATGATGATGTTGATTTTGATGCCCTTGAGCGCCCGATTGTCAAGGTTATCACCCATAAACGCCTGGGCGACAAACTTGGCGGCCGAGCCGAAGCCCGGCGTATGATCGTTCAGGACCAAATCGTTATCGATGGTCTTGGGCACATGGAAACATCGAAGCTCGTAACCGGCTTGCTTGGCCAGATCATTGACAATGCGGCAGGTATCCGAACTGTCATTGCCGCCGATGTAGAAGAAGTAGCGGACGTTTCGTTTCTCAAAGACTTCAAAAATCTTTTCGCAGTACGCCGCGTCCGGCTTGTCGCGCGATGAACCCAGCGCGGCGCTTGGCGTCTGTGCCACGCGATCAAGGCGATCCTGCGGCACCTCCTGCAACTCAATGAAGTCGTTATCAATAATTCCACGCACACCGTGATGGCATCCGAGAATCTTTTCAACATTCGGCGCTTCGCGCAATACCTCAACCAGGCCAACAAGCGACTGGTTGATGACCATGGTCGGGCCACCGCTTTGGCCGATGACTGCGTTTCCTTTGACTATCTGATCGCCTTGCGGCATAACAAACTCTCCTCAATCGAGCATGCTCGATTCATTTCGTAATAGTCCCTGATCAGATTTCAGGTTGAAGCGAAGGATTCTATATAGTTTGAGACTGGACCGCCAAACGCGAACACGTTTCAAACATATGTGCCCCCGAACTCGCCGGTTAGCCGGTGCCGAAGTTGTACCTCCGACTCCACAAAGGTGTCACGGATCAATGCGGACACCCACAACCGCAATCTTATAACGGTCCGCCAGTTCAAGCATTTGCGGCTTGTCCGCCAGAATCACGCGACCGGCCGCGACCGCCAGGCATCCGCCGCCCGCCTTGTGCAGGTTTTCGATCGTGTCCGGCCCGACGGTCGGCACGTCCAGGCGCATGTCGTGATCGCGATTGGGAATTTTGATCAGCGTCCAGCCGCCGCCGTGGCAGAGTTCGCCGGCCCGTGCGATCATGCGGTCTGTTCCTTCGATCGCTTCTACTGCAACCACGTCACCTTCGCGCACGGCAATCGCCTGACCAACGTCCAGGTCATTGAGCCGTCGAACAATGGGGAGCCCAAGCTCGATTTCCTTCTGTTGAATCGCGTTCGGTTGGCGGCGTGTCATAACGCCTTCGTCCGCCATGCATTGTGGGATGTATTTGGTCGTGTCCTGCAACTCAATCCCTTTACTGGAAAGCTCGTTCGCAACTTCCGTAAGCATCGTAACGGTTCGTGAATCGTATCGGAAGACCGTGAACCATTTACGAATATAGAACGTGTCCGGCAGAAACCGGAAGAGCCGAAACGGGTCGTACTGAATTTTTTTCTCGACCTTCCCGATCAGGATTGCTTCGCGCACGCCCCAGCGGCGGAATCGCCGCACCCATGCGTTCAACCGAACAATGCCGACCGAGGCAAAGTAGTCACACTCTTCGGGAAGTTCCGGCTCGTAAAAGCCACTGAACCCGACGCAGGCCACTTTTCGCCCGGCCGCGTGAATCCCTTGCGCGGTCAGGCTTGGCAGCAGCCCGCCGCCGGCAATCAGTCCAATGGGTGGTTCGTCAGCCATGACGTGTTCGATGATATCACAGCTTGGCGGCAAACAGTGCGAACGCAACCAGCGGCTCATCACTCGTATTCTTGAATTCAACCCCGCGTTGCATGGCATCGATGCCGATAAAGAATTCGTCCGGCTCGCCTGTTGCGCCGCGATTGCCCCCGATTTTTCGCCCGTCGAGCGTGCCATTCCCCGACCAGACAAACAGGATACATGGATCATCCGCGCGCAAGGTAAGTTGCGTGTCCACGGTCAACCGCATGCCGCTGAACTTGTCGGTGATATGTGGGGGGTAAATCCATTCGGCCTTTGCTCCGGTTTGCGATACGTTCTCAACAGGGGTTGGCTTCAGATGGTTTGCCTGAAGCAGATCGGGTTTGAGATTGTCTTCCCAGCGAACCACCGCGTTGGCTGCATCTTCCAAAGAGGCAAACCCGGGGTGCAACGCCTCTCGAGGAAGCGGCTCACCGCCAAAGTCGTACTGGAAAAGTGTGTATACGTCGCTGGGTTGTTGAATTTCCAGCGTCAGTGCGGACCCGGGCCGATGCAGCAGGCCGGCGCGCGTGAAGTAGCCCTCACCAAAATTCTGTATAGCACCCGGGCTCAGTTCGAGAACATGATCGCTGCTTTTGCTCATTGCGCTGAGAATCGCTTTCGCGTCCACGCCGGGGTAGATGCCGATGTGCGTGTATGGGCAGGGGCCCTTGGGCGCTTCGAGAAAGTGATACGCCTCGTCCTTGCCGAACTGTTCATCTGTATATACATCCGGATGAGAAGCGACGAACTGATCATCCGCATGGACATGAAACGGAATGGGAAACGCCGCGTCGAGGATTTTAATCAGCACGCGCAGGCTGCCGTTGTGAACGCTATATCGGCTTTCTCCGAGCAGCTGCGGGCCGATATCCTCGTGTGCGAGCAGTTCTTTAAGCGTCGCGCCAGGCATATCTACACAAGTACTTAGCCCGCCGGAGGGAATGTGAGGGGGATTAACCGCCTGGGTCGACGAGCCGATCCATCGTTCCGGCATGTAGTATTGCGGCTTGCTGCTGCCGGCCGACCGCTGCCCGAGCCGATTCAGGTCGCCATAGAATCGGCCGACGATTTGCGGACCAAGGGCAACAATGTCGCCGGAATTTTTTAGCGAATCGATAACGGTTGCGGTATTGATCATTGAGAGAACCCGACTGGCTTGTCAATAGTGTGTGAATTTATGATAGCTTGATGTTGAAATGCACAATGTTTCAACAACTTTGGGCGCGATTGAACGTCTGAAAACGCTTGGAACGGATCATTAACAAATATTAGCGAGAATTGAAGCATAAATGCGACTTGGCCGAAAGTCGTTCGGCGGTTACTCTTTGTACTTGGTGGACCGTAAAACGGTGGAATCACGATGAACGAAATCGAAAATATGTTGTCCAAGGATGCGGAAATACCGCAACTTGAGTCCGAGGTTGAGAAGGAACTGTCTGACGCGCTGAACGGCCAATCGGTCGAGCAGTACATGGACAAGGTTTCCTCCGACCAGTCTGAATCCATGACCCCAGACGAGGAGGCGGCGCAAGCACAAAGCGCGCCGACTGATCCCGAGAAAAAAGAAGGCGCTGGGGGAGAACAGCAGCAGCAGGAAGAATCGTTCAAGGTTCAATTGAAGCGCGGTCGAATTTCATCCGTCCGCAATGAAGATGTCTTCGTGGATTTTGCCGGTGAGGACAGCCGTCTTCAGGGCGTTGTTCCGCTCAAGCAGTTTGACCGTCCGCCGCGTCCCGGTTCGATCATGGACTTCGTCGTCGAGCGCATTGATGAAAGTGAAGGACTGATTCACCTTTCGCGCGAAGGGGCGGTCAGCACCGCGACATGGGAGCACCTGACCAAGGGCGCATCGGTTGAAGCACGCGTCGTTGGCTCAAACAAGGGCGGACTGGAACTGGAAATGGTCGGCCGCATTCGCGCGTTCATGCCGGCCAGCCAGGTTGATGTCGGGCACGTGGACGATCTGGACCAGTTTATCGGCCAGAAGATTCAGGCGACCGTGTCTGAAATCGATCGGCGCGGCAAGCGGGTCATCATCTCCCGCCGTCGTTACCTCGAACAGGAAAAAGCGCGCGCCTCAAAACGCATCTGGTCGACGCTTGAAGAAGGCAAGGTCGTCAAGGGCAAGGTGACAAGCCTCGTGCAGTACGGCGCGTTCGTTGACATTGGCGGCGTTGATGGCCTGCTGCACATCACAGACATGAGCTATGCGCGCGTCCGCAAGCCGGACGATATCGTCAAGGTTGGCGACGAGATTGATGTGCAGGTGCTCAAGCTGGATCACGAAAAGAAACGTGTGCGCCTTGGCCTGAAACAGACCATGGCCGACCCGTGGGACGCGATTGAAGGCAAGATCAACGTTGGCGACCAGATCACCGGCACGGTGGTCCGCATTGCGGACTTTGGCGCCTTTATTGAAATTGAGCCGCAGATCGAGGGCTTGCTGCCCGCGAGCGAAATCAGTTGGCGGCGCAATGCAAAAGTGTCGGACGAGGTATCTGCCGGCCAGTCGTTGCGCCTGGCGGTGATCGCGGCTGACTTTGAGAAACGTCGCATCACATTGAGCCTCAAGCAGTCTCAGGGCGACCCGTGGGTTGGTGCTGAGCACAAGTTTGCCAGGGATAGTGTGATCGAAGGCACGGTCAAAAGCACGACCGAGTTCGGTGCATTCATTGAGGTCGAGGCAGGCGTTGAAGGCCTCGTCCATATCTCCGAACTGGCCAATCAACGTGTCAATGTCGTGGAAGACGTCGTCAAGGTCGGCGAAACGCACAAGTTCCGCGTGCTTGAAATCGATGAGGAAAAACGAAAGCTCAGCCTGTCGATCCGAGCCGTGGAAAACCCGGTTCGCGAAGAGGGGGATCGGCAGCAGCGCGGCAGGCGATCGGACCGGGGACCGGCCAAGTCAACCCTGAAACTTCCCAAAGGACTGCTCGGGCCGCGCGGACCGCTTAAAGGTGGCATAGAATAGCCGGACGTCAGTTTTGTCTTACGTTGGTTTATCCCGCCATCTGAGTGTTCGCCTATGCGCCTAGCCAATCTGCCCAATCAACTGACCATGGCCCGGTTGGTGATTGCCGCACTTTTCTTTTTGATCCTCAATCAGTATCGCTACCCGTCCGGCGAAAGCTGGCTGCTCTGGTTCGCGATGGGGGTTTTTATTGTCGGCATGCTGACGGATATCGCCGACGGCTATCTGGCGAGGCGATGGAAAGTAGAGAGCACGTTCGGCCGGCTGATGGATCCGTTTGTCGACAAAGTCATTGTGTTGGGCGCACTGATCTACCTGTCCGGCGCTCGGTTTGTCGACCCTGTTGCGGTGGCCAACGGCTCGTTCTTCACCATGATCAGCGGCATCTACCCGTGGATGGTTGCTGTCATCCTGGCGCGCGAACTGCTGGTCACCGGTATTCGCGGCGAGTTGGAGGGCAGAGGCGTCAAGTTTGGCGCGAAGGTATCAGGCAAGATAAAGACGCTGCTGCAATCGATTGGCATTCCCACCATTTTGGGCGCCGTCGCGCTCGATCCGAATGCTGACGGCCACGCATGGATGCGTTGGCTGCGGGACAGCCTCGCCTATGGCATGGTCGTGATGACAGTCATCTCCGGTATCCCTTATATTACCGGAGCGATTCGTGAGTTTCGAAAGAAGCCAGGCCAGTCATAAGCGGGAGTCTGAAGTGAGCAAGACAGGATACGTCGCATTCGACCTTGGCGCGGAGTCCGGCCGCGCGATGTTGGCCGTGTTGGATAACAACAAACTGACACTTCAGGAGTGTCACCGCTTTGCCAACGTGCCGCGTCTGTTGCCCAGCGGCTTGCATTGGAACCTGCTCGACCTCTGGGGCAACCTGCTGGAAGGTCTGAAAAATGCCGGCACCCTGGCTCGCGAGCAGGGGGTGGATCTGGTCAGCCTAGGGGTGGACACGTGGGGCGTTGATTATGGGCTGATCTCAAAAAGTGGCGAACTGCTCGGCCTGCCGTACGCCTATCGCGACGAACGTAACCCGCCGGCAATGCAGAAGGCGCACGACAAGCTCGGTGCGGATGCGATTTACCGAGCCAGCGGCATTCAGCACATGCCGTTCAACTCCATCTATCAGTTGCTCGCACAGCACGAAGCCGACCCCGGCCTGCTCGCTCATGCTGACCATCTGTTAATGATGCCGGACCTGTTGCATTACTTCTTCTCCGGTCGCATGGTCAACGAAGCGACCAACGCGTCGACCACACAGGCAATCGATCCGCACACCGGGGCGTGGAACCTGCATCTGCTGGAAGACCTTGATCTGCCGCACGGCTTCCTTGGCACAACCACCCCAGCGGGCACACAGATCGGACATCTGCGCGAAGAAATCGCCAAACTGGCCGGCGTTGACAGTTCCATCGCGGTCATCGTTCCTTGCACGCATGACACGGCCAGTGCTATCGCGGCCGTGCCGGTTGACGTCGACCAGACAAAGAACTGGCTTTACCTGTCCAGCGGCACCTGGTCATTGATGGGCGCGGAGCTCGACAAGCCGATCGTTAACGATCAGTCGCTCGCCGCGAACTTCACCAATGAACGTGGATACGCCGACAGCATTCGATTCTTAAAGAACATCTCCGGCCTGTGGCTTGTACAGGAGTGCCGCCGCGACCTGCAACAGCAGGGCAGTGAGTACGACTACACGCAACTGACGCAGATGGCATCCGAAGCTGAGCCGTTCCGGACGCTGGTCAATACGGATCACGCACCGTTTCTCGCGCCGGGCGGCATGCAGGCGAAGATCGCCGACTATGCAAAACAGACCGGCCAGCCGGCTCCGGAAACGCCGGGACAGTTCGTGCGGTGTTGTCTTGAAAGTCTGGCCCTGACATATCGTCAGGTGATGGTCGGCATGGAGGCAATTCTCGGATGGAAAGCCGAAGTCCTGCACATTGTCGGCGGCGGCGGCCAGAACCAGTTGCTCAACCAGATGACGGCCGACGCGACCGGCATTCCAGCGGTCGTCGGGCCGTACGAGGCTACAGCAATCGGCAACGCCTTGGTCCAGGCGATCGGGCACGGCCAACTGGCCGATCTGAAGCAACTGCGTGAAGTAGTGCGTGTATCGTTTGAACCGGTGACGTACGCCCCGAAGAACGCGGGGCAGTTCGCTGAGCAGGTCGAGCGATTTGAGAAGTTACCTGTGTAACACGGTGGTGAGAGCGCAAGTATATTTTTATTCGTTACTTGTGGGATTTTAATAGCCGGGCTGCGACGCAGCCCCGGTAAACCATCAACCCACCCCCAACCGCGCCACAACCCCCGCATTTTGCATCCCTTGCCACGATTGTTATATTGTTCGGCTCGCTATGGAACGGGCACACTGCGCTTGCAGGGCCCGCAGCATTGCCATCAAGGAGCCAGCCATGGCCAAGAAGGAAGTATCAAAAGTATTCAAAATTCAGGCCCCCGGTGGTCAGGCCACACCTGCACCGCCGATCGGTCCGGCTCTCGGTGCCAACGGCGTGAACCCCGGCCAGTTCATTCAGCAGTTCAATGACCGCACGCGCCAGCTCAACGGCAAAGTCGTTGGCTGTGTCATTACGGTTTATCAGGACCGCAGCTTTGATTTTGAAATCAAAGCGCCGCCGGCCGCTGTATTGCTCAAGGACGCACTGGGTCTGGACAAGGGCTCCGGCGTTCCGAACAAGGACAAGGTCGGCACGATTACCGCTGATCAGCTCCGCACCCTGGTTGAAGAAAAGGGCAAGGAACTGACCGGCCACACGGAAGAAGCAAAAATGCGCATCCTCGCAGGCACCGCCCGCTCGATGGGCATTGATGTCGAGGGGCTGGAGTAACCCATCGATCTGTTTGAGATCGGGGCCAACCACGAGCCCGAATCGTGGGAGATGTGCTCGACACAGTTTCGAGCTATTCGAAGGGTAAGACAATGCCACGTAAGTTCGGTAAACGCCTCAAGGCGGACCGGGAAGGCTTTGACTTTGAAACCCCCGTCGCATTGACCGACGCGGTGGAAAAGATCAAGGGCTTTAAGAAGACCAAATTTGACCAGTCGATCGACATCTGCCTGCACCTGGGCATCGACGACAAGCAGGCGGATCAGAAGATCCGTGGTGCTATGTCGCTGCCGCACGGCATCGGCAAGACTCGGCGCGTGATTGCCGTGGTCAGCACTGAAAAGGCAAAAGAAGCCAAAGAAGCCGGTGCGGTTGAAGCCGGTGCTGAAGATCTCGTCAAGAAGATCGAAGACGGCTGGATGGAGTTCGACGTCGTCGTGGCTGAGCCGCCGATGATGCGCGTTCTGGCCAAGGTGGCACGCACGCTCGGTCCCAAGGGCCTGATGCCTTCGCCGAAGAATGGCACGGTGACGCCCAAGATTACCGAAGCGATCAAGGAATTCGCCGCCGGTAAGGTGGAGTTCCGCAACGATTCGGGCGGTAACGTGCACGCCACGATCGGCAAGCAGAGCTTCGATTCGCAGCAGCTGACGGAAAACGCGCAGACGTTCATTGATGCCATCGTCAAGATGAAGCCTGCCACGACCAAGGGGCAGTATGTGCAGAGTGTTACGTTGTCCGGCACCATGACGCCGGGTGTGAGAGTCGAAATCTGAACCGGTATTTAGCCGAGTTGCCCCAAACCAGATGGGCACACCCTGGCGTTAAGGAATTTACCAATGAGTAAGCCAATCAAAGACCTGATGAAGGAAACGTACAAGAGCCGGTTTGGCGACTTAAGCGGCGCGGTCATCATTGACATCCGCGGCGTCGATGCCAATACGAACAACGCGCTTCGTGCGGGTCTTGCGGAACAGCAGATCAAGATCACCGTCGTTCGTAACGGCTTGGCCAAGTCAGCCCTGGCTGACGGTGAACTGGCCCAACTGACCGAGATGTTTGAAGGCCCGACCGCAATGGTCTATGGCGGCGAAAGCGTTGTAAACGTTGCCCGCGAACTGATCGATCGTACCAAGGGTATTGCCGAAATCGAGTTCAAGGGCGCGATCATGGAGGGCCAGATTTTCGGGGCCAACGAAATCGAAGCCTTAAGCAAGTACCCGACCAGGGAAGAAGCACAGGCGCAGGTTATCCAGGTCGTGCTTGGACCGGCCGGCCAGGTGATCGGTGCGGCGACGAGCGCCGGCGCCAACATCGCTTCGATCCTCAAGACGATCGAAGAGAAACTCGAAAAGGGCGAGACAATCGAAAAGGTTGCCTGATCGCAACCAATTATTGAAGAAACATCCGTGCACCAACTGGCCCCGATTGGGGTTAAATAATCGATGGTCGATTACCTCTTGGTGGCGAAATGTAATTTTGGAGTAGAACAATGTCAGACGAAGCAGCAGTTGCAACGAAGGAATTCGAAGCAGAAATCAAGGACCTTGGCGACAAGATCGCCGGCCTGAGCCTCAAGCAGGCGGTTGACCTCAAGGACTACCTCAAGGATGCCTACGGCCTCGAGCCGGCAGCCGGTGGTGCGGTCATGGTCGCCGGTGATGGTGGCGGCGGTGGTGGCGGCGAAGCCGAAGAACAGACGGCTTTCGACGTCGTTCTCACCAGCGCAGGCGGCAACAAGATTCAGGTCATCAAGGCCGTTCGCGAAGCAACCGGTCTTGGCCTCAAGGAAGCCAAGGAACTGGTCGACGGCGCACCGAAGCCGATCAAGGAAGGCGTCGCCAAGGACGAAGCCGACGAATTGGCCGGCAAGCTCAAGGAAGCCGGCGCCGAGGTCGAAATCAAATAAACCTCGATTCGGTATTGAAAAACAAAACGGGCGTCCGACGCATGTTGGACGCTCGTTTTTTAATGCGCGAACATCATTCCCCAGTCGACACTGGCGCGCCTCAAGGCGATGCGCAGTGAAACGAAGCGTCGGGTCGATTGCACTCACCACGACAAAGTCTCCAAAAACAATCATATCCCCAAAGTACAAATCCCAAATGAATCCCCTAAGATGCAACCATGTCCTTCGACTTCAAACAGGTACTTGCTCCGGACGGCCCGATTGCCCGCCGCCTTGGCGATCGCTACGAGCAGCGCCCACAACAATTGGACATGATGAAGGCAGTCCAGCAGGCGTTTCAATCCGGCAACAACCTGATCGTCGAAGCGGGCACCGGCGTGGGCAAATCGTTCGCCTATCTGCTGCCGATCGTGCAGTACATCCTGCAATCGCGCGCCGAAGGCACGGCAGACAAATCCATCGGCCGCGGGCGCGTCGTTGTCTCAACACACACCATCGCGTTGCAGGAGCAGTTGGTCGCCAAGGACATCCCGCTGTTGCAGGCCGTGGTGCCGGAAGAATTCTCCGCCGTGCTGGTCAAGGGGCGCGGCAACTACCTTTCCCGCCGCCGTCTGAAGCGCGCCCTGGAACGCGACCATCAGTTGTTTGAAGACCCCGGCGAATGGCGAAGCCTCGAAGCGATCGATCATTGGGCCGCAACAACCACCGATGGTTCCCTTGCCACACTGCCCCAACTCGAACGCCACAGCGCCTGGCGCCATGCGCAAAGCGATTCGGAAGACTGCATGGGCCGGCGATGCCCGACATACGAACAATGCTTCTACCAGGCCGCCCGGCGGCGCATGGAAAACGCCGATCTATTGATCGTCAACCACGCGCTGTTCTTTGCCGACCTGGCTCTAAGAGCCGAGGGGTTCGGCATCCTCCCGCCTTACAACCACGTGGTGCTCGACGAGGCTCACACCATCGAGGACGTCGCGGGCGATCACTTCGGCCTGAGCATCAGTCGATTCCAGACACGAATGCTGCTGTCCGGCCTGATGACCAACACCGGCAAGGGATTGCTCAACACATTACAAGGCAAGCTCCGCGCTGATTTCACCGGCCTGAACCGCTCGGTGGATATTGTCGGCAAGGCATACCGCGCGATGGATTCGTTGTTTGATGATTTGGTCGCGTGGCAGGAGACGCAGGGACGCAGCAACGGGCGCGTTGATCGGCCGAACATTGTTGACAATCCGCTATCACCGCTCATGACGGATATGTCACTGTCGTTGAAGGTATTGCGCGACCAGGTCAAATCAGACGAAGACAAGCTTGAGATCGATTCATACGCCAACCGTTGCGAAGCGCTCGGCAACGCGATAACCGTTCTGCTGACCCAATCACAGATCGACAGCGTCTACTGGCTGGAAGTGAACACGTCCGGGCGCGTGCCGCGCGTGAAGCTGACCGGCGCACCGATCGACGTCGGGGCGCTGCTGGCTAAATGGTTATTCAATCAGAAGACACCCGATGATTCGCCGGTCAGCGTGACGTTGACATCTGCTACATTGGCAACGTCGCGTTCCAAGCAGGCATCAGAAAATGATTCGCCATTCGCTCACCTGCGCGGCCGATTGGGGCTGGATGAATCAGATGAAATGGTGCTCGGCTCGCCGTTTGATTATGAGCGTCAGGCCAGCCTGCTGATCGAGCCGGACATCCCAGAGCCCAATTCGCAGAGTTATTTCGAGCAACTCTGTCCGCGCGTGCTTTCGCACGTCGACCGATCAGACGGCGGAGCATTCGTGCTGTTCACCAGCTACAGCCTGTTACGCCGACTGGCGGATTGGATTCGCCCGTTCCTCGAACATCGTGGTATGCCGATGCTGGTACAGGGCGAGGGCGTGCAGCGCACCGAACTGCTCGAACGTTTCCGCCGCGATCGGCGAAGCGTTCTGCTGGGCACTGACAGCTTCTGGCAGGGGGTGGACGTGCAGGGCGATGCGCTGCGCAACGTGATTATTACCCGCCTGCCGTTTACACCCCCGGACCATCCGTTGACCGAAGCCCGGACCGAGCGCATCAAGGCGCGCGGCGGCAACGCGTTTGTGGACTACTCCCTGCCCGAGGCGATTCTCAAATTCAAGCAGGGATTCGGGCGCCTGATCCGTTCACACCAGGACACAGGCAGCGTCGTGGTACTGGACAGCCGCATCGTGACCAAACAGTACGGGCGCAAGTTCATCGACGCGCTGCCCCAACTGCCGGTTGACGTGCGCCGCCCACCGGCTGATGAATCGTATGAGTATGTCTAACATTTGAAAACTGATTCATGTGTCAGCCATTTGCGCATCCTTAACCCACCGGTTCGTTTTTCAATGGTATAGTTCTGCCCATGCCGTTGAAGCAACGATGCTTAGCTGAAGCGATTGGCACGTTCGCCTTGGTTTTTGCAGGGTGTGGTGCGATTGTCGTTAACGATGTATCCGGCGGCACGGTGACCCATGTCGGCGTCGCGATTACGTTCGGGCTGATCGTTCTCGCGATGATTTACTCGGTCGGCGACGTGTCAGGTGCTCACATCAACCCAGCGGTAACACTCGGATTTCTCGTGGCCAAGCGTATGAGTTTGCGCGAAGCGGCCGGCTATGTACTGGCTCAGTGTCTTGGCGCGATTGCCGCGGCTGCTTTACTACGCCTCATGTTCAGCGATCATGAAACACTCGGCTCGACCATTCCTGCCGGCTCGCAGATGCAGTCGTTCGGGCTGGAAGTGATTCTTACTGCCATGCTCATGTTTGTGATTCTTTGCGTCTCCACCGGCGCGAAGGAGAAGGGCATCACCGCCGGCATCGCGGTTGGATCGGTTGTGATGCTTGAAGCCATGTTTGCCGGCCCGATCAGTGGGGCGTCGATGAATCCTGCCCGTTCACTTGGCCCTGCACTGCTTAGCGGTCAGTTGGATGCGCTATGGATTTATCTGGTCGCCCCGGTGCTCGGCGCGTTAATTGCCGTGCCGACCTGTAGGGTTACGCGCTGTGAGACGGATTGCTGCTCACCCGAATCGTCAGAGGATATCAAGCTGGATCAATGCCCATGAGTGACACCGCCAAACGCATACTCGTTCTTTGCACAGGCAATCGCTGCCGATCACAGATGGCGGAAGGATGGCTGCGCCATTTTGCCGGGCCGTCCGTTGAGGTTGTCAGCGCCGGAACAAAACCAAAAGGTGTGCATCCTTTGGCGATTCAGGTCATGCAGGAATCTGGCGTGGATATTTCAATGCACACGAGCGACCATGTTGACAAGTACATTGATATGCCGATCGACGTGGCTGTGACCGTCTGCGACAACGCACGCGAAGCCTGTCCGACGTTTCCAAATGCCAAACGCATGGTGCATCGCTCGTTTGAGGACCCGGACCAGGAGGGGTTGGAGCACGAGGAGTTGCTCAAGGTGTTCCATCGCATCCGCGACGAGATTCGTGATTGGGCGGAACAGTTTGTTAAGGAACTCTAAGTCATTTTGTAAAGCCGCGACCAGTGGTCGCGGAACGAATACGCAACACGTATATAAATTTGAAACGACTGCTGCGAAACCGAAGACCGCGACCAATGGTCGCGGCTTTACATAGTCGATTTCTCACTTTTCTCGGTAAGTGACCCATCATGATTATGCGTGACATACCAGCATCGCAACACATCCAGTTGAAACGTCTGCAACTGATCGTCTGCCCATAACCACAGTTCCGGCGCGTCCTCAGGCAGATGCGGCCTCAGCACGTGCCACCACCGGCCTTCCACGAGCAATTGCTGAAGTGTGATCGGATCAGCTGTCGTTTTCAGCCGAATCGACTGGGCACTCAGATGCAGATCATTCGCGCGGGGATTGAACAGCACGTCAAACGCCCTTGCTCGGTCCCGTTTGAGCATGGCGAGTAACACCGTGCTGGCAGGCATGTCGTCGCGCGAAAAGTAACCGACCACGGCATCGTGCATGTTGATTGTCTTGCCGTCATCCTCTACCTGCCCGATCTGCATCCACACTGCCAGTCGATGAACCTGCCGTACCACCCAGACATCCTCGGCACGCATCTTCTTTAAGAGCAATTCAGGTTGCAGGCCGGTCAGGCCGGCGAGAATCGCGCCGGACATCTTCGCGTAATCGTTAAAGTCATTCAGCAGATGTTCGATCAGGAGGGTATTGAACGCGTTGTCAAAATGGGCCGCGGCCAGTACGCACGCAACGTCGCGCATCGTCGAACTGTCTGATGAAAAGACAGCTGCCAGTGCTTTGACATCCGGCTTGTCCGTCGCAAGCCACGTCATCAGTTGCAGCAACTTGCTGTCCGTTTCCCACGAGTCCGGTACGGTGTCAGCAGGCCGATGGGGTGATTCATAGATCGCAAGCCGCACCAGCGGGGATAGTGGTTTTTCAACGCCATTCGCATGCCCGAGTCGATACGCCACCGCCGGCAGAAGAATATTGGCGATCAGCGGCGAACGCTTCGGCATGGCTGCAATCTCATCCAACCATGCCTGTGCCTGCTCCTGATTGTCCATTGCCCCAAGGATCGCCCGCCAGACGCGTCGCGCGTTCTCCTCATTGACATCCACGCTGGATATATCCTTGAGCAGTTGATCCAGAGCGCTTTGAGCATCGGAGAAAGACAGACAGTATGCTGCGAAGTCCCGAATGGTCGGATCAGCATCCGGGTCATTTAGAATGTCAGCCAGTCGTGAACTGCTGCCCGTCGTCGGGTAGCTTTGACTGAACAGGGCTGCTCGTTGAACCAGCAAAGAATCATCTGGTAAATCATTGAGCGATTGTTTTTCCCCGATGCAGGCCGCTAACAGAATTGCATCGGATGCAATGACTTCATTTGAATCTCTTCGTGCGCCCAACAGGATCGTCTTGATTGATGCATTGGAAAGATCGGCGGACAGCAATTCCGCCGTGGCGTACAACGCGTTGTACCGCACTTCCTCATCATCGTCGTTCATCAGGTGACTGAGCAGCGTCGTGACGTCCGGATGGTCGGCATGATCGTAATAGTCCGCCAGAAACTGTACGGCCTTGATGCGCACGTCCACGTGCTCATCCCGAGACAGAATTTTCAGCCATCGCAGCCACGCGTCCGGCGGGATCGTCCGCGGTGACCACAGTCGCGCCTGATCCAACGCATTGACCAGATGCAGGAAATTCGTTTCGTCCGCGACGGCCAGTCGCTCCAGTGCGCCGCTCAGGACCGTTTCATCATGCGGCGCGTGGCGGATGACGTAATTCAGCCCGCGTTCGCGTTGCGACAGATCGTCACTGGTCAGCCTGTTGAGCATGCGCCACCGCTGCACGTGCGGCACCAGCACGTATGCCGCCGGTACCGCCAGCGTGGTGGTGATCAGCAGGCTCACAAACAACCAGATTGCGCGAGTCGAACGACGTCGGGCCATACTCAAAGCGTAGCGAACTAATTACACCCATACCAGCCGGGCCGCGACGCGGCCCCGGTAAGTTGGCTACAGCGTCCAGACAGAAAATTAACCCTTGTTCCAGAACCGGCTGCCGTAGACACCCGAATCACCCAACTGCTCGGCAATGCGAATCAACTGATTGTACTTGGCGTTGCGGTCAGACCGGCAGGGGGCGCCGGTCTTGATCTGACCACAGTTGGTGGCAACCGCGATGTCGGCAATCGTCGCGTCCTCGGTTTCACCCGAACGGTGCGAGAGCACCGCACTGTAGCCGTTTCGCATGGCCAGATCGACGGCATCGAACGTTTCACTGAGCGTGCCGATCTGGTTGACCTTCACAAGGATTGAGTTGGCGGTCTGCGTATCAATGCCTCTTTTCAGGAAGCTGGGGTTGGTGACGAACAGGTCATCGCCAACCAGCTGCACCTTGTCACCGATGGCGTTGGTCAGCGTCTTCCAGCCGGCCCAGTCATTCTCCGCCAGGCCGTCCTCGATCGAGCGGATCGGGTACTTGCTGCACCAGTCTTTCCAGATATTAACCATGTCGTCGGGGCTGATGACTTCGTTGGGGTTGGAACTGAAGAAGCAGTAGCCTTCTTTGCCGTGCTGTTCTTGTGCTTCGTTCCACAGTTCGCTGGTGGCCGGATCGAGGGCGACGAAAATCTGCTCACCAAACTCATAGCCTGCCTTGTCGACGGCTTCTTCAATGACCTTCAGGGCGTCTTCATTGCTCTTGAGGTTCGGGGCAAAGCCGCCTTCGTCACCAACCGCGGTGGACAGCCCCTGGTCATGTAGAACACCCTTGAGCGCGTGATAGATTTCCACGCCGGCTCGCAGCGCTTCGTGGAAATCATCAAAGCCCCACGGCTGAATCATGAATTCCTGGAAGTCGACCGTGTTGTCCGCGTGCTTGCCGCCGTTGAGGATGTTCATCATCGGCACTGGCAGGGTGCGGGCCGCGCTGCCGCCAAGGTAGCGATACAGCGGGAGGGCCGAGGCGTTGGCGGCTGCGTGAGCGACCGCCATGGAGACGCCGAGCATGCCGTTGGCGCCGAGGTTTGATTTGTTGTCCGTGCCGTCCAACTGAATCATCAGCCCGTCAATGGCTTCCTGTTCGCGGCAGTCGATCCCGAGCAGTTCCGGGGCGATCGTTTCGTTGACGTTCTGTACCGCCTTGGTGACTGCTTTGCCGAGGTACTGGCTTTTGTCCCCGTCGCGCAGTTCGACTGCTTCGTTCTCACCAGTGCTGGCGCCGCTGGGGACCAGTGCCCGACCGAGCGTGCCGTCTTCCAGTTCCACTTCGACCTCAACGGTCGGGTTGCCGCGGCTGTCAAGGACCTGTCTTGCGTGAACGATGTCGATATCAAAGCTCATGGTTTTCACCTGTTTACTGGTTATTGCGTTATGTCGGGGGCCGATGACGCAGCCGCCACGAAGTCGACTAGTGTAGCGGGTTTGAATGGGACCTGCATCGTCGTTCTGCTCGTGACAGCGGATCGGGGGAAAGGTACAATCACGACTCATGAAAGCGGCTCAAACCGCCATCTCGACTGTCTTCGGACGCCATGCGGAGCAAGCCAAGGGGCTGATTCGCACCAACCGTCCAAGCCCGCCCGCCTCACGCTGATCAGCGATTCCTTCGCTGCTGAATTCGTGTGCGCAGATGTTCTGCGCGTCTGTCATTCATTACTAACCAATCACTCATACACTCACAGTGCTCGTTGCGCTCCGAAGCCCACAGGAGAAATTCCAATGGCAAAAAAGAAATCAAAAACCGTACTGCTCATCGCCAACGGCGACCTGCGCCTCAGTGCCAATCAGGTCTGCTGGCCGGCTCAAAAAGAAATGGAGGCCACGCTGGCCAAGGCGGTCAAGTCCTTCGGCTACAACCTCAAACGTGCCCATCCCTACAAGGCTGACGAAAAGCATGGCTTCGTCGGTTCCCAAAAGGAAGGCATGGCCGTCTTTTCAAAGATCGATCCCGATACACCACTGATCGTCGCTGAAGCGGTCTGGCAGTATTCGCATCACCTGTTGCATGGCCTGATCACGCACCGCGCACCGATCCTGACCGTCGCCAACTGGTCCGGCACCTGGCCGGGCCTGGTCGGTATGCTCAACCTTAACGGCTCACTGACCAAGGCAGGCGTCAAGTACTCCACACTCTGGAGCGAAGACTTCACCGACGACTATTTCCTCAAGCGGCTGAGTACCTGGCTCAAGACCGGCAAGTGCTCGCACACCACGTCGCACGTCAAGCCGTTAGACAAGGTCAAACTGCCACCGCGCGCCAAACAGGTCGGCGAGAAGCTTGCGACCGATCTCCAGAAGAGCAAAGCCATCATGGGCGTCTTCGATGAAGGCTGCATGGGCATGTTTAATGCCATCATTCCGGATCATCTGCTGAACCCGACCGGTGTGTACAAAGAACGCATGAGTCAGTCGGCCCTGTATTACGAAATGACACAGGTGACCAACAAGGAAGCCAAGGCCGCGTACGACTGGTATGTGAAGAAGGGATTCACGTTCCACATCCCGAAGGGCGCCAAGCACAAGAAAGACCTGACCAAGGAACAGGTGCTCGATCAGTGCAGGATGTACATCGCGGCCGTTCGCATTGCGGATGATTTTGGCTGCCACACGATCGGTATTCAGTATCAGCAGGGCTTGAAGGACTTGAGCCCGGCATCGGACCTCGTTGAAGGCACGCTGAACAATGCCGACCGACCGCCGGTGAAATCGCGCGACGGCAAGCGGATTCTGTTCAAGGGCCAACCCGTGCCGCACTTTAATGAAGTCGACGAGTGCGCGGGTCTGGACGGCCTGATGACCTACCGCGTGCACAAGGCACTGAAGCAGCCGGTTGAAAACACGCTGCACGATCTGCGCTGGGGCGACTGGGACCAGTCCAATTCGGTGGAAGACTACGTGTGGGTCTTCCTGATTTCCGGCAGCGCACCGCCGGCCCATCACATCGGCGGATGGCGCGGCAGCGATGGTCTGCGTCAGCCGGCCATGTACTTCCCCAACGGTGGTTCGACCCTGCGCGGCATTGCCAAGCCGGGTGAGGTGGTCTGGTCGCGCGTCTTCATGGAGGGCGGCAAGCTGAAGATGGACCTCGGCCGTGCCGGTGTCGTTAAGCTGCCCAAGGCGGAAACCGAACGCCGCTGGAATGAGACGACAATGCAGTGGCCGATCATGCACGCGATTACCTACGGCATCACGCGCGACCAGATGATGGCGCGCCACAAGGCGAACCACATCCAGTGTGCCTACGCCAAGGATGCGAAGTCAGCTGATCTTGCGATGCAGACAAAAGCTGTCATGGCGAGGGCCATGGGCATGGAAGTGTCCTTGTGCGGCACTACCAAAGACGGCAAGTCATGGTGATGTGTTGAGCAATTGTAAATAACTTCAGACGTGTACAGGCGGGGGTCCTTAGGACTCCCGCCTTTGCGTTTACTTACTTGTCCTGTCGATCCGTACTCTCAAAAATCTTGTCCGCGCTTTTAGCGACAAACCCGCTGAACAGTTCGCCGTTGGGCATTTCGTATCGCCGCGCGAATTCGTAGTAGCAGCACGGAATGTCGTGCGTTGCATCTGAAAACTCAACGGGGGCAACATCCGCCAGCGTGGACGACTGTTCCAGGTACGTCTGTGGCGAACCCTTGATTTCGCCACCACTGGCATTCAACGCAAAGCCACTTTCTTTCAGGAAGGCATTTAGTTCCTCAAGGCTGGAAAAACTCTTTAGCGCATTGACATAGACCGTGAAATGATTCGCTCGGAAACCAAAAGCCGCCATCCAGCCGGCGTACTCGCTTTCATCAGCCAGCAGTTTGTAATCGTCATAAGACAACTGCCACGGCCGACCGGAGGCAGGTAAATCGGGGCGCTGTCGCGTGGCTTCATCCACCTGATCAACCAGTTTCGTAACAATGTCGCCAAGCTGAGCGGAGCATTTGGCCAGCTGCAACTCACTGATAAACACGCGCGGCTTGCCGGCTTCGGATGTCGGTGGTTCAAAGTGCCTGGCGCGAAGCTTCTTCGCCTCAAACACGTAATCTTCGCCGGGTGTATATCCCAGGTCGAGAAAGCACTTTGCCAGCACATCCAGCCCGACGCGCGGATCGTCATAAGTACGCAACGCGATATGGTCGTTGAACACTGTTTCGCCACGGCTGGTCAATAACTGGTGGATGCGATCCACCTGCCCGTTCATGCGCCGGTAGTCGTTCCACAGTTGATCAAGCAATGAATTCAGGTCATTCATGATTGCACCAATACAAGTAAATGATTGGGCGGCGCGAAAGTCAATCTTACAGGATGGTTCAACGCAGAATACCATCGTTCCGGAAGCCGCTACACTGTTGCCATGTCGCAGCAGCAGATTGTTTATTTGAATGGCGAATTCATCCCGCGCGACCAGGCAACGGTCGATATCGAAGATCGTGGCTTTCAGTTTGGCGACGGCATCTATGAAGTGATCCGCTACTACGCGGGTAGGGGGTTTCTGCTGGACGAACACGAACGCCGCATGCGAGCAAGTCTTGAGTCGATTCAGGTCGCGGTGCCGGATGACGTCGGGCGCATGGAACAGATCAGTGATGAATTGGTACGCCGCAATAACCTGACAGACGCGCGCGTGTATTGGCAGATTACGCGTGGCGTGATGCCGCGCAGCCATGTGATTACGGGTGAAGCGACACCCACCGTGCTGGCCATGGCGTCCGAGGAACCTGCGCTCAATAGCAGCAAAGAGGTCGCCGCCGGTCATGCGATTTTGATGCCGGACATCCGTTGGCATCACTGTGCAGTGAAGTCTGTCATGTTATTGCCTAATTCACTGGCGAAGACAGCCGCTCACCAGGCCGGGGCGGTTGACGCCGTTCTGCATCGCGACGGCATTGTGACCGAGGGCGCGTCAACGAGTCTATTCATCGTGCGCGACGGACAATTGGCAACGCACCCGGCGGATCACTGGATCCTCGGCGGCATCACTCGGGCCATGGTCATCCAACTGGTGCGTGACAACGGCATTGTCTGTGACGAGGTTAAATTCCGCGTTGACGATTTGTATGAAGCGGACGAAGTTTTTATGACGGGCACCACAACGAACATTACCGCGATCACGCAGGTCGATGATCGAGAAATCAACTCGGCGCGCGTCGGCCCAATGACGCAGCGCGTCTATCAGCTACTGATTGAACACATTCTTAAGTGGTGCAACAGCTAAAGCCCGACGCCGAACAGTTCCTCACGGATCTTTGCAATTTGCTTTTCCACCGCCGGACGCTGGTGTGACGGCAGCGATTCAAGATACGCCTGCACATGGTGCATCATCGTGGCGTCGCAGATCAGAAGTGTCATTGGATTGGGTAGGCCCTGCTGCTTGGCGATGCGAACGAGCAGCCACTGGGTTTTCAGATCGACGCTGTACTCGCGGGCTGCCTGATGAAACAGCAGCATCGGCTGCGGCTGGTTGTGACGATCGCGGTTCCAGGTGTAGAGGCGATACAACCCGAGCACCAGGATCAGCAGCCCGAAGACCAGCAGTGCGGCCGTGGGTGACATCATGTCGTTGTTGCCGTCCCAGCGCAGGGCTTCGACCACCTCCCGCTGTGTCGGCAGATACGGCTTGGGATCGCGTGGTCCGACGTGGATCGCCCAGTCCAGCAGTTGTAACAGTTTGTGTACGACGTCAGTCATTCTGTTTAATCGCCTGCTTGTCCGCCACTGATTTTTCCGGGGCTTCCGGGGGGCTTGCTTCTTCGTCGATGTTCAGCCCTTCACCGCGAAGGGCGCTGATCAGGTTTTCGATCACGTTGGCTGCTCTTTTTTTCACGTTCGGGTCAGCGTCACTGATGGAGATTTCGGCCACATGCCGCGCCATTTCCGCCAGACCCATATGTTCGACAAGCCAGAGACCGCTGACGCGATGCATGGGGCGTTCGTCCGCAAGCATCTCTGTAAGAGCGCCGAACGCATCATTCATGCGCATTTCCATCAGTGAGCCAATGGCATTGGCGCGCGGCCGGTTTTCGTCATTGTGAGCCATTTCGACCAGGCGGCCGACATGTTGCGTGGATTGCAGCTGTTCCAGCGCCTCAACCGCATTGGCGCGCACGCGCGCGTCACGGTGCGTCAGCGCCTTTTCCAGTTTATTGACTGATTCGGACGTGTTCACGGCCCCCAGTGCCCGCACTGCCGCCGATGCCATGACTTCATCTTCATCACTGACCAGCGCATGCAGCGCTTCTTCGAAGAACGACCCCTGGTTCAGCGTACGAATAATCGAAAGGGCCCGCAGCTGATCCTGCTTGTCCGGCCTTGCCAGTTTTTCTCCCAGTTGAATGTGGAAATCGGGGTCGATCTTGATCAGCGCCCGCCCCGCGGCAATCTGTTTGCCGTACGACAGCCGTGGCCAACTGCTCCACAGCCGATCGAATCCCATCGGTGAGACGTATCGGCTTGCCAGTGCACGCACCGTCTCATGTTCGGAATTGATCAGCGTCAACAGGTGCGTGGTCAGTTTGGACCATTTGCTGCGGACCAGATGTCTTACCGCAATGCGCGCAATGACCGGGTCCGGATCAACGCTGAACTCGGCAATGCGGGGAGCAAGTTCCTCGACGACCACATCGTCCTGGAGGGCAATAAGATTCTTCAACGCCAGCATGCGCGTCGGCGCGTCCGGGAAATGCTTCAGGCTGCATTGGGAATTGACTTTTGCCCGAGCGGTCACGTGGAGCGCACTGATCCATCGTGGCAGTGCACGGGACTGATGCGGCTTGAAGATGCTCATGTCCCATTCTTTTGAAAGCATTGTTTCCGGGGCGATGAGTTTCTGTAGCGGGTCGGACACCTTCGGAATCGCCATCAGGTGTCCTTCGTCCAGGACGGTCGGCAGTTCGCCGTTATTCACCGCCTGTCTCAGGCCCTGCAAAGCGGAGTCGGCCAGCGTCGGCACCTGAAGCATGACCAGAAGCGAACGGAGCACTGCCCGTTCATGCGATGTCTCCAGTAGATGTCTGGCAGCTGATGTGGCTGCATTGCGCGAATCTTCCAGAATCGCAAAGGCCTTGGGAATCGGGCGGGGCGTCAGCTCAACGAGTGCCAACAGCGACTTGTCATGCTGATGATGGCCGAACGATGCCAGAGCATCCACAATCGCGTCCTGCAGGTATTGTGCGGTCTGCGCGTCGTAATACACTTCCGCTTCCGGATCGGGATCAGAGGCAGCCCACTTTGCCAGTTCGAGCAGCGCGTCGGCAGACTGATCGCACAAATCCGGCGGGCCGTGGCGAAGCTCGTCGGCCAGTAGATATGTCAATTTGGCATTTCGCGCACGACGGACGATATCAATAACGTTGCTGCGGCTTGTTGTGGCTCGTCGTTTGGAGGCTTCGCGCAATGAACTGTAAAACTCATCCACGCGCGAGACAACAGCCGATTGCATCCGTGGTGGGAGTCGGTGGTAATTGAGAATCACACCCAGCAGGCCGCGTGACTGGCCGCGCTCTAGCAATAGCTGGACCAGTTGCATCAGGGTTTTCTCGTCCGCCGACGGCAAGGCAGCAGCCATGGCCTGATCCACGGATGGATCGTCCAGAGAATTCATGTATTCCAGGATGGACTGCCGCGAAGCCATATTGTAGGTTCAGTAGACGTAAAGACTTCCATGAGAGTTATCGGTCAGTGCCACGAATATGCTGCAACAGAGAGACGACTTCGTAAAAAAGCGACAAATATCTGGAGTTAGTACTTTCCGCGTCATTTCCCGACGCTATAATGCCGTCTTCATTCTTTCGAACGGATTCGAATTTGGGGTTTACCATGAGTGTTAGCCATAAGTCTTCAAATACACAGATCTTCCGGTTGATGTTATATCGTCGTGCCTTGCACCCGGAGTTGTTCGAGCTTCAGGACCGCCGTGTCATCCGACATGGGGATTATGAGGTCGAGGCCTGGATTTCTGATGCCGGTCATGTCACTCGCTTCTCAGTTGGTGGTAAGTGCTTAACTGAAGCGGTGATAGATCGAGGTGACCACCTGCCGGAAACCGGCTTGGTGCATGCTTTGCCGTGCCTTGGCGAGAAGGATTACGAGCTGCCGGTCGAGCCCGGCAAGCCGGCCATCGGCTACGTCACGACGATTCAGACCGAATCGCTGACCGACAACCTGTACTCGACCACATTGCAGGAAATCCGCGATTTTGCCGTGGAATCAAACACCATCAGCTACAACTGGAAGGATGAGGACGGCGTGCCGTGCATGGCGCTGCTCGATTTCCAGAAATACAAGCGTGAGTTGCACGTCCAGTCATACCACCTGACCGGTGCCAATGGCATGGTTTTGCGAACGCAATCGATCTTCGAAGTTCGGTAAGATCCGTTTGTAAAAACGTTTACAGTTGATTAAGATTGTCAGACGCCGCCAGGAACAGGCGGCGTCTGTTTTTCTTAAAGCCAGCCTGCCCAGAGGATTACACAGATGAGGCTCACCGGACGAAACGCAATGGTCGCTCGCATGGAACTGAGCGGGCTGGTGGCAGTGATTCGAGCCGATGGCCCCGATCAACTGGTCGATGTCTGCCGCGCCTTGCGCGACGGTGGGGTGGAAGTCGCTGAAATCACCATGACCACCCCCGGGGCGCTCGATGCCATTCATCAGGCCCGCCAGCGCTTGGGGGATGATTGTCTGATCGGCGTGGGAAGTGTCCTGGATGCTGAAACCGCACGGGCGGCTCTGCTGGCAGGGGCTCAATATATCGTGGCGCCGACGTTGAACCTGGATGTCATCACCATGGCCCACCGATACGACGTGCCGATTGTGCCCGGCGCATTGACTCCGACGGAAATCATCACGGCCTGGCAGGCAGGTGCTGATCTGGTCAAGGTCTTTCCGGCCAACCACTTTGGACCGAAGTACTTCAAGGATCTGTTGGCCCCCATGCCGCAACTGAAGCTGACGCCCACCGGTGGCGTGGACCTAAATACCGCGGCGGATTGGCTTAAGGCTGGGGCGGCGTGCCTCGGCGTTGGGTCCGCACTGGTCAAGAAAGACCTGATCAAAGCTGGCGACTGGGCCGGCCTGACGGCGTTGGCAAAGCAGTTTGCCGCGATCGTCAACGAAACCCGTGAAACGCTTTAAAATACCCCGATTTCCCGGATCGGATACAATATTGCGATAAGATTGTGGCGTTGCAACAGGCGTCTTGACCGCCAAACGCGTACGCTCAATAATAATGCCCCAACCGGACAGCTGCGGCAGTTGGCTGTCGAGACACACCAAACGGAAGTAATTCAATGACTATGGACCAAAGCGCTGAAATGCGCCTCAAGGAACGAAAGATCCTTATCGTCGATGACGATCCGGAGGTACAGGCAAGTATTGACCAGGCTCTGCAAGCGGAAGGCGCCCTGACACAGCTCTGCGGCGACGGTAACACCGCGGTGCGTATCTGCGAAGCAGACCCGCCAGACCTTGTCGTGCTCGACATGATGTTGCCCAAGCGCAGCGGTTTTCTCGTACTCGAAAAGATCAAACGGCTCGAATCCGCGCCATTTGTGGTCATGGTGACTGCCAATGAGGGCAAGCGCCATCAGCAGTATGCCGAGACGCTCGGCGTTGACGGCTATCTGCTCAAGCCTGTTCGCCTTGAGCGACTGATCACGCTGGCAATGGAATTGCTCGGCGACGCTGAGTAAGTCTCTTTGGTATTGCGGCCGGTGGGTTCTTATCCCTCATCGACGCCGAGGCCAATCCGCTTTGGGCCCTCAAGTTGCCTGACGGCTTTTGTGAAAATGCTGTTTTCATATACAGCCGGGGCATGCTGTGGTACGATTTAAGTTACAGAGCAATATTGCTAAACCGAAACAGGTTTCAGAGTTACGTTCTGTTTGTGCAACTTTCGGCCACTTGGCGTGAATCTTTAAGTAGTGGGACCGCGGCCGTATAATTGAAACCGGGAGGCTGCCCCAGCATTATCCGCCGGCCTCATGCGTTGTGCTCAATAGCCGGAGATTCCAATGACAAGATATTCTGTCGGCCTGAAACGAACGATGGCGGTTGCCTGTGTATGTGCAATAACGCTGTGCCTGGCCGGCCCGGCTTTCGCGGCAACGGCCGTTGTTGTTCTCAAGGATGGCAAAGAACTGTCCGGTGAAATCGTTTCCGAAAATGACTCGACGATCATGCTGAAGATCGCGGGCATTTCCACCCCGATCGATCGCAGTAATATCAAGTCAATCAAGTACAAGCTGAGCATCAAGGAAGAGTACGAAAAACGCCGCGCCAAGATTAAGGACGATGACATCACCGGGCGATACAAGCTGGCATCCTGGCTGGTCGAGAAAGACGAATACGAACTGGCGATCAAGGAACTGGTCGACCTGCAGAAAATTGCCAAGGACGACGGCGATCAGCGTATCGAAGTACTCGCCCGCGTTGCGCAAAGCAGACTGAAAGTGCAGCGTGAGGCTCAGGCAGCTGCCAATCAGCGACGAAATAAACCCGCTGTTGCCAAACCTCGCGATCCGGTCAAACGCCCGGCTCCGGGGGCAGGTCAGGTCAAGCCGGAAGACGGCGTCCCATTTGAGATGCCCACGGATCTTCTTTCCGATGAGCAAATTAACCTGATCAAAGTCTACGAACTGGAAATCGCTGATAAGCCGAAGGTCACTTTTAAGCGTGATGATCTGGAAGACTTTTACGCCAAGCACGGCAACGATCTGGAAGGAATCCAGGGGCGTGACGGCAAACGCCGATTTTTCCGGATGAAAGGTTATGAGCAATTGGAGCTGGTCTTCGAAGCGCAGGATCGTGGTTTCTATTCAAAGGCGATCGTGCGCGGGGATCCACCCACGATGACGGCGTTCCGGACGATTCACAATCGGTACATCCGAAATCGCTGTGCGACCAACGAATGCCATGGCGAAGGCAAGGGAAATTTCTTCCTGTATGGTCCGGCGGCTCGCATCCGCAGCGCGGAAAAACTCAATTACACCAACTTCTATTTGTTAGCAACGTTTGATAACAACAAGGGTTTCATGATCGATCGGTCCCGGCCGGAGGAATCATTGCTGTATCAGTATCTGCTGCCGCGCGAAGTCGCGCGAACGCCTCATCCGGACGTACCGCAGTTTGCCCCGATGTTTCGCGATGCGGGGGATCCACGCGCGGAGCCTTTGCTCGACTGGATCGACTCGCTTTACAAGCCGGCCCCCAATTACGCAGGGGTTAATTTCAGAATACAGGGATTGCCCAAGCCGGCCGCGCCGGTCGGTGATGTGGTTGAGGGCCAGCCTCAGGCAGCCGCGCCCGGGCCGATGATCGGTGGAAACTGATATTTGGTTCAACTGCCGCTGTCGGCTATACTTGCACCAAACCTTACCAGATGTGAAATTCCAAATGCGCACGATCTGCAATCTTGTTGTCGTAGTCACTTTGTTGTCACTACTGGTCGCATGTGACCAGCGCGCCCAGCAACGAGCCGCCGCGGACAAGCAGTTTGAGCAGGCGCTGCGAGCCCTGGATGCTGCCAATCTTGGTTTTGTTCCAACTGAGCGGGAGGAACACACCCTCAGCGATGACTCGCTTAGCAGCTACGCCGGCAGCATCGGGTCCGGTGATATGGAAGCCGAACAGGCGGATGTTGAAGTTTACCGCCAGGCCAAGCTTGAAGAGGCAGTTGCTGCGCTTGAACCGATCATCCAGAACGGCCTGCCGCGCCAGCAGCGGGATGCCCGGCGATTGACCGCCGACATCTATGCCTCAAGAGCCCGATTCATTGAGCGTGAAGCAATGACGAATTGGGCGGCACTTTCAAACCGCAGCACCGTACTGGTCAGTTACATGATCGCGGCGGCCCGGGCCCAAGCGCGCGTCCGCAGTTATGACGTGGATGACCAGTTGCTTCGCTTGCGCCTTGAAGATGACAAGAGCAAGGCAAGAGACCAACTCGACAGCTACAATCGCCAGGCGAAGACACTCGAGCTGGAAGTCTCCCAGTTGAAGTCCCAGATCAAGAAGCTGCGTGACGAAGCCCAAAAGCATCGTGACAAGCAGCAGAAGCTGAAGAACGAAGCTTTCCCACTCGAAGGCGATCAGCGCTGGGAAACGTATAACCGCGCAGCTGAAGAGGAAACCAAGGCGCACGCCCTTGAGTCGAAAGCACAGCAGCTCTCGTTTGACCTGGACATTGCTGCCAGCCGGCTCGACATTCTCAACAAGCAGATTCAGTTTACCCAGAAGTTTCTCAAGTCCGTCGACCGTGAGCTTGAGAACACATTGTTGCGCAACGAGGAAATCAAGTCCGCCCGTGGCGAGGCCGGCGAAGAGCAGCAACTGCGTGAGGAAAATTTCATCGAAGAAATGGGCAGTATCGTTAAGGCCTACAACGAAGCCGTTCAGACGAAGTTTGCCGAGGCGGTCGAAGTGGCTGACAAGGCGATTGAGCAACTTGAACAAGCCGCACAATCTGCCTCCGGGCAGGAAAAGCGTGAGATTGAGTTCGAGAAGTGTGCGAAACTCTTAAACAAGTTAGAGATTTATGTGTCTCACGCGATGACCTCCAATGACATTGGCGGAAAGCTGGCCACAATTTCTCAACGCGCGTCGGCTGACGAAGAGACCGCCGTCATGGGTACCCGCAGCACTTTCATTTCCACGACTGCCAAGCAGTTTTCGGATGACCAGATACTGGTTCTTTCTGATGCCAAGAGTGTTGTGGGCGACAGCATCGCATTGGCGAACAGCCTGATTCAGGGCGCCGCGGACGATGACAGTCTTGCCGGTGATGTCAACCGTCAGCGAGCAATCATCGAACGCTATAACGATCGATTGGATAAGCTCAACCTCGGCGGCTACACCGGCCCTGTCGGGTTGCCGGAAACCGCTAGCGAAGATGCGCCCAGTGGGGAAGACAGCAGTGATGCCGAAGCGGCTTCCGAGGAAGACACCGCCGTCGAATAGCTTCTAATTCCGGTTCTGATCCATCTGCAGGCCGGCCAGAGCGCTGGTCACGTCCTGAGCAAACTCAAACACCTTATCCAGCCCGGTCGTCAGGAAAACAGCCCAAACACCGTCTACCGGTGCTGCCAGGCGAAGACGCATATCCCGGTCGATCGCCATCTTGCGAACCTTCAGAAGCTGCGCCAGGTTGGAACTGTTCAGGTGTTCGACGTTGGAAAGGTCGATCACGATGTCCGGTGGACTTCCAAGAACAATCACTTGGTCCTTCAGGGCTGTAAGATCTTCAGAGAACGTCGGCTCATTGAGCAGACGAACAACCCATATGCGATCGGACCAGTGTTGAATGGGCATTCGGATCTTCCCTTCAACGCTGTTATACCAAACTCAGCGTTACTTGGCGCGTGAATACGGCGATGTTTGAAACGGATTAGCGAGCCGTTCGGGTCAGCTGTCGTCTGCCGCGTCGCCCGGTTCCGTTGATACATCTGTGCTGTCCTCCGGCGCGCCGGAGGCAACGGCATCGGTTTCGTCCGCACCTTCTTCGTCAGCGTCATCCACGCGCGCGATTGCCGCGAGTGTGTCGCTGGCATTGAGGTTGATGACACGAACCCCTTGTGCCGCCCGGCCTGTCTGACGAATACTGCCCGCTGGGATGCGGACAATCATGCCTTCCGTCGAAATCAGAATCAGGTCGTCCGATTCCGTCACAGGAAGCAGGCCGACGACGTTACCGTTGCGCTTGGTCGTCGCGATGTCGCGCCGACCCTTGCCGCCGCGCCCCTGGGGCCGGCTGCTACCGTCCTCAGAATGGACGAGATACTCCGACAGTTGCGTTCGCTTGCCGTAGCCGTTCTCGGTAACGGTCAGCAGGTCGTGCATGTCATCTTCTTCGCATCGGATCACCCCGACGACCTTGTCGTTCTTGGAGAGGCTGATGCCCTTGACGCCCGACGCGTTGCGGCCCATGGCGCGGGCGTCGTCCTCGTGGAAGCGAATCGACATGCCGCTGCTGGTGCCGAGCAGGATATGATCGTTCCCGCGCGTCCAGACCACGCCGACCAGGCTGTCGTCTTCACGCAGGTTGATCGCGATGATGCCCGAGCGATTGACGTTGCGATAGTCCTTCAATGCAGTTCGTTTGATCAGACCCTGCTCGGTTGAGAAGACCAGGAACAACTCTTCCTTCTCAAAGTCAGAAATCGGCATGAACTGACAGATTCGCTCTTCCGGCTTCAGTTCCAGAATATTCACGATCGCACGTCCCCGGCTGGTGCGTGTTGCCTGTGGAATCTCATAGACTTTGATCTTGAACACACGACCTGTATTGGTAAAGCAGAGCAGGTCGTCATGCGTTGAGGCGACGAAGACGTGTTCCGTAAAGTCGCCATCGCGGATATCCGCGCCGATCACACCTCGGCCGCCACGGCCTTGCGTGCGGTATTCCTCAACAGGAATTCGCTTGACATAGCCGCCGTGCGTAATGGTGACCGCAACGGTCTCTTCGGGTGTCAACGCGCCGATGTCGAAATTACCGATTTCTTCTTCGATGAACTCGGTGCGGCGCGGATCGGCGTATTTTGCCTTTAGCTCCGCCAGGTCATCCTTGATGATCTGGTACACACGCTGATCGTCCCCGAGGATTGATTCGTACTCTTCGATTTCCGCAAGCAGTGTGGCATAGTTGTTGACCAGCTTGTCGATCTCAAGACCGACCAGTTGAATCAACTGTAAACGGCCGATCGCTTCCGCCTGAGCTCGCGACAGGTGTGTATCCGCCTCGGCGGTTTGATTCCTCAGACGCTCCGGAATCTGCGGGGCGTACTCATGATCCGGCGGGATGCGGAAACCTCGTTGCATCAATTTATCGATTGCTTCATCGCGCGTACGCGATGAACGAATCAACTTGATCACTTCGTCAATATCGCAGACGGCATAGATCAGGCCTTCGATACGATGGGCTTCCTGTTGAGCCTTACGGAGGCGGAACTGCGTGCGGCGACGAATGACCTCAAAGCGATGTTCGATGTATAGCTCGATCATCTCCTTGAGGTTGAGTGTGCGCGGCTGCCCACGCACCAGGGCGATGTTGATAATGCTGAAAGTCGACTGAAGCGGGGTGATCGAATAAAGCTGCTTTTCAACAACATTCGGGTCCGCGCCGCGCTTCAATTCAATGACCACGCGCATGCCGCCGCGATTGGATGACTCATCCACGATGTTGGCGATGTCGTTCAGCCGCTCGTTCTTCCGGGCGTCAACAATCTTGGCAATAATGCTGTCGTTCTTTGCGACCTGATAAGGAATTTCCGTGATGACCAGCAGGTTGCGTCCGCCGGACGTTGTTTCGTGATGCACCTTGCCGCGCACGTAGATACGCCCGCGTCCGGTGGCGTATGCCTGTGCCACACCACTTCGGCCGCAGATGATGCCGCCTGTTGGGAAGTCCGGACCCGGGATAATCTTCATCAGGTCGACGACGCTGACATCCGGCTGTTCGATAACCGCAATGATTGCATCGCACACTTCACCGAGATTGTGCGTCGGCATGGAGCAGGCCATACCGACCGCAATGCCGGTTGAGCCGTTGAGCAACAGGTTCGGCAGCTTGGCCGGCAGAACCTTTGGTTCGTCTACCGTTTCATCAAAGTTGGGTTGCCAGTCGACGGTATCCAACTTCAGGTCGTCGAGCATTTCCGTTGCGTGCTGATGCAGGCGCGCTTCGGTGTAACGCATGGCTGCCGGTGGGTCGGGATCGATTGAGCCGAAGTTACCTTGCTTGTCGATCAAGGCATAGCGCATCTTCCACTCCTGCGCCATGTTGACGAGGGTGGGGTAGATCGCACTGTCACCGTGCGGGTGATACTTCTTCATCGTCTCGCCGACGATGCCGGCACACTTGGAGTGTTTGCGACCGGGCGAAAGGCTCAGGTCGTTCATCGCCACCAGGATACGACGTTGGGATGGCTTCAAACCGTCGCGCACATCAGGCAGCGCGCGGTCGACAATGGTGCTCATCGCGTACGTCAGGTAGCTGTCAGCCAGCTCCTGATCGATGGCTTGATCGATAATTCGGCCGGGGTCCGGGGTGCCCTCACCGGCGTCGTTCACGGGCGGTTCGCTCATGAGAAATCATGCTCCACAGCCTGGACGTCCTGTCCGTGGCGAAACGGAAATTATAGCATAAATCGACATGCTTCGCTCGTCCGTGGAACGTTCATAAACCCTTGAAAATCAAGGTTATGAGCGGTTGATTTTGGCCCGTCGGTGCAGCTGTCCGTATTGCCGCGGAGATAGCCCCGTATGGCGGTGAAAAATGCGCCTCAGGTATCCGGAATTACCGAACCCGCAGTGCGTGGCTATCTGTTCGACGGTCATGGATGACTGCTGTAAAAGCCGGCCTGCTTCACGCACGCGGAAGCGGTGGAGTGCTTCCGTCAGCGTGTATCCGAACGCCTGTTTGAACACGCGCCCGAGATAGTCAGGATTGCATTGCAGATGCTCGGCAACGTCACTCGTGCTGATCGGCTCTGTTGAGTGTTCCTGCAGATATGTCTCAGCCGATGCTGCGAGGGCGGCAGCGGCGCTGTCGCTTTTGAATGAATCGCTATCAAGTGTCCGGGCTGCTTCGCAGAGGATCAGGTTCATCAGTAACGCATCCTGCACATCATCGGACAAGCCGCTTAGACGGTCGTCGATCAGATGGTGCAATAACGCAATCAACTGTTCCGGTCGGCGTGGCTGCGAAATTTGCGGAAGGTGCAGCCTCGTTCCCTTGCGGCTTCGTCGTTGCTTCGGTAATTGAAAGTGCATCCAGTAAAACGACACATCCTTGTCGTACGGCTGGGCGCCGCAGTGCCATCGATCCGGATGAAGCAGAAGCGACTGTCCTTGTCGGACGGTCAGTAACCTGTCGTCTTCGTGCATATGCAGTTGCCCGGAGCGAACGTGTATCAACTCGTAGGTTTCAATCTTCCTGTGGCTGTGGATGCCATGGCCCGGCGAGACGAACAGACCTGCGTTCGACGCGATGACCAGTTGGTCTGATCGGAAGGTCAGGTTATGTTTCTGTCGTGACATGTACGACTTGCAGGCAATCCTCAACGAATAGTCGGAATTGTATCGATTTTATTTGAATCTCTCATCTTGTCGGCATGGTGATTTACCGCCATGATGAGGGGACGCTTTAGTTGATCATGAAGGAGGACGATGTGGCCGCACGCAAACAACCAACGATCGAGCCAATCGGCTTAAAAAGTGTCGAAATCAACGATTCATTCTGGTCGCCGCGTCTCGAATGTAATCGCGATACAACACTTAAAAAGCAGTACATTCAATTGAAACAACGTGGCTTGAAGTTGCTCAGGAACAAGCCGTTTGCGAAAAACGGCCCGATACAGCCGCACCGTTTCTGGGACTCCGATATCGCCAAGTGGATCGAGGCGGCTGCCTATCACCTGGCAACCGACCCGGACAGGGCGCTTGAGCGCCATGTGGATGAAGCGATCAGGTTGCTCGGGCGGGCGCAGGAAAAAGACGGATACCTGAATTCGTTCTACAGCCGATTCGCAGCTGACCAGAAGTTCGCTGATTTGAATGGGGGCCATGAACTGTACTGTGCCGGTCATCTGATGGAGGCAGCGGTTGCTTACTACGATGCAACCGGGAAGGACGAGTTGCTCGAGATCATGTGTCGATGTGCTGACAAGATCGACCGGACGTTCGGCCCAAAGCGGGGCCAGTTGCGCGGCTATCCCGGCCATCAGGAGATCGAACTGGCGCTGGTCAAGATGCATCGCGTGACCGGCAATGAGCGATACCTCAAGCTGGCGAAGTATTTTCTTGACGAGCGGGGGAAGCGACCACATTACTTTCGTCTGGAGGCCGAACGAAGTGGTGATGTATCCTCAATTAGTCATTTCAATCAGCCGTACCCGCGTGAACCATTGTTCACATACAACCAGTCGCATATACCGATTCGCGACCAGAAAGACGTTGTGGGGCACTCCGTCCGGGCGCTGTATATGTTGGCAGGCATGGTAGATGTCGCGGCGAGAACGGGTGATCCATCATTGATGCGCGCGGCAGACAGGCTCTGGCAGAGTACCACGGCCCGGCGCATGTATCTGACCGGTGGTGTCGGCTCGACACAGGTTGCTGAACGATTTACTGCTGATTTTGACTTGCCGAACGAGCATGCTTACGCCGAAACGTGCGCTTCCATTGCCTTGGTCTTTGCGGCTCATCGGTTTTTACAGGTCAAGCCGCATGTTCAGTATGCGGATGTGGTGGAACGCGCTTTGTACAACGGTGTCCTCAGTGGTGTCTCGCTGTCGGGTGACAAATTCTTCTACGCCAATCCGCTCGCCGTTCACCCGACGCTTCAACTGGCCGAGCGCACGCGCGGGCACGTCTGCGATGTACGCCAGCCCTGGTTTGATTGTGCCTGCTGTCCGCCCAACCTGGCACGGCTGATGGGTTCGCTTGGCCAGTACGTCTGGTCGCAATCAAAGAACACGGTCTATGCACATCTGTATGTCAGCTCCACGGCCCGATTTGATTTGGCCGGAAGCGAGGTGATCGTCACCCAGAAATCAGAGTACCCGTGGAAGGGCAGGATTCGTTTTCGGATTGACCAGACAAACGGGCGGCGCTGGACGCTGGCACTGCGTCTGCCGAGTTGGTGCGCAAAGCCAAAGCTTACGGTAAACGGGAAGGCTGTCCGCCATGGCATAAATCGCAAGGACGGTTATGCGAGGCTCAGTCAAAATTGGCAAGAGGGTGATCGTGTTGAACTGGACCTGCCCATGCCGGTTCAGCGGATCTACGCCCATCCATCCGTGCGACATGACGCGGGACGCGTGGCGTTGCAGCGTGGCCCGGTCGTGTACTGTTTTGAGCAGGTCGACAACGGCGAGTCACTCAATGCGCTCAGCTTGCCGGACAACGCCAGGTTTTCAACACGTTTTGAGTCGGACATATTGGGTGGCGTGCCTGTAATACGCTCGACCGGCTTGCAAGATTCGGCTGAAGATTGGAAAACGAGCGATCTCTATCGCGCTACGAAACCCAGACCAAAACGGATCAAGCTGACAGCGGTTCCATATTACGCGTGGGGCAATCGCAATCCCGGACAGGAAATGCTTGTATGGATTCGTCGAAGTTAGTGGGATGCCGTGCCGCTCAATTAAACGGGCAAGCCCCGTTCGGATCACCACATCGGCCGCAGCCGCTCGGCGGCGCGAATGTGTCTGCCTGGCCGCCGGTGGTTGCGGCCGGCACGCTATGGGCCCGCTTGGTTTTCTTGCTGCCACATTCCTCACATTCGATGGCATCATCGGCCTGCGACATCGAACGCAGGGTTTCTGTGATGTGCTCGCACTTCTGACATTGATATTCGTAAATTGGCATATTCAATATTCCTGAATTCCCGATCGCTCGGCGACACATTATAGCTCGGTTCGGTTACATTCTGTACCGCATGAGATCCGCCTTAAATCGCAGGAGCCAGTGCTATGCCGACCAAGTTTGATACGACCCGTTTCGAGAACATCCACCAGATGGGCGGCATTCAACTGGGGGTATTGCAACCCACATTCGGTGGCGGGCTCAGTGAAGGCTCGCGTGTCGCCTTGGTCAATACCGGATCCGGCCTGCGTTTCACAGTTGCCCTGGACCGTGGCGGTGATATTGTCGACGCACACTACAACCAGCATTCGTTGGCCTATCTGTCGCCAAACGGATTGCGGCGACCGAACCATGCGTATAACCAGAAGTTCGACTGGCTCGCCAACTGGCCGGCCGGTCTGGTCACTACCTGTGGGCCGCAATACATCGGCCATCCGCGCACGGAAGACGATCAGGAGATTCCGCTTCACGGCAACTACTCAAACACGCCGTCCGAAGTACAGATGGTGCTCAATCCTGATCTTCCTCGCGGGAAGCGAGAGATGCTGATCAGCCTTGTGACGCGCGATAGTCGTATGTTTGGCCCAGTGATCGAAGTCCGCCGACAGATTCAGTGCATTCTTGGCGAGCCGGTGATTCATATCTACGATCAGGTCACCAATCGCGCCACGACCAAGGCTGCGCATCATTGGTTGTACCACGTCAATCTGGGATATCCGCTGCTCAATGCCGGTTCGCGTTTTATCTACAAGGGCGATCTGACACACTTCGTCGAAAGCCCCGAGCCAAAGGGCGGCACGAAATCGCCTACCCGCGCCAAGCTTGAAAAACTCAAGCGCGCCTCCGGGCCGATCAAAGCCCATCGCGGCAATGGCGAGTATTGTGTCTTACTCGATCCCATTGCCGACAAAGATGGTCTTTGTCACGTGGGCCTGGTGAACCCGAAACTGAATCTTGCCTTGGAGTTGGAATACCCGCAGAACTGCCTGCCGCGCCTTACCAACTGGCAGCACTTTGATGAGGGGTCATACGTGACCGGCATCGAGCCATACAGTGGCTCTCTGATCGGCAAGGACCGAGATACGCACAAAACGGCAGAGCAATACCTGGCGCCCGGTCAGACGAAACGATATCAGATGACCATTCGCATTCACGGCGATCGCAAATCAGTCGCGGCCTTCGCGAAACATGATGGCCCTGTCAAGCCTGCATGACATGAGATGTCGGTATGTCCTGTCCGGCTCCGTTTCGCTATTTCTTTTTGCCGGTTTTGCTCAGGCATTTCATCGCGGATTTCGCATATGACTTGCACATGCGAGACAGGTTTACCTGGCGTACGTCGACTGTTGCGTACGTTTCATTCGATAGACGCACGAGAACGAACGGCAGGCATACGTTGACAACCTTCATCGGTTGACCCGCATCGTAAGCCGTGACTGCGACGCGCTGGATGTACAAGTCGGAATCGGCATCTTCCCCGCCGCGCAGATACTGGCAGATCCGGTGCGTGATGGTGATGTAGTCACCGACCGTGATGTCCTCCGGGGCGATCGTCTGGATGGTTTGGTTTTCCTTGTTCATAGCATCACGTTGGCCGGCAGTCCTGCCGCCGGTCGTTCAATATTGGGACAACAATGAGCGCGCAGAAATTCCTGCGCGATGAAACTCATACCAGATGTTTGATCAGACGATTCAGGTGAAGCGGGGGAGAGCCTCGCGCATCACCAAGTGCGAAAGCTGACTGAATCGCTCAGCTTCGACTCGATCGTCGGATCGACAATCTATGATGTTGTGTTGCACGTCGGGCTCCTTGGAACATTCGGGGCGTAAGCGTACTGGCGAATAACGTTCTGTCAAGCAGAATTATTCGGAAGGGGTATCGATATGTTGTAAAGCCGCGACCAGTGGTCGCGGTCTTCGGTTACACGGCAATCGAATAAATCTATTTGTGGTTTGAGTATCGGTCCGCGACCAATGGTCGCGGCTTTACAAAGAGCGCTGGTTTAGTTGCGCAAGTTGCCCCGATTCGGCGCCAGCTTCCACATGGTCGGAAGCAGGTAGTTGGTGCCGCGGTAGGCAAGAATCTGGCCGGACAGTTCGAAGACCACGCGTTCGCCTTGCTTGACGATGATGTCTTCCATGCTCTGAAGGTCCTGGCAGGGGACCAGCACCATCGGCGGGTCCTGTCCCTGCTTGCTGTCAGAGTCGAAGACGAACAGCAGGTCGCGCCCATTCGGCGATCGCAGCAGACGGCCGCGCCGATTGATCACAAATTCGCCTTCCCGGCGCAGCTTCGGCCGTGGCATGCCCGGGGCAACGCCCAGCGCTTTCGTATCCATATCCACCTTCGGCGTCGGCGAGAGCATCGGACTGGTCTTGGGTTCTTTTGAACCCTCGGGGTGCTGTTCCGGCTCGATCATCGGATTCTTCTTGATCTGCGACATCATCTTGTCAACCACGTCCGCCGCCGATTCCGATTTGCCCTCCTTGACCGGCGTTGCAGCCGGCTGGGTTGTCGCAGCGCCCGAGTCAGCCCGCGCGACTGACAATGTCAGCCCGCAAACCAACATGATGAGCAAACCGGTCAGAGTCCATGATCGTTTCATATGTGAGTTCTCCGCGGTAGGCCGATCGGGCGTCCCTGCTCTGATCGGCAAAGTAATTCCTGCATTCTATCGGCGAATTCGCCGAATGTCGGCCAGAAAGGGCTGATTCCCGCCATGCGGCGAGGAAACCGTCTTATTGCCACTTCGCGCCGACTTCGTCAAAAACACTGACTGCCGCCTCTGCTGCCTTCTGGAAAACGTCCGCGGCAGACAGGTCGGCAAACGCTTGATTTTCCTGCCCGTGCACGCCGGTGGCGATGACCGCCTTGGAGTGACGCAGGTGCGGCTCGAGAATGGCAGGGCCCGTCCAGCCGGACTTGACTGCGTCAGCCAGAATCGGCTTGACCTGGCCGGCGCCCTGGCCGGCCGGAACGTGCTGCGCATTTTCGTCGCTGTCCTTAAGGTGGAAACAGTCCGTCACATCCTTCAGCGCGTCCCAATTCGCCAGCACGTCGTCCCCGTCACGGTTGTAGTTGTCAAAATCGAAGATCAGCTTGAACGTTTTACCATCGCGCACTTTTTCGTTGATGACCTGGATGTTCTCCAGTCGGCTTCCGAAGATGCCGCTTTCATTTTCGTGGTAGAGGACCATGCCCAGTTCGTCTGCCAGGTCGCGCAGCTTCAGCAGACGTGAGATGGATTCATTCTGCCATCGATCGGCCGGTAGTTCCTGTTTGTTGTAGTAACTGAAAATACGAACCTGGTTGCAATCGAAAATTTTGGACAGCTTGGCCAGGTGCGTCAGCTTGTCCAGGTCGATCTGCACATCGTCGCTCAGATCGATCTTGCCGATTGGTGAGCCGAACATGTTGACCTTAATTCCCGCCGCGATGAGCTTCTTTTGCGCCGCTTCAGCCACATCCAGCGGCAGGGCGGAGATGTTGTGGCCGTCCACGCCTCGTGGATCAATGTGTTTGATGCCTGCCCGCTGCAGGGCGGCAATCTGTTCGTCTGTGCTCGGTCCGGCTTCGTCTGCAAATGCGCTAAGCACCCATGTCATGGGGTTGTTCCTCGATCTTGAATTACCACTTTGATTCCGGGGTGTTACTGGTTCCCCGTCTGTTCCGCTTCCGCCGGAGCAGGCTGCTCGTCAGGCATCGGCGTGTCGGCCGCGGGCTGACCGGCACTGATGCGCAATGCTTCGTCCACATCGCCGCGCCAGATCCGAATGCGCTTGGCAGCCCATCCGCCCGGGATGTATCGGGTCATGTTCACGGTCACCAGTTCGGTCGGCTTGCCGGCATTAATGTCCTGCGACGCGGGCCGCAGGACGTCGACAGCCGCTTCTGTGCCACGGATACGCACGTGGCGGATTTCGATGACCGGTGAGTCGCCCGTCACGCCGGAGCTGGACCACATCGCATGTTCGCCAAGCCGGGGCAGCAGTTTGGCGTAGGTAACCGGATCTGTGCCGCGCGGCAGCACGACCTGGTACGAACCCTGAATCGGCCGCTGTTTGATCACGGACTGAATCGCCGCAACGACCACGTCCTGCACGTTTTCATTATTGGGATTGTTGCTCGCAAACGTGTCGCCCGGCTGCGACGGAATATTCACGTACGGCGAGCAGGCACAAACCGTCAGGCTGAACATGCCGATGACAACCAGTTGCTTCAATTTCGACATCTTAAGTGTCCTTTCGGCTCTGTAGAACGCACAGCATCTTAACATCATTCCAACATCAGGTGCAGCCAAGCGGGCTGCGTGTATTTTCGTCTAACCAACAGGTCATTCGAGATGATGCCAGATTTTCTGGTGTTCTTTGCCGACTGCCATCGCGGCGATGAGCAGGCCGACGATTAATATATTGCTGAAAGAATTACACATGCCGCCATGCATGATCATGTTTGTGAATATGTTTGTGGCATAGAGCGCGCAAATCCCGTAGAAACCCCAGCGTTTCCAGTAATACAGGGCCACAATGAACACCATCATGGCAATGCTCATCAGTGGCTTTAAAACAATCGCCCAGATGGGATATTCCGTGGACTGCCCGTCGATTCTGGCAATCTCGATGCTGTCCAGCCCCAGGCATGGCAGCAGGAAGATGCCGAGCAACTGGCTCACGAAAATGACAATCAGGATTGCAACGAAGAAACCGTGTCGGCTCTTGTTTTTCCCCATCGGTATGTCCTTGCCAGCAGCGGCGGAAACGCCAATTGTGGCTGTAGACGACTACTTGAGCAACTTGGATTTGGGATTCAGCAGTTCGGATATTTCAACAACGCGGTTTTGCTCGCGGGATATTTCACAGGCAACGGATACCGCGACCGCCCAAGTGCCGTCAATACCGCCGGCAGTGGGGCGTTTTCGTTTCTGAATGCAATCCAGGAACTCGCGCACCATAATCGGGTCTGCACCGCCGTGTCCGCCTGTTTCCTCCGGCAGGTTGTGGGTGATTTTCTCACCGTTCCAGCGTGGAAAGAAGTTTACCGCGCGTTCGAAGCCGGATTCACCATGCCCCTCGGTGCCCTCAATCAGATACCGCCGCATGGTCAGTGGCGTGGCAAAGTATTCCGAGTGCGACGCGGTGGCCCCGTTTTCATATTCAACAATCGCGATGCCCTGGTCGTGTGTGTCCTTCTCCGACGTGTACATACAGATGTCTTTGCGGTAACCGTCGGTTTTGGCGGTTTCGGCATTGAACATTTTTGCTGTGGCATGGAGGTTTGTTGACTCGTCCATGTAATCCACCGCATCCGGGCAGATTTCCTGATAAGCGCATTCACTGCAGGTCGGGCCGACGTCGACACCCTTGCGCGTCTTGAATGGCAGACGCTCGGGTTTGAATGTGAATACATTGGCAAAGCAGGAAACCTGTTTGGGGCGCACATCACCCATGAAGTAGTTCAATACGTCAAAGTCGTGCGAACCTTTATGCAGCCACAGACCGCCGCTGTACTTCTTCAGGCGGTTCCAGCGTGAGTGATACGATCGGCCACCCTTGTAATGCTCGATTGCCTGCATTGAGAAGATTTCACCGAACACCCCCTGATCGATCATGGACTTGAACTTACGGATCAGAATCGCGTGCCGCAGGTTAAAGCCCATGTAGAGCAGCTTCTTTGCGCGCTTGGATGCGTCAATTACTTTCAGACACCCATCCACCGTCGTTGCCAGCGGCTTGTCGACCAGCACGTGCTTGCCGTGTTTGAATGCCATGACCGCGCATTCTTCGTGCAGGTAGTCCGGCGTTGTAATAACGACCGCGTCGATGTCCTTGCGCTTGCAGAGGTCTTCGGCACTCTCGTGCAGATCGCACTGAATCCCCAACCATTCCATGCCGGCCGTAGCGCGGTCGAGGTTGGGATCAGCCATGGCGACGATCTGAGCCCGGTCTGCCTGATCGTTGATAAAGCCGTGCCCGAAGGAATGAATCCCTCGTCCACCTACCCCGACGATGCCGATACGTACTTTTGCCATTGTTTGCCAGCCTTTTGCCTACAGTCTGCGTGAATTTGGAAAACGCAAACTGTAGGCATTAAGGCGGTTTAAGGCAATTCTGCTTGGCTGAGCAAGTGGGTTCGGGCAAGCCGCGCTACCTCACGGCACATGCCATGTCGAGCCGTCGTAGATGTGCGTGCCGGTGTAGTCGCCGTTGGTCAGCGTCGATCCGATTGCTCGCGAGACTGAATCGAAGTTATGCAGGTAATTGTTCGTCAATACCGCCAGCTCGTTTGTGGCGCCAATCAGAGTGATGCCCCGTTCATCGGCATGTCCCGATCCCCAAAACGTATTGTCACGAATGACTGGGTTGGGAGTGCCTGTGTTGTGAAAGATCAGAATGTGATACGAAGCACCCGTGCCGTTGTGGCCTTGGAAGGTATTACCCTGAATCAGTGCATTCTCGGTTTTGTTGTCCACGTAAATGCCGTATGCGGCGGTGCCGCCCGCGTTGTTATCACGAAATGTGTTGTTAACAATGATTGGCTTTTTGGCGTTTCGGACGTACATGCCGACGATGTTGTCAGATGACGTATTGCCACGCACTTCAATTTTCTCTGTCACCGTTCCAGTGTTACGGCCGAGATATATACCCGACTCGCAGAATGCGATCTGGTTGTCGCTGATCAGTGCTGTAATGTCTTCATCTTTGATGTCGATACCGATGAATTCGCACTCGGTGACGACGTTGCCACTGACGTTGACGTCGAACATCCCCCGCGTCACGCTGATGCCCGTGCGAAAGTCCTTGATCACGTTGCCGGTAATCGAAATGCCTGTGACGGTTGTCCCGGCGAGAGGATTGTAGAGGGTCACGCCGATACCGGTGCCGTTTTCGATTGTGTTGTTACTGATGTTGACGCAGGTTTCATCCTTGTCGGCGGTATCGTGCCTGTAACCGGCAGCCACGTAGACGAAATGCTCCTGCGAATTGGTGCCAATGTCGACGCCAACGTTATTAGAGAAGTCAACATTCGAGGCGCCACTGAAAAGAAACGCGTTGCCCATGGTTTCGCAGCGATTTTCCGTGATCGTTGCACCATCCACATCCTGGAGGCGTGTTGCGCCCCAGACGTTTTCAAAATGGCAGTTGGTCATGTAGAAGTTTGACGCTTTGGAGACGTAGACCGCGTAGCCGGATGTGGTGCGTCCGCCGCGGTCGAATCTGATTTTTTCGACGCGAGCGCCGTCGACGCGCGTGGTCGATGATCCGATCAGAATAATGTGGCCACCGTCGAGATAGTCGCGCGTTATAACAGTGCCATAACCTTGTCCCATGAGTGTGACATTGTCTTTGAGCAGGTCAACATCATTTTCGAAGACGTAGGTGCCTTCCATCAAAAGGATGGTGCCGCCGACGGTAGGTAGTGCGTTGATTGCATTTTGAACCTCTACCTGATCGTCAATACCGTCGCACACATAATCCGCTTCATTCTTGGAGTCCGTCGTGCTGTCGTCGGCGGCGACGATAAGCGTAACCGTCCTCGCTGTGGCTGAGCTTGTTACGGCGGCTAAAAGTGTCAGGGCGACCAGAACCGATCGAAGTGATTGAGATGCAAGGCGTGGGCTGTCAGAGAATAGACACATAGACGATTCCTTTCTTCAGAGGTTGGAGCAGGAATAGAAACGAGAGATTTGAGCCGGCTACCCGGCGGACAGTTCGTTGCTTGAATCGCACATGGAGATGACATTGACGGCCAATATGCGTTTATCGGGCGTGAGTGTCTTTAGCCGATTAAGCGGCAAAGATTGCTGAATCGGAATGGCGTAAGGCCAAATACAATTGCCGTTTACGGCGATTCGTGTTTCTGGCCAAACCGATGTCGGAGTCGGCAAAATCGAGACAGGTGACGATTTGAAAGCATTTGGCCGCTTGCTATACTGTTGGGCTCGACCGGGCCAAAGGCCCCGAATATGAAGGATTCATGCCATGGCGCATAAAAAGGGACAAGGCAGCACGAAGAACGGCCGCGACTCGAACCCGCAGTACCGCGGCGTGAAGCTGTATGGCGGTGAGTCTGCACGACCGGGGAATATCATCATTCGCCAGTGCGGCACCAAGTTCAAGCCGGGTCACAACGTTGGCATGGGTAAGGATTACACGCTGTTCGCCTTGGCCGAAGGCACGGTTACTTTCCGCGGTCGCCACGTTGACATCGTCAAGGCGTCGTAACACACCGACGAAATCAAATACAAACCAGATCAGGCGGGCATCCTTTGGGATGCCCGTTTTTATTTGAGCAGAAACGCGGTCAATTCATCCGCGTGATGCACGATGTGCTTTGCCCCATGTTCGCGAAGTTCCGCTTCGTCGCGAAATCCCCAGGTCACGCCGATGGGGTAGAACCCAGCGCCGACCGCTGTCTGCATGTCCACCAGCGTGTCACCTACGTAAGCCCACGCTTCAGGTGCGATTCCCAGTTCCTCGGCGATCTGCAGTGCCGCCGTTGGATCGGGCTTGAGTGGCACGCCATCCAGTCCACCGCGCACCGTATCCCATTGCCATTGACCCAGCAGCGTGGAAACCACTCGCCTGGTCGCCGCATCCGGTTTGTTGCTCAGGACCGCTCGCTTGGCGGGCGACGCGCTTAACCGATCCAACATCTCGGAGATGCCGTCGTACAGACGCGTATGATCCATGTCGTGTTCAGCATAGTACGCGGTGAAGTGAGCCATGCCCTCTTCAATCAGGTGTTGATGATCCGTGCCGACCGCGTCAGACATAAGCGATCGCAACCCCTGTCCAACCATATAGCGAAAAGCGGGTAGCTTGTGCTGGGGTCTACCTAGTCGTGCCATGGCGTGATTGGCCGCTGCGGCAATATCTGCCAGCGTATCCGCCAGTGTGCCGTCCAGATCAAACATGATTGCTTTGAATCGCATGGCGGCGGAGTGTAGGGCGGTAGATGACCCCGGGCAACCAACGCGGTCGCCGCACGTGATGATGTACTTCTTGTGGAATAATCGGTGTGATCAGTCTTGTTAACTAAAGAGACATCGTCCGAAAATATCGCTATTGACTTTGCAGAACAGCTGTTGCATGTTTATGCTGCCCACATCATGGAGGCCGTATGACCGAATCGCAGAGCAATCAGACAGCCGACGAAACACGAGCAGGGATTGGCGCGGCCATTGGCCGAATTCCGTCAGGTCTGTTTATTCTCACCGCCCGCCATGAGGATCGAGCCGCCGGTATGCTGGCCAGTTGGGTGCAGCAGGTGAGCTTTGACCCGCCGGCCGTGGCGGTTTCTGTTGCCAAGGGTCGCGTGATCATGCCGCTGATCAGCGAGTCGCATCAGTTCGGCCTGTGTCAACTGCCTGTCGGCGAAAAGATTGCGGTTCGCAAATTCGCCAGTGGCTCTGATCCGGCGGAAGACCCGTTCCTCGGTTTTGAGATGATGCAGGACACCGTGACACACGTGCCGATTCTGGCACACGTGATGAGTTACATGGAATGTGAAGTCCGCTGCCACGTGGATATCGAGGGTGATCACGATCTGTTCATCGGGACGGTTGTCGGCGGGAAGTATCTTGAAGGCGAGCCGTGGGTCCATTTGCGCAAGGATGGGTTCGGCTACTAGTGAACCCATAACAACAATATGATCCATCAGGTTCCGATCAGCGTTGATGACCCGATCAATGCGAGCATTCTCAGCATCTCCGAAGACAAGATTGCAGGTTTCGAACGTGACCCCATTGGCACGATTGCCGAGCGCAGTGGCAATGACGTTGCCGTCGTAATTGAGCGCCTCCGTGCCATGCTCGAAGCGGGCACGATTCGGCGAATCCGTCAGACCATGTTGACGACCAGCCTGGCGCCCGGCGCGCTGATTGCCTGGCAGGTGCCGCAGGACAAACTCAATTCGGCATTCGACTATCTGTTTCAGCAGGACCCGTTCTCCGGCCATGTGGTGATTCGCACCACGGATGGCGAGTCCGCCGGCTCGAAGTACCGCTTGTGGACCACGCTCAAGGTGCCGGTCGGCTTCTCAATGAAGAAGCACTGTGAGTACCTGTGCACAAAAACCGGCGCGGAGAAATTCATTCTGCTGCCGGCAAAGAAACTGTTTGCATTGGGTGTCGGTCATGTCAGGCGGCGCGGTCTGGAACCCGGCGCACGAACGGACGAGCCGGCTCGCATGATGGATACCACCATCGTCAAGCTGACCGACGAACAGTGGCAGGTGCTCGTCGCGCTGAAGCGGGAACTGGCGGCCGATGAAATCAGTACCGATCTCTGGGCGAAGCGAGCGGAAGAAGCTGGTATTTCGTTAGAGAAGTTTTACGAAGTTGCCGAGCAACTCTGTGAACAGCGCGTGGTTGGGCGATTTTCAACGTTTCTGGAACACGTCAAGAAACACGCCGACGGCAAAGCGGTCACGCGATACAACGCGCTGTTCCACTGGGCTGTCCCGGCCGGTCGCGAAATCGAAGCGGGCATGGAGGTGGGGCGGCATCACATTATGACCCACGCTTACTGGCGAGAGGGCGGACCGGAGTTCTGCGACGTCAATGTCATGGGGGTTGCCCATGGCACGGAGAAAGACGCCGTGCTGGCTCACAAGGCCGCCATTGACGAACACCTTCGCGAATTGGGCATTGAGATTGGCTACACCAACGTCTTCTGGGGCGGGCGCAGTGAGATCAAGCCATCCGAAATTGCTCCGCAGGCATACGCCCAGTGGTGCAATGAGAACGGCATTGATCCCGAGTCCATGAAAGCGTGATATGCCACTTCGCGTTGCCCGGTCGGCGCTGCTATCTTCTTGGCCATGTCAGATAAGAAACTCGATTGCATTGTCTGTGGCTCGTGCGTGGTGGACCTGATCTGCCGGCCGGTCGCATTGGATCAGCCGATCGGAAGCGGCAAGCTGCATGAAGTCGACCCGATCCTGATTACAGCGGGCGGTATTACTTCCAACTCCGGCGTCGCTTTGGCTCGCCTCGGCATGTCCGTGAGTATCTTCAGCTACGTCGGCAACGATGGCTGGGCGCCTGTGCTGCGCGATATCTATGTCGGCGAGGGGATTGACGATTCGTTACTGCTTAAACACCCAACCGAAGCAACCAGCACGACGGTGGTGACTGTCGACCAGACAGGAGAGCGCAGTTTCTTTCATTGCGTTGGCGCGCCGAAGCAGCTCGACAAGCAGGCCGTGCTGGACAACATGGACCGGATCTTCCAGTCGCGATTCTTCCTGCTCGGCTACTACAGCCTGATGCCGAACCTCGAAGGCGACCTGCCCGAACTGTTCGACATGATGCGAAAGCGCGGCGTGCGAACCGGCATGGATGCGGCCGGCACCGGTGGCGATATGCAACCGCTGGATACGATGCTGCCGCATCTGGATGTCTGGGTGCCGTCGTACGATGAAGCCGTGCATCAGACGAACGAAAAGGACCCGCAGAAGATTATCAAGATGTACCGCGAGGCTGGCGCCGCCGGAATCGTCGGCGTGAAGCTTGGCAGGGATGGCGTACTGCTCAGCGAGAAAGCAGACGAGTACGTTCAGGTTGACATTTGCACACCGCCGGGTGACGTGGTGGATACCACTGGTGCGGGTGACAATTTTTATGGCGGCTTCGTTGCCGGGCTGTTGCTTGATTTGCCGCTTCATGATGCCGGCAAACTCGGCGCGGCAACTGCGGCATGCAGTGTCACGACCATCGGCGGCGCGACTGGCGCCCGCGGTTTGGCTTTCGCCCGACAGTTAGCCGGTGTCTGATTACTCGTCAATCAAAACCAGCTGCAAACTGTATGGTTCCAGCATCAGCTTCTCATCCGGTCGCAGTTGCTTCATTTGCCATTCCAGTGGATCAAGAAGTGTCCGTTTGCCGCTGATAGCAAAATGCACGTCGAATGTGATGGGTTGGGTCGATTCGTTGCATAGCATGTAGACGTGCTGTGAGCCGTTCAGCACATGCCGTACTCGCAGCCCCGGCTGTTCCGGCGACACACTCACATCCATGCCAACCAGACGATCCAGCGAACCCAGCATGTCGTCGGGCGAGCCGGCATCAAAGTCGACTACACGTCCCGCATCGCGCAGTACTTTGATGGCGGCTGTCGCCTGGTCAGGAATGTCTATGCCATCTATCACCAGCACGTCATAGTGCATGCCCGCAATCTCAATGCCGGCAGCACTGACTTTCGCATCGTCCCAGAGATGGCAGGCCTCCAGGTAGTTAAAATCCCGCTGGTGCTGGAACAACACCTTTGCTGCCTGCCACGGCAGGAAATCCGCCTGACCAAGTACTGCAATGTTACAAATGTGCTGGCTCTCACCATTGAGCCAACTGATCCGCCGGCAGTAGTCTGCGAAACGTTTGTAGTCGTCCCACCAGACATTGTTCGGCCCAACGTCCGGTGGGCGTTCATCAACACGAGGGCCACGAACGGAATAGTAAAACGCATGCGGGAGCAACATGTTCACGCCACGGATCAGGCACCAATCGACTAACCATTTCATGGTCTGCCAGGTCAGTTCGTGGCCGTACGCGCCAAGACATTCGTTCGCATTGCGCGTTCGGCCGAGATGCAACATGGCGGAGGAAGAGCATTTGGCTTGCGTGGCATCCTTGCCTTCCAAAGCAGATGGTTCATCATGCATGACCCATCGCCATACCGTGTCCTGGCCGGGAATCTGAAAGTATCGCTGCGACCCAATGTCGTCGCTGGCGGACGGATGACCCGTCAGGCTCAGGTTGTGTTTCGTGCACCAGTCTGAAAGCCGCTTGTAGTAAACACGCTCGAGATGCTGATGAATCGCCCAGCGATACCGCTTGCGGTGATGTTCCGCGTTCGGTTCATCGTCAAGCCACAATGCCGGCAGGTGGGGCGTAAAGTCTTCCCCAAGATAGTCGTTGACATGCTCAAGAATACCTGTCGTTCCGGGCCAGATATGCAGGTCGGGTTGCTGTTTACCCAACGGATTCGGCTCGTCTGTAAATATGCCGATAATCGTATTACCGAAGTACTCGCTGAAGTGGCTGGCGTAACCGTCGTAGACGATTTCGATGAACTTCTGCACGCCGGCCGGATTGAGAATGTCCCCGGCAGGGGGACGGTCTTCCGGCGCTTCGCCATAGTTTGGCAGCCTTGGGCCGTCGTGGTCTTCAAGGTGAATGCCACGGATATAGCTCCCGGAAGGTCGATCGATGACAGCCATGCGCTGCCCGTTTGAACCGGTGACGACCGCTACGAGATTTTCATTTTCTTTAAGTACTGGTTCTTCATCGGCCGTCAGATCACACTTGGCCAGACACCGATTGGCCAGCTCCGGATTGCTCTGCACAACCAGTCCGCCGGCCGCGCCAGACGGATACATTGCTTCGTCGTAGAGCAAAACCATCAGATCACGCTCAGCTGCCGCTTCGATCGCCACTCTGTAGTAGTGCATCAATTCATCGGACATGAACGGCAATGATCGCGGTAACCCCACGCGCGGATGAATCACAAAGCCATACACGCCATGAGCAACGAAATCATCGATCTGCCGAACGATCTCAGCTTCATCCAGATCGTCGTTCCAGAACCAGAAGGGGATAAGGCTGTATTGTCGTGGCGGGTCAAGTAATGCGCCTGGCAGAAGGTCACTCATTGAGTCGATCCAACAGTCGTGTGATATCAAATAAAAAAGCCCGAGCCATTCAGGCCCGGGCAACGGTAGCAAGTTTGTTGTCAGTGCGTCAACAGACGTCAGTCGTCAATGACCCACTTGATTCGGTCCGGCGTCTCCTCGACCAGTTCACCTTCACCGAAGAACAGCTTCAGTTCGGTCGCGGCTGATTCTTCGCTGTCACTGCCGTGAACCAGGTTGAACGACTTGCTGGAGCCGAAGTCGCCGCGAATGGTGCCGGGTGCGGATTCGCGGCCGTCCGTTGATCCCATTAGCGTGCGTACGACATCGATTGCGCTGTCGCCGCGGATCGCCAGCACCCACACCGGGCCGCTGGTCATGAACTTGATCAGGTCGTTGTAGAACGGGCGCTCACTGTGCACGGCATAGTGCTGGCCGGCCAGCTCCGGGCTGATCTTCATCAGCTTGGCGCCGACGATCGTCAGTCCCTTGTTTTCGAATCGGCTGATGATCTGCCCGCAGACGGCCCGCTGGACGGCGTCCGGCTTGAGGATCACAAGTGTCGTTTGCATGGTCATTTCTCCGAGGTTTTCACTTAAATGGATTACCGGGTTATTGGCGTATACCGTTGTGATATCTGCCGTTTATATCCCCGTTCGGCTCGATCAGAGCTGAAAATGGGGGCGAGTGTTATCCCTGAATCTGACGCTGGATGCAAGTCAGCATATGGAAAATGAATTTTGTATCGATTCCACATCGCGGAAATCGGGTCGCTACAATGTCGGCCAACTATTCAGGAGCGATTCAAAAATGAAGCTGACCAAGGACATTGTCCCGGCCGAATTTCGTAAGTGGGTTGGTCGTCGCCCGTATCTCGAAGACCAGTACCAGCGGGCCGAGCAGATGGCGTTCACCATGATCAACGAGGGCTTGGCCCGGCCTGGTTCGCCGTTCTGGCAGGTCTCCGTCAATGGCCTGCTGCTCAACGACCAGACCGCCGACTACATCTACAACGGGGACTACGGCAAGACTGATCTGAACTACAAGCCGGGCACTTATCCCGTTCTGGAAGCGTACATTGAGGAACTGACCACGCCGGATATGACCGACAAGCAGAAGGTCATCGCGCTGGCTCAGTCGATGCACTACTACCTGCCGAAGAAGTATCCCAAGGTACCGGTCTTTCTGTATAACGAATCCGACGAGCACACGTTGCTCAAGGGTGGCGGGCACTGCTCCTGCCGCGCCCGGCTACTTACGGCGCTCTGCCAGATCATGGGTATTCACGCGCGCCCGATCATGCAGTGGGCGTGGACCGATCGGGAAAAGGATGCCGACAAGATACTCGGCGGCCACACGGTTGCAGAAGTGTTCCTCGACGGCGAGTGGGGCTTCTTCGATCCGCAGCATCATCTGTATGCCATGACTGAAGACGGGCGCATCCCCGGCTGCTGGGAGATTCGCCAGAACCCGGAAGTCTTCACCAAGACACCCAAGCACATTGAAGACCAGATCGAGCCGCACGGCTACGGGGCGGATCAGGGCGACATGAGTGTCTGGGAGTACTACTGGTACAAGAACTTCAATCCCAAGTGCCCGATCCAGATTTCGCGTTACGACACGACGGTTCCTTATTCGCCGGGCTGGCTCTGGGCAACGCCGGAACTGCGCGAGAGGCAGCAGCATGACTTTGGTCAGTTGCGTGAGGTTTTAAACGGCATGGCATCGCGCGGCGAGATTACTGATGAGGTCTACCTGATGGGCAAGGATGAGTTTGCCGAATTCGCCAAGTTCGGCCAGACGAAAATGCCATCATTGGAAGCCGTTCCTGCTTGAGCCGACATCATTTTGCAAACGAGTGAATCGCTGTTGTTGGCATTGACCGATGCCTGGCAGTCAGGCATTGTGCCGGTATCCCTCATCGACTGTTAGTGTTTGATTTGGCATGGCCGTCCGTCGTCGTTCTGGCAGTTGGCGAATGTCATGGAGTACTTCAGATATGAAGATGACCAAAGACATGGTTCCAGCGGAGTTTCGCAAGTGGGTCGGGCGCCGATACGACGTGGAAGATCAATATCAACGTGCCGAGCAGATGGCGTTTTCTATGATCAATGAAGGCTTGGCTCGCACCGGTTCGCCGTTCTGGACCATGTCCGTCAATGGTTTGCTGCTTAACGATCAGACTGCCGATTATCTCTATCGCGGCGACTACGGTATGACCGAGTTGAACTACAAGCAGGGCACCTTTCCGGTCCTCGAGGCGTACATTAAAGAACTGACCACGCCCGATATGACGGACAAGCAAAAGGTCATCGCACTGTCGCAGTCGATGCATTACTACCTGCCGAAGAAGTATCCCAAGGTACCGGTTTTTCTTTACAACGAATCTGACGAGCACACTTTGCTCAAGGGCGGCGGCCACTGCTCCTGCCGTGGACGACTGCTTACCTCGCTGTGTCAGATCATGGGCATTCAAGCCCGACCGGTGACACAATGCCCATGGATCGATCGCGATAGAGATGCGAAGAAATTACTCGGTGGCCACACGGTTGTGGAAGTCTTTCTCGATGGTAACTGGGGATTCTTTGATCCGCAGGGCAGTCTTTTTGCCATGACCGAAGACGGTCGGATTCCCAGTTGTTGGGAGATCAAACAGAACCGTGAAATTTTCCTTAGTACGCCGCAACACATTAAGGATCAGAGCCAACTGAACGGTTATGGTGTGTCAAAGGGGGAGATGAGCAATTGGGAATACTACTGGTACAAGAACTTTAACCCCCGATGCCCGATGCAGATTTCGCGATACGACAACTCGGCAAGCTACACACCGGGCTGGCTGTGGGCCACGCCGGAGCTTCGCGAAAAGCAGGCTCATGATTACGCTTTGCTGCAGGAAATTTTATATGACATGGCATCACGTAACGAGATTACAGATGAAATCTACAAAACAATGAGCAAGAATGATTTTATCAAGCTTCTGAACATCACCAATACAAAGCTGCCATCACTGGAAACCTTCGCAGCCTGAGCGGATGACATGCGACGAACTTTAGACATCGTTCCCGAGCCACTGAAGAAGTACGCCGGTATGCGCCCGCCGATCGAAGAGCAACGACATCGGGCATACCATCTTGCGTTTACGTTGCTCAGTGAATGCCTCGGTGGTGGTGATACGGCATTTGGTCGGTTGTGCCGCAATTTGCTCCTGTTAAATGAAGAAACCGAACCGTTGATCTATGGCGGGCAGTTCGGTTTTATCGACAAGCCTTACGTGTCGGGCACGCGCCCGCTACTTGAAAAGTACATTGCTGATCATACTTCTCCGGACATGAGCGACGTGGAGAAAGTGATCGCATTGAACCAGTCCACGGCCAACTTGCCCAAGGAGTACGGCTGTGTGCCTTATTTCCTGTATGGTGAAAGCGACGAGCAGACGATTCTAAAAGGTGGTGGCCACTGCTCCTGCCAGGGAAGACTGTTGACCGCGCTGTGCCAGGTGATCGGTCTGCAGGCGCGCCCGGTCATTATGTGGGTCTGCCCGGATGCCGAGGACCCGGCCGTCGTGCGCGGCGGGCATACAGTGACAGAAGTGTATCTCGATGGCCGATGGTGCGTGTTCGATCCATCGGGGCACTGGTACTGCCAGACACCGGATGGCTACATCCCATCTTTCAAAGAACTTCGCGACAACTTTGAAGACCTTGTCGGGCAGATGACCGATGAGCAGCTCAAGAAAATGCAGGTCTTGAAAGGACGGGATAAAGATCCCCGCGAATCGTTGGCGAAGTATCGTCAAACCTACATGCCCGCGAACGTGCCGCTGGCTTATTCGCGGCACGATGTGAATACGGACTATGAGGTGCACTGGACATGGGTCACGCCGCAGTTTCAAGAGGCCAAACAGCACGATTACGCGCAGTTCAAGCAGATCAGCCACGAGCTTGCCGATCGCGGGGAACTGACGGACGACATCTTTCAGTTGAACGTTGACGGGTTTCGAGACCGCTTCAACATTGCCGACGCACAGTTGCCATCGCTTGGGCCGGCGCTGGTCTAAACCCGGTGATTACCAGAGTTCTCGAACACGGCCCAGCCAGTACGCCCACTGCCAGTAGACGAGATAACAACTCGGCAGTGCATTGAGTTGCCACGCCATGCCGGGTGGCAGGTCGGCTTCGCACGTGAGCGACAGGCCGCGAAAGTCCGAAAGTTCCAGTGACTGAAGAATCGTAAATGCCTGATCGCGACAGTCGGTGTCGTTCAGGCGATCTGCAATCACTGTCGCGGAAAACGCTGTTTGCGTACTGCCGGCCGTCTGACGTCGGCCGCCCCATGTGAGTGACGGCAAACCAAGCGGATTTTCCAGTTCTTCAATCAGGCCTGGCTCCGTGATATGGATGCTGTCTTGTAGATGGTCGTAACCCATGATGAAGTAGTTGCGACCAGTTTCTTGATCGAGGCAGATAAACAATTCATCATCACGGAAAGCCTTGAGTGCGATCTGCCAGTGGTTGCGACGTGTGGGGTCTGTCTCCCAGAGATAATCGATCGCCATCGTTTTCATCACGACCGGATTTTCATGTTGCCGGAAGTACATCGCGCCATCGTACGTTCGGCCCGCTCGAAACTGACTGCGCAGTGTTTCCGCGATGCGCGCGTCAAAGTTCAGGTCGTTGCACAGTCGGTCATATTCTTTCTTCAGTATGGCGTCTTCACTTAGGAACGCGCCGCGACCGACGATGCCCAGAAACAGACCGCCCATGAAGTCGTGAAGATGAGATGCGGCAGGCAATTTAAAATAAGCCGTTGTGTAATCGCGATCAACCCAGTAACGCGCCATGCGCGCAATCATTGCATCGATTTGTCGCTGTGTCGTGGTGTCGGCCACTGGGCGGTAGGTGGTCAGGCCCGTCATGGCATACAGATATTGATCCCGGCTGACGTGCGAACTGGTCTTGCCGCCGTAAGGCTTGGGAAACAGGCCGGGCTCTGACGGTTCACCGTGTTTTTCGCCGAGGTCGAGCATATGGCAGATCGCCACAAAGGCAGCATCCGCCTGGCGTTTGGCGTCCGGGTCCTGCGTCGCCTGAAACCGAAGGGATTGAGCAGCCAGCCATGCGCCGGTCGTCATGCCCGCATCTTCATAAGCGTGTAACGCAGAAGGAGAGAGGCCCGGAATCAGCCGCGCCGGCTCGGGAATGTCTGCATCTGTTAAGCCGCCCAGTGGATCAAAACGAATCACTGACTGAACAATGCCTTTGTCGTCAATTGCAAAGTCATTGACAATCTGTCCGTAGTGTTCGGCTTTGGCGGCGATATCGGTTGTCGTCGGTACAGTCATGGGATGTGCATCTCTTGTTGGGGATATTCAGCGTGGGTTCAATCGTGTCATGGCTGCCGATCGCCGAACCACAATGCCGGTGTCCAGGATTCGGTGTTGCGGTCTGCGCAGTCGGCCGGAGGTCTGTTCAACGAGACTGCGAACAGCCGAGTGTCCGGCTCGGCGCAGCGGCCAGTCCATTGTTGTCAGTGGCGGGTCCAACTGCTCCGCGATCGGCAGATTGCCCACGCCGGTAATTGAAACATCCTGTGGGATAGTCACTCCGGCCGCAGCCAGCGTTTGGGTGGCATAGCGTGCCAGCCCATCCGCAACACAAATGATGGCGGTGCTCGGCTCAGTACGGCTTGTGGAATCCGGCTTGACGATTGACAGGACTAGATCGTGTACTGTCGTATCGCGCGCCTCGTCGAAAGCCATCGGAACGTTGTAGATACGACTTGGATCAAAGCTCACGCCGAATCGGCGACAGGCCCGATCGATGCCGGCTAGCATTTCGTGTTGCATGGTGTGCGGATACGTTTCTTCAACGCCCAGAAAACTCAGGCGGCGATGTCCAAGGCCCAGCAGGTGTTCGGCAATCAGATATGCGCCGTGCTCGTTATCGAAAGTAACCGCATCACAATCGAGTTGAGGAATACTCACGCCAATCGTGACGACAGGGATGTCCGCATCCAGTGCGCGTTGCAGTGCGGCCAGCATGCCGGGCCGCGCGAATGGCACCGCAATGATGCCGTCGACGTTTCGATCAGTCAGATCATTGATAACGCGCTGCTCGCCTTCATCACTTAAGCCCGTTGGCAGGCTTTCAATGGTGATGTTGTGTTCCTGTGCGGCTTCTTCGATACCGGTCATTAGTCCGCTGAAGTAGGGGCTGGCTGTGTGGTAATAGAACACGCCGACGGTGCCAAGCTTCGGCGCGATTGTTGGCAGATCGTCGCACACAAACGTGCCGGAGCCGGTTCGACGCCGCAGGTAACCCTCGTCGGCCAGTTCACGCAATGCACGCGACACGGTGATCAAGCTGACGCCACCTTCATCCACAAAACGGCGCTCCGGCTCAAGCCGATCGCCAGGGCGATACACGCCTGAAAGGATGGCATCCCGGATCAACTCTTTGAGCTGCCGGTGCAGTGGCTGGCCTGCTGTGCGGCTTAGCGTTCCAAAATCGAGTCTCATGGCGGCTCCTGAAAAATGAATATAAATAATATAAAAATTATAGTCAATTATAGGGTTGATTTTCTCAATAATTGCGTATTATATAAATTAATTGATCTCGATTGGTCGAAAAACCATGTCATTTAATGAAATGAATTTGAATGGAAAATGAGGGCAAACCAATGGCTAATGAACGCGTCATCCCGTCACGAGGTGTGCCCGGCAGTCATTCAAGCAGCGGTTTTACGCTGATTGAGGTGCTGGTTGTCATCTCAATTGTTTCCGTGCTCATTGCCATTCTGCTTCCCTCGCTCGCCGGTGCGCGCCGGTCTGCTCTGTCAGTGCAGTGTTTGAGCAATCAGCGAACGTTGGGGCAGATCAGTCTGATCTACGCGGACAGTCACAATGACTATCACGTGCCTGCCAGTAGCGGGCCGGGCACATGGACCGTGGTATTGATGGGGTTCTTTGATGGCATTCCGCCACATCTTGCGCTTACCAATCTTCAGTCCGAGTATTACTGTCCCGATCTGGCTCGCCAGGGGTATGACGGTAATTCTGCGCCAATTGCGAACTACCTGACCAACTACGTCATCAACAACACCGGTGCGACAGGCGATCGCGGCCCGTTTGGCGACGCGGCTCAGCCTTCGCGCTATTCGAAATTCAAGGATCAAAGTAACACGGCAGTACTATGGGACGCACGTGGACTTCCTACGGGTGTACCAAACCGGCCAGTGGTGGCTACCTACTGGGCGCACATGCGAACGGGCGATACAAACGGCACCGTCGGTTACGTGCACATCAGCGGTAATCTCAGTAACAACTTCCGAAGCGGCGCGGCAAACTTCCTTTATATGGACGGGCATGCGTCGCCGCTGAAAGATCCCGGTGACTTCGTCTATCCCGACATTGCGCGACAGAGCCACCCGAACTTCTGGTGGGAATGAGTTGCCTGCCGGAACAACGTTAAGCATCTGCACCAAATCAGAATCGAATCGAACAGGATCTCCAGGATGTCCTATCAACTGCTTGTTTTGCTTTTGTTGATCTGTAGTTTTTTAGCGGCACCGACCATTGTGGGCGCGGAACAATCAGCCGAAAACACGAAGAAATGGCATCGCGCGGATTTGCCATACCGCGTTAACCTGAAACTGGACAGATCGGTCAGGGGCAGGTTTCAATTAGATGTCTCTGCGCGGCAGATCGCCGAAGCACTGGCGCCGCATGCGATCGACCCGGCGACATTTCACAACGTTGCTTTTGAAGACGCGGTGCTGATTGATCCATCAAATGGCGATGTTGCAGGCGGATTTGTTCTTGTGCAGGACGGCGAGCCATTGTCTGTTGACGGCCAGTTCGATCTCTACAGATCCGATTCCGGCAAGTCGCCTTGGAAAAGATTTGGTAGCGATGACGGTTATCGTGTTGAGACGCAGGCCGTCGATGGCGAAAAATTCGGTGCGTTATGGATTGACTCTGACAAGATTATCAACAGGGGGCTGAAGCAGCGGATCGACGTGGAGCTGGGCCGACTGTATCTGTTGAACTATCGCCTTTATGCCGAGCCGCGCGATAACGTCATCGGCTTGCAGATGATGGATCTGTCGCGGCGCCTGTTCGCGCAAGAGCCCGCCAGTTATCTACCGAAATTACCGGCACTAGGTGTATGGCTGAAGCGATCACAGTTGGTTCAGCCGCGCGGCGAGCAACCGGCATTACAGTTGGGGGCCGCTTTTACCGGGCGCGGTGCGATCGGCGACGTTCAATTGCAACCGGTCCGGTTGTGTCTTGCTGGTAAATCGTCTCATTCGGTCGATCAACTGTCGCTTTATCTGAACGTGCGGGGTGGCCATCGTTTGCCGTCCCCGGATAAGTTCTCCTTTGAACGGGCAACTAGGAAGACGAAAGCCACTGTCACGTCCGTACGTATGCAGCCACTCAATTCAAACGGCCTGTTGATGGCGCAGGAGGGCGCATCACTCTGGACATTGCCAAACGACGCGCCGTTGCGTGCCGGGTGGTTGCGACGTTTGAAGCCTGACGCGCAAACGAGTGAGTCAACGTCACCTGCCGTGCTCCGCTTATTCAAAGGCGGGTCACAGACGCTTCTTTTTGCAGTCGATCTCGGCACCGCTACTGCCCACTTTGACAAGATCGAGCTGGATATGCCGATCGAGGTGGATCACGAGTTTCGCCAAATGGCGGAGATTCCGATCATGGACGGCCCGCACCCGATCGGTAAGCAGATCGATTCGCGACTGGACCCGATGTCGCCGATTAATTTCGATCTGATTCCGTCGAGTAGTTCCGGTGTGCACGTGGTGGCGGTGACGGTGCGTACGGGTAGCGACACACCTGCGGGCATTCATCGCGGTCGGCTGAACTTGCATGTTAAAAACGCGGAACCCCGTTCCTTTGATTTCCAGGTACCGATTGAATTACGCGTGGCTGATGTCACGATTCAGCCCACACGACATTTCGCCGCGATGTTTGGCGGTCAGCATCTCCTGGTGCGATACCCCGGATCAAGTCCCGCGTTCACGCACGACAGTACGTCCGTTGCAGATTTTCACGGGATGGGTAATGCTGATCTGGCGCCGAACACGGTTGTATCGTTGAGCATGCCGGACAAACGCGAGCCGCGTGCTCATACCGTGCGCGATCTGGCACGAAAGTACGCGCAGGACATGCTGGATCACAGCATCCTGCCCAAAGCACCAACGCTCTATTCGGCGTACACCTACCGCATTTCCGAACAGGGCGAAAACAAGGCTCCGACTCTGTCCGACTGGGACTTTACAGAGTACAACGAAGCCATCGACCAGTTGGTAATCGGACGAGACATGCCGTGGCTGACGATCTGCCACACCAACGGCCATCTGATGGATCATTTTCGATTATCCAACGGCGTGACATACACGATTTCTGACAAACCCAAAGCGGGTTGGCGATCACTACCGCGCGACGAGTATTTGAAGCTGATCGGTGATTATTTTGATGCGATTGCTGCGCACCTCGATGCGAAGGGGGTTCTCGATCGAACGTTGATCGTGGTTGACGAGTCTTCGCCAACCACATATGCGCTGATGCGCGATTGGGTGATGTCTATCAAGTCACGGCCCTACGGCCGCGGTGTTACTGTCTGTCATACGACACACAAGACATCCACCTGGACGCAGCGCGATGAGCGGGGAGAGCTTGTGCTGGGCAAAGCACTGGACATTCCCGTGCCGCAGAATGATGATTACTTCAGCTTTTTCCAGAGCGACCTGGCACGGATTTGGCAGGAGCAAGGCAAGCGATCGTGGGTTTACTATGTGTCGTCAGAACACATCAGCCTTGATGCAGCCGGGTTAAGCACAATCCTCACGCCGCTCAAACTCCGCCACTACGGCGTGGACGGCTGGTATATCTGGGCGTCGTTCATCTGGTCCATGCCTTACCCGATCAGAGACGTGGAGGGCTTTCGCTATCCTTCCGGTCCGGTGATCAATCCGTGGCAGAATCCGTTTTATCATCACGGTCCGGGCGTGCTGAGCTACTACTACCCGCCTGATCCGCGCGGCGTATCGCCGGTGCCGACCGATCGTATTATTCGTTCTTATCGTTTGGCGCAGATGCGAGAGGGCATGCAGTTACGTGCGATTCATGATGTTCTGGCTCGTGGCCGGGACGATGCAGGCAAGGCACTGTCGGTTGACCGTGTAACACTGGGCAAACTGGACGAAGCCTGGGAACGTCTGTGGACAGATAACCCCGTGCAGTGGCGCCTGAGTTATCACGACTATCGTGCAGCGAGGGACCTGCTCTGGCAGACGCTTTTCGATGTCGATTGATGCCGCACTACCTTAATTGCCAACTGACATCGGCTGTTTGTCCGGTCACGACGTTTCGGATCGTTGCCTGCCATTGTCCCTTCGCGTCGTTCAGTGCGTGCGGCACACGGAATGTGGCATGTTGATCGCTTAACCAAGCGTTTTGTGCCAGGTATTGAACCTGAGTGCCGTTCGGGTCAGTGACAGACAGATGAAGTGCGTGTTTGTCGGCGGTTGCCTGGCGCACATTGATGATCGCGTCCTGCCCTCGTTCGAGTGAATCGAAAGCGACGGATGCTTTGGGCGCGGATACCTTGTCTGGCAACAGTGCAAGCATGATCAATCCGCCTTCATTCAATGTGCCTTGCCAGCTGTCCTGATGGCCAAGGTATACACCTTTACGAATGTCGTACGAGTGCATTGGCTTATCCCAATCGGCTGTCAGGTCAGTTGATTGCAACGTACCATCTGGATGAGCCATGTAGTTTCGACGCAGCGCGACAATTTGTCCTTCGCCGATCGACAGACGTACGACTTCACCGTTCCAGACAGCGTTCCCGATAGTGCTTCCGGCGGTGACGCGCACGACCTGCTTGATGCCGGCAGAAGCAAGTTGATCGGCGACGCCGTCCCGCATCAACCGCTCGCGTCCCGCGGCTCGCAGTCTTGGATAGTCCCAGATTGGCTGAAATACGCTGATGACACGTCCTTTGCCGATTGGGGTCACGGTTGGCCGTTGGTTGTTAATCCAATTGAATGACTGATCCATGTTGCTTGTGTTGAGCCAGTTTTTCACCAATGGGCGATCCATATGACGGCCGCTGTCATTCAGGTAAGCAAAGCTCGGATCGGTAATCAGGGTGCCGCCCGCCTCGACGAACTCCTGAACCGCTGCCAGTTCAGCATCAGAAACAGCGTGCGCCAATGGCATGATGAGCACCTTGTTGGTGCGGCTGTTCAGTTTGCCGGCTTCCAGATCCCTTCGATCGACCATGCGAGACTGATAACCCAGTTCCTTGATAATCTGAATGTAGCCGTCCAGTCCCGCGTAGTAATCGTCAAAGCCCAGGCTGGTGCCGGTCTGTTGACGGATGGATTCGAGCGCTACCGCGCTAAGATAAGAATGATGGATTGCGATCGCGTCTTGTTGTCGGGCTGCGCCGACAATTAACTTGCCGTAGCCGCTCTTGATCTCAGCGATGTCGTTTGCAAGCACTTTGGCGTCTTCGCTTTGTGCCATGCCAAAGGTCATGAGATATTCCAGGCTGGCGTAGTAAGCCGGGCAGGAAAAGCCGTTGAGGACTTCCCACCAGAAGGAATCGCGCACAAACCCTTGCGGGGCGCCATAGCCGGTCCAGGTGCCCAGCGCGGCGCCCGGGTTGCTGTAGTCGCGGAATAACTCGGCGCGATACAGGTGGCTGTGTTGCCTGGCGTAGAGCGCAGCATGGTCCAGGTGCGGCATGAGTTGCGGCCAGTCAAAGCCGTTGTTCAGCGTCGGTCGACCCATGCCGGACGTTGCCAGTCGTGCGAGCGGCCTGCCGCGCTTGATGGCCTTGTGCATAAAGCCGTAGGAGTCGGCGAGTACCGACGGCATGTAAGCCCGGTGTACGATCCACGGTGCCCACTTGTCCTGGTCGCGCGCCTGGGCAAGCGTCGGCGGCACGATCGCCTGCCAATCGGCATACGTCGTTCCCCACGCCTTGTTCAACCTTTTGATACTTCCATACTGCTGCTGCAATACGCCCCTGAAACGAGCAAGGCAGGATGGTGACTGACAAAAATCGTGCGGCTTGCTGTAGCTGCCCAGCGAATTCTCGTCGCCGTTGAAGTAAGCCGGTGGCGACAGGTCGTGAATCTTCTCCGTGTAGGCCTGTAGACCAGCCATCTGATGTCTTCTGAACGCTGGATCGGTCAGGCATGGCTGACGGATAGGCGTTCCAATACTCTGACGGTCCGCACCGATGTGCATCAATGTCATGGGCATCGCGCGCAATCCGTGCCGCATCAGGCCGAGCATATACTCGCGCACTTCGTTTGGCGGGGCGCTGCTGGCACCGACGGTCGCATAGTCAAATCCCGTTTTGACGATGCTCTGAATTTCCAGCTCGCCGGAGACGGTGCCTGGCGCGTTGTTCGGCCCCCAGACCTGAAAGGTCACATCGTCTGCAATCGGCAGGTCGACCGCGAATTCGGTCCAGCCCGTATCCAGCACGTGACCATCCGCATCGACAAGCTGTACGTCAATTCGGTGCAGCTGTGTCAAGCCCGAACGCGGCAGGAACGCGTATTCGTGTGTCGCCGTTGTCGTGTCTTGCGCATTTGCCAGCGGTTTGTCGCTCGGCTGCGTGGCGGTGATGTCGTCGAACCACACGGGCGCCTGGTATTCCAGGGAGAACGCGCGAATCTCGCAGAAGGCGGCGTTGTATGGGATCGATTCCGTCGAATAACTTTCTGCCTCCGCGTTAACAGGATTAAACACGATTTGTCGGTGCTGCCACTCTGGTTTGCGATATGCGGAGATCACATAGGTGTAGTTGTGCCCACTGTTTTTGCGCAGCCGGATTGGTCGTTGTTGCGCGTCATACCAATGAACGCCCACATAGCCGCCGGCGCCCTTGGTTTCCTCGCCACTCGCTTTGACCCAGCCGCTAACGGTCAACGGTTTGTTCGCGTCGATCGGGATCTTGGGTGACATAACGCCGACCGACAGGGCGTTCGGTGTGGTCGTGACACGCATGGCTCGTTTACCCGTGGATTCTATTCGGGCATTATTGTCGATCGCGATCGTGGATAGTTGATTGGTACCGGCCCGAGCCCAACCGGTCGGCAACTTGCCGGCACCTTCACCATCTGTTTCAAAATTGCCGTTGGGAAGGAGATTCACCGGGCCATCATGCTTCGTGCTTTGCGCGTTCCGGCTTGCCTGGCTTTTTAGCGGAACGGACTGATCTGCAAGCAGGCGGCCGTGCATGTCAGAAACTTGCAGGTTCAACTTGGCGCCATCGGGAAGTTGCCCGTCCGTTTCAATACTGCCGTGCACCGGCTCACCGGGTTGATAGCCGAATTGTGTTGTGTCGACCCGAGTAATTTTCGATGTGCTGGCATATGTGACGATGGCCGCGGTATTGCCAATGACATTGCCGGCGCTGTCATGGATCAGCACGTTAACGAGCACATCGCCGGGCAATACTGATCCGGCCAACTTCGGTTTTAAATTGTGAGTGCTTGCCGGAAGGTCAATGCGATTCGTTGTGCTGCCAATGATTTCGCCACGGCGGTTAAACCAGCGGGCCGTGATTGATGCGTTACCGTTACCACCGGTCAGTTTCAGGTTTGCCTGAAGGTTTGTATCAAGCGTGACGTCTGCATGAACGGGGAGTGGTTTCCCCGCTGCGTAGGTAATCATGCGCTGGGTGAGCAGCCAGTGATACTCGTCGTAATCAAACGCAACATCTTCCTGCTGGGCGCGCGTCACGAATGGGCGCAGCGACTGGCGTACCAGATATGGCTTGCCATACGGCCAAACAGAAGCGTCATAGTTGATGACCGTCCCTTCACCACAGTTGGATACGCGAACATGCTCCGCGAGTGATTGCCACTGACGAAAAACCGGGATGCGCTTACGGGGAATGCCGCGGGTGATTTCGTCCGCTGCGCCGGGAATGGTTTCTCCTGAGAGTAGATCGGCGACCGGTACGCCGGTTGATTGCGACTTACTGAAAAGCCGGTTGCCGGAATCCGGCGCGATGTAGACCAGTCCGGTGCCGCTCTGAACCTTTTCGAAGATCGTCTTGCGATCTTCCTCTGGGAGGATTTGCCAGTAGACGCCGCCGCCGAGCACGATGACATCATGGTCATATTGCAGGTAGTTGTTCAGTACGCGATACGGGTCGGTTCCCACTGGGCTTCGGCTGTACGTGAAATAATGTGGAAAGGCGATGACGACCGTATCGACGTCGGCATCCATTCGTTGTAACAACTCGGGCAGGTCACGCCTTGAGCGGTTGCTCAGCACCAGCAGAATGCGCGGCCGTTCAGCCAGCGGTTTGTGCCACTTGACATGTTTGGTCCGTGGGCCGTCATCAATTTCCGGATAGTCGATCGCCGGTTCGAAGTCTTTCTTCAGCGCAACCGTCGGTTTCTCCTCGTAGCCGAGTGTGTCGTTCTTCTCTGCAAAGGTGGGCAGCGTCATCACCTTCTTGTCAGCCGTGACGGTCAGGACACGGGATGGGGTAATGGGCGTGTCAACGACAAATTGCTGTGTGACAGGATTGCCGGGCTCGAGTGTTGCTGAGAATGACCACGGGCCGGCTGCTTCGTCCCGATGCATCGAACGCAGTTTGACGGCCGCGTCAACGGAGCGTCGCGTTGCGCTGTACGCACTGATATTGACCTGTCGATCCTGACTCGTGGCACCAAAGATCAGGCCGTCTCGCGCGTCGACGATCTGTTTAGCGGGCATCCGGAAGGGCACGATTTCGATTTGGGCCTTAAAAGGTACACCGGGATTGGTCTGGCCAACGAGCGGCGGAATACCGATCCTGTCGCGGATTTCATCATCATCGGTGGGGCGAAGCAGCAACGGGCCGAACAGCACTTCGGTCGTTGCCAGTTTGGTTGCTTCTGCCACACTTGGCGGCTGATAAGAGTAGAACTTTTGCAGGTAGCCACGATCTACCAGCAGGGCGGCGCCAACGCCGTCCTGGCGTGTGACGGTCATCCACCCGCTTCGCGCCTTGCTGATCCACTTGTTACTCGGACCAGAATCGCCGCCTGGCAGATAGTCAAACCGCCATCTTCCCAGCTTGGCGTCGGCCCGTCCCAGATGAGAACTGAACAGACTGGTTGGATACTGAAAAGTGATCGGCTCATCCGCGGCGGAATCGGGACGCAGCACGTTGCAGATCCAGAGCCGGCCCTCCCAGTTGCTGGTGCCGACGTTGGCAAGGGAATAGTCGGCAAGAACCGAAGCCCGGTCTTTGGGCAGGCGAATCGTCTTTTCAATCACAAAGGCGTTGTTCTGTTTCGCAACATGCACAATACGAAGTGTGATGCTGTCTTTTGTTTGCTTCACGATTTCATACGCTTTGTACTCCATGCCCCGGTGTTGTCGCCGTCCCCACAAGCGGTCGCAGAGCAGTCCTGAGCCGGGTTTGGCCTTACGATCAAAATGTGTGAACTCAATACCACTCGCCTTTTCGACAAATGAAGTGATGCGCCCACCCACCGTGGGATCCACGACAACGCGAATGTGTTCGTTTTCGAGTACGACGTCGTTCGCGTTCAGCACGCTCGTCAGAGACGTGGCAAGCATCGCAATCAAAAGGGCCGTTCGTTGCGTTCGACGATGTGAATACATTTGCGCTCTCAACATTCTGGTGTGTTTGTCTTGATGGGCGTACCGATATCTTCAGTACGCGGATAGTGCGTGATACAACTGAGCGTATTGATCGGCGCCTTTAGGGCGAAGGTGTTCCCTTGGGATAAAGGAACCAGTAATAATCCGAGCCAAAGCTGAAGTTTTCGGTTGGCAGGTCTGATCCCGGAAAGTTCTCGCGCCCCGGATACGTTTCGCCGGTTCTGCCGTGCATGTCGAACATCAGCACATTTGTTGCGCCAAGGTGGCGCGATTCGTAGTTCAGGTGGTAGTAGATCGGAAGGATGCGTGCCTGCCAGCCACCGGAGAAGCTGTTGCTGGTGGTGTTGTAGTCCATCATGAGCCAGGTCTTTGGCGGATTCAGTGCGTCGTCGTACTTGGAAATTGAATAGGGCTGATAGTTTGGCTGCAAAACGCCTGTCATGCCGTAGCTGTGACTTGAATCCACGCGTCCGTCACCCTGCACCCAGGTGGCCGGCTCATCATTGGATGGGCAGACATAGATCGGTCCGTACTTGATGCTCGAATACGGCTGGGGGTTACGGACTTCAAAGTTAAAGTACCTTGCCAGCAGGAAATGCCACGGGCGTGAATTGGAGTGTGAGCCACTTCCAGTTGTGTCCGGCGTGGTGCCGTTGTAGTCGTTGACATACGTCATGAACACCATGCCAATTTGTCGCAGGTTGGAGAGGCATTGCGTCTTTTCACTCGCCTTGCGCGCTTTTGCCAGTGACGGCAGCAGGATCGCGATCAGTAGTGAAATGATGGATATGACCACGAGTAACTCGATCAGTGTGAATCCGTGTCGTTTCTGGTGCTTCATGGAAATGTCCTTCACAGTTCGATTCATATGCGGTTATCCCCCCCCCCCAAGTTTCGGCCCGTTGGCCTATCCCCTCGTGGCCTTTGCTTTTGATTTGCTTCGAGTCTTCGTTTTCCTGTGTTGCGGTGCCGGTCCGGTCGTCCCGCGAATGACCAGCTTCGGCGTCGCGATGATCGGCTTGTCGGCACTGCCATCGGAGATCTGGTCCAGCAGCAGTTTGACTGCCGCTTCGCCCGTCTGCTCGTACTGCGCATCCATGACAGACAGAGGCGGGTCGGTTAACGCGGAGCTGGCATAGTTCGGATAGCCGAGGATGCTGAACTGCCTGGGTACTTCAATCCCTTCTTTCTGGCAGTACGACAGGATGTGCATGGCTCGTTCATCGTCGCCGGTCATGATCGCAGTGGGGCGTTGTTTCAACTGCATCAGGCGATGCATGCTCCAGTAGTTTTCCTGGACGTTTTCCGCGTTGGATTCGCGGATCAGTTTCCAGTCGAACTTGATCTTTGCTTCTTTCAGCGCCTTGCGATAGCCATTGAGCCGCTCGCGAAAGTTGCTCATCGAAAGGTGGCCGAGCAGATACGCGATGCGACGGTGGCCAAGGCTTAAAAGGTATTTCGTTCCTTCGTAACCGGCCGCGAACCGATCCCCGCGCACGTGCGGCAGTTCATGGTGGTCTTCTTCCGGGTCGAGCATGACATATGGAATGTTCTGTTCCTGAACAGCCTCGATGGTCTGCCATGTGATGGACTGCGGAATGATCAAGCCGAAGGTTTCTTTACCGCTGATCTTCATCAGGCGTACATCGGACTCCGGCATGGGCGCAAAGTTCAAGTTGAGTCTGGCGGCCGCGGTTGTCACGCCGGCAAACTTGCGCATGGATGGTTCGGTGTAGTTCGGATAGTTCTCGCGCGCCTCGGAAGGAATCAACATCCTGACGGAAATTTGTTGCTTGGGTTGCCGGATGACCGTGCCGCGTTTTGGAATTTTCTCAACGAGCCCATCATTGGATAGCTCATTGAGCACGCGACGGGCGGTAATGGTGCTGACATCAAACTTTTCGCAGATGTCGGAGATGGTGTAGAACCGGCTGCCGTATTCAAAATTCGAGACTTCCTGGCGAAGTTGCTCGTAGATCTCTTTCCAGCGGGGCGTCTGTCGGTTGCTTGGCATGTGTTTGCTCGCTCCGTTGGCGGTTTTGCAAGTGTTTATTTCTGTATACAAGAATAGCCCGGCACAAAGCGGTATGTCAAGAATTCCGCGTGTGGGAACCGGCAGATTAGCCGAAAATTGAGCTAAAATTAGTGTTTTGGGTCGTTTTTAGAGGGGTGCGGGGTTTCGATGCAGGTGATATACACTTTGACGATGAAGGCGCAATAAGGTCACTTTTCGATGTCTTCAAGGTATTGGCATAGATCCGCAAACGCCTGCTTCTGGCACTTGCGCGGCTGGATATCGTAAAAGAAGCCGTGCTCTGCGTCGGGGTAGGTTTTCATATCAACCTGAAGGCCACGTTTTCGCCAGCGAGCTGCCGCTTTGCGCGTCAGACCATTTGGAAAAATGTGTTCGTTTGCCGCATTGTAAAAGCAGATTCGTGGACTTTCTTCGGTGACGTATTGATCGAACGACGCGTCACGCCATGATTGGGGATCGTCGTCGTATGCACAGCCAATCAGTGAATTCATTGACGCGTGAATTTCCGGGAATATCTCCGGCCAGGGCTCAAACGTCACTGGTCCGCAGCAAAGCACCATCGCGGTTGGGGCTTTCCATTTTGCTTTCAGTCGTAGTGTTGATTCTCCGAGTTGCCCGGGCGTTGTGAGCCCGACCAGGCCTGCCAGATGGGCGCCGGCTGACGAGCCGATGAACATAAACTGCTTCACCTTCCTGCGGCCTTGTTCTGCCAGATACGAGCGAAATATCTCATATCCCTCGCGAATATCCTCTACTTTGTTCTGCAGTGAGCCTTTGCCCATGGCCAGGCGATAGTCGGTACTGGCGCAGGCATAGCCCTGTTTGGCAAGGGCGAAGAGAATTTTGTGATACACATTGCGCGAACCCGCGGCCCAGCCGCCACCGTGAATGCCAAGTACGGCCGTCTTGCGCGTGACCTTGTCAGGCACCATCAGGTCGACAGCACGCCCGTCCTGAATTGGATCGTCAAAGAATCTGGTAACAATGTCCATAGGCCAAACATTGTGTCTTGGGCCGATGCCTTTGGCAACGATCAATGTCGCGGGGGGCCTTACCGGGAAACTGCGGCATCCTCAGCCACTCTGTCGTTCTGTCGCCACTCTGCATTGGGATTGTGCCCACGCAGCATCATGCCTTGCGCATTGGATGCATGATGGGCCAGCACTGTGACAGAATCAGTGGGATCACGGAATTGGATCAACACCGTTTTGCGTGTCTGATCCGACTGGTTGGTGCCCGAGCCATGGATTGTCAGATAGCTGAAGAAAACAACGTCACCTCGCTTGGCAGTTGCGGGCGTTGCCTTTTCGATCGGGTATTCCTCGGGATTCAGGTAATGGCTTTGAGGTCCGTCGTGTTCTTCCTTGTGTGTCGGCAGGGGGCCGAGCTTGTGGCTGCCCGGCACGAAACGAACGCAGCCCATCTCTTCCGTCGTGTCGCGCAGGTGAATGATGCCGGCGGCCATGGTGTGGTTCTGGTGCGGAAAGTATGGATAGTCCTGATGCATTGGGAACGCCGCACCGTTCTCCGGCGGCTTCTGAAACAGCTTGGTGTGGTGCAGCTGAACATTCGGACTGCCCATGATGTCCGACATGGCCTCGGTCAGCTGGTCATGCAATAGTACGCGCGACCAGACGGCTGAATAAGCCTGCAGGTCGTGCGTGTGGATCATGGCCATCTCGCCGTGTTCCTTGCGCCACTCACCTTGCCACACGACATTCAATTCTGCTCGGGCCGCAAGTCGGCGCTGGATGATGCTGTCGAACTCTGCTTCCATCTCGTCCAGCTGGGCATCGCTGAACAGGCCGGAGACGGTCAGGAATCCCTGTTCGTTGTATTGATCGATTTGTTGTTGTGTCAGCATGGTGATTGCCGGCTCCATTTACTGGAATGGTAATTTTTTATCAGTTGATGTACTTCATGTTAGTGACGATGAAATTATGTTTCATTGTCGAGCTGAAAAAATAACGACAATTGCTACTTATTCAATTGGAAAAATCTGAATGCAGTGGTAATAATTCAACAATGTTGAAAGATTCGCCGCTGCCGGTTTTTAAAATTCCGATTCAGTCGCTACCAAGAGTGAGGCGCGCCGGCGTGTTTCCATTGGACGATCGCGGCTTTACGAATACGTATAACGCCCAGACCAACGCGCTGCACATGTACGGCTACTACGGCCGCATTCGAATGGATGGGAGAGAAATCCCACTTTCACCCGGCGATGTGACCATTTCCCGCAGCCGGGGACACACTTGTTACGACCTGCCGCAGCCCGGGCAGCATCACTGCATTCATTTCAGATTTCCCCAACGAACGACAGCGCCGCACGCAACGATTCCCATTCATTTTTCGCTTGGCATCTGGCGCGATGTCGCGGCTCAGCGCATCATGGCAATTGCGCAACATCTGATGCATCAGCCGCAGAGTTCTTCGGCGAATGCCGCCGCCTCCGCGGGCATGCTGGAACTGCTTCTGTGGCTGTCCCAGCGATACGAACAGATGGGTACGCACACCACCGGGCAGCGCGCGGACCGAGCGGTGGAGCGCGCAGCTGCAACGCTTGAAGAGGACTTGGCGCGCCCGTTAGACGTCCCCGAATTAGCCGAGCAGGTTGGCTTAAGCCAGAACTATCTGTCCAAGTTATTTCGACGCCGCTATGGCATGACGATTCCGCGTTATCTGCTGACGCGCCGGATCAGTCATGCCCGCGATTTACTGCTCAGTACCGACCTTCCCGTGGGTCGAATTGCAACTCGTGTGGGGCTGCCCGATCCGCAGCATTTCAACAAGCAGTTCCGGCGGGTGACAGGCATTAGTCCCACCCAGATGAGAATTGGCTAAGTTGCCGATTGACAAAGGGCTATAGTGCTTCAGGTGGATCACAAATGGACCAATTTTCAGCACTTGTGAGAATCGAGGTTATAGACGTCCTTGATTTTCGAATCCGCATTGGTATTGTAGTGGTAACTTAACTTTGCTCTCTCTTCCCACCAGCACCGTTGCTTTATCGCGCGGTGCTGCTTTTTTTATTTTCCAGGTTGCACGCGAAATCCAAGCTTGTTTGGAATTAACGATCTAATTCATTCATCCGGCGCGATCGGGGCGGCTATTATGTGGCCAACCAAAGAGGAGCGCAATGGCCCAAACGCAGACACAATTGAAGTTCATTTCCGCAATAAGCAGCGCCAGCCTGACGCAGACCGCCATGCAGGATGTGATCGAGCAACTGGCGCGCGAGCCGTTGGAACAGGTTGACCTGGCGATCGTCTTTGCTTCGGCCGACCATGTTGAGAACTTCGAACTGATTTATGTCATGCTTCAGGAAGCGATTGCTCCTGAACATGTCGTGGGCATGACGGCCGAGGGAGTCATTGGTGTGAATCGCGAGCTGCAGCGTCAGTCCGGGCTGGTGGTGCTTGCTGCCTCGTTACCGGGCGCGGCGGTCACACCGTTCAGCTACGACCAGTTGGATTGGCCAATGGTCTTGAACCATCCCGAGTCGTTGTGCGAGAGTCTTAATCCATTTGAGAATGACCTGAAGGCCATGCTGCTGCTGGCGGATCCGTTCAGCACGCCGACGGTCAAGTTGCTTCCCGCGCTGAATCAGGCGTTCCCGCAGGTCCCTGTGGTCGGCGGCATGGCCAGTGCCGCGCGCGAGCCGGGTAAGAATCGTCTGGTAATTGATGGTGAAATCCTCAGCGAAGGTGCGGTTGGTCTGACCATTGCTGGTGACCTGGACGTGCAGTGCACGGTCAGCCAGGGGTGTCGGCCGATCGGCAAGCCGTTTGTGATCACCAAGGCCAAGCGTCACCTGGTTCAGGAACTGGGTGGACGATCGGCTTACCAGATGGTGCGCGAGACGATCGAGTCGCTGGACGATGAAATGCGCGAACTGGTTCGTAACAAAGGTATTCTGCTTGGGCGCGTGCTCAATGAATACAAGGATCGGTTCGGGCGCGGCGACTTTCTGATTCGTAACCTGGTCGGCTACGACGAAGACGCAGGCTACATTGCCGTTAACGATACGCAGGTGCGCGTGGGGCAGACTGTTCAGTTTCACGTGCATGACGAGCAGACAGCCATCGAAGACTTCCGTTTGCTGTTGCAGGGTCAGTCGATTCATGGGCCGGCCAGTGGCGCGTTGCTGTTTTCATGTAACGGGCGCGGGGTCAACCTTTTCAAAGAGCCGAACCAGGACGCCACGATGGTGCATGAAGCACTCGGTAATATGCCGCTTGCCGGGGTGTTTGCGGCCGGCGAGATCGGGCCGATCAACAACACGACTTACATGCACGGGCACACAGCCAGTCTTATGGTGTTTCGGCCCCAGTTGCCGGACGCCGAGTAATAAGCGCGATCAACTTGCGGTCCCATCGCAGGACAAACACGGTGAAGGGCGTCTCCCCCTTGCCACGTAGCTGTTTTTGAACGTTGTCGGGATTGACGGCGCCGCCGCGCGTTTTGACTTCCACAATGCCGGCGTTGTTTTCGTTGAGCCATTGTTTGACCTTGTTGGCACGCCACGGCAGTTCTGCCAGCAGTTCAAAGGCGGTCAGCCAATTGCTTTGGATGAGGTCATTGCCCGTCAGAATCCCCAGGCTTGGATGAATGGCGGTCAGGTTGTGTTGATCGCACAGGACGTGCAGCAACTGCGCTCGTTCGACTGAAGCGTCGACGGTGTAAAGGTATTGCGCCGGCTGATCCAGCGGTGGGACGCCGGGCGCGCCGTGAAGTGAATCACCAGTGGGCAGCAGCGTTGCGCGATGCTCATCCTTTGCCAGTTCGCCGGTCCATAAAACCGCCTGAACCAGTGCGCCGTGTTCGCTGATGAATTCGAGCTCAGTGGAGATATCGCCAAAGTCCGGCAGGTTTTCAATCGCAATGCCCGGCCCCAGCTTGGTTGCGCCGGTTGGGCAGTTCCTTACCAATTGGGAGAGAAACTCCGGGCCGGGTTGATAGTCTTCAAAGCGATGCTGCCGGCCCCGCGCGTTTCTACGTGCCGGATCAAAGTGGTAGATACGGTCATGCAGATCAAGTGACGTGACATCCGTACAGAGCGTCGGACAGTTCACGTTCTGCTGTGTCATCCATGCGCGAAGCGGGGCCATGTCAACAGCCACCTCCACGCCGACAGTTTTATGAAAGCTCATTGAATCGCCACCGATGCCGCTACACAAGTCGATAACCGGCTTACCAAGCTGTGAAAAACGTATGACCTTATGGTCAGCCACCAGGGCAGAGGATGCCTGTTCGATGCCGACTCCATCCGCCACGATCCGGGGCGCGATCTGGGGGAACTTTTGCGCTGCCTTTCTTCTAGCTGAAGCAAGGTCTAACGCTGCGTTGATCAACTCGACAGGTCCAAGCTTGCGCAATCTGGTTACTGCGGCTACATCATTCGCATCGCATGTGGCCGCCGCTTCCCGGATGGGCTCCGTTGCGTCCGACAACAGGTATCGCCACGTGGCAACCGCTTCAGCATCAGGTGTGGCGCGCTCACTCATCGTTTGATTTGATTGTCAGCGTCTTGGGAATCACCAGCGCGAGCACGAGACTGATGATGTTGGTCACGCCGAGCCACCACAGCGCGCCGTCGATCCCGAACGCCGGGATTTCAGCTAGTGACCCAACGATGGATTGCGCCATCCCGCCGAGCGCCCACGCCAGCCCCATGAGCACGCCGCTGACAAGGCTCGCCTTGTTGGGTAAGAGGTGTTGCCCGATCGCAACGCCAAGCGGGTTGGCTGTTCCGATCAAGCCGCCAGTGACCAGCAGCAGGGCGCACCAACTTAGTAACGGCAACGTTTGAGCCGTTACCATGAAGTAGTAGCACACAAGCGACAGCGCGAGTACCAGCACGAGCAGCTTGCGTCGGCCGAATTTATCGGCGAGTTGTCCGGCCGGCACCATCATCAGCACCGATCCACCGACCATCAGGCCGAAGCCGCCCCCGTCGCTGAGCCAGGTCGGGCACCCGCGCGATTCGAGAAATTCCGGAAGCAGAAAGTAGGTCCCCATGGCTTGAGCGGAGATCATTACCTGCACGCCGAACAGCGTCCACATGCGCGTGCGCAGCAGCGAGACACTGTGAAGCAGATCACGAAACCGTGGCTTCTCACCGGTGGATTCATCTTTTGGACGAATGGTGAACAGCAGGCCGACCCAGATGACCAGCGCTGGGAGCATTAACCAATGCGTGGCGCCATCCAGATGTTTGTACGTGGTTGCAAAAAGGATATGGCTGCTTGCAAACCCGAGCATGCCGCCGGCAATGAAGACGGCGACAAATGTTGACCGCCTGTCTCCGGCTGTCGAGCCGGTGACGGACGCGCCCGCCGGGTGAAACATGGCCTGCCCGATGCGCACGATCAACAGGACCAGCAGCATCAGCAGATACGCGGTTGTCGGCCCCAATGAGCCGATGTGATACCCGATCGGCCCAAGACTCATGCCTGTGATGGCCATCAAAGTGCCCAACAGGATGAACAGGCGGCGCCGCCCCTGATCTGCCCAGATGCCGAACAAGGGTTGTAGCGACATGGTGAACACAGTTGTCACTGTGGCCAGGATGCCTGCCCAGCCAAGGTCCAGCCCGGCCAGCTTCTTGAAGATCGGCCACGCGCCGCCGTAACAGTCCAGCACACAGTGAGCCAGCACGATCGCGACGAACGTGCGAAAGGCCGTTGTCGACGGTGCACGTTCACTGGCTGCCTGACTGATGGCGATGGTCGCGGTCTGTGGCTTCATGGGGCATACGTCGTTTGCGTGTGGCGAATTGGCAAAGTCTAGCGGATTGCCCCGGCCGGCCAAGTTTGCGGAGCGGGCCCGTCATTAACAACCGCCGGAAGGTCCGAAAATCTTGTTATCTGCTCATCAATAACCGTTACAGACGGAATCGATCATGGTGGTTTGATGCGAAAAACCCCGGCGAGGTTACAGCCCATATCGGATGCTGACGATAGGGGTGAAACACGAGGGTAAGTAGCAGCCCGACTTGTAAGGGAAAAAGAAATGTTTTGCGGCGGTTCTGCCATCTTCATTCAGAACGAACCCGATCCGACGCATCGGAACCTTCAGCAGGCGCAGGTGCTTGACTACGAAGCCCCGCTGTTTCGCGCCCAGTTGAAAAAGGGCGGCAAGCTGCCTGCCGTGGACGCCCATTTCACTGTCTACTTCGAAGATGCATTTGAGTTCATGCGACAGGAAGCGCTGGCGGTGGCTGTCGAGTCGGGTGAGGCGCCCGTTGTTGAATTTGAACTGATCGGCGAACCGGAATCTGCCGAGTGTCGACGCGCTCAACGCGTGCCGACGATGTACGCCAACCGGACCGCTCTGTTTGGTTCGGAAGAAGATTGCCTCCTGCTGGATGTCAGCGAAACAGGTTATGCCGTGGTGTCCAAGCAGCGATACGAGAAGGGGCACGTTGTCACCGCAACGGTAACGTACAACGGCGGCTTCTTCAGCGGCCCGGCCACCGTGCAGAGCGTGCGCGAAATGGAAAACGGCGACATTCGTTACGGCCTGCGTTGCATCCCGGTGCGCACCGGTCATGGCTGCGACCTGTCATCCGGCCTTCGCCGGATTGTCGAAGCTGCACTGAGTGGCCAGGGTATTCAGCCGGAAAATGTCTGAAGTCCGTTGATACTGTTCTGTAAAACAGTTGGTGTACTCTGCGCCAACAAAGACTCCCAAATCGCCAAATTCTTCTCAATCCCATAAGCTATTGCTTCGCGCGGATTTGTGTGGATCAAAGGCGAAGACATGGACATCGTTATCTGCGGTGCAGGGGAGGTCGGTCGACACGCGGCAGAGGTGCTTAGCGCGCGCAGCGGCACCAACGTCACGATCATCGACTATGCCCAGGAAAAGCTGGACGCCCTTGAGGAACTGATGGACGTGCGCATCCTCCAGGGAAGCGGCACGCATGCGAACGTCCTGCTGGACGCCGGGTGCGAAGACGCTGACCTGTTCCTCGCCGCGACAAACGTAGACGAGATTAACCTGCTCAGCGCGTCGCTGGCCAAGTCTGTTGGTGCCAATCGCTGTATCGCGCGCGTGCATCACAGTGCCTACTTTGAGGGGCGCGGCCTGGACTATGCAGAGCAGTTGAAGATCGACAATCTGGTCTGCCCGGAGTACTCCACGGCAACGGAAATCGCACGCGGGCTTCGCGCCCCGGGCGCATTGGCGGTGGAGCGGTTTGCTGCCGGACGTATTGAGATGCAGCAACTGCCGGTGACAGAGGACGCACCCGCGCTGAACAAGCCGCTGCTGGCGCTGGACCTGCCCCGCGCCACGCGTATCTGCATGATCGAACGCGGCGGGGCGGCTTTCATTCCCGATGGCCAGACCCAAATCGAAAGCAGTGACATTGTCACATTGATTGGTGATACGGATCAGTTTGAAAGAGCCAGTCGTCTGATTAATCGTCAGACCGGCCGTCGCAAGAAAGTCATTGTGATGGGTGGCTCGTCAATGGGGGTCTGGTTGTGCCGGACGCTGCGCAGCCGCGGCTTCTCCGTTCGGCTGATTGAGTCGGACCGCCAGCGCGCGGAAGAGTTGGCGGAGAAGCTGGACTGGGTGACGGTGTTACGCGCCGACCCGACGGATGAGAACCTGCTGGAAGAAGAACGCGTCAGCCAGGCTGATGCCTTTGTGGCGCTTTCGGACGACGATGAACAGAACATCCTTTCGGCCGCGCGTGCCAAGAGCATGGGAGCAGCCGAGGCAATCGCGGTACTCCAGCGCGGGACGTATCTGCACCTGATACGCCACGTGGGGATTGACCGAGCGTTCAGCCCGCGCGTCGCGGCCGTGTCACAGATGTTGGCGTTGCTCGACGACAGCCCCATGAAACATCTTGCGTCATTGGACGAGGGAATCGCCGAGGTATACGAAGTACATCTACCCCAACGTGAGGCCGAGGCAATCAATAAGCCGCTCAGTCAGATCACCTTCCCGCCCAAGACCATGATTGCCGCCGTACATCGTGATGACGAGGCGTTTGTTCCGGGTGCGTCGGATGAGTTACGCCCGGGCGACACGCTGGTCGTGATTGTTCACAACAGAAATGTCAAAGAGTTGAAAACCATGTTCGGCGTTGAGTAACGATTCATGCCCGGACGATCAGGTATACCAATCCCCAGACCCTAGCCCTAGCCCCAGCACCTATCCATGAATTACCGATTCATTGCCCGACAACTTGGCCTGCTGATGTTGGTTCTCAGCGGACTGGTATTTGCCGTGGCGGTGCTGAGCTGGTTTGTGTGGGGTGACGGCACGCCCAGTGACTGGCACGCAGAGCAGGGATTGCTTGCTGCGGCCGGCGTCGGATTTGTTTTCGGCGCGATCATGATGCTGTTCAGCCGCAAGGGAGACAACCGGCTGGGGCGGCGCGAGGCCTTATTGCTGGTCGCGCTGAGTTGGGGATTGGGCGCCGCGGTTTCCGCCTTGCCTTACTACATCTGGGCGAATCTGGAAGAATCGGCCGGGCCTGGGCATCCGTATGCGTCATTTGCGGACTGCTACTTTGAATCCATGAGTGGCTTGACCACCACCGGCGCGACGGTGCTGTCGGACATTGAAGTCATTCCCCACTCGCTGTTGCTTTGGCGCGCGCTGACACACTGGCTCGGTGGCCTGGGCATCGTGGTCCTGTTCGTGGCGGTGCTGCCCACACTGGGCGTTGGCGGCAAGCGGCTATTTCAGGTGGAAGCACCCGGGCCGAAGCAACCCGGTGTCACGCCGCGCATTCGTGAGACCGCGCGCGTTCTCTGGTTGATCTACTGCGGCCTGACCGTTGCGGAGATCATCATCCTGCGTATCTGCGGCATGACATGGTTTGACTCGATTTGCCATACCTTCGCCACACTCGCCACCGGCGGTTTCAGCACCTACAACGCGAGCGCCGGCCACTTCACTTCGCCGGCCATACACATTGTGCTGATCGTTTTCATGCTGCTGGCGGGCGTGAACTTCGGGTTGTACTACCAGTTGATTCGCGGCGACCACAAGCGTGTCTGGAAAGACCCGGAACTGCGTCTGTATCTGACGATTATCCTCGTCGCGACTGTGTTGATTACGATCTTCATCTGGCCGAGCCGGCAGGTGACGACCGCTGGGGAAACACTGCCCGCCGGTTCCGGACATACTGTGCTGCACAGCCTGTTTCAGGTGATTTCCATTCAGACGACCACTGGTTTCTGTTCCGTCGATTTTGATCTCTGGCCGTTCCTGCCCAAGTTCATTCTGATTCTGCTGATGTTTGTCGGCGGATCAGCCGGCTCAACGGGCGGCGGCGTGAAGGTGATCCGCATCCTGATCGGTTTTCGCGTCATGCTGGCGGAGATCGAACGCGTGTTCCGCCCCAACGTCGTGCGCACGGTGAAGATCGGCCAGGCATCGATTGATCCGGAAATGCGACTGGGTGTAATGGTTTACCTGATGGGCATTATTGTTTTGACACTTGTCGGCGCGGGCCTGCTCATGATTCTTGAAAGCCCGCAGCAGATCGACTTTGTCTCCGCGTGTACCGCCAGCATCGCCTCACTGAACAACATCGGCCCGGGGCTTGTTGAAGTTGGTGCGACAAAGAACTTCGGCTGGTTCAGCGCCCCCAGTAAAGTGCTGTTGAGTCTGTGGATGGCCCTGGGCCGGCTTGAGGTCTACGTCATCTTTGTTCTGTTTGTCCCCAGCTTCTGGCGGCACGAGTAGTTTCTCTAGATAAGAATCCAAAACATCGAGTTTGAATCATGACCAATTCCGTGTTCCCGCAATCTGTCCATGAATACTACGTCCAGCGTATGCGCCAACTGGCTGACGCGTGTGATGAGAAGATCGGCCGATTAAAAACCAAAGCAGCAGCAGAACGTCATCGCTTGTGGGTCAAACGCACGCTTCGAAAGTCGTTTGGCAAATTGCCGAAGCGCACTCCGTTGAATCTGCAGGTGACCGGCCGATTTGAACGCAAGGGGTACCACGTCGACAAGCTGCTCTACGAATCGAGGCCGGGCTATTACGTGACGGCCAACCTATACGTCCCCAATGGTGACGGCCCGTTTCCTGCGGTACTGGTGCCGTGTGGCCACTCACCGAATGGGAAGGCTTGGGATGAATATCAGGCATTGTGTCGCGGTCTTGCGCTGCGCGGCTTTATGACGCTGATCTATGATCCGGCCAGCCAGGGCGAGCGCGCTTTTCAATATCCGAAAGAAGACGCCGGCAACTGCTGTTATGAACACACCATGGCCGGTAATCACATGACGTTGGTTGGTGACTTTTTCGGTGCGTGGCGCGTATGGGACGGCATCCGCAGCCTGGACGTCCTGCTGTCGCGCGGTGATGTCGACAAAACGCGCGTCGGCCTTAGTGGTTGTTCCGGCGGTGGCACGCTGACCACTTACCTGAACTTGATGGACGACCGGTTCACCATGTCCGCGCCGGACTGTTTTGTAACGACGTACCTCGCGAACATGGAAAACGAGATGCCGGCTGATGCGGAGCAGATGCCGCCGGGGATTCTGGCGGCCGGGCTGGACATGGCGGATTTCTTCATCGCTCAGGCGCCGCGCCCGACGATTTTGCTCGGCGAGTACCGCGATGCATTTGACAGTCGCGGGCTTGAAAAGACGTTTGAACGCATCGGTCGCGTGTATCACCTGCTTGGTGCGGGTAACGCAATCGAAATGTACATCGGCGACGGGACACACGGTTACTGGCAGGGCGCGCGCGAAGCATGCTATGGCTTCTTTGGTAAGCATGCAGGCGTTCGCGTTTCGTCGAAGGAAAAGAAGACCGCAACCGAAACAGAGCGAACGCTGAAAGTCACAAAGACCGGCAACGTATTGGACCTGCCGGGCGTCAGCCGGGCATGCGACTTTACGGCAGAGGCCGCCGAAGCTTTGGCCAAACAACGCGGCAGTGTCAGCGCTTCAAAACTGAGTGGCCTGCTGCCGAAGGTATTGAACCTCCCCAAACGTGACAGCCGACCGCCGCACTACCGAGCGATTCAGCCGGTTGGTGGCAAGGACGTCGGCTCAAAAGCATATCCGTACATCTGGCGCTTCGGGCTGGAGACCGAGCCTGACTTTGAAATGCCTTTGGCTGTGCTGCATCGATTTGATGCGGTACGCAAAGAGCCCAAACACGCCTACGTGCGACACCCGGAGACCGAAGCAGATGCGGTTCTGTTGCTGCCGCATGCATCTAGTATTGATGATGTCGTGGCTGGCGTGGTGCCGAAGCCGAAGGGGCATGTTTTATTTGCGTTAGATGTGCGTGGTATTGGCGCGGTCAAGCCGAACTCCTGCAACAATCCGCCGTTTGAAGAAGTCTTTGGCGGTGAGTACTTCTATGCGGCCCATGGGCAGATGCTGGGCGAAAGTTATGTGGGCCGACGCGTTCATGATGTGCTTCGCGCGTTGGATCTGTTGCAGGATCACGGGGCCAAACGTGTCCATCTGGTGGGGCGAGGGGTAGGTTCGGTTCTGGCGACATTTGCCGGCCTGCTTCACCCGCTGGTCAAACAGGTCACGCTGCACAACGCGCTTCGGTCCTACCACGAATTGGCCACGACCGATGTCTATCGATGGCCGCTGTCCGTGATGCCCTGGGCGGTGCTCAAATATTATGACCTGCCGGACTGTTACGCGGCCCTGAAACGCAAAAAACTGAGAATCACCGACTTCTGGGATGCCCGACTGCAGCCGGCCCGCAGGCGCAAAGGCAAACTTTAGTCATGGGCCGCTTGACGGACCGGGTGGAACATCAAAGAATGTATCGCCTGAGCAGGTAAGTTAAAGGAATGCCCGATGCCGATTGCCGATGAGGACATCATCGAAATTAAGTCTGAGCCGATCAGCCGCACGGAAGCGTTGTTTGCGGTGGAGGTCTTTAAAGGCCTTGGCACCACGCTCAAGCACCTGGTTGGTGCAGTGAGTGGGGCTGAGAGCTTCAAGACCATGCAATATCCGGAAGAGCGCCGCGAACATCAGCACGTCGAGGACGGCGGCCTGTTCCGCGACTATTTCCGCGGTGTGCATCGGCTCAATCGCGATGAAGACGGGCGCGTGCGATGCGTTGCCTGCTTTATGTGTGCGACCGCCTGCCCGGCCAATTGCATTCACATCGAGGGCGAAGAAGCCCCATGGGATGATCGTGAGAAGTATCCGCGCAAGTTTGATATCGACGAACTACGCTGCATCTACTGCGGCATGTGCGAGGAAGCCTGCCCGGTCGACGCCATTGAACTGACGCCGGTCTACGACATTGTCGGCCTGACGCGTCAGGAAATGATCTTCGATAAGGAAAAATTGCTCGCGGTCTACGACGAAACCATCGAAGATAAGCCCATGTAAGGTTATCAGGCGGTTTGGTGATTTGTGATTTGGCGAAGTTGAGCCAGACCGCAGAGTGCGATTCCCATTGGTGCGATTCTTCCAAGCCACATGGCGCCAACCAGTACATATTTGCCCTGAGCCGACAGGTGTGACGTGATGCCCAGTGACAGCCCGCTGAGGCTCGAGGCGCTTGTCGCTTCAAACAGCAGTTTGAGAAACGGAAACGGTTCGGTCAGGCTTAATAGCAGCGTCGTCGCGATGATCAGGCACACCTGAAACGCGAACAGGACGACGGCCCATCGCAGCAGTGCCCCCGGAATAGATTGCCCGTAGATTTTGGATTTGTCACGTCCCCGCGCGTAACTGAGCAGGGCCAGAACCAGTATCGCCAATCCGCCAAGTCGAACGCCGCCGACCACGCCACCTGCGCCACCACCGATGAACATCAACAGCACCATAGTGAACTGTCCCGCCGGGCGCAGGTCTTCCAGTGGCATGGCTGTCAGCCCGGTTGTTCGGCTCGTCAGCACAAGAAAACTTGCATCAGCCAGATGGCGTCCCGATTCCGCCGCGGTCAGCGGTCCAAGTGCCTGCTGGTTGGCGGTGACGTTGTGTCCGAGCCAGTTGTTGACATGCGGCATCAGTTGACCGGCGAGAATGATCAGCACGCCAACGACGTACATCCATGCCAGCGTCGACATGGCCAGCCGACAGCTATTGCGGCCTCTGCCTTTGACCATGTATGTCCAGCCAAACATGCCCGCAAGCGATAGCAGTGTCAGGATCAGGTAAACGGCCGGGCTGTCACGATGCTCAGTCAGATCAATGCTCGATACACCCATGCCGGTGTTACAGAAAGCCTCCATCGCCAGCAGCACGCCGTCTTGTCCCAGGAAGGTGCCCAGCAGCAGCGCTCCGAGTAGTTGCGCGCCCGCCATCAATGAAACGACTCGTACGAGCAGCGATTGCAGCGCAGGCGGTTCGTCCTGATATGCCGACGTCAGCAGACGAGCGCCAAACAGCAGGGCGAGCAGTGCGCCCGCTTGCATCAGGGCAAAAATAATCAACTTGCCGAGTCCGGACAGATGCACGGCCAGGTCCTGCGTGTGCAACCCGACCAGACAAACGCCGCTGGTCGCGGTGAGCAGTGCTTCGCGAAATGGCAACGACCGGCCGGCTGCCAGTGAGACGTCCATCCACAGCAGCAGCGCCCCCGCAATGATCACGAGCAGATAGGCCATCGCAATCACGACAAACGATCGGCTGGTTGACATGACACGCGGTTGACCCATGGATGGCGATGGTAGCCACCGCCGGTCACCTCGCAACAAGAGCACCGGCTTCGCGCACCGTGTCCGTATCCCCTACAATCTGCTTATGGGACTGTTTGGCCGAGAATCAGAAGCTCAGAAGCAGCGAATCGAGGGCTATACGCGCTGGATTCATGCCCGCGACAGCTACAGCCTCGGTTGCCTGCTGTTGGGCATCATTGCGGTGGTTGATTCTTTCACAATGGTGATCGGCGTGGGAGCCGGCGTCGCCGCGATTGTGCTGAGCATCCTTGGTAACCGTCGAATCGGCGCTGACGGTGACAAGCTCAGCAGGCGATTCTGCTGGATCGGCCTGGCGCTGGGGATCATCGGCATCGGCCTGGCCATTACCATGGCGACCGTCATTTACCCGATGATTGAGCAGGCGCGCGGCAATTGACCGATCAATAGTGCAGTGCATGCCAAATCAGACACATCCTTGAAAGTTATGGTCCTTGCCGGTGGCCCGGATCGTGAACGCGAAATCAGCCTGATGAGCGGCAAGCAGGTGGCCGAGGCGCTGCGCGACGCCGGGCATGAGGTAATCGAGCGCGATGTGCTGCCTGACGATCTTTCCTCATTCGAAGAATTCAGCCAGTGGGGCGGAGACGTCGTCTTTCCAGTCATGCATGGCCCGTGGGGCGAAGGCGGTGATCTGCAACACCTGTTGGACGAACGACAATTGCGCTACGTCGGCAGCAGCGGCCCCAGTGCCGCGCTGTGTATGAACAAGCATCGCACGAAACTCTCGTTGGAACAGGCGGGATTGCCGACGCCGGCGTCGCAACTGTTGGCAGTGGGAGAAACGATCACGATAGAACCGCCACTGGTGATCAAGCCCCTTTGCGAAGGCAGCAGCATTGATTTGTACATCTGCCATGATGAAGCGCAGGTGCGGCATGCCCTGGCGTGTGCCCATGAACGCCATAGCAGACTGCTGGTTGAGCAGTTTATTGATGGAATGGAGTTAACGGTGGGCGTCATTGCTGATGCGACCGCGCGTGTCGGCGCCCATCAAGCATTGGCGCCGATCAGGATCATCCCGGCCACCAGCTTCTACGACTACGAAGCCAAGTATTTTCGCGATGATACGCAGTATGTGTTTGGCGCCGAAAGAATCGGATTGTCCCAGTCGGCGTTAGAGGCACTTCAGCAACTGGCACTGGACGCACATCGGGCGTTGGGGTGTCGTCACCTGAGCCGAGTTGATTTCATGATGGATGAAGAGGGCCAGCCCTGGATCATTGAAGTCAACACCATGCCGGGGTTCACGACACACTCGTTACTGCCAATGGCTGCCGCTCACGACGGGATTGACCTTCCCGCGCTGACAGATCGTCTGGTACGCATTACAGCCGGGCGATAGGGTCCGATAGCAACCAACTTCAGGCCACTGGTAGCCCATCCAATATTCGAAAATTGCAATAAGCAATGGAAATGGCGTGGTTAAAGACGCTTGGCGCTTTGTGGCACGAATTCGTCGACCTTTGCACGACTGGCGCTAAAATCCTTTTGCAGCCGATGTTTAACGGGAACATTCCGTAAGTTTGATCGGGTATCGGGCAGCCCAGGGTTGTCTTATGCCTTTCAGCCGCTTCCGGACTTTTTCCTGGTTTGGGTGATTGGTTCGTCGGTAAGGATGTGAAATGGGTTGGTTTCTTCGGCGTGATAAAAAGACCAAGGGTCGCAAGTCGACCAGAAAGACGGCGGCTACCAGACGCGAGTGGGATCCCGGCCGCACCATGGCTGGATTACGGGCTCTTGGTTTGCTGTCGCTGGTTGTCGCGTGCGCGGTCGGCTGGCACTACGGCGAAGGATTGCTGCGCGATCAGGCTGCTCGTATTGCGGACCGCCGATCGCAGGTAGAAGTCGATCTGGTCGACGCTCCCAAATGGATGAGCCAGTTACTTCGAACGGACCTTTCGAATCTGGCCAAGTCTCAGTTGTCGACCGATCCGATGAATGCGTCTGAGTTGAACCGCGTCCATGAGAAACTGGCTGCCAACGCGTGGGTCGAACAGGTCACGCGCATTGAGCGAACGGATGGCGGCAGCGTCAACATCTGGGCACAGTATCGTCAGCCGGTCGCGCTGATCGAGTCGCGCGATGGGTTTCATCTGGTTGATGAGCAGGGCATTCAGTTGCCCGGTCTCTACCTGTCGCATCAGGCAGGCGCGCTGGCGCTTCCGATCGTCGAAGGTGTTTTATCGCAGCCAAAGCGCGAGGGCCTGCAGTGGCCCGGTGAAGATGTGCAGGCCGGCCTGTCACTGGTCATGCTGATCCGCAATGAAGCGTACATCGATCAGATTCGTTCCATCGACGTCAGTCGGCGTGATGATCTTGGTCGAATGCGACTGGTCATGCATACCATCAATGGCGGGATGGTGCGTTGGGGACTGCCGCCCGGAAGTGAACATCCGATTGAGCCTGATATGCGCACGAAACTGACGCGCCTGGCCAGCGTTTACCGTCAACGTGGCTCCATTGATGCCGGCGGCAAAGTGGTGGATGTTTTCGGTGCGGCTGTATTTGTGCGCCGGCTCGAAAGTGTTCAACAAGCCGAAGGCGCACGCCAGCCGAACTCTCGCGCCGGCTTACAGGCCCGATTCTCGCGCAACGACTGACATTGGTCACGTCACAGTAGCGCAACCTTCACCGAATCAAAAATAGCCTTCCCGAACCCGGGCGTGTTTAATCGACTACAATGATATTGTGGCCGACGTCCATCAACATGCAGACATGACTCCACCGCCCGCTTCCAGCGGCAAGCGGCGGGATGGCTCGCCACGAACACTCATTCTGGTGTGGTGTCTGTTTCTGCTGGGCAGTTGGGGTGTCTCGCTGCAGGTCGATTCGCCCAGTTCCGCGGTGCGATGGATGACCTATGCGTGTGTCATCGGCATGATGGTGCTCTGGCCGGTCTTTCGGCTCAGCCAGGATGGGCACCCGCTTGATCGGCATGACCCCGCTGCCACGCGTGATGGTCGTATTGCGCCCAAACGCATTCTCATTGACTGGTTCTGTCTGGTCCTGATTTTCCAGACGGTCATCTGGCCGTTGCACATGACGGCTGAATGGACCTTCGGACGAACAACCAGTCTGATCGCCACTGTGGTGCTGTGGACGTTGTTGACCGGTTTGCTGATCGCGGTTGGTTGTCGGTCGAATGTGGGAACGCATCGCTGGATTGCCATGATTTTGTGTATGGCGCTGCTGATCGGCGAGCCAATGCTCATGGCGATCTGGCCCGGCCCGGAACTGTCGTGGACCATGCGCGTCAGCCCGCTGGGTCTGATCAGCACACTACTGAATGACTACGACAGTTGGTCGTTCGCTTACGGCGGTCCGCAGTTGATTTGCGTGGGGATTGCGGCGGTGGCCGGATGGATCATCCTCGCCTGGCAGGGGCGCAAAACGCCGCGCGCGTAAGTCGTTCCGCGCGCGACCTAATCACCAAATACATCCTGGAAGAACATCTGCATGTGCCGCCACGATCGGGCGTCCGCTTCCGCGTTGTAGCGCACGAATTCGTTAAACGAGCCATCAGCGTTTGGGTTGGTGAAGCTGTGGACCGCATTGCCGTAGCTGATCAGTTGCCAGTCGGCTTCCGCTTCGCGGAGCGACTTCTGACATGCTTCCAGTGTGGCCGGCTTGACGAGTTGATCATCCGCGCCGTGGCAGATCAGAATGCTTGCGTGGATGTTTTCGTAGTCTTCCTTGCCAGGCGGAAGCGGGTTGCCGTGAAAGCTGACCACGCCGGCGATGTCCACGCCGCTGTACGCCAGTTGCAGCGCGACCGTGCCGCCGAAGCAGTAGCCGATGGCCGCGATCTTGTGACGGTTGACGTTGGGTTGCGAGCGAAGGACTTCCAGTCCGGCCGTGGCCCGGGCCCGCATCAGCGGCAGGTTTTCATAGAACCGCGTGGCCCACTTTGATGCCTGCGGTGCCTTGTCCGTTACATTGCCTTTGCCGTACATGTCCAGCGCAAAGGCAACGTGGCCGAGCTCCGCCAGCTTCCGGGCGCGCATTCTGGCATATTCGTCGTGGCCCCACCACGCATGAATCACCAGCACGCCCGACTGCTTACCGGTTCTGGCATCGTCGTAAACCAGATGACCTTCCAGCGTCTGGTTCTCGTGAGCATATTGAATGGGCTTTTCAACAATCTTTGCCTGAGCGGCCTGGTTGATAAAGAACGGGATGGTCATCACAGCCATCGCGTATAAAAGTCTTACTGTCACGCAACCCATATAACCTCCAGATGCGGCGACGTTGTACTGCCGGAGAATTATACCGTAACGCGATTGTTCCGAAATGTTGTGGCGCATTCCGGCGTGATTACTGAAGACTTATTAGAAGTTGTCGGGATTGAAAAGTGACGCGCTGTTCAGGCAGCGTTTTCCGGAGTATCCGGAATTACTTCGGCGTCCGTGACTTCCGGGGCATCCGGGGCATCGGGGGTTTCCGGGGCGTCCGGTTCGCAGTGCTGGTCGTTAAAGATGACAACGCGGTTTCTGCCGGCCCGTTTTGCTTCATACAGAGCCTGGTCGGCTCGACTTAAGGTGGCTTCAATGGAGTCATCATCACACTTGGCATCGCAGACACCAATGCTCACGGTGAACTGAACGGTGCCGCCTGCTTCTGATTCGACAGTGATGTTACTCAGGGCAGCGCGTATCCGCTCAGCCACTTCAGCGGCCCGGCGCAAAGGTGCGTTGGGCAGCAGGGCCGCGAACTCTTCACCACCCAGTCTTCCAAAGACGTCATACTTTCGCAGACAGCGAATCACTGTGTCGGCCGCGGACTGTAGGGCCACATCACCCGTGGCGTGACCGTGTTGGTCGTTGATCTGCTTGAAGTGATCGATATCCAGGACCAGTACGCTAAGCGGCTTGCTGGTGCGACGCGATCGGCTCAGTTCCGAATGCCCCTGTTCCAGAAATGCTCTGCGATTGCATGCGCCGGTAAGTACGTCCGTACGGGCGGTTCTTTCGGCTTCCTCGCGTGCCTGACGCAGCGCATCAATGTGGTCCAGCAAGTCAAGGTTGTGATTGATGCGGCAGTAGAACTCTTCTGGCAGGTAAGACTTGGGCAGAAAGTCGTCCGCGCCATTTTTCAGAAATTCGGCGGACAAAGATGAACGGTCAGACGACGCCGAAACGCCGATGATGGCGATCTGATCCCGGTCCGCATTCTGTCGGATTGTTCGCGTCAGCGCAATGCCGTCCATGTGGGGCATTTCATAATCCGTCAGCACAAGACGAACATCCGGATTTCTCGCAATGATCTCAAGTGCTGCGCAACCGTCGAGTGCCTGGCAGATCTGAAAGCCCTGACGCTGCAGCAGTTGTCTGAGTCGCTGCGTTGCGACGGGTGAATCGTCGACGACCAGTATCTGCACCGAACTGTTTCGCTTGAGGCGGCGCAGAGTCTTTGTTACTGACTCGATCAGACGCGCATCCTTGAGGAAGTAGTCCATTACCCCCAGTTCGGTCAGTTGATTGCGCATCTCGTCGGAGAAACTCGCCGTCACGACCAGGCAGGGCAGCCGGTTTCTCAAGACGGTGTTGATTGCTTCGTTTTCGACTGTCTTGCAGAAGTTCGGGTTGACGACCGCGGCCAACAGTTCGGAAGAGGACTCTTTGAGTATCTTCTTTGCTTCGACCATGTCGTTGGCGATGCACGTCCGGAACGACAGTTGCGATTCTACTTCTCGGCTGATCTTTGTCGCGATCACCCGGGCGTCGAGCATGATCAGTACTTTATCGCGAGCCATATGGACTGGTTCCAACAATGGTCAAAAAGCGGGTATCTGCCTCGTTGGATAATCTCCGATTTCCATGCGCGGCGCAGCACCATGCTGTCCATCTCAAATGGGGGATTACCAAATATTTATTTCCCTTTATCGAGCAATCAGCCCGGGGAGTTAAGCCGCTCCATTTATCATTTGCGGCCTACAAACAAAGACGGGTATTACCGGCTCATACACAGAACAATACGATTCTGGCTGCCCGAACAAAAGACCGATAAATGGAAAAACGATTGTGCGACCGGATTACGAGGTGATTACTCGTCGGTAACGCAACCTTCTGACGCTGACTTCACGTTCTTGATGTACTTGTACAGCGTGCCGCGCCTGGCTTTGAGCGGCGGGGCAGTCCAGGCTGCCTTGCGTTTGGCCATTTCCTCATCAGAGATATCAACGCTGATGGTGTGCGTTTCATCGTCAATGGTGATGACGTCGCCATTTTGAACCAGCGCGATCGGTCCGCCTTCCTGTGCTTCCGGGCAGGTGTGGCCCACGATGAAGCCGTGGCTGCCGCCGGAGAAGCGGCCGTCGGTAATCAGTGCAACGCTGTCGATAAAGCCGGCGCCGGCCAGGGCACTGGTGGGGGTGAGCATTTCCGGCATACCGGGGCCGCCCTTGGGGCCTTCATAGCGAATGACGATCACATCGCCGTGTTGGATTTGCTCGTCCTCCAGACCCTTGAGCATGTCTTCTTCGCAGTCGTACACGCGCGCCGGGCCGGTGAACTTCAATCCCTGTTTGCCGGTGATCTTGCCGACGGCGCCATCTGGCGCGAAATTGCCGGTGAGAATCGAGATATGCCCTGTCGCCTTAAGCGGCTTCTGGACCGGGTGAATCACGTCCTGCTGTGGATCGAGTTCCGGCACGTCGGCCAGGTTTTCCGACAGGGTCTTGCCCGTGACGGTCAGGCATGAGCCGTCAAGCAGTCCCTCGCTGAGCAGGTATTTCATCACCGCCGGCGTGCCGCCGATCTTATGGATGTCTTCCATCACATATTTACCGGAGGGCTTCAAGTCAGCGATCAGCGGGATGCGCTTGGCGACGTTCTTGAAGTCTTCAATAGTCAGGTCGATATCCACGGAGCGCGCGATGGCAATCATGTGCAGCACCAGATTGGTTGAGCCGCCCAGCGCCATGGCCAGCACCATTGCATTTTCAAACGCGGCGCGCGTCATGATGTCGCGCGGCTTGATGTCCCTTTCAAGCAGGTTGAGTATGGCCGCGCCGCTTCGTACGCATTCGTCATACTTGCCGCCATCCTCCGCGGGGACCGATGATGAATATGGCAGGCTCATGCCCATCGCTTCGGCTGCGCTGGCCATGGTGTTGGCGGTGTACATCCCACCACACGCGCCAGCGCCGGGGCATGATTTGCTGACAATGTCCTTGCGTTCGTCCTCTGAGATCTTGCCCGTAATGGCTTCACCGTACGACTGAAATGCGCTGACAATGTCCAGAACCCGTTCCTGCCCCTGAACCGTGGTGCAGCCGGGTTTGATTGTCCCGCCGTAGATCATGATCCCCGGCCGGTTCAGGCGTCCCATGGCCATCAGGCAGCCGGGCATGTTCTTGTCGCAGCCGGGCAGGGTGATCAGGGCGTCGTACCACTGGGCGCCCATGACGGTTTCGATCGAGTCGGCGATCAGATCGCGCGACTGCAATGAGAACGACATGCCGTCCGTTCCCATGGACATGCCGTCCGACACGCCGATCGTGTTAAAGCGCATGCCGACCAGTCCAGCGCCAACCACGCCTTCCTTTACCTTGGCAGCCAGGTCATTCAGATGCATGTTGCATGAATTGCCTTCGTACCAGTTGGCTGCAATGCCGATCTGGGCCTTGTCCATGTCCTCGGTGGTCAGGCCTGTCGCGTAGAGCATGGCTTGCGACGCACCCTGGCTGGCCGGCTGTGTGATGCGGCTGGAAAACTTGTTCAGTTTGTTGTTGGTTGTACTCATTGGTCGGTCCCTCGAATTTCAAGAGGAAAAATAATAGCAGATTCACCGAGCAAAACAGGGTGGACTAGCGGTACACGTCGTCAGATTGTTAGAAATTGGACGGCTGGGTAAGCGTGTGAAGCTTTATACGGTCTGCATCAGCCGCAGATATAACTCAACACCACGTTCCAACTGCTCCAACTCAAGGTATTCATCCTTGGTGTGTGCCTGCGCGATTGAGCCGGGGCCCAGCACAATGGTTGGAATGCCTGCCGAACCTAAGTCGCCCGCATCGGTAGCATAAGGTACGCCCAGCGGCTCGGTCGCTAGATTCATTTCACTCAGCGCCGTCTGTACCTTTGGCAACAGTTTCTGCGCCGGCTCCGGCGGTAGCGGCGGGCATTGGAAAATAAGATGCTGTTCGATCTTTGCCCCCGGGATCTGCTGGCGCACCGTGTCGAGTACCTTTTCAACAGCCGGCAGCACCGTGTTCTCATCCTCGCCCGGCACCACACGTCGGTCCAGGTGAATCTCGCAACTCTCCGGAATGACATTGACCTGAATACCCCCCTGAATGATGTTGATGCTGCATTGCGCCTTGCCGGTCATCGGGTGACTCATTGACAGGTTTGGGATGTAGTCCCGTTCGATTGTCTGAATCACGGCCGCCATATCGCTGATCGCGGAATGGCCCAGGTCCGGCGTAGCGCTGTGGGCGGCCACGCCACTTGTCACGATTTTCCAACGCACACAACCGTTGTGCGCTACGATCGGCTGTAGCAGTGTGGGTTCTCCGACAATCACGCCGGCCGGTTCGAATCCCAGCGCCTTGTAATCATTTTGAATAAAGTTGCGGATGCCGCGCATGCCGGATTCTTCGTCAATGGCGAAGAGGATGGCCACGTTGTGCGGCTGATTCTCACCCTTGGTATATTCCTGCAGCGCCCACAACATCGCCGCGCCGGTTCCCTTGGTGTCGCACGATCCACGGCCCCATAAACGCCCGTCGCGAATCTCGCCGCCGAACGGGTCGATGATCATGCCTTCGACTGTCACCGTATCCATATGGCTCTCGAACATCAGCCACGGCAGACCGTTTCCCGCCTCGAACGTCACTAGAAGGTTGTCTGCTCGCCCGTCAACCGGAAGGCGCCTGGTTTGAAAGCCCATCGACTGTGCGATCGTTTCATTAAACTGAACCTGGCGGTTTTCGATCAGCGGATCGCCACTGACAACGGTGTTGACTGTGTCGATCTGAACCATCTGCTGCAAGAGTTGCTGAACCGAACTGGCTGCGACTGTCGCCGTCATGGGTGACTCCTCGTTATCATGCTCATCGAAAGAAGTAGCTTAACACAGAGGCTCGATTGGACAATTCGACCAAGATAATTCATGACTGGTTTGCCGACTGCCGTCATGTGCTGGTTCTGGGCCGTGGGCCGAGTGCAACTGATCCAGCCATTCAACATGACCAGTTCGATGCCGTTGTTGTTCTGGACCCGACGTACGCTCGGCGTGACGTTTACGCCGACAATCCCACGGCCGTTTTGATTGGCGATACGTCCGTGTGCGTGGGGGAAGCGGCTCGGCGCTATTTTGATGCGCCGACTGAATTGCGCCCGCTTCTGATGCACGGATACGTTGCGCCGCAACTGCCCGACTTTGCCGCATGTGGGCTCGAACCCCCGGTCAGCGTGCGCCCGTTGCTGGCTGATGTTGGTTATTTCGGTCTGGCCCAACAGGCAGTCTATCCCACCTCAGGTGTTTTTCTGGCAATGACCATGGCCGCCCTTGACTTGCATGTGACGGTCGCCGGGATCGATCTGTACCGGCATCCAAGTGGCCAGATGTATGTGAACGAACAGCCTGTTGCATCAGATTTCAAGCTGCCGGAACAGCACAGCGAGCAGTGCGACATTGAACACCTCCAGCGCATCGCGCAGAAGGCAGGTGACCGTGTGCGGTTCCTCGGCGTCGCCGGAGAGGTCATCCATGGGTGACGCGGTGAAGATCACGGACGATTCGCTATCTGCGTGGGCAGCTGCCTTGCTTGCCCGGGCAACTGATCGTCGTGAGTCCCGCATCATTCTGGGAATCGTCGGCATCCCCGGCGGCGGCAAGAGTACATTCGCCGAAAAGATTGTGAATGCCGTTAGCGAGAAGCGACCTGGGGCAGCCGTTGTCGTACCGATGGATGGCTTCCACCTGACCAACGCAACGCTTGATGAACTTGGCTTGCGATCACGCAAGGGTTCACCGCCGACGTTTGATGTGGCTGGATATATTTCCTTGTTGCACACTGCCGGATCTCGCGGGAACACGCCTGATTTTCCAATTTATGACCGGTCATTACACGAACCGGTATACACCCGTCGGCCGGAACACACGATTGGCCCCGAGATCGAAATTGTGGTGACGGAGGGCAACTACCTGCTGCTCGATCAATCGCCGTGGTCCGATGTGGCGCCATGCCTGTCCGAGGCTTGGTATCTGGATACGTCGGCTGAACAGGCAAAACAGTGGGTGATCGCGCGGCATGTTCGCGGCGGCCGGTCGGAAGAAGACGCGGCCGCGCACTATGAACGCAATGACTGGCCGAACACCCAGTTGGTCATGCAGTCGCGCGAGCGGGCGGACCGAATTGTCTGCTGGTAGCGACCCTGACGATCAGTCACCAAACGCCACGCCGATCGCTCGGGCAGCGTTAATCAGCGGATGATCCGTTGGGACGGTTCGTTGCGCATCTGCTGCTTCAAGAATGTCGATGTTGTCAATGTCGCGCCCCTTCATCACGACCAGGCGGTTGAGCTGGCCCGACATCAGCAGCTCGATTGCTTCGTGGCCGAACCGTGTGCCGAGGATGCGGTCTTCCGGAACGGGACTGCCACCGCGCTGTACGTAACCCAGCACCGTGGTGCGCGTTTCGATACCGCTTTGCTTCTGGATCTGGTCCGCGACAACCTTGCCGACGCCGCCTAGTCGAATCGGGTCCGGGCTGGTCGGATCGACGTGTTCGACGACCTGTTCGCCACCTTTCGGCTTGGCGCCTTCGCTGACGCAGAGAATGCTGAAACGTTTCCCGTGGCGTGACCGGTCGATCACGGTCTGACAGATGCTGTCCATGTCGTACGGAATCTCCGGCAGCAGAATAATGTCCGCGCCCGATGCCACGCCGGCATGTAACGCGATCCAGCCGGCGTTGCGCCCCATGACCTCCACGACCATGGCCCGGTGGTGTGATGCCGCTGTGGTGTGAATCCGATCAAGCGCTTCGGTTGCAACGGTGACGGCAGTGGAGAATCCGAAGGTGATGTCCGTTCCCATCAGGTCATTGTCGATGGTTTTGGGCACACCGATGCAAGGGATGCCTCGTTTGACGAAGTTGGCAGCGCCGCTCATGGTTCCGTCACCGCCGATCACGACAAGCGCGTCCAAGTGGTGATGTTTGTAGTGCTCAATGCACCGATCCATGACGTTCTTGAATTCAACGCTGCCGTCCGCCTGTCGAATGGCGTACCTTGTGGGGTCACATTTATTGTTAGAACCCAGAATCGTGCCCCCGAGCGTCAGGATGTTGCTGACATCGTCCGGCTTAAGCAGCCTCATTCGGTTCTGGACCAGCCCGAGAAAGCCGTCTTCGATGCCGCAGACTTCCAGCCCATGGTGGTACATGGCGGTTTTTGCGACCGCGCGAATAACCGCATTAAGGCCCGGGCAATCGCCGCCGCCGGTCAAAATGCCGATGCGAGTGATTTTCTTTTTCATGATTTTGTTTCAGGGTATAACTTTGGTCATAGTTCCATGCGGGACGAACAAAAAATTTAGGCCTATAATGGCCACGCATTGATTGCCTGCATAAAAACAGGTGCATCTTGCGATGTTGTACCGAATAAGTACACCAAGATGCATATTGATAAGCTGTTAGGGTCTGGGTAGCCATGCTTGCCATCTTAAACGGGATCTGAGTCTTATGATTTATTCCAACGCCTGTGCATACGCAATTCGAGCATTGACCCGCCTGGCCATGGTCAGGCCGGAAGGTTATGTGCTGCTCGACGAATTGTGTGAGGGGACCGACTTACCCCGCCATTTCGTCGCGAAAATCTTTCAGGATCTGGTAAGGCGCGGCATCCTTGTCAGCGCAAAGGGGCGGGGGGGAGGTTTTGCTTTATCTCGGCCCGCCGATGAGATCACGTTGTTTGAAATCGTCGACGTGGTCGACGGCACCGGCGACCTGACGCAATGCGTGGTCGGCATGGCGCAGTGCGATGACTCACAGCCATGTCCTCAGCACGAACAGTGGAAGCACCTGCGTTGTGAGATTCGTGAATTCCTCGAAACCACAACGCTCGGACGAATGTCCGGCACGCTGGAAAAGAAGATGGATCTGATTGGCGAACCACTGCCAGTGCTCAAGAGCAAGTCCAAACCACTGGTACGGCGCTAGCGGCTGTCGACCGAAAGCCCAGCCTCTCCGAGGCTGGGACCCCACACGCAGGAGCGTGCGGGCTTTCACCGGCAAAACGTTCATCACGAGAAATCGTGATTAATCTTCACATCATCGGGAAACGGTTTGCCTTTCCCTGTTTCCACGAAATCTTTCAGACTGACAAGAAACAGCGGCCACTTCGTATTGAAGTAAAGAAAGTCCATATCATCCACGCCATCCTTGGAATGCGTCAGAGTGAGGTAGACTTGCTTCTCCGTCTGTTCTAACTCGAATGCCAGGCGAGACCCATCCCAAATCTCAGGCTCGCCAACGCATCGAAATTCCACGCTCCGATTTTCTTCGAGCTTTACGATATCAAACACAAGATGCGTTAAGCCGGCAAACGCAAGATCGAGTTGCCCGCCAACAACCCCTTCACCCGTCGCACTGGTCGCCCACCAACCGGTAAGCCGATTCGGCTGGATCAGGCTGTCAAAGATTTCCTGAGGTGTCCCTTTGATCCCAACTCGATGATGTACTCGTGCCATATTGTGGTGACCTTACACACAATGATTTTTATAGCCTGATAACGTTTTACTCGGTGACAAATGTCCCGCAAGTGCGCATGGGCAACTCGAAGTCACTCTCATTCAGCACGCGTTACTGATCAACGGCTGTTTCCTGTTCCACGTTTTCTTCCTCAAGACGCAAGTCGACGCGCTGGATCGGCCAGTCCTCAAATCGCACGAACATTCGATAAGGGCGCGTTTGAATAGTAAGTTCAATTTCGCCATTGCGTGATTCTGCACACTTGTCGGTCTTCAAACCCGCCATGACCTTCAACCGCTTGATCACCTTGCGAAACGAGGGGTACTTAAACTCATATGGGCCATTCAGTTTCGGTAGTGGGGCGTCTGCCGTGAGTGTGAGTTTCGCCGGTCCCTGGTTTGCCATCTGCATGATCAGCAGATTGACGTACCGTTTATAGGCGTTGCGTCGAGTGATAAGCATGAGATGCCTTTCGTCGACTTCTTCGCCGGAGCAACACGCGACATATTTTCGGCGGAAAGACCACATTGAAGTGCCTGCCGTACTGGGGTTCTATTCTCAGTTTTTTGCCGGGCATTACCTGCTGTAACCAGGACTCCAGCGTACTTTCGTACCGGCTTCATCATATGTTACCGAATGTCCGTCGGGCAGATGAAATCGATATTTTTCCGGATAACCCAAGCATCGGCTGCGGAAAATACTTCGTTCGACTGCTTTGGGCGTCACGTTCGGGTGATCGCTTCTGAACGATTGCGCCACGACCTTGGGAATATCATCAGCGGTGATGATGGAGACATCCCAAGTCGGGTACGGCTCGTACCAGCAGCAGCCACCGACAGACAACAGACCCCAGAGAATAATGTATCGCAATAGCAACGAACGAAATTCCGATTAGTTATAAAATCGGTTGCGAGACTTCTTCATCAGAGGCCGGACACAGTTATCGCTTCTCCACATATCGTACTGAGGCAATTGTTGCGGCCTTCTCAGAAAGCGGTACAACACGCTTTTCGGCATCCAACGGGTCCTTGATCAGGTACTCGGTTCCGTCTTTGCCGACGATAGGCACCCAGTGTGTCACGCCGGGCAGTAAATAGAATTTAACGACAGGAATGCTGCCCGACTCAAGTGCCTGGTCGATTTCCAGGTGGGTCAGCGTCGATGGCACCCGAACAGAAATCTCGCCTTGGGTGGCAGTGCTGACGGTGCTCCAGATAAGCCAACCTCGCTCCGTGTATCCAGAGGCCTGAATCAGGTTGGCGTTCAGTTCTTTTGGGGTGATGTCATACCCCAGTTGACTGGACGCCATGGCGACTGAACAGATGGTACATCCAACCGCTGATAACGATTCATTACTGCCACCGATTGCATCGTTGGCCCAGCGCGGGTCTCTCTGAAGGAAGTAGGGCACATTGTCGGGAGGAGGAAGGTCGATGGCTGCACCGCCGGAACTGGAGATGGAGCCCGGGGCTTTTCGTTGGTTCTGTAACCAAAGCCCAATAACTGTAGCGAACGCCAAGCAGACGACAGCGATGATCGCCAATTTCATTGCGGTTTTCTTTGTCATTCTTACTGCCAAGGTAGAAAGTCTGATGCCGGTGGCCTGTGGGAATGGACACTCCACCGTTCGTTTTATTATTCTCTATCTTCGGCGCGCACATCGGTCGTAGATGACAATTGCCGAACAGTCCGCCACATTCATCATTCAAGCTCGAACTGAAAACCGTTCGACATTTCTTTGACGATCTCAACGGGAATTCCCAGAAGGCCTTACTGGTCAACCACCGCTGCGTGTTGGGTCGGATTGCAGGCGGGCTTCTAAATCAAGGATCGTGTCAAGGCGGTCGGTATCGGCGACATCCGCCTGGCAGCGTGGATCGATGAGCAGGCTGCGAATTCCGGCGCGCCGCGCGCCCACAAAATCGGCTTCATAGCTGTCACCTACATAGATGCAGTGATCTGCTTCAACCTGAAGGACGCGAAGTGCATGTTGAAAGATGGCTGGTGAAGGTTTTCTGATGCCGAATTCGACTGAAGTGATAACCTGGCTGAATAAATCGGCGATGTCCATCTGTTCAAGGTGATTGGGAACCAACACCGTCTCGTTCGTATTGCTGATGATCGCCAGTGAGAAGCTGCCACTGAGACGCTCGATCATTTCGGGTAAGCCATCCAGGTATTGGACACCTTTGTTCCACTCTGCGAGATACGTCTGCACGAAATCACGGACGAACGCATCGGTCGGCGAATCGACAACACGTTGTAGGAAAGCGCTTCCGAGCTCGATCATGGAGAACTCGCGACAGGTCCGTTTCGCAACCTCGTCGAACTCTTCAGAAACAGCAGACCATAGCGAGAGAAAGGCTTCGTAGTCCAGGCGTGCGCCGGCCACCTGCAAGAGGCTGAACGATCGCTCGTACCCCTGTTCCGTACGACTGGGAGAGTAGTCGACGAGCGTGCCAAAGAAGTCAAACAATATGTGCGTGATCAATCCGACCTCCCGTGGGCTGATGCGAAATGAACTAGAAGTTCGGGTAGTTCCGACATGTGGCGAAACATCCCATTAGCTAGTTCAATGTCCTGCCCATCATTTGGAACGTACTGTAAAGCCCGCATACCTGCTGTGGTCGCAGCCTCGATGCCCACCTTGCTGTCTTCGATCACCACGCAGTCCGCGGGTGCAAACCCCATCTGTTCAGCGGCGTGCAGGAAAAGCCCGGGATCGGGTTTCCAACTCTTAATCTCGTATGAACTGAAAATGTGATCCCCGAAGTATGGTGCAAGACCACTGACGGCCAGAGCCTGTCTGATTTTCTTAAGCGGTCCACTTGAAGCGATGCAGCGTGGGTAGGTCATCGATTTGAGCATGTCGTGTGCGCCCGGCGTTGGCTTAAGTTCATGTGCAAAGCGCTCGGACACGCGTTGCCGATAGCGCTGTTCAAAGTCGGAAGGGAGAGCACGTCCCAGACGCGCCGCCAGATCAGCGAGAATTACTTCCAGTTTCCTGCCCCGGTATCGTTGCACCAACGTTTCGACAGAGTCGTTTATCTCGGGTAGTAGATCGAGAAAAGCCTGATTACATAAACCCTCACTGTCAACGAGCGTGCCATCCAGATCAAAGATCACGCACAGACGCGTCATTGTTCGTTCAGCTTTAAATAAATGGCGCCGATTCTCACCGATCCATCTGCTTATCCGGCAATTTCACAAGCGACACATGCAGAATCCCCGGCTTACTGCGAAGGTCCTTGAGCAACTCTTCCGGCGCCTGGTTATCGATCTTTAACACCATCAGTGCCGTCTGATCGCGCCGGCTGATAGTCATGTCGGCGATATTCACATTGGCATTGCCGAACACAGAACCCACAAAGCCGATCATGCCCGGGCGGTCTTCGTTGCGGATCAGCACCATGGCCCCGGCCGGGATCATGTCCATGTGGTAGCCGTTGATTTCTATGACACGCGGCCGATGGTCGTCGTACACGCGCCCGACGATGCGGCGCGTGCGATCAGCAGGATGCGTGTGTTCGTCGACCGAGCCGGGCGGGCCTTCGATATCAATCGTCAACTGCGGCACGCCGGCGGTCTGCTGGTCGCATGTCGTTGTTCGAACGGCAATGCCTCGCTGTTGTGCAATGGTGCTGACGTTGATCACGTTCAGCGGGATGTCCATGTGATGCTGCAGCAGGGCAACCAGCGCGGTGCGTTCAATGGTGCCGGCTGCCGGGGCGATGTCTTTGCCCTGCAATTCAACGTTGATCTTAGCCACGCCGCGCGAGGTCAGCGGGCGGGCCAATGTGGCCATGCGCTTGGCCAGATCGACGAATCGCAATTGCTGTTCATCGAGATCGACGCGGAAGCCACCGGCGTTGACTGCACCACGAATGCCATCGCCACGCAGATAGGACAACAGTGACTGAGCAGCGGAAACGCTGACTGCCTGTTGGGCCTCTGCAGTGCTGGCTCCGAGGTGAGGTGTTGTCAGAATCTTTGGGTGATTGCGCAGTGGTGAATCGGCAACAGGGGGTTCCTGCGTGTAGACATCCAGCGCCGCGCCGCCGCACTGGCCGGACTCGAGTGCTTCAGCCAGGCCTTCTTCGGACACCACACCACCACGCGATGCGTTGACGACCAGCACGCCTTTGCGGCACTTGGGAAACGTTTCCGTGCCGAGCATGCCGGCTGTGTCATCGTTCAGCGGCACGTGGAACGTGAGAATGTCCGCGTGGGGGAGCAGTTCAACGAAATCGTTGAACATGCGCACCTTGCCGTCCATCATGGTCGATGCATTAATGAACGGGTCGTACGCCACAACATCCATGTTGAACGCAAGCGCGCGTTCCGCAACGGTCTGGCCGATTCGACCGAACCCGACGACGCCGAGCGTCTTGCCGGCAAGCTGTGTGCCGACGAACTTGCTGCGGTCCCAGCCGCCGTCGGCCATGGTCTTGTGGGCATGCCCGATGTTGCGACAGAGCGCCATCATCAGCGTGAACGCGTGTTCTGCCGTGGAGATGGTGCTCGCTTCGGCCGAGTTCAGTACCAGGATGCCCTGCGCGGTCGCGGCGTCCAGGTCAATATTGTCCACTCCGACACCGGCGCGCGCAACTGCCTTGAGCTTGCCGGGCTTTTCGAACACTTTTGCGGAGACCTGAATGCCGCTGCGCACGATCATGCCGTCGTGGTCGCCGGCGATCTGTGCCAGTTCATCCTCGGTCATGCCGGGCTTATTGATCAGTTCCGCGTCAGGCTGGTTTCGGACGAATTCCAGCCCCTCCTCGGCAAGCTTGTCCGCTGCCAGTATTTTGAATTTGTCGCTCATAGGGCGAGAGATTCTAACGCAAATCGCGTTGCGTTGATTTGAAGGTGGTTCTGGTTGTGTGTTTGCGTATTGACATAATACGCTTCGCCAACCAGGCGGGGTAACCACGGCTGCAGTTGACCGGTGACGCCCGCGACGGAGAATAGAATGGCCGGTTGGGAGCCCGTTTCCGTGGGCGGCCGGCAACTGAGCAGTGAGACGTTCGTCCTCAGGGCGTGGAGTGCGTCGATGCAAGTAACCAGAGAACAATTCGCAGGAGTGATTCTCGGACTGGCCGTCGGCGATGCCTTGGGAGCGCCATGGGAAGGCGTGCTGGGGGATATGATCTACCGAATGGGGCCTGCCGAAAGGATCGTCAAGCACGCCAGCGGCGACACCATTTACTACACCGACGATACTCAGATGATGATTGGAGTGGTCCAGACGCTCATCGAACGGGGCAGTATTGACAAGGCCACGCTTGCCCAACGCTTCGCTGACAACTACCACCCTGATCGCTGCTACGGTCCGGGTGCACGTCGTGTCATCAATGCCATCGGATCGGGAGAGGATTGGGAGGCGCTGGCAGCGGGGCTGTTTGATGGGGAGGGATCACTGGGAAACGGTGGCGCAATGCGAGTCGCTCCCTTGGGGCTCTACTGGTCTGGGAACCTTCAGAAGGTTTCTGAACAGGCTGGCTTGAGCGCCCTTCCAACGCATTGTCACGAGATAGGCGTCGACGGGGCGAGGATCTTGGCTGTCGCTGCCGCGTTGGCTGCGCGATCAGCCAACATGCCCTTTGATCGCGCCGGTTTTCTCAGTCATCTCCTTGAGTTTGCGGAAACTGAGGAATTTCAGTGGCAGCTTGGCCATGCCCTGCGACTCGAGCCTAACCAGTCACTGATTGCCTTCGGCAACTCGTTAGAAGCGAATCGATCTGTAATGACATCGATTATGTGCTTCGTGGAAGCCCCGGACAGCTATGCGGATACCGTCCGCCGCGCCATCGGTAGCGGTGGCGATGTGGATACGCTTGCTGCGATGGCCGGCGCGCTGAGCGGTGCGCGGCTGGGAATGGATAGGATTCCAAAACACCTGCTTTCATGCCTCGAGGATGATGTCCAAGGCCGAACATTCCTGATCGAACTCGCAGACAGACTTTGGCAGTGCTATCAACAGGATGTTGTGGGGTAAGACACCATTATTGCTTCCACGTAAGAAAGTCGGAGAGGAGCCTGAGCCGGACGTGGCTAATTGATTGAAGATTCGATTCGACCATGACGATCTGCAGGAAGCAGTATCGCAACCGAAAAATGCAATTGAAATTTGGTTTGTTCTGCTTGAGACATGTGGATGACCACGGTATTCTCAAAAAATGGATATCCGGGGACGTTCTTTGGCACAAAGCCGGTGCCGGCCCGTCCATCATCACCAATTGAGGCTTTACCAAATCTGCCTAATCAACTGTTAGATGCTTTCGCAATCAACATCTCGCACTCTCACGCGCAGACGGTCGACGATCATCGGTTGGCTCATCGTCGCCGTATTGTTCGCGTCGCTCTCCACAATTCCATGGGTCATTCTGGCTCAGAAGTCCTCCGCGACTCCGCTGGTCCTTCTGTTCGTCGCGGGCTGGTCCCTGTGCCCGTTGCTGCTGGCCCTTTTCCTTGCATTTAATGCGCTGTGCCGCATTGAGATTTTTTGCGCGAACGGCATGCTGGAGCGCCGCTCAAGCTTGTTGTGTTTACGATTTGTGAAAACCTATTCGGTTGACCGATTGATTCTGGTTCGACAGTGGCGTTACAGCAAGAATGGAGATGTTCCCTGCGACGTTTTATATGTGTATTCAGGTCGATCCAAGCACCACCTTGCCGATGAACTGATGTGCAAGGATTTACCTGGATTGCTCTCATGGATCGGCCAAGCAACCGGGGCAGAAGTTTGTGATGCACGGGGTCGGCGTCTAACCGGTATCTAACCAGTGGCTGCAGTTGACCGGCGACGCCCGCGATGGATAATCCGGTTGTCGGTTGGACGTCTGCTTCCGCGGGCGGCCGGCAACTGAGCCTTTTACGTTATGCAGAGTCCTGCAACCAACCTGCTTTCCGAGGAAGCGTTTTCCCAGACATTCGTAGCGCCAATGCGCAACGTCACAAACGAAGTGACGAATGTGCTTGACATTTGGCCCTACGTTAGTTCTATCCCCCAATCAGATCTCAATGACCATCTTCCCTCTGATGGAATCATCGATTCGGTCTATCGGGATGCTTCGAGTCGTTTCGATCAGGTCTTAGTCGTCACAAATACTCCGAATATCTTTCTCGTTGTCGTGGTCGACCTCGACCGAGACTCCATCCACGGGCATCACTTACTCGACCTCAACCAGAAGTATGGCCTTGAAAACCAAGCCGACGCATAGCCAATCGCCGAAACGGACAGCTTTCAGCCGCCGCTCATCTCATATCCGTTGATTTCACGCACGAACGGCGCGCTGCGCGACTGCTTCCATAGCCAGTTTGGCTGCAACAATTGTTTTCTCAATCGCCGCGTCGTCGTGAGCAGTACTGACAAACCACGTTTCATATTGGCTGGGCGGCAGGACCACGCCGTTTTCCAGCATGTGCTGGAAGAAGACAGTAAACGCCCCGGTATCGCATTGCACCGCCTGTTCATAGTTATGAACAGGCGTATCGCTGAAGAAACAACAGATCATGGAGCCAACGCGAGCGACCTGAACCGGTACACCGGCTTCATTGGCGGCTTCGTTCAGCCCCGTAGCCAGGGCGCTGGACGTCGCTTCCAGTTGTTCGTAGGCATCGGTATTGGTCAGCGCCGTCAGGGTCGCAATACCGGCCGCCATGGCCAGCGGGTTACCGCTTAACGTTCCGGCTTGGTACATCGGCCCGGCCGGCGCGACCTGTTGCATCAGGTCGGCTCGTCCGCCGTATGCCGCGCAAGGCAGGCCGCCGCCGATCACCTTGCCAAAGCAACTGAGGTCCGGCTTGATGCCGTACAGCCCCTGGGCGCTGTCGATGGCAACTCGGAAGCCGGTCATGACTTCATCGAAGATCAGCAACGTGCCGGTCTCGTCGCAGATGCGTCGAAGGCCTTGTAGATAACCGTCGGCAGGGGGGATGGTTCCCATGTTGCCCGCAATGGGTTCGAGGATCACGCAAGCGACCTGTCCGTCGTTTTCCTTGATCGCACTTGCCACGGCATCGAGGCTGTTAAACGGCACGAGCAAGGTGTCATCGGTCACCGCCGCGGGCACGCCGGGTGAACTCGGCACGCCATGCGTGGTGGCGCCACTGCCGGCACTGACCAGCAGGCCGTCGTTATGGCCGTGGTAGCAGCCGGTGCACTTGATGATCTTGTTCCGCCCGGTAGCAGCTCTGGCCAGGCGGATGGCACTCATGGTCGCCTCGGTGCCACTGTTAACAAAGCGGACTGTTTCAACGGACTCGACCGCATCGATGATCATGCCGGCCAGCGTGGTCTCGGCGACCGTTGGCATGCCGAAGCTTGTCCCGTGTCGAGCCGCCTTGCTGATCGCAGCCAGTACTTCCTCTGGCGCATGGCCGAGAATCAATGGGCCGTAACTCATTACATAATCGATATATACATTGTCATCGATGTCCGTTACGGTCGCGCCTTGACCTTGCTGGACAAAGATTGGATCGCACCCGACGCTCCGGTAAGCTCGAACCGGGGAGTTAACCCCTCCGGGCAGGACACTTTGTGCCTGCTTAAATGCTTCGCCGGACTTGGGATATCTGTTCTTACTGCTCATGGGCGTTGCTCCCATCTATTCCACCAGACTTTGACTGGTATCAGCTTGTCATGCAGAATGTATGTTGATAAACTGCTGGGCTCTGATGGATTTTTAACGATATAGAGACTATCTCCCCAGATGGGGCGAAAGAGCGGATTATTATGACGATTACCGCCGAACGCAAACAGGAACTGATCAAGGACTACAGCCGCGCTGAGGGCGACACCGGTTCGCCGCAGGTTCAGGTGGCGGTTCTCTCTGAGCGCATTGCGAACCTGACGGAACACCTGCGTCAGCACAAGCATGATTTCGCCACGCGACGTGGCCTGATGATGCTCGTCAGCAAGCGGTCGCGCCTGTTGCGTTACCTGGCACGCAAGGATTACCAGAGCTATCAGGAATTGATCAAGCGTCTGGGCCTGCGTCGCTGACAACCGAACGTTTGCCGTTTGCCTCGCGAACTGAGTCGTGGGCGGGCGGCAGTGGGCTCGGGGCATTTGCCCGTCAGCGGACATCCGCTGGGCCAATGCATCGAGCCTCCTGTCTTCTGCCCCTCTTTCGTCTTCGGGCAATCGGTTTGATTTGAATCCCGGCAATTTGGGCCGGGGCTGAAACAAGAGAAAGAAGCGCGTATCGGATCGTACGGATGCGATAAATGAAACGCGGCTTTCTCCATACCGATTCGTCGGAAAGACGAAAGGACATTTCATGGCAGTTACTCGAGTAGAAATGGAACTAGGTGGGCGTACGCTCAGTATCGAAACCGGCAAGCTGGCTAAGCAGGCGGACGGATCCGTTATTGTCCAGTACGGCGAGACAGTTGTGCTTGGCACCGCTGTTCGAGCGAACCCGCGCGAGGGAATTGACTTCTTCCCGCTGACGGTCGATTACCGCGAAAAGTTGCCGGCGGCCGGCAAGTTCCCCGGCGGTTTCCGCAAGCGTGAAGGCGCGCCGAACCAGAAAGAAATTCTCACCATGCGTAACATCGACCGACCGATTCGGCCGCTGTTCCCGCATGGGTTCTTTGATGAAGTACAGATTCAGTGCTGGGTCTTCGCCGCAGACGGCCAGAACGATCCGGACATTCTGGCTGCCATCGCAGCCTCGGCCGCACTGTCGATCAGTTCGATCCCGTTCCAGGGCCCGGTCGGCAATATTCGCATTGGTCGCGTTGACGGTCAGTTTGTTGTGATGCCGACCACCGCCCAGATGGCTTATTCCGATCTGGACCTGGTTCTCGCCGCCCATGACAAGGGCGTGAACATGATCGAAGTCGGCGCCAATGAGTTGCCTGAAGACGTGGTTGCCGAGTCAATTGAAATGGGTAATGAGCAGGCGCTGAAAATCGCCGGCTTGATCAAGGAACTGGCTGAAAAAGTCGGCAAGGAAAAGGTTACCAACGTGACCGTGCCGGGCGACGAACTGGTCGATCTGGTTCGCTCGAAGCTGGGCGGCCCGCTGCGTGATGCCAAGACGCTTGATGGCGCGAAGCTGGAACGCTATAGCGCGGTGAACGATGCCATCGCCAACTTCCTTGACACAGAAATTCCCGCCCCTGGCGATGATGCAAGTTACACGCAGGTCAAGGAATGGGAAGCACGGCGCAGCCTCGCAAAGGTTGCCATTCATGACCTGGAAGAGCAGGTCACACGCGAAGTGATTCGCTCCGGCAAGCGAACCGACGGCCGCTCGATGGACGAGTTGCGTACCATCATCTGCGAAGCCGGTGTTCTGCCCCGTGTGCACGGCTCAGCCGTTTTCACGCGTGGCGAAACGCAGGCGCTGGTCACCGCCGTGCTTGGCACCGGTAAGGATGAACAGATCGTTGACGGCCTGAGCGAAGAGTATTCCGAGAAGTTCTACCTGCATTACAACTTCCCCCCGTTCTCGGTTGGTGAAGCCAAGCGAATCACCGGCCCGGGTCGCCGCGAAATCGGCCACGGCATGCTCGCCCAGAAGGCGCTGCAGCCTGTGCTGCCGCCGGTTGAGCAGTTCCCGTACACCGTCCGTCTGGTCAGTGACATTCTTGAGTCGAATGGTTCGTCCAGCATGGCGAGTGCCTGTGGTGGTACGCTTGCAATGATGGATGCGGGCGTTCCGATCAAGGCGCCGGTGGCTGGTATCTCCATCGGTTTAATCCAGGCGGACGAGGATGGCCAGGAAGACATCTTCCTGACTGACATTCAGGGTGAGGAAGACCACTTTGGTGACATGGACTTCAAGGTCACCGGTACACGCGAAGGTATTACCGCGATTCAGTTGGACCTGAAGATCGCCGGCCTGAACATGGACCAGGTTCGTAAGACTTTTGAATTGGCCAAGAAGAATCGCATTGAGATCATCGACATGATCGAAGCGGAGATTCCAACGCCGCGCGAAAGCATCAGTCACTACGCGCCGCGCCTGCTGACCACAAAGATACATCCTGACAAGATCGGCAAGCTGATCGGTCCGGGTGGCAAGACCATTCGCGCGTTGGAAGAATCAACCGGCGCGACGATCGAGATCAACGAAGATGGCACGATCATTGTGTCGGCCGTCGGTGGCGGCAAGGCAGAGCGTGCGGTTGAAGAAATCGAGATGCTTTGTGCGGAAGTGAAGGTTGGTACGATTTATAACGGTAAGGTAGTGTCGGTGAAAGATTTCGGTGCGTTTATCGAGCTTGCTCCCGGCACCGAAGGGCTCTGCCATATTTCGGAACTGGCTGACCGTTATGTAGATAAAGTGGCTGATGTTGTGAAGATTGGCCAGCAGGTCCGGGTAAAAGTGATTCTTGTTGACGAACAGGGCCGCATCAAGCTGTCAATTCGTCAGGTAGAATCTGATGAAACAGAGAAAGAAGAAGCTTCCGCTTCGTAGCTTTTTCGGTTAGTATTGTGTAGTGATGGCGGTTCGGGGAGCCGCCGTGGGTTTTTTTGGAGAGTCTGTTGCAGTAGGTTATGGGCTGACTACTGCGGCATGTCATTTTCTACGTTGATTCTGCATATTTGTGTTTTGCATGAATCGACAATGAACCGTCGTTGGGATGGTCAGTAAGTGCCATCTGACAGACAGTTATTATTGCCCCGTTGAGTGTGCATGGGATAGAGAGACTGATCTGTTGCTGGTTTGCCAGCGCCTCGAGGTTTTGTTGCGTCTGTCTGATTGGTTCGCAGCCCGCGAAGCAGGAGACGTCATGTCGACTCAGGGAAAGGTCAAGTGGTTCGACCCAAAGAAAGGTTTTGGCTTTATTGTTGGTCCGGAGGGTCAGGACGTTTTCGTCCATTACAGCCAGATCGAAGGTGACGGTTTTCGCTCTCTAAAAGATGGCGAAAGCGTTGAATACGAACTGGTTGAGTCCGACAAAGGCTTTCAGGCAAGAACCGTCTCGAGAGTACAGGTAACAGCCGACGCTGAAAACGGTGATTGACCGACGCGCCGCGTCGCGAGAGCACTTCGGTATCGGGTTTATCTGTTCAACGGGGAGAAACTGACAGACTCATTTATAGAGAATGAGAACGCGTCATATCTTGCCAGTATCATTTCGAAATAGAAAGTTCGTTTCGAAACTGTTGCATCTATAAATGCAATTCGGGTAAGGGAAATCACTGTTCGCTGGCACCGCCTATTCCTATCTTTGCCGCGGTACCAATTGCTAATAGAAACCAAATAATATCGAATATGCCCAATGTGCTTAGTATCTGGTCTGTCAATGACATGTCTGTTGTGACATCCAGTATGAATTCTCCGGCAAGTTTCTTTCGATCGTCCTCGCTCATGTTGTTGTAGTAATTCTTTACTTCATTGTCTGCTTTGGTTGCCAGCTCCTCTGTCCAGTTTTCAGAGTCGTAGACTTTTTGTATCTCCGGCGTGAACTTGCGATTTTCGTACATGTATATTTCGACGACCCATATCATTTCTTCCTCGTTATTCGCATACTGTTCCGCCCAGGCCGCCCAGGCCGCCCAGGCCGGCCAGCACCATTGAACCAGGAGTACTTTGCCGATCAGGATTCCCAGGACGGCCATGGATGTCGCAATGCCGGCTGCGCGTAGGCCCGGCTCGCCGCCAGCGGCCATCGTTCCCACGCCGGCGAGAACACCAACCAGCCACGCAATCCACCCCAACTCGTACTCGGTCACGTACGCGACACCGCCCCAGATCACACCGCCAATCACCGCGCCAATGCAACCGCCTACCAGGCCTCCGACCAAGCCACCGACGGCTACGGGACTTCCCGAGCCGGACTTTGATCGGCCGCCAGTTGCATCATCCGCCAGCCGATGATCACAAGTTGCGCACACACGCGCATTGGGCAGCAGTCTGGAACCGCAGTTGGGACAGTTGCCCGGCTCGTCAGTTGCGCGGGATGGTGATTCCGCGGGCAAGTTGGGTACTGGTTCTGCCGTCATTGGTACTGCCGCGACGGCTGACGTTGGTAGTGCAGCGACTGCTTCTGATAAGGCTTCAAGATCATTTGTGTCAGAACCGTCGTTACTGTCATTCAATGCGATTGGTTCGATGTCATGGGTTGAGGCTGTCATTGCCGGCGGCGTTGCGGGCTTGCTTGACGCTGTGTCCGGCTCCGGTGCCACCGGAATTTCATCAGCTTGCGTCGGCGCAGGCGCGGTCGATCTAGCAGGCGATTCGGACTTCGCGGGCAATGGTTCCGGCGCCAACGCAATTGGCTCGATTGTCTCTACAGGTGGATTTGCTGTCGCAGATTTGATCGGCGATTCGTCGGTTACGGTGCGCGGTGCAGTTTGCTCTTGGCCTGCGCCGGTCGTCATTGGAATCTGTATGACTGTTTCACACCCCTTGCACTTAACGCGTTTGCCCGCGAACGAATCTGGCGCGTTCATCTTCGCGCCACATTGCGTGCATCTGATTTTCAGCATCTGAACCCTGTCGATTTCAGATTAATCGTCGATGTATCGCTGCTTATTGAGAGGGGGGCTGGCAGACGTCATCCAGCACATGCTCCGCCACGAAAATAGGAATGTTTGTCGCGATCCCAAGTGCGATTGCATCGCTGGGGCGCGAATCTATGTCGATGGTGTCGTCGCCTTTTGTCAGGATGAGCCTTGCATAAAAGGTGTGGTCTTTCAGGTCGTTGATGTAAATGCGATCGATTCTCGCGCCGAGTTGCTCGATCACCGTCGCGAGCAGTTCGTGTGTCATCGGGCGAGGCGGCTGCTTTTCCATCAGCCGTCGTTCGATCGCGAGCGCTTCGGTAGGGCCGATCGCGATTGGAAAGATGCGTTCGCCGTCCACCTCGCGCAGTTCGACAATGTGAGATTCGTGTTCTTCACGAATCAGGATGCGTGATAACTCCATTCGCACCGGCATTGTGTCAATCCCTCCAATATGGAATCAGATTCCCATCAGGTGTTCCATGACGGCGAGTTCCAGTGCTTCGTAGTCACGTGCCTCAATACACTGTTGTTCAACTTTAGTATCGAATGTGCGGGCCTTTTCCACAAGGGTTTTGAAGATTCGCATGCTGTTGGACAGGTGCTTCGTGGCGACATCCGCCTTTTGCGTACGCATGGCTTTGACGTCAAACGCGACCATGCCGATCTTGCCGAATTCCGCGCGGTCCAGCACGCGCACCTGGTTAAACGCCACGCGCAGGTTGGCCGCGCCAAATGATTTGTCCTGGTCGTACTTCAGCCCGTTCTGATCGTTCAGGTGAACGCTCCAGAGTTTGTTCATCGACAGTGCGAACGCCATGTCGTCCGCAGGGTCGAGTCCTGCCAGAAGCGAGTGCGCTGTTTCAATCAGGCCGCCGACGCGTGCCGGATCAGTCGTACGCTCTGCAAGCGCCAAAGCATGACCGATGGTTGGTATGTAGGCGATATCCATCGGCTCGTTGGGTTTGGGCTCGATTGCGATTCGCACCTTGGGATTGTGTTCGAGGATGGCGTTGATCGCATCGACCAGATGTTGATGCGCGGTAACGGCATCCTTTGCCTCACGGATGTAAGTGCCTTCGCGCGCCAGCCAGAGAACAAGCAGGTCCGTGCCCATGACATCGCACAGATCAGCAGTCTGTTTTGATCGGTCGATTGCCCACTGTCGAATCTTCGGATCGTTCGCGGTAAACGCGCCGTCAATGCCGCGGGCATCTTCCCACAGGCGCGGCGCGACGATTTCGGCAGTCAAGCCTTCGTTATCCAGTACTTTTCGGAACTGGGCCGCGTCGTCGAGTACCTGCTGGTGGGACTTGTCTTCGATCTGTGGCACGCAGTCGTCATCGTGAAGCATGATGCCGTCGAACCCGAGCTTCTTGTAGGTCGCGAGTTTTTCAGCAAAGTCGACAGTGGGCCGGACGGTCGGCCCGAACGGGTCGGCGCCCTCGTGAATGTTCCATGGGCCGAACGAGAATTTATAGTCAAACGTCATTTGAATATTCCTGGCAAAATAGCGGACAAGTATCAATGTCGTGTTTATACTACCGAGTCTCTATAGTACACGGGATGGCATTCGAATGTTGTGTTTGAACTGCCACAAACATTGATGTTTCTGCAACCAATAACATCTTGGAAATTCATTACGCTGGGCGTGGTCTTACAACTGAGCCTGCTGTCATCTTCGATGGTGTTTGCTCAGGAAGGTCCGCCGCCGGCAATGGTGCGCGTTGGCCAGGTTGTGCAGGAGGAACTGATCGCGCAGTGGGATGTTGTCGGTCGATTGCGCGAGCTTCGCCGGGCAACCGTTGCGGCCGAATTGTCCGGGCGCATTGTTTCAATGCCCGTTGAAGAAGGCGATCGCGTTAAAGGTGGCAAGACAGTTCTGGTTCAGATCGATGATGTGTGGGCGAAGATCAAAGTTGCCCGCGCCGAAGCGGATCTGTCTGCCGCTGAAGGCAGGGTAGCCGAAACAGAAGCAGCGCTCGATCAGGCAAGGCGGGACGCGACCTATCTGGAACAGTTGGAGAAGCAAGGCTCCGCGCGTGTCAAGGAAGTCGAGGACGCTCAGACACTGGTACGGTCGGAGGTCGCGCGCCTGGCAAGCGCCAAAGCCGAACTGCTCGGCGCCAAATCCGATTTGAAGTTAGCGAAAGAAGAGTTGGACCGTTCAGCCGTCAAAGCCCCGTTTGACGGGATTGTCATCAGCAAGCAGACCGAAGTCGGCCAGTGGGTCGACAGCGGCGCTGCGGTCGTTGAGATTATTTCAGTTGGCCAGATTGATGCATATCTGGACGTTCCGGAGCGATTTGTTAACCAGTTGGCAAAAGACACGCCGATCGAAGTGGTGATTGATCCGCTCGGACGCGAGATGTTCGGCAAGGTAGCGGCGCTGATTCCGTCCGGGTCCTCACTGGCTCGTACCTTTCCTGTGAAGGTTCGTCTGGACAATGCCAAGGGCGAACTGATGGCCGGGATGAGCGTGACCGCGCACGTCCCGACCGGCAGGAAAGCGAAGATGCTGACCGTCCCGCGCGATGCGATCCAGCGGGACGCAACTGGTGCGAAGGTATGGGCGAATTTGAATGGCAGTGCTATGCCGATCAACGTCCGTATTCTGTTTGGGGTAGACGAGCGATACGCGATTGAACCGAAAGGTGGCGGGCCACCGTTGATGCCCGGCATGCAAGTTGTCATCGAAGGGGCTGAGCGACTGTTTCCGACTCAGCCTCTGAATATCGTTGAGCAGAACCCCAAAGCCGCGATGCAGCAGTAACGCGTCGGGCCGACAGCAATGGACTACATTCGTTTTGCAATCTCGAATCCCGTCAAGGTCACGGTCGGTGTCTTGTTGATCGTGCTTTTCGGTGTCCTTGCGCTGGTGACGATTCCGATTCAACTGGTTCCCGACGTTGATCGGCCGGTCATCTCTGTTGAAACCAACTGGACAGGCCGAAGCCCACAGGAAGTCGAACGCGAAATCATTGAAGAGCAGGAAGACAAGCTTAAGAGCCTGTCCAACCTCAAGAAGATGACCGCGACCGCTTCTCAGGGAACAGCTGAAATCCAGTTGGAGTTTTACATCGGCACAGACATCACACGCGCGCTGCAGGAGGTGTCGGACAAGCTGCGCGAAGTGCCCGAATATCCTGCGGATGTGGATGAGCCGGTCATCAGCGCATCGGACATCGCCAGTGAAAACGCCATCGCGTGGATTATTCTTGACAGTACCGATCCAAACTACAACGTACCCGAAGCATTTGATTTTGCGGACAAGCGTGTCAAACCTTACCTGGAGCGCGTGTCCGGCATATCGCGCATGAACATTTACGGTGGGCGCGAACGTGAAGTTCAGGTGCGCATCAACCCGCACCGTCTCGCGTTGCGCGGCATCACCTTTAACGAACTCTATGACTCACTTCGAAACGAGAATGTCAATGTCTCGGCCGGCGACCTGGTTGAAGGGCGCCTTGATATCCGTATTCGTTCCGTGGGGCAATACGACAATCTGAACGACATCCGCGAGACGGTGGTTTCTTATACCGATGGCGGGCCCGTCCGGGTCAAAGATATCGGTGACGTGATATTGACCCTTGAAAAGCGGCGCAGCTTCGTGCGCGCCAATGGCAAGGGCGCGATGGCCGTCAACGCGATTCGTGAAACAGGCGCCAATGTGATCGAGATCATGGAGGGCTTGCGGCAGCGCATCGATTACGTCAACGAGAATATTCTGCCACTTTACGAAAACGACAAGTATCAGCTGCGGCTGCGCCAGGTATACGACGAAACCGTGTACATCGACGACGCGATTGATCTGGTTCAGTTGAACCTCGTGATCGGCGGCGTACTGGCCGGCACCGTGCTGTTACTGTTCCTGCGCACAATTCGTCCGACGGTGGTGATCGCTCTGGCGATTCCGATCAGCGTGATCGGTACGTTTGTGGCAATGACGGCATTCGGCCGCAACCTGAACGTGATCAGCCTGGCCGGTCTCTCCTTCGCGGTGGGGATGGTGGTGGACAACGCCATTGTCGTGTTGGAAAACATTGACCGCCATCTTGGGATGGGCCAGAAGCCGATGCAGGCGGCGTACAACGGCGCCAAGGAAGTATGGGGCGCCATTCTGGCATCAACCGGAACCACGCTTGCCGTGTTTGTTCCGGTGCTGATGGTGGAAGAGGAAGTCGGGCAGTTGTTCCGCGACATTGCCCTGGCCATCTGTGCTGCGGTGGCGTTGTCGTTGATCATTTCCATCACGGTGATTCCGTCCGCTTCCGCTCGATGGCTGCGCGTCAGGCGTCAGCCGACCGGCATCAGCAAGGCGTTCAAGAGCCTGTTCGGCCTGACGTGGCTGCTGAACAAGGTGGTGGATCTGTTTGCGCGTTTTGTTTACAAGTTTTCCGGCCCCGGTGCGGTCGCATGGATGGGGCGAATCGTCATCGTCGCGGTACTGACCGTTGTTGCAATATTCGGTGCTTCAAAGTTGATGCCACCGGCGACTTACCTGCCGTCGGGTAATCGCAACCTGATTTTCGGCATCATGTTCACCCCGCCGGCGTACAACCTCGATCACAACGAGTTCATCGGCGACCGCGTGGAATCCGGTGTGCGGCCCTACTGGGAAGCTGAAACCACTGAAGAAGCAACTGCCATTCAGCCCGTTTTCAACTTTTTCACGCAGCAGCCTTATCCACAGGTCCCTGCCATTGACAACTACTTCTTTGTTTCTTTTGGCGGCACGATCTTCATGGGCTGTTCCAGCCTGGACAAGGAACTCGTCAGTCCGCTCGGCTCGGTGCTGTCGGGTGCGATGTCCAGTGTGCCCGGCGCATTCGGGTTTGCACAACAGTTTTCTATTTTCGGCATGGGACTGGGTGGTGGTAACTCCATTGACGTTGAAATTGCCGGTTCAGACCTTGGGCAACTTCGCCAAAGTGCGCAGGCCATGTATATGGCGCTTGCTCAGAAGTTTGATTTCCGCAGCGTTCGGCCTGAGCCGCTGAACTTCAATCTGGCCGGCCCGGAAGTGCAGGTTCGTCCGGACTATGTGCGGTCGAGTGAGCTGGGCATCAACATGTCTAATCTCGGGGTGGCCGTGGCTGCGCTGGTCGACGGAACTGTCATTGGCGATTACCGCTATGAAGGTGATTCAATCGATTTGCGCTTGATTCGTCATCCTGACGTACAGTTGACCGCGGACAGTTTGCGCATGATGCCCTTAGCCTACGAGGACCGTGACGGGCAGGTGGGCACGATACCGCTGGGCGCGATTGCACAAATTGTGAATACCGAGGCGCCGCAACAGATTCAACGCAAGGAACAGCTTCGCTCGATCACGCTACTGGTGACGCCGCCGCCGGAGATTCCGCTAGAAACCGCTGCGCAAATGGTCAGCGAACTTGAAGGGGAATTGCGCTCACAAGGACAGATTTCTCCATTGGTCCAGGTCATTCAGGCGGGTACGGCCGATCGCCTAGTGCAGGTCCGCGAAACGCTGCTCGGTAAGTGGACCGGCTTCAATGCGAACAGTCTGCTGAGCGTCGGTTTCAGTCGAATGTTCCTGGCGCTGCTGATTACCTACCTGCTGATGGCGGCGCTGTTTGAAAGCTTCCTGTATCCGTTCGTCATCATGTTCAGCGTGCCGCTGGCAACTGTCGGTGGATTCATCGGCCTGGCGTTGGTTCGGTTTATCGACCCGTCGCAGCAACTGGACATGCTCACGATGCTCGGCTTCGTGATTCTGATCGGCGTGGTGGTCAATAACGCGATTCTGCTGGTGCATCAGGCGCTGAACTTCATGCGCGGCACAGCGGAAGAGGACGGTGCTGTCGCCAGGCCGCATTCGCCCAGTGAGGCGATTCGTGAAGCGGTACGTACGCGCGTACGTCCGATTTTCATGACCACGCTGACCAGTGTGTGCGGCATGGCGCCGCTGGTTCTGTTCCCGGGCTCGGGCAGCGAGTTGTATCGCGGGCTCGGCAGTGTGGTCGTCGGTGGCCTGATTGTGTCGACCGTGTTTACGTTGCTGGTCGTGCCGCTCGTGTTCAGTATTGCGATTCAGTTTAAAGCGGTGTCTTATCGTCTGTTTGGTTGGGAATCATCTGAACTGGCTGTTGTGCTGGCTGGTTCAGACGCTGAATCAACAACTGCGCCGCAGCCGATCGAGAAGCCGAAGGTTGAAGTGAAAGAGGAGAAAGACGAATCAGATTCGGACGTTGACAAGGTTATCGCCTCAGAAAAACGTGAAGAATCTGCTTCGTGACCCGATAAAATCGGGCCAAATCGACCTCAGATGAACTTTTTTCGCAAACTTGAGTGGATTTTGCTCAGGTTTTTGGAATGAAAATCGTTCTTCAACCGATATAGCAGTTAGTAAAAGCGCATGGCGGTCAACGGACGCCTCCGAAAACCACCGTCGCTTGTGAGTTTGTATCACCACGGCCTGTGGTTCGCGGGCCAGCATTAAGGATCGTGATATGGCCTTTGACCATGCGACGTCCGTCACCGTTGGTCGTGCCCCCAAGGCAGGAAAGAAATATTTCACACTTGAAGAAGCGAACCGGGCGCTGGCTTATGTCAGCCCTGTGACGCGAGATCTGATGGACTGCTACAGTCGCGTGGTTGACATTCGGCGCCGCATCGAACATCCCGGCGATGACGACAGCCGCGAACACCTTGAAGCAGATTACGAATCCGCCATGGATCAGTTAAGCGATCTGGTCGACGAACTGCATCACGTGGGCGTTGAACTGAAAGATTTTGAACGCGGCCTGATCGACTTTCCGGCCGTCCACGAACAGCGAGAGATTTATCTCTGCTGGGAATACAGCGAACAGCGCATTCTCGCGTGGCATGAAGCCGAGTCCGGCTTTGCTGGTCGACAGGATGTCGCACTGCTGCACGACCATTTGGATACGCAGGAACGTGCTGCCTGAAAAGGAATAGGTTTGCGTCAATTACGGCGCGACTGTTTGAATACGAAGCGGTGGAGTACCGGGCCTGATATGGCCCGGTTTTTTATTTGGCTGGGTTTACTTTACTGGTCGTTTTGGTCAAATGCCGCCAGTGCGTCATCCACGCTGGTATAGACATGCAGCAATTTATCCAGGCGCGTCAGTGTGAATACCTTTGATACCTGCGGGTCCAGTCCCGCAAGGTGCAGTCGGCCGTCTTTCTTCTCGGCCCACTGGTGTACCTGCACCATCATGCCCAGCACGCCGGACGTGACAAACCGGGCGTCTTCAAAGCTGACCACGATATGCGGGTGGTCGGTCTCATTGATCAGCGATTCCAGTTCCTGCTGCATCTGCAACAGGAAGTCCGCGCGAGAGCCTGCCTCATCGATCTTGGTCAGGAGTTCCCGTGATACGATCAGCACGAACGCATGATCCCGGTGCTCGATCGGAAACTTCCACGGTTGATATTCATCTGCTGCTTCCATGGCGGTGCATCATACAATCGCCGGGTGGTTTCCCCAAGCGACGGCGCGTCTGTATGCTGTGCGAACGGCTGGTTCGGAGTTGGAAAATGTCGAATATTCTTTCGGAAATTGTTGAATCCAAAAGGGCCGAAGTCACGGCTGCCGCCGCAGCGCGCCCGCTCGACGATTTGCGCAGGCAGGTGGCTGATGCGCCGGCGCCACGCTGTTTCTTTACGGCTCTGACCGAGCCGGCGGGCAAGCTTCGCGTGATTGCCGAGGTGAAGAAGGCCAGCCCGTCCGCCGGCCTGATTCGCGAGGACTTTGACCCCGTTGCCATTGCCACAGCCTACGAGCAGAACGGCGCTGCGGCCGTCAGTTGCCTCACGGACGAGAAGTATTTCCAAGGATCACTTACATATCTGACGCAGATTCGAAGCGCCATCTTATTGCCCGTGCTTCGCAAGGACTTTCTGATTGACGTGTATCAGGTGTATGAAGCCAGAGCGGCCGGCGCGGATGCGGTGTTGCTGATTGCCGAATGTCTTTCAATCGACACGATGAAAGAATTGCTGGAACTGACCGGCGAACTCGGCATGACCGCGCTGGTTGAGATATACGAGCCGTCCAACCTTCAGCCTGTTCAACAACTGCTCGAGGATACACCCGGCACCAAAAGCCTGCTGGGAATCAACAACCGCAATCTGAAGATCATGAAGACTGACTTGGCTCACACGATTGACTTGCTGGGCCAGGTGCATGACCGGAGTCGACTCGTCAGTGAGTCAGGCATTCGCACGCCGGCCGACGTTGCCCGCCTGCGAGATGTGGACGTTCATCGCATTCTGGTTGGCGAACACCTGATGCGTCAGCCGGATGTCGGCGCTGCGCTGCGGGAACTCATGTCAGGCGGCGCCTGAATCTGTGCGCAATCCACAACCAGTCCGTCGTACGCCGGCTGCACATGTGCCGGGAGTTGCTCCAGCAAAGCAGCATGTTTCACGTCGTGCGCCAGATGGGTCAGGTATGCCATCGTCGGCTGAATCTGTTCGATCTGCTCCAACGCCTGATCGATTGTCATGTGCGTGGGGTGATGCTTGTAGCGCAGCCCGTCAATGACCAGAATGTCCAGCTCTTCAAGCAACGGATAACTCTCCGGCGGAATTGATGACACGTCCGTGCAATACGCCAGTGAATACTTGCCGCGCGGCGCTTCGTCTGACGGCAGATCAACCCGATACCCCAGAATCGGCAGGCGCCCGTGCATCAGCCGGATCGGTGTCCACGTCGCGCCGTGGACTGCTTGCGGTACTGCCGGCTCAACCGGCTGCGGGATCAGGTCGGCGATGAAGGTCTTGTTGACATTCGTATGCTTATTGAAGATGTAGAAGAACACCCGTTGCAGCACGTCCATGGTGCTTTGTTCAGCATACACGTCGATTGGCTCGTTCATCACGGCGTTGAATCGTCTGACATCGTCGAGGCCGAAAATGTGGTCCGCATGCGCGTGCGTGAAGAACACGCCGTCGATTCGACTGATCTTTTCACGAATGACCTGCAGCCGCAACTCCGGCGTGGTGTCGATGAGAATCTGGCGTAATTCCCGTTCCGGTTCGGCGTATCGGACCAGGACACCCGGGCGCGTGCGCTGGTCTCGTGGGTCCTGCGAATGGCAGACTTCGCAATCACATCCGATCATCGGGACGCCGGCGCTGGTGCCGGTGCCAAGAAATAAAAGCTGTAATGACATTACTTTGAGATTGTAGTGCCTTATCGGATATCTCGCATTGTGTTAGGAATAGCCCGGTAACTGTAGTCCCAGGTACATTACCGCCGATAGGATTGTTAGGGGCGGGCAACAATATGATGATTTGTCAGTTCCTGCCCCGTTTGGCGTAGCCTTTAACAGATATGTGGGCTACACTTGCCTCCTTCCTGTGTGCAGGAGTTGAACAACCGGCCATGAGTAATCCTTCCCGGCCCCGCCTACTCGTTCTCTCTGGCAAAAACACCAGTCAGCTGGACATTGCGCAGCTGCTCAGTTCCCAACTGGATGTTGAGCAGTTTGACACCATGGACGAAGCCATGGCTGCGCTGCGCGATGGTGAATACCACGCCATCTTCGCGGATGTGGGGGACTTTCTTCCGCTGGAACGGTCTCTGGCCGGCCAGCAGGCGTCAGTCGTGCTCGACACCATCGGCGAAGGTGTCATGGTGGTTGACGAAGACGGGCTCTGTTCCTGGTCGAACCGCCGCATGCGGGCATTTTCCGCGGACGCGATCGAACGGGCCAAGAGTATGTGTATTCGTGCCCGTTCCCTGTTCGTTGCCCAACTGAAAAATACGGAAGACATCCACGCCCTGGTCAGCAAGAAGTTCACGTTTCAGGCTGAAGATGATCGCTACTTCGAATTGATTTGCTCGCCCGTGATTGACGAGCATGGCTCGGTCAAGCAGGTTGTCGCTGTCGTGTGGGACGCTTCGCGCGGTAAGCGTTTGGAACAGAAGATCAACGCGATCGATCGCGCCGGCCGTGAACTGGCCAAGCTGGAAAGCGAGCGCATTGCAAAGCTCTCGCCATCCGAGCGCCTTGGACTGCTCCGCGACAAGATCATCAAGTACAGCAAAGAGTTGATGAGCTTTGACCACTTCGCCATTCGCGTGGTGGACAAGCGCACCAATCGGCTCGAACTGGTCATTGCCGAAGGCTTGCCGCAGGCGGCTATGGAAATCGATCTGTACGCCCAGCCGGAAGGTAATGGCATCAGTGGCTACGTCGCGGCCACCGGGCGCAGCTACATCTGCCACGACACGGAAAAAGATCCGCGCTATATCCTCGGCATCGAACACTGCATGAGTTCGCTGACTGTGCCGCTTCGCCTGTATGACACTGTCATCGGCGTATTCAATATCGAATCGCAGAAGGTCGGTGCGTTTGATGAAGATGACCGGCAGTTTGCGGAAATCTTCGGGCAGTACATCGCTATCGCGCTGAACGTCCTGAACCTGATGGTGGTCGAGCGATGCAACGTGTCGGGCGTGCTGGCAGACAATGTGGTTCAGGAAATGGCTGAGCCACTGAACGATATCGTCACCGAAGCGCAGACGCTGGTGGAAGACTACATCGGCGACGATACCATGCGCAACCGCCTGAATCGTATTCTCGATCATGTTGAGGTGCTTCGCGGCACGGTTCGATCCGTTGCTGCCGGTACGGCGACTGTGTTGGGCGCCAACCAGGTTAAGGATGAGAATCACGATCCGATCCTTGCCGGCAAACACATTCTGATCGCCGACGACGAGGTCAATATCCGCACGACGATCGGCGATGTGTTGACCAAGTATGGGTGCAAGACCACCATCTGTAAGGATGGCTATGAAGCCTGCCATTTACTTGAGCAACGAGACTTTGATTTGGTCGTGTCGGACATCAAGATGCCGCATCGTAACGGCTATGAGATTTTCGCCGCCGCGCAGCGCCGTAGCGAAGACATGCCGGTCATTCTGATGACCGGGTTCGGCTACGACCCGCACCACTCCATTGTTCGTGCATCGCAGGAAGGGCTTTCATGCGTTTTGTTCAAACCCTTTAAGGTTGATCAGATGCTTGACGAAGTCCGCAAGGCCCTGTCACCGCAGGAAGACACCGATCAGGTGCCGCAGGATGCGCCCGCTCAATTCTGACATCAAGTCAGCAAACTCCCTAAGCTGTACGGATGGTCACCGCACGGCACGCAGCCACTACATTACTGATTGAAGCCGCGGAACGGTTTCCGGATATCCAGCCGACTACGGCCGCGTTGCGCGATGTGGCTGATTCACGCGAGCAGCAGCTGGCCACGGCCATTACGCGCACCGTGATGCAGCGGTGGATTACACTCGAATACCTGTTGGATGTGTTTCTTCGCCAGCCCTGCAATAAGCTGGAGCCTGCCATGCGCGGCGTGCTGCTGGGTGGGGCGGCCCAGTTGATTTTCCTGAACCGGTTGCCGTCATACGCGGTTGTCGATGAGACGGTCAATCTGGCCCGCAAATTGGTACGACCGAAGGCCGCCGGGCTGGTCAACGCGGTATTGCGGAAGATTGCGGGGCTGGTGCAGCACGAAGTAACCGGCAAGCCGTGGGAGCCCTCAGCGGAGCGACTCCCGACAGATGACGGTTTCATTCCGCTGTCAGAACCGCTGCTGCCGGAACCGGCCAAGGATATGGCTTTCCACCTGGCTGTCGCAACCAGTCAGCGCGTTGAGTTTGTGCGAGCACTCCATAAACAGTTTGGCGAGGAAGACGCAACTGCAATTTGCCAGTACGCGACGGTCAATCCGCCGACCGTGGTGACTGTGGAAGATGGATTTGAGGTCGGCGAATATCCGTGCCGCGAGCATGATGAACCGAATGCGGTTGTTTTTGACGGCAGCTACGACGAACTTCGGGCGTTTCTTACCGGCCATGCGCAGCGGCGCGTGCAGGACACCGCTTCAACCCGGGCGGCAGCCGTGACGGCTGATCTGAAACCTCAAATGATCGTTGATTTCTGTGCGGGCCGAGGCACAAAAAGCAGGCAATTGGCGTTGTTGCATCCCGAAGCAACCGTCATGGCCGGTGACATCGACGAACATCGATTCGAAGATTTGTGTGAAGCTGCGAAACAGGTCGCGAATTTACAGGCGGTGCGGCCGCAGGACATTGAACCCGGCTGTGCCGATCTGCTGCTGCTTGATGTGCCATGCTCGAACTCGGGTGTCCTGGCCCGGCGGCCGGAAGCCCGCTATCGGCTGACGCCAAAGTCATACCAGCAATTGCAGCAGAAACAGCGGCAAATCGTGAAGGATACAATTGCGCTGATCAAGCCCGGCGGCCATCTGCTGTACAGTACCTGCAGCCTGACGCAGTCTGAAAATGAATCCCAGGTCCAATGGATCGCCAAGTCATTTGATGCGGCAATTCTGAATCAGGAGCTGACGCTTCCCGCCGGTCGCGACACGTCCTATCACGACGGTGCTTTCCACGCATTATTGAAGCTGAATCAGTGACAATATCCGCCTGTTTGAGAGTCATGTCTTTTTGATTTGTACGCCGATATTCACCAACTGGCACGACCTTTGCATCTATACCCTGTCAGGTGTCCGTGCTGCCTACGTATTGCGCACGGCTGAACGATGGATACAGGCTGGAGTGGAGGAAACCCATGCCTCATGGTTATCTGATCGACATGGACGGGGTGATTTACCGCGGTAGTGAATTGATTCCCGGTGCGGATCGTTTCATCGAGCAATTGCTGCTGGAACAGACGCCTTTTCTGTTCCTGACGAACAACAGCCAGCGTACGCGACGTGACGTGGCGGCCAAGCTCCGGCGTATGGGCATCCGAGTTGGTGAAGAGCATATCTTCACCTGCGCCATGGCGACCGCCCGTTTTCTGGCAGCTCAAAAACCAAACGGCACTGCCTACGTGATTGGCGAGGGCGGGCTGTTGCACGCGCTGCATCGCAATGGCTATGCAATCGTGGATCACGATCCAGACTACGTGGTTGTCGGCGAAGGGCGTACATTCAACATGGAGCAGATCGAAGCGGCCGTGCGCATGATTGACCAGGGCGCGAAACTGATCGCCACCAACATGGACCCGAACTGCCCGACCCAACGCGGCCTGCGCCCGGGGTGCGGCGCCATCGTTGCCATGCTCGAAAGTGCAACGGGCGTCAGTGCCTTCAGCGTGGGCAAGCCCAGCCCGATCATGATGCTGGCCGCAAGAAAAGCGCTGGATTTGCGCACTGCTGAAATCGCAATGATCGGCGACACCATGGACACCGATATCCTCGGCGGCGTGCAGATGGGTTATCACACGATACTGGTCCTTTCCGGCGGCACGAAGAAGGAAGACCTGGGCAAGTTCGCTTACCAGCCGGATCGAATTGTTGAGTCAGTGGCCGATCTTTGCGCTGCACAGGAGTTTGCGCTTCGTGCCTGATTGAACGTGGTAGAATACGGTACGGGTGGCTGGTATCAGTGGTCTGATCGTCACAACGTACCAATGACGCAGATACAAACTGAGTTTGAAACACGGTGGTGGCACAAAGCGGACGATGAACCGTCGAAGGTTGTCTGTACGTTGTGCCCGCGCGAGTGTCACATCAAAGAGGGCAGTCGCGGCTTCTGCTTTGTGCGCGCCAACGTGGAAGGCGAACTGGTTCTGACCACCTATGGAAGAAGCAGCGGTTTCTGCATCGACCCGATCGAGAAGAAGCCGCTGAATCACTTTCTCCCCGGCACGCCGATCCTGTCGCTCGGCACCGCCGGTTGTAATCTCGGGTGCAAATTCTGCCAGAACTGGGACATCTCTAAAAGCCGCGAGATGGATACGCTGGCCGGGCAGGCCGGTCCCGAAGCCATTGTGCAGGCGGCCAAACAGACCGGCTGTCGCAGCATCGCATTCACGTACAACGACCCGACGATCTGGGCGGAATATGCCATCGACACCGCGAAGATCGCTCGTGCGGAAAACATCAGGACCGTCGCCGTCACGGCCGGCTACATCAGTCCCGAGCCGCGTGTTGAGTTTTATCACTGGATGGATGCGGCCAACATCGACCTGAAGGCGTTCACCGAAGTCTTCTACCGCAAGCTGACCCAAACCCAACTGGCTCCAGTGTTGGATACGCTCAAATACCTGAAACACGAAACAGATGTCTGGTTCGAAATCACCAACCTGATGATCCCGACTGAGAACGACTCAATCGACGAAACGCGCGAGATGTGCGACTGGATCGTCAAGGAACTTGGCCCGGACGTGCCGGTGCACTTCACGGCGTTTCATCCGGACTTCAAGATGCGCGACCTGCCGCGCACACCGCACGAAACACTGATTCGCGCTCGGGCCATTGCGATCGATTGCGGCATTCAGTACGCCTACGTCGGCAATGTCAACGACCGGGAGAATCAGAGCACGTATTGTCACGAATGCGGAAACATGGTTGTTGAACGCGACTGGTATGAGCTTGGGACGTACGCCTTACGCGGCAATACATGTAAGCACTGCGGGGCGACTATTCCCGGAATTTATGATGAGGACAGCGAAACACCGGGCGATTGGGGACGCAAGCGCCAGCCCATAGGTATCAACGACCCGCGACAGTACATTTCGGTTTCCACTTCCGCACTGAATCGGGCGCTGGCGGACCCCGAACAGGACGACAATGTCATGCAGTCATCCGAACCTGAAGAATCGGTCGAGCAACCTGCTCCGAGGCTGGATTTCGATGAATCTCAGCAGAAGCGCTTGCTTGAATATGTTCGCGATCAGGTGCGCATCGCCGTGGCCGGTGCGGAGCCTTCCGTTGAATTGTCGGCTGACTTGGCAGACGCGCCCGCGTGGGGCTTGTTCGTCACGCTCAAACGCGCGGGGCAGCTGCGCGCCTGTCGCGGGCGTTGGGGGCAGACCGCGTCGCTTGGCGAACTGCTCACACAGGTGACGCGCGATACCGCGGTCAACGATGTTCGATTCGCACGCATCACACCACAGGAAATCGACCGGCTCGACATAGATCTGTCATTGATGCACAGTCCCGAGGCCCTGGCGCAGAAGGGGGCCGATCTGATATCAGCCGTAAAGGTTGGTGTTCATGGGCTGGTGATTGCGCATGCGCGCGGACGTGGATTGCTGCTGCCGAACGTGCCCATAGAAAATGGCTGGGATACGCAAACGTATCTCTGTCAGCTTTGCGCGAAGGCAGGACTGCCGCAGGATACGTGGCTGACCGATGCATCGACACAGATCATGACGTTTCAGACGCTCATGATGATGCAGCACGCATCGCAGCCTGACTTCGACATTGATCAACTGACGGTAAACCGGCTGGCGCAGCTTTGTGATTTGGCCGGCGCGGTGTTTCAGGAGCGTGCGGAACCAACCATCGCGGACGAGGTGCTTAACCAGGAAATCGATCAGGAGATGGGCATACAGATCCATGCGCCGGGGAACGCGGTTGGCACCTCGCTCGGAGCCGGGCTGTCGCTGATTGATCTGACGCGCAACGCGGCCACGTCGCTTCGCCAGTTCTGTTTGCAGCAGGGCGCCGAGCCGCGAGGCTTTGATCGACTGGTCGTGCTGCATCAGTCGATCCGTCTGCGCGCCGCCGACTATCCGAATCGGCACGGCCTGTTGGCATACAACGCGGTGCTTGCCGAGTCTGAGCAGGGCTGGGCTTTGGCCCTGCCGCAGGCCGGGCAACAGAACGACATGGTCGGCCAGGCCATGCAGGCGGTCGGACTTGATTACAACACGTGGAAGAACGCGCAGGAGAAACAAATGGTCAAGCCGCGGCTTACTGCTTTTAACGCCTTGTTTCAGAGTTCAAAGTATCGTCCCGGCGGACTTGATAAGCGCGAGCCGTTTCGAGCAGGCCAGTTCTATCCACGCGAGCTGCAGAGCGTGAAGGCAGACGTTGCGGCTTATCTTCGAGAAGGGCAGGGGGCGACACGTCGTGATGCCCGCGCGGTCATGTTGCCTCACGCGGGGTGGACGTTCTGTGGCAAGACCATGGGTAAGACACTCGGCCATGTCAACGTGCCGGACACAGTGATTATCGTTGGCCCGAAGCATACGGCCTTCGGCGTCAACTGGTCGGTTCCGCCACATCGTCAATGGGATCTGCCCGGCCTGTCTGTGCCGATTGATACCGAAATCGTCGGGCAGTTGCTCGACGCCATTCCTGGTCTGCGCTGTGATGTTGAGGCACATCAGCAGGAGCACGCGGTTGAAGTGATCATCCCGTTCCTGCACGCGCTGAATCCGAACATCCAGGTGGTCCCGATGGTGATCGGGCAATGCAATTTCGAACAGGTTCAGATGCTCGGCAAGGCAATTCGTTCCGTGGTTGATCGCGCGGAGGCTGCCGGCCGGAAGATATTGCTTGTGATCTCCAGCGACATGAACCATTTCGCGACGGAGCAGAGAAGTCACGTTTTGGATAAGCTCGCGCTGGATGCCATGTGTTCAGGTGACGCCAAATCACTCTTCGACACCTGCATGGCCGAACAGATCAGTATGTGCGGCGTGCGCCCGGCTGCAATCATTATGGAGGCATTGTCAAAGGGCGAGCCATCACTGATAAAACCGGAATTGATTCACTACACCACCAGCGCGGAAGCCAGCGGCGACACGTCGCGCGTGGTCGGATACGCCGGCGTCGTCATTGACTGATTTTTACAAGAGAGCACTGTTCGCTGTTGCCCCGACAAACCCATTATCTCGTCGAAAATAACCGTAGTGCAAACCGATCATTAACAATATACTACCAATCCAGAAACAAACACTTTTTGGGTTGGAATATCCATTTGTCTGAAATCACGCAGCCGGAATCATCACGGTCCTTTCCGGACATCGGGCCGTTTTTCATGTATTGCATGCGACAGATCGTCTGGCCATGGCTGTTAGTGCCTTTGGGCTGCGCGTTTCTGTTTGGATGGCTTCTCGATCATCATGTCTTCCACGGCCTGAAAGACTTCTATGAATTCGTCGCCCTGAAGATGCTTCAGTTCGGCGTTTTGGTCACAGTTATTCGCTTCCTTGTCCGGCGAGACCGTTTCCTTGGCTGGCTCATGATTCTTGCCATCGCGCTGTGTTGTCGCGAAATACACTTTGTCGGCACGTCCAACGGCGTGTACATCACGCTGGTATTGCTCGCACTGGTTCTCTGGCTGAAGTATCCATGGTTTACCGGGTATCTGGCCAGCCGATTCAATGTGACTCTGATTGCGACGGCTTTCTTCTGTTACTTCATCGCGGTGACGCTTGATCAACACTGGTGGCGATCATTTGATGCGGTGGCCCGTGTGGATTCATCGCTTGAGGAACGCATGGAAGTGCTCGGCCACGGCCTGATGTTGATGCTGTTTCTATTGGCACGCAAAGGCGACGGCCCAATACTGGTTTGGCCTCCGGTCGAACAAAGGGAAGAAACTGAGGAGTCGGACCCAGCCTGATCGACGGCACTACGAAAGCCGGATTTTATGAATCCACGACTTGCCGCAATCCAGCTCGACACCACGCCTTGCGAAGTCAATATGAATGTGCATAAGGCCATGGGTTGGGCCAAGCGCGCCTTTGATGCGGATGCGAAGTATGTTTTCTTCCATGAAGGTCTGACTGCGGACTACACGCCGGACCCGATGAAGTACAGCCGGGCGATCGATTCATCGGAAGTCTATGGGTTCTCTTACCTTGCTCAGCAGCACAAGGGCTATGTCGCTCTCGGGCTCAATGAAATCTGGGAAGGGCAGCCGTACATTTCGATGGTCTTCCTCGGACCCAGCGGTGTGATTGATGTGTACCGCAAGTCGTTTCTGTGGCCCAACAAGTCACAGCAGGAGGAAGGCTTTGACGAATTCGTAGCGCAGTATGTGCCATTCAAAAGCGGCTACCGATGTGAGCGCGGCATCCTCGGCGCCGGTGATGGGACGAAGGTGATCAAAGTCGGCGATCTGCGCATTGGCTGCATCATCTGTGCGGACGGAAGCCAGCCCGAAGCCTGGGCGACCTTTGAGAAGGAAAAGGCAGATCTCATTTTCTGGCAGAACAACCGGACCAACGTGATTCGGCCGGGCGACGCTCAGGAACACGCCAAAGAACTGAACACGCCCATGGTCGTCACCAATCGCTGCGGGTTCTCCTATCACGCATTCCTCGAGGGCGGCACCTGCTTCATTGCAGACGACGGTTCCGTCGTTGCGCAGGCAAATGAAAAGGGTGAGGAAGAAATGATCTTTGCGGACCTGGCGGATCTGAGGAAGTCCGGTTGGACGGGATGATTGAACCGGCTTGCCCAATGCCATCATGGTTTGCGTGAATAAACCGCATGACTTAACGACTTGGTCGAGCCTTTCGGCCCGACAATCTCCAGGTCTTCCATCTTCCACCATCTCGCATGGCCGTCGTAGAACGCGATGTTCGCGCCTTCAATGTCCACAGGCAAAATGACTGTGCGGAAGCCCAGAGATGGGTTGTCTGACACCTCCGGCCACTCGGGCCCCGGTCCGTGATTGGCGAACGAGCCGAGCGTCGGGTGAAGATTCACCGTGTCCTGGGCCATGGGCATGTTTGCCGGCCGCTTGACGCCATCAAGGTTTGTAGGTGGCCCTTCGGGAAGATCGAAGTCCGGCGTTGCCCGGCCGGGAAAGTAGAAGTACATGCCGCTGCTGTGCGCCCGCGTGTTGTTCGGGTGGTCTATCGGCGCTCGCCCGATGTTCGGCTCGACGGTGAGTTTGAAGTTGGCTACGTATGGCCGCATAAAGTCGCGCATGTCATATGAGCTGCCATCATGTTTAAAGGTGCGCGGAGAAGTGTTCGGCGCGTTCGCGGCGGGAAAAGCTTCGTTGTTGAAGTCCGTGGCGTAGGTGGTCGTCGCCGCCGTCCACTGGCGAAGGTTGTTGAGGCACTGAAGCTTGCGAGCCGCGTCACGCGCTTCCTGTAGTGCCGGCAGCAACATTGCGATCAGCACGCTGACGATGCTGATGACGACCAATAGTTCCATCAAGGTAAAGCCGGATGAATATGGTGCACGACGCGTCATGACAGGCTCCAAAGCGCATAAGTTGTAGAAAAACTAGGTCGCGCTGAAAGGCATGTCCATGCGGGCTTTGTATGATATCTTGGTTGATCGACGATCTATCGATCACCAGAAACCGAGGGGGTGTCGTGAAATCCAGAATCAGAATTAGTACACCAAGCCTGATACTGTTTGCTTCCTGGCTCTGGTTCATGATGTTTCTCGCTGCAAGTCACGATGGTTACTACGAGCAAGAAGTCCCTGATGTAGTCGTTGAGAGCGTTTATCTGATGGGTGGCAATGCCATCATCACGACAGCAGATGGACCGACTTATCACCTTGACTCGGTCAAAACGGCTGAGGGGGTGGAAGTACCCCAATTACTTCAATCAGGTGACAAAATCAGGAAGTACGCCGATTCTTATGAATTATGGCTAAATGGGGAACTGATCGTCACCAAAGAAATCGCAGCATGGCAAGGTCCCCGACTTGGCTGGTACTTCAACGGTTTAATTGCCTCCGTCTCGACCATTATCGTTTTTTTGCGTTTCGCGCGGTATATGAGGGGGAAACATGCGTCCCGGTGACTGTTGAAATCAACAATACTGCAACCGGCTAGCATTGCCGGCGACTATCGCGTCAAAGTCGCTCAATGGAACAGATCTCTCCATGAGGGATAGAGCCGGCGTGTCCACAATGCCGGGCTGGGCGACAGCCCAGATCTGCGGGTGTGATGTGAGATAAAGACCGCCCACCGGGCGGCCCGGGATGGAGACATACCGGCTCGGGGCTAACGGAACATAAGCAGCTTGCAACCCATAGTTTTGCAGCAAATTCAGATGATTTTATCGAAAATCTTCACGAATACCTCACAATCGGCCCCAATCGGCCAAAACCGCGTTGACAGGGGTTTAAGGATTAGTACAATTCTCCGTCTTGCCCATTCCGACGTGGGATGGGTTTTGTGCGTAAATAACTGACACGGATTGGGAAACGTCGATGTCCGCAGGCAGGATTCGAATTCGAATGGAAGCTTACGATCACCAGGCGCTGGACGCTTCGGCCCGGGAGATCGTCGATCATGCCAAGCGAACCAACGCGAAGGTCTCCGGCCCAGTGCCGCTGCCGACGCGTATCGAGCGCTACACAGTGCTGCGTGGTCCGCACGTCGACAAGAAGAGCCGTGAACAGTTCGAGATTCGTACCCATAAGCGCATTATTGACATTAAGGACCCGACGGCTCGCACGGTTGAGGCGCTCAATCGCCTGGTCGTACCCGCCGGTGTCTTTGTCAAGATCAAGGCGTAATTTGGGATTGGAACTTGAACGCGGCTTTTAAAGGCCGCGTTTTTAATCAAGCAGGGTTCGCGATCCGCTGGCGCACCGCGTTAAGATCCGACCGAAAGGTCCCCCTGGGAGGTTTTGCAAATGCCGGTGGCATTACTCGGTAAAAAGCTTGGTATGACGCGTCTCTACTCCGACCGTACCCGTCAGGGCGCCGGCGGTCTGGAGATTCAGGTGGTCGCCAGTGAGCCGGTAACGGTGATCCAGGTCGGCCCGTGCTTCGTCAGCCAGGTAAAGACTGCTGAGACGGATAAGTACGACGCGATTCAACTCGCTTACGAAGACGTCAAAGCTCGCAATTCGACCATGCCTGTGATCGGTCATGACGCCAAGGCGGGAATCACGCCGAAGCGTTACCACCACGAAGTTCGACTTGAAGCCGGTGAGGCGGAGGGGTACGAGCTGGGCCAGGCACTGACGGTCGACCAGTTTGAGGACGTGAAGTACGTCGACGTGATTGGCACCAGCAAGGGCAAAGGCAACGCCGGCCCGATGAAACGCTGGGGCTTTAAAGGGCAATTGGCTTCGCACGGTACGGAGCGTAAGCATCGTTCGCCGGGTTCGGTCGGCGGCAACTCGAGCAACCTCGGTACCGGTAAGCCGAAGAAGGGCCAGCACAAAGCGGGCCGAATGGGTGGCGAACGTGTCACGATTCGCAGTCTGGAAGTGATTGGCTTTGACAAGGAAAAGAACCTGATGTGGGTCAAGGGTCCGGTCCCTGGCCCGAAGAAGGGTTTGTTGGAAATTCGGCCGGCGACACGGCTGTATAAACGGAAGGTTTCTAAGGACTGATAAGGCGTCGTAAGTCCAGCGGGTCCGGTTTCGTTTGGTGCGAAACCATGACTCAGGCAGGCGATACTGCGACGTCGCGGCAATTCGGTTTAACCGAGTCGCGGACGGATGAACGCTCAATCTGATGAGCGGGTCCACCGTCTGCCGCGGCGCTCAAAACGTACCCGGCGTTGCCGGTCCGTAGGTGATTAAGATGATCGAGATCCCAGTACATGACATGGCGGGCAAGCAGGTCGATACCATGAAGGTCGACGAGGCTCTGCTCGGTGGCGAAGTCAGGCCCGACCTGCTCAAGCAGGCCTATGTCCGATTCCACGCGAATCGACGTCAGGGCTCGGCAAAGACTTCAAGCCGTTCCGAGACGTCCTATTCAACGCGTAAGCTCTACCGCCAGAAAGGCACCGGCTCCGCCCGGCGCGGTCCGGCCGGCACGAATATTATGCGTGGCGGTGCGATGGCTCATGCCAAGCGGCCTCATTCGTACCGCAAAGGCATGCCGACGAAGATGCGTCGCCTGGCCAATCGCAATTCCCTGCTCGCCAAACTGGTTGATCAGGAAGTCAAAGTCGTCGATAAACTCGACTTTGAAAAACCAAGCACCAAGGCATTTTCTGCTCTGCTTGAAGCCCTCAAAATTGATCGCACCTGCCTCTTCGCACTTCAATCCGTCACAGGTGCCACGGCCAGATCGGCCCGCAATATTGAAAACGTTCACCTGACTCAAATCGATCGCCTCAACGCGTTTGACGTTCTGAATAATCGCTACCTGCTGGTCGACAAGCAGTCTCTCGAAGGCTGGCTCCAGACCGCCAAGACGCAGGCCGGCGATATCGAGGCTTCGAATGATGGGGAGGCCGGCTGATGCTCGAAGCAACACAAATCATCAAGCGACCACTCGTAACCGAGAAGACTACTTGGGAAGGCGACGCGAAGAACCGCTACAGCTTCCTGGTTGATATGGGTGCGACCAAGCCGCAGATTCGCGCGGCTGTTGAGTCCATCTACAACGTGCGCGTCGAGAAGGTCGCCACGCAGGTTCGCAAGGGCAAGTATTTCCGCACCCGGTTCGGTCCGGCGAAGACCGCCAACTGGAAGCGCGCCACCGTGCAATTGCACCCGGAGGACACGATCGACCTGTTCTAAGCCGACAGCGGCATGGCAGGAAAGGATTGAATCGATATGGCTATTCGCGTTTATAAAAGAACGAGCCCCGGCCGACGCAACAGCTCGGTGAACCTTCGAACCGAGGTGACCAAGCAGGAGCCGGAAAAGTCGTTGCTCAAGCCCATTCACAAGAAGGGCGGTCGCAACCACAAGGGCATCATTACGACCAAGCATCGCGGCGGTGGGGCCAAGCGTCGTTACCGCGTGATTGATTTTCGTCGCGGTAAGCACGACATCCCCGCCAAGGTGATTGGTATTGAATACGATCCGAACCGCAGTGCCAACATCGCGCTGCTGGAATATGAAGACGGCGAGAAGCGATACATCCTTGCCCCGGTTGGTGTGACGGACGGTCAGGTCCTGCTCTCGAGCAAGTCTGCGGTCGAGCCGAAGCCGGGCAATTCGATGCGGATTCAGAACATTCCGCCGGGCCTGAACATCCACTGTGTGGAACTGGTGCCCGGCAAAGGTGCTGAGCTTTGCCGCTCGGCCGGCAGCTACGCCCGCCTGACCAATAAGGAAGGTCGCTGGGCGACGATCGTTCTGCCGTCCGGCGAAACCCGCCAGGTCTCGCTGGAATGTCGCGCTACGATCGGCCAGGTCGGCAATACCGACCACGAACAGGTTCGCCTGGGCAAGGCCGGTCGCAGTCGTCACCTGGGCCGTCGTCCCCACGTGCGTGGTGTGGCGATGAGCCATGATGCTCACCCGATGGGTGGCGGCGAAGGTCGCTCCAAGGGTGGTCGTGCACCGGAATCAGTCGGTGGTGTGCCGTCCAAGGGTGGAAAGACCCGTAAGAAGCGTAAGGCTTCGAACAAGCGCATCATTCGTCGTCGTGTCAGTAAGCGTTACGGTCAGTTGACCCTGTAATAAATTAGAAGGACAGCCTTCATGCCACGTTCGCTTAAAAAAGGTCCGTTCATTGACGAAAAGCTCTATCGCAAGGTGGAGAAGCTTTCACAGATGAACAAGCGCGAGCCGATCAAGACTTGGGCCCGCAGATGCACCATCGTGCCGGAGTTTGTCGGCCATACGTTCATGGTGCACAACGGGAAGATTTTCCAGCAGGTCTTTGTGACGGAAGACATGGTCGGGCACAAGCTCGGTGAGTTTTCGCCGACGCGTCTGTTCCGCGGCCACACGACCGGTACCAAGGCCCAGCGTGCTTCGGGCATGATTTAAGGATTGAGATTGATTGCCCGCCCGGCGGGTAAAGCGGAGTTTGACAGCCATGCCTTACACAAACGTTCATCGCGGCGCACGAATCAGCCCGAGCAAGGTCCGCATTGTCGCAGACCTGATTCGCGGCAAGAGCGTTGCCGAAGCGGACACGATCCTGCGTCTGAGCAAGCGTCGCGGTGCGGCACTGATACTCACTGCCCTTGAGTCTGCCGTGGCCAACGCCGACCAGGCCGAGATAGACATTCGCCGGCTCGTTGTCACGCGGGCAACCGTTGACAGTGGCCCGACACTCAAGCGATGGCAGCCCAAGGATCGTGGCCGGGCCCATCCGATCAAGAAGCGAACCAGCCACATTACGATCAGTGTGGATGTGAAGAGTTAATAAACGGACGAGACGCATCGCCCGGAAGGAATATTCATGGGACAGAAAGTTCATCCATTTGGTTTTCGAGTCGGCATCACCGAGGCGCACCGCAGCCGCTGGTACGCTCCGAAGGCCCTCTACGGCGAACTGCTTGTTGAAGACGAAAAGATTCGCAGCTTTATCGACAAGCAACTCAACCGCCGTCCGCCGTTCGCCGCTGTGGCAGACATCCACATCGAGCGCACGCGTGAGGAACTGAAGATCATCGTCAAGACCGCTCGTCCCGGTCTGGTGATCGGCCCCAAGGGTCAGAACATTGAAGAACTGACCCATGCACTGCAGAACCTGACTGGCCGTAATGTGTCGATCAGCTGCATCGAAATTACTAACCCCGACGCGGATGCTCAGTTGATTGGTGAGTCGATCGCCGAGCAGCTTAAGAAGCGTTCGAGCTTCCGTCGTGTGATGAAGATGAAGGCCGATGCCGCCATGGCCGCCGGCGCCAAGGGTGTGAAGATCATGCTCGCCGGTCGCCTGGGTGGCCATGAAATGAGCCGCACGGAAGACATTCGCCTGGGGGCGATTCCGCTGCAGACGCTGCAGGCCAACGTGGATTATGGATTTGCCATCAGCCATACGACGTATGGCTCGATTGGTGTGAAAGTATGGGTCTACAACGGCCCTTATCAGCAACTGGAAGAAGGCGAAATCGAATCCAAGGCTGCCGGCGCCCGGCCGCGTGCCCGTGGACGTCGTTGATCCGGATTTGTTTCGACCTGGACTGAATTGGTAAAGGGATAAGACCATGCCCCTGATGCCCAAACGTGTACGGTTCCGCAAAGAGCATCGCGGAAAACTCAAGGGCAATGCCACGCGAGGCAACTACGTGGCGTTCGGAGACTTCGGCCTTCAGGTGACTGAGGCCGGCTGGCTGACCGCCCGGCAGATTGAAGCCGGCCGTGTTGCCTGCCGTCAGTACGTCAGCCGCGAAGGCAAACTGTTTGTGCGTGTCTTTCCCGACAAGCCGATCAGTAAGAAGCCGCTTGAAACCCGCATGGGTAAAGGTAAGGCGGAGCCGGAGTACTGGGTTGCTCGCGTGAAGAGTGGCACGGTGTTGTACGAGTTGGCCGGTGTGCCGCGCGATATCGCCCGACAGGCGTTCTTGCGTGTGGCTCACAAGATGCCGTTTCGTTGCCGGTTTGTTGAACGGCGACACGCTTAAGAAGAGTACTTGGAGCCTTGCGCGATGAAAGCCAGCGAAGTGCACAAGATGAGTGACGAAGAGTTGACGGTCGAACAGAAGAACCTGACGGGTCGCCTCTATGAGTTGCGATGCCAGGCTGTGACCGAAAAGTTGGAAAACCCCAGACAGCTTCAGAACCTTCGCCGGGATATTGCCCGGGTCAAGACAGAGGTTCGCAAGCGTCAGTTGCAGGCGAAAGGGGCCTGATCGATGACAACAGCGACCAAGCAACGCAAAGAATTGAGGGGCAACAGGGTCGGCCTGGTGACCTCGGACAAGCGGGACAAAACGCGCACGGTCACCGTTGAGTACCTTGAGAAGCACAGCAAGTACGGCAAATTCATTCGCCGTAAGACCCGCTTCCAGGTGCACGACGAGAAGAACGAAAGCAATCAGGGGGATCGCGTGGAGATCGCCAGTTGCCGCCCGCTGAGCAAGACCAAGAGCTGGCGATTGGTTCGAGTAGTTGAAAAGGCCATTGCGTAAGCAGTGAGCAGCACGGCGACGAGTGATCGTCTCCGGTTCACAGGATGAGAATGCGATGATTCAGCAGGAATCCAGAGTAGACGTTGCGGATAACACAGGCGCCAAAATCGCCTACATCATTCGCGTGCTCGGCGGCTCGACCGCTCGCGGCAAGCATAAGCGACGTAACGCGTCCGTCGGTGACCGTGTCGTCTGCTCCGTCAAGAAGTCGCTGCCGGGCAGCGATATGAAGACCGGTACCGTGGTCAAGGGCGTTGTCGTCCGGACCAAGTATCCGGTTCGTCGGCCGGACGGCAGTACCGTACGTTTCGATCGCAACGCCATCGTCTTGATTGATGACGAAGGCAACCCGCGCGGCACACGCATCTTTGGTGCGGTGGCCCGTGAACTGCGTGAGAAGAATTACATGAAGATCGTGTCCCTGGCATCGGAAGTGGTCTGAAGCCGGACCTGAATTGGGAACCAAACAAATGGTGCGACACATTCGAAAAGGTGATCTGGTTTATGTTCGCAGCGGTGATGACCGCGGCACAACGGCCAAGGTCCTGCGCGTCCTGAAAGACACGCAGCAGGTCATCGTTGAAGGCGTAAACGTGCGACGCAAGAACATGCGTCGAAGCCAGACCCATCCGCAGGGCGGCGTAACGGACAAGGAGATGCCTATGCACGTCTCCAACGTTTCGCCCGTGGCCGATGGTAAGCCAACCCGCGTTCGTTTTGAAACGAAGAAGGACGGCTCAAAGGTTCGACTCGCTGTGAAGGGCGGCGAACAGCTTGGCCCGCCACTGAAAAAGGCGCGCTGACGAGATTTGTAAACGGCCTGAACCGTTCAGGCAGGAGATGAAGACATGCCACCGAGGCTGAAAGAAAAATTCGCCAACGACGTGAGCGGCAAGCTCAAGGAGCAGTTCGGGATTACCAACCCGATGGCTGCACCGCGCCTTGAGAAGATCGTTCTGTCCGTCGGAATGGGTAATCAGCTTGAAGGAACCAAGATCAATGCTGGCGCCAAGCAACAGGTCATCAGCGACCTGACTGTGATCAGCGGTCAGAAGCCGATCATGGTCCGTGCCCGCAAGTCCGTCTCGAACTTTAAGGTTCGTGAGGGCTACGAAGTCGGCGCGATGGTCACCCTTCGCGGCGACCGCATGTGGGAGTTTCTCGATCGTCTGATCAGTACCGCGATTCCGCGTATCAAGGACTTTCGTGGTCTGAAGACCAAGAGCTTCGACAAGCAGGGCAACTATTCGTTTGGTGTGACCGAGCAGGCGATTTTCCCCGAGGTGAACATGGCCGAGGCGAAGTTCCTGCATGGTTTCCACATTACGTTGTGTTTCAAGAACAGTGATCAAGAGCGAACACGCGCGGCATTGTCCGGGCTGGGTGTTCCGTTTGCCAAGGCTTCGTAAGCCTTCAGGAGATAGACATGGCTTCCAAGTCGACAATTGTTCGTAATGACCGTGTAAGAAAGACGGTCGACAAGTACAGAGAGCAACGCGAAAAGCTCAAGAAGGAAGGTGATTACCTGGCACTGCAACGTCTGCCACGTGACGCCAGCCCGACTCGTGTGCGTAACCTCTGTGCACTGACCGGTCGAAGCCGAAGTGTGTACCGCAAGTTCAAGATCTCGCGAATCATGCTTCGCGAACTGGCGCTGCAGGGCAAGATCCCCGGCATGCGTAAGGCTTCGTGGTAAGGCGTTCGCATCGGCCGTTTGCCGACGAACCGCGACTTGGAACTTAGGAGCAGTTGCAGTCGAATGACTGCTAGAGTTGATGGAGATTCCGAATGTCACTGAGCGATCCGATCGCCGACATGCTTACTCGAGTCCGCAACGCCGTGCGCAACAACGCGGAAACCGTTGATTGCCGCAACAGCAAGGTCTGTACGGGCATTGCCAAGGTGTTGAAGGAAGAGGGTTACGTTGAGGATTACGCCGTTATTGATGACGGGCGTCAGGGCATCCTGCGTGTGAACCTGAAGTACGGTCCGCGCGGCGAGAAGCTGATCCACCTGCTGCAGCGCGAAAGCCGTCCGGGCAGCCGTGTCTACCGCAAGTGCAACGAACTGCCGCGCCCGCTGGGCGGTTTGGGTATCAGCATTGTGTCCACGCCCAAGGGTGTGCTCAGCGACCGCCAGGCGCGCAAGGAACATGTTGGCGGCGAACTGCTCTGTTGTGTTCAGTGATCGCTGGCGTTTGGAAGGTAAAGGACCAGAACAATGTCCCGTATTGGAAAAAAACCGATTCCGCTGCCTGACAAGGTCAAAGCGTCGATCAACGGCAGTGATGTCACGATCGAGGCCGGCAATAACCGTCTGTCGATCACCACGCGCCCGGAAGTGACCGTTCGCGTTGACGACGAAGCCAAGGCCATCGTTGTCGAGCGCAAGGACGATGAGCGTGTTTCCAAGGCCATGCACGGCCTGACCCGCGCCCTGATCAACAACATGATCATCGGCGTGACCGAAGGCTTCAGCCGCGAACTGGAAATCAACGGTGTCGGTTGGAACGCCCGTGTGCAGGGCCAGCAGATCGCGCTGACCGTTGGTTATGCCGACACCAAGATGGTGAGCATTCCGATGGGCGTGACAGTCGAAGTGAATCAGAACCGTATCAAGGTGTCCGGCCCGGATAAGCAGAAGGTCGGCCAGTGTGCCGCTGAGATTCGCGCTCAGCGCAAGCCCGAGCCCTACAACGGCAAGGGTATCAAGTACGTGGAAGAAGTAATCATCCGCAAGGAAGGCAAGGCCTTCGCCGGCGGTTAAGCTCGGTAGACGGAGTCGTAGCAGATGCAACGAGACAAGATCAAACAGATTCGGCGTGCCCGACGCAAGGTTCGCGTTCGCAAGAGTGTCATGGGGACACCCGAGCGTCCGCGCCTGACGGTCTTCCGCAGCGCCAAGCACATGTACGCCCAGGTTGTCGACGATTTGGCCGGCAAGACGCTGGCTGCGGCAAGCACCGCCCAGGCCAAGCTCCCGGCTGGTGGCAACATTGAGGCGGCCAAGAAGGTGGGCGAGCTTGTGGCAGAGCGTGCCAAGGCCGCGGGTGTGAATCAAGTAGCGTTCGATCGAAACGGGTTCCGGTACCACGGACGCATCAAGGCACTGGCCGATGCGGCTCGTGAAGCGGGCCTGACTTTTTAATCAAGCAAGAGCGACTGAACCATGGCAGAATTTCTCGAAGAATCTTCATCACTCGAATCCACCACGGTGTACCTCTGGCGTAATGCCAAGGTCGTCAAGGGTGGTCGACGTTTCAGCCTTTCGGCGCTCGTCGTTGTTGGCGATCGTGCCGGCAGCGTTGGGCTCGGCTACGGCAAGGCCGGCGGGGCCCCGGCAGCCATCGAAAAGGCGCAGAAGAACGCACGCAAGAACATGGTCCGTGTCACCCTCAAGGATGGCACCATTCCGCACGAAGTGACCGGCAAGTTCTGCAGTTCAAAGGTGCGGCTGATCCCGGCCGCGCCTGGCTCCGGTGTAAAGGCCGGCGCCACCGTTCGTGCCGTGCTCGAAATGGCCGGTATTCATGACTGCCTGACCAAGGCGTACGGCTCGACCAACCAGAAGAACCTGGTCAAAGCGACGCTCGACGGCCTGCTGGGCCTGCAGACCAAGGAACAGATCGCGGCGTTGCGCGGCGTTGAGATCGAGTCGACTCACGTGGAAGAAATCATCGAAGCCGGTCAACGATACATGCCCAAAGCGGCTGGCGGTGAGAAGGCCAAGGCCCCGGTCAATACCGTCGGCCAGAAGAACGCCCGTGGCGGTGGCAGAGGACGTGGCCGTGGTCGCCGCGGTGAGGAAGAACAGCAGCAACAGCAGGCGCCAGAAGCAGCGGCCGCTGATCAGCAGCAGGAAACACCGGAAGCAACCGCTCCGGCCGAAGCCGCTGCACCGGCTGCTGAAGCACCGGCAGATGCGCCGGCTCAGGAAGAGAAGACGCAAGAGTAAATTTGTTATTACCCCATGCAACCGGGCGGGCCATGTTCGCCTTTGCAGGAGTTTGAATCGCCATGATGATTCACGAAGTGACAGAGAAGGTTGGCAAGTACAAGAAGCGCAAGCGCGTTGGCCGCGGTCCGGGATCGGGTCATGGCAAGACGTGTGGCAGAGGCCACAAGGGCGCCGGATCGCGAAGCGGCAGCAGCGGGTCTATCCGCGCGTCGACCGAAGGCGGTCAGATGCCGTTCTTCCGTCGCATTCCCAAGCGAGGCTTCAGCAATGCGGCGTTCCGCAAGGAATTCGTCATTGTCAACATTAAGGCGATCGCATCACGTTTTGACGACGGGGCGGAGGTCAATCCCGACATGCTGGTCAAGGTCGGACTGATTCGAGACACCCGCACACCTGTCAAGATTCTCGGGCACGGCGACCTGTCCAAGAAACTCAATGTTACGGCTGCGGCTTTTAGTCAATCCGCGTCGGAGAAGATCACGGGGGCTGGCGGTACTGCGACAGTTGCTTGAGTCAACTGGGAACGGGCCGAACACGGACGGATAAGCCATGCTGCAGGCGTTTCTGAACATCTGGCGTATCGCGGAGCTGCGGAACAAGCTGCTGTTCACGATCGGCATGCTGTTTATTTATCGCATCGGATTCTTCATTCCGCTGCCTTATGTGGACCAGGTGCGCCTCAGCGAATTTGCTGAGAAAGCCCAAGGCGGCGTGGCCGGCACGTTGATCAACTTCGTCGGTATCTTCACCGGCGGTGATCTGGGCCAGTCCACCATCTTCGGTCTGGGCATCATGCCCTACATCTCCGCGTCCATTATTTTCCAGTTGCTGGTAACTGTGCTTCCGAGCCTTCAGCAGTTGCAGAAGGAAGGCCCGCAGGGCCGGCAGAAGATTCAGGAATACACGCGTTACGCGACGGTCCCGCTCTGTATCGTGCAGGCGCTGTTCTGGATCGGTTTCATGCGTACGCAGCAGTTGGTCTACCCGGCGTACGCCGAAAGCGCTATGTTCTGGATCGCCGGCGTGTCCGCGCTGACAGCCGGTACCATCTTCCTGATGTGGCTTGGTGAGCAGATCGACAAGTACGGCATCGGCAACGGTGCATCGCTGATCATCACCGCCGGCATCATTGCACAGATGCCCAGCGCGGTCATGATTGTCGTTGACGGGTTCAGCTTCGGCGATGATCCCGAGAAGCCGTACGGCGTGGCCACGGTGCTCTTCCTGCTCGTGGCATTCATCGTTGTCGTGGCCGGCTCGATCATCATCACGCAGGGCCAGCGACGCATTCCGATCCAACAGGCCAAACACACCCGTGGTCGCCGTGTCTACGGCGGGCAGCGCAGCTACCTGCCGTTGCGAGTGAATCATGGCGGCGTCATGCCGATCATCTTCGCCAGTTCGCTGATGCTGTTCCCGAATATCGGCTTCAGCTGGCTTGCCAGCGCGTTCCCGAATTCAGCGACGGTTGACTTCCTGTCCCGCAACTTTCAGGACATGAGTTCATTCCCGCACCTGCTTGTGTACGTGGGGATGATCTACTTCTTCGCGTACTTCTGGACTACGGTTCAGTTCCAGCCGAAGGAAATCGCCACGCAGTTGCGCGATAACGGCAGCTTTATCCCGGGCCTTCGTCCGGGGCCGCGAACCGCGGAATATCTTGAAACGGTCATGGAGCGCATCACTTACGTGGGCGCGGGCTTCCTGTCGGTCATCGCGGTGATTCCGAGTGTGGTGGCGGGGCTGTTTGAGATTCCGTTTATCGTTTCCAGCTTTCTGGGTGGCACGGGGCTGTTGATTACCGTCAGCGTGATGCTCGACTTCATCCAGCGGATCGAAGCCGGCCTGATGATGCGGAACTACCAGGGCTTCCTCGGCAAGGGCGGCAGCGGCAAGGGCCCCAAGATGCGTTAAGTGGCAGTTCAGCCTGGAGTTGTATATCAGCTTGGGCCGGACTGATGAGATATGACATAGGCTTGGCAGAGTAATGCGTCTCTGGTATGATTCCGGATTCTCCGCTGCCTGCCGAAGATGAGTTTCGGACGACGGCGGATGGCGATTAGGCGCAAGTCAAAGGCGGAAATCGAGCAGATGCGGGCGGCAGGACGGGTTGTCCATAAAGTCCACCAGCACATGCGCGAAATCTGCAAGCCCGGCATTACCACGCGGGAACTTGATGAAGCTGCCTATGAGTTGTACACGGCCGAGGGTGCCAAAGGGTTGTTCAAGAACTACCCCACGTACCGGCCGGGTGAAGGGTTTCCGGCGAATCTGTGCATCAGCGTCAATGAAGTCGTTGTGCATGGGATTGCTGATGACCGTGTAGTCGAAGACGGCGATCTGGTCGGCCTTGACTGCGGCGTGGAATTGAATGGATGGTGTGGCGACTCGGCCCAGACGATACCCGTCGGCAACGTGTCGCCCGAAGCGCAGCGATTGTGTGACGTCACGCAGCGCGTGCTGGAAATCGCCATTGAAAACGTCAGGCCCGGTCGCCTGTGGAGTCAGGTGGCTCGCTTGATGCAGAATTATGCGCAAGAGCAGGGCATGGGCGTTGTTCGGCAGTTCGTGGGTCATGGCATCGGACAGAAGATGCACGAAGACCCGCAGGTCCCGAACTTCGTCAACCGCGACCTCTTGCAGAATGACATCAGGTTGACCGAAGGCATGGTGCTGGCCATCGAGCCGATGTGCAACCTGGGGACTGAAAAGGTGCGGACCCTCGAAGACAACTGGACGGTTGTCACGGAGGACGGCAAGCTTTCGGCCCATTACGAGCATACGGTGGCCGTTACTGCAGACGGCGCCGACGTGTTGACGGACGGACGATGACGGAACTGATTAGTTGACGGACAAGATGTGAGGCACTGTGGCCAAAGAAGACAAAATACAGGTTGACGGCGAGGTCATTGACTCGTTGCCCAACGCAATGTTCAAAGTGAAGCTTGAGAACGGGCACGAGATCCTTGCTCAGATTTCCGGCAAGATGCGAATGCACTACATCCGCATCCTTCCGGGCGACAAGGTGACCGTGGATATCAGCCCGTACGACCTGACAAGAGGACGAATTATTTACCGGCACTGATGCCGGTGCTAACCACAACGAGGTGGATTATGAAAGTGCGTTCCAGCGTGAAGCGAATCTGTGAGAACTGCAAGGTCATCCGACGCAAAGGCGTCGTGCGCGTGATCTGCACCAACCCCAAGCACAAACAGCGTCAGGGCTGAGCTGAATAAGGACTAGAACATGCCACGTATTTCAGGTACCGACATCCCGGATAACAAGCCGATTCGCATTTCGCTTCGCTACATCTACGGCGTTGGCCCGAAGCATGCGGAAAAGGTACTGCAGGAAGCCGGCATCGAGGGCCACATTCGCGCCCACGAGTTGTCCGAAGATCAGGTCGCGCAGATTTCCAACATTATCGACAACAACTTTATTGTCGAAGGTGCGCTGCGTCGCCAGATCGCTCAGAACATCGCTCGCCTGCGTGACATCCGCTGCTATCGCGGCGATCGACATCGTCGTGGCCTGCCGTGCCACGGTCAGCGCACGCGAACCAACGCCCGTACCCGTAAGGGTCGTCGTAAGACGGTTGCCGGTAAGAAGGGCGTCAAGGGTATGAAGTAATGCCACCCGCCTTTTCGCCCGGCAGAGTGCCCGGCGTGGCGGATGGATGGGATATTCCGAAGTGAGCTATCGACGGCAACAAGCCAACGGCAGCGCATGCAGCTTCGAGGAGTCAAATGGCTAAGAAACAGAAGAAAATTCGTAAGAACGTGGCTCGGGGCATCGCCCACATCAAGGCCACATTCAACAACACCCTCGTCACCATCACCGACATGAACGGTGAAACGCTCTGCTGGGACTCGGCAGGCACGATCGGGCAGAAGGGCAGCCGCAAGAGCACGCCGTTCGCCGCGACCCGCGCCGCTGAGCAGTGTGCCCAGAAGGCCAAGAAGTTCGGCGTGACGCAGGTGGAAGTTCGCGTTCGTGGCGCAGGCGCCGGCCGAGAATCGGCTGTGACCGCGCTGCAGGCCGCGGGGTTGAAGATCACCGCTGTGGAAGATCACACACCGATCCCACACAACGGTTGTCGCCCCCGCAAGAAGCGTCGCGTCTGATTGTTGATGGTTTCACCGGCGCGCCGCGGCGCGTCAGGCTTACTGAAGAATCGTACAGAGATCGTCTCGGACACAGAAGTTGCTTTGCATGACCGGCAGTGCATCGTAAACGTGAAGTGCCGAGAGTTTCCCCGTTAGGGATTTCGCCGGACCTTGGAGATTTTCAAATGCGTATTCGTTGGCGAGGCCTTGAACTGCCCAGTCGAGTTGTCCCGGACCCGCAACTCAATAACGAAACCTATGGCAAGTTCACCATCGAGCCGTTCGAACGCGGCTTTGGTACGACCGTTGGCAACAGCCTGCGTCGTATCCTGCTTTCGAGCCTTGAAGGTGCTGCCATCACCGCCGTCAAGATCAAGGGCGCGGACCATGAGTTCTGCAGCCTTGAAGGTGTTGTTGAAGACGCCACCGACATTATCCTAAACATCAAGAATGTCGTTGTCTCGCTCGATACGGACGACACCAAGACCATGCGTCTGTCCGCCGAAGGCCCCGGTGAAGTCACCGGCGACCTGATCGAAGCAGACACGTCGATCACCATCCACAACCCGCAGATGGTGCTCTGCACGTTGACCAAGCAGGTCGACATGGACATGGAGTTCACCGTCAAGAAGGGGCGCGGCTACGTCCCCGCTTCAGAGCAGTATCAGAACACGGAAGATGAGCAGGAAGTCGGTGTGATCCCGGTTGACGCCATTTTCTCGCCAGTGGTTCGCGTTCGCTACAAGGTCGAAGACACCCGCGTCGGTCAGAAGACCAACTACGACAAGCTCACGCTGGAAATCTGGACCAATGGCACCATCTCCCCGGAAATGGCGCTGGTGGAAGCAGCCAAGATTCTGCGTAAGCACCTCAATCCATTCGTTCAGTACTTCGAACTCGGTTCCACCACCGCCAGCGAAGCAGCAACCGCTGCTGCCCGCGTCGACGAGGAACTGATCCGCAAGCTCCAGATGCCCATCGGCGAACTCGACCTGTCCGTCCGTGCGAGCAACTGCCTGGAGTCCGCGAAGATGGGAACCGTTGCCGACCTGGTGCAGTATGGCGAAAGCGATCTGCTGAAGGTCCGTTCGTTCGGGAAGACGTCGCTGCGTGAAGTGAAGCGCAAGCTGGCGGAATTAGATCTGCACCTGGGCATGGAGTTGCCCGAAGAGTTGCGTGAGCGCGTCGGAGCGGACTGATCCGCCTGGCTGCCTGCGTACAGAAGGTAATACACCATGAGACACAACGTTAAAGGTTTCAAACTCAACCGCAGCACCGCCCATCGCCGCGCGATGTGGCGCAATATGGCGGTCTCGCTGTTCACTCACGGCCAGATCACCACGACTGTGCCGCGTGCCAAGAGTCTTCAGCCGTTCGTCGAGAAGCTCATCACGCTCGCTCGCAAGGGCGATCTGGCTTCGCGCCGTCGCGTGCTGGCCGCTATCGGCGACCGTATGATGGTCAAGTTCGACGACGATCCGGATGTGCAGCGCAACAAGTTCGGTGAAGTGCAGAAGGCGCCGCGCGTCGTCAAGCATCTGTTTGATGAGATCGGCCCGCGCTTTGCCGACCGCAATGGCGGCTACACCCGCATTGTTCGGCTCGGCACGTTCCGCCTGGGCGATGGCGGCGACCTGTGCGTCCTTCAACTCGTCGGTGACGAAGAAGGCCCTCAGGTTTCGGGGCAGTACTCACGCCGTCGCGACAAGGCCAACAAGCGAATGGAGTTCGCCGCTAAGCTTCGCAAGGGTGGCGCCGCTGAGGAAGAAGCGCCGGCCGCAGAAGCTGCTGAGGCAGAGGTAGAAGCCGAAGAGTCGGCCACCGCCACCGCGACTGCTGAAGCGGAACCGGAACAGGCAGATGAAGCCGCTGCCGACGAAGGCGGTGAAGAAGAAGAGAAGAAGAGCGAGTCCTGAAACGATTTGTTAAAGATAGATTTAAGAAAACGCAGTCGTTACACGGCTGCGTTTTTTATTTGCGACTAGGTTGTCATATGATCAAGACCGTTTTGCGATTGGCTCAACACCACTTGGCAAGGTATCTTCTGCGGCTCGGAACGGGCTGAATTTCAACGCATCAGGAAATCATTTGATGAGCAAATACACCCTCGAAAATATCCCGACGCCCGCGCTGGTCATTGACGAAGCCAAGGCAAAAGCCAATATCAAAAAGCTGGCTGACTATGCCGCAGATAACAACATCGGCGTGCGCCCGCATACCAAAACACACAAGTCGCTTCTGATGGGCAAACACCAGACGGCCGGCGGCGCAACAGGTTTGACGGTTGCAAAGGTCGGCGAACTGGAAATCATGAAGGATGCACATGACGACTTGCTACTGGCATATCCCGCATTAGATCCGGCGCGCACCGGCCGCGTTGCCGCAGTTGCGAAGGAAAAGACCGTACGCGTTGCGCTCGATTCACAGTTCGCCGCTGACCAACTCGCTGAAGCGGCTCGTGCTGCGGGCGCCACGATCGGTATTCTGGTTGACTTCGACATCGGCATGCGCCGTACCGGGCTACAGACCGCCGAGCAGACACTCGAACTTGCCAAACATGTCGACAGTACGGACGGCCTGAGACTCGACGGCTTGTTCGTGTATCCCGGCCACATCAGCGGCAGCACCGAGAACATTACCACCAGGCTGACCGCCGCCAACGAACAGACACTACAAGTGCTGGACCTGTGGAAAGAAAACGGACTTGAGGCAGGCATCGTTTCAGGCGGATCAACGCCAACCGCTTACTACTCCCACCTGTTCACCGCGTACACCGAAATTCGTCCCGGCACGTACATCTACAACGATAGAGATGTGTCCGGCGGTGGTTGGTGCTCGGTCGATGAGTGTGCGGCCGTCATTCTTGCTACGGTGGTCAGTAATGCGGTGCCGGGTAAACTGGTTCTTGACGCCGGTGGAAAGACGCTGACCTACGACCGTTATATCTTTGACCCCGCCGACAAACGCACGTTCGGCACGCTCATGGATTACGAGAATGCCGATCTCGTCGGCGCGTCCGAAGAGCACGGCATGGTGGATATTTCCAACTGTGATAACCCGCCCAAGCTCGGTGATCGTGTCCGTGTCCTGATGAATCATGTTTGTCCCTGCGTGAACCTGCAGGACAGCGGTTACCTGATTCGTGAAGATGGCTCGCTCGAGCCGCTCCCCATTGATGCAAGAGGAAAACTTTCGTGAGCAAAGCAGATCCACAGCGCTTAAAGGGTTGCTACCCGGTCTTTCAGACGCCGTTCAACGAAGACGAGTCGATCGATTTCGATACGCTCCAGAAGCACATCGACTGGATGTTCGATAGCGGCGTGGACGGCATCGTGATGGCCATGGTTTCGGAAACCCTTCGCCTTTCCAGTGAAGAGCGCGAGCAGCTGGCCGAAGCGGCCGTGAAGATGGGAACTGATCGCGGGGGCGTGATCATCAGTGTTGGTGCTGAATGCACCCACACGACTGTGCGCTACGCCAAACACGCTGAACAGATCGGTGCTGATGCGGTCATGGCAATTCCACCGGTTGCGACGGGGGCGTCGCCGGACGAACTGTTCGCCTACTACCGCGCGATTATTCAGGCGATTGATATTCCCGTGATCGTGCAGGACGCCAGTGGCTATGTTGGCAAACCCATGCCCATTCAGATGCAGGCGTCGCTGCTTAACGAGTTCGGCGATCAGGTGATGTACAAGCCGGAGGCGTCTCCGATCGGACCGAAGCTATCCGAGCTGCGCGACGCAACCAACGGTAAAGCGAAAGTATTCGAAGGCACCGGCGGTATCGCGATGGTCGACAGCTACCAGCGCGGCATCATCGGCACCATGCCTGGCGGCGACATGTGCTGGGCCACAACCGCGCTCTGGAAAGCACTGGAAGCTGGTGATTGGGACCGCATCAACGCGATCAACGGCCCGCTGTCCAGCATGATTTCATTGCAGACAAACCTTGACGCATTTCTGGCGGTCGAAAAACACCTCCTGGTCAAGCAGGGCGTTTTCAAGAATACGATTGTCCGTGGTCCGGTGGCGTTTAGGCTGGATCCGGAAACCATTCGTGAAGTCGATCGTCTGTTTGAGTTGTTGAAATCCATTGTCTGATAGCAGGCTGATATGCCAATGATTGTCGACGTCCATAGCCACGCGTGGGAATATCCCAAACACTTCAGCAATGACTTTTGCCGACAGACGACGCGGGCGCGAGCTGGCGTCGAGGTCGATATGACCGTCCGCTACAGCGAGTATAAGGCCACCACCAGGCTGGCCGGCAATTCGCTGAAGACAATTGTCTTCGGCGGCAAGGCGGCACTGAGCGGCCTTTGGGTGGATGACGCCTATGTCGCAAAGTACGTTGCGAAACATCCTGAAAAACTGATTGGTTTCCTTTCAGTTGATCCGACGCAGGATGACTGGTACCGCGAAATGCGCCACGGTCATGAAGAGCTTGGCTTACAAGGCATCAAACTTCTGCCAATGTATGCCGGCTTTTATCCCAACGATCGCGCGCTGGATATCGTCTGGCGATATGCCTCGCGCAACCAGATTCCGGTTCTGTTGCATACCGGCACCACCTTCATCACTCAGGCGCCGCTCGACTGCACGCTGCCTCGTCACATTGACGACGTGGCTGATCGTTTTCCGGATGTAAAAATTATCATGGCCCACCTTGGCCATCCGTATGAAGGTGAATGCGTCGTGACGGCCCGCAAGCATGCCAACGTGTATGCCGACATCAGCGCGCTGCACTATCGTCCCTGGCAGCTATATCAGTCATTGATGCTGGTGCAGCAGTACGGCGTCTGGAATAAAATTCTGTTTGGCACGGACTATCCTTTCACAACCGTGGATGCCACGATTGACGGCCTGCACAAATTGAACGACATGGTCGAAGGCACCGACCTGCCCCGACTCGACGAAAAACAGATCGAGGCCATGATCCATCGCGACAGCCTGAAACTACTGGGACTCAAGTAATGTCTACGGAAGCCCGTCCGGCCATGAAGCACCAGTTCTGCGACGTCGAATACGCCAACGACAATGGACGCTCGCTGAAGCTGGATATCTACCTGCCCGAACAGCCGCTGACCAGCATCCCGGTCGTTCTCTGGGTGCACGGCGGCGGGTGGCAGAACGGCGATAAGCAGTCGGCCCCACACGAGGTCCTGTGCGCTCGAGGTTTCGCGGTCGTCGGCGTCGAATACAGACTCAGCGGCGAAGCAATCTGGCCGACCGCGTTACACGACCTGAAAGCCGCCATCCGCTGGGTGCGCGCCAATGCATGGAAGTATTTCCTCGACCCCAATCGCATCGGCGCATGGGGCGCTTCGGCTGGCGGCCACCTGGTCGCCATGCTCGGCGTGACCGGCGACATGCCGGACATGGATGGCAACTATGGCCCAACCGGCTACTCAACCGCATTGCAGGCCGTATGCAACTGGTGCGGCCCGACCGACCTGTCGCGCGTGAAGGAACCGCACTGGCGCGTGATTCGTCAGCAGACCATCGAAGAGGTGATCGAAAAGTTTATGGGCGGCCCGTGGGATCAGATCGCCGAGCAAATGCGAAACGCCAGCCCGGTCACGTACATTCATCCGTTCTGCCCGCCGATTCAGACCGTGCATGGATTAGATGACGATGTGGTGCACCCAATGAATGCGCGTGTATTTCACGAAGCACTGGTGCGCGCCGGCGTGCAGAGCCAGTTGCTTCTACTGGAACACACCGGCCACAGCGTGAGCAGCGATGAAACGCGCGAACTGGCGTGCAGATTCTTTGAACGCAATCTGGTGGGGTGATTGCGCTTCGTCAGATCATACGTCTTGCCGCGTAGCGGCCGTCCCAAAGAGGCGTTTGAGTCACCATCTCCGCCGATCAACCAAAATAATGTTTAATCCACTTTCCCAGACAGGATTGCCAGAATCTCGTCTTCTGTCAGGTCATCGTCTTCCGGAATCAATTCCATGATTGATGCGATTTCTTCAATCACAATCTGACGTTGCTCACGGATAAGCCGCTCATTGGGCAGTTCGTATCCTTCCTCCGGATACGACAGCGAAACAACAATCGGCGGATTTTTCGGCGCAAAAAATTCATGAAGGATGTTACGCAATCCCTGACGTGTGTGGAACCGTACCGGGACTTCGTCAGTTGCATCGGGACCAACAACCGGCTCATTTTCTGCAACCGGAATGCCTGGCGGCAGATCATCCTGATTGGCTTCAGGGGTTTCGTCTTCTATGTCTACATATACTTCCAGTTCTGCGTCGTCAATCAGTTCACGAATCGCCGTGCCGGAATCATACCGCCGCACCAGGTATGTAAGAATCTTTCGCCGGATGGCCCATACCCCGTAGGCCGGGTCATCAGGCCTCTCCGACATCAGCGCACGAAGATTCTTGTATCGTTCCCACCACGAGACAACCAACTCAGAACTTACACTTTGGGGCAGCGGTTTGGGCATGGCACACTTGTCCCCGATTGATTTCGATGTCGGCGGAATGAGCACTAACCGACGAAGCTATTTTCCCGTGTACGCTTCTTCAGTCAACAGCATTGTGTAACTACTGTGATGTCGGATAGCCAAGATGCTGACGCGCAAAGGCGGCCAACGCGATCGATTCAGGATCGCCGGCCTGTTCCAGCGATTCGATCGCGCCAACTTGATCCTCCGTTGCGCGGTTTTGCCCCAGCTTGAATTTCCCCTCAAGATGATCAATCGGCATCTCAAAGGCGACGATCGACGCGATCAGCTTGTCGTTCAATTCTTCTGGCAGCTCATTTTGCCAAGGCGATGGCAACGATGATTCGTATGTTTCAACAGTGCGTTCCAAGATCGCCCGCACCTCGGTGGGTTCACTCAGCAACGTCGGTTTTCCTCGTGCGTGTATGACTGCGTAGTTCCACGTTGGAACGGCAGGTGATTTACTGCGGTACCAAGAAGGCGAGATATAGGCGTGCGGCCCGTGAAATATGGCAGTGCTGGTCTGCTCTTTATGGTTGAGTTGCCAGTGCGGATTTGGCTTGGCGAAGTGCCCGACGAGTGTTCCGAGTTGACCGCGCTCCGAATCGAGCAGCAGCGGCAGATGCGTGATAAATGAATCGGAACCAGCTGTGATCAGCGTGGCGAAGCTGTATCGGCGAATGGCCGCATGCAGGATGGCTGGATCATCGATTTGGAATGCTGCTGGCACATACATATAAACAACTCAATCTCGCTAAGGTCAAACAACGCCACTGCCGGTAATCGACGCAGATGGGCACACAGCCGAAGTGGATTATTCTCCGTTGCGCACATCACTCGTCAAATGTATCGGATGGTCAGGCGGTCCCGGCTGACGCTCGGTAACCCAACACGAGTCATGCGGCTGCATCCCGATATGCGGGTAATACGCTCGCGCCGCGGGAGCTGCAAGCAGAATCAACGAAGTACATAGACCGGCGGCCTGATGCGTGCGCTGAATCAGTTCCTGCCCGATGCCCTGGCGTTGAAATCTTTCATCAACCGCCAGGTCTGAGAGGTAGGTGCAATAGCTGAAGTCGCTGATCGCGCGCGAGACACCGACGAGCAGACCGTCGTCCGCTCGGGCAGTCACGATGACGCCGGCATGTTTCAACATACCTTGGATCGTGTCGATATCGTCTACCGGCCGTCGAGCATCAAGCGTCGACCGGCGTAGGACGTCGATAAATTCCTCCGGCCCAAGTTCTGGCTCTACGGCGTAGTCAATACCCAATATGATCCTCCTGTATAGAACTACGCGCGGTGGCTAATCGCATACGCGCGGCAGATCAATAGCAACGTCTGACTGATGTTTACAGTTCCTCAATAGACGTATCCGGGTCGTGTCGTTTCGCAATTGCGAGAAGCGACTCTTTGATACGGTCAACCTCGGGGCCACCATTTCTGCAGAAGTAAATCCCTGCCTCTTCGAGTATCGCGTGGGCGTCGGGCATACCGAGACGCTTGTCCATGGGCCGAAGCCAGAGATTGTAGGTTCGGTGATTCTCATCGTAGTAGCCGAAGAATGGCAGGTCTCGAATTGCATGGTCAAGGTCACTATTCGACGGCGTCGAAAATCGTATTCGATACTCATAGCTCATGGAGGCAACAACCATTTGTACGGGTGAATCGAAAATATCCGCACTTTTCACCCCTGCACTGCTCCGGTTTTAGTGAGAGCAATGCAGGGGCGAAAAATGCTCCTGGCGCGTGACAAGTGGCGCGAAACGCGCGGATGTTCACAACCCCAGCAGTGTTTTTCGCCTCACGTCTCGCGCCCAAACGAAGGAGGCGTGAGGCGAAAAACACGGTCAAACCACCAAGGATGGGCAAATTCACCCACACGAAAGCCGGAAGATCCTCAACGTTTAACCCAATCGCGAATTCGCTCCGCCGCAATAAGAATAGCGCCGGCAATGCAGATGGCTCCTGCACCGGACGCCTCCTGGCCGCCCATTGCGACTGCCAGAAATCCTAGAACGAGAAACAGATAGCCAAGCACATTATTAATAAATCGCATGAATCAACTTTCACCGATGATGCAAGCGGAACATTCGTTATCAACTCAAAGAACAAGGATAACACACCGAGTATACTGATTCAGTTCAGTCAAACGAGTGTTCCAGCTTCCGATGTTTCGCATTCTGTTGGCTAGGTAAAGCACAGAAGATTGCCATTCGGATCGGTTACTTGAATGATTGTCATGCCGTAGGAGTGTGCAAAAGGTGGCCCGTCGACCGACGTAGCACATCGACAAACTCCTCCGGCCCAAGTTCCGGCTCCATCGCGTAATCAATCGCCATCCTGCTTCCTCCTGATGAAGCGAAGCTTCATGTGGAGACGTCTATATAGCGGACATATGAACAAAATCTATTGTCGGCCGCAGGTTTTACCCGTCAATCATGGTCGTTATTCCGTTTCCCGGAAGCAATAAATCAGGCCATTGGCCAACCTGTCACCGCATCTCTACACTACCCAACTTTGACCAATCCTCTTCAAGGAATTTCACATGCGACCAAGCACGGTCCGGGCGAAGCTCAACAACAATGAAACCGTCATGTTCTACTGCCTGCACCTGACCGATCCGTCGGTCTGGGAAATGATGAGCCTGATCGGTGTGGACTGTATCTGGTTCGACATGGAACACCATGGACACACCATGGAGACCGCAAACAACCTGTTCCGCGCAGCTCGTGTCGGCACGTCGGACGTCATCTGCCGGCCGGGCAAGGGTGAGTACATGCGCATGCTTCGCATGTTGGAGATGGGCGCGCATGGCATTTTGTATCCGCGCTGCACCAGCGCCGCTGAAGCGCGCGAAGTGGTGAACTGGGCCAAGTTTGCTCCGCAGGGTGAACGCGGCTTTGATGGCGGCAACCCGGACATGCCTTACTGCTCCATGGATATGCAGGAATACATCGACTTCGCCAACGAACAGAATTTCATCATCATCCAGATCGAAGACATGAAGGGCCTGAACGAAGTGGATGAAATTGCCGCGATTGATGGTGTCGACGGCGTGATGCTCGGCCCGGGCGACTTCACCGTGTTAAACGGCATCCCCGGTCAGCTTGACCATCCCAAAGTGCACGACGCCCTCGACCGAATTTGCAATGCGGCAACGAAGGCTGGCAAGCACTGGGGTTCGGCAGGCGTAACGCCCGAACGATTTGCCGACCTGCACGCGCGCGGCGCGCGGCTGGTCTTTTCCGGTGCGGACCTTGTCGTATTGAAGAACGCGTTTACAGCCATGAAAGATCAGTGGGCAGATGTTGGTGTGACGTTTAATGACCAGTTCAATCATGGCGGCGCCAGTTACATGGAAGGCAAGAAATGACCAGCCCGCAGCACCGTGTACTTGTGATTGGCGTCGGCTCGATTGGTGAGCGGCATCTTCGCTGTTTCCAGAAGACCGGCCGGGCGCAGGTCAGCTTATGTGAACTCAATGAAAAGTTGCGCACGGATGTGGCCGATCGGTATGACGTTCAGAATGTGTTCACGGACCTGGACGAAGCGATCGACGCCGGCGGGTTTGACGCGGCGGTGATCTGCACGCCGGCTCAGTTTCATATTCCCATGGCCGCCAAGCTGGCCGAGCAAGGTGTGAATCTGTTGGTGGAGAAGCCGCTGAGCACAACCCTCGACGGCATTGAAGGTCTGATCGAACTGGTCGAGCGAAAGAAGGTGACCTGTTCCATTGGATACACCTGGCGGTCCCATCCGGCGACCGGGCCGATGAAAGAAGCGATCGATTCCGGCAAGTTCGGCAAGCCGGTGCAACTGGTCTACATCGGCGGGCAACACTTCCCGACCTACCGTCCGGCGTATCGTGATATCTATTATGCCCGACATGAATCCGGCGGCGGTTGTATTCAGGATGCCGTGACACACATGGCCAATCTGGCCGAATGGTTTGTCGGCCCGATCGACCGGATCATTGCGGACGCTGAGCACAAACTGCTTGATGGCGTCGAAGTCGAAGACATGTCTCACTACATGACGCGGCATGGCGATGTGCTCGGCAGTTTTTCCCAGAATCAGTATCAGGCGCCAAGCGAGACCATCATGAACGTCCTGTGTGAGAAAGGAACCGTTCAGTTTTTGGCTCACAAGTGCATGTGGCGGTACATGGTTGAGCCGGACAGCCAGTGGGTGGAGCACGATTGCGGTCCGATGGAGCGCGACGACATGTACGTCACCCAGGCCAATTCGTTCATGGACACGGTCGAAGGCAAACGCGAGCCGGTGTGTACGCTGCGCGAAGGGTATCAGACTTTGAAGGTCAATCTGGCGGCGCTGACGTCGGTCCAAAGCAACACTTGGCAGACAATCAATTGAGACAGCATCTATAAGCGAGGTAACAGATGTCCGAATCGCACAACGTCATGCAACAGTTCAGCTTGGCCGGCCGCGTGTCGCTGATTACCGGCGGGACCGGCTGGTTGGGAACCGCTTTCAGCCAGGCGCTTGCGGAAGCAGGCAGCAGTGTGGTGATTTCCAGTCGCGATCAGGCCAGGGCACAGGCCGCTGCGGATGCGTTACCGGTGGTAGGGGATGCGAAGCACCACGGTGTTGAACTGGACCAGACGGAGGAGGCATCCATTGCTTCCGGCTTTGCCGCGGCGGTGGAAGTGGCAGGCAAAGTCGACGTGCTGGTCAACAACGGCCTCGAGCCCGTTGCCAAGGACCTGACAGATGTCAGCTTTGAGGAATTCGCCCGCCATCAGGCGAACAACGCCGGCTACTTTGTCCTCGCCCGTCACCTTCGTGATCACATCGTAGAAAGAAACGGGCACGGCAGTGTGATCAACATCGGCTCGATGTACGGTCAGGTCGGTTCCTATCCCGACGCGTATGAAGGTGTTTTCGCAGCCAGCCCAGTTGCTTATCACTCCCTGAAGGGCGGCACCATCCACATGACGCGCCATCTGGCCTGCTACTGGGCCAAAGACAACGTGCGCGTTAATACGCTCAGCCCCGGTCCGTTTCCCCACGGCGAAATCCCAAAGGAGATGGTGTCGCGATTAAGCGCCAAGCTGCCGATGAAGCGCATGGGCGTGCCACATGAATTGAAGGGAACGCTGGTCCTGCTGGCCAGCGACGCGGGCAGCTACATCACCGGTCAGAACATCACGATTGATGGCGGCTGGACGGCCTGGTAGCGAAGAAGGTCAGGAAAACACAAAAGCAGGAAACTCGATTTTCCGGCTTCACCTGCTCAGCAGGTGCCGTTTCACCTGTTGGATCAACTCCGTATTGGCCTGCGGGAAACGATAGTCATCCAGATCCTCAGCCGGGACCCAGCGGTGCTCGGCCACTTCCAGGTTTTTCGGCTCGCCGGACAGCTTTGAGCACAGAAACGGGTGCAGCCTGACGTGGGCGTGCTCGTATTCGTGCTCGATGACCGGCAGGGCCTCGCCCACGGCCACCTGGACGCCCAGTTCCTCCAGAAACTCGCGTGCCACGCACTGGTCGGCGGCCTCATCAGGCTCCACTTTACCGCCTGGAAGCTCCCAGTAGCCGCCTAGAACCAATTCATCCGGCCGCCGGGCAATCAGGACCCGCCAGGTCCCGTTTGACTGCTCCACAAGCGCCCCGATTGCCACGTCTACCTGTCCTGCCATGCCCTAAGTCCGAACGAAATATAAACGCTTGGAAAACCTTCAAAATTCAGAATCGGGAGCTTACACGAGGCCTTGCTACAAAGCCAGCTAATGGCTTGCCTTATGAGATTTACGAACTTTTGTGAATTTTATCGCGGTAAATAAATTAATGGAAACACTGCATTTATGGTCGATTTGATCTGTTGGGCCGTCTCGTTGACAGCCTCTTGAGCATCTGGCTAGGATAGGTTCATCGGCAGTGAAATAAACTTCACTCATATGCCGTGGCGCACCTCCGCCCACAGGAATCGGAGCCCTGTGGCGGAGGTTTTTTTATGCGCAGATTGGACTGAGTTGTGTCCATAAATGGGCAGCATATCGTTGAGATTTAACTTCTGTCTTTGCGCTCAGAAAAATTTGCTTCAATGACATGCGCGCATCTTTGGTTTCGTGAGTGCCTGTGTTACAAGACGCGAAAAACAACTGTGAATCAAGTATTGATCGCGCCTGCAACAAGTGCAAGTGATGGGTTGCGATGATAACGTTACACAGAGTGGTTGGCGTTGCGCATCTGCGCCGGCGGCATACTGCAATTGGAAACGACATAAGCCATGAGCAGTAAATGAGTGGCTGCAGAAATCGGTGGATGAACTGATTGAAGGTATTTCAAAAACAGGTATGTCAATCGGATGCGGCCGCTTGTCGGCGCCGACATCAGGTTTTGGCCATATCAGCAACCGTCAGTTCTTGACACTTTATCCACATATTTGCCGTCATCCTTTAACTGCTTTCCCTAGTAAAAGTACCAGCAGTATCAATCCTGATGAGGTGTCATGCATATGGCATCCGGGTAATCTTGTCGTACGTAAAATTTATGAGGCGGCTCCGGACACTCTAAAGCAGCTTCCGGGGATGCTTTGGGATCGAACGAGTCGCTTTTCAATTCTACATCTGTATATCTCCCGATATCGTCGAATCTTGTAACTGCTGCTATGTCGTATGACAATGTTGGACATGATTTTACAGCGCTGATTCTCTGCCTCGGCGGGCAGTTTGAGCGTGCTGATCAGATACTAGAGATAACCCTATGCATAGCGTTTTCATGCTAACCGACCTGGAAGGTGTAGCCGGTGTGGTTGCATTTGAGGAGCAGACATATCCAACGGGCAAGTACTACGACGATGCCAAGCGTTTGTTAACCGCAGAAGTCAACGCGGCAGTCGATGGGCTGATGGCAGCGGGCGTCGAGGAAGTCATCGTCTGCGACGGGCACGGCCCGGGTGCCATCTGCTTTGAAGATTTGCACCCCCAAGCCAAGCTGCTGCACGGGCGCCCGATCACGACCAGCCAGATGCTTGCTGCGGTCAGTCGATGTGATGCCGGTGTGATCGTCGGCCAGCATGCTATGGCGGGTGTGCAGGACAGCAACTTGAGCCATACGTTTAACAGCCGAGCCATTGCGTGGAAGAAAATCAATGGGGAACTCTTTGGCGAGATTGCCGCTTTCGCCATTTATGCAGGCACGTTCGGTGTGCCGGTCATCGCATTAACCGGTGAACACGCAGCCTGCCGGGAAATTGATGCACTGATTCCGAATGTTAAAACAGTCAACGTGAAAGAAGCACTGGGCCGCACATGCGCCATATCGATTTCCGCGATGGAATCACGTCGACTGATTCGCGAAGGAATGGAAGCGGCGGTACGCCAGCATCAGCAGACACCTGTCGCGCCGATCAAACGGGAAGGTCCGTTTGTGGTGCAGACCTGTTACTACACGACCGAACTGGCAGATCGCCAGGCGTCGATGCCGGGTTACGAGCGAATTGATCCGTTAACTGTTCAGTTCGTAACGGACGATGCACGCGAGGCGGCATATCGGTAGGGGCTACGCGGCCTGCAGAACATATTCTATGAAGTCGGATTGCGCGGAAGTCCTATGGACGCTGGTTTATTACAGCGACCCGTCGCGATCAGAAAATATTGAGGGATCCTCGGCGGTCAATTCGATGCAGTCGCCGTGGTGAATATGAAACTCTCGGCCATCGATTTCGGCGGCATCGATGCGCTGGGCGTCAAAGAGGGACGTGGGCTGCACGTGGTATCTCTTGGCCCAACGCGGGCACGTGAATGTCAACGTATCTGTCGATCCCGCTTTGACCGTCAGGTATTGCAGGCGGCCGTGCCGCATTGATAGCGATATGACATGCCCACCTGGCAAACGCACGTTTTCCGCTTGCGCCCGTTGCCAGTCATCCGGAATGGCGGGCAGCAGGCGGACGCTGTTTTTTACGCGGTGCACCAACATGTCCGCGACCGCAGCCGGGACCATCAGGCCCGACTCCAGTGTCATCGCGTCGTTCGTATGGCCGGCCGGGTTGATGCCCGGCTTGATGATGCCGGTTCGCCTGACGTCTCCATTTACAATAAAACCGCTGCGCGAAAGAAACGTGTGACGGAAAATCGACAGCGCGAGTAGCGCCATGTTGCCGCGCCAGGCGCGGGCGGCCAGCAACGCGATCCACGGGAAACTGAAACACATGAACTCACTCGATCCCAACGCCCATAGGCGGTCAAGGCTGCGCTCGATGATCGTGGCATCCTCCGGCTGTTGCACATCAAGTTGATCCAGCGGGAAGATGGGAAACAGGTGTGAAAAATGCCGATGCGATTCATCAACCGCGACGCCCGGCCAGACATCCAGGCCATGCTCGCTCGTCGGTTCGAGCGCAAGCTGTCGGCCGAACTGGCGCCAGTGGCCAGCTTCATCGGCGCACTCCGATGCGTCGAGATAGGTAGTCAGCCGGTCGATTATGTGCCGAAGGCACGACAGGGCGAACGTGCTGTCGGGGAGGAGCATGTTGCCGTCGTGGCGGTATTCCGGTGACTGCGTGATTGGCAGGTGAAGCCTGCCGTCTTCGCCGTATTCGGCTAGCTCTTCGTAAAGACGGCACACGGCTCGAAGAAACGGCACTGCGTACTCGTCACGAAACATCTCATTGGTGCTGTAATCGACGTCGGCGCAGACGTCGAATGCAGCGAACAGCTCCGGCCCGAGCATGGTGTTCCACGGATCCCACCGTGCCCGGGCGGCGGTTCCCCGCGTGGTCATTAACACCGGCACCTGCGCGCCATCGGCAACGCCGTAAAATCGTTTGCCGCGATCCTGAAAGATGGGCACGGCTTCGGTAAAGAGTTTGGCCAGGGGGTGCGCGAGGTCGACCAGGTTCAGGCGATGTGCCATCCATTGGCACGCTGAGGCATTAAGGTCGTTGTGCAAATCGCCCAGCCAGGGGGGCATCTCTCGGTCTTGATTCCACACGCCCTGCAACGTCATCGGCGGCGCATCGACAGCAGCGTTGCAGAAATACTGGTAACGCGCCAAATCAACCGTTCGTTGGAGAGGAATATCTGGAATGACAAGGTCGCTGCGACCCCAGTATGTCCGCCACGTGCGGCGATGGGCCGTCAGCGTTTCACTTGGATTTTTCTCGGCTTGTGCCAAGGCGGCTTCGGACTGCCTCGGATTGTCGTGAGGGCCGACGTTCATGGTGACGGCAGCGCAGCCGTCCCATTGGCGGTAAGCAAAGATGACGTGTCGTTGTTCGCCGATGGGTTGAACGAGATGTTGATTCTGGCGTATTGCGTGCGGATAGTCGAACGTGTTGAGCATGGCAAGGCCCGGTAATTGTCGTTCCCAGCCAAGCAGCTCGATCGCGGGGGCAACGTCGTCCTGAGGCCACTGGATGATCAGGAGGGGCGCGGTTCTCGCAAGCCAGATGCGCAGTTGCTGCACGCCTCGGTCGGTGGTGACGCGCAGGCGCGTCGTCGCGTGGCGCAAGTCGGTCTTTGCCGATGCTCGTATAACCGGGCCACGCATCCGCAATCGCATCGTCATGCCAGGCAGACGTCGCGGGTGCGGCTGATCGAGATACGGCTTGACGGAATCACGGCATGTCCGCTGAGCCTGGCGTGGATCTCGTCGTTGGAGGTGGTAAGTCAGAGGCGGATCGGCGGGGCTATGATCTCGGAATTCCCACAGGTCGACATGATCGACCGCGAATCGAAGGCAATCGCCTTCGATGTAAGCCAGCGCGCCAAGATGACCGTTACCCCAGTAAGGGCCTTCGTTGAACCGCGTCCCCACGCTTGGGATCGACCATTGCCATCGTTTCTTTTTTCGGTCTTTACCTATGTGAATCCTCGTCACCTTGCCCGGACTGTTCGAACCTGCCTTCTGAGGCCAAGCTTATTACTCAATCGTTGAGTATCGCCAAAGAAGTGTACAAGCGGAATCTCGCCGCGTGGCGGTGCCTTGCCGATGCCATGCAAATCTGACATCTGTCATTTGATCACCACCCAGCTGCGCCGCCGAGGCCTTTGAGCTCAAGTGTAACGCTTCCCGATTCGAGAATCCAAGCGTTTTCGGAACTGTGACCTCCTGGAACTCGCTTGGGATTCATCTACCACTTGCATAACAGTTCCGGTCGATTGAACCGATGCGATGCGTCGCGCATGGATGGGATCGCGACAGCCGCATTGGATTCATACAGCGCGACACCATCGCCGCCTTGATCGTAAATCTGTTTTGCCAGCGCTTCAGCGTGATGGGCCGAGCCGTAGCGCCAGGTCTGGCCAATGACCTTGGTGCGCCCGGCTGATCGCTCGACGTATGGGCGAAGGTCAATGTGATGCGGATAGTTTTCAGCCGTTGCGCAGTGCTGGCCGAAAACGATGCCCTCAAACAGTCCTTCGTCGAGCCAGACATCCACATCGCATCCGACGATCAGGTTCTGCCACGGCTGGTCCACCGTGCGGATATACATCGGCACATCCTCGCCGCGCGATTCGGCCAGTGCGGCTTTGGCTTCGCGCAGGAATTGGGTGAATGCATCGGCACGGAAACGCAGCCAGTCCTCATCGCCATCATTGACGAATTCACGCGGGTCTTTGCCTGTCTTTTCGATGTACTGGTCCACCAGCGGCTGGTCGAACAGAACCATTGGCGGATGGCGCAACACGTCAATGAAAATGCCATCCATGCCGTAGCTGGCGATCTCGCACAGGATGTCAACCTTGTGCTGCCTGACTTCCGGATACGCGAAACTGATCTTGGTTGTCGCTTGGCCGGTTCGGTACTGCATGACTTTTTCCGGGTGCTGCTTGTGGAACGGCGTGGTGGGGGAAAACTGGTGGTCCATTCGCGAGAATTCATTGCTGATTCGTGCCCACCCGAAGATGCGCTGGCCGATCTTTTTTGCGTGGTCGGCTGCCTGTCGCATGGTGTCGTATTCTTCCAGCAGTCCGCCGATGCCCAGTGAACTGCCGGCCAGATCATCCGACTTGTCAAACGAATCATGCTTGCTGGTCAGACCACGGATTTCAGTGCCGGGGGTTTTCGTGTGGTATTCGCATCGAACCGCGTAAGCCTTCCACGCCACCAGGTCGTAACCCATTTCCAGGTGCCGCTCGACGGCCGACGCTCCGGCCAGTTCACGTGGCTTGCTGCGGTCCGCATCGTCCGCGAAGTCCAGAATGCCGACCAGTTCACCACGCTTGTCCGGCAGCGTAGCCGGTCCGGCAACCGGGACGAGTCGGATATGATCCAGACACGCGTCGTAGCCGAAGTTGGCGATTTCTATCTTGCGATCAGTCAGGTTCGCGATCTTAAAAAACATTGACTCGTACGCCGGCTCGTGGCGCTCCATGCGAAGCGGCGTCCAGTGCGGCTCGTTATCGAGGCGCACGTAGAGGCTCAGCTGTCGTCCCTTGGGATTAAACCCGACAACGTGGATGGCGTGATAGCCGGTCACCTTCGGATCAAATACGAGTGTAGGGGCGTTGATTTTTTCAGAGGCGTACAGCAGTTCGCCGTTGCGCGCGCCGTAGTAGCCACTGACGTAACTCCATTTGCCGCTCTCGGCAGAGCTGTCCATTTTCAGGCCGAGATAGGCGCCGAGGTCTACAGGCCCTTGCGCGGCTTCGCCACTGTCGACAAATGACTGAAGGTCGTCCAGGTAGATCGGATCACCGGTCGGCGTACCGAAGATGATCGGTGTATTCGTGGTCTCCGCAATTTCAGAGGTTTGAGACATGGTTGTCATGCTTTCTCAATGTAAATATTACAGCTTTCTGCAAAGCGGATTGACTGGGCCGCTTGCGATATCGCGAGACTGTCCATTGGCAGGATTGCTGAAACTAAAACGGTGCGTCGGTGAATGTCTGTTTGCCTTCGCGATCTTCACCGGCAACCAGAACCGGCTTCCAGTTGTGTTTAGCAACCGCATGGCCAACCAGGTCGACATCCGTGCGCGTGAATCGAACAGTGAGCCCCGCACGTCGACGGTCCGATTGGTTTGGATTGCTGCCGTGAATCAGCAGGCCGTCGTGGAGCGACATCTGGCCTGCCTTCAATTCAATGTCGGCCGCAGTGGATTCATCAACCTGCGCGGTGTCGATCGACTGGTTTACGCTCAGCAGATTGCCTTTGCGGTCTGACTTGCCGTGTTCCATCAGGCCTTGCTTGTGGCTGCCGGGAATGACGCGCATACAGCCATTCGCAACGTCCGCATCGTCAATCGCAATCCATGCGGTGATCGCAAAGGGTGGTTTCAAGCCCCAGTAAGTCACGTCCTGGTGCCATGCAACGAACGCATCCTTCTGGCTTGGGTACTTCACAAAAAAGTGAGTGCCCAGCAGCATGACATCCGGGCCGATCGCCTGTTTGACCGCATCGACAACGTTCGGATGCGTTGCCAGCGACCAGACACTTTCGTGTTTCAGGTGCAGACCCAGCAGGCCGATGCTTCTGTCGGCTTCATCGGTCTGCGCCTCGATTGCGTCGAAGGTTTCGCGCATTTGCGCGGCTTCGGTGTCATCGAGAACCGGAATGGGTGTCAGAAAGCCTTGTTCTTCGTACACGGAGGTGCTGATCGTTGTCATAATTGGATTCTCGTTTTATTGAGTATGAATGCAGATTGTTTTAGTCAGTGAAACGTACTTCATCTTTCGCCATATCAGGCAATTTGTGTGCTGGTTTATTGATTCATTCTCTTGGCGGAGACGAGGGCCAGAATCGATCGTCTTCAAAAAACGGATGAGTCGGGTCTGTCGGCATGGGAGTTGTCTTGCCGCGTCGAACCGTACAACCCAGTGAGACGCGCCGAGGCGGTAGATCGATCTGATCCAACCGGGTGTCCAGCAACTCCGCCGCCTGACGTCCCATCTGTGTTGCCGGCACGCTGACAGTTGTAATGCCGCCACCTAGGGCGCTTCCAGCACGTCCCTGGCCGTCAAAGCCGATAAGGATGTAGTCTTCGCGCCTTATCAGCCCCAGGGCAATGCTGCCGACCGCGAAGCCTGCTGCAATATCATCGGTCGAGCAGAAGATGGCCTCGGGCTTTTGCCTGAGCTTTCCGTACTGGGCGGCGAACGCCGCGCCCGCGTGCTCAGAATATGAATCGACATACAGCCGACGGCTGGCCGGCAGCTTCTTATCGAACCCGCGCTCAAATCCGATCAGACGTTGCCGATCGATGTCACAGTAAGCGTCTTTTTCCGGTTGCCGAACCCCGACGAATGCCGCGTCCTTAAAGCCGAACGCGCGCAAACACTGGCCGGCGATCGCGCCGCCTTGCTCATTGTCCGGCCCCACAATGTCGTATCTGCCGCCAAGGTTTACGGGAATCTTACCGCTGGTATCCATCAGCGACAGCACCTGATGGGGGGCCAGCAAGACTCGATTATGATCAATATTCATCAGAACAATCGCGTCCGCGTCGTATTCGCGAAAGTCTATCGTTCTATCTTTTGCCGGCGGGTCATCGCAAATAACCACTTCTCGGCCGCGCTTTTCCATTTCATCGATAAACGCGCGAGCCATGCGATGTATCAGGCCGTCACGGTCAGGACTCAGCGGCAGGTGAATGACTTTTTCGTGTGTCGGCCGTCGTCGTTTGCCTCGCGCACGCCGCGACCCGGGACGGTCCAGCACAAACGTGCCGTGGCGCGGGCGTGATGCGAGCAGGCCTTCATCAGATAGCGCTTTCACGGCGCGATAGGTGTTCTTTTCGCCAACACCCATTTCGCGCGCCAGCTCATTGATTGGGGGAAGTCGGTCGCCCACTTTCCAGCGGCGGCCGATACGGGATCGAATTTCATCCTTGATTTGATCGATCACTAACGGGACCGGATTGGTGCTTGTGGTCTGTGCCACGTCGAAAATGCTCCTTTCAGCAATTCGATAGCAAACTATACGCTCAGTTACAGTAAATAAAAGTATAGTACAGGATATTACAGTATTTGGCATTGTTCTGGATTTCTCCTGACACGGCGTATTAGAATTTTGAAAGGTTTTTGGCTGTCTTTTTGCCTCATTTCAGATCGGAGCCGCGATGCAGTCACGATTTTGGATTTCTTTGGCCGTCGTTTGTGTTGCCGGAATGGCATTCATCTCAGGGGATGCACAGGCCGAAACGATCAATGTCGAACCGGGCAGAGACAGCCTTCGAGCGGCGTTAGCGCGGGCTGGTAAGGACGCGGGCATTCGTGAAATTGTGTTGGCTGATGGCCTGTATGAGGGTGTCTTCAGGATTCAAGCGCCAAAGAATGAGGACGGCAGTGAGGTCGACAATCTTCCGCCGTTGGTGATTCGTGCCGCGGATGGCGCTCGACCGCTTTTTCGATATGCCTTGAAGGTTACGGAGGCGGCACCGGTCAAGGGCCATAAGGGCTTATACCGGTTCGATCGAATCCCCCAGAGCAGTCCCCAGATGTGGGAGCGCGATACGCGGGTGCGCTATAAGACACTTTCAAACATTGCATCGGTTGCCGCTCATCCCGGTTCGTGTTTTGTCGACCGGACAGAAGGTAAATTGTACTTCAGCACATCAGATGGACAGCCGCCGAACAAGCACGAGGTGTGGTTGTCGCTCGCGCGCAAGAACTCTCGCGTGTTCGCGGTATACCGTGAGAACACGGTCATCGATGGGCTGCACTTTGCTGACTACATCAACATCAATGCACTGGCGATTCAGACATATCGAAATAACATCACGATTCGCAATTGCGTATTCGACAATTGCGAAACAGCCTGGGGCGGCCATCCAGGCAACACAGGCATGGTGATCGAAAACTGCGTCGGCCGGGATGTGGCGAGAGGGTTGTACAGCCATGCCGACAGGGTCGTCATTCGCGGTTGTCACTTTGAAAAAACGCGCGACCGCTTTCTGTATGAAATTTATCCACAGAACGACAGTGCATACCAAGTCTATCATCCCGGTCGCGGTGCAACGATCGTCGGCAATTTTGCCAAGGGATATCTCCAGGCCATTTTTATTAAGGCCCAGGCCGCGCCTTATATCATCCGCCACAACACTGTTGTTGACGCGCACATGGGAATCGGCTTCTCGCACACGGAGCAGGACGCGGATGTGTCTTACAACATTGTGGTGGATGCCAAGTCGTTTATTTTCCTCAATGAGTTTCGCCCGAACCTGAAGCTGGATCACAACCTGTTCTGGCAGCCGCGCGAGTTGAGTGAGTTTGAAAAGCAGATCGACGGCTTTCGTGGGGCAAATCGTGGCAAGTTCAATCTCCTGGCTGACCCGAGATTTGTTGACTCGGTCAATGGCGACTATCGACTGCTATCCGACAGCCCCGCATTACTGGTGAAGGACTCGGACGGCAAGCCGGCCGGCGCGTTTGGTGTTGGTACGAAGGAGGATGCCATAGAGGTACCGCCGACCTTATCACTGGCGTTTGAAGCGGACAGCAAACCATACGGCAAAAATGGCACGGAAACCTTTGATCGCGATCCATGGATCGGCGGCGGGACGACCGTTGTCGGCGACCTGGTGCCGAAGGGTGGGGCCGTCAGGCTCGTTGGTAAGCCGGAGATTCGTATTCGCCCGCGCTCCTTTGATTCGGTCGGCAGTATCGTTGCCATGCGCATCACGATTGATGACGACAAACCGCAGGTCGTCGACTTTGAAGATCGGCATCGACTAGCACTGCCTGATCGTGACGGGAAGTATCGTGTTCGTTACGAAGTGAAGAACGACCGTAGTCTATGGAGTAAGCCTGCTGAAGTAAGTGTCGTGCTGGATCGTCAGGCGCCGAAGATCATCGGCTCGCCGCGCATCTTCGCAAACAACCACGGCATCGTCGTTCAAATTCAGACAGATGAGCCATGCTTTGCAGAACTTTCATACGGGAACTCGCCGACGACGTTGGAAGGCAAGGCACAGGTCTCCCCGCTGGTTACGCGGTTTTGGGACGCCAATGATGGCGGGGAGTGGGTGAAGACGTGGTACATCCCGAAAACACAACAGGCCATTGCACTGCTCGCTCCGAGTGTGTCGACCGGCCAGACGGTGTTCGGCAAGCTGACGCTGAAGGATCAGGCCGGCCTGTCAACGACGACGGACATTTTCAATGTGGTTGTTCAAGGCAAGCCCAGGACGCTCGTTGCTTCAACGGTTGACGGCGAACTGTCTTTGCAGGCGGCGCTGGATATTGCCTTGCCGGGCGATCGTGTTCTGTTAGAGCCCGGCGTTTATACCGACTTCTACTCCCTCTCACACGGCGGCGTGAGCGACCAGACGCGCATTACGATCGAAGCACAGACGCCGGGCACGGTCACGCTCGACACGGCCAAGCAGCACAACGCCTGCATTCATCTGGAAAGTGCACCTTACGTCACGCTGCGAAACCTGCGCCTTCTGTATTTCAAGAAAGCGGGCGTGTACAGCTACAAGTCGCCTCACACGCATATTGATGCATGCCAGTTCTACAACGGCCCGGGCTGGGCGACCGGCTATCACTCGTTTCTGTTCTATTCGCCCAACAGCACGATTACGAACAGCATCGCGATGGGAGCAGAGATCGGGTTCTACTTCCTCAAGTCACCTGCCGCGACTGTAAAACACAACACCACCTCGCAGCACATGTACGCCGGTGCGTCTTACACCTTCAGTGCTGAGAATTCGGTACAGATGTACAACTCGTTCGCATTCGCCGGCAACGACAGTTTTGTCGTTCAGATGCGGCACCCCAGCGAGTTAAAATCGTTCCGAAGCGACTACAACAACCTTGGCTCATATGTCGCGAAGATCAACGCTTTTTACGAACAGCGTGACCCGGCACTTTGGAAACAGATCAAGGCGGAAGCGTTCGAGCAGCCGAAGTATGAGCAATACATTCGTACTTCCTCAAAAGCAATTGTCAGTGCTGGCAAGCGATATGTGACCATGAAGGGTTGGCAGGAAGCCTCCGGGCAGGACAAACATTCACTGTTTGCTGATCCGAAATACGTGGCGCCTTGGCCGCCGATTGATAAGTGGGACTTGTCGGTTCGGCCGGACAGTCCGAACCTCACGATCAGAGACGAGCAGGGCAGGCCGATCGGCGCAGTTGGGGAGGCACAACAATGAGATGCATTGCGTTTATCGGAATCATGCTGGCAGCCGTCTCACTTGCAGGCGCGGGTGAAGTGCTGCATGTCAACGATTCACACACGCTGAGGCTGGCAAAGGACGCGCTGCGCAGCGGCAAGGATGTCAGTGAAATCATCATTGCTGAGGGTACCTACTTCGGAAGCTTTTCAGTACACCGCCCGAAAGATGTGGACTATTCGAAGCGGCCGCTGCTGATCCGCGCTGCAGACGGAGCAAAGGTAGTCTTCGAGGGCTCGGTTGCGATGGACGAATGGACGCCGCACGATCAATTTCCGGGCGTGTTTGTAACGAAGTACACTTCGAACCGCACTGAATCGCCCAGAGTATGGGAGCCTAAGATTCGTGTGCGTTACAGGCTGGTGGCCGACGCGGCTTCAGTGGCCCACTTCCCGGCGTCCTATGTCTTTGATAATGGCCAACTGATTGTTCATCCGGCGGATGGCAAGAAACCTGAAAAAGGCGCGATTCGTGTCAGTGCGCTTGACTATGGCATGTTCATCGCCCGGCCCTACGTGACCGTGCGCGGTATTCATTTTCGTGACTACCGTGTGCGCGAAAAGTGGAGCACGGGTGTCTCGATGCGCGTCGACCATCTGACTGTGGAAGACTGCTCGAGCACCAACACATCCCTGGGTTTTACCGCGAATGGCAAGAACAATGTGATTCGGCGGTGCAGGGTCGATGACAGCGGCGGCGGTATCTACGTTCAAGGTGAGAACGTGACGGTTGAGGACTGTCGCTTATTTAAGATTCGCGACCGCTTCATGGTGCCGATGTATGACCAGGACGATACCGGGATTCAGTTTTATTATCCGGCCAAAGGTGGCACGATTCGCGGCAATCTGGCGGTCGGCTATGCCAAAGGCATCTTCATTAAAGCTCATAGCGCGCCGTATGTCGTCGAACACAACACACTGGTCGGCGATAATGTGGGTTACGGCTTTGGCGCGACGAAGTGGCATCCCGGGGAGCGCTTTCGATTCAACATCGTTACCGGCTTTGCCAGGCCGATTGAGTTTCGGAAAACAGACGGCCCACAGCACGTTGATTACAACTGCTATTGGGGCAAGACGGCGACAGATCGCAAGCCCATCGGGGCCCATGACATTGTGGCCGATCCGAAGTTCTTTGCCCCCGGCTGGGAAGACTATCGACTTGCCAATGACAGCCCGTGTCTGGCCATTGCAGATGATGGTGACCCGGCGGGCGCCTTTCCCGCGGTTGGCGATGCAAAGCTGACATTGGGCGAGCCGCGCGAGTGGCACGTCAGTATGGATGGCCGCGATGGCCGGTCTGGTGATCTGTCAGAACCATTACAGACGATTCAACATGCGGTGGATCGCGCCAAGCCGGGGGATACCGTGATGGTGCACCCGGGTATCTATCCCGATCCGATCAGGTTTCGGCAGGGCGGCATGGAAGGGCGGCCGATCACCATCCGTTCCGTCGAGAAGTGGGGCGCGATCCTCGATTCGCACCGGCAGGCAGCCAAGATGATCGACATCAGTGAAGCGCCGTACGTGGCGATTCATGACTTTGAAATCCGCTGGTACAAGAGCATCGGTATCAACGTCTATAAGTCGCCGAACGTCACAATCGCCGGCTGCAAGATATGGAACGCGCACTGGGGCGGTTCTTGGCCGACCGGCTCCGCTGTGCGTGCCCATTATTCGCCGGGTCTGGTTGCCCATCACAATTTGCTGTTCCGCCAGGAGCATGGCTTTTGGTTGTACAACTGCCCTTCGTCGAAGCTGACGCACAACACATGTGTCGGCAACCTGTACTCTGCTGCCGCGTTTCTCTACTCCGCTGTTGGGTCGACATGTCGGAACAACAGCTTCGCATTTCAAGGCAATGACGTCATTCTGATCCATGTGCGTAAGGGGGAAGAGGGCAATCTCAAGAAATTTGATTGCGACTACAACAACTATGCGACAAGTTTGCGTGCGCAGGCCGAGGGTGTGGAAATTCAGACGATCAAACCGCGGGAAGAGGAAGGGTTTCTGAACTTTGGTTCCAAGGCAATCGGGAACCTCACCGTCTGGAAAGGGAAGATGCATCGCGTTCACACCATGGATGCGTGGCGGAAACTGACTGGGCTGGACCAGCATTCAATCTTTGCCAACCCGCTTTACGTCAATGCGAAGGGGCGCGATTTTCGTCTTTCGCCTGACAGTCCCAACATCGGCGCCGGTGCGAATGGCTCGACAATCGGCGCTATGCAAACATCACCCGCGACGTCGCTGTCAAAATCCTCAGAAAATTGACGGCCGATCAAGATATCGCACGTATGTATTAATTTTGTTGGACTATATTGATTGTTTGCTTCATTGAGGGCACGCCATGTTGCAGCAATTACGAGAACCGGGCCGCACACTCAGCCGCGACGCTTACACGTCGAACGAGGTATTTGAAGCGGATATTCGCAATGTCTTTTTTCACTCGTGGCTGTTTGTCTGTCATGAAAGCCAGTTGCCTGAGCCAGGCTGCTTTCTGACTTACGAACTGGCGAACGAAAGCATCATCCTGACGCGCGACGAACAGGGCCAGATTCGTGGCATGTTCAACGTCTGCCGCCATCGCGGGTCGCGCGTGGTTGAGGAGCAATGCGGCAAAACCAAATGCATGGTCTGTCCCTATCACCAGTGGGTCTACGGCATGGATGGTTCGCTTCGCAGCGCACCGCAGATGAACGATCAACTTGATCACTCGGATTGGCAGATGTATCCCGTCCGTGTCGAGAACTGGAACGGCTTTCTTTACGTCTGGTTAGGCGAAGACGAGCCTGACGAGACAGCCAACGACATGCTGGCCCCGGCGACAACGGCACTCGCGTCACACAACCTGGCAAACGCGAAGCTCGCCAAACGCATTGATTATGACGTGCCGGCCAACTGGAAGCTGTTCATGGAGAATTACCGCGAGTGCTACCACTGTCGTGGGGCTCATCCGGAATTCTGCGCGACGGTGCCGGTAAACGAACTGGATGATCATCGTGGCGATCAGTCCGCTCGTTTGATCTCGCGCGAGAATTGTACGTTTACGCGCTATGCCGTGCGGGAGGGGGCCACGACGGACAGCATTGACGGGCAGCCGGTCTCCATTCCGTTTGGCTCGTTGACATCGAACGATACCGATCTCCATGGCCTGTGTTTCTATCCGGGGCACGCCATGGTGATCGGTCATGACAACATCATGGCGTTCTGTGTGCTGCCGATCTCACCGACGGTTTCGCGACTGACGGCCCAGTGGTACGTCAATGCGGATGCGCAGGAGGGTAAGGATTACGAGCCGGACAAGGTGGCCGCGTTCTGGGACGTGACGAATCGACAGGACATTGAGCTTTGCCGCGTGAATCAGTTGGGCGTGAATTCCCGCCGGTACACGCCCGGACCTTACAGCGCGGCTCAGGAAGATGACGTCGAACACTTTCTTGATTTCTATACGTCGCTGATGCAGCGTTAACCGTTTGATAAATGATGTGAGGGAAGCAATGAAGATTGGTGCTACCGCCGCCTACACGTATGCCTTTCGTGGCACGGGGATGTCGCTGGAGGATTATCTGGACAGCATTGCCACGCTGCCGCAGCTGGGGTTGAACTATTTTGATCTGGAGATTCTTCAGCCGCAGCATATTCCGATTTATGAAGACCCGGATAACGCGGCTCGCCTGCATGATGCGTTGGCCGAGCATGGTGTGAACATTGCCGGCTTCACGTCGTGGCTGTGTCTGGAGCATATTCACAGCCTTGATCCGGCGCGTCATCAGATCGGGTTCGAACTGTTTGAGCGTGTTGCGTCACTGGCTTCAAAGTTCGGCGCTCATTACATGCATCTGGGTTCGGACATGTTCGGTGAATTCATTCAAGAGCGAGATGAAGCTTACGTCACCGCGCCGGCTTTGCAGCTGGCAGTGCCTGAGAAACTCAGCCTGCCGAAGGTGGTGGATGAGTATGCGGGTCGGCTGGCGAAGCTGGCCGCGATTGCTGAGGACCATGGACTGAAGTTTGCAGTTGAGCCGCGCGCCAACTCGATACTGTACGATGCGCATTCGTTCCAATCCGTCTGGCAGCAGGCGGCTCACGACAACCTGTACTGTTGCCTGGATGTGGTACACATGGCGTACCATCGGCTGGACGTGCCGCTGGCGATTGAGTTGCTCGGCGATCGCCTGCTTGTCATGCAACTATGCAATGCGCGCGGCGGACAAATGTTGCACCTGCCGTTGGACGACGGCGATGTCGCTATCAACCCGATTGTCAGCACATTGAACAAAGCCGATTTTGATGGCTTCCTGATGCTCGAACTCTATCGCGGCGGCAACGATCAGAAAGACGATGTGGATCAGTGGTACCGCGACGGCGTGGCCACGCTGCAGCCGTTGTTGGGGGTGGGTTGATGAAGTTGTTTTCATTGGAAGGTCGCACCGCGCTGGTCACTGGTGGCAGCAGTGGGATCGGTACCGGCATCGCCCAAGGGTTGGCCGAGGCGGGGGCGCGCGTGGCGATTGTGGGGCGCGACGAGAAAAAGAATGCCGCTGCATTGGCGCAATTGAACTCGGCTTCGGGTCAGCATGTGGCGATCGCTGCTGATTTAAGTGATGCGAATGAAGTTGACGGATTGATCCAGCGGGCTTGCGACGCACTGGGGGGTTCGCTGGACATTCTGGTGAATAACGCCGGCACAACCCACCGCGCTACGGCGGATGAGTTTCCGCTGAACGAATGGGATCGAATCGTTGCTCTGAATCTAAAGGTGCCGTTCGTTCTGTCGCAGCATTTTGCGAAACATCGAATCGCCAACGGCGGTGGCGGCGTCATTCTGATGACCGGTTCACTGATGTGTGAAGCATCGCGTCCCGGCACCAGTGCTTACACGGCGTCCAAGGGGGGCATTCGTCAACTGGTCAAGGCACTGGCCGTGGACTGGGCCCTGCACGGCATTCGCGTGAACGGCATCTCGCCGGGATATATCGACACACCGTTAACCAAGCCGCTCAAGGACGACGAGCAATTCGACAGCTGGGTGAAGAAACGCACGCCGCTCGGGCGCTGGGGCACGCCGGATGACTTCCGTGGCGTGTCTGTGTTTCTGGCGTCCGACGCGGGTAGTTTTGTCACCGGCCAACTGGTCTACATCGACGGCGGCTGGCTTTCCACCTTTTAGCAATCAGGACAATTCCTCGCATGTTGAATAACCCCGTCAAAGAGCAACTCAAAGCCGGCAAAAACTCGTTCGGCGTCTGGTCCTCCATCGGTCATCCGGACGTGGCGGAGCTACTGGCCGAATGCGGGTACGACTGGATTCTGTTCGACATGGAGCATGGCCCGCTCACTATTCAGACGGTCCATCAACTGATGCAGGCGATGGGCAGCAGCCGTTGCGTGCCAATGGTGCGCGTGCCGTCACACGATCCGACGACCATCGCACAGGTGCTCGACTGCGGGGCGATGGGCGTGATGGTGCCGAAGGTGCAGAATGGCGAGGAAGCCCGCCGCATCGTGCAGGCAAGCAAGTATCCACCGGTCGGGCAGCGCGGCATCGGCGCCCGGCGTGCCGCGAAGTATGGCGACACATTCACCGAGTACGTCGAATCGGCCAACGATCACGTGATGGTCATCGCCCAGATTGAGAGTCGGCAGGGCGTAGAGAACATCGACGAAATCGTCAGCACGGAAGGCATCGATGCGGTGGCGATCGGCCCCGGTGATTTGTCTGCTGACATGGGGTGCTTTACTGAACGCGATCGGCCGGATTTCCAGAAGGCGATTGCCGATGTGCTCGACGCGTGTAAGCGGCATGACTGTGTGCCATGCATGGCTTATGTCGGTTCGCCGGAGAAATCTTTCCCGCTTTTGGAACAGGGGTTCCGTATGCTCGGTGTGGGTGAGGATATCCAGCTCTTACAGCAGATGGCCCGGGCAAATAGCGCGGCCTTACGATCTGGCTTGCCGTCCGGTTCACATTGACCTATCAATAGCGCTTCGTAAGACAGTGTTCAGGACAACGAAGCCGCCCATGAATCACACAACCTTTGCGTTCGGCAATGTGACGGTGCATCACATTTGCGACACGGAAGCACCATCGCTTGGCAGTTATGTGCTCGAATCGAATGGGCGGACCGCCATGGTCGAATGTCATTCGCGCGACGTAGCGGACTGGCTGTCTGGTCAAGGTTTACCCGAGCCTGACATTATCTGGCATACGCACGTGCAGGCAGAGCATTGCCTGGATGCCCAGGCGTTTGGCGATGTGTCGTCTGCTGTGCCGCAAAGCATGGTGGAGTTGGCGTCCGATCGCGACGGCTTTGAACGTGCCGCCAGGACCATATGGGACAATCCGGAAGAGTGGGGCGATACAGCCGGTCGAGAGAAATACAGCATCGGCGGGGCGGTGATTGAACGACTGCCCGTAAAGCCACTGAATGTGGCCGGCACATTGAAAGTCGGAGAAGTGATCGATTGGGAGGGGGCGCAGTTGCAGGTGATTGCGCTGCCCGGCCACATGGCGGACGCGGTCGGCCTTGTGTTGATCTGCGATGGCAAGCCCTGTGCGGTCTTTATCGGTGACCTGATGCGGTACCCGGAACATCTGGTTAACCTCTACGACCTGGAACACGCCTATGGCGCCACACGTTTACAGGCGTTGCCCGCAACGTTGCGACAACTCGCAGATGAGGTCGATGTTGATCTGTATCTTCCATCGACCGGCCCGGCGATTCAGCACGGTCGGCCGGCCGCATACCATCTGGCTGACCGGATTGATCATTATCTGTACAGCCTGACGTGGAAGATTGAAGCGTATGAACCGACGCCACACGAATCACGCCGCAGCGTGGCACGGTTCAACGAATTGGCGGACGGCATATACCAGTTCGATGCGCCGGGTAATACGATCGTCTTGATCGATGAAGCAGGGCGGGGCTTGATGGTCGACCCCGGCCCGTGCGACTATGAGAATCCCAATCGCGTTGCTGACTTTGTCGCCGATGTGCAGGCGCTGGAAGATGAAGCCGGCCTGAAGACAATCGACACATTGCTGATCACCCACATGCACGGCGACCATTACGACCTGGTGCCGCAGATGCAGTCGCGATATTCCGGCTGCAAGTTGGCGGCGTGGGGACCGCTGGCGGATTTGATCGAAGCGCCCGAGAAGTATCCTTATGCCTGCCTGCTGCCGTGGTACAACCTCGGGCTTGACGCCATGCGTGTCGACGACCGACTCAGTCGCCACGAGCCGTATATATGGCACGATGTGCAGATCAACACGATTCATCTGCCGGGACACTGTCTGATCCACGCGGCGTACATTCTTGAATTCAATGGCCTGCGCCTGGCAATTACTGGTGATACCGTGCAGACCAACGGTGAGGCGATCACGGTGGACTACATTTTTTGTAACCACAGTGCGCCGACGGATGAATTGGGGGTTCCCGGCGCAATGAAGAATCTGAATGCCCATTCGATCGACCTGAACATTGGTGGCCACGGCTCGCGGTTCGGTAATCCGAATGCCATGTATGAAGCGTCACTGAAACGAATCTCCAAGGCGCTGCCGGCGTTGCGAGACCTGGTGATTGATGGGGACCTGGCGGCCGCCTGTGTTCGACCGGGGTATCGGGATGTGACCCAACTGCTCGATTGACATACCGGAATTGAAAAAGGCGAGGGCCCTTAAGGACCCTCGCCACAACAATCAGATCAATTTATTTACTTGTCTGGTCCGACGGTCAGCCAGGCTGATTGGTAATCAGTGCTTCGACTTGATCGACTGCCTTCTTCTGATCGCCGACGCCTTCATACATCTCCGTCAGCTTGATGCGTATGGCTCGTTGTACGGTTGGGTTGTCCGTCTTCTTGATCATCTTTTCGAGGAAGTCGATCACATCTTCCGTTTCCTCGAAGTGGTCTTCCGCGCCCATCACAGCAGCGACAGCGGCGGCCGTTTCACTGTCAGCGATGTCATGGAACTGGTTGATCAATTCCAGCAGATCCTGGTACAGCTCCAGTTCGCCGAGCATGGCTTCATGTTCAAAATGCTCTTCGCGCTCCTCGTAGCGGTCACGATCCCGGTCGCGGCTGCGCTCGTATCTCGCGTGGGCAGGCATCAGTTGGATCGTGCCGGCCAGAAGGAATACGCCGGCAAATGCGGCAATCGTAATCCAGGTTTTGCGTTGGTGGGTTGTCATCATGAGTTCTCCTTTGGGTTTGTTGATTTGGAATGTTGACGTCGCGACAAACTGACTTTCGGCATCCGGTGTACCGACGGAATCCGTTTTTCCATGGAACTGAGTTTCGGCATGTCATGCACTGCGTACTTGGGGGTAGCCGGCAGTTGGTCCGGCATCCCGGGCCTGCGTGATGGCGTAGACATCTTTTGGGCAGATGTTCCGGGGCCAACAGGCGACGGTTGCGTTGGTGTCTTTGAACCATCCGGCCCAAACCACATGGCCACGACGATCGCCGCTGCCAGGCCGGCCGTCCAAGGCAGCCACCGTCGTTTGCGTTTTGGAGCGATAGCCTTTACCTGGGCCTGCCGCTGTTCAATGTCGGCCGCAAGGTCGCCGGGATATTGCAGGCTTTCATATGCCTGTTTTACCTCTTCGCGTTGTCTGTTCTGTTCGTTCATTGTTCGTTCCCCCATTGCTTACCCAGCCTGGCAATGGCTTGTGAAAGCGTTGCCTTGACCGTACCCACTGCACACTTCATAACTTCGGCCGTCTGCTCGAGGCTTAACTCCTCGAAAAATCGAAGCAGCACCGCCTCGCGCTGTCGGTCGGACAGCTCTTCAACCAGCGACCGGACCTTTTCAGCCTGTTCCCGGCTGGCTGCCTGCTCAGCCGGATTGGTTGTTTTGTCGCTGCCGGCCAGCACCAGCTTTGGCTGGTCTTTTGACCGCTTTCGTATCAGTTCACGACACACGTTGATTGCGATCCCAAGCGACCACGTCTGTAGTTCGCTGCGCCCGTCAAATGTATGCAGGCGCTGAAGAAACCGCAGGGCCGTTTCCTGTACCGCGTCACGGGCCATTTCCGGCTCACGCAGGTTCGACAGGCAGAACCGATACCACACGTCCTGCATCTGCCGGAGCAGCGCTGCCTGTGCCTGGTGGTTGCCTCTTGCCGCTTGGGCGATCAGATGGGCCGACTGGCTGTCAGATGTTGCGAATCTTTCTTCAGCCAAGGGCACTGCCTTCAAATCGCGTTCAGCATGGGCAATGGCATCCGTCATACGCTTGGTTAGTGACGTCAGTGGGGTCAGGGTTTAGCCGGCCGGATAGATTTTCTGAAAAAGGGGATTTATGGGTCATAAACCGCCGTCAAGCGTCAATAATGCGGCGGTTTTTCGTCTTCGAGCGACTGAGGCTCCTCAATCCGGGTATTGAGTTGCTCGACGGCTTCGCGCGTCTGTTTGGTCTGTCTGGACAGCTGCGCTACCTCTCCACGCAGTTCAATGACTACCTCGTTCAACTGTGACATGAACTGCTCGACAAAAGCAATTTTCTCTTCAATCTGCCTGATCCGTTGGTCGTTCATGGCAGCACCTTTCGATAAGTGCGGGCTGTTTCATTCATCTTCACCAGTCGGGGCCGTCGGGGCAATAGCAGAAGCGAGGTTGATATGAATTGTATGAGCCTTGTTCACTTTTTTATTGACTGGACGAAATTCGCAAAGCAAACTGAATGCATCCAATGGCTGTATGGATGCAGCTGTGGAACTAGTCCATTCCAAAAAACAAGGGGTTGCGTGATGCTTGATTTGATTTCTTTGACACTGGCTCAGAATGATGGGGCGGCGGGGGCTGGTATCGGTATGCTGATTTTACAGCTTGCGATATTCATAGCCATGATTGCCGGCATGTGGGCGGTTTTCACGAAGGCAGGTCAGCCAGGCTGGGGGGCGATCATTCCGATCTTCAATGTTTATTGCCTGATGAAAGTGGCCGGCCGGCCGGGCTGGTGGCTGATCCTGATGTTCATTCCGATTGTCAGCCTTGTGATCTGGATTATTGTCTCAATTGATATTGCGAAAGCTTTTGGCAAGAGTGCCGGGCTTGGTATTGTGATCGCGCTGTTCCCGTTCGTTGCCTTGCCTATTCTCGGCTTCACGGATGCGCAATATGTTGGTGCACCCGCGGAAGGTTGAACGCCTTTCACGCTTCATCACAACGATCAGCTTTTCGCCTGGCGCGACATTATTCGTGCCAGGCGTTATTATTTGGGCGATAAGTGAATTATCGAACTCAATGAGACTGGTTAATGTCATCTGACCGTTTATCACCTGATCCGGGACAGTTCCCAACCACCCGTCTGCGTCGCACACGAACTGCGGACTGGTCGCGCCGACTGGTGCGCGAATCACGATTGTCGGTTGATGACCTGATCTGGCCGGTCTTTGTGATTGACGGACAGAACCAACGTGAGTCCGTGGATTCCATGCCGGGCGTAGAGCGGTTGAGTGTCGACCTGCTGGTGGACGCAGCGAAGCGCGCTGAAGCGCTGGGTATTCCGGCCATGGCGTTGTTTCCGGTGACCGATCCGAAGCTCAAATCACCAGACGGTGACGAAGCGCTGAATTCACAAAACCTTGTCTGCCGCGCGGTGCAGGCGGTCAAGCAGAACACGGACGACATCGGCATCATCTGTGACGTCGCGCTGGACCCTTACACCACCCACGGTCAGGACGGCCTGCTTCGTGACGGCATTATCGTCAATGATGAAACGGTCGAGGTACTCTGTAAGCAGGCCGTGGTTCAGGCGCAGGCCGGCTGCGACATCATTGCGCCGTCCGACATGATGGACGGGCGCGTCGGCGCTATTCGCAAGGCATTGGATGCTGCCGGCTTCACGGATGTGCAGATCATGTCCTATGCGGCGAAGTACGCCTCCGGGTTCTACGGCCCGTTCCGGGACGCGGTCGGCTCTTCTGCCAACCTCGGCACCGGTGACAAGCGCACCTACCAGATGGATCCGGCCAATGGCGATGAGGCGCTGCGTGAAGTCGCGCTGGACATCGCCGAAGGGGCGGACAGTGTGATGGTCAAGCCGGGGATGCCTTACCTGGATATCGTCTGGCGCGTGAAACAGGCCTTCGGCGTGCCGACATTCGTATATCAGGTCAGCGGCGAGTATGCAGCACTGAATGCCGCAGCGGCGAATGGCTGGCTCGATGGCGGCAAAGTGATGCTCGAGAGCCTGCAGGCGTTCAAGCGAGCCGGTGCTGACGGCATTTTGACGTACTACGCCATCGAAGTTGCCCAGACACTGCAATAAGGCGACCGTTTGACAACTGGTCACTAATTCGCATCTCCCATTTTGTCCTACTGTTACAACCCTGTTAATCTGTTATCTTCAGTCTCCGGATACGGGGACTGTGTCTTATGACAGGAGATTGATGTATGGGCCTATTGGACGGCAAACGTGGCATTGTGTTTGGCATTGCCAACGACCGCAGCTACGCGTGGTTTATCACCAAGATACTTTTGGAGCAGGGCGCTGAGTGCCTTTTTACGCACCTGCCGGATGACAAGGGCAAGATGGAACGCCGCGTGCGTGGAGCGGTGGAAGAACTGGGAATCACCGATCCATGGCTGATGCCTTGTGACGCATCCAAGGATGAAGACCTGGACGCCGTGTTCGACAAGATCGCCAAAGACTTCGGCAAGATTGATTTCATCGTTCACGCGATCGCGTTTGCTGACCGTGAATTCCTGAAGATCGGAAACTTCTATACCACCACGCGGCAAGCCTGGACACAGGCGCTGGACATCAGCGCTTACACGCTGCTTGCCATGGGCCAGCGCGCGGTGAACGTGATGCCTGACGGCGGCTCGATCCTTGCCATGACCTACTTCGGCGGCGAAAAGGTCGTGCCCGGCTACAACGTCATGGGCGTTGCCAAGGCGGCGCTGGAACATACCGCGCGCTATCTCGCGTTTGACCTGGGCGAGAAAGCCATTCGCGTGAATACAATTTCCGGTGGCCCGTTGCGAACCCTGGCCGCGTCGGCGGTCGGCGGCATCAGCGAGATGTTCGAGCATCAGGAACGCAAGGCTGCCATGAAGCGAAACATTACCGGGGAAGAAGTTGGCGGTACGGCCGCGTATCTGCTTAGTGACCTGTCCACCGGCGTGACTGGTGAGACGATCCACGTGGATGCGGGCTTCAGCATCGTCGGTCTGTAGCGGCCACGCCGTTGGACCGTTGGTAACTGGTAAGAGGTTGGCTGGCTCTTAGAGGTGCCTTCATGCCGATTCGGTTTCCCTGTGATGATTGTGGCGCTCGCATTCGCGTGCCCGACGGTTCGGAAGGACGTAAGGTCCGCTGTCCCAAGTGCGGAACAACCCAGCGCGTGCCGCAGTCGCACGACGACGCACCGCCTCCGGCTGCACGCGTGAAGCGGCCAGCGTCGCCGAAGGAAGAAGCGGAGTCCGCCTCACCGCCGGCAGCACGGCCTGCTGAGCCTCGCCCTGATGTGCCGGTGGCCGCATCCAAATCAGAAGAGTCCAATCCGTTGGAAGACTTACAGACGCTTTCTGCGGCGGATGGTGATTCCGATGAGCCGATGACGCTCGAGCCGGACTACGCACAGAATACGGCGAGTTCGCCTGAAACGAAGGGTGATGAAGAGGACCCGCTGGCGGCACTGGCTGCGCTGGCTGGTGCTGAGCCTGAATCGGAGTCGCAAGCACCACCGCCTGCTGAGCCTGAGCCCGAACCCGAACCCGAACCTGAGCCAGAGCCAGAGCCAGCATTTGAATCCGCGACTGATCAGGCGGACGACGAACTGGCTGAAGAACCTGAGCAGGAACAGGAGGAGGAAGACGATGCTGCCGCGTTGGCCGCCGCTTCTGCTCCTGAAAAAGAAGAGCCGGAGCCGGATGAATCGGAGGACGAGGTACCTGAAGAGGAACCTGTCGCGTCGGAACGTCCAGAGCAGCCAGTCGATCAGGATGAGTCGGTAGACGAGGAAGAAGAAGTCGAGGAAGAGGAGCCGGCCGCGGCAATGGCGGCTGCAACATCGGAATCGTCGGAATCTCCTGAACCGACGTCTGTAACAGAAGCGGCTCCAGAGGAGCCGACCGAGCAGCCATCGCTTCGAACGATGGAGCCGCGACAGGCCAAAGGTATCCCGTTGTCCTCGCAGCGCAGCCGACCATTCACACCGGTGCTGGCCGGCGTGCGTCAGCCGGTTTACCAGATGGCGCCGCCGTCGCCTTCCGGTCCGGTTCCCAAGCTCCTCGCGCTGGTCATCGGCTCCTGGTTGCTTCGCCTGTTCGGTTTGTTCGGGCTGATAGGCGCATTTGCGTTCGTCAATGAACTGGGTAATAACGAGGATCCCGTGTCGTTAGACATGCGCCTTGTAATACTTGTGTTTGGCCTGTCACTGGCTGCACTGACGTGGTCCGTCGGTGAGGCACTTGCCGTTTTGCGGCGAATCGCGCGCGGCAATAAGTGACAGGTTTATTGCCGCAGCGTTGCCTTGAGTCGCAATGGATTGGCGATCAGATCCAGCGCATCGCGAATATCGCGAACCATGATATCGGCCGAGCGGATTAACTCACCATTACCACCTTCCGGTCCGACGACGGCAATCCCGATGGCCGCGACTTTGACCATCTCCACGTCGTTTCGACCATTCCCAATCGCAACGACGGACTCGGCACCCATCTGAGTGACAAGGCTGTGCTTGTCGCGTCCGTTGGCGATTCGTTTGAACGTGAGAGGAAGGCCTTCCAGTGCCTGTTGCGCCTTGCCGAAGGTGTCCGCGCTCATAACCGTCATGCGCGTCATCTGTGACAAGGCTCTGATGCGTTCGGCAACGCCGTCCAGCAGCACGCCGTCCTTTGACAGGGTGCCGGTGAAGTCCAGTGCCACTTGACCGATCTCAATGGTCGGGCCTTCCGGCAATTCAACCTTGGGGCGGTAGTAATAAATTTTCGGCCGCTCAAATGGGTACGGCACAAACTCATAAGAAACACCGTCATCCGTAAAGGTGTACTTGTAGCAGCCGAGCGCTTCGCCGCCGGATGGGAACCGCGCGTCGTCCACGATGATTGAAGCGGATGGACACCAGATCCACTTGGCGTGCAACAGTTCACGCTCATCGCGCCAGTGCAGGTGACCGGTTGCAAATAGTTTGATGCTCGGCCGATCCATCAGTTTCAAGAATCGTTGTCGTGCTGCTGGAACATAGCTCCAGTAATCACTGTGATCGTTAAACAGTTCGTTCGGCTCAACAATGTAAGGCACTTCATGCGTGAAAACTGCAACCTGCTGGCCAGCCGCATCGGCCTGATCCAGTTGTTGTTCGAACCATTGCCACTGCTCGTCATCGTAAGCCAGGCCGGACCCGAATATCTGGCTGTTTAACCCGATCAGGCGCCAGTTTTCTTTCTCAACAACGAATTTCCAGTCGCCGAATGCTGCGGCGAATTCATCCTGGTATTCCTTTTTGATCGGCGGTTCGCCGGTCTTGTGCCCGGTGTCGTGGTTGCCCGGGACGGCGACGATTGGCGCATTCAGTTGCTTGAGCTGCTCGGCGATTTTTTCAAACAAGCCCGGTTTGCAATAGCCGTCGTCAGACAGATCGCCAGACGCGACAACCAGATCCGGCTTCATGGCGTTGACTTGCTCGATGACGGCCTGCGTTGCCTGCTGCTTCAACTCAATTGCCGGGTCGTGATGCAGGTCAGAAATCTGAACAACGGTAAATGCCATGAACGGGCTCTCTCCTCGCTCGGCCTTGGGCCGGTCTTGCGAGGCAAAAATAGGCGGTTCCGGCCTTAAATTCAAACAGCGGATGGGAATTATTCGTCAGGCTTGCCTGTTGATGAGTTGGTAAGAGGTGATAGGAACGGGCGATAAACGCAATGGAAGCTGATCGCCAGCTTTATTACCATGATGTAGCATATGTTAGAGCTTTCAGGAGTTGTCGATGTCCCGGACGACCAACAGAACCGATTCAATGGCTATCAACGATGCCGCCAAGGGCGGATACAGCGTCGAGAAAGCCGTACTTGAACGATACCAGGCTGGTGCAAAGCAGGTCGAAGCGGCACTTTGCTGCCCGATTACCGATTATGACGGCCAGTACCTGAAGATTCTTCCAGATGAGATTCTCGAAAAAGACTACGGCTGCGGGGACCCATCGGTTTACGTGAATGAAGGTGATACGGTTGTCGACCTCGGCTCCGGTGCCGGCAAGATCTGTTACATCCTCGCTCAGAAAGTGGGCCGGAACGGCAAAGTCATCGGCGTTGACTTCAACGACGAAATGCTCGGTCTGGCGCGCAAATACCAGCAGGAGATTGCGGACCAGATCGGCTATCACAATACGCAGTTCGTTAAAGGCCGCATTCAGGATTTGGCGCTCGATCTGAACAAGGTCGAGTCCCACCTTGTGGATCATCCCGTCACGAACATGGACGACGTGTTGGCTTACGAAGCGGAATGCGACCGGCTTCGCAAAGATGAGCCCATGATCAGCGATGGCACCGTGGACGCGGTAGTGTCCAACTGTGTGCTGAATCTCGTGCGCACGGATCAGAAGAAGCAACTCTTTGACGAGATATTTCGCGTGCTGCGAAAGGGCGGGCGCGCGATCATCAGTGACATCGTCTGTGATGAAACGCCTACCTCACGGATCATCAATGACCCCGACTTGTGGTCCGGCTGTATTGCCGGCGCGTTTCGTGAAGACGAATTTCTGAAGATGTTTGAAGACGCCGGCTTCCACGGCGTGGAAATTCTGGCGCGCGCGGAAGAGCCGTGGCACGTGATTGACGGCATCGAGTTCCGATCGATGACCGTTCGTGCTTACAAGGGCAAACAGGGCCCGTGTCTTGAACGCAATCAGGCGGTGATCTACAAGGGCCCCTGGAAGAAGGTCGTTGACGACGACGGCCATACGCTGATCCGCGGTGAACGCATGGCGGTCTGCGACAAGACGTACAATCTCTATTCCGATCCGACCGGCCCGTACGGTGGCACGATCATTGGCTTGCAACCCATGAACATCATCCCGCTGGATGATGCTCAGCCGATGAGTTGCCATGGCAAGCCGACCCGCACGCCGCGCGAGATGAAGGGTGAAGACTACGATCTGACGCAGATGAGCGGGGAAGACTGCTGCGGCCCGGACGGCAACTGCTGCTGAACGGTCAGTTGGCGTACGGTGCGGTGAGGTGTTCATTCACCTCGTAACCCCAGCGCTCGATCAGTTCGACATCTTTCGGGCAATCGTCATCAAGTTTTTCAAGCCATTGTTGTAGCGTGGCCTCGAGCGAGGCCTGAATTTCTGTGTACGCCGGATCGCCGCAGAGATTTTTCATCTGGTACGGGTCTTCGTCGTTGTCGTACAACAGCCACGGACCGTCTTCGATGTTGCGAACGTAGGTATAGCGTTTCGTGCGCACGCCACGGCAGGCGCGCCCGCCCATGTCTGCTCGCCACAAGCCGAATGGCACGTAGCAAGTGTAATACGCGCTGCCGTTACTCGGGTCGTCTGCTTTGCCGTGCAGGAATGAACTGTAGTCTGAGCCTTGCACGGTGTCCGGAATGTCCATGCCGCACAAGCCGAGCAGCGTCGGCAGATGATCCGGTACGCTGATCAGGCAATCTGTCTCGCGGCCGTCCGTTCCGAACTGTGCCGGCCAGCGAAGCAGCAGGGGAATTCGCAACGATTCGTCCCATGGCCGTTGTTTGTTGAATTCACCTTGTGATTCGAGCATGTCGCCATGGTCGGATGTCAGGATGAAAATCGTATCGTCTGACAAGCCGGCTTTGTCGAGCGTCTCGATCAACTTGGCGACGCAATCATCCATTGCTGTGACGTGTGCGTAATAACCCGCCAGATCTTCACGGGCCTTTTCTTCGTGATCATCTGGTACGTTGGGACGCAGTTCGAGCTTCTTTGGGTCGTACATCGCCTTGTACTCGTCCGGCACGTCCTGATACGGGTCGTGCGGCGGGCCCCATGACAAGACAAGCAGAAATGGCTTCTCGCCATCGTGATTCTTCAGATAGTTACATGCGTCATCAGTCTGAGCGAACGCGTCGTAGCCATCCCACTTCTTCTTTTCGGTGCTGTCACCTTCGTAGTAGAACGATTCGCTGTATCGGTGCGTGCATTCGAGGACTTTCCAGTAGTCAAACCCCTGGCGGCGTTCAAGAGGGATGGGCTGCGACCGGCCGCCGGCATTGATGTGCCACTTGCCGATGTAGGCGGTGTCGTAGCCCGCATGTTTGTACAGCTTGCCCATGGTCACCGCGTCGGTATCCAGCGGCACGTCGTTGATGAACAGCCCATGTTTATGCGGGTACTGCCCGGTCATCAGGCTTGCACGCGCCGGCGTGCAGACCGGACAACTGGAAACCGCGTGGGTAAAATTAATTGACTGCCCGGCCAGGCGATCGATATTCGGCGTTTTGACGTTCGGATCGCCCGCATATCCGGCAGCCTGGGCGCGCCACTGATCGGCAAAGACGTACACAATATTCGGGCGTTTGCTCATATGAGAAGTCGATCCTTTGTTGTCGGCCGGTTTGGTGTCTAGGATGTCCTGATTATGACTCAATCGCGTCATCCCGTTGCGTCGGTCCGTTTCAAGGTGGAGGTTTTCTTCCTGATCGTACTGTGCGTGATCGCGATTTTCATTGTGCGAGGAGTGACAGCCGTGTCCGACCAGATGAACGTCCACCACGAACAGAAGAATCCGGACGGTTCGTGGAAGTATACAAACGAACTGGCCAAGGAAACCAGTCCGTACCTTCTGCAACACGCGCACAACCCGGTTGACTGGTACCCGTGGGGTGAAAAGGCATTCGAGCTGGCGCGCACGTTGAATAAACCGATCTTTTTGAGCGTGGGGTATTCGACGTGCTACTGGTGCCACGTGATGGAGCGGCAGAGCTTTGAAAGCCCGGAGATTGCCGCGGTCATGAACGAGCACTTTGTCTGCGTCAAGGTGGACCGCGAAGAGCGCCCGGATGTGGACGACATTTATATGTCAGCCGTACAACAGATGACGCGCAGCGGCGGCTGGCCGATGAGTGTCTGGCTCACGCCGCCCGGCGCCAATGGCGAAGATGACCCGGGGCTCAAGCCGTTCTATGCGGGCACCTATTTCCCTCCGACGGATGCGTATGGCCGCCCGGGTTTTCCAACCGTACTCAAGGCGTTGTCGGATGCTTGGAAAGACAAACGCAAGGATGTGTTGGAACAGGCCGACCAGATTGCAGATGCGGTGCAGGCGTCGCTCAGTGCGAGCAACCCGCCGGGCGATCTGAAACTGGAGTCTGTCAGTCTTGCGACGCATCAGTTGCTGCGCATGTATGACAAGGAGGATGCCGGGTTCGGCAGCGCGCCAAAGTTTCCGCAGCCGGCCAATCTCGATTTTCTCATGCGCGTCTACCAGAACAATCCCAACGAGGATCTCTGGAATGCCATTGCCCACACATTGGACCGGATGGCGCGCGGCGGCATGTACGATCAGATCGGCGGCGGGTTCCATCGTTATTCAACCGATGGTGAATGGCTCGTCCCACACTTTGAAAAGATGCTCTATGACAATGGGCAGTTGGCCGAGGTTTATATTCGCGCCCATCAGATCAAGCCGCCGAAGGATGATCCGGATTACTACGCGCGCATCGCGCGCGAAATTTGCGATTACGCGCTGCGCGAGATGACGGATAAGACCGGCACGTTCTGGTCTGCCCAGGATGCGGAGGTCAACGCGCGCGAGGGCGGCAATTACCTCTGGCTGCCCGACCAGTTGAAGGAAGCCATTGCTGACAAGGTGCTCGCCGAGAAAGCAATCCAGATGTACGGGTTGGATAAGGGGACGAATTTTCAGGACCCACACCACCCGGACGAGCCGCGACAGAACGTACTCTACCTGCCCGTGCCGCTGCACGAACTGGCCCAACAGTGGGACATGACGCTCGAGCAGGTTATCGAACTGAAGCGCAAGATTGATGTGAAGATGCTCGTGGTGCGTGACAAGCGGGACCAGCCCGGCACGGATGACAAGGTGCTTGTCAGTTGGAACGGCATCATGATCGCCGGCATGGCGAGCGTGGGGGCGGCGCTGGATGAGCCGAAGTATGTCGAAGCTGCGGCGAAGGCGGCTGACTATATTCTGAACAACATGCGCGACGAGCAGGGTGGGCTGATGCGCACCATGCGCGAGGGCACGGTTAAGATTCCCGCCTTCCTCGAAGACTACGCGTTCTTCGCTCACAGTTTGATTGAACTGTACCGCGCGGACAATCAGTACCGCTGGCTGGAAGCCGCCGCCGCGATTGTGGATGCGGCCCTGGCCCGTTTCGCTTCGCCGGAGCGAGGTGGCTACTACGACACGCTCAAGGATCAGGCTGACCTGTTCGTGCGCACCAGAACGATCTACGATGGGGCGGTGCCGTCCGGGAATAGCCGCATGGTCAACAATCTGGTTGATCTGTACGAACTGACGAACAATGCGGCCTATCTCGAACGAGCGGCTTATGACCTTCAAGCGTTCGCGGCTGATTACCGCCGGTATGGAGCGGGCATGGTGCTGATGCATCAGGCGCTGCTGCGCGTGTTGGAGACGGACCAATCGCTGGCCAACGTGCCGGAAGAACACAAGCCGGCAAAGACGCAACTGGCGGCGCCGAAACTGCCTGTTTCAATTGTGGTTGAGCCGAACGTTGTTGCGCTGGCGGGTAAGCCTGTTGACCTGAACATCAAGCTGCGGATTGGCGAAGAATATCACATTAACTCTGACAAGCCGGGCAGCGACTGGCTGATTCCGACGAAGCTTACGCTGATCGGTTCTGATGACTGGTCTTTGAAGACCAAGTATCCAGAAGGTGTTGATCGAAAATTCGAGTTTGGTGACAAGCCGATCAGTATTTATGAGGGGGAGGTTGTAGTGGCCGCAACGTTGGAGCCGAAGAAGGACAATCCGGCTGGCACACCCATGCTGATCCTTCAGTACCAGGCCTGTACGGATGAGATATGCCTTGAGCCGCAGGAAGTCGAAGTGCCGGTGAAATTTCAGGTGAGTGAGTAATGCCGCAATCGCCACACGATGATCCGGATATGCAGGGTCTGCCGCCGGGCACGCATCTGCCTGACAAACACGTCTACCGCAAAGGGCAACTCAAGGCGCGGCTGGTGGTGTCTGCCGTCGGGTTGATCGGCCTCATTGTGATCGCGATGATGCTTCCGCAACAACGATACGTGACGATCCCTTGCATTGTGGTGATGTTTGTGTTGACCGCGTTCAATGCGGTTCGCTTTGCGCGGTGTCGTCCCTGACACTGCCGCACGCACATCCGACCAAATCCCTATACTGTTCGCCCATGATCGACACGCATTGCCATTTGACTTATGACCCATTGCATGCGCGCGTGGCGGACGTGCTGGCCGGCGCGGCCGAGGCGGGCGTCGATCGCATGATCAGCGTCGGCACCACGCCGGACGACGCGCGCAAAGCAGTCGCGTTGACCGAACGGTTTGCAAACGTGTTCGCCACGGTAGGCGTGCATCCACACTACGCGGATGACTGGACCGACCGCACGGTGATCGTGGATGCCATCAAAGAACTGATTGCGCTGGACAAGGTGGTCGCCATCGGCGAGATGGGATTGGACAAGCACTACCCGGATCCGCCAATCGAAAGTCAGCGGCGCGTGTTCCAATGGCAGTTGCAAGTCGCGGCCGAAACGGACCTGCCGATCATCATCCACAACCGGGAAGCCACGCCGGACACGCTGTCGGTTTTGTGTGACAGCGGGATCGATCCCGGCCGGTTTGTCTTCCACTGTTTCACCGGCACGCTGGAAGAGCTCGACGCGATTCTCGAATTCGGTGCGATGATCAGCTTTACCGGGATTACCACTTTCAACAGTGCTGCTCATCTGGCAGAGGCAGCCAAACGAATGCCGGCCGACCGCATCATGGTGGAAACGGATTCGCCATATCTGACACCCGCGCCGCATCGCAAGGTTCGGCCTAACGAACCCCGATATGTCCGTGATGTAGCAAGATTTATTGCGGTGCAGCGAGAAATGACGGAAGCCGACTTTGTTGAACTGGCCGACGCGAATGCGGTTCGTTTCTTCCGCCTGCCGAGTGTCTAATTTCTGTCGAATATCGCCAGTCTTATCCGATAAGCCACGTAGTTATCTCAGGATATTTAGCTATTGGTGGCAGCATGCATTTCATCGTTTCATACCCGAAGTCCGGCCGCACGTGGGTGCGATTCATGGTCAATTCATACCTGATTCGCCAGTTGGGGCTGCCGACGGACGATGTGGTTGCTGTTGAAGCGAGCCTGGAGAAGACGCCACAGCATTTCATGTGGTCGCATTACTACGGCGCGATGCTTTCGCTGAAGAACTACTTCGAGATGGAATTTCAATACAAGCAGGCAGTCGGTTTTCCACACATACTGATCACACGCAACCTCTACGGCACGTTGGCTTCTGCTTATTACCACGGCCGATATCGCAAGGCGATCTTTGATAAGACGCCCGCGGACTTCGTGCGATGCCCGATGTTCGGCATCATCAAGTTGGTGACGTTTTACAACCAGTTGGAAGCGCTCAAACCGCACTACCCGAAGTTTGACGCATTCATTTATGAAGATTTGCGCAAGGACGTACCCGGTGTCTTCTCGCAGATTGTTGAAGCGCTGGGCTTAACGGTTGATGCAAAGCTGATCGACGAAGTGGTTGAAGCAGGCCTGCTGGCGAACATGCAGAAGACTGCGGCAGATCCCCGCTACGCCAACACGTGGCTTGGGGAAATCGATCCGAATGCGCCGATGAACCGGGAATGCAAGGTCGGCAACAACAAACGCTATCACGAACTGTTCAGCCAGGAAGACATGGACTACATCGCGCAAGTGATTGACTGTCTGCTGCTGAATAAGAACGCGCCCCATCTACGCGACTGCCTGACCCCGCCGCCAGTGAAAACAAAAGCCGCCGCGGCTTAGGTTTTCACATTACGGAAACCATTGAGCATTGACGATCCGGCCGTCATGGCCATTGGCGGTGCTGTCACGAAGCATGTCGCCTTCACCTTCTTCAAAACGGTATAACGCGATCACTTCCGGATCGGGCTCGGGGAAGTAAAGCGGCGGGACAAACTCCTCGCGGTAGACGACGCCGCTTGTGATGCGCACAGTGTGTATCACGCCGTTAAAGAATCGATCGTCGTTGCCGGCTGGCAGCAGGTCGGGCTGGACGCCGCCAATAAACAGGCCGCCGACTCTGTCCTGGAGGGCGGTTCTGCTCTCGTTCACCTCTACCAACTGGCCTTCGATGAAGAGCCGCAGCTGTTGCCTTTCGTGGTCCCATACTCCCGCGATATGAACCGGCACGTCCAGTCGCGCTGGCTCACGCGATACTTGCAGCCGGTCCGTGCTGCCATCGTTTCGACAGACTCCCCAGCGGCGTTGATGCATATAGATGGCGAACCAGTCCTGCCCGAGCCACGACACCGCGTTGCTGTGCCTTGCTTCACGAACCGTGGCGACGATCTCAACTGTAAATGACACGTTCGGGTTGTAACTCAGGCTGGGAACAGTGACGTAGCTGCTGCGCCCGTCGAAGTGCAAGCCCGGTTCTTCGGTGATGGCAATTGATGGCTCCGGCACTTCAGAAGGTTGTCGCATTTTCCCCACAGTGAAGAGAGTGATGAGCAGCGCAGCGATGCCGACGGTGACCAGCACACCAACCGGCAATCCTTTCCGGCCGGCTGATGGGGACTTTGCTTCTTCCACCGGAGCAATCTTCAAGCCATCCAACGCCTCAATCAGATCACCTACGGACGCGTAGCGATCGGCCGGCTGTTTGGCGACCATTTTTCGAAACACCGCATCAAGCGGCTTGGGGATTCCACCTTGGCTGGCCGATTGCGTCAGCGTTGGAATCGGTTCGTTGACATGGGCAAGCAGCGTGTCCAGCACCGAATCACCGGAAAACATCGCTTCCCCGGTAAGCAGGTAGTAGAGCGTGCAGCCGAGGCTGTAGATGTCGCTGCGCTCATCGACGGATTTGGCGTTTCTCGCCTGTTCGGGCGCCATGTACGACGCCGTGCCAACCACAAAGCCGGTGTGCGTCAGTTCGGTCAGTGTCACGTCATTGGGACCGGCTTCCTGATGCAGACGTGCCAGCCCCATGTCCAGAATCTTGACGGCTCCGGACTGGTCGATCAGCAGATTAGAGGGTTTGATATCGCGATGGATGATGCCGTTCTCGTGTGCATACTTCAGCCCGGCAGCGGCCTGGCGAATGCAGTCAACTGCTTTAGCAGCAGGCATCGGTCCCTCTGAATGCACATATCGTGAAAGCGTCTGCCCCTCGACCAGTTCGGTAATCAGGTAATGCACACCGTTGTATTCGCCGGCGTCGTACGCTGTGACAATGTTCGGATGCGACAGTCGGGCGGCGGCCTGCATTTCCCGCTCGAACCGGCGGAGCTGTTGCGGGTTGTTGTGTAACTCGGCGCGTAGAACCTTCAGTGCGACCTGCCGGTTCATGCGCTGGTGTGTGGCTTTGTACACACTGCCCATACCGCCGGCTCCGAGACGCTCGGTAACGACGTATTCGCCGAGGCGTAACGGGTCGGACCAGCCGTTGGCAATGACCTGCGACTGAAAAGACGTGAGCAACTGCTGGGTCTCCAGTTCCGCCAGTACTTCATGGACGGCCGGAGCGGTCAAACCGCGTACGATTTGGTCAAACGTGCTTCCATCGATCAGTCCCGATTCAGTGACGCGACTCTTCAACTCTGCGGCATTCGTCGGCCGGGGTTGAAAGGAAGCTGAGCCGTATGAATTGCTTGCGAGAATCGTTTGGTGTTGCTCAATGGCAGCCAGTTCGTCAAAGAAGGATTGCCCAAGCTCCGGGAAGCGGATGGCGTATTCGGTGATTTCGAATGTTTCACCACTTTGGCGCCGGTATGCAATTTCCAGTGGAATCAATTCCCGTGCTGCGGCGAGCCGGTCCTTACCACCGAAGTCCTCAAGCAACTGATCCAGATTTGGGCGCGTGCCTTTCTGCCAGGCGCGCTCGTAATCATTGCACAGACGATTGACGCGCAACATCAATGCCTCGGGCAGATCGGAATAGTCGTGGCTTGCTGATTCGCTCAATTTTCTGCTTCCGACGCCCAGAGTCGGGCGATCAACTGGAGCTTGCGCTCCACCGTTCGCCGGACACATCCCAGCTGTTCCGCGATCTGTTTATTGTCCTGCCCCTGCATCTTCATCATGGCAATGCGCGTCAGGTCCGCATCGTCTGTTTCATTGAGTTTCTGCAACAGGTGATCGAATTGCTCGGCCATCTCTGCGGCGAATTCCGGCGACGGCTCCTTGCTGATCAGGTCATTGAGCACCGCGGGCTCAAGCGCGAGATGTTTGGCCCGTTGCGGCTCGTTGGCATCACCGGTCGGCGCCTTGCCGGTGCCGCCGCGCTTCTGGCGGTTCTGCCGGCGAACCATGTCCACCGACTTGTTGGCTGTGATGGCCATCAGCAGCGGCCATAGATTGGTCCGATCCGTAAGTTGTGTGAATCGACCATCGCGCGCCCCGAGACAGAAGCTCTTGAACGCACTGAGCGCCACGTCCTCTTCATCGCTGGCGACCCGAGCCGTGCCGTGCAGCTTGCGTTGGGCCAGATCGACCATCTGGGCAAAGTATCGCTCCCACAGATGCTGAGCGGCATGCTCATCACCTGCTTTGAGAAGATCGATCCACTGCGTGACGGACTGTTCAATCGACATACCTGGCCTGTTCCTGCTCTGTCATCGGCACGATCACGATTATAGATCAACATCCATGTCTGCCGCATTTGAGCCGTCAGAATTGATATACGGAAATTTTTTTCTCTTTCCTGTCGCAACGGGACCTCTCTGGCGAGCTTGGTACTGAGGCCGATCCGTAGCCGGCCGCAAACGATCAGACCCAATAGCCGAAATCGGAGATATCAAAATGGCTTTATTCCCCAAGCGACGTCGTCGTAACCGTACCAAGCACCGCCCACAAATGTTCGAATCACTTGAGCAACGCAAGATGCTGTCCGGCAGCCCGGTCGATGACCTTTCCGTGCTCAATGATGAATTTGATAATGCTGCGACAGTCGTCGAATGGCAGCGCGTGAATGAGGTGGAAGGCTGGAATGCTGACCAGCTCGACGTGTACGACATCAACCAGACGCAGGCCGGCCGCATGGTCATGGCGCCGGGCACGACGGTCTGGTACAACAGCTATCGCGGCCCCATGGCGTTCAAGGAAGTGACCGGCGACTTCGTCTTCACCACGCACGTCACCGCCACGGACCGGGATGACATCGGCGCGCCGGACCCCGACGACCTGCCAAGCGACGGCACGTTTTCACTGGCCGGCATCATGATCCGCACGCCGCGTAACATCACCGATCCGGCCTTGGATTGGACACCCGGTACGATGATGGAAGACGGCACCAACGACGGTGAGAACTACGTCTTTCTTTCACTTGGCTATGGCGTCACGATTCCGGATCAGGACCCGACGTTTCAACTGGAAGTCAAAACCACGCGCAACAGTGATTCCGACCTGGAACTGACGTCCATCGGCGTCAACAGTGCGGAGTTGCAGATTGCCCGTGTCGGCGACGCGGTCATCGTGCTTTACCGCCTGCCCGGCGAAGACTGGGTGGTCCATCGCCGCTACCCGCGCAGCGACTTTCCTGAAACACTGCAACTCGGCATGGTCAGTTATACCGACTGGGACAAAGCCAACGACTACGACCCGTTCTACGTGAATAGCAACCATCTGGATGACACAGATTTTGACCCGTCACCGTGGCAGGCGTTCAATCCCGACATTGTGGCCGGGTTTGAGTATGCCCGGTTTGCGCGCCCGGACGTGCCGGACTTTCTAAATGGCGTTGACCTGGTCAATGACGCGATTGATGCCGAGTTACTCTCGTTCCTCGGCGAGGGGCCTGCGCAGTACGTCGAGCCCGGCGGGCCGGCGGAAATCCAGTGGCACAACTTTGAAAACCAGTCCGTCTCCCATGCGGTTGACTCCTTCAGCATCGACCTTCCAGGCATACTGGGCAGTGGGCATGAAGCGACGTACGAGGTGCAACTGGTTGATGACGAATTGTATGAACTGGACCAGACGCACGGTTTCTATGCTGACGCCTCGTATTACACCGGGTTCCACGGCCAGAACGAAAAATGGTTCCACAATGAAAACGGCGACTGGTTCTATCTTCTGCCAAACGGCGAACTTGGCCAGTGGCAGGGCAGTTTTGAAACCAGCAACGTCATCGCAACACTGGACCCGGCGGTGTACGACAACCCCGCGTTGCTGCACGACGCGATGAGCCAGGCTGAATTGAGCGTGGTTGGCGGCCAATTGCATATCAATCCGGCGGACACCTTTCTGGGTTCATTCGATATCGCTGTCACAGCCAATGCTGATGGCGAGCAGAACATGCAGGTGATCACGGTTGAGGTGACCAATGCCGCCCCTACGCTGGACGAGATTCCGGATCAGATCGTGCATGCCGGTGATTCACCATTGTTGGTGCTGCTCAATGCGACCGACGACGACGGTGACCTGCTGGCTTACAGCGCGGCAATCGTCAACAGCCCCGAGTACGAATTACAGTCAACTTACAATTTCAATGACCACGGCCAGTACTACGACAACTGGGCAGGCGGCAATGAGCGATGGCTGCAGGCGGCTGACGGCGACTGGTACTACCTGCTCAATGACGGCACACTGAGTCGCTGGGAAGGCAGCTTCGCGACCAGCGAGTTGATTGCCCAACTGGACCCGGCGGTTTACGAAGACCCGCGCCTGATTCTCGACGCCACGCCGCTGCCGGTCGAAGCGTCAATCAACGGCACTGACCTGACCGTCAGCTACGACGCGGGCTTTATCGGCGACGTTGCGGTGCGTGTGGTGATTGATGACGGCATCGAACAGGCCACACGTGAGTTTGTCGTACATGTCACCAACACACCGCCGGAGTTGATCCTTGCGGATCAGCAGCAGTCGGTGGACAGTGTCTCACCGATCGTCTTCGACCTTGCCGGTTTTGACGCAGATGGTGATGTCATGTCGTTCAGTGCCGAGGTAATGGAGAGCGACCTGTACCTGATGCAGCAGGAGCACGGGTTCTATACCCAGGCGGCAGGTGTGTACTACGACAACTGGGCGGGTGGTAATGAGCGTTGGATTCAGGACAGCGACGGGGCTTGGCACTACCTGCTCGCGGACGGATCGTTGCACCGCTGGGAAGGCAGCTTTGAAACCAGCGTACAGCTGGCTCAGTTCGACAGCAGTGTTTACAACGACCCGATGTTGCTGCTGGACGCCCAACCGTCACCGGTCTCTGTTTCGGTGGTGGGCGATCAGTTGATCGTCAATCGCCCTGAGGGCTTCGTTGGTACGGTGCGGCTGCGAATCCTGGTCTTTGACGGCACGCAATACCTGGCAAGCGTGTTTGAGCTGGAACTGCTGCCGGACGATTCGCAGAACGCCATGCCGGGGGATCTGCTGGCAATACTCGCTCAGAATTACACGTTGCAGGAGGTGATTTAGTCCGCACGCAGATTTTGTACGTGTGGTTATTTCCGATTCGGCCGTCACGGGTGATCGTTTCATCCGTGGCGGTCATTTGATTGGTGAAAGAAAAACCCAGCCTCCGGAGAGGCTGGGCTTTCGTGTGCAAGTGTTTTGTTTAATTTGGAAACTCAGGCGACCTGGCAGTGGTGGATCAGGTAGTCGCTGAGTTTTTGCTGGTCGGTTGGTTGATCGAATCGTTTGAACGTCATTGCCATGCGACGTGGGCCCGGTTCGTCATCTTCGTCGTGCATGCGAACCACCTCGCCGGTCACGTCAAACTCTGCGTTGAACTTGCCGGGCAGGGTGATATGGACGTCCAGATTGGTGCCGGGCTCAATCGCATCATCCAGCTCAAAGCGGATGCCGGATTCACTGATGTCGTAGATATAGCCGTCCCACTGGTAGTCTCCGTCCGCGGATGTACGGGCACGCAGGTGCGTGTACATCGCGGGCAGTTTAAACCTTGGATGGCGGCGAGCTTCTGCGGAATTTGGCATGGTTGCGCTCTCTTTGCGTTGGCAAACAACTTCTCCACCCCCCTTATCGGCTAAATCGTGAATCGGATTCAGCGTAAATCGGTAGGGCAGGCCCAGATTCACGGATTGGGAACATCAAAGCTATTGCAATCGTCAGGCCGATAACAATGTCGTGAGTAATGCAACCGAACAACCGACTGCTATTCTGATTGGAACCGCGCAAACCATTTTACAGATGCGGGTTATGCTTGATCTGGCGGGGACTGGAACCCTCGTTCGAGGCAGTCTCTACCCGTCCGGGCAGGAATGCGGTGCCCCTGACTCGTTAGGAAGCTTCGATGACATCGCGGTTGTGCTGGCGGAGCACAAACCGTCCCAGGTGCTGCTGAGCCTGCCGATTGCCATGGCGGGCATCGCACGCGAACTGACCGAGGTACTCGACGAGCACGAGATTGCCTGGCGGTTCATGCCCACGGTCAACGACCTGATGCAGGGCAACGTCCACACGCCGCTGCGATCCAAGCGAGTGGTTGATGCGGCCGGCATTGATACCACTACTTTGATCAATCGGACACCGAGCCCGTTGGATGATGACGCGATTGCTCATGTCATGACCGACCGGACGGTGATGATTACCGGGGCGGGGGGGTCGATCGGATCAGAATTGGCTCGAATCGTGTGCCGCTTCTCACCAAGCCGACTGGTGCTTCTGGAGCGATCCGAAAACGCACTGTTCGAGATCAAGCGGCAGCTGACAAGACTGTTCCCGGATCAGTCGCTGGTTGCGGTTATGCATGACGTGACCAACGCCACGCGCACGCATCACGTGGTTGGCGTTCACAAGCCGGAGGTGATATTCCATGCGGCCGCGCACAAACATGTGCCGGTCATGGAAGAGCATCCTGCGGAAGCGGTAGAGAACAATTTCTACGGCACGCGCAGCATGGCAGACGCGGCGGCTGCTAACGAATGCGAACGCTTCGTGATGATCAGCACGGACAAGGCGGTCAATCCCAGTTCTGTCATGGGCGCTTCCAAACGCCTGGCTGAGTTGTACATCCAGTGGCTTAACTGCCAGAGCGACACCACGTTTGCCATGGTCCGGTTCGGCAACGTGCTGGGGTCCGCCTGCAGTGTGCTACCGATCTGGTCGCACCAGTTGGCGCATGGCCATCCGATCACGGTGACTGATGAGCGCATGACGCGCTACTTCATGACCATTCCGGAAGCAGCCGGGCTGGTTATCCAGTCGGCCGCGTATTCCGGCAGCATGACCGGATCGCATGGCGGTGAAGTGTTCCTGCTGGACATGGGTGAGCCGGTCAACATTCTCGAACTCGCGGAGCGCTTCATTCGCCTGCACGGGTTGGAGCCCAACGTGGACGCGCCGATTCAGATCACTGGCGCACGTCCGGGCGAGAAGCTGTTCGAAGAGCTTGCCTATGACGGGGAGGGCATGCTGCCTACGCCGCATGAGGCCATTCGAATTTGGCAGACCACGCCGCCGGACACCAAACGCATGCAGCAGATCATGGCTCTGTTTGATGGCCTGCGACAGTCGCGCGAATCCGCCGGGCACACGTGGAAGCATGCAACGGATGAGGCCATTCTCAGCGCGTTGCGGTTTGCGGTTCCTGAGATGGTACCGGCTGTCAATGACGAGATTCGTGCTGCAAGCTGATACGTTACAGCTATTTAAAAGTAAGTCGGTCGTTGTGCGTATAGGTGGCTTGCATGCTACCAATGCCGATTTCGTGAACGTTTTTCATGGATTCTGTGTAATTCACGGATTTCTCTTGGCACGGGCAAACCCCCGACGCTAGGATAAATCCAACATGCCCAGACTGGCCGTCACTATGTTGTTGCTGCTGACGGCTCCACCAGCCTTATTGCAGGCCGACAATTCAGGTCAGGAAGATCTAAGAACGCTTGAGCGTTCGATGTCAGTCATGCATGGGCCGTTGGCGCCCTGGCAGCTTTACCGGCTGGATGAAGTTCAGCAGCACGCCCAGCGTCTTGCCCGAACCGCATCCAGCAGGGCTGATCGCTTTGCGGCGGTGAAGATACGCATGCAGGCCTGTTATCTGCTCGCGGATCATTCACGGCAGCAGGGGGCGATCAGGCAGGCAACCTATCGACTGGGACAGGTCCGTTCCGAGGCGTGGCGTCTGACGCAATCCAAGGAGCCGGCTCAGCAGGTTGTTGGTGAGTTCTGGCTGATGCAGACCGATTTGTCGGAGATCAATCGCCTGACGCCGAAGCTTGAAGAGCGTCAGGCTGAGGTCATCGAACGCGTCGAGCGATTTGTCAGCCGCCAGGTGCGATATGGCGAGCGGGTCGATCCGGATGCGATTGCGGTCGTTCAGCAGGCGCGCCTGAGTTTGTTGCCGCTGTACGATCAGCGCGGCATGTCGAACAAAATCTGCGAGACGGCTTCCCTGTTGAAACAACTGCATCCGCGCGATCGCACAATGCATGACATGCTCGATTCGCGTTACGCATACTGCGAACTGTTGAATCAGCCAATCGATGTGCAGCTTGATCTGGTTGACGGCCGCCGCTGGTCCATGCGCCAGCAGAAGGGCAAGGCCGTGGTGCTTTATTTCTGGCCGGGCCCGACCGTGGGCTTGGATAGCGCCTCTGAACTTGCTGAGCTTCTTTCGAACGAGTCTGTCAGTGTTTTGCTGATTGATCTTTCCCACGCCTATGAAAGTGGTCTTGCGCTACCGGCGCGGCCGTGGGCCACCTATCGTCCGATGGCCGGTGGGCCTGATCTGGTCGGGTTGTTTGACGTGCGAACGCTGCCGCGATTTGTGTTGATCGATTCACATGGCAAGGTTGATTCGATTGGTGGTCAGTCCATTACAGAGCGCCTGAAGAATCTGATTGCAATTACCAACGCGCCCGCAGTATCCACACTTCCTACCCGCACGAGCCGTCCGTTGAATAACGGCGTCAACGGCAATTGATGATTTACATTTCGCCTTTGTGCTCCCAGCTTGACATGTTCTTTTTACAAGACAGGTGACCGCTGTTCAGTGTTTCGAAGTGCGTTTCGTAAACTCGTAACATATTCAGTCGCCTTCGCGTTACAATGCGATTGCCACGTAAACGATCTGTTCGTTTGACGTATTCACATTGGCATTCCTGCTGGGAGTAGTCACATGACGGCAGTCAACGGAGTGTGCAATCATAAAGCATTGCAGGAATGGATCGATCAGATCGCGAAGATGACAACGCCGGACGACATTTACTGGTGCGACGGGTCGCCGGATGAATATCAGAAGATGCTCAATGATATGGTCGACGCCGGTTCGGCCAAATGGTTGAACCCGCAGAAGAAGCCGAACAGTGTTGTGATCTGGTCCGACCCGGCCGACGTGGCTCGTGTTGAGGACCGCACGTTTATCTGCTGCAAGAACGAATCAGACGCAGGCCCGACCAACAACTGGAAAGATCCACAGGAAACGCGCGACCTGCTGCAAGGCTTCTACGATGGCTGCATGAAGGGGCGCACGATGTACGTGATTCCCTTCAGCATGGGGCCGGTCGGGTCGCCCATTGCGCACATTGGCATACAACTGACCGACTCGGCGTACGTTGTCGCCAACATGCATATCATGACGCGCGTGGGACAGAAGGTGCTCGACGTGCTCGGCACCGACGGCGAGTTCGTCAAGTGCCTGCATTCCGTCGGCTATCCGCTTGTGCTTAAAGACGGCTCAACGCGCGACGATGTGGCGTGGCCCTGCGATGGAGACAACAAATACATCACCCACTTTCCCGAAGACCGCGAAATCTGGTCGTATGGCTCCGGGTATGGCGGCAACGCGCTGCTTGGCAAGAAGTGCTTTGCCCTGCGCATCGCGTCCACCATGGCGCGCGAAGAAGGTTGGATGGCGGAGCACATGCTCATTCTGCGCCTGACCAGTCCGGAAGGCGTGATCAAATATGTCGCGGCCGCGTTTCCTTCCGCGTGTGGCAAAACCAATCTCGCCATGATGAATCCGACAATCGAGGGCTGGAAGGTCGAATGCGTTGGCGACGACATTTCATGGATGAAGTTCGGCGATGATGGCCGTTTATACGCGATCAATCCGGAGGCAGGCTTCTTCGGTGTGGCGCCGGGAACCAGCTACGACACGAACCCCAATGCCATGGAATCGCTCAAGGAGAATGCAATCTTCACTAACGTCGCCATGACCGACGAAGGCGATGTCTGGTGGGAGCAGATCGATGGCCCGATGCCCAGTCATCTGACTGACTGGCACGGCGACGCCTGGACGTCGGACAGCGATCACAAGGCGGCTCACCCCAACGCTCGCTTTACCGCGCGGGCATCGCAGTGCCCGGTAATCGCCCCGAACTGGGAGGACCCTGATGGCGTGCCGATCGACGCCATCATTTTTGGTGGGCGGCGCTCCAGCGTCATTCCACTGGTGTGTGAGGCGCGCAGCTGGCAGCACGGTACATTCCTTGGCGCGATTATGAGCAGTGAGAAGACCGCGGCCGCAACTGGCAAGGTCGGTGAACTGCGCCACGACCCGATGGCCATGCTGCCGTTCTGCGGCTACCACATGGGAGACTATTTCCAGCATTGGCTGGATATGGGCGAGAAGGGCGGCGACAAGATGCCCAAAGTGTTCTACGTCGACTGGTTCCGCAAGCGGGAGGACGGCCGATTCCTCTGGCCCGGCTTTGGCGAGAACAGTCGCGTGCTCAAATGGATTGTTCATCGCTGCGCCGGCAAGGCGGGAGCTCACGAGACGCCGATCGGCAATCTGCCTTATCCAGCTGACCTCGACCTGGACGGGTTGGACATTTCAGACGAAGACATCAATGAACTGCTCAAGGTCGACATCCAGGGGTGGCTGAACGACATTCCCGGGATCGAGGCACACCTGGCTAAGTTTGGTGATCGGCTGCCGCAAGGGCTGCGTGATGAGCTGAACGCGCTGGAGCAGCGGCTTGCCGAAGCGGGTGGCTCGTAAGTCACAAGAGTCAGAATAATCTCATGCCTTTCTGAGATAGGTTTTGTGACTTTTCATTTCGGACTTTGACTGCAATCAGAAGGCTGCTATTTCAAACAGGCGCATCGTTCACAACGATCGTCGCGCAACTCGACGTGCCCGAAACACCACAAATAGCAGGGTGAAATTAAAAACCCCGCTGCAGCCGAAGCTACAACGGGGCGGAGGGGAGAAAGCTCTATCAGTGTGTAGGATCGGTAACCGACCTCTACACACTCCAACTTTTAGTGAAATCTTGGTGACAAATCAAGTTTGTTATCGGTCTGCTCGGTTATTTTCTAAAAACTGACCCCTAAGGGGAATACGGTAATAACCTGTATAAAGCCCTTAAAAAGGTATTGTTACATCAACCAAGGCGGTCCATCGCCAGCATTCCGGCCCCGACGACGCCTGCATCATCACCCAGTTTGCTGGCCACGATTTTGCATTCCCGCAATTCCGGCGGGAAGACGAAATCGTCGAAGCTGTCGCGAACCCATTTCACGAACTGATCGCCGACCGCTTCGGTCAGGCCGCCGCCAAGAACCACGCACGGCAGGCTCAGGACGGTCACCATGTTGGCTGCCGCAATACCGACGTAGTGCGCCGCTTTTTCAATCACTTCGCGCGTCAGCGCGTCCTTCTTGTCCATGGCCTTGCTCAGCGCGCCGGAGCGAATCTTGTCCAGCTTGCCTTCCGTGATCTCGGTCAACGCGCTCTCGTGGTTGGAACGGATCAGGTCGGCCAGCAGATTGGCAATTGACGTGCGGCTGGCCAGGTTCTCCAACGTCCGTCGGCCGCGCCCGGCATTCGGCTCAACGACCGTATGGCCGATCTCTCCGGCGGTGCCGAAGAAACCGTGGTGCAGGTCGCCGTTCAGTACCAGTCCGCCGCCGATTCCTGTGCCGACGAATATGGCGAGCAGTTCGTCAAAGCCTTTTCCCGCGCCCGCCCGGTATTCGCCCCAGGCGCCGACGTTGACGTCATTGTCCAGCGTCACCGGAAGGCTTACCATTTCCGATAGCCTTTCAGCCAACGGAAAATAGTTCCACCGCAGATTAACCGCGTTAATGACGATGCCTTTTTTCACATCAACAGCGCCTGGCGCGCCGATGCCGACGCCGCCGATTTTGCTTTTATCCAGACCTGATTCGTTGATCGACTCTTCGACAACGCGAGCGATACGCTCCATCACGTCGTCTTCGCCTTTGTCGGCCTTGGTTTTGGTTTTTTCCCGTCCGACGATCTTGCCTTTGGCGTCGAGTACGCCTGCGGTCACGTTGGTGCCGCCAAGGTCAACACCGACGTAGTACCGATCCTTGGTCTTCTCGCTCATCCTTGCGTTCCTTCGCTGGTAGAAATGTCAGTCTCAAGTCAATGACGCGGCGGCCGAACGGATTTACAACTGTGGCCTGGCTTCATGATAATCGGTCTGGGCCTCAAACATGCGCGCAACACGAAGTAATTTGCTTTCTTCGAACAGCGGGGCGATCAGTTGCAGGCCGACCGGCAGGCTCTTCCCGTCTACATCTGCCATTCCGGCCGGAACGCTCACAGCCGGAATGCCCGCGAGGTTGGCATTGACCGTGTACACGTCATTCATGTACATCGCCAGCGGGTCGTCGGTCTTGTCGCCGAACTTGAATGCCGGGTCCGTGGTGGTGGGGCAGACGATGATGTCGCACTTTTCCCAGGCCGCGTCAAAATCCTGCTTGATCAGGCGGCGAACCTTCAACGCCCGCAGGTAGTATTTGTGGTCATACCCGCTGCACAGCGCATAAGTCCCGAGCATGATGCGGCGTTTGACTTCGTCGCCAAATCCTTCGGCTCGCGACTGGGCGTACAGGTCGATCAGGTCGTCGGCTTTTTCAGCCCGATGGCCGTAGTGCACGCCGTCATAGCGTGCCAAGTTACTGGAGGCTTCGGCAATGGCGACGATGTAATAGACCGGGATGCCGTATTCCGTGTGTGGCAGATCGATGTCCACGACTTCTGCGCCGGCTGCTTTGTAGATGTCGATCGCCCGCTGCACCGCTTCATTGACCGCCGGATGATTCGAATCCGACATGTACTGCGGAGCAATGCCGATGCGCAGTTTTTCAACCGGCTGATCGAGCTCTGCCGCGTAGTCCGGGACCGGCGCGTCGACACTGGTTGAATCATGCGAATCCAGTCCCGCCATCGGGCCCAGCAGCAGGGCGAGGTCCTTGGTGCAACGGCCGACCGGGCCGATCTGATCCATGCTGGAGCCAAACGCGATCAGGCCGTATCGGCTGATGCGCCCGTACGTGGTTTTCAGTCCAGAAACACCGCAGAGCGCTGCCGGTTGGCGAATTGAGCCGCCCGTTTCCGAGCCCAGTGCGCCGGCAGCCATGCCGGCCGCGACGGCCGAGGTTGACCCGCCGGACGAACCGCCCGGTACGCGATCTGTATCCCATGGGTTCAGTGACGCGCCGAACGCGCTGTGCTCCGTGCTGGAGCCCATAGCGAACTCATCAAGGATGGTCTTGCCGAGCACCACTGCGCCGGCATCCTCCAGCTTGTGAATGACGGTTGCGTCAAAAGGCGACTGGTAGTTTTCCAAGATCTTTGATGAAGCGGTTGTCTGGCCGTAGGTGGTGCAGATGTTGTCCTTGATGGCGATCGGCACACCTGCCAGTGGACCGGATCGCTCGCCACGGTCGACAGCTTTGGCCTGTTCGAGTGCGCGCTCGCCCATCACCTGGTGGTAAGCGTGAATATTGGGATTATGCGTCTCGATCCGATCGAGATAAGCCTGTGTCGCTTCCTCGGCTGAAATGGCCTTGGAGGCGATTGCGTCGCGGACGTCTGACAATGTTGCGTTGACCACATCCATGGGGATTAATTCGCTGTCGTATGTTGGTTTGATTGAATCAGGGTTTTACGCGCCGGAGCCTTCACCGAGCACTTTGGGCACCTTGAAGAAGGGCGGCGTCTGTTCCGGTGCATTGGCCAGCGCAGATTCCACCGGGATGCCGTCCGTTGGATCATCCTCACGCAGGACGTTGGTGACGTCGAGGGCATGGGCCATGGGTTCGACGTTGTCTACATCCAGCTCGTTGAGCTTGGAGATATAGCCCAGCACGTGGGCGAGTTGCCCGGTGTACTGGTGGACCTGCTCATCAGTGAGGTTCAGGCGCGCCAGTTTGGCGATGTGCCGGACATCTTCTTCGGTGATCTGCTCGGACATTGCGGTTCTTTGCTCCGTTTCAAGACGCATAAGGTAGCAGGAATTGGGGGGATTTGCCGTCATGGACGACACACCCAAAGCCCACGCTCACCCGAGCGTGGGGTCCCAGCCTCCGGAGAGGCTGGGCTTTGGGATTTTAAACCGCTATCATGCCGCACATGCCCGATGTGAGTCTATTAGAGTGTTTTGAGAATCCCAATCCCGGCCGCGATTATGTCATTGAACACGTGGCCGAGGAGTTCACCAGTGTGTGTCCGAAGACCGGCCACCCGGACTTCGGCACCATCACGTTCCGCTTCGTGCCGGACAAGCTTTGTATCGAACTCAAAGCCTTGAAGCTCTACCTGCAGAGTTTCCGCAGCGAGGGGATTTTTTACGAAGCCGTGACGAACCGCATTGCGGATGACCTGGAAAAAGCCATGCAGCCGCGCTGGATGGTCGTCGAATCCAACTGGCGCGGGCGCGGGGGGATTCGCTCTGTCATCACCGTAACGGTCGGGACACCGCCAGCAAGGTAAAACTCGCTATCGAAAAAATGTCATAGCCGGGCTGCGACGCAGCCCCGGTGGTTGACCATATTGGCGCTCTTCGGAAATCCACCTGGGACGCGGTCGCGTCCCGGCTATGACGATGAGAAATTTCCTCTTATTCCACTGCCTCTGCTACGCGGTGGACTCCTCTTCCGTTTCCCCATCCGAACCACACCCAATCCGTAACCTGTGTCCGTCGAGGTCTTCCACGTTCATTTCACGCATACCCCACGGATAATTCGTCGGCGGCTGGCGAATGTTCGCGCCGGTTTGTTTGTACTGCTCGTACACCGCATCCACATCATCGACAAAGATCGACATCCACGTGCCGCTCTGGCCCTGTCCATCCTGACAGAGAAAGATGTTGATCTTGTCACGCGAGACGCTGCAGAAATCCACGGGCTCACCCCATTCCCAGTCCAGCTTGAAACCGAGCGACTCGGTGTAGTACTTGATTGAGGCAGCCGCGTCTTTCACATTAAGGATCGGCGTCAGGGCTGTGAACGCGCCAACGGATATTGGTGACTTGGGCGGCGTTGCGCCGAGCGCTTTGAGTGTCTTAAGCGCTGACTCGTCTTTTGACGACATGGCCAACGCAAACGGCGAGCGCCCGAGCGAATCTTCACAGTCAACTTCCGCACCGAGTTCCACCAGCAGATCCATGGCTTCATATCGCTTCTTCTGCACAGCCAGGTGCATGGGTTGGCTGTGGTGTTCCCAACTTCCCAGCCGCCGGGTGATCGCGGAAGGATCCGTCTCCACAATGCGGCGAATCTCATACAGATCACCCATAGCCACGGCAGAGAAGATGTGATGTTTCGCACCTCTGGACAACAGGTATTCAGCAACTTTCTCGCGGTAGGGGCGGAAACACGTTGCCCAGCCGATGACACTCAGTCCGTGTACATCGCCACCGCCTTGTACATCGCTGCCGCCTTCAACCAGCACTTTGACGACTTCAAGATGTCCGCGCTCCGCGGCAAAATGGATCGGCAGGGCGTTGTCTCCCTTGTCCCGAACATTCGGGTCCGCTCCCTTATCGATGAGTAGTTTGACTGCATCGACGTGGCCTTCCGTTGCTGACAGGTGCAGCAGTGTCTGCAGATGCACACCCATACGTCGATGGACGGCCGACGGGTCAGTTGCGAGCAATTCTGTCAATGTCTGCACATCCCCATTGCTCGCTGCATCAATCAACGGCTTGTCGTTCGATTGTGATATCGAATCAACGTGCGATTTGATTGCCCGCCAACTGGAAAAACCAAACCGGCGTGCAACGGCCAGTTGCGCGTCCGCCAGTTTCGCCCGTGGCTCATCGGCGCGCAACAACGCCAATTCCTCCTTGGCAAGCTTCTTCAGATATTCCAGGTTCGGGCGTTCGGGTAACGACTGTTCGGCGTCAGCCATGATGAGAAACCTTCCTTCCTCGTTTGCCCGGTGTCCGCGTCTTCGGGCAGGAAGTCAGGTGGTGATGTCAGTGCACTTAAGCAAGCAGGTGGGTTCAACCCTTCACGCGGACCGTTGGCGACCTGAATCGCTCGGCCGCATTTTACAACAGATACGGTGATCGACAACCGGCCAGGCCTGGGGATACTTATTCGTTGGCGGCGATTACTGCGGCAGTGGCTCAATCGTGACGCGCAGCTTGCCCGCGCCGTAAGCTTTCATCATCGGGTCCGGGCCACAGGACTGAATCTGCTCCGCTTTAAGTTCCGCCAGTTCGCGGTGGCTGGTCCAGACGCAGGACCGACCTTCCTCGTGAGCGGTCAGCGTGAGCACGTACGCTTTGTCCAAGCTGTATTTGAACACCTTGATCAGCGTGCGTACGACATATTCAAAACCATTAACGGGATCGTCATGGAGAATCACTGCATATGGTGGCTGATGTTTTACCTCGTCGGCCAACTCGGCTTCGGGTTCCGGTGTCGCTGACGGCTTTTCGGGCGCAACGACAATTTCCGTATCGCTGTCAACGACATCGTCGATTGCTGTTGACATGTTCGTTACCCCCTGTCGTGTGAGAACTTCATCTGATTATGTTTAATTGTAATGAGGGAGCTTGTCTTGATACAGAAAAATATCGCAAACACGCGATTTCTCGTGCCTGAATGGTAATTGGGACGGGTTGTGAGGGGGTTAACCTGCTTGTGCTATTTCTTCTCAGGCTGCCTCAAACGCCGCAGGACACCCGGCTCGTCGACACTAAATAACGTATTCGCCCGTTCCGGCGTCACATATGCGTTGATCTGTTCTGTGGTGGATGTGAGTGTCACGTTGATCGTGCGATGCTCCTGCTTCACCGTACCTTCCAGGTCACCCGCTGCAATTGCCTTTTCAAACTCATGTGCATCGGCGGCACAGAAAACCAGATACTCATCATCCACTTTGAGCAGCCGGAGAAAGGCGAATGACTGCTTGCCGGTTTTTTCGTCCTTTATGATCAGGTTCAGGTAGTGCAACTCGTCGTCGACACGCAACTGGCCATCCAGCTCATTGACTTCAAAGTGGTCTTCTTTCCATTCCATGCCGGCAATTTTGAGTTTGCCGGCTTCCAATTGCTTGATCTGGATCGCCTGATCGTCCATCAGCCAGGTGCCTTCGATATTGATTTTCTTGAGGACTTCCGCGGTCGGCACATCACCAAGTGGATGTACGGAATCAACTGAGGAACAGCCGAACATGGAACAGAACAGTATGACGCCTGCCGCAATCGCGTACAGAAATCTGGTGGAATACATGTCAACGCCCCTTCTGTTGATGGGTTGATCAGAAATGAGTCACATGGCTTATCACCCTTGCGATTGCTACACGCGGGGATGACGTGGGTTGCGTCAGCGGGAAAGGCAAACCGGAAAATGACCGGTGACGGGAAGAAATCTAACTGCCTGATTTAGCTGGATTTCGGAATAATTAGGCGAGCACGTTAGAGAAATGTGATTGACTTATCCATCAGTTATCCTAATATATCCATGTCAAGAGGATTTCTCTTCATGCCTGTAAAAGCCCCATCCAAGCAGAGAAAGACGGCGTTTTCACCTGATCTGGACAGGGCTTACGATCAGGTTGTCCAGCACTTGTCCATTAACTTTACTGATGGCGAACGGCTCCCGCCGATTCGCGAACTGGCCAAGACATTGGGCATCGGCCACGGCACCGCCAATCGCGTGACGCGACAGCTGGCGGACGACGGGTTGCTGGTGTCGCGGCGTGGGCTGGGTACCTATATCTCCGCAAATCTGGCGAAGCATCTGGGGGAACTGGCCGGCCGACACATTCGCGTGATCTGTTCGCCAAACGCCGATCCGATGGTAACCCGATTGGCGCAGTCAGTTGTTTCCATGCTGGGCGGACAAGGAGCCACAGCTGATTCCGGCTACTTCGTGCACAAAGACGCCGGCTACATCCTCGGACGAATCTCGTCTGATGATGATGCCGTGATGATTCTGAATCCGAATTCAGGACCGAACCTGGATCTGCCGGATGTGCCATGTGTGTTTGTCCACACGGGTGCAAGGGTTCCGGTGAATGAGCCTTGTATCTATGACGAAGTAACGGTCGATCAGTTCAGCAGTTCATCGCTTGCCGGTTCGGCGATGCGCCAGGCCCGGGTGAAGTCGGTCTGTTTTGTCGGCGTGCGTGATGTGTATGGCGGGCGTCGTTTCTCGGACGTTTCGCTTCAACGTCTGCAAGGCTTTGAAGAAGGGTTCGGCGCCAAGATACCTGATGAGAACATTATCCTGACGAAGTCCTACGGCGAGTCTTGGGGGGCGCGTCAGGTCGCCGGGTACTTACAGATGTCACCGCGTCCGGAAGCCGTGTTTGCGGCAAGCGACGAACTGGCGGTCGGTTTTATCAAGGGAGCACTGGCGCACGATCTCGAGCCGGGCAAGGACTATCAGATTGTCGGTTTTGACGGCCAGCAGCGCGGCCGTGAATTTCCCGAAGGCCCATTAACCACCATTCAGGTGCCGATAGAAGAAATGGCGCAGCGCGGCGTTGAACTGCTTATTCAACGGTTCAAGGATCGTTCCGCACCCACAAGACGCATGCAACTTGGCTGCAGGCTGTTTGAAGGCAGCACCGTTCGCAATGTAAACAGCTGAATCAGAAACGAGGAAGCTCATGTCTCAATCACATCACCGGGCATTTACGTTGATCGAACTGCTGGTCGTGATCTCGATCATTTCGCTGCTGATTTCGATTCTGCTTCCCGCATTGAGTAATGCTCGCCAATCCTCAGCCGGGATCACGTGTCAGTCCAACCTTCGTCAGATGGGCGTTGGGTGGACGGCATATGCCGACATGTTCAATGGGTACATGCCGCCCATGACGGTTAATCATCCGGATGATGTTGCCAGGTATGGGACTAACGGCTGGATTGGCTGGGCCGTGCGTTTGACCAGTGTCGATCTGATTCCAGATGAAACCGGCGGATACAGTGTTGGCAAGTCCATCCGCTACTGCCCGGAGCTTCAACCTGATCGACCGGGCAAGGTACTCAATCCATTTTTGGATGACGACTTTACGCATTACTTCACGGACAATCGTCTGGTCGGCCAATATTCCAGCGCATGGGGCACCCCGGCCAAGCGTCTTGAGCATGTGTACAGCCAGAGCAGTGTCTTTAACCTTGCAGACGCGCGCTACTGGATTTCCGGCAACGTCGGCGGCCCGGACAACCGCGTTGAAACCCATGACTTCTGGTCCAACTACGCACCCACGCGCCCGGGCACCAATTGCTCGGGCGGACGCCATTACCTTGGTGACAGTTTTAATGCGACCACCACGCTTGAAGGCTTCCGACACTTTAGTGGTTGCAATTTCCTGTTCCTCGATGGCCACGGCGAGCAGCGCGCATGGGAAGGTGACCTTGCCAACTGGAAGACGTCATTGGGATATGGCCCTTATCGCTATCAGGACTTTAACTGAGTCGGCAGTTAACCGAGTCCAGATCGACAGGCATGACGAATGCCTCTGGAGGATTGAGCATGAATCGTCGACATTTGGGTTTCACGCTGATTGAATTGCTGGTTGTCATTTCCATCATATCGATATTGATTTCGATTCTGCTTCCTGCCCTGGGCAAGGCGCGCGAAGCAGCCAATGTGATGAGGTGCAGCAACCATCTGCGGCAGATATTCCTGCTCGCCAACCAGTACGCGGCAGATTACGAAGGGTGGATGGCTTATCCGGAAAGCTGGGCGCCTGGGGCAGCCGCATTTCCCAAAATCACCGCTGCCGGATTGTCTTCCACGACCGCCATCACGCCCATGGAGATGTACATGGCAGAAGGGTACATTTCCATCGACAGGACCAACCCGGGGATCCCATCCACTGACATCTCGCGTTGTCCGGTTGCGGAAGCAAAGTTCGGGACCGTGCGATATCGCTACATGGGCAATCGCGGCGCGTCAGAAACGCATTACTCTTTCAGCGGGTTGCTCACGCCGGAAAACGGACTTGGCTATTCGACCCCGCGGCACAACCTGGTCGGACCCTATCGACAGGACGAAATTCTCAAGGCGTCTGACACGTTTTTCGCCATGGACAGTGGCATGGTCATCGCGCCCGGCCATGGTCATGAAGAGACGGCTGTCCCTTGGCGCCGGCTGATCTATACCGAGTTATGGGCTGTCCCAAATGGCTACATTCGAACGTCCAACAACCCCGGCTACATTACTTCTGACGAACCGTACCATCCCGGCGGACCAAGTATCGTCTACTTCGACGGCCATGCCGCGCCGGTAACCGATTTTGTTCGATCACCCACATGGGATAATCACGATTACAACCGCGACCGTATCAGTGCCGACGGAACCGGCGACGGGACGTGAGTCGGTTTGAATGTCAATAAGGAACCCGAGAATGAACTCAGTGAGCAAACTGTGTAGCGCGATTGCTTTGCTTGTTGCCTGCGTATGGAGCGCCGGTGCGGAGGCAGTGACACCGAACTTCAGTGGCACGAAACGCGACGGCGCCGCGCGCCTGATTGCGCCACGCCTGACCACTGCACCGCAGATCGATGGCAAACTCGATGATGCGGCGTGGGATCAGGCTGCGACGGTGAACGCCTTCTGGCTGGCAGGGACGGATGACACCGCCTCCGACCAGACGGTCGCGTGGATCGGGTTCGATCAGGACAACCTGTACGTCGCCTATGCATGTCAGGATTCGAAAATCAAAGGAGATGCGGAATTTCCGCGTGACGCGAAACAGTTATGGATGAACGACGCGGTGGAAGTACATCTTTCACCGACGCGCGATCCGAAAGATGAGTACCAGTTCATTCTTGGTGTGGGAGGCAGTCGGTTTGACCGGCATACCGGCCAGAAGAAATACGACAAGCAGTTGCAGTGGAACCCCACGCCGGACTGGGAAGGCAGCACATCAAAGACGGAATATGGCTACACCACAGAAATTCGCATTCCGCTCGATGCGCTGGTCGATCGTGAAAAGGTCGACATCGATCGCGGCACGCTGTGGAAGCTGAAGTTGACCCGCCTGGATTACGGGAATGGCAAGGGCTGCCTGCTCAGTTCGTGGTCCATGATGGGGACACACACTTCCGATCGATTTTCGCAGGGCGATCTTGTTTTCGAGGACGCGAACCTCCTGACCAACGGATCAGCGGAACTGGTTGGCGAAGACGGCCGCATCCAGGGTTGGGACATCTCGAGGAAAAAGGTTGATCTGACATTAAGAATTTCCGCCAATGAACCGACGGACGGCGCGCAGTGCGCTGCGATTGAGATTCGTGGTAAGCCGCAGGGCGGTATCAACTCGCGCGTGTATGCCGGTGGAGTTGCCGGCCATCGCCAGTCGGTTGAAGCGACCTATCGTTTTACCGCCGACGTTCAGAGCGCGTCTCAACCGGGGGCGTTGGCCAGTTATTTTATTGTGTTTAATGGCAAGGAACTGGGGCAACTGAAATACAAGCACAACGCCGGTTGGCAGAAGGTTGAAGCGCTCATCACCGTTGAGCCGGGGCAGCGATTGGTTGTGCCTGCTTTGCAGTCTGTTCCCACGGCGTATCAAGGCGCGACAGAGCCGGGCGGGATTGTTTATTTCGACAATGTGCGTATTGAACAGATTGAGTTGCTCGATCAAACCGGTGACCCGGACGCGGTGTGTCTGACCGGTAATGCGGTGGGCGCGTTTCGGACGCGCAATCAGCGCGCGAACGGCCGGTACACTTACGCAGAGCCCGGGATTGACTCTCCGAACTTCCCGAACTGGTTAAGGGGTCAGTCTCATCCTGAGCCACATCCTTACATCGGTTGGATCAATTTTGACGAAGGTTTGCTGACCGATGGTTTGACGGCGACTGAAGTGAAGTGGTCCGGTTTCTGGACCGGCAGTCTGGGCCATGAGATCGTTTTCGACCTTGGCAAAGAGTATGAGGTGACACGTGTCGTCACCCGCGGAAGAAAGTGTGCATATGGCAGTGCCTGGGTGAAGTCACCTGGTGAGCAACGTTACACATTGGCAGCGGCCAACTTTACGCTATTTGACTTTGACACCGGCACATTGAAGTCCGCATCTGATGCGGAGATCATCCTGCGTCCTCAGGCACAACGAGCCCGGTGGGTGCGCGTTCAGGTATCGGGTAAGTGGACGGCACCATCTGAGATTCAGATTTGGGGCAAACCTGTGGCGTCGAGTGGGCCTGTGGCTCGCAAGCCGTTGCTGCAGAATGACGGTAAGACGCCGATCAAAAACCCGGTTGGCAAGCCGGTCAGCATTCAGGGGGTGCCGGCGGTGTTCCCGGTGCCGCAAAAAATGGAGCGAGCCGGTTCTCCGGTGGTGTTGAAGGACGGGATGACAATTGCATATGCCGCGTCCGGGGGCGATCGGGCGAAAACGACTGCGCAGGTGCTAGCCGAAGAACTGAATACCGAGTTTGGATTGAAGCTGAAGATCGTCGCTTCCAGTCAGGGGGACATCGTTCTTGGCGAATCTGATACCGCACCGTCATACGAGCAGGGGTATCGCCTTTCGACTGATGGATCAAAGATCAGGATTACCGGTCACGATCCCAGAGGTACGTTTTACGGCTGCATGACATTGTTGTCACTCGTCGAATTGAACGACGCCGAACAGTGGCAGGTGCCTGGGGCGCGCATCACTGACTGGCCGACGATGAAGTTCCGTTACATCCAGGGCCGTCCTATTCCGGATAAGGGGCTGGTGCGGGCGCTGGCACGGTTTCGTATCACGCACTACGAGGCACAACATCGCCACACACATCAGATGGCACAATGGGACACAGAAGCTGAGCGGTATTTCGTTTCGTTCGTGCCACATCTGGACCCCAATACGATTGTGCTGAGGGCAGATCAAAATCTGGCTGAGCGTGCGCCCGGCGAGTCACTGGCCGATATGGGGCATGGCCGGCGCAATGCGAATCCAGCGCACCTGCGCACATGGGAAATCTACGAAGCCGAGTGCGAAAAGTGGCTGTCAAAGTTCCATGGCAAGCTGGTGCATGTCAATCTGGATGAGACGTATCAGTTTCAGGGCGGAGCGCGATGGAACGTGTCACGAGAAAGCCGCGCGATGAACATGCATGCGGGCGAGCTGCTCGCATGGTTCATCAACCGGCTCGACCAGATCGTCAAGCGACATGGCAAGACGCTCGTCATGCACGACACCGCGTTCATGCATAATCACACGCTCAGTTACGCCGGCGACCCCAAGCCGGGTTGGCTGGCGGCACTGCCACATCTGCCAAAGGACTTGATCTTTTTGAATTGGCATCCGGACCGGTCGACACAGCGACTCAAATCGGCCGGCTATCGACAGTTGTACCTGTCCCTTGCTGAAAAGGATTGGCGAACGTTCGATATGCTTGGTGATTTCGATGGCGTCACCGCCTACATGGCGGAGTCGAGTTTCACACCGAATAAGTTAATCAATATCGCCGGCGTCACGTGGAACCCGGACGCGCCACGTCCGAATGATCCTGTTGCCGTGATGACGACTGCTGCGAAAATTCCTGAGTGGAACAGCCTGCATCTGGGCGTTCGGCCGGCCAGTCGATATGCGAGCCCCAGTGACTACCACCCGATCGACATCAGTCAGGCCGCGAATCGCAGCCGCATAGATAAGACGGCTTTTGACGGCAAGGGTTTCGTTGATCTGGGTGCCAATATGGACCTGCGCGCCCTCAAGTCTGGCTTGGTTGAGATGGCGGGCACGCCGTTTCAGATCATCGATGAGTCAGCCAACGGCAGTAAGAGTTTCGTCATGGTGCAGAACGCCGCCGATGCCAGCCGAACCATGCCGACCGAAGTGTCAATTGACATCAACGACACCAAGGCGGCATCGCTGATCTTCCTGCACTGCCTGGAACATCGGCCGGGTCACAATTACCTGAAGCGAAACGAACTGGCCGGCTTCTATCACGTCATCTACGAAGATGGCACATATGCCACCTGTGACATTCGTTACGCGGTCAATACGGCCAACTGGACGGGTCGCCCGGTTCGCAGTGGGTACAACCCCAAGAGCCACAACATGACCGACGGCTCGCTGGTGTGGACGGGTAAAACCATGTCCGGCCTGGATGCGTTTCTGTATGCCACCGAATGGCAGAATCCGCGCCCGGACAAGATCATCAGCCAGATTCTGCTTCGCACCCCGCCGATGAAGTCGAACATGAACCCGATGCTGTTCGCGGTGACGGCGGTTGATGCGCGTTTGGCCCCTCGCAATGAGAAATTGCCACAGCTTCCATCAATTGATCTGATTCAGGCCGCGAAGCCAATTGGTAAGCCAATCGATCTGACCGGCGGCAGGGATGAGTCGTATGAACGTTACGTCGCGCCGGATGGTACGGTGATCAGCTGTAAGGGCATCAACAATCACGCAGCTGACAACACACGATGGGACGTGATCGAGCACTGGTCCTACATTGGTATGATTAACCATGTCGGCCCATATCTGGTCGCCAGAGCCGGGCAGGTTCAGTATGAACTGCCCAAAGCAAAGCAGTTGACGGGCCTGTTGATCACGCCTGATTTTCGGGGCGAGCGCAAGACAGAGAACTTCCCGCGCGCCGTTGTGAATCTGTATGTCGAGCGTTCTGACGACGACGGCAAGACTTGGCAACTGGTCGGCGAACGTCAGAACGTCTGCCCCGAAGAGCATGCGCCGGTGTGGATCGCTTTTAACAATTCACCTGTCAGGTTGTTCCGTGTCCGCCAGCGGATTGTGTCCGGTTCGAATAAGGGTTTCCAGAAGATTGAGCTGTTCGAACAGTAAGCCTGATTACAGCCCGGTGACCGTTCGGAAGGTGTAACCCTTGTGGTTGTTGTAACGATCATAGCTGGTCGCATGTTCCAGTTTGACCGAATCAACATGTCCATCGGACAGTGAAATGTTGGCAGAGTTCTGGTGCCAGTAGGCAACGGATATGCCTGAGTGTGAGCCGGCGAAGTTGGAGCGTTCCGGGGCGTAGCTGACGGCTGACGCATCAAAGAAACCGATTGTTTTCCACGGCTTTTTCAGTTCGCCGAATCGGGCTTGTGTGAAGCTGTTCGTCGTCAGGACAGCTGGCGCATAGTTGTCAGCGGTTGTACTCGACATCCCATTGACTGCATATTTCGTGTAGATCGTCGGGCCGAACACCTCAAGCGGCGAAGTGGGGCACTCGAATATTTTATGCACTGTGATATACCGGCCGATGAAAAACTTCTGCGCGTTGTTAACGTCGCACCAGTAGCGCGTGCCGGGCACGCCGACGTTGGTTCGTTGCGGCATCATGTATTCTTTTTCATCCGTCACATAACCGGTCCAGCCGAACTTGATCTGCTTGAGGTTGTTGGCGCATTGAATCTGCTCCGCTCGTTGGCGCGCCGAAGCCAGTGCCGGCAGCAGGATTGATATCAATATCGAAATGACAGAGATCACCACGAGCAGTTCGATCAGTGTGAATCCGTTGCGAGATTGTCCGTGGCCGGCTGTGACATTTTGTCTCATAGTCTCGTTCCCTTTGAAGTGAAAACATCCGCTTTTCAAACATGCGATTGGTCTGAAGATATACTTGGACTATAAGCGCGCACCGGCCCCCAATCCAGCGTTTTTAAGCTGAAATCGACGTGGCGAATATGACAAATATGAAGAAGTTTGTCAGTTGTCTGGTTGGGCGCCGACCGATACAGCGGCCGGTTTCCACCATGCGCTGATCAGGAAATCACGGCTTGGTGGCTCGATGTATTTATCGAGTTGTTCCTGCAGTGGTTTGTAAAGCGCTTCGACCCGTTGCTTCAATGCATCGCGATCGCCTTCGCCGAACGTATCGAGTATCGCGACATCGGCGCAGACATGCTTAACTTGGCCGAACAGCGCAAGCAGGTTCGCTTCGTCTCGATGCTTTGTTGCCTGCTCAGCCAGCGCGTTCAGTGTGACGGCTGCCTTGGCGTATCGTTCGCGACGATCGCGCATGAACGTTTCGAATCCGTCTCGATCTTCCTTTGCTGCCGAAGTCAGGCAATAAGTCTTACGCCGATGCAGATCGGCAAAGTCGATCTGTGATTTATCCAACGGATAACCACCGCGTTTGCTGCGCATCGGGAAAGTTGGCCACCACAGCACCAGGTCCATGTAGCTGTAAAGAATGGGTGCGATGGGGCGGTTCAGGTCGGGCAGTGGCTGTTCCCACATCAGACCAATGTTTTCCAATGCTTCTTCGAAGCCGGGCACGTCGACACCGAACCAGTCCTTGTGAAACTGACTTTCCCAGTTGTCGGTTTGCTGCTTCACAACGGCAGTCGTTGCGGCCATGTTGGTCCAGTAGGTCGGCAGGGGCGTATGGAAGCTCTGCCAGGCGGTGTTGATGACGCCCAGCCCATTTTTCTCACGGATCATCTCTGCCCATGCAGCCGTGTTTTCGATGTTGTGATCATGCATTGGAATCAGCACGCCCCAGTTCATGCACGGCGCGCCGAGTATGTCGTATCCCCCCTTTTGGTACTGCGCGACACGCTCGCGGAAGACTTCCACTTTCTCAGCGCTGCCAAATTCGTTCGATGTGCTGCTGGGAGCGAATGTGCGAAACTCGCCTGTCTCAATGTTCCGGCGAATGGCGTAGTCCCAACAGTGCAGAATGACATCCTTGGGCATGTTGGTGTCGTGGATCGACGACGGCTGCGGCCAGAATATGTCGTCCCACACCATCGACCGCTGGCCGGCTGCACGAATCTTGTCGAAGAACTGGGTTAAGTGGTCCGCCCAGTAACCCACCTTGCCGAGCTTTTCGAGCTTGGGTTTACACTTGTCGCATGTGCCGGTGAAATGAGCTTCATCTGCACCAAGGTGGAAGTACGGATCGTCCTTGTGATACTCGAGCACTTCCTCAATCAGGTCGTGCACCAGTTGCAGCGCTTCCGGATTCGATGGGCAGATATGCGTGTGGATATCCGGCATCTCACGCAGATGAGCCAGTTCGTCGTGAGCCAGTGCGAACTCAAGATGCGCCAGCGTCTGCACCAGCGGAATCGGCGTAATACCGAGGCTGCGCGCTTTGCTTAGAAAACCCTTCAGTTCGTCCGGCGTGAACGCCTCCGGACTTTGCACGACCGGGTGTCGTTGATAAGGGAATTTGTCTTCGTACTCAACAAGCAACGTATTGATACCCACGGCTGCCAGTTCTTCGAGCCACTGCCCGCAGAGATACTGCTTGTTGGGCATGACGTACTTGAGATCAAGATGGAAGCCGACCATCGGGTTGTCTGCAGTGAACATTGGGATGCCTTTAATGTGTTATGCGTCGAATTCGTCTGGAGAAATATCAATCATCTTGCCGGACAGGCGGGATTCGTCCGCCTTGGTCGCGACGAGTGTTGCGGCGAGCCCTTCGGCAAGCCCTGAGTCTTTCGGGCCATTACCGGCGATGGCGTCGCAGAACCGTTTGAGCATTAGTGGGTCTGTGCCGCCGTGTCCGCCGGTGCGTTTGGCGAATGCGTAATTGGCCTTGTCGCCATGGGCGCTGTATTCGACGTTGACGCCTTCCCCGTTGAGCGAGTCGGATTCGACAAAACCGCCTTCGCCCCAGACGCGCGTGGAGCGTGCGCCGCGTGCCTGGAACATGGCCAGCGTGAACGTGCCGCGCACGCCGTGGTCCCATTCGAGCATGACGGTCTGGTTGTCGACGATGTCCTTGTCGTCGCTGTAGACGCACAGGTCGCCGCCGTATGTTTCGCGGTTGTTGTGGATGATCGGGGCGGTGCTGATCGGGAAGACGAAGCCGCCTTTCATTTTGTAAGGGCAGGCTTCGTAGATTTCAGTCGGGCACTCGCTGCATGTCTCGGCCGGTTGTTTATCGGGTGTGAAGACATTGATCCCGCCGAAGCTGGCAATGCGCGTGACTTTATGCTGATGCCCAATGATCCAGAGCATCACGTCCAGGTCGTGCGAGCACTTGTGATTCATCAGGCCGCCGGAGTTTTTGCTGTGCCGATGAAAACGGCGCATGAAGCTGGCACTGTGTTCTTTTGAAAGCTGCTCCACACCGGCGATGGAGACGATCTGTCCCAGTTCGCCGTCAGCGACAATGTCGCGAATCTTCTGACGCGGCGGCGAGGCTCGCATGTTGAAACCAACGTACGCGGTGGCTTTTGATCGCTTGTGTGCTTCGATGATACGGCGGCAGTTGTCCACTGAGTTGGCCAACGGCTTCTCAAGATACACGTGCTTGTTGTGTTTCAATGCCGTCTCGGCGACGTCGGCATGTGTAAATTCCGGCGTGGTGACAATGACCGCGTCAATGTCATCATTGCTCAGAAAGGTTTCGGGGTCCGTAAACTGTGGCGTGTCTTTCAGTTCGCAGAAATCGCAGAATTTGGCGAGCCGATCCTCGTCGATATCACAGACACCGAACAGCTCCGCCTGCAACGTGCCTTTGTACAACTGCCGGGCGAACGTTTCGCCGCGGGCACCCGCACCAATGACACCAATTTTCAATCGTTCCGACATTCTTCTAGTCCTTACAAGTCATTCTTAAAGGAAGTTGGTACCGCTCATCTTCAGTCCGCGTTTGCGGCTTTCTCCGCCTTACGAAGCTGCGACTGGACTTTTGTCCATACTTCGTTGGCGCGAAGCCCGTCGGTGTGAGCGTAAAACAGAATTTCTTCAATAGTGATCAGGCCGATGTCGAGCAGGTCGTCCAGCGTGTGGTCGTATTCCTTGGTCCCGGCCGGAAGTTCGACAAGGATCGGAAGCGCGCCGCTGACCATATAAGTCGCCGTCAACTGATTGACACCGGGTGTACCCATGCCCGGCAGGGCAGCCCAACTGAGCCTGCCGTGCTTGATGCCGTCGCGATTCAGCCTTGCGTCCACCGCCCCGGCAAGGCGGGAGGACTCAAACTGGTAGCCTTCTGGAATGAAATACTCCGTTGGCCCCAGCATCGAGCCGCCGTTGCAGTGAAAGATGGCCACGCCGTCCGGACGCTCGTCGAGGTAGTACTCCATCCACGCGGTTGTCTCCGGCTGGCGATGGACGGTCGTGAAGTCGTACTGCAGGTTCACGCCGTTGTCGTTGTAGTAACAGCCCATGAAGGCGGTCTGATCCTTCGGGATTGGAAAGATGTTTTTGACCTTCGGATACCGGTACTTCGTGCCGTCCTTCTGGATCCCCTGGTTGACGGTGCCGTACAGGTCGAGTGTGGCGCCCGTCGGATTCCAGAGCGGCCAGCGCGCGGTACCGTCCGGCCCGAGCCATGGAATGATGCACAGCCGCGTCTTGCGCGCCAGTTCAGCCAGCTTGGGCCATTCCCTGCCGCGCAGGTCCTTACCGGTTTCGATGATCACGCACAGGTTCAGCGAGGCGACCGTGCCGGTCAGTTCCGCGCCGTGAATCCCGCCTTGCAGAACGACGACTGGTTTCTCGCGCCGCTTGTCGCCGAAGAACGAGGCCGGATAGATGCCCGTCGGGTCAGGTGAACCCACACCGCCCGCCATGGACGACATGAGGTTGCAACTCGTCGTGTCGAGTGATTCTTTTTCGCCGTACTCGATAGCGATGATCTCTCGCCCACCGGCACTCTGGCCGATCGTGCGCAACTTCGCCTGTTTGAGGCTGTCAAGCGTCGGCTGCGCCAGCTCCGGAACGGGAATCCAGAATGGCGCACAGTCCCGAAACCCACTCAGGTCGCCGTATTCAGCTTCGATAAGGGATAAGTCGTTCATTTCAGCTTGGCCTTGACCTTCTCCCAGTTTTCATAAGGCCGCAATCCACCCATATGGGCATAGCGGAGTGTTTCTTCGATGGTCAGCAACCCGATGTCCAGTAACTGATCGAGCGTGTAGGGGCTGCCGGCCGGCAATTCGCAGAGAAGCGGCAGGCAGCCAGACACCAGGTACGTCGCGTTGACCTGATCAAGGAAGGGTTTCCCGAGGCTCGGCAGGCCGGCCCAACTGAGTCGGCCGATAGGAATATCTTCCGCGAGCAGTCGATTGCGCACCGCGCCGCCGAGGCGAGCCGCTTCGTGTTGGTAGCCCGGTGGTGCGAAGTAGGGCATCAGGCTGATGATCGAGCCGCCGTCGCAGTGGAAGATGAGCGCGCCGTCCGGCTTCTCTTCCCGGTAATAGTGCATCCACGCCACCGTTTCCGGCTGCCGTTCAATTTCACAGAAGTCGTATTGAAGGTTCACGCCGGCATCGTTGTAGTACGACCCCATGAAAGCAGTCTTGTCCGGCGGGATTGGAAACACCGCTTTGACGGCCGGGTAGGTGTACTTCGTTCCGTCGCTGGCAACGCCTTGCGTGCATCGCATGAACAGCTCGCGCGGCGCGTCGATTCCGTTCGGCAGTGGCCAGCGGTCAACGCCGTCCGGGTTCAGCCAGGGGATAATGCAGACACGCGCCTCGCGCGCCATCTGCGCCAGTTCGGGCCATTCCTTACCACGCAGGTCCTTGTCGGTCTCGATGATTTTGCACAGGTTCAGTGACGCGACGGTGCCGGTCAGTTCACCGCCATGGATACCGCCTTGCAGGACCAGAACCGGCTTGCGGCGGCGCTGGGTGCCGAAGAATGCGGGCGGGAAAATTTCCGTGACATCGACCGGCACAATTTTTGACGCCATGGCCGAATGCAGGTTGTCGGTCGTGGCCCCGGTGACTTCTTTTTCGCCGTATTCGATCGCGATAATTTCGCGTCCACCGGCACTTTGCCCGATTTGGCGTACCGCCGCCTGCGACAAAGCGTCGATCATCGGCATGCCCATATCGGGCTTGGCGACCCAATAATCGGGGCATTGACTGTATGCCGACAGGTCGCCGAATTCCTGTTCAATGACGGTCAGATCATTCATGGCGAATAAGTTTAGCGAGTTGAAATTAATATGCGTAACCGGTATTACATACGGTCTGGAACTGGCGGTGGCAGCGGTAACGGGAATATGACGCAGACATCGGAAATCTTCGACCGCTCGCAATGCGCACACTTTTTACCTTTTAATCTCGTAAATAATCGTTGTATTGGGGACGATGCAATTGCGGATCGATCCCGGATGTGTTTTGCTGGTCAGCCTGATTGTTAGAATCCTCACCCGACTCGCATGGAATTGATCAGGCAAGTTGAGACGCCCGGCCTATGAGTGAAGATAGCCCGCAGCAATCCGTCACGCCCGATCCACAGGCAGACGTGCCGCCTGATCATGGAACGGAAGTGACCAACGCGGCCAACGAGGAGCCGGGGCCAGCCGAACGTCATCTGACATGGCGGGCGGTGTTGGTTGCCGTGGTGCTGAGCGGCTTGGGTGTGTTCCTGGCCTGCTACTACGAAGGCAACATGCTTCACCGCAACATGTTGTCGCAGAACTACGCGGCTCCGATGAACATGGGGCTGCTGTTTCTCTTCCTGCTGCTGGTCAATTCCATCTGGAGCGCGATTACCCCCAAACGCTCGCTGAACAACGGTGAGATCGGCGTGATTCTCGCGCTGATGCTGATGGCCGCGCCGTTTGCACGCTACTACGCCCACAACTGGGTCGGCACCGTCGGCTACACCAACGCACTGCTGGAGAACCGCGACAAGACCGTCAAGGACCTGGTGAACACCAACGTGTACAAGACGCTGCCTGATTCGGCCATGCTGGATCTGGACCGGTCGCGCGAATTTGAAGGCACGTTGCGTGATGAGAGCGGCAGCGCCAGCCCGTCCGGTGAACTCGTCAATCCATCACGCATTCCGTGGTCCGCTTGGATCAAGCCCATGTTGTTCTGGGCGCCGTTGATGCTCAGTTTTATGGTCATGAGCATTGCGCTGGGTTACGTGCTTTACCGTCAGTGGGCGCATCGCGAATTGGTGACTTATCCGGTCGCCCAGTTCATGGCGGACATGGTGCGCAAGACGTCGACGCGCATGTTCCCCGACATCTTCTACAACCACCTGTTCTGGATCGGCGTGGGGCTGATGGTGTTTATCTTCGGCTGCAACGCACTGCATGGTCACTTCGACAAAATGATCGAGGTGCCGACCCGGTATGCGTATTACAACCTTGCCAATACGTTCGAGTTTCTCAAATTCAGCCAGGAAGGGTACACGCTGCTGCGCGGCACGTTGTATTTCACCATCATTGCCGCGGCGGTTTTGCTTCCTTCCGAAATCAGTTTTACGACGTGGTTCACCTGGCCGTTGATGATCACCGGCACGTATTTCTATTACGTGCAGACCGGTGAACGCTTTCAGCATCACCATGCGTCAATGGTGACCAGCGGCGCCTGGTGGGCCATGGCGATTCTGATTGTGGCCAGTGGGCGGTTCTTTTTCTGGTCGCTGATCAAGCGGTCAATCGGGCTCAAGTCCGGTGAGGAAGTGGACTCGCAGAGCGTGTGGATGTTTCGGATTTTCGCGATTGCCATGATTATTTTCATGGCCGTGATGATTCAGTGGGGCGTGCCACTCGACCTTGCGTTCCTGTACATGATCGGTGTGATGGTGATGCTGCTCGTCCTGACGCGCCTGGTGACAGAGATGGGCGTCATCTGGACGCCGCTGTCGGGCGGCGGGGCGGGCCCGCTTGCATTCATGCTGCTGGTGTTTGGCCAGAAGGCGCTTGGCGCCAAGATTTTTGCACTGCTGTCGATTATCCGTGAGATGACCGTCCCGGCCAACGTGTCGATTCTATCGCTGCCGCCTGCGGTCGGTAACGCTGCCGCTGCCGAATACAGACTGACCAAACGAAACGATTCGGCGAAGATCGTCTTCCCGTTTCTGGTGGTTGTGCTGCTGATCGCGTTCGGCTCACTGATCTGGCTTGGCTACAGCCATGAAGGCACGCACGACGATACGCACACCGCTCTGGGCATTCGCATGATCAAGGGGAATGCCAAGCGAATCAGCGGCATGATTGCAGAGGAGGCTGGCGGCAAGCTGTCGGTCGACGAACGCGTCGCGGCGCTTCGCGCGGATGTCCCGTTTGCCGAACGTTGGTCCAACGTGCAGGTGGAGCAGGGCTTTGTCGGCTTCTTCCTCGTTGGGTTTGTACTCGTGTTGGGGACTGGTGCGTTGCGCGTGAAGTTCCCGCGATTCCCATTGCACCCATTACCGTTCGTGTTGTTCGGGAGCTGGTTGATGGGGCGGTACTGGCAGAGCTTCTTTATCGGATGGCTGATCAAGAAGGCGCTGTTGAAGATCGGCGGCGGAAAGCTGTTTGAAAGGAGCCGCCCGTTCTTTACCGGCATTGTGGTTGGGCAAGTGGCCGTGGCGATTGTCATCGTGCTGGTCAACATCTGGCTGTTCCACGAAAACAACTACGATCTGAAGCGCGAGTGGTACCGCTTCATGGGCAATATGTATTCGCAGTAGGTCAGGACAGGAATCGATAAGACGTTATGACAGCAATGTTGCAAATTCAGGACCAGCCACGGCTGCCGCTGCACAAGCAGGTTGAAATCTGCGCAGACGGTATCCATCATCGGCTGTTCCGTGCGACGCTGACGCTGTCGATCGTCATTCTGGCGATTGCGTTTCTGATGAACGTGCTGACCGAAAGCATGATCGCCAAGGCCTGCAAGCACGAAGTGTTTGCTGAAGCTCAATCGCTCCGACAGCTCAATCAGTTTGACGTGTTCTTTGAAGGGCCGCTGGACGCGAACCAGTTGTCACGACGAATCGCCAGTTCGTCCCCCGACTCGTGGCAGGGCATGGCGTTATCGCACTGGCTAGGGTTAACCGAGCCGGCATACGAAACACTGCACGATCGCACCGTGCAGGCGGAAAAACAGTTGGGCTGGCTTTCGTCGCTTTCCATGGGCCATCGCCGGATGCTGATCGGCAATCGGGACGACAGGCAGTCCCTTGCGTTTCTCGCGGATTCGACAAATCAACAGGCTTTCCGTGACGCGTTGGTACAGATTCCTTCGCTCAGTGAGCCGGAAGGGTTGCTGGACTTTGCGGCGATCTATCCGGACTACGAACAGCGAATTGAGCAATTGCTTGCGCCAATGAACAGTCGGCTTCAATTGCTTTCTGGACAATTGGATGGCGAACCCATGTCCGAGCGGTTTGCCACGGCAGCGGATTCCTCGGAGGAACTGGCGAAGCTCAAGACGTTACTGGCTGACAACCACGTAGAATTGGACGACTCGCTGTTTACCGCTCTGCAGGAACAGGCGACGCACGCAAGTCGCACGCGCGAGCTATTCAAGCTGCTCAGCCAGCCACAGCTGTCTTCACAATGGCAGAGCGAATATCACGAGATTTATGAGATCGACACCGCGCTGGCGACACTGGCTTCTGATCCCGGGCGCGTGCGATGGCTAGTAGATAGTACGCAGGCGCAGAACGCAGATGTGTCGCAACTTTCCGAAACACTTAAACGACTTGTCCGCGAGCGCGAAATCACGGCCACCGAAGAACGTCTTGCGATCAACTATGGACGCGCGACTGGCATCGGGCAGAAGGTGTTCTGGCTGATCGTTGTTTCGCTGCTGGTCTGTATCGTCGGCATTGCAAACGCCATGCTGGTCAGCGTGCTGGAACGGTTCCGTGAGATTGCGACCATGAAATGTCTTGGGGCGCTGGACGGCTTCATCGCCGTACTGTTCCTGTTGGAAGCAGCTTTTCTGGGAGCTGTCGGTGGGCTGATCGGCGTTTTGATTGGCTTTGTCATCGGACTACTGCGAATGACCGTCGGCTACGGCGGGTGGGTGTATTCATCGTTCCCGGTTGGTGATCTATTGATCGCTGCCGGGATTTCTGTATTGACCGGTTTGGCTCTGGCGACGTTGGCTGCGATCTATCCCGCGTGGATGGCCAGCCGCATGCCGCCGATGGAAGCGATGCGAATCGAGTAAAGAGGTATCAGGCTTTGTCCCGACAGGCTTCCAAAGTGATTGTTCGAACGCGCGACCTGTGCAGACAGTACGTCATGGGCGACGATGTGACCCATGCGCTGCGCGGGATCGATATCGAAATCTATCGCGGCGAGTTCCTGTCCATCATGGGGCCGAGCGGCTCGGGCAAGACGACATTCTTCAACGCCATCGGCGCGCTGGACACGCCGACGTCCGGGCGCGTATTTATTGATGAGGTGGACGTTGCCCAACTCAACGCCAATGAACTGGCGTACCTGCGATGTAAAAAGATCGGCTACATCTTTCAGACCTACAACCTCGTGACGGTGCAGACCTGTCTTGAAAACGTGATGACGCCCATGGTCTTTGCCGGGGTAAATCCGGATGACGCGCGTAAACGCGGTATGCGCATGCTTGAACTGGTTGGCCTGGATGAACGATGGGACCACCGCCCCAAGGAAATGTCGGGCGGCCAGCAGCAACGCACGGCTATCGCACGAGCGCTGGCCAATGAGCCGACGGTTTTACTGTGTGACGAGCCGACGGCGAATCTGGACCTCAAGACCGGGCAGGAAATCAACGACCTGCTTGTCAAGCTGAACAAAGAGCATGGTGTCACCATCATCTGCTCCACGCACGACCATCGCATGCTGGACGTGTCAGACCGCGTGGTATGGATTCGTGACGGTAAAGTCGACAAGATCAACCTGCGCGAGGAACTGGACATCCACGTCGGCAACATCAACGAAGGAGGGCACCATGGCTAAAGCAAGCCACATGATGATGCTCTTTCTTCTTCTGTTGACGACGGCAGTGTCGGCTGTGGATACGCAGCGTATCGAGCAGCACGTTCAGACGCTGACCAAGTTGCCGCATCGCCTTGCCGGGACCCAGGAGGGCAGACAGGCCGGTGACTACATCATCAGCCAGCTAAAAGCCGGCGGTGTTGAGAAGGTGTTGATTCAACCCATCCCGGTGTTGCAGCTTCGTTGTGAGCCGACCGACTGCTATCTGGAACACGACGGGCAGAAAATACCCATGCAGCCGATTCGGCCCAACGGTATTGCACTGCCTGTGACACCGCCGGCGGGCATAGTCGGGCAGACGGTTTACCTGGGCGATGGCCGATGGGAACGATTCAACGGCGTTGACTTAAAGGGCAGGATTGCCGTACTGGATTTTGCCGCGGGCAGTGGCTGGCAACGAGCGTTTTCACTCGGCGCGTCGGCCGTCATTTTTGTCGGCCCGGCAACAGAAACCGACCCAACAGCGGGTGTGCAGTGGTCGCAGGCAACGGCGCAGCTGCCGCGTTATTACCTAGACAAGGACGTTGCACAATCAGCGGGCCTGTTGTCCGGGGCGAATGTGAAACTGTTCTGCCGCATGGGATGGCAACTGGTCGAGGGGCGAAATATCTTCGCGTTGATTGAAGGTACCGGCCCGCAAGAGGGTGACCCGCCGCTGATTTCGGTTGCGTGCGAGTACGACACCTATGGGACGATGCCATTCAATGTCCCGGCCACAAGAAATGCAGCCAACGTTGCGGGCGCGATCGAAACCGCGATCGAGTTGCAGAAAAACCCGACAAGTTCGTCGTCGCTCGTCTGCTTCTTTGACAACAACGCTCAGTCGAATTTCGGCCAGTGGTGGTTCTACTTTGCCCGTGGCAGCTACGAAGGCGATGACCCGACGCGCAACGGCACGCTCGCCTGGATCATCGATCAGCGCGACCGCGAACTGGCCCTGATTGAGCAGCGCCTTAAGATGCTGGAGAAATCTGCCGATCTGGTTGCCGGCAACCTGCCGGACGACGCGGCGGAGCTTGAAGGCAGGCAACTGCTGGACGATCTCGAGCAGCGATACAACACCTACAAAGACGAATCGTTCGAGTTAAAGATCGAACTGCAGCGATTGCAGAAAGATTTGATTCAGACCGAACGTGATCTGCAGGCAGCCGAAGCGGCGGACAAGCCGGACTCGGAGCGCATCAAGCTGTTGAAAGCTGCCATTGAGCGAACCGGGCGCATGATTGAAACCCGGCAGGGGCCGATCGAGGAACGGACTGCGCAGCTTGACGCAAACAAGCTGGAGATGGCCAAGCTCAAACGCCAGTTCGAGTCGCGAAATATCAGCGAAGAGAGTCAAACGCTCTTTGATTCAATCATTCGCGAACGCATCGAGCGAATCAAGAGCCGCAAGGTCGAAGCGCAACGCGAGGTTCAGCTCTATCGCGCGTCACAATCGGTTGCGGAGCAGTTGGACCAGTATCGGCTGGTGATGATGGCGTTTCTTGATCTGGCGCCGATCGATCAGGGCTGGACCTTGTGCGTTCCATCAATGCTGCCGGCGCCGATGTACAAGTATGCGTCGAGCACGAACGGCTGGTCGTCAGCCGCCGACGCGGTGGGATTTGTCACGAATCCGCAGATGACCAACTGGCTTCGCGAACGGATGGATGATGCGGATGCCCGTGGCGCCCGTTGGCCGAACTGCCTGGGCATACCGCAGGATGTGCTGGACGATTCGCCGGAGATTTCTGAAACCTCCGGGATGTCGACTTATCTGCTCAAGTTCGGACATGTCGGGCTGATCTGGCCAAACGCCGGGCTTCCGACGGAATCACCGGTTGATGCGGCCGCTTATACAACCCATCTGACAGAGGCGCTGAACCTCTTCCGCTTGTGCGATCAGCAGGAAGCGATCGGCAGGGCACGCGTGCTCAAACGCAGCGGCCAGTTTGGCTATCTGCTGCCGCAATGGGTGGATTCGCAGGCTCGGTACAAGGGCTGCACTGCCAACCGATACGGTGGCACGTCCGTGGAAGCCGATGTGCCGGTGAAGAACGCGATCATCAAGCACGGCCCGGGGGTTCGTGCCCACCAGAAGCCATTGCCGCATCGTTTCTGGGGACGGATGCAGATGAGTACCGTGGATGGCAATTTCAAGGTCATGGCCCACTTCGGCTCGAATTCGAACATCGTTGCGGCCTTGTATGACGACGGTGGTCATATTCAGACAATCAATCAGCTGCGCGCCGGCGGCTACCAGGGACAGGCCGGGTGGAACGCGCCGAGCGTGTTCTGGACCCGCAAGGATTTGTACCTGTCCATGTTTGACGCACGTGGGACGGTGCTGTTCCACTCGTGGGCGCCGTTCCGCGAGATTCGTGGCGGGGCAGGGGAGCCACGGGTGCTTGATGGGATCAGCAATATCGCGCTGAAGCGCATGAACCTGACCATTGATGATGAACTGCTGGCTGTCTGGGCCCAGCGGCCGCAAACGATCAAGTATCTTGCCAGCCGCCTGCTGTTGCTTGGCGGTGATTCGGCCAACCCGATTGGGCGCGGGCTGCCGTTTACGCAGGAGCCGATCGACACTTATTCGCACGCGACGAATGATCTCTGGACACTCAATGAAGACCGATTGGGCAAGCTTCGCCGGCACGGCGTGATGCAGAATTCGCTCGAGGAACTGCATGCCCGAGCCGAGAATCACCTCATTGAGGCAAAGGATCAGACCGCCGCTGATCCTGGCGCAGCGTTTGCTGAACGGTCCGCGTCGCTGGCTTACTCCGGGGTTGCTTATGAACCGATTCGGACGGTTACCAATGACCTGATCAAGGCTGTCGTGATTCTGCTGCTGCTGGCGATTCCCTTTGCATTCGCGCTCGAGCGACTGGTGATCGGCACGGCCAATGTCTACCGGCAGATCGGCGGCTTTATCGTGATCTTCCTTGTGGTGTTCGGCATTCTGTATGTGGTGCATCCTGCATTTCGGTTTGCGGCATTCCCGATTGTTGTGCTGCTTGCGTTTGTCATCATCATCATGAGCAGCATGGTGATCTACATCATGTGGACCAAGTTCGAATATGAGATTCGAAGCTTCCAGGGGATCGCAACGGCAAGCCATCGTTCGTCGCGCTCCAGTCGCGGCACGGTTGCCGCGGCGGTGGGGCTGGGTATTTCGACGATGCGCCGCCGACCGCTGCGTACATTCCTGACTGCGCTGACGATTATCCTGCTGACTTTCACGATTCTGTTCTTCGGCGCGTTTAATACTGAAATGGGCGTGCGCAAGGTATTGGCCGGCCCCGGTCGGGGCGAGCGGCGAATCGAACTGACATTGACGGGTGGCAAGGAGTTGCAGCCATCAACCATCCTCGCGCTGAGGACGTTGTACAAAGACGATGCGCAAAGCTATCTGAGGCAGTATGCATTTGCTCCGTTTTCCAGCAGCTTTATAGGGCGTCTGGCAGCGTCTGCCCCGTTCATGCTGGATGGTTACACGACCGTTGACCCGAAGGACATCCAACTGTATCCGTCGCTTCGAGCGGCACTTTCCGGCGACATTGATGGATTTGCAAAAGAGGGCGGCATTTTCCTGCCGGTGAATTTGTACCAGGAGATGCGCAAAGACAACACGCCTATGAGCGTTCAGTTCAGCGATCGCGAACTGGTCGTGCGCGGCTCATTCGATCCACAGAAATTACTTCGTGCCCGAACGATTGAAGGCGCTTCGTTTGTGCCGCCGGACGTGGCTCAGATGCAGCGCATTCTTGAATTGCAGAACCCGCAGGATGATAAGGCGCGAGAGCAGAAACTCAGCGAATTGGAGATGTCCGCGTTTCCATTACTGGATGCATCGTTGATTGCGCTGGTTTCGCCGGTATCCGATCGTATCGATATGCCGGCCAGTACGTTGGTGCTGCTGCCGCGCAATGATGACGCTGCATTGAGGATTGCCGGTGAGATTGCCGCGATGATCGGCGGCAGTGTGACGGTTAACGCGGCCGGTGAGATCAGTCGCGTACTCTATACACAGCAGTTGGCGTCATCCGGGCGCAAAGGCAAGAGCAGTTCGTTTGCCGGCTTCGCAAAATTATTTGTGCCGCTGTTGCTGGGTGGCCTGATTATCTTCAGCACGATGCTGTCCAGCGTGGCCGATCGTGAGCGGGAGATATTTACGTTTTCCGCGCTGGGGCTGGCGCCAGTACACGTGTCGGTTCTGTTCTTTGCCGAGGCGGCGGTCTACGCGGTGATCGGTGGTCTCGGCGGTTACCTGTTCAGCCAACTGTTCGGCAAGACGGTCGAACAGATGGCCATCTGGGGATGGGTCACCGCGCCGGCGATGAACTATTCGTCCATGAACGCGATGGCCGCGATTCTGGTCGTCATGCTTACGGTGGTGGTCTCAACGATCTATCCCGCGTTCAAGGCGTCTCGCTCGGCAAACCCCGGCATTCAGCGCCGCTGGAAGATGCCCAAACCCGAGGACGGCAGCATTGATGTGTTATTCCCGTTTACCGTTTCCGAATATGACCTGGTGGGCCTGATCACCTTCCTCGAAGAATACTTCCTGTCACACCAGGAACGGTCGGTCGGCTCCTTTGCAGCGGACAGCGTGGAAGTGGAGCACACTGGCCAGACGTTTACGCTCAAGGCAGTGACGTGGCTGCAGCCGTTCGACCAGGGCGTATCGCAGAATTTTGAGATGCGCACGGAGTCAAGCGATATCGAAGGCATCGATCAGGTGCGCATCGTGATGCAGCGCGTGACCGGCTCGCCGGCGATCTGGGAACGCAGCAGCAAGGTCTTTATCAACGACATTCGACAACAGTTTATTTTCTGGCGAACGATTGATGATGAAATGATGGATCACTATCGGCAGATGACCGCCCGACGATTCGGCCTGGACCTGGAACAGCACAATGTCACATGAACTCGACAAAGAGTTACAGGAGTTTCGCGATCTCCTGAAGCCGCCTTCGACGTTTGAGGACGGCTTCAGTTGGACCGCACTCATGGGCGCGCTGTTCATCGGCCTGATGATGGTGCCCGGGTCGATGTACATGCATCTGGTCGCCGGTGTTGGTGTCGAAGGCGCAGCCCGGTGGGTGACGGTGATCCTGTTCCTGGAAGTGGCGCGGCGGACGAATAAGTATCTCAAGCGCGCCGAAATCTTTGTTCTGTTTTACATGGCTTCCGTGGCAATTGCGGCGCCGTTTGAGGGTTTGCTCTGGCGCCAGTTCTTTGTGCAGAGCGAATCCGTAATAGCCAACGGTTGGCAGACGGAAATTCCGTGGTGGTGGGCGCCGAGCGATCCGGCTGTGCTGGCCGACCGCAGTTTCTTCCGCTGGGAATGGTTAGTTCCGATCGCAATGATTGTGGTGTTCAACCTGATCTCCCGTTTGGACAGCCGCATCATCGGTTATGGCCTTTTCAAGATTGCATCCGACTACGAGAAGCTGCCATTCCCGCTCGCGCCGGTGGGGGCGCAAGGCATCATTGCCCTGGCGGAAGAGGAAGATGAATCATCCTGGCGGTGGAAAGCATTTTCCGTCGGCGGCGCGACTGGCCTGGCATTCGGTTTCGTCTACATGGGCGTGCCGATTCTGACCAACGCGATCTTCGGTGTGACCATGCAGCCGCTGCCTATTCCGTTTGTCGACTGGACCGGCCAGACGAACGAGATCCTGCCTGCCGTGGCGACGGGTTTCAGTTTTGACCTGACGCATTTCCTGATCGGCATGGTCATGCCGTGGTGGGCGGTGGTCGGCAGCTTTGTTGGATTGATCATTACTTTCATCGCCAACCCGGTCCTCTATGACACCGGGATTCTTACCCTCTGGCGGGAGAATGACAGCACGGTCGTCACGCTGTTTAAGAACACGGTCGACTTCTACTTCTCATTCGGCATTGGTCTATCGTTGTCTATTGCCGCGATCGGTATTTACACGGCGCTTGCGTCATACCGCAGAGCCAAGGCCAAGCGACAGGCAGAGCAGGCACTCGACGCGGGTGACCTTGTTGAGGAATCAAACGGTCCGCCGCCCGGACGCGGTGACATTCCCAACTGGATCGTCATGTTCGTATACGGCGTGTCTTGTTTGATTTACATCGTTGCATGTGGCTGGCTGATCGACTGGCATCGCGGCGTCATGCTGGTGTTGATTATTTATGCGTTCGTCTACACGCCGATCATCAGTTATGTCACCGCGCGGCTCGAAGGCATGTGCGGTCAGGCGTTGAACATTCCCCTTGCGCGCGAGGTGGGTTTCATTCTCAGTGGCTATCAGGGATTGGCTGTCTGGTTCCTGCCCGTCCCAATCAGCAACTACGGCGAAGACACCATGTTCTACCGCAAGGCGGAACTGACCGGCACCAAGTTCTGGTCTTTGTGGAAGACAGACCTTGTGCTGGTGCCGTTCATTCTGGTGTGTTCGATCTTCTTTGCGAACTTCATCTGGTCGCTCGCGCCAATTCCGTCGCAAGCGTATCCGTACACCATGGAAATCTGGGAGTTTCAGGCGAAGAACCAGGCGCTGGTCTATTCCGCCACCATGGGCGAGTTCAGCCAGTTCGACAAGGCGATTAACGGCTGGTACATCGGCATTGGTTTTGGCTTGGGAACGATTGGTTACGCAGTGCTCGCATTCTTCGGCGCGCCGGTGCTACTGACGTACGGCTTTGTGCGCGGGATGAACCAGACCATGCCACACAGTGTCATCCCGCAGTTCCTGGGCGCGTGTCTGGGGCAGTTCTACTTCAAACGAAAATTCGGCGCGATGTGGCGTCAGTACATTCCGGTGGTGACGGCAGGCTTCACTTGCGGCATGGGTTTGGTATCCATGTTCTGTATTGGTGTGACGTTCCTGAGTAAAGCAGTGTTCCAGCTGGAGTATTAAGCAGCAGAATCAATAACCATGCCCGACACGCAACCCATTATTACTGCCAGCGGCGTTACCAAGGTCTTCTCGACCGGCCGGGGAGAGGTGCATGCGCTGCGCGGGGTGGACCTGGAAATCTTCCAGGGCGAGTACGTGTCAATCATGGGGCCCAGCGGCTCAGGTAAGAGTACGCTGTTCAATATGATCGGCGCACTGGACCGGCCGACCAGTGGCGATGTCACCATCGGCGGGGTCAAGCTGGGTGACCTCACATCACGTCAGGTCGCATTCTTCCGAGGGCGGCATATCGGTTACATCTTCCAGGCGTATAACCTGATTCCGTCCATGACGGCCGAGAAGAATGTGTCACTCCCGCTGACGCTGGCAGGGGCGTCTAATGCCGATGCATCCAACCGGGCAAGGGAAGTACTCGAAGAAGTCGGGCTGGGGCATCGGATGGATCACCTGCCGGGACAGATGTCCGGTGGCCAGCAGCAGCGCGTCGCCATCGCCCGCGCGATTGTCAATAACCCGACAATTCTTCTGGCGGACGAACCGACTGCCAATCTCGACCTGAAGACCGGCAAGCAGATCATTGAACTGGTCAAAGGCATGTGCGCCAGACACAACGTGACGGTTATCACCGCGACGCACGATCATGAAATGCTGCGCGTATCGGACCGTGTCGTATGGATTGCCGACGGCAAAATCGATCACGTTGCCAATGCCGACGAACTGGACATTGAGGTGGGCACCCTCGATGCAGAAGACGAGTGACGCGCAACGCGCGCGACACTCGTCTACTACACTTCCTTATGTTTTAGTATTGAATGGTTCCGGAACAGTCCACGCAATCGTTTAACAGACGTTCATGCATCTGTCTGGGCTAGCAGTTCCTGTTGGCGCTCACGGCGGAGTCTGTCGTACAGCAGAAAGAAGATGCCGCCGATCGCCACACCCGACCAGAGCAGAACGCATGCGCCGACGATGCCGGTAAACGCTCTGATGGATGGCGACACATACGGCATGGTCGCATGCGCCAGGAAAACGCCGATTGCGGCCATCATCAGATTGGCAGTCAGGACGCGCTGCAGATTGGTATCCAGTAACGGGGTCTTGTTCTTCACGATTCGTAACTCCATTTGCTTGGTTCTCGGTTTTCACCAGACAGTCCCAAAGGAACGATTTGCTCCGGAGGGTGGCAAATGGAATTGGAAGATTTTTTTCGTGTTCTACCCAGCCGTTATAGACGGACCGGATGATCTGTATAGAAGGTTAGCCCGATAACGGTTGTGTGCGCACCGATCAGCCACCTTTATTCATCTCAATCGCCAGTAAGCCGCGCTGGCCCAGCGTGCGTACATACTGCGTGACAGATATTTCGGCTTCACGATAGCTAATACAAAATTCACGGCAGACCTGTTCGACCAGGTCGATCACGCGCGGCCGATTGCGACAGGCCTCCCAGATCAGCGAGCCGAGCAGATCAAGTTCAACCGTTCTTTCCTGTGCTTTCCCGCCGACCGGCTGAGCCGCCAGAGCACGGAGAATGCGCAGCCGTTGGGGCGCGATGGCCTGGAACGTCAGGCTCACCCGACCTCGCGGCGTGGTTTTCTCGTCGATCCCATCATCGTTGCGCATGACATGCGCGGCGAGCGCCCTGGCTCGCTTGGTGTTTCCCAGACGGATCGGCGACGTTTCATCTGACCCCAATGTATGAATCAATGATGACTTGAGCTCAGACAGGGCCGCGCGGTGCCTGTCATTGTCTCGTAAAAGTTCAAAGCAGACGATCTTGTTGTTCGGCCGGTCCCAATAGATATCAATCCGCCGAGGCGCCGGGTTATGGTAAGGGATCAGCCCTTTCCACATAGGCAGGGCGAGCCAGCGCGGCCGGGCAATCAGGCGCAACGTGTGATTGTCGTTGTCCGCTTCGATCCGGTACCGGCGATCGAAGAATTCAGATGAATAAGCCGCCTTGCACCATGTTTCGAGGTTTTCCATGGTCGGATCGATGTGTCCCATCACGGCTGACGCGGCGCTGAACCGACGAAACCCGACGTGGCAGAAAGGGCGACTGAATCGCAGGTAGGACACGCCGCTGTAGAGTGCCGTCTTTTGCACCTTCATTTCAGCCGGGCTGCGCAACGCAAAGTCGAGTGCGGCGAACTCCGCAGGTTCCTGCTCATTGCGCAGCTGGTAGCCATCCAACACCTGGTTGATTGTCTGTTTATTCGGCTGTCCCGCTTCGCTGAGCGCAAAGCGAATGGCTGATGCGCGTTTCGTGTCTTCGCGCTGATGAACGACGATGATCTCTCGTTGCTTGGGCCATTTGATTTCGAACGCACACCAGCGGCCGTCCGCATTCAGGCGAATACCTGCAGCCGGTTGCAGATCGGGCTGGTCCGATTTTTTGACTTTCTTGCCGTCCAGCGTTCGGGTCTGTTGCTCAACAACGCGCTCCAGCGCGATCGGGCCGTTGGTTTTCCACCATTTGACCTGAGCCACAACGCGCTGTTCGTTGTCAATGCGGATACCGCCTTGCGCGAACGTGCCGGCGAATCGGCCGATATCCCACCGTTGCGGGACGGCAAGCAGCAGCCCCTGCCACGCGAGCGGCTTGTAGCCGGCCGGCATCTGCGGCCAATCAGATTGAGAAGGTATGTCGCTCATGACTTCAGTCATTACAGAACTGAAGTCTACTTGATTTCATCGGCTTCGCGTATAACCGGCGGGGCGGCCAGCGGCATGGATGTGGTTTCACTGGCCCGGGCCAGACCAAGCGAGCCGTTGCCGGTGACGGTGACTGTCCAGCGCCCTTCGCCCAGGCGACGATAGACCGCCTTGCCGTGATGCACGCGATCCGCATCCCAGTCAATGGAAGCGAGGCTCGGATTGATGATGATGCCTTTGTCTGGCGCGGTCTTGTCGTCAAAGACCCTTCGAATCCAGATGCGCCCATCCAGGACAATGTAGTCGACAAAAATTTCGTTATTGGGATCGTAGGGCGTTTCAATCCGTTTGAGTTCCCCCTCCGCGGTGCGAATCACGGCGCTGAGGCGTCCGTTCTTGACATGCAATTCAGTAACAGCCGTTCGCCGAACCACGTCGTTGTACGTGTTCTGCATGTCGTCGAGTTCTTTTGAAACCTCTTCCCACTGGCGGCGATACTTCTCCGCGGCCTGTTGGCTCTGCACCAGTTCAAATCCGACGTAGGTCGCTCCCGCGAGAATGGTCAGGGCGACGGCGTTGACGATCTTCTGTGTCATGTCAACAAGTGTACCGCCGAAGCGGCTGCGGAGTTGCAAACCCGGCTGCTGGAGACGGATTCACGTGAATTTGAAACTACGACTGCCGGCTGGTTCAGGACGGCCCGCTCGGATAAGAGGGGATGCCACGCTGCGGGTCCAGCACGTTCGAAGAAACGGCAAACGATCCGTTGTAGGGAAGGGTCAGGTAGAAGGAGATCATGTTGTCGATCGCCTCCGCGACATCGCCGCCGAAGAATGAACCGGAGCCGTCCAGATAGACGGCGTTGTAACCCGCTTCGTGTCTGACCTGTCGTCCGGGGACGTTACCCAGACCGTCCAGCGTGCCGGTCAGCGAATCAAACGCATAGACATACGCGCCGTCATCCGGACTCTGGGTCGGCCAATAGGTCGCGGGGGAGCGATACCACCATGCCGGATTGCGCGGAGCGTTCTGTTTGGTGGGATGCCACGTGCGATAGGGTTGCCAGTATGTGCCGCGCCACCGCGCGTAGTCGGATGACGTATTCCATCCCCAAGGCGTTTGAGCCAGCCATACCGGCGTGGTTGCGGACGGGCAGATCCAGGCGCTGCCAGTATCTGTTGAAGTCGTCGGGCCGTTGACATAGTCACCAGTAATCGGTCCGAACCCATAAGACCACTTCTGGCTGGAAGTACCGTAGACATTGCCGCCGTAGCCTGGAGGTGTTTGTCCGTCGCTGTCAGCCGCATAGGAGATCGCGCCGATCACTAGCTGACGCAGGTTCGACAGACATCGGATGCGCTGGGCGGACTCCCGAGCCTCTGCCAGTGCCGGCAACAGAATGGAAACAAGCAGGGAAATAATTGAGATTACCACCAGAAGTTCGATAAGCGTAAAGCCCGGAACTCGCAATAGACGTCCACAAACCGGACGAGATGGCAATCTGACCATATTCAGCCCTTTCCTGTTGGAGATGTATTCAAGTCTAGGTTTTTAAATAATGTATGGTCAATGATTTAATGTTAAAGTGTGATGCGATATCGTAATGGATTGCCGTTCGTGATCAGTCGGCAACTCGTGCACATGCAACTGAATGACTTTTATGGGGGTAAGTCGAGTGATGAAACCTGATTCCATTTTGTTGCGATCAATGCTTGAAGTGAATTGTCGCGCATGCGGTGCGGTGTTGGCATTCAGTTTCCTGCTGCTACTTGCTGGCGCTGTCCAACCCGTAACCGCAACGACGGAGCAACAGCAGGAGGAATCCTCTCAGCAAACCCTCGTCCACACGTTCAGGCTTCCCCTGGAGGATGGCCAGGTTCATTGTGGTGAACTGGTCGGCAAGTTGGTTGAAATGGTTGGGCTGGAAAGTGAACAGGTGGAATCGCTTCTTGATTTTCGCATTGATGTCTCCGGCGCCGTTGGCCAACTCAAGCTCGATCAACTCGAGCGCGTCACGCGTGGCATCATCAGCTTTCGCGCCACGCCGGCAGAACTGGTCGTCACAGCGGATCGCATCAAGCTTCGCCGCGAGGAGCGCGCGATTCGGAAGAAGATTCGCGATTGGATTGAAATACTTAATCCGCGCGCTGCGGCTGCCGCCGCGAAACACTATGGCATTCATTGCGTGGTCGACAGCCAGACGCGCATTTCACCGACATCGCAAACGGTCACGCCGCACGTCGTCATTCTGGTGCATGGGCTGGATGAGCCGGGGCAGATCTGGAATGCCACCATCCCGGCTTTGCAGCAGGAAGGTTACACCGTCTGTGAGTTGACCTATCCCAATGATCAGGGCATCGATGAATCGGCCGTATTTCTATATGACCAGTTGAAGACCCTTCACACGTTGGGGGTGCGCAATGTTGATCTGGTGGCGCACAGCATGGGCGGGTTGGTCAGTCGTGAGTTGTTGACCCATCCAAAGATGTACGCCGGCGACGGGGCAGGTCCGGGGACAGGTGCGCAAGGGCTGCCGGCCATTGATCGACTGATCATGATCGGCACACCCAATCACGGGTCAGAGATTGCCCGCATTCGCGTTGCCTCTGAATGGCGCGAGCAGATTTCCCGCATGCTTTCCGGCGACGGCTTGCTCTTCGGCGGCGTGTTTGATGGGGCGGGTGAGGCGGGCATCGACCTGCTGCCGGAAAGTGATTTTCTCGTCGCCTTGAACAGCCGACCGCTACCGACCAACGTACATATCAGCATCGTGGCTGGGATCGCCAGCCCGGTCAGTGACGAGCGTCTGGATTCATTGTCCGAAACACTGACTAATCTGGTCGGCGAGGAGCAGAGTCAGACAGTGCAAGACATTCGCGATCTGCTGACGACCGTCTCGGACGGCATTGGAGACGGTTGCGTATCGCTCAAGTCCGCCTCACTGGAGGGGGTGGACGACTTCACCGTGGTCAACGACAACCACATCACCATGCTCGGTAATCTGATCAACGGCAGCCAGCGAATCCCGCCGGCTGTTCCAATTATCCTCGATCGCCTGGGAAAGTGATTCCGCTTCAAATCACTTGTTAACCAAATGACAGCCGCCTGCAATGAGGGCAGGCGGCGTTCGTAGCTTCTTTGTTACAAAGAAAATGGAGCCGATGGGGATCGAACCCACAACCTCAGCATTGCGAACGCTGCGCTCTCCCAATTGAGCTACGGCCCCGCTGTGGTGTTACAGAAAACACCTTTCACGGCGTTTCAGCCCGGCTTTGTGGGCGAAACAGCGGAGCATTATGCCCGCAAGGGCGATGAATAGCAAGGTGGCAGCCTTCGCTGATGGCGGCCGGACAGAGGCGCTCTTTCGACGCCAACCAATGTCTTATAAAATGTTTGCGTAAGTTGGGTTGACCGAATCCGCCAACCCGGGTTTAATGAAGTTGGTAGAACGCTACCGTCCCCGCAGCCTGATAGAGGGTTGTCGCATAAATGCTGGATTGGTCGTGACCGTCATGGCACGAATCGAAGCAGGGGTCGAGAACTTCCAGTAGTGACACGGTTTACAGGCAGCAAAAGCGGGTCAAGTCTCACCGAGTGAAAGTTAGACAGACCGTTTATTCAACGGTGTCGCCACGAGTAGGAGCAGGCGATGTCAAAAAGCACTGATTGCTGGGGGATTGAGGTCGGGGCAAATGCGATCAAGGCAATCCGCCTTCAGAAGCGCAAGGACGAGATTGTCATTGCAGACTATGACGTCCTGCCCTTCAAGAAGATCCTGACCACCCCGGACCTGAACGTCAACGAAGCCATTCAGGTCAACCTCGACCAGTTTCTGTCACGTCATTCGGTCAGTCGCAGCAAAGTCATGATTTCCGTTCCGGGCCATATGGCCTTTGCGCGTTTTGCCAAGCTACCGCCTGTCGATCCCAAACGCATTCCCGACATTGTTCGATTTGAAGCCGTTCAGCAGATTCCGTTTCCGATTGAACAGGTCGAGTGGGACTATCAGGTTTTCTCACAGCCGGACTCGCCCGATGTGGAGGTCGGCATCTTTGCGATCACCAAGGATCGCGTAAATGATTTTCTCGAGAATTACAACGCAGTCGGTATGAATGTGGATGGCCTGACACTCAGCCCACTGGCGGTGTACAACGGTCTGTCGTATGACCTGGAACTGAATGAAGAAGCGCCAGGTGTCATCATCATGGACATCGGCGCGACAAGCACCGACGTCATCATCGTTGAAGAGGGGCACCTCTGGCTGCGCACGCTTCCGATTGGCGGCAACAACTTCACTGACGCGCTGATTCGCGCGTTCAAGCTCAGCTTCCCCAAGGCCGAGAAGCTCAAGAAGGAAGCCGGCACCAGTAAGTACGCCCGACAGATTTTCCAGGCCATGCGTCCCGTGTTTGCGGATCTGGTTCAGGAAATGCAGCGGTCGCTGGGCTTTTATCAAAGCCTCAATCGCGACGCGAAACTCAACAAGCTCGTTGGTGTGGGTTCAACTTTCCGCCTGCCGGGTATGAGCAAGTTTCTCAAGCAGCAACTGCAACTTGAGGTGACGCGCCTGGACGGATTCAGCCGGGCGAGAATCGAAGGCAAGCAGGAAGCGGACTTCGCGGAACATGCCATGAACATGGCGACCGCGTACGGGTTGGCATTGCAGGGGCTGGAGATCCAGCGGGTCGATTCCAATATTCTGCCTGAAAATATTCTCAGAACGCGTATGTGGCGAGCCAAGCAGCCTTGGATGGGTGCCGCTGCCGCGCTGATGGTTGCGGCATCCGGTCTGGCGGCCACCACACTCTGGATGACGCGTAATACGACGGAAGAGCAGGTTGCCCAGAGTCAGGGCAAGATTAAAAATGTCGTCGATGAGGCGCAGAACTACATTGACGAATGGCACGACGTAAAAGGCAAGTCCGATCCGCGACAGAAGATTGAAAACCTGCGCCGCGTGCTTGACTACCGGGACATCTGGCCGAAGCTGCTTTATGACCTCGACCGCGCGGCAAAGTCGCTTGGCCCGCAAGTCGAACTGATCCAGAGCCCACATGACTACGAAGCCGTCATGCAGATCGCCCGTGACAAGCGGCGGCGAATCTACATTACGAGTCTGACCGCCGAGTACGTGGTGCCAAAGGGCGGAGCCACTGCCCAGGGACTTGGTGGTGGAGGCGGCGGCGGTGCGGCCATGGGCTTTGAAGATATCTGGGGCGGGTCGGGTGCTGGAGGCCCGGGAGCCGCCGGAGTCCCCGGCGGCTTGCCGGACGGTCTTCCTGGTGGTCCAGGCGGAATGCCGGGTTTTCCCGGCGACTTCAGTACTGGTGAAGATACCTCCGGACAAGTGACATACAACGACCGCATTCCGAAGTTTGTCATCAAGATATCGGGTATCACGCCCAACCGCGGTGGGTCGCGTTTTATCTCTGACAATTTCATCAAATGGTTCCGCACCAATGCGGAGCGCACCGACCGGCCGTATCGGGTGCTTAAGGAAACCCCGACACTTCTGTCCATCCAACCGGTTGGGGCTGGCAAGAGAGGCGGTGGTGGTTCTGTATCATCAGCGGCGCCGCGCAGAGGTCGCCAGATGCCCGCGAGATTGGGACCCCAGGCTCAACCCACGCCTTTGGGCGGCATTGCCGCCGGCTTCGGAGCGCCGTCTAAACCGATCACACCGACTGCGAACAACAACAGAGGAAGAGACAAGGTTGCCGGGCTGTTTCCCACCAGACCGACAGATGAGGAAACGACAACACGCGACTTCCGATTCACAGCAACCTGGACGATCGAGTTGATTCGGCCCGAAGAAGCCCGGCGTTCAGAAGATGGTGACAGAGCCAGGAAGCCGGCGCCGGCCGATGGCTCGGGTGAGACGATTGTCGCGCCAGAGGGCGAACTGCCGACCGGGCCGGGCTCATTGCCTGGAACAGCGCCTGATGCTGGCGGTGCTGCACCGGCAACCCCTTCGGCGGTGCTGCCCGGCGAAGCCTCCGCTCAGCCAACGCCACCAACCGAAACCGGAGGGAACTGAATCATGAAAGCCGCATTAGTCTGGACAAAAAACAATCCGATTGCCGTCGTTGCCGCGTTTCTATGCGCCGCTTCGCTGATTACGTTGCTTGTCGTTCACGTTCAGGGCGCGACACTCAAATCGACATTGGAAAGCCGCGACAGCGATATTAAGAGAATTCGCGCGCTGCTCAGGACATCGGTACAGGTTCCCGCACAGGACCTCGACAAGCCGCCACAGATGATCAACATCGTCGTGAACAAACAGACGATTCTCGACTTGAAAGAAGTGTATGGTCGTATGTCCGAGGAGTACGCCAATATCTTTGACCTGGCGGTAGACTTTAATCGCGGCCGGCATCTGACGATGCTTCCTGGTCTGTTTCCCGATCCAAAGGGCGATGACTTCAAGCGATTTGAAGCCCGGGCCAACTACCGGCAGGCGTTCAAAGAAATGTTTCTGCCACATTCCCAATCAGCTTTGTATCCACGTTTGGATGCGGGCGCCCCCCTGGATTCGGAGCAAGTCGCCGAAGAAATCGATCGAATTGTCCAGGAATATCTTCAAAGCCTGTTTCCACGCCGATCGAGTATCGATCAGTTGAGTGCCGAGGAACTGGAGCAGCTGGAACTGCTAAAAAAGGATGGCCTGCGAAACGCGTTAGCGAGTCACTATGAGAAATTCCATATCTATGCGAACTCGAATCAGGGGTCAGATGGGTATCCGTTCGAGGTCGGCAAGTGGAGTGAGCCGGGGCCGAAGCCGACCATGGAGCAGATATGGGAAGGCCAGATGGGCCTGTGGGTTCAACAGGACATCGTCGAGGCAATTCAGCACGTGAATCAGGTCTGGAGTCCCGCGTCCAACGTGGTTACCGCGCCGATCAAGCGGCTGGTAAAGATTGAACTGGTTCCCGGATACGTGGGTATTACGTCCGGCGGGGGCATGGGTGGCGGCGCTTCGCCATCATTTGAGGCGGCGGTGAGTGGTGAAAAGCGTCTTCCCGATGACTTTTCCAAGGCGCCCACCGGGCGTCGCAGCAACTCGATCTACGACGTTCAGCACGTCTGGCTGACGATTGACGTGGATTACCAGCGTTTGCCCGCGGTGTTTGAAGCATTAGCACGCACCAACTTCATGAGCGTCTTACAGATCGAATTAGAAGATGTTGATGAGTATGAGATGTTGGAGAATGGCTACGTATACGGCACGCAGGACGTGGTGAGCGCCAGAATTCTGATTGAAACGCTTTGGCTTCGTGAGTGGACGGCCGAGTTGATGCCGAGGCGGCTTCGTGCTCGCCTGGGTATTCCCGATGAGCAGGCCGATGGAAACGGTGCGGCGATCCCGCCCGGCGTTGATGCCCGGAACTGAATTCGCAGCGATACGGAACGAAAAACACGGCTTCAGTAGGTAGGAGGCCAGAAAAATGCCTTTGAAAAACCTCAACCTGGTTGAGAAGTATCTTGAGAAAGCGGTACTGGCGATTGGTGTATTGTTCGCCATTCTGGTCACCTGGCTGTACGTGCTGGGCAGTCCCTACAGCGTTGAGATGGGCACCCTCAGGAAGACGCTGAAGCCGGATGAGATTGAGCCGAAGATTCTTGAAGAATTAAAGAAGCTTGAAAGGGATTTGCGCATTGAAGCCGCGAGTCAGATGCCGCCGATGCGCGTGCCCGCTTATACAGAAGAGTTCAGGAAGCGACATGGCAGTCCGTTGCTGGATACTGATCGGCTGGAATTGCCGTTTGGGGAGTTCGGGTTGACCTCCGGATTGTTTGACACAACCAGAGGCCCAGCAGATTCAGAGTATTACATTCCCACGCCGCCTCAGCCTGTTGCGCTGAAGTATGGCACGGGCTTCGGCGTCCTGGCCGAGCCCAAGGATCGTAATCTTGTTGTGGCTTTTGAAGACATGATCGGTAGCCAGGTGCCTCGTGATTTTACGTGGGTGTCCGTGAGTGCTGAGTTTGATTTGAAGACATGGCGTCAATTGTTGACCAGCCGGCCGCCGAAAGACTTCAAAGTCATTCCAGAGCAGTGGTGGCGGTCGCATCAGATCATCGGTGACGTCGTCCTGTTGAAACAGATCTACGATGTGGAACAAGGCAAGTGGGGTGAGGTGGTCACGCTGCCGCACGTGCCGGGTAACGAATTGTTTGCATTTTTCGGTAATGAGCCGCTGTCGTTTCGAGCCGGCCGTGCGAACTGGGCGCCCGCGGAGGCGGATGAGGCGATCAAGATTGCGATGGACAACGATGGGCGTCTGGCTCGACCGCCATTCCCCACGCTGTCAGAAGGTCTCTGGCTGCCGCCTGACGCCGATCCAAACATCATGGCTCCTGACGACCGCGAAAAACTGGCTGAATTGACCGAGAAAATCAAGGTGCTCCAGAAAGAAATCAAAGCCGCACGCGAAAATCCACGTGCGGCTGCCGACCCGGGCCCCGGAAAAGTTGCTGTGGACGTGAAGTCGTTGCAATCGCAACTGGACCGCACCCTGCACGAACTGTACGTCCTGGTTGGTGTCGAAGAAGAAGAGGTTGCCGCTGGCGTAGAGGTGGTGCCGCAGCCCGGTGTTGGGCAGCCGGCTGTCGGAGGGCCTGACGGCGATCAGCCGGAAGTTGAAGAGGAAATTGGGCGCGATACGATCAAGGTCTGGCAGCACGACATTACCGTCAAGCCGGGGCAGACCGTTCGCTACTCGATGGTTGCTTCGGTGGTCAGCCCGGTTTTCCATCAGTCCAGTCTTTCGGCCACGCAACGCAACGACTTTTACAACAAGCTGACGCTTGCGTCGGTGCAGAGTGCGTGGACAGAACCGATTCTGGTGCAATCAGAACATGCGTTCTTCCTGGCGAGTTCTGACTCCAATCGCGAGCAGGTGACGCTTGAAGTGTTCTGTATTTTCAACGGTCAGTGGCAGATGGAAGAGTTCGTCGTCAGCCCGGGCGACCCGGTGGGCGGCCTGGTGAAGATGAGTGCCGGCGGGGCGGAACGGACAGTCAACATGAACGTGGGCGCGTTGCTGATTGATATTGACTTCGAGGCGCCGGCCAAGGAAGGCATCGCCGGCAGCAAGACGACGCGAATCATCTACTACGATCAGGCGACCGGCGCGTTGTTGGAACGCTATCTGGATGAAGACAAGAACAGCCTCAAGCGTGTCGAGCTTCGCAAGAAGGCGTTGTCCAACCGGGTGGCAGGCCTTTAACGTGCTTAGCTGCCTCTGACGCCGAACACCGCCACACTGCAATATCCGTTGCCGATCCGGTCTGTGATTTTAAATCCCCGGGTCGAAGGTGGTGAAACGGGATACCCGCGCGAAAGACAGCGCTCGTGCCATACGCCCAGATCGTGCTCGCCCGTCAGCTGATCCGCAGTAAACAACACCAGCAGAAGCCCGGCGTGAAAGATGCGCGTGTCGGACCAGAGCTTCTTGATGTCCTGAGCCACCGGCGACAGTAATTCCGACGTATAGCGACGAAACGGACCGGACGTTTCAAATTGCGCAACGGTCTTAATCTCCAACCAGTAGGCCTGTTCCGGGTCGATCTTGTTCGGCGTGTCGAACAGCGTGTTTTTTACCGATGGCTCGCGCAAGCCCGCTGCCTCCGGGTCGGGGCTTATTGCAATGTCGCACCGCTTGCCTTCACTGCGTTTGCTTCTACTCCAGTCGCTGGGGTACTGCTGTTCCGGCCAGACCCCATAGCCCGCGTCGCGCAGGGCCTGCTGGATTAGCGGGTGCAGGCCCAGTTCGTCCAAATGATCAAAGCCGTACACCACCTGCTCACGGTCGTCCCGCGCCGCTCTTTGCGTCAGGCCGGCGGCAATTGCATCCGCCAGATCAGCCGTACTCCATCGCACATTCATGTGATCACGATACCATACATAAATGGCCCGACTACCTTTTCCAGATTCACCGTTGGATGATAAGCCGTCCTCCAGGCGCTCGAAGACGGATCAACCGCTGACGGTTTCGCAGGCGTCGCGCATGATCAAGCGCGTGGTGGGGGACAACATTCCGGGTTCTGTCCGCATTGTCGGGCAGATCAGCAACTTCACCGATCGTTCGCACTGGTTTTTCAGCTTGAAGGATGAAGACGCCCAGATGCGATGTGTCTGTTTTGCGTCGGTTGCTTCGCGGATTCGACTGCGCCCGCAGGATGGGATGGAAGTGGTCTGCACGGGGCGGATCGACTATTTCGAATCGCAGGGCCAGTTGCAGCTGTACGTCAATCGGATGGAGCCGGTCGGACTAGGATCGCTTGAGATTCAGTTTCGTGAGTTGTGCGAGAAGCTTCGCCAGCTGGGTTACTTTGATGTTGACCGCAAGAAGCCGATGCCCGCGGTTGCGCAGCGCATCGCGGTGGTGACAAGCCGCAGTGCTGCGGCCTTGCAGGATGTTATTGACACCACGCGCCGACGTTGGCCGGGCTGTGAACTGTTTCATTATGACGTTCGTGTTCAGGGCGAGGCGGCTGCGGGCGAGATTGCCCAGGCCGTCAATGCGCTGTCGAAGCAGGGCGATCAACTTGGTATCGACGCCATCATCCTTACACGCGGAGGCGGGTCGATTGAGGATTTGTGGGCGTTCAATGAACGCGTCGTGGCAGATGCCGTTTTCAAATGCCGACTGCCGATTGTTGCAGCGATCGGTCATGAAACGGATACCACGGTTGCAGAACTGGTTGCCGACGCACGCTGCGCTACACCGACACAGGCTGCCATGACGCTGGTGCCGGACAAGGCGGCGCTCGCTCACCAGATCCATCAGATCGACCAGCGAATGAAGCTGATGCTTCGCCGACAGGTACAGGTTGCGGAGCATCGACTGGCGGCCGTGGTGCGGCATCCCATCTTCCGCAAGCCCACGCAGATGGTGGAAACGCGGTCAACCAAGTTATCTGAACTCAAACGTCAACTGGTCACCGCATTGAGCGAACGACGACAAAAAGCGAAACACGATCTGCAACTGGTCGCATCACGGCTCGGCCCGGCGATGGTGGCCAGGCTCAAGTCGGAACAATCGCGCGTCGCGGCGATGCAGAAACAACTCAACGCCATCGGTCCACAACAGGTCTTGGAGCGGGGCTACAGTTACACACTGGATGAGAAGGGCAAGCTTATCCGGTCGGTCGACGATGTTACGGACGGACAAGCGATTTCAACCGTAGTGACCGACGGCAGGATAAAGAGCATCGTCAGCGAATCGAACGCGGGTACGAAACCAGTCAAGCGAAAGTCAAAAACCAAGTCCAAACGCAAGTCGAAAACTGACTCGCCGGGCTTATTTGATTAACAGCAATACTGGCTACCGGCCACTAGCCGCTGGCCATTTCCTCGAAGAACGCTTCCAGCTCCTTGACCGCATCCAGATTCTCAAACAGCACATCGCTCGATGACAGCAGCTTTGCAGACAGTTCATGACGCAGGTCAGCATTATTCGCAATGGAGACCGCTTTGCTGACATAATCCTGTTCATCAATGGCAATACAGTCCGTGACGCCAATCTGATCGTAAGCGCCGAATGTGATGCGGCTGCGCATGAATTCACCCGGCAGCGTCACGATCGGCGAACCCAGGCCGATTGCCTGATAGGTCGTATTGCCACCCGTAAAGTGAGGCGGGTCGAGCACTACGTCAGCCTGTTCCATTAGTTGCAGGAATTCTGGAAATGTCTGGCGCGGCAGGAAGGCAACACGGTCCGCATTCTCACCGAGCGTTTTGGCAAACCGTTTCTGGAGGGTCTGATGCCAAAGTGGCTGGCGCTGCTCGAACAGAATGATTTGTGCCTTGCCGTCCTGTTGCAGAATACCTTCGAGCAGGCCGTCGAAGTCCGGATGAATCTTGAACAAGCTCTGTCCGCACACGTAAAGATGCGTATCGTCCGGCAACCCCCAATGGCTGCGCGGCAGTCGCTGCGCGGCGCGAGGCGGTCGTTGCGGATAACACGCCTGAGTCGACAGGCGAACCAGATTTTCACTGTAATGCGTTTCAGCGCCCGGCGGCTCCATGCGGCCGCAGGACAAGTAGTAGTCCGCATTTGGAATACCGGTCGTTACCGGATGGCCCCACCAGACACATTGTACGGGCGCGAGCCGCGCAAAACACAGCAGGTATGTCAGCGGCTCCATGCCGATGTCCGGGTAGAGCAGAATGTCCAGCTTCAGGTCCGCGATGTTCTGTTGAGCTTCTTTCAGGTCAGTTGGTAGCGGTACGGTATTTTCAGCCGCCGCGTCGATGCGACGGGCGATGTCGTCCTGCTGGTCAGTTGGACGAATTACCGTCAGGTCGAATCGTTCACGACTCAGATGTTCGACCACGTTCAACATGAACATGCCGATGGTGTGGTTGCGCAGATATTTTGAAGCGATGCCCAGGCGAATACGTTCCGCAGGAGGCTGCCAGTCCATGCAGTGTCCGGCGGTAAAGTTCAGTGGCGGGCAGGACTGCTGGTAAATCCGCGCCATTTTCTGTTGGATGTCCAGGTCGTTGCGGCCCTGGTACACCAGGTGAAAGAGTGTCGAGCCGACTTCAGTCAGTGGGTCTTCTGAAGTGACGTCTGCGGCAAGTAGTTCATCAAGTGATTCTTCAACATGCCGCCTTGACCGATCAATCTGGTCGTGTGATTCATAGACAACGGGCACGGTTGTGGCATGCCGAACAGCGGCGCCAAAGTGGTTTGGCTCATCCTGCATAACAGACGCAAAAACGCTGATTGCTTCGTCGGCTTGTCCCATTTGCTGCAGAATCGCGCCGTGTCGCATAGCAGCCGTCACGTTGCCGGGTTCGAGCCACAACCATTGCTTGTAAGCCTCGGCGGCCCACTCAGTTTTGCCGGCCGCGTCGGCTGCTACGGCATAGTTCTTCCAGCCAATCAGGTAATTGGGGTTCAGCTTGACTGCCTGCTGGTAATGCTCAATTGCTTCATCCAACTGACCCGTGCGCTGCAATACACCGGCCAGATTGTTGTTGGCGGCAGCGTGATTTGGGCTTTGTTTAAGCAGTTCACGATAGACGGACGCGGCATCTTCTAACTGGCCGAGTTGCTCGTAGGCGTCGCCCAACTGCAGGCTGACACCTTCTGATTGTGGCGCAATCTTTACCGCGCGTTGCAGGTATGGCAGTGCTTCGGATACGTGGCCCAGTTGGTTCAGTGCCATGCCGATCAACTGGATCGCCACGGCGTTGTCTTTGTCCTGCGCGAGAATCTGGCGGTAGCCGATGATGGCCATATCCAGTTTGCCTGCTTGATGAGCGGCGGCGGATTTTTCGATCAGTTTTTGAATGTCCGACATGTACGCATGTTAGCGGGAAATGCCGGGTGTGGTTTTTGTGAGGGGCCCAGGTTCGGAGAGCCTGGGCTCTCGGTGAAGTCAGTCGTCGTGTTGTCGGGGGCGTTGGCGCTGTTGCTTGGTGTGACTTCGCAGGCGCTTACCTTCGAGACGGCGCTCGATGGACGTCTTGGACGGTTTGGTTTTGATTCGTCGGCGCGGCTTGACGAGCGCGCGAACGATCAGTTCACGCAGTTTGGTCATGCATGCCCGGCGATTGGTCAACTGGCTGCGCGATGCGCTGCTGACCAGACGCAGATGTGAATCAGTCATGCGTGCACCGGCGAGTTGCTCGAGCCGCTGCATTGCGTCCGGCGTCAGCACTTGTGCCAGTGCATCTCGATCGACGGTCAGTTCCGCGCGCGTGTTGACTTTGTTGACATTCTGCCCACCGGGGCCGCCGCTTCTTGAAAAGGTGAATTGCAGGGCGCTGGCGTGTAACCCAATACCTGGCGCGATTGGCTCGGTGCGGGTCGAGTTGGACGCGGGCGCTGTCATCAGGTGTCGGCCTGTTGGGCAGGTGGCTGATTCACTGTCAGATTGCAGGCGAAGTTCAGAATCCACGCGCGCCGAGGCTGTTCGGTCACGTTCGGCCCGGTGTAATGCAATGTACGCGGCAGGTGAGCCGTCGCGCCACCTGCGGGGACCGGACAGGCCACTGCCTGCTGCGTATCTGCCTGGCCGGTCTGCAGCGTGTGGTAAACCGGGTTGTGCTCCAGCGGGTGATGTGGCAACAGATTGCCGAGATTGCTGCTGGGAATGAATTGCATGCAGCCGCTGTCAACCGTGGCATCCTGAAGTGGAATCCAGAACGCCACGTTCCAGCTGATCGGGTTCGGATTGATCCGGCCGTAGGCGATGTCCTGATGCCACGGTGTTTCGCGATTGTTGTTGCCCGGCTTGTAGATCGCATGATCGAATCGGAACGTTGCGTCTTCGCCGAGCAGTTGCTTTGCGAACTGAGAAGCCCGCTCAAACGTGGCGGTTTCTTTCAGCCGCGGCTCAAAGTTGGTCGCACCATTAATTTGTGGCGTGACCTGCGGCCCATCATGCAGCTTCTTGTCACCGAGATCGAACGCCAGATTCTTCGGCAGTTCATCAAAGCGATCAAACAGCCCGTCGAGCAGTTCCCGCACGCGCTGTAGGTCGTCTGGCGTGGTCAACTGCTCGATCGCCATAAAGCCGTTGCGGTGAAAGGAAACAACATCCGCCATGGTCAGTTGCGGCAATGTGAACGTGTCAGTCGTCATGATTCGCCTGTCACTAGTGTGAATACAACCGCAGTATTGTAGCCCGCTCAATACAGATTGAAGCGCTTATGCCCCGTTAAAGTCGTTCATGGCCTTCTCGACCCCATGCTCCAGCCAGCATTCCAAGGCGTCGCAGGTGGCATCCAATGCCGGGTCCAACTGCTTCAGTTGATCAGCGGTGAACCTGCCGAGCACGTAATCATGCTGTGGCACTCGGCCGCGCGCGTCTATGCCGATTCGCAGACGCGGGTAGTCCTGCGTCCCTAATGCGCGCTGAACGTCTTTTAAGCCATTGTGGCCACCGGCGCTGCCGGTTTTGCGCACGCGAATGGAACCACAGGGCAGGGCGACGTCATCAACCACGATCATGACATCACTTGTCGGGTCTCGCTTGAAGAATGAGACCACCTCGCCGGCGGTCAGGCCGGAGCGGTTCATAAAATTCATGGGCTTGAGCACCATGACGCGCTGATCGCGCACGGTTCCTTCGGCAATCTGCGCGTGGAACTGCGAGCGACCAGTGGACAGGTTCCAGCGATCGATGAAACGGTCGACCGCGAGGAACCCGGCATTGTGGCGCGTCTTGGCGTATTCGGGGCCGGGATTGCCCAGCCCGATGATCAGCTTCATGGCAAGGGCTCGGGATTATTCCTTGTCCCCATCGCCGCCACCATCTTCTTCGCCTTCGGCCGGACGTCCGATGACTTCCGGTTCGGCTTCGCCCGCTTCGCCTGCGATTTCTTCTTCGCTGACTTCCTGGACGATCGCGATGTGGGCGACGGTGGTTTCCGGATCGCTGCTTGCCGTGATCTTGTCAGGCAGCGAGACATCGGCCACGGTGATGCTGTCGCCGGCGTTCATGCCCGACACATCGACGCGAATCTTCTCAGGAATGTCCGTTGCAAGACATTCGATCTGCAGGTTGGCAAGCGGTTGCTCAAGAATGGCGCCATCTTCCTTCAGGCCCGGTGCTTCGGCATCGCCGAACAGCTCAATCTCGACATCCACGGTGACGCGTTCGTTGAGGTCCACGCGTGTCAGGTCGGCATGGATGATGTGGGCGCTGAGATGGTCCCACTGGACTTCCTTCACCAGGCACGGCACGGTTTCTGAGCCAACGCTCAATTCGACCAGGTGCGCATTGTGGTGCAGCAGATCGACCAGTTCCTTGCCGCTGACTGAAACATGCAGCGGTTTTTCACCATGGCCGTAGACCACGGCCGGCAGTTGGCCTTGATCGCGCAGGCGGCGGGTGTAGCGGGTGCCAAGCTTTTCTCTTACTTCAGCGGACAGTTGCGGGATTGTTTGGGTTGCCATTGTTCTTCTCCGTATTTCTTTTCGCTTCTGTTCTGTTATTTCTATATCAACCGTGTGAACGGGGGCCTTACTTGCCGTTTGCTTCGCTTAACTGGCGGAACAGGCTCGACACGGACGCGTTGTTGTGAATTCGGGATATTGCTTCGCCGAGCAAGTCCTCGACGCTGAGTTGAATGAGCTTTTCTTCGATCGGCTTGCAGCGCGCGCCGGCCGGAATCGTGTCCGTCACGACGATGCGGCTGATCGGCGCCTCGGCCATGCGTTCCATGGCCAGGCCCACCAGCACCGGGTGTGTACACGCCGCAATCACCTGTTTGGCGCCCTTGTCCATGACCAGCTTTGCCGCGGAACACATCGTGCCCGCGGTGGAAATCATGTCATCCACCATAATGACGGTGCGGTCCTTCACTTCGCCGATCAGGTTGGCTGAGTGCACTTCGCTGCCGCTTTTACGCCGCTTGTCGACGATGGCCAGATCACCACCGAGCCAGGCTGCGTACGCGTTTGCCATCTTCACATTGCCGACGTCCGGGCTGACAAACGTGATGTCGCCCAGTTCGCTTTTCAGTTCTTTGAAATACTTGACGATCGTCGGGGCCGCGTGCAGATGATCCACCGGGATATCGAAGAATCCCTGAATCTGCTCCGCGTGCATGTCCAGGGCCAGCACGCGGTCCGCGCCGGCGGTGGTAATCAGGTTCGCCACCAGCTTGGCGGTGATGGGCGTGCGCCCCTCATCCTTGCGGTCCTGCCGGGCGTAGCCGAAGTAGGGGATCACCGCGGTAATGCGGTCCGCACTCGCTCGCTTAAGGCAGTCGATCCAGATCAGCAGTTCCATCAGGTGAGCATTGACCGGATGGTAGGTGGACTGCACGACAAAACAGTCGCGCCCGCGCACGTCTTCCTCGATCTTCACAAGCAACTCACCGTCAGGAAACATGTCCGTATGCCCCTGTCCGAGCGGCAGCTTGAGGTATCTGCAGATGCGTTCAGCCAGGTCACGGCTGGCGCGTCCGCTGAAAATCTTTAAGTCTGACTGGTCCGGGCTGATCATGCCTGATCTCCTGTGCCGACCGACAACCGAGTCTTCAGAATCCGATCCACTTCCGCAAGCTGCTGGGGCGTATTGATGCTCAAAACATCCTCCGGCGGCACGGCGTCAACCAGTGCAACCGTTCGGCCTTGCTGTTTGAGCAGGCCGGGGACGTCGGTGAGGTAGTACTCGCCTTGCTTATTGTCGTTGCGGATTTGCTCCAACTGGGCAAACAGGTCGTCGCTGCGGAAGCAATAATAGCTCGGATTGACTTCACGCACTGCCAATTGTTCCGGCGAGGCATCTTTTTGTTCAACAATACATGCAAATTCGTTTTGATCGTCACGCATGACGCGCCCGTAGCCGGAGGGGTCATCCAGCACGGCGGTCGCCAATGTCGACGCGGCCTGCTTATCGCGATGAATATTCAGCAGTGTGCGCAGCGTGGCAGGACGGATCAGCGGTCCATCGCCAGCCAGCACGAATACATCGCGCGGCTGATCTGGGGTGAACAGTGGGGCGGCCATCTTGGCGGCATGGCCGGTGCCTAATTGTTCTGTCTGCTCGACGAATTCACACTGCCCGAAGTGCTTCAATGCTGCGCGAACGTCATCACCCTTGTAGCCGATCACGACGATGCACCGCTCCACGCCGGCGGCAATGCAGGCCTCGACGACCCACTGCACCATGGGCTTGCCCGCGACTTGAAGCAGAACCTTGGGCAGGTCACTGTTCATGCGCGTACCTTTGCCGGCGGCCATGAGGACGGCGTCAACGGGCATTGAATTTGTCGCTGCATCGGGCATATTGCTGCTCGGCGGGGCAACGGGACAATAAACTAGCCCACAAGGACTCGAACCTTGACTACCAGTACCAAAAACTGGGGTGCTACCATTACACCATGGGCTATTACGTTGTCTGCGCCATCCGGCAGGCCCACCCTGGTAATAATGGGCGAGGAGTTGGATGGCCGGCACTTTCGGATTGCTCGAACCGCCCCAAAGCCGGCTGGGTTGGGAGCGATTCCTGTCCGCGCCGCGGTGCGCGTCACGGTCGGCAACTGCCAAAAGCGCCACAAGTCTAGGGCAGCTAAAGGTTCTGTCAAGCATTGAGGGTTGAAAGAGCTACAGAGCCGGGGTGTCCACACCCCGGGCGGGCGCAAGCCCGTGTTCTGCGCCGTCGGGATGAAACCTGAGCTGCGCTCAGTCCGGGGTGGAGACACCCCGGCTCCGTGAGATGCTTGTTTTTCAGACGCCGTCACTTCATCCAAAGACACGCTAAACTGTCGATATGACCGATGCGGCAACCCAAACCGAACCGAGTCTGGCCGTCGATCTGGCCGGGCTGAAGCTGGCGAACCCCATGATGACCGCGTCCGGCACATGCGGGTATGCCTACGAATATCAGGACTTTACCGATCTGCACCAACTCGGGGCCTTCGTCACCAAGAGCATTACGGCCGAAGTCCGAAAAGGCAACGAGGCCTACCGCATCGTCGAGACACGCGGCGGCATGATGAACGCCATCGGCCTGGCCAATGTCGGCCTGGATGTGTTTCTGGCTGAAAAGTTGCCCCAACTCAAGCAGATGCGCCAGCAAGGCCCGCGGATTATCGTCAACGTGGCTGGCCACTCCATGGACGACTACCTGACCACCGCCGGCCGCATATCGCAGGTGGCGGAGGTGGATGGGATTGAATTGAACGTCTCCTGCCCGAATGTATCCGACGGGCTGACGTTCGGCACCGATCCACCACTGCTCAAAAAGCTGGTAACCGAAGTGCGCAACACAATGCGTCAGGACTGCAAGCTGATCATCAAGCTCTCGCCGAACGTGGGCGACATCACCGCCACAGCCCGGGCGGCGGTTGAAGGCGGGACCGACATCCTGAGCATGATCAACACCTACACGGCTCTGGCGATTGATATCAACAAACGCAAGCCGCGCATTGCCAATGGCACGGGCGGACTGTCCGGTCCGGCGATTCGGCCGCTGGCGGTGTATCACGTCAGTCGCGTCTACCGGGAGGTGGCGCGCGATGCGGGCGTGCCGATCATCGGCATGGGCGGCATTCAGTACTGGCAGGACGCGGCCGAATTCCTGATCGCCGGCGCAAGCGGCCTGGCGGTCGGCACCGCCTTATTCGTCGATCCCAACGTACCCGTTGCGATTATGCAGGGCTTGAAGCAGTACCTTGCCGATCAGGGTTGCAGCAGTATCAACGACATCATCGGCACGCTGAAGATGCCGGGCGATGCATAAGATGTTGAGCGTTTCCGACCGTCGCCGATTCGATGATCTGTTCGAGCAGATTCTCGATACATTACCGACGCACATCCTCGATCGGCTCGACGAGATTCCCGTCATTCTCGAAGACGAGCCGAGCACGGCGCAGCTGGACGACCTGGATATCGACGCGCATTCGGAACTGTGCGGTCTGCACTGGGGTGTGCCGTTGACCGAACGTACCGATCAGGGTTGGGGGCGCCTGCCGGACAACATCTACCTGTTCCGCGGCCCGATCATGCGCGTGTCCGGCTACAAGTATGGCGGCGACGTCAAAGAACAGATACGCATTACACTGCTGCATGAGATCGGTCATCATTTTGGTTTGGACGAAGACCAACTGGACGATTTAGGCTACGGGTAGGCAAAGTACTGTAAGATCCCAGGCTCGGTGATCACCGCCGTTGGAGTTGTAAGCGGAGACTAAACAGTGGACGATCTTCAACTTTTATTTGACCTCTACAAAGGGGTAAAACGTCAGGGGCCTGGCGGAGAAGTCGAGACGAAGAAGGCAATTGACCTGGCGATGCTCGATCCGTCTGCGCCATTAAAGGTTGCGGACATTGGTTGTGGCACAGGCGCCTCCACGGTGCAGCTTGCCCATTTACTGAATGCCAAAGTCACAGCGATCGATTTTTCATCTGAGTTTATCGAGGTGCTTAAAGGTCGCGCCGAGAACGAAGGCTTAAGTGAAAAAATCAATGCTGTTGTCTGTTCGATGGAAAACCTGCCGTTTGACGGCGAGGAATACGATGTCATTTGGTCTGAGGGGGCCATATACAACATCGGCTTCGAGCGAGGCGTACGCGATTGGAAACGTTTCTTGAAGCCCGGTGGATTACTGGCTGTATCAGAGATTACCTGGACAATCAGTGATCGGCCATCTGAAATCCAGAAGTACTGGGACGCTGCGTATCCGGAAATAGATACTGCTTCCTCGAAAATCTCCATATTGGAGAAGAGCGGCTACTCCCCGGTCGCGTACTTTGTTCTGCCGGAGCATTGTTGGCTGGAAAACTACTATCGTCCGTTGCAAAACAGTTTTTCCGAATTCGTGGCTCGAAACGCGAACAATGAGAATGCTCAAGCACTGGTGTCGGCAGAAAGGGAAGAAATTTCTCTTTATGAGAAATTTAAAGAACATTACAGCTATGGGTTTTACATTGCCAGGAAGTTGCGATAGCAAAGCCATGGCAATGACGTCGATCAAGGCGAGGGGCTGGCATGCTGGTTTTGTCTTCCCTTTTAAGCCGCTTCTGAGCGAAAGCGAAGATGCGGATCATTCCTGCAGCACGACTGTGTCTGCCACATGATTCTGATTCAGAAGGAATAAAACAATGACGCGGAACATCCTTATCACGACCCTGTGCCTGGTCGCCCTGGTAATGTTTGTCGGCGACCAATCCGCACCCGCGCAGGATAAAGAAAAGCCAAAATTTGCTGCGATTCACATGACGACCTACGACACGGAGGACCCGATCGAAGTTGGCAAGGGAACCGTGTACATCGTGGAAATCACCAACAAAGGTACCAAGGCAGCGACAAATGTTGATCTTGAAGTGCGCGTTCCAGATAAGCTTGCCTTTGGAGGCGTCGCGACATCGAAAGGCCGGATTGAATCTCTGAAATTCGCAACGATTGATAAGCTGGCGCCGGACGAGAAATTCACATTTAAAGTCATGTGCGTTGCCGTAGCCGAAGGCTCAGCGAAGTTCACCACTACGCTCAACTATGCCGAGTTCGACAAGCCCATTACTGATCAGGAAGGCACTTCTATTTACAAGTAGCGCCGTCGCTGACATCAAGTCGTCTGGACCGCCCGTTTAAGTCCGAAGTCGACCAACTATCGACTGTAGTTGACCGGCGACGCCCGCGAACGATAATTCGTTAGTCGGTTGGAAGCCTGTTTCCGCGGGCGGCCGGCAGTTGACCCTTTTACCTTCGCCTCATAACCAAATCAATGAACGAGAAATCTGCCAAAGAAAACGTTTTGAACCTTCCATTGTATGCGCACGTTATTGCTGGTTGGCCACTATTATTGATCTTCATTGGTGGAGTAATTGGAGGTCTTTGTGGCGGCGGAGCATACGGGGCTTCGGTTGCTCTGCTAAAGAAAAAAGGTGTGACGGCTGTAACTTGTTTGTTGTCATTTCTTATTGGGATTGCAGGTGTTGCACTCTATTTTGTCGTGGCAGTAGCGTTGGTAATTGCGTTTCCAGATATGTTCAGTGCCGAGCAATAGACGAAGAAACGTACGGAGGGCGATGGCTGGCCCCGACTTATCTAATCCTTGTTCCTGCATTGAGCGCGCTGCCGGTCAGCCGCGCCTTATACTTCACATTAGACCGCTGATCTGAGGAGCACGCACAAAGGCTCGTAAAACCTCAAAGGATGCCCCGGCCATTTTTACATTGTGAGATGACGGGAGAAGCGTGCGCGGTTGTTCTGCAAGCCGACCTCCTCGGATTGTCGCGCCGGCCGTTCGATACTCGAAGGCATAAAATTCGGATGAGCCTAAAACGAATCACTTCTGTACCTGAGGAACCTTCAAAAGCAATTCACCCATTAGCTCCGACACCACCCATTCTTCAGCTATCTTTCCATTCTTGAATCGGCTGACAACCATCTCAGTCCATTTCACCTTTTTCCCTGACGCAGGTATCCCCTTCATTTCTGCTTTATGAGTACCGCTCAAGGTGCGTTGCCAGGTGACGGTATTGTCATCCTGTGACAGAAAAGTGATTTCTACCGCGCGGATATCCGGAATTGCTGAATGAAGCTGTTTTGCAAAGCGTTTGACGAATGAATGTCCGCTGTATTCTTTGGCCCCGGCATGGGCCACATAATCAGCGGCAAAAACTTCGCCCACGATTTCAAGATTGCATTTCTCGATGAGCTCAGAAACAGCATGTCTGATCTGATCTTCCTTGTTTCGAGCCATTGCTTCCCTCGCAGATGATTTGGTTCAAAGTGCCTGTCAGGCTTCGACAATCGTTTATCCACCAATGTCGTTCAGGATTCGCTCGGTTAACTCCCAGAAATGTTCCTCACGGAACGCGGTGGCTGCGCCTTGCAGTGACGCGTGTCGTTGCACGTGCTGGTTCCAGTGTGACTGGGCGGCATGCAACCGGCGTTTGATCTGATCCACATCAGTTGCGTCTTTGTTGCGCTGCCAGCGGCGATAGGCAATCAGGCCTGCGAACAGATCGCGCAATGCGGAAAACAGTGATTCGCCGTACTGCAGCATATGAATCAACGGCTCCAGCGCGTTACGGTTTTCATCATTTACCAACTGATGTAGTGCCGCGCGGTCTTCGGACAGTTGTGTTGCCGCTGCCTGTTTCTCCTGTACCACCTGGTCAAAGCTGGATTCGGGCAGTCGCTGAATGATTCGCCAGGCGGATTCCGCGTCGACCAGATCGTCCTGTACCCAGTCCGCGTTCGGATGCCACGGCACGTCGCGCGACTCGGCGAACGGGCCGATGTAGAACGCATTCAAAACGACCTGCGGCGCACTTTGCAGGATTCGTCGAACAACCTCGGCAACCTCGTCGCTTTTGATTTTCAATCGATCGGCGATCCACTGATCGGCCAGTGTGTTGATATCCGTATTCGGGTCATCCGCCAGACGCGGCACAGCGAACACGTTTGCATCAATCCACGATTCATTGCGGATGAATGGCCCGCCCCAGCCACCGCCGCGCACCCATGCCCACAGGCCGGCGAGGTTGACTTTGCCCGACACTTCGGACAGGCCGACGCCATCCGTCTCCGGGTGGCCGTCGCGCCAGAGCGGTGGCTGCCAGTTGGGAATGCCGCCTTTGCCTTCAAACTCGCGCTGGCATTGCAGTTCGTAAAGGATCGGCCGATCGCCGAACACGAGGCTGCTTGGGTTCCATTGCTGATACCGCCAGAAATCGGTCTGCGTGAACTTGAACGACAGGATGAAGCGATCATCCTTCGGATCACCCGGCAGGCGTTTCATTACGCGCTGACAGAGTTCGACCGAGTCGTGCAGGCCGTTGGGGCGCACATTCCATGCTCGGGCGATCAGCCGCTTGTCGAGTTGCTCGACGACGATCTGATGAAAGTGCGTCAACACGCGCACAATGCGATCCGCCCGTCCGAGCAGACTGCAGCGCGGGCAGTGGGGTGAGTAGATGTCATTGCCCACCAGGTAGGGCAGTCGGCCGGCGTCGTTGTCGCCGAAGCGAAGCACGACGCCGTCGATGTGTGGCAACTGTTCGACAAGATTGATCAGTGCCTTACCGCTGCGTTGGAGCGTGGCATCGCTGGCGGGGCACAGGGCGTCCGGCCGATTGCGGCAGACGTACTGGCCCGGATGTTCATCGACGATGGTGGTTGCCAGGCTCAGGACGTCGTAAGTCAGGTAAACCGCCATGCCGGCGTCGCGCGACTCTTCGATCTGCTGTTTGAGTTTGTCCTGCTGCTGGGCGACCCATCGGCGCATCTCGCCGGAGTCGATGCTGTCCGGGCTGTCGATGCCGGACAGGCCGGTTGTGCCGTAGAAGACAATCCCGTTGTAGCCGAGGTCGGCCAGTTCCTTGACGTCGCGATAGCGCGTCTGTGCGGACGGCTCACCGGGGTTGTCCAGAATGGTTGCCAGCTTCAGCATAAAGTGGTTTTACCGCAGGGCGTCGTTTACGGCAAACGGTCACTTCTTTTGCGTTATCTGGCTGAGAATTGGCTCCATGGCATTAACCGCTTTCAATATGTGCCGGAATGCTAGAATCGCCAGAGGTACTCACCGTTACGTTAGCTTGAGGCCCATTGCATGGTAGAAGACGCCACACGTACCAACAGGAATTTTCAGGTCATCACCGAGGCGGATGGCTCGCGCATTGTCCTTCCCAAACGAGACATCATTTTCTGGCGATGGTTTGGCGCGGTGCCATTGGTCGTAGGGGTGGTTATTTGCGGGATCACGTCGGTCGTTGCTTATCCATACATCTTGAAGCAGGCTGCGACCGGTGAATTGCCTTCGTGGTCGCGCATTGTTTTGATAGGCATCGCGATGATGGCAGGCTTGTGCTGCCTTCTGTTGTCTGCATGGTTTACAATCGGCCATATCGAGATACGCGTTGATCATGAGCGGTTTCTGGTTTCCGGTTGTATTGGCAGCTTACGAAAAACGGCAACGAGAAGGCTTGACAATCTTGCCGGCATACAAGTCATCGGGGGCATTGAGAATCGAAAGCCTGAAGATCCTTTCTCGCTACAGGATCTCCTGCTTGGCCGAATCGGCTTGATCTCGGCGCGATTTGGTGAGCAGGCACCGTTGCTGTTCGCACCGGGATATTCAATGCCATTGCTGCGAGCCGTCACCCGGGAACTGGTTTCCGTTACCGGCCGACAGATTCGTGATGAAGATGTTTATGTATTTGATGGGGCAGAAGAACAGGATCTGTCCGGGAATGAGATTGATCCCGCGGCATCGGTTTGTCCCCCGCTACCTGAATTCAGCGCGGTGACATTCAAGCCTTCAGCGCGTGGCATCACGATCATTCTGCCCCCGGCAGGTTGTATGTCAGTTGTGGAACAGTGGATAGTTGGAACATTCTTTCTTTTCGTTGGCATGTGGCTTGGCTTGGGCTTTTCAGATATCGCGCCGGACATCCATTGGTTGTTCAAGTTGGGGGTGCCGCTGGCAATCTGCCTGGTTGGGGTACGATTCCTCATTCGTGCGATACTCAAAGGCCGTGAGAGTGCGATTGTCGAAATTGTGGCAGGCCATCGCCTGCGAATTACACGAAGAGGTGGATTTAAGGAGCAACCTGACGAATGGCAGCGAGCTGAATTGAGCGACATCTTTGTTGGTGAGTCACGGGCAAACGACGATAATGAAAACGGCTTTCCTGTGACTTACTGCCTTAACATTCTGCCGAAGCAAAAGCGGGTTCGGATGGTGTTCGAAAGCCGAGATGCGAAAGACCTGTTGTGGATTGCAGAGGTCATGCGCAAGGCATTGGGGATTCCGCTTATGAATAAGTCGAGTGAGGCCAGAGTACGCGAGAGTTTATCTGACTGATGTAATATACGAAGGTGTTTCGGCCGCGATCGCTTGAGTGAATAAGCATCATGTTCGAGAAGAAGTCCCAGAGCCGCCCGTTTCAAGTCCTTGTTGAGCCGAACGGCACACGACTGGTTTTGTCCAGGCGCGATCTGGGGCGATGGCGACTCGTCGGACTGGTTCCGATCTTTGTCGGGCTGATCTTCGTAAAGGTTGCCATCAACAACGCGACTGATGCCTTTGGAGAACAGAACAGTCCAAGTGATCCCTTCATGCTTTTTGCGCTTTTGCCGGTGGTGTTGTCGCTTATCGCTGCGGCCATATCAATTCTGGTCGGCGCGTTTTTCTTTCTTGGGCGAAGTGAGATATTGATCACACAGGAACGCATCAAAGTCATTGAACGGGTTGGTCCTTTTCGCAAGACATTTCGCCGCGCACTGTCTGAGTTGACGAAGGTAACGATCATGGCGCCCGCCATGCGTCTGAGTGACAGGCCGACTGGTGCTTCATCATTACAGGGTTTTCAACTCAAGGACCTCAGCGCGATTCATATGGCGTTTGGTGAAAAGTCACATCTGCTTGTTGCCGTGGGTTATCACCTGCCGTTGCTGCACGAGGTGGTGGCGGAACTGGCGGAACACGTGGATCAGATCGACCTGCAGGAAGTACACGTTGCGCACGGTGACGAAGTGACCGATCTGAGTGGCAATGAAGTTATTGAAGAGGACGAAGTGCCCGAGCAGCCAGCTGACAGTAAGGCATTGCTCACGTTTAATGAGGGCGGGTTGTCGATCGTGCTGCCGCCGCTGGGGATTTTAAAGGGCAGCAGTGGTTTGTTTACATTTTCGATTGTCTGGCTGCTGATTACTTCGGTGATGTTCCTGATTATGCTCTTCGGCAGTTCAGGCTCAGGCAATTTCTGGGCCGGGCTGGGGTTCCTGACGTTGTTTCTTGCAATTGGCGTGGTCACCTTGCTGATTGCGATCAACATGGGAAAGCGGTCGGCCTTGATTGATGTGGTTGGGGACACATTGCTGATCACGCAGCAGGGATTGTTTGGCGCCAAACAAAATGAATGGCCGGTTGCTGAACTGGAAGATATCTGTCTGGGCTCGTCCAATATGGAGGTCAATGGTCGAACCTTGATGTGCCTGCATGTTGTGACGGGGAACGACGAACGGGAAAAGTTCTTTACGGCGCGAGATGACGAAGAATTGGTTTGGGTTGCGGCCGTATTGCGAAAAGCGCTTGGGGTGGGGCTGCGCGTTGATCCCGCGCAACGGGAAGAAGATTAGAAATGGTCGGCGCCCAAGGTTCTCTTCAGGGTACGGCTAAACGCCGGAAGCGAACGTTTGCTCGACACGCTTGATCACTTCAGTAAAACGATCGTCGGACAGTGCTGCGGTCGCTCCGTCATCTTCGACAGAATGACCTTCTTCGAGCGGTACCCAGCTCTTACACCCGCTGTATCGCCAATGCATCGTGACTGTTTTGGACTCAGCCAAACGGTATGCTCGCACTGCCACCAGATACAACGGGCGCTCCGGCTTGTAAGAGAACCGCATGTCGATCTGCGGCTCGGTCCAGCAGTGCAGGTTGTCCAGTTGATCGAATGCTTCGCGCGACGGCACCTGCCAGATACGCGCGGCTTCACCAAACCCATGAAACGTCAGTTCATCCGGCTCGTCCATCACCTGCACACGGTCGCGCCACTGCGGCTTGATCATGTCCGGCTTCTGGTGGGCCCACGACGGAAATAGCGCAAAGCGATTGTGTTCCATCTCAAACACGCCCGGCCCGCCGCGCTCGTGGATACCACCCTTGCGCAGCAGCAGAGCCAACTCGCCTTCCAGCAGCAGGTCACAGACAATGGCCCATTCTTTGAGTGCGACGTTGAGCATGGTTGATCACATTCGTTCAACGACGTCGATGCCGAGGAGGGACAGGCCGGTCTTCAGTGTGCGCGCCGTTGCATCGCAGAGCAGCAGGCGTGAATCGCGAATCGCTTCTGAATCCGCATTGAGGACCGAACACTTCTCGTAGAACTGATGAAAGCTTGACGCCAGATCATAGAGGTAGTTGCACAGCCGATGCGGCTCAAGACTGTCCGCCACTGAATGAATCACCGATGGAATCTGCAACAGTTTTAACGCCAGTGTTTTCTCGGCCGGCTCATTGATCGCGATACTGCTTGCAACGGACTCGGGCGAAACATTGCTTTTTCGGAAAATGGACTGGATTCGCACATATGCATTCTGCAGGTACGGGGCGGTATTGCCTTCCATCGCGAGCATTCGGTCCCAGTCAAAGACGTAATCCTTGATACGATCGCTGGACAGGTCTGCATACTTTAGAGCGCCGACGCCGACCACATGAGCCACCTGTTGCTGTTCTTCATCAGAGAGTTCGGTCGATTTCTCACCAAGTACCTTCGCGGCATGTTGTTCCGCTTCGATAACTAGGCTGATCAGCTTTACGCTGTCGCCTTCTCGTGTCTTGATAGGTTTACGGTCATTACCCAATACAGTGCCGAATGGCACATGATCTAATCGGACGGCATCATCTGCCCAGCCGGATTTTCTAAGCGTCCAGAATATCATCTTGAAGTGATCAGCCTGTCGTGCATCGGTCACATAGACAATGCGATCCGCGCCGAGCGATTGAATTCGATATCGGGCTGCGGCCAGATCGGTGGTTGCATACAGATAACCCCCGTCGGATTTCTGAACGATCATCGGGAGCGGATCGCCATCTTCATTCTTAAATCCGTCCGGATACACGACGTTCGCGCCTTGGCTTTCGTTGAGCAGGCCGGATGATTGCAGGGCATCAACCACACTTGCCAAGTCGTCGTTGTAGGCGCTTTCCGCTCGAATATCTTCGTCTGTCAACAGCACACCGAGTTGGCCGTACACATCATTAAAATGCTTCTTGGATTGTTCAATGAGTGCTTGCCAGAGTTTCAGGGTATCCGGGTCGCCACTTTGGAGAGCCACTACCCGTTTACGCGCTCGTTCGGCGAATGCGTCGTCAGTGTCATCTCGTTTTTTTGCGTTCTGGTACAGCTCATTTAAGTCACCGATCGACTGATCGGGCTGTTCCTGCCAGCCGGTGTCGATCATGTATTCAATGAGCATACCGAACTGCGTGCCCCAGTCGCCCAGGTGATTCTGCCGAATGACCTTGTGGCCCATCAGCGTGAGGACGCGAACAATGCTGTCGCCGATGATGCTCGACCGTAGATGGCCGACGTGCATTTCCTTCGCGACGTTTGGTCCGGAATAGTCGACCACGATTGTTTGCGGCGCGTTTGGCGCGTCCAGGCCGAGTGTGTCACTGGTGCGCAATTCGGAGACGGCCGACGCGAGGACGTCGCTGCTGATCGTCAGATTGATAAAGCCGGGACCGGCGATTTCCACTTTTTCGAAGAGGTCGTTTTCGCCGAGGGCGTCGACAATGGCTTGGGCGACGTCGCGCGGCTTCTGGCCGAGCTTTTTGCCAAGGCTCATCGCGGCGTTAGCCTGATAGTCACCAAACTTCGGATTAGCCGATGGCTTGACCAATGGGTCAGCGTCTGCCAGTTCGTCGCCGAAGGCCGTGACCATCGCGGATTGCAGCGTTTGCGTCAGTTTTTGCTGGATGTCGGGCATAGATGGGGAATCGTCGCTACCGAGGGGCGGGGCGTCAAGCGGAATAGGGGATTTGGTTGCTCCGACCATAGGCGGGGTGTACACTTACGCATTCGCTTACGGGGCGTAGCGCAGCTTGGTTAGCGCGCTTGACTGGGGGTCAAGAGGTCGGAGGTTCGAATCCTCTCGCCCCGATTGCCGCTTTGCGGCAATAGAGCAGGAGAGAATAGACAGGAGAAAGTAGAGAGGATGGGTATCCGCTCTGCTTTTTTTGTCCACAGGGCGAAGATGGGTCCGGTTTTCTTCTGTAAGTATTTGTGTTTTAATTATTTAGTCTTGATGTGGTTGTGGCTGGGGCTGTTCCGGTGGGCGGCTCTATCGTCCCGCTTGGGCTGAAGTTGCAACTTCATAAGTGTTGTGTTTATAATGCGCGGCTCCAATAAGGATTTGAGGCAAGAGAATCATGCCCACGATTAATCAGTTAGTCCGTAACCCTCGGCGTGCACCGAAGGCCAAGTCCAAGGTGAAGGATCTGGAAGCGTCGCCGCAGAAGCGTGGCGTGTGTCTTCAGGTGAAGACCGTCACCCCGAAGAAGCCGAACTCCGCGCTGCGTAAGGTCGCCCGTGTGCGTCTTTCCAATGGCAAGGAAGTTACGGCTTACATTGGCGGCGAAGGGCACAACCTTCAGGAACACTCCATCGTGCTGGTGCGCGGCGGGCGTGTGCGTGACTTGCCGGGTGTTCGTTACCACGTTGTTCGCGGTTCGTTGGACTGCTTGGGCGTGGACGGTCGTAAGCAAGGGCGTTCCAAGTACGGCGTGAAGCGGGCCAAGTAACCCGACGCGCGATACAGCGAGATAGAACATGGCAGGTAGTCAAACACACTCGGAAGAACAGCTCAAGCCTGATCCGAGATATCAAAGCAAAGTCCTTTCGCGTTTCATCAACTGTCTCATGCGGGACGGCAAGAAGGCCGTTGCCATGCGAGTAGTTTACGACGCGTTTGATGAAATCGAGAAGCGCACCAAGGGTGCTCCGACCGCGATTGAAATTTTTGAGAAGGCGCTCGAGAACGTTCGTCCGGAAGTGGAAGTTCGTTCGAAGCGTGTTGGTGGTGCGAACTACCAAGTGCCGATGTCCGTGAAGGCAAAGCGTAAGCAGAGCCTCGCGTTCCGTTGGATTATTCAGGCAGCCCGCAGCGACCGCGGCAAGCCGATGCATCTGCGTCTGGCTCGCGAACTGATGGATGCCTCCAAGGGCGAAGGTAAGGCCTGCAACACGCGTGAACAGACGCACCGCATGGCCGAAGCCAACCGCGCCTTCAGCCACTTTGCGTGGTAATCAGAATTATTCAGGCGGCTTTCGCCTGATGGATCGACCGGCAGCAGCCGGACCTAAAAACTGAATAGCTGACCGCAGCTTATCAAGAGTGGTCGAGGGACAGGGCCCCACGACGCCACCGCAACCGCCTGAAGTTCAGGAAATGGTGCGAACTCCCGCCCCAACTGCATGTGCAGGAAGGGGGAAGATGAGAAGCGGGTGACGTTCCAGATCAAACGGAATTCCAACCCCTTCCATCGCAGACAGGAAGGGGTTTTTGTTTGGGGGTCGGTTCGGCCGGCCGTCGGCTACAATGGAGCGTTCTTATGAGCTATGTCAAAGGTTTGACATGTAAGGAATGTGAAGCGGAATACGCGGTTGAGCCGCGCACGGTTTGTGACGTGGACTTTGGCCCCGTTGAAGTGACCTACGACTACGAGGCTATGAAGGGCAAGGTCACGCGCGAATCGATTGAAGCGGGCCCGCGATCGCTATGGCGATACAAGGACTTGTTGCCGATCGACGGCGAGCCGCGTGCGGGACTGAAGTCCGGCTTCACGCCGCTGGTCAAGGCTGACCGTCTGGCTGCTGAGTTGGGTGTCAAGGAACTGTACATCAAGGATGACAGCGCCAACTATCCCACGTTCAGCTACAAGGACCGCGTGGTCAGCGTCGCGATCACCAAGGCTGCGGAGTTTGGCTTTGATACCGTTGGCTGTGCGTCGACCGGCAACCTCGCTCATAGCGTGGCTGCCCATGCAGCCGCGGCGGGCATTCGCGCGTTTGTCATGATTCCGCACGATCTGGAAGAAGGCAAGATGGTCGGCATGAGCGTGTTCGGCCCGCGCGTGGTACGCATTGCCGGCAACTATGACGATGTCAACCGCCTCTGCTCGCAGATTGCGGACAAGTACAACTGGGCGATCGTCAACGTGAACCTGCGGCCTTACTACACCGAAGGCGCCAAGACGCACGGCTTTGAGATTGCCGAACAACTCGGATGGCGTCTGCCGAAACACACGGTTGTTCCCGTGGCTGGCGGCACGATTCTGCCGAAGATCTGGAAGGGTTATCAGGAATTTATCAAGCTCGGGTTGGTTGAAGACAATCAGCCGAAGATTTACGGCGCCCAGGCAGCAGGTTGCAATCCGGTCGTCAAAGCGATTGAAGACGGTGAGGAACTGTTCCACCCGCAGAAGCCGAACACCATCGCCAAGAGCATTGCGATCGGCAATCCGGCGGACGGCTACTATGTCATTCAAGTGGTCAATGGTTCCGGCGGGTATGGCGCTTCGGCAAGCGATGATGAGATTCGCGACGCGGTGAAGGTTCTCGCTCGCACGGAAGGCATCTTCACTGAGCCGGCCGGCGGCACGACTTTGGCTTGTGCGATCAAGCTCATCCAGTCCGGGCGCATTCCCAAGGACGAGCCGATCTGTGTGTGCATCACCGGCAATGGCCTCAAGACCCTTGAAGTCATGCAGGGTCAGTTCACGCATGCGCCGGTGATCAATGCGAAGCTTTCCGAATTTGACGAAATGATTAACGAGACGCAAGAGGCGGCGGCCTCCACGTCCGTGTGAAAGGAACTCCAATGGCAGACGCAATCAGCATTCAAATTCCCACCGCGCTGCGACCCCAGGTCGGCGACCAGGCGGAAGTAGCGATCGAAGGCGGCACCGTCGGCGAAGTGCTCGGCAACCTGTGCGGCCAACACCCCGAACTCGGCAAGCGACTGTTCAAGGGCGAAGTGTCTGACGGCCAGTTGAACCGGTTCGTCAACGTATACGTCAATGACGAAGATATCCGGTTTATGGAAAACCTCGACACGGTGCTGAAGTCGGGTGATGAAGTATCGATTGTTCCCGCGATTGCAGGTGGATGAGGAAGATACTTCACCACAGAGGACACAGAGAGCACAGAGGGGGGAAGGACGAGATGAACGATGTGCTGGTGTCTGAAAAGGTGATTGGCGCGGCAATCGATGTGCATAAACACCTGTGACCGGGGTTGCTGGAATCCACTTATGAAGCGTGCCTGGCAAAAGAACTGGCGTTGCGGGAAATCAGGTTTGTCCGGCAACAGGAATTGCCGGTTGTTTACAAGGGAGAAAAGATTGATTGCGGGTATCGATTGGATTTGATTATTGAGGAACGACTGATTGTTGAATTGAAGTCCGTTGAAGTTTTAGATCAGATTCATACAGCCCAACTGCTGACGTATTTAAAACTGACAGGAATCAAAACCGGATTAATCATAAACTTTAACGTACTGAAACTGGTAGACGGCATCAGACGAGTATCAAACTAAAACTCTCTGTTTTAAACTCTGTGCTCTCTGTGTCCTCTGTGGTGAATAAAAATGGCAAAGATCAACACCAAATGCTGGCTGACTTTCGAAGGGGGGCGACAGAATGAGCCCTGCCTGTGGAAGATGGCGAACACGTACCCTAACGTTGTGTTCGACATTCGACAGGCGAGTGTGCAGAAAGACATCGGCATTATGGCCGTGCTCTTCAGTGGTGAAGAGGACGAAGTCGACGCAGCACTGAAATGCCTGGCTGAACAGGGCGTGAAGGTCGATCCAGTCGAAGGCGGCGACCTCGTTGCCGGATAGCGGCCCATAAACAAGAGTAATCTCATGACCGAATCATTCGAACGTTACCACCGACAAATGCTCCTGCCGGGTATCGGCGAGGAGGGGCAGCGCAAACTGTCCGAGTCGAAAGTATTGGTGCTTGGCTGCGGTGCACTCGGCACCGTATTGGCCAACATGCTCGGGCGCGCCGGTGTCGGTGAACTGATTATCGTTGATCGCGACTTTATCGAAATTACCAACCTGCAGCGTCAGGTGCTGTTCGATGAAGACGACGTAGAGAATGCGATTCCCAAGGCCGAAGCGGCCAAGCAGAAGCTTGCGAAGATTAACTCGCAGATCAAAGTGACGGCCGTGGTCGACGATGTGAATCACACCAACGTCGAAAAGCTCTGCGAAGGCGTCGATCTGGTTGTCGACGGGGTGGACAATTTTGAGACGCGCTTTATCGCCAATGATGCCATCGTGAAGCTGGGCCTGCCGTACGTGTATGGCGGGGCGGTCGGCACGGTGGGCATGAGCTACGCCATCCTGCCGCACACGACCGGTGGTGACAGCGAATGGGAAAAGGCCGGCGTTGCTACGCCGTGCCTGCGATGCATTTTCGAGCAAGCGCCGCCGCCGGGAATGAATCCGACCTGTGATACCGCCGGCGTGATCGGCCCGGTCGTTTCCATCGTGGCCAACTACCAGGTGGTCGAGGCGATCAAGATTCTGACCGGCAACTGGTCAGCCATTCGCCCGACGCTGTTGAGCATTGACGTGTGGGAGAACGACCTGCGGCAGTTCAAGGTGGCTCGCGCGTACGACGTCGGCGAATGCACCTGCTGCAAGAAGCGATCGTTTGAGTTTCTCGACGGTAAGTTCAGCAGCGCCACGACCACGTTGTGCGGGCGCAACGCGGTGCAACTGACGCAGAAACTGAGTGATGGCGAGAAGTTGAATTTCGATGAGATTGCCGGAAGGCTTGAGCCGCATGGCACGGTGAAGGCGAACAAGTTCATGCTGCGTGCGGACATTGTTGATAACAATGAGCCTTACGAGTTGACGCTCTTTACCGACGGCCGGGCGATCGTCAAAGGGACAAAGCAGCCAAACGTCGCCAAGAGCATTTATGCCAAGTACGTTGGCGCCTAGCGAACAGAAGTAATGAACCGAATCATCGTTACCAATCAGTTCGCCATGAACCTCGGCTATGCCAGACGGCTGGTTGCTGATCTGGAAGCCGATCAGATGTGCAAGCAGCCTGCGGCGGCCACAAATCACGCGGCCTGGGTGTTGGGGCACCTGGCTGAAACCTGTGACTTTGCCGCCAAGCTGCTGGGGGAAGAACCGGCTCTGGCTGAGAGTTGGGCGGACCTGTTCGGCTGGAATACAAAGCCATGCGACGACGCGTCGATTTACCCGGACAAGCAGACGCTGCTTGCCGCATTGACGGAAGGGCACGAACTGGTCGTTCACGCATTGGAACGTACCCCTGACGAACTGCTTGACGGCAAGAGCCCGTTTGAAGAAGCACTTGATGACATGCCAACCCTGGGTGATCTGTTGACGTACATCATGACAACGCACGAAGGCATTCACCTCGGGCAACTGTCCGCGTGGCGTCGTGTGTGTGGTCTGCCGGCTGTGTAACTTCAAAAGGAGACGAATATGAAAGAGTACGTGCTGAACAACGCGAAGCTGCTGCAGGGCTACGCCGAGATGCTCCTGGCGGAGATCGAAGAGGACAAGTTCTACGACCAGACGGCGGGCATTCCGAATCATCCGGCCTGGGTGGTGGGGCACATTGCAACATCACTGAGCACCGGCTTGAAGCTCTGCGGTAAGGAGCCGCTGATCGCTGGCGAGTGGGGCAAGCTGTTCGGCAAAGGCTCGACAGTCACTTGTGGCTGCGAAGGTTATCCCGGCAAGACAGAGCTGGTCGACGCCATGCGAGCCGGCTGGGCCGCGTTGTCGGATGCCTATGTGAACGCGGATGATTCAGTACTTGAGGCGGAGAACCCCTACGAGCCGATGCGTGAGCGTTTCCCGAAAGTCGGGCACATGGTGACGTTTTTGTTGACCGGCCATCCTGCCGTGCATCTTGGACAGGTGTCTTCATGGCGCCGCGCAGCGGGCTACGGATCGGCAATGTGATATAAGCGATTGAATTGATGATCTATTTTGATAATGCAGCAACCAGTTTCCCCAAGGCGCCTGCCGTCAGCGACGCCATCGCCCGCTTTATTGCGGAGGACGCGGCCAATCCAGGCCGGGCCGGGCATCGTATGGCCGTGCGCGCTGAAGAGATGCTTGACGACGTTCGCCTGAAACTGGTGCGTCTATTCAATGGTCAGGATCATCGTCGATTGGTGTTCACGCTCAACTGCACCGATGCGCTGAACATGGCTATCAAGGGTCTGATCGGCCCGCTGTCAAAAAACGGCACCGTGCCGCACGTCATCACGACGGTTTTGGAGCACAACTCTGTCAGCCGTCCGCTTCAATCTATGGCAGACGCCGGAACGATTGAGCTGACGCGCGTGGATTGTGACGACGAAGGGTTCGTCAGCCCCGATGATGTGCAGGCTGCGATTAAGTCAAACACACGCCTGGTAGTGATGACGCACGCATCGAACGTACTCGGCACAGTGCAGGACATCGCCGCTGTGGGCAAGATTGTGCGCGATCGCGATCTGCTGTTTTTAGTCGACGGCGCCCAGACAGCCGGCGTGAGCCCGATTGATATTGAGGCCATGTGCATAGACATGCTGGCCTTCCCCGGTCACAAGTCGCTGCTCGGTCCAACGGGAACCGGCGGCCTGTACGTCGGCTCGCGCTGTCCGGAGCCGGAGATGGCTCACTTCATGCCATGGCGCGAAGGCGGCACCGGTGGCGACAGTTCCACGCCAACGCAACCGGCCTTGTTCCCGTATTACCTCGAAGGCGGCACGCCTAACACGTTCGGAGTCGCCGGTCTGTCAGCCGGTATTGATCACGTCGTGGGCAACGACATGACCGCCACGCTCAAACACGAGCAGGCGATGGTGCAGAAGATCATCGACAAGGCCGCAGACGACGACCGTTTCACGCTCTACGGCCCGCGCGACGCGGCACGCCGAGTCGGCACTCTCAGTCTGAATATTGAAGGCTACGAACCAAGCGACATCGGCTCGATTCTCGACGACAGTTTCGAAATCGCTGTGCGTCCCGGCCTGCACTGTTCGCCTTATGCCCACAAGCGTCTGGGCACCTTCCCCAGCGGCAGCGTACGCATCAGTCCCGGCCCCTTCAATACGGACGAGGAACTGGACCAGTTATTGGATGCGCTGGATCAGGTTGCGGGATAATGCCACGCGCTCGCGAAGCGATCGCTCCTTGCTATCCTTGGCTGCATGTCTGAACACGAACATCGCGGATTATTTATCGGTATCGGCCGAGCCGGTAAGGGCACACTGGACAATTTCCAGGCTGAGCCGAACACGTCTGTTGTCGGCATTGTCGACCCTGCTGTATCTGAACACGAAGCCGAGCCCGTGTTTGCTGACCTATCCGAGGCATTGGATAAGACGGATGCCACGATTGCGTTTATCAGTTCGCCAAATCGGTTTCATGCAGAGCATTTCATTGCATGCGTCGAGCGCGGGCTGGATATCTGGCTTGAGAAGCCATTTGCGTTGAATATGGCCGACGCGCAGCAGATGCTCAAAATCGGTCAGCAGGCCGGCATTAAGGTCATGACGCCGTTTATTGAAATGAGCAGACCCTCTTTAAGAGATGCTGCGGAGCAGGCGCGTCAGGGCGTGTTCGGGAATGTGTTACAGATCGGCGTGATCCGGACCGGGTCCAGTGGTTTTCACAGTGAAGGGATCGAGTCGCACTATGCGGTGCGCGATCCTGCTGTTTCCGGTGGTTGGTTGCTGCACCACGCCTGTCACGTGATTGATTGGGCGATGCAGATTGGCGGGCCGGTCGTTGCGGTCACCTGTACAACCAACTCAACGATTCCTGATGCGATTGAAGGCCAGGAAGAGGCGATGAACTGCCTGTTGCATTTTGAAAGCGGTGCCACCGCGTGGGTCATTGAAAACCAATTGCGCGTCAAGCACGACCGGTACACCGTCATGGGTGATCGTGGGGCGCTGTTTATTGAGCTAAATGCAAAAGCCGTCGAAGGCCAACCATTTTTCTCGATACAGAAAGTGACTGGCGATCAGGTCGACTACGAACAACTGACGCGATCTCAGTTCGCGCAGAGCGAATACCTACCTGTTTCGCCGATGCGCCTGTTTCTTGACTGCATTGAGCAGGATCGGCCAACGCCGACACCGGTTCAGCGCAGCTTTGACGTGTTGAAGATCTGCCTGAAATTGCGTGAATCCGCCCGGTGTGATGGCGAGACCGTCAGGATCAATCGTTAGCACGCGGCTGAACAGTCAGAGCCGAGATGTCTCAATCCGGTCGATCCGATCAATCTGCCGACTGTCTCAGGCATCGCGCAGGACAGTCATATGGTCTTCGCTCGTCTGGCCCCAGGAAAAGATCGTGATTCCAGGCATGCCAAGGTCTTTGACGATGTCGATCTGGCGTTTGAACATCTCTGGTGAAAGTTCACCGGCTGATGAGGAGACACCGATTCCTTCATGAATCGCAGTTTGCGTGTCGCCGACAAGCGCTTGGTGGGTGCGCGCGAGTCGCTCAAACCGTACCATGTCTGTCGAGTAGTTCATGAAATGGATGACATCCAGCCAGCCGTTGTCGCACCACGCTTGCCAGTCCTGCCCCTCAAATACGGAGGCGCCATATCCTCTGGCTGGGCCGTCTTTAAATTCCTCATCGCGCCCGGCATAGACGGTGCGTGCCGCAATGGAGAGCTCAGCGCCCGCCTCGTGGACGGCCTGGGCCAGCTGGCTCACGACACCAGAGATTACCTTGTTCTTGGTCTGTATTTCCTTGTACATGATGGAAGGATCGCGCCGGTCTTGCTCGGTTAGCGTGCCGTGTCCGAGCCAGGGTTCCCGTCGGGCATGGCAATTCTCGCAGTCACATGGAAAGTCCTCCTGAATGGCCATGTTGGCATAACGAATGCCATCGAGACAGATTCCTTTGACGCTCGGGTGGCGCCGGATCAGCTCGACAAGGTACTCAGCCAGATCAGATACATCGTCCACGTCGCCGGACCAGCAGTGTGTTCCTCGGCTGGCGTGTTCGAGAAAGTGTTTGTTGAATTCGCCAGGATTCTTAAGCACCGTGAGCGAGGCCGAGTGGCCGGTCACGGCCTTGTACAGTTGTGCCAGTGACATTTCGGCGTGTAGTTCGATCGAGCTGCCTTCCAAGGCATCGGCCATGGCGTTGAGGACATCATCTTTCAATGTGTTGCAAAGGACGGTGGTCAGGCCGCAACGGCGCATCGCCTCAGCGTCGGCGGGCACCGAATCGACCTGATCATTGGGGTAATACCATGTTGACTTCTTCATTATTAACTCCGCGATAAAATCTGTAACGAAAACTGTGCGATACCAAACCCGTGTGTCATTCGGCGATCTTGAACGTCGCCAAGCCGGTCACGCTACTGAGGTAATCGGTGGCTCTGATGGCCCACTGGCCCGACGGATCATTTAGCGCGGTCCGGAAGGAGCCCTCGGCGCGCCCTTTGCTTGCCGTCAGATTCACGCTGTAGTGATCTCTGGTCTTACCGTCGGGGCCGATCACTTCGATGGTGAATACACCCGAGTCTGCGCCAGCAGTTGGATCGATGGCGATCTTGTAGTGAATGGTTTCGCCGGCTTGGAAGCGGGACTGATCGAGCGATACGCTTACGTTTTCCACTTTGTGCTGCGTCAGAGCGTATAGCACGGCGTCACCGGCCAACACGGTTGTATCAGCCGACCGTGTTTGGCCGATCAATTTTCGCTGTCGCAGATCGTATAGGTAGCCGTCCTTGGGAAAGGTGACGCTCAGCCTGGCTGCCCAGTCGGCATCGTGATTGGCCGGATCGAGGATCGCGCCGGCAAAGATTGTGTCGCCGGTCGACAGACAGACGGTATTGGCATGCCTACCCTTCGAATCGCCTTCGCTCTTAAAGGTCACGTTGGGCGTGATACCGTTCAGGGCCAGCGCATTTCGGACAAGGTCACGTAATGGGGCTTCGGCGTTCAGCTTGCGACGTCGACCATAGCTGTCAAAGAAGAAGTTGGTCAAGATGGCCGTCCCGTTGCCCGATTTGCGAACAACAAAGATCGGTGTTTTGTCGAGCTTGCCCAGCGCTTCACCATCAGTGACACCCAGGCGGGGGTTGGCCGCGACGGCATCGAAGGTAATGCCTTCGACCTGACAAGCATCCAGGTTGCGGTTCAGATGAGCGATCCCTTCGTGCAGCCTGGCGAGCGGATTCGGTGAGGGGCGGGAAACGCCGAACAGATCGTCCAACGCTGCACGCTGACGCGTGCTGCATCGCTCATCCATCAGGCCTACTTTACCGTCGGCAATGAGTAAGCCGCCAGCTTCCACATATCGTTTTAGTTCGGTAGCCTCCTTGTCGGACAGCGCAACGGAGTAGGGGAGGATGAAAGCGTTGTAGCCACGCTTGAGGAGTTGGCCCTCCTCGATTTGGGCAGTGGAAAGGTATTCCGACTGGTAGTTCAGATCATCCATGAGTCGAATCCATCCGTTGCGGTTGGCAGCGGAACGGGTGGCTGCACCGCTGATCCAGGCGCCGCGAATGCTGGCCTGCGAATAGTGCACACCGATGTTCGAGACACGTTGAGCGCCGTTGAGTAACCGAGCAAGACCGGAGCGGAACTCCTGAATCACGGGCGCCATCTCTGCGGCAGTCGAGCCGTAGGCATAGTCGGGATTGAGGAGCATCTCCGAGGCCCAGAAAGAGCTGCCCCGTTCACCATGGAACAGCAGCACCCAGAGCATGGCGCGCGCGAAAGGGTTTCGCACGCCGTAACCAAGCCATGTCGCGCGTGGCATATTGGGGGCAAGAGAGCGGTGCATCATCAACTGTCCGCCGTCGTCGTAGGTTTGTGCGAAGTCGACGGAGTCGGCAAGCAGCGACCAGTCGTAGCCACCGTACGCTTCGGCTGTTTGGGTTCCGGACATGCCGACGACAGCCTTGGGGTCCTCACGTTGAAGCTGGCTCCGTGTCCAGTCGAAAAAGCCGGCAAACGTGGCATCCATGAACGCCCTGTGATCCGCCCATGGCGCGTAGTTGCCGCGCTCGCGCACTTCGTGAGCCGTCATCGGCATGACAGATTCCCATGACGTGAATGCCGTGTCCCACTGCTGATTAAGCGCATCGAGTGAGCCGTATTGCTTTTGCAGCCACTTGCGGAAATCGGCCAGTGCCATCGAACCGAAGTCGTAGTCGAACGGCGTGCCGTACAACGTCGTGCTCATCTCGTCGCCAAGGTTGTAGCCGAGGGGTTCCATCCATGCGGTATACCTGGCGACCTTGCGGAGCTTCTCCGACAAGGGTTCAAGGTCCTTCGGATCGCTCAGGCTGATAGGACGTATGAGGTACTTGGTGTCGTATGTCTTGTTGTACGCGGCTTGCTGTTCCTTAAAAGTCATCTTGCCTTTGGGCACTTTGTGGCCAACGTTGATGTAGCCGAACCCGACGCCCATGGGCATGATCTGGAACCCGGCGCGCACCTGGTCTTCATATTGCCGTTCGTTCAGTAGCCTTGCGGCTGACGTACAGATAGTGATGCCGAATTCCTTGAACCGTCGTGAGAATCCTTCGGCAAGGTAGCTACGCCCGCCTGATCCGTACGAACCTGTACCCGTGCCCCACATTGTCACGGGCCAATCGTTGCCCCAGGTTCGTTCGACAAATTGTCGTGGAAAGGTGATGACCTCACGTTCGATGATTGCGCTGCGACGACCTGCTACCAGGACTTCAATGCGAATCGTGGCGGTGGTGGTCAGTGGTTCACCCAACGGGAACGTCAGTGACGTTGCCGCTTTGTTGCTTACGCTTAAGTTCCGGTCGCAGCGGGCCAACAGTCGCCCCAGGCTGTCTGTCAGAGTGCCTGCCACATGGACATCGCGCACTGATTCTCCTTCGGCCACGCTCAGTTCGACGTTTGTTTCGATGGTGTCGCCGGGCACATAGGACCGCTTGTTGGCGGCCGCAGTTTCAATGGCGACAGGTCCCGGTATTGTTAATGACGCGGCTCCCCATGCCACGGATTGACCATCTGCATCTCGAAAGATCAGCTCGGCCAGATGCAAGCCACCGCCGATGTTCCTGGTAACTGGTAACTCAATACGCGTTTCACCCTGGCCGATAGATACCTGTCGTTGTTCATCCTGCTCGATACGGCCGTACGGTCCACGCAACGTGATGTGCGCTACCAGATTAGTTGGCGGGCCGGTGTTTCTGAAGGTCGCCACAATGCTTGGCCGGTTGTCGTCGAACCGGCCGGAGGCCTGCATCAGTTGAATCGACGGCTCGCGCCGGGCCGTCCATACCAGCGCCTTGGCCAGCATTGCCAGGTCGTATTCCCAGTACCGAACGCCTGTGTCACGATCATCAATCCACGGCGTCACACCGGAGGTCCATCCGGCGTTGTAGGCGAATACGGCAACCCGGCCGCGCCCGGGGCCGTCTTGCGTGATGATTAGCGGATGGTCGTCAATCGTACCAATGACCTGTCCCTTGGCTTCGTACGCCAGGTAGCCTGTGTGTGGCAGAGCGTCAAAAGGGATGCCGCCGGTGATGAAGTGCGTACCAGAAGATTGCCACTGGCTTAGTTTTGACTGCCGATTCCCTCCTTTTGTTACGGGTAGCAAGTCGTATAGCTGATCGGCCCCCTTGATGGGGGCGACGTAAACCAAGCCTGTGCCTGCCTCGACTTTCTCGGTCAGTGCGTTGAGGACATCGTCGGAAAATATCGAGCCATCCAGTCCACCCACAATGACAGCGTCAAGCGGTTCGCTCAGCGCCTTGAGAATGTACTGGTTCATATGTTCGGGGAGATACCTTGCGTTGCGCCCATACAGATTCTCCATTCGCGCCAGTTCGTGTCGTCTGCCGGCGGTCACCCAGACGATTTCCATATCGAGCCGTTGAGCAAGTTCGGCGGCCTCACGACCGTTGAAGCAATTGGTCAGAAACAGTACGCGCAGCTTGCCGCCGACGAGCGGCTTGGCCCACTTCACATGCGGCGTCTCGATCTTGGTGGTGTATGGCAGATCTGGCGGTGCGCTGCCAGCGATTGGTTTGCGGTCCTCAAATCGCTCGGTCACGCGGCCGAGGCGTTTCTCCAATGGTGGAAGCACGACGGGGGAACTTTTCTCGCCGACCACTACTGGTTTGACGAAGTCCATGACGCTCGCGCCATTCTGAATAAGAACGCCGGACAGCATCCATGTCCCTGATTCAGTAAGCCGCATGGTGGACTGCGTCTCAGTCACCTCGCCGGGCATTAACTTCACCGGCGACTCGGAAATAGTTATTGGCTTACCATCCGGCAGTCGGCGCGCCGCAAGTCTCAACAGGCCTTCCGTCGGTTTGCCCGAGGTGACCATCGCTTTGAACGACAGTCCCGCCGCTGCGTCCGCCACATTGGCCCTGTCAGGCGCGTTAAACCCAGCTACGATTCCTTCCTTGCTCCCGTGGACGTGTGGGATGCCGCTGAACGCAACAACAAACTGATCGGTGGAGAAGGTATCGCCGTTATCAATCTCTTGTGTGCGGAAGGCCCACTCCATGGTTGTATTCAGGCGGGTGTGAAAATGGAAGCACATCAGCCGTTTGTATTCCATGTTGAAGCTGAGGCCGACGTCAGATTCTCCCACCATCGCGAACCATCCGCGCGAAGGGTTGTAGAGCCAACCAGTCCCTGCGCCGCTTTCTGTTGTCAGCATCCGGACGCCGTCATCCAGCGGGGCGTAGTAGCGACTCCGTTCGTCCGGCACGCCGACGCGATTGTGGAACCAGAGGCCCACGCTTCGGGGGGTCATGAGTTGGCTGCCCACGCGGAACTGGTAAGTCACTCGAAGCATCGACTCATCGTCTCGGAGTGCAACGCGCTTGGTGAAGCCGCAGGCCTTGGTGAAATCCACATTTCCCATGGCGGAGAGGACGATCGCCACTTCACCGGGCCGACGCTCGATGGTGTAGTCCCAGGCTGCTCGCTGCCACTGGAAATACAAGTCCGCGTTGGCATAATTCCACACGCGATTGGCCAGCAGGCCATCCGCACGTCGGTTGATCAGTCGTTTGTTGGTGGGCTTGTATACCAGGTCCGTGCATGTGCCGCCTTCGGCAGGGGTTAACTCTGCGCGAATATATTGGTTCTCAAGGATGACACGCCGTTGACCGACTGCGGTTGTTTCCTTCGCAGTTGCGTCAGCGAGGGCAGCGCCGCTCGACGCGATCATGACCGTCAAAGATAAGAACAAAGATTGGCAAGTGGGATTCATAGAGCAGGACTTCCTTCGAAGTGAATGGCGTTGTCAGCGCGATATTGGATCCTGAGACTGATCACGGCTGGGGCTACTGTTGTGGTACTGGAAGCAGGATGCGATATGCAATGGTCGATTTGTAATCTGGGTAGATGACTGCGGTTCGATGATCAACGCGGGGCGGCCGCATGTCTAGAAACACAGATTGGTTCCAATGCAATGAGCTTTTGGCCGGTTCGGTCCAGACAAAGTGGAATGGCCCGACGTCTGACGCAATCGTTAGTTGGTCGAACAGCTTCCGACCAAAGCGCTGTTTGGCTGGTGGCCCCGGTTCCAATGTGCCGACATAGGCCTGGTCACCAATGAGAATCTGGTAGCCATGTTGCTGGCAGGCGGCTTCGTTGAATTTGGTTAACACGCGAAAGACATGCCAGTTCACTGTCTGGAGCCACTCGTACTCGTAAACAACAGTGATTTCACCGCCGGAAGTCACAGTCACTTTCTGTCTGACACGACACAGTGCAGCGCCATCGAGAATCTCATCAGCGGTTACCACGTAGTCGAAGTTGAAAACACGATGGCTGTTCTCGTTGCGTGACGTCATGATCGGCTTACCCGAATCGGTTGGTTTCAACACGCAGCGGGCAGATTTGTCACTGTTCGGGATCACGGGCGAAGCGTGGAAACCGCCGGCCTGTTGGATCAGTTCCAGGGAACCGACCTTGACTGAGCCAAGACGCCCCGACTGATGCACATGGATTTGAAATGCGTCCGTTCCCCAGGTGCCGTTCTGTTCGGAGCCATCAAGCAGGCGAACTTCCGTCTCGCGAGCATGGCCGACCGCCAGTGGCATGCTACAGAGACAGAGGATGGCAAGCGTGCGTATCATAAAATCTCCAGTGCATGGCAGCGTCGGCTGTCAAGTTTCACAGCAGGCAACGGTAGTTAACACGATTCTTTATTGCGGCCTCAGCCAAAGGTCCGACGCGATCGGTGTTGTGTCCTCAAGGCTGTACCCGGAGACGTGCCCGTCAAAAAATCCCAGGTTATTGCTGTCGCCCGGGTGAAGGCTGAACGGTACTTGGCTGGGGAGTGTGGCGAGCGACAGGCCGGCCCAGTAATAGGCGTACCATATCCGCAAGCTCTGAGCGCTATGCGTTGGAAGGCGCTTGACGCCATCAATGATAAATGCCTTACCTGACGGTGTACGAATGTCATCAAGACGGACCACCAGGTCGACAGTGCCATATAGCTGGCTCATGTCGTTATAGGTGTACGTCAGTTTTCTGGTCCAGGCGCCATTGGTGCCCAGAAGACTGTCGTAGGTAGGGCAAGTCAGTACAGTCGGGCCCGAGTTTAGTGTGCCGGTTTCTGTCAGCAGGCCGGAGACGTATCCGCCCAGCGCTTTGTACCAATGCGAGGAGTATGTACTACCGAAGGCAATTGGAATAGCGTTGTTGAAATCCTGTACGTAGGCATTCACGGCGAGCCCGGTCTGTCGCTGGTTATTTGCACACTGGAGGTTGTTCGCCGCCCGTCTTCCTCCTTGTAATGCGGGAAGCAGCAGCGAAATCAGTAGAGAGATGATCGAGATTACCACGAGCAGTTCGATGAGCGTGAATCCGTTTGCCGCATTGACGGGGTCGAGGTGGTGATGATGTGGCCCATCGCTCAAGTCGCGAGATGTCCCAAGTTTTGCCCAACGGCCTGAAGCGAGCGAAGCCGATGATTTACCGTTCTGCATAAGTTCAGTCTCCATCGCTAATGCCATGTCCGGTCATGCCCCTTCTTTGTGGAGTATATATCTGATGGCAATCTGAGTCAATATGATTTTCGTTTGATTCATATCTGATTTCAATAAGTGATAGAGCGTCAATATGCGACCAGTTTTAAAGTGGTTTGTATGAAAAATACCCCAGTTTTCAGAAGCGGAAAAGGTGATGAATCAACATGTAAGTCCGTATTATATCAGTCTGTAGCGAAAATTTAGTATCTGGAATGGAAATCAGATTGACGTTTGTGGAAACCAGATGTATACTCCTTAATAATGCAGCAGCTCATACCCGACCATACGATTCCGACCGTCATTCGTTTGACCGAAGAATTGCAACAGTTCATCAAGTCCGGTCACTTTCCTGCCGGCTCACCGCTGCCTTCCACGCGGGCACTGGCTCATCAGTTCAAGGTCAGTACGCGCACTATCAATCTGGTGCTTCGGGAACTGGAAGCCAAGAAACTCGTAGTCTGCGAGCCGCGTAAGCGGACACGTGTGACATCCAATACGCGCGCCGGTACACGCGTACTGGCTGTAATTTCCTCAGAGGATCAGACCCGCCAACAGATTGAGAGCCGGCCTCGCTGGTACACCGAAATCCTGGCTCATGCCGACCAGCGTCTGCTCGAAGCGGGCTATCATCCGACGCGCGTGTTGATTCGGCCTGGTGAAGTCGGGGATGAAGGCAACGCCGAACGGCTGCTCGCCGAGGCTGGTGATCCGGTGGTGGGCGCCTTGATTCGCGGCGGCATCGACATGGTTCCGCTGATTCGCCGATTTGAAGCGGCCAATATTCCATGGGTCACCATCAATCGTCTGACTGCCGACACGCAGTGCAACTTCGTGAGCGCTAATATGTTTGAAAGCGGGCGCGTTCTCGGCGGACTGCTTGCCCGCAGCGATCGACAGCGTATTACCATCGTATGTACCAAATCCCAGTACGTTGATGGTAATGGCAATATTGATTTCAGCACCGGACTGCAGGTCGGCTATGTGCAACATGGCGGCGACCTTGAGCATGTGTCGTTCATTCAGGTGGCCGATGCTTCCGAGCAGGCGTCATTTGACATGATGATGAGTCGCTATCAAGAAGGCCGGATTGCTTCTGACGCGATTGTGTGTGCTGGTGATTATAACGCCATCGGCATTCTGAAAGCCTGTCGCAAGTTGGGTATTCGTATTCACGATGATATTGCGATCGTCGGCTGCACCGGGTTGGAGTTAAGTGCATTTGTTGAACCGTCGCTGACGGTTATCGAACAGCCTCAGCGCGAGATGGGACTCGCTGCGGCAGACATGCTGATTCACGTTATTGGTGCAGAATCACATCAGGTGATTGGCCGAGTCATTCGACCACGCATTGTCCTGCGCGAAACATTTCAGGTTGCTCCTGCGGTGCTTGGCGAATTTCGCAGTGCCACGCCGCAGACCGATATTCAGATCGTTACCGATGACGCATCCTTGAGCTAGACTTCCCAGCATTGATGTAGAACGCGAGGCAGATACGGGCGATCTGTGCTGAACTCAACTTGTCGTCAAAGTATGTAAGACGCAGCACATTTGCCGGGGCGCCGCCGCTTGACTATCACTGTTTGATCGTAACGGTCGTCTTCAGTTCACGATCAGTAATCATCACTTCGCAATCAAAAAAAGGGGCCCGGTCGTCAGAGACAAACCGGGCCCAGAGGCTGGTTTAAAATAAAAAGGCGGGCTTGGTTTGGGTCCACTCAAATCAAGCCCGCCGTGAGCTTACGCGACACGGGTGAGCATCGCGGCATTGGGATCAAATGTGATTAGAAGCTGGTGCTCAGGCCGATCTTGCCGATCACTTCAACCTTGTCACCATCACTGTTGAGGAACTCGTTGTTGTTGCCCAGTACCAGCAGGTGAACACCGGTGGACAAGGTCCATTCGCCGGTAATCGAAGGCATGAACGGCAGCGGCATGGAGAAGTCCAGGCCGATGTCGAAGTAGCCGAAGCTATCATCGTCGTCAGCAAAACCGTCGCCGTTGACGTCGATCTGGTAGTAGTTTGAACCCAGACCAATCGTCACCGGAATGGTGAGTGTGATCGGATAGTCTTCACTATCCAGAATGGTCATGCTCGGAGCAATGCCGAATTCAAAGTACATGCCGCCGGCGCTGTCATTGCCAAAACCGTCAGAGCCGCCCTGCACTTCATAGGCCATCAGGAAGTAAGGCTGAAAACCTTCGAAGCCGGGAATGTTGATGCCTTCCCAGTGGCCACTGTCGTCATACGCAATGACCATGTCGATTTCTTCAGCAAACTCGTCGAGACCGAAGGCGCTGTCCGGCGTGTCGAGCACGACATAAGACAGGTCGAACGAGAAGTTGGCCGGCAGGCCGACTGTGAAACCGAAGTAGTAGTCCGCCTCATACCAGGCATCTGTTGAGCCGGTGTCCTGTCCGTGGACACTGCTCCAGGTGCCGACGTAGACATCGAGTGACTTGAAGAAGCCGTCGCCGTCTTCGAAGACGTTGAAACCGACATCAAAGTACGGCTGAAAAATGACATCCTGATTTTCCTGGAAGATGCCGCGGAAGTAGTACTTATTTGTGAATTCAAACCCGGCTTCGAATGAGAAGCGATCGAGGAAGGTCTGGGTTTCGGCTGCTTCCATTGCTTCGCCTTCTTCCGCATGGCTGACCGAGGTCAGCATCGGCATCATGATTGCCAGTGCCGCTACCAGTGTCATAAGACCTATTCGCCCTGAACGTGTACGATCCATCCGTATCTCTCCTTTTCGTTTCACTCTGGACCTTGGTCGGCGTACGGTGCCGATCTGCCACCCGTTTATGCAACTGCTGTGCCAGATGGGAATCGTGTTACGAAATGATGACCGGATCAGCCGTTTTGAGCAGATATCGATCCAAGAAAATCTAAATTGCGTGCAATGGCGGATGGGCGTGTGCTGAATTGCCGCGCAGTCGTTCAGCGGCTGACTAGATATTGTGCGATTGTTAGGCAAACCGATCGAATCGGGGTTTTCAGGCCAGAAATGGAGTTTGGGGCAGTGTCTAGGCTTAGGCAGGTGACAGGCCGCGATACAGTTCCTGCACGCGAAGTGCCTGATCCCGCCTTACAGAGTCCAAAGTCACCTTCGGAATCATGTATTTGGCCTCGTCATCGGGGACCATGCGGCAGTGCTCCTGAATGACCGTGTACAGGAACTTGAACGCATCGCGTGGCTGGTGCATCTGATTCAATGCATCGACCAACATCTCACGCGAGACATTCGGCTCAAAGATATCCGTGAGGAAGATCGGATTCTCCGTCGACTTGCGGCAGGCCCGCAGCCGATTGGAGCACAGGTCGTACAGGGTTGCCCCGGACCACTCCAGTCGATCGACCAGGCTCTGCTTATCCAGCCGGGCCTCCTGAAAGAACTCGCTGGACTCGCGGTGCAGGCTGTGGCGAAGCTCAATGGGTAATAACAGTTTGAAGCCGATTCGGTCCTGCTGGAGGAACTTGTTGTCCAACATGGGCCAGAGAATGGCGCGCATGCGGTCCGGGTTACCGGCCACGAGCGTCGGCTCATCCACGCGGTCGATCAATACAATGATGCCGACGTAGCCAAGGTATTCGAGTGCATCGAGCAGTTTGGCGGTTAACTCGTATCGGCTGTTGCTCGCTTCCTGTTCCTCGTGCGACGGCCAGGTCTGTCCGGCCAGATCGCTGCCGGGCAGATTGATCAGCATTTCACGAAGCTGAGGCGGCGTCCGATCAATGGTCGGCGTCTGTTTCCAGATCCGCTTGCTCAGCCGCCACAATGAAATATGCCGTGAAACCCATGAAATCCAGAGCACGATCGCCAGCGCGGCGCAAACACCTGCACCGGCAACCATACCGGCCGGCAGGGCATCTTTCACAAAGTCAATGTAATTGCCCAGGTAGTGCACGCCCGCGATGCCCGCTGCCAATACGGTAAGCAGCATGGCCAGAATGCGCGTCATGCCGGTTGACCAGCGGGCGCCGACCCGCAGCTTGGATCGCAGACGCGACCAGCGGGAAACCACATCGCCACTGCGCGGCTGATCGTACAGGGCAGCCAGCGTCAGCAGGTCGACACGGTTGCGTCGCGGCATTTTCTTAATGCGCTGGGGCAAAGCCTCCGGCATGATCATTGGGGATTCGTTATCAACGCGGACGTCCAGCAGAGCATCAATCAGCCGGGTGGTTGCGACTGACAGAATGGCGTCCTGGTGGTCTTCCAGCCGAATCTGTTCCAGAAGCTGCTGGGTGGTTGCCTTGTTTCGTTTGAGTGACGACATTTCCCGCCGGCGACGCTGGGTCAGCAGGTCGAGCGTGGGGTTGAGATTGTCGTAGGCCACCATCATGGTGCGGCCGTCGGTCTTTTCCTGATTATGATCTGCCACGCACTTGCCGATCATCAGGCGGATGGCGGTCTTGCCGCTGCCTTTTTCACCAAAAACGACAGAGGTGCTGGGGTGCTCAACGCGCCCGAGAATCTTGGCAAAATCCGGATGCTGGCAGTTGGTCTGGAGCAACAGCCGCTCGTACACCGGATCGTGACGCGCTTCCTCGGCACCGAACGGGTTTTCCGACATGCCGTGATGAGCCAGGAATTTCTCGATGTTCATTTGTCCGGTCCGTCCGTCAACTCATCAATTCCGCCCCTGCGTCCAAAATCGCCAAGGGAAACTTCTGGGTGTGGGGGTATCTTAACCGCATGTGCGTTCTGGCGCTTACCTTAATAGACTATCGTCTATGAGTGAAGAAACCCAACAGCCCGAAGGGCCCGATAAGACATCCCTGGCCGGCACAGAGCCCACCTGGGACGATTCCGCGTCCCTGGACGCGGTGCTGGCGGAGGCGGTCGACTACCGCGGTGATGTGACGGTCCACACGGCCGATGATGAGGTGATTACCGGCTACCTGTTCGACCGGCGGCCGGACGCCGATCCGCCTGTGGTGCGCATGCTGCTGCCAGAAGGCAACCAGCGCATCCAGATCCCATACGAGCAGATCAAGCGGCTGATTTATTCGGGTCGCGATACGGCCGAAGGCAAGAGCTGGGAAACGTTTGTGAAGAAGTACAACGAGAAGAAAGCCAAGGGCGAGACGTTGAATCTTGAGCCGGAGCCGCTGGATTAGAGAATAGAGAGGAGAGTCAGGTCCAGAGTGATTTGTATAGCCGCGACCAGTGGTCGCGGAACGGTACCCAAGTGATGAAAAAATTTGTGCAACCGATGCACAATCGAAGACCGCGACCAATGGTCGCGGCTATACAAGGAAGATGCAGAAGAGACATAAGTGGCCAGTGGTCGATAAATTGAACTACCAGACCCCAGGCCCCAGCATCTGGCCCCCCAACCCAACCATGCCAAAGTTCGTTCCAGATTTTGACACTTTTACCAAGCTGGCTCAGTCCGCCGAGCAGGGCGGTGCGCGCCAGCTGATTCCGGTGTTCTGCCGCGTGATGAGTGACCAACTCACGCCGGTGCTGGCATATCGCCGGCTGACGCGTCCGGATGACCGGATGGCGCCGAGCTTTCTGCTTGAGTCCGTGATTGATGGCGACCGGCAGGGGCGCTACAGCTATATCGGCGCGCAGCCGATTGCTGAAGTGATCGCGCGCGGGCAGGAGTTGACATATAAGGATCATCTGGACAGTTCGCAAAGCAATACGCGCACCGTTGACGACCCGCTGCACGAGATGGCAAAAATCGGTAGCACCCATCGCATTGTCAGCGGCATTGCAGGCTTGCCGGACTTCACCGGCGGCTGGGTCGGCTGTGTGGCGTACGATGCCGTGCGATACCTGGAAGGCGAAAAACTCCCCGACGCGCCGGCCGATGATCGCGGCCTGCCAGAAATGCACATGCAACTCTACCGCGAATTGGTGGCTTTTGATCATGTGCAGAAAACGGTCCTGGTCATTACCCACGTTTCGCCTGAGGCGTTTGACTCGCTGGAAGACGCATACGAAGCTGGTTCCAAACGTCTGATCGAACTGGTGGAACGGATCGAAACGCCTTATCGCGGTAGTGATGGGCCTTGGGAGTTGCCGCCCGGTGAGGTGGACTTGGAGTCGCCACCGCCGAAGCTGCCGATCAGCAACATGGGTGACGGTGGTTATCAGCAGGCTGTTGAGAAGGCCAAGGAATACATCATGGCCGGCGATGCGTTCCAGATCGTCCCCAGCCAACGGTTTGACCTGAAGACCAAAGCGGACCCGTTCGATATCTACCGGTCATTGCGCGTGGTGAACCCTTCACCTTACATGTTCTACGTGCAGATCGAGGGTTGTATTCTCGTTGGATCGAGCCCGGAGATTCTCTGTCGTGTGCAGGACGGCGTGGTAACGAACCGCCCATTGGCTGGCACGCGGCATCGTGGCAAGGACACGGCCGAAGACTTGTCACTTGAATCGGAACTGCTTGCCGACCCCAAGGACCGGGCGGAGCACATCATGCTGGTTGATCTTGGGCGTAACGACGTCGGGCGTGTGGCTCAGCCGGGTACGATTGAGTTGCCGCGTGTGATGAACGTGGAGCGCTACAGCCACGTGATGCACATCAGTTCGACCGTCACGGGCCAGCTTGCGAAGGGTGCTACCTGCTGGGACGCGTTACAGATGGCGCTACCGGTCGGTACAGTCAGCGGTGCGCCGAAAGTGCGAGCCATGCAGATCATTGATGAACTGGAACCGACTCGGCGCGGTCCCTACGCCGGCGCGGTGGGTTATGCCGATTTCAGCGGCAATCTGGATATGGCCATCGCTTTGCGCACCATGGTCATCCTGCCGGGCGAGGACGGTCAATGGGCCGTCCATGTGCAGGCCGGTGCGGGTATCGTCGCGGACAGCGATCCGGATTCGGAACACATCGAAACCTGCAATAAAGCTGCGGCCTTGGCCAAGGCGGTCGACATCGCTGAACGGGCGTTCGCAAACTAATGTGATATCCGTCCAATAACCGATAAATCTTCAATGGCAACAGACTTGAAGACCATTCTGAACCTGCAGGTGCCTGTGATTGTGCAGGTTGGCCGGCGCCGCATGAGTCTTGATGAGGTACTCGCGTTCGGCCCCGGTGCGATTATCGAACTGAACAAGGAAGCAGAGGAAGAACTCACTCTGCTGGTCAACAATCGTCCGATCGGGACCGGCGTTGCGGTAAAAGTCAGTGAAAACTTCGGCCTGGAAGTGACAAACGTCGGCTCACAACAGGAAATCGTCGAAGCAATGGCTGGCTGAGCCCCATTGCACGGCGGATTCAGTTGCCATCTCCATATAACCTTTTTCTTCTTTTTTGCAGCCGCGAGGCGACGCTTCGCTGGTAGTTTTGTCAATCGCTGTGAATCAGCGCCATGCACGCCTGGCGTCGTATGAATCGACAACACATCTACCTGCGACGTCGTCACGTCGCGGCTACCAGGCCCCAAACCGAAGATGATTGACGCAAACCGCTCTAAAACGCCCGAATTGCCGTAGATTCGGGTGTTTTTGGCCTTGTATTAGTCTAATATCACGTGTTATAATGCCAGTTCGACTGGACGACCGGGTGGCGCTCATGTTGATCGCTCCCTTCTGTTTGCGACCGAGGGTTACACCATGTTTCACCGGATTCGGGGTGTTTGAACAAGCCAACGGTTTGTCGTTGTGCTGGGGATAACAGGGTTACGCGCGAAACTGTTCTAAGGAGACGATTACGATGTTGATTCGCCACTGTCTTATCGGGTTGTTTTTGAGTCTGATGGTTTTTGCGTTTGCCGGCAAGGCGTACAGCGCAACGGCAGTCGACACGATTCTCGAAGCGCACAAGTTGGCTCGAGGCGGCAAGCATGCCGAAGCGATTGAGCGATATCGGTTGGCTCTAAACAAACCCGGCCTGGATACGATCCGGCAGTTTTCGGTCTACCAGGAGATTGCGTCATGTCTGTCGATTCTCAGGCGATACGACGAGGCGGTCGTGGTGCTGGACGAGGCAATCTCGAGACTGACAACACTTGATGCCTCCAGAAAATCGAGCCTTGCGACTCGACGTGCACAGGCGCTTGAGATGGGCCACAAGCGACAGCAGGGAATTGAAGGGCTTGAGCAGTTTGTTCAAAGTGGGGTGGTCGCAGGCGGTCATCGGCGCAAGGTGGTTCGTACTTTGGCGGCAATGCACGCGCGGGAGGGAAACGTCGCCCAGTCGCTGGGCTGGTATGGCGAGATTCTGGAAGCTCAGTCAGGTGATGCAGAAGCAATTGAAGGGATTTCCAAATTGCTCGCTCAGGTCAGGCAGCACCCGAGGATGAAAGACGTGGATGCGTATGTCAATCTGCTGCGCCGGGCGGTTGCCGTTAATGCGGCGAATCCTGCTAATGAGAACACGGCGAACGGCGCACAACTTGCGCTGGTTCTGCTTTTGAACGGGCAGCACGACTATCAGCGTTCTCTGGCGGAAGCCCGCCTGTTGGCGGATGTGGTGCAGGACGAGCATATGGACCTGGCGCTTGACCAACTGGCCGTGGCAGTACGCGGTGCGGACGGGAGTATTGCGCGCGTGAACGCCTACGTGGCCTATCACAAACACGGGCGCGCGGGCGCGGACGGCAAGCTGGAGACAAAAGACGACCTGACGGATCCGTTTGGCACGATGACCATGCCTGACAAGGAAGCGCGCGACAAGGTGTTTTCGGAGCAGATGGCAAAGCTCAGAGCTGACTGGGAAGGCCGACTTGCGCGGGCGCGCGTTCTGCGTTACTGGGGTCGGTCGTTGGAAGCGCTCAAAGAGTTGAAGTTGGCGTTTGTGTCCAGCCCAATGGAGCAGGAGCCGTTACAGCGAGTCACAAATGCCATTGTGGCACTGCTGACACAGCTGTCTGGCGATCCACAGGCAGGCAAGCGGTTTGTTGCATTTCAGAAGTTGGGCCCGGCAGGGTCGGACGGAAAATTTGGAACAGGCGATGACCTGACAAATCCGCTTGATGAGTATCTTGCCGATAAATAACTGTTCAGTGCGGCAGTGGTGGATGTCTTTGCGCGGTCAGGTTTGATCGTCAGCCACGACTTTTGTCTGCATCCCGTCCACATCCACAATACGAACGGCCGTTCCTGCTGAGATGACGCCCTTGGTGGACAGACATTCGATGCGTTTGCCTTCAATCAGGCAGGTGCCGACGGGGCGGAGATCGGTCGCCGCGGTGCCGGTCTGCCCGACGGCCAAGGCGCCATCCGCTTCTTCATCAATTGGTGCGCCGGGTGAGGCTGAAATTCCCTTGTCCGACAAAATCAGCATTCGGCCAAGAGGGGTATCCGGCCAGACTTTGATGGCAAAAGCGAACAGGAATGGCAGGGCGGCCAGGGAAATGATCATGCCGATCAGGCCGATCGTCGTGTCGAGTTTGAACAGGAGAATAATGCCGGCAATCATCGCGATGCCCGCGGCAAATCCAAGTATGCCGCCTGATGGAATGAAGATTTCCAATACAAACAGGAATACCGCGATCGCGAAGCAGATCAGAGCCCAGAGAATCAGTGTCTCATCCATATCGGAATTATACGCAGTTCCATCGCAAAGGCATTTGCCGGAGCCGGTGGTTTTTGATGGCCGGTTCGCGAATCTGCAATGGGGTGTCAGGTGAGCATATCGGTCAGCTTGTCCACGCCGCCTTGTGCGCCGATGACGATCAGTTCGTCTGTGGGCTCAAGTTTCCATTCCGGCGGCGGGTTAAACGTGCGTTCGCCAGATTTCTTGACTGCCGCGACGACCATCATGCCGGTCTGGCTGGGCAGCGCCAGTTCGCGAAGCGTTTTGTGGTGAGCCCGTTTCAGTGGACGCAGGTCAACTTTGGTCACTTCCAGGTCAGGTCCGCTGACGGCCAGTTCCATCAATTCATCCACCGCAGGGTGAATCAGCATGCGCATGATCTTGTCCGCTCCGAGCAGCGGGGGGCAGATCACACGATCAGCGCCGGCACGCTTGAGCTTGGAAACCGACTCGATGTTCTCCGCCCGGGCGATGATGGTCAGGTCCGGGTTGACCTCTTTGGCCGACAGGGTGGCAAACACATTGTCCGCATCATTTCTCAGGCAGGCAGCCAGCCCCTGTGCCGATTCAAGGTGAGCCTCCAGAAGATCGGCTTCTGACATCGCATCACCCAGCAGGTACAGGTAATTACTTTCATCCGCAATGGCGGTGCGGGATGCGTCTCTCTCAATGACCACGAAAGGGACGCGCTTCTTATGCAGCAGGTCGCACAACGCACGACCCATCAATCCGAACCCGCAGACGATGTAGTGATCTTCAAGTTGGCTGATTTGTTTTTTCAAGTGTCGCTTACCCAGGAGTCTTCGAACATCGCCTTCCACAATGCTGCCCACGAGATTCACCCCAACGGTGAACACCGTCATGACCCCGGCCAGCATAACAACCGCAGCCCAGAACCGCTGTATATCGTTCAACTCTTCGCCGCTGTCGCCCACGGTCGTGAGGATATTGATCGTCATCCACAACGACCGTATGTAGTCCGGATTTTCATCCGTCAGCCAGAACCCTGCCGCACCAATCAGCAGCATCGCCACGAGCAGGACGATGGCGAGTTGGATCTGTCGCACAGCTTGCTGGCTTTCGGGTAGCGGCATTCGTTTTCATCACCGATCAAACTGAGCATCAAACGCCAGGCCGGACGACTTGAAGTCCAGCGCGTTAACGAACTCGCAGGCTTCCATCGCGCCGTGCTCGCGATCCATTCGGTTGTCTTCCCATTCCACGCTGAGCGGGCCCTGATAGCCGATGTCGTTCAGCGCAACAATGATTTCTTCAAAGTCGATATCGCCGCGACCCGGTGAGCGGAAGTCCCAGAAGCGGCGTGCGTCGCCAAAGTCAACGTGGCCGCCGAATACACCGACGCTGCCGTCACCGTGGCCCCACCAGACGTCCTTTACATGCACATGGAAAATGCGTTTGGCGAACTTGCGGATGAACTGAACGTAATCAACACCCTGATAACCGAGGTGAGATGGGTCGTAGTTGAAACCGAACCGCTTGTGGTTGTTCAGTGCGGCAAGTGCTCGTTCGGCGGACGCGGTATCAAATGCAATTTCCGTGGGATGAACTTCCAGTGCGAAGTTCACGTTGACACGGTCATAGGCGTTAAGGATTGTGGTCCAACGTTTGGCGAAGTCCTTGAAGCCCTTTTCCCAGTACTTCTGGTCGGTCGGCGGGAACGCGTAAATGCTGTGCCAGATGCTTGAGCCGGTAAAGCCGTTCACGACCGCCGGCTTGCGACCCCAGTCGTAACCCCCCTTGGGCCTGGCGTCCATCAACTTGCGCGCGGCTTTGCCCGTATCGATCATTTCTTTTGCTGCACGCTTGCGAACGCCTTCCGGGTCACCTTTGCCCCAGACATGCGGCGGGAGAATCAGCTTGTGGCGTTCATCAATGTTGTCGCACACGGCCTGGCCGACCAGGTGATTGGAAATGGCAAACGCAGACAAGCCGAAGTCGGAAAGGACTTCCCATTTCTTTTTGCAGTAGTTTCGGTCTTTGAGTGCTTTCTGCACTTCAAAGTGATCGCCCCAGCAGGCCAGTTCAATGCCGTCGTAGCCGAACTCGGCTGCCTTCTGGCACATGGTTTCAAAATTGAGATCCGCCCATTGGCCGGTAAAGAGAGTGACAGGTCGCCCCATGCCGAAAGTCTCCGTTGAGTCGTTATCGAATTGCAGTCGTGGACATTGCTAATAGTTTCGCTGTCAGGCGTTATGTTTGCAAATGGGGTATGGGGCTGGTTGCTGGAGGCTGGGGTCTGGTAGCCATTGCCATTCGCGCTCAAGCCGCTTCTGAGCGACCAAAGGGAACGAAGATGCGGACCGGCAAGGTCCGGAATTATTGTTTGCTTAAAGCCTCTACCCTTTGCCTTAAGTCATCTGCCACGGCTTGGTGATCCATCTCCGGATCAGGTACATATGGCTCACCAAACACCACGCGCGTCCGGCCGCGCATCAGAAAATGCATCAACATATGACGGCTCAGCGGCGTGCCTTCTACCCAAACGGGTACCACGACTGCGCCGCTGCGACTGGCAATCAGTCCGATGCCCGGCTCAAATGGCTGCAACTCGCGGTGATCGCGCTGCAATTGGCCTTCGGGGAAGAAGCCCACAATTTCACCTGCCTTGAGTGTCGTGATGATTTGTCGAATGAGGCTTGTATCGCTTGAGTCTCGATTCAGGGCGATTGGCTGGATCACATTCCAAAAAATATTAAGCGCGCTGAATCGAAAACTGGTCAGCATCACCCAGCGTATATGGCGTTGTAATCCTGCCTGTAGGAGAGTGGGGTCAATGGCCGTGGTATGGTTGGACGCGAGAATCACGCCGCCGTCGCGCGGCACGTGGTGAGAGCCTACTATCTTCAGTCGATGCCACATGAACGCGTACGCCCGGCCGATCCGCCATAACGCATTTCCGCGTCGTATTTCAAATGGGCCGCTGGTCAGTTGAACATACAAGCCCCGCAGGCTGACAACCCCCAGCACGCCGGCTGTAACGAACAGGCCGATGATCATGAACCGGTCGGCGTCCGGCAGTCGCCAGATGGCGAAGTTCACGATCAATACAGAAAAGATCGTCAGCATCTCACGAATGCCGAACACGCGCCCGCGCTGCCGGTTGGGCGTGATGGATTGTGTCAGTGTGGCGATGCAGATCATGGCGGTGTTTCCGAAGAAGCCGGTCAGTGCGGCCAGCACAACGCCGAGGGTATAAGAGTGACTCAGCGCCACGCCGACCATGCAGATGGCGGCGATCAACATCGAGAGCAAGGCGACCCAGTTCGATTCGCGCCGGCTGCTCAGCCAAGCCACGCATAAGCTGCTGCTGAGCATACCCAGGCCGGTGAACATACCCATGTCCGCAATGTGCGACAGTAATTGCTCTTGCGGGATGTCGTAGCGAAGTTTGCACAGGGCTGCCATGCCACCGAGGAAGACGTTGGCCGCGGCCCAGAAAAGGACGTTGAGCCAGACCAGTTGCATGACGCGCTTGTGGTGTGACAGGTAGCGAATCCCGTCGATCAGGCGTACCTGTGGCCGAGTGGTCGATGGCAGGTGTTTGGAGGGTCTTACTTTCAGGAATGCGAAGAACAGGCCGCTGATCAGAAACAGCCCGGCGCCGAACTTCAGGCCGAAGCTGATGGAGTATTCTTCGATGAGTCGTCCGCCGACACCCAGGCCGATCATGGAGGCGATGACGGCAATGCCCATGACAATCGCATTGGCGGATTGTAACTGTGCAACGGGCACGATCTGCGGCACGGTGGCGTTGCGCGTCGGGCTGAAGACGGCTGCCAGCACACCCACGCCGAACACCAGTACGTAGATGGTCGAGTCCTGAATCCGATCGGCCGTCGTGGCCTGCATCAGGAAAAACGAGGTCAGCAGCAGGATGCCGCGCAGTTCATCACAACTGAGCAGCACCCATTTGCGCGGTACGCGATCGGCCAGCCAGCCGCCAAGTGGGGCAAACAGCAGATAAGGGAGGAAGAAGAACAGATACACCGCCGCCTGAATGCTGGACGCCTGGGCATCTGCTTCGCGCATGCCGAGCACTTCCCACGCGGCAAGTTGGATCATGCGATCCCCGAAACCGCTGGCAGCAACGCTGCTCCACATCAGCATGAAGCTGATGTTTCGCCAGAGCGAGGGGGGAGTCGTATTTGATTGGATCGCTGGTTCACTCACTGGGCAGCAAGTGTAACGTGTTGAGTGATGATGAGTTTCATTGAGATATGCAACACAGCTAACAGAGCCGGGGCGTCACCGCCCCGGGCCGGGCGGCAGCCCGGGATTAACGACGCAGCAAGGTGAGACAAGACGGTCCTCCGGACCGCCCGGGGCGTGGACGCCCCGGGCCGGGCGATAGCCCGGTGTTCAGTCAACAGTGATACGTCAAGACGGTCCTTCGGCCCGCCCGGGGCGGTGACGCCCCGGCTCTGATGGGTCCGTGGGACCTGAAGAATCGAAACATGCTTCCGAAACCACCACCCGTCCCCAGTCGTGATACACGTTCATTCGCTGCTTGCGCAGGAATCCAACCAGTGTCATATTCAGCCGCTTCGCGAAATCAACCGCGAGACTACTCGGTGCACTGACCGCGGCAACAATCGGCACGTGAGCCATCGCCGCCTTCTGCATGATCTCAAAACTCGCACGTCCGGAAACCAATAGAATGGTTTGCGAAGCGGGTAACATCCCGGTCAGCAACGCATGACCGAGCACCTTGTCCACGGCGTTGTGCCGGCCCACATCCTCACGAAGAATCAACAGCCTGCCGGACAGGTCAAACAGCGCCGCCGCATGCAGGCCGCCGGTCTCGTCGAACGTTGCCTGAGCTACGCGCATCGATTGCGGCAGCGAAAGCAAGACCTGTGAATCCACTGACATTCGTTGCGTGATCGGTGTCACTTTCTGTTCGATATGTTCAATGCTCTGTTTGCCACACAGGCCACATGAGCTGGACAGGTACATTTCGCGCTTGGCGTTGCAGACCTGTTCCGCCCGACGGGTCATGGCTGATGCGGTCAACATGACATTGATCACATTGCCAAACTCAGCCAGATCGCACGGCGAAACCGATTCCAGTTCGTCCGGCTCTTCGATGATCCCTTCCGTGAGGCAGAACCCCGCGGCCAAATCTTCATCATGACCCGGCGTACGCATCGTGACCGCGATCGGCTCATCACCAATGCGAATCTCCAACGGCTCCTCAACAGCCAAATGATCATCCGTTGGTTGCAACCCCGCGTCGTCCAGGCGCTGAATCGGTCGTTGTGTACTGCTGGCCGACGTGTTGCTGGCGGTGTTTGGCGTATTCATGGCAGGTTGCCAATTGCTTGCGCGATCTGCTCGTCCGTCGGCCGGCCTTCGAGAATCACGTTGCCTTTGTACACCAGTACCGGCACGCGATCACCGAACGCAACCCTGGTGTCTTCCGACGCGTCGACATTCTGTTTCGCGACAGACAGGCCTTTGGCAGTCAAAAGCGGCGCGACTTTCTCTTCCAGTTCATCGCAGAGACAGCAGCCGGTTCGTCCATAGAGCGTCAAAGCCATGGCGACATTCAGCCGTCCTGCTTGTTCTTTTCGATATATGCGTACGCGTTGTGGTTATGGATCGACTCGTAGTTTTCGCTGTTGATCTCATACCAGGCGATGCGGTCTTCCTGGTCGAGCTTCAACGCCAGATCGCGCACGATGTCTTCGACAAACTTGGGGTTGTCGAATGCGTATTCCGTCACCCACTTTTCATCCGGTCGTTTCAGGACCGCGAACACCGGCGAACTGGCTGCGGATTCGATGACTTCAAACAGGTCTTCGATCCACATTTTGGTGCCGGCGGTGAATCGCACGCGTGCCTCGATTTCGCATCGCTGGTTGTGCGCGCCGTACGCGGAGATTTCCTTGCTGCACGGGCAGAGGCTGGTCGCGGGCACCTTGATGCCCATGATGAAATCATCCGTTGTACCACTGCTGGCTTCAAACGTTACCTGCACGTCCAGCATGCCGGGCGATTCGGTGACCGGGGCTTTCTTATGGATGAAGTAGGGGAAGTGCAGTTCGAGGTGCGCATCTTCCGCCTCCAGGCGCTCGCGCATGTCACGGCAGACGGCCATAATCTGGTCAGACCGGATTTCCTCGTGATGCTCGTTGAGCACCTCCAGGAACCGGCTCATGTGCGTGCCCTTCTGGTGGTGAGGCAGGCCCACGTACATATTGACCTGCGCGACTGTGTGCTGCTTGCCGCCAGTGGCCGGGCAGTACAGGCTGATCGGATAGGTAATGTTTTTGACGCCGACCTTGTCGATCGCGACCTGTCGATGGTCTTCGCTGGCCTGAACGTCCGGCATGCCGCCGACGGTCGTCTCTGGGGCAGTCATGAGCATTGGTCCTTAACTGATTCCAAACGAAGGATTTGTGCAATTAGCAGATATTAGGCCTTCGGTGAAGCAAAGTACAGAAGGATAACTGTAGCCGAAATCACGCGTCGCGGCCAGATTTTCGCTATTCTGGCTGCATTTGCCTTAGGGACAGACCATGCAACAGGTCATATTGGAACAACCCGGCCAGTTCACCGTTGAGGACGCGCCCCGTCCGGCCCGTCAGCCGGGCCATGCGCTGGTTCAGGTCAAGCGAATCGGCGTGTGCGGGACGGACCTGCATGCGTTCACCGGGAAGCATCCTTTTATCCGGTATCCGCTGGTGCTGGGCCACGAGGTGGCGGTTGAAGTGGTGGAGGTCGAGCCGAATGACCGGGGGCTTGCCGTGGGCGATCAATGCAGCCTCGAGCCATTCCTGGCCTGCGGCAAGTGTGGGGCCTGCCGGGTCGGGAAGACCAACTGTTGCGAGAACATGCAGGTCATCGGTGTACACACGGACGGCTGCATGCAGCCTTATGTATCACTTCCGATCAGTCATCTGCATCCGTCAAAGTCACTGACACTCGATCAACTGGCCGCAATTGAACCGCTGTCGATCGGCTACCACGCGGTGCAGCGTGGCAACGTGCAGCGCGACGAGCGCGTATTGATCGTTGGGGCCGGCCCGATCGGCGTGGCCGCGTTGTTGTTTGCCAGACAGGCCGGCGCGCACGTCACCGTACAGGAACTGGTTCCCGAACGTCGTCAGTTCATTGAAGATACGTTCAGTGTTCCCGCGACCGCTGATGCGTCTGACCAGCGATTTGAGTTGGTAATTGACGCCACCGGCAGCCCGCGGGCCATGGAAGCCAGCTTTGAGCGCGTCACGCACGGCGGGCGACTGGTGTTCGTCGGCGTGATCCAGGCGCGCATCAGTTTTGACGATGCGCTGTTCCACGGGCGCGAAATCACCGTGCTGGCCAGCCGCAACGCGGTGTCCGCTGATTTTCCGGCCATTATCCAACTGATTGAAACCGGGCAGATTGACCCGTCGCCATGGGTGACACATCGGTTGACCCTGCTGGATGTGCCAAGGCAATTCGCCGAACTGCCGGGCAGCACCGGGCTGGTCAAGGCGATCATTGACGTGGCTGACGCGACGGACTGACATGACTATGATGGACGGAATGGGCATTGCATGCCCGGGATGAAGGACCAGGAGTAATCTGGAATGTTAAAGCTTGGCGTTATCGGCATGGGACGTCGAATTTCCCACGTCGTCAAAACCGTACTGAACATGGCGGACGAAGCCTCGGTTGTCGCGGTTGCCGATCCAAATGAAGAAACAGCCCGCTCCAATATGGCCCAGGCCAAAATCGAAGCGGAAGGTGTCAATTTCTATGCAGATGTAGACGCCCTGATCGCGGGCGAGCAGAACCTCGACGGCCTGTTCATCGGTACACGCTGCAACCTGCACACGCCCATGGCGATCAAGGTTGCGCAACTGGGCCTGCCGCTCTATCTGGAAAAGCCGGTTGCCGTCAGTTGGCAACAGCTTTGCGAACTGGAAGAAGCGTACCGCGGGCGTGAAGACAATGTGGTGGTGTCCTTTCCACTGCGCGCGACGCCACTGTTTCAGTCGGTCATGGAAACCGTGCAATCCGGGCGACTCGGAACGATCAGCCAGATCCAGGCAGTCAACAATGTCAACTACGGCGGTGTCTACTTCGGGCAGTGGTATCGCAACTATGACGACGCCGGCGGCCTGTGGCTGCAAAAGGCAACGCATGACTTTGACTACATTCGGCTGATTGCCGACAGCATGCCTGTTTCCATTGCGGCGACCGCGTCACAACGGGTTTACGGCGGCGACAAGCCGCACGACTTGAAATGTTCTGGTTGTGACGAGATCGATACCTGTATCGAAAGCAGCAAAGCGATGCGGGCGCGTGGTGACTCGGGTGGTATGTCAGCGTATGCCGCATCCGACGACTGGGATCACATGTGTCCCTTCAGCAAAGACATCCGAAACCAGGACAGCGGCTCCGCGATCGTCAACTACGCGAACGGCCTGCACGCCAGCTATACACAGAACTTTGTTGCCCGTCGCAAGTCCTATCGACGCGGCGCAACCATCATCGGCCATGACGCAACGCTCGAGTTTGACTGGCCGACCGAAAAGATGCGCATCATGGATCACATGCGTGAACGCGAAGACGTCGTTGAGGTCAAAGCAAGTTCCGGCCACGCCGGCGGCGACGCGGTATTGGCGCAGAACTTTATCGACGTGTTGGAAGGCAAGGCAAAGTCCAACTCAACATTACGTGACGGGCTGATCAGTGCGGCAACGTGCCTGGCGGCGCGGCAGGCGTGTCATACGCAGACTTTCGAACGCATCGACGTGCCGGGTATGAACAAGATCGTGCCGCAACCGGTAAGAACGGTGGAACCTGTATAGGAGCGAGGTGAAGTCATGGGTAGCTTCGGGCCGGTCGATCCATCGGATGAACTCAACGACGTGTCACAGCACGTGATGCAGATGGTTGGGAATTTGTGGCAGTGGCATTATGGCGACTTTTCACCCAACGACAGTTGGTCGCCCGCGGTCAACGTGTACCGCCTGAAAGACCGCATCGAAGTATGCATGGATCTTTCCGGCGTGGACAAGCGGGAGGTGGACGTTCGGGTGCAGCCCGGGCAGTTGACGATCAAGGGAATCCGCCACGCGCCGGACCCGCTTCAGGAAGGCGACGAATCGCTGCGTATCCTGTCCATGGAGATTGACCATGGCCCGTTCTGCCGAACAGTGCCATTGCCGGAGACGGTCAATCTCGATCAGGTGACTTCGCGTTATCAGGAAGGCATGCTCTGGGTCACGCTGCCGATGGTCAAGCCGCGGCGGCGGACGAGCAAGTAACAGGAGGTTACGTGGCGGAGAAAAAGAAAAAAACAAAGTCGAAACTGAAACCAAAGCCGGAACCCCCGGAACCCTCAGAACCGCAGGAAGCACCGGAACTGTCTGAAGACGAACAGCAGGTTGTCGTCGGTTCGCCTGAACAGGGACTTGTCGGTCCGGACGGTGAAGTGCCGGTTCCGGAAGTGCTTCCGATTCTCCCGGTGCGCGGGACAGTCATGTTCCCCGGCACGGTGATGCCGCTGGGTGTGGGGCGTCCGAGCACGCGACGAATGCTCGATGAATCGTTACCGCAGTCCAAGCTGATCGCGCTGGTCACGCAACTGGAAGAGGACGATGAAGACCCCGGCCCGGACGGGCTGTATTCCGTCGGCACGCTGGCCATGGTGCTCAAGCTGGTTCGCCAGCCGGACGAAACGGTCTCCATCATCGTGCATGGCCTGTCGCGTATTGAGATTACCGACCTGGTGCAGCACAAGCCGTTTTTCCGCGCCAAGGTGGGCCGCGTGGATGACGTGCCCGGCAAAGGCAAAAGCTTTCAGGCCGGCGTGGAGCAGCTGCGCGAACAGGCGCGTCAGTTAATCGAAATGTCACCCAACGCGCCGGAACAGGCGATGACGGTGATGATGAACATCGATGAGCCGGGCAACCTGGCGGACTTCCTGGCGGCGAATCTGAATCTCGGATTGCAGCAGAAGCAGGACCTGCTCGAAGAGCCGAACGTGGCCAAGCGTATCCGTGCGGTGCATCAGCACGTGTCAACGCAACTGGAGATTCTCAAGCTCCAGCAGAAGATTCAAAGCGACGTGCAGTCCACGATCACGGATGTTCAGCGCAAGATGTTCCTGCGCGAACAGCTCAAGGCCATCAAACGGGAACTGGGCGAAGCCGATGGCGGTGAAGGCGACCCAGCGACCTCGGAGCTGCGTAAGCGACTGGAAGAAGCCGACCTGCCGGAAAACGTGTTGAAGGAAGCCGAGCGCGAGTTGGAGCGATTGGAAACCATCCCGCCGGCCAGCCCCGAGTATTCACTGATTCAGACCTACCTGGAACTGGTTGCTGACCTGCCGTGGAACAAAGCCAGTGAAGATCAGCTCGATCTGAAACATGCCAGGAAGATTCTCGATCGCGACCACTTTGATCTGGAAAAGGTCAAGCGTCGTCTGATCGAGTACCTGGCAGTGCGCAAGCTGAACCCGGAAGGGCGTGGCCCGATCCTCTGTTTTGTCGGCCCGCCCGGCGTGGGCAAAACCAGTCTCGGTCAGTCGATTGCCGACGCGCTGGGGCGACAGTTTGCGCGCATGAGCTTTGGCGGCATCCGTGATGAAGCGGAGATTCGCGGCCACCGCCGTACATACATCGGCGCCATGCCGGGGCGCATCATTCAGGAAATCCGCCGCAGCGGGACCAACAACCCGGTCATGATGCTCGACGAGATCGACAAGCTCGGCAGCGATTTCCGCGGTGACCCGTCCTCCGCGTTACTCGAAGTGCTCGACCCGAAACAGAACAGCACGTTTGTGGATCGTTACCTGGATGTGCCGTTCGATCTGTCGCAGGTCATGTTCATCTGCACGGCCAACTACCTGGACGCTATTCCGCCGGCCCTGCGCGACCGCATGGAAGTCATTGAGATTCCGGGATACTCGGACAATGACAAGCTGCAGATCGCGAAGAGGTACCTCGTGCCGCGCCAACTGAAAGAAAACGGGCTCAAGGCCAAGCAGTGCAAGTGGCAGGTGACGGGTCTGCGTAAGGTGATCAACGACTACACGCGCGAGGCGGGCGTGCGCGAACTGGAACGCCAGATCGGCGCGGTGTGCCGGTCGCTGGCGGCACAGGTCGCTTCAGCGAACGGCCGGGGCAGAGGCAAGTCTTTCTCAGTCACTGACAAGCTGGTGCGCGAACAGTTGGGACCCGAAAAGTTCTTCCGCGAAGTGGACGACCGCATGTCCACGCCGGGCGTGGTGATCGGCCTGGCCTACACGCCGGTTGGTGGCGAGATTCTGTTTATCGAAGCGACCAGTTATCCCGGCAAGGGCAATATCACCATCACCGGTCAGCTTGGCGACGTGATGAAAGAGTCTGCCAGTGCGGCGTTGAGCCTGTTTAAGAGCCGTGCGGATCGGTTCAATTACGACGTCTCGAAACTGGCTGAACTGGACTTGCACATTCACGTGCCGGCGGGGGCGGTGCCCAAGGACGGGCCGAGCGCCGGCGCGGCGATGTTTACCGCCATTGTCTCGCTGCTATTGGATATTCCACTTAAGCCACATCTGGCGATGACCGGTGAAATCACTTTGCGCGGTTTGGTCATGCCGATCGGCGGCGTGAAAGAAAAGTCACTTGCCGCGGCGCGCGCGGGCATCAAGACGATTCTGATTCCGGATCACAACGAGCGCGATCTTGAAGAAGTCGACACTGACGTGAGCAAACGCGTAAAGTTTATCCCGGTCAAGACAGTGGATGAGGTACTGGATCATGCGTTTGGCAAGGCAACCCTGAAAAAGGCGATCGCGCAGTCCGGGAAGAAGTAATTTTATTGATGGATGCGGGTTCGGGCGGGTTAACCTTGCTCGCGAAACTGTTCCGCTGCGGCGCGCAAGCGCTCTTGTGAAACCATGTTTCGACGAACAATATCCAGCATTTCGCTGATCAGGATCACGCGCGGATCTTCCTGTTTATCGTCCATGCTGCGAGTCAGGTGATTGATCATGCGCGAGACCGCTTCGACCTCATCGAGATCGGCTTTTCGTGCGATGACACGGTCGCGCAACGCGATCAGTTCGTCACGAAGGTTTGCTAATTGAGATTCATCAAGCATTTGGTCACTCCACCCATTTCCAGTTCGGTTGAACCGCCCCAATCAAGCAGACCACGCAAATAATAAATAGCAAGGAATTGGCGGAGCCGGGCCTGCGAATCGGGTCAGATCATGACGGTTAGGGGGATTGCGTGCGAGCAGGCTGGCCAGGAAGGGCGCATCAGCATAATATGCTGTTTGGAGCATGTCTTTAAAGATGTCCAAAGCCCGCAAGCCGCTGACGAATGCTGCGATCTGTTGCCTGCTGCTGGCAGTGACGGCGATTGCAATTTTCTCAACCTGGAAACAGTTGACGCAGGACAGAGGGGGCGCGTCAGGTTGGAACGAAGCCGGTATTGATATGCTGCTGGAAGCGCATCCCAAGCCGGACCTGACACCGACGCAGGTCGTGCGCATTCAACTGGCCGCGCTGCGCGTGAATGATTCGGATGACAAAGGCATTGACGTTTGTTTCCGCTTTGCGTCGCCGGCCAATCGAAATCAGATCGGGCCGCTGTCGCGATTCGTGGAAATCGTGCGCAGCCCACAGTATCGGGTCATGCTCAACCATCGCAATTCAGAAGTGGGGCCGGTCACCATTGACGACGACATTGCGCAGCTACCCGTTCACCTGATCGGGCGCAGCGGTGAAGAGGTTGTCTACATCTTCATCCTCTCACGCCAGAAGCAGGGCGAGAACGTCGGCTGCTGGATGACCGATGGCGTCATCACCGTTCCCAACCTGCGCCGCCAGCCATCAGATGATGGCGACAGCATTGTGATTTAATTCACTTTCCTGCCGACTTTATTCTTTTCCATACAACGAAATATGCTAGTTGTATTGCCGCTGCAAAGTGATGTAAGGACGATGAGGTCATGAAGCACGGCACCATCCACCTGAAAAACGAAACGCTTGCCAGGCTCAATCCCTACTGTTTGACCCGGGGCGTGCCATTGCCGCCTGGTACGGTCAAGCGTCCGTCCGGCGTTTCGGTTACCGACGCGAAAGGCCGGACGCTACCCAGCGAAGGCAAATTGCTTCAGCGCCGACCCGATGGCAGTGTTGAATGGATGCTTCTGGACATCCTTGTGCCATTACGCGGGCAGGAAGCGAAAGACATTCACATCGTGCCGCGTCGTGGAACTACCTCGGCGCCCACCGTGCGAAATCCCGTGAAAGTTCGTGACGATCGTAAACGCGTTACGTTGTCCAATGGCTTGAGTAGCGTTGTTATCCCCTGGTCCGGCGGGTCACTCGTTGACCAACTGGTTGTCAATGGGAAGACCATCGTCGACAAAGACCGTCGATTGGACCTCGAAGTCGTTGATACCGGCGGCAAGATATACCGCGCCAGCCTGGCCGGACCGTATGACGTGACAGTGACGCATCGCAATCCGCTGCGCACTGAAGTGCGCATCGAAGGTACGCATCAGGCCCGTGACGGTGACACGTTTATGGATTTCGCCCTGCGCTTCACGCTCACCGCTGACAGTCCGGATGTGAAGCTGGAACACACGTTTTATTGCAGGGAGCCGCGTGAGGGGAAGATTCACATCCGCGCCATGCGCCTGGTTGTCGATACCACGATGGACGGCGGCGCAACCAAGCTGATTCGCCAGTTACACCATGGGCACAACTGGACGCATCGCGATGTTGAGATCGAGGAGAACGTGGAGGTCGTGGCCAGCAGTGTCGGTGACATCGACAACTATGCCGCGGAGTTTCAGGACGCGACGGCCACACATCCATGCGCCGGCGGGAGCGTGTTTATTCGCAACATGGATAGCCTGCGCGAGGACTGGAGCGAGTACCCCTTCCATATGCGCCCGGGAGAGGGATCGGGGTTTCGGGCCGATCTTCAGATCAGTGGCGTGCGTGGTGTGTCGCCCGTCATCGGCTGGAAGGAAAAGCGATACACGTTCGTGACCGCGTTCGAGCATTTCCGGCAACTGCATCCCAAGTCAATCGAAATTGATGAGAGCCGCATCACGTATCACCTCTGGCCCGAATGGTCGAACCCAATGGAAGTGGTACAGGGCGTGAGCAAGAGCCATATCCTGTGGATGACCGGCCAGAAGCGCGCTCTGAAAATGGATGACGTGATCGAAACGCTGCACCGCTGGGAATACGGCTATGTTGAGCCGGTCGATGTGTCGTTTGACCCGGCGTGGTTTGCGCATTGTGAGGTGCTCGATTGTCAGCACCTGATGCGTCACCAGCCGGAGAAGTACCCGTTACTGGAAAATCTGATCGAGCCTGTGCCGAGTGCAGGGAATCCGGATCGGCATACCTATGATCGCCAGCCGGCGACCGGCATGTTCCACTTTGGCGACGTTGTTGTTGCCGATGCGACCAATTGTGTAAATAACGAAGACGATGTTGAAGTGTTCTTCCCGTTACAACATTTTTTGCGCACGGGCCAGACGTACGCGTGGGACTACGGCAAGGAGGCGGCGCGGCACTACATGGAAGTGGACTTTTGCGAATGGAGTACCGATCCGAAGCAGAAGGGCGGCTTGATTCCGCACACCGGCCAGCACTTTATCGGCAACGTCTACCCGAGCCATCAGTGGGTTGAAGGCATTCTTGCGTACTATTACCTCAGTGGTGATGAGCGCGCGCGGCACGTGGTGGTCAGCGCGGCCGACAATCAACTCTGGTGGACATACAACAACACTGAAATGGTATGTTGTGACGGGCGCGAGGCGGGTATGCCGCTGGTCAATTTTGCAGCCGCGTATCGACTGACGCGCGACGAGAAATACATCAAGGCCGCCAAGCACATCATTAAAAATTTCTATGTGAAGTGGGAGAAGAAGTATGGCTCCTTCAAGTATCCATACCCACAAGGCACGGCGAGCCGCCCGTACAAATTGATCACCGGCTACGGCGACTGGTCCAGCTTCGCGGGGCTATACCGCTTATGGGAAGCCTCTGGTGACGAAGCTTTTCGTAAGCTTGGTATTCGTCTGTTGGATGCTGCGGTTCGGCCGGGCGGTTTCAGCCTCAACGACGCGCGCGGGATGGACTTTCTCGCCGCATGGGCGCTTGGGCGCATGACAGGCGATCTGGACGACGTGATCAAACGAGTCGAATCCGCCATTCCCATGCTTCTGCGCCGTGGTGGTCACCCGATGCGCCGTATGCACTTCCTGAAAGAACTGGACGAGCGCGGGTTGATCAATGACCAGAACGTGGGTAACCGTAGCGGGGTGATCTGATCGTTATTTCTTCTTGATCTGATGCGGCTTTGCCTGTGGGTCTTCACCTTCCGGCCGCTGAATGTTGCCCCAGTGGCCGCTAGGTTCGCTGCCGCGACAGACGATCGAATTCTTGTTAAAGCCGCCGCGAACGTGTGCCGGGCAGTAACGCATGGTCAGGCCGCACCGCCGTGTGTCGGACGGGTTGGGTTCCGAGCCGTGTGCGAGCATGTCCGCGTGAAGCGAGATCTGTCCTGCCTTGAGGCAGAGTTGTACCGGTTCGCCGTACTGCTCGGCTCCTTCAATGGTCTGATAGAGCACATTCTTGTCGGCTTCGTTGCTGTCGCGGAAGGGCAGATGTCCCATGGTGTGTGTGCCGGGGATGACTTTCATGGCGCCGTTTTCAGGTGTTGAATCGTCAATGGCGAGCCAGACGGTGACCGTTTCTGATGTTTCAAACGGCCAGTAAGACGCATCCTGGTGCCATGAAACAGACTTTTCATCGCCGGGCATTTTGCAGAAATAGTGAGCGCCCCAGCAGATGAGATCGGGGCCGCAGATATCTTCGACGATATCCAGGATCCGTGGCTCCATGATCAGGTCGTACAGACCGCGGCATCTGTCCTGGTAGCCATTGATGGAGTAGGCGTCGCGCCCGTCGTTGGCGTCGATGACTGCCTGCATCAGGTTGTTGAAATACTGGCGATTTGCCTCCGCCTCTTCCGCTGAGAAGAGGTCCAGGCAGGGGACGTATCCCTTTTCGTTGTAGTGGTCGAGCTGTTCACGTGTCAGTGTCTTGGGATTGTCGTTGACGATCGGGCGAAAACTCAGGTCACGTTTGGGGTCGATTCGTGAATCGGTGGCGGCGCTCATGCGGGGTTCCTGTTCATTTCGATGAAAATTACAACATGAATATTATTAGTCATTGAAGTGCAAAAACAATGTAATATGCTAATATTGAATTGTCTTATATTAACTATTGGTGGAAAAATGGCGGGTAATCTGACATTCGAGTGGCGGTGTGGCGGGCACAGTATGTGCGAGCCGTCGTGGACGACGCCCAGGCCGATCCGGTATCCGGAGCATCGGCTCTACGCGGTGGTTGACGGGGCGGGCAGGCTGGAATCGCCGGAGGGTGATGTACGGCTGAGCAAGGGACGCCTCTACCTGATTCCCGCGAACTGGCCGGGGCGCAATGTCTGCCCTAAGCACATGGAGGTTTACTGGGTCCATCTGATGATGGAATCATTACACGCCAATCTATTACTGACGGAGTTGAACGAAGTCGTTTCCTGGCCGCTGTCACGATTTGCGTACTGGCAGGATATTTACCGATCATTCATTCGGCTCTTTACAGAACCAGAGGATGACGTGTTTCCATTGCGCGTTCAGGGGCTGTGCCTGGAACTGATGGCGGAAGTGCTGACGACGCGCGTAACGGACCAGCATCGTTTGGCGGTCGATCAGAAGATCGGCCCGTTCGCACCGGCGTTTGCTTATATGGATGAGCACTTTCGAGACAATCCGAGCCTGGAGGAAGTTGCCCGGACGGTTGATCTGCACCCGGTCTATTTTCATCGCCGGTTCAAGCAGACGTTCGGCCAGTCGCCTCATGCTTATGTCCAACAGAAGCGCATGGCGCTGGCCAGGCAGTTGCTGTTGCAGACCAATGACGCCATTCGAGACGTATCTGAAGCTGCCGGGTTCGACAGTGAGTTCTACTTTTCCCGTGCGTTTCGAAAGATGTTCGGCATCACGCCGGGTCAGCTTCGCAGGCAGTCCGGGGCGGTTCTTCCGTGATCGATTAGGATGTGCCGCGTGCGTCGAATGCTTGCCAACATCGTGATCGTCGGCTTTGTCGGCCTGCTGGGCGCCCTCGGTGTTCGTACGCTTATATTGGAGGATTCCCGCTTCGGGTTCGGGATGTTTCCGAATCAGTGCGATTATGAAGTTGAATATGACTGGGTGCTGGCTGACGGCCGAATCATGTCCTATCAGACCGGTACGGAACTGCGGGGCAAAATGAAATACCTCGTGGACAGCCGTCCTCACAGCACGCGCAGGGGCGTTGGCACGGTTCGTGCCTGGGTGCGGGAATATGTGAAATATGTTTATGACCGGTCTGATCCGCAGCCGGGCACGCGTTTTCGCGCTTGGCTGACCTACAGTATTAATCAGCGAGAATCTGAAACACAGACACTGTACTACCCCGCGCAAGCCAATGACGACTGAACCGGCGAACATATCAGGTACTTCCGGGCGATGGAACCAGTTCTGGTTTGCCTCGGCGGGTGGTGAAACCATCGGCCTGCTCCGTGCGCTGGTTGGGATTGCGCTCTTTCAGACCATGACCCGCCTTTATGGGCTCTATCGCATCAATGAACCTGTATTCGAATTTCCAAATCGTCAGGTGTTTGAAGTGTGGCACATGGTTGATCGATGGCACATGCCGTATCCCGGCCTGGGTTGGTTGCCGGTGCCGTCGCAGTGGATGCAGATGCGCATTGAAGAGCTGTTGTTACTGGGCAGCATTCTTTTGATCCTGGGATTATTCACGCGCGTGACGACGATCGTCGTTGCGGCCATGTTCTCGTATATGATGCTGGTCAGCCAGTTCAACTACCATCATCACCGGTTTGCGCTGATGATCGTTCTGATCATTCTCGCGTTCAGCCGAACGGGCAATGGGTTCAGCCTCGACCGATTGTGGCGGCGTAAGGACGCGGGTGAGATTACCGTCATGCCGCTACGCCTGGTGCAGGTGCTGGTCACTTGCATCTATCTGTTCGGCGGCCTGGCGAAGTGCACCGGCGGGTGGTTGAGTGGGGAGACGGTACGGGTCTTGTACGAGACGCATCACTTCCACGGCTTGGGGCGGGTGATCGTGGGGGCGCTGCCATTTCAGGTAACCGGTATCTTCGTGGTGGCGGCGGAACTATTTCTGGCAGTGGGTCTGTGGTGGCGACCGACGCGCATGGCCACGCTGTGGATTGGCGTGATGTTGCACCTGGGAATCGATTCCGCGGTGAAGGCTGGCAGTTTCAGCTACATCATGATGGCAATGTACGCCGCGTGGATTGAGCCGGCCTGTGGGGCCACGGTGACTTTCTACGACGGCCGATGCGGCTTGTGCCAGGGGTCCAAACGACTAGCCGGCTGGCTCGACTGGTTCGGGCGCGTCAGTTGGCTGGATTTTCGTGATTCGGAAGTTCGTTCGCTCGTGCCGTTCTTATCTGATGATTCGTTGGAACAGCGAATGCACGTAATCACGCCGGAGGGCCGCATACTGGTTGGCTACGACGGGTGGCGCCGGATGATTGCGAGTTTTCCGTTGACGTTTATTCCGTCGGTGCTGCTTTACGTGTTTCCTGTCTCGTTTATTGGGCGCAGGGTTTATAACTGGGTCGCCGCGAACCGAAAGCTTAAGGAATGTCGTTTGCCCGGGCCGGGTGTTGCTTCGCAGGGCAGCGACGTGTGGCGGCGGACGATTAAACGAGCAGGTCGACCTGTAGCGTAGAGCGGTTTGCGTCAGTTCTATTTTTGCTTTGGTCTGATTTGTAGCCGCGACGTGACTACGTCGCAGGTAAGTTTTGTTGTCGTCTGATTCAGCGCCAAACGCGCATGGCGCTGAATCGTAGCGATTGCAAGTCCACCGGCGAGGCGTCGCCTCGCGGCTTCTATGAAGTCATGCTCCGTGTCAAGGGGGATTGCAGTGATTATCTCATTCTTCTATCCGAGCATCGCCGATCGCTAGCTCATATGGGTTGGGTTCGAGTGAAAGACGGCTGCTCCATCTATCATCGAGCCTCACGCTCAGCCGCGAGTCGAGCTCACCGTCTTCCCACAAGGTCACTGCTGACTCCCTTGAATCATTTCACAGCGCCGGGCCATCCAAATCCAACACCGGCATCT